>ENA-ORUI01000001-ORUI01000001.1-human-gut-metagenome-genome-assembly--contig:-NODE-1-length-855116-cov-6.295864_pt1 | contig 855116 bp, 660 predicted proteins | sample MGYA00242078_ERZ509205 | MGnify/ENA primary metagenome ERZ509205 (study PRJEB26280, sample SAMEA2338828) | human gut metagenome | biome: human gut; feature: human-associated habitat; material: faeces... | reverse complement strand
CATCTGTAAGGTGGATATAGACCGGAAGATTCCCCCTGAGATCAAGGAGCGTATGCATCTTGACACCAGCCTTAGTCGTTCGGAATCTGGCCCAAGGACAGAGCTTCAGACAGAGACTTATGGTGCTGCTGTCAAAGGCATAGACCATATTGTCAATATCGAGCCTGAATGAATCTTCCGCATACAGAGGACGGACTCTCCTGATAAGAGCTTGTCCAAAGTCACGGTAGATACGCCAGTCCCTTTGTTCATTTGCCTTGGCAAGAGTGTTCCTTGGAACAGCGTAACTGATACCGCTATGATACAATTTATGCTCGACAGCAATGAGGCTGGCCTCAATGTCGCGAAGACTGTTCTTCGAAGCATATTGCGCAAGGCACATCACGAGAAACTGATCGTAACAGGAAAGGTTCCTGGAACGATAATCTCCCTTGTATCTGGCGACACAAGTATTGAAGTCTCTGCGAGGTATGAGCGACATAAGTTGAGCAAATACGGTTTTCCCTGTGAACATAGGCTGACAGATAAAATGGTCAGTCCAAAGTTACGGTTCAAGTCGTGTACAAGAAAAAACATTTGTAATTAACTAAAAATAAATCAATTATAAACTCTTAACAGTCCCTTAACGGGACACTAGTGATATGAAAGATGAAACATGACTTTATTCCGTAAATGTGTCTATATCCGTATGTCCGAATAACTTATCGGGAATAGAGCACCTTCATGATGTCATACAAAGTTGCAAGAGGAAGGCAGGAAGATTGTTTCCTTTTTGTCAAATTAAATTCGCAAATTGTAAAATAAAACTTGCAAATTATAAATTTACAAATTGTAAAAAGCAGGCATGGGAATAGGTTAGAAGCTAACGACTTGACTGAAAATACAATAAAAAATTAGTATTCTTCCAACTGTTTGCGATAGCGATTGGGAGTCAGTCCATCGTGACTCTGCACGAAAGCGCGGTGAAAAACCGAAGAAGAAGAAAAACCACAAAGTTCGCCCACCTGCCCTACTGATATATCTTTACGATTGGTAAGCATCCATTCTGCCTCACGTATGCGGTAATCTCGTACCACATTGCTAAAACTATCTCCAAAACCATCGTTGAACACACGCGACAGATATGTCCGGTTTAAAGGCAAAATTTCCGATACATCGATAAGCTTAAAACTCGGATTCAGATACGGTTTTTTCTCTATCATCCAATTGGCCACCTCATCACGATAAGCAGGTAATTTCTTTAAAAATGCGCTTTCGCTCTCCGGAACACAGACCGTACCGGCAGACAATTGTTTTTCTCTAAGTTCAGCTTTCTGCAATGCATCCGCTTCATCCAGTGTATAACTGAAAAAATTCTCTGCGTATGGGTTATCGTGGAAGAGACCTTTGTAGAGTGTGTAACAAAAGAAACATTGTACCGTAAGGTTGTGCACAATGATACAGTATGTATTTCCATCAAATAGCAACCAAAAATAAGCAACTCCAATCAACATCACACCGATACCATATTGACGTAACCATGCAATATTTATGTCCTCGTCATCGGAATAGTTGTTACAACACCACTGCTGGTAAAATTTTTGATAGCGACAAGTTAATCGGAAAAGGAATGCAAGATAAATAATAATAGAGAGAGTCATCAACAGGCGATACCAGACATTAAACTCTCCGATATGTTCTATGAGTTGCCCTATATTATGCAACACGAGTATTTTTTGACCTAACAAAAACAAGACAAAGTAATACAGGAGTGTTACTGACACATAGGGGAGCAACACTATACCTACCCGTTTTAGACTGAGCCATCCAGGACGCACAATCTCCAAAGGATAGAGCAAAAGGATGATCAAATATAAGTTTCCTCCAACCAATACTACTGGATCAGCTACATCAGTTCTAATAAAATTCAAATACTGATTTCCAAAAAACATCCCAGCAACATGAATCACATAGATAAGTCCCCACGCCAACATAATACCCGCCAATAGTCGCCGTGAACGGTTGTTTCGTCCTCGTAAAAAAAGCAAGATAGCCCCGCCCACACAGATGACAAATGCCATCGTAAGCAATATTGATAAAATATTAGCGTAATTAGGCATGATTCAATAATAGCTGTGTATAATGTGTATAAATAGATGATATTAAATTTAAATAAAACATCTTATAAATACAATGCTGCTACATAAATTGCAACAAAAACAAGAACAATTTAAAAATCTTCAAAATGCTTTACTCCAAGATCTACAACGTACATGTTATCTAACTTCTCATCTAGCAGCAAGACTTTTCACCTCGCAACGATTGCTCTTTTGACAAATATACATTATATAATCAAATAAATATGTCATACAAACCTGTCAATTTCATTGTTTCAGCAAAAATTTAAGACAACATATCATATCAGAGCTACTACAATCGCACCACAATTAGAATGCAACCTGTGCCTGAAGTCCAATGCCAGATGTGCTGCGTGATTATCTTAAACGCCCTGTTTGCCAGCCGCAATCGTAACTATTAACTAGCTCCGCTCCCTCATCGTCGACTATACAAAAAGTGGAGAGAAATCGTATTGATTTCTCTCCGTTATACTTTGGCAAACAGCCAAGCTATTCACCCAATATTTACATTGTTAAAGTCTATTAATGGCAGCAGCTGCATCCGCCGTCATGGCTATCACCACAGCCACTACCGCAACCGTCACCACAGCCATCACCACAACTGCATCCACCGTTCATTGGAGCCAGATCTGCCGGAGTTGCCTCACGCACCTCAACCACTTTTCCTTTGAAATCCAGCGATTTGCCAGCCATCGGATGATTAAAGTCCATGGTAACGGCATCATCTTTAACAGCCTTAACCACACCAACCAAACGGTTGCCCTGATTATCGCTCATCGGCAGTTGGTTACCAATCTCCAACAAACCATCTTCGATTTTGCCATCCACCATGAACACCTCTTTGGGAAGATCCACTACAGCCTCGCTGATTACTGGACCATAAGCATCTTCTGTATCCAAATGGAAAGCAAACTCGTCACCTTTTGAAAGGCCTTTGAGATGAGCCTCAAATTTTGGCAACAGAAATCCTGCACCATATATAAATTGCAGCGGGCTTTCAGCCGTTACCTTTTCAACGACCTCACCGTCAACGGTCAGCTCATAGCTCAACGCTACAAATGTTTTTTCGTTTTCTCCGATTTTCATTGCTAAAACTTATTTTGGTTATTTACTTACTCTTCATACAATGGAGCACAAGTACACTGCAAGTTACGGTCGCCGTATCCGCCATCAATCTTGGTTACATAGGGGAAGAACTTGCTCTCGCGAATCCATGGCAGCGGGAATACCGCTTTTTCACGGCTGTACGGGTGACTCCATGAATCCGAAATAGACTCAGCAGCCGTATGTGGAGCCATCTTTACTACGTTATCATCAATATCGGCCTTACCATCACGGATCTCTTCACACTCATGTTTAATAGCAACCAGTGCCTCCATAAAGCGATCGAGTTCTGCTTTCGGTTCGCTTTCCGTCGGTTCCACCATCAGGGTCTCATGCACAGGGAACGACAGGGTCGGAGCATGGAAGCCGTAATCCATCAAACGACGTGCAATATCGGCACACTCAACACCGCCGAACTCCTTGCGGAAATGGCGCAGGTCAAGAATCATCTCATGACCGACACGACCGGTTTCACCGGTGTAAACTACATCATATTCACCCTTCAACGCCGATGCCATATAGTTTGCATTGACAATGGCCATTTCGGTTACACGGCGCAAACCGTTTGCACCGAGCATTTTGATATAGCCATAGGTAATCGGCAAAATCGACGCGCTACCAAACGGAGCTGCAGCTACAGAGGTAATACCGTTGCTTCCACCTGTTTGTACAATAGCATGTCCCGGCAAGAATTCAACCAAATGCTGGGCGACGCAGATCGGGCCAACTCCAGGGCCACCACCACCGTGCGGAATCGCAAAGGTCTTATGCAGATTCAGGTGGCAAACATCTGCTCCAATGTAACCCGGATTGGTCAAACCTACCTGAGCATTCATATTGGCACCATCCATATAGACCTGGCCACCGTTTTCATGAACGATCTCAACGATCTCACGAATACGATTTTCGAAAACGCCATGTGTTGACGGATAGGTCACCATGATACATGCCAGATTGCTGGCATTAGCCTCAGCTTTGGCACGCAGGTCATCGACATCGATGTTACCAGCCTCATCGCAAGCAACCGTCACCGTACGCATACCAGCCATAGCAGCCGATGCGGGGTTGGTACCGTGAGCCGATGCAGGAATCAATGCGATATTACGGAATCCCTGACCACGGCTCTGGTGGTAAGCACGGATCACCATCAGACCGGAATACTCACCGGTAGCACCTGAGTTCGGTTGCAACGACACACCTGCAAAACCGGTAATCGTCGCCAAATCTTTGGAGAGTGCGTTGATCATCTCCATATAACCTTCGGCCTGATCGGCTGGGACAAACGGGTGAATGTTCCCAAACTCGGCCCAGCTCAACGGCATCATGGTTACGGCCGGATTCAATTTCATCGTACATGAACCCAACGAAATCATGCTGTCAGCCAACGAAATATCACGATGCTCCAATTTCTTGATGTAACGCATCATGTCGGTTTCGCTGTGGTATTTTTTGAAAACAGGCTCCGTCAGGTAAGCTGACGTACGTTGCATGCTTTGGGTAATATGGCTCTCTTCTACGATCTCTTTCAGTGGAGTGAACTTTTTACCGGCTGCTTTGGCAAAGATCGAAAGAACCGTATTCACCTCAGCCAAATTCGACACCTCATCGAAGCTCATCCGGATCAGATTCTCATCCACATAGAAGAAGTTGATCTTCTGCTCCAGAGCCAACGGGCGAATCTTCTCGGCACTGGCAACCACCTCGATCGTATCAAAAATACTGCGGGTCGAAAGTTCATAACCCAATTTTTCGAGTCCTTCAGCAACAGCTACTGCATGAGCGTGGGCATTGAGCGCAATGCGGCGAATTCCTTCAGCTCCGTGATAAACGGCAAAGAACCCGGCCATTGTAGCCAACAACGCCTGAGCTGTACAGATATTCGACGTGGCACGTTCACGTTTGATATGCTGTTCGCGCATCTGCAGCGCCATACGCAACGCTTTGTTTCCCAATCGGTCGATCGAAACGCCGATGATACGACCAGGCATATTACGTTTGTAGGCATCGCGCGTTGCCAAATAGGCTGCATGCGGACCGCCAAAGCCCATCGGAATACCGAAACGCTGAGTAGAACCAACCACGATATCGGCACCCCATTCGCCTGGAGCCTTCAGCAGAGCCAGACTCAGAATATCTGCTGCCACGGTAACCAATACACCACGGCTGTGAGCTGCAGCGGTAAAATCTTCGTAATCGCGCACCTCACCGTTGGCAGCCGGATACTGCACAATAGCACCGAACTCCCGACCGGTAAAGGTATAATTATCGAACCGATCGCTGATAATTTCAATTCCGAACGGTTCGCTACGGGTCAACAAGAGATCCAGTGTCTGAGGAAAGATGTTCTCATCGACAAAGAGCACATTGCGTCCCTCTTTGACCGCCTCACGTGAACGGAGAGCGAACATCATCAACATAGCCTCAGCAGCTGCAGTCGCCTCGTCCAACAGCGAGCAGTTACTTACCTCCATACCGGTCAGGCTAATTACAGCTGTTTGGAAATTCAACAGTGCTTCGAGACGACCTTGTGAGATTTCAGCCTGGTAAGGTGTATAAGAGGTGTACCAAGCCGGATTTTCAAACACATTACGCAGAATAACAGCCGGAGAGGCAGTACCATAATAGCCCATACCGATCAGACTGCGGTAGATTTTGTTTTTGCGGCTAATCTCACGAATATGGTTCATGAACTCATATTCGCTCATACCTTCAGCCGGCAAATTGAGAGGCTGTTTGAGACGGATCGTCGCGGGTACCACCTGCGAAATCAACTCCTCAACACTTTTGACGCCAATCACCTGGAGCATTTGAGCCAGCTCCTGGTCATTCATACCGATGTGGCGTTCAACAAATTTATCTTGTGACATATATAAAATTGTTATGATTCTTTCTGATCCATCAGAAAAGGAGCAGATCAAACAGCTCCTTATTGAGAAAACGGTACAAAACTACGAAACTTTCCCGGCGAAACAAAGGGCTGACCAATAAGTTATAAACAGAGTACAAACCATTTCGACGTAAAGTTACACCACCCTACAACTACATAATCATTCCTTCTGATTCTGAACCCTCCATCCAGCCCCTTAAGCCTATCGGATCATAGCCGTACTGACACAATCTGTTGCAGGCTTTACCTCCCCTATCGGCACACACCCTTCTCAGATCGACAGAAGAGTTGCACCAACGGTTTTTCGGACCGCAATCAACATTTTTCGAATCCAAACAGCTTCATTTTACTTTACTAATAAGTAAAGCTGCTTCCCCCGATAAACTCTCTCAGGATCGAGGTCGGAGGGATCTCCTTCCCATTGAGAGGCGTGAACTGATCGAGGAACCTGAGCAGACGACGGGCCTCGCCATATTCAGGCATCGTATCGGGAACCTCATGCAACAGCGGTTCGACATGGCTTTTCAAAACCGCAATCTCGTAAAACAGCGATGAATTAAACATCACATCCGCCTGTTCCTGATTAGGGAAAATATGCCGATCTTCTCCTCTGCGCACACTCTCCCAACGGCGTAAAGTTGCCGTTGCATCACTGCCACGCGTATTGTAATCACGGACGATACGACGAATCAACCGGTTATCGGTTGTGGCTATACGGTTCATATTGTCCATTGAAATCGAAGTGAAGGCAGAAACGTAGATCTTGAATTTCAATTTATTGTCAATATGTGGAGTCAAACCGGGATTCAACCCATGAATACCCTCAATGATAATCACCGAACGGTCATCCATTTTGAGCCGATTCCCATCGAAGACGCGCTTTCCTGTAATAAAATCATATCGTGAAACTTCGACCACTTCCCCATTGAGCAGCTGCATCAACTGTTTGTTGAACAGCTCAATATCGATTGCCTCAAGCGCCTCGTAATCGTACTCTCCCTTTTCATCTTTCGGGGTCTGTTCCCGGTTAACAAAATAGTCATCCAGCGAGATCACCACCGGATGCATCCCCAAAATACGCAACTGAATGCTCAAGCGTTTTGCAAAGGTTGTTTTACCGCTTGACGAGGGGCCAGAGATCAACACAATGCGACCTCCCCCCGTTTCGTTAGCTTCGGCGATCTGATCAGCAATGTTAGCCAATTTCTTTTCATGGAAAGCTTCGGCAATTTTGATCAGATCTCCGCCACCTCCACCCAAAATACGGGCATTGAGGGCACCAATTGTCGCCACCCCGAGCACATCAACCCAACGCGTGTATTCGTTGAAGACATCGAACATCTTGCGCTGTGGCACCATGTGTTCCAATTCTGAAGGATGGGTACGACATGGTACCGACAGGTGTATCCCCTTATAATATTTATGCAGCCCAAACAGCGATACATACGCGCTGCTCGGAGCGAGTGACCCATAAAAATACCCAGCCAGATCAGCCATCATATAAAGAGTAACGTAGAGATGCGGACGGGTCTCAAGCAGCGCAATCTTATCCGGCATTCCCAACTTGGTGTACAACTGAATCGCCTCTTCCGAAAGCAGTTTTTGACGAATAATCGGAATATCCTGTGCGACCAATTCATGCATCCGGTTTTCTATCGCTTTGATTTGATCCAGAGAGACCTCTTCCATGCCCTCAATCTCACAATAAAAACCTTTGGCAACGGAGTGTTTGATATGCAGACGCTGTCCAGGGAACAGATCTCGCACCGCCTTCTGCATCACAAAAAAGAGGGTGCGCTGATAAACCCGCATTCCCTCAAAGTGCGTGATATCGACAAATCGCAACGAAACCGGATTAAATATCTGGTAATAAAGTTCTTTAAGTCGATTATTGACATAAGCTGCCAAAAAAGGTGTCTCACTCTTACTTTTCAGAGCCAACATCGAAAGCACCTCGGAAAGTGTCGTTCCGGGTTTAACATGCAGTTCACTACCGGTATTCTCACAATGTATTTTGATTGTCTCTTCCATCTCGTTTATTTTTATAACTACAAACTTAACGCCTGCCGGGTTGATTTGTTATGCATATTTGTCGGGTAATATCACCCGTAACGACAAATTGCGTATCATCCATCAAAAAAATTTTCTGTTGCAGACCAGCCCTGCAAAGCGTTTTCCACCGTCAAGCAGAACCGTTCATGCACAAAAACAGTGTAACACCCGATTCCTCTTCTCAAAATGCCATGAAAGGTAACGAAAATCCGCTAAAAACACGAAAAATCAGACACTTTTCACTTCGAAAATATTGATTTTCCGAAAAAAGCACTACCTTTGTCGCGCTTTGGGTGGAGTGTGTCCATTTTTTCACTCGAAAATCTCCGCACACTTTACAACAAAGTTCTACAAATAATGTCTAACACATTAGTTATCAAAACAATTTTAACACATGGCAACTAAAACAGAAAATCAGCAGGCTACCGTAGCCGCTCCGGCCAATCTCGAGACGTTCGATTGGAACGCTTTTGAGAACGACAGCGCCATCTACAACGCCTCAAAAGAGGAGATCGCCGCTCAGTACGATCAGACTCTCTCTAAAGTACAGGTAGGCGAGGTAGTAGAAGGTACCGTTATTGGCCTCAACAAACGCGAAGTGGTCGTTAACATCGGCTACAAATCAGAAGGTATCATCCCCATCAGCGAATTCCGCTACAACCCCGAACTGGCCGTAGGCGAAAAAGTAGAGGTATATGTAGAGAGCGCTGAGGATAAAAAAGGCCAGCTGGTCCTCTCACATAAAAAAGCTCGTCAGCTCCGTTCATGGGATCGCGTCAACGAGGCTTTGGACAAAGACGAGGTTATCAAGGGTTACATCAAATGCCGTACTAAGGGCGGTATGATTGTCGATGTATTCGGAATCGAAGCCTTCCTGCCCGGTTCTCAGATCGACGTTAAACCGATCCGCGATTACGACATTTACGTAGGCAAGACCATGGAATTCAAGGTGGTTAAGATCAACCAGGAGTTCCGCAACGTAGTGGTTTCACACAAAGCTCTGATCGAAGCCGAACTCGAGGCTCAGAAAAAAGAGATCATGTCGAAACTCGAAAAAGGTCAGATCCTCGAAGGTACTGTTAAAAACATCACCTCTTACGGTGTATTCATCGACTTGGGTGGCGTCGACGGTTTGATCCACATCACTGACCTGAGCTGGGGCCGCGTAAATCACCCCGAAGAGATCGTCAAACTCGATCAGAAGCTCAATGTCGTTATTTTGGACTTCGACGATGCCAAGAAACGTATCGCTCTGGGTCTAAAACAACTTACTCCTCACCCATGGGATGCTTTGGATCCCAACCTCAAAGTTGGTGACAAAGTTAAAGGCCGCGTAGTTGTTATGGCTGACTACGGTGCATTCGTCGAGATCACTCCGGGTGTTGAAGGTCTGATCCACGTATCTGAGATGTCTTGGAGCCAGCACCTGCGTTCAGCACAAGAGTTCATGAAAGTGGGCGACGAGGTAGAGGCTGTCATCCTGACCCTCGATCACGAAGAGCGCAAAATGTCACTGGGTATCAAACAGCTGACTCCGGATCCTTGGGCTGACATCGAAACCAAATACGCAGTTGGTTCACGCCACACCGCTAAAGTTCGCAACTTCACCAACTTCGGTGTATTCGTTGAGATCGAAGAGGGTATCGATGGTTTGATCCACATCTCAGATTTGAGCTGGACCAAGAAGATTAAACATCCTTCAGAATTCACTCAGCTGGGTGCAGATATCGAAGTGATCGTTCTCGAGATCGACAAAGAGAATCGTCGTCTGAGCCTGGGCCACAAACAGCTCGAAGAGAATCCATGGAACGCATTTGAGCAGCAGTTTGCAGTTGACACTGTTCACAGCGGCACCATCACCGAGATCAGCGACAAAGGTGCAGTAGTATCTTTGGGTGAGAACATCGAAGGATTTGCTCCTGCTAAACAGCTTGTAAAAGAGGACGGCACCACTGCTAAAGTTGGTGAGACTCTCGATTTCAAAGTTGTAGAATTCTCGAAAGCAACCAAACGTATCATTCTGTCTCACTCTCGTCTGCACGAGGATGCTAAACGCGCCGAGGCTCAGGCTGAAATGGCTGAGAAGAAACGTGCTGATGAAGCAGCTAAAGATTCAGTTAAGAAGATCAACGCTTCAGTTGAAAAGACCACTTTGGGAGACATCTCTGGTTTGGCAGAGTTGAAAGCCAAAATGGAGGCTGCTGCTGAGACCGAAGAGAAATAGTGAAATCTATCCATGACGTTTCGGGTTACCATATTGGGTAGCAGTTCGGCATTACCGACTCCGAAACGCAATCCTTCTGCTCATGTACTCAATGTACATGAGCAGTTTTTTTTGATTGATTGCGGAGAGGGGACCCAAAAACAGTTACGCAAATTCGGCATCAATCCACTGAAGCTGAAGGCTATCTTCATTTCTCATCTGCATGGAGATCACGTATATGGACTTTTCGGACTGATCTCGACCATGGGTTTGATGGGACGCCGCACCCCACTCCCCATCTATGCACCGAAACCTTTTGATGAGATACTGGCTAATCATCTCAAATATTTCGATACGACGCTTCCTTACGAAGTGCAGTGGCACGAGGTTCACACACGTCATCATGAGTTGTTGTACGAAAACAAGACACTTGAGGTGTGGTCCATTCCCTTGCGCCATCGGGTACCTGCGGCGGGATTTCTATTTCGGGAAAAGAGACCTCCACTCAATTTGCATAAAGAGGCGATAGAACGATATGAATTGGGCATTGCCCAACGAATTGCAGCCAAACGGGGAGAAGACATCTTGCTTGATGACGGACGTCTGATTCCCAACAGCGAACTGACCTATCTGCCCTACAAAGAGCGCAGCTATGCCTATCTGAGTGATACGTTATACTCTGCGAAAGCGGTCAAATTGGTTCACGGAGTAGATCTGCTGTACCATGAAGCTACCTTTGCGGATATAGACAAAGCTATGGCCCGTGAAACGGGGCACTCGACTGCTATTCAGGCAGGGAAAGCCGCACAAACGGCCGAAGCCCGAAAACTGTTAATCGGACATTTTTCATCGCGTTATAAAGATGAACAGCTTTTGGTCGATGAGGCTCGTACCATCTTTCCGAATACTGAAGCCGTCATTGAGGGGAACAGCTACGATATCCCTATCGATAAAACAGTCTGAGTCCCATTACACGCTCCACAACCCGGTGAGGACCAGCACACCTATCTCATAGGCATAAAATGTTGCATTGTTCTCATAACGCCTGAAACCAAAACATTCAGGTTTATAAGCTCTCATTTTCAATCTATCCAATCGACCATGATGGATCACAACATAAAAGCTATCTTTTTTGACATTGACGGCACATTAGTCAGTTTTAAAACCCATCGAGTTCCTCCAACGACCGTTCGTGCCATCGAGACCTTACGCAGCCGAGGCATTAAAGTATTCATTGCAACCGGTCGCCCATTCTATCAAATCAACAACCTCGGTGATCTGCAATTTGATGGCTATGTTACCCTCAACGGAGCCTGGTGCATCGATCATACGGGCCGCGTAATTTTCCGCAATCCGATTCCACAGGCAGACCTCGATGCCATCAATCAACGTTTGGACAATGGGGATAAATTTCCGTGTGCATTTATGACACCCTCTCAAGTTTACATCAATTACGTTGATCAAACGGTAGCCGATGTGGCAGCGATGGTTGGTCTCAATCCGCCGCCAATCCGAGATTTGCATGAGGTTGCTCAGGAAGAGGTACTTCAAATCAACATTTATGTAGGCAGTCAGCAAGAAGAGATCTTGATGCGAGATGTTTTCAAACACTGCACCTCCAGCCGCTGGTATCCAGCCTTTGCAGACCTTAACGTCAAAGGCAACAGTAAAAGCACAGGTATAGATCAGATACTGGCCGATTACACTATTCCTCTGAGTGAAACACTCTCTTTTGGGGATGGAGGCAACGATATTCCCATGCTCCGCCATACCGGTTTCAGTGTAGCGATGGGCAATGCCGCAGATGCGGTCAAAGAGGCTGCAACCTATGTAACTACGGATGTTGACCATGAGGGAATACCCAATGCCCTGCGCCATTTTGGACTCATCTAACTATTCTCCATTATTATTAGCAGAAAATTGCCCTCAACTTTTCAGGTGCCATCTGTGGCAGTTGCGGCAACATATTTGTAAGAGATTGTTATTATCTTTCGTTACTGTACCGTTGAGTATCACACAAATTCTCAACCTCCCTACAGATTAACTTGGATTATTGTACCACCTTATACCACACCACACAAACACTTCAACTATGGAGCAAAATATTCATATTGAAATTGCAGAGTCGTGCATCCGCTGCGGAAAATGTGCACGGGTATGTCCTTTTGAAATTCTCGTTCAAGAGCAACCCGGTGCTCCGATAGAACTCAAACATCCAGAATCATGTATTCGTTGCGGACATTGTGTTGCTGTATGTCCGACCGACTCTGTCATTCACAACCTATTTCCTGCTGACAAGGTTCATCCGATCGACTATACCCAGATGCCCACTCCGGAACAAATTTTGCTTCTATTCCGCGCTCGTCGGTCCAATCGTGCAATCACTTCGCGTCCTGTTCCTCCGGAGATGTTAGATCAAATTCTTGAAGCAGCACATCGTGCTCCTACTGCAAGTAATTTGCAACAGGTGTCATTTACAGTAGTGACCGATCCGCAAAAATTACGTGCAGTGAGTGAATTTACTTTGAAGACTTTTGACAAAGTGTACAAAAAGCTGACTAACCCACTGTTAAAACCGATTCTTAAACGGATCATGCCGGGTGTCTATCGTTACGTACCTATTTTCAAGAGACTAAAACAGAACGATGAGGCCGGAAAAGATCCGATTCTTCGTCATGCTACCGCTTTGATCTTTATCCACACCCCTGCATCAAATCGGTTCGGGGCCGCAGATGCAAATCTGGCGTACCAAAACGGTTCGTTAATGGCGGAAAGTCTGGGAATCAGTCAGGTTTATATGGGGTTTGTGCTATCGGCTACTCAGCAAGATGGGAAAACCCTTAATCGCGAGCTGGGGATCGAAGGAAAGATTCATGCCATTATGGCTCTTGGCATGCCGGCCTTCCGCTATTCGCACTACATTGACCGTGAAGAGCTCCATGCACAACGATTATAATGTTTCCCTCCATTTCAGGCGAACATCATCCTGATTGATACACTCTCTTACACCTATTCCCTATTGGTAAGTTCGACACTGCCAACATAAAGCTGCAACACAATAAACGTCCTGGGATTTAACAATCCCAGGACGTTTATTGTGAAAACACCCATACTCTTGTATGCTCTCTTACGTCATCATAAGAGCAGCAAAACTTATTAAAGGAAAACCTCATCCGTACAATTGACAGCGACACAGTTAAATCGGCAGTCAACTCTCACGGCAAAACAAATGGACTGCTATCTTATCTATCATGCTCCTCATTAGCCCAATGTGAGTCCGCTGCCGTTTTCTCAAGTTATCCACCGCACTTGCTCTGGCAGAGATGCCAATCCACTTTCCTTAACATACTCTGCTGCAATATCATCACAACAAATTTCCGAGATATGGGAATTAATAATCACCTTGCTATCTGAACCTACAAATGCAGACAATCAGAATCACACTAATTATTCGCTCCCGATCTTTTGGATACGTTACTCTGGTTGCTTTTATCCCTCGTTATTTGCTTCCGATTCCTGTTTTTCGGCAACCCAACCCGGAGCTTGAACCGGAATCAACTGATCATCCGGCGTCACCAATGCAACCCCAGTATCAGGCGCAGTAATATGGCCGATCACATCGATACCCAAAGCAAAAATCTCCTCCTGTTTTGCCAGAGGCACTGTAAAAAGCAATTCAAAATCGTCCCCCCCGTTCAATGCTGCCACTACAGGATCCGCATGCAACTCTTCGGCCATCCGATTAGTCTCTTGGGCAATCGGCAAACGATTCAAATAGACCCGTGCACCTTTATTGGAATCTTTACACAAATGCAGAATTTCCGACGCCAAACCATCAGTAATGTCAATCATCGACGTTGGAACCAGATCGGATTTTGCCAACTCTTGAATAATATCCAGCCGGGCAGAAGGTCTCAATTGACGCCCCAAAATGTATTCGTAACCCTCAAATTTAGGGTGAGGATTGGGATGACCTGCCAATGCTCTTTTTTCACGCTCCAACAAATGCAGCCCCATATAGGCACCACCTAACGCCCCTGTTACGCAGATCAAATCGTTTACCTGTGCTCCATTACGGTAAACAATTTTATCTTTAGCCACCTCGCCTATTGCTGTCACGGCCAGGGTCAATCCGTTGATCGAAGCCGAGGTATCACCTCCGACCAAATCTACCTCATACTCTTTGCAGGCAAAACGGACACCTTCGTAAAGCTGCTCGATCATTTCGACCGAGAATCGGGACGAAACTCCCACTCCCAATGTCAACTGCCGGGGAGTACCGTTCATAGCCAAAATATCGGATATTCCGGCTACTACCGTTTTGTATCCGAGATGTTGAAGCGGGCAATAGGTCAAATCAAACTGCACCCCTTCCAACAGCAAATCGGTCGACACCAACATATATTTATCCCCTGCATCGATTACGGCAGCATCATCACCACAGGCTTTGATGGTAGAGGCATTCGAAGCGACAAATGGTGAGCAGATACGATTGACGAATCCGAACTGGCCCAATGAGGCAATCGGAGTATATTTTCTTTCAGTCATATTCCAAACAGTTAAATCTTTACACAAAGGTAGAGCTTCTTTTGTTTCGGCAAAAAAAAGTCGTAGCTTTGCAATTAATAAAATTGTTTAAAAGCAACAGATCATATGTTCAATCTCGTATTGTTCGGCCCTCCGGGTGCAGGTAAAGGAACCCAGGCCGAGAAACTTATCCAAAAGTACGGTTTCAACCACATATCTACAGGAGAGGTCATCCGTGAACAGATCCGCAAAGGGACCGAACTCGGACTCAGTGTACAAAGCTACATTGAAAAAGGGCAGCTTGCTCCTGATGAGTTGGTGATCAACATTATTGCTGATTATGTAGCCAGCCACAAAGATGCGAAAGGTAACATTTTCGATGGTTTTCCCCGGACCACCGTACAAGCCGAGGCTTTTGACAAAATCATGAATGGTAACGGCACACCCGTAAGCGTCATGTTATCCCTCGAAGTTCCCGACGAAGAGTTAGTAAAACGTCTTTTACTCCGCGGCAAAGAGAGCGGACGTGCCGACGACAGCAATGAGGGTGTCATTCGCAACCGTATTGACGTTTACAAAGCCCAGACTGCTGTCGTAGCCGATTACTACAAACCCCAAGGCAAATTCCGCGCTGTAAACGGGTTGGGATCTATCGACGAGATTTTTGATCGTCTTTGCGCAGAGATCGACTCACTATTGAAATAAGATGTTTCACATCAGTCATCCCTGATATACAAACAAGAGCGACTGATGCAGCAATAAATTGAGATGAAGATTGGGATCGAATTAGGACTGCCACGCAATCCAGAACATTTCTCAATCCTTTGAACAATAAAAAAAGCACGACTTAAACGTCGTGCTTTTTTTATTGTTCGCAACCTGTTCATATCCATAGAATCACTTATCAACCCCTGTTGACAACAGCCAGTTTTCCTGTTAATAACTACAGCATATTACTGTTAATAACCGCAACAACCTCACTGTTTCGACTGCGACACCACTATTATGCAACATTTATTTTAGCCTGCACAACGTGCCCACCATTATCCGACAAAGTCTGACAGTTATATATTACGCATTAAAAATCAACCTCATACAATTATACAGCAACTTCCCCAGAATACGGAATCCGCACACACTTGCTGCGCTTCCACTCAACACAACGCCCCAAAACACATCCAAACTTATTAACATCGGACTGCATCGGGATCTGTCAACGATTTAAACATTACCCCTAAAGCGCGATCCAGGCCCCAATTGCAGTAATCTCACACAAGAAAGAGATCACCCTGAATCCTCCCATTATTCCAAATTTACGCTACAAACTCAGATTCCCCTGTGGATAATGTTAATAACTCTAAACGACATGTGCATGGGATGTTGATTTCTTGTTGAAAAAAGCCTAAATTATAAGGATAACTATGTTCATAACCTATTCTGTAATCCACACTTCTTGGAAAACCATGATTCGATCTCATCATGCCATATCATTGAAAACCAACACCTCACCTATATCAACGCACAACTATGACAACAAACATTGCAGCTTTATAGATTACCCTCTTGGGGAACATTACGTTAAAACTGGACGTTCTCCCACATAAGTCTGTAACCAGAAGGACTCACCCAATCCTCATACCACTCCGATGTTTTGGAATTACACTGATCCATATTGCATAGACAGGATGCAACACACATAAATCCTGCACCGAATGATCCAAGACTAAACAACATCGAATAAAGGTCAGTGGAAACTTACAACCAACTGCCAAACAAACAAGTGACCTTAATAAGCAAGCAACATGCTAATACTACAAGAGAATACAGCAACTGAAAACCGCCAGCAAAAGTCATCACCAGACTTCGCCTCAACAGTTACTCTGTCGATGCAAACAACTGAAAATCGACAACGTTTATTCCCGCACTAAACGTCGCGCAGCCCGACGATAACGGGTAATGAAAAGAATCGCGGCAACAGTCAGGCCAACAATGAAACCGATCCACAAACCAGGAGCTCCCAATCCTAAAGTAAAGGCACATAGATAACCCACTGGAAGATTGATCACGATATAGGCAACAAAAGCATAATTCATAGTCACCCGCACATCCTGCATGCCGCGCAAAACACCCAGTGCGATCGTCTGCAAACCATCCGGAATTTGGTAGATTGCAGCCATGACAAACAGTTGTGCTGCAACTGCCAACACCGCCTCATCGGATGTGAACATCAACGGCAGCCAATGCCGAAAGAGGATAAAACAGGTCATTGTCAATCCATTGGCCACTAATCCCAAATGCCATGAAGCCGTTGCGGCCCGGCGCAATCCCCGGTAATCTCCCACTCCATATCGATGGCTGACCATAATAGTGGTAGCAGATGAGATCCCGACGATAATCATATAAACAATATTTGAGATCGAGAGCACGACCTGATGTGCTGCCTGCTCCACGGCACCGATCCATCCCATCATGATCAGAGTCAACGCGAATGCAGAGACTTCCAGAACCATTTGCATAGAGATTGGGAGACCCACGGCCAATAATCGGCGTGTCATGCGCCATCCTTGTGCAATCCATGTAAAAAATCTGAAATAACGGCGTAAAGAGGGGACACGGATAAAATAGATCAACACAAAAAGAGGCATGCATATCCGGGAGATCAAAGTTGCCAAACCTGCTCCGGCAGCCCCCATAGCAGGGAATCCGCCATGACCATATATTAGAAGATAGTTGAAAAAAATGTTGATGGCATTGGCTGTTAGCACCACCACCATACCGGTCATGGTATTACCCACACCCTCCAAGAACTGCTTAAAGGCAGCAAAAATCATAAATGGGATAATGGACCAAGCCAAATAATTATAATAGGGTGCAGCCTCAGCCACAACCTCTTCAGATTGTCCCATCAGCCCCAGGCACTGCCCAAACACTTGTAAAACAACAAACAACAGAATACCGACCACACTATTCAGCACCAATGCATTTTGAAACAGACGTGCCGAGGTTCGATAATCATGACGGGCATACATCTCTCCCACCAATGGAGTCAAGCCCATAGAAATTCCGGTTCCAAAGAATAGGAAAATCACGAAAACGGCTCCACCAAAAGAGACAGCCGCAAGCGACAGAGCACCCAGATGCCCCACCATAGCATTATCACACAATTGTACAACCACCTGTCCTACTTGTGAAAGCATGACAGGCAAAGCCAACGATAAATTTTCACGGTATTGGGGCAGCCAAGCCCGTAATGAACGGAACATTCGCATAAGATAATTCGGTTAAGAGCGGCAAAGATAACCTTTTCACGTCGTAAACCGAAACTTGCAATTGCGTAAAATTACAACCAACGAGCTTCCCGACAAGAAATTCGCCAATTCAGGAAAAGGATCAAAAGGGCGATAGCTGCAAAATCGATCAGTAACGCGATATTGACATTTACCCGTGTAGCCATCCAGAAATTAGCAATAGCAAAAAGGGCCTGAATCAAAATCAGCAATAAAGTACATTGCAAATGCGAGAGTCCCAACTGCAACAGTTTATGGTGAATATGTCGTTTATCCGGCTTAAAAGGTGACGTTCCATGCAACAATCGTTGGATAAAGACACGAGACATATCTGCCAACGGTACAAACACAACTCCTAAAATAGATACTACGTTAACATAATCCGGCGTTCGGTGCTGTTGCATACCAACGATCAATTCCAAAGCGAGAAATGCCACCAAATAGCCCAACAACAAAGAACCGCTGTCTCCCATAAAGATTTTCATCCGACGCCCGAAAACATTGAATACAAAAAAGACAATCAGCACTCCGAGACTGCATACCCCCAACAAAGCCAAATAGATACTTCCCATTTGAACACACACCCAACTTAACATGGCTATGGAGAAGATACTTAATCCGGCACACAAACCATCTACTCCGTCAATCAAGTTATACGAATTAATCAATGCTACGATTAACAGGACTGTAAAGGGGATTCCAATCCAAAAAGGAGTGGCATGAACGCCTAAAACACCCTGCCAATCGGCCAGATAATTGAGAGGCAGGACTAACAAAGCGGCAGATAAAAACTGATATAAAAATTTTGTTCTATAAGGCAGCCCTACAATATCATCGGCCATACCGATATAATAAATTATAGTAATACCCGCGAAAAAGAAGAGCATCTCCTCGACCGTCAACACGGGCAAATTGAAGTCAAACATGGAAAACAGACCTCTCATCACCCAATAAGAGACCAATATCGCGGGATAAAAAGCAAACCCTCCTAATCGAGGGATTTTTGACACATGTACCTTACGTCCGTTAGGGCGATCAAGAATACGTTTCCGTTTTGAGATTAGGATAATACGCGGAAACAATACTCCTCCCACCCCCATGGCACAAAGAAATGCCGCTAAAAAATATAGATAAATGGTCAAATTCATTCTATAACTAGATTAAACAAATATCTTATTCGATTATAGATCTATAGATCATACAACGCACTATAAACAAATATACAAAACTCTGCATGATATTTAGATGGAGCAATCCGAAATTAATCATTGCCCTATATTATTAATCATTGCCCTATATTATACTGATTCATTCCCAATAAAAATTGTTGCATATGATTAATAAGTTTGATCCGGTTGTTCAACAAGTTTGAGTTTCTCTTCAAGTGCTCGCAATACGTGTTCACTGCTGTTACGCCCTGCCATGACACTACACACATATGCACGTCCCCAACCATGCTCCCGAGCCACCGCTGAATAGACTCCCCTGCACAACAATGCGGCCTTGCGAATCGCCTCGATACGTTCCTGTTTTCGTTCAATCCGTTTTTTCATAATAATACAAATAAACCTTATCTTTGTTTCAGTAATACAATATATTTTAGTCAGATTTTGAACAAATTTGACATATTTATTTGACAATTCCAAATATATATGCCAATCTAATACATTCTCGATAACATGGATCTCAAGAGCCGCTTCAAGGCGTTATGCAACCATCTGGGTTTATCGATTCGGGAGTTTGAACGGGAGTGTCAACTCAATCGTGGCAACATCTCCAATATGACGGGAGCCATAGGTTCAGACAAAATTGCTAAAATTGCCACCCGATTCCCGGAAGTAGACATCTATTGGCTATTGACCGGTAAAGGGTCCATGCTACGTTCCCAAGACGACATCACTCGCTGTGAGGAAGTCCCCACGCCATCGGAAAGAGAGACGAAATCCGCTCAACACGAAACCATTTGTCTATTAAAAGAGGAGATCGAATTATTAAAAGAGCAGATTCACCTGCAACGCAAACAGATCTCACAGGTGAATGAGGTGATGGGATGGATAAAAAAGCACAGTAAATTTTTGTAATCTAGCAAAAAAGAGTAACTTTGCAGCTCGCCGGTCGGGTTACCGGCACTGTTTAACTAATAAAAACATTTAGAGAAATGCCTGTAAAAATCAGACTTGCACGCCATGGTAAGAAGGGTTATGCCTTCTATCATATCGTTGTTGCAGACAGCAGGGCGCCACGTGATGGTAAATTTATCGAGAAAGTCGGAACCTACAATCCGAACACGAATCCTGCTACAATCGACCTGAACTTTGAAAAAGCTCTGGAGTGGTTGCAAAAAGGCGCTCAACCGACAGACACTTGCCGTGCGATTTTGTCGTACAAAGGTGTAATGTACAAAAAACACCTGCTGGGTGGTGTAGCCAAAGGCGCATTTACCGCTGAGGCTGCTGAAGCAAAATTTGCAAAATGGCTTGAGCAGAAAGCTGCTAAAATTGCTGCCAAGACCAACAAGATCAGCAGTGACAAAGAGGCTGCCGTTAAGAGCCGTCTCGAAGAGGAGAAGAAGATCAAAGAGGAGCGTGCAAAAGCTCTCGAAGCTAAACGTGCTGAAGCTGCTGCCGCTGCTGCTGCCGAAGCTGCTCAGAGCGAAGAGAACGCAGAAGCTGCCCCCGCAGAAGAGGCTCCTGCTGCTGAGGCATAGTGCCACTATCGCAGAAAAGGTAATTTATGCTTGAGGAGAACGCAGACGTTGTAGCAAGAGTATCCAAAACGTTCGGACAGAACGGAGAGCTTACTTTGAATCTTTACAACACGTTTCCTCAGGATTATGATTTGAGTGAACCGCTATTTGTTGTTATCGACAAATTGGCGGTTCCTCTTTTTTGTGACCGTTTTCAACGACGAGGCCAAAGCGGTGCCGTCGTTAAATTCGGAGATATCGATACCGAGCGCCGAGCATCAGAGCTGATCGGTCACGAACTCCACTTCAACAATCCTTGTGCAGAGGAGGAAGAAGAGGAGGCCGGAGAGGGATTAATTTATCTTGAGGATCTGGTTGGATATCGAATTTTATTAACAGCAAACGCAGTGTCAGACTCTTCGGAATCAGAACCTGATGGCAAGACACAACACCAAGAAGATCGTATCGAAGAGTTCATCGACGGAGAAAATCCCCTATTCAAAGCAGAAATTGGAGGTCGTGAAGTATGGATTCCAGCGGTTGAAGAATTCATTACCGACATCGACGAAGAGGCGCATACTATCGAATTCGATCTGCCTGATGGGCTGCTGGATCTTTATCAATAAACTTTCCCCTTTTCTTTGACAACGGCACTCGAAACCGCCACCAAAGTCATAGATATTATCCCCTTAAGGCATATAGTCAAGTCCTTCCCCTGGTGACCTACACACATTCGCGCCAATTAGCACTACAACAAGCACATCTAATCGGGTAAAAACCGCTTTTTATTGAACCTCTGCACCTGATCCAAAATCCTGATACATAGGGTTATTTTGGCACCACACGCAAACCATAGAAGAGATAGTGACTGACAGTGCAGGACACTGACACGTTACAGTATTGATCTTCGCTCCCACTCTCCTACTTCCAACTCTTCAATACGATCGCCATCAATCACAAAACGCAAAGCCGTCCGGACACGATGAAATCCGCTCAATCCGGCTGCTCCGGGATTGAGATGCAACAGGTCTAACTTTTTATCGTAGATCACTTTCAAAATATGCGAATGGCCACTGATAAAAATTTTAGGCCGAACATTGCACAACAGATCGGCGACTCCCGTATAATAACGCCCTGGATATCCGCCAATATGCGTCATAACCACTTTAACTTGCTCACACTCGAACTGCTGCCAACGCGGATAGACTCGCCTCAACACTGCACCATCAATATTTCCATACACACCTCGCAACGGTTTGAAAGCAGCGATTGCATCGGCAGTTTCGATATTTCCAAAATCTCCGGCATGCCAAATCTCATCGACATTAGCCAGGAATCGTTGCAACACATCATCGAACGTCCCGTGCGTATCCGAAATAAGTCCTATACGTTTCACGCCTTTTAGTTCTGAACAGTTTTATAATTACCAAACAGCATAGATGAAACTCCGAAAACCCGACGCTTCAAACTAGCACAATCGGATCAGAGACATCATCTTCTGTGAACTGCTAATCACACAAGTCCATTTACAAAAATATCAAACTATCTTACAATTGGGAATACTCCGCTACCTCCTCATGTAGGGAAGGGCAATTATCCGGTTCATACCAACCTGTCGCCATCAGCCGTTGCCAACTGAACATCGGGAAAAGGAGCTGCAGATCGAATCAATAAGTTTCCTATCTTTGTAAAGATAAACACACTTCCATGCAGAGTAATATTCCGTTAGCAGAACGATTACGTCCCCACACGCTCGATGAATACATCGGGCAGACACATCTTGTGGGTCCGCAAGGAGTTTTCCGCAAGTTTCTCGAGACCGGGAACGTTCCCTCTTTCATTTTATGGGGGCCTCCGGGAGTAGGTAAAACCACTTTGGCCCGGCTGGTGGCCACAGCCCTGGAACGGAAACTCTTTACGCTTTCGGCTGTCACATCGGGAGTCAAAGAGGTTCGAGAGGTAATCGAACAGGCTCGCAAAAGCCGTTTTTTCAATGCCCCTTCTCCTTTTTTGTTTATCGACGAGATCCATCGGTTCAATAAATCCCAACAGGATTCACTGTTAGGAGCCGTTGAGCAGGGCGTCATCACCCTAATCGGAGCCACTACGGAAAATCCCTCCTTTGAAGTGATCTCTCCTCTGCTTTCGCGTTGTCAGGTCTATGTACTCAAGGCCATGGAATCGGCCGATCTGCAACAGCTGCTCGATCGGGCCATCGCAACCGACCCGATACTCAAAGAGCGAGGTGTCAAAGTAATCGAAACGGAAGCGCTGTTTCGATTCAGTGGAGGAGATGCCCGGAAATTACTCAACATCATCGACATTCTTTGCAACGCCACCGAAGGTGAAATTGTCATCAGCGACCAACAGGTGACAGACTGCCTGCAACAAAACATCGCGTTGTATGATAAAAATGGAGAGCAACACTACGATGTCATCTCAGCCTTCATTAAGTCGGTACGGGGAAGCGATCCGAATGCGGCAATATACTATCTGGCACGCATGCTTTCTGGAGGAGAAGATCCGAAATTTATCGCCCGCCGTTTGGTGATTCTGGCTTCAGAGGATATCGGACTGGCTAATCCGAACGGACTGTTGCTGGCCAATGCCTGCTTTGACACGGTACATAAAATCGGCATGCCGGAGGCCCGTATTCCGTTGGCCGAAGCGACCATCTATTTGGCCACCAGTCCTAAAAGCAACTCTGCCTACATGGCAATTAACACGGCTTTGCAACAGGTTGCTCACGATACAACAGACCGGCCCATTCCCCTGCATCTACGCAATGCCCCTACCAAGCTAATGAAAGAGCTCGGATATAGCGACAACTACAAATATGCCCACGACTATGCGGGCAATTTTACCGAACAAGAGTTCATGCCAGCCGGTTTAGAGGGCAAACGGTTTTATGAGCCTGGGGACAATGCCAAAGAGCGAGAATTAAGTCAACGGATCCAAATGCTTTGGGAAGGAAAGTATTAAGGTGCTTCCTCCTTAATTTCGCCATTTCAAACCCAATATCAAACACCAAGTAATCGCCATCAAGGATACACAGTCCAAAGTACAAGACTGAAAACCTACAGTAATTGATAAGCACACGGGGTTGCTGGAAGGTGAGCACAACAACAGAAAAAGTAAACAAAACAATAAAACGACAACAAAATGAATTCGATTCTAAATCACATTCCCAACCTTAAGCATCTCGACAGTGGGATGTTTTTTGTGATGGCAGGACCATGTGTTGTGGAGAATGAAGAGGTGATGATGCGCGTAGCAGAAAAGGCTTGCGCCGTGACCGACACTTTGAAAATTCCTTATATTTTCAAGGCATCGTATCGCAAAGCCAACCGTTCACGTTTGGACTCGTTCAGTGGGATCGGTGACGAAAAGGCCTTGAAACTGTTAGCCAAAGTACGCAGCGAATTCGGAGTGCCAACCGTTACCGACATTCACAACCCCGAAGAGGCGGCAATGGCTGCTGAATATGTCGATGTATTGCAAATTCCAGCTTTTCTCTGCCGACAGACCGATCTGCTGGTAGCAGCGGCCAAAACCGGCAAAGTGGTAAATATCAAAAAGGGACAATTCCTTGCTCCGGAGACCATGGCATTTGCTGCCGGCAAGGTACATGATGCCGGCAATCCCAACATTATGCTCACCGATCGCGGAACCACTTTCGGATACCACGACCTGATTGTCGATATGCGCAGCATTCCCACCATGCAGGCAACCGGATATCCTGTTGTTATGGACATTACCCACTCGCTGCAACAACCCAATACGACCAGCGGTGTAACCGGCGGTCTGCCTGCCATGATCGAAACCATCGCCCGGGCTGCTGTTGCAGTCGGAACTGACGGTCTGTTTATCGAAACACATCCCGACCCTTCCGTTGCAAAAAGCGATGGAGCCAATATGCTTCCACTTGAACAACTCGAACGGCTATTGACTCGTCTTTGCCGAATCCGTGCAACTATCAACGAATTTTAATTAAACAGAAGCTCGGGAACCCTGATAGACCTCATCACGGCTATCCCCGCAGCGTTAATACCACACCCATGAGGAGCCAATCTCCTCTATACAAAAAACAGAGAGGAATCTTTATCAATTCCTCTCTGTTTTTTGTTTCTTTTTCAAGTAAATATGCCAACCCACTAATTTCTTCGCTTTTAAGGAAAGTGTTTCATTATAGGATATCTGCTTTGCCCAATGAATGCGAATAGAAATAATTTTACTTGTCGAGCGACAGGGTGTTACGCTTTGGTAAACTCAAAACCCAAATAGAGATTCTCCACATTCGACGCCAGCGTTTTGAGCGTAGCAAGTAGCGAGCTCAACGAGGAGACCTGGTCACCAACTTGTTGTACCAATTCGAGCACTTTATTGGCTGAAAACAGTAACTGCATATTCGAACCATCTAGATAAGCATATCCTTCCATTGTTCCCAATGCACGTTGCGCCTCATTGGTAACCGTCATGGCGATCGCATGTGACTCCGCATTGTACGTGTAGGTTCCACTCAAGGTATGGGAGCCTGCTTTCATAGAGAAGGTGCTGTCTGAAGCAAATGTAACGGAACATGCACCGCTTTTAATGCCAGCCATACTGTAAATACTCTCCAACCGCTCTTCAATAGAAGCGGTAGTTGTCGAAGCAGCCAGCGTTGCCAACGCATTACTACCCTCCATGCGGACACCAGGCTTATTGTAATCCCACGTCGCTACCAGCGCCATGGCCGTCAATTTTCCACCTGTTGCCTCATCGGCGACATTGGTAATGGCACCTTTCAGTACGCTTTGCCAATCCTGTGCGTGAACTGCACCATAACACAATCCCAGCACAGCCAGCATACAAAACATTGTTCTTCTGTTCATCATCATTCCTCCCCTTATATAAAAAAATGACCGCCTACAAGAATGCAGGCGGTCACTATCATTCAACGTCAACATTCTACTTGAATAACGTTACAGAATGCGACGATCGTGCGTCTCAATAAAACTATTTTTTCGGTTTCGGAGCGACGATCATAATCATCCGCTTACCCTCCAGACGAGGCATCTGTTCCACTTTACCCCACTCTTCGAGATCGGTTGCAAAGCGCAACAACAGAATTTCGCCTTGATCCTTAAAGACGATCTGACGTCCGCGGAAAAAGACATAAGCCTTGACCTTATCACCCTCTTTCAGGAAATTTTCGGCATGTTTGAGCTTGAAGTTGTAATCGTGATCGTCGGTATTGGGACCGAAACGAATCTCTTTAATCACCACTTTCACCGATTTTGCCTTCAGCTCTTTGGCTTTCTTTTTCTGCTGATACAAGAACTTCGAGTAATCAACGATCCGGCAAACTGGGGGATCGGCCTTGGGTGAAATCTCAACCAAATCAAGCCCCTGCTCGTCGGCCATCGCCAACGCCTCTTTTAAAGAAACGACCACCGGGGTCTCCACATTTTCACCGACTACACGCACCTGTTGTGCAGTAATCATATGATTGATTTTGTGGGCTGCCTCTTTTTCCGGCATCTTGCCGCGCAAAGCAGGCTTGGGTTGCGGTTTTCTAACTGGAATAGCTATGGCTTTGTCCTCCTGATTAATTAAACACTCTGAAATTGAAAAACTATTTATTCAAGGCTTCCACCTCTTTTTTAACACATTCGGTGACCATGTCGGCAAATTCTTGCTGGGTCATCACACCCTTATCGCCTTCACCCTGTACACGAACAGAGACTTTACCCTCCTGCTGCTCCTTCTCTCCGACGATCAACAAGAACGGGATTCGTTTCAATTCGTTGTCACGTATCTTACGGCCAATCTTTTCGTTACGGTCGTCCACTTGAGCGCGAATATCGCAATTATTTAGAAAATTCGAAACATTTTGCGCATAATCGTTGAATTTTTCGCTGATTGGCAGTACAACCACCTGTTCCGGTGAAAGCCACAACGGGAATTTACCGCCAGTATGCTCAAGCAACACAGCCACAAAACGCTCCATTGAACCGAACGGAGCACGGTGAATCATGATCGGGCGATGCAGTTTGTCATCCGAACCCTTGTAGGTCAGATCGAAGCGCTCCGGCAGGTTGTAGTCGACCTGAATCGTACCCAACTGCCATTTACGGCCGATCGCGTCTTTAACCATGAAATCAAGTTTCGGGCCATAAAACGCAGCCTCACCCAATTCGACTACCGTTGGCAAACCTTTTTCAGCAGCCGCCTCGATAATCGCCTGTTCTGCTTTGTGCCAGTTTTCGTCCGAACCGATATATTTCTCTTTATTATTAGGGTCACGCAACGAAATCTGAGCCGTAAACTGATCGAAACTCAATGTCTTGAAGATATAGAGCACAATATCGATCACCTTCATGAACTCCTCTTTGAGCTGATCGGGACGGCAGAAGATATGAGCGTCATCCTGGGTAAATCCACGAACACGAGTCAACCCGTGCAATTCACCACTCTGCTCGTAACGGTAAACGGTACCGAATTCCGCAAAACGCAATGGCAGATCCTTGTACGAACGTGGTTTCCAACGATAAATTTCGCAGTGGTGCGGACAGTTCATCGGTTTGAGCAGGAACTCTTCGCTGTCATCCGGCGTATGAATCGGCTGGAATGAATCCTTACCATATTTAGCGTAGTGACCTGATGTCACATACAGGTCCTTCATTCCGATATGCGGAGTGATCACCTGCTGATAACCATACTGTTTCTGTACATTGCGCAAGAAGTGCTCCAAACGATCGCGCAGGGCGGCACCTTTGGGCAACCACAACGGCAAACCGGCACCGACACGCGGCGAGAAGCAGAACAGCTCCAACTCACGGCCCAATTTACGGTGGTCACGTTTTTTTGCCTCCTCGAGCATAGCCAGATATTCATCCAGCATCGACTTTTTCGGGAAGGTGATACCGTAAATACGGGTCAGCATCTTATTGTGCTCATCTCCACGCCAGTAGGCTCCGGCAATCGAAGTCAGTTTGATTGCCTTAATGAAACCCATATGCGGCAAGTGTGGTCCACGGCACAAATCGGTAAAATTACCGTTGGTGTAGAAGCTGATCGTACCATCTTCGAGTGCACTGATCAACTCCACTTTATATTCGTCACCCTTTTTCGTATAGGTATCGAGCGCTTCAGCCTTAGAAACCTCACGACGTGTAATCGTCTCTTTGGTTCGGGCCAGCTCCTCCATTTTCTTCTCAATCTTGGGCAGGTCTGCCTCTGTGATGGGCACCGGAGAGTCCACATCATAATAGAATCCATTCTCAATGCTGGGACCGATACCGAATTTGATCCCCGGATAGAGTGCTTCAAGCGCTTCAGCCAACAGGTGTGATGACGAGTGCCAAAAAGCCTGTTTGCCTTCGGTATCATCCCATTTGTGCAGTTTGATCTGAGCATCGGTCTGAATCGGCATGTTCAAATCGCAAACCTTACCGTTAACCGTCGCGGACAACACCTCTTGTGCCAGGCGAGGGCTGATGCTCTCGGCTATCTGCATAGCCGTCGTTCCTTCGGCGTACTCACGAATGCCGCCGTCAGGGAAAGTTACTTTAATCATTGTTGTGTGTTTTATTGGTTTTGCTCGCAAGTTTCCACGTTACGAGGTGGAACCCCTGCAAGACTTATTTTCACTGTTTTATTGAGTCTGAACTCAGATTCGAGCTTGGCCTCACACCTTGTTCCTCACTCAAAAGTTCAAACCATTAAATTTAAAAATTTCAAACGAAATTACATTTCGTCCGTCTCGGGCAGATCTGCTGCCGACACATCGACACCGTTCTCCCGTTTAAACTTCTGGAGCGGATCAGCTGATATTTCAGCATACAGTTCACGGCTGCGTAAAATATCCATTGTCATATAAATTGCGTTGCGCATTGCCTGGGCATCCGCCTTATCCTGTCCAGCAATATCAAAACCGACACCGTGAGCCGGGCTTGTTCTGACAATCGGCAACCCTGCTGTAAAGTTTACGCCATCACCCGATAATGCTTTGAAAGGAGCCAACCCTTGATCGTGATACATGGCCAGCACAGCATCATATTTGGCAAACGTACCTGCAGCAAAGAAGCCATCGGCCGGGAAGGGGCCAAACGCCAATATCCCCTCAGTAAAAGCAGTACGAATTGCCGGAGTGATAATCTCTTGCTCCTCCCTGCCGATAACACCACCATCACCTGCATGAGGATTCAGTGCCAATACGGCAATCTTGGGTTCACAAATCGAAAAGTCCTGAATCAAACTGTTGCGCAAACCATGCAATGCCGCGACAATTTTTGCTTCAGTTACAGCTGGAGCGACCTCTGCCAAGGGGACATGAATCGTCACCAATCCCACTTTCAGCAACTCACTGCACATCATCATCAACGGTTCACCGCCAAATTCCGCTGCAAAGAACTCCGTATGACCGGTGAAATCGAATCCGGCTTCATGGACATTTTCCTTACAAATCGGAGCGGTTACCACCACATCGATTTGTCCGGATTTCAGATCTGCAGCAGCTGCTTGTAACGCCGCTATTGATGCACGTCCGGCCTCTGCTGTCATTTTTCCAGGTTCGATACGCAGATCACCCGATGTACAATCGACCAGATTAACCCGACGGGAATGAGCATCCGATGCTTTAGAGATGATGTTATAACTGAAATTTTCAGCATCTGCAATTTGACGGCGGTAGAATCCTGCAGCCTTGGCTGAACCGTATATAATCGGAGTGCAAAGTTCACAGATTCTCGGATCAAGCAATGATTTGATAATCACCTCATATCCAATTCCATTTATATCTCCTTGCGTAATGCCGACTCGTATCTTGGTGTCACTCATCTCTATTCGATTTATTCCTATTGGGCAAAGATAATAAAGTTCCGCCAAATCTCTCCCGCTTTACCTTATATATTGCATGATGGGCAGAGATGTCCTACAATTTACAGTTACTTGTAAAAAAACATTACTATGTATTGCATATTACCGAAATATGATCTAATTTTGTCTTCAAGGTGAGGAATAAGATTGCGCAGCAAGGCAAGCACAACAATGACCATCATGTTGCAGAGCTGAGAACCCCCATACGCTTTCACAACTCCTCAACACAACCCGAAATAATTTATCATATAAAACCAACAGCTATGAAAAAGGCCTTGATGTTTTCACTGTTTGCTGCTTTAGGTTGCAGCAGCGGCTACCTCTCAGCTCAAACCATGATGACCAAACAGACCCGTTTTGAAGGGCAAAATATCACCGGAGTTTCAGCAGGGAGTTCATTCGATGTAGAAATCTATCAATCGGATAAGGCCTCTGCAACCGTTGAGTTGCCTGCCAAATGGGCTGAAAAATTGGAGTTCACGATCGACAACAACGGTGTAGTGAGCATTAAATTGAAAGGTTTCAAACTCAATTTAAAGAACGAGGACGAGCTCAAAGCCACCGTTTATCTCAAGAATCCCTATTCACTCCAAGCCAGCAGTTCTGCTACAATCACTGCCAAAACACCTATTAAAACCGCAACACTAAACATTGACATCAACTCATCTGGCAAGATTAACATCCCTGACCTTACTGCCTCCAACCGTGTTGTTATCAATGGTTCATCCTCCGGAGACATTGAGGCCAAAATCACCGCACCTTTATTGCGTTGCGATGTCAATTCATCCGCTTCAGCTGATCTCGAACATACTGGAACCGAAGCCGTACTGAATGCAGCCTCATCCGCAGACATCGACATCAAAGGAAGCGCAAACAAAGTTACAGCCACAGCCAATTCCGCAGGCAAAATCGACGGAGAGGAGTACACTGTAAAAGAGGCCTCATGCCGTGCTAATTCTGCAGGAAAAATCACCCTGCATGTCACAGACTCACTCTCTGCACAGTCCAGCACAGGAGCATCGATCACATACAGCGGAAATCCCAATATCCAATCCTTAAAAACATCAACTGGAGGAAAGGTTCATAAAGCAGAATAGCAACTTCAACAATCAATCACAAACATAAAAGAGGAGCAAAAAATGATTTGCTCCTCTTTTGTTTATCATAAGAATATTAATCTCAACATAAACTGCACCTCACTTATTTTCACAGATAAGAGATCAAACGCTTCAATAATACATCACAGACCAGCCTCTCAAATAGCATAGACAAATAAAATATCTGCATACAACAGCGACACCGACAGCTGTTTATTCAACAATCTCACCCACACGGAAACACTCACAAACAACGTCGGCGGAACTCCGAACAAACAATAGCCGTAGCTGTCGCCACATTAAGTGACTCTGAGGTATCAACGCCTACCGGGAATGAAGGAATGTAAAGTCGGTTTGTCACCAACTCTGCGACCTGAGCCGATACGCCCTTCCCTTCACTACCCATAACGATTACTCCTTCTGCAGCGAGCGGGACATTATATATGGTCTCACCATCGAGAAAGGTCCCATAAATCGGCAACCCAGCCTTCAAGACATCAGACAGCCACTCTACCAACGACAGATAATACACCCGCACCCGAGCTATTGCCCCCATGGTTGCCTGGACCACTTTGGGATTAAAACAGTCAGCTGTATGTTCCGAACATACTACGTCACGAATTCCGAACCAGTCAGCTATCCGCAAAATCGTTCCCATATTCCCGGGATCCTGCACCCCATCAAGGGCCAACAGCAAACCAGCCCCTTTTGTTAATGCCGGTTTTCTCCACCGCGGGATCTCGACCAATGCCAAAAACTCTGATGGTGTCTTCAAAAAACTGATTCGCTCCATCTCCTTACGAGAAACTGTTTCGAGCAGCTGGTTGCACGCCGAATTGGGCAATGTTGTAGCAGAGTGAATCTGTTGCATTCCCTCTTCCGTGCAAAACACCCGACGCAACCGTAGTCCCGATGCAGACACCGTTCCAGCAAGCAGTTCCGTAACTAACTTGGCACCTTCCGCCACGAACAATCCTGCATCTTGCCGTCCACGTTTATCTCCAAGCGAACGGACCATTTGTATTTCGGCCTTGGTCAACATACTACCTCATATTATTACATTTCCCAACTAAACAACATTCCATCCGAATAATAGCTAAACAATCATTAATCCGAACATTGGAATATCGACATTTTTTTCTTACGTACAAAAGTAACAAAACGCCGGGAAACTACCGCAAAAGAGGATCTTTCACCCCAGTGAATATACCACATCCCTTCTTGTCAGCAACATTTCTGATCAACCCTTATTCAAGGTTCGAACCATAGATAAAAGGTTACGCAGTGACAATGCATCACCACAATGAATTTGCCCCCATAGGCTACTTTTCATATTATCCACACTGGAGCACAGGTTCGACCCATAAGGATTCCTCTCTGCTTAATATACCGGTTTAGCACAATCACCACAAACTAAAACTACTGTTCCACTCCAACAAGCATCTTGATCTGATAGCAATCAACACATCCTCATACAAAGAGAATCGATACAACACCCAACATCATCAACCTTCATTGAAAATCCAAACGATTTCTTCTCCACAAACAATTGAAAAAGCATGTTATTTTTAAGAAATTTACGCAACTGATTTGCAAAAAAAAAACAGAGTCCATACTTTTGCATTTCAGAAACTATTCTGAGAAGAAGACAGTTTCAGCAAGTGACAAGAACGATTAACTTACTGATAAAGAATGTCTGACAAAAAAATTGCCCGCCTCATTCTCGAGGACGGCACCGTCTTCACAGGTTACTCTTTCGGCGCAGAAACGGCCGTTTCCGGTGAAGTCGTTTTCAACACCGCGATGACGGGTTATCCCGAAAGCCTTACCGATCCATCTTACAGAGGTCAAATTTTAGTTTCCACCTATCCATTGATCGGCAATTACGGCGTTCCACAAAAAGAAATAGAATACGGTCTGCTCAAATATTTTGAGTCAGACCGTATTCATATTAAGGGGTTGATCATCTCGGACTATTCGTTCGAGTACAGCCACTGGAATGCGAGAGAGAGCCTTTCTGATTGGTTGCGCGAAAACGACATCCCCGGCATCTACGGTATCGACACGCGTCAACTCACTAAAATCATCCGCGAACGGGGTGTCATGCTTGGCAAAATCGTTGTAGAGGGCTGCGACGAGCCTGCCGAATTTGACGATCCGAATCTACGCAATCTGGCGGCAGAAGTGAGTACCCCCACCGTCGAAACTTATGGCGACGGCCCACTGAAAATCGTTTTGGTGGACTGCGGCTGCAAATACAACATCATCCGCTGCCTGATCAACCGTGGAGCAACGGTCATTCGGGTGCCTTGGGATTATGATTTTACCCAGATCGACTACGATGGCGTTATGCTCAGCAATGGTCCTGGCGATCCGCAACAGTGCGCGGCAACCATTGCCAACATCAAGAAAGCAATGGCCCTGGGCAAACCAATTTTCGGTATCTGTCTGGGCAACCAGCTGCTCTCGATTGCTGCGGGTGCAACCACCTATAAGCTCAAATACGGACACCGCAGCCACAACCAACCAGCATTGATGGTCGGCACAAACAAAGCGGTGATCACCTCGCAAAACCACGGTTTTGCGGTCAACACTGACACGTTAGGTCCCGATTGGGAACCTTACTTCATCAACCTCAACGACGGTACCAGCGAAGGTATTCGTCACAAGAGTCTCCCCTTCTTCTCAGTTCAGTTCCACCCCGAAGCTTCGGGCGGTCCGGTGGATACCGAATTCCTGTTCGACGACTTTATCCGTAACATTGAAACCTCGAAAAATGGAAAATAAGATAGAAAAAGTGATCCTGCTGGGATCGGGTGCATTGAAGATCGGTGAGGCCGGTGAGTTTGACTATTCGGGTTCACAGGCGCTCAAAGCCCTCAAAGAGGAGGGTGTCCACACCATTCTGATCAACCCCAACATCGCAACGATCCAGACCTCGGAAAATATTGCCGACAAGGTCTATTTCCTGCCGGTCACTCCGGAATTCGTTGAACAGGTGATCGCCAAAGAGCGACCACAGGGTATTCTGCTCGCCTTCGGTGGACAGACCGCACTGAACTGCGGTGTGAAGCTCTACCAGAGCGGTGTTTTAGAGAAATATGGTGTACAAGTGCTGGGAACTCCGGTACAGGCCATTATCGACACCGAAGACCGCGACAAGTTCGTTCACAAACTGGACCAGATCAACGTCAAAACCATCAAAAGCGAAGCAGTAACCACCGTGGCTGAGGCTAAACGTGTCGCACACGAATTGGGTTATCCGGTGATTATCCGTGCCGCTTACACACTGGGAGGTCTGGGCTCCGGTTTCTGCGACAACGACGAAGAATTGGACGTACTGGCCAGCAAAGCCTTTACCTACTCTCCCCAAATTTTGGTCGAAAAATCGCTCAAAGGGTGGAAAGAGGTAGAATATGAAGTGGTTCGCGACCGTTACGACAACTGTATCACGGTCTGCAACATGGAGAACTTCGACCCACTGGGTATCCACACCGGTGAAAGTATCGTCGTAGCTCCGTCACAGACCCTCTCCAACTCGGAATACCACAAACTGCGTAAACTCGCCATCAAGATTATCCGCCACATCGGTATTGTCGGCGAGTGTAACGTACAATACGCCCTCGATCCCAATTCGGAAGATTACCGGGTGATCGAGGTAAACGCCCGTCTGAGCCGTTCGTCGGCCCTCGCTTCGAAAGCTACAGGTTATCCGCTGGCATTCGTCGCCGCCAAGTTGGGTCTTGGTTACGGTTTGCACGAACTGAAAAATGCCGTGACCAAAAGCACAACCGCCTGCTTCGAACCGGCCCTCGACTACATTGTCTGCAAGATCCCGCGTTGGGACCTCGGTAAATTCAAGGGGGTTTCTCGCGAGCTGGGCTCCAGCATGAAATCGGTCGGTGAGGTGATGGCCATCGGTCGTTGCTTCGAAGAGGTGATCCAGAAGGGCCTCCGCATGATCGGCCAGGGCATGCACGGCTTTGTAGCCAACAAAGAGTTTGCCGATATCGATATTGACAACGCCCTGCAGCATCCAACTGACAAACGTATCTTCGTCATTGCTCACGCACTGAAACGCGGTTACACCATCGACCGAATCCACGAACTGACCAAAATCGACAAGTGGTTCCTCGAAAAGTTGGAGAACATTATCCGCATTGAGGGCGAACTGGAACAATATAACGATATCACCAATGTTCCGGACAGCCTGCTCCGCGAAGCCAAACAGCGCGGATTCTCGGACTTCCAGCTAGCTCGCACCGTCAGCCACAGCAAAGCCGACGAGATCGAAGCCGATATGCTCAAGATCCGGCGTTACCGTAAAGAACGTGGCATCACGCCATTCGTCAAACAGATCGATACACTGGCTGCCGAATATCCGGCCCAAACCAACTATCTGTATGTGACCTACAACGGAACGGCACACGACATCGATTTTGCACACGACAACCGTTCAGTTATCGTACTGGGTTCTGGAGCCTACCGCATCGGTAGTTCAGTTGAGTTTGACTGGTGTAGCGTCAGCGCCCTGAATACAATTCGCTCGTTGGGCTACCGTTCAGTGATGATCAACTACAACCCTGAAACGGTTTCGACCGACTACGACGTCTGCGACCGACTCTACTTCGATGAGCTGACACTCGAACGTGTACTCGATATCACCGACCTCGAAGAGCCCAAAGGAGTGGTCGTTTCGACCGGCGGTCAGATCCCGAACAACCTGGCCATGCGTCTGCACAACGAGCATGTACCCATCCTCGGAACCTTGGCCGAAAACATCGACAACGCCGAGGATCGCCACAAATTCTCATCGATGCTTGACAAGATCGGCGTCGATCAGCCTCGCTGGCGCGAGTTGACCACGATGGAAGATATCTACAACTTCGTCGATGAGGTGGGCTTCCCGGTGTTGATCCGTCCCTCATACGTACTGTCCGGTGCGGCTATGAATGTCGTTTCGAACCGTTCGGAGCTGGAGCACTTCCTCACACTGGCCACCAGCGTCTCGAAACAGTATCCGGTTGTCGTAACCGAATTCATCGAACACGCCAAAGAGATCGAAATCGATGCTGTAGCCAAAGATGGTGAGGTACTGATCTATGCCATCTCCGAACACGTTGAATTTGCCGGTGTACACTCTGGTGATGCGACCATGGTCTTCCCTCCCCAGAAAATGTATGTTGAGACCATGCGACGGATCAAAAAGATCAGCCGTGAGGTTGCCCGTATGCTCAACATTTCGGGTCCGTTCAACATGCAGTTGATGGCCAAGAACAATGAGATCAAGGTGATCGAGTGCAACTTGCGTGCATCGCGTAGTTTCCCGTTCGTATCGAAAGTTCTGAAGGTCAACTTTATCGACATCGCTACCCGCGTCATGTTGGGTGCAGATCCACAGGTACCGCACAAATCGGCATTCGAACTCGACTACGTCGGAATCAAAGCTCCACAATTCTCCTTCTCACGTCTGCAAAAGGCGGATCCCGTATTGGGCGTCGAAATGGCTTCAACCGGAGAGGTAGGATGTATCGGTGAGGATTTCCATGAGGCAATCCTCAAAAGCATGATCTCCGTAGGCTATGCAATCCCAAAGAAAAACGTATTGCTCTCGACCGGTGATTCCCGTTCGAAGATGGATATGCTCTCTGCAGCCAAAGCGCTTCAAAGTCGCGGATACAACATCTTTGCAACCAAAGGTACTGCTGCATTCCTCGAACTGAACGGTGTCCATGCGACCGTTCTGCATTGGCCCGACCAGAAAGAGCAACCCAATACGTTGGATTACATCAAGGAGAAGAAGATCGATTTGGTTGTCAACATTCCGAAGAACCTGTCGAAAGATGAGTTGAACAACGACTACACGATTCGACGCAGTGCGATCGACTTCAACATTCCATTGATCACGAATGCCCGTTTGGCAAGTGCCTTTATCATCGCCTTCTGCCGACTGGCACCGGAAGACATCAAGATCAAAAGCTGGAACGAATATTAATCGCACATAGCTTCATAAAAGCAGTAAACCCTCCACATTAGGAGGGTTTACTATTTTTATGTACTTTCGTTGGTGATGTAAGGCACAGACTCCACGACAACGTTGTCTTTTTTATCCCTGACGGTACAACAAGGAAAGATTACGCAAACGAGATGCAAATAAACGGAGTAACAAGAGGAATCGACCATAAGCAATTCCTCATCATCATAAATATCCGTTTATCCTGCACGATACGAATTATATTAAATAAACATGCCTCTCATTTTACGAAAAGATATTACACCTGAGATCACCTTGGGGATTTGGCATATCAACGAGAATATCGAAACACTGCTCACCTTATGTCTGCCTGACGACCGTCGAGAGGCTGCAAAGTTTGTAAATGAATCCCGCAAGATCGAGTGGTTGGCATGGCATGCATTATTGCAAACCTTGCATCCAGGGGCAAAGGCCAGTTATGATCCACAAGGAGGTCCAATACTGGATGTAAACCTGCACATCGGCGTCAGCCATACACGCAATTACGCTGCCGTAATTCTTGCTCCAACACCCTGCGCTATTGACATTGAAAATATTGAACGGGATTTTTCGCGAGCCCTCCCCCGATATACCACACCTCAAGAGCAACTTATCGGCACAACTCTGCCCAATCCACAACTCTACCCTGCCCTTTTTTGGTGTGCGAAAGAGGCTCTTTACAAACTAAAACGGAATTCGGGTATCGATTTCTTACAAGATCTGCACATTAACGCAGTCGATCCAAATAATCGAACAATACAGGCTCGTGCTCAAGAAACCCAACACACACTACACTATTTGGGACAAGGCTCACTGTGTTGTGTCTATGCGTGGGAATAGCGATAAAGTGACTAATTCAATCCCAGAGCAAAAAGCGATTTACTAAGTCCCCGCACACAGCCATCACACATTACAAATCCTTTTCAATGTAGGTAAAGATCGTTTTACCGATCACAAATTTGGAGCCATGGTAGAGTCTCTTTCTTACCCGTGGTTTCAGAGGCTTTTTATCGAAAATCACCCCATCCTCTAACGCAAACAGATAGAGATAACCGTTAATCATTCTGACCTCAGCCTGCTCAGGAGCAATTGGGCTTGTAATATCCCACGACATCTGCAAATCACAATTGACCGACTTACCGATCGTGACCCGTTTAGAGAGAATGGAGGCATTCATCCATTTATAAATAGCCACATCCATCTCCTTGACTGGGCCCTCGACCCGCAAGAAATAACGCTCTGATTTGGGGCTGGTCGCTGCGACACTGACTGCAAATCCGATACAGTAAATCATGTAGCTCAACAACAAGAACTCACGCGTATCAATTTGCATACTGAATGCAAACGACCACAAATACATGGATCCCAAACCAAATACGATTGAAATCGCAGCACCGATCAACGCTTTCTTGAGTTTGATGTCGGTTCCATACGCGACAATGAATGCGATCATAAAACCACTAAGCATCCACGGGATCCAATCAATCAGGAAAGAGTTGTCCTTAAAGTTCAGTGAAATCGAGATCACGCAACCGATAAAGAACGACAGATAGCCACACACGCCTCCGACAAGCGATTTCACGGCCACGAACAACGATCGTTTCCACCACCAGCGTCCATGTCCTGTCAACAGACTCAGGGACAGGGTCAGGAAGAAGCCGATATTCATTCCATAGAAAGGCAGATAAAAGAGGTGGTTGCCATACTCTTCCATCAACGTATCTGTTTTCGTCGAGTTCTGATCCAAATCAAAAATCACATGGATCAGCTTCACCAAGGAGAGGCCTTCATTGTTATGGGCATTGGCCGTAAAACTGATCCAGGCGATCAATCCGGCAAACGCACCGGCCAAAATCCACGACAGATAGAACGAAGCATTCCGCGGGTCAAACAGACTGTGGCGATTGTAATAGTGGCTTCCGGTTTTACAATTGCGGCCATACTCCGGACATTTGTATTCGTTTTCATCCCAACAGGATTCATGCATGACATGCTGGCATTTGACAACTATCGAATCACCCTCGACAAACGGAGCCTTACAGAAATAGCAGGATTGATCGACCAATACTCCATTGTAAGTCATATTTTTATTGGTGTATTGGGTGACATACTTGCGTTTGAAAATGATGTATCGGATAGCCGGTAGAATGAATTGGAAAAACAGATAGATCCAAAAGATCGTCAACAATCCCAACAACGTTCCCTGCATAATAACTTGAAAAGTCGTAAGGCCATTGACAATAATCGGGTTATAGACACTGCCAGCATTGTAGTCGATATAATCCGAAGCGATCAAACTATCCCGTTGATAACAATCGATCTGCAATTTGCGCTCCATTCCCCGGTATATTTTGAGATCAGGGTTAACAAACGTAAACCGATAATCGGCATGCTCTTTATTAAACTGACTCAAAATATCATTTAGAATCTGATTCTGGTTGAGTACATCCAGGTACTTGCCTCCAGTTTTCTGACACAATGCTGTCAAGAAATTTTTGGACTCTTCATCAGTTCCCACTTCCCCTACAGATGTCGTTTTGGGAGTACCGACATCCGTATGATTCAAATTGACATAAAAGATGGGCAATCCTTCCAAGGTATTTCCTCGTCGGGAGAGTTGATGCTGTAAAGAAAAATAATCCGGATCCAACGGACGATTATTATCATATACTTTCCCATCCGAGAAGACGATCAAGACATTCTGGCCAGGCACCGTCCCCCGCTCGAGCGTATCCGTCGGTGCTGCTTTCGGAAAGGCTACCGGGCCCTTCTCCAATTCATCAATCTTCGACAAAATCGAACGATACAGGTATTTTCGTTCCGGGACTGCTTTAAAATAGTTATCCAGCACATAATCGGTCACCTCCATCGTTTCAGTCACTTTACGACCTTTCATAAAGGCAATGTGCAGGTGATTGAAAACAAACAGATTTTTCAAATTCCGGACTACACGCTGTTGCTCGGCGACTTCGGCCGAATCCAATGTCAGATCGGCTAAAATCAAAATATTCAGATTCAATTTGGCAAGTCCCTGTATCTTCAGGTTCTCGTAACTTTTCAACCGAGGTTGGCTTTTCGGATCATAGAGATTTTTCACAAACTCGCGAGTCTGGAAATGAATGGTCGTATCATGATTTAACAGGAGTCCCGTGATACTGTCATTCATCTGGACGTTCGCATAAAAGCACTTGTAATCGGAATCAAAGTCAACACTCAGGACATTGATCTTCATATCCTCTTTATAGTGTTCACTGTGCGGTGTCATGTTGGTGCATCCGGACAGAATAAGCACCAGCATGAAAACGAACGATATACTGCGGCTGTTCATCTTAACAGATTGTTAGCAGATTACAAATTCATCAAATAGTCGGATAATCATCCTCTTCGTTATTGAGCGCTTCACGCAATTTCTTTGCATTTTCCCGAGCCTGTTTCAGTGCTTTGATTTTGGCCTGCACCATATTAATGAACATCAAAATCATCGCAACTGCTGCGAAACTATACAAATAATCCTTCACGCGCTGAATCCACGGTTTGTATTCCAGAGCCTGAATCTTCTCCGACTGATTTTTCAGGTCGATATATTTCTCTTCAATTTGTTGGAATCGGGGTTGAAACGCCGGAAACTCTTGCGACAAACTCTTCGCCGTTTCATATTGCTGCTGAAGCTCGGCAAACACCGATTGTTCCTGTCCCTTAAGCTGTTCAAGCTGTGGAGCAGTCGTTTTCACTAAGGAATACTCCATGGCCTTTTTATCCAGTTCCTGATAGAGGCTGTCTTGAGACATGCAGAACTTCTCTGCATCCGCAAAATTTTTCTGAGCCTCAAAAAAATGCTGTTTGGAAGCAATCGTATCCATCAAAGCCTGCTTCACCAATTGGTAATCGGCAACAATCTGCAATAACGAGTCGTCGTCTGCAATTACATTCTGTCTCGCCTGATAATAGGCGTTCCATTTGGTATCGATGGTTGTTATCTGTTGATTGGCCTCCACCAACCCATCTGGCGTACGTTGCGAAAGAGTGGATGACAGTGTATGGAGCTGATCATAAAAATAGAGCATCCGGCTCTCGATCTCCAATCTCTGCATCTCATCGATCAGTTGTTCCTGCTTCGAATTTGTCTGAGCTGCCGGCTCCTGTCCCCGCATCTCCGAGCACAACCCGATCACACTCACAGCGACCGCCCCAATGCATCTCCACCGTTGACTCCACTTGCCCATACGAAACTACTTTTTTACACAGGTTCTGTGAAAATAATTGGCTGCCTCGTTAAAGACACTGATTGCAGATTGCTGACTCGATGTAACAACCGAAGCACGTTTAACCTGCGAGCGAATCTGATCGATAATCTGATTGCACGCCGTAACCAGGTCTTTACGCTCCATCATATCTGAAGAGAGCAACCATCGATTGACATTATTATCGATCCGTCTGGCCATGGTCAGGATGTAATCGGCACTCAAACCAAGCGAAGCGGCTTTAGCTCGTGTTTTGATCCGGGTTTCGACCACATACTTGCACTCCATTCGTTCAATTGAATCCACATAACGATTGTACAGATCAATGTTGGCCTGAATATCCGGACATGTACTGGTCTCCTCTTTCCTGGGGAACTGCTCCAACAACAACGATTTCATCTGCGCAAAGATCTTCTCGCTGCCGGGCGTATTGAAACTGGAGGTTTTGCCAAACTGCTGGTCAAATGCATCGAAACTGGCCCGAATACTCTCCACCTGGGCTGCCGAAGCCTGCAACTGCTCCTCCTTTCCAAAACAGGGATCCCGTTTGATCTCAATATTATACCTCCGATTCAGATCAGTCTGATAGAAGAGTTCATATTCGGGTTTCTTGCTGGAGACCGGTTCGCTCATCACCAAAATATCTCGCAACATGATCGACACATTGGTCTCTTGACGCAGAATATCGAAAGATTGCTCAATATAGTCGTTCACCATTTTGTAATCGGTCGGTTGGGGTTGCAGCCCTTCATATTCGATCCACCGACTGAAAATATGTTTGCGTTCGGGTTTGATCGATTTGCGCAACGCCTTCCCCATAGCATAACGAACCCGCGCATCCGAAGCAACCACATAGGGTAATCTGTCGGGGCGCAGACGCGATCCTTTTACCACCTGTGAATAACGTGCATTGGTTTGAAAAACGAACAGTTTCCGATAAGAAATCAGACTGACAGTCAATTTGTTTTCAGGTTCATCAAAAGCGATTTTCACCAGAAGATCCATATCTGAACTTCCCGGTAATAGCGAAATGTGATCCACGTAAGGAGTCTCCGCCGATACCTCTACCTGTTTGACACCTTGCGCCTGCAAGGTTCCGTAGAAGCATAGCAAGAGAAGCGTACAAATAACCTTACTCCATAGATTCATATCGTATATTTCAAATATTAAACACGATTTCAAACTCTTAGCAGTTTTTCTCCGTCAGGATCAACTACATCTTAGGCACAGCCAAATTCGGTTGATCAAAAAAGACCCACCGGTTGGGTTCTCCCTGTTTGACAACCCACTCTGCCACTTTAAAATCCTCCGGATAGGGAGGTTCCTGAATGGCATGATAACGGTCATAACTCAAATAGTGCGCAATACGCTCCACACTCCACGCCAACCCGGAATAGGTGTCAGGCGCATTCAAACAGACCCGTCCTGCGAACTCGCCAAAATAGCGAATATTCGGATGCCACGGATGGGGAATGGGTTGTCCTTCCGCATCGCAGGTCAAAAAGCGAAACTCTGCCGGAGCATCAATACAGGGATAATTGACCGGCAGATCGATGCGCATTTGAAATAGCGATGCGAAAATAGGCGGATTCGATACACCTGGCTCGTTAAGCTGTTCAATTCGTTCCACACTGCAGATGGAATGAATGTGATAGGTGATCAAATAGGCTATCGGCAAACCCTGTACATTGCACTTAAGTATCCGGTATTCTATTCCGCTCCGATGTTCGAAAGAACGTTTCAGTTCGCTCCACTCATGGAGCAACCGCCGATTACGCCCTGTCAATTGAAGATGGGCAAAATCCTGAGGCTCCATTTGCATACTTTGCATGGTCATCTGCGTATCGATTATCCCGGGAATGGATCCGGAATAAGGAAGACCGTATCCCCGTTGTTCACGTTATAATCAGCCAATGTCTGATCCGTCTTTCCTATTCTCGGTCTGAGTACCCGCACCTCATTGGTTGTCGGATCCTCTTTACCAAAAAAATAATCTAACGGAGCACCGGTCTGATCGATTGATGGAAAATCAAAAATCAACCGACCATCTTTACCGATAGCATGCCGCAGATTGTTCATCAGCGTACTTAACGGTGCATGCGGGTTAATGATACGAAACCTGACCTTTTTATCTTTATATACAATGTCCAAAAAGAAATCTTCCATAAGTCACGGTTTTATGGGAACCTAAAAACTATTTATCTCAATCTGACATTTGGTTAAACAATCTCGATGTTGACCTGCACAGGAAATACATTGGCACTTCTCACCTCGATCATCTTTTGCAAAACCAACTCCGTCATCGCTATCTTCTCTTGAAAACTGCGTCGAATGTACGGATTATCCTTCAGCGTAATATACACCTGTATCTCGAATCCACAATGGCCACGTTCGGTATGCTGCATATTGCGCACCCGTATTTTGGAGATCATATCGATCGTAATGCCGAATCGGGTTGCCAGTTCATTATAACACAACATCTTAATGTCTGCCGGCGTCACAATCCGATCGTTTGTCACCATATAGTAACGGGCCAAACTATTTTCCGCATCGACGCTTTGCAACTCATCCGATCCGGGCATAGGCTCGGCTACCAACTTGACACTGCCGATATGGGTACCCGTTGCCACACTGAATTGACTCTTGCCATTTAACACTGTATTAACGGCGCTTCCGTTGGTAATCAAATAGTCGATATTCAAACTTGCCTCTTTGGGATGGAAGCCACGTGAATTCTTCAGCATCAGATACAATCCGGGAGTCGTCGTTTTCGAAGCTTTGGCAACCCCCTCGGACATCTTCTTCAACACCGTATAAAATTGATCCATGAAGGCTCCGTCACGAAGCGATTCAATCTGTTGAAACGCATAATAATCAGACGAAAACCTACTGATCAGCGTAGTGGACAATTTAACCAACCGTTCCGCATTGAACCGATCAGTTGCGATCTTTCGGATTTCAATCGGTTCGTCTTTAAACAGTTGAGACACAGACGGGCGAATCAAATGGAGGAATTGCCACCGATCGGCACTTTTCTCGCCACCTGTCAAACGAACCATAGGGGTATTGGACGAAAGGGTGGCAGATCGCAACTCCGCATTAAGCAGGATCGTGCAATTTAGAAGCAACTGCTCCTTATCAAACAGGAACGAATCGTCAATTCCGAAAAATTCAAACACCAGTTCCACCTTATCGACCGGATAAGGTAGAATCGATTTGTACGTATCGACACTAAAGAGTCTTACATTCTGTTTGGCAAACAGATCAAACCAGAGATGGCGGGACTGAAAGACCGGAGACTGGCTATAAATCATATTGCCCAACGAGAAACAACCACTCAACGGCAGATCTGCATAATCCCACGGTTTTATAAGAGGTAACGGATGTCCGTTGACAAAAACTTTCAGATCCTGGAAGTGTGTATTCCCAATCATGAATGTCCAACCCGACAGGTTACTGATCGGCTCTTTGAACTGTAAACCCACTTTCCATCTACGGGCGTCCAATCTGACAACGGATGAGACACCGCCATTAAAAACGGTCGTCTTGAGCAAGGGAATAAATGAGAAAGAGCTCCCCGCCAAACTAAAATTTGTCCGGTGATCCAAAATTTGTGACGGCACGCTATTTTCCATCGAAACCTCGACCACGGCGGTTGCAGGCAGGGCATGGATTCGCTCATAAGGGATGAGCATCCGTGCAAATTCATTGAGAATATCAGCCCTGAGCTGTTCGATTTCATTATCGATCTCGTTCGCTTGATAGGCAAGAGCCGTCATGAACAGGGCGAGTACCGGATCACGATCCAGCCCCTCCAGCTGTTCACCGTTATTGCTATGCTCCCAAATGGTAACGGCCTCTTTTATGATCTCTTCCGCTCTTTGACGCGTTGTAAAGATGGTCTGTTTCATTCCTTGTTTCGTTTTACTTCAGACAGAACGACACCGACAACGTTAACTCCAAATATCTATACTGGTTGTATATCGATACGCCTCGTTGGTTTCGGTCAAGGTGCCCTCAACATTGATCTGCACCTTCTTTGCATTTTTCAGGTACGACATTGTCACCGAAACCCCGGACAACCGTTTTTCGTACTGTTCAATAGCTCGTTTCAGTTCCGTCGCAAAGGTGTTAATGCTTTTCGAGGTTCCCGAAACTTTTTTATTATACATGCCCGAGTCAACTCCGTCGCCTGCCGAGTTATAAATCACCCCTTCATTTTCATTGAAAATCTCAAATTTCAGATTATTAAACACAAATCCGAATTGAGGATCTGCGACACAACTCCGACATGCTGTGGTCAACAACAGGTCGAGAAACGCATCGACAGCCATTTTCAATTTCGGGGCGCGGGCTACGTTCCCTGCCGCCACTTGCAAGGGTAACAAAATACTCATGACACTAAATTAATGGCATAAACTCCTCTTGTTCCTCCTTCTCAATCGGGACATACAACGCCTTATACAAACTGTCATACAGGCTCTCGTACAGTTTCTCCGAGAGTTCGTCTGACAACTCTCCAGCCAGCAGATCATGCAATTCATTCTTGAATTGATGATTGAGGTAGTCGGTCAATTTAGCGGTCAACTCCTCGGTAATCTCCGCATAAAGTTTGTTTTTCAGCTCTTCACTTAACCGTTCATACAGCTCAGGATACAACCGTTCGTATAATTCGGCTTTGACCTGTGCCTTCAGCTCATCAAAATCGATGGAGTGATCCTCCAAAACGACTTTATCCAAAATGGTTGCGGCACTATGCAGATATTCCGTTAACCACTCCAGCCAATTGACAATATCATACTCCGAGTAGTTTTGAAGTACGATCGGAGTCTCGGTATTGGGAGTAACAATATAGTAGTCAATAGCCTGAGCTATTTCATGGGTTAACTGCACAAACTGGCTGGTGCGGTTTTTCGTATCATAACCTTTCAGCAAGTACGCATAGCGTTGAAATGCCCTTTTGCCTTCACCCGATTCCAAATTCGGATGTTCAGCCAATAGCCCCACCTTCTCCGACAACTGCTTCAAATAGGTCTCGAACCGACTGTTTGAAGAGAGGTGAAGACAAGGCGGAATGTACGATTCATCAATGACAAAGACTCCATCATTGACCTTGAATTTCATCACCGGGAAAAGGTCTGTCCCCTTCAGTTCATCCAGCGTATAAATACCATAAGTATATTCCGGACGAACAAACGGTACACTCTTAATGTCGAATTCCACCTCCTTCTCTCCGAAGCCACAAGCCAGATAATACTCATCGCCATATACCAGGGGGACGGAGACTACCACCTTTTCGTCAATATGCAGGATCTTTCCGGAAGGTAGAAGCGCCATGCACACTAGCCGTTCAATCTCCAGTTTATTACGGACAAACCCTCCCCGATTATCGAATTCCGTAAAAGGGATAAGGCCAAACTGGTTTCCATTGACAGCCCGGCTGGCTACCTGCTCTCTTCGGGCCAGATTCGCATCCAGTTCGACAAAGGTCTGGGCAGAGATCTCCATACCGGCTTCCCAGTCTATTCTTGAATTGATATTCATAATACGCTTCTACTTACTGTCCACATTTTGGATCGACAAACTTTCGGGAAATACTGTATTGTAATTCAACATCATGCCTTCACCAAGCACAAAGGGCTGATTGCAATCTTTAATCAGAATAGTGCATTTTGTATCGAACGGAATAAACCATTCGCAAAGGAATTCCCGAAAAGGTTCGATTTGCTGATTCAATTCGTCATACGCTTCTCTCGTCAACCGGGGAATGATCAACCGATATTCCACGGCAGGTTGGGCATATTGTGCCCCCTCTTCCCAGGCATACCGTCCGGTTTTCATCTCCACATCACAGTCGAACAGCTGTTCCAACAGATCGCGAATAAACCCGAAATCTGCTCTCAACTGGCTAACATGCAGCAAAAGGGGAGCCGTCTGACGGATATAGGGGTTGGTGGTTTCATCCAGATCAACATCGAAATAGCGTTTCAGCACAAAGGTCAACCGCTCCTGTAACAGCTGTGTCGCCTGTTTTTCAATATGCAGCCGAGACCTGAAAGCCAAGGTATCGACCGGTCTGAACAGATCCAGCAAAAGCTCCTCCTCTTTTTTGAGTTGCTCGTATTTCTGTTCAAAATCTTTACCTTTCAGCGCATTATCCTTAGCAATTATCCCTTGGGGCAACAACCTCAAAAAACTGTCACGAGACAACCGTACAGTCCGATTGTCTTCATCCAGGTTCAGTATATCCGGGCTGTAATTCCGATAAAAGGTACCTGCACAATCTACCCCCCACCGGTCAATGTCGTCCGGATAGAGATAATTCAGCAGAGACTCCGCACTGATATGATACAGATCTTGTTTGTCCATCGTCATGCCTTTCGGCTTTGAAATAAAAATTTCCCATAGCCGCACTCATCGGCCATTTCCACATAATACGTTCCCTGTTCTGTCGTCACCTGCAGCATATCCCAAGCAGCAACACCCACCTGTTTCAGTGTCAATTCCGGATAGGGAAACTGCGTGTTGAGTTGCTTGATGTCATGTTGATACATGGCATGGAACGGCAGATATTGCAAAGCTGACTCCTGCTCCACAAACTGCTCGATCTGATAGTCCGGTTGCATCACCTGTATCTGACGTTCATCCCGGCGAATAACGAGATAATCCACAAATCCGTGATCCCGTAGCTGAATTTCGACCTCTTTACAATTCAATCGTTTAGACAGATAATCCAAAGCACGGTCCACTCGCCAATCCGTGGTTATCTCTACACTTTCCACAGGGAACCACTGTTCATGAACCGGACAATCCTCATCGTATGCTGTAAAATCCACCACTCTCGCTGCCAAATGTTGCCCCTCGTAATAAAACATTTTGCCACATAACGAGGTCAACTCACCACGGGCAAGCTCTTCCGAATGCAACAGTTTGACCGCCTCTTGCGCCTCAACCGCCCCAATAATCGAGGCAATTACAGGTGTTGTCGGCACCCTGCCAGCTTGCTCGTTGCGTCTGATTGCAGTAGAGCAGGAGATCCGATACGAGAGATCCTTCAGCGCTTCGGGACCCAAATTGCAGGCATAGCAATTTTTACCCGGCATAAACACCCGTGCCGTTCCTTCGAGTCCATCGATAGCGCCATCGACCCAAGGGACACCGGCACGCATACAAAGGCGGTTCAAGCAATAGCGAGCCCAACGGTTATCGACGCACCCAACGACCACATCCATTTGGCGCAACAATCCCAACCCGATATCGTGGCAAATATCGCCCTGCAACGGCAGAATATGGACAGAAGGGTTGATCTCCCGCAACCGATCGGCCGCCACCAAAACTTTAGGGCGCCCCGTCTCGGCATCTTCTCTCCGAAACAGGACAGACCGGGTCAAATTGGTAGATTCAACAACATCGAAATCAACGATTACCAAATGTCCGACACCGAACAGCACCAAATTTTTAAGAACCTCATTACCTAACGCTCCACACCCGACCACCATAACATTAGCCTGTTTCAATCGGTCGAGTTTGAACCAGGAGAGTTGCGACAGCACCTCCTCGCCCCATGCTGGAGCTATAACCGGAATTGTGCTCTCGTTTTCCATACAAAAATCGTCATCTCCTATTTCGCCGTTTAAAAGTAATAATTATTCCGAAAAATACCTACTACACTCCTCCATGATCAAGAACAAAAAATCACACAGACAACACTTTGCGAATTTAGACACACTCCAAACACGCATTTTCCACCTCAAAACCCCGTACGTTCAGCAACTCGATATGAAATTACCTCTCAATACAAAGGATTGTCCCCATTTTCCAATGAATTTTCGTATGTTTGTAATACGATGATTTTCACCCTGCCTGCACGAATGAAATATTTGTGGACCATTCTATTATGCGTGCTTTTCCTTCCCTCGATGGCACAACAGATGCGCATAGAGGAATTTGCCCGAGACAAAAAGCCTTTGTTGGGGAAAGCGCCTTTTGCAACCGATAAACAACACGCCCTGTTTGATTTTTATACGAATGAAAAGGGATTTCAGTTTTTTATCGGTGATGCTGCCATTCCATTTACCGAGGGTGAAGGATGCATCACATTAACACTACCCGACCGAACAGAACATCTGACCGTTAAACATCCAGAATACGGGCAACTCACTTGGAAAATTCCGGGGAAAGAGCTGAAAAAGAAAAAACACTATCATGCCTATCTTCACACGGAAAGCCTGACCAAAGAGTACCAACAAGAGAAACAGTGGGCTGTATTTACCGTCAATCCTGCCCATGCAATCGTCTATGTTGATAGTCTGATACACCCGATTCAGGAGGGAAGTTTATCTCTCTATCTACCCATCGGCACACACAGTTGCCGCATCGAGTCCCCATTCTACCAAACATGGTCTGACACGATCGAACTGAATGACTCCGCACGATTTGAAAAAAATGTCACTTTAGTGCCATATTATGCCTATCTGACTGTAGAAACGCCTTTTTCGGATGCACAAATTTGGTTAGACGGCAAATTAATCGGTACTCAAAAGGTAGAAACGGGACGGCTGTCGCCAGGCCGCTATCGTTTAACAATCAGCCGAATGGACTGGATCTATTACGATCAGTTTATAGAGATAACAAACGCTGAACGAAAAGTGATCGACCTGCACACCGTAACGATGCAGCCGCTCCGACAAGCTGAGACACAACCCGGAATCGGACTCATATTGTCAGGCACCACATTGGCTACCCCAGATGCGCCCCTCAATACAAACGGTACAGATGACCATATACCCCCCACACAATCTGACTCTAACCAGGAATTATCCAATATCCACATCACGGCAATCGATGCCGAGACCGAGATTTGGCTCAATCGTGAAAGGGTTGGACAAGGGGAATGGCGGGGTTTGTTGTCTCCCGGTTTTTATGCCGTCAGTTCGAAAAAGGATGGTTTGGAATCTCGAACCCGATACTTTTGGGTAGAAGAAGGGACTGCCGCCGAATGGGATCTAACCTCCCCTATGGCGGATTATGGGCTACTGAATATTTCGTGTAACGAAGTGGATGCCACGATTTTTCTGAACGGAATCGCGGTCGGGACCACCCCTCGCGTACTACAGGACTTACCGGTCGATCGATCCTACCGTGTCCGTTTGGTCAAAGGCCGCAAAACCGCTGAGACTGTAGTCCAACTGAAAGGCAATGACATTGTGAATGTAAATTTAAAATTGAAATAAAAGCAGTTCAGCAACACTTAAACTTGGAATTACATTATGAGAAGCGCTGTGTATAACTTATTGCGGGAGGCTCAACAGAAAATGAGCGGTTATGCCGTATATATGAATTATCAATTCATCCATTTCAGTGTCGTGGCTGAACCGGCAGCACTGCTTGCGGTTGAGGTGGAGATCGACAACACCCCCTTGAATCTAGAGGATGTTGCTGATGTTGCCGTTCCTGAAGAGACACAATTTGCCTTAATTCCCAAAGATCAAAGCTATCTTTTCCCGATTTGCAAAGCTGTAGGGAAAATTCACCCGGATTACAAGATCGAGCAAAAACCGCTCAATGAGGAAAACGAGGATTCGGATGGAGCCTCTTCTCATTCCGAAGGGCAGGATTCGGATGAAGAAGAAAAATATGTGCTATGCACCATGCCGGCTGTAAACAAGGATCGTCGGGATGCCGGCATGGATTATGTCAAAACGGTATATGAAGAGACCATGTCACAACTCGACACGGTCAATGCGGCATACACGGCCAAAATCAGCAAACTGTTGATTAACGCGAAGCCCGAGGAGCTGGATGAAGCGAAAGATGAGCTCAAAAAACTGCACGACAATCATGTAGACATCTGTAAGAACTATCGTGACGAAAAGGAGACACAACTTGAGGAGGCTTATCAGAAATATTTGCAAGCAGAAAGCGAAAAAGAGAGTGCGGAGCAAGAGAAACAGGCTGCACGGGGTCAAGATGCAGGCAAACAGATGAGCATGGACGCCTGGGCTACTGAAGAGGAGTAACGGTAGCAAGAATTCACTTCGGCAATAACAAAATTTGCACCGGAATACTTTTTTATGCGCTGCTCACCAAATTTTCCCCTCGCATCGCATTAAAAACTAGCTTACAGATTTCATTGTCTTAACTTCTCATTCTCCCACCTACGCCATATTATCCCGATTTTTCTGTTTAGATACCCCTCACGAAATTACAGAGTAGATAAGATGACATAAAAAGTCCCATGACCTCGCTAGGCAGGGGATAAAATTATTTAGACGTAATGAGTGCTAGTACGATAAGAGCTATAAAGATTATTATTGCCCATTTAATGACTTTTTTGATGAAAGACCCGCAACCTCCTTTTTCCGCTGAATCTTGTCCAGAGTATGTAGGCTGACTGTTCGTGGTCTTGCTTGCATCGTTTTCCATTTTGCATCTCTTAGAACAGAATGCGTTTCCGCTCCAAAAATCACGATGATAAGGCGTACCAGATATAGGACGACCGTACCAATGACAATGTTCCATAATTACCTTAGTTAAAATGTTGTCATAATTTCTTCCAGCAAGAATTTTCAGAGAAATTTCCTCTGATATTGAGAGAATAACTTTTCGCATCAATTCGCTCGATTACATTGTCTTCAACAAATGAATTGACGACTCTGCTTACGCGGCTGTGAAAAGAATTTGTGGGCTCATCATCAATATGAAACCCAAGATAATCATCAGAATGCTGTTTCAAAAGGTAGCTGATGACGGAATGGGCATCAAAAATACAGCCCTTCGGGACTTTTGAAATAAAGTTTCCGATGTCATTTTCAAAATCTGCCATACACAATTGTCTGTTGCGTCACCAACCTCAAAAATGACGGATTAATGCAAAAGAAAGTGTGAGGTTGTTCCGTCTATCTACAAAGAGGTTCTGACAAAACCCTAACAACGATAAACGATGCAATACCCCACACTCGAATAGATATGAGGTATCGCAGGGTACAGAATCCCCTTACCGCATAGTCTAAACAAGAATGAGTGCTGTTCGTTTGTCCCGTTGTTATTGAAACTGTCAGATTTCTTTGTAAGGACACGAAAACACTTTCATCAATATGTATTGTCCTCCGAATTACTCCGAAAGACACTACAAAGATATAAAAAACTACACAAAACAAGCGGGACTGTTTGTCCCGCTTGTTTTGTGTAATCACTTCGCCGATCTATACGAAACATCAACCCATTTACACATCTTGCATAATGCGAATGTTCGATTGAAGCGCAAAACGTTCTTGGGTAAAGTACAATTCCTGTAAACAGCAAAATATCAAAAAAAGGTTCGTTTGGGCACTTAGAGCATACCATTCCTTCTCCTGAGCCTCCAGACCATAAACATTACGCAACCGATCGCTCTGTTTATTTCCCTTCTGAATTGCAGGTATGTCCCGGCATATTGATGGAGATACTTCCCCCGTAAGCACACATCAACTTACAGTTATCAAGGAGTGCCGGCATATTGGTAATCAGCTGTTTCCCTCCAGGAGCCCACGGCCCTATCGGAACCGGGATACAGGGCATCGGTGTCAAAGTTCCCATAGCTGCCGCCGTTGCTGAAGCAACCATCGGATTACTCAACGTGGTGCACATGCCGAAAGGCATCACATTGACCATCGGTGCAAAATCCATAATGGTCGCTTTCGGCTTATTCTGAATCATCGGCCGCAACGGATTGGTCACCATCAAAGTCGAGGGGATCTGCCCGAATGTACATTTCAACATAGCCCCCATGCAAACATACTTAGCCATAATATCCCGTTATTATTTTTCAGATTTCATCTCTTCTTCACTCAGTTTCGCACTCAATTTGGCGGTAGATGGAGCACCGGGAACTGAAATACCCTCAGTCGTATAAGGTGTTTTAAACGAAGAATCCACTTTCAAATTCTTCACATCGACTGTACCGGCTGTCACATCGGACTTGAAGGTCGTCTTACCCTGAGAGGTCATCTCTCCATACAAGGTTGTTTTACTACCCGACATCGAGGCATCACCACCACTCAGCTGCACGACTGCTTTGCCATCCTGCTGTAACTCAACGGTTGTATCGCCAAAGACACCCACCTTGTCTGATGCCACCTGGAATGACTTGCTCTTGGTCTTCTTATCTTTCGAACCGGCATAAACCTGTTCTGCCAACAGCAGCAAAGCACTCCCAGCTGCCAATGATTTATCGGTACGTTTTTCCTTATCGACATCCATCGCCTTAACCTCGACCTTTTTCGCATTGGCTGCAACAGAACCGGTAGCTTTACCCTCGGTATCGGTAGCACTGAAACCTATCTTTTCGGCACGCACCGTAAAGGCTCCCTCTTTGGTCAGGCTCTTCTCCTGGATTTTGCCATCTCTTGATTCGTAATCGACCGCCTCGACCTGAATATCCTTCGACACCACCCGTACCTGACCATCTGCCGGGAACTCTTTATTCTTACCGGACACTTTGGGGTTGGCCGTATTGATCTCTACTTGCTGCGAAGCAATGGATATTTCGCTATCCTTGATCAACGCACTGTCATCGCCATAGGACGAGATGCTGACCTGTTTTCCCGCCACGGCGATTCCAGCCCCTTTATTGGTACGCATACGCCCGTCTCCATCCATAGAGATCAAATTGATATTCTCCGAACGAATGGATACAGAGGTACCGGTCGTCTTATCTTTGAAAGTCGATTTCCGTTTGGAAGCCGCCTCCTTTTGTTTTTTGAGGCTGTTTAATTGACGGTTGAATTCCGCCAGCCGGGACAGCGAATTGAAATAACCGGACATTGCATTATACAACGCCGAAGCAACCTGCTGGAACTCATCGTGCAGCTCTTCGATATCCACAAAGTTGGTCCGCGTGGTGGTTTCATCAAGATTCATAACATCTTTAGCCACCAAATCGTTCATCTTCGAGATAAAGGACGAGGCATCGGATTTGGCTTGACTGACCTGCTTTTTCAGTTCACCGACCTGACTGGTCAGATTCTTCTCCTCTTTATTCAAGGTCTCCTGCAGAGCCTCATTGGACAAAGTTGCATCCACACGAATTTGGCCATCGGTCGAAAGAACAATACCGCCATCAAGTCCGGCAAGGTTTTGACTGGTAAAGTAATCCATCGATTTCTCCCCCCGAATCACCACATTGCGGGCCTGAGAAATAATTTCAGAGGTCCCTTTCACAACCCGTTCCTCGCCGTCAATACCGGGATCAACTGCGATCTGCTGAATACTGGAAGCACGACTGACAATACTGCCCGTACTGGTTGCATCGAGTCCTACGCCATCCAATCCAATCTCATTGCCCCGGATAATCACTTTGGAATAGTTCCCGCACAACACGCCGCTGCGATCCACATTGCCAATAATAATCTCCGGCGCCGAGATGATTACCCGATGTTCATCGCGGATATAGCGTCCCTTCCCCAGTTGGTCGATCAGGTCGAATTTCATCTGTCTTACTTCGCGCTTACAACGGCGGATCTCTTCCAGATCTTTTTCAACACTTTTCTGGAAATCATCCAATGCGGCTTGCCAATTGGCAAATTGTGCTGCTAAAATTTTCATTGACAGTCGTTTTCTTTCAATTTATTCTATCCATTAATCCAACAGATGGAGAGTAGCTTTGATTTGGGCAATCACATGATCTATATCATCAACCCCTTGACGAGACTCCATGTAAGTAGCCCATGCCCCTTGATCGATATGCAAAGTCTTTCCTTTTACATCTGAGAGCAAAACCTTACCATGATCTGTCGTATCCCAGAGATATTGATCCATGATACCATCCAACTTGTCGACTCCGACAAATTCTTTCACCAGTTTCTTTGCGATACTACCTGCAGCGCTCTCTTTGGATATGCCGTTAACACTCTTGACCCATGCCTGGTCATCACTATATGAGGAGACACTTCCTATACCGCTTTTCTTAATCCCTTCAGAATAATTTGCGCCCTCTTCTGTCTTTTGATGCTCAACCAGATAATTCAATGCCTGCCACATGATGTGACGGAATATCGACTTATCTGCTAGCATTCTCGCCACCGCATCAGCCGTGACATTCTTATCGACGGCTTTTTCAGGCACTACCGGAGCACACAGATTATGCACCAGATCAGTCAAAGTAGCATCTGATTCCACAATGGTATTTTGGAGACGATTGTTCAACATATCGTTCTCATCATAACGCAATGTTTCCAATCGTGTGGCAGCTGCATTAATCACTTGAACCGTATCTCTTATCGTAGTAACCGTTTGAGGCAAAGCATCATCCGGCAAATCGTCTTTCATCTCAACAGGCTGAAGAGCCTCTTGATTTTGCACCTTTCTAAATACGGCCTTTGCCTCAGGGATCGATGTGTCAGTCAAATAGTCTGCAAGATCGACTGTCAAAGTTTGCAGACTGCTGTATGCATTATCATAAACAGCACATGCTGTCAATATATTAATACATTTGTTTTGATAGTCATTAAAAAGATCTGTGATAGCCTGATGCAATGCTGACAAAGTTGCCGGGATATTCGAGGTAAAAATCGTATTAGCCCGACTATGAGCATTGATCGTAAAATTCCCCATAATGGAATCTTTGATATTGAACGGATTAAAACTCTTTTTCAATTCGAAGTTTTGCACCGTTTTTCGTCCAATAATTTGGGTAGATCCCTTACCGGCCTCAATACACAAATAGCGCTTCGACGAGAGCCGCAACGTGCCTGCAATAGGACGCAAGAAGGTCTCCATGACCGTACGGACCGTCGCAAAATCGATCAGAGTAAACTTGCCGATTACATTTTCAACCACCTTCATTCCCAAATCGCCTGGCGATTTCGGGAGAAAATCTCGGTTCTTTCCCGAAGTGAGTGTCAGGTTATTGCCCGCCACTATATCGACATTCTTACCGACGATTTTCACATTTCCGTTAGGAGCACTGATCGTAATACCGGTAAAGGCATTGATATTCACCTTGCCCAATGGTGAATTAATGGAGATCGTGCGCTTCTCGGAAGACATGGAGATCGAATAAAGCCCATACTTATCCGTAAATTGGATTCCCCCCATCGCCTTTCGGAAACTATCTTTCTCAATATCTTGTTTCAACTGCGGGATGTAGGTACCCAATGTTCCCCATAGTGACGAAAAGGGTTTGAACAGATTGGTGCTGCCTCCCGGATCTGAAAAGATGATGGAGTGCCCATTTACAGACGAAAAGACACGGGTACTACTTCCCTTAAGACCAAATGCGGGCGGTCTTTGCATGGAATAGAGCATACCTTCCACATAGGGTTTCTCGATATTTCCGTTTTCATAATTAATAATAGCCTCATCTCCTTTTTCGGGAAGGAACCGGAATCCGCTATCTTTAGAGGCCATCGGTTGGGCTATACGAATCCAGGGAGAGGGATCGTCAGAATCTCCTTGCCACGGATAACGCACCCGTACACGCCCTAATTTAAGCGGGTCGGAATTATGAGTAATGAGCGCCCGTTGCGGATTAGACAGACAGATCGGTGCGACATGTGCTGATGGAGGATAATTCTTCTCCGAAGCGTGATAGGGTACAGCTTCGAATTCGAAATATTCACCCGATTCGGTTGCCGTTGCCGCTTTGACGTTCCCGTTAATTTTAACGACTATGTAACTGTCATTGACATCCCCGAAATGGATAAAACTACCTAACGATATTTTGTAAAAATAGTTCTCCAGAACGACATGAATGCGAGACTGTTCCGTTTTTTCAATCCCTTGTTGAATATCGGCGTAAAATTTCAGGCTATACGCAACGTTATCTTTCCCGGTCGGAGTCGAGCTGAACATATAGACTCCATATTTGTCATCTACTTCATCCGCACTTTTCGGTTTATCTTCTGTGCTATTTTGATCTGATCCGGAACCGTTTTCGTCATATATCCTCTCTCCAAGATAGTTGCCTTTGAAGTAGGTATCCTTGTAGTCATCGTTTGCCGAATCGGAAGATTGTTGACTGCTAATCCGAGTAGTAACCGGTTGATACACAATCTGAGTCAGAATATCGGCCAAATTGGCTTCATTCAGAGCACTTGCCACCGTACTGATCCAAAAGGCTTCGGGCCATTGGGCATAATCTTTCCAACTGCTGTATTTATCTTTCGGAGGAATCGGGTACAACAAATCGTCGTTAGCCTGATGGAAATCCCTCTTCAAGGAGGCCTTTTCAGTCGAGAGCAACTTTTTGCCCTCCGTGTAACTCTGGTGCACCTCTGAGAAAGTTCCATCATTCCATGCAGAGCTCTGTCTCTGAGAAAAGTTAATCGAGATGTAGTTCTCAATCTGAATGGCATCCGAAGGTGCGCTGTTATTTTGCGGAATCTTAAGACCTACGTTAAATTTATTGCCCTCATAAAAGAAGTACTCTCCGCAACGGTTGGTTACGCGAACAATGAAATCAAAAAAGCTCTCATTGTATTGAACCAGATAGGGCTGAATAAACTCATAGACGACATCTATCTCTTTTGTAGTTGAGGTCGTATTATTTCCCGACGAAGAGGAAGGATTGTTTTCTGATGAAGTCGGAGTAAAGTCCGACGTAGGTGTGTCAATCGTAACTGTCTCCTTCCGGACAAAAGTCATGAACTGAAGGTTTAACGAGACTAAAGAGGCAATATCCGTCTGTCCCGTAAACAAAGCAACGGTATCTGGCCAATTCGCTTTCTTGAGAAAAACATCCGATATAAATTTCTGTCCCGTATATGCTTTGCAATATTTGTCCAGTGTTAAAAACTTATCGGGACTATATGCCTCGAATCGGGCATACATCTTTGTACCAGATCTTGGCCGTTCGAGCTGTATATTAAAAATATAATAGTTGTCGGCAATATGGAATGCGTCAGAGCCTGACCCTTGTGTCAGTTGGAGGATTCCATGTTCGAATGCTGTATAGATCGTCTTTATATTAATCGTGTTCTCTTTCCAGTCCAACAACAAGGTAAAACTGAGTTTACCAGGTCGATAGATCTCTTTCTCAATCGTAAAATCGTTCAATGTGCAACTAAATGGCAGAGTTGCATTGTTAATACTGGACTGAGACGCGATTGAACTGTCATAAATCAAAGTAATGCTATTCGAATCGCCCCCATTATTGAGGTTCTTGATAACCAACTGATAGGTGTTAGCTTCAATAGTTTGTCTGGACTCCCCCATAAGTTTAACTAACGTTTAATAATTGACATACAACTCTTTGCGATAGTTACTACTTCCGATATACTGAATCGACTGCAACAATACCTCCACGTTGGTCATCATCAGCTCATTTGGTGAGGCTCCTTCGTCGATCGAATCCCCGGCAGTCGATGGTGTATCACCATATATCTCATTGATCGTCAAAACGGTCCCCATCACCACCAAAGCGTTATCATAGTCGCTCAACACATTACCTCTCTCCTCATCTCTATTGAATGTCGCATTGAAAACAATGGAAAAAGGTGCAGGGTCATTTTCAGCCATACGTTTATACAAACTTTTCAGATGACCGTCCGGCAAAGATTTGATCGTCAGGCGCAAGGTTGTCATCAAAGAAGGGCCGTAAGGAAGACCGAACGTATTTCTCTTTCGCGAGCACTCATAATCGAAACGCTGTACCGTAAAACCTTGCTCCCTCTTTACGGTAACGGTTGGATCGGTAATATCTTCAAGAAAAAGCGACGCTTTCGTATAATTGGAAATGCTTTTCATAACAAATCAAAAAATTGCGATTCAGACCGTCTTAAAATAGGCATTCTTCGATCTCCAATTCCGACATCATAATGCCCAATCTCAGCTGATGTCGGTTCGTTTCACCAATATCGTAATGTTCAGCGATAGAAAAACATTTCGCATCTTCGAATTTGAATGTTCGTTCCGTCACGTCATAGCGGGCTGATTGATTAGTCAGATCCACGACAATTTTCCCGGACAAAGTCGTCTGGTCGATATACCATTCGAACAGATCCAGGTCATCTTTGGTTGGCGCAACCACCGACAAGATCACCTCATCACAACGAGGGGCTGAATCGGGTGCATTATGATGTCGTGCCACTTTCACCTCGCATCGAGTCACCAGATACTCTTTCGTATAATTGGAGGAGGAGTTATCCCCAATGTACAGACGTGCAGATAAAGACATAACGGAATGTTTGATTCATGTTCAGAGAGATTCCCCGATAAACAAACCATTCTGTTTACCGGGGAAAACTGACAAATCTGTAAACCCGTCACGGGTTACGTATCGAAAATTTATTTCCAGGGATTCTGGAAGTCGATCGGACCGTTCTTCAACTCTTGGCAAACGATCTGCAACTCTTCGAAGTGCTCTTCACCATCCTCCCATTTTTCGAGGAAGTGCACACAATAGCAACCGATTCCTTCGAGCTCCTTCATCGTAGAACCGTCAATGGTATTGGAGAAGGTAATTTTAATATCCCGAGGATCGTTGGGTGAAAGCATCCACTGCAACAATTGATTATTACCGTCGTTCATGGCTTTGACACGAATATTGATCCGTCCGCCACGGGGAATACCCGAAATCTGTCCTTCACGATCGGTAGCCTGTGAAAAGGCGTAATCGATCATCATCACCTCTCGGGACTCGAAACCTTTTACCGATAATTGTACCGGTGTGATATTTTCAGCCATATGGATTTCTTTAATTTCAAATTATACACTCCGTTGTTTTCCTTAAGCCCAGTCGTTTTCAAAAACAACAGACTCAAATTCGATCTTCTGGCAAGAGATTTCGATCTCTTCGAAATGGCCCTTCTTATCTTCCCATCTCTCCTCGAAATTCACACAATAGCCATTGGTGAATTTGATGGTTTTCATGTTCTTGCCAGTTTTGGTCTCCAGAAAAGTAATCACGCCGTTTTTGGGCAGATTACGTTCCACCATCCAAGCCAACAGATCAGGTGTACCGTCATTGAGAGCCTTTACGCGGATATTGATTTTTCCACCACGGGGAATACCTGACATCTGGCCCTCTACATCAGTTGCCTGGTCAAATTCGTACTTAACCATCAAGACTTCCCGCTCTTTATAGCCGTCGATCTCTAATTTTACCGGTGTCTTTGCCATAATTTTACATTTTTATTGTACTCAACTATTTTGCTATACCATTTGGACATCTTTATCTTTCTTGTCAGCCGAAACCTTGATAATAAAGTTCTTAGCCGAATAGAAAGGAGTCAGACTGATGTCACAAGTAATCCGTTTGGTTACAGGATCTTGGGTCGGTTCTTTAATCTCATAATTTTGGAACAAATTGCCATAACCCTTATAGTCATTCAAGAAAGCCTGAATCTTTGCCTTCAGGTTCTTTGGAGAATTGTAGGGATCCCAATTTTCCAAAGCCACTTCATGCACATAGTTCATCAGCACCTTTTTCACCCAATCAAATACCCGGACAATCGGATACTCTTTCATCGCGGTGTTGTCACCATTGTAGAGTGTAGTATTATTGAAAGCCATGACACGTCCCTCTGAATAGACCATCGGGATCACCTGATTATCCATCAGAGCAGCGATCTCGGATTTCAACAGATCCAATTTCACACCCTTAACACCATCCAGCGTACCGTATTTTTTACCGCCGGCACCTTGTGCCATATTGGCGCTCTCGTCATACAGTTTACCAGCCAATGCTCCCGAACTGCAGATATAGAATGCCGGGCTGTCTTTCTCGTCTTCCGAGAGTTTTTCAGATTCACGGCCTACCAACCAGTTGGCGGTCATAATAACATTCTGCAACTCGATATCGCTATCCCGATACCCTTCCGTATTGGCGAACAGATCGTCGAACGAATATTCGTCAGCATGGTCGGTAATCAACATGACTTTATATTTGAAAGCGATTTTCGCCCATTGCAGCAGCGTCGGTTTATCCTGGAATACATTACCCGGAACCACCAGCAAACTATAACAATCTTTCAGGCTCAACCGGTCGAAACCATTGCGCAACAGCGTATCGACCTCCTGTGCAAAACCGGAATCACTATCTGCAATATCATCCTTATAAACATTGATCAGACGCAGATTCTTAACTTTATCGGTATTCGCGGTTTTGAAAAAGCCATCCAAAGCCCGGTATGAACGTTCCAAATTGGCCGTTGCAAAAAGTGCATCAGTAACACCCTGGCTCAATACTTTGGTGTATTTCTCCTCTTTGGCTTTGCAAGCATCTACAAACTCCGTAGCACTTTCATGACCTTCGTTCAGGATTTCGAGCCATCCTTTAATATCGTTGATCAGATTTTCCCGTTTATCTTTGAACCGTTTATCTGACAAGAAAACGGCTTTGGCCGCTTTGCGAGCAGGATTCAGGTTGTCTGCATCCGGCATAAACCCGCGAATGGCATTGAAACCTCCAAATGCGGATAACAGTTGGGAGAGATCTTTCCCTTGAGCCGATTGCTGAGCCTGTTTAGCCTCACCGGCTGCATTTTGAGAAGCTATATTGCTTTTTTGCATTTCTGTTTCTGCCATAACTCTATATCATTTATTAAGCGATTACTTATTATTACTTTCCAACTCATCCAACATAGCCTGCAGCATCTCTTTCAACTCCTCTTTCGCGATGCTGTCCTTGAGGATATCCCTCAGTTTACGGTTCTGCTCAATACTTTTACGTATTTTACTGCTGGTGTCTATCTTTTTCTTCACACCAGAAAGGAACTGGCTATTCTCCACCAATTTACCTTTACCACCCTGAGCTTCGAAATCGCGAAGTTCACTAAAATGCAACAACTCATTTACTGAGCCGCCCTCTTCGTCCACAAAATCAACCTCAACCGAAGGTTTGAAATGGGCAAATGCATCCTGGAGCGTCTGGATATTCTCCACAAACTCCGGATTGCCCGGTTCAACATTGGACGTATATTGGTCGATCATCAAGGTTTTATTGTTATCGATGGGGCTGACCTTCGCATTGGATTCTTCATCTGGAGCCATCGAGATAAAATTCTCTTTCATTGCCATAATCTTCTCGTCTTTTTTAGGATTACTATTTAACTTCTAAAATTTCTCACATCTATTTTGGGTCAAAGCGTTATGAATTCCGGTTTCCCCTCTTTCATCCGGACCTCAACCGTATCACCCGATTTAACCTGTCCGGATATGATCAATTTTGACAACGGATGCCGTAACTCTTTACGAATAATTCCAATTACCGGCCGCGCACCATACTGCGGGTTATACCCCATCATAGCGATCTGTCGTTTCACCTCCGGACTGATCTGCAACTTGATTTCCTGCTCATCAAGCAGTTTGAGCAAACCCTTCAAATGAATATCGAATATACGGGTTACCGTCTCCTCGGTAATTGGAGAGAAAGGTACAATTTCTGTCAGACGTCCCAAAAATTCCGGACGAAAATAATTTTGCATGATATCCATCAGATCATTATTCTGAGGAATTGCACCTTTATTAAATGAATCGACAATAAATTGACTGCCGATATTGGAGGTAAACAGAATCAGTGCATTTGAGAAATCTCCTACACGACCCAAACGATCATGCAATTTACCCTCATCCAGAATCTGCAGGAAGAGGTCAAACACCGACTTATGAGCCTTTTCAATCTCATCAAACAATACGACCGAATAGGGTTTCTGGCGGATCTTGTTGACCAACAGACCACCCTCTTCATAACCCACATATCCCGGAGGCGCTCCATAGAGCAGCGCAACCGAATGCTCCTCCTTGAACTCTGACATATCGAAACGGATCAACGCCGATTCATCTTCAAACAGGAAGGCTGCCAGTGCTTTGGAAAGTTCCGTTTTACCGGTACCGGTCGGACCGAGGAAGAAGAAGGATCCCATCGGTTGTCCCTTTTTGTTCAATCCTGAGCGGGATTCAAACACGGCATCGAGTACAATCTTCACAGCATGATCCTGACCAACAACCCGTTTTTTCAGCGTAGCCTCGGCGTTGATCAACCGATCACGCTCTTTAGACTGCACCTTTCCTAACGGAATGCCGGTCTGCTTGGCCACTACCGCAAACAGATCCGCACTCTCCAAATGGGTCCGTTTCTGCTGTGCGAGTTGCGCCAACTGATCGAGAACATGTTGCAAATAGTCAATTCGCTCCTCAGCCGTAGCAATTTTATTGAACTCCGTATCGCTATCCAACTGCGCCAACAGAATGCAGCTAATCTGATTGATCAACCTATAATGGAGCCACTCCAACTCAGTCATGATCTGTCCCGGCTCCTCCGTTTTGGCACGTTCACTCAATTTAGCCAACTCCGCCTGAAGCTCGGCCACATCATTAGCCGACATATCATTCATGGTCTTCACCAGCGCCATCGTTCTGTCAATCAGATCAAAAGCTGAATCTGGGAGCGCTTTTTCAGTCAAATAACGTTTAGACAATCGAATTGCATCCCCCATAACCGCTTCATCAACAGCCAGGTGATGATATTCAGAATATGTCCCCAGAGCACCTTTCAGGATACGCAAGCAAAGATCAGTATTGGGTTCTTCGAGCGTGATCTTTTCCAGCTTGGTTACAAACTCTTTATCGGTTTCGATATTTTTGGTATATCCATCAATGGATGAGGTGCAAAGCAGCAACAATCCGCCTTTGTTCAGTTCCTGTTTCAAAATGGACGAAGCACCGTACAAACTGCTCTGTTTGTCAAACAGTTTGTCAATCGATTCTATAATCAAAATGGCATTAGGTTGCTCCTTGATCTCCCGTAACAAATTCTTAAACCGATCCTCCAACTCCCCTTTATAAGCTGCATCGGATCCGATTCCGGCCAAGTCGAGTTCATAAGCGACTGCATTACTCAAAAACGATGGCACATGGCCTTCGCACAGCTGCTTAACAAAGGCATTGATCAGAGAGGTTTTTCCCACTCCCGATTCACCCGTAATCAACAGGTTGGACTTTGTCTTACGGCCCAGAATTTCAAAAATGACTGAAATCTCATTTTCAAAGCCCACTACCGGAGCTATTTTACCGGATTTTGCCTCTTCGATTTTGTTGATGCAATATTTATTGACAAGTCCTTGCCACCCTCCGGCACCAACCGAGGCACTCCCAGACGGGCTACCAGGTCCACTCACTCCAGCCGACACTCCGATTTTGGCCTGGATTTCCCCAACTGTCAGCGGCAGTGTTTTCAACTGTTCGAATGTAAAACCGACACCGGGCGTAACCAAAGATGCCAACACGCAAATCGGTTCACATGCAGCCAATCCAAATTTTTCTTTATAGACATCGGCCTCCTCCATCACGGCCTCAGCCTCATCTGAATAGTTGAGTTCACTTTGAGGTCTGGAAGTTTTCGGTGAGAGCTGCATCTGCACATCAGCCCACTCTTGCAGATAGTAGTAGTCTTTGTCCAGATCGGTTTCAATAAAATGGACCAAGCCCATACTTTTATGCAATACAGCTTTAAACAAATGAGACGGATAGATCGCGTCGCTACAATATTCTACAGCGAAAGAGTTCGCAATGTCCTTGAGATCGCTCATTTTTAATCTTTTGAGTAATTCCAGTCGATATTTTCAGCTTCCTGAACAAATGTAATAAAAAAACTTAAAAATTCAATACAACTCTCAATGACGAAATCAATTACGCACAATTAACGCCCTGTTTTAATAAACTACTACAACAACTATAAAACCACACAAAAACTCTTAAAAAAGAGGAAGATTAACAATTTAACCTCTCATCGAATAATGGATTGAAAGTTTTCTTTCGCAATTATTTTATTAATAATGGGCTTAAAAAAGCTGCAACTCCTCCATCATTTTTTATTGAACGCATGCTCAACGTTACGCACAGAGCTTCACGACCAGACCAAAAACTCTCAGTAAGATGGCCTTGATCGACTTTTTCATTAACCGTAACCATCAAGCACACTTACACACGCACCATAATCATAAAGGCACCAACACAAACAAACACACCACCCCCAAAATCACGTTCTACTTCAATCATATATCTACACACCTGATCTTATTCACAACCGAATTCAATCGGATCTTCGGATCGGATCCGTACTCCTGAAACAATATATACACAACCCTACCGCACACCTCTAAATTGATTTTCCCCATTGTCTATCAATTGCTCTACTCAAACCGCAATTTCAACGCAGACAGGCTATTTTCGAGAAATAACTTGCGTGTGCATTGCATTTTCAATATTTTTCTTTACCTTTGTTGAGTACAAGAAAATGATTATGTTATCAATTCATCACATCCACGCCCATCATCATCCTTGCCTGCAGAGGTAAGCTATTGGGTGTGTTTGTATCTGAGGAGACATTACGATACCACATGAGGCTTACCTGAAAAGGCAAGCCTTTTTTATTTTCCGGTTGTGGCCAATCTCCACTACTGGGATCAACACAAAGCGGATAAAACCGCACAAACATTGCAAACCGAATAAAAACACAGATATGATCAGAATTGCCATTCAGGCCAAAGGCCGACTGAACGAAGAGAGTATCGCCCTGCTCAAAGAGGCAGGCATCTCCATCGAAGACAGCAAACGCAAACTGCTGGCTAAAAGCGATGATTTCCCCATCGAGGTACTTTATCTGCGTGATGACGACATTCCGCAGGCTGTTGCCATGGGCGTTGCCGATCTCGGCATTGTCGGCCTCAACGAGGTTGAAGAGAAAAAATTCAATGTAGAGTTGATCCACAAACTCGGTTTTGGGAAATGCCGTCTTTCTCTGGCTGTTCCCAAAGCGGTCGAATATCCCGGACTCTCCTTCTTTAACGGCAAACGGGTAGCCACCTCTTATCCGGCCATTCTCTCGCGTTTCTTTAACGAACAGGGGATTCAAGCTGAAATCCACGAAATCGCCGGTTCGGTCGAAATTGCCCCGTCAGTTGGGATGGCCGACGCCATTTTCGATATTGTCAGCTCGGGTGGAACCCTGATTACCAATGGGCTGCGCGAAGTGGAGAAGGTGCTCTTTTCGGAGGCCGTGCTGATCGCCACTCCGGGATTAACGGACGAAAAGCAGCAGTTGGTTAATCAACTCTTGTTCCGTTTCGAGGCAGTCGAGCGCAGCAAAGGAATGAAATATGTACTGCTGAACCTGCCGCACGACAAGATTCCCGAAGCGATCAAGATTCTGCCCGGCATGAAGAGCCCGACGATCCTGCCGCTGGCTCAGGAGGGGTGGAGTTCGATCCATGTCGTGATCAACGAAAGCGAGCTGTGGTGCAAAATTGAACAGCTCAAGGCGATCGGCGCCGAAGATATTTTGGTACTCTCTCTCGAAAAAATGATTCGATAATATGCAAGTAATCGTCAATCCCGAAAAGTGCGAGTGGGCCAAACTAACCGCCCGCCCGCAAATGGAACGCAGCACGATCGGTCCGCGTGTCGCAGCCATTCTCGACGCGGTACGCACCGAGGGTGACGAGGCGTTGCTGCGACTGACTCGCGATATCGATGGCGTGGCACTTTCGTCACTGGCTGTCACTCAAGACGAAATCGACGAAGCTACACAAGCTATTTCTCTGGAGCTTAAAGCGGCCATTGCTACCGCCAAACACAATATCGAGCAGTTCCATGCAGCCCAGCATACGAATGGTGTGGATATTCAGACCATGCCGGGTGTACACTGCATGCAGAAAGCTGTGCCAATCCGCAGTGTGGGGCTTTACATTCCCGGCGGCTCTGCCCCACTCTTTTCGACTGTATTGATGCTGGCCATCCCGGCACGCATCGCAGGATGTAGCCAGATTACACTCTGCTCTCCCCCAAACAAAGAGGGTAAAATCGCCCCAGCCATTCTATACACGGCAGCACAATGCGGGGTAACCCATATTTTCAAGGCTGGAGGAGCGCAGGCGATTGCCGCAATGGCTTACGGAACACAAAGCATTCCCAAAGCCGATAAAATTTTCGGTCCCGGCAACCAATATGTTACCGAAGCCAAGCAACAGGTGTCGCAATTTACAGCAATCGATATGCCGGCCGGTCCCTCTGAAGTGTTGGTCATGGCCGATGAAACAGCTGATCCGGTTTTTGTCGCCTCTGATTTATTGTCGCAGGCAGAACACGGACCCGATTCTCAAGCCATGCTGGTTGCCTCTTCACGCTCTTTAGCAGAACGGGTCATGCAAGAGGTTGAACGTCAAGTAGCCCTTCTACCCCGTGCAGCTATTGCCACCCGTGCTTTGGATCACAGCCGCATCATTGTAATGGACACCCCGGAGGAGATGATCGAATTTGCCAATGCCTACGCGGCTGAACACCTCATCATCTCTATGGAGAATGCTTGGGAGGTAGCTCGCCAGATCACCGCAGCCGGCAGCGTTTTTATTGGCAACTACACTCCGGAAAGCGCTGGGGACTACGCTTCAGGAACCAACCACACACTGCCCACTTATGGGTGGGCTCGTTCTTGCAGCGGAGTCAACCTCGACAGTTTCATGCGAAAAATCACCTTCCAGGAGATCACTCCCGAAGGATTGCAGGGAATCGGCAGCGTAATTGAGACTATGGCAGCAGCCGAAGGACTCGGAGCGCACAAAAACGCGGTCACACTACGATTAAAAAAATTGAACAACCAATAATCAGCGGCATTTTCTCAACACAATTGTTCTCGCGAGACTTTCCACAGTAGCTTTTACAAGCAACCGAAATCGCAGCAACGGACAAAACGTTTGAGAATATATTGTTTACCAACACTGGAGCTTTGAGTCGGCATCCTCACACGAATCGGCTCTTCCGGTTCAACACAGAACAAAATGACACAAACAGACATACGCAACCTGATGCGGGAGAATATCCGCAATCTAGCCCCCTACTCGACGGCACGAGATGAATATCAGGGCGGAGAGTTGGGAATTTTTCTTGATGCAAACGAGAACCCATACGACAACGGTGTAAACCGCTATCCCGATCCACACCAACGAGCTCTGAAGGCCCGCCTTTCGGAGGTCAAAGGGGTGCCGGTTGAGAATATTTTTGTCGGCAACGGTTCAGATGAGGCGATCGATCTGATGTATCGGGTCTTTTGTGAGCCCCGTATCAGCAATGCCATTTCGATTGCTCCGACTTACGGCATGTACAAGGTGGCGGCGGAGATCAACGATGTGGAAATGCGTGAGGTACAATTGGAAGAGGATTTTTCACTCAACGCCGACAAACTGCTGGCAGTTGCTGACGAAAACAGCCGCCTGCTCTGGATCTGCTCGCCCAATAATCCGACAGCAAACACATTTCCAGCCGAAACAATCGAACATATTATTCGCAATTTCGCAGGGATTGTTGTACTGGACGAAGCTTACATCGACTTTGCAGAGCGACCCGGATTCCTTTCTCGCCTGAAAGAGTTCCCGAATCTGGTCATTCTGCAAACACTGTCTAAGGCTTGGGGTATGGCGGGTTTGCGATTGGGATTGGCTTTTGCCGATCCGCTAATCATCGCCACCATGTCCAATGTAAAATACCCATACAACGTTAACGGGCCGACGCAACACACCGTCATTGAACGGCTCGGCATTTCACCCGCAGCACAAATTGCCGAAATCTTTAACGAGCGCAAACGGATTATGGAGGCAATGGGCCAGATGCCGGTCATTCGCAAGCTCTACCCGTCAGATGCCAACTTTGTATTGATCAAAGTGGATGAACCTCGTAAGGTATATGATCTTCTGATCGCTGCCGGAATCATTGTCCGCGACCGTTCGCGTATCAAGGGCTGTGAAGGGTGTCTGCGCGTTACGGTCGGCACTCCGGAAGAAAATACACGTTTACTGGAAGTGCTGAGTAAACTGTAATTAGGCTTTATCCACTCAGGGCAGCTATAACTTCTGCTCTGTTACATGGAATACGAGCGTAAGGAATTCGGCGTCGCTGGCAACCGACAAGCAAAAAATCAATATATTACATAGAAGCACAAAAAATTAAATATTCAGGAAGGTACTGAACGAGCCTGATGATACGATTACCGTTGAAGACAGGCTATTCACCGACACTGTAACTCTGTAGAAACAGAATATATTAGGCTCGAATAAAATAAAAGTTGCAGCACCTCTCCTCCAAATATTACAGATCATGTCACAACCGAAAAAGGTACTTTTCATCGATCGCGACGGCACCCTGATCGTTGAACCACCCATAGACTATCAGGTCGATTCACTCGAAAAGTTACGGTTCGTGCCGGGAGCGATTACCGCCATGAACCGGATCGCAACTTTGGATTACGAATTGGTATTGGCCTCTAATCAGGATGGTTTAGGCACCTCCAGCTTCCCTGAAGAGACCTTCCATCCTGCTCACAACCTGATGTTGGCTACCCTCGAGGGCGAGGGCGTACACTTCGATGATCAGCTCATTGACCGTTCAATGCCAGCCGACAACGCCCCGACACGCAAACCGCGTACCGGCATGTTCGGCAAGTACCTCAACAATTCCGAGTATGATCTCGCAGCCTCCTATGTCATCGGAGACCGTGTTACGGATATCGAGTTGGCCAAAAATTTGGGCGCACGGGGCATACTGTTACGTCCGGTTGAAGAGGGGCAAAAGATGTTGGCTGATGCCGGTTTGGAATCCTACTGCTGTTTGATTACCGACGATTGGAACAAAATCTGGCAAATGCTTCGTGCCGGAGAACGCACTGCAGAGATCAGCCGCAAAACAGGCGAAACAGACATCACGCTACGCATCGATCTGGATGGTGGTGAAGTCTCACATATCGATACAGGATTGAAGTTTTTCGACCACATGCTCGATCAGATCGTACACCATGCAGGCTTCATGCTCGATCTGACAGTACATGGAGACCTGGAGGTGGACGAACACCACACCATTGAGGATACAGCCATCGTACTGGGAGAGGCGGTTTACGCAGCCCTGGGATCGAAACTGGGCATCGAACGTTACGGCTACTGTCTGCCGATGGACGAATGCGACGCAACGGTATTGGTTGATTTTGGCGGCCGGATCGATTTTGCCTGGAACGTCGAGTTTCACCGCGAACGGGTCGGAGATGTTCCGACCGAGATGTTCCGCCACTTCTTCAAGAGCTTCACCGATGCGGCCCACTGCAACCTGCACATTACGGCTACCGGCGAAAACGAGCACCACAAAATCGAAGGCATCTTCAAAGCCTTCTCACGGGCTCTTCGCATGGCGGCATCTCGCAACAGTTTTAAATTCGAACTGCCCAGTAGCAAGGGAATGTTATAATAAGGACACAAAGAGCCCACATGCAAACACATAACTCTGCAGGGCAACACATATAGAACTACAAAATTATGATCGCTGTTATTGATTACGATACCGGCAACCTCTGTTCGGTAGCTAATGCTCTAAAACGGTTAGGGGTTGAATACCGCATTACGGCTGACCCTTCTGAAATTCGGGCGGCAGATCGGGTGTTGCTTCCGGGAGTCGGCGAAGCCTCCAGCGCCATGCAAAAATTGAGAGAACGGGGATTGGTCGAGGTGATTCGCTCACTGACACAACCGGTTTTGGGAATCTGCATCGGCGTACAACTGCTGTGCAAAAGCAGCGAAGAGGGGAATGCCGAATGCCTTGGCATCTTTGACAACCGGGTTCGCAAATTCGACACCTTTTTTGCGGAAGCCGGTATTCCATGGCATACGGATCCAAACTCGTCACCATCTGCTAAGTGTTGTACCTCCTCTGCAATGGAGCCTACCGCCAAATCCTCCATTTCTCCCGCCGTGACTGCCGAACTGACTTCGCTCGATCCAACATCAACGAATACTGAAGCCCATGCTTCACGATTGAAAATTCCACACATGGGTTGGAACAGCATCGAGAATCTGCGTTCGGGACTGTTTGATGGAGTTGACGAGGGGTCATATGTTTATTATGTCCACTCCTACGCACCGGAGATCAATGCCGACACCATTGCAACAACGACCTATGGCGTGCCTTTCAGTGCGGCTATCCATAAAGACAATTTTTATGGAACCCAGTTCCATCCTGAGAAGAGTGCCGGGATCGGGGCTCAAATTCTGCAAAACTTTCTGAAATTATGATTACCATCATTCCGGCTATCGATATGATCGGAGGCGAATGCGTCCGACTGACACAGGGAGACTACGACCGCAAAACTTCCTACTATAAAGATCCGCTCGAAGTGGCTTTACGTTATGCTGACTGCGGCATCAAACGGCTGCATCTGGTCGATCTAGATGGAGCTAAAGCCTCACATCCGGTCAATTTGGCTGTTTTGGAGCGGATTGCCTCGCATACATCGCTCGCAGTACAATACGGAGGCGGCATTAAGACCGAAGAGGCGTTGAACGAGGTTTTCAACAGCGGTGCAAAACGGGCCATTTGTGGCAGTATTGCAGCTACCCAGCCTGAACAATTCGAAAGCTGGCTGAAGACTTTTGGCCCGGAACGCATGATCCTCGGAGCCGATACCCGTGACGGGCTGATCTCGATCAACGGTTGGCAAGAGGCCGCCACCATGGGCGTAGAGGAGCTGATCGAACGGTTCCGCTCAGCAGGACTGCAACAGGTGATCTGTACCGACATTGCTCAAGACGGTATGCTCAGTGGCCCATCCACTCCGCTTTACACAAAACTGCAAGCCCAATTCCCAGAGATCGATATTACGGTCAGTGGAGGAATCAGCTCTTGGAAAGATATTGAGGAGCTGGATCGCCTCGGGCTGCGCAGTGTAATCGTTGGCAAAGCTATTTACGAAGGACGCATCACATTCGATCAATTAACCGCTGCGAACAGATAAATTTGGTTGATAGTGGTGCGTACGCCGGTGAGGTTGCAAGGATACACACAATTGTAAGTACAAAATGCCGACGCCACTCCAGCATAGAGAACTATCGCAACATAGTCCTTGATCAAAACAGGGAAAATGGTAGGCGCAAAACCGTGCAGAACTGCGGAGATAAAGAGAAACGTTATTGCGGTCCTACCGTAACACAAAACAGAAACGAAGCATAAAGCAATAAAAATGTTAGCCAAACGCATCATACCTTGTCTTGATATCAAAGATGGGGAGACGGTCAAAGGGATTAACTTTCTACAGCTAAAAGAGGTAGGCGATCCGGTTGCCTTGGGGCGACGTTATGCCGAAGAGGGAGCTGATGAACTGGTTTACCTCGACATCAGCGCGACATTCGAAGGGAGAAAAACCTTTGCCGAACTGGTTACCCGCATTGCAGAGAACATCAACATTCCATTCACGGTAGGTGGAGGCATCAGCACGGTAGATGATGCAGGACAACTACTCGGAGCGGGAGCCGATAAGGTGAGCATCAACAGTGCTGCTGTCCGCAATCCCGAACTGATCAGCCAGATCGCCTCGAAATATGGCGATCAATTCGTTGTGGTTGCCATCGATGCCAAGATGGTGGATGGCGAGTGGAGAGTCACCACCCATGGCGGACGTAACCTCACGGAGCGGGAACTCTTCACTTGGGCGAAAGAGGCCGAAAATCGCGGAGCCGGAGAGATTCTCTTTACTTCGATGGACCATGACGGTACCAAAAACGGCTACCCTTGTGAAACTTACGCCAAACTATCCGACATGCTGTCGATTCCGGTCATTGCATCGGGAGGTGCCGGAACGGCTCAACACATTGCCGACGTTCTGACGATTGGCAAAGCCGATGCAGCTTTAGCCGCCAGTATCTTCCATTATGGAGAGATCCCTATTCCGGTACTGAAACGCGAACTGCTTCGTCAACACATTCCGGTCAGACTGACGAAATTTTAATTATCTTTGAATGTTTGTGTGCAACGATCAGCCGTCACTTCATCCAGATTTTGACTATCACGCATCGTTTCCCGCAAACCCGAAAACAATATCAATAAAACCGATTCAAATTTGAAAACCATGATACAATTCAGTGAATTAGACACAACAAAAAGTTGCGAAGGGCTGGTTCCCGCCATTATCCAGGATGACAACACGATGCAGGTCCTGATGCTCGGTTATATGAATGCCGAGGCTTACGAAAAGACCGTAGCGACCGGTAAAGTGACCTTTTACAGCCGGACTCGTCAGTGCCTTTGGACCAAAGGTGAAACCAGCGGCAACTTCCTGACCGTAAAGAGTATTGCCAAAGATTGCGATAGCGATACACTGTTGATTCGTGCGATTCCGGCCGGCCCGGTATGCCACACCGGCAGCAAGACCTGCTTCAACGGCCGTGAAACCGAAGGGTTTATCAAAGAGTTGCAAAGTGTCATTCAGGGACGTCACAAGGAGATGCCAGAAGGCTCATACACCACAAAACTGTTCACCAAGGGGGTAAATAAAATTGCGCAGAAGGTCGGCGAAGAGGCTGTTGAGACCGTAATCGAAGCTATTGATGGCAACAACGAGCGTCTCGTTTATGAGGCATCGGATTTGATCTACCACTTGTTGGTACTGCTCGAAAATCAGGGCCTTTCAATTGCCGATTTGGAGGAGGAACTTTTCCGCCGCCACAAATAGACGCTGTTTAGACAGAATCTATACTGAACTTCCATAAAACCAATAAAACGAACTTACGACCATGGACGACAAAAAGATCGGTATCGCTTGTGACCATGCCGGGTATGAGCTCAAGGAGTTGATCGTAGGCTATCTTGGATCTAAAGGATACGATGTTTATGATTTCGGCACATTCAGTCCCGAAAGTGTCGATTACCCAGATTACGCCCACCCACTGGCAGAAGCTATCGAAAAGGGTGAATTGTCACGCGGAATTGCTATGTGCGGCAGTGCCAACGGCATTACCATGACCTTGAACAAACACCAGGGTATTCGGGCAGCGATCTGCTGGGAGCCCGAGATTGCAGCATTGGCTCGCCAACATAATGATGCTAATGTCTGCTCGATGCCAGCCCGTTTTATCGACAACGATACGGCACTGAAAGTGGTGGACATCTTTCTGAATACACCATTTGAAGGGGGACGCCATCAACGTCGCATTGACAAGATTCCTGTTGCCGCTTACTTGGCCTCCAAAGAAAAACAGGAGACACAAGAATCCAAGTCGTAATCAACATACGAACGACTAAAAAACAAGTGATAATCAATAAAAAACCTTCCGAATAATTCGGAAGGTTTTTTATTGAATTGTTTTGCCAGCACGGATATGTCATCCAATAGATTTTTCAGTTACACTTTGGCAACAGTCTGTCCTCCTCCAAGATATTAACCAAACACACCTTTGCGCACAGCAAGCCTTTCTACCCCGGACATCTGATTCCATAGTTATTCAGGCCATAACACACATCTGAGCCTATTTACAGGCGTTTCAACCCTCCAGTCATCCAATATTGGAGCGCTCCTCGCAGAACTAAAAAGACCATAAATGCAAGCCATAGTGCGTTGTTCCCCACTACACCACGCAATGTGAAATAGACCGCAAAAAAGGCAACCATTGAGAGGAACACCGAATTACGCATCACCCTCGTGGCGGTTGCACCGATCAATGCACCATCAACCAGGAATGGAGCAAACCCCACCAACGGCACAGCCACGACCCAAAGAATATACTCTGACGCTCCCACCAGAATAGCCGGCGAGGAGGTAAATAGCCCCAAAAGCGGTTCCCAAAACAGGGCATAGATCCCCACATAGAGCAATGCAACTCCGCCACTCCAAGCCAACAATCCTCGCAAAGATCGTTGTACCATCGCCGGATTACGTGCACCGACATACCGTCCGATCAGCGATTCAGCCGCGAAGGCAAATCCATCCATCATATAGGAGAAGAGTGTAAAGAGCTGCATGAGCAGGGCATTAATGGCCAGAATCGTATCGCCCATGCCAGATGAGGCTGAAGTAAAAAAGGTATAGACAATGACAATACATGCCGTCCGCAGGAAGATATCCCGGTTCACCCGGAAGAAACGCAACATGGGACGCAGATCGAAACTTTCCCGCACGCTCACTTGCCTGATAAAACGGCGATAATAGATCAGCCAAAGCAACGAAGCGGTCAGCAATCCACCATATTGGGCCACCACCGTACTCCATGCCACACCTGCAATGCCCCAATGTAATCCGTAAACAAACCACACTCCGAAAGCGACATTCAACAGATTGATCACAATCGAGATATACATTGGGAATCGGGAGTTCTGCATTCCGATAAACCACCCTTGAAAGGCAAACAGAGAAAGGGTTGCCGGTGCTGCCCATAGTCGGATATAGAAATATTCGGCGGCAGCACACATCGTTTCGGTCGAGCCCTCCATCATCCGGAACGCTAGGTTTCCTACTCCCTGTCGGAATAGTAATAGCAACAGAGCGGCCAACAAAGCCACACTGACCGAGCGAACAAATACCGAACCCACTTCACGGAAGTTGCGTGCACCAAATGCTTGGGCCACCAATCCGCTGGTCCCCATTCTCAGGAATGCGAAATTCCAATAGATAAAGTTAAATATGGCCACTCCGATAGCCATGGCTCCGATCAATGAATCCTTGCCGAGATGCCCGACCAGTGCCATATCCACCATTCCCAACAGTGGGACAGTGATATTCGAGATGATGTTTGGAATGGCGAGTGCCAGAATTTTTCGATTCATGGGACAAAGGTCAGAAATTCTTCCCGGTTTGCGAAGTTTTATTTACCAGAATTACTAATTTCGTGCAATAAAGCCCCTTTATCCGGAGCAGAACTTTGTCAAGCAGAACTTACCGGGACAATAGAGAGGGCTTACCCAATCAGCCACAGGCAAACAGCCGCAAAAAAGACGCTTGCCATGAAACACTACGAAGAGATACACAACCACGAGCACCACGACAGTGCCTTGAAAGTCAATGAAGGTGTACCACAACCACCCATTGTCAACCCCTATTTTCAACGTCGCAAACGCCACACGCTCACCACGGATGAATATATCAAAGGAATCCGTGAAGGTGATATCACCATTTTGGCACAAGCCATTACATTGGTTGAGAGCCTGCTGCCGGAGCATTACGCACAGGCACAAGAGATCATCGAACGGTGTCTGCCCTATAGCGGAAATTCCATCCGCATCGGTATAACCGGTGTTCCGGGTGCCGGCAAATCGACCTTTATTGAAGCGGTCGGAACCATGGTCACTTCGATCGGCCACAAACTGGCCGTATTGGCCATTGACCCCAGTTCGGAACGGAGCGGTGGTTCGATTCTCGGTGACAAAACCCGTATGGAGCAGCTCGTACACAACCCTTCGGTTTTTATTCGCCCCTCCCCATCGGCAGGTTCGCTGGGTGGTGTGGCCCGCAAGACTCGCGAAAGCATCATCTTGTGCGAAGCGGCAGGTTTTGACGTAATCTTTATTGAGACGGTGGGTGTCGGACAGTCGGAGACGGCTGTTCACTCCATGGTCGATCTGTTTTTGCTGATTCAGATTGCCGGAGCCGGAGACGAATTGCAGGGAATCAAACGCGGCATTATGGAGATGGCGGACATGGTAGCCATCAACAAATGCGACAGTGGCAACGAAACCCGTGCAGAATTGGCCAAACGACATTTCCTCAACGCATTAAACCTGTTCCCGATGCCTGATTCAGGTTGGCGCCCGCGAGTATATACCTGTTCTGCCACACAAGGGAACGGATTAACTGACGTTTGGAATGGAATTGAGGACTTCCTCAAATTCACGAAAAAGAACGGCTACTACCAACGCAACCGTCATCAACAGGCCAAATACTGGATGTATGAGACCATCAATGAGGCGTTGCATGAGAACTTCTATCGCAATCCAGAGGTTGAAGCCCACCTCAAAGAGTGCGAAGAGTTGGTTTTGGCAGATAAAAAGAGCTCCTTTATTGCTGCTCGCGACCTGTTGAACAACTATTTCAACAGTTTGAAAAAATAGCTGATACAATTCGATGTAATCTCGATATAGACATCACATATCGGAACACAATGATTCCTCAACACAACAAAAGAAGGCAGACAAATGTCTGCCTTCTTTTGTTTATAATATTTATTGATCTGTTGTCTCTTCAATCAACACAATCGTATAATCTGTCCGTAGATACAAATTTGTAATCACAGTTAAAACGCTCTTGATTGTAGGACGGATGTATAAACAACTTTTTAATCCAATAACGTCTGTCCGTTAATATGAACAATCAGGACTGTTCATCGCTGCCGACAAACTTGATTACACACACCGGCACATCCAAGCACTACAAACAGCGATCTTTCATCAAGACCAAACGATCAGAGCAAAACTGTACCACAGGCACCAAATAACGAATCAAGCACGGTTCTTGATCTCATTCACTCTCTCGCCTGCTTCACTGCACAAAGTATCGACATCAGCAGTCAACAGTTTTCCCCCTTCAACAACCACACTACCATCTACGATAACAGCATCAACATCGGACGCTTTGCCACAATAGACCAGATTGGCAATCAAATCATTCTGTGGGGAGAGATGCGGACGACGCATATCCACCAACATCAAATCGGCCAACGCTCCTGGAGCGATCACCCCCAATTCGCCTTCGCGACCGATCGCTTTGGCACCATAAACCGTTGCCATTCGCAACGTCTCGTACGCCGTCAAGGCGCAAGGATTCAATGTTGAAACTTTTTGCAGCAGCGAAGCTGCACGCAGCTCCTCCCACATATCCAAATCATTATTCGACGAAGGTCCATCCGTACCGATACCCACATTAACTCCATACTCCAACATACGGCTTACCGGTGCTATTCCGCTCGCCAATTTCATATTGCTCTGAGGATTGTGAGCAACTGACACCCCATACTTAGCCATAATCTCCATATCAGCCTCATCGACATATACGCAATGAGCAGCCAACACCGGACGCTCAAACAATCCCACATCCCGCAGATGGGCTACAGGAGTTTTCCCGTATTGTTCACGAATCATCCGTTGCTCATCGAGTGTTTCGCTGACGTGAATCTGAATACCCAGGCCATACTGATCTGCAATTTTCAACGCCTTTTTCAGGGTATCTGGAGGACAGGTATAAGCGGCATGCGGTGCCAACATGATCTGGACACGTCCGGACTTCGATCCATATTTTTCGGCCATCCGGATCGCTTCCGGCTCAAAATTGTCGTAGTTGGCCCCGACAAATGTCGGACACACCACACCTCGAATTCCCATCTCCAAAACAGCTTCAGCCACACGATCCGAATGCCAATACATATCGACAAACGTGGTCGTTCCTCCCAACAACATCTCGGCAATACCCAAACGGGCCCCGAGATAGATATCATCGCCATTGAGTTTTGCCTCGAAAGGCCAGATTTTATCATTGAGCCAAGGCATCAATGGCATATCATCGGCATAACTGCGCATCAGACTCATCGAGACGTGATTATGCAAGTTAATAAAGCCAGGCATCGCCACTTTGTTCTGTCCATCTATTTCATGCAATGACTCTCCACAACGGGCACGAAATGCTTCTGTAGTTGCGGGATCGGCATCGGCAAACACAATCTTTCCATCCGCAATACCGACATTACCGACAAAATATTTACTTGGGTCAGATTCCGATGCGGTCATCGGCAGGATGGTACACCCCTTAATCAACAAATTCATATCAAACGAATTTACGGGCCGACAACATTGTCAACACCGAATAAAGATAGCTATTTTTCGAAATTCATGACTCTTGATCTATGCAACTTAAGGTGTCGTTAGCGCATGATCATTTACGTCTCCACAAAAAATGATGCTTACAATCGGAACGATTATCTTCTCCTTTATCTCGGTCCGACTCACACAATTCCGTGCCCAAAAGAAGCCAAGAAGACAACAAAAATATCCAATCGGGAAAGGCTATGACACGCCTGTTTTGTGGTACAAAGCCCAAAGTATTCAGACCTGTCCAGAATTTATCGATCCATTACCTCGCCACGCAGGGTTACGATATAACGGACACCGGGCACATTGGTATATATACTGATTGCTTTATTAAATGTACCGGATTGATGACGGGGATTATAGGTAACCGTAATCTCGCCCTCTTGCCCCGGCATAACCGGTTTCTTAGAAAAAGAGGCTTTTGTACAAGCACACGCTGTTTCAGCACGTACGATCACCAACGGCTTATTACCCTCATTTCGAAATTTATAAACACGAGTCACCGTACTGCCAGATTCGGCGATTTGCCCCAGATTATACTCTTTCTGCATCAATTTCAGTACAGGTTGGGCCTGCACCCCACTCCATGTTGCAAACAACAAACACAATATGGCTAATAGATATCTCATATCAATTTAGGCAAAACGTTTTTATTAGAATAGCGCGTAATTAGATTTATCTTCCTATAGTTTCCGAACGCTCAATCGCGATTCTTGGAGATAAAAACAATTGGCGATCTATTAGCACCCTGGCACGACACCAGCCCCCCTCCCTATTAACAAAAAAGAGCACCTGAAAACAATACCCGATTGAATCATGCGCTCCCCTTTGCGGCTTATTATTTATCGCTGTGCTTATTGCATCCGGAAATTATACGTGATCGTTCCCCGTTGCGACAAAGGTGCATTATCATCGACATTGAAACGGGCATTACGTGCGGCACGCAATGCAGCGGCAACCAGTGTACTATTATTGGTGGTCGAACCGGAAGAACGATAGGACGCCGATGTTACTCGGCCGTTGCGATCCACTGTAATCTCAACCACGACACGACCTTCGTCACGTGCCCCATAATCGGGACGAGGCAATGCACCTGCCAACGTACGGCCGGACAAGCTGGCTTGTCCTCCTGTACCCGGAGCACCGTTTCCTGGTCCTGTTCCGCCGGTTCCCGTGCCCGAACCATTAAAACTGCCGTTTGCTGTTCCAGCCAAGTTTCCTTGATTGCCTGTTCCCTTACCGGTACCATCACTGGCTGCCGTACTGCCCGCAGTACGGCCCGGGAACAATGCACGGCGATTCACCTCACGAGGTTTTTCTGCAGGAGGCTGAGGATTAGGCTTGGGCTGAGGCGTTTTCTTTTCCGTTTTCGGTTTTTCAACCTTACGTTTTGCCTCTTGCTTAATGGCAGGCGCCTCCTCAAAATCCTGAGTCATCTGCTCCTCCTCGCTCTCCACTTTCGGAGTCTGTTGCTCTTGTTGACGAGCATCGGCAATCTCATCATTAAGAGCCATATCTGCTCCGGGCGCCGCCTCATCCACATTGCCAAAGTTGATCATCAAACCACCTTCGGCCGGATCGGGCAGCTCCTGACGAAACTGTACCAACAAAAACAACAGGATCAGCACAACAAAGTAGAGCACCGTGGCTACGCCTCCGATGACTCGACCTTTGGTCTGATTCTCCTCCTGTTGATAAAAATAGATCACGTCTGAAACAATGAAAACCTCGGCCCTATGTTAATTGGGGCTAGTGGCCAGGATCAGTTTGTACTTGTTGTTTTTGGCGATATTCATCACCTTCACCACCTCGTCCACCGGAACCGTTTTGTCACAGTGAAGCGAAACGGTGGGGTCCTCAGCACCCTCCATTTTGGCCTGCAAAGCCTGCTCGAGTTGATCAAACGAAACGGGCTCCATCTCCACGTAATAGTTCAGATCTTTGGTGATCGACACCGTCGTATAAGGCTTCTCCTTCAACTGGTTCGTACTTTTCGGCAACATCAGTTTCAACGCATTAGGGTTGATAAGGGTTGTCGAAATCAGCATGAACAGCAGCAACTGGAACATCAGGTCCGTCATGGATGAAGCGCTGGTCGACGGATCGACTCTCGTACCTCTTTTGATAGCCATGATCGTACGATTTTACTGTTCAACGGGCTGGTTAAGAATATCCATGAAAGCGATTGAGTTGGCCTCCATCTGGAAAACCAAACGCTCAATACGTGCTACCAGATAGCTGTATCCGAAATAGGCGGGGATACCGACGATCAGACCACCGACTGTAGTCACCATCGCCACATACATACCGCTGGCCAGGATACTCATATCGACAGTACCGCTTGCGGCCGCCATATTCATAAAGGCTTCGACCATACCGATTACCGTACCCAGGAAACCGATCATCGGTGCACCACCGGCAATCATAGCCAGGAAAGGAAGGCCACGTTCCAGTTTCGACACCTCAAGGTTGGCTACATTTTCGATTGAGGTATTCACATCGCTCAAAGGACGGCCGATACGTTGGATACCCTTTTCGATCATGTGAGAGATCGGGGTATTGGTTGAACGGCAAAGCTGTACGGCAGCTGCGATTTTACCCTCATAAATCAGATCGCGGATGCGGTTCATAAAATTCACATCCATGCGTGAAGCCTGTTTGATAGCCCAGAAGCGTTCACAAAAGATGAAAATTGTGACACCGCCCAATAAAAGCAAGGGCCACATCAACCAACCTCCGGCGAGGAAAAGCTCACCAAGTCCCATGGTCTGTTCCGTAGTTTCGGCTACCGCCTCGGTCGCCTGCAATAACATACTCATATCGTATCAGGTTTTATTATTTTCTTTGATTCAGATCTTTAGGTGAATCTATCGAGTTAATCGTCTTGCTGACATTTCATCCTACATTACGGTCAATAGCAGGTTCAACTAACAACTCACCTCGCAACAAGATCAATTTTCGCGTACAAAAATACGTTTTTTCATATAATAACGGCATCTTTCACACACATTTGTTTGCAAATTCGCCACCATCGCTCCCGTTGCCCTATCAATCAAGACACACTTCATCCCAAACGGTTATTATCATCCTTAATTAAAAGACAACATGATGGGAATGGTGAATCACCATAAGAACTGACAAACAACGAGATAAGTTTATCTTACATTACATGTGTATACGCATCTTTAGACATAAGAAAAAACACAGGCATTAGCCCTATCCCTATTTTGTCACATAACCCTGTGTTGGCTCAAAGGATGTCAGGATTTACTCTGTTTCAACAACCCGTACATCAGCATTCTGCTGTTCGCTGGATGTTGTCTTTTTTTTCGCCTCACGTTGCTGCTGACGAGCAGCTTTACGTTCCGCACGTCTGCGTGCCAAAGAGGCGAAACGATCTTTAAACAACTGTACCAAATCCTTGAAACTGTTGAAGTCTTCACGATAAAAAATTCCGATACCGCTCTCCTGCATACCGTGGTTCAGGTTGAATGCCTCGACTGTACGGGTAAAGGCCTGCACCCGCAGATTTCCCGAACGGTCCAGAATCAGACTCAACGTAGCATCACCCGACACACTGTTTTTATTCATACTGGTGCTGGCTTTGTTGTTCTGCGTATCGTAATTCACATCGGCTTCAAGAATCAGCTTGTCTTTGATCAATTCACCATACACCGAACCACCCACTTCATCAGACGAGAGCTCTCCTTTGGGTGTATATTTAGGTACCAGACTAAACCGCTCGGAAGACATCAAGCTACTAACCTGATTGGCCAAGAAATCGACACCTGTCGCAGTTGCCAGACTCGTACCGAAACTTTGATACTCGCTGTAAAAACTCTTCGTAGCCAACAACCACAAAAACTGTGTAGCCATCGCCTCCTGCGTATTAATCGACTGCGAAACGAGAGCTTGTGTTTCGGGATCGGCATTGGGAACCTCGACATTGAAATTAATGGTCGGATTGGTCAACTTGTCGGTCAGACGGATTTGACAATCGACCGCTGTACTGGTCCGGAAACGGTTTTGGTCGCTGGGTGCCAACAGTCCAGCCAAAGAGGCTTTCAGCTTGTACAGTGCGATAATATTGAGCTGCGCATCCAGCGGATCACCGGTCCAACGAATATTGCTGCCTGGTTGCAATTGGAATGTACGCGAAACTATATTTTGCAACGTAAACTTGTAACTACCCTCGGTGATATCGTAATCTCCATACATCGTAAAAAGATCGGTCGAGGGGTTCACGGTCAAATTCAGCGTTCCGTTTCCTCTTCCTTTTAAGATGTCGCCCGTCGAGGGATCGACCAGCAACTGCATCTCCAAATCCGGCCGCACGGTAAGCTGCATATTGATATTCATCCGGGAAGGAGCCGTATTGTTCATGCGCGCCTTACGTTTCAACAGAATCTGTTTACGTCTGCTTAACCGATTAATACTATCTGCTCGCTTCTCTTCGGCCGGATTCTCAAAAACGATAAAATCAGCTGCCGAAATATTCGAAGCCCCATTCAGAGGCAGATAAAATTGCGAACTGCCAGCTGTCGCAGCCACAATATTCATATCGACCCCATTTTTATTTCCAATGATATCAGCTCGTCCCGAGGCATACACTTTACCATAAAAGAGGTCGTTGTCCTTTTCAGTCGTATTGAGCACCAACATCCGTTCAGGAGAGACCTCCACGTTATAAGCCAAATTACGCAGATTCGAAAAGTCAAAGGACATTTTAAAAGCTCCCGTATGCCCCTCATCATCCCGAACTGTGCTGTTGCGCATGGTCATCACATTGCGGCGAACATCAATCACCGTTGAATCCAAAGTGTAGGGAACACTGGTGTAATCAACCGTTGTACGGAACGAGGGTACATAAATTTGTCCGTCAAGTTGCATTTTACCGGTCGGATTCGAAAGGTTCAATTCCGCATACGCCTTACCACGGCTATCCCGAATAGTTCCTTTGAGTACCGGATCCAACAAGGAGAGATCGATATTATCCAATTGCACAGAGGCTCGATAATAGTGTTCAGAGGGTTGATAATATCCTCTGACAATTTGCTTTTGGGTTTTCCGATTGACCAATTCAAACAATGCCCGCTGTACATTGAAATCCCACTTACTTTGGAAGACAACACTGCTTACCGGAATATCATTGACTTTCAAACTGTCAAATGCGATATTGGCATACAGAACACCACGCCCCATTGCCGCAGCCATCGCAGCGGAACCGTTTGTGAAACCACTGATGCGATATCCGCGCCGATCCGTGATTTGTGAGAAGGGAGTCAGGTCAAAATTATGAAGCTGCATCTTCAACGTATCGGACAGGTTACGCGAGATCACCCCATCGATCATCAAGCGCTGCTGTCCACTGACCATCCGGAATCCATCGATCGCTACAAATGCCGAATCGCAAAGGATTTCACGCGCACCGAGCCCCCACATCTGCCCGTTAGAGGTAAAGGTAGAAGGTGAAAAACGGATTCTCAATTGGGGACGTCCCGAAACCGAATCGGTCTGTACGGTTGAAACCGTACTCAACAGGGCATACGCACCGTTTTCCCGGTTATGGAAGCGAGTTGCCAACCGGATATTATTCTCTTTGACCCCACCCTGCACAGAGAAATCCGGCATATAAAATCCACCTGCAAACAGATCGTCTGCATGTAAATACACCAGAATCGAATCTCCTTGATTGCGGCTGTTGAGATTCAGATTGGAGATAAAGAAATCCCCCCGTTCAATATAATCGGATGCGCAATTCAGCGTAAAAATATCGCTTTGCGGATTGAACAGGAAAGACAACTGTGTATTTTCGGCCAATTCGAGCCCCGGCAAGAAGATTCCCGCCACATTATTGGCCTCTTTGACATCGACCCGGAGCAGATAGTAACTATCGACCGAAGCCACTGGAGAGGCTTCAGCTCTTGGTTTAGCACGTCGTCGCGGAGTGTCTTTCAATGAAGGCAGATAGTTCACCAGGGAATTGGTAAAATAGGAAAACAGATTTTTGTAACCGAGTTTCCCTTTAAATTCTATATCGGCAAATGAAGAGTACATATGCAGCTGTTTGCTGTCTGCATTGTTTTGCGCCACAAAACGGATATCACCGGTTCGCACCGTATCCAGTTGGTTCACATACACCATATGGCTGACAGTTGCCTCTCCATTCATATTATCCAGCGACAAACCTGAACCCAGCGCAGCCAAACTCCCCCGTACGACAGAAATAGAGTCCCGTTTATTGAAGTTCAACTTATGCAAATCAGCATGATAAAGCTGTAAAGCAAAATTGTAGGCTGGCACCGTATCATTAAATGCCAACTGTCCATCAAAATCGAATTTCAGATTCTCATCCTGCGAACTGATCGAACCTAAAAAGCTGAGGTTATCAAACTCTCCGTTCAACGCGATATCATGGTAATCGTAACCATTGAAATAGAGCCCCGGCACTTTCGCATCCGTCTTCAGACGCAGCGCTCCTTTGGTATAAGAACCCGTAAAATTGGCGGACATTTTGGTCAGGTGCCCCAATTTAGAGACCTGCAACAGTTCGCCAAGATCCAAACTCGTTGTGCTGACATTTCCACTAAACCCTGCAGTGCGAGGGCGCAGCGACTTAAAGTTTAGACGTAAATGCATCTCGCCCTGATTGCTGCCCAAAGTCCCCGACGCTTTGAAATCACGGAACAGGCCATCGAACTGTCCTCCGAACGTAATGTACCCCATTCTGCGCAACAGCTCAACCTGTTTGGTTTTTAACTGGCGCCCCGTGATATCTTGCAGGAAATAGGAGATGTCCTGTTGTGTGGTATGCAGACCTGCCACATCAAAAGTAAACCGGGTATTGGGAATGTCCGGAATACCGGTCATACTGAAACGTACGCTGAGGCGGGTATCCCGACTCTCGACACGCGTCAAATTTCCAGACATGGCTGCCACAGTTCCCTCAACGGTACCATATACATGTTCAAACGTAGTCTGCCACTTTCGCAACGTCGGCGCAAAAAAGGCGATTGTCTGAAAACTGACCCGTGAATCGACAATCTTGGAAGAGATCTTGACCCGCTCAAGAAAATCTTTATATCCCTTCCAGGTTCCGGTACTAAACGACAGGTAATCCATTTGCACGTTCGACTCCGGCGTTTGCAAATGCAGCCGATCAAAGTACATACCGACACCGGATATTCTGAAATTCCGCGTTGACAAACGTTCGATGATCAACCCGCTCTTTTCGCGGAGGGAGAGGTTATCAATGGCCAGATTGACGCTATCATTAACGACCGACACGCCACGTACGGTCAAATTAAAATGACGCACATCCAGATCTGTAAAATTGACACCATAGTCCCTCTCTTTTCGCTCCAATTTGCGATGCTTGAAGGCCATATCGGAAATAGACACCTCCGTAGCGGTTAGTCGGAACGGTTTGCGCTCCTTTTTTTGTTTCCGTTTAATTTTGGATAAGATCTGTTTGAGGTTGGTATAGCCTGTACTGTCCTGCATCAAATAAAAAACAGGCTGTTCGATTTGGACCCGGCCCAAAGCGATTTTACCATTCCACACATTGAGACTCTGCAGCGGAACCACGACATTTCGGGCATAAAACATCGTATCCTGGTGGTAATCCTCAATATAGAGGCCATCGATCGAGACACGATTGAACAGTTGCAAGCGCAGCCGATCAATCGACACTTCGGTTTCGAGTTTGTTACTGAGCCAACCGGTCAACCACTTCGTTGCACCATCCTGAACCGACGGCAAGCTCAACAACAAAGAGACACCTATGGGCAGAATGATCAGCGCGAAGATGATCGCCGATATGCAGGATAGCAATATTTTTATAACTTTGCCCATGTACTCCCGATCCCGCCCGAGCGTACGAACGGATGTACAAGTTTACTAAAATTTAGCCAATAAATAAATTTCCCGCATGGATATTACGATCCTGGGTATCGAATCGTCGTGCGACGACACGTCGGCGGCTGTCATTCGCAACACCACGTTACTTTCAAACGTGATCGCCTCACAGGAGGTACACCGCAAATATGGTGGTGTAATTCCTGAGTTGGCTTCGCGTGCTCACCAACAAAATATTATTCCCGTAGTGGATACGGCACTCAAAGAGGCTGGGGTTTCAGCCTCCGAAATCGACGGGATTGCCTTTACTCGCGGTCCGGGACTGCTGGGCTCGCTGCTGGTCGGCGTCTCTTTTGCCAAGGGACTTGCACTCTCTCACGACATCCCGATGATGGAGGTGAATCACCTGCAAGGGCATATCTTTTCACATTTCATCGATATGCCTGGCCGAGATATTCCCCATCCGGAATTTCCTTTCCTCTGTCTGCTTGTCTCGGGAGGACACTCGCAAATTGTACTGGTCAAAGACTACGCTGAGATGGAGATCATTGGAACCACCATCGATGATGCAGCCGGTGAAGCCTTCGACAAGTGTGCAAAAGTGATGGGACTTCCTTACCCGGGAGGTCCTGTGATCGACAAATTGGCACAACAGGGGGACCCGCAGAAATTTCGGTTTGCCAAACCCTCGGTGGATGGTTTCGATTACAGTTTCAGTGGATTGAAGACCTCTTTCCTCTATTTCTTGCGCGATCAAATACACGAAAACCCGGATTTTATCGAGCAAAACAAAGCTGATCTCTGTGCTTCACTCCAAAGCACCATCATCGACATTCTGCTCAACAAGCTTGTCAAAGCAGCCAAGCAGTACGATATCGATCAGATTGCGATTGCAGGTGGAGTATCCGCCAATTCAGGCCTGCGCAATGCCATTTTAAAGGAGGGTCGTAAGCGCAAATGGAAAACTTATATCCCTGAGTTCAAATTTACTACCGACAATGCGGCAATGATTGCCATCACCGGATATTACAAATACCAACGTGGAGAATTTGCTCCGATGGATATTGCTCCAGTATCCCGGATCGATGACTTTTTGGAACACAAATAGAATTTTCTGCGACAATCAATCCTCTGCCACATCGTCATTCTACACACATAGAGATACGAACAATACAAAGCCGAATGTATACAATTACATTCGGCTTTGTATTGATACAGACCAAATTATTAAATTACTTTTCGCTTGTCAAACTGCAACAAAGGAGATTCCTCATACCCTTTAAACGAAATTTTCTTTAATACTGTCAATAGAGAATGAACCGTTAAGTTCTTGTATCTCCATTTTGTTGTCAAGCAGATCAAAAAAGAAATCAGCTATACGTTCCGGAGTCAACACAGCCTTCTGCCCCGAAACATCTGGTCCTAAATCATAAGTTTGCAATAATTGACTGCCCAAACTTGCTCCAGAAATAAGAAAATGATTTTGTAATTTATCCCAATCAAGCATGTCAGCCGCTAAAACTTTACCTACAACACTGTAACTCCGAACTGACATTTGCCTGTCCTCAGCAGCCAACGTACTTCTCACCTCATCGCTTGAAAGGTCCATACGTATACGTCCTGAATGGGACATCTGCGGCATCTTACGATATAATGCTCCTAAATCAGCCAGACTCAGATTATATAATTCTGTACTCGGATCTGTATGGATAGGTTCAAAGGAGAAAGCACTTGGTAAGAGTAAACTCACCGTCCCCTGGAGTGTTACCATCGGACTATTGAACGTCCCAACAATTGAGGTTTTGATCTCAAGAGATTGAGTGGCAAACACACCACCAATCACTACGCAGTTATCAAGTGTAATCTCATCCGCAAAAATACTACCAGCGACAAAGGTATTACAAAGACGAACTGAACGGGCATTAACATCTGCCATTAACTGCAACCTACATTTGCGAGCGTGCGATACAACCGACTCAACAGCTCCCACACTTTTTCGGAAAATCACTCGACCTTGAGCATCACTATCAACATGTATTTCTAATTGAGCAAATGCTGCACCTCGGACATCGATATCTCCATTACGTACTTCAATTTTGTGTGCATACACAGCTCCCTCTACAACCGTATCTTTCTGGAAAATCACATCACGATCCATCTCTGAAAGATTCTTTGGCAATATGGCTCCACGAACCATATTATTATCCAGTACGATCGTATCATTTGCAAACTGTATCTCTTTCAATTCATTCATAACGCACCCGTTTTAATTGTTTTAATTCTGTTATTGGCTTTCAGCGCCCTAATTGTAGCAGCAATACGCGGAGATACTCCACTTTTCCCCAGTTCTTCATCGAAATAGGTCTGAATGCGTTCGGCTGCATCGGCATCCATCAAATCCCACTGCAAAGCTTTATCTTGAAATTGTTGTTGTAATGCCACATTTATCCCTTCACTACGAGTCAACAATCCATTCTGTGTTCCATATATTTGTCTGTCAATCCCTTGAGATGACACTGTCGACTCCACATAAGCGACAGGGAGATAATGCAATCCCACATGTTCTGACAAACGCAAAATTTCATGTATGGAATTTTGGAGCATATAGGTCCCCTCCAGATAACGATTGGCCTCTAAGATCAGATTCTGTGCCCGGCGTTTGATCGCAGAACATTTCAGAATCGAATCCACATGAAAGGTTTCATCAGCTGCAATGGATGCTGTGCCCAATAAATTACTATCCAAAGGACGTCCCAACGCCTCTGTACTCTGTGCAACAAAATTGAAAACAGGTTTACACAAAGCATGGATACGATTTGACATCTCTTTATCCAAATCGGCAAATAAAGTCGAATATCGTTTCGTAATACGAGCGTAGTCATCACCCATCTGCGTTTTACGATGCAGACATGATTTTCCCTGTTCGACCAACTCCATCAATACGGCTTCGGCTTTAGATGTAAGCTCTCGAATTTGTTGAGAAAGATCGGTCCGAATGTAAGAAAAGAAGCCATTTAGAATGGAATTTCCTATTTTGCGTGAAGACTGACGTTTGGCCGCCACTTCAGCAGCCTCGGCAGCGACCACAGCACCTGTTAAGCGATTGACTGAGGCGCGGCAATCATGCACTTTCCCGTCAAACCGATTCGTATCGACATGAATTGAAATATCCACTGGTTCCGAATAAGGGACATTTACCGAACGGGATTGGCCATTGACCGTAACTGTCGTACTAGCCGTTCCATGAATAACCGCATGATAATGTCTTGTATAGCTCATACCCGGCCGTTTTTAAAATGTTGTAACGTACTTTTTTGGAAAAGTTCCAAAGCAAGTTTTTTGATTCGATCTGGAGCATCCCATTTTGCCAGAATGGTAACATATTCTGCCTCTAAGGATTTACGATCAGTCTCTTGCGGCATCGACCATGCCTTTTCATTGACCGCATGTAACGCATCATCCCGCACCGCTACAGAAATAGCCTGATCGATTTTAGCGTTACCTGATTGTGGCATTTGAACATGAACAGTCTCTGCACTCAAATCAGATGACGATACAGAAACAATCACCGGTAAATATATCGTTTCAGTCTTATCTATTTTGAGGTTTCGCATAACATCTTCCGTTATGCGATTCTGCATAGACACACCCCTAACGTATTGATAGATTTGATTGATTGCTCGGCTGCTATCAAATTTGGTTTTGGAAACCATCAGTTGCTGGTTGAGTTCAAGGCTTTCTGTCTGATGGATCGGAGCCTCCGCAAGCACGCCTCGTATTCGACTATCATTCAGCTGCATATCACGATTTACCAAATTTACAACCGGTCTATCCAGCTCATAAATTTGAGACTGTAGCGAAGCATTCAATGCCCCAAACAGTTTACCATATCGTTGCGATATCATATGGTAATCTCGCTCCATACGCTTTTTGAGATTCTGCAATGCAGCCGCCTGCTGTCCCATTTCGATCAATTTTGATTCGACCGTACTGGTTAGTTGGGCGATCTTCTGCGATATCTGAGAGTGCATCAACGAATAGAAACCATAATTAACATTCTTGCATACGTGATCAGCAGCTTCCTGTTCTGCTACAATTACCGCAGATTGCATCGTCACTACTGCCGCAGACGTTGCATCGACATGTTTGGAGACTGTACTGATCTCGTGAGCCATCGGATCAGTATCGACTGTAAAACTAAAATTTGCCATTGTTGTGATTTTACGTTTTACATTATTCATTCTCTTTTAATGGATACCCACAGGATGGGCAAGTTTCTGCATCGACCGAAACCTCTTCGCCACACTCGGGACATACAAGTTTATCCTCTTCATCTTCCGCTGCATCCGTTTCGTCGTCTTCGTCATCGTTTGCAACTTCGTCATCGTCGTCCTCGTTTGTGTTCTCGTCGTCTTCATCGTCGTCGAACTCACAACCACAATGTGGACATCGGGTATCTTCTTCTGACAGCTCTTCTCCGCATTCCGGACAGGTATATGTCGTCTCCGTTCCTTCATCAAATTCGCATCCACAATAAGGACATTTATCTACATCCTTAGAAACAGGCTTGTTACAATCGGGGCAGAAACATCCTTCTTCATCATCTGCCTCGTTATCACTCTCTGGCAGATTGGCTTGCTTCCTTGGTTTACTTTCCAACTCATCCAATTCGTTTATCGCCTTCTTGGCCAAAGTCGATAGATTAAGGGAAATGTGTTCGAATGCCAAATCTTCCACATTGGGGACAGGCGGCAAATCCGACTCTTTCGCTAACAACGGGCTAACTTCCGCCAACGGTTTGCGGCGTTCATCAAGCTCTCCCACTTCGTTGGCTGCAACCGCAATATCTTTCGCTCTACGATCCCGTAATGACGCATCGTAATATTCAATATGGCCAAACTTAGCAGCCTTCGCATCTATATCATCATGCAAACGTTCCATGTAATCTGCAAAATCCTTTTGCGTATCCATAAACTGCTTCGATTGCATTTGATAAGCGACCATTACATCCGCCGAATTATCTTCCGTTTCGGTCACAGTTGATTCCAAAGAGCCTTGCATTTTCATACTCTCCTCGGTCTTCTTAAAAGCCGCCAAAGTATTATATGCCGCCGTATAAGACGACAAATTCGCCCGCATCAGGTTGATCAAATCTGAAGCCTCAGCTCGATTGCGACCATAAAAATCTTCCGTGTCTCGATGCCACTGATTTAAATAGTCTATCTTCATATCTTTGATATGGTTGTATATTGCCAACCGATCTTTGCGCGTCTCCATCAAAAGATTAGAAACAATAGGAGCAATGATCTCTTCTTGAATCTGGCTAATGCCAAACGGTGCGGTTGTTTTACTTCCATTTTCAGCCACCCATGACATCGACAACAAATCAAATTTCACCCTCGAACTCTCTCGTAAATTAAATGGGCGATAATCTGCTTCGACATCATTATAATTAAAGCTTTCATTGCGAATTCTATCGATCTCTTCAGCCTCAAGAACCGGTGAATAAAAATTATATGGCGCTTTCAGTACATTAAAGAGCATTCTGTTCGAATAGCTGATCAACGTATTGGCCGAAGTCATTTTCATCGCGGAAGTAACCTGTACCGAATCCGCCATATCTACTATCAAACGACGCAACATTGCATCCACCTGTTCCGATTTGTCAGACATGGTGCGCCTCATCTCATTCAGAGCATTAAAACGTTCAATATCCTTATCGTAAGCAGATGTATCAAAGACCTTGAATACCGGCATTCCGTCCGTCACAGTAGTTGCATGTTGCTCCAAAAAATCTGAATAAGGAGTCCCTGGATAGATTACAGGCAATTCGACAGTCGTTTCGTCCACCTCGCCCAAACCATAAGCTATGGTACGCAATGTACGATCGAGTTTCCCGAAATAGTTATGGAAGGTTACTTTTTGAATAGATCGAGAATACTGCCCTGTTTCGATCTGTTCCGGTTCGTTCGAGGCTTCAATGATTGGGGCCGATTTAGTCAAATCCTGAAGATTCTGGATCGATTCGTTGATTAGTTTGCTTTTACGCAGAATCTGCAACGTAAATCGTTCTTTCGATGTACTACCGGTATGATCCACAATAAAACTTTTGTCATTAAAAGCTACACTGCTGGCAACAGGAACATAGGCAACTCCTATTTTATCGACGCGGTAATCACGGAAAATATTTTGATGTTTTTTCTGTAAATTATCTCGTTCTTGTTTTTTGGAATCGGCCAATTGGTCATACGTTTTAGCCTTGCCACTATGTATGAAGTAATAGAACAGAGGTATAATTAAGAAGCTAAACCACAAAAACAGTTGTGCTTTGCGAGCATGTTCATCTCGTTCGTTCTCACAATCCTGAATTTTGGCATCGAGTTGCGCTATCGCAGCCTCGATAGTCTCCTCCTCAGCCACAATCTTTTCAGCTGCTGTTTTGTAATAATTAAACAGCACCTTGGCTTGATCTTGATACAGGTTGGAAGAGTCGTTAAAAATTTTTCCTTCCATAGAATTTTAAGTTAGCAGGGTTGGGTTTACGTTAGGTTTATTTATAATATTGATTGCGCCGAACACGTATGATTTCGAGACATTCTGCAACAGCTTTGCGAAACGCTTCAATATCGATTGTCGGCTCTTTCAACGAATTGGTCATTTTACATAAGCGAGTCATCAATTCGGTTTCAAGCTGTCGAGCAGTCGGGCGGAGCGATACTGTAAGATAACTCACCTCTTCACGTAGTTTCTCGACAGAAGCTTTCGCCTCCGCTTTAATTTGAGACTCTCCGGCCGCAAGATCCATCAGTGTAAGTTGGTCTGTAAGCATAACCAAACCACTACGTTCATCCTCAATCCGGTCCAAAACACGCGCCGCATTATCTGCTGCAATCTTTGATCCTATCAACAGCAATCCCGCTCCGAAGACGCACAACAATTGCAGCCATATACAGAGTTCAAACGATAAATTCCATACGATTGAGCTAATAATCAATATAATGGAACACAATGACAGTAGTGCAATGGCAAACCATCGAAGCCCCATACCCGCATAGCCTGAACGCATTTCTGCGGTGGTGCCAAAATCAAACAAGCGTGCATATAGAATGGCGAATACAATCATAGCGGCCGACAAATTCAGCACGAACAGGTTCGTAGGTTGAAGCTCCTGCAAAAACAGAAAAAAACCTGCAATGATGAGACATTCACCGAATATCAGCATCAGATAGAGTAAATAACGATTCATAGGGCTCGTGTTATTGAATTTTAAAACCGCAACGGGAACAGAAGGTCATTCCATTCGCTGAAGCTCCACATCGCGGACACTTTTGTTCCGATAACGGACGGCCGCAGTGCGGACAAAAAGCTGTCCCAGGCGTCACGGCTGTATGGCAATTGGGACATTGGGCTGCGACATTCTCATCCAACCGTGTTCCGCAAACGGTACACACCTTGGCATCAAGATCATTGTCCGCACCACATTTTGGACAAGGAGTATAAGGATCACCGCAATACGGACAGAACTTCACATTTGACGGATATTTGCGATTGCAGTTCGAACAGAAGACCTCCTTGATGTCGGACTCAGCAGATGTCGTAGTATTTGGTTTGGTTGTGGGACTTTCGGGCTCGCACCCTGGCAGATTTTGGGGTTGTGCCAATGTACCCATACCAAAACCACCTCCCATGCCTCCCATCATCGATGTAGCCATTACTGCTCCGATTAAGCCTCCATTACCACTCGACATCCCGTCAATCGCCTGTTGTGCTGTGGCAAAGACCTGTTTCTGCTGCCATGTATAGCCCTGCAAACGCTGAGATGTCTGCTCCTTAATGGATTCATAAATCTGACTGCCAATCGGATCATTTTCATCAATACCAATTTTAGTCACATCAAAACCTAACATCCGACAGCCATATTCATTCCAAAAGGCGGACAACTCCTGCTGAAGCGCTTGAGAAATATCATCCAAATGGGCTGAAATACGATTGATTCCAATACGGTTAGTAGTAATAATTTTTGTAATAAGGCTTTTGGTACGTGTGGATAATTGTCCTTGTGCCTGATCTGTAAAATCATGAACAGTGACTATTCCAGACGGGTATCCCCAAGCCAATTTATGAGTCAGCCGTTCAGCATCCACAACACTAATACCATAACGTCCCTCCGCAATAATGGGAATGCTTACTTTAAAATCGGGATCATAAATGGAAAATGCATCAACATTCCATTCCACATTCATGCGGTGGACCTTTTGTACGAACCAAACCTGAACCGTATAGGGATTGCCACCTTGATTGAGCATTCCATAAAATGCTTTGAGCACCGGGACATTTGGGGAATCCAATTCATGCGTACCAGGCCCAAATTTTTGCATTGACTCACCGTTTACGACTACAACCGCCTCTTGAGCATCCGTCACCTGGAGTTTGGTATATTTGCCAAGATTTGCCTTCGGATGGCGATACGCAAGAATATTCATATCGCCGTTCCATTTGATGTAATCGAAAATATTTAATCCCATGACCAACTATTTTTTCGGTTCAACAATGATTTTTTGTCCTATATCGATTCGATCCGACGCGATATCCGGATTTAAGGCACGCAAGCGTGACAGCGACATTCCATAATGTTCAGCAATCACTGAAAGCGTTTCTCCTGATTTGACAACATGAAATTGTTGCGACTCTGACGATTTAGATCGATCATCATTGGGAGTAGACGATGTTTTTACATCCGAAACTGGCATTTTTAGCGAGGTGATTTTAGGACCTTTACGCGCAGCAGCTGGCATTTTGCAAGGTACTTTACTATCTGCTTCGGAGGTCGTGATAATTACAGGCATGCCAACATAAACCACTTTTACCAATTCTAGCAAATTATCATTGTTCAAACGGATACACCCCTCTGTTGCCCGTGTTCCAATCGATGACGGATCATGTGTTCCGTGAATACCTATACCGGTATGTCCTGGCGTTTTCAAGCGAATAAAATGTGAGCCATATGCCCCTTTAATTTCTCCCTTTCCGTCACCAAAATCATGAGACCACGTATGTGCATCTTGAATCTGTTGTATAGAGAACACCCCTTCAGGAGTTTTCATATCACCTGGTTTTTCCTTATTCCCCAAAGTTTTACCACAAGCCATAGGATAAGCTGCCAATAATTGGCTGCGAAAATCATACAAAGCCAAAGTCATCGACTCCTTAGAGATAACAATAAATGCAGCATTTGCAGGCTTAACTTCTGCAGGAACCTCAACTTCGGCTTCCGCATTTTGAGGGTCCGTTTCTTGCCCTTCAGCATTACCTTTTGATTCGTTAGAGGAACAACTTATCCCACACACAACCGTGGAAACGATAAGCATACGTAAAAAAAACTTCATATCCATTGTAATTAATCGTCGTAAGAATTTGTCTGAATAGCTTAGTATCCTTCTATGATCGAAAATTTGTATCCATCATAATGTATTCTCGGATTGTTTACTGCCGGTTTCGTTAAATAGTCCTTCCATATTTCTTGGGTATCATAGAAACTGAACAACACGTTTTCACTTGCCCCATCAGGATACGTAAACAATAATAAAATTGCGGTCATGCCATCGGAATAGCTCAATTCGGACAACAATCCACGATAATGGGCTGACTTATGAAACGCCAAATGATTGGCCACTGCACGACGATACTTTGCCATTTTCAGGTTTGAACGCTGCATCGAAGTTGTTCTGTCGATCAATTGAGCATATAGAGAGGCTGGCATCACGAAATCTGCCGCCACATAGCCCTCTTTCCCATCATTTTGTTTCCGCACACGCACCCATTCACCATACACGTCCTGTACTTGCAGAGATACTCCATCAGACAACAGATCCAGTTTATTATAATCCACTCCTTTTACAGCAGACGAACGCAACCAAGTGTTATCGGCAAATGTACAGACAAGATCGCCCAATGCGATTAGGTTAGGATTAGATGAGTGCACAGGTTCTACCTCGGATGCTTCAGTCGTTGGTGATTCGCTTTGCGATACTGGCACATTCTGAGGTTGATTATCACTAGAAGATAACATTGAGATATAGGCAATAACCGCCATAAGCAGGAATCCCACCAAAACATACAGCCATATTTTACCATTACGGTAAGGGGTTGTCGGCAATGAATTTTTAAAGACTGAAGGTGTTGATGCCGAATGCATCCGATGAGGAAAGTCAGGAGGTGAGAGAGGACTGTAAGATTGAGATATTTCTTCAGCCGGTTTCGCAACAGATTGTGACACTGTCACAGTCGATTTTGGAGATGCTTGATCACCCCTGGAGGCATTCTGCACACTATTTATCCCCGAACTTGCTACATCACTTACCGCTGATTCACTTTTCACATCAGCAGTCTCCTTCGAAGCTGTAGTATTAGACTGGTTAAAAGAGGGTTGGTGCGTTGTCGCAGATGAGATCGAGGATTTCAAATCAATTTGATGTCCACATTTAGGACATGCACAAGCTCGGTCCGAGATTCTTGCACCGCAATACGGACAAAAGATCAGAGCCATAACATTGCATTTAAGTTAGGTAGGATAATATCAATAAATACGGCATCACTACGCCGAATAGGTATCTCTATAAAAACATTCCTCTCATCTCTTGCAAACATACCATCACAACAGTTTTACATGCTATCGTAGATGCCAATCCATGTAAGAGATATAATGGGGATAACTTTGCTATCCTTCTATTGTAAATTCCTCATTCACTCATTACAAAAATAGTATTTTTTAAATCCTATCCAAATAAAATATTCTTAACATACAAACACATATATTAAGAACATTTTTATTTTCTAACAAACTTACCTAATACCTACCATTAATTTTAGTTATTACCACAATTTTTACATAACATTAAAATCTCCCATACACGTATTACGCACCACCATGGATTCGTATCACACACAAATAACATAGCCTTATCGGTAGACAATAAAAAAAGGTTTGCCTAATAACATTAGACAAACCCTAGATAACACTATAAAACTAAATATAATTTTCAGAAGCTACTTCCGAATCTCAACCTGTTCGTATCCCTCTACAATATCGCCCACTTTAATATCATTATAGTTTTCGATGTTCAGACCGCACTCCATATTCGTAGTGACCTCTTTAACATCATCTTTGAATCGTTTGAGCGATCCCAACTTGCCGGTATAGACTACGATACCGTCTCGGATCACGCGCACCAGGGTATTACGGGTAATTTTACCTTCACGCACAATACAACCTGCAACGGTTCCGACTTTCGAGATTTTGAAAGTTTCGAGTACCTCGACTGAGCAGACAATCTCCTCTTTCATTTCCGGTGCCAACATACCTTCGATTGCATCTTTGATATCGTTGATTGCATCGTAAATAATCGAGTAGAGTCGAATCTCGATCTCCTCTTTTTCGGCCAAACGACGTGCCGAAGCAGACGGACGAACCTGGAAACCGACAATCACCGCATTCGAAGCAGCAGCCAAAAGCACATCCGACTCCGAAATAGGACCGACAGCCTTGTGAATGACATTTACCTGAACCTCCTCTTTGCTGAGTTTGATCAAAGCATCGGCCAAAGCCTCGATTGAACCGTCCACATCGCCTTTAATAATGATATTCAACTCTTTGAAGTTTCCGATAGCGATACGACGACCAATCTCATCCAATGTAATATGTTTCTGAGTCCGCAGACCCTGCATACGCTGCAATTGTTCTCGTTTGTTGGCGATATCACGAGCTGAACGTTCATCGGCCATCACATTGAATGTATCACCAGCTTGCGGTGCACCGTTCAATCCCAATACCAAAACCGGTGTCGAGGGGGGCGCCTCCGTAATTCGGGTTCCACGTTCATTGAACATAGCCTTTACACGACCGGAATAGACACCCGAAAGCATGATGTCACCCACATGCAAGGTTCCATTCTGAACCAAAACCGTGGCAACGTATCCACGACCTTTATCGAGGGTAGACTCAATGACAACGCCTTGAGCTTCACGATTCGGATTTGCTTTCAGATCGAGCATTTCGGCCTCCAGCAACACCTTCTCGAGCAATTTATCCAGATTAATACCCTGTTTGGCAGAGATCTCCTGGCATTGATATTTACCTCCCCAATCTTCCACCAAATAGTTCATGGCAGCCAACTCCTCTTTGATACGATCCGGATTGGCAGCTGGTTTATCTATTTTATTGATTGCAAATACAATAGGAACCTGCGCAGCAGAAGCATGGTTAATAGCCTCAACTGTTTGCGGCATCACATTGTCATCTGCAGCGACGATAATAATCGCCACATCTGTTACCTGTGCACCACGCGCACGCATTGCGGTAAATGCTTCGTGTCCCGGGGTATCGAGGAAGGTGATACGACGACCATCCAAATTCACACTATATGCACCAATGTGCTGAGTAATACCACCGGCCTCACCGGCAATCACATTGGTTTTCCGGATATTATCCAGCAACGAAGTTTTACCGTGGTCAACGTGTCCCATGACCGTAACAATCGGGGGACGTGGTACCAAATCTTCAGGTTTATCCTCTTCGGTATTAATTGCCTCTTGAGTATCTACCGTTACAAATTCGATCTGGAAACCAAACTCCTCAGCCACAACCACCAACGCCTCTGCATCAAGACGCTGATTGATCGACACCATTAAACCCAGGTTCATGCATGCCGTGATCACATCGGTCACACTCACATCCATCATGGTGGCCAATTCGCTAACCGTTACGAATTCGGTCACTTTCAAGATGCTCTTTTCGCGTTCTTCACGAGCCTGCTCCTCCTGCATACGAGCGGAAACAGCTTCTCGTTTATCACGACGGTGCTTGGCTGTTTTGAATTTGGGACCTTTGGAGGTCAAACGAGCCAAAGTATCCTTAATCTGTTTTTGTACCTCTTCGTCGCTTACCTCAACATGTACAGGAGCAGGTTTCGGATTTCCCTTTTGTCCCTTCTTGCGATTGTTGTTGTTATTATTGTTGTTATTGTTATCACGTGCCGGACGACCTGACGCACCACCTGAGGCAGGACGGCCTTCAGAGCGAGATCCTCCCTGAACCTGTTTCTGGTTGTTCAGATCCACTTTATCCTTGGTAATACGTTTACGTTTCTCACGACGTCCGAATTCACTCTTCTTTTCAAGCAGGTTGACGTCGATCTTACCCAACACTTTCGGACCCGAAAGTTTATTCTCCTCTGAATTTGGACGGAACAGATTACTCTGATCTGCAGCCAAACGCTCATCATAAGTCTGTGTCTGAGCCGCAATATCTGCAATACGTGTTGTAATTACAGGCGTTGAAGCAGCCTTATTTCCCATTACAGGAGCAGCATTTCCCGCCCCAGCCGGTTTGCCCATCTGCTTGGTTGCCGGTTTTACAGCTGGTTTTGCAGCAGCAACCTCTGCTTTGGGAGCAGCAGGTTTAACCGGTTCACTCTTAACTTTGGTTTCCTCTTTTTTGGCTTCACTTTTTGCAGGCTCTGCCTTCACCGGTTCACTTTTCGCTACAGGTTGAGATTCAGCAACCACTTGTTTCTCCGCAACCAGTGTTGCAGAGGAAGCTGTTGACGCCACGTCAGCAGCAGGTGCACTCTTCTCCGAAGGAAGCTCAGGTTTCTTCACTTCAGCAGATGCTGCTGCAGGCTTTTTCCCCGAAAGATCAATCTTACCCAAAATCTTGGGAGCATTCATGGTCGGAACCTCATCTTTTACGCTGATTACGCCACTTTTGATGATCACCTCTTTCTTGAAGTCAGTATCATCCTCTGCCGCGGGACCCTCCTTGCGGTTGCCGAGCGAAACCGCCTCGAGCTTCTGGTTGATCTTCTCTCGGATATTGACACTCTCCGTCCTGCTTCCACCAAACTCCTTCTCAAGCACTTCATACACATGCGGCTCGATCAAAGTACTGGGGGCATTCTCTACCTTGATCCCCTTCTTCTCGAGAAATTCGACAATCGTGGTCTGTCCTACTTTCAACTCTCTTGCAACCTGATGGAGTCTCAGTTTTCGTACATTCGGCATACTCTATCTTTTATCGTTTTTTCAGCGTTTTACATTCCGCAAGTTGTTCGCCTCCCGGCCTCCGTTGCGGGACATGAGCCCGACCCTCCGGTCAAACTCTTCCATTAATTCTACTGAATTCATTGCCCTTATGTAAAGGCATACTCCAGTAAAAAACATCTTTCCGCTCTATGTCGAGACATAGAGTGTTCTTTAGTGCACTCCGTCACTCGATTTTGCCCAAGCAACGAATATCCTTGTAAAATTAATTCAAATCCGGCAATTCTGCATGATTTTTTCATGCAAACCTTCCTATTCGAACTCAGCTTTCAAAATACGAACCACCTCTTCTACGGTCTCAACCTCCAGATCGGTTCGTTTAGCCAACTCATCTACAGAGAGTTCCAACACACTCTTCGCGGTATCGCAACCGATACTCTTGAGTTGGTCGATGATCCACTGATCGATCTCGTCCGAGAATTCATCCAGTGCCACATCCTCCTCTTCCACTTCGCGATAGACATCCAGGTCGTAACCGGTCAACATGCTGGCCAGACGAATATTCAAACCGCCTTTACCGATAGCCAACGACACTTCGCTGGGTTTCAGATAAACAGCAGCGGTCTTCGTCTCCTCATTAATCTGGATAGATGAGACTTTAGCAGGGTTCAACGCACGCTGAATCATCAACTGCGGATTCGATGTATAGTTCACCACATCGATATTTTCATTACGCAGCTCTTTGACAATCGAATAGATGCGTGATCCCTTCATACCGACACACGCTCCAACCGGATCGATACGATCGTCATAAGATTCTACGGCTACTTTGGCACGTTCGCCTGGGATACGAACAATCTTCTTAATGGTAATCAGACCATCGTAAATTTCAGGCACCTCCATTTCAAAGAGACGTTCCAAGAATTCAGGAGCTGTACGTGACAAAACGATCAGCGGAGAGTTGTTGCGCATCTCCACGCGAGCCACAATCGCTTTGACCGTATCGCCCTTGCGGAAGAAGTCGCTTGGGATCTGCTCGGCTTTGGGCATTACCAACTCGTTATCCTCATCATCGAGGATCAACACCTCTTTTTTCCAAACCTGATAAACCTCTCCGGTAATGATCTCTCCTACTTTATCTTTGTACTTCTCATAGAGGTTTGCTTTTTCAAGCTCCATAATACGAGAAGCGAGGTTCTGACGCAGCGACAATACCGAACGACGACCGAAATCAGAAAGTTTGATCTCATCAGCCACCTCTTCGCCCACCTCATAGGTAGGATCAATTTTGCGGGCATCGGTCAGTGCGATCTGCTGATTCGGATTCTCCACCTGGCCATCTTCCACGATAGTACGATTACGCCAAATCTCGAGGTCGCCCTTTTCGGGGTTGATGATCACATCGAAGTTCTCATCAGTCTCATAAGTCTTGATCAACAAGTGGCGGAACACATCCTCCAACACACCGATCATTGTGCTCTTGTCGATATTCTTAAGCTCCTTAAACTCCGCAAAGGTGCTTATCAGATTGAGGTTGTCCATAATTGTATCTTATTCTGAATTATTTTATCTGTTTTCTACTTAAAATCGAGGTATTCGCAGGTCGATTTCACCTCATCGAGCGAAAGTTCACGCCGAGTCGTCACCAGCTGTTTGCGTTTTTTCCCTTCAACAGCTACTCGTTCCTCATACTCTACAGCAATAGAGGTTTCCGAAGCATCGGTTAAATTCCCGACAATTTTGCCTCCATCTTTCAGAATCACCTCGACCGGACGGCCAATCAACTTACGATACTGGCGCAACATTTTGAGAGGCTGACCAATGCCGGCAGACATTACGGTCAATTCGAAATCCTCCTGTTCGCGATCGAGTGCTCCCTCAATCGAACGGCTCAACTCTACGCAACGATCAATTCCCACTTGTGTATCGCTGTCAACAGTCACAACAATTTCGTTAGCCGGGGAGACCCGCACTTCGATTACAAAAAGATCTGTACCCTCCATTTGGGTTTCAGCGATTTCGCGCACACGAGTTGCATCAATCATAATCAGTTGCGTTTCATATAGTTAACAAAACGGGGGACTTCCGTCCCCCATCCCATTGCATAGAATACGATGCAAATATAACTATTTTTCACTGAAAAACAACACACTGACTCCATTTTCTTTGTTTTATAACATTTTGGAGCTCTGATATAATAATAGTTCTCTAACTATATTCTTTGGGGCTATTGAATTCTCCCGATACCAACCAACAAACACCTACAAAGCGATCCGACATCTCGTACCACCACACTTTTTGTGGCTTAATCAGCGACGGAGCGAATCACCATCCACATTTACGCACCAATGGAATTTGTCGAATCAGATGGGCTGTACCGAACGTAACCACAATAGCTGTAGCACAAACAAACATCAACCCTTCCCATGGATTAAAATTCCACTTCTGAGCCAAATAGGTTCCCAACACGACAAAAAACGGATGCAAAATATAAGTCATATAGCTATCAGCAGCCAACATACGGAAAATATGATTAGGGGTATTTCCCCACCGTTTGAATACTGTCAACAAAACTAGGAGATTCCTACACATAAAATGGGCTTCCATATCGCATAAGCAAACGTTATACAAATACCTTTACTTCATAACAAGGACAAATACAACTGTAAACTTCGAAATAACCCACTTAACTTAACAAAAAAGCGACAATCAATTGATTGTCGCTTTATACATCTATCTTTTACGAAACTCTTTAGAAAAATTCGTGAAAGAATATCATCCACAAATTACCCTTTGGCAGCGGCTTTCATGACTTCATGCAAGCCATCATTCCCCCTTGCCAGAAGATTTATCCCAGTTCTTCGTGTTTTTTGTTCGCGTTATATGGCTTGATAATTCCTCGTTTCGAAGCACGGATGAAATTCAACATCATATCACGCTCCGGACTTTGGGGAATCTCCTGCTCAACCAGTTCACATCCGTGTGAATAAGAGTGCCCAGACTGGAACAGAATACGGCACATATCCTGAATCTGATTGATCTGCTCATTGGTAAAATTCCGACGACGCAAACCAACCGAGTTGATTCCGACATAAGAAAGTGGATTGTGAGCAGCGGTCAAGAATGGAGGAATATCTTTACTAATCAGAGAGCCCCCACTAACCATAACGTGCGCGCCGATACGAGAGAACTGATGCACAGCACAATGGCCGCCCAAAATAGCCCAATCATCAAGCTCTACCTCACCGGCCAATGAGACGCGATTAGCCAAAATACAGTGGTTACCTACAACACAATCGTGACCAATATGCACATAAGCCATCAGCAACACATTACTACCTACCACCGTTTTACCACGAGCTGCTGTACCACGGCTGACCGTCACACACTCACGAATCATGGTGTTATCACCCACTTCAGCAGTAGTATATTCTCCACGGAATTTCAGGTCTTGAGGCAGGCAGGCTACTACAGCAGAGGTATGCACCTGACAATTTTTCCCCAGACGTGCTCCATCCATCAATACGGCTCCAGGACCGATCCAACTTCCATCTCCGACAATCACGTCATCGGCAATATAGGCAAAAGGTTCAACGGTTACATTCGCTCCGAGTTGCGCTTTTTCGGAAACGTATGCCAACTTGCTAATCATGCTTACGATAAAATTTTATTGGTAAGTAAGTGTGTGTAAGTTCAGTTCTCGGCTAATTCTGGACGTTTATCTTGTATTCGGTTTGGGATATCGTCAGAATCAGCGCATCAGGTTCTCGATTCAGGTCAAATGCTCAAGCTATGCTTTATTGCGGATCACCTGAGCCATCATCAAGGCCTCAGTTTTAAGCTGATCACCAACAAAAGCCTTCGCCTCCATCATAACGATACCACGACGAATCGGCTCAACCAATCTCAACTCAAACTGCAGCGTATCACCCGGAACAACCTTACCACGGAATTTTACACCATCGATCTTCATAAAGTAGGTCGAATAGTGTTCAGGATCGGGCACATCATGCAGAGCCAAAATACCTCCGCATTGAGCCATAGCTTCGATAATCAAAACGCCCGGCATAACCGGCTCCTGAGGGAAGTGTCCCACAAAGAACGGCTCATTCATCGTCACATTTTTAATGCCGATCACATGCTCTGAATCGACATGCAACACCTTATCCACCAACAGGAATGGAGGACGGTGCGGCAACAATGCGCGAATCTGATTAATATCATATTCCGGAGCGACGTTCGGATTATAACGATACGTAGGACGTACTGAATCGCGTTTGATATTTTTACGCACAAGTTTCGCGAACTCGGTATTAGCGAAATGACCCGGTTTGTTGGCTACAATGCTACCGCGAATACGCACACCGATCAGAGCCAAATCTCCCAACATATCGAGCAATTTGTGACGGGCACATTCGTTCGGGAAGCGCAATTTCAGGTTGTTCAAATAACCTTTAGTTACCTTCACATCCTTTTTATTGCACAGCTTCGAAAGATGCTCCAGCTCCTCTGGATCGATATCACGCTCTACAATCACAATGGCATTGTCCAAATCACCGCCCTTGATCAGATTGTGCTGCAAAAGCTGCTCAATCTCGTGCAGGAAAACGAACGTACGGCACGGTGCAATGCCTGTCGCGAAATTGGAGATATTGTCCAAACGCGCATATTGGTTTCCCAACACTTTGGAATTGAAGTCAATATTAACATTGACCGAGAACTTATCATCAGGATAAGCAGCGATCTCAACGCCATTATCCTCGATCGAAAAGACGGTCTTTTCATTAATATCATAATAGACTCTATCGGCATCCTGCTCTTTGAGACCGACAGTTTGAATTGCCTCGGCGAATTCGCGAGCCGACCCATCCATAATCGGAGTCTCGGGAGCATCCACTTCAACAATTGCGTTATCTACGCCACAAGACCAGAGGGCAGCCATCACATGTTCGATCGTGCTGACCCGAACTCCTTTACGTTCAATGGTCGTACCCCGCGAAGTATCTACCACATAATCGGCCAGAGCCTCTACTTCGGGAGCCCCTTCCATGTCTGTTCTACGGAACCGAATTCCACTTCCCGCTTCAGCCGGGAGGAATGTCATCTTTACATTAAGTCCGGTATGCAGCCCCTTTCCTTGAAAGGATATAGGGCCATTCAATGTCTGTTGTTTTTGCGACATGATGGTATGTAAATAATTTAATGACAAAGATATTATTTTTTTCAAAGAAATCGTAATTTTGTCACTCTTTTATAGCAAAGCCATGCTCTCGGAACCACAGACTAATCCTACAGAGACTGAGGCAGAATACGGCGAACAACCACGTCAATACGCCTCATATCCTACGCGCGACCCGCGTCGGCAACGGATCGTCTTGCCTTTTGATCCTCGGCCGGTCGATTTAGGTACTTGGACCTACGAGCACAAAGTAGGGCTTTGCGTAGTCATCATTGCTTATCTGATTTTTGGAATCATATTCTTGACAACCAAATTGGTAGTGGGAGTTACGCCTCCTGAACAGAATACCATCTATTTGGATATGGTTCCTACCCCTACGGAACAGCAAACGCCCGAAGAGCGTCACATGAGTGAAGAGGAGTTGGCCAATGCCCGCAACGCCATTTCCAATGAAGATGCCCTTGAGGAGGCCGATCGTCAAAATGAGCGCACTGCTGGGAATGGGTCAGAAGGTATACGCCGCAGTTCTGACGGAGGTCCTATTCCGGACGAAATTGCTGACGAGGCAGATGCAGTAGCTGCACGCATGCGAGCTTCAAGAGCAGCGTACGAAAAGGGATTGCGCGAACAGCAAGACATGATTGACAGACACAACGCCAACAAACATAAACAGACGGAACAGGGCAAAAAGCAACAGGATGTACGAGTCAAAGGCAACGTATTGATCTCCTTCTCGCTGGCTGGCCGCACCTTTACCTATATGCATGTTCCCGCCTATCAGTGCGAAGGCAGCGGGCAGGTTGTAGTCAATATTACCGTAAACCGCAACGGAAAAGTTACTTCGGCCAAAATCCAAAGTTCATCTTCAAATGACGATTGTTTCACGGATCGAGCTTTGGAAGCGGCGCGGCTGTCCCGTTTCAATCTCGACGCCTCCGCTCCTGCCAGCCAATCCGGCACAATCACGTACCAATTCCAACGTCAATAAGCTCACCTCAGCAGCGTTCAATATTTACGCATCAGGTTTTATTACAGAAAACCCATATACTGCAAGAGCTTCGCACTCTACTCTCAAAGTCAATCAAACAACGAATACAGTTGTTTTTCTATATCGCTGTAACGCAACACTCTTTTCACCACAAAATCAACACAATTTGGATTCCGGGATATTTTAGTACCTTTGTCCCGACCAATTATTTAGAAAAACTTATGGCATATAATCTTCTTAAAGGGAAAAAGGGCCTCATCTTCGGAGCTCTGAACGAACAGTCGATCGCCTGGAAAGTGGCACAACGTGCCGTTGAAGAGGGCGCAGAAATCGTACTGACCAACACCCCTGTCTCAATCCGCATGGGCACCATCAACGAATTGGCCGCAGCTTGCAACGCGCCAGTCATTCCAGCCGATGCCACAAACGTGAAAGATCTCGAAAACCTGATCGATAAATGTATGGAACATTTTGGAGGCAAATTCGATTTCATTCTCCACTCGATCGGTATGTCTCCCAATGTCCGCAAAGGTCGCACCTATGACGATCTGGATTACGACTTCCTGGCTAAGACACTGGACATCTCCGCCATTTCGTTCCACAAAGTAATTCAGGTTGCCCGTAAAAAAGATGCTATCAACGATTGGGGTTCGATTGTCGCTTTGACCTATATCGCAGCACAGCGCACCCTTTACGGATACAATGACATGGCCGATGCAAAGGCTCTGCTCGAATCGATCGCCCGCAGTTTCGGTTACATTTACGGTCGTGAAAAATTTGTCCGTATCAATACCGTTTCGCAATCACCCACCCCAACCACCGCAGGTAAAGGCGTATTGGGTATGGAGGATCTGCTCGAATATGCTGAACGCGTATCTCCACTGGGTAACGCAACGGCAGATGATTGCGCCGGTTATGTCCTGACGCTGTTCTCTGACCTGACCCGTAAAGTCACCATGCAGAATCTGTACCATGACGGTGGATTCTCGAGCATGGGTATGAGCCGCAAAGCCATGGTAACTTATGGTAAAGGGCTCGAAGTTGAATACCGTGATATTCAGAAAAAATAATTCGATTCTAATTCAGTACTGAATTCATATTACAAAATATAGGCTACCCGATCGGGTAGCCTATATTTTTACCTCTCCGCCAATTCGACATCATTCACTTGCCTCATGGCAACCAAACATATACCATACATTTCCCACAAAACATACCGGCTACAAACCATGTAAGCCTTACATCTATATTGAATTATAATGTTGTATACACAAAAAAGGAGGACAAGAAAAAAATCTTTCTTATCCTCCTTTAAATTTAACAGTCCTACCGCCTATCGGTTGGCAATATTAATCACTGCAATACACATAGCCCGTGCTGCGTCTGCCATAATCACCGGATCGAGCTGATCAATCGTATCGGCCGGTATATGGTAGGCCTGTGGCCATGGACCACCGGTAGCACGCAATTCGATAGTCGGGATTTTCTCGTTTTGGAACGCATTTCCATCCGTAAAGAGGGTCGTTGCATAGCTCCAATCTTTCATGATTGTCGAGAATGGACGACGAGCCCAATTTTCAGAACCATCCTGGAAATAGGGAACTAGATCTTTCCATTCGTTGGCAGTATTCACCATCAGGCCATTCCCTTTACCAAGCATATCGACATTGACCATGCAGGCAATCTTCTCTTTGGGATAAGGCAAGCTGGCCAAATAGTGATGAGCACCCAAAACGCCCAACTCCTCAGCTGCAAACAGAACAACGATCACACTACGTTTCATTTTCACGCCCGAAGTGGCCAGCGCTTTGGCTGCGGACATCATAATTACCGATCCCGAAACATTATCCAAGGCTCCAGGATACATCTCAGGCAACATTCCCAAGTGATCCAGGTGTGCTCCAAGAACAATATATTCATTTTTCAATACCGGATCTGAACCTTCGATCACACCGACAATATTGGCTGTTGTGGTATTGGGGTGGAATTCGGTCTCAGCAGCGAGACTAACTGTACGTCCAGTAAAAACCGGTTTGGCTTTAAAGGCTTTGAAACGATCTCTCCATTGATCCAGCGAGCGTCCCGTTCCGGCCATCAACTCATTGGCTGCATCACGGCTGACAAACGCCACGACAATATCATCCTGTGCACGACGGGGGAAAGGATTGGCATATTTCGAAATAAACAAAACTCCGGCCGCACCTGCCTCAGCTGCAGCTGCAATTTTAGCTCCTGCACGTTGATACTTGCTCCACATTTTTAATGTATCGAGGTTCTTGCCTTGATAAGGATAACCTCCTTCACAGAGGACGATTTTACCCCGCACATCCACACCTTTATAGTCGTTGTAATTCAACTCGGGAGCCGTAACGCCATAACCTACATAAACTACCTCACCGCTAACCTCACCATTTCCTGACAATGCGGTAGGGAAATAGTCTTTCCGTGCCTGATACTCCTTGACAATGGTATCTTTCCCAATCTTGAAATAGGCTTTCAAATGTCCTACACCCTGCACATCGTTATACGGCTGAGGGAAGGTATTTTCATACGTACCGTTATCTCCCATCGGTTTCAAGCCCCATTTCTTGAAATGGTCGATCACATATGCAGCGGCCTTATCATACCCAACATCACCCGAACGGCGTCCACGATATTCATCTTTCAACAACTCATACGAGAAGGTGTGAATATCCTCAGGAGTTACAAGATGAAAAGCTTTCATCATCGCCTTCTGCTGATCACTCAGCTGCGAAGGCTGATTTTGTGCAAAAAGCTGCCCGGCACAGACCAATACGGCCAAAGTCAGAATCAGTTTTTTCATTGCTGTCAATTAAGATTGTTTAGTTAGTTTTTAATAACCTATGTATTTATTATCTGTTTCAAGTTCCATGTTTCGATGATTGCTTCTCGCAGCACTGACCGGATACACCGAACTACTGGCCAACAACGACACGCACTTTATCTATTCGATAATTGCTGACCAGTTCGGCCGTTAAAATCAGTTTACGGCAATAGATCACTTCGCCCTGCCGCAGGAAATCACGTCGAATCTCAAGCATCAAACCCGCTACAGTCTCAGCGTCCCCACGAAAATCATCCAAATAATCATCCTCCAGGTTCAGCACCTTGAGCATATCGTTCAAATGGGTTTTCCCATCAAAAATATAGGTATCGGGAGCTATCTTCGTATAAAACTGCTGTTGCACATCCGACTCATCGGAAATTTCACCGACAATCTCTTCCAAAATATCTTCCAACGAGACAAGGCCCAATGTTGATCCATACTCATCCACCACAATGGCAATATGAATCTTTTGTGTCTGGAACTCCTCCAGGAGGCTATTGATCTTCTTGTGCTCGGGGACAAAATAGGGTTTGCGGCACAGATTGATCCATTCAAAATCATTTCCGGCAGAAATATAAGGCAACACATCCTTGACATAAAGGATTCCTCGCACATTATCCAAATTCTCCTGATAGACAGGGATGCGAGAATAGCCCGACTGCATGATCACCTCACGCACTTTGGCAAAGTCGGACTCTTCATCGAGAGCAACAACCTCCACTCGTGAACGCATGATCTCTCCCACTTCGGTATTGACAAAATCGACAATGCCCGAAAGGATTTTCTTCTCCTCAACGGTCTGATCAGAGGTCATCTCGATTGCATTGGAGAGTTCATCCATTGAGATATTGACCTGTTTTTGACTCATTCGACGGTTGATCAGGTTGCCCGAACGAATCAACAAGCGGCAGATCGGACGGAACAATGCGTAAAAAAATCGCAAGGGAACCGCCATCAACCCAACCACACGCATCGAATTGAAGTTGGCAAAAATTTTGGGCATAATCTCGCCAAAAAGCAGCAACAAGAAGGTGACAATCACCATCTTGACGAGAAATTCCACGCCATTGGCTCCTCCGAAGTCGATCCAGGAGTCGATCAACGCATTGGAGAGGACGACGATGCAGATGTTGACCAAATTATTGGCAACCAGAATAGTCGAAAGCAGATATTCGGAACGATCAAGCAGTTTCAGAGCCGCCTGGTTACTGCGGGACGGATGGTTATGCAACAGTTCGATTTGATGAGGAGAGAGCGAAAAGAAAGCTGTTTCCGACGCCGAAACCATTGCAGAACAGCATAACAGTACGACAATCACACCCAATAACAGATAGTCCTGCAGGACAAATGGATGAAAAATGACAGCTGAAATAATATTCAAAATCACGATTACCCAAAAAAGGGCCGGAACAAAATTGCTCCGGTCATATTGTCAAACAGCTTTAAACGCTTTTCTATTTTAAACGACGTATTTATACTATAAAAGTATTTTGTCTTAAAGCAGGTGGCCCGCATCTGAACCCTGCAACCCTGGCAATATAGCTTCACGAATCGGTAATACAGCTTTCTCTTGATCTTAGAGCAAACTCCCCAAACAGATCAGCAACAAGCCTCTTGGTTCAGTTCGTCACATTTATATAAAACAATACACTGTTCTCTGTGGCCAGGTTTTGCCTCTTGAATCTATGCTAAAATGCTCACGGCAACGGATTCTATGCACGTTTGATCTTTATATCAACTGTGCTTCGCTATACGTATAGATCAACCATAACGAGTAAACATGTTTTATCTTCCGCACTTATGCCCTACCATGGACAGGCACTATTGCATCTCTCGTTCATATCCGCCTGGTCCGATCCATCATATTGTCGACCTCTCCATCCGTAGCACCTCACCTTACTACGCATCTGCACACGACCGTATGACAGCAATCAAACAATGCCAGTCCCTACACTAAAAACCATGACATCAATGTCATCTTGACCTTCCATTACACGAAGCGACAAGCAATGCGGGGTGGGGAATCAAGGTTAGTCAAACAAAGAGCCGTTCGAGGAGTCGTTATTCTGAGAACCCTCATCTTTGAGAACCACTCTCGACGGACGCGCACCCTCTCCAACCGAATCCTTCACAAATTTCATGTTACGACGCAAATATGCCGGTTCGTTCTCCCAGTTATCGCTATCAGTGACAACCTCTTTAGGTTTCGCCTCAATAACATGCAGAGCGGCTGCAGGACGGCTCAACGGATTTGTGTGTGTCTGACCTGGCAATACTTCACGCTCTGGAAGACGGCTTGGAGATGCAACAGGGCGATTGAATCGACGTGACTCCTGCAACGGATTTATTTCAGGCGCAGCTGTCGGCTCCGTCGGTGGAGTCCAACGCTGACGTGGAGTCAACGGACTCTGATTCCGAACCGGTTGCGGTTCCATGTTAACAGGAGTCTCAACAGAATGTACCGGCTGCTCTGTTGCGACCTGAGCCATCTCTGCACCTTCTGCTGTCTCCGACAGATTCTCGCCAGCTTCAGCCGCTGCCTCATTCTCTTTTTGCTTCAACCGATCCAAATGAGCCTGCAGCGGAGAGTAGGTTACCTGATCGAAGGCTTTTGTGACCGCATCCTCAAAACCGGTCGCAATGATCGTCACCTCAATATCAGAACCTAACGTTTCATCCGTACCCGCACCCCAAATAATATCAGCCGCATTACCTGCGCAATTCTGAATATATTCAGTAATCTGATAGGTCTCTTCCAACGTGATCTCTTCCTCTCCTGAGGTAATATTGATCAGGATATTCCGTGCACCCGTAATGTCATTATGGTTCAGCAACGGAGAAGACAGTGCTGCATTGGCAACCTCCATAGCCCGGTTCTCTCCCGATGCTCTACCCGATCCCATCAAAGCGATACCGCTATCCTTCATCACGGTCTTCACATCCGCAAAATCGACATTGACCGTACTTTCGCGCGTAATCACTTCGGCAATACTTTTGGCAGCTGTTGCCAAAATATCATCGGCCTTACCGAAAGCCTCAGACAAGGTCAGTTTGCCGTAGATCTCCTGGATATTTTCATTATTAATCAGCAGCAGTGAATCGACATATTGGCGCAACTCTTCGATACCCTCACGCGCATGCTTCATACGTTTCGGACCTTCAGTTCTAAATGGCAAGGTTACAATGGCAACCGTCAGGATATCCATCTCCTTGGCAGCCTTGGCAATCACCGGAGCAGCACCTGTTCCGGTACCACCACCCATACCTGCCGTAATAAAGACCATCTTGGTCCCCTCGCGTTTGAACACTTCGACAATTTCGTCCAAACTTTCGAGTGCAGCCTCACGACCACGTTCAGGATTATTTCCAGCCCCGAGTCCTTCGGTCAATTTTTCACCCAAACGCACCTTGATAGGCACAGGGCTACGATAGAGGGCTTGGCGATCGGTATTGCAGACCATGAACGACACATCGGCAATGCCAAGGTCGTACATATGGTTCACCGCATTGCTACCACCACCTCCGACACCGGTTACCATGATGATCGACGGAGTAATCCTCGGCCGATCGAACTCGATAATATCGGGCATATTATTGTTTTCCTGTTCAGGCATATATCTTTTCAACTAAATCGGTACAAACTAAAAATCATTATCCTCGATCACCTCGAACATACTATCGAGTTTACGTTTCCAACGTCCGAAAATGCCACCCTTTTTCTCTTTAGGTGCAGCACTCTCCTCCTGTGGTTCCGTCCCCGGAGTGGCCTCCTGCTGGGGCATCTCGACATTGTTCCGTTCTCCGTACATACTGTTAATGGTACGCTGAGGAGCATTACCCGCTACAGCATAGGGATTTCCTCCGAATTCTGCCTGTGCAGCCGCTGGAGTCTGACGAGGACGTTGACGGGCAACATGACCTGCAGCCCCCATATTGATACCCCGTAGCAACAAACCTACAGCTGTTGCAAAGACCGGATTGTTCACGCGTTCGTCACTCTCTTCAGCCAAAACGGCTTCGGGAGTTGCAATACGCACATCAATTCCTGTATAATTCTTAAACAGCAGATCCAAATCTTTAATTTGGGCGACACCACCCGTCAGTACGACGCCGGCACCCAATTTATCCTGACATCCGGACATTTTGATCTGTTCCATCACCTTATCAATGATGTCCAACAGACGTGCTTCAATAATAGTCGCCAAATTCAGCAGCGAAATATCCTTAAAGGTGCGCGAGTTCAGCCCCGGTGTCCGGATCGTCATATCGGTCTTGATCTGGTCGCGCATGGCACTACCGTATTTCACCTTCAGGTTCTCGACATGGCGTTCAAGAATACCGTATGAGCGAATATCCCGGTTAATCATATTGCCTCCCATCGAGACAACCCCTACATGACGTACGCTGTTTTTATAAAAGATGGTGACATCGGTCGTGCTACCTCCAATATCGACCACAGCCACGCCTTCCTTTCTTTCGTCTTCAGTAGTAACCGCTTCAGCCGACGCAACTGCATTGAGGAAAAGTCCCGACTGACGGATCTCCACCTTCTGCAACGCCCGTTTCACACGACTGACCGCACTGTTATCGCCCAAAACGAAATTAAATACCGCCTCAAGCTTATTGCCGAACGATCCGACCGGATTGGTCGTCTCTTCGCCATCAACAATATAACATTGGGGGATAATCTGAATAATGGTTTCACCATCGGGAGCCTGTACATTGTTCATGCTCTCATGGAGTTTCTGTACATCCTCTTCGCGAATTTCGCCGTCACGACCGACAAAAACGTAATAGGGATATTTAACACAACGAATATGCTGTCCTGAAATACCGGCAAAAGCCTCGCGGATCGCAATCTGTTGACGCGATTCGATAGCAGCGATATTCTGTTTAATACTTTTGGAAACCAGTTCGACATTCTTGATGCCACCACGGTCCATACCCTCCATGGGGGAGACTTCGCAATCCACGATGCGGACCTTGCCGCCCTCAGCACGGGTGCCGACCACTGTGGCCACCGTATTGGTACCCAAATCTATTGCAACTACGTAATCTCCGTTTTCCACTTCCAGCGCTCTATTTTATGGTGAATCTCTATTTTTGTTCGGATTAACACCGTGCTTTCACAACACTTATGCCATCGACTCTTGCGGGACAATTATTTTGATTTTTTCGCCGAAATGCGCTCTATTCAGAGCAGACAACCTGCCCCCGGTAACGCAAATCGATATAATGACAACTCTCCCACCCTGCGTAGTCAAGGCCATTGCGGTAAAAGCTCATCAATTTGGTGAGTTTACCCCGATAATCGTCAAGTGCCCCCAGGCAGACTATCTGGTCACCCACACGTGGAACCAACTCTACCTGAGGATTATAGCGACCTTCCTGACCGTCATCCCGGACATTGATCTGCACCCAGAAAGCGTTCCAAAAGCCATCATCCTCAACGAATTTTACAAAATTAATCAGATTAGCTAAAAAGCTATAATTTTCCGGCACTTTTTTTTCGTCTTTATCCCCCTCTGCGATGCAATTTTCCAGACTACCGACATAGTCAGGGGCAAATGGCAAACGAAGCATGCCTGTCACGACCGGAACATAAACGGAATAGTATCGTTGCGTGGGCAAAATATAGTTATCGTCAGTCACATAAAAATCGTAACCATTGATACTGTTTACCCGCAAAATTGGTTTACGCTGAGTCAATTCGATATTCAACATCCCATCCATCGTCGTATAGGCATGCACCTCTTTGACAAAACCACGGCGACGGACAAAGGCTTCGACATCGAGGGTATTGATCTGGTCAATCGGTTCCCGTAAAAATCGCTGCTGTTCAAGAGCGAACCAATTTTTAACCATGCCGGAGGTGATGAATCCTCGTTCAGCACTATCGAGTACCACAACCTTCAACCCCCGACAGAGGTTCTTTTCCCGTTCGATACGACAATAGCGGGAGGCTGCGACGAAATATGCAATTATCGCCACCCAAGACACCAGTCCCAACACTATCGACGTACCTCGTTTCACTCGTTCTCTGACTAACTTTTAACTTTGCTTCGACCTGATCAACCCGGCATTTTCTCCTGGCACCACACCATTTAACCATTACCCATAAAGAGCCTTGATATACGTTTTTCTCCTTTGCATCCTATTTCAGATAGCTGATTGCAAAAAGGACTTTGCACACTTTCATCGTTTAGTCCCATTAGGACTGTAATAATCAGGCACCGAAACCATCATCGCCAACATTGCGGCGACCCAATGATCTCTACTTGACACCCTCAGATTTCTGGCCTTCGCAACTTCGATGTTATCTGAATAGCCAAATCTCTCGCTTCAGCAATCGCCACGACTCACTTACGATCGACAAAATCTCCAGCAGGCTGCGAATCAATCCAATATTCAGGCCTCTAACACAAAGATAATGGAAAAAATTTACCTATCCTTCAAAGCTTCGGCAATCGGTTCACACAACCGATCAATATCGCCGGCTCCGAAAGTGATCAACGTATCAGGATTTTCTGCTTTGAGCACCTCGACCAAATCTGCTTTTGGAACTACCCGAGTCGGAACTGTCATCAACGGCAACATCATTTCGGAGCAAACGCCTTCTATGGGCTCTTCCCGGGCTGGATAGATCGGCAACAACAGCACTTCATCCGCCAACGACAACACCTTCGCAAACTCCTGATAAAAGTCACGGGTACGCGTATAGAGATGAGGCTGAAACACCACGGTCAATTTCCGACCGGGGAACATCTCCCGAAAAGAGGTAATGGTGGCTTTCAACTCATTGGGGTGATGAGCATAGTCATCCATATAGATACGTTGCGGAGTATTGATATAGAAGTCAAAACGCCGTTTTACTCCATGAAACGAAGCCAAAGCCGCTTTCAGTTTCGGCTCATCAAAACCGGCAACCCACATCAGAGCTACAGCCGCTACGGCATTTTCAACATTGACCCGTCCCGGCACTCCCAACGTACAGGATTCAATTACTCGATCTGGACAAACCAGATCGAACGTGTAATGTCCGGAAATCCCTACTCGTATATTTTTCGCATAAAAATCGCACGGTGTATCATAACTATAACGGTAAACCTTGATCTCCCGGTTTCGCACTTCCACATCGACGCCGAGCTTAAGGATCAAAGTACCCCCAGGCTTGATTTGCGAGATAAACTCCGCAAACGCCTCTTTAACCGCCTCATGAGTTCCGTATATATCGAGGTGGTCGGCATCAGCAGCCGTCACCACTGCCACATCGGGCCACAGTTGAAGAAATGACCGGTCAAATTCGTCGGCTTCAGCCACCAAACGAGGCCCGGCTCCTAAGACCAAATTCGAATCAAAATTTTTGGAGATGCCACCCAAGAAAGCACTTCCTCCACCTCCAGCCTCATGGTTCAGCCAAGCGGTCAAGGTTGTCGTGGTAGTTTTACCGTGTGTACCGGCCACAGCCATCATATATTTGTTGCGCGCGACCACACCCAACATTTTGGAGCGTTTCACAATCTCGAAACCCTGTTCACGGAACCACACCCATTGGGGATGGTCATGCGGGATAGCCGGAGTATAGACCACCAATGTCGTAGCCGGATCACGGAATTGTGCAGGGATCGCCTCCACCTGTTCGTCGTAGTTGACCGCAGCTCCTTCCTGTTCCAAATGGCGGGTCAAATCACTCTCTGTTCGATCGTAACCGGCCACTGGTTTACCCTCGTGCAAAAAATAGCGGGCCAGGGCACTCATTCCAATGCCCCCGATACCCAAAAAATATACATTTTGAAACTCCATAACTCCAATACGTTTCGCTTACCTCTCGTTTACAACCGTTTTTATAGACTTCATTACATAAATCAATAAAAATCGCTCTCGAATCTTCCAAACGTAGCGGTAAACCCAACTTCAACAAGTTATCTTTATCAAGTGATTCCGACATTCGCCTTTTATAGACCGCAACTCGAAGATAGCTATCATCATGATCATTACGGCTTACCTTATACCGGCAATTTTCATTTCCGACTAGGTTTCACCTTAGACCACTGCACGATCTTCTTCAATGCCTCCTTATCTACTATCGACGTACGCGACAACTCTCAGCAAACTCAATCTTGCCAAACTACTTTTTCTGCGCTTGAACCACTGCCAACAATTCATCAACAATGCGATCGGCTGAATCGGCAATTCCAAGCGCTTTGATATTGGCTGCCATACGTTGCATACGTGCCGGATCAGCCAACAGCTGATCGACCACTGGGAACAGAGCTGTCACAGCCTCGCTGTCGGGAACCAACAGAGCGGCATCTTTGCGCACCAATGCCATCGCGTTTTTGGTTTGGTGATCCTCGGCCACATTGGGTGAAGGAACAAAGATGGCTGGTTTACCGACCAAGCAGAGTTCCGAGACGGTACCGGCACCCGATCGACCAACCACCACATCAGCAACCGCATAAGCCAAATCCATCCGGTCAATAAAGGCTCCACGCCAAATTCCTTCTGAAGAGCGGCTTTGCATGAATTCGGTCATCTCACGTTCATAGAATTTACCGGTCTGCCAAATTACCTGAACTTTGCCTTCCGAAGTGATCCGATCCACATTGGCCTTCATCATGTTGTTGAGCGTACGGGTTCCCAAACTTCCCCCAACGACCAAAACGATCGGTTTATCGGCTGTCAATCCGAAATAGGTCAACCCTTCGGTCTTCAAGACAGCCGGATCATGTTGCTCCAACAGACGACCACGCAACGGATTGCCGGTCATCACAATCCGATCTTTTGGAAAAAAGCGCTCCATTCCCTCATAGGCTACACAAATTCGTTTGGCCCGTGATGCGAGTATTTTGTTGGTCACTCCTGCATAGGAGTTCTGCTCCTGAATCAGGGTCGGGATGCCCATTCTTTGAGCACTCCACAGCACGGGAGCGCTGGCATATCCACCAAATCCCACAACAACATCAGCTCCAAACTCCCGAATCACCCGACGTGCCTTACGCAGCGATTCCGCCACTTTGAACGGCACTTGCAGATTACGAAGCGTCAACCGACGTTGCAAACCGACAACCGGTAATCCTTCGATACGGTATCCCAACGCCGGCACCTTTTCCATCTCCATCTTGCCTTCGGCCCCTACAAAAAGCAGCTCGACTCCATCACCCAATCTACGCTTCAGAGCTTCAGCCACTGCAACGGCCGGATAGATATGGCCTCCGGTACCTCCACCGCTCAAGATTACCTTTAATTTATCCATGATTATTGATTTGACTTTTTTATAGTTATGAGCATCATCCTGTTAAGTATGCGCATCTACGCACAGTTCGACGCCGGTCTATTTTATTCCAACAGCGATTCACTTTTCGGTTGGTCGAGAGATTGTTCCTTCATTTGCCGACTCACCCCCAAGATGATTCCCAACGACATACTGGTAAAGACTACCGACGATCCTCCCAGACTGATCAACGGCAAGGTTTGTCCGGTCACCGGGAAGAAACCCACCGACACCAACATATTGATCAGCGCCTGCAATGTGATCATCAGGCTCAACCCCAATACCAACAGGCTCGGCAAGGCCGTTGCACAACGTTGGAAAATCACAATCCCCCGGAAAAAGATACAAAGATAAAGAAACAGAATAACACACGAACCGATCAAACCGTACTCTTCCACAATAAAGGCGTAGGCAAAATCGGAATAGGCGTGCGGGAGGTTTGAGCGTTGGGTACTGTTTCCCGGTCCCTTGCCGGCAATACCGCCTGAAGCGATCGCAATTAGGGCCTGCTCTTTTTGCAGATTATCCTCTTCGCTTTGAATCTGGACCTGCTCGGTTCCTGACAGAGCGTCACCCAATCCCAAACGGTTTACCCAGGTATGCGAACGGCCAATATTGAACATATACATAACGGCGATGGCCGCCACGACACACACCACCACCAGACTGACTAACCGGAACAACTCCTTAAGACGCACCCGACCGATAAACAACATAACACAGCAGGTAACAAAAGTCAGGGCTGCCGTAGAAAAGTTCGAAAAGAAGATTGCTCCACAGGCCAACACAACCGGTCCCAATAACGGAAGAGTTGTGTTGAGCAAGATCTCCATATTCTTATGGGGATCTTTACGCCACCCGCCCAAAGTCAGGGCTGGAAGAATCGGAATTTTGTCGATCACCTTTTGTCTTTTGGCCAGTTGTTGGGCCAGCACACCCACCAACGTCACACGGACGAAGTCCGACGGTTGAAAGGTGATCCCCAAGATCGGAATTCGAAGCCAACGTGAAGCGCTGTTCAGGTTTACACCAATCACAAAGGTGAGTGCCAAGCAGACCAATGCGAACCAAAACAGCAATTTGTAAAACGGTACCAACCGCTGGTAATTGATCTTATGGATTCCCCACATGAACGTAAAGCCCAGTAGGATAAAGAAGAGCTGGTTGAAAAAGTAGTGAGCCGTGTTACCACCGGCATTTTTATAAGCCATCGAGGCAGTAGAAGAATAAACTACCAGCAACGAAAAGATCGCCAACAGAATAATAATGGCCCACAGCGGCTTGTCACCACTGAAAAAACGGGCAAAAAAGCCGGAAGATTCTACCTCGGCCTCCGCGCTCCCCGATTGGATGTTTTTCTGTTCGGCCATTTCGTTAGCTGTTGTTTTTTCGATTTACTTGTCTATTCGACACAATTTTACATATATCTATCTACCTGTTCACTCTTACACTGCAAACAATTGCATTAAAGCGCGATTACCTTGCCACATGGGTTTTGACCCAAGTTTTAAACTTCTCTCCGCGATCTTCGTAATTTTTGAAGAGGTCAAAACTTGCACAAGCCGGAGACAAGAGCACGGTATCTCCGGGCGAAGCGCTGCGAACAGCTGCCTGCATCGCCTCATCGAGCGAATGGGTATCGATAATCTCCGGAATGCGTCCTGCAAAATCGTGCAGCAACTTGGCATTGTCCACACCCATGCAGACCAACGTTTTGACCCGGCCCTCTACCAACGGATAGAGACGCGAATAGTCATTCCCTTTATCAGTACCGCCAGCAATCCAAACGGTCGGACGGCGCATGCTGTCCAGTGCATACCAGACGGAATCGACATTGGTCGCTTTCGAGTCGTTGATATACTGTACTCCGTTGTATTCGCCACATGGTTCTAGGCGATGTTCTACCCCTTGGAAACTGCGCAACGTCTGTTTGATACTCTCAGCAGGCACTCCGGCCGAAAGAGCAGCGATTGAAGCGGCCATGGCATTGTACATATTGTGCACTCCTTTAATCTGCAACTCATCGACTCCGATATTGAACTCCTGATCGTCCACCCGAACGTGAAGCTGATTATCCTTCAATTCGGCCGCGCAACCGGCAGCCCCTTTGGCCGTAAAGGGCAACGTCTGCATACAAAGGTTCTGTTTTCCGAGATTTTCCAACGTCAACGGATCATCAGCACAATAAACGAACCGTTCCGTTATTCCTTGATTCTGCAAAATACGGAACTTACTATCGACATAATTTTGCAACTTATGGTCATAACGATCCAAGTGATCCGGTGTAATATTCATCAACACTCCGACATTGGCCTTGAAATCATACATGCCGTCAAGCTGGAAACTGCTCAACTCTACTACATACCAGTCACAATATTCCGTTGCAACAGCCAGCGCAAGGCTCTGCCCAATATTACCGGTCAACCCCACATTCATATCGGCCTGTCGCAACATTTCGTAAGTGAGGGTCGTGGTGGTCGTCTTGCCATTGCTGCCGGTAATACAGATTGTTTTCGCTCCATCCAAATAACGACCTGCAAACTCAATCTCCGAAATAATCGGAATACCCTTGGCGCGCAGTGCTTTGACAATCGGTGCCGTTTCGGGAATACCAGGGCTTTTGATCACCTCATCCGCAGCAAAGATTAACTCTTCGGAATGGTGTCCCTCCTCATAGGAGACGCGCCACTCTTCAAGCAGAGCCTTATATTTTGGAGCGATTGCTCCCCGATCCGACAAGAATACGTCAAATCCTTTGACCTGGGCCAGTACGGCCGACCCACAACCACTTTCGCCTCCTCCGAGAACTACAATACGCGACATGACTATCTAATTTTAAGCGTTGCAAGAGTAATGGCAGCCAACAGCAGCTGCACGATCCAGAAACGGACTACGATTTTCGATTCGAAGAAGCCCTTTTTCTGATAGTGGTGATGGATCGGTGCCATCAAAAAGACACGACGTCCTTCACCATATTTATGTTTGGTATATTTGAACCACCCCCGCTGAATAATCACAGAGACGGCCTCCACCAAAAAAATACCACAAAGCAGCGGCAACAACAGCTCTTTACGAATCGACAGCGCAAATACGGCGATAATACCACCGATGGCCAATGAACCGGTATCGCCCATAAATACCTGAGCCGGATAACAGTTGTACCAAAGGAAGCCTAGCAGGGCACCGGCAAAGGCTGCGGCAAAGACCACCAGTTCACCCGTAGAGGGGATATACATCAGATTCAGGTAATCCGCATAGATCACGTTACCCGACAACCATGCCAAGACACCTAAAATAACCACAATCGTCGCCGACACTCCTGCTGCCAAGCCGTCCAAGCCGTCGGTCAGATTGGCTCCATTTGAGACGGCCGTGATTACAAAAATGGCTACCAACACATAGAAAATCCAACCGAGAGTATCGCTAACCGGTCCATCTCCAGGTATCAGCCAATGGTAATCAAACTCATTGTTTTTGACAAAGGGGATTGTCGTTTTCGCGGTCTTTTCTGCAGGACCCATATAGACGGCTGCACGGGTACCGTTATCGTTCACATATTCGATCTGCGCATCGGGTGCTGTCCGAGCCACCTTCTGTTTGACCACGACCTGAGGACTAAACCACATCACCAGTCCGACAATGATACCAAGCCCCACCTGGCCGATAATCTTAAAACGGCCATTCAGTCCCTCTTTATTTTTGCGAAAAACTTTGATGTAATCATCCAAAAAGCCGATCAGTCCGAGCCACACGGTCGAGATGATCATCAGCAGCACATAGATGTTGGTCAAATCTCCGAACAGCAGGATCGGAATCAGGATCGAAGCCAGAATAATGATACCACCCATGGTAGGGGTTCCACGTTTTTGGAGCTGACCTTCCAGCCCCAGGTTACGAATCTCCTCACCAATCTGGTGGCGTTGCAGCATCCGGATGATCCGTTTACCGAAGATCATCCCGATGATCAATGCGAGAATAATGCCCATCGCGGCCCGAAACGACAGCGACAGGAACATGCCCACGCCGGGAATATCGAAATGTAGCGACAGATACTTGACTAAATGGTACAACATAATTCAAAAAAAACTTATACTATCTTTTTGACAGGCAGCATTTGAGGCCCGTCATTCTCTTTTGCAACCGGGAGCTCCTTAAGCGGAACCTTTTCAGGTTGACGATAGCGGTGTTCGAACAGCCGGGTCAGATCCATCTTCACCAATCCCTGACGGGTGTAGGCATAAAGCACGTTCCCGATCAGTTTGGATGAAAGCGGCATATCCAACACTGCTATCACCCTTCCGTTATCATCAATCAACCAACTTTTCGTTCTATGACCGAGAAAACGCAAATTATCGAACTGGTCATAAAGGACCCACAACGAATCCAACGGCACCCCATTAACCTCTCCATTGTTCATATCCCAATAGAGCATCATATCCTTGTTGGTGATAAAATCCCACTCATCCGACAAACCGGACAGACTGTAATATCGGTCCCCTACACTGTCGTATTGGTACAGCACCGGATTATTTACGTTAAGCATGATCCTTCCCCAACGTGCGGTATCAATGAGAGTTTCGCGTCCCAATTTTCCGGTTGCAAGGTCATGTACTGCAATACGGTCTTCGAGCGCCAAAGCAATGCTATCGTCCAAAAAGACATGATCGATAATACTCAAATTGCGTTGATCGATCATCTGCAACATGGTAATTTTACCATCTTGCCGATCGAATGCAGCCAAAAATGGGCGCCCATAGACGCCATAATAGCGATCATAATAGACGGCCGACCCTTCATTCACCAGAAAGACTGTTGAATCGGTGAGATAGAGACTGGAACTGCTACCCGCCTCCTGAGGCAAAGCCGTTCGCCAAAACACCGAGCCATCCTCTACCGATAGAGCAACAATACTGTCCCGAGTAGCCCAATAGACAACACTGTCAACCCGATACATATTGGAACAGAGTTGACCCACAACATACGCTCCCGATGTTTGGACAAAATTATCCTCTTCCATTGTGTTGTTCTGGCTGACTGAACCCCAATAGTACCGATATTTACGAGGAGGCAAATTGTTATGGGCTGTTTCGGCCCAATAGCTCCAACCCTCTCCGGTACGGAGATCGATCCGATGCAATCCGCCCATCATAACTATCAATGTAGTATCATTCAAGTGGAAATAGCCGTGCCATCCCCCCCATGGAGAAATACGCCGCTTCCATAGCTGTGTGCCATCGTTAAGATTGACACCTCTCATTGGATCATCTGGAGAGAGCATCAATTTGGATATTCGATATCCCAGTCCAACAGCCAAATCGGTGGAATCACTGCAAACCACGTTAAACATTTGCATTTTCGTATTCCAGAGTTCCTGCCCAGTTGCCATATCAATGCGAGTCGTACTCATAGGGCCGAAACGAATCAAATACCCATTATCAAACCATAGAGAATGAGCTACCAGATATTTTTCAGGAAGCTCCCACAGCAATGTTCCTTTTTCCAAATCAAACGCCATGATCGAGCCCCATGCCTTCAGGGATCTGCCATTCCGCGAAATTTCCCGTTGGTTGATCACTACAATTGACGATGCGGTATCCACCGCTTCTACCGAGCCGATCGTACGTTCAAAACGATATACGGCGGCTTTGATACTGTCTCCGATGATACAGTCATATCCCATGTTGACAGAATCGACCTGAAACCGTTCTGGTTCAAGCGACTCCTGCCCCCAGAGCAAAACAGGCACCAGCAACATCCACAAAGTCACATACTGTCTTAACGTCTTCATCTTCGAGCAGTTTACGTTTAACATTCCGTTCTATCGCGATCCGCCGTCTGCGGGATCATCTTTTACACGCCTTGAGGCTCTTTTGTCACTCGTTTCTCTATTCTTCTTCTCTACTTTAGTTGTCTCGTAAATCTATCTTTTCTTTTGGGTTTCCTATTCGATCCGTCCGAAATTTCTCTTCTTCACTTTCCCCTCCGAGATTACGATACAAGAAAAAAACTATCAGCAATCACATAGGTCTCCCCAGATCTTTCAATTCAATAAAAACCTATCAATAAAGGATTACGACATACCGAAAGCGGTGCGAATCTCTTCGCGATCATCAAAGTGGTGTTTGACGCCTCCGACATCCTGATAGGTTTCGTGTCCTTTGCCGGCCACCAAAATAATATCGCCCGGTGCTGCCAACGCAACAGCCGTTTTAATTGCCTCTCGACGATCCGTAATGGCCAGATAACGCACTCCGGGTTCAATGCCGGCTTTCATCTGCTCAATAATGTCTTCTGGTTTTTCCAGTCGTGGATTATCCGACGTAAGAATCGCCATATCACTGCCATCCACTGCAATTTTAGCCATTTCGGGACGTTTCGTTGCATCACGATTTCCTCCGCATCCTACCACGACATACAGTTTTTGTCCCTTTTTGCGAATCTCGTTAATGGTCGAGATCACATTCTGCAACGCATCCGGAGTGTGGGCATAATCGACAATTGCCGTAACTCCATTAGGTGAGTGAATCGGTTCAAAACGCCCGTTCACTGAGGTCAACTCACTGAGAATACGCAACACCTCATTGCGGTCTGCACCCAACAAGATCGCCGCAGCATACACGCTGAGCAGATTGTAGGCATTGAACTTACCGAGGAATTTGACCCACACCTCCGTACCGTCCAAATTCAACAACATGCCGTCGAGCAGTGTCTCGACAATGCGACAGCGAAAATCTGCAAACGATTGCAGTGCGTAAGTTTTCACCGTGGCTTTGGTATTTTGCACCATTACCATGCCGTTGCGATCATCCGCATTGGTCAAGGCAAAAGCTCCGGCTGGCAGACCATCAAAAAAGAGCTTTTTGGCTCGAATATACTCTGCAAACGTCTTATGATAATCGAGGTGATCGTGTGTAATATTGCTGAAAATACCACCGACAAAGTGTAAACCTGCCGTACGATGTTGCACCAAAGAGTGGGAGCTCACCTCCATAAAACAGTAATCACACCCAGCCTCAACCATCTCTGCCATCATTTCGTTGAGTCGAATGCTATCCGGTGTGGTATGTGTCGATGGAATCTCTCGCTCATCTACACAGTAAACTACCGTCGAAATCAGTCCCGCCTTATAACCCAATTTGCGGAACATCCGATAAAGCAGCGTAGCCGTTGTAGTTTTGCCATTGGTTCCTGTGACACCGACCAATTTGAGGTGACGGCTCGGATAGCCATAAAAGGCCGAAGCGATCTCACCCAAAGCCACTGTCGAATCGGTCACCTGTACGAAAGTGACACCTTCAGGTCGCTCTGCTGGCAGCTCTTCGCACACCACCGCCACAGCACCAGCTGCGATAGCAGCCGGAATATAGGCATGTCCATCAACCTGGGTTCCGCGTGTAGCGAAAAAGAGCGACCCCGACTTTACTTTTCGGGAATCGAACTCAATATCGGTCACCTGTACGGTTTTGTCACCCACCACCGAGCGCACCTCGACGCCCTGCAACAAATCCTTTAGCATATGCATAAACTACTTGTAATTTACAAATATAGGCCTTTCAACAGGCATTTCCATCTCTATCGAGACAATTAACTGACATCTTATCGACATCACCTCTTATCATCAATCCACTGCAATATAGATTGTTCTTTGGGTTCACTATCGAGGCTCGCTCCACGGATATGCAATCCATTCAAAACACAATTTCCCTACGCTCCTATGCAAACAATCTTTATATCGCAGCACACTGTATTTCGTCAAGTTCATTGAACTCATAAAATTGAATACAATAAACTTTTCTCATCTCACATTCAGGCTCCAAATAACATGCTGCTCTTTTCAAACAGTTTTATTACACACTGCGTGCTGTTATCGCCCCTTCAACGCTTAAGGTTCACTCACCTCAAATACATTACACTCAAGACCCCAACCTAAGCTACTGTTTTTGTATCACGTTTTGCCCGCCCATTTTTATTCATCTTCCCGTTACGGTTACCACCTCGGTGGAAAACATGATACTTCAGCAAATACTTAATAAGAGCCACGATTTTTTGCGAGGTGGTCAACTTACGACGTTGACTGTCATTTCCCAGCATCAGCCGCAGGCAATCACGTGTACCGGCCACCCAAACCAAATCATAGGGATGGAAGCGCACCAGACTCAACGGTTCAACAAAAGACCCATCTTTACGTTCAATGCCGATAACCGCCGCCTCATTGCGACACATCACGACAAACTGAGCCACCGTCATATCCACCAACATGGAGGAAGGATCTATCGAGAACTGCCGCATCACCACATCATCCGCTCCATTTGTTGTCGGTTCGGAGGAGACCTCAACCTCAGCGGCAAACCGTTTCAATTCCGTATCGGTTCCTACCACTGCGATGCGGTCAGCCGGCAACAACACCTCATCGGCTTGAGGAATATTGATACTCCGACTTCCTCGTTGAATGGAGACGACCGTAATTCCCCGACGGGTTCGCAAATCGAGCATTCGCAAACTCCGTCCTATAAAGCGGCAATCCGAAGAGACCGTCAAATGGGCCAAATGCAAGAAACGTGTCTTAGTGTCCAATACAGTAATTTTTTCGGAGCTGGATCCATTCAAATTGGCGAAAAACCGTTTTTCCAAATGGAGGAAATTATTTTTGATCCGTTTCCAAAAGATCAACACAGACAAAACGATCATCAAGAAGCCGATGATGATTCCCCAACGGTAAGAATAGAGGTGTACCAGTACCACCATCACAAAGGCAAGCGCCATAAAAATCCGCAACAGCACCAGCCCCACCAATAGGCCGTGATTGAATCGTGGATCATTCCACAAGGTAGCCAACAATTTGCGGTTTAAATGGCGGATAGCGAGCGTCCACAAAAACGGAGCCATGAACAAAATGGTGGTCACCGTTGAAAGCACATTACCCCAAAACCCAGGCATCCATTTTTCGACCCACGGCATATAATAGGTTACCGAAACCCAAACCATACCGCCCAAAATGATACAATGAAACGCAATATTAAACAAGGAGCGTTTCAGAAGCTGTTTCCATGCACTCTGGTTTTCAGAACTTTGCGATGCCGAACTATATTGAGACAAGAACACTTTGATCTTGCGAGGCATATGTTTATCCAGCCAATGGTAAGCGGGTTCGCTTTGCTTGATAATAAAGGGGGTGGTAAAGGTTGTAATCACCGAGACAGCCACTGCAACCGGATAGAGGAAGGAGCTGGTCACTCCGAGAGTCAACCCCAGTGCTGCAATAATAAAGGCAAACTCGCCGATTTGAGCCAACGAGAACGAGGACTGCAACGACAACCGCAGGTCCTGCCCCGAAACCATAAACCCTATCGTACCGTAAACGATCTGTCCGACAATTACGACCAGGGTCAACAAAATAATCGGCCCGATATATTGCCACAGCAAGGCCGGCTCGACCAACATACCGACAGACACGAAAAAGATGGCACCGAAAAGATCCTTAACCGGGGCCATGACCTTTTCGATTCGCTTGGCTTCGGTGGTTCCGGCAAGTACGGAGCCCATTACAAACGCTCCCAATGCAGAAGAGAAACCAACGGATGTCGCCAACACCACCATTCCCAAACAGAGGCCCAACGAGATCACCAACAGTGTTTCATCATTCAGAAATCGGCGAATACGGGTAAGCAGCGTTGGAATTAGGTATATCGCCACGACAAACCAAGCCACCAAGAAGAAGAGCAATTTAAACAGGCGACCGAAGATTTGTATGTCATCTGTGGCTTTCTGCATATAGATGGTTGAGAAGAGTACCAACAGCACCACCGCAAAAAGGTCCTCGACAATCAACACGCCGAATACCTGGCCCGTAAATTTGCGATTTCGGAGTCCCAAATCATCGAAAGCCTTGATAATAATTGTAGTAGAAGACATTGAGAGCATTCCGCCAAGGAAAACACTATCTGTTGTTGTCCATCCCAACAGACGTCCGGCCATAAATCCGGTACACATCATTCCGAGGATGATCACCAACGCTGTCATCAACGCAGAACCTCCAACCTCGAGTAATTTATTGAAGCTGAATTCAAGTCCTAAAGAGAACAGCAAGAAGATAATACCGATTTCAGCCCAGATATTGACATTATCGACATTCGAAACGCCTTCGAGCAGAAAATTGCCGCTACACAAGAAACCGGCTACAATATACCCCAACACGACCGGCTGCTTCAGTTTTTTAAACAGCAGCGTAGTGATCCCGGCCACGCCCAAGATCAAGGCGAGATCTGAAATTAGGGGATTTAAATGTGCCATGCTCTAAACATTTGTAAGTTTCGCACCAGAGGCAACTTCTCGATGGTGATGCCATACAAAACAAATTGGACATTACAAAATTTGCCTTGATAGCAGAGTCTTCTATCAAACATAATGGTTTACATTAGGCCGACAGCTGTTTACAAGTTTTCTTCAGTCTCAACAGACCCGCAGCAATTTCACCATATTATCATGCTGTTATCTGCTGATTACAAACCATGTAACATCTCCTCCAATCGAGCAATTCTACCCGAGAAACTTATATGCAAAAATAGCCATTTCCCCCCAATGTACACCGATTTTTTCAATGAAAAAGTCGGTTATTTTATCGTTTCCGGAACCGCCTCATTAAACATGAAAATCTTTCCAATCTATCCCCATCCAACAGCTCGAATCTCCATGATATCACACCCAGTTTGTCAATGCCATTTTTGCAAAACCTATCCAAACGTTGCAGAAACATTCGCTACACCCGCTATTCTATCAGCAGCAATCGATTTTCATCTGCATCTCTTTGCACATCAGGCAGTCACAACACACTATTCGTTGAGACGCTTTCCCTTCCCATAGGCCAGCAGCCCCGACTCACACAAATTAAGAGGGCTGACTCTTTCGAGTCAACCCTCTTCTACCTCAACTGACGGATGTATAGCGGCACATCACTTTCAAAAGTGCTTTTCAGATCGCACTTACCACTCCACCTATCAGCCTCTACTCTGTTTGATAAATTCTTGAATAGTTCAACGATTGTCTTATTCTTCAGTCATATCTTCAATAGGTTCAGCTTCTGAGGATCCCAATCCCGCAGGCAGCTTAAAATTACAATAGCATCACAAAGATCATTTTAACCTGTGCCAGATCATGGATCATCCTATATAATTTTGAATGCAAAGAACATACCACGATCCTATCATGAACCTGTCGCTTCACATTCAGCAACATGTTTTTCTAATAAATCCGTTTTTTCAACAAAAGACAACCGTCTCTCCGAAAGCAGACAAGTTGAAAATCCACGTTGACAAATCCGATCTATTCCAGTCTTTCGCCAGTCAACTAACGAGTCGAAGATTTTGCACCGGATTTTGCAAAATTGGCCACCTCTGTGATCGGAGCGAATTCATGCGGAATATACTCTTGTACTTGAGCCAACACGCACGAACCACTGGGAGTTGAATAGCATACCAGCAACACATTCGAACTGTTCGTGCGTGAAAGTTTCATAATGCGCTCCATGTCTCCCGCTTGAAATGCAGCCAAAAGTGCAGCACGTTCCGACATATCGAAATAGATCTTTTGACAACGCAATTTTTCACCGGTTGGTAAATAATAAGGAACTCGAGCAGAGATTCCGACCAACAAACGGATCAGTCCAAACAGGGCAACCAAGCTACCAATCAGCATCAAGGCCGATGTCACGCTTTTATTTTCAGCCAATGCCGGGGACTTCAAGCTCCACACAGCTACTGCACATCCCACGATCAAGATCAATGCAGAAACGATAAAACTTTTTTTACGTGCAACCACACCCTCTTGAGCATAGAGGGTATCAGACAATAAAGAAATATTGCTCATTTTTAATCATCATTTAAAATAACATTAGACAAAACGAATCCTGACCGCACCGAGCGGTCAACCACAGTCAACCCTCATCGACAGATCAAGGGCTGACAAGAATCCGATTCTCGCTAAATGATGATTTTCCTTAAGGCCACTACATAATAGCCTGAGGCGTCAAGCGACGCACGAAACGATAATGAGAGCTCCTCTTGAACATGTAAACGGGCTAAAGAGGAGGAGATTTTTTGTTCTTGGGATACAAGAGGGGATGCGACCTGAGCACCTTGTCTGGGAGCGAGGCGAAAAACGGGAGCCTCCACACGAGTTCCATTCACACCTGGCGTGGCAGGTAGGGCATCACTACATAATGAAGCGTGAATGATCTGCAACAGCGCCACATGCTGTTCTTGTTGCGATGCGACCTGTTCCGTGACCGGAAATCCAAAACTGTCGAGATGGAAAGTCTTTGACGGCTCTGTATCTCCAGCAAGACGAAGCATCGCGAAGAGACCGCAACACATCAAGACCATATATCCTAACAGGCGTTTCATTTACACTTTCAAATTTCTATTTCGCGAAAGTATATCAATTTCTGTTAATTTTCAATTTATATCTTTTTAGATCTTCATCCGTTACGGTCAATCTTTACACAAACAGGCATTACCATTGCCCGGTTGTGGCTTCAACCAGCAACATACGCAAAGCCATTTAAACCTTTTTATCTCCAAGAATATATAGGAAAGCAAAGTCCCGTTAAGACTCTGCACGAAGACTCTACTCAATTGAAATTCAACAGGCTAATACAGCTCAAACAATCCTAATTTTCGGCCTCGGTTCCTGTATCCGCTTCAGCGCCCTCTTCCCCTGCGGAGTCGGGTTCTGACACCTCAGGTTCAATCTCCGGGCGCTCTGGACCAAGCTGCAAAATGATCAACGCACCACGTTTAGCTGCAGAACCTGCCGGCAACGATTGTTTTTGAATATACCCCACTCCGGTAAAAGTAACTCGCAACCCCTCTCTTTCAAGCAAATAGAGAGCATCTTTAAGCCCCATCCCCACGACTTGCGGAACCATACCGGTCCGCGCATCCGGTAGAGAAGACAACTCATATCCGGCAGTATCAAGGCGTATCGTTTGCTGCCACATCTCACCATGCATAGCCGAATAGGGCACATCGAAACGGCGAGTCACTCGACGAATCTGATCAGCCTGTCCGCTTTTCGGCATAGGACGCTCTTTTACCTTATCGTGCGTTGCAGAAAGCGGTGTTTGCCATGAAATATTCCGGGCATAAACCCGATCTGCAATAGCACGGAACACAGGACCAGCCAACGAAGCACCATAATAGGTTCCACGCCGTCCGGGCCCATGATAGGTCTTGATTGCGACGATACAACTATACCGAGGCTTGTCCGCAGGGAAATAGCCCACCAATGTAGCCAAATAGTGACGCCCGCCATTGCGATCCGTATAACCGTGCCGTCCCATGGCGATCTGCGCTGTACCAGTCTTACCAGCCACCGAGTAGTAAGGATTCTTCAATCCGCGAGCGGTACCGTCATTAACAACACCTTTAAGTGCATCCTGCACCTGTTTGATCACCTCGGGAGATCCGATCGACTCGACCATCACCTCCGGCGGAAAAGTTCGCAACGTCTGGCCATACTGTTTGAGTTCCTTGACAAACATCGGGCGAACCATCTTTCCTCCATTGGCTATGGCGTTGTAGAAACTGAGGGTTTTCAACGGTGTCAATCGCAAACCATACCCATACGACATCATCGTCAGTGTCACACCACTCCATGAAGCATCTCCCGGACGATAGATCACCGGAGTTGCTCCACCAGGGATTTGCAGATCGAGCGGCATGGCCAATCCCATTTTATAAAGATGGTCTACAAACTGTCCAGGTCGATCCTTGTAATATTTATTGACAGCCAAAGCAAACCCCACATTGGATGAGTGTTCGAACACTTCACGCAACGTCACATCGCCGCAAGCATGAGAATCTACTACACGCGCCCGTCCGATCATCATTCGTCCGTCACCCGTATCGAAATGCTCCTCGAGGCTTGCTCCTGCATCATCGAGCAACGTCATCAACGAAGCCAGTTTGAAGGTCGATCCCGGCTCAAGGTTCATGCCGATCGCATAGTTGAAATCCTCGACAAACTTGCCTTCACCCCGGCGGGTAAGATTGGTGATAGCACGTATCTCACCGGTAGAGACCTCCATCAGTACCGCCGTTCCCCAATCGGCATCACCCAATTCGAGCTGTTTTCTCAGGGCATTTTCAGCCACATCTTGCACATCAATATCGAGTGTAGTGACCACATCTATTCCATCTCTTGGCGCCTCGTTCAAAGCGTCGGGAACAGGAATTTTGAAGCTACCCGATATGCGTTGCATCAGAATATTGCCATCCTTACCCTTGAGGATACTGTCGAAAGCCCCCTCAATTCCCCATTTACGGCCAGCCTCGTTAACCCGACCGATCGTACGTGAAGCCAATGCGCCATTGGGCAGCAGGCGTTTATTGATCTGAACAGCGATAAACCCACCCCGATTGGGGCCCAGTTTCAGAATAGGAAATTGTGCGATTCGTTTGATCTCAAGGTGGTTAACCCGACGGGGAGCAATTTGCAGATACCGGTTGCGTCGTTTATTGCTGTACGCCCGATTCAGCATGATCAGGTAGGCATTTTTGTTTTTGTCGCCAAAGAAATTGGAGAGCGAATCAGCCAATGCATCTACATGGCTCCGGAAAATGGAATCGGCCAATCCCTGCGCCGCAAAATCCATACGCACCTCATACGTAGGGACCGATGTGGCCAGGATACGTCCGTCACAGGCCAGAATATCACCACGATCGGCTTCGATGGTTTCCCTTTCATAGATGCTGCGCTCTCCCTTTTGACGCAACTTCTCGCCATTCGGACCGTATTGGATGTAGGCAATTCGCACCGCAATGGCTATACCTATGGCAAAGAAGATGATATACAGCCATCGCACACGGGCCAAAATACTCTTTTTGATATCGGGTTTACGCGGCTCTGCCATAGCTATTTATCGATAATTTTGGGAGGAATGAGCGACTCTTCCAATGGAATTCCACGCTCTTCGAGCTGTTTGATGATCTCGCTCTGGCGCGTTTGGGTCATACGGATCGACGAAATCGTCAACGAACGCGAACGCAGCTCCTTGACCTGCTCGGTCAAACGATCGTGGCGGCGATGCAACTTCTGAATATGATATCCGTTGGCAATATACAAAAACATCAATACGACGATGAACAGTACATAGGGATACATCCGTCGCACTTCGACCCGTGTCAGGATACTGCCGGAGAGCACCTGGGCCAGATTCCGTTCAAACCAGGAAGGACCTTTAACTTTGGGCGAATCACTTGCAGAAACGGGATCATTTTCTGAGGGAACATTTCCCGATTCAGCAGTATCTGACTCCTCGTTCGAATCGGTCTGTTGCAGATCGTTGTCCTCATTATCGGCCAGATGATCCGTGTCTCGATCTACTGCATTCCGGCCGGTCCTTCTCGTTCGGGGACCACTCTCCGGATCGTTCCCGTTACGAGATCTGCCTGAACGCTGTTTTCCAAACACGCTGCTTCGACCTGACGGTTCTGAATCATCCTCAAGCATCACATACGCCCCCTCCAACAGATCAGCCTCTTCGGCTGCGGCCTTTTCAGCACGGGACACCAGTTCATCTAATGCTGTCCACTTCTGCGGTTCGTTATGTTCGACTCTTCTGCTCATCACCTGATCTTCAACGATCCAAACACCGTTATTCTTATTCTGGACTTTTTACTTTTCAGCGTATCAAGAATTTAGAAAGACTGATTCAAAACTCTTTTACATCCTCCTGACCCTCCACACGATCAATACAAATGTAACCTAATTTTTGCAACACCGCAGCAGTTTTATCACCGCTTTTCACTCTACCAATAGTTATTCTCGGATTACCTTCGAGCCTGAATTACACATCATGCGAAAGTGGATGCGGCACAATCTCCGACGTATCGAAGTCGCCCCAATGCTCCGCCACATAATCCAATGTAGCGCAAATTTCAGCAGGGTCGAAAAGTGTTACTAACTTCAACCGGGTTGATTTGAAATCGGGCAAGCCTTTGAAATAGCACGACAGATGGCGGCGCATCTCTAACACACCCGCCTTTTCCCCTTTGAATTCGATCGACTTGGCCAGGTGCAATTTCGCCAACTCGACACGTTCACTCACCGACGGTTGTGGCAACAGCTCTCCCGTCTGCAAATAGTGCCGGATTTCAGCAAAAATCCACGGACGTCCATATGTAGCCCGACCGATCATCACACCATCCACACCATAACGGGCAAAGGCTTCGGCCGCCTTCTGCGGTGAATCGATATCACCATTGCCAATAATAGGAATATGCATCCGAGGATTGCGTTTCACCTCACCGATCAATGTCCAATCGGCCTCTCCCCGATACATTTGAGCGCGGGTCCGACCATGAATCGTCAATGCCGCAATGCCCACATCCTGCAATCGTTCGGCAATCTCCACAATATTTTTCGAGTCCTCGTCCCAACCCAAACGGGTTTTTACCGTTACCGGCAGGTGCACAGCCTCGACGATACGTCGAGTCATTTCAACCATTTTGGGCACATCACGCATCATGCCGCTACCAGCTCCCCTACCGGCGATTTTGCGCACCGGACATCCGAAATTGATGTCAATCAGATCGGGTCCTGCCGCTTCAGCCATCTTAGCCGCTTCAACCATCGGTTCGATCAGATGACCGTATAATTGGATACCCACCGGCCGTTCATAATCAAAAATCGACAGTTTGGCCAACGCTTTGGAGGCATCACGAATCAACCCGTCACTGGGGATAAACTCGGTATAGACCATATCGGCCCCATAACGTTTACACATGAAGCGAAACGAGGGATCAGTCACATCCTCCATCGGAGCCAAAAAGAGCGGCTTGTCGCCGAGATCGATCGAAGCAATTTTCACGGGTCGAAAAGAGTTTATTGATACTGAGCAGCACCTTCGCACATCTTATGCATTGCCAATGAGGGCAAAAAATAGGCACGATGCTACTCTTCCGCGCAAAAATAGCTATCTTTGACGACAAAATCGCAATCGTATCACCCATGAATATTGAAAATTTCCTGCAACAAAAGGCAGCTGAGACGGTAGCCGCTTTGTACGGACCTGCTGATCCTGCCGCTATTCAGATTCAAAAAACCCGCAAGGAGTTTGAAGGCGACTATACTTTGGTTGTCTTTCCGTTGTTGAAACTCAGTCGCAAAAAGCCCGAAGATACGGCCACCGAAATCGGTGAAGCCCTGGTCAAAAATGTTCCCGAGATCAAAGGGTATAACGTCATCAAAGGTTTCCTCAACCTGTCGCTGAGCAATCAGTTCTGGGGAGATCGGTTGGCAGAGGTGGTTGCTGATCCCGACTATGGGAAAGCACAACCCACCGGGCGTACCATCATGGTCGAATATTCATCTCCCAATACCAATAAACCGTTACACTTGGGTCATATCCGCAACAACCTGTTGGGATATTCGGTTTCTCAGATTCTGGAGGCTGCGGGTAACCGAGTAATCAAAGTCAACCTGGTCAACGACCGCGGAATTCACATCTGCAAATCGATGTTGGCTTGGCAGCTATTCGGAAACGGCGAGACTCCAGCCAGCTCCGGGATCAAAGGCGACCATTTGGTAGGCAACTATTATGTTGCTTTCGACAAGGCCTACAAAGCTCAGATCAAAGAGCTCGAGGCGAAAGGCATGAGCGAAGAGGAGGCCAAGAAAGAGGCTCCGATCATGCAGCAGGCACAGGCCATGCTGCGCAAATGGGAGGCCAAAGACCCCGAAGTGTACAACCTTTGGGAGACGATGAACGGCTGGGTATATGAAGGTTTCGACAAGACCTACAAAGAGCTGGGCATCAGCTTTGACAAGATATATTACGAATCTCAGACCTATCTGTTGGGCAAATCGCTGGTTGAAGAGGGACTCGAGAAGGGTATCTTCTTCCGGAAAGAGGACAACTCGGTGTGGATCGACCTGGCAGCCGATGGTCTCGATCAGAAATTATTGCTGCGCGGAGACGGTACATCAGTTTACATGACCCAGGATTTGGGAACGGCTCTGACCCGTTTCAAAGAGGAGAATCTCGATGCGATGATCTACGTTGTCGGCAACGAGCAGAACTACCATTTCCAGGTACTGAAACTGATCCTGTCGAAATTGGGTTATCAGTGGGCCGATCAAATCACCCACCTTTCATACGGCATGGTCGAACTGCCCGAAGGCAAGATGAAATCGAGAGAGGGCACCGTCGTAGATGCCGACGACCTGATCGACGAAATGGTAGCTACCGCTCGTGAAATGTCGCAGGAGTTGGGCAAACTGGACGGTCTGAGCGAAGAGGAGATTGCTGCGATCTGCCACATGGTCGGTTTGGGTGCACTGAAATATTTCATTCTGAAAGTTGATCCGCGCAAGACGATGCTGTTCGATCCGCGCGAATCAATTGACTTCAACGGCAACACCGGTCCATTCATCCAATACACCCATGCCCGAATCAAATCGGTACTGCGCAAAGCAGCCGCTCAGGGCATTGCTCCGGCCGACAAAATCGACGGCTCGTTGCTGGTTCCCGAAGAGGTGGCACTGGTTGGTCAATTGACTGACTATCCGGCTACCGTGGCTGCAGCTGCCGAGAATTTTGCACCTTCAATCATTGCGAACTACGCCTACGAGCTGGCCAAAGGCTACAATAGCTACTATCACGACTTCCCGGTAATCCGTGAAAGCGATCCAGCCAAACAGGCTCTGCGTCTGACGTTGGCCGCTACAGTAGCGCGCACGTTGGCTTCCGCAATGGCTCTGCTGGGCATTAACGTTCCAGAACGCATGTAAGACGACACACTTTGTGTCTCAATAAAGCAATGCAATGGGCATCGTCAAACGGGACAGTATCGCCATTACCATCCTCTCCTACATTGGAGTGGTGGTGGGTTATGTGAATAAAATACTACTGTTCCCGAACTTTCTGAGCGAGGAGCAGGTCGGTTTGACCAGCATCCTCGTCTCTTTGGCGGTGATGTATGCCCAATTCTCTGCATTAGGGATCAACTCGACCGTCGTCAAGTTCTTCCCCTTTTTCCGCACACCCGACAAACGGCATAACGGACTCTTTTTCTGGTCCGCATTAGGAGTCTCTATCGGTTTTCTGCTTTTTACGGCCCTCTTTGTCATCTTCCGGGAGCCGGTCATGCACTACTTCTCGAAAGAGTCACCGCTGTTGTCGGAATATTACCTGATGCTGATCCCGTTAGGATTGGCCACACTCTTCTATAACTTTTACAGTGCCTGGTTGCAGGCGCTCTCCCGCACCATCATCTCATCGGCCGTTTACGATGTACTGTTGCGACTGTTTATTACTGCCGAAATTTCGCTCTACGCGCTCGGACTAATCGATTTCGAACAGTTTATGGTCGGCTACATCATTATCTATTTTGTACCGACCCTGATTCTGCTGCTCTACACCATCTACCTCAAGGAGTCCTATCTGCATCCAGTGGTCACCTCCCGCACTAAAAAATTGGTGGCTATTGCCGGCATTTACGGGCTATGGCAATATCTCGGAGGAGCCTCGGTTTTCCTGACCAGCGTAATCGATCAAACCATGCTGGCCGGCATGGAGGGGTTGATGCAGGGCGGTATCTACGCCATCATGATGTATATGGTCAGTGCAATGTTGATTCCCTACCGTTCGATGATCAAGGTGGCCACACCAGTGGTAACCAATCTCTGGAAAGAGCGGGATATGAAAGGAATGCAGCACATTCATCGAGAAATGTCACAGATGAACCTGATCGTTGGGTGCTTTTTCTTTTTAGCGATCTGGATCAACCTCGACAACATCTTCTCGTTGATGCCGGACTCCTATTCGGCAGGCCGTTACGTCTTTCTGTTTTTGGGACTTGGGCGTGTATTCGAAATGTACGCCGGACTGACGGGGGTGATCCTCATCACCAGCAAGCGTTATCGGTACGATTTCACCTTCTCGATCCTGCTGGTGGGTTTGACCGTTGCCACCAATGCAGCCCTGATCCCCTCTTTGGGAATGAACGGTGCCGCCATCGCCACCATGATCACGGTGGTGGTCTACAACCTGATCCGTATGGCTTTTGTTTGGAAATTTTTCAGGCTACAACCTTTTGCAATCAAGGACTGCTGGGTGGTCGTCCTTACTGCAGCCATGATCGGACTCTCAACAGTGATCCCCTATTTAGGCAACTTCATTCTCGATGCTGCAGTTCGCACCTTGGTCATCTCGGTGATCTTCGGAGGGGTTATCTACTATTCACACACCAGCCAACAACTGAACGAGACGATTGATGAGTTGCTGGCGAAAGTCGGAATCCGCCTGCCCCACTGATCCTGTAAATAATCCAGAACGGGAAGGCGATCGACTACTCTCAACGGCTATCTATTTTTCATGCCGGTTGATCACTAACCTCCTCTACTTTCCATCGGCGAGGAGCTGTAAACGGACGAATCCCCGTTTGTTTTCAATTCCCCACTTTTCTCCTCAAAATATTGATATAGAAAGGATACGCACGACAGCCTCACTCCGCTCTGGAGGTTCTCTTGTCCGCTCACCGGATTCTCCGCCGTGCATATCCTATATCCGTACACCCACTAACCTCCAGGCACTCCATTCCTCTATTGCGGATTGTGGACAGGCTCAGATTTTCTCAATCACAAAAGCGGCCCGCCGATACTCGGCAGACCGCTACAAAAAGAAAATATATAAAGACGGAGAGTTCGCTAAACGAGGCCCTTATAATTACAATTAAGGACGAATGTCACATCTATTTTCGGCGATTATCTGTTTTTGCAGGTTCATTGGCCGCCAAAGATCCCACATATTTGATTGCATGCCCCGGAGTAAACATCGTCATGATCACTTCGCCAGTCGCAGTTGTCAAATAGATTCCGAAACGATAAGTCGTTTCATCCTCCGGATTTTGAGCGCTGAATGTAATACTCCATCCAGACTGCGTCTTGGTGATTTGGTAATCCTGCACCTGTTGTGCATCGAAGTTGAGGACCTCAACATAAGGATTCAAATACCCCCACAACGTGGGTAAATGAACCTCCAGATGGCCATCAGGAAATAGAGCCAAATAATAATAAACATTATTGACCATCTGTTGACTACCACCGGGCAATTCGTAGATACTGATCGGCAAGAATTGATAATTCTGTGATTTGATCAACGAATCCTGCTGGGCCGCAAAACGTGCATCCCGTTGGGCTCTAACCTCGGCTCGCGCCTGGCGGCGCGAGCTTGTGGTAGAGATATTTGTAGTCGCAGGGGACATTTCTGGCTGCTGGGCAAAAAGTGCTGTACCAGCCAACAACATCACCACAGACAAGAACCATCCATCTCTTTTCATTCTCAGAAATTGTGTTAGTACAGTTTACTAATGGTACCCTGGTAAGTAACCGGATTGAACTGATCTGTTTCGATGGTCAGCACACCCTCCTGCGTAATCGAGGTAATCGTCAGAGTGAAGGTGTAGTTATATTCGGTCATGGCATTGGTTTTAAACGTAACCGTCCATCCATCCTTGGTTTGTACAGCCGAATACTGGCTTACCTGCGGCATAATAGCGTTCAAGGTGGTCATAACAGGTGCCAAACCTTCGTTATTCTGAATGTAAGGCAGATCTACATCCACATACGACGGTTTAATAGTCAATTTGAAATTCGGGTTGTAGATCATGTGCGGCATACCGGCAGGCATCTGCTGGAACTGATCGGGAGTAAACACGAACCCTTTGGACATCACTACCGAATCCATCATTTTAATATCGGCAGCATTCCGTGCAGCACGAGCCTGAACACGCTCAATACGGCGAGCAACATAATCAGCATCTGGAACAACAATGGTAACAGTTTGTGCAGATACAGACAAACCGAACAGGCTAGTAGCCATCAAAAGAAGTAAATTTTTCATAGCATTTAAATATAAAATTAGAGTATTGGATAAATACATTGAAAGTTCTTATAACAAGTCCTTTCGACCAGGTTATAGAACAAAATCCTTGCCTAATTTTATCTTTAAACACCCTTTCAACATTTTCTTGTAAAAAAAGTGATAATTAACCTAAAATTCGGTTTTAAAAAGAACAGTAAGGGGCATATTCCCGATAGGAGTATGCCCCAAAAGAAGATTTATAAACGTCTTGCTTAAATCGCTTCAAACACCTCTTTACCTTCTTGGCAAAGCGGGCAAACCCAATCTTCGGGCAGTTCTTCAAACGGAGTGCCTGGTTCAATACCGTTATCGGGGTCACCTACTTCAGGATCATATACATATCCACAAACTTCACATTTGTACTTTTTCATCTTTTTCTTTTTTTTAATTATGCGACAATAAACTTGTTACTATATACTGATTACAATGAATCATCAGCTTCAATTCAACAATCGACTCGTTCGGATTTTGGTTTTACTCTATAATGGGATATTTACATCAGTCCTTCTTTAAACATGAATGACTCCCATCCGACCGGTATGATTCCGAAAGCAATATACATATAATTTCGACAAATCACACTATGGACTCACTTTTTTATAGTATGGTCAGTCTTTTTCGCCGAAAGGATTCACGGAACAACTAGGCCGCATTTTTTCAACATCACATCCATCCCCCTATTGGCCACCATCTATCACATTGACAAACGATCGATCAGGGTTCTATTGCAGCAATCAGCCCCATGGATTATCTCTACACATTCCGTTCCAAAACGAACGATCACACATCAATAACACCTCACACGGCTATTTCACCTCTTTTCAAAGAACGACAGTTATATCTATCGCACTTATAATTGAATTATGCCACACCTATATAAAACACAGGGGCGGCAAAAGTTATTTTGCCGCCCCTGTGCTGTGACTTATGGACTTATTTATTAATAGGTACAAATACCTGTGTAGGTCTGAGGTGAAAGACGACGCAACTCCTCTTTTACAGATTCCGACACATCCAATCCATCAATGAACAGAGCAATATCCTCATGGGTAATTGCCTTATTGGTACGAGTTAGAGCTTTGAGCGCCTCATAAGGATTTGGATAGCTCTCGCGACGCAAAATGGTCTGAATACCTTCAGCTACAACGGCCCAATTGTGTTCCAGATCTCCGAGGATTTTTTCCTGATTAACAATCAGTTTGTTCAATCCCTTGAGGATAGACTGGAACGATACGATCGTATGAGCCATCGGCACTCCAACATTACGCAATACGGTCGAATCGGTCAGGTCGCGTTGCAGACGTGAAATCGGCAATTTTGCTGAAAGATGGTCCAGAATAGCATTGGCGATTCCGAGGTTGCCTTCTGCATTTTCGAAGTCGATCGGATTGACTTTGTGCGGCATCGCTGATGAACCGACCTCGCCAGCCTTGATCTTCTGTTTGAAATACTCCATCGAAACATACGACCAAATATCCCGACACAAGTCGATCAGAATCGTGTTGATACGACGCAAATTATCGAAAATAGCTGCAAGGTTATCGTAATGTTCGATTTGGGTCGTTACCTGCGAACGATCCAGTCCCAACACCTCATTTACAAAGCGATTGGCAAAGCTGATCCAATCTACCTGCGGATAGGCCACCGAATGGGCATTGAAATTACCGGTTGCACCGCCAAATTTTGCCGGAGCTTTGAGGGTACGCAACATCGCGACCTGTTTGGTGAGACGATCGACAAAAACTTCGATCTCCTTGCCCAAGCGAGTTGGAGAGGCAGGCTGACCATGAGTATGGGCCAACAACGGAATCTCACGCCACTCTTCAGCCAACGATTGAAGTTTAGCAATCAATTCATCGAGCATCGGGTTGTACACCTCGGCAAGAGCCTCTTTCAAACTATATGGGATCGATGTATTGTTGATATCCTGCGAGGTCAAGCCAAAATGGATAAACTCTTTATATGGATGCAAGCCGAGCTTGTCCATCTTCTCCTTGAGCAGATATTCGACCGCTTTGACATCATGGTTCGTTGTCCGTTCGATCTCCTTCACGCGAAGGGCATCGGCTTCTGTAAACTGGCGATAGACATCACGCAATGCCTCCAATGCCGTTTTATCTACATCTTTGAGCTGGGGCAAAGGCAGTTCGCACAGGGCGATAAAATATTCCACCTCCACCAGCACACGGTAACGAATCAAAGCATATTCAGAAAAATAACCGGCCAGAGCCTCGCATTTGTCACGATAGCGGCCGTCGATCGGGGATATAGCGGTCAACTTGGTCAATTCCATGGCTTAGATAAATTTAGAAACGAATAACAAATATAGGGTTTATCCCGTTGAATACAAAATAATAGGCAAAACTTCGCAACCTTTCGTATCGGAGGGGGTGAAAGCGGGAGCGCACGTTGCGTTTTAGCGGAAAACCCTTACCTTTGCAATTTAGGGAAGAATTTTCAAAACAGGGCAATTCAAACACCCACAACACGACCTTCCCGACCGAGTTTACACCCGACAGAAGGGCGTTTACACAAGACAAAATTATGGACGGCATATTGAGTTTCATTCTTTTCCTGATCATTGGTTTCTATGTAGCGGGATTGATTGGGCGAGTGCTTTTGCGTCGTTGGATCATGCGCAAACAAAAGGAGTTCGAGCAGGGAGGCAATCCTTTTTTCCGGGCTTATACCTGGAGCAGTGGCAGCCAGACTCGCAACGACTCGCAGCGCAAACCTGAAGGAAAGGTCACAGTTGAACAGACTCGCGTAACAGAGAAACGGGTCAGTGGCGAAGTCGGCGACTATGTAGATTACGAAGAGATCAAGGAGAGCAAATAGATTTTTGGGGTTACACCCTGAGCAGCATACGCGCGACAGGCTACGGCATATACAACAGATCCCGGGATAAAACATATAAATTAATCCAGCGTTTACGTTACAAAGGGGAACAGAAGCAAGGGTAAGCTCCGACAAGCTAACCAGGACCTCAACAGAGCTCAGGGATGCGGACCAGGGCTCTATGTGTAGCCACGGAGAGGCGGTTGCAACAACATTCACACAAGAGCAAGCTGCATGGAGGTTGATTCGGTGGAATATTCCATACATAAGGAGATAACACCTCTCCAGATGCAAAACAGAGCTTGTGAAGCTTGAAGTTACTGCAGCCAAGAAGAACAAACGGATCACGGCTCGGCCAATATGCAGAATGCAGAGCATGATGAGATTTATATGTTGCTTCGGGTACACACAAGTAAAAAAGGGAACGATAATTGAACGCTCCTACAGAAACATAAGACAATAGGCGGATGAAAAACTTTTTCGAACTGATCGGACGCTACTTCATGTTGATGAGCAAGACCTTCTCCCGTCCGGAGAAGTTCTCGATCTATCGCAAGCGCGTTATGGTCGAAATGGCAAGCCTTGGCCTCAACTCAATCGGCATTGTAGCCATCATCTCGGTTTTCATGGGTGCAGTCATCGCCATCCAGATGGCCCTCAACCTCGAATCGCCCTTCATTCCGCAATACCTAATCGGATACGCGACTCGTGAATCGATGTTGTTGGAGTTCTCCTCAACAGTCGTCGCCCTCATTTTGGCCGGCAAGGTAGGATCGAACATCGCCTCCGAGATCGGCACCATGCGCATTACCGAGCAGATCGATGCCCTGGAAATCATGGGTGTCAACTCTTCGAGTTACCTGATACTGCCCAAAATCATTGCCACCGTACTCTTTTTTCCCTTCTTGACAATTATGAGTATGGGGATCGGAATTGCCGGCGGTTATTTGATTTCGGTACTGACCGGAGCGGTCAACCCGGAGGCCTACCTCACCGGTATCCGCTACGACTTCAAACCATTCTACATCACCTATTCACTGGTCAAATCATCGGTATTTGCCTTCATCATCACCTCCATATCGGGCTTTTTCGGCTATTATGCCAACGGTAATTCGCTGGAGGTAGGACGTGCCAGTACCAAAGCAGTGGTTGTAAGCAGTATCGTCATTCTGATCTTCAACCTGATCCTCACCCAAATCATGTTAACTTAAGATGATCCGAGCTGAACATATCATTAAATCATTCGAAGGACGCACCGTACTGAAAGATATTTCGGCCACCTTCGAAACCGGCAAGACAAACCTGATCATCGGACAGAGCGGATCGGGGAAAACGGTATTGCTTAAATCGTTGGTCGGACTACATACGATCGACAGCGGCAAGATTTTCTACGATGACATTTGTTATACCACACTCTCTTTCAAAGAGCGTAAGGCCATTCGTCAGCAGATCGGCATGATCTTTCAGGGAGGAGCCTTGCTCGACTCATCGACAGTCGAAGAAAATGTACGTCTGCCGTTGGATCTTTTCACCGATCAAAGCGCTTCAGAAAAGGCTGACCGGGTCAACTTCTGTCTGCAGCGGGTGAACCTACGGGATGTGAATCATCTCTACCCTGCCGAACTGAGTGGAGGTATGATCAAACGTGTAGCTATTGCCCGTGCCATAGTCATGAATCCGAAATACCTCTTCTGTGATGAACCGAACTCTGGTCTCGACCCGATGACTTCGGTTGTGATCGACAACCTGATCAAGGAGATCACCGAAGAGTACAACATCACCACCATCATCAACACCCACGACATGAACTCCGTGCTGGAAATCGGAGAGCACGTCATTTTCATTTACAAAGGCGAAAAATGGTGGGAAGGAACCAAACACGAAATTTTGCATGCCGACAATCGCGAACTCAACGAATTTGTCTTCGCCTCTTCCATGGCAAAACGGGCCAAAGCCTGCAGTGGTCTTGACCTTACCGCCACGAAGAATTAACGTCGGTTGGACCAGCTGCATGAGTGAAAGACAAGACTTTAATAAAAAAATTTAATATCCTTTTTTTGCAGGGTTTTCGATTTTTATGTACTTTTGCAGACGAAGTGTTGAAAGAACAGTTAAACAACCTTAATATTAAACAGTTATGTCAAAGATTAAAATCGGTATCAACGGTTTCGGCCGTATCGGACGTTTGGTGTTCCGTGCCGCAATGGACAAGAACGATGTAGAGATCGTCGGCATCAACGACTTGATCAGCGTTGACTACATGGCTTACATGCTGCGTTATGACACCATGCACGGTCAGTTCAAAGGTTCTATCGAAGTAAAAGACGGCAACCTGGTTGTCAACGGTCACTCAATCCGCGTAACCGCTGAGAAAGATCCTGCAAACTTGAAATGGGACGAAGTTGGTGCTGAATACGTAGTAGAGTCAACCGGTCTGTTCCTGACCAAAGAGAAGGCTGAGGCTCACTTGAAAGCTGGTGCAAAACGTGTTGTAATGTCTGCACCTTCGAAAGACGACACCCCAATGTTCGTAATGGGTGTTAACCACACCACTTACGCTGGTCAGTCAATCATTTCGAATGCATCTTGCACCACCAACTGCTTGGCTCCTATCGCCAAAGTTCTGAACGACAAATTCGGTATGGTAGAAGGTTTGATGACCACCGTACACTCAACCACCGCTACTCAGAAAACTGTTGACGGTCCTTCTATGAAAGACTGGCGTGGTGGCCGTGCTGCTTCTGGCAACATCATCCCATCTTCAACCGGTGCTGCTAAAGCTGTAGGTAAAGTTATCCCTTCACTGAACGGTAAATTGACCGGTATGTCACTGCGTGTTCCTACCCTGGACGTATCAGTAGTTGACTTGACCTGCACCCTGGCTAAAGACGTTACCTACGATGAGATTTGCGCTGCAATGAAAGAGGCTTCTGAAGGCGAACTGAAAGGCATCCTGGGTTACACTGAGGATGCAGTTGTTTCTTCAGACTTCCTGGGCGATCCTCGCACCTCTATCTTCGACGCAAAAGCTGGTATCCAGCTCTCTCCTCGTTTCGTAAAAGTTGTTTCTTGGTACGACAACGAGTGGGGTTACTCTAACAAAGTTCTCGAGCTGATCGAGTACACCAGCAAAATCAAATAATTAGGACTTACCTAAGATTTTGCGAAACAATACTCCGAAGAGGCGTTCCGAAAGGAATGCCTCTTCTTTTTTGTGGACCTATCAGAAACTCGCCCACCACTAAGGGAACAGATACTATGTCCTCATAGAGAATCTCGATATTGATAATAAAAATATAAAGAGGCTCACATACCTTTACCAGTTCTGTCTTAGCAAATTGTTTGAATGCACCTTCAGCCATCCGTTTCTACTTCCCTACACATCGAATCTTAAGAATTGCTATCAGACATAAAATTCTTTGTAGCATAGCATCAAACATCGATCAGGAAATTGACTCGAGCAAAAAAAGAGGGAGTACACTTGATGTACTCCCTCTTTTATTAACTTAAATCTGATACGGAACTTTTCGTGCCTCGAACAGAAAAGAACAACCTATTGGTAATCCTTATTATTCCTCACGACATACTTGCTTCCATAATAGGAAACGTTCCATATACCCAAAAACAAAATCACAAAAGGTTACTTTTTGAGTTTAGCAATGATTTCGTCGGCAACCTTCTTACCCGACATCAACATGCCACCGAAAATCGGTCCCATACGAGGTGTACCCGAAACGGCAGAAGCAGCCATACCACAAACATACAGACCGGGATAGATCTCTTTGGTTCCTTTGACCACTTCATCCTCACCAGCAGCTACATCCAACGAACGTTCACCGATTACACCGCCGGTCTCAGTAGCCAATTGAATACCATTTTTGCGAGCTACAGTAGCGGCAATTTCGCTATCGTGACCAGTACCATCGACGACCACTTTCGCCAAGATATTCAGTGGATCGACATGCAATCCTTCACGCAAAACCGGAGTCCAGTTGACCACAACACCGCTTACGACATTGTTTTTGAAGATCACATCCTCAACTGAATAGCAGTTGAAAATCGTTGCACCTTCGTGCACGGCACGATACAACAGCGCAGACGTACTCTCCACGGAATCCATCACATAGAGTCCCTCATCACAGGGTGCATAATTGATTCCGAACTCTTTGACAATATCGATCGCCTCTTGCTGGATTACGATCTGGTTAAACATCATCGCACCACCCCACATACCGCCGCCGGGTGACAGCTTACGGTCAAACTGAGCCACTTTCAACCCAGCTTTTGCCAAATAGTAGGCAGCGACAATACCCGAAGGGCCTCCACCGACAATAGCGACATCGAGATTCAGGTTCTTCTCCAGCTTTTCAAAATAGGTGCTAATAATGCCTTTAGATACTTTTGTTTCAATCATGATTTTGAACAGAGTTACAAAATTGCGGTTTCCCGAGAGCGACTACTCGGCATAAATAAAGTTGATGGTCTGTTTGCAATCGGCGCCCAATGTTTTGGAAACAGGGCAGGTCAAAGCTGCATTTTCAAGAATTTTCCGCTGTTTGGGCTCATAATTTTTAGGGAAGTGCACATCGATTTTAATCTCACCGATACGACGCGGATCTGCAGCCATCACTTTGGAAATACTCATACGAGTTCCAACAATGTCAATATTGTGAGTATTACCTGCAATGCCCATCAACGTCATCATGCAATTCCCCAAAGCAGTAGCCACGAGATCGGTCGGAGAGAACGATTCGCCTTTGCCGTGGTTATCCACAGGAGCATCGGTAACGATTTTAGTACCAGACTGCATATGGGTAGCTTCAGTCCGGAGTCCACCCAAATAAACGGTTTCAACAGTTGCCATATTCCAATTTTTAATTGATTATTTCTGATTATTCTGTTTGTTCATAGAGCTAAGCGCCCAAAGAGCCGCCGCTCCGATTCACAAAGATAGAATTTTATTTGGCATGTTCTCGATCCTCTTTCTTTAATATAGTATAGAGCCAAAACGTTTCGCTGCTTTTTGCTTTTGAGCCAGCCGTCCCCCCTCCTTTTCAAACCATACGTCCAGGCAACTTTTTATTATATGGATGCTGCAAAATTTGACACCATCGCACATGAACAGAGGAGCAAGCGCGTGTGAGCACATCTATCTTATCCGGTACGCACCACGCAACTATATATTGATCTGCATAAAAAGGTTATCTTTGCAACACCACTCAGCATTTGAAAACTGATTAAAACTTTCCGACATGAATATTACCTCCGCAACTTTTCGTTGCAGCAGCCAAAAGCTCTCGCAATGTCCTGCCGATAATCGGCACGAATTTGCCTTCATTGGCCGTTCGAATGTCGGCAAGTCCTCCTTGATCAATATGCTGACCGATTCTCCTTCGCTGGCAAAGGTCTCCTCTACACCCGGCAAAACCAAACTGATCAACCATTTTCTAATTAATGGCAATTGGTATTTGGTCGATCTGCCAGGTTACGGTTATGCGCGGGTATCGAAAAGTGAACGCCGCGAGTTTTCAAAACTGATTCTCGACTACGTGCTCGAACGTAAACAGATGCACTTCCTTTTCGTATTGGTTGACTCCCGGCTCGAGCCTCAAAAGATCGATCTGGATTTTATCAATCTACTGGGCGAACACGGCATTCCTTTTGGCATTGTTTTCACCAAATGCGACAAGCTCTCTTCCAATCAAGCTGAATCGAATATAGCCCGATACCGCCGCACCCTGCTGCAAAGTTGGGAAGAGCTTCCCCCCATGTTCCGCACCTCATCTGAGAAACGTCAGGGACGCGAGGCAATTCTTGATTTTATTAACAATTGCCTGACTGCAGTCCCCCAAGAGATCGGGAAATAACGGACGTACGCCCTCTTTGGGCATTGAAAATGGGTACTCTATGAAAAAAGTTCCGTTTTCCAATCCTCAATTAGCTGAAAAAAACTACCTTTGTAACGCTAAAGCATAACGCAAAACATACCCATCATGGCGATTCACAAACTCAAATTTTTTGCCTGCCGCCAATCGCGCTATCTGGCCGAAAAAATAGCCAAAAGTTTCGGCACGGAATTGGGAGATTCGACCGTTCTGGAATTCAGCGATGGCGAGTTTCAGCCCGCTTATAACGAAAGCATCCGCGGATGCACTGTATTCATCATCCAATCGACCTTTCCACCCGCAGACAACCTCATGGAGTTACTGCTGATGATCGATGCAGCGCACCGTGCTTCAGCACACCGTGTAATCGCTGTAATGCCATATTTCGGATGGGCTCGTCAGGACCGCAAAGACCGTCCCCGTGTCTCAATCGGCGCAAAAATGGTAGCCAACCTGTTGCGTGCTGCCGGCGTTGACCGAATCATGACCATGGACCTGCATGCCGATCAGATCCAAGGCTTCTTCGATATTCCTGTAGATCACCTATATGCAAGCAGCATCTTTGTTCCTTACATGCAGAGCTTGAACATCGAAAACCTTTCGATTGCCGCTCCTGACATGGGTGGTGCAAAACGTGCAAATGCCTATTCACAGCACCTCAATGCTCCGATGATCATCAGCCACAAACAGCGTGAACGGCCAAACGTTGTCGGTAAAATGACAGCTATTGGTGATGTTGTAGATCGCAACATTATCATTGTGGACGATATGATCGATACCGCAGGGACTATCACCAAAGCTGCCGACATGTTCATGGAACGTGGAGCTCGCAGTGTTCGTGCTGCTGTCACACACCCATTGTTGTCAGGCCCTGCATACGACCGCATCAACAAGAGTGCATTGCAGGAGGTGATCGTTACGGACACCATTCCGTTGAAGCAGGACGAAGATCTGTCTAAATTTACAGTTCTTTCGGTTGCCGACATCTTTGCAGATGTTGTTGAGCGAGTTCACAACTACAAAGAGATTAGTTCTCGTTTCATATTTTAGCTTCATTTTTTTTGGATTTATCCAAAAATAGCTTAGCTTTGTAGCCCGGTTGGAGGGATATACCTCCACAATCAGTCAATAAGGCCCGGAGAGGTGGGTGAGTGGCTGAAACCACCAGTTTGCTAAACTGACGTACTGGGTAACCGGTACCACGGGTTCGAATCCCGTCCTCTCCGCGATGAAGGGTGTAAATCAAGCATTTGCGAGGTTTGCACCCTTTGTTGTATACAGAAGTCACTATCTGTTTGGTCGAGTATATAACCATTGAGGTTATGCAACTCTATATACATGACATATTTAATTGAATACAGAGCTATAAAATTCAGTCTCTATTTTGTTGAATACGTTACATTTGTCTGATTTTATGAATCAAACAAAAAGTATACTAATTGCGAATCCAGCCATCTATATAAAAACTAAATATGATAAATATATATCCAATTTTTTACAATAAAAAGCAATATCTAGATTTACTCCTTCTTGCGGATGAGCAGGAGTCCATGATTGATCGCTATTTGGAACGCGGGGATATGTTTGTCCTGGCTGATAACAATGAGGTGAAAGCTTCATGCGTTATAACAGAAGAAGGCAATGGCATCTACGAAATCAAAAGTATTGCTGTTTATCCGCAGTTCCAGCGCAAGGGGTATGGGAAAAAGTTGATATCCTTTCTTCTGGAACATTATAAAACGCGCTGTCATACTATGCTGGTCGGTACCGGAGACTCACCTATAACCATATCCTTTTACAACAGTTGCGGATTTATATATTCACACCGAATCCCCAATTTTTTCACAGATAATTATGACCATCCGATTTTTGAAGCGGGGAAACAATTGAAAGATATGATTTACCTTAAAATTAGTACAAGTAGATAATTGCAGTCCTAAAGGGTGTGAGTCTATTTTTTGTAAAGAAAGAAATATTGCAACCACTTTGGTAACGTACTCAATAACTTGTATCCAATACGCTACCAATGTTAATCTCCTCTTTGCAGGTCTTCTCTTTAGTGTCCAACGTTTCATCAGTGAAGAATTAAAAAGTAGGAGAAGAGCTTGCTTATTGTTGTGTTACAACATGAGTGTATTCCCTGCTTGAGGAAAAGTATGAGATAAGCATGTGTTGTTCCCTAAAATAGGGAAGAGCCTTATTGCGACAGAGAGGGGATCAGTTTGATTGTTTGTGTGAAAAATAAAAAAGGCGTTCATAAATTTTATGAACGCCTTTTTAGTAAGATTGGCGGAGAGGACGGGTTACGAACCCAGTCTCTCACTTGCTTTAAGTTCAGTAACTTCTATTTCACAATTTTGCCTGTCGCACTTCAATGGGGTATGATTTGGAGTGCTTCATCGTGTTGACATTGGCTTCATGCTGTTCGCTTTTGTCTTGTATTTAACACTCGACACAAATACAAGAAAATGATTGAAAAATGAATGTAACGGTTTGAAGAACCCAGCATAAAATATAGAATCAATGTTTATAATGTCTCTATTGGCACCCTGACACGAAGGAATTTATCTTTGTGTAGATCAATATGTAAGCAATCATTCCAAAATATGATTTTCAGCATGCCAATACGTTTTAAGTGAAAGAAATTTCCCATTTGCCCCATCTTATCAAAATCGACATATCAATTAGTTCTATTACTGTATATGATGAGTCTGGTGGCATTATTTCTATCTAACCGATAGAATTATATTTATGCAGCATGTATTTATACTGGATCATCTGTCAGAAACATGCGATACGGATACGATCTTTCTACGGCTTGCCGATCTATGTAAGTCTATCTAAATCTTTACATAAAAACGTCAATCTTTTTCTAATGCTGCAATATCGCAGCGATGGTGGCATCCAACTGAGGATCGTTTTTGTACATTCTATCTGTAAAAGTATTGTGGACATAAATGCCCAGTTTGACGCCAGAAAACTCCAGATCTTTCCCAGTTAGGAAGTAGCATCCCCAAGCCGACAAACAGCCCATCCATCAATGAGCCCCCAGAAGTGTATATGACCGTACGAGATGTCTCTGTTTCTGCGATTTTAGCGATGCCAAGCGTTTTAATGCCATGTCAGTCGGCTCACTTCACCTCCGTTCACCGGTACGATGAACACCTCGTTGTTGCCATTGATATCCGAGGAGAAAACAAGCAACTTGCTCTTCGGCGAGACAGAGGGATGATTCTCGTTGCCTCCGCGAGATACAAGTCGCATGGCCGTATCTTCATCAATGCCGACTCGAAATATGTCTCCATCGTATGCAAAGTAGATGATTGTCACATCAGGAGAGAGGAACGGATAATAGGGGAAGCGAAGGGTTCCTGTCTGTGCCCGAAGAGGATTCATCTATATGGAGGCTAATGAGAAGACCAACAGTAAAAACTTGATTTTGTGCATGAATTGCATTTTTATGCCCATCTTGAATATTGACAACTCATTCTCCTTTCCGATTGTTCGTATTTTATCCGATTCGAGCGAATTGAGGGAAGGGGGAGATGGGGCTAAAGGCATCATGTTTACACCTGTCGACCATTTGACGCCTTCTGTTTCCTCCGATCGACAGCTTCGCTCAACGTAGAGGGATAAAATCGATCTACCATCTGCCGGGCAACCTATAACGGAAACCAGGGTCCCCAATAGAAAAATTCCTTAACCCGAAAAAGATTCGCAGTACTCCGAAAGGTGCTGCGAATCAGAGTAATGAGGTGATTATGGTTTCAGCGTGATGTCTGCATAGCGGTTGCTGATTTCGATCTCGGCACAATGAGCGCTCTTGGGTCCGATGGTTCCTTGGAAAGACTGTACATTTTTGTCTTCTTCTGTTCCGACGGAAATCGGAGTGACTTTGAGGCCCGAGTAGTGTATCTTTCCCAAATGGGTGTACAGTGTGGCCCGTGCCGAAATCTGAGTTGATAACCCGACTGTCACACCGCAGTAAGAGGCCTGAATCCGGATACTCTCCACCTGAGGAGAGCACTTATTGATGCGTACGCCCCCTCCATACATAACGTTGCTCAAATGGCATCGTTTTTCTAGGTTGGAAATCTTAACATTGGAGAAAGAGGAACTGCCGGTAATAGCACCCAGGTTTCCGACCGTGATATCGCTGTATTTGGTCGACAAGTTGAACTCGTCGATGGACGAGGTGGTCAGAATACAGAAACTAAGGTTTAGATCCACGGAATTGGCCCGGTTGATTTTAACCTGCCCGTAAGAGCACTCGGCCGTTACCGTGTTTACATTGTCGAGGGTCATATTGCCGAATTTGAGGGAAATGTGATTGTTGCCACCTTGCAGACGATTGGCCGTCAGATTACCATATTGCAGGTTGACTTTGAGGTCGTGCTGGACATCCGTCTTGATGTTTATGTTGCCGAACTTATTGGTCAGGTCAAGGTAAACCGAAGAGGGAACGAGTACCAGGTAGTCGACCGAGATAGTGCAATTATTACAGTTCTCAAGGGAGGAGCCGAGCGAAGTTCGGGCAGTCACCGTATTCCCGCTCTGATGAAGGCTGACCGTGGCCCGGTCGGCCATTCGCCGGGCCGTTTGCTGATCCAATCCTGTACCGGTAATTTCGATCCGGAAGTCGATCTCTGAACGTTTCCCCGGAGCAATTACTACATCCCCGAACGTATTGTCGATCTTTAGCACACTGGAAGCAGAGACGGGGAAAGTACGTGTAATAACATTCTTGACCTCTACGGCTGATGTTCGGGTTGGGATGGACACCAGTGCTATCCCTGCAGCACAGAGTCCTATGAGAAGTTGTTTTTTCATAACGATGTTTTTAGAGGGTGAAATTTTGGGGAAAGAACGTGAAATTATGATAAGCGCTTATGTCGTGTTATGCGTCGGGTTTTTGTTCCGGAGAGTCGATAGAGGTATGATTGAGCAGAGTGTTCAGCATTTTTTCGATCGTTTGCAGCGATTGATGGTAAGCATTATACCGGCACACGGTGTAGCTTATCTGTTCCTGTTGGGTCATCAGAGCATATTCCGGGTCGGTGATCTGGGCGCTGGCGACGATACTACGGATCTCTTTGATGATAGCTTCGCGGCTTTGGGGATCGAGTTTCACCAATTGGCCCTCGATCTGATTGGCTTGCTTCTGGAGACGTATATCGCAGTAATGAGTTATTTGTTCTACCTCGTTCAGAGATTCTTGTTGAGTCGAAGTGGGTAAAGTAAAGTGAAAAACCAAGGCTATAGCAATCACGGCGGCCATGGCAACCATCATGGCACGGAACGTCCTCCGTTGCCAGTTTTTTTGTTCCGATTCATACAACTTTTCGACGAATCGTTCCAAATGGCCCTCGGGAGGCAATTGGTCATCGAAAGCTTCCCGGTGGGCACGAATTTTATCTTCCAGAGAGGTTTTCATGGTTTATACGGTTCTTTTTTCTTGAATCATTTGAATAAGTTTTTTGCGTGCCCGGACATATTGCGAACGGACACTTGAAGCCGAAATGTTCAGTTGCCGAGCAATTTCCTCATATTTGAGACCCTCGATCAGATGTAACGAAAGTATAATCCGGTATCCTTCGGGCAATTCTCGGATACCCTGGCGTATCATTTCTACTGTAATTTCTGTTTGTTCTTTTTCTGCCGGCTCAATCTCGTCCGGGAGAGTACTGTCGTGACGTTCGGTGAACGCTTCAAAGTGCATGTTGCGTTTGCGGAAAATGTCTATCGAATGGTTGATGGCAATCCGCCGCAATATACGTTCCATAGCCTTCTCGTTTTCTTGCAACAGATGAGGTCGGGTAAACACTTTCAGAAAGGTCTCCTGCATCACCTCTTCCGCTTCCATACTATTGCCTACGATCCGTAAACTGCTATTATAAACGCATTTGCAAAACAGGTTATAGAATTGCAACTGGGCTTTTTTATCCTGACGGAGGCAGGCCGCGACTATGCATGTGTAATTTTCCATTCCGGTGCGTTTCTAACCTGATAACGAAAGGTACGACGATTTGCTGCATCCTCATGAGGAATATTTCGGAAAACCTTGTCGAAAATTTTGGAAGCAGATCACATCAAATAGGTGTAAATCCAATCAATTCAGATTATTCTTAATGGCTAATTAACTTGTCATCGTAGTGTAACACCATAAAATGTCCATCATCTCTGACATAAATATAATCAATCCTATATGTCTCTTAAAATATATATCCCATTGACACTTATTATGTCAAGTCATGATCATGTATTTTTTTATGACAGAGGACGATCCCTTCCTGAAGAAGTTGATCGAATTGAATGTTCCCCATTGTGAGTTTACACCTTTTATTGGGGATTAGGAAAGACAGAATCTCATCTGTTTTTCGGTTGTATCAACTAATTGATCGAAAGAAGTGTCAAATATATGTTCTTGTTTATGATCTCCTATGGTTGCTGTTCTTTGCAATCCTTTTACAACACAAATCGTAATATGACAAAAAAACAGGAACCTTACCATTTCGTTTTTGACGATCCCGTTTTTAAGATAAATAGGATTCTAAATGTCTTGCTCATAACTCAAAATTTCATGTTACAAAATTCGGTTAACAATATCATTCTGAGTATTATAAGACATAAACAATGCGCGACAGCATGACCACAATTCCAGACAAATTGCACCCCATTTCACACCTGTCTCTTGGGGATACGATTTGGAGCGCAAACTTTGTCTTGTGTTGGCTTTTTCCGGTATTTGAAGGCGGAGCACAAAAAGAAAAAAAGCCTTCAAGTTTATGAACTTGAAGGCTTTGGTTTCGGATTGACTTATTTTGTCTGCTCCTTTGGCGGAGAGACAGGGATTCGAACCCTGGGTACGGTTGCCCGTACACCGCATTTCGAGTGCGGCCCGATCGGCCACTCCGGCATCTCTCCTAATCGACGTGCAAAGATAACGATTCCTTTCGATAGTTGATACGTTTAAATAAAATTTTGGTCTTTCCCGTTCAAAATCAATCGTTACGTCGATTACCACCAAACCAATACAAAATCTCTCTGTTCAAAAACAGCCTGCAACAAAATGGGTCTTAAAATTCCAGATCCCAAATACCGCAAGCCCGCTCCAATTCAATCAAAGCAACGGCACAATCATACTCAGCCTCATTGAAAGTCGTTTGAACCTCATTATATGTGCGCTGTGCATTGAGAACCTCAAGAATACCTGTCTCTCCTCGCTGATAACTGAATATCTTTTTCTGGAGAATCATCTCTGCATCTTTCAACATATTGGTATTATATCGCTGTGATTGTCTCAAAGCAATCACATATTTATGATAGGCCTGCATCACTTCCGAAGCAATTTGCAATTCAGCCGCCTCGTAACGCTTCTGACTCTGAGCAACCATAAATTGAGCTGCACGTAGCTCGCCTTTATTCGTATTCGAAAATTTCAATGGAATGCTAATTCCCGCCGAAAATCCGGTATAAGCGGGGGCTGGAGCGATCTCATTACGTACAATGTATGAATGGTTGACACCGACATTCAAGCCCAGATCAATCACCCGATTGGCTTTGGCCAGTCGCAAATTATTTTGCGACACCTCATTTGATTTCAAAGCAGCCTGCAAATCTGCTCGGTTTTGTTTCGCCATTTCAATCAATTGAGCCGGATCAAACACACGCACCGGACTGCCCAAACGTCCCTCCAAAGAGTCTGGTAGCATCATCGTACTGTCGCCTTGCAATAAAGCGAGAGCGATCAAAGCATTGCGCAATTCACCTTCGCTATCGAATACACTGTTGCGCATCGTATTCGCTTCAAGTCGGGATTGCAACGCATCGACCTGCGTAATTTCACCAAGACTAAAACGAATACTATCGGCACAAGCCAACTGATCCATCTGCCGATACGACGAAAGTTGAATATCCAATTGAGCCTTTTGTTTAAGAGCGGTCAAATATGCGATTGTAGCATCGGCTTGTAAGTTGCGGAAATAATTTTCGAGCAACATTTCCGTCACCTCCTGTTCACTACGGGCAACAGCAATTCGGGCTCGACGTTTTCCACCCAGTTCAAGAGTATAATCCAATGAAGCATCCACGCCAGAGCCCATCTGCAAGTTCCAATCCTGGTTATTTGAATACCCAACAGACAACTCAGGATCAGGCATCACTTTGGCTGCCTGCAATTTTGCAGCTGCAATATCAACGTTATATTTCTCAGCCAAATATTCGGCATTGGAACTCCGCACTTGACTGATAAATGCTTCATAGGTCAATACTCGTTTCGATTGGCCATACGACAGGCCTGCCATACAGCAACCGACAAGCACAATGAAAGTGTTCCAATATCTCATTTTAATGACGTTTTAGCGTGGTGTTTATGTGCATATCTCTTTTCCACGGCATAATAGAGAGCCGGCAGAATATATAGAATTAAAATTGTTCCAAAAAGCAGACCATAAACGATAACCGTTGCCAAAGGTCGTTGCACGTCCGAACCGATACCGGTCGAAAGCGATGCCGGCAGCAATCCCAGAACGGCCACAGTGGCGGTCATTAACACAGGGCGTAATCGATGCGCAGCTCCTGCAACTACTGCCTCTCGGAGTTCGGTACGGCGGCGGCGCAGGTTATTGATATGGGAGATCATAATGACCCCGTTTTGGATAAAGACCCCGAACAGAGCAATAAATCCGACAGCCGATGAGACATTAAAACTCATTCCTCGGACCACCAGAGCCAACATCCCACCAAAAACAGCCAAAGGCAGCATGCCGATCAACAATCCCGCTTGCCGGAATTTTCCAAAAGCAAAGAAGAGAAGCAGGAACATGACGGCAATGGTAATGGGGACAATCAGGGCCAAACGTCCGAACGCTCGGTTTTGATTTTCGAGTTGTCCGGCCCAATTCAGGTGAAACTTATCGTGATCATAGGGCACCTGCTGTTCGATTTTTTGACGAGCTTCGTTGACAAAAGAGGAGAGATCTCGTCCACGCAGATTCATCCGTACCGTCGTGAAACGTTGGTTCATCTCGCGGGAGATCATGCTGGGCCCCGTTGTCGTTTTGACCTCAGCAACTGCCGAAAGAGGAATCATTGCCCCAGACGCAGAGGTCAGCATCAGTGCTCCGATCTTCTCAGGTGTATTCCGTGACTGTTCATTATAACGGCAAATCACATCATACACCTTGCTCCCAATAAAGACCTGCGAAACTGATTTTCCGCCGATTGCCACCTCGATCAGCTCCACCACATCCGAAACATTCAGCCCATACTGCGCGATCTTGTCCCGATCAGCTACGATCTGCAACTGCGGGAGGAAAGGCTCTTCCATGATCCCGACATCGGCCACACCATCCACTTTGGCAACTACACGCTGGATATCTTCAGCTATGCGACGGCTTTCAGCGAGATCCTCTCCATAGACCTTGATAGCCAAATCACTGTGGGCCCCGGCAATCTGATCCATCACCATATCGATAATCGGTTGTGAAAAGCCCACACTGTATCCCGGCATCGTATCCACCACAGCCGCCATGTCAGCAATCAGGTCTGCCTTTTTGCGTCCGTTTTTCCAGGTATCGTAGGGTTTCAGGCCGATCATCACCTCAATATGCGAAAAGGAGAACGGACACACCCCTTCATCATCCCGTCCGGTTTGGGTCATCACGTAAGTCACCTCATCGAACTTTTTGAGTTCACTGCGAAGCGTTGTAGCCATCTCGGAAGACTTTTCCAGCGACATTCCGGGCGGGAGCTGCACCTGCAACCAGATACTGCCTTCATCGAGTTCTGGCAAAAAGTCCTTCCCGACATGAATCGAAAGGCCAACAACCGTCAACAGTACCGCCACAATCGGCAAGACCAATCGTTTCGGAGCAGCTATCAACTTTTCGGTCTGATGTTTATACCCCTCCGTCAGCCGCTCCATCCAACGGTTCCGGTGAACTTTCTGCGGCTTATGATAGACCGAAAAGGCCAAACCCGGAATCAGAATTAACGCGGAAGCCAAGGCCCCGATCAGTGCAAAACAGAGGGTAAAGGCCATCGGAGTAAAAAGCTTCTGCTCGACACGATCAAAAGCAAAAAGCGGCAGATAGGCCACGATAATAATCAGCGTAGCAAACAGGATCGGTTTGGCCACTTCGGCTGCCCGTTTAGCAATACCAGACTCTTCGAGCGGTGCAGCCGGATTATCCTCCCGTTTTTTGAGGATGGTCTCCATCATCACGATCGTACCATCGACTATGATTCCGAAATCGATCGCTCCAAGCGAGAGCAGATTGGCCGGAATGTCGGTAAGCCACATCAGAATAAAGGCCGTTAACAACGATATCGGGATGGTAATGGTGGCCAACAGTGCTCCCCGTGGACTGCCCAAAAAGATAATCAGCACTCCGATTACCAACAAGATCCCGAAAGAGAGCGTATGCGAAATGGTATTCAACGTGGCATCGACCAGCTCAGTGCGATCATAAAAGGTGTGAATCTGAACCCCCTCTGGCAAGATATTTTCATTGAGATCCTCGACCGCCTTTTCAATTTTTTCGAGCACCTGCGACGGATTCTGGTATCTCAACAGTTGGACCATGCCCTGAACGCCATCCTCGCAATCGAGCCGATCATCGAGATAGCCCATGATCCCCTTGCGTTCGAGGTTGCCATATTTCAACTCCCCAAGATCCTTGATATAAACCGGAGCTCCGTTTACCGTCTTGACCACGATATTGCCCATATCCTGCAGATCCCGAACCAAGCCCACGCCACGCACCACATAGCTCAAATCGCCACGGATCAACGTACTTCCTCCCGCATTGGAGTTATTCTGCTCGATCGATTCGGTAACCTCTCCCAACGACAGGGAGTATTTGGTCAGTTTGTTCGGATCGATTTCAATTTGGAACTGCGTAGTGATTCCGCCAAAATTCGACACGTCGGCAATTCCGTCGATCTGCCGTAAGCGGGGGATAATGGTCCAAAGATTGATCTCGGTCAGCTCTCGCAGGCTACGGTTACCGGTCACCACGTAACGGTAAATCTCTCCGGTCGGTGAGGTAAGCGGATCGAGTCCCGGCTTCGCACCGAACGGCAACTCGACATCATTTATTCGTTCCAAAACCCGTTGGCGTGCCCAGTAATCGTCCACGCCATCCTCAAAGACCAGCGTAATTTTCGAAATCCCGAAAAAGTTTTTGCTCCGCATCACCTTTAAACCGGGGATTCCGTTCAGTTCCCTTTCCAACGGAATGGTAATCTGCTGCTCCACTTCGGTTACGGCCAGTCCTGGCACCTGGGTAGCAACTCCAACCGACACGTCCGCAATATCGGGATAGGCATCGACCGCCAGCTGTCGCCAAGCATATATTCCCAAGCCTGACAACAGCACAAAGATCGTCAGCATCAACCAGCGACGATGGATCAAATAGTGCATCATCTTTTCCATCGCCTACTCGTCTATAAAGATTCCACCTTCGGTCACAACCCGTTCTCCTTCATTCAGCCCCTCCAAAATTCGGGTACGACTGCTATCCGCTGTTTCGGTTTTTACACGGCGACGGAGGTATCGGCCTGGAGTGAGCTCAACAAACACATAATCATCACCACCCTGCTGCATGATTGCCGTTGAAGGAAGCACAATCGCTTTTGCAGGTGAACTCTGGAAATGGACTTCACAAAACATACCCAGTTTCAACTCTCGTGCAGCATTATCACAAGCCACAATTACCTCCAAAGAGCGCGTCTCCTCATCGAGGACCTCTCCAATGTAATACAACGTTCCCCATATCGCTTGATCGGGGTGCGCATCGGTAAACACTTCAACTTTATCACCAGGGCGAATAGCACCAAAATATTTCTCTTTAACCAAAGCAGCCACCCAAACCTGGGACAGGTCAGCCACTACCGCCAATGGTTCGGCATCCTCCTTGACATAACTGCCTATGGTCATATCACATTTGACCACCTCCCCCGCAATCGGTGTAGTCACTTTCAGACTCTGTCCCATACTCAACGACGATTCATCGATATTGAAGACCTTCAGCGTCGATTTGGCCTGCTCGAACTCTTGTCCTGCCACAATCGCCTCATTCCGAGCCATTTCAAGCTCTTTTTGGGAAGCTACGCCATGGTCTGCCAACTCCTGTTGGCGACGGTGATTTTTCTGCGCCAACTCATTGGCTGAACGAGCGGCAAAATAGCTTTTAGCCGCTTCATAAAAATCCGATGACCCCAATTCAAAAACAGGAGCACCGGCCTGGACACGTTGACCAAGATGAACAAACGATTTCATAACCCGCCCCGCAAAAGGAGTGGCAATCTCGGCATATTTACCCGCCACAGGGCGGACGGTTCCGACCGTTTTAAATTCTCCGGAAAACTCTTCCAGATGTGTTGTCTGGACTTGGATACGTTTTAGAGCGGGTGAGTTTTCTTCCACAACCACCGTATCCCCATTGAACGACAGTTCCTGGGAAGAAGAGGCGGTTTCAGTCCGGCCACAAGCCACCGCCCCGACACAAAGACAGGTTAAAATAAGAATATGTTTCATTGATTTTACGCATTACTATATTGACACATACATCCACCCGACAACCGCACCCGATATCAGGTGTCGATACGGAGGAATGTTTTCTGGCTAACACGACGTGAGTCGTTGCCAGAAAATCGATAACGAATGGCCATAGCGGGCCATTACCACCAAAGCATTACGCCATCACTGGCGGAGCACGTAAAGATATATGAAAAACAGTCTGAGAAGCTATAGCCCGGATCTCCGGCACAAGCAACACAGCCGTTAGCGACAAGAACAGCGCTAACGCTGCAAAAAAGAGTGCAGGCGCGCAGCTTTGAAATAACGACAGGGCCGCAATCAACGTCAACTGACTCTCTGAGTGCGTATCGGTAAGTGGATGGGCCTTATCGTGAAAGTGCGAGTGCACAATCGTCACGCCATTAACAATGTGGCCATGGTAAAAGAAACAGATATTCGCATAATACAGTGCGAATATCGCTACGGTAATTACCCCTATGATTCTTCTGGCACGTTGAGACATGACGGTAGATCAATGATGCTACAAAAATAGCTTTTTTTTAGATTCTACCACTTGCCGCTTGAAACTCATAACGATTGTCTGCTTTATGCTTGATGAAATGGTAATAGATGGTCATTTGCATGAAAGGCAATTCATGGTCAAAACAACAGACCTCCTAACACGCTACCATGATTTATTGCCATTCTTACGTTGCATCATAACTCCACCACCTCACCACCCATAAACAAATAACACGAAAGAGTTACAAACTCCTTCGTGTTATTTATCATGATGGAGACACATTTTTGACACCTATGTCGTCATGTGTCGTCACCGTGTTTTATGACATCATCACTTGTTTGGTGCAATCTCCTGCATTCGTTCGTGATACAGACGGGTGACTAAAGCACAAGCATCCTCCAATCGGATACTTCCGGTATCAATGACCAAATCATAATTGTGCGGATCATCCCATTTATGCCCCGTATAATGTTGATAATGGTCTCCTCTAGCCCGATTAATACGAGCAATTTCCGTCCGGGCCTGTGCTGGATCAAGATGATACTCCTCCACACAACGGCGATATGCGCTTTCCGGATCCGAATAGCAAAAGACGCGAATAACCGATTTTTCAGGTCGATCCTTGAGAATATAATCTGCACACCGGCCAATAATCACACACGGGCCCTCACCGGCCAGTTTACGAATCACCCTACTCTGCGCCACAAAAAGTTGATCCGCTGACGAAAGGCTCTTTTCAATAGGAGCTTCGTAGTCTTGCAGGATGATTTTAAGCAGATAGTTGGATGAAACGGATTGTTCATTCTCGGATACAAATTGCTCTGACAAACGGCTCTCTTTAGCAACCATTGAGATCAGCTCTTTGTCATAAAATTTAATTCCCAACCGAGAAGCAAGCATTTGCCCCAACAAACGGCCACCGCTACCAAACTCACGTGCAATGGTAATCACTACCGAATCATGGACATGGTTCGCCACATCCATTTCTGACTGTTGGGATGATGTACGGCCTGTCAACCAACGATCAAAGATCCGACAGTACGGTACAATAAAGTGAGTTACGGGACCAACCAACAGGGCCGCAATCACCGTTCCTTCGCGTACACCTTCCACACGTCCCGTGTAAAAAAGTGAAATCGCACAGGCAATCAACACCAACGAGACGTCGAAATACACTTTTACGAATCCGAACTCACGTTTGACAAATCGCGAGATGACCTGAACCAAATATTCACCCGTAACCATAGCCACATTGGCCTTAACCTCAAAACTGATTCCGACGCCCAGCAAAACACAGCCCACCAGCAGGGTCAACATTTGAGTCAGATAATGTGCAGGTAGCAGCCACCACAAAATATTCATCGACACATCGATAAAGAAGCCGAAACAGAGTGTAATCGGCACCTGCAACAACAACTCGTAACGTTTTTCACGAATTTCGTGCCGTTTCATCATGCACATTTCGAGCACAATAAACAGCAAATTCATGATAATGGTGTAGCTACCCAGCGTACCTGAGGGCACACACAGGCTCAGGACATAAGGGACGCTGGAGATAGGAGAAGTTCCCAACAAAGCGCGGGTAATCACCGCAATACTAAAGGCATTCACAAACACGGCGCCCAAGAACAGCAAATAGCGCCGCAACAACTCTTTTCGACTCATAACATCCACGCGACCGAATATATCGGTCACGCGAATTTCCCAATTTTTCCGCACAAAGTCAATTTTTCACTCCTCCTCCTTGCTATTTTCATATGGATTTCGTTTCTCTTCTCACGCAAAACACAAACACTACATCATCTATATCAACATATTAATAACAAATCCCAACTATTCCATCCTGTTACACCAAACGTTCCACCAACAACACTTCCACATCCGCTCGCACTCACATCCACTTGATTCAAAATTTGAGGTCGCCACAGAAAATACAACCGCCTATCCGAATCGTCTGCACAGCCAAAAGACGTTAACAAGAAAGCCAAACATCTTATCAAAAATGGTTCTTAAATTCTCATTCTTCCCAAATTCACCACATCTCAAAGAATCGAATTATTGCTTATCTTTGTCAATAGTGATAAGTATCGATAAAACACAACTATGAGATTTGACGAACTCGGACTCGACCCGGATATTTTACGTAGTCTCGAAGCGATGAATTTCCACGAGATGACACCGGTACAGGAGGCAACGATTCCCATTATACTCAACGACAGCGACTTGATTGGTTGTGCCCAAACCGGCACAGGTAAAACTGCTGCATACACCCTGCCCCTTTTGGACAAGCTCATTCGCAAACCCAATTCCGACAATGTGGTCAGGTCACTGATTGTCGTCCCCACCCGCGAATTGGCCATGCAGATCGATGTACAGTTCCAAGGATTTTCCTATTTCTTGCCTCTCTCTACAACTGTTGTTTATGGAGGAGGAGACGGCATAGGATGGGAACAACAGAAGCAAGGGATGTTGCGAGGTTCCGATATTGTCGTTGCAACTCCCGGGCGATTATTGGCCCATCTGGCCAACAGTGGCATAGACCTTTCGCATGTGGAATATTTCGTACTGGATGAAGCGGATCGCATGCTCGATATGGGGTTTCACGATGATATCATGAAAATCATCAAAGCCCTGCCCGAAAAGCGACAGACCTTGTTGTTTTCCGCTACCCTACCTACCAAAATCCGGGAATTGGCCAAACAGATTCTGCATAACCCTACCGAAATCAACATCGCTGTTTCCAAACCCAATGAAGCGATTAAACAAGGTGCTTACATCTGTTACGAAACGCAAAAACTCGATTTGATCCGTGAACTGTTTTCCAATCCGCTGGATTCGAAAACCATCATCTTTGCCTCGTCCAAACAGAAGGTCAAAGAGTTGACCTTTATGCTCAAACGGATGAAACTCAATGCTGCTGCCATGCATTCCGACCTGGAACAGGAGCAGCGCGAAGAGGTGATATTAGCTTTTAAAAACGGGAAAATCGATCTGTTGGTAGCGACGGATATCGTTGCACGAGGCATTGACATCGAAGATATTGGCACGGTAGTCAATTATGATGTTCCACACGACCCTGAAGATTACATTCATCGCATCGGACGTACAGCCCGGGCCAGTGCGACAGGACGTGCTTTGACTTTTGTTAACGAGAATGAGCAGGGTAAATTTCACCGTATTGAACTGTTTATGGAACGGGAGGTAGAAAAACTGCCTTTACCGGCTCAATTGGGCGAAGGTCCCGCGTACAACCCCGATACTGAAAAACGTCGCAATAACAGAGGTGGACGCAACGGCAATCGTCGTCAAAACGGGCGGAGAGGCGGCCGGAACGATCGCGGAAATAGGGAGCGTCGCAATGACCAACGTTTCCAGTCCAAAGGGCAAACCAACACACTGAATAAACAGGCAGATTCAGCCGACAAGGATAGCACTCCGAAACACCGTCAAGGCGAACAGACAAACAGCACCAAACAAGGGGCAAAGACTCCTTCGGATGTATATGCACGGTCATTCAAGTCTCAACAACCAGGAGAATCCACGTCAAAGCAGGAGGATGCAACTTCTGCCCAGTTCAACAATACCTCCAAAGATTCCACTGGGGCCAATTCTGCCAATAAAACGCGAAGTAGTTACCGACGTCACCGGCGACATTTCTCGTCCGCACAGAAGCAAACTGCAAATAGACCAGGAAAAGAGACAAGACCAAATACTGTTACGCATAAACCCCAGTAGCCAACAAGCAAACGTTGTAATCAATAAAGGATTTGACTTAACTATCCAATCCTCCCTCATCAGATCAGGTGTCATCAAATTAAATTTGAGGCACCAACAATCAATAAAAGTTTAAAAGCTCTAACCGAACAACAAAAAATTTCTGCTCATCTGAAATATTTTTTACACAAAAGACACTATACGACAATTTGGCAGAAAGTTCGGCACGTTTGGATCTGACATTGTCATAAAATTTTCACTAAATTTGAATCAACTAATACAACCTCAAATAACAAACATCCTAACCTTATGAAACGAAACGCCCAGAGATATGGTTCGTTAGTGCTGGCTCTCGCCGCCCTCTGCACAACCGACCTCTCAGCTCGCACTACGTTCTCAACTATTACCGATGTTGCTTCAGTTTCACAGGCTGCATCGACCAACAAGCCCTGTCAACAAGAGGCCAAGGCTCCTCAACTGGGAATCGATCCTCTTCAAGATGTGATCGATGCAATGACCATTGAAGAGAAAGTATATCTGCTCGTTGGAGCAGGCACAAGCGCTACTGACCTGGAAGCAGCCATCATCGGTCAAACCCTCAAATTGGTTCCAGGTGCAGCCGGCACGACCTTCCCAATCGCCCGTTTGGGAATTCCTGCCATTGTTTTTGCAGACGGACCTGCCGGACTCCGCATCTCGGCCAAACGCGACAGTACAGATCAGACCTTCTATGCGACACAATTCCCCATCGGAACTCAATTAGCCGCAACTTGGGATACTTCTATGGTTCGCAGTATTGGCAACGCAATAGGCAATGAGGTACATGAATACGGGGTCGATGTGATTCTCGGTCCTGGCATGAATCTGCAGCGTAACCCGCTCAATGGCCGTAATTTCGAATATTATTCAGAAGACCCGTTATTGACCGGTAAAATCGGTGTGGCTATGGTGAAGGGTATTCAGCAGAAACAGGTTGGAGTTTCGATCAAACACTTTGCCGCCAACAATCAAGAGACGAACCGACTTAACAACAGCTCGATTGTCGATCCCCGCACATTGCGCGAGATGTACCTTCGCCCATTCGAAATCATTGTCAAGGAGGCTGATCCATGGACCATCATGAGCTCCTACAACAAGTTGAACGGAGAGTTTGCAGCAGAGCGGACAGACCTGCTCACTACCGTTTTGCGTGACGAATGGGGATACAAAGGAGCGGTGATTTCCGATTGGTTTGGAGCTGACGATGCACCCCGCAATATTTATGCAGGGTGCGATCTGTTAATGCCGGGTTTACCCAACCAACGTGAAGAGCTACTGGCCGCCATTCGTGAGGGTAAACTATCTCTGCGTGATGTGGATCGCAATGTAAAACATGTTTTGGAGTTAATTCTCCGTTCTCCGCATTTCGCCAAATACCCCTTCTCGGACAAACCCGACCTGAAAGCATCCGCTACCATTGCCCGCACGGCTGCTGCCGACGGTATGGTCCTGCTCAGCAACCAAGACAATACACTGCCTTTGGCTTCATCCATTCGTAAGGCGGCCATTTTCGGCGTCTCGTCGTACGATCTGCTGCCGGGAGGTACAGGAAGTGGTACCGTCAACAGTGCCTACACTGTTTCCGTCGATCAGGGGCTGGCTGCTGCCGGCATCCGTCCCGACAAAAAATTGCAGCAAACCTATCAACAATACATTGTTGCGGACAAAGCGACCCTTCCGGCACCGAAACGCTGGTGGGAGCACCACATCCGCCCACAGGCCCGTCAAATGGAGGTTTCCGATGCAGAGATTACCCGAGCTGCTCGCACACAAGATGTAGCCATCATCACGATCGGACGTATCTGCGGCGAATTGTTCGACCGCATCGTCGGCACGGATTATTACCTCTCCGATATGGAACTTGGGTTGATTCGCAGAGTGAGTGAAGCCTTCCATGCTGTTGGCAAAAAGTGTATTGTCGTACTGAACATTGGAGGTCCGGTCGAAACAGCTTCATGGAAAATGATTCCCGATGCGATCTTGGTAGCTTGGCTACCAGGACAGGAGGGTGGCCATGCCATTGCCGATGTTCTGACCGGAAAGGCCACACCTGCCGGCAAACTCCCGATGAGCTTCTCCATCCGTTATGAAGATGAGCCCACAGCGGCCAACTTCCCGCACCGTGAAGATTTGGATATAGAGGTATTCCACGAATCGCTCTCGACCAACCACACGTTGCCCTATACCGGCACAAAGAACCTCGACTACACCATCTATGAAGAGGGCGTATTTGTAGGCTACCGCTATTTCGACACCAAGAATGTAGCCGTATCCTATCCTTTCGGTTATGGACTCAACTACACGACATTCCAATATGACGACATGACACTGACCCGTGAAGGGGATCAATTCCGCATCACCTGCAAGATCACCAACACAGGCAAGCTTCAGGGTCGTGAAGTGGCACAACTTTACGTTGCGGCTCCGGGCAAGGATATGATCAAACCGGCCAAAGAGCTGAAAGCCTTTGCCAAAACCGATCTTTTGCAGCCCGGCCAGGCTCAGACATTGACCATGTATGTTCCTGTCGAGACATTGGCATCATTCGACACCGAGTCGAGCAGCTGGCAACTGGAAGGCGGCACATACAAGTTTCTGATCGGAGCATCATCCGCAGACATCCAGCTTGAGAAGACTGCCGATCTGAAGGCCGCATGCATTGAAAAGGTACACGACGTATTATTACCACCTGATTCGATTCCTGCTGCGGATCAAGCAGCCCAATAGAACAGCATTGAGCCATGGGGCATACTTTCCCATGACTTACATGACTTAATGGACAACTGAGACTCGTTATCAAACGGGCAGAGTCCATTAGGTTCGGAATCTATCTTTTAACCACAATCGGGGCGGCATGTCAATACAAAAACAGGTCGCCCCGATTTTAATCACGACCGCCATGATTTGGGAACTCACTTTACGACTGCTGTTGGCCGGAATCCTTGGAGCTGTAATCGGCCTTGACCGCGAGTATCGCGCGAAGGAGGCTGGTTTCCGCACCCATTTCCTTGTATCTTTAGGCAGCGCGCTTTTCATGATTATCTCGCAATACGGTTTTGCAGAGATACTCCACAACGATCCGACCATCAAACTCGATCCCAGTCGTGTTGCTGCTCAAATTGTCAGTGGTATTGGCTTTTTGGGGGCCGGCACGATCATTTTCCAAAAGCAATTTGTCCGGGGGCTGACGACGGCTGCCGGTTTGTGGGCAACAGCCGGAATCGGTATGGCAATCGGCGGAGGATTGTATGGACTGGGAGTTGCGGCAACCCTGCTTACGTTGGCGAGTCTGGAGCTTCTGACCCTATTATTTAAAAATGTCGGATTACGCACAATGATCGTTCGTTTCACCACCCACCGCCAGGAAAATTTAACCAAGATTCTCAACGAACTGGATCAAAGGCACTACAGGATTATCAGCTACAAGACGACAGAAGAGCATCACGGAGACCAGACGCTGTACCGCGTGGCTCTCGTGATCAAAATTCGGGAGCAAAAAGAGGAGCAGGCCATCTTCTCTTATATCCAAGCCCTGCCTGATCTGACCTTGACCGAAATGGAATAGTTCCACCAAAGGCGACCTATACCCATAGACAGACACATAGAGTTTCCACTTCTAATTCTAAAAATCCTCGTCCGACAAAAAAGCCGGCACCCAAAGGCACCGGCATTACCAACACATTAACACAAATCAAACAGTCTATCGTTTCTTGCTCCCTATGGCATTTGGAGAAGATTCCGGCTTACGCGCGGCTTTTAGATTACGAAAACAAAATTAGGTCGCTACACTCCCATCCTCAATCCCCATTTATAGGGAAATTTCCTGCTCATCATCCCCATACCGGGCCATTCCGGCATGCATGGAGAGATTATCTTTTTGTCGATTTACAGGACGCTCCGTACGCTTTCTGAAAAAAAATTTCTATATTGGCAAACCTTTCGCTTTTCGTAACACATTACGGACAATTTGCGTTCGATACAATTTCTATAGATCGATCAGGTCCGCCGAAAGGGAAACAATCTGAGATATTCAACACAAAACTGTATCACAATGAGTACAAAAATGAAACCGGCGACCCTCTGCGTACAGGCAGGGTGGACCCCCAAAAAAGGAGAGCCTCGTGTACTTCCCATTTATCAGAGTACCACTTTCAAATACGAAACCAGTGATCAAATGGCCAAACTGTTCGATCTCGAAGAGAGCGGCTATTTTTACACCCGTCTGCAGAACCCGACCAACGATGCAGTGGCTGCAAAAATCGCAGCACTCGAAGGTGGTGTAGCAGGCATGCTCACCTCCTCGGGACAGGCCGCCAATTTCTATGCGGTGCTCAATCTTTGCTCGGCAGGTGATCACATTGTATGCTCCTCGACCATTTACGGTGGAACATTCAATCTGTTCGCAGTCACCATGACGAAAATGGGTATCGAATCGACCTTCATCAACCAGGATGCCCCCGAAGAGGAGATTGCTGCCGCATTCCGTCCCAATACCAAATTGTTGTTCGGAGAGACGATCAGCAACCCGGGTGTGGAGGTGCTGGACATTGAAAAATTTGCCCGCATTGCCCACAGCCATGGGGTACCTCTGATTGTCGATAACACTTTTGCCACCCCGATCAACTGTCGTCCGTTCGAATGGGGAGCCGATATCGTCACCCACGCGACCACCAAATATATGGACGGTCACGCTACTGCTGTCGGTGGAGCCATTGTCGATAGCGGCAATTTCGATTGGGAGGCTCATGCCGACAAATTCCCCGGTCTGACCCAACCGGATCCCTCCTATCACGGACTGGTTTACAGCAAATCTTTCGGCAAAATGGCCTACATCACCAAAGCTACCGTGCAGTTGATGCGTGATCTTGGTTCGATTCAGGCACCTCAGAACGCCTTTCTCCTCAACATGGGACTCGAAACGCTGGATGTCCGTATGGAACGCCACTGCCGCAATGCACAGAAAGTGGCCGAATACCTGCAGGCCAACGACAAGGTGGCATGGGTACACTATCCCGGCTTAAAAGAGGACAAATACTATGCACTGGGGCAAAAATATCTGCCCAAGGGTTCTTGCGGTGTCATTGCATTCGGTCTGAAGGGAGGGCGTGACGAGTCGATCCGTTTCATGGATTCGCTGAAGCTTTGTGCCATTGTTACCCATGTAGCCGATACCCGCACTTCGGTGCTGCACCCGGCCAGCCACACCCATCGCCAGCTCACGGACGAGCAGTTGATTGCTGCAGGTGTAGCTCCGGATCTGATCCGATTCTCGGTAGGTATCGAGGATGCGGATGACATCATTGCCGACATCGAACAGGCCATGGAGGCGATTCGGTAAGCAAGAGACAGATCTCCGACAAAGACGACAAACGGAAACGACACTTACCGAAGATAGTAGCTGAGGTTTTCCCAAAGAAACGACCGGTGTCGTAATAGTAACGGGCTTGATTCGATTCAAGTCGTCACATAGATTGATTCGGACAGTTGATTTGAACTCTTGATTCGGGCAGGCTCATTATAGCGATCACGCCCCAAATATTTCCGATTGATTTTTATTGATTTTGAATATTGCCCTTCTGAGAGTAGCACCAAAGCGATCTCAGAAGGGCATATTTATTTGAGGACACAGAAGTGCGTTCACTGTTCTGTTTCCTTTTACAAAAACAGCTAAACTACCAATTCAAATTTCCCCACCGGCAACATATTCCACAACCTAAGAAAAGAGGAAAGTTATCAGGGACTACAGACAAACTACGCAGAAACACGAGCCACACAGGATTGCATCACATGAATGGCTAACACTAAAAAAATCTAAAAATTCAGTGAAGGAGGCATACCGGTTTGGTTCCCGTTTCCAACCCATACAAAACATCGAGTGAACTGCTGCGCCCCTCCTCATTTATCGCATAGACACTTTCATCGGACATGGAGGCGATCACATAGTTTCTGACCAAAGTGGTATGCCATCCGGTTCTTTGAGCATTGCGCACTGAGAAAATCAGGATACGTGCTTCCGAGAGAGCCGCCTCAATCTCCGGCGGATAACGGCGATAGAGTGTACGCCCCAATCCCCAGATGACTGGATGGCGTGCGGCCAGCAACAACTGGAACACCTCTTTTTCGAGTGGAGAATGGAAACCGCTCATCACGACCCGATCGGTGGAGCAACACTGTTTGGCCCATTGGAGAGCCTGTTCTCGAATGGCAGGAGGAACAACGCGCGAGGCGAAGAAGGCGACCGACGGACGGTCGAGCAGAGCGTAATTGCCCTTGTAATCGTAATCGAAAGCCATAAAAACGTGGGTTGCCGTATTGACTTACCCCACACTCAGGCCTTCGCTGCCCCAACAGAAATAAGCAACACGGACAGCCCACGGGAAACGAGTATTGCACAAAACAGGCCAAAACCTATTGTACAATACATACGTCCACGGAGCGTCCTGTTACATCTCTTTCTGTTGATCAAAGTTGCGAAGTTTGAGTGTGAAAGAAAACGTAACGAAACGTTCGTAATATGTCTGGTTCTGCGGATCGTCGCTGAACCTTCTACAAAAATAGAATATTAAATCGAAAAGCTACCACCAGCCGCTGATTTTTGCAGGAGGGATGCCGCATCAGAAAGGGTGTGCATTGGTTGTAGCAGGGTTGATCGACTCAAAAGGCAACGCTTCTTGTCACGTCGGGCGGCCCAATTCCCCACCCGTTCGATCTAAACTCAATGCACCCGTTTCATCAAACCGTTCTCTCATCCAACAAGTTCCCTCACCCCGCCAATCCTCAATAAAACACCTTTAATCTCACCTCGATTTACATTCACCCATAAAAAAACAGAGTCGAAATTTGGTACAAAAAATTTTTTACCTATCTTTGCACCACGAAAGTAATCCTGCTCTGTTCGTCTAACGGCTAGGACGAGAGATTCTCAGTCTCTAAATAAGGGTTCGATTCCCTTACAGAGTACTCAAACATCCGAACGATCGCAGTTCGGATGTTTTTTATTTGTGGTTTTGCATACCGCACCACCAAAGCCAACCGATCCGTGCAGCTCCACTCCCACCCTCTGTCTGTACTTGCTACATCCTATCTTGAATCACATCCCTTGTTGGCCAATCGGAAGCGCATTACTCCAGCTCTTTCCCTCTGACCGAAATCTCAACACAATCAAAATCTCAATAAAACATTGTGCTTCTAATCCCGCTTCACTTCATCTTCCCCAAACATACATAATCAAAAAAACATCGGGTCGAATCCGACCCGATGCCCCCATTTAATGAAACTTTTGTCGTGTAAACGACAGGAGAGAATGTACTACTCAATGGTGCCTCCTTTCCATGAAAGGTTCCTCAAGGTATTTACAAAATCGTTTTAAAATCTTCAGGGAATTCCAAATCCTGCGTAACACCTTCACCGTATACACGAATCCAGGATCGGAACCCATCCCGACCTTCAGTCAGTTCGATCACACGCGCTCCACTCGGTTTCAAATCATTATAAACGGTATCGCATCCGCCGAATCGACCAAACATCAAAAACATGTTATTCCAACTCATGGCATAGTCGTTGTCGTGATCATGCCCGCAGATAATGGCTTTCACATCACCCATCTCCTTCATCGAAACGAAAAGTCCCGAGTTGACTAACGGTGAATAGGGTTCTTCTCCGAAATTACCCCGCATCACCCGCCGCGTATCGAGACGTGTCGCGTAATTGTACTCTGGTAACGGGATATGGAAGAAAGCCAATGACGGAATCGGTGTTCCTCCGTTCAATTGTTTGAACTGTGCGCTTCTCTTGCGATACCAGTCTATCTGGTCAAAATGAATGTAGTCGTACCCTTTGATTCCAGGTAACTTGGAAAGTTGATTCGAATCGAAAAGATAAAAGACCCATTTGACCGAATCATCCTGCGCAGAGGTGAGGGTAATCAGATCGTTCGACACGCCATAAATACCCTCGACCAGACTATTCACATTGTAAGGCAGCGTGCGTACCAGGTCATACACCTCACGACGACTCATTCCGAACTCCTGATCATGATTGCCCAATGTCACGGCAAAGGGAATTTTGCGCTCCGATATAGGGGCTAAAATCTCTCGCAGCGACTCCTCAGCAGGCCGGCCAAAAATGATATCACCCGTATGAATCACCAGGTCGGGTTTTTCGCTGTCGAGCATTTCGATCACATTCTTCAACGCCCGTTCGGAGCGAGGATCCCCGGACACATAATGGGTGTCGGTCAGATGCAAGATTTTAAATTTGCCGTCGGGATTGAATTTAAATTTGGCAAACTGCTGCAAGTTATCCTCTTCGTTTGCGGTTGCAGCCGAGGCTGTCTTTTGCTTCCCCGACTGACCAGCCAAAACCTCCTGCACACCTGCAGCAGCGGCCAATCCAGTCAATCCGGCCATAGCCGACTTCTTAATAAAAGTACGACGATTCATCTGTTTCTGCGAGAGCAAACCTTCACTCTCAGCCTCTATATTTGTTTTTGTTTCGATTGTATCCATTGTGCGTAATAAAGCTCTTACATCCGATCTAATGTTGGGAGCACTGCCCCCTCATCTGTCTTAACGTTGTACCTAAATTACATCCGTTCACCAATGCGTACGGCTTCAGTGCTTATTCCCATTACAGTTTATCTTCTGTTACAAAGACTATCTTCCTGTCACAGAGATTCGACTAACTACCGGCCGCAATGATCAGTCCGAGCCCAACCACAAAGAACAGGAACATCAACGTCAGCAGACCATTGACTTTTCGTTCTCCTTTGCTGAACTCTTTCCAGATAAAGACGCCCCAAAGTGCAGCGACCAATGTGGCTCCTTGTCCCAGACCGTACGAGATTGCAGCACCAGCCTTGCCAGCCGCGATCAGATTCAACCCATTACCCAGGCCCCAGATCACACCTCCAAGCACACCGACCAAATGAATCGGGAACCCACCTTTAAAATAGGCAGAGATGGAGACAGGATCACCGGCTACGGGACGCTTCATCGCGATAGTATTGAACAAGAAGGTGCTGACGAAAATCCCCACTGCAAAAATCACCATAGCGGTATAGGGGGTCATCTTTCCAACGGCAGGCTCGATGAAATTATCCAAATCCATCGAGATCGCGACAAAACGATAGAAGAATGACATCAGCAACCCCGACACCAAAGCCAGAACGATGCCACGTGTAGAGGTTGAACTGCTGGGTGACACCTTTTTGCAGGCAACACCGTTGAGTACGATAGCGACAATCACCAACAACACACCACCGAACAACAGTACCGGGTCTCCTTTTGCCGAACCTATATAATTGATCAGCACACCCAGGACAAGAGCCAAACCGACACCAACCGGGAAAGCCACCGCCATACCGGCCACAGCGATAGCTGCAGACAACAGAATATTGCCGGCATTGAATACGACACCGCCCAGGAAAGCGCTACCGATATTACTCCAATCGGCCTGAGCCAGATCGGGGAGGAATGAACGGCCTTCCGTTCCACAACTGCCCGCTGTCAAGGCCCACACCAACGAAAAGAGCAAAATACCGATGACATAATCCCAATAAAACAGCTCGTAACGCCAGGTTTTGCCGGCGAGCTTCTGGGTGTTACCCCAGGAGCCCCAGCAAAGCATCGTCACAAAGCAAAACAGGATTGCCAGAGGATAGCTTTGTACGATATACATAGTAAGGTCAATATTAGGTTAGCGAAATATGGTTATTTGGTTTGCGCTTCTGGCACATCTCCATAGACAACGACATTCTTGATCTGCATAGAGGCATCTTTAACGGGATTAAGCCATTTCAGTGTAGCCACATGGTCACCCATTGGCAGATCGAACGTATAGGAGAGCTGCTCATAACGGCGGTCATGATAATTAACAGGCAAACTGGCTTTTTCAGCAACTTTACCATCAACAATCAATTCGATTTCAGCCACATAATCCCATGGGCCGTTGAGATTACCGTTAATTACGATGCCTTTGCCGGTAAATGCAAAGTTTTCAACCTTCTGCTCCTGGTTTTTCGACCAACGAACCATTTTGGTCGGATAATAACCCGGGAAGCTCTCCTCGAAAGCCACAGTAACAGGCTGTTGAACCGCAATCGTCACATTATCATCCGAAACAGTACCACCATTACGAGCAATCATCTGTTCAGCCTGCTGGTAACTCATCTGGTAAATATCGGCCAACGACACACCCGTATAAACCACTTCACGATTCTCTACCTGTGCCAGAGCTGACAAATATTGCTGTGGTATTTTGCTATATCCGAACATGGTTCCCAAGATACCCGCTGCATTGGCCGGATTACAATCCGAATCCTGACCGCAACGCATAGAGATATCCATCGTCTGAGTGAAATCGCCGTTACCATACAACAAACCGATAACAATATAAGCGGCATTCAATTTCGCCTCGATATTGTAGGGGTCAAATGCTGCACAGAAATAGTGTTCCTCCCATTTCTTTTCGATCTCGAACCAGGTCTGTTTCCAATCGTTAGGATATTTTTTATAATTGGTCAGCACATCCGAAATGCATTGATGGAATTTGCTTTCAGCCGGAATAGTTTTCAGTGCTTCGGTGACTACAAACTCAATGTCATCCGAAACAAAGGCCAAAGCATACATTGCTGCCACATAAACACCTCCATAATAGCCATCGCCATAATTCATGATATGACCGATACTGTCGCAAATTACCGATGCAGAGTTTACCATACCGGGAGACATCAGACCTGCAAAATCGGCTTCAATCTGAAAGTCGATATCGTTTGCATGGTAGTTGTTTTTCCAATGGCCCGATGCGGGAGCCTTAATTCCATGCAACAGGTTGTAACGTGCAGCCTGGTTGGCATGCCACAACGGATAAGGTGCATTGGCAAATTCATATGCAAAGGCATCTACAGGAGCTTCCAAACCCAAGCTATCGAATACCTTAACAAAGCTTACATCCATATACACATCATCATACAGCCCAGGCGAGTTGTCATACCACCAGGTCATTACCGAATCATGCCAATCAATCTTCACATATTCGGGAATCAAACTGCCCTGAAATTTGAACTCAGTCGGTCCGCCATAAGTACAACCGATAGCCTGGCCAGCCCAACCACCTTTGATTTTATCCAGCAACACCTCTTTAGACAGTGTTACCTGTTCGGGCAGAGCACTTTTCTCACCTGAAGACTGGCACGAAACGAACATTGCCGCACATACCGTCGCACATAAAAATAAATGTTTCATCAAAATTGTAATTTTATTAAGTTAGTTGTTAGATATTCCTTTAACGTTCACAAACATCGTGATTTTCTCAAAACAAGATGCAGCACTAAAGGCAAAATGGTTCTCCGTTTTCAACATCTGTACAATAAACCTTTCACGATCATTGTAGGCCTGCTTCAACATTCATCATGCAAGCAATCACGACTTAGATACACAGCGTCAATAATCAATGTTTTGTCTTATGTACCCGCTGTCATATAATCCTGACTCCTGTCCTCAGATCGGTTTTGAATCTCACCTTCGACACAGAAACCGCACAACAACAATTTATCAAAAGGCCCTATAAAATTGTTATCACTCTGCTGCTGTTCCTCATTGCAACTCCTTCAAATAGGGCAGTGATGGTTGAGCTCCACGTCGCGTAACAGAAATAGCAGCTGCCCGATTGGCAAAACGCACCGCCTCAGCCAAGGAATCACCCCGCCCGAGAGCTACGGCCAATGCCCCACAAAAACAATCTCCGGCAGCTGTCGAATCGACCGCCTGAACCCGTTGTGCTGTGATCATTTCCGAACGACCGGTTGCCGCTTCATAGGTAAATACCCCCTGAGCCCCCATCGTGATCACCACAACTCCAATTCCCATGGCAGCGATCTTTTCCGCAGCCTCACGAGCACTTTGAGGATCAGACACCGTTACGCCACAGATCAATTCGGACTCTGTTTGATTGGGAATCAAAATATCCACCAAAGCTAATAATTCTGCCGGCAGTGGCTCTTTAGGAGCCGGAGCAGGATTCAAAATTACGGTAGCTCCACAGCGTTTGGCCTCTCTCGCTGCCGCAACAATAGCCGGAATAGGTATTTCGAGCTGCATCAAAACAATATCCGCCGTTTCGAACAGGTTCTTTTTCACTTCGACCTCTGCAGCTGTCAATGCCATATTCGAACCCGAAGCTACAGCAATGACATTTTCTCCCTGCGCGTCGATTAAAATCATAGCCACTCCCGAGGGATTGACATCATCAGGAACAATTCCTGATGTATCAATTCCCTCGTGAGCCAGCGAGGTGATCGAAGCATCACCCAAGGCATCTTTCCCTACTTTTGCAATCATGGCTACCGGAGCTCCGAGGCGTGCTGCTGCTACTGCCTGATTAGCTCCCTTGCCCCCTTGGGCTGTAAAAAAACGCCCACCCAAAATAGTCTCCCCGGGTCTAGGCAACCATTCTGTTTTGATCGTCATGTCGGTATTAATACTTCCGACCACCACAATGGATTTGGATCTGTTTTTCATATCATAGTTTAACACGTAGGAACACTTTCTGCCGACCGGAATTCCGACACACTAATCATTCGACAACATATCGTGAGCAATTTCCAAATATCATTCAACCCTATTTCGGCTGTCTATCCTGTTCACTTCCCTTAACAAAAGTGACAGATCTCATCTCACTACCATTCCGGAATTGTCGGTTGCGCAAAAAGCTGAGCAAATTCAAGCCTTTAATCATGCTCAAACGATTGCGCAACTATACAAAAATAAAAAAGGTGATTGAGAATTCCAAATTTTTCCACTACTTTTGAACAAAATAATTCGGCCCATGAGCTCCGAAAATAGTCTGAAAAGCATTGCACAACGCACTGGCGTATCGATATCAACGGTTTCTCGCGTTCTGAACGGGAAACATGAGCAATACCGCATCAGTCCCCGGACAGTTAAAAGGGTATTGGACGAAGCCAAACGGATTGACTACAAACCTAGTTTGGTTGCACAAAGTTTGCGCACCCGAAAAAGTTACACCATTGGGCTACTCATCCCCAGTATAGACAACCCCTATTTTGCCCATATCGCCAGTGAAATCGTATTAGAGGCCCGACGTTATAATTATACGATTATTCTTTTGAACTCTCTGGAAGACGAAAAGACCGAAAAGGAGTGCATCGAGACCCTGTTAGCCCGCAACATCGACGGAATCATCCTGGTTCCCTGTGGCGAACGGCCAGACTATTTGGAAAAGATCGATAAGCGCAGCCCGGTTGTATTAATTGATCGCTATTTTGAATCCACCTCTCTCTCTTACATCTGTACAGACAACTATCAGGGAGCTTTGGAAGGCATGCAACTACTATTGAGAAACGGCCATCGTGATATTCTGTGCATTCGGGGCGTTCCACACTCATCTCCCTCCAAAGAACGCGTCAAAGGCTATATGGATGCTATGAACGAGGCCTCTTGTGGCCACCTGTGCCACATAACCGGAAATGACTACTCCATAAACAACGGTTACTTGGAGACCAAATTAGCCATTGGCAGTTCGTCTCGACCGACAGCCATCTTTACATTGAGTAATACGATTATGTTGGGAGCGATCAAAGCGATTGGCGAATCTTCGTTACGAATACCCGAAGACATTTCGATTTTGTCATACGATAATAATCTCTTCTTGGATTTTATGCATCCATCGATCACTCGTATTTCGCAACCGACTAAAGAGATCAGCCAACTGGCGGTGAAGGTTTTGATGGAACGGATGTCCAATCCCGACATGCCTCCCAAGCAGATCAAAATGCCGGCACAAATCATTGAGGGTCATTCCATCAAAAAGCTCCTATAAGGCCCACCTTTTCGACACACTCTTCAGCCTCTAACTGATGCGATAGCAATAGGTTTACAACCTCCCCACGATCCCAACAAAACCAACAAATCCGCACTTTTATATTAATAATAATAGGTAAATCTTACGGTTTACGGTCGCGAATAGGTAAATCTTACGGTTTACGGTCGCGCATTGTAAAATCACCTCAACCCGACTTTTGTATAACTCCATACGGAACTAATCACCCCCCAGAGCCACCACTGCCTCGTCTCAATACACTCAATGTGACCAGATCAAGACCTGGTCCAGGCAGTTATTAGCACATAGTTCGTGATTCCTAATGCGCGTCTATCTCATCGCAGTACAAATTTGCGGCTACAAACATTACCCAATCATTTACCAATTCTCAAAAGCTCAACTACACCACCCTATCGTTCTCATACAACGATACAGGACCGATCAAACCCATTGATTGTTCAGGTTGCGTTTTACGACCTCCGACCCATTTTTGCGCCGTTTCGTTGTCTGTCAATGTACGCATATAATTCCCCAGCGTCGTGGTTACTTTCACTTCAAGCCGATTCTCTCCCTCTCGCAATTTTCCGGTCAAACCATACAACCTGCGTCCGCACCAACGTACGCCACAGGACTCCCCATTCAGCGTAACCTCCGCAATGCCGGCGACTCGCCCCAAATTCAACACAGGATGTTGAGCCGGACGATCAACCACAAAATTGGTCCGATAAATAACTTCACCGGCAAAATTGACGAATTCTGTATTGCGTAAATCCTGCAGCTGTTGCATCCTTACTTTTCGAGTCCACGACTCACGAGCATGATGCAACTCGACATCCCAATCCTCAATATTCACCAACGGTTCACCAGTCAAAGGCAGTGGTTGCCACTGTGGGCCTTTACGATTTCGATCAAAAACGATCAACAGCAACTCCGTCGGTCCCAAATCGAGCTCCATTCCACCATCTCGATCCAACTCCACTCGGAAACGTTCTCCGGTCAGCGGATTCCAAATCCATGGCCAACGACCTCGGGTAATCTCTTTGGCAAAGTTGATACGTGTCCGATGCGGTTCATACAGTTTGGAATTCACAATCAAGAAAATCTCCTCATCCCGATCGGAACAATACCGATTTTGCAACAGGAATGGATCCGGATTCGAAAAGGTCAGATAGGGTGTCAATCCGTACTGTTTCTGTACCTGCGCATACCAATCCATAAAGTTGTTATCGGCCGGTTTGTCGAGCAAAACAAACCGATCCGGGAACTCCTTGAGCCGTTCAATCCACTGGCACACTTGGCGATCCTCCTCCTCATGATGATTCCACCCCAAAGAAAGATGGGGCAGCTGCTCGATACAGAACAAGCGTCCACCCTGACGTACAAATTCGTACAATTTCTCCAAACTGGCAGGATGCATCCGCTCAACAGCCACCAAGAAGAGAGTCCCATAAGCTTTTTTACCACAACAGAGTCGACCGTTACGCACGGATGCCTGCTCAATCAGCTCATCCGAAAGGTAATCACATCCGCTGCCATGCTTGTGAATCGCCTCCCAAACAAATGTGAACCACCGCACATTGGTATCAATCGGGAAGGGCTCATTCTGCATGCCCATCGTACTCCACATATCTGAAAGAGGCGGCAACAACGCAATATCGGTGTACATATCGGTCTGTTGTAAAAGGGCTGACAGGCGTGCTTTATAATCCATAAAATAATGCAGGTAAGGCCACCATGGGTTGTTCTCATTGTAGTACGCTCCGTAACGGATCCATCCGGGGAAAGGAGCGTCGGGCGGTGAATAGTTGAATCCATGAAAGACCGAATGGGTGATTCCCGAAAAGAGCGTATGGTCGGATCCCAACTTCAGAAACTCCAGGGTAGCACTGAAGACCAAATAGGTATTGGTCATATCTTCAGCGCTGATTGTCCTCCGTCCTGCAAGATGACCTGCAGACGAGATATACTTATTGATCATCGTATATCCTCGGCCTCGCCGGTAATCCTCCGTTCCCATCTCTTCGCCCAATTTATGTTTGAGCCAGTTGGTCGTCCACGACTCCCCTTCCGGGATATCACAATGGAGCGCACTGTTCAACGGATGCACCCCTCGGCCATAGGCTTGGACCCGAGAAAGTACGCCCAGCGACCGACACCACTCCTGATACGGGATAAAAAAGCGTTCATCCAACAATTCTGCCTGTGTCCGACAAAAATCGTAACGAACCCGTTCCACCCGATCACGAACCTGATCGGTCATCTCCACGCAATAATGGGAATCAATTACGTTACCCATGCCACCGGTCTTGAACATAGTCAACGGCAACATAGGGATCGGATCATAACCCCGCCGACGAATAAACTCTTCGCGCATATCGTCACACCAGTTGGCACCCTCCAGTTCGAGACCATCCACAAATAGTGCCCGTATATATTGCCGCAACGGCCCGATCCGCTGTTCAATCGCATCCGACATTCGGGTCAGATACTTACGTACAGCTGCTGCATTGAAATGGTTAAGCGTCGGGCCATTTGCACCCGGAACACCGTTAATCACCTGCATAAAACTGTGGACTTTAACCAAAGCATACAAAGCATATCGACCTTCGGGGACCTCAACAACAATCCGGTCATTCGCTTTCTGATCCGACAGATCGACAATCCGCTCGAAATCATCCAATGGATCGGGTACCAATTGTAATGATACCATCTCCATGGTTCTTCCGGGATAGGGATTGTTCACCTGCGGATCGGCCTCCTGGAAAAGTTCGAAAGCAGAGTACTCCACCCGAGCTGGACCCTCAATACGCTTCAAAGCAATCACCATAACCTGCCCCCGTTCGTCATCTTCGAGATATTCCGCCCCGAACGGCCATCCGCTGCCCACAATCAGATCACAAATCATACCCAACCGTTTCGCCTCATCGAACGTCACCTTTAACAGGTCGATCCATTCGGGCGAAAGCCATCGCACAGGATGTGTATCGAGCGGATCGGCCTCTTCCGGAAATTTCACAGGATTGATCTCAACCCCTCCTACTCCGGCATCGTGCAACAGCCGCAGTTCACGCACCAGCTCTTCGGCTTGGATGCGATTACCGTTCCACCACCAACGGACAAAAGGGCGGTCACTGCTTTCAGGATTACAGAAGCAATGATACAACTCGCTATCAAAACGTAATGTCTCTTTCTCGATTGCTCGTCTGGCCCAGGCTGGCATTGAAGTTAAAACGGCTCCACCCACAGAAAGCGAAGCACACCGTATCAGAAAAGTTCTTCGATCCATATATCAATTTGTATTGATTCTTCTCTTCAGTAAAATAATTTGCTGGGGAACAGGCACAACAAGCGAACATCATTTTCTTTGTATCTACTTACAGGATAAATAAAACGGTTCGTTTTATTCCAATCGGATTAGACACAGTTACCTTTTCTCCATTTGTTAAAAATAACAAGATATTTCTGAGGAGGTCACCTCCTTCGTAAAATCAATAAAAAAGAAACTGGATGGATGACGATGACTGACAAATTCATCGTCATCCATCCAGTTTTGCGAACGTTTGGGGCTTATTGCCCAAACACAATCTTATTCTACGACCAAAGTTGCCTTTTTGCGTACATCAGGTTGGTTGAAGGTCACTTTCAGCCAACCATTTTCATAGCTCCAATCATCACATTTCGTTCCGTCAACCGTTACTGAAGCAGGACGTGCATCGAGCAACATCTCCACTTCATAGGTACGTGAGGTGTAAATCCCTTCATACTCACCTACGGTCGGATTAACCACCAGTTCGGTACGATTACCCGACTGTTTGCAATCATAAACGGTCTTGGCGATTTTACCCTCCTCGTAAGCAAAGGTAACACCGTCATCCTCATACAACGTGTATGAACTGTTTTCATACGGATATACTTTCAGAATCAACGTATCGATCGGACGCTGACCAATATAGTCCATATATTTCTGCATCGGGATGATTGCACCAGCTTTAACCATTGCAATACCTGCACGGTTGTCAGGAACCTGATGGAACACTGTCTTATTCTCCCCCTCTACCTTCTTGTCAGTCCACAGATCAATCCACTGACCTTTCGGCAGATAGATCGAATCGCTGAATACACCGATCAACAGGTTATCACCGAACATATACTGATAAACCATATCATCCACATTGCGATCGTCAGGATACATCAGCGGCATCGAACGCAACATCGGCAGTCCGGCGAGATGGCCGTTCAGAGCAGTCGAATAAATATAAGGGAACAATGCATGACGCAACTGGATATAATCGCGATACATGGCACGTTCGTGCGGAGAGTAGTACCACGGGTGCAGCAGACTGAACCAGCTATTGATCTGGATCCAAGGCAGGAAAGTACCCATATGCAACGATCCCATCTGATCCTGTGCGGACATTACGTCGCAAGAGGTATTCATCAAACCGCTCGAACCAAGGTTCAGCTGATCAAACAGGGCAGTACGCTCACCACCGTTATCACCACTCTGGTTGGCAGTCCAACGTTGAGTACCGGCATAACCGCCACAATAGTGCTGCCATGGGCGGAGTCCTTTGTGATCCCGGAAGACACGATTCATCTGGCGAGGCATCAACACTTGATTCAGGTTATGCATCTCCTTATCGGTCAAACCATTGTAATATTCACGATCTGGATGCTCGTCCAGCGTACGGGCAGGATCGAGTTTGAAACCGTCCACACCTTGATCCATGAAGTTGGTCAAGTGATCGAACCAATGCTCCAGCCCCGACTGCGGACGGCCTTCGCGTTCGGCGATAAGATCCTCTTCTACAATACTCTGATCGTGATCGATGCAGAGCCACAGTCCCAATTTGTAACCCAAACCGTGCAAACGACCGATGAAACAGCCTTTCCATTCGCGTTTTGGGAATTTATGCTCTTCCCAATAACCTTCGGGCGGGAACAGTTTGTAGTTCCAGCTCTTCTTGGTTGAGAAATCGTAATATTCGGACATCCACTGAGGCTCGATCCACAACACTTCGCAAGGAACTTTTTCACTACGGAAACGCAGCGCATCATTCATAATCTCAAACTGGTTCTCCTGCATGTGGCCACCGAACGACAGACCATACATCCAACGCGGCAACACATAAGCACGGCCTGTAATCAACGTATAGAGATTCAGCGTTTTCTGCAACGAACCACCCATAATCAGGTAGAAATCGGCGCCTGAGGTGGTGTTGTAAATCAACATCCGCTCTTTGTCAAAACGGGCTACATCGAAATAGTTGCGAACCGTCGTGTTGTTGAACACGCCCCAACCGGCCGAACTCATCATGAAAGGAATCGGAGCCTCGGCAATCTGGTAGGTTGCCCACATGCGCAACAGCTCTCCACGGTGCTGAATATGGTCACGGCTGGTACTACCACCACCATAAAAACGCTCGTCTTCAGCCAAAATAAAGCTCAGAATCGTATTATTGGAGATGTCGCCCAACTCTGTTTGCTGTTGAGCAGCAGCGGCATTAGTCGTATCACCGATAATGGCCTCTTCGCGACGCGGTTTCTGGAACTTTTCATTGATGGTCGCACTCATCTCCTCAATCACCGGCGTACCTGTTCCCAAATAAGCGGCTTCCTGAACAATAGGTTTGTCTTTCAGGTCGGTCACACGAATGCTACCATCCTTACGACTCACCCAAACCTTGTAAGCAGATGTGGTGTAAATGGTCGATTCACCCACATTGCGTTGTGCCACCTTGACTGGGGCCCAATCGTTTTTGATCAAGCCGTAACGCTCCAGCCATGAGGTTGCGAAGGTGTCAACTTCACTCACCCGCACCCGGAAAATACTATCAGTACAGAAATCAATCTGCATCTTCTGGCCGTTACGCAGTTTCAGTTCGACCTGTGTAGGCGCAGCCCAGGTCGAAACCGCAAACATAGCGGTCATCGCAAATAAAAAAAGTTTTTTCATAGGGTAATAGTCAGTTTATGATCTGAATTGATTAATTTGAGTTCGTGCTATATAGTCCTTGCCCCCTGGTCTCTTTACGTAATAAGGCTTTTATTAAACAACGTTAAAAAAGTTTTCACCTTATGTAATCACGTACGGGGATAGCGATTAGAGATTCGATTTTCATTCGATCAATAGACATCTGAGTTTCTAACGAGCCAATTTAGACTTCATAAAACATACACAGTAATAATCAAGCTCTTATATCCGACAGATTTTTCATATTACACGCTAAGGACAGATCAACAAATCATGCATGGCATGCAGCAGAAATCAGTTCCCGTACCATGTTATTATTTTGATCGTGGACAAAGATAGCAAAATTATGGGAATTTTAAAGTGTATATACACAGCTTGTTCCTCACAGCATCAGCCTGCTCAATCTCTGTTTTCATTAGGGATTTTGCAAGACAGCCGACCGGTCATACCAATAACACTTTGGCCGGGATAACAGGACAAGCCGTTGACACTTTGCGCCGACATATATATATATAATATAGTATCATTCCTCCTATGAAAATATAGTGTTTCATGAATAGCCCTGACAATCATCCCAATCGACACATTATAGTACAATTCAAAAAAAACATTTATTGCAAACATTAGGATATTCTGACAATCGCATAACCAACCATCGCAACCTAAAGACTATTAGCCATACTCACCCTTGTTATTCCAATTGGAACCAAAGCACACGTTATCAACAATATACAAACATACATTCGCAACAATCTTTAATAATCTTCCTCCACCTATCTACGATGCAACCATTCACACGCTACACCTATATTGTTAAAAGAGTTGTCTCTATTAATAAAAAAGTTAAAAAAAACTCATCCAAACGGCCGATTGGAACATAAAAAGCGCTTTCAAGGCTTTTCTGTTCCGTACAATTTCGTAACTTTGAGAAGTTTTAAAATTAACGATACAACTACATCCTTTGCATATGGAAGTTGAAAATACATCGGGGGCCCGTACAGGAGTCAAAGTAACGGGCCGCGTCTCGCAAATCATTGGACCGGTGGTGGATGTCTCGTTCGAAGGTACCGAAAAAGAGATCACCCTGCCGCGTATCCACGATGCGATGACCATTATCCGCGATGACGGTCGCGAATTGATCATCGAAGTTCAGCAACATATCGGAGAAAACACCGTCCGTACGGTAGCGATGGATTCAACCGACGGTCTGCGCCGTGGCATGGAAGCCATCTCCTACATGCGTCCTATTACCGTCCCAATCGGTGATCAGGTCAAAGGACGTCTGCTGAACGTCGTGGGCGAAGCTATCGATGGAATGCCTCAGCCCAAAGTAACCGAAGAGGCTTATCCGATTCACCGTGAGCCTCCAAAATTTGAAGAGTTGACCACCTCTCGTGAAGTGCTCTTCACCGGTATCAAAGTGATCGACCTGCTGGAACCTTACGCTAAAGGTGGTAAGATCGGTCTGTTCGGTGGAGCCGGTGTGGGTAAGACCGTGCTGATCATGGAGCTGATCAACAACATCGCTAAACGCCACAACGGGTTCTCAGTCTTCGCCGGTGTCGGTGAACGTACTCGTGAGGGTAATGACCTGCTGCGTGAAATGCTCGAATCTGGCGTTATCCGCTACGGCAAAGAGTTTATGGAAGGTCTCGAAAAAGGAGAATGGGACCTTTCCAAAGTGGACTACAACGAAATGGCCAAATCTCAGGCCACATTGGTATTCGGTCAGATGAACGAACCTCCTGGAGCTCGTGCTTCAGTGGCCCTGTCAGGTTTGACCGTAGCAGAATCTTTCCGTGATGAAGGTACAGGCACCAAAGATATTCTGTTCTTCATCGACAACATCTTCCGTTTCACTCAGGCAGGATCTGAGGTATCTGCACTGCTGGGCCGTATGCCTTCAGCCGTAGGTTACCAACCGACCCTCTCCACAGAGATGGGTGCCATGCAGGAGCGTATCACCTCTACCAAGAAGGGTTCTATCACCTCTGTACAGGCAGTTTATGTGCCGGCCGACGACTTGACCGACCCGGCTCCGGCAACCACCTTTACCCACTTGGATGCCACCACCGTGTTGAGTCGTAAGATCACCGAATTGGGTATCTATCCGGCTGTCGATCCGCTGGAATCCACTTCGCGTATCCTCGACCCGCTGGTTGTAGGTGAGGAGCACTATCAGACCGCTCAGCGCGTAAAACAGATTCTGCAACGCAACAAAGAGCTTCAGGATATCATCTCGATCCTCGGTATGGAGGAGCTGTCGGACGAAGACCGTCAGACAGTCAACCGTGCACGTCGTGTACAGCGTTTCCTGTCACAACCATTCACGGTGGCCGAACAGTTTACCGGTGTTCCGGGTGTCATGGTATCCATTGAAGATACGATCAAGGGCTTCAAGATGATCCTCGACGGCGAGGTAGATTACCTGCCGGAACAGGCATTCCTCAATGTCGGTACGATCGAAGAGGCTATTGAGAAAGGTAAGAAGATTTTAGCACAAGCTGCCGTATGACCTTAGAGATCCTCTCCCCCGAACGCACGCTGTTCAGCGGTGAAGTCGAGAGCGTGACCCTGCCGGGCGCTCTGGGCGAATTCACCGTGCTGCGCCATCATGCGCCGCTGATCTCGTCGCTCGATGCGGGCGAGATCCGTTTCCGGCAGAAAGGATCCGATGTACAGAGCTTTACGGTTAAGGGAGGTTTCGTCGAAGTAAAAAAAGACATCATTTCGGTCTGCATTCGATAAATCACCCCAAAACACTGGCTCGACAACGGGCCATAACAGAACAAGAATATGGCAAACGAGATCGATATCAACACCAAACGCAGACTTTCGCAACGTTACATTCTGTGGTTGACGGCCATTACCGTCATCGGCGGATGGGCCGTTGCACTGCCACTCTACTTTTGGGTACCGAGTTTCTACCCGCCAGCCTACCCCTTTATTATGCTCTACTTCTATTTGTGGGCATTGGGCTTCTCGTGGTTGGTCAACCGTCCTGTACGCGACAACAAGCTCGCGACACAAGGTTACCTCTACTTCAAAGTGGCCAAAATGGTGGTAAGCATTTTGGTTGTCGGAGCGGTTATCGGTCTGACCCAATGGGAAAAACATGCGTTTATCCTGTTGTTCCTGTTCTGGTATCTGATCTATCTGATTTTCGAAACCCGGTTCTTCTGGATGTATGAGAAGAGCCGTAAAAAAGAGGCTAAAGCGTAAAGATGAAAGCATCCAGACATATCCGACTGGTCTTCACCCTGATGCTGACGTTGGCACTCGCGCTACCTCGCGTAGAGGCTGCCGTTTCGGAGAACCGTGACACGACTCGGATCGACACATTGGCTGCAGAAGCGGCACAGAGTGTCGAACAGGTCGATGCCGACGCTGCCAAAGAGACGGCTGCTGAAAACAAAAGCGAAGAGGCTATCGACGTCAAAGGGATAGTTTTAGGCCACTTGGCAGATTCATACGAATGGCACATTACCACCTGGGGACACACTCACATCACAATTCCCCTGCCGGTAATCGTCCATGGCAGCGATGGGCAATGGCATCTGTTCTCATCGTCACATCTTTCACACGGTGAGAGTTATGAAGGTTTTTACATAGCTCAAAGCGGTGAACATGAAGGCAAAATCGTAGAGCTGAACGCACAAGGTGAAGAGGTTCGTCCATTAGATCTCTCGATCACCAAAACGGTACTCGCCCTGCTGATCAACTCCACACTGCTCGTTCTGATCATTTTGGGAACCGCCCGCTGGTACAAAAAACGTACCGCCCGCACCGCTGCTCCCGGAGGATTTGTCGGGCTGATGGAGATGGCCATCATGATGATCCATGACGATCTGATCAAAAGCTGTGTAGGCAAAGATTACAAACGGTATGCTCCCTACCTGTTGACGGCCTTCTTCTTCATTTTGGTCAACAACTTGATGGGATTGATTCCGATCTTCCCGGGAGGAGCCAACGTAACAGGCAATATCGCAATTACTTTCATACTGGCTCTTGCCACTTTCCTGATGACCAACCTGTTCGGTTCAAGGGAATATTGGAAAGAGGTCTTTTGGCCCGAAGTCCCCACCTGGTTGAAATGTCCGGTCCCGATGATGCCATTGATCGAATTCGTCGGTCTGTTCACCAAACCGTTCGCGCTGATGATCCGACTGTTCGCTAACATGATGGCTGGCCACGCCGTGATCCTGAGCTTGACGTGTCTGGTCTTTGTCACAGCCAGCATGGGTGCCGCCATTAACGGAACCATGACGGTAGTCTCCGTCATCTTCTGTATCTTCATGAATATGTTGGAACTGTTGGTGGCATTTATCCAGGCCTACGTATTCACCATGCTATCGGCGGTATTTATCGGGCTCTCCCGCGTAGAGTCCCACCACAAAAAGGAGGAGACCGAAGCCTAATAACTTTTTAGAGTTCAACACACGAACTACTCGAAACAATCAATAAAACCAAATAAAGAACCAATAAAACCAAACGACTATGTTACTTTCCATTTTACTGCAGGCAGCAGCCGGATTGACAATCGGAAAATTGGGCGCAGCACTTGGCGCAGGATTAGCAGCTATCGGAGCAGGTATCGGTATCGGTAAAATCGGTGGATCAGCCATGGAGGCTATCGCCCGTCAACCGGAATCGGTCAACGATATTCGAACCAATATGATCATTATCGCAGCCCTTCTCGAGGGTGTTGCACTGTTCGCCGTGGTAGTCTGCTTCCTGGCTCTGTAAAACAATAAAAAAGAACAACAATGGGACTCCTATTACCTGAAACAGGTCTTCTGTTCTGGATGCTGCTCTCCTTTATCGTGGTTTTCGCGGTACTGGCCAAATTTGGCTTTCCGGTGATTACCCGCATGGTGGAGGAGCGCCGGGAATATGTGGAGCAGTCCCTGCAGGCGGCCAAAGAGGCCAACGACCAACTCGCACAGGTCAAAAGCCAAAGCGAAGCGCTGCTCCAAAGCGCACGCGAACAGCAGATGAAAATTCTCAACGAAGCCTCAGCTACCCGCGATCGGATCGTTGCAGAGGCCAAAGCTCAAGCTCAGGCCGAAACACAACGACAGATTGAGGATGCCAAACGGCAAATTCGTCTCGAGCAGGATGCCGCGATTCGTGCAGCTCGTAGCGAGATTGCCCTGTTGGCCGTAGACATTGCCCAGAAGGTGATTCGCGAAAAGCTCGACAACACTCCGGCTCAGATGAACATGATTGACCGTCTGCTCGACGAAGCACCCGTCATGAAAGGAGATACGAAAATCCAGTAAAGCATCACGCAGATGAACACAGCAATGATTCCCTTGCGCTATGCCAAAGCGCTGTATGAATTTGCCGTAGAGCAGTCAGTAGCTGACCGTGTTTACGGTGAAATGCAGCTGCTTGCGGGGTGTTTCAGTGCAGAACCGGCACTGCGACGTGCACTGGAGAATCCAGTCTTGACGCAGGAGCAAAAGGCAGAGCTGGTGTACAATGCCGCTGGAGGTGATCCGAGCGACGCACTCAAACGATTCGTAGAGTTGGTACTCGAACATAAACGCACACCGTTTTTGCAACGCATGGCGCTCGGGTATCAGGAGCTTTACCAAAAGGCACACAACATCAGTACCGGACGGTTACAGACCGCCGTGGAGATTGATGCTGCGACTCGGGAACGCCTTACGAATTGGATCGCTTCACGCACACACGGGACTGTCGAACTCAAGACGCTGGTTAATCCTGAAATTCTGGGAGGATTCATCTTCGAGATGAATTCGTTGAGATTGGACGCAAGCATCGCTGCGCAACTGCGGGAAATCCGCAAACAATTCATCGACCGCAATAAGCGGATCGTCTGAAAAGTATCAATGCCTAAGCAGTTAGGCCATATTAATTTGATCGATTATGTCTGAAAATATCAAACCAAGCGAGGTGTCGGACGTGCTGCGGATGCAGCTCGAAGGGATCGACAACAAATTGCGGTTCGATGAGGTGGGCACGGTGTTGGAGGTTGCCGACGGTGTGGCCCGTATCTACGGACTGCAAAATGCCGAGGCCAATGAGTTGCTCGAGTTCGACAACGGCATCAAGGCTGTGGTGATGAACCTCGAAGAGGACAACGTCGGCGTCGTACTGCTGGGACCCACCGACCAGATCAAGGAGGGCGACACCGTCAAACGTACGGGTCGTATCGCCTCGATCCAGGTGAGCGAAGGCATGTTGGGCCGCGTGATCAATCCGTTGGGAGAGACTCTCGACGGCATGGGATTGATCGGCGGTGAGACAACCGAAATGCCTCTGGAGCGCAAAGCGCCGGGTGTCATCTTCCGCCAGCCGGTGAACCAGCCGCTGCAGACGGGCCTCAAGGCTATCGATGCGATGATTCCGATCGGTCGTGGTCAGCGTGAGTTGATCATCGGCGACCGTCAGACCGGTAAAACATCGATCGCCATCGACACGATTCTGAACCAAAAAGCCAATTTCGAAGCAGGCAAACCGGTATATTGCATCTATGTAGCGATCGGACAAAAAGGTTCGACAGTTGCTGCATTGGTCAACACCTTGCGTGAAAAGGGCGCAATGGATTATACCATCGTGGTAGCCGCAACCGCTTCGGATCCGGCCGCATTGCAATACTTCGCTCCATTTGCAGGAGCTGCTATCGGAGAGTATTTCCGTGACACCGGACGCGATGCACTTGTAGTTTACGACGACCTCTCGAAACAGGCCGTTGCCTATCGTGAGGTATCGTTGATCCTGCGCCGTCCGTCAGGACGTGAGGCCTATCCGGGTGATATCTTCTACCTGCACTCACGTCTGTTGGAGCGTGCCGCAAAGATCATCAACCAGCAGGAGGTTGCCGAAAAGATGAACGACCTGCCACCCAGCCTCAAAGGCAAAGTGAAAGCTGGTGGCTCACTGACCGCCCTGCCTATTATCGAAACCCAGGCAGGTGACGTTTCGGCTTACATCCCGACCAACGTGATCTCCATCACCGACGGTCAGATCTTCCTCGAAACCGACCTTTTCAACCAGGGTATCCGTCCCGCCATTAACGTAGGTATCTCGGTATCGCGTGTGGGTGGTAACGCACAGGTTAAAGCGATGAAAAAGGTGGCCGGTACACTGAAGATTGACCAGGCACAATACCGCGAACTCGAGGCCTTTACCCAGTTCGGTGGAGACATGGACCCCGTAACCGCACAGGTCATCGACAAAGGACAAAAGAATACGCGTCTGCTCGTTCAGCCGCAATATTCACCGATGCCGGTGGGTCAGCAGATCGCCATCCTTTACTGCGGTGTTCACGGACTGTTGAAAGAGGTACCACTGGATAAAGTCCATGACTTTGAAAAGGCACTCATCAATAACCTGCAAGGCACCGATGTATTGGAGTCATTGCAGCAGGGTGTCATCGACGACAAGATCACTGCAAAACTCGACGAAGTAGCCGCATTGGTTGCCTCATCACTCAAAACCGCATAGGCCATGGCATCGCTCAAGGAGGTCAAAGCAAGAATCGCATCGGTCAACAGTACGCTGAAGATCACGTCGGCCATGAAGATGGTGGCCTCGGCTAAATTGCACCATGCCCAGGCGGCCATCGAGAGCATGCTGCCCTACGAGAAGAAGCTCAACAGCATGCTCGCAGGGTTCCTTACCTCGGGTGTAGAGGTTAACTCCTCTCTGGCCCAGGAGCGCGAGGTACACCGGGTAGCTTTGGTAGCGGTAACATCAAACGGCTCATTATGTGGTGCATTCAATGCCAACGTAATTAAGCGTTTGCAAGCACGCATCGAGGAGTATCAAACGCTGGGCAGCGAAAACATTCTGCTATACCCTATTGGGAAAAAGGTGGAAAAGGCTCTGACCAAAACGAAATGCTCTGTACAAGGCAGCTATCAATCGATGATTGACAAGCCGAATTACGATGCAGCTGCAAACCTGGCCGCTGAATTGATGGACAAATTCGAAAAGGGTGAGATCGACCGTGTTGAATTGATCTACAACCATTTTAAGAGCACCTCGACTCAGGTTGTCACACAAGATCAATATCTCCCGGTTGAAATGCCCGAAGCAGAAGAGAGTCGCGACAACTATCGGCCCGATTATATCGTTGAGCCGAATACAGAAGAGGTGATCCGTGAACTCGTTCCTCAGGTATTGAGTCTGAAGATTTTCACCATTCTGCTTGATTCGGCAGCAGCAGAACATGCAGCTCGTACGATTGCGATGCAGATGGCGACAGACAATGCGACGGAATTGCTGCAAGATCTTACCATTCAGTACAATAAATCTCGTCAGCAAGCCATCACGAACGAATTGCTCGATATGATGGGCGGAGAGATTGCTAACTAATTTTGCAAGGTCTATCGGGGTTACTTTTGGAATAAACAATTTTCTATCGCAGACCAACAGAAAAGATCCCAACCAATAAAAGAGCGGCGTGGAAGAATCCACGCCGCTCTTTTATTGACACATCGGGACAGATTCACAGCCAATCATAATATCTGAGGTTAGCAATAAGAAAAAGTCAATGCTCACTCATACAACAAGAGCTTGTATTAGGCGTTCTGTAAACAAATAGTTACTCGAAATACCGACTAACCTTTGGCACAACGCTGTTTGCTTACATCGCATGTGCGAAAAAGATAAAATGACAAACTGCATAAAGTTGTGAGCAGTTCAGAACATGAGAGAGCCAGCCAAATACCAGGGGTATCCAACCATCGAGGAAGTAGCAAAAAGGCAGGAATCAAAAAGAAAAAACCACGCAACAATGCCAATAGAGTTGCAGGTCCCACTCGTTCCAAACTCTGGTAATAGCCGATAGTGGTTAAATTGAGGATAAAAAAGATAAAACCCGCTGCATAATAGGGGAACCCGGAGGTGGCAATCGCAAAGGTCGGATCATTAGGAGAGATAAACAACCCTACCAAAAGATGGGGAATACATACAAACAACGACGTCACCGCAGCGCCACACAATACAGCGGTCAACAGTGCTATTCGGATAGTTTTTTGTACTCGCTGCCGGCACCCTGCCCCAAAATTATAACTGATGATCGGTTGCGCAGACTGTGCGATCGCATTACCCACCATAAAAACAAAAGGAGTATAGTAGCAGGTAATTCCAAACGCCCCGACACCATGTTCACCCAAATAGTGCATAAATAGGTGGTTTCCCATAAACATCAACGTTGCCAACGTAGCTTCAGCCAGCAGAGCCGACGAACCGATCCGGCACTGATACCCAATATTACGGATAAATAATCGCATACTTTTGCGGCTCCATTTTATTGGGTATAAACGAAGAAAACGAGCATACAGGAGCAAATATCCGACTGCGATCAATCCTCCGATCACAACACTGATAGAGGTAGCGATAGCAGCACCTTTAACGCCCCACCCCAAAGGAAAAATAAACACCCAATCGAGTACCACATTGATTCCTGCCGAGATCAAGCTGCACGCCATAGCCAATCGGGGACGACCATCCAATCTAATCACAAAGAGGGAGACAGCGACACACATGGTAAATAGCCACGAGGGTACAGACCACAACATATACTCACGTGCCTGCGGTAACAAATAGGCAGAAGCCCCCAACAATCGCAACAGTGTATCCGGAAATATAAGGGCCACTAAAGAAGGGATAGAGGCAAAAACTGTCACTGCAACAAGTGCCTGCGTCACATTGATACGTGCTGTCCGAAATTTACCCCGAGCAGATTGAATCGATGCAACCACTGAACATCCGACCCCAATCATCAACCCAACGCCCGTAAATATCATCAACAAAGGGATTGAGATATTTACCGCAGCAATTCCATCACTTCCTACTCCTTGTCCGACAAAAATACCATCGATAGCTGTCACTGCAGACATTCCCAACATTCCTAACAATGTGGGCACAAAATACTTGCTGAATAGTGTAAAAACATTTAACGTCTTCAAATCAATAGCGTCTCTTTCCATACTAATCAGAATCTACTTACAGATCAACCAATATCACAATTGAAGTTAAAATCGCTAATACGATCTCTGAAACAGTCTCTTACCTGAGATACTGTCCTACTTAACATACGCCTACAGGGCCAATAACACCACGGTCATCACCGCTCCCTGCTTGCTTCAGCTTACCATGCATCTCTTTCTGCTACGATTGGCTCCCAAAATTTTATTCAACAAACGTGCATACCCAAAGACGAAAAAGGCCGGATAAGGTGAATGGTTTTACCCAGTCATCTTATCCGGCTTATGAGGCCCTCCGATGAGGATTACAAAACGTCCGTTCAGGTTATGTCGGCACAAATATGGGCCAAAAATTCTACGCTTGCAAACAACACCGATATTTTTCCCTGAATAGGCCTTAATTCTGGACTGTTTTATTTACCCACATAAGGCGATTGTCAACAAATCTCACATTCCTCAAGACATAGATCCACATTACTTTACCGTCAACACAACTCAATATAAACTATTGAATATCAATCGACATAAGCCTCCATTCGCATCTTACAACATTAAAAACATCTATCGTCTCAACATATATACCATTGAGGTACAAACAAGAAAGGCTCAAACCAGGCGAAATACGATTGATTTGTCTCAATAAAACAGACTGGACCGAAGCGACATACGACAAAAAAAGAGCGGCGAGGAAAATAGTTCCTCGCCGCCCACGCAAATTAACGTAACTAACTATTTGTTATATTTTTCGCGGAACTCTTTGCGGAAGGCTTTACCTTCTGCTTTGATTGCTTTTTCAGTCTCTTTCGATCCAATTTTCACATTCATGTCACGTCCACCTCCCAATGCCTGGTATAGACTGACAACAGCCTGCATTTTTTGATAATCATCCGAAACCTGAGTCAACTGTGCGCTGAGCAACGATTGTTGAGCGGTCAACACCTCAAGATAGGTGGAAGAACCCAATTTCAACAACTGCTGTGTATAATCGACAGAACGTTCAAGAGCTAAGATCTGCGCTTTACGAGCCGTACTTTTATCTTGAGCAGCCTTGTACTGATACAATGCATTGCTGACCTCGCTACCTGCATTCAGAATTGTCTGTTGGAAAGCGAGCATCGACTCCTCTTGCTGAGCCTGAGCGGCACGCAACTGAGCACGATTACGACCCTGATTGAAGATCGGAACCAACAATGACGCAGCTGCATTAGCAATCAACTTACCCGGATTCACCACAACACTACCGAGTGAATTGGTCCAACCTGCCGTACCGGTAATTGACAACCCCGGATAGAATGCGGCACGAGCTACATTAGTAGCGGCGTAAGCAGACATCAACGCAGCTTCAGCAGCCTGAACATCCGGACGGTTGCTCAACATTTGAGCCGGAACACCTGCCGAAAGAGTAGAAGGCAATGCCTGCTCAGCCAAAGTCCCTGGACATTCAATCGCCTGTGGTGCAACACCGAGCAAAATCGACAACGCATTCTCTGTTTCACGAATACTTTGTCTCAAATCGGGCAATGACGCCTCGATTGAATGGCAATTCGCCTCACTCTGAACTACAGCCGCTTCATTGGTATTACCAGCCAATTTCAGCGCTTTCATCGTTTCTACGCTCTTGTACCAGGATGCAACGGTCTGTTCGCTGATTGCCAACTGCTGATTCAACATTTGCAAAGTATAATATGCGTTGGCAATAGCAGCAATCACCTGCGTACGCACAGCCTGTGCATAAGCCTCACTCTGCATCAAAGCGGCACGGGCACTGCGTTTAGAATTCAGCAAGCGACCGAAGATATCAAGCTCCCAACTGGCAGTAGCCGGCACCTGATAGGTCCAAGAACGACGGCCATTCTCATACCAAGAAAGGCCACCACTGGGATTCAGATTGAAAGATGGCACATACGCCAAACGTGCAGCCTGTAAACTGGCCTCGGCTGACTGCACCCGGAGATAGGCTGTTTGCAAATCAATATTATGCTCGAGACCCTGTGAAATCAAAGTTTGCAAATAGGGGTCACGAAATACCTCCTGCCAAGGAAGGTTCCCCATCGAAACGGTATCGCCGCGCAAAGTGTCACTTGACGAAAGCGTATCACGGTACATACCGGCGGTAGTCACCTCGCTGGGTCTGGTATAGTTGCGGTAGATGTTGCAACTGCTGAGCAACATCATCGCCGCACCTCCTACCAACAAGATACTATATTTAATTTTCATATTGAACAATTCTTAAAGTTACACACTTTCCGCACATTAAGCGAGTTTCTCCATCTCTGCATCAATATCGGCAGATTCCACCTCCATCGGCGTGAAGCGCTCCTGGAGAGATTGGAAGGCCACGAACAGTACCGGTACGATAAAGATCTGTGTCAACATACCGATCAACATACCACCGATAGCACTGGTACCGATCGTACTGTTACCGTTAGCACCCACACCTGAAGCAAACATCATCGGCAACAGACCGATAACCATTGCCAACGACGTCATCAGAATCGGACGGAGACGGGCAGCAGAACCGGCGATGGCAGACCAAAGAATGCTCATACCCTGACGGCGACGATCAACTGCAAACTCGACAATCAGGATGGCGTTCTTAGCCAACAGACCGATCAACATGATCAAACCGACCTGCATATAGATGTTGTTATCGACACCCATAAACTGAGCGAAGATAAATGAACCTGCCAAACCAAACGGAATCGAGAGCAGTACGGCCAACGGCAAGATGTAACTTTCATACTGTGCACTCAAAAGCAGATAAACGAACACCATACAGAGCACGAAGATCAATGCAGTTGTACTGGTACCGGTGTTTGCCTCTTCACGTGTCATACCTGAGAACTCATAACCATAACCTTGAGGCAACGTTTCAGCAGCCACTTCACGAATAGCCTGAATTGCTTCACCTGAACTATATCCAGCAGCAACCGAACCATTAACAGACATAGAAGTATACATATTGAAACGATCGATATTATCTGGTCCGTACACTTTACGCAAACTCATAAACTGCGTAATTGGAGCCATCTCAGAGCCGTTTCTCACTTTAATCTGGTTCAACGTCTCAGGACTGATACGAGCAGAAGGATCTGCTTGAATCATCACACGATACAATTTACCGAAACTGTTAAAGTTCGAAGCATACAGACCTCCGTAATACCCTTGCAAAGTAGTCAGAATATCTCTTGGAGAGATACCGGCCTGTTTACATTTTGCAGCATCAATATCGATCATATACTGTGGGAAGGTCGGGTTAAATGAAGTACGTGCAGCTGCAATCTCTGGCCGCTGATTCAATTTGGCCAAGAACTGATTGGCTATTTCAAAGAAACGATCCAAATCTCCACCCGTTTTATCCTGCAGGTTCAATTCGAAACCGTTACTCAAACTATATCCAGGGATCATCGGGGGACCGAAGATCAAGACATTAGCATCGGAGATACCCATTTTAGCCTGCACATACAGTGAGCCAATTACCGAATTCAGATCCGACTTTTCGATATCCTCACGTTCAGCCCAATCTTTCAGTTTTACAATGATGGTACCGTAAGTATTACCCTGACCAGCAATGAAGCTATATCCGGTAATGGTGGTACGCGATTTAACCGCAGGATTGGCCGCGATCAAACTATCCAACTGCAACAGAGCTTTTTGTGTACGTTCCTGAGAAGTTCCAGGAGGCATATCCAATACAGCGAAAACAGTACCGGTATCCTCGTTAGGAACCAAACCTGTCGGTGTTACTTTCATCAAGAAAACCAACAAGAAAACTCCCAATGCAACACCGCCAAAAGCGATCCAACGATGCTGAACAAAGAACAGCACGCTCTTCTTATATTTTTGGAGCAACGTAGAATATGCCGCATTGAAACCGTTATGGAACCGAGTGACAAATGTCTTTTTCTCCTCCTTATTCGGATCGTGAGGTTTCAGGAACAGGGCGCACAGTGCCGGACTCAACGTCAATGCGTTGATCGCAGACAAACCGATAGCGATAGCCAAAGTCAAACCAAACTGGCGGTAGAAAGTACCAGAGGTCCCCGTCATGAAGCTCACGGGGATGAACACGGCCATCATCACCAAAGTAATTGAGACGATAGCACCGCCCAATTCACTCATCGCATCGATAGAAGCCTTACGCGCCGATTGACACCCCTGATCCAACTTGGCGTGTACACCTTCGACAACCACGATCGCATCATCGACGACAATCGCAATAGCAAGGACCATAGCGCAAAGAGTCAACAGGTTCAAGCTGAATCCTATGACATACAGCACAAAGAAGGTACCAATCAATGCAACCGGAATCGCAATCAACGGAATCAACGTTGAACGGAAATCCTGCAGAAAGACATACACTACAATCACCACAAGCAGGAAGGCCTCCAACAACGTCTTGACCACCTCATGAATAGAGGCGAAAAGGAAGTCATTGGCACTCATGATGACCTCTGTTTTCATTCCGGGAGGCAGTGTCGGTTCAATCTCTTTCAGATATTTTTCAATATTCTGGATAATTGAAGTGGCATTTGATCCGGCAGTCTGGAACACCATTACAGTCACACCAGGATGGCCATTTACCTCATTACTGAAACCGTATGTCAAACGTCCCAATTCAATGTTGGCAATATCTTTCAGACGCAGCACTTCGCCATTTTCAGTCGCCCGAATAACAATATTTTCAAACTCCTCTTCAGTTTGCAAGCGTCCTTTGTAACGCATCACATACTGGAAAGACTGATTGCCCTGCTCACCGAATTGGCCCGGAGCCGCTTCAATATTCTGTTCAGCCAATGCAGCAGAAACATCCGAAGGCATCAATTTATATTCGGCCATTACATCCGGTTTCAGCCAAATACGCATAGAGTAATCGGTACCCATCACCATCGCCTCACCAACGCCCGGCACACGTTTTACCTCCGGCACAATATTGATATTGGCGTAGTTTTCCAGGAATTTTTGATCGTACCGGTCATCATCGCTATACAAAGCGAAACCCATCAACATACTGGTCTGGCGTTTCTCTGCGATGACACCCACCTGAGTAACCTCAGCAGGGAGAAAACCCTGAGCCTTAGCCACACGGTTTTGGACATTGACCGCCGCCATATCGGGATCCACCCCCTGTTTAAAATAAACAGAAATAGATGCACTACCAGTATTAGTAGCAGTGGAGGTCATATAATCCATGTTCTCCACACCATTGATCTGCTCCTCAAGAGGAGCAATTACGCTGTTCAATACAGTCTGAGCATTAGCACCCTGATACGTCGTACTTACACGGACTGTTGGAGGGGCAATATTCGGATACTGTTCGATAGGCAGCGTCAGTAACCCCAGTAAACCCAGGATGACGATGAGGATTGAGATCACCGTCGAGAGCACCGGACGCTTAATAAATTTATCTAGTTTCATATTGATTTCCTCGTTTTAGCAATCTCTATTTCTGTGCAGCCTTATCTTTAGCAGCCGCTGCACCCTGAGCAGACTGCGGTTGAGTCATCGCTTTTACTTTGGCAGCTGATTGTTCGGGTGTAATAGGCTGAATCTGGGCACCATCACGCAAGCTGGCAACACCTTCCAACACCACACGGTCACCGGCATTCAGACCACCTGTAACCATATAGTTCTTACCATCTTCAAGTTCAAAGACAGTAATTTCAGTGTTGTGTACCTTAGAACTATCATCTACGACATACACGAATTTCTTATCCTGCATTTCAGTTGTTGCACTCTGCGGGATAACGATAACCGAATCGAGTACACTAGGCACCAAAATGGTTCCAGTCGCACCGCTACGCAAAACACGATTCGGATTTTTAAACAACGCTCTCAGCTGAACCGCACCGGTCGACGGATCGATCACACCACTGACCGTTTCGATTTTACCTTTGAGAGGATACATCGAACCGTCAGCCAGAACCAACTGAACTTCCGGCATTGCCTTGATCATATCGGCAATTGACCCTTTTTCATCACGAGTCATTGTCAGCAGCTGTTTCTCGTTCATTGAGAAGTAGGCAAACATCTCATCAATATCAGAGACGATAGTTAACGGTTCTACCGTTGCTGAACTAACTAAACTACCGACACGGTATGGGATGGTACCGACAACACCATTCGATGGACTGGTAATAGTTGTATATGAAAGATCATTTTGTGCATTAGCCAAATTAGCTTCTGCCTGTGCCAGGTTGGCTTGAGCGGATGCCAAAGCTGCTTTTGCGACCTGTAATTCGTAGTCACTGATAATGTTTTGCGCGTGCAGCTGAGTTTTACTTTCCAATGTCAATTTGTTGGTTTCGACATTAGCTTTTGCGACCTCAACAGTTGCAGCAGCAGCCTGTACTTGTTTCTGATAAGGCACGGCATCGATCAAGAACAGCGGTTGTCCTTTCCGAACAACGGCGCCCTCATCCACACACAGCTTTACAATATGGCCACTCACACGAGGACGGATTTCGATATCCTGTTTACCTCGGATCGTAGTCGGATAGGTACTGTTCAGCTCCTGTGAGGTCGGTTCCACTGTCATAACAGCCAAAGCGGCTGTGGGCATCATTCCTTGCTGCGAGTTTCCGCAGGCGAATGCCAACAAGGCAGTCAGCGAACATGCAGTTCCTTTCACTAAGGCCCCTATGGCCTTTCCATTCTTCATTTGTTTCATATGCTTTCCTGAAATTGATTTTTCGATTCCAATACACAAAATGCAGCGCAAAACTAATCATTTTAACGGGATAGTCATCAATTTGTTATGCGCTCAATACTCTTTTTCGGATCAAATGCGACAAATCGGACATTACAACCGGTTATCTTGACATCCAAATGCCGACTCTCTCATCGATGCGACCATTTTGAAGTGATCACAGCCCTCAATCAGAGATCCCGCACGAACTCAACACAAACATCCATCTTGACGCCCGTTTATTCAAAAAGCAGGCCAGTTCAGACGCTTTTGTGACTGTCCCAAGCTCACACGATATACTTAATCCGTTTCTTCCAACAGACACAGGCAAAATAAACGGTAACATCACCTACTTTTTATTCTTATTTAACTGAATATCAAGTTTTATATCACGCTACACCTCAAATTATATTATTTACTACATACGCTAACCTATACAAAATCGTGTCGTTATCGCACGTTTAGCTCCAATAAAAGCCTCAAAACAGCATCACAACGATGCAATTTATTTTCACCATCCGTTACACCGAGCCTTAGCTGTTTCAAACCGAACAAAGCAAGCAAAATCTCATTAATTGATATTGATTCCCACAAAGTTACAATGTTTCAAATAAACATCCAAGCTCCATTTTCGTGCCAAAATTCATGATGATATATGACGTTTTTAAGCTGAAAATGAGATAAAAATCACAGCATTACGAAATGCTGTGAAAAAACCGACAGAAATTTCAATTCGTTATGAAAACCGGCAAATAATCCCTAACTTCGCAGAGCTTTGAATCATTTTCGCTCATTGTTTATAATCTGCGAGACCATATCAAAGCTATTTTCCGGCTTAAACCTCTAAAAAGTTGCAGGGAATCCGGGAAAGTATCCGTAAACATTCGCTCCTTAATTTAATCACAGGATTAATACTTGGAGCTATATCCCTTGATCTGAGCTCTCGGGACAAAGGGACGAAACAAGAAGCAGTGGTAGGGGGAATAAACGAAATTTCACAGCGCGGTAGCGCGGCAGCTTGTTAACTTGGGTCTCGATCTACACCAGGTCCGCCCCCATCGAGGTCACGGAGGAGAGCAAACCTCGAAAAAACAACGCACAGTCAGCAATTTAAAGTACTGACACAAAAACCCGAATCACTATCAGAACTGACATCAACGATCAGACACTACTAACGATATGGACAGAAGGACATTTCTCCGCCGAAGCGCACTGTTAGCTGCAGGTGGATTCCTGGCCGCTATGTCGCCGACACTGGCCGAAGCGGCAGTCAAGGCTGTAAACAATGGTTCTTTGAGCTTCGACTCCGAAGCTTACAAACGATTCAAAAATTCGGAATTCAAGTACCATCCCTACGTACGTTGGTGGTGGAACGGAGACAAGGTCGAGGCCGATGAATTGATCCGAGAGCTGCATCTGCTCAAAGAGGCAGGCATTGCAGGAGTCGAGATCAACCCAATCGCTTTCCCGACCACTGGAGATGATTTGGGCAAACGGTCTCTCCGGTGGCTCAGCGATGAGTGGATTGACATGCTGAAAGTCACTTTCGACGAAGCCAAACGGCTCGACATGACTTGTGATCTGTTGGTCGGTTCGGGATGGCCATTCGGCTCGGAGGAGCTACCTGAAGACGAACGGGCTCAAGTAGTGCTGGTCGATGCCGAACGAATCGAAGGTCCCACAACATTCGAAATCTCAAAATTCACCATCTGTAAAAATGTTGATCCAGGCGTAACTGATGTCAATCCGTTGCGTACTTTCGATATTCTCTCCCTAAAATTGGTTCCCAACCCGATGAGCGGGATCGACCAGGCGATCGATCTTTCGGATCAGATCGGCAATGAGGTAATTTCGGTCGATGTTCCTGAAGGCAAATTTGTCTTTTATGCCCTGGTACGGGTCAAATCGTTTGCCTGCGTGATCAACGGTGCTCCAGGAGCTGCCGGTTCGATCCTCGACCACATGAACAAAAAGGCGGTCCGCAAATATCTGGATCACATGGCCGAGACTATCGAACGTCGTATTGGTCCGCTGAAAAACTATATTCGTGCCATGTTTACCGACTCGATGGAGTTGGAAGGCTGTAACTGGACTGGCGACTTTGCTGAGCAGTTCCGTCTGCGCCGGGGATATGATCTGATGCCCTACCTTCCCTTCATGATGTTTAAGGTGGGACGTTTGGGAGATGTACTCGACTACAATTACGGAGCACAAAAAACTCCTGAATTCAAGGCTGAGCTGGAGCGTGTACGCTTTGACTATGAACTGACTAAGGCCGAACTTCTCAAAGAGCGTTTTACAGATACCTATACTCAATGGTGCACTGATTTGGGCGTTAAATCACGAGCCCAGGCCTATGGACGTGGATTCTTCCCGCTCGAATCAAGTCTCGGATATGACATTCCCGAAGGTGAATCTTGGACGACTAATTGGCTCAAACACCGTCTGGGCGAAGAGATGCGCGACGATGAGTATCGGGCCGGTCGCGGTTATACGATGATCGACAAATATGTCTCATCGGCAGCACACCTGACCGGTAAACGAGTTGTCAGCTGCGAAGAGATGACCAACACCTATCTCTGCTTCCGGGCAACGCTTGAACTGATCAAGATCGGATCGGACATGAGCGCCATTTCGGGTATCACCCATTCGGTTTGGCACGGCTTCAACTACTCACCGGCCGATGCCCCCTTCCCGGGCTGGGTACAGTACGGTTCATATTATAATGAGAACAATACTTGGTGGCCCTACTTCAAATATCTGAATGCTTATAAAGGACGTCTGTCATCCATGTTCCAAAACGCAGACATGTACACCGACATGATCATTCTGCCCCCTAACTATGACATGTGGGGCGAAATCGGCGTACAGACAGAGCCCTTCCCCGGCACATTGAACGTACTCTACACCTCGTTGATCTGGGAGGCCATCTGCAAAAACGGAGGCCAGGCCGACTACACCTCGGAGATCGTACTCAACGCATCGACCGTAAAAAATGGCAGACTCTGCTACGGCCCCAAACAGTACGGCACACTCTTCTTGCCCGAAGTAACGAGTACCTCCCCTGCAACGCTTGAAAAACTTTACGAGTTCGTTTCACAGGGTGGTCGTGTTTTCTGCATTGAAAAACTTCCAGCAAAATCGCTCGGCTTCAAAGATTACAAAAAACGCGACGCAGAAATCGAGGCGTGGGTCAAAAAATTACAGACCTTCCCGGATCGATTCATTTTGGTCAAAAAGCCGGAAGACAACAAGTTCGTCGAATGGTATGCCGATTTGATTGAACAGTACAGACTGCCCCACTATCTGACCATCGAAAATCCCGATCGCTTCTTCATGCAGACGCGTTGGAAAGGAGAGGACGGCAACACCTTCTTCTTTATGGCCAACGTACACATGCACAACTCATACAAAAGTCGTATCACCTTCTCAAACGAAATTACACGCGGTCGTTACCCATGGGTATGGGATCCGGACACCGGCAAACGCTACCGGCTCACCCTGGAGGATGGAGGCTTTGAACTGGAGTTGGGTCCTGCAGAGACCATTTTTATTGTCTTCGACACAGTTTCGAAGGGCGAAAAATGGCAGCCGCTGCCCACAACAACCTCAAAAGCAATTGAGCTCAAGGGTTGGGATGTCGAGTTGCAGCACGCCCGCGAGGGTTGGACCAAGACAGATCACATGGAGACCATCACCGACCTGAAAGAGACCCAATGGGTCGATTTTGCCGGCACAGTCATCTACCGGACCCAACTGGATATCGCAGGAGCACCGGATAAAGATGCGATTCTGAAACTCGGCAAGGTGTACGGCATTTCACAGCTCTTTGTCAACGGAGAGGATTGCGGAGTCAAATGGTTTGGCAACCGGATCTATCCGATTGGAGACAAACTTCACACCGGCAGCAATGAGATCGAAGTACGTGTAGTCACCGTATTGGGCAACTACATGCACTCACTCACCGACAACGAAACAGCACAGAAGTTCACAGCTGGTCGCAAAGAGTGGCCGACTCTGTCGCTGGGTATTGTTGGGCCTGTCACCTTATATTAATATATAAGGGATTGGCAATTGGATTTGAACAAGGATTTTTGAATTACAGGAAAGGCTGTTGCCATTCCACATAATAGTAAAGAAACAACAAAAACCTTTCAACAACTAACAAAATATGACTAAGCTAAAATTTCTCGCATTAGCCATCGCCTTGATGTGCGGCGCCACGCAACTCTCGGCCAAAGATTACCAGGTTTCGGATTTCGGAGCCAAAGCAGACGGTATTACACTGAACACCAACATGATTCAACGTGCCATCGATGCCGTGAACGAACGCGGTGGAGGTCGACTCGTTTTCGGTCCGGGGAAATACCTCACTGGAACGATCTACCTCAAAAGCAATGTAACCTTGCACCTCGAACGAGGCGCGGTTCTGCTCGGTTCGACCAACCCATTTGACTATGTGAAAGATCCGTATGTACGTTGGATGGCCATGATCTTCGCCATGAAACAGGAGAACATCGGCATCACCGGCAAGGGAACCATCGATGGTCAGGGTTTTAAAACCGCCAACAACATGGTGCAATACATCCAGCGAGGTATCTATGAAGATCCTCTGAAACTGGACCGTCCCAATGAGACCAACCGTCCGGAGAATATCTATTTCCGCGAATGCACCAACGTTACAATTACCGGCATTACGTTACGCGACCCGGCCAGCTGGAACCAGACTTACGACCAGTGCAAAAATGTATATGTGGATGACATCTACGTAGAGGCCAACTCATACTGGAATAACGACGGTATCGACATCGTCGATTGTGACGGTGTTGTCATCAAAAACTCGTTCTTCAACGCTGCCGACGACGTACTCTGCTTCAAATCACACGATCCGAACAGCATTTGCCAAAACGTAGTGGTAGATAACTGCGTAGGACGTTCAGGTGCTAACGGTTTGAAATTCGGAACCGTATCAAGAGGTGGTTTCCGCAACTTCAAAGTGACGAACATCACCATTTACGACACCTATCGTTCAGCTATCACCTTTGCTGCTGTTGACGGTGGTCTGATCGAAAACATTTTTGTTGACGGTGTTCGCTCAATCAATACAGGTAACGTAATTTTCCTGCGTATCGGCGACCGCTGGAGCCACGGTAAAAAACCGTCAATGAAAGGCGTTACCATCCAGAATGTTTATGCAGAAGTACCTTTGCGTAAACCCGATGCCGGTTACAATTACGAAGGTCCGATCGAGGATATGCCTCGTAACATCTCGCCGGCCAGCATCATCGGCCTGCCCGAATATCCGATCGAAGATGTTACGTTGAAAAACATCACGATGGTATATCCGGGTGGTGGCAACAAATTCTTCGCTTATCGCGGCACCACACCGGCCGAGTTGGATTCAATTCCCGAAATGCCAACCCGCTATCCCGAATTCTCGCAGTTCAAAGAGCTGCCGGCTTGGGGCTTCTATGTTCGCCACGCCAAAGGGATCACCTTCGACAACATCAAATTCATTGCTGAAAAGGGCGGTGATTATCGTCCATGTATCGTGACTGACGATGTTGACGGCTTCAAAATGACCAACGTTAAATTCGAGGAGCCGGGGGCAGAAGGCAAAGAGCAGGTAGTCACCTACAAAACAACTGTCATCGAATAATTTGCAAACAATAACAATAAATAGATAATAACTTAAAAATCAGAGATCATGATCAAGACGAAATTTTTCGCACTCGCCCTGTTGCTGATCGGTACCGTTGCGGGTTCCGCATCCGCCAAAGAGTATAAGGCATCGCTCTTCGGCGTTAAATCGGACGGTATTACCAACAACACCCGTTCGATCCAGAAGGCAGTCGATTTCATAAGCGAGAACGGTGGCGGTGAGCTTACTTTCTATGTAGGCCGTTATCTGACCGGTACAATTCACCTCAAAAGCAATGTAACGATCGTCATCAAAGAGGGAGCCGCTTTGATGGCCTCTACTTCACCCTATGATTACGACTATGTAAATGGTAACGCAGCCCTGTTCGTAGCCGATACAGTGAAAAACATCGCCATTACTGGCAAAGGTATGATCGAAGGTCAGGGCGCATTGGTTAGCGAGCATTACAAAATCCAAGGCGAAAAAAGCAATTTGGCCGAAGGTAAAACCAGTGCTCCGGCTCTGATCTACATGAACGGTTGCAGTGGTGTCAAAGTTGACCAGCTGCTGCTGAACAACCCGGCTGGTGATGTAGCTGTTTTCAACAAATGTTCAGATGTCACCGTATCAGGTGTTACCGTTGACAGCAAAATAGAGGGAGCTGCAGATGGTATCGTTATCGAAGGCTGCACCAATGTCAAAGTAAGCGATTCCTATATGGATGTAGCAGGTACTGCATTGAAACTGGAGGGTGCCGCTTCAAAAGGCGTATCAGCCGTAAACTGCATCACTCCTGCAGGCAAAAAACTTACGCCCCGTAAATAGGGCCTTTTGTCCGGCGCCCGCTGACCCGGACGCCGGGCCCAAATGAAGCGAGAGAGGATTTATTGAGGAGAGAGGATATACTGAGTTGTCATCGTTATTATAATACTGAACACATTGCGACAAGCACAACATGGTTCAGACTTATATTTTCGAATAGACTCTGTATTTCCGAGACTCTTAAGGACGAACTTTGCCAAAGAATCCAAACCGCTCATCCTCTACATTTGATTAGAGAAGACCACGAAACTGCGCTCTATTGGCCTCGATTGCATAAAACAGAAAGAACAACAGGGTGCAGGCAAATGATGAAACAACAAACCTGAGACTAGAAAAACTTCCCTACTACTAACAAAACGACAACCTAAAACAGACCTAACCACCACTTCTAAACCATGGATCGTAGAACATTTCTCATACGCAGTGCAAAACTGGCCACAGGAGGACTCGCATTGAGTCTGCTCCCCGGTTTGGCACAAGCGGTCGAAATGGCCGACAAGGCTGTGCAAGCGGCCAGCAACGGAACGTTGCGCTTCGACCATGAGCTGTATCACCGTTTCGCTAATCCGGACTCCATCTATCATCCTTTCGTACGATGGTGGTGGAATGGCGATATGGTCGAGATCGAAGAGTTGCGCCGGGAGCTGCGTGTGATGAAAGAGGCCGGCATTGGAGGGGTCGAGATCAACCCGATCGGTATTGCCGAAGAGGATAACGATATGGGCAAACGTTCGCTGCGTTGGCTGAGTGATGAATGGATCGAGGCACTGCAGGCAACTTTCGATGAGGCCAAACAACTCGATATGACCTGCGATCTGATTGTAGGTAGTGGCTGGCCTTTCGGAGGAGAGTTTCTGGAAGGCGATGAACGCGCTCAAGTGGTGTTGATCGACGCCCACAAGTTGGAAGGACCTACCACTTTCGAAATTTCGAAATTCGCCATTTTCAAGACAGTTGATCCCGGTGTAACTGTCCCCTTCCCTGGACGTACCTTTGAACTACTATCCCTCAAACTGGTCCCCAATCCTATGGATGGGATCGATCAGGTCATCGATCTTTCGGATCAAATCGGCAACGAAGTGATTCGTGTCGAGGTTCCTGAAGGTAAATATGTTTTTTATGCACTGGTCAAAGTAAATGCCTTTGCCAGTGTCATCAACGGAGCTCCGGGGGCTGCCGGTCCGATTCTCAACCACATGGACAAAGCGGCAGTCAACAAGTACCTGCATCACATGTCCGATACGATTCAGGCTAAAACTGGCCCGTTGAAAAACCATATCCGTTCCATGTTCACTGACTCGATGGAATTGGAGGGGTGCAACTGGGCGTCGGACATCCTGGAGGAGTTTAAACGGCGTCGCGGATATGACATCTTCCCCTATCTACCCTTTATGATGTTTAAGGTAGGACGGTTGGGCGATGTTTCGGACTACAACTACGGAGCTGCCAAAACGCCGCGCTTCGCCCGTGAGATCAACCGCATGCGGTATGATTTTGAGCTCACCAAAGCGGAGCTGCTGCGCGAACGGTTCAACGACACCTATTTGACTTGGTGTAAAGAGTTGGGCGTACTCTCTCGAGCTCAAGCCTATGGACGAGGCTTCTTCCCATTAGAGAGCAGCATCGGCTACGACATTCCCGAAGGAGAATCGTGGACGACCAACTGGCTCAAGCACAAGTTGGGCGAAGAGATGAGCAACGAGGATTACCGTCGCGGACGTGGCTATACGATGATCAACAAATTTGTCTCTTCGGCGGCTCACCTGACCGGCAAACGGGTTGTCAGCTGCGAAGAGATGACCAATACCTACCAGGTATTCAATGCAACGCTCGAATTCCTGAAACTGGGTTCGGATATGAGCATTCTCTCCGGCATTACCCACTCGGTATTGATTGGTGTCAATGTTTCGCCTCCCGATATTCCATTCCCGGGATGGGTGCGTTACGGCGCCTACTTTAGCGAACATAACAACTGGTGGCCCTGTATGCCGCAATTTACCGGTTACCGGGCACGCGTATCGGCAACATTGCAGAATGCAGACATGTATACCGATATCGCCTTGCTTCCCGCATATCCTGACATGTGGAGTGAGGTGGGAGTCAAGACGGAGCCCTTCCCCGACCGCTTGAATGTCCCATATATGACATTGGTATGGGAGGCAATCCACAAAAACGGCAGCGGATGCGACTACACCTCAGAGATCGTGTTGGCCGACTCAACGGTCAAAGGAGGGAAACTCTACTACGGCCCCAAACAATACGGCACACTCTTTATGCTGGGTATCGATAGTATCCGCCCCGAGACATTGGCCAAACTGTACGATTTTGTTGAACAGGGCGGGCGTGTATTCTGCATTGAGAAATTCCCGCACCAATCGCTCGGCTTCAAAGATTACGAAAAGAACGATGCAGCCGTACATGAATGGATCAGCAAACTGAAACGATTCCCGGATCGTTTTGTTCTGTTAGAGAAACCGGCTGATAACGATTTTATCACTTGGTACGCCGACGTACAGCAACAATATGGGCTCACCCCATACATGACAATCGAAGAGCCTAATCCATATTTCACTCAAAACCGCTATCAGGGCGACCATGGTGAAGAGCTATTTTTCTTAGCCAATTCACACCTGCACAATCCCTATCGGGGACGGATCCGGTTCAGCAAAGAGATCACATCGGGCCGTTACCCATGGGTATGGGATATGGAGAGTGGCAAGCGCTGGCGCATTGACTTGGACAAAGATGGAGGCTTTGCCCTTGACATGGGACCGGTTGATTCATTGGTAATTGTCTTTGACCGCAATAAACAAGGCCCCCAATGGGAACCACTGCCTTATGAAGGAGACGATAGCCGGACACTGAAAGGTTGGGAAGTGGAGTTGCACCATAGCCGCGAGAAATGGACACGTACCGACTATATGGAGCAGCCGACCGACCTGAAAGAGACCAAATGGGTAGATTTTACCGGAACGGTTACCTATCGGACGACCGTAACAATCGACGATACTTCACGCCGCACCCTGCTCAATTTGGGGAAAGTACACGGAGAGGCCTATGTTTCGGTTAACGGCAAAGATCTCGGGTTGCGTTGGTATGGCCGCCGTGTTTATGATCTGAGCGACGTTCTTCAGCCGGGTGAAAACAACATTGAGGTACGAGTGATCACCACGCTGGGCAACTACATGAAAACGCTCAAGGATAATCCGACTGCCCAAAAATGGACAAATACTAAGAATAAAGTACAACCGACCCAATCCATGGGGCTTGTAGGTCCGGTAACACTTTATACGGCATAAAAATATAAGGAGGCAAATTGCACACAGTATATTTGTCCGATTAGATGGGAGTGGAGCATAAAACCCGACTGGATTCAAAACCACCGACACGAAAACACGAAAAGAAAAGAATAAAACAATAACAAAACAAAGCAAACACGAGAAGATGAGAATGAAAAAGCTTTTTGCACTGACACTTAGTCTGATCTGTTCCGCTCAACTGTGGGCTAAAGATTACCAAGTCGCGGATTTCGGTGTAATGGCCGACGGTACGACGCTCAATACCCGGGCTATTCAACGAGCTATCGACCTGATTCATGAACAGGGCGGCGGCCGATTGATCTTTCCATTGGGTCGTTACCTGTCGGGCACTCTGCATCTGCGTTCCGGTGTGACTTTACACCTTGAAAACGGTGCCGTTCTGATGGGTTCCAACAACCCCTACGACTATGATCGTGTACCCAATCTGAATACAGCCTTTCTGCTGGCGGTAGGTCAGGAGAACATCGGATTGACCGGAGAAGGTTTGGTGGATTGCCGTGGCCGTCAAACCGCCTATAATCTCGTGGATCAGATTCATCGTGGTTTATTCGATGACCCGCTGAATTTGGATCGTCCGTATGAATCTCATCGTCCTATGATTATCTATTTCCGCGAATGCACTGGTGTCACGGTCGAAGGGATCAGTTTGAAAAACTCAGCCAGCTGGGTTCAGACTTACGACCAATGTTTCAATCTGAAGATTGATCGCATTCACGTCGAAAGCAACGCTTACTGGAATAACGATGGTCTCGATTTGGTGGATTGCCAGAACGTAACGGTTACCAACTCATTCTTTGACGCTTCTGACGATGCGATCTGCCTCAAATCGCACGGTGACGACCAGAAGTGCCACAACATTTTGATCCGCAACAATGTTGCACGCTCGGGTGCAAGCGGTATTAAATTCGGTACGGGCTCACGCGGCGGTTTTACAGACATTCGCGTCATCAACAACAAAGTATATGATACCTACCGCTCTGCCATCACGCTGCAGGCAGTAGATGGAGCAACGATCGACAACATTTTGGTAGATTCACTCTATGCCATCCACACAGGTAACGTCATTTATCTGCGTACCGGAGATCGTTACACAAACGGGCGTCACTCTTCGATGAGCAATGTCACGATCCAGAACGTTTATGCAGAGGTTCCGGCTGCGAAACCGGACAAAGGCTACGATTACGAAGGCCCTATCCACCACATGCCTCGCAACATTTCTCCATGCGGCATCGTAGGGTTGCCCGATCACGTGATTACCAACGTAACCTTGCGCAACATCAAGATCAAGTTCCCGGGTGGTGGTAACAAATTCTATGCTTATCGTGGAGTAACTCCTGCCGAATTGGACAGTATTCCTGAAATGCCGAAAAGCTATCCGGAATTTTCACAGTTCCGCGAACTCCCGGCTTGGGGTTTCTACATTCGCCACGCCAAAGGGGTGACCTTGGAAAATGTTGAGCTGATCGCACAAAAACCAGACTATCGTCCGGCTGTTGTATTGGATGATGTTCATGACATTACCTTCGACAACGTCACCTACGACGAGCCGAATACCGCACAGAAACAACAGTTTTATCCTTACAAATCGACTGAGGTTAAAGTTATTGAATAAGGGTACTACGAACAAAGCTATCAACTAACCGATATAGATTCATCAAATACAAACCCTACATGAACAGAAACCCGAAACTGCTTTACAATTGGCTCTTCGGCACAGTCATGTTGCTAAGTGCTACGATTCTGCAGGCAGCACCGACACAGGCAGAAAAGGCCCAGCAACAAGCGTCGAGCGGGAATACCTACTACAATCAATTCCGCAATCCGGAAGCCAAATATCGTCCTTTCGTACGGTGGTGGTGGAACGGCGACAAAGTCAATGCTGACGAATTGCGCCGAGAATTACACCTGCTTAAAGATGCCGGAATCGGTGGCGTAGAGATCAACCCTGTTGGGTTCCCGGGCGGTGCCGATGATCTGGGCATTCCTTCGATCTCTTGGTTGAGTGAGGAGTGGATCAACATGCTCAAAGTGGCATTTGACCAAGCCTCCAAACTTGATATGACCTGCGATCTGATCGTAGGTAGCGGATGGCCTTTCGGTGGAGAATTTCTCGAAGGCGATGAGCGTGGACAAGTCATGGTAATTGGGGTCGAAAAAGTGACCGGCCCTCAAGAGTACACCACCTCTGTTTTTTCACTGCTCAAAGAGGCCGATCCCGCCATCAGCAAGCCCTATTCAGGACGCATTCCTCACTTGATCTCGCTACAGTTGGTTCCCGATCCAGTGGGCAGTTTGGATGAGGTGATTGACCTCAGCGACAAGATTAATGAGAAAGAGGCTTTCACGGTACAGATCCCGGAAGGGAAATATGCTCTTTACGCGCTGGTACGCATCGACTCATTCGGAGCTGTGATCAGCGGAGCCCCCGGTGCCCAGGGTCCAACCCTGAACCACCTGGACAGTACCGCTGTCAAAAAATACCTGAACCACATGTCCGATGCCATCCAGGCTCAGCTCGGCCCGTTGGCACAATACATTCGTTCCCTGTTCACCGACTCTATGGAGCTCGAGGGTGCCAACTGGAGCAGTGATTTTGCTGCTGAGTTCAAGAAACGCCGTGGATATGACATCATGCCCTACCTCCAATATACGATGTTCAAGACCGGAGGAATGGGTAACGTTCTCGATTATCACTACGGGGTCGAGATGACTCCCGAATTCAAAGAGATGATCGACCGCATGCGGTACGACGTTGAGTTGACCAAGGCCGAGATGTTCCGCGATCGATTTACGATTCCTTACACCAACTGGTGCCGCCAGCTGGGCGTGAAATCTCGTGCACAGGCTTATGGCCGTGGATTCTTCCCATTGGAGAGCGGCATGTATTACGACATTCCCGAAGGTGAGTCATGGACGACCAACTGGCTCCAGCATCGTATCGGCGAAGAGATGAGCAATGAGGAGTATCGTGCAGGACGTGCCTACACAATGGTTAACAAATACATCACTTCGGCGGCACACCTTACCGGCAAACGGTTGATCAGCGCCGAGGAGATGACCAACACCTACCGCGTTTTCAACGCAACGCCTGAGTTCCTCAAGATCGGTAGCGACCAGAATGCACAGGTGGGCATCACCCACTCGGTATGGCATGGTTTCAACTACTCACCACCTGAAGCTCCATTCCCAGGTTGGGTACGTTACGGTTCTTATTACAGCGAGAAGAATAACTGGTGGCGCTATTTCAACTGTTTGAATACACACCGTGCGCGTGTAGCCTCTCAGTTGCAAAATGCAGATATGTATGCCGATATCGCGATCCTGATGCCGGTATCCGATATGTGGACTACCATGGGCATGCAGAACGAACCATTCCCCTCATCGATTAACAAACCTTACCAATCACTGGTTTGGGAGGCGATGAACAAGAACGGTAACGGTACCGATTACATTACGGAACCTTTAATCTGTGCATCAACCATCTCTGACGGGATGCTGCACTATGGTCCTCGCAGCTACAAGGACCTTTTCTTAGTAGGGGTCGAGAGTATGAATCCCGAAACCCTGGCTAAGTTGTATGAGTTTGCACAACAAGGAGGACGTATTTTCTGCGTCGAGACAGTGCCTTACAAATCACTCGGCTGGAATAATCATAAAGAACGCGATGCAGAGGTCAAGGCCTGGATCGAAAAGTTGCAGGCCATGCCCGAACAGTTCATTCATCTGGAGAAACCGGCAGACAACGATTTTATTACGTGGTATGCAGGTGTGCAGAAACAGTACGGCATTACGCCGACCGTTCAGATCGAAAGTCCCGATCCATTTGTCATGGCTAACCTTTTCGTACGGGACGACGATTCACGGATCTACTTCTTTACCAACACTCATCTGCACAACAGCCACCAGACTAAATTGGTTTTCCCGCAAGAGGCAACCCGCATGAACGCATGGGTATGGAATCTGGACAATGGAGAACGCTATCGTCTGCCTTTGGATAAAGAGGGCGGTTACACTTTAGATTTAGGTCCGGCAGATGCACGCATGATTGTGTTCGACCGCGACAACAACAAAAGGGCTCCGGTTTGGGCACCGCTGCCCACATCGGGAACCGACAGCCAGACGCTGACAGGTTGGGGGCTTGAGTTCCACCACAGCCTCGAGCATTGGATCAAAACGGCAACCGCTGACACACTGAAAGATCTGAAAGAGACCGAATGGAAGAGTTTCACCGGTGATGTAGTTTATCGTACCGATGTCGAAGTGGACGATCCGGAAGGCATGGTACTCAACCTTGGCAAGGTGTACGGAGTCGCTTCGCTGAAGGTTAATGGCATTGACTGTGGCACCAGCTGGTACGGCCGCCGCACTTACGATTTGTCCAATGTTCTGCACAAAGGGTGGAACCGTATCGAAGTGACGGTAACGACGACGATGGGCAACTACATGCAAACCTGGAAAGAGAACAAGCTGGCACAGCAGTGGACCAACCGTCCCGGACGTCCGCAACCTGTTCAATCGATGGGTATTGCAGGTCCAGTCACACTCTACCGCAAATAGGATATAGCAGAGTTGCAACCAAAAACGGAAAACACGAAACAAACAATAAAACAATAACAATAACACATCAACAACATGAAAAAGACAAAAGCCCTGATTCTTTCGCTGTTGCTGCTGACCGGCATCGGAGCACAAGCTAAGGACTACAATGCCTCTCTGTTCGGTATCAAATCGAACGGAACGACTTTGAACACAACCGCTATCCAAAAGGCGATCGACTACATTCACGAAAATGGTGGTGGACGTTTGGTATTTTACGTAGGACGTTACCTGACCGGATCTATCGAGCTGAAAAGCAACGTAACGATCCAGTTGAACGAAGGAGCTGTACTGTTGGGATCTACCAACCCTTATGACTACCGTAAAATCGACGGCACTTGGTTAGGATTGATTTTGGCGAACGGCGCTGAGAATATCGGCGTTGTAGGCCGTGGTGTAGTGGATGGCCAGGGTCGTGAAACTGCATACAACTATGCAGATCAGATTCAAAAAGGCATCATCAACGACAACCTCAACTACGACCGTGCAGCCAACCGTCCGACACTGATCTACCTGCGCGAGTGCAAAAATGTAGAGATCAACAACGTCACTTGGAAAAACTCAGCTTTCTGGGTACAGATTTACGACCAGTGCCAGAACCTGAACATCGACAAGATTACGGTAGACAGCAAGGCATACTGGAACAATGACGGTATCGACATTGTAGACTGCAACGGTGTGAAATTGACCAACTCGTTCTTCGATGCAACGGACGATGCAATCTGCCTCAAATCACACGATCCCAAAAGCATTTGCCAGAATGTTGAGATCAGCAACTGCGTAGCTCGTTCGAGCGCCAGCGGTGTCAAATTCGGTACTGCTTCACGCGGTGGTTTCCGCAACATCAAACTGACCAACATCAAGGTTTATGACACTTATCGTTCAGCTCTCGCATTTGAAGCTGTTGACGGTGGAGTAGTTGAAAACGTAACTGTGGACAGCCTCTCTTCATACAACACTGGAAACGTTATTTTCTTCCGTATCGGCGAACGTTATGAAGGAGAAAAAGGCAAATTCAACAACGTAACCGTTTCGAATGTTTATGCCGAAGTTCCTGCAGGCAAACCCGATGCAGGTTATGAATACGAAGGTCCGGTAGAAGATCTGCCACGCAACATCTCACCTGCGACTATCGTCGGTCTGCCCGAGCAGTACATTACCAACGTAACTTTGCGCAATGTAACGATCGTTTATCCGGGTGGCGGTAACCCCAACTATGCAAAAGTGGGCACCGATGCCAAATCACTGAAAGCCATTCCTGAAATGCCGAAAGCTTATCCTGAGTTCTCGCAGTTCAAAGAGCTGCCGGCATGGGGCTTCTACATTCGTCACGCTAAAGGCATCACCTTTGACAATGTGACGTTGACTGCAGAGAAACCGGACTACCGTCCAGCAATCGTATTGGACGATGTTCACGGTGGCGACTTCTCGAAAGTGACCATCAACGATCCGAGCAAGAGCAAAAAACAGATCATCGAATTCCAATCAAGCGACATCACCAAATAGCATGTAGGATGTCCTCTCATTGGGGCGACATTGCCCCCTTTCGAGAAAATACCCATAGGCTACAATATAGTCCAAAACCTAAAAACTCCTGTGTCATACGACACGGGAGTTTTTATTTTTCGTATTTTCGTATCGCCAGATTTTCTCCGATATTTTCATAATGCTCCCTACTATGCCCCGGAACATAACTCGCTTTATTTTCCTTCCGATTCAGAAGCTATACCTCCATCCAACCAAATTGTTGGGACTATTAGGGACATTGATTTTATGTTCATGGTTCTCGATCACGTCTGCAGATGCGGCTCCAATCGCAACAGAGGCTTCCTCTTCAGCACAACCATTGGCCCAATCGACAACGACCGACTCTGTTGCCTCAAATGCCATTTCTCCGATTGACAGAATTTCCACCTTCCACCAAAACAACTTGCCCAACCCATTGCCCCTTACCGAGGAGGAGGTCGCACACTTCGGCAGACTATTAGTCCAGACGCCGCAGGGCCGTATTGAACCAATCGACACCTACGCATCCGAACTACTCCGGAAAGTATACCATCGGGACCACTACCAACAGTTAGACGGAACCCGTTGGTTGATCCATTTGTTGGCCGATCCTGTCCGATGGGTACATGAACCGTTATTGGAGCTCGGCAATAAGTCCCTAAGAGCGGAGTTGCTTCAGGCTAACGGACGGCAATCAGCCAACCACTCAAACAAACATATTGCACTGGCTGATCTTTTCACTGATCAGGAGGCGTACATTCCCGCCCAACAGGTTGAAAGAGCATACGCCAAACCTGCCAAAATACGCAATAAACGGGACAAAGAGCTGATCAAACTCGATGAGAAGGTCAATATTCTGTACGGCCTTATCACCGGCCATATGCTGGCTATTTTTCCTTCAACAGCCCTGCCTCTACCCTCTTCGACGGACACACTCTCCGGAACAACGGCACATACAGAGCGTAATTCGACAGCACCGGATTCCCCTCTTGACTCACAACCAGGCATCGCTACGGCTCGTTTACGATGGTATTCCACAGGAGATGATCTGCATGGGTTACCCGCAAGTGATTCAGCATTCATTGTCACAGCCCTGCGCAACTATCTTACAGCACTGTCAGACACCAACCGTATGGCGGCTGAGCAACGAATCGGATTACTTCACACACTCGAGCAGTATCAGCAAAGTCATGCTGCAGGGACTCTTCCCTCCCTTGCTCAAGTCAACGCCGAGATATTTTACAACCACGCCGATATATTCCGCACCGCCTTCCGAGGTTACCTGATTTTGGGATTTCTGCTGTTAGTGGCTATTTTCTGTCGTCCGCAGCTACAACGCAATAAGTTGCTATTCGTTCATCTTCCCCGATTACTCATCGCATTGATTTTGTTGCTGTTTCTTTGGCAAAGCGTCGGATTGGGGCTGCGTTGGTACATTTCAGGACGCGCTCCATGGACCAACGCTTACGAATCTATGGTGTACGTCGGATGGATAACCGTTTTGGCAGGACTGCTCTTTGCCCGCCGCTCGACACTCACCCTGGCCCTCGCCACCCTAATGGGCGGTGTCGTCCTGTTCGTCTCGAACTTGAATTGGCTCGATCCGCAAATCACGCCATTGGTACCGGTTCTCAAATCCTATTGGCTGATGATCCATGTCTCGGTCATTACAGCCAGCTATGGATTTTTCGGCATCGGAGCAATAACAGGTCTTGCCGCACTCATTGCCATCATTCTCGGCCGGACTCAACGAGAACTGCGCATCATCGGAGAATTAACCCTGCTGATCGGATTGGTTTTACTGGCAGCCGGAATCTTTCTCGGTGCCATTTGGGCTAACGAATCCTGGGGCCGTTACTGGGGGTGGGACCCCAAAGAGACCTGGGCTCTGATTACCTTATTGGTTTACGCCTTTATCACACACTCACACCATATTCCACGCCTGAACAACGACTATGCTTTTGCAGCCATGTCTCTTACTGCAATTGCCTCTGTACTGATGACCTTTTTCGGCGTCAACTATTACTTGTCTGGCTTACATGCTTATGGTGGCAGTGGAGAGATCTCTCTTGCCCCCGTCATCATCGGCATTGTTCTCATCGGGGGAATCATCCTTTGGGCCGGCATTCGTTATCGGAAAGAGCGCAAACCCAAAGCCTGATCTCATGCCCTTGTCATCACATCAGTCATCATTGGATCAACTCTCTCTTGAGTCTTTATCGCCGCGTACAAAGCGTTAAAATATTCCTCCTCCCTATACGAGTCATTCACAATAAAAATGCACTTCCAGAGGATTCTCATATAAAGGGAAAAGATTCGAGATATTTTTTTATATTTGTATGTTAAGCGATTATCCGAATCGATCTCACGGATTCGGGAATTAAGATATTGACAAATAGCAATATAAAACCATTATCATGCAGACAAAAAGATTTATCGGAGAGAACCCCAAAGTGGGTATCCGTCCCGTAATCGACGGACGTCAGGGTGGCGTACGTGAATCTCTTGAGGAGCAAACGATGAATATGGCTAAACATGTAGCCGAATTGATCACCTCAACTTTGAAATACAATGACGGTACACCTGTACAGTGTGTAATCGCCGATTCTACCATTGGTCGTGTACCTGAAGCTGCCGCTTGCGCCGAAAAATTCCGCAAAGAGGGCGTCGGCTTGACCATCTCAGTAACCCCTTGCTGGTGCTACGGTAGTGAGACCATCGATTATGATGATCGTATGCCCAAAGCAATCTGGGGATTCAACGGTACAGAACGTCCGGGTGCCGTTTATTTGGCAGCCGCTTTGGCCGGTCACAACCAGAAAGGTATGCCTGCGTTCGGTATCTATGGTCACGACGTACAGGACGCAGACGATCAGACGATTCCAGAAGATGTTAAAGAAAAGTTGTTGCGTTTCACCCGTGCCGGTATCGCCGTAGCACAGATGCGTGGCAAGAGTTATCTTTCGATTGGTTCGGTTACCATGGGTATTGCCGGTTCAATCGTTGATACAGACTTCTTCCAGACCTATTTGGGCATGCGCAACGAATCGGTTGATGAGGTCGAAATTATCCGCCGTATAGACGAGGGCATCTATGACAAAGAGGAGTTCAAGAAAGCGATGGCTTGGACCGAGAAATATTGCAAGGTCAACGAAGGTCACGATTTCAACCCTGCTGCCAAACAGAAAGATCGTGCACAAAAAGATGCCGATTGGGAATACATCGTCAAGATGATGATGATCATGCGAGACCTGATGTGCGGCAACCCGAAACTGCTCGAGATGGGCTTCAAAGAGGAGGCTTTGGGACACAATGCCATTGCAGCCGGCTTCCAGGGTCAACGTCAGTGGACCGATCACCTGCCTAACGGTGACTTTGCAGAGGCAATGTTGAACTCATCATTCGACTGGAACGGTGTACGTGAAGCCTTTGTGATGGCTACTGAAAACGACTCATTGAACGGTGTTGCTATGCTGTTTGGCAAATTGCTGACCGGCAGTGCTCAGGTATTTGCTGATGTACGCACCTATTGGAGTCCTGAAGCCGTTGAGCGTGTAACGGGCAAACGTCCTACCGGTGCCGCAGCAAACGGATTCATCCATCTGATCAACTCAGGTGCAGCCAGCCTCGACGGCAGCGGTCAACAGACATTGAACGGCCAGCCTGCTATGAAACCTTTCTGGGAGGTCACCGATGAGGAGGCTGAAAAATGTCTGAAAGCGACCACCTGGTATCCTGCCAACCGCGACTACTTCCGCGGAGGTGGATTCTCATCTCATTTCGTATCGAAAGCCGGTATGCCTGTTACCATGGTTCGCCTCAACCTGATCAAAGGTCTGGGTCCCGTTCTGCAGCTGGCAGAGGGATACACCGTCGAACTGGAACCCGATGTACACAAGATTCTCGACGAACGTACCGACCGTTGCTGGCCTACGACCTGGTTCGCTCCACGTCTGACCGGCAAAGGCGCCTTCAAAGATGTTTATTCCGTTATGAATAACTGGGGTGCCAACCACGGTGCATTCAGCTACGGCCATATTGGAGCCGACTTGATTACGATGGCATCCATGCTGCGTATTCCTGTCTGCATGCACAATGTGGATGAATCGAAGATCTTCCGTCCGAGTGCATGGGCTGCATTCGGCATGGATCCCGAAGGTGCAGATTATCGTGCCTGCCAAAACTACGGTGGCTTGTACAAATAGTCTGTACCCCGTATACAAAAAAAAGCAGAGCGAACAAAATTCGCTCTGCTTTTTTATTAGTCAACCTCAAGATTAATATATCATGTTAAAAAACGCGACTACTACATATCAAAAAAAGGGCTTTAACTTAATCGACAGAGAATACCGTTTACAAACATGCCTCAAAACTGCCCTGATCATAATATAAAGTTTGATAAACGCCACCTTCAACAATCATGCGTCAGAGAGATTTCTATATAGTCATCAAAGAGATATAGTTCCTATACAAAACGAGCGCCGTAGATTTACAAATCTCTACAGCGCTCATTTCCCTTTAATACATATATATTACAAACTCATGAATCTACACTCCGATGCAACATTGCGATTGATCCAAATTGTTGTTGTATTCCTTCTAATTTACTTCATTCATTGACAAGAAAGTAAACAAATATTTTATGGCACGTATGGTCGCATTGAACCATTCAATTCCACTGCATTAGATTGCGATGGCAAAACGATATATCCGACCCAGCTACCCATCCAAGGAGCATAGTTACTACCTCGGAACAGTTTAAATGTGCGAGTCAAAGTCCACGTTGAACGCCAAGCACTTTGGACATCTGTCATTTGTGCCACTAATGTAATTTTAATGTTCCCCTTCTTATCCGGTATCATTGTAAAGGTATCGATTTTACCCACACTTTGTCGGAATCCTTCACGACGCATTCCCTGTGCAGACCATGCAGCCTGAAAAAAGATCGAATCGCCTTGTACCCGCATAAAATTATAGCAGACTTTAGACTTATCCGTACTGCGCGGGTCATAGAATTCCCAGACGAAATTACGAGAATTCAGTGCGATTTTAGCCATTTGGAATTTTTGCGCACCCTCTTGTGCCTCCAATAGTTTACGCTGATCACTTTTCGACTTGTTTTCGGTTTGAGCTGACACAGAACCCATTCCTAAACACAATAACAGACTGAATAAAAAGATCCTTTTCATCACAGGTTATTTTAAGTTAGTTGTTGTAGTTACAGCAAGTTAACAATTGTTCTCAACAAAACAACGCGTTAAACTTAGATAATTTATGGAACAAGAATATTTGGCTGAGCTTTAAACACTTTTGAAGCGTTAGCGGGAAACAATCTTCCATAAAAGGTTATTCGACCATTGTTAAAGGTCGAATTCATTACAGCTGAGACCTGATTATCCCCCTTATATAGAGTTACGATGACAGTTGAAGAAATGGAATTACCTTGTACACGAAATTGACAGGTTACATTTCCATGTTTATCGATTCGTTCTTGCACATCAGAAGCATTACCAGCCAACGTTATTCCACCAGCGCCGTTCATACCTGCATGAGCTGGTAGAACAGCAAGTTGGACTGAAGCATAATCACGATTCATCAGCACAAAATTTTCATTAGCAGACACGTAAACAGTTCTACCCAGCTGCCCTATAATGCGATCAACTTCTACAACAAACATACTATCTTTCAAAGCCTGACGGGCAATTTCAAATTGCTGATTAGCCTGTTGCTGTGCGATCTCTCGCTGCTCTTTTCGACTAATTTTACGATTTTGATCTTGGGTTTGAGCCTCTACACTGGTACTGCACAAGACAACCATTCCCAACAAAAGATTGAATAATATAAGACGTTTCATATTTCTTGAATTGTTTACCATCGACAAGTGTCGATCAACATACGTTAAGCAGTATATTTATTATACATTGATATATGATAGATGCCTAATCATGTTTATTCGTTGCACGCATCCAAACATTTTCCATTCCGTGTTCGTTATGCCCATGACAACAATAAAACTGAAGCACTTCTATCTTCTGGCACATTATTCGTTGCTATAAACACATCTCCTTGTTAACATGATGAACGCCCACTTGTCAACTTCCTAAAGGATCAAACAAAAAAATTCATATTTTAGTTAAACCATAAAAAGATAAAACGCACATCGGCACCTAAACACAACATCAATTGAACCGTTTGGAATATCAATTAAAAAATTCTAACTTACAACGAAATTATAATTACCATGCAGAAAAACAAAATTCAAACCACTCTGTTGAGTGCTGCCATCTTGGCTTTAGGAATGGTTGTGCTGGGCTGGATGCTTCGCAGTGGAATCATACATTTTAAAGAGAGTGAACGTGTAGTCACAGTCAAAGGACTTTCTGAACAAGAGGTTAAAGCAGACCGTGTCATTTGGCCCCTGACTTACAAGGTCATCGGAAATGATCTCCCTGAGTTGTACAACAACATCGAAAAAAACAACGCTACAATCATCTCTTTCCTCAAAGAAAATGGTATCGATGAAAAAGAGATTACGGTCGCACCTTCCCAATTGGTAGATCTAAAAGCGGAACGTTACGGGAACTATAACTCGACACCCTACCGATACAATATTACAACTGTATTAACAGTTGCAACAGGAAATGTCGATTTGGTGCGCAAACTGATGCAACGGCAGGGCGATTTGCTTAAGCAAGGTGTTGCCATTGGCGGTGAAGATTATCAATACCGAACCGAATTCCTTTACACGGGGCTGAATAACATTAAGCCGAAAATGATCGAAGAGGCAACTGCCAATGCACGTACCACTGCTGAAAAGTTTGCACACGATTCCAAAAGCAAACTGGGGAAAATCCGTACCGCCTATCAAGGTCAATTTTCGATCAGTGACCGGGATGCAAACACTCCTTATATTAAAACAGTAAGAGTGGTAACAACGGTTGAATATTATCTCAAAGATTAAATTCAATCCCCGATAAGCAACGATTCGAAATTTCGAATCGTTGCTCTTTTAGAAGCACTTACTTCGATACCGTAAGGCAGCGACAACCTTTTCATAGCACATCGTATCCGATAACCTGATTTATTGTATACCGCTTGTGACTAACACAGGGCGTTGCCTTTTATCATCGACATATAAGTCCTTATTAACTAAAACACACTTTACAGCCAAAATCATTTTCTCTATACTACTAATAACTATCAACTACTACCCTGTTGTCTCGAGTCAGACTCTTTATGCTACCAGTAAAAGCCCTTGAAATTACTACTAAACCTCAAACTCATATGAAACACTTTGCTTTTACACCTATTGTAGCCTCACTCCTGCTGCTTTTTACAGGTTGTTCCAAAGATCGCAACCCTTCAGGTGGTACCGGCACATTGAACATCCAACTCGAAATGGATGATCACATTGATTTGATCACCCGCACCGCCACAACCAAAGCGACACCTGCCCTAACCACCTTTACACTCGAAGTAGTACAGGGAGAAGAGATCGTTGAAAAATTGCCGACCATCGGCTCAAATACCTCACCCAGCCTTACACTTGCAGAAGGAGACTACACGGTCAAAGTCTACTCACAACCCTTTACAGCTCCTGAGTTCGATCTGCCTGTATATGGTGTATCCCAAGATTTCTCTATCCTGGCGGGGGAGACCAAGGCCGTTGCTTTGGAATGCGTCCAAACCAATGCAGGAGTTGTAATTAACTATTCTGACGAATTCCAATCCCAATATTCCACCTACTCCACCCGTATTACCTGTGCATCGGGCAGTCTCGATTTTTCGGGCAGCAATGCCTCGCGTACAGGATATTTTCCGGCTGGCTATGTTACGCTAACCATTACAGCCGATGGACAAGAATACGAACAAGAGATTCTGCTCAAAGGTCAAAGGCTGTATAACATTACCATCAAAGCAGACCCGCTGCCAGTTACAACAGGGAATGCCAACATATCCATTTCTGTATCGACAGCCGTCACCAATGAGGATATGGAAATTACGTTCCCCACAACCTCAGGCGGAGATCCGGAGGAGCCAGAAACCGGCACGAAGCAGACTTTGTTTTCAGAGAATCTCGGAAACACACCGGTCAGTTCAGCCAAATTGGTTCTCACCTACTCGGATTGGCAAAATCAACCTGAATCAGGGTTCAGCTTTTCGGGTTCAGGCAAAATCGAAGCGTTATCAGAATATGCATCTTCAGGATACTCCAACGCCTCAGGAGGCAATTACCTGCTGCTTTCGAACGGAAATAAATTCAACATCGAAGGACTAAACACCACTGGCTATACCTCTTTAACATTCACGTTTGGACTCTATTGTATGACAGGATCGTTCGATCCTTCACAACTGAACCTTTACGCAGCTGAAGCCGGAGCCGCCGAAGATGGAACTCCACTCTCCTATTCGTATCAATCGGGATCAGATTGGATGCTTTGCACCGTTTCATCATCCATACCCACTTCGGACAATCTTCGATTGCGTTTGATCTCAAACGGTTCATTCCGCATTGACGACCTGACCCTCTCTGGAATCAAACAATAATAAGAAGAAGACGCAAGGCACCCATATTGATCTCCCAATTACCGTCAAAAACAATTAAAAGAGTTTCAACCTATAATTTATTGGGCAACATTCTATTTGACACTAAGGGGTAGATCAATCCAAACAAGCAATTTTAACTCTCTTCCTCAACGAGTCTTACTCTTTCTCCCACGAGTTTTGTAGAGAGCCTCCGAGAACGTGCAATCTTTACGATCCATATAACGCTATGCACATAAAAAAGCGGGGCGGTCACATCAGTGACCGCCCCGCCGGCTTATGCATCTTTTACCATGAATTACAATTTCGGACCGGCAGCAACCAGCTTCTTACCAGCTTCGTTGCCAGTGAACTTGTTGAAGTTCTTGATAAAGCGTTCTGCCAAATCTTTGGCTTTAGCATCCCAATCTGCAGCGTTAGCATAAGTATCGCGAGGATCGAGGATCTTCGGATCTACGCCAGGCAGAGCGGTCGGAACCTTGAAGTCAAAGTATGGGATCATCTTGGTCGGAGCCTTGTCGATTGAGCCATCGAGGATAGCGTCGATAATTCCCCTGGTATCTTTGATTGAGATACGTTTACCAGTACCATTCCAACCGGTGTTTACGAGGTAAGCGGTAGCGCCGCTCTTCTGCATCTTCTTAACCAGCTCCTCACCATATTTGGTTGGGTGCAATGACAGGAAGGCTGCACCGAAGCAAGCTGAGAAGGTCGGGGTCGGTTCGGTAATACCACGCTCGGTACCTGCCAATTTAGCGGTAAAGCCAGAGAGGAAGTAGTACTGAGTCTGCTCAGGAGTCAGGATTGAAACCGGAGGCAGTACACCAAATGCATCAGCAGACAGGAAGATCACTTTCTCTGCAGGACCTGCTTTCGAAACCGGTTTAACGATGTTGTTGATGTGATAGATCGGGTAAGATACACGGGTGTTCTCGGTAACCGATTTATCAGCGAAGTCAACTGAACCATCCTCATGAACGGTTACGTTCTCCAACAAAGCGTCACGTTTGATTGCGTTCCAAATATCGGGTTCGCTCTCTTTGTCGAGGTTGATAACTTTAGCGTAGCAACCACCTTCGAAGTTGAAGACGCCTTCGTCATCCCAACCGTGCTCGTCATCACCGATCAACAGACGTTTCGGATCGGTAGACAGCGTAGTTTTACCGGTACCAGACAGACCGAAGAAGATAGCGGTATTTTTACCCTCTTTATCGGTGTTTGCAGAGCAGTGCATTGAAGCGATGCCTTTCAGCGGGAGCAGGTAGTTCATGTAAGAGAACATACCTTTCTTCATCTCACCACCATACCAGGTATTGATAATAACCTGCATTTTCTCGGTGAGGTTGAATACGACTGCAGTCTCTGAGTTCAGACCCAGCTCTTTGTAGTTCTCAACCTTAGCTTTAGAAGCGTTCAATACAACGAAATCAGGTTCGCCATAGTTTGCCAGCTCCTCAGCGGTCGGACGGATGAACATGTTGGTTACGAAGTGAGCCTGCCATGCAACCTCCATGATGAAACGGATCTTCAGGCGGGTATTTTCGTTAGCACCGCAGAAAGTATCGACAACAAAAAGACGTTTGTTAGACAGCTCTTTGTCAGCCAAATCTTTCAGCACTTTCCAGCTCTCCTGGCTCAGAGGTTTGTTATCGTTTTTGTACTCTTCAGAGGTCCACCAGATAGTATCTTTGGTGGTATCATCCATTACGAAGAATTTGTCTTTAGGTGAACGGCCGGTATAAACACCAGTCATCACGTTTACTGCACCCATGTTGGTCAGGGTACCTTTTTCAAAGCCTTCCAGACCGGCTTTGGTCTCTTCTTTGAACAGCTCTTCGTAAGAAGGGTTGTGTACGATCTCAGTCACACCGGTGATACCGTACTTGCTCAAATCAATTGCCATAATGTTGTATTTTTTAAGTTAACACATCCATATTTTTGATCCAATCCCAGCAACTCTTTTTGGGAGCAGATCGGTTGACCGATTCCAAAGACTCTTTCAACCGCCGCAAAGATAGTAACTTTTTGGATTGTTACAAAAATAACAATGCAAAATATTAAAATTTCATAAAAATTATTTCACAGCTATCAATCAAGAGGTTAAACCTGAAATTTCAGGATTCAAACAGGTTATTTCGACACCTGCAACCTCTTTTTAATCAAATTATTAATAAAAGGCGCAATCAGAGCCCCACATAACGCACCGCAACTGTTTGCCGCAAAATCGATCAAATCTTTGGAACGATAGCCCAATGCTCCTTGTACTAGCTCGATTCCTCCGGAACACAAAATCACGCCGATTACTACAGCTCCGCGACACCAACCTTGGGGATTGAATCGCAACAACAGTAAGAGCGTCTCACCGAAATAAAATCCCCAGTGCACCACTTTATCAAAATAGGGGATCCAGTCAAACCACCCAACAGAGGGCAAATCATCGCCCGGGGCTAAAGAGCCGTACAATACTCCGACTGTCCACAGACCAAGCAGCACATTCAACACTGTCGTATATTTGCTCCTTCTCTTACGCATAAATCACTATCTTTGCAGCCGTTATCAATAATAAAATGTTCCCAGGAGGCCATCCAGCTATCCCCCAATGATACCGTGACGGGATCCTGAATCGGGCACGAATTTAACGTTTTTCAATCAGACAGGTAAGCCAACGCAAATATCACTCCAATTCGCGTAACCCCCTTTCCTGATCACCCGCAAAGGGGAACGAATCGTCAGATACAATAGACCTCTGCCGACCACACTCCATACAAACGGCGAGGACACTGATCCTGTTTTAGAATAACGTTCAATGATCGCATACAGTATTACGACCTGATAAAAAACGTTGTTATTGATAATTGATAAAAGATTTAATGTCAATACGCATTGCAATCCGTGAATCGTATTGCTTCTAAATCTGAATAGGTTCCACATAACCTCATGTAATAGTATGGCCGGCATCTACATACATATTCCTTTTTGCAAAAGCCGCTGTTATTATTGCGACTTCTTTTCGGGGACATCACTCACCCGCCGCAACGAGTTATTGGAGATGCTTCACCACGAATTACGGATACGTCTCGGACGACACGATTGCAGCCCCTCTAAAACTGATTCTCAAATCGATTTTTCACAAAGAGGCGTTTTACAAACAGCAACGCTCTTTTCTTGTTCCTCATGCGACGACTCGTCTGAATTGGAGAGACAACCAAACAACTCGCTGATCTCATTACCCGCAACGGCCTGTATCGAGACCCTATATTTCGGAGGCGGCACCCCCAGTCTACTTTCTCCCGGGGAATTGGGAGACTTTATTCGCCAGATACGACAGCAATGGCACAACACTCCACTCGAAGAGATAACCGTCGAGGCCAATCCCGATGATCTCTCTTTGGATTATCTGACAACTTTACGTCAGGAGGGGGTCAATCGACTCAGCATCGGCATTCAATCGTTCCACGACCGCGATCTGCAATGGATGCACCGTCGCCACACCGCCCGTAGTGCCATCGAGGCTGTTCAGGCAGCACGTCAAGCCGGATTCGACAATCTGAGTATTGATCTGATTTACGGCCTACCCCACATGACTCTGGAAGAGTGGCGCGATAATTTGCAACAAGCACTCTCACTGCGCCCCGAACACATATCAGCCTACCACCTGACCATTGAACCGCAAACACCTTTCGGCAGGGCCAAAGCACGTGGCACGCTGCAGGAGATCGATTCCGAGAGCAGTCTGGCACAATACAAACTCTTACGGTCAATCCTTTGTGAGGCCGGCTACGAACATTACGAAATATCCAATTTTGCGTTACCCGGGCGCCGGGCTCGCCATAACAGTCTTTACTGGCACGATGTACCCTATCTCGGCATCGGCCCCTCCGCACACTCTTTCGACAGCAAGCGGCGGCAATGGAATATCGCCCATTTGGGACAATACCTTGAACGCACTCCAACAGCAGCACAGGCCGAAAGCGAGATTTTAACACCCGAGATGCAGTACGATGAGCATATCATGACCCATTTACGAACAGCAGACGGTGTACACACGGCAGAGCTGGCCGCCCGATTTGGAACAGAGCGACTACGCTATTTCATACGGCAAGCGGAACGGCATCTCGTTTCTGGTGACTTGATTCTCGCTGCCGAACGTTTCGGGAACCACGCCTCACCCGTAAAAACAGAAATAGCGACGAACCCTGACACCGTTTTGCAACAGGTATCAGATAAAGCTCAACCACATATCGACCAGCCAGAAGAGGCACCAGATTTGTGTTATCGGATTCCTGCTGAACGATGGTTCGTTTCGGATAGCATCATTTCTGATCTTTTTGTCGGATAACGAACGCTCTAACGTCAAAAAATGTATATTTGTAAGGCTTGTTGTCGTTCGACACAAAAAAGATTTTTTTCAGGAGCAATAAGGCTCGGCATTTGAATTACAACAACGGCTGATTGTCTGCAACATTGCGGCAGCAATCACGACATCGTTTAAATTAAGAAAACACAACTGCGAAAAACAGAAAATATGTCAACGAAAGAGATTCATTTAAATCCGGATTACCTGTTCGAGGTAAGTTGGGAAGTTTGCAACAAGGTCGGTGGCATTCATACAGTCATCGCCACCAAGGCCCTGACCGTTACAGAGCAATTGCATGATCATTATATGCTTATCGGACCGGACATTCACCGCGAAGAGGGCAACCACGAATTTGAAGAAGACTCTACATTATTGGCCGATTGGCGAGAGTCGATGTTCAATGCCGGCATCCGCATCCGCATCGGACGATGGAAAATCGAGGGCCGTCCATTGACCATTCTGGTCGATTTTACAGAATTCTTCTCGCAAAAAGACGAGGTCCTCAAACGGCTGTGGGAGGACTACCGGGTCGATTCGATCAGCGGACAATGGGACTACATCGAACCCGTATTGTTCGGGTATGCGGCAGCCAAAGTCATTGAAAATTACGTACAGACCTTCTGTACCGCAACCGACAAGATCGCCAGCCACTTCCACGAATGGATGACTTCAAGCGGAGGTCTCTATCTGATGAAAAAGAAGCCGGAAATTGCAACCGTCTTCACGACCCATGCGACGGTTATGGGCCGCTGCATTGCAGGCAACGGTATGCCGTTGTATGGCGACCTGACCCGATTGAATGCCGATGAATTGGCACGTCGTTTCAATGTCGTAGCCAAACACTCGTTGGAAAAGACGGCGGCTGAACATTACGACTGTTTTACAACGGTCAGTGATTTGACGGCTCGTGAATGCAAATACCTGCTTCACAAGGATGTTAACCTGGTCACTCCGAACGGTTTTGAAGACGACTTTGTCTGGGCAGACGACGTATTGGAACAGAAACGCAAAGCAGCCCGTCAGCAGATGATCTCTATCGCCGAGATCTGCCTCGGCATCCATTACGACACCGATCCGCTGATTGTCGGCACCAGCGGACGCTACGAATTCAAGAACAAAGGGCTCGACGTCTTTGTTGATTCGCTGATTCAACTGGCCAATGGCCCGGCTTCGGCTCTCAAACGCCCCGTACTGGCCTACATCACCGTACCGGCAGGCAACAACGGACCGCGCAAGGATCTGCAGGCTCGCCTGAAAGATGCATCGGCACAGATCGACTCGTCAGTCATTCGCAACACGACTCACTATCTGTCTGCTCCGGAATGGGATCCGATCATCAACAAGATCAAAGAGGCCAAGTTGATGGATCCATCAAGTCCGGTTCAGGTCATGTTTGTGCCCTCATACCTCAACGGCCATGACGGTATCTTTGACAAAGATTATTACGAGTTGCTCTGCGGCATGGACATTACGGTATTCGCTTCGTATTACGAGCCGTGGGGATACACTCCGCTCGAAAGCGTGGCCTTCGGGGTTCCGACCGTCACCACCTCATTGGCCGGTTTCGGTTTATGGGTAGCCGAGCACTGCAAGGAGCACAAAGGGGTCGAGGTGATCGACCGCAACGATGACAACGATGCACAGGTGACCACCCGCATTGCCTCATCGATCGTGAAGTTCAGCAACATGAACACACGCGATTACACTACATATCAAAATTCTGCACTTAAAACTTCTGAAATCGCTTTGTGGGAAAACCTATTTGCCTACTATGCGAATGCTTATCATATTGCTTTGGAGAAAATGGCCATGCGTCGTTCAGGATTCGAATATGAGGGAGGTGGCAACCAGAACGAACAGATCAATTTCGTTCGCCAACAATTAGTCAGCAACCGTCCGACGTGGACCCGTCTGATGGTAGAACGGACACTTCCTCAACGCTTACACCCGCTTGAAGAACTTTCGAAAAACCTTTGGTGGTCTTGGCACCCAGAGGCATACGAAATCTGGGAATACATCAATTATGACCTGTGGGTAGCCTGCGAAAAGAACCCGATCGATTTCCTTGACAAGCTGAACTATTCACGTTTGGTAGAGCTGGAGAAGGATGAGACCTTCCTGGCCAAGATGGACAGTACCTATGCACAGTTCAAGGCCTACATGGATCAGAAAAAGGATGCCAAAGGGCCCAAAATCGGATATTTCAGCATGGAATACGGCATCCACTCTTCACTGAAGATCTATTCGGGAGGTTTGGGAATTTTGGCCGGCGACTACCTCAAGGAGGCCAGTGACAAGAACGTACCGATGATCGCTGTGGGATTGCTCTACCGTTACGGTTACTTTACGCAGCGGCTGTCATCAGCCGGCGACCAAGAGGCCAGCTACGAACCGCAGAACTTCACCAAACTGCCAATTACCCCAGTACGTGACGAACACGGGAACTGGCTGTCTATCCAGCTCGGATTACCGGGACGTATTGTTACGGGACGTATCTGGCGTTGCGACGTTGGTCGTACAGAGCTTTACCTGCTCGACACCGACCACGATCTGAACCGGGAAGAGGATCGCGCCATCACCTACCATCTATACGGCGGTGATTGGGAAAACCGACTCAAACAGGAGATGCTGCTCGGCATCGGCGGTATGCGCCTGCTGCATACGATCGGCGCACACCAAGATGTTTACCACTGCAACGAAGGTCACGCGGCCTTTATCGGCATCGAGCGCATTCACGACCTGATCGACAAACGCAAATTGTCGTTCAGCGAAGCGCTGGAGGTGGTTCGCTCTTCCTCGCTGTTCACCACCCACACACCAGTTCCGGCTGGTCACGATGCCTTCCCCGAATCGATGATCCGTCAGTACATGGGACACTACCCCGACCGTCTGGGTATTACGTGGGAGCAGTTCATCAACTTGGGCAAGACCAACCCGAACGATCCGAACGAGAAATTCTCGATGAGTTTCCTGGCCTGCAACCTTTCACAGGAGGTAAACGGCGTCAGCTGGCTGCATGGCGAGGTGAGCAAGGATATTCTCGGTGGCATGTGGCCCGGTTATTTCAAAGATGAGCTGCACATCGGTTATGTGACCAATGGTGTTCACTTCCCGACATGGTGTGCTACGAACATGCGCCGTCTCTATGCAAAATATTTCCCGGAAGGCTTCTCACTGCCATCCTATAATATTCCTGCATGGCAAAAGGCACATGAGATTCCTGACGAAGAGTTGTGGGCAGAGCGTCTGATTTTGAAGAAAAAGCTGATCAACCAGATCAAAAAACGGGTAAGCGATCCCGGACAGTTCCGTTTCGACTCTCCAGCACAGTTGATCCGCATTCAGGAGATGCTGAAACCGGATATTCTGACCATCGGTTTCGCCCGCCGTTTCGCGACTTACAAACGAGCTCACCTGCTCTTCACTAACTTGGATCGTTTGGATGCGATCGTCAATAATCCGGAACGGCCTGTACAGTTCATTTTTGCCGGCAAGGCACACCCGAACGACAAACCGGGACAGGATCTGATCAAGCGGATCGTCGAGGTGGCTGCCATGCCTCGTTTCGTAGGGCGTATCATCTTCCTGCAGAATTACGACATGGAGTTGGCCCGTCGCATGGTACAGGGTGTCGATATTTGGCTGAACACGCCGACCCGTCCTCTCGAAGCATCGGGCACCAGCGGCGAAAAGGCTGTTATGAATGGTACGATGCACTTCAGCGTACTCGATGGCTGGTGGGTTGAAGGTTACCACGAAGGCGGCGGATGGAAACTCCCGATGGAACGCACCTTTGAGGATCAGAACTTCCAGAACGAACTGGATGCCGAGCTGATCTACAACACGATTGAGAACGAGATTATTCCGAAATACTACAATCGTGGCACAGACAACATTCCACACGAATGGCTCAACTCCGTAAAGATCTGCATTGCCGACATTGCCTCGAACTTCACCACGAACCGTATGCTGGCCGACTATCAGGAGCGGTTCTACGACAAGTTGTTCGCTCGCAATACCAAGATGAGGGCTGAAAACTTCCAGATGGCTCGGGAGATTGCCGCCTGGAAACGGAAAGTCAGCAACGCCTGGGACAAAGTACGTATCGTAAGCGTTCAACGTTTCGACATGGGTAAAGAGGCGATTATGATTGGCCACTCATACAACATTGAGGCGGTAATCGATGTTGACACACTGCGTTCGGAGGATATCGGAGTTGAGGTGATCATGGCCAGCCAGATCGACAATAACAACGTTCATATCATCGCCAAACGGGAATTGAAGGTAGAACGTCAAGAGGGTTCGTTAGTCTTCTACAAGCTGTCGTTGACCCCTGACACAACCGGTTCATTTGACATTGCGATTCGTGTCTTCCCGAAAAACGAAAAACTGCCTCACCGCATGGACTTTGCTTTGGTTAAATGGGCCTAACAGACAATATCTCCCTCACTCGTAGAGGATAATAGATGATAAAAATCCTCAACATTGCTTACAAATAAGCCTGGGTTTCAACCCAGGCTTATTTTTTTATTCAGGCTTATTTTTATCAAAACTGCTGTCCCAAAAAATCATATCAAACGCTCTTCTTCGATTCTGACGCATATTCCGGCACAGAATCACTGCTTCCCGAATACGATCTCCGATACTTGTCACCAGCCGGGCAACTGTCATCTCGCCGAAGTTCTTTAATTCATAGCTCTATAATCTTTATCCATAACATTTTACTTCCAAAATCGCTCATTTCATTTGATACGTCCAAGTACAGATCTTCTCACTATTCCGTCCCCAGCCATCAGCTATACCCAGGGTTGCACCCATCTCAAAGCAGACGAAACCGTCATAAAGACCCTTACAAGCGACATTTTGCACATTTAATTAACATTAATATTTGATTCAAAGCATACTTTTCTTGATATTTTTATTTATATTTACGAGTAAGAAAATTTGATTCAAAGCATACTTTTCTTGATATTTTTATTTATATTTATGAGTAAGAAAAATTGATTCGCATGAGCGTTCTACACTTTGACAAAAATGAGTTGGGCAACCTCGAATACTCCCTGCACCGCGAGATGCTAAGCACCAATCGCGCCGGTGGTTACATGAGTACGACCATGGTCTGCTGCAACACACGCAAATACCACGGACTGGTCGTCTGCCCGCGTAACGAAGAGGAAGATGACAACTATGTGCTGCTTTCATCGATTGACGAAACGATTGTCCAGCACAATCAGAGTTTCAATCTGGCCATTCACCGTTTCCCGGGTGTTTACGAACCCCGTGGACATAAATATATCATCAACTTCAACTACACCCCGACCCCGACAATCACCTATCGGGTAGGTGGGGTAACGTTGCAAAAAGAGTTGCTGTGGATCCACAGTCGGACTCAGCTGCTTATCCGTTACACGCTGCTGGAGGCAAAATCTGAAACATGGCTACGTTTGCGTCCCTATCTCGCTTTCCGCAAAAGCCATGAACTCACGCATGCCAACATGGTAGCCGACACCCACAGTTATCCAGTAACAGGGGGCGTTTGCAACCGTCTTTACGAAGGATTCCCGTGGTTATACTTGCAGACCAGCAGTGAAGCTGAATTCATAGCCGCTCCGGACTGGTTCCTCAATTTTGAATATGTCGAAGAGGCCCGGCGTGGTTACCCGGCACATGAAGACCTGTTGACCACCGGTTATTTCGAGATGAAGATTGCCAAAGGAGAAAGCGTTATCTTCTCTTGCGCAACTGGACAGGCCAAACCCGAAGAGTTAGAACAGACATTCAACGAAGAGCTGGCCCGACGCTCCAACAAGATCGACTTTTTCTCTTGCTTGCGCCATTCGGCACGACAATTCATTGTTCGCCACGGAAAACGGACAGCGGTTGTCGCCGGATATCCATGGTTCGGACGTTGGGGCCGCGATACCTTTATCGCTTTGCCCGGCATCACCCTCACTCAGGGGAACGTACAGGATTGCCGCGATGTGATCGACACTTTGGTCAACGAAATGCATGACGGCCTCCTCCCCAATATGGGTAGTGCATATAACTCCGTAGATGCCCCGCTGTGGTTCTTCTGGACTTTGCAGGCATTGGAGAAACATGTCGGATCTGCAGTGATCTGGAAGCAATACAGACACGCCATGAAGGAGGTGCTCAAGGCCTATCGCCGAGGCATTGGCGAACACATCCGGGTAAATGACAATATGTTGGTGTGGGCGTCGAATCCGAATTTGGCCATGACCTGGATGGATGCCGTTGTGGATGGCAAGCCGGTAACCGGTCGAGACGGTTATCAGGTAGAGATTAACGCCTTGTGGTACAATGCCGTCAGCTACACGTTGGAATTGGCTCGCAAACATCGTGACACCACATTTGTTCATCAATGGAAAGACGTACCGGCACAGATCAAAACCTCTTTCCTCGAGCTGTTTTGGAATACAAAGGAAGAGTATCTGGCTGACTACGTAGATGACCAGGGACAAAATATGTTCATTCGTCCGAATCAGATTATCGCCTGCTCGCTGCCTTACCGCATGCTGAGTGAGTCACAAGTATTGGACGTACTATTGATTGTACGGCGTCACCTGCTCACCCCGAAAGGGTTGCGCACTCTCTCACCGAGTAATCCTCTGTATGAAGGGCGTTACGAAGGTGACCAGCCGACACGAGACAAGGCATATCACCAGGGAACCGTATGGCCATGGTTGCTGGAGCACTACGCTCAAGCCTGCTTTAATATCAAAGGAGCCGATTTCTGCAACGAAGCGATTGAGTTGATCAAAAACTTCGAAGAGGATATCAGTGACAATGGATTGGCCTCCATTTCCGAGATCTACGATGGAGATCCCCCATTCGATGCACGAGGAGCCTTTTCACAGGCATGGAGTGTCGGGGCGATTTTACGCATCAATGAGATGATCGAAAATTACGGCGGCTACCAGAAAGAGATGTAGGAATCTCTTGTAATTCGACTCGAACACAAGTTTGGGTGACTCAATCAAGTCCTTGCACAAACGACCCAGAGAGGCATAAACTTTCTCAGCACAACCAAGGATAACAATTGAGGGGATAGTGCCAACAAGTGTATATGTGAAAGTTGTGCGGGTCTGTTGGATGCAGGAGAGCCGTATTAGGGAATATAGCCTTGTACATCCCGTGAGACAAAATGAAAATTTTGGAACGGATAGCAGCAACAACGGAGGGTCAGTGAAATACACATCCGAAGCTGCACAGGCAGACAGAAATACGAATAAGGAACAACATAAAAGCAAGACAGATGAGAGTTTTGATGTTCGGCTGGGAATTTCCCCCACATATTGCAGGAGGTTTGGGGACCGCCTGCTACGGCATGACGCGAGGGTTGGCCCAGCATGGCGTAAAGGTGATCTTCGTCATGCCCAAAGCATTCGGGGATGAGGATCAACAATTTGTGCGCGTGGTCAATGCCTCTGATGTAGAGACCTTATACGGTGACCCGAAGCAACAGAGCATCTGGGAGAAACTCACGTTCATACACATCAATTCAAACATGGTGCCTTACATCTCTCCCGAAGAGTATGCCAGCTATTCCGAACAGGCCCGTCAGACGGGGAGTTTCTTAACCCAAGGGGATGTTTGGAAAGAACGATATAATTTCTCGGGAAGTTATGGCCCGAACCTGATGGAAGAGATCGCGCGATATGCGATGGTAGCAGCCCAGGTTGCCAAGAATTTGGCCGGACAGTTCGATGTTATTCACGCTCACGACTGGTTGACCTACTACGCCGGCATTGCTGCAAAGCGGGTATCGGGCAAACCCTTAGTAGTACATATGCACGCAACGGAGTTTGACCGTAGCGGAGAGAATATCAATCAACAGGTTTACAACATTGAACGGACCGGGATGATGGAGGCAGACCGAGTGATTGCAGTAAGTAACCTGACCCGAAACATCGTGATCAACAAATACGGCATTCCCCCGGAAAGAGTGGTGACCGTTCACAATGCAGTCCGCTTTGCCGCTCAGGAGCACGAAGCCGAGGAGCGCGGTGTAGATGATAAGATCGTCACATTTTTGGGACGCATCACCTACCAAAAGGGGCCGGACTATTTTGTTGAAGCTGCAGCCAAGGTACTCAAACGGGTCGATAATGTCCGTTTTGTCATGGCAGGCAGTGGGGATATGCTCAACCACGTCATTCGCCGAGTTGCCAAACTTGGTATTGCCAACCGATTCCATTTCACAGGATTTTTGCGTGGGGCCGAAGTACAAAAGATGTTTGCTCTCAGTGACGTTTACGTTATGCCGTCAGTCTCTGAGCCATTCGGCATTTCGCCGCTCGAGGCGATGAAATCGAATGTCCCGGTCATTATCTCGAAGCAATCGGGAGTAGCAGAAGTGCTCGACTACGCAATTAAAGTCGATTACTGGGATGTAGATGCGCTGGCCGATGCAATTTACGGTTTAGTAAAATACCCGGCCTTGGCCAAGATGTCTTCTGAACGGGGTTGCCATGAAGCGACCAACTTACGTTGGGAAGATGCAGCCGGTGAAATTGTACGGGTATACGAATCAGTCCTCTGATACGGAAACATACTGCGCCGACAAGACAAAAAGTTGAAAGCAAAATATTGACTGAGCCTAAGGGTTATTGAATTGCTGAGAAAGGGAAGGCCGAAAAGGAAAAACGTTTCATACGACAAGAAGCATTTGAATTGCTTCCACAGCAAATGAGCGCTTGATTGTAAGATACAGGACACCTAACACCAAAACTCTAACACCAAAACTCTAACACCTTAAGCACACAGTCAAACCTGACAGGAGCGGCAAACAGACATATCATTTGATTGCACAATGAGTCAAACGGCATTGCCAGCTTCGACCGAAACAAAAGCGACAAACAAAATAACGACATACACATGATGAAGACCGTCTGCTTTTATTTTCAGGTACATCAGCCACTTCGGCTGAAACGGTACCGTTTCTTCAATATGGGCAAGGATCACAACTATCTGGACGATCTGACCAATCGGACCATTCTCCAGAAAATTGCTCAGAAATGCTACTTGCCAATGAATGCCTTGTTGCTGGATCAAATCAAAGCTCACAAAGGTAAATTTCGGGTGGCATTCTCCATGTCAGGACTGGCAATCGAACAATTCCGCACCTATGCACCGGAAGTTTTGGATAGTTTCCGTGCCTTGGCCAAAACGGGATGTGTTGAGTTTCTCGGTGAGACCTACGCCCACTCGCTCGCCTCATTGATCGATCGCGACGAATTCATCGAACAGGTACGCATGCACTCTGACGTGATCAAACAGGAGTTTGGTGTACGCCCGCGTGTCTTTCGCAATACGGAATTGATCTACTCCGATTCAATCGGAGAGACTGTTGCTGAGATGGGATTTGAAGCGATGTTGACCGAAGGAGCAAAACACATCCTCGGATGGAAAAGTCCCAATTTCATCTATGCCAATGCCAAAGATCAGAAATTACGGTTGTTGCTGCGTAATTTCAAACTCAGCGATGATATTGCGTTCCGATTCTCGAATCAGAGTTGGAACGAGTGGCCTTTGACGGTTGAGAAATATGTCGGATGGCTTTCAGATCCCAACATGAGCGGCGACACGATCAATCTGTTCATGGATTACGAAACATTCGGCGAACACCAATGGGCTGAATCCGGGATTTTCGACTTCATGCGCTACCTGCCCGGTGCCATTATCGAAAGCAACACCCTACGTTTCGCCACCCCATCGGAAGTGGCTGCTGAATTCCAGCCTGTCGCAGTTCTTCATTCACCCTACCCCATCTCTTGGGCAGACGAAGAGCGTGATGTCACCGCCTGGTTAGGCAACGAGCTGCAAAATGAAGCCTTCACCAAACTGTATGCACTCAGAGAGAAGGTTCACCAACTCAACAGCCCCGATCTGAATTATGTTTGGCGTTTCATGCAGAGCTCCGATCACTTCTACTACATGGCGACCAAATGGTTCTCGGATGGAGATGTACATAGCTACTTCAATCCATACGGCTCCCCTTATGAAGCCTTCGTGAATTACATGAATGTCTTGAGTGATTTCGAAATCCAGATCCAACGTCGTTTGGAGGCCTATCAGAACAAACAGGCCGTTCCTGCATAACACGATGTCAACCGTTCTCAGGTTCACAAGCACAAACAAGGTTTGCGCATAAATTCATTGCAAAACCACTAAAATTACAGTTATTCCCACCAAAGGCCTTCGATTTTGAAGGCCTTTGGTGGGTAATACGTCTGCTTCATTTCATCAGAATGGATCCTCACAGCAACTGTAGCGATTCAGAGCCAACAATCGCAACGGCTACAACCATCCAAGCGGACTGCATCGGACAAAAGTGCTGCAGCATGTTCGCAGTAAGATGAAAAAGCTCCAACGAAACGAGGAGATAAAGACAGATTATTAAAATTTTATTGTATTTTTGGGACGTAGAATCCAAAACCTCGAAATGAAAAAACTGTTGTTACTGTCAGCAATGGCCATAGTAGCCGTTTCATGCGGACAAAAAAACAAAGCCCACATATCGGGAACCTTCTCAGGCATTAGTAAAGATACTATTTACCTGGAGATGATTACGACCAAAGGAGTATCTGTGGTCGATTCAACCGTTACCAACCAGCAAGGCAATTACAGTTTTGCAGTCACCATTCCGGAGGCTGCTCCCACATTCTATAACCTTGTTTACAAACAGAGTCGCATTCCTCTGATTGTCTCACCTGGTGAGAAACTCAAGGTCAACTCGATGTGTGATTTACGCCACAATTATACGGTAGAAGGTTCTGACGAATCGCAATTACTCAAAGAGTTCAATACGCTATACACGAACGGAGTCAGCGCCCTTGATTCGTTAGGCAATCTTTATGCCACGACCGCGACAGATAGCGATGCACGCCGCGAAAAGTTGCTACAGGAGTACACCCAGCACTACATCAAGATCAAACGGGAACACATTGCCTTTTTGGTAAAAAATGCTTCGTCCATGGCCGCAGTGTACGCGCTTTACCAACGGCTACCCAATGACGAGACATTGTTTGATGCCAATGACAGCCGCGTTTACTACCGTATGGTAGCGGATTCGGTGTCTAAAAAATACCCCACCTCTCCACACGTAATTGCTTTGCAACGTGATCTTAAGGAGATGGATGATGCCGCAGCGCTGGCACAACGAATGAACAGACAACAACGCGCCGAAGCATCGCTGAACCATCCTGAAATCAAACTGCCGGATATGTTCGGAACCGAACACAAGCTTTCAGATCTGAATGGCAAAGTGGTATTGTTGTACTTCTGGTCCATTACCGACACCAACACGAGCGGAATGAACAACGAGATGAAAGCTTTGTATAAAGATTACAAAGACAAAGGTTTCGAGATCTACCAGGTTGCTTTGAACGATGACAAAGCCAATTGGGTAATGTCGGTACAGACCCAAAAGTTACCTTGGATCAACGTCATTGACCTGGCTGGGTTCACAGGGCTGACTGCTATGAGCTATAATGTAGCAGCAACGCCGGTCAACATTTTGCTCGATCGTGAGGGCAACATTGTGGATCGCAATCTACGAGGCGAACAATTACGCACACGGATCAACGGTCTTTTGTAACTGACCACACGACGGCGGATTAGCGTTGACATGAGGATGCTTTCCGCAACTACTCATACACATGACATGCTGACATGTACTACTTCGCATCGGATATCCACCTTGGTCTGCCGGCAGGAGTCGATCCAGCTGGACGCGAACAGCTTTTTGTCCGCTGGCTCGATGAGGTAGCACAGGATGCTGAGGCAATCTTTTTGGTCGGCGATGTTTTTGATTTTTGGTATGAGTATCGGCATGTGGTTCCCAAAGGCTTCACCCGAACATTAGGCAAACTTTCCGAATTAACCGACCGGGGCATTCCAATCCATTTTTTCGGAGGCAATCACGACATCTGGACTTTTCGTTATCTGCACGATGAGTGCGGCGTAACGCTCCACCACGCCCCCTACACCTCGTTTGAACTATATGGGCAACGCGTGATCATCGGTCATGGGGATGTTCTGGGGCCTCGTCCTGCGGGACAACGGATTTTATCTGGGGTATTCCGGAACAGGTTGCTCCGCACACTTTTTTCAACCCTGCATCCCTATTGGGCTATGTCGTTAGGTCATGGATGGAGCCAATCCAACCGAGCTTCAAGACCAGTTTCCCACCAATTCCGAGGGGAGGATGAGCCTATTGTCCGTTTTGCACACCATTATCAACACGCACACCAGGAAGCCCCTGCCAATTTGTTTGTATGTGGACACATTCACTGTGCAGAGTTGTTTCCGCTTCAGGAGGGAGGGGAAATTGCCTTTTTGGGAGAATGGATCGAACATCCGACATACGGTCAGCTAAGCCCGGAGGGATTCCAATTGAAAAAATACCCGGCAGAGCATACTGCTGACAAGCACTAATAAACCGCGGAGACAAACAAGACATACAAGATTTGCTATTACCCCATACACTCGAAAGGGCTATAGAAACACCTCAACATTAACAATCTACTGCAACACGTTTAGCAAAAATCATGTTTCCGACACGCAATACATAAAAAGAGAAAAAACAAAACAATAAATATCCATCTTATTCCGCTCAACAACGTGTATTGAAGCCGCAGTAAGGATGTTGATCTACAATACTGACACACAATAAATCAAACGCCATGCAAGCCTATCTCGATCTGCTTCGCCATATCAAAACCCACGGAACCAGCAAAGGGGATCGTACCGGAACCGGGACCATCAGCACATTCGGTTATCAGATGCGTTTCGATCTGAGTCAGGGATTCCCCCTGCTTACCACCAAAAAACTGCATCTACGTTCCATCATCTACGAATTGTTATGGTTTCTACGGGGTGAGACCAACATCCAATACCTGCACGACCATAAAGTAACCATCTGGGACGAATGGGCCGATGCAAACGGTGAACTGGGACCGATCTACGGCTACCAATGGCGCAGTTGGCCCACTCCGGATGGAGGCCATATCGACCAGATCACGCAATTGATCGATCAGATTCGCAACAATCCCAATTCGCGTCGTTTGATTGTCAGTGCATGGAATGTTGCCGAAATCGACAAAATGGCCTTACCTCCCTGCCACTCACTCTTTCAATTTTATGTGGCAGACGGAAAACTGTCGTGCCAGCTCTACCAACGGAGTGCCGATGTCTTTCTCGGTGTACCATTCAACATCGCATCATACGCCTTGTTGACCATGATGATAGCCCAAGTGACGGGACTGACACCGGGCGATTTCGTCCACACCTTAGGAGATGCACACATCTACCTCAACCATCAAGAGCAGGTCGAAGAGCAGTTGTCACGCACCCCTCGCCCACTTCCTACAATGAAATTGAATCCGGAGGTTAAATCGATCTTTGATTTTCAGTACGAAGACTTTACACTCGAAGGATACGATCCCTATCCGACCATCAAGGCTCCGATTGCCGTGTAGCTTACCAACGGGGAAACTTCACGCTGAGTTTATCGAGCCTCCCAGAGTCGTTTGTTAATCTGTTTCAGGCATACTACATCCAACATCTCCAAACACGATGACACCTGTCGGAGCAATGCTCTGCGGTGTTTCATTGAAAACAGAGCAGAACATCAACCCCAACAAACTCCAATAGCTGCGAACTGTCTGGTATTATCCAAATACAAATATTCGGCTACTGTAATTTTACCAACCATGATCTCCATTATCGTCGCCATAGCCCACAACAACGTCATAGGAGCGGGCAACAGTTTAATTTGGCACATTAGCGAAGATTTGCGCCGTTTTAAGGCGATTACCACAGGCCATCCCGTCATTATGGGGCGGAAAACCTATGAATCGATTGGCCGTCCTCTGCCCAATCGCACGAATGTGGTTATCACACGTCAAGCAGATTTTGCAGTTGAAGGCTGCACCGTCGTACACTCTTTGCAGGAGGCTATTGCGCTATTTCCAGAAAACGAGGAGCTTTTCATCATTGGAGGTGGCCAAATCTATGCAGAGGCACTGCCTTTGGCAAAACGACTTTACCTGACAGAGGTAGATGCAGATTATGAAGGGGACACCTACTTTCCTCAATGGGATCGGTCTGAATGGAATTTAATTGAAGAGGAGACTTTTCTACGAGGCGAAAAATTTGACAAGCCGTTTGCTTTTCTGACCTACGAGAAACGGTAACCCCCAACAGCACCGCCTTCCCACGCTATCCCCAAACTCCACAAGCCAATCACATACCATCTTGAGCCGAAAGGATATACAGTACAAATTCGTGTTTACAATACAAAAGGAGCGCTTGCACTGAACAAGCGCTCCTTTTTCTCTATCTAAGTAGGATTCTGCTACCCGAATATTGTGGCGAGATCTATCAACTAATGGGCTTCGAGCCAGTTGTGACCGACGCCGCACTCCGCAATCAGCTTGACCTTCAAACTGGCCGCATTCTCCATGCACCGCACAACGATCTCACGCACCTGATCAATCTCAATCTCGGGCACATCGAGTACCAACTCGTCATGTACTTGCAGAATAATTTTCGCATCCAGTTTTTGCTGGATCAGCTCCTTATGCACAGCGATCATGGCCAGCTTCATAATATCGGCAGCACCTCCCTGTATGGGAGCATTGATGGCATTACGTTCTGAAAGACTCCTGACCACTGCATTAGCCGAATGAATATCGGGCAACATTCGTTTGCGTCCGAACAGTGTCTCGACATAACCCTGTTCACGGGCCTGCTCGATTACCCGTTCCATATATCGTCGAATATCGGGATAGGATTCGAAATAACCATCGATAATCTGTTTGGCTTCGGAGCGCGGGATATTAAGCCGCTGTGCCAACCCAAACGCCGATATACCATAGATGATGCCGAAATTGGCAGTTTTGGCACGCCGACGTTGTTCACGTGTCACCTGTTCCTTCGCCTCTTTGAAGAGCAGGGCTGCCGTCGCCGTATGAATATCCTCGCCATGTGCAAACGCCTCTATCATGGCCTTATCTCCACTCAGATGCGCCATCAAGCGCAATTCCACCTGGGAATAATCGGCCGACAACAATACCCGATCAGGAGAAGATGGGATAAATGCCTTCCGGATTTCACGACCTCGATCATCACGGATCGGGATATTTTGCAAATTGGGATTTGTCGAACTGAGACGCCCCGTCGCAGTTACCGTCTGATTGAACGAAGTGTGGATTTTTCCAGTTCGAGGATTGACCAACTGCGGTAACGCATCGACATATGTAGAAAGCAACTTACGTAATCCGCGATACTCAAGCACCAATCCAACCACCGGATGTCGATCGGTCAACATTTGCAGATACTCCTCGTCTGTGCGATATTGCTTCGTTTTGGTCTTTTTCGGTTTCGGGTCGATCTTCATCCGGCCGAATAGAGCCTCCCCAAGTTGTTTGGCAGAATTGACGTTCAGACTCGGGTCTCCGGTCATTTGTCTGATCTGATCCTCCAGGTTCGTCAATTCGCCGATCAACTGTTTCCCAAATGCGGCCAACGCCTGGGTATCGATCTTGACCCCGGTCATTTCAATATCTGCCAATACCGGGATCAGAGGTTCTTCAATTTTAGTATACAACTCGACCAACCCCGCCTCTTGCAACATCGGCCATAATGTCCGATAGAGCTGAATCGTCACGTCGGCATCCTCAGCCGCATACTCTGCAACCACATCGACCGGCACCATATCCATCGTCTTTTGTTTAGTGCCTTTACCAATCAGCGCTTCAATAGGAATCGGTTCGTAGTTAAGATAGGTTCGAGCCAAATAATCCATATTATGCGGCCTTTCCGGATCAAGCAGATAATGGATAATCATCGTATCATAAAGCCGCCCTTTCACCACAATGCCGGCACTGCGCAACATCATCATGTCGAACTTGATGTTTTGCCCCACTTTGGCAATCTCTGCATTTTCAAACAGTGGTTTCAGAGTGTTCAACACCGATTCGATATTGGTCCGATCACACGGAATATACCACGCTTCATGAGATTCCACGGCAAACGATAGCCCCACCAGCCTGTCACCAAAAACATCCAAGCCGGTTGTTTCCGTATCGAAACAAAAGAGCTTCGAGGCTGACAAACGGTCAACCAATGCCTGTAAATCGTGCTGATCGGAGACGACATGATATTGGTGCGCAACGTTCTTCACTGTGGCCAATGCCGGTTGTGCAAATAAATCACCCACAGCGTTTTGCACCTCAGCCGGTTGTTTAGTGGGTGTACCCACCGACTGATCGGCCAACGAGCCAAACAGATCTCCTTGTACTGACGCTCCATGCAAAGATTTTACATCGGATGCAACGGTAGCAGAAAAGATAGAAGAGATGGCAGACTTTTCTTCATTTTGTGATTTCGTGTCCTGCACTGAGAGCATCTTTTCACTCTCCTTAGCTACATGATGGGACTTGGCCTCTGAAAATGGATTGGGTTGAATTTCATTGAGGAATGACCGAAATCCCAGCTCGCGATAGAGGGCTGCCAACATTTCGACATCGGGAGCTTCCATTGCCAAAGCCTGAGGATCGAATTCGACCGGGACATTCAGATCGATCGTAGCCAACCGTTTTGCCAAAAGGATCTGATCGTGCGACGCTTCAATATTTTCGCGTTGTTTCCCTTTCAGCTGATCTGTATGTTCCAGCAGATTCTCCACTGTTCCAAACTGACCAACTAATTTAATGGCACTCTTTTCACCAATCCCCGGAACTCCCGGAATATTATCAGCTGCATCCCCCCAGAGAGCTAAAATGTCGATTACCTGTGTCGGATCGTCAATACCGTAATGCTCTTTGATCTGTTCACAACCGACAATTTCGATACCTTCACTTCCTTTGCATGGTTTATAAATCCGCACCGTCGGACGAATCAACTGCCCATAATCCTTATCAGGAGTCACCATATAGACCTCATAACCGGCCGCTGCCGCCTTCATCGACAACGTTCCGATCACATCGTCAGCTTCGTACCCAGCAATCTCAATCACGGGAATTTGCAGGGCCTCCAAAATCCGTTTGATATAAGGAACCGACTGGATAATATCTTCCGGTGTTGCCTCTCGATTTGCTTTATATTGAGGATAGATCTCATGCCGGAAGTTTCCACCTTTGGGATCGAACGCCACCCCCAACAATCGAGGATCTTCACGACGGATCAAATCCCGTAAAAACTTGACAAACCCAAAAATCGCAGAGGTATTAAGACCTTCCGCGTTCCGCATAGGACGCCCGATAAAAGCATAATAGGCGCGGAAAATCAGGGCATAAGCATCGATCAGAAACAGTTTTTCCATGGGAATCATTTTGGTTCGAACCGGATGTCTCACAGTCCGACATCGGCTCATCATTTACGAACGGCACTTGCCATCAACAGATACTCACTGTCCTCATGTACAACTACTCGCAGCACATTCAGACACAATCGCAACGACGCGAACTTGTTACGCAAAAGCAAATAAACGCTCTCTGCGAGAACTGACTCGTCTGATTAACAGTTATCCGTTGCATACCACTCTGCGAAAGAGGTGGCCGTCTCATGTAATTTAACACTGTAAAGTTCTACTCCAGCCGGCAATTCTGCCGCAATCACACGAGCAAAATCCTCCACCATATTCTCGCAGGTGGGTTGGTAGGGAGTTGTAATAATTTTATTGAAGAGACCACGTATGGTTGTCAGTGCCGTTTGGTTTGCCTCCGTTTCGCGCAAGACAAAGGCGTGATCGTAACGATCGACAATCAGTCGGTTTACAATACGTTTCAAATCACCGAAGTCCATCACCATACCATATTTCGGGCTATTGGGATTTTGTTCGGGAATTCCACGTACGGTTACAAACAGTTTATAGGAGTGGCCATGAATTTCACGACACGGGCCATCATATCCGGCCAATGCGTGCGCCATCTCAAACGAAAATTCTTTGGTCAATCGAATCATAATTTTAAGATAAGGATTTTTCCGTTGATCTCACCGTCGGGAACCAATGATTACACAATTCAAGTCAAATGCAGCAAAGCTGAATGCACCTCGCCTCTGAATAACCATCTTTTGGACAAAAGATGCGCCAAAATGTCCTCTCCCCCCTCCTGTCCCTTATTAATAAAAATGTCTGAATCAATGAATCATGCGTTCCCCATCTGCTTCGTTATGACAAAAATGCCGCCGGAATACAAAATCCCGACGGCAAAGATGTTTTGTCAATAACGGATAAGAATATTCACCTTCAATCTTCTGGTTATGCACGCGAGATCGCAATCCAATCCGGATTTTATAAAGAGTTGAACGCCCTCAGCTGTAACGTCGAAATCAATTAAACAGTATTAATAACAAACCGTTTAACGCCACAAAAGGTTGACAACACTTTCATCGTTTTGCATATCTTATTCATCAGCCTCTCGGACATACACCTGTCGGCCAAATGAATCAGACAGCGAAATGAAGGTTTCCGTTTCAGAGATTCCCGGGACTCGTAAAATATCATCCAAAATCGTATGCATCAGATGTTCATGGTCCACACAATAGACTTTTGTCCAAATGTTGTATTTCCCAGTAATAAACTGACACTCTACCACTTCTGGGATTTTACGCAGCCCTTCTATGATCTCTATATTTTTCATCGGATCGTTAATCCGAATCCCGATCATTGCACTGACGTTATATCCTAACGCCCGCGGATCTACTTCGAGCCGAAATCCTCGAATCACCCCCGACTCCTCCATCTTTTTCACACGCTGATGGATAGCCGCACCCGAAATTCCACACTCACGCGCAATTTCCAAGAATGGCATCCGAGCATTGCGGATCAACAAACCCAAGATTTTGCGGTCTGTGGCATCAATGGTCATCTTTCCCATAATCCATACATTTTTCAGGCGCGGACGGAGGGCAGATTCATGATCTGCCCATCGGGTTCCGGCCAGTTATTATTTGATCACACCCAGTTCGCGGCCCACTTTTGTAAAGGCCTCGACACATTTATCCAGATGTACCTTTTCGTGACCGGCTGAAACCTGAACACGAATACGTGCTTGTCCCTTAGGCACTACCGGATAATAGAAACCGGTTACATAAATACCCTCATCGAGCAATTTTGCTGCCATATCCTGCGACAATTTCGCATCGTACAGCATTACAGCGCAAATTGCAGACTGAGTCGGTTTGATATCGAATCCTGCAGCCAGCATTTTAGTGCGGAAATACTCGACATTCTCCACCAATTTATCATGCAGCGCATTGCTTTCTGACAACATTTTGAAAAGTTCGAGGCCGGCACCCACCACTGCAGGGGGCAACGAGTTCGAGAACAGATATGGACGAGAGCGCTGACGCAGCATCGCAATGATCTCTTTACGACCGGTAGTAAAACCACCAACTGCACCACCGAAAGCCTTACCCAACGTACCGGTAATGATATCAACCTTACCGCGCACATTGAATTTCTCGGTCACACCACGACCAGTCTGGCCAACCACACCGGCAGAGTGGCATTCGTCCACCATAACCAATGCATCGTATTTTTCAGCCAACTCGCAGATCTTATCCATCGGAGCGACATTGCCATCCATCGAGAAGACTCCATCGGTAGCGATGATACGGAAACGCTGAGCCTGAGCAGCCTGCAGCTGTTTCTCCAGATCAGCCATATCGGCATTTGCATAACGATAACGAACAGCTTTGCACAAACGCACGCCATCGATAATTGATGCGTGGTTCAGTGAATCTGAGATGATCGCATCCTGATCGGTCAACAACGGCTCGAAAACACCTCCATTGGCATCGAAGCAAGCCGCATAAAGGATGGTATCCTCTGTGCCGAAATAGTCGGCAATAGCCTTTTCGAGTTGTTTGTGAATATCCTGCGTACCACAAATGAAACGAACTGAAGACATACCATATCCGCGCTCATCCATTGCCTTTTTGGCAGCCTCGATCAGACGGGGATTATTCGACAGTCCCAAATAATTGTTGGCGCAGAAATTGAGCACCTCTTTACCGCCTTCTACGGTAATATCAGCCTTCTGCATTGAGGTGATCACACGCTCTTTTTTGTACAAACCAGCCTCTTCGATCGCCTTCAGTTCGGCGGAGAGGTAATCTTTCATTTTTCCGTACATGATATAATCATTTATGAAAACTATGCTATTCACACGTTATTGGCCGACGATGGAGCCATCCTAACTAAATACCGAACGGCACCCCGTTCCGATTCCTCCTTGAACTCCAAACCAATAATTATGACAAAAATACAAAAGATTTTCAATTCTATACCGATTTCTCCCTGTTTACGCACCTCCACAGCGACATATCTTTTACAAAAAGAAGGTTTTGCGCAAAATTTGTTGTAAATTGCGAAAATCCGAAACAATGTGTAACTTTGACCAGTTTTTAAATATTTTTATTAAGTTGAATTTTTCTGAAGCAGGAGATACTCTTTTGTGAGATACATTGATCTGCTTACAACAGAGGAGACTCTCAAAGGAATTCTCTACGGAAATTCAGACACTTTAAAACATAACAGCCATGCAATCAATCGAAACGTATGATTTCACTGGGAAGCGCGCGATTATTCGCGTTGACTTCAATGTACCTCTGAACGACAAGTTCGAGGTAACCGACGACACCCGCATCCGTGCTGCCATTCCTACTATTAAAAAGGTACTCGAGAAGGGTGGTTCCGTTATTTTGATGTCTCACCTGGGTCGTCCAAAAAAAGGACCGGAAGACAAATTTTCACTGAAACATATCATCTCAGCCGTTGAAAAACGCCTCGGTGTAAAGGTTGATTTCGCCCCCGACTGCCAGGGCCAAGAGGCTGCTGACAAAGCTGCAGCTTTGAAACCCGGTCAGGTATTGTTGCTCGAAAACCTCCGTTTCTATGCTGAGGAAGAGGGTAAACCACGCGGACTGAAAGAGGATGCAACTGACGAAGAGAAAGCAGCTGCTAAAAAGGCTGTCAAAGCTTCTCAAAAAGAGTTCGTAAAACGTTTGGCTTCGTATGCAGACTGCTACATCAACGACGCCTTCGGAACTGCACACCGCGCACACGGTTCGACAGCATTGATCGCCGAGTACTTCCCCAACGACAAGATGTTTGGTTACGTAATGGAAGGCGAGCTGAAAGCAATCGATAAAGTATTGAAAGATCCTGCACGTCCTTTCACCGCTATTTTGGGTGGTTCAAAAGTTTCTACCAAGATCAGCGTTATTGAAAACCTGCTCAAATTGGTGAACAATCTGATCCTCGGTGGTGGTATGACCTATACCTTCAAAGCTGCACTGGGAGGCAAAGTAGGACAGAGCATCTGCGAACCAGATCAGTATCAGACTGCAAAAGACATTCTGGCAAAAGCTAAAGAGCTTGGAGTAAATATTTACCTGGCAGAAGATGCTGTAGCAGCAGACGCTTTCAGCGAAGATGCCAACACTCAAGTTGTTTCTGCTGACAACATTCCTGACGGCTGGGAAGGTCTCGACATTGGACCGAAAGCAGAGGCTGCATTTGCCAAAGTTATCTCAGAGTCTAAGACCATTCTGTGGAACGGTCCTGTAGGCGTATTCGAGATGAACAAATTTGCGAAAGGATCGAAAGCCATTGCTGATGCTATCGTAAAAGCTACCGAGAATGGAGCATTCTCCCTGATCGGAGGTGGTGACTCAGTTGCCTGCATCAACAAATTTGGCTTGGCAGACAAAGTAAGCTACGTATCGACTGGTGGTGGTGCACTGCTCGAATACATGGAAGGCACAGAGCTTCCCGGTGTAGCCGCAATCCGCAAATAATTGACACTCTCTGCTATTTTATAGCACCAACAGAATCAAATAAATGGGCTGTGACATTAATACCACAGCCCATTTGTTATTAATAAGCTACACAAGTGTTAACTGTTAGATTCCAATACGGACCTGCTTATTCGATTATACTGGCCCAGTCAATCCTTTCGCACTTTTGTACCCATACCACTGCAATCTGATCAATAGTATGAAAAAACAAAACTATTCGTTTATCAACCAATATCAAGTTATAGGTTAAATAATTTCAACCTTATATGCATCTCAACATCATTTTGTACACAGTATGACTAAAGATAATTAATCACTGCTTTCATATCTAATCAATGTTTTGTACTGCGCCTTCTTTAAAACTGGCTTTTAATCAACCTACAACTATCTTTTCCCCAGCACAAACAGTCTATGCAATTACATCAATCCTTATCGTATATTACCTTTTAGCTAAATATCAAAACCTTATTTATACTCATCCATTTACCTAAGCCCGCACCTTCTGCGTACATTATATTATAAAACATCCTCTGGCAATAGAGGTGCATACATCCCATCTTTAGCCTCGAAAATAACAGTACCCGATTGCAGGGCTTCCATATTATGCCATATTCCCATAGGGACAACAAATAATGGCAGAGATTCTCCTGCTGCAACAATAAAAGACTCGATAAGCGTTCCATTGTTGTCATAAAAATTCTGCCGCACGGACCCTCGAATTACCGAAACAACCTCCGATGTATTTCTATGCCTATGAACCGGGATAACCGTCCCCGGTTCAAGGGCATTTAGCATTCGCTGCGAATTATCTTCTGACGAATTACGAAGATCAAAATGTTGGCGAAGGCGAATTGATTTTTTAGCCTCTTCCGTTAATTGGTCAAGCACTTGTTCTGTTACAATCATCATTTCTCTATTTCAGCCCAATTTACCCACAGGTTCTTGTCGTACCTCCAACTATCAAGTAAAGCCACAGATAAAACTTTATTTGAAAACACAAGAAGTTCTGAATTAGGTTCTAATGCTTTTAGGCCATTTGCATATCCTTCAGGGATATACAGAATTTTACTATCCTTAGCTGACAGATAAAATACTTCAGGGACCAGGTTTGGTGAAGGGTTTTCCCAGTTATCTATTTTTACAAAGGCCGTTACAAAAGCACCCTTGACGACATAAAACCATTTTTTCTCAGTTTGATGTGCATGCCAAGCTCTGATAATTGACGGATCATCCTGGCGTATGATATAAAAACGCGATATTTCGCTCATATCCAAATCATTCACATGAGAAATCGCTCCACGATAATCTGTTGAAATTCCCCCTGGAATAATCTGTATTTTTTTTGTATTCATATCAAGCCCAAAATATTGTATTCAGTTTCTCAATAATCTTTTCACGATTATACATCTCTTCATGAAGTTTGGTGCAATTATTTATCATAGCTGCAAACTCTTCAGGAGAAAGATGGACAAATTCGGCATATCCAGTAGCAATATCACGGACATCCGTAGGCTTAGCACCTAAGCCAAGACCATATTTTTCCACCATAATGCGAATTTCCCCATTAAAAATAGCGAAAATCGGTTTCCCAGCAGCCAAATACGCCTGAAATTTTGAAGGTACCATAGTTTCATACAATGGGACATCTATCAAAGAAATAATTAAGACATCACTGGCTTCATAATAATCAGCCATTTCTGCCATTGGGATGCGTCCGGTACAATTTACATTAGGAATAGCCTGTTGTTTAATTAGTAATTTAAGCTCCTCAAGAAAAGAACCATCACCTATAATATTAAGCCAGGCATGAGGATGAGTTTTGACAAACTCTCCAAAGCCTAAAACCACATTATCAAGATTCTGCACCTTCCCGATATTGCCGGCAAAGGTAAAATTAAATTTTCCTGGTAAAGAGACAGCCCCTTGAGGAGTATAATCCATGATTGACCAATTAGGAATAAAAACTACCTCTTTATCAGACACATATCTGTGAATTTTCTCAATAAATCCTTCACAAGAGACAAGAATAGAATCACAATTTTTATAAATCCATCTAACAAAGGAATCTAAACATGAGGAGAGGAAAAAAGTTTTTTTAAACCCATAGGCATAGACTGTATCCGGCCATAAATCTTGAGTCCATATTGTAACCTTGGTTTTAAACAACTTTTTCATCAAAATACCAGCTGTTGCCATTGTTAACGGACCAGACTGGAATATAAATACTCGATCATATCGCTTCCCGATAAACAAAATAGCCCAGAAAGTCCAAAACATAAATGCAAAGTAGTTTGCCAACTTCACAATTACACTTTTCTGGTAACCTTGTATAACCGGTACACGATGAATCTTAACAGAATTAAAATAGGTTGTTTGATATAATTTATTTTTGAATCCTTTATAAACTTTTCCGAAAGGATAAGACGGAACACGTGTTAACACTTCAACCTGATAGCCTTGCATTTCCCATTCATTTACCAGGTCATTAATTACAAATTCTTCAGGATAAAAAACCTCTGAAAGAATCAAGGCCTTCTTTTCTTTCATCGTACCGCAGCTAAAGTTTGAGATCAAGCATACAAACAAACGACTGTATCTCTTCTAAAGGAACAAGATCAAATTAATCGTAAAAAACATTCTCACTATCTGTCAATTTTAAGACTTATTTGCAAGACATTAAAACCATTACAAAATAGCTTAAACCATTTTCGCCAGCATCGACCCAATATTAAACACATATAAAAAAGTTAGGCCTGCGTAATTCAAATGTCTTAAATACAGACTATGCCTTTCTCCACACCATTTTATTAATAATACCGGTATAACTCTGAATGAGTTTCACAACTTTTACACTAACGTTTGTATCGACATAAGCAGGAACCTCAATTCCACTATCGCCATTGGCATACATTTCAACCGCAAGGTTAACTGCTTGCAATACCTGTTCAGAAGTAATACTTCCTATGATAAAAACGCCTTTATCCATCGCCTCCGGGCGCTCAGTAGAAGTCCGAATAGAGACTGCCGGGAATTTAAAGAAAGCCCCCTCTTCAGGAACTGTTCCACTATCTGAAACTACACAAAATGCATTCTGCTGGAGCTTGTTGTAATCAAAAAAACCCAAAGGTTGGTTCTGAATAACCCTTTTATCAAATACAAACCCACGTTGCTCTATATATTTTTTTGAGCGGGGATGGCAAGAATAAAGGATTGGCATATCGTACTGTTCTGCCATTGCATTTACAGCATTCATTAAAGCAAAGAAATTAGATTCAATGTCAATATTTTCTTCACGATGTGCTGAAAGAAGAATATATTTCTTTGGCTGCAAGCCTAAAGTCTCCAATATATTGCTATCATTTATCTGCTCTATACAAGAAGACAAAACCTCTGCCATTGGAGACCCCACAACAAAAGTATATTCGGGTTTAACCCCACTCTGCAGAATATAACGCCGAGCATGCTCCGAATAGCAAAGATTAACATCACTCGTAACGTCCACAATACGTCGAATTACCTCTTCGGGAAGATTTTCATCCTTACATCTGTTTCCTGCTTCCATATGGAAAATAGGGATTTTCAATCGTTTAGCAGCAAGTACACACAGACAGGAATTAGTATCACCCAATACAATAAGAGCATCAGGCTTAACTTCAGCCATAAGTTTATATGATTTCGCAATCACATTGCCCATCGTCTCGCCTATGTCATGCCCTACGACTCCCAAATAATAGTCTGGAGCACGAAGACCCAAATCTTTAAAAAATACCTCATTAAGTTGGTAATCATAATTCTGACCTGTATGGACAAGAATGTGATCGAAATAAGTATCGCACTTCTTGATAATCGCAGACATTTTGATAATTTCTGGGCGAGTACCTACGATTGTCATTAATTTTATTTTACTCATAATCAGCAACAATTAAAAATAATGAGGATAGAACTTTTGATGCGTATCTACCCATTCTTTCATCTCCTTTATCTGCTGCTCATAATTAGGAACAACATACGAAAAATCAGTACGTGTACGTCGTAATGATTTATCTAATTGCAACTTATCACTTGGATATATATCTATGCTTGAATTACGGAAATACTTATTGAATAATTTAAGCAATTCGTATTTATTAATACTTTCATTATTCACAAGGTTGTATAAACCCGTAAGATTCTCAATCAATGCCTGCTCCATGGCTTTGGCAAGCGTAAGTGTTGTAACACCGGTCCATATTGCACCAGTAAAACCATTCACCGGACCGGATTGCTTCATAAACCAATTAAATAGGCCTATACCATCGACATTAGGATCAGGGCCAATAATAGAGTTACGAAAAGTAAGATTTTTATTATCATTCACCTCTCCCATGGCTTTAGAACGATCATAGAAAGTTCTTCCATCAGGAAAGCTATCTTCCGTGTATGGGCCAGTATTACCAGCAAAAACGCAATCGGTGCTCATATGAATAAGTTTGGTTTTGCGCAGTTTAAGTAATTTAGCCACATAGTGCGGTAAGAAGCCGTTGAGATAAACTGCAGAGGCAGGATCCGCTTCAGCAAACTGATTAAGCACCCCAATACAATTTATGACAGCATCATAGTCATCAGATCCTATTGCATTTGTAATATCATCAATATGCAATGCATCACCAATAAGCATTTTACAATAAGTGAGTTTCTTTCGTGCAAACCCCGTTACCTCATGACCTCTCTCACTAAAATATAGAGAAATCATATGACCTGCCATACCTCCGGCACCTAAAACTAACACTTTCATAGTCCACTAACCTATTCTGAACGAATTTCCTTGCTTTTGGCTCGAGGTATTAAGCCTAAATCCTCACGAATAAAACGTAATTTGAGCAATAACTCTTTCATCTCTTCAACATTGAGCCGTCGTGTATTATGTGAATGGTAATCCTCAATTTTCGATATTTCTTCATTCCCTTCAGTGAAAAACTTATCATAATTGAGATCTCGATTATCGCAAGGTATACGATAATAATTACCCATATCAATAGCTTTAGCCATCTCTTCTCGAGTCACTAACGTCTCGTACAACTTCTCACCATGACGCGTTCCGATAATTTTAACCTCCGTTGCGCCATATTTCGGATCGATGTTGGTATAGACCTCTTTCAAAGCCTGAGCAAGTGTGGCAAGAGTCGCTGCAGGAGCTTTCTGAACAAACAAATCTCCATTATGGCCGTGAGTGAAAGCATAAACCACTAAATCTACTGCATCATCCAAAGTCATCATGAAACGCGTCATATTTGGATCAGTAACAGTAATAGGCTTCCCTTCCATCATCTGCTCCACCCACAACGGAATAACGGACCCCCGAGAAGCCATCACATTTCCATAACGCGTACAACATATAGTGGTTTGAGCTCCTTCACCGAGCTCGCGTCCTTTAGCGATTGCCACCTTCTCCATTAAGGCTTTAGAAATACCCATGGCATTAATAGGATAGGCAGCTTTATCAGTAGATAGAACCACGACATTTTTAACACCGTGTTCAATAGCTGATGCCAGCACGTTCCCTGTTCCGATAACATTAGTCATTGTCGCCTCCATAGGAAAAAATTCACAGGATGGCACCTGTTTCAATGCAGCAGCAGAGAATACATAATCGACACCTCGCATTGCAACATCTACAGATGACTTTTCTCGCACATTGCCAATATAGAATTTCACTTTTGAATTCTGAAGGGCATGACGCATGTCATCCTGTTTCTTTTCATCACGTGAGAAGATACGAATCTCCTTAATATCACTGTTCAAGAAACGACGAAGCACAGCGTTACCGAAACTACCTGTACCGCCTGTAATCAACAGGACTTTGTCTTTAAAAATCGACATTGTATTTAATTTACTAATTTAGCGAATTCATTAATGTATTGATTTCTTGTAAAATACAAAGAAATGCACCTTCATCTGTTTAGGAATACATTTTATTCAATGTTTAAGATAAAACGTCTTATTATCAATTTATATACACATTACATTAACCATTCATCTTCTACTGAAACTCAACAAATATATCTTCGCTTCTTTTTTTGCAGAAAAATTAATAAGTTTCTCTACAACAAAATACAGAATCTCTGACTCACAAATGCTCAATTACGCACTTTTCAACCGAACAAACAACAGTGTTGGCAAGGGTAGACATTCAAGTAAGATTGAAAAGATTCACAAATCTCGTTTGAGAGAATCGTTGCACAGCGAATAACTTTATCTTTCAGCCCTCATGGGATTATTAAGGAAATCGGCATATGTCAAACGTATCCCCTCCTCAAGTTCAGTCTTATATGTCCAACCCAAAGATTTAGCCTTACTGATATCCAAAAGTTTCCTAGGCGTTCCATTAGGCCGCGTTTTATCCCAAAGGATTTCGCCTTCATAACCAACTATTTTAGCTACAAGTGTCGTAAGATCCTTAATTGTCAACTCCTTACCAGTGCCAGCGTTAACAGTCTCATTCCCGCTATAGTTGTTCATTAAAAACACACAAAGATTAGCAAGGTCATCAACATATAAAAACTCACGCAGAGGACTACCATCCCCCCAACAAGTTACGGATTTTAACCCTGATTCTTTGGCCTCATGAAACCGTCTGATCAATGCAGGCAAAACATGTGAGTGCTCCGGATGATAATTGTCATTAGGGCCATAAAGATTCGTCGGCATCAATGAAATATAATCCGTACCATATTGTCTATTAAGATACTCACAATATTTCAGTCCACTAATTTTTGCCAAAGCATATGCTTCATTCGTTTTCTCCAACTCTCCTGTCAACAAACAAGATTCCGGCATTGGTTGAGGAGCCATTCGAGGATAGATGCATGACGATCCGAGAAACTCTAGTTTTTTGCAACCATTTTTCCAAGCTGCATGAATGACATTCATTTCAAGGATCATATTATCATACATAAAATCTGCGAGAGCACTATGATTAGCAATAATACCACCGACTTTAGCAGCTGCGAGAAAAACATACTCTGGTTTTTCTTCTGCAAAAAAAGTCTCAACTGCATCTTGACGAGTAAGATCCAACTCTTGGTGAGTTCGAGTAATTATGTTGACATATCCCTGACGTACAAGCTCACGAACTATGGCAGAACCCACCATTCCACGATGCCCAGCAACATATATTTTAGAATCTTTTTCCATAATTGCTAATTTAAATTTACTTCAAATTTGGCTATTACGTGTCATTAAAGTTATTTAACAATCCCTTTTTCTAAGTAAGCCGCAAGATTAATTTTAACGCTTTCTCCTGCTCTTTCAACAGCAACTTTCGCCATATCACTTTCAACCATAATTTTAACGAGCTTCTCGAAAGAAGTTTTTGCAGGATTCCAACCCAGTTTTGCTTTTGCCTTCGTCGGATCCCCCCATAGATTGACAACATCTGTAGGCCTATAAAAATCTTGCGAAACTTCCACTAAACATTTGCCTGTTGCTTTATCATATCCTTTTTCATCAATACCTTCCCCTCGGAACTCAAGCTCAATACCAGCATAATGGAACGCTAATTGACAGAACTCACGAACCGAATGTTGCTCTCCCGTAGCAATAACGAAATCTTCCGGCTTGTCATTTTGAAGGATAAGCCACATGCACTCCACGTAATCCTTGGCATATCCCCAATCACGAAGGGACGAAAGATTTCCCAAATACAGTTTTTCCTGTTTACCTTGAGCAATACGAGCTGCTGCCAAAGTAATTTTGCGAGTAACAAAAGTTTCGCCACGACGCTCCGACTCATGGTTGAAAAGAATACCAGAACAACAAAACATATCATACGCTTCGCGATATTCTTTAACAATCCAATAGCCATAAAGTTTAGCCACCGCATATGGCGAATAGGGATGAAATGGAGTATTTTCATTCTGTGGCACTTCCTCAACCTTACCATAAAGTTCAGACGTTGAAGCTTGATAGATACGACACGTCTTCTCTAAATGACAAGCGCGTACCGCTTCCAATACGCGAAGGACACCAACCGCATCAACGTCAGCTGTAAATTCAGGCGAGTCAAAGCTGACTTGCACATGACTCTGAGCTGCAAGGTTGTAGATTTCCGTTGGCTTTACCAAGTCTACAACTTTTACAATAGACATCGAATCTCCAAGATCTGCATAGTGGAGGTGAAAATGTAATTTGCCTTCAAGATGAGCTATTCTTTCACGATAGTCAACAGAACTACGTCTAATAATTCCGTGCACTTCATAGCCTTTTTCGAGTAAAAGTTCTGACAAATACGAACCATCCTGACCGGTCACACCTGTAATTAGGGCTATCTTTTGCATAGTATTCGTTAAGTATTTTTCTACGTTATATCAAGACATCATTGATTTATCATCTCATAATATTGACCTGATAAAAAATCTTGAGTATATGAACAATATTTCTGCGACCATAAATTTGCAGCATTGCTTCCATATTGATTCAAAGAGGTTCGGTCAATACAATCAATAACCTTTTTAATATCTTCTATAGACTCCTCCGATGTATATCCTAATCCATTACAATCAACTTTACGTTCCACTATTGTCCCTTTCGTTGTAAAGATTGGCTTACCTAAAAACATGGCTTCATAATATTTATTTGGAGCCGCATAAATATGATTAGGATTGGATTTGGCATACATTGCGTAAACAACATCTGCATTATACATAATATTTAAGCCATCCGTATATTTTACTTTACCAAAGTATTTAATAAAAGGACAATCCGAGAGATCCTGTAACATACCTTCAATATCGGCATTCCCAAAACCAGCTATTAAAAGATTAACCGCGCCCTCTTTCGCCAATGTAATTATTTCTGTAATACACCGTTCGGTTGAAAATCCTCCTACATAGGCAAACGTTATTAATGAATTATTGAATTTGAATTTTTCATCCTTACATAAAAAATCTTTATGCGTAAAATGAGGGATATTCGGTAGTATACTTATCTTATTTTCCTCGATACGATATGGGATTTGCTCAATCCTTTCAGGCTCACATATAATGATTTTATCAGAATATTTTACAGCCACCTTCTCCATATATTTGAAAGCCCGCAAAATTACACCATTCTGATTATACAGAGTTGCTGAATACCAATCGAATACATCGAAAACAACTTTAACTGACGAATTGAATATCTTTTTAAATATTGCTGCTGGATATGCTGCGTCTAAATCACATGCATGAAGGACCAAATGATTAGCATGACGATAAGGCAATAAACTTCTAATGATAAAATACATCCATCTTACGCGATTCCATGCGGCTTTAAAACCGCCAACATTATATCCAGCTTTTGTATTGTAATACACAATATCATCCTGTGGAATAGAATTTCGTTCTCTATCCCACCCAATGATAAAGTGATCTATTTTGTTCTCTCTTAAATAACCTACATACTTCATGACCCTAGGGTCAGAAACTATGTCATTACACCGAATAAGAATCACCATATTTACAACGCCTTAACGATTCTACCACATGCCAATCCGTCACCATATGGATTAACCGCAGCACTCATCTTGGCGTAATATTCCGGATTATCCAAAAGTGCTGACACCTCACCCACGATCTTATTGTAATCCGTCCCAACAAGTTTTACAGTACCTGCCTCAAGAGCTTCTGGACGTTCTGTCGTGTTTCGCATTACAAGGACCGGTTTACCCAAACCTGGTGCCTCTTCCTGGATTCCCCCCGAATCTGTAAGCACAATAGAAGATTTCTCCATTAAATATACAAATAACAAATAATCCAGAGGTTCAATAAAAAACATATTTCCAAATCCTGCTAGATCCTCTCCAAAGATTTCATGTATAGGCTTGCGAACATTAGGATTAAGGTGCATCGGGTAGACAAAGTCTACATCAGGATATTTCTGATTAAGATTTTTGATTGCCGTACATATATGGATAAAACCATCTCCAAAATTTTCACGTCTATGCCCCGTAATCAAAACTAATTTTTTCCCCTCAGCCAAACGTTCAACATCATATCCAGAGGTTTTAAGAAGGGACTTAAGCTCATTCTCGAGTTTAGGGTCATTCTTAATTTTATTAACCACCATATATAAAGCATCTATCACCGTATTGCCAGTAACAGTAATGGCTGTCTCTTTCACGCCTTCCTCAAGCAGATTACTCTTACTTAACTGCGTTGGAGAGAAATTATATGTAGCAATTCGACTTGTTATCTGCCTATTCATTTCTTCCGGCCAGGGACTATAAATATTGTGAGTTCTAAGTCCTGCCTCAACATGGCCAACCGCGATTTGTTGATAAAAAGCGGCAAGAGCAGCAGCCGTACTTGTTGTAGTATCCCCATGCACAAGGACTACATCTGGTTGAACTTCTTTAAGCACATCGCGCATGCCGACAAGCACACGAGCCGTCACATCATAAAGATCCTGACCTTGTTTCATTATGTTAAGGTCATAATCAGGGATTATTTCAAAAAACCTTAAGACCTGATCAAGCATTTCGCGATGTTGGCCTGTTACACATACAACAGTCTTGAACTGTGTAGGATATTTTTGAAACTCCTTCACTAACGGAGCCATTTTAATTGCTTCTGGGCGCGTTCCAAAAACCAAAAGTATTTTTTTCATAGCACTGCAATGGTTTACTTTTAACTTCTACGAGAGATTGAGCATACAGATAGAGACACCAACCAGATCACAAATTCACTTGCGTGCATATTTATCTCGCAATTATCATTACTTTTTTTTGATTTAACAACATCAAGACGCAACACAAAGAGGCGATCAAAATAGAGAAATTTATTATTTATAATTACACCTCAAAAAAACTAATCGTATTTCTTGCTCGTATAATTACAAATAGCTCCCGGACTTTTCCACACAATTTCGTCTAAGATCACTCAATCTAACTAATAGCGTCTTTACAACTCAAAGATAAGAATTATATTCAATTATAAATTATTTGACATTATTACACACAGCCAAAGTGGCAAGTAGTTATTCACATCATTCATATTCAACGGCTTCAATTATTTTCTCAGACAACAAAACTACCAAGTCACAGGATTTACTTAGTACACTAACGACATTCATGAGATGATTTTTCACAATGGCAACATTGTTTTATCAGTAAATCACAGAAACTTATCACATCGAACACAACATATTTTTATTCCACAGCAAAAGCTTCTCTTCACACCCATAAGAGAAGCCTTGGATTATAGCAATCAATAACGGAATAGCTTAAACGATTTTTCTGTTTATAAAATAAGCCCACCCTATTCGACTAAATATATGCTTCAAATTTGATAATTAATGGAATGGCACACTCGACACCTAACAAATACTGTTTTATAATTAAGACAGCACCACAAGTGAATCACATCAGGAATTGAATTTTTTTGAAAAATACAATGACACTATTTTAGAAGGTAAAATATTTTTCACAAACAGTTTAAATCTTAGCCACAATAGCCCCATATGATATTTAAGTCCATGATCACACTGCTTGATATGACAAATTTCTTTATACACTTTTACCCGCCCCACTGAAGAAACACCTGTTATATCATACACTGCAACAGGAATATTAATATGTTCGAAACAACCACCCTCTTTCAACACATCATAAAAGAAATTAAAATCAGCAGCAACTCTATATGAGGTATCAAAATGATACTTTTTCATTAATACAGTTTTTGCAAAAACAGATTGATGACAAAAGCCGAAATTAACGTTTTTACCTGTCGTTATGCTGGATTTTATATACATAGGGCCCCAAGGAAAAGTCATTATGGTATCTCCAAAAATAACATCAATCATCTCAAGATTAGGGTATGATGCTATTTTTGCAACCACATCATCGTTAACAAATACATCTCCTGCATTCATAAAAATAATCCAATCCCCGGTTGATGCATCAATACCCTTATTCATAGCATCATATATACCGTTGTCTGACTCACTGACATAATAATCTATTTTTTCTATATATTTTTTTATAATGTCGACTGTTCCATCTTCACTTCCCCCATCAATAACTACATATTCAATATCTGAATATGTTTGATTCAAAACAGATAAAATTGTCTGTTCAAGAAATGTTGCTGCATTATAGCAGACTGTTACCACTGTTATTTTCATAAAAATCCGGAAGCTAATTTAAATCTGTCGATTGTTGTATTTTTTATTATTCATTGTCATGACAAATAACATATATAACATCATTGGATGAATAATATTTACATGGAAAGGACGTTGCAAATATCCCATCGCCAAAATTAAAGCACCGTAAAAAATATTTTTATTTCTTCGAAGACCATATAACATAATCACCAATAGAGGCAAATAAATATTAAAAGTACCAATAATACCATCGTTTGCTAACGTTTCATATGGATTATCTGCAATGTACAATTCACGTTTCTCTATATTTTGTGCACCAACTCCCAGCCATGGTGCTTTTAGAAATTCAACTTTAGCCAACTCCATCAAATCACTGCGATTATCACCTACAAATTTCCCCGTACTGGAATCAACTTCAAAACGGCCAAAGGTATACTTGTATAAATCAAATTCAGTATCCTTTGTCAGATAAATTCCTCCACCGATTATTGCCAGCAATAAACTTATAAGAAATACATTCTTTACTTTTTTTAAATTAACATAGAAAAACAATATATAAAATACGAGTTGAATATAAAATGCCATAGAAAATGTAAACAGTAAACATACAATCAATGCTACTTCATATTTGGTATTTTTAAAAAAAAGGCGATTGAAAATTAATGCGAACACCCCCCAAAAAGCCATGGCACCAGGCTCATCAAAAAAGCCAGAATAACGAATAATATTTCCAAAAATTGCATTAGTACAAGTAAGTCCTAAACAGTACCCTGTACGTCCATCTACATTCTCATATTCAAAAATTGGGGAAAGCAAACCCACTATAGACAATACAAAGGCAATAGCTCCACAAATAGCCATTACCAGAATAAAATTATTATAGAATTTTAAAAATAAAATCAATCCTTTCTCCCTATTACAAAGGCAGGAAATAGCCACAAAACTGGTAATTAAATACATAATTCGAGTAATATAGCTACTATCACCATGACAAATCGCAAACAGCACCCAAATGCAGCACTGGAAAGAGACAATGGCAAATAATCCATTCACATCAGAGCTAAGTCGTCTCTGAAGCATACACACGAACACAAACAGCATAAAAAATGCCATCGATAAGAGACTTGCCGGAGGGGAAGGGAATATTCGGCAAAATATATATGGGATAGCTGAAACTAACAAGAATAATACTAAATACATGATTATTCTTGTTTGTCTATCTATTTTTTGATCATATTGTAGAAACAGTCCCTTCAGCATAGGTTTACTTCGTCTTGATACTGCTCGGTTGTGCTAACACAACACATAGGTATAATAAATCTTGGGAATTATCGTTTAACAAATCTATTCAAAATAGCTCTGGCCTTAAGTTGTTCAGGATGATCCAGCAAAATAAAATATCCCAAAAAGAGGATTATTAAACTAGACACAATAAATGTCACAACCAATCGAACAAAAGACGGATGCATTAAATTTGTGGTAAAATACATAACAATACATACTATAATCGTTATTAAGACAACTTTGGACAATATAATCTTAACAAATTTTTTAACTGGATAGTCATACGTCTTGTGAGCAAAAAAACAATTGCTCATACATTGAAGTACCGAAACAAATATTGTAGCATATAATGCATAACTGAATCCAAATCCCAATTTAAATAGCAGCCAAATCAAGAATATATTAAACAAATACAACACTGACATTGTGATTTGTGACTGATTAACTTTACCCGTAGCATGAATACCCTGATAATGGAAATATGTAAATGTAGAAACATTCACTTCGACCAATGCCAAAATCGCCAGATAGCATGAATGTTCCGGGGGGGTTTTTAGCCACAGTCTCAAAACATATTCCATCTCAAACATGAGCGGAATTGTAAGAAATAACATCAACAAAAATGTAATTTTTGTACCCGTATTAATCAGTCTGATCATTGTTGTCGTATCTCCAGCACCATATGAAGCCATTAATTGAGGGACCATAGATTGCTTAAAATTCTGTACAAACGTCTTTGCTAAAGACATAACTTGCGAAGCAACTGCATATGCCGCATTAATAAGTAGGCCGAAAAATAAATTTATAAGTATTACAATTCCATTATCTCGGGCAAGAGAAGCTAACACCGTAACCAAAAGCATTGAGACGAAATTAAACATCTCTTTTATTATCTCCCTATCCTTCCTTAAGCTTGTTCGAGCCTCACGGAACTTCCGGGCATAGTAGACAAAAATCCATACATAAGTTAGGGTCACAATAAAATTTAAAGTCGATAATAAAATCAACTTATCAAAAGATATTATATACAATAAATATAAACTGACCAGTCTCAATAAAGCCTGGCCAATCTCAATATAAGCAATCTTTGTAAACTCTTCTCGTGCCCTTAATAAGGCTGCATAAGGGACAACGAATATGTTAAGGACTAATTGAAGTGAGCTAATTTGAAAAACTATTTTTGCCGTTAATAAACGATCAGGAGGAATATTAAGTTTACTAATAAAGAAAAGCGCAAATATTTCAAGAAGGATAAATGTAACAATGGTGATTATCACATACAAATACAGACCAACCCCAAATGTTTTTTTTAATTTGACATCATCCTTTTTGCCTATATTATAACTGAGGAAACGTTGCACCGCAGTTCCCATTGAACCATTAATAAATGAGAACAAAGCAACGACTCCACTAAGAAGATTATTTAAACCATAATCTTCTACCCCCAAAACCTGCAATGTAACACGAGAAGCCAAGAATGAGATAATCATTGTAAATCCCATCCTGACATACAATGCGATCGTATTTTTTATAATTGCATTCTGATTGATTACAAATGCCATACAAACACTCCTCTCAATCTATTTCAAAATGACATTTGAATTTAATTCTCCTTCATAATAAAATCATACAATTGCATCCATCCATTAGGTCTATTTTTAATTTTTTCGACTATTAGCCTACACTGCTCCCTAAATGCATCTTTTCCTCTGTCATAAATAAACTCGATACCTTCTGCGACATCTTCTGTATCCATATATCTGGCAATATAACCCGTCTTTTTATGCAAAACAACATCTTGGGCAAAACCTAAATCAAAAGAAACTACAGGTGTATCTTGGGAAATTGCAAAAGTTACCATTTTAGGACCACTGTCGGCCAAAGTAGTACTTACAAAACAATCTGCAGCACAATAAGCAGCTGAAAGTTTAGCATAATCCAAGAATCCCGGATATACAGATCTTGCAGTTCCGACATCAAAACATTTCGCACTTCCTTGATTCCCTGGTGCTAACACACAAACATCAGTATGGTTTTGAGCAAATAATTTTATTGCGTCAATACTGTAACGCATGCCCTTCCTGACATCTGTCAAGCTGTTAGCCCCAATCATAATGACGAACTCATATTCTTCAATATTAAAAATTTTTCTTGCCTCTTCTCGACTATAGCGATGCATTACAGGAATTGCAATATTAGGAAAAAATACAGCATCCCTAAATATCGGCGTATCGCGCACTAAACGGCAGTCATACGGAGATCCTACTACAAATTTGGGTATATTTTGAAGATTGTCTATCTTCTTTTTCATTTGTATAGCAGCGACCTTTTTACCATGCTCTAATGCGGGGCAATGTTTACAGCCTGACAAATATTCTTTACAATCAACAGGGTAATGACATCCTCCTGTCATATGTTGTTCATCCACAAAGCTAAACACAATTTTAGCGCCGGTAAGACGATATAAATCTCTTATCGTTTTAGATGATATAAACTCTGCAACCCAATGAATCGATATTACATCCGGGTTGAAACCTTTATGTTTATTAAGAATTTGTTTTGCCGTAATCAGGGTATACTCATTGCCGTAAAAATGATGGTATAATCTATTGACATCAACACGTACCTTCGTTTTAACAGAGATGCATCTTATCAAGTTTTGCACTTCTTGAATAATTCTCCGTTTTATGCGTCCCAGTAACGTTGTCCCATCGACAAAAGCTATTTGTCTATTTTTCTTTACTGTACTAAAAACAACAAGTCTTTTATCAAATACCTTCGGCAATTTCTCGAATGTACCATAAACGTGCCCAGTGGTATCACTATCACTATAGCCCAGCAAAAGTATTTTAACTTTTCCCTTCATGTTGTTTGTAGAATTCATTAATTGCTTCTACGATTAAAGCGACTTGTTCTTTCTCCAATTCATAAAACATCGGCAATCTTACCAAGCAATCTGCAAATTTATCACAATTGGGTAAAACCCGCCCATCATGTTTATCTGCATAATAAGGACTGCTGTGAAGACTTAAGTAATGAAATACGGCTCCGAAGCCATGTCCTTTTAAGTTTGCAATCAAATCGGTCCGATCCTTCAAGTTATTACATACAATATAGAACATATGAGCATTGTTAGTTGCATAGTCCGGTATTGTAGGCAATTTGATTTTACCAGCCGCTTCAATAGGTTTTAAATTCGTGTAATAAGTATTCCAAAGTTCTTTGCGTTTTTTCTGAATCTGGTCAAGATGCTCAATTTGAGCCCGTAAGAATGCCGCAACGATTTCTGAAGGCAAAAATGAACTTCCAATATCTACCCAACCATATTTATTCACTTCACCTCTGAAGAATTCCGCACGATTAGTACCTTTTTCCCAAATAATCTCAGCACGGCGTATAAACCTTTCGTCATTAATAGCCAACAAACCACCTTCTCCTGCGATAATATTTTTTGTCTCATGGAAAGAGAATGCAGCCAAATGGCCAATAGACCCCAATGCTCTGCCCTTATAGTAGCTATCAATAGCTTGTGCAGCATCCTCAACAACTAAAAGATTATGACGAGCCGCTATATCCATAATTTTATCCATATCACAGGCGACTCCCGCATAATGCACAGGGACAATCACCTTTGTTTTAGGTGTAATTAACGATTCAATTTTATCCGCGTCAATATTCGGATTATCACTATAGCTATCAGCAAAAACGATCTTTGCACCTTGACGGACAAATGCTAAAGCTGAGGATACGAACGTATATGAAGGGACTATAACTTCATCACCTGGTTTAACATCACACAAGATAGCAGCCATCTCGAGAGCATCTGTACATGACGTGGTCAACAAAGCTTTCTTAAAGCCATATTGCTTTTCAAAAAACGCCTGGCACTTTTTTGTAAAAACGCCATTTCCTGACAGCTTACCTGTATATACCGCTTGGTACATATAGTGTGCTTCTTTACCTGTTAAATACGGTTTGTTAAAAGGAATAGACATATCTCATTTTTTTAAACAGTTCATACTATATTATAATACGACGGTAGCAATTCTAGGTTCAACGCAACAACATGGTCTTACACAAACTATACGAACACCACTTGCACGTTGAGGGCCCACTTTCATAAAAGTAGCAAGCACAGTAGTGTCACCTCCCAAACCAAGCGCTCCAACGTGTGCCTCATTGACACGACGTGTAATTTGTTGTTCAAGTTCAGATTGCTTATCATAAGTTCCATCAACTAAAGCCTGAAGCATCAATGTAGCAGCTTCGTAATGCGACCGTCCAATACCAACTGCAAGTGTTGACGGAGTACAACCGAGTTGGGCTGTTAATTCTTTAGCCCACTCAACAATTTGATCCATAACAGCATCCACTTTGTGCTGATGGAAGACTCGATAAGTATGTGCTCTAATTGCAGGTCCACCACCAAACATCAAAATGTGAACTTTGAGAAGCTCCTCGTCCGTATTCCGGATTAAAATCGGAGCAGGATCCAGCATCCCAGGATCCTCATACAATCCTTCAGATTGTGAAATACGCTGTACCGCACTTCCTTTAACAGCCATAGGCCTTCCTGGTAGTTTTCGCAGTCCTTGACGCACTCCTTCTTTGATTGATTCAATAATATTACCCGTCAAAACTGCATTGGGTCCAACTTCTATCAATATATGCGGGATACCTGTATCATCACATAAAGGACAGCGAACCTTTTCTGCCACTTCTGCATTTTGCAGCACGGTTTGAAGCACCCATTTAGCACGAGGATTGGATTCTTTATTTATAGCTTGAACATAAGCTTTCTTTTTATCAGCAAGGAAAGTTGATCCGGCTTTAATTAAAGTATCACAAATTTTTTCAACGATATTTTGATTATATTCCATAATACCTCTACTCAACTAATAAACACTTTCATTATGAGCTGCCGCAATGATTGCAGGATAATCCTCAACCGTTAGCTCATATAATGCCTCCATTCCTAATTCTGGGAATGCCACCACTCTCTGCTCTTTAGTATTCTTACCGAGAAGAGCTGTTACCGGAGGGATTACTGCATATACAGAATTCTCCTCATCAAGAGATTGGATGGTATCAGCTCCTATTTTTCCTTTACCCAGATGCAATTTTACTCCGGCCTTGGAAAGAGGATAGAAACTACGTTCTATTTCAAGTTTGTTACTTGAGGTTGGTCCGACACCTGCTGGACTTACCGCAGTATGAAAGATCACAGCACCTTGTAAATTAATGCCATATTTTTCGAGTTCACCAGACTCTATTAGTTGACAAACTTTGGGAAGTACAGCATCACGTCCACAATATATCTTCCCTGAAATTAAGACATCATCCCCTATGCGAAGGTCACGTATGATCTCTTCGCTAATCGGAGTTGTTATTTTTTTCATTTTACAGAGAACAGATTAATAAAGTCGTTTTCATTCTCAATCACCCCATATGCACGTGAACGCATATAAATTTTCTTTGCCCAGTTCGTATGAGGCCTTACTTCATTCATTTTGTTTCCACTTTCACCCTTAAATACTCCTCCCTGATCACAATTAAGAATATTCACAGCATCGGAATATTCCTCCTTTGTAACTGCCTGCAATGCATTTACATATTTGATATGTGAAGGATGGATAACTGTTCGTCCCACGAAACCATTTGCTTTATCAAGAATAACTTCTCGAAGCAAGCCATCAATTTCATTATTAACAATAGGGATACGCTTCATCAAACAGTCATCAATATTATGCGTAGGTAATTTTTGAAACATCATCTGCTTGCTAGCTCGGAAGTATTCCCACACCGGTCCCGATATGACATAATCATTATTACGTCCAAAAATATTCACAATATCAGCAAGAATCTCCCGAACAGTCATTATATCATAGATTGAGTAATCAACTCCGCGGCGCACACCGAAACAAGAAGAGAAATCGGTTGCCCCGACTCGAACTTGAAGAATAATATCTTTATATTTATCAAGAATCTTTTTGATACCGATAAGCTCACTCATCCTGGTTTCCAGATAAGCTACTTTCGGATCTTCAATAATTGGCATACCATAGATAATTTCACCAAATTTATCGCTCAACTTTTGCAAGTAATAGAGATATACTTCAGCATTATGAGCGTTAAATTTTGGGAAATTAAATCCAGTCAAAGCCTTGATATGATGAGGTGTTAGTTGTTCCGCGAAATGTTCAAACTGCTGTTGATTACGCACACGGCAAAAAATCAGAGGCAGTGTATCATAAGTCAAGCGCCCATCATCAAGAGCAGAACTTAAACAGTCCAATGTCTGTAGGACATTCTTTTCTGCGTCATCGACTAATTCTTCAGGACATGCATCTTCAAAACAAAAGACCATCGAAGTTAGGCCTGGTGTTTCATCATTGAGGATTTTAGAAGTAAAATCCTTGGTACCAGGCATGTACATCGTAGAACCCAGACAATATTGAAGCAACTCTTTATCAGAGTATTTATCAAAATCTTCTGGTTCGATAACAAATTTAAAATCAGGATTATATCTATGATGCCTCATGATACTGCTAACGAATTGAACCTTTGGGTGAAACCAATGCTTCTGGATAATAAGTGTCAATCATTCTTTTCACAAGAGACACCTGTTTCGCACGTTGTTTTGCATCTTTTTCAGTACTATCCCAACTATGTGTCATAGCCACTGATCCTCCCGTTTTAAGATAAATAGGAGCCGCCACGCGAATCATTTCCGGAACTTCGTAATGACGAATAAAGCCGCCCGTAGACTTGGGGTTTTCCGTATGAATATCGATAGGTATATCGATCGCCTGCCGCATTGCAGCAAGCATCTGGAGTTGAATATCTCTCACTGGATTAATAGAGTTTGCTCCAATAAGTTCCATTAACTTGGCTGAACAAGGATTACCATGGCCCGCATGAGCTGAAACCTTAAAATGAACATCAGCAGGCAGTTCTCCAGCCTTTCTCATTTCATTGAGCACCCACAGACAGCCTTCATCATACACAAGAAATGAACGGCACCCAAATGACACAGCACGTTTAACATCTTCGATAGCTCTTACAATTTGTTCTTGGCCACGAAGACGATATCCCATTCTTACCCCCTCTTCTGTATGCACCGATGCACTGGTATCCGTAGTTGCCCGTGGACCGACAGCAAGGATAAGGTCAGTCTGCCCCTGCTGAGCGAGTCTCACCATTTCAATAATCTCGTTATCTGTAAGCAGCATAATCCCCTTTGTCTGCGTTACACGATGAAGATTAATACTATACTTATCCATCTCTTCCAGTAATGCAGCCATCACACTCGGCCCCTGGATGCCAGGAACTTCAAATCTGTACTGCGCTCCGTCTGCGAATCTTTTCTCAGATGTGGGAAGATTATATGCATCTCCACCGGGAAGACCGATTGATCTTAAAAATGCACGTGTTTTTTCCATAATATTGTTTATTTATTTAATTCTTGTTTTAACTGATTGATCATTTCGTGGCTTGACATGCCAATAGATGGCAGATCATTTCTGATACCACTATGGATACGTACATCAATAAATGAAGGACGACCGCATTTTACACACTGCACAACCGCATCAGCCAACTCTTCGGCATTAGTTACAGGATGACCAACTGTAAAATATCCGCAATTTTCAGCGACACCAGTAAAATCAATAATCTGGCCAACGGAAGGTTGTCCACCGACAGATTCATGAGCTCCATTATTTAAGATTATATGGAGAAAGTTGGGGATCTCAATTTTACTGACAGTAGTCATTGCCCCCATATGCATCAAAGCGGCAGCATCACCATCTAAGCAAACCACTCTTCTATTGGATTTCATGAGAGCGATACCCATGGCCACTGATGATGCGTGTCCCATTGAACCTATGTTAAGGAAATCACAAGCATGCGATTCCTTTCGAATCTCTCTTTGAGCAAACAATTCACGAGTTGCACGTCCCGTTGTGGCAGCATAAATAGTATCAGGAGGCATATTATCCATCACTACAGCAATAGCCTCTTCTCGACTCATTGGATACTTAACATCGGGAATATTTTTCTTCTTTTCCGTCAGCACTCCATTAGGGACCAAAAAGGCAACCGGAGCACTATTCTCCTTTGCTTGTGCAACGAGAGTTGCGATATCCTCTGCCACAGTTGCTTCCGAAAGTATCTTATACGGGATTTCCATCACATCAAGCAGTTGTTCTGTCACACGGCCTTGCATAATATGCTGCTCACGTAAACCATCCTTGGTGCCTGGTTCTCCTCTCCATCCAATAATCAGAATCATCGGAACTGAGAAAACATGTTTATCAGCCAACGATAACAGAGGATTTACACAATTGCCTAATCCTGAATTTTGCATATAAACTGCTGGAATATTGGCGGTAGCAAAAAAATATCCAGCTGCAAGGGCAATCGCATTACCTTCGTTGGCTGTAATGACGTTACGTTCAACTGGCACGTTTGCTTTAAGATAATTGTTAAAGCCATTCAAATATGAATCCGGCACTCCGGTAAAAAACGTTATGCCATTTTTTCCCAGTTCTGAAATAAAGTATTCAATATTCATTGTTGTTTATTTACTCTTATAGTAAGTAAAATATTCAGGAGCATCACATTTACAAAGGCTCCATGCTTCAGAAAAAGCATCCACAATACTATTGGGAAGTGGACCTTGTTTGATTGTTTCTATATTTTGCTGAAGTTGCGAGAATTTGGAAAAGCCCATAATCAAACCATCTCCACGCGCCTCACTCAGCATAGAATGAAAGGCCAACCAACGATACGTAGCCGAAATAATATTAATATTTTCTTTTTGGCAAGCCTCTTTCACCAAGTTAACCCCATCAAAATATGACTGTTTCCAATATCGGCCTTGATAGTTGGGACGATTCGTAAAACGGCCATAGATAGGAGCATTTTCAAAATTTGTATACTTATTAGTAAGCATACCGCCAGCGAGAGGATTGTATGCATTAAAACGCATGTTATAAGCATTCAGACATTCATTCAGTTCTCTCTCTGCTTTGCGGCTAAGGGGATTATAAACACCTTCATAAACAGAAGGGAGTACCCATTCACGTTCTTTGCTCACATGATACACATGAGCGACTAGCCATGCAGGGAAATTACTTAAACCTAATTCCTTAAACTTACCCTCTTTGTAAAAATCATTGCAAGCTTCAAGAGCCGATTCTACAGGAGTATTGCTATCAGGGAAATGCAAGTACAGAATATCTACTTTATCAACCCCCATTCTTTTAAGAGACTCCGGGAATTGCAAGCGTACCGCATCTCCATCCAAACGGCCTGTAATGCGGGGATTTACTTTGGTAGCAATTTTTACAGATTTCGGTTGAAGCTGATTAAAGCAAAGGCCTAACAGCTCTTCGCTTTTACCATTATTATATACATAAGCTGTATCTATCTCATCATAACCCGACTCTAAATAAAACTTAACGATATCTACCACATCGTTTTCAAAAAGTTGTTCTCCAAACGTCATCGTTCCAAGAACGAGGTTTATTTTATTATTCATATCTTTATTGAATCTTTATCGGTTTAAATTTATTATTCACATTTATATGTCTGCACTGTTGAATAATATTTTTTGATTCTTCCACAGACAGCACCCCATTTGCACAAGACAACATTTTATTTTCGAGATCATTCCAATTTAAGGAATTATCTCCCTCTCCTTTGGGAACCAATACAGTTTCTTCAATTGACATTCCATTATTCAGTACTGCTTTGACTTTACAGCCCCTAATTCCTGCACTCCTATCTTCCATAGCAACATCTTCGATAAGATTAATCTTTTCGACAACTACAACCAGGTTTTCGTCCTGCGTTACAGATAGATCATCCAATGTAAAATTCCCATTTAGTAATGTTTTCGCTATGGCATAATAGATTGAAAACTTGGCTTCACCAGCAGAGTGAGGATATTTGATATTCCCAGCAGACCTAATCGCATTAGGATATATCTTAACCAAAATAGAGTTAATGTCTTTATATGTAAGACCAAATTTATTCAAAGATAGTCGAATATTTTTAATTGCGTCTATGCAACCATGCGTATGTCTGCATGAAGGATACTGTTTAATATAACTTTGATCGATAGTAAATACTGAACCTAATCCATCGAATAACACATTTTCATTAACATGATCCGTAAAAGCGTGAAACCACCCTTTAGTGCTCTCTAATGGATTCCGAGGAGCTTCAAGCCCTTTTTCTGCCATTAATGCTGACAACACTCCAATTCTTGCGGCATTGGCAGGGTTAATAGGCTTACAGTGCTGTGCACTTTCATCAATTATAATTAACCCACTAGATTGAACTGCCGCCATAGATATACTATTATAAATGCCGTCGTAATCTAAATTTAGCAACTTTGCACAAGCAGCGGCACAAGCGATTGATCCCGCAATTCCTGTGGAATGAAAGCCTTTGTTATATAAGCTCGGCTGGGCTGCACCAGCAATTCGATTAAAAAAATCATATCCAGTTACTATAGCCACAATAACATCACCCCAGTTAACCCTCTTCTGTTCCGCTAATGCAAATACGGCAGGCATCACATGCGTCCCAACATGGCCAGCGGATTGTTTATTCCCATCGTCCATGTCAGCCCCATGCGCGAAAGCCGCATTCAGGAAAGCTGCTTGCGAAGAGGGAAACTTTCTGTCGCTAAATAGGACTGAAGATTGAGCAGCACCGCCTTCTTCTGTAACAACATTTAAAACGACAGTATTGAAAGCCGTATTGATTTGATATCCCGCCACACTTGCAGCAAAATAATCAGCTATAAACATCTTAGTCCGCTCAATAGTCTCTGACGGTACTTCATCAAGACTCAGCTTATACGCAAAATCTACTAATGGCCTGGTGATGTCTAACATAACAAGTGTATCAATTGTTCCATTCGTGTGTTAATCTCGCTGTATCAAACAACATTGTATACATATTCTCTCCCTCCGTACTGGTGATTTTTAATAAACTTTGTATTGTATCAACTAACTTTATAATCCCATCAAGATCTGACGCGCTTAGAGTAAATCTTCCCAAATGTTGATTTAGGGTTCCCAGATGTTTTTTCTCGACTGTTTCTCCGGCATGGTAATATTGTAAGAAATCATCAACACCCTCCAATTCCTTAATTTCATCTAAGCCTTCGATTGACTTAATGGTACCACTATTTAATGGAATCATTAGCTGGGCAATAGATTTATCAAATTGCACATTTTCAATTCTCTGAATTTCTGCTTTTGAAATAAGAGGTTCACCTAATGCATACCGGATCATCATTTCCATATCATTTATATGCATTAGAGACTGTGTTATTTTATAAATCATTCCTCCACTTAAGCGGTAACCCATTTCATGACAATATATTTTACCCTTGTACGGAATTGACTGAATAAATGCCACTCCATTTTTTAATCCCATATCTGCAAACATTTTTCGGACATTGGCATCAAGATCAGACTTAAATGTTTGAATATACTTTGATGGCAAATACGTCAATGCACTAATTAAATATTTTCGTTTAACAGGATCGGCAATAAAAGTATCAAATGCTAAATAAGGATAATATTTGCCGTCATCTAAAATATATCTGAAACTAAATATCAACCCGCCATTATCAATATATTGTTCAATTACAACTTGTTTTGAGGTCGAGATGCTCAAAGCCAATTGATATGCTTTAAGGACCTCCTCTCGATTATTACATATCGAGATTCCTTTCGAGCTACACCCATCAACGGGTTTAATAATCAATGGGTACTCCACATTTTTATCGTCACCGATGTTCTGAAAAACTTCAATCGGATATTCTTGAGCGGTTGGCACACCATTTTTAATACAATACTCTTTAAATGTCTTTTTATTTGAGCACATATGCCATTGTTCTGGAGTACAATAACAAGGCAAACCTGCTTCCGCACAAAGATTTACCAGATTACTGATATTAAATTCGCTAGGGCCACAAAAAGCCCCATCGATATTTTTTTCTTTGATTAACTGAATCAATCCTGGTATATCATTAGTGCTAATTGATGCAACTTCATCAGCGAGCTCTTTCGTAAGGCTTTTTTGTTTTAGGTTATCTGTTACTATTACATAAATTCCTAAAGATTTAGCCAATTTGACTAAATCGTATGTTGCATAGGTGCCACCCAATACTAATAACTTTTTACCTTTTAGACTCATACTTCTGTAAATTAATATTATTTACTTAATTTACGCAGAAACATTACTTTCAAACGCTATAAAGTTTATACGACACCAACTCAATCCTGCTCAATCACAAATTTAGTCTCACCCTGATAAATAAAGTATCCGCTTCTGTCCCCACTACACTGAATTTCTTTTAATTCAGGGCTAGTAATTTCAGCTTGTACAATTTGAGGATAATTTTGATAGTTGTCAATATACTGCTTTACCCTTTCTGTTCCTTTACAAAGGAAATACACACCTGAACATTTATGGTCCGTAATAACTGGAACCTCAAACTGTCCCATCGCAACATTGATCACTGCTTTTAAAAAATCATAGCCAGTAGAAAGCTTAACTAAATCAGAACCGATGAAATCGCCACCCATCCTGGCTCCAATTTCAATAACTCTAATATCGCCACTCTCAGTAATTTTCAATTCTGAATGTGACGCCCCGTATTTAACATGTAGCGCTCTCAATGCATTTAGGACAACTTTTTTCACTCGATTTTGAAGCCCTTCGCTTAATGTTGAAGGCTGATGATGTTCAAGCTCAACAAAATAAGGTGCTCCAGTAGTCACCTTATCTGTAATTTGCAACACGTAGTGCTGGCCTTCAAAGGATATGGATTCAACGCTAATCTCACGGCCTGTAACATATTCCTCGATAATTGCAGACTTACTGAACGCTTCATTTTGAGCTCTTTCAATCGCACCTTTCAAATATAATTCATCAAGTACCTTTTCGACGCCACGGCTACCAGAACGATCCGTTGGTTTTACAATTAGAGGAAACTGGAAACCAGATATATCATATAAACCATCCTTTCCTACAAAAGTAAATTTTGGAGAAGGAATATTATTTTTAGCGAAGCATTCTCGCATTAAATACTTATTTGTGGTCACTTCAGAATAGTTATCTGGATTACCAATGAGCCCCATGCGTTCTGCTACGTAATTCACAGTAAGTACCGCAACATCACTTGCAATAGTCACAATTCCATCTATGCCTATTTTTCGGCATGTAGCCAAAATCTCATCTTTTTCAATAATTGAAATGGGATAAAAAAAATCTGCAATCCCTTCACATACTGCACCATCTCGCCATGCGAAACAATGTACTTCGTATCCCAATTCTTGTGCTTTTAGTACAGCTGGGAGTTGCAAATAACTTCCTCCTATAATTGCTATTTTTTTCATTTAAATAAGTCCTTTCATGCAAATTTATTGATAATTCTCGTTTGCAGTTTATAATATCCAATATAGTTTTTAACCAACTCCATACCCACAGAAATCACAAGCGTTACAACAAGAAGTGTCAAAAATATGAGAATTGGATTGTTTAGTGAGTACAGTAAATTCCTAAACCAATAATAATATATGAATGTATGAAATAAAAAGATGTTGAAACTATGTTTACCCAATATCTGCATAATCTTTTTTTGCATTTTGGCTAATATTCATATTGAGATATATTACATATATCAACAGGGTCAGCCAAGAATCTATGAAAAGATTGTGTGTTGAGCTGTTTCTCCAGACAACAGAAACCACTAATACAAAGATTAAAATTACGAAATCCATAGTATTGCCATAACCTTTGCAGATTTTGATCAATCTATTATACATCCGTTTAAAAATATTAACAGGTCCTACATATTGAGGCGGCAATATATTAAATATAGATCCTTTCCCAAATACACACCCTAAAAGGAAAGGGAACAAATAGTATTTAACAGGTTCAAGCAGATAAAGATTGGGAATAAAAACGATTACAAGAGAAACGACTAACCACGTCACTATCCATTTTGTCTTTTCAAGACAAGAGAGTATGATTGGAAACAATGCATATAATATAACGATACAGCTATAAAACCACCAGGTTGGATTCATCGTTTGTGTCCCAAACATACAAGACAATCCACAAAAATCTATTAAAAATTTAGGGATGACATACGATTGGTAAACAGCTGTAAAGGTCCTATCAAAGCATAGAATATTTATAGGGACAAACAACAACCAAATCAACCAATAGTTTAGATAAAGTTTTGTATATCTTTTTACATAAAAAAGCCTTAATCTAAAATTCGAAGAATCAGTACTGACCACTAAACCATAACCTGATAAAAACACAAAAAGGGCAACACAGACTTTTCCCAATTGCCCTATCTGATTTGTCAACCCATACCCCCAAACATTGATATCAGAAAACATTCCATTATCCACATAAAAGAGATGATGCCATAAAAGTAAGATTAAAGCAACTCCCTTCAATACATTTGAGTCTTGTATGGATAATGATTTAGAAGACATTGGGTTAGGCTCATTTAGCGATCTTTATACATATCATCATAATATTTCTGATAATCACCGGATGTTATATTATTCAGCCAATCCTCATTATCAAGATACCATCTTACTGTTTTTTCGATACCCTCTTCAAACTGGAGACTAGGTTCCCATCCAAGTTCAGTTTGGAGCTTGCGAGAGTCAATAGCATAACGCATATCATGACCTGCACGATCTGTTACATATGTAATAAGCTTCATATCTTCGCCGGCCTCTCTGCCAAGCAATCTATCTACAGTATTGATTACCAACTTGATTATATCAATATTTTTCCATTCATTAAATCCTCCTATATTGTAGGTTTCGGCGATTTTACCCTTATGAAAAATAATATCTATTGCCTTCGCATGATCCTCTACGTATAGCCAATCTCTTACATTTTCCCCCTTTCCATACACAGGAAGCGGTTTTCGATGTCTGATATTATTAATAAACAGCGGAATAAGTTTTTCAGGGAATTGATATGGCCCATAATTATTTGAACAGTTGGTAACAATTGTAGGCATACCATATGTATCATGGTAGGCCCTCACAAAATGATCTGAAGAGGCTTTTGAAGCACTATATGGGCTATGCGGATTATATTTGGTGGTCTCAACAAAAAAATCTTCACCATAAGCTTCATGGTGTTTACCGGAAGATGCTTTAGTTGTAAAGGGTGGTACAATACCCTCTGGATGTGTCATTTCCAATGCTCCATACACTTCATCCGTTGAAATATGATAGAACTTTTTGCCTATATATTTTTCAGGAAGCGATTCCCAATAAAGCTTAGCAGCTTGAAGGAGAGACAATGTACCCATCACATTGGTTCGAGCAAATGTGAATGGATCTTTAATTGAACGATCCACATGACTTTCTGCTGCAAGGTGAATAATACCATCCACCTTTTCATCTTGCATTAATTTAAAGAAAGCATCAAAATCACAAATATCCATTTTCAAGAACTTGTAATTCGGGCGATCTTCAACATCTTTGAGATTAGCTAAATTTCCGGCATAGGTCAGCTTATCAACGTTAATAATCTTATATTCAGGATATTTATTCACAAATAAGCGAACAACATGTGATCCAATAAAACCCGCACCTCCCGTAATTACAATTGAATGCTGTGCCATATTTATAACAATTCTTTTACAATACAACTTATCAATCTGTCATCTATCAACAACTAACGATCAACTCGCTGTTTTCAATCACTAACAAATTGCAAACGAACATCATACCTCACTTTATCAATCCTCCAAAAGTAATGAAGCTCTACTGATGTGCCAAATTTAACAAATTTAAAACAACGCACACACAACCCTTAACATATAATAAAACGTAAACAATAAAGAGAAATTACTCACCTACATAAGTTTTGCAAATCATACCTCTTTGCCACATCAGCACTAGCACACAACAAGTTCATTCTCTTTCTTTATGTACAATTGAATACACGCACAAATATCTTTTGAGTCAGCTATCACTTCTGTCAAGAATTATTCTGGGCAAATTGATAAATATCATTTACACACAATCCAACACGATTTACCCCTCATTTGCACACACTTCAAATCAAGTTAAAAACACACTCAATCCTTACTTCCGTTGGTACATAATTGCACTTAATGTATAAAAGACACTGGTAACTATTAGTCCGACAAAAGACATCGCTAATAATTCACCCGCCTATTAACTATACATCATCTAACACATGACGACATATTAACTCCTAATCACTTCACAATACATAAACGTCTGATTTATCATCATTACCATAGATAAATGCGACAACTGTAATGTGCAGTACATATTTACTAAAAAACATAAATTTAAAGCAACACACAAATATACTTTAAATAGATATTTAAACAAACTTATTATTACTAATTTACAATATTTACTTTTTAAAATACATCTAAATACCACATAGTAGTAGTACTACAAAATACTACATTTATTTTTTATTATAATACATTAAGGTTATAATTTATCCAGAGATAAGCCCAATTATCAAGGGATAAGAATCACGAAGTAGAGCATAAAATACGTCTGCGCACAAGGCTATAATTACGCATAAATTTTTCTGCATTTTAAGCATCAAAATATTCTATAAAATATGCATAATATCACATCGTCATAACGAATAAAGAATTTATTCACTCTTTACCACATACAACTTAAGTACAATAGGATTTAAAATACAGCAAAGCACGTATGTCTATTCTTCAGATTAGGACAACATTTATTTCAATAAATAATTAACAAACAGCCCATACATGCAACTTATCAACATATATTAAAACATATACTAATGTACGCTATTCTGGATTTTATTCTATAAATAATTACAACAATCAACAGTTAAGCTCAAAATAAATCTAAATAAAAAGCCAATCACTTTTATAATAATATAATGACAATTATTTCTATGAAATACAAATATTTACAAAACAAACACGTTATTTTAAATAAATTATAACATTAATAACCTTTATCATTTAGTTATACAATGCTTTCTTACCTAACTCTACAAAAATAGATTAGAGATTTAATACAAATTATTTAATTTTCCCTAATAAGTCTTAAAACTAAATATATGTAGTTATTAATTGGCAAAATTAGCAAAATCCATTTTAATAAATTTGCAATTAGCAATCTTTATTATGCATATTTTCCTAATTCAGAAAGGCAGTGTTTCAACGAATCAATCCAATATGGAATTTTAATATCGAAAGTATTCTTAATTTTATTTTTATTCAATACAGAAAAAAAGGGACGCGCCACTTTAGAGGGGAACTCACTACTCAAGCAAGGCTGAATATCACATTCACTATGCCCTGCATATCCAGCAATTATTTTGGCAAAATCAAACCATGAGCAAACACCTTCATTCGAATAATGATAAATTCCGTTGTTCCCTTCATATTTACGATGCTCAACAATATTAAAAATAACTTGCGCCAAATCGTATGCATAAGTTGGACTACCGACCTGATCAAACACTACATTTATGCTGGGTTTCGTTGAAGTTAAAGCAAGCATTGTTTTAACAAAATTCTTTCCAAATTCACTGTACAACCACGCGGTCCTAATAATAAGATATTTACACTCTACCTCTAAAATCGCCTGTTCACCATGGAGTTTGGTAACACCATAAACTCCTGTCGGACAAGTCGGATCATCCTCTCTATACGGCGTATTATGTTTTGTTCCTCCAAACACATAATCAGTAGAAACATGAACCAAAAGACCTTCGTTTTGTTTGATCGCAATAGCTAAATTGCGCACAGCCGTTGCATTGATCAGCTCAGCCATGTTATAGTCATCCTCTGCCTTCTCAACATTAGTATATGCCGCACAATTGATAATAATTTTTATATCATTACTAGACACAAACTTCTCAACAGCTGAAACATCAGTTATATCCAATTCATTTACATCAGTAAAAATATATTGATCCTGGGATCCTCGAGAAACAATACGCATTTCATTACCCAATTGACCATTTGCGCCTGTAACCAAAATATTCATCACACTAATATATTAAGGAATCAATAAAGATTTTCGTAATAATCAAACAGCCATTCCATTTCTTTAAGTCTAGGATGATGCTTATCCTTTTCGGATAAAATGATTTTATCCATTGGAATCTGCCAGTTTATACCTAAATCTGGATCATCCCAAGCCAATGCACCTTCACTTTGTGGAACATAAAAATTATCGCATTTATATTGGAAAATTACCTCTTTGGACAAGACACTAAACCCATGAGCAAATCCTCTTGGGATAAAGCATTGGCGATGGTTCTCTGCCGTTAATTCAACAGCGACATGCTGACCAAAAGTAGGAGATCCCCTCCGGATATCCACAGCTACATCTAAAACAGCACCTTTAATTACTCTCACCAATTTACTTTGTGCATAGGGCGTTTTTTGAAAGTGCAATCCACGAAGTACACCATAGCTTGATTTGCTTTCGTTGTCCTGTACAAAATGTATTTCACGTACTTGAGCATTAAAATCGCGTTCAGAAAATGATTCAAAAAAATAACCGCGATCATCTTTAAATAATCTGGGTTCAATAATTACCACACCAGGTATATGAGTCTCTTTGACCTCCATGAATTATGTTTTACTTCAAAAAAGATTTGCTTCCTTTGTTTTATCAACCTCTTCGACTACTTTGAGTAAATATTGTCCATATTGACTATTTATCATAGACTGAGCCAACATTTTCATTCTTTCAGCAGTAATCCAACCTTTACGGAAAGCGATACCTTCCAAACAAGCTATTTTCAGCCCCTGTCGTTTTTCTAACACCTCGATATAAGTCGAAGCTTCAGCCAACGAATCATGAGTTCCAGTATCCAGCCATGCAAACCCACGCCCCAAGGTTTGCACTTTTAACTCTTTTGCAGTAAGGAATTCTTGATTGACTGAAGTAATTTCCAGTTCACCACGTGCCGACGGTTTGATATTTTTGGCGATACGTACCACCTTATTAGGGTAAAAATAGAGACCTACAACAGCATAATTTGATTTCGGATTGTTCGGTTTTTCCTCAATACTAAGGCAATTACCTGCTTTATCAAACACAGCAACTCCATACCGTTCCGGATCATTCACCCAATATCCAAAAACTGTTGCCTTTTGATCTACTTCTGCGACCCGGACAGCTTCATTAAGGAGCTGACCAAATCCGTTCCCGTGAAAAATATTATCCCCAAGGACTAAACAAACCGCATCATTACCAATAAACTCCTCTCCAATAATAAAAGCCTGAGCCAAACCATCGGGAGACGGTTGTTCAGCATATTCAAATTTTACACCGAAATCACTGCCATCACCCAACAACCGTTTAAAACTGGGCATATCATAGGGAGTAGAAATGATTAAAATTTCCCGAATACCAGCTAACATTAACACCGAAATAGGATAATAAATCATCGGCTTATCAAAAATGGGCAACATTTGCTTGCTCACCCCTTTAGTAATAGGATAGAGACGAGTTCCGCTCCCTCCTGCCAGAACAATACCTTTCATAACTTTATCAATTCAATGAAAATCTTGTTTGCCTTTGTAAGAATCGTATATATTGCTCTTAAAGCTATTTCCCTAAGTTGATTTTGCCATCTCACCAAAAATTCCATTAATGAGTAACCACATTATAACACATAGTACACACTGAATAAAAAAATTTGAATATTTACATTTAACTATTAGTATTTTCTTCTTGTTATCAAATTTAAAAACAAATCTGCTTTGTACCAAAACAAATAAAGGTGGAACGTCACTTCCACCTTTATTATCAAAAATCAAACAGGCTAACTATTCCTGTGCCAATTTACCAGCAGAACCCAGCACATTAATAATCTTGTGCTCGTACAATTTTTTCATATTATCACGAGCTGGACCAAGATATTTACGTGGATCGAACTCTGCAGGTTTTTCAGCAAATACCTTACGAATTGCAGAGGTCATAGCCAAACGGCTGTCTGAGTCAATATTAATCTTGCAAACCGCAGATTTTGCAGCCTTGCGCAATTGATCTTCAGGAATACCGATAGCAGCCTCCAATTTTCCACCATATTTATTAATGATATCAACCTCTTCCTGTGGAACTGAAGAAGAACCGTGCAATACGATAGGGAAGCCAGGCAATTTCTCCATAACTGCATCCAAAACAGCAAATTCCAGAGGAGGGGGAACCAAACGACCTGTTGCAGGATCTACATGACACTGTTCCGGTTTGAACTTGTATGCACCATGCGAAGTTCCGATCGAGATTGCCAAAGAATCACAACCAGTACGAGTAGCAAAATCGATAACCTCTTCAGGATTAGTATAGGTGTGATGCTCTGCACTAACCTCATCTTCTACACCAGCCAAAACACCGAGCTCACCTTCAACAGTTACATCAAATTGATGAGCGTAATCAACTACCTTTTTCGTCAAGGCAACATTTTCTTCGTAAGGCAGGTGAGAACCATCAATCATTACTGACGAGAAGCCCATATCAATGCAAGACTTGCAGAGCTCAAAAGAATCACCGTGATCGAGGTGCAATACAATCTCAGGATGAGCCAAACCGAGCTCTTTTGCATACTCAACAGCACCTTCTGCCATATAGCGCAACAGCGTTTGGTTGGCATACTGACGAGCACCTTTAGACACCTGAAGGATTACCGGAGATTTGGTTTCAGCACAAGCCTGAATAATAGCCTGCAACTGCTCCATATTATTGAAGTTGAACGCTGGGATAGCGTAACCACCTTTAATAGCACGTGCGAACATGTCACGTGTATTGACAAGGCCGAGATCTTTGTAATTAACCATAATACTTGCTTTAACGTTTATGTTGACAAATGATTATAGACAAATCAAAATCAAGTACAAGAGTACGAATAATCTTTGAAAAAAACAAAGAAAGCCTGCACTCTGTGCAGGCTTACAAATTTATTTTCAGCGCGAAAAGCAAACTAATTAGCAAGTCGGACCAAAGAAGCGATAACAGCAGCCAAAGATGCCGTTGAGGTTACCATACTCATCACACCAGCCATACCACGACCCTCTTTTATGATTTTTTGCGGTACGATAATCTGGCATCCAGGCTCTATCTTCGGATAGCGTTTACAGAAGAAACCTGTACGTGTCGAGGCGACCTGTCCATTCATATATATAACGAAAGGACGACGACGTGCCACCTGTTTATAACCTCCAGCTTGAGAAATGTACTCTTTCAGTTTACTTTTAGTAAAAACTACAGAGTTTGGATAATTAACAGCTCCAGAGATTTTGACCGTTCCATTATATTTTGGAACAAAAATCTGGTCACCATCACGTAAAACAATATCCTCACTGCATCCCGGGTTATTCAATGCAGCCACAATATCTACGCCAACAGGATAATAATCCGGGATTTCAATATTTTCAAATGCTGCAGAGTCGCGTCCCGAAGTCGTACGACTCTCACGTGTCATTTTAATTAATGACTCAACCTGAATACGTTCATCATCTGTCAGACGGCGTTTCACACTCGCCCCTTTCACATAAGCCTCAGGAGTAAAACCTCCAGCCTTTTTGATTACATCCGACAAACGCTCGCCAGCTGTAGCCAATACATAATTACCATCAAAAAGGATCTCTCCCGAAATATATACACGCTCTTGTGCACTATACCCTGGGGAACGACGCGCATAAATTTCATCAAAGGGATGAAGGACAAAGCGTTCTGCCTCCGGTGAAATTTGAAGCATATCATTAATCGAGAATGTATAAATCTCCGCTCGCTTATCAGTATATGAGGTTGATTTAGGATCTTTAATTCTTCGAGCGACCTCAACCATTGCATACGACGCTGACTCTTTCAATCCTCCTGCCATTAAGATTGCATCTTCGACAGTCATACCATCACGATACTCAAGTGTATCGGGTCGATTCACTTCACCGCCAATGGTAATCGTATACGCTTCACGCAAGTCTAGAATCGTTGGGATATAGATTGAATCCTCACGCATCAACTCAATATCTTGTGCACCCGTTGCAACCTCTCTAACATCAAAAGGAATGATTTCATAGGTATAATCACTTTTCAGACGAGTAATCTGTCCTCGATGTGCAAACTCATTTCCTTTCAAACCTTCTGCACGTGCGATCAATTTAGACAGCGTATTTGTGCGTTCGGACAACTCATAGTCACCAGGACGCCAAACAGCTCCACGGATCACAACCCGATTGGCGAATTCATCAAATATACGATCCACAATAACACTGTCCCCATCAGCCACTGTGAACGCCGCAAAATCAGGGTTGTCAACCGTCAATATACTATATTGACGACCGGTTTTACGTTTAACATTGACATTATCATTATAAGCGTCCCCAGTAAATCCGCCTGCGTATTTGAAAAGATCACCAAGCGTCTCATCTTTCTTCATTTCATAGATACGAGGGCGTTTCACCTTACCTGTTACCGTTACGTAACTGTCATAAGGCTGAACAATGATCATATCGTTATCTTCCAGGCGGATATTGGTTTCATACTTGCCATTGATCAAATAATCATACACATCGAGCGTAGCAATCTCTTTGCTATCGCGATAAACCTTAATGGTGCGCAAAGAACCGATCCGATTAACACCACCTGCAGAATAGATTGCATTGAAAACAGATGCCAACGAAGGTAAAGTATATGTTCCAGGAACCATTACTTCACCAGCAATATTGACTTTAATACTTCGGATTTGGCCTAATGACACCTTAACATTGGCACCGCCCATAACACCGCTCACTTTGTTCGCAATTCTGTTCTGAGCTTCAGTCATGGTCAAACCATTCAGGCTAATCAATCCAATCCCTTGAATATTGATTGTTCCATCTGGAGAAATCCGCTGTTTAACTTCTAATTCTGAAGGTCCCCAAACTTCAACAACGATTTCATCCCCAGCCCCTAATACATAAGACGAAGGAGTTGCCATATTATAATTAGGGGCAAAAGTCAGATTTTTATTTTGAAACATCTCCTGCCCAAACACCAAGGGGATTGGACGACGAATAAACTTATCATTTTCCCATACGATCTCATACTCAATCTGTCGTCCTGTCATCGAGTCACGATGTTGAAAAACATCTGGATTGACCTGAGCCAACATCGCCGAGTCCAATTCTTTGCGTCCTGAAGCTGTATCACTAATCGCTGTACGATTTTGCTGAGTCGACTGTTTAGAAACATTCGCACCGCTTAAAGCAGCCTGAATCTGCGCATCAGTAGCTCCCGCCTGACGAGCCTTTTGGATCATCTCGGGTGAGATCTGCCCCCAGGTGACACTCGGAGCCAAAATGAGAAAAGCCAATGCAAGAATCGAACGGATTTTGTGCATCATAATCATAATATATCGAATGTATTATTATTCATCACTCTTATCAACGTGTTCCGGGACGTTTTGTTGTACTTGTGGAGCCACGTATCGGCCTCCTAACACATTGAGCAGATAATTTACAGCAAAACCCAACGCAATGTTAATTGCCAATAACAAATTGATACTAACATTGCGAAGAAGGAAATTCAGTAAAATAAAACCGACTTGCAAAAGTACAATAACCATAGCACTTTGCAAGTGCGTTAAGCCTATTCTTAATAGCTTGTGATGTATATGTCTGCGATCTGGATAGAACGGAGAGAGTCCTGCAGCCATGCGAGCACAAAAAACCCGGACTACATCAAATACAGGAATGGACACTACCCCCAAAAAGACTGCAGGGGCAGCATTAATCCGGAAAAATTCACCCGACACATTCAAACTATAGAACTTGAGACCCAAAAATGCAATCAAATAGCCTAAAAGGAGGGAGCCGGTATCTCCCATAAAAACTTTTAGCCGTTTTCCCAAAACATTATAAAAGAAAAACACCAAAACAACACCCGCCATGGCCATAGCCATCATTGCATAGACATAAATTCCGTGCACAATAAACCAGAGACCAAAAGTCAACAAAGCTAGCAACGACAATCCAGAACATAGGCCGTCAATGCCATCAATCAGATTGTATGCATTAGCCAACAATACGATAATCAATACTGTCAAAATTATCCCCACCCAATACGGAATCTCGTAAATACCAAACAATCCGTCCAGGCTGGTAATTTCAACTCCAGAGCAGCAAATCAACACCGCACTTAACGTTTGTGCCAAAAATTTGCCTTTATAACCAACGCCTGTCAAATCGTCTGCCATTCCCACACAAAACAGCACAGTCGAGCCGGCTAATAAAAACATCAGCTCGCACAATGAATCCATAAAATAGTCTTCAGCCACATTGTATCCAAAAATGTAGCGCATGCCCATCGTCAAAGTAAAAGCAAAAAGGAAGGTCGGGAAGAACGAAGCACCGCCCAAGCGAGGGACCATACCTGTATGCGATTTCCGGGCACTCAACTCATCGAAAAGCCTCTTCTTTTTCGATATCATGACAATACGCGGTATGATGACCCATCCGGTGCCAACAGACAACAAGAATGCCGCGATAATGAAAAAAAGTATTTCCATAATGAGGTGGTAGTGGAGGTTAATAATGCAAAAGTACAAAAATAACCATTACCAACTACTTCTACATGTTTTTTCCTTATTTATAGACGATATTATACGATCTTAACCTATTGTTTCGCCCATATTGCAGACTGTTGCATCTCCCTTTGTTTTCTATAAAATCAAATAGAAAAAACTATCTTTGTTTTTTGGTACTAGTCTACGGGACTCAACATATTTGGAACTGGGGCACATTCAAGAAATGTAGTACCAGTTTCCAACAAAAGTTATTACGTATATTCTTAACATAAATCCGTGGCTTCCTCAGGATTACACGTGAACTTTAAAGCACACCAATATCATGTTCACCGCACAAAAAACACGTAAAGAGAATATTGCCGAATACATCCTCTACTTATGGCAGTTAGAAGATCTGCTGCGAGCTTTGCAATTCAGCCCGGAAGCCATCTATTCTCAATTGGTACAACCTTCGGGATTAACTGAAGCTCAAAAACAAGAGACTTTTTTATGGTATATGGATATTGTCAATCTGCTACGCGAAGAGGGCAAGGAGCAGCAGGGGCATCTTGAGCATACCATGCACTTAATTGCCGATCTCGACAATCTACACAAACAGTTGTTGGTTTTGCCGATAGGGGCTGAGTATCGCCGCCTGTACAGCCATGTAGCGCCGGAACTGCCTAAGATGAAAGCAAAACTAAAACACCCTGACATCAGCGATGTCGAGTTATTTTTCCGGGCACTTTATTCGGTTGTTCTGCTCCGGATTCAATCTGCCGGCAAAAAACACTCAAAGGGTAGCTTTACTGAAGGGGAAACCGCAACAACAAATTCCGAAGCTACGGCCAATTCTGACACAGCACGTCAAAAGTACATTGACGACGTATTGTCCTTGATTTCGCCTGTAGTAGCGGAGCTAGCAACGATGTTCCGCAAAATTGAACGCGGAGAGGCCGATCTGTTCGGTAACAGTTCCCAAAACAAAACTAGCAACTCTACCGAAAACCAATCCGATACACACTAAGATGATTCTGCTGCCAACAGCCTATCTCGGCAACATACAATACTATTCGAAACTATTAAGCGGTCACGCCTGTATTGATCTGCATGAACATTACCTCAAGCAGAGCTGGCGTAACCGCTGCGACATCCTTTCAGCAGGAGGAATCATGTCATTGACTGTTCCTGTTTACCACACTGGAGGCATAAACACTCCTACTCGAGAGATTCGCATCGATTATGCAAAACGATGGCAGCACCAACATTGGCAAGCTATCGTCTCTGCTTACCGGGGAGCCCCCTATTTTGATCATTATGAAGGAGCGTTTGCCCCGCTGTTTACTGAACGATTCGAAAAACTTGTCGAATTAAACAACGCATTGTTAGAGATAACGTTACGTTTATTGGATCCATCAGGAAAGATCGCAGACCAAATTGCATTTACAGACCATTATTGGTCATGTGACAAAACAGAAGACTCAATTAACATGGATCACAGTAACAACGCGATGTCTGTCTCCAAAGACGCGAATAAACTTGATGGAGAGCAGGTCTGCGATTTACGCACCTGTTTTTCACCCAAACCACGCCTCAGTCGTCCGGATCCCACCTTCATAGCCCCACAATACTATCAGACTTTCTCGGATCGTCTGCCTTTTGCCCCAAACCTGTCTATCATTGATCTGCTATTTTGTGAAGGGCCGGCCTCGGCAGATATTTTACGTTCTGCCTACCACAAACCATAGTCCTCATTGCTTTTCACAGCTACTTCGAACCGTTCACACAACACGTACACGACCAAAGCAAACAATATTTCCTTTTTATTTTAGGAGAAGGATGACTATCTCTCTCTATTGTTTTTGTTTTCTCTCCTACTCTTTTCTCTACTTCAATCATCCACATTTGAAATTCTTTCGCATAGGGTGATTTGCGTTTCACACTGTTTTTTGCTATCTTCGCTTAACACAAATAATCGCTGACAGATTGATCTGTAACCAATACAATTCACAGACAAGAATCAGCAGATATTTGCTTACAATGAATCATCAAATCACTAATAACAAACAAATTAACTTAAAAGACAACAATTATGGAAGAGAAAATTTTGAAAGCACTCGCTGAGAAAGGCGCTATGCGTCCGGGCGATATCGCCGCAGCTGCCGGCATTGACAAAGAGGAGGCCAGCAAAGTGATCAAACAACTGGCCAAAGAGGGCAAAATCTATTCTCCCAAACGCTGCTACTATGACATCAAAAAGTAATCGTTCTTGGACTATTTATGGCCGACTGATTGCACTCTCGATGCTGGTCCTGTTGTTTATCAGTACAACAGGATGCAAACAGGAACGCCCTGCTGTCCCCATGACAGCTGGCAGTTTCAATATCTGGTGTGGAGTCATTGACACGGGAGCTTTTCCTTGGAAGACCCGTTGTGAACAAATTGCGTCTTTGATCCGCTTCCACGACTACGATATTATTGGCATGCAGGAGGTTCGTCCCGAACAGATGGCAGATTTGGGTAAGGCGCTACCGGAATATACGGCTGTAGGAACCGGACGTGACGGCAACGGACAGGGTGAGCATTCTCCTGTTTTTTTCCGTACGGAGCGTTATGCTCTGCTCGATAGCGGGACCTTTTGGTTATCGGAACGTCCTGACACCGTATCCATTGGTTGGGATGCAGCCTATAACCGAATCTGCACATGGGTAAAACTCAACGATCAGTACAACGACAAAGAGTTTTATTATTTCAACACCCATCTTGACCATCTGGGACCGGCAGCTCGCCATAACGGAGCCTTATTGATCTGCGACCGAATTCAGGAAAAGGCGGCTAACAACTATCCGATTTTCTGTTCGGGAGATTTCAATGCAGAATGGGAAGCCGATCCAATCAAAGTGATGAGAGAGCATCTTACCTCTTCGCGTGAAGCTTCACAAACTCCACCCTACGATTTGGGTAACCAAATCAGCTACAATGGCGTACCCGTTGGGCAAGGCAGCATGGCAATTCCAGACACTTTGGATGGCCACACCGAAATTGATTACGTATTTGTTAATGATCGCGTTAATGTTCTTAAGTACGGAATTTTGCGAGATTCGGACGGGAAACACTATCCTTCGGACCACTATCCCATTCTCATCAAAGCAGAATTGAAATAATGCAATCAACGCAAATCTGTTAACAACAATTTGATCAGAGTATTAGAAGGGCACCCATTCGGATGCCCTTTTTGTTTGGGAATGATCAATGAGAAGAGAAGCCGTACCATCAGGACAACCATACACCAAAGACCTACCATCCCCCTACTCTCTGACTCCTTGGCATGTGCCCACAATCGCTCACATTGGTTGATTCTCCTAATACCCTTATCTCAATAAAAGTTTTGATGAAACCATATAACAGATGTCGCATCGCACAACACAGTCAAAACTCGGACATATAAACTTTGCTTTGTCGCTTTTTTGTGCTGCAGTGTTTACTTAACGGACTCTTTACAACTGATCTATTTCCGGCTCCGTTTCTCAAGCGTACAATGATTCGTCCAAAGAGAACTACCTGAAGATTACCATAACACTACCCTGCTCTACCAATCTACTTTCAAAAAGATGTCACACAATTACACTCACAGGAGAGCACATAGTCGCCAAAAATTTAACGCTCTTGTAGCGGTAAAAATTTACATCTGCAATAACTTACAAATCTTCAGCAATTCAATTATACGCCTTTCAATTTAGCAATTATCAACATTGTTTTATTACAAATCTCCACATTTTACATCGTTATATTTCCCGTACTACTTGAGCGTTTTTATCATTTTGTCAAACAATAAACATTTTCATTATCTTTGCTCTGTCAAAACGGCATGAAGCCTCACCCAACTATTATTGGACAACACAATCCCTTCCTATTCCCTACATTATCACATAACCGGGGAACAGGCATTTTGAAAATAAAATCTGATGAAACCACGCAGTTCCTTTGGAAGCCGGTTCGGAGCCATAGCCGTTGTAGGTGGCTCGGTTGTCGGACTGGGCAACATTTGGAGATTCCCCTATATCGCCGGTGAAAATGGCGGCGCAGCATTTATTTTAGTCTATATCACGCTTAGTCTATTGATCTGTATTCCGATCATGTTGACTGAGTTCAGCATCGGTCGTCACACCCGTTCCAATGCGCTGCGAGCCTTTCGTCGACTCTCTCCGCGAGGCTACTGGAATGGAGCCGGCTATCTTGGAATCGCAACCTCGACGATTATTTTGTCATTTTACGCCGTCATTGCAGGCTGGGCACTCCATTTTCTAAAGGTTGCCATAACCGGAGGTTTCCTCAACCAAAACTCTGAACAAATTCGCCACAATTTCGACAACTACATTGCGCAAGGAACCGGTTCGATGTTTTGGACCTTCCTTTTCATTGCTTTCATTGCCTTTATTGTCATGCGGGGCGTTGAGAAAGGAATTGAAAAATTCGGGAAAGTAGTAATGCCCTTTATGATTCTGCTACTGATTGGATTGGTTATCAACTCAATGACACTTGACGGGGCAAAAGAGGGAATCTCATTCCTGCTTCGACCCGATTTCGGCAAGATTAATGGCCATGTTGTACTGCAAGCTCTCGGACAGGCCTTTTTTTCGCTGAGTCTCGGCATGGGAACGATGATCACTTACGGTTCATACATTCCCAAACATGAAAATATGTTCAGAATGGCTACTACAATAGCCATTACCGACACCTGCGTAGCCATTTTGGCCGGTTTGGCGATCTTTCCTGCTGTGTTCTCTTACGGCATTAACCCCACTTCAGGTCCTGAACTGGTCTTCATCACCCTGCCTACCGTTTTCGGCAACATGGCTGGCGGGTATGTGCTGGGGATCCTCTTTTTCTTCCTGCTCTTTACTGCATCGATCTCATCATCAGTATCCCTGCTGGAGGTGGCCACACTCTATATCAGTGAAGAGATGCATCTGCGTCGCCGCACTGCCACACTGATCGCAGTCGTGGTGGTTGCCGCCCTAAGTTCACTTTGTCTCTGGTCTCAACTGCCCGACTCATCGTTGCGGATTTTGGGCATGAATATTTTTGATCTGTTCAACAACCTCACCTCCCTCTACATGTTACCTCTGGGCGGCCTGCTCTCGGTACTGTTTGCCGGATGGTTCATGCGCAACAAAACTTTGCAAGACGAAGTGACATCACGTGGACGTTATGGATCTTCCATCTACCCTTACTATCGTGTCATTGTCCGATTTGTTGCGCCGGTTGTGATTGTCCTGTTATTCCTCGACCAGCTCAACGTGATCTAACCCCACGACATCACACAACTCGAGTACATTTTTCGCAGTAACAGCTCTGTAAAGTAAAATCCACAACTGTTACAGGGAAACTTATGTCCCAACTGGAACCGATTGAGGATTTTCACCTCCAGCTGATTGGGATGCTCGGACGCAACCGGTTCTCTGATCAGTTTTGCCAAGACAGGTTGGGCAAAATGCAAAAAAAGTCTATCTTTAAACTCCGATTTAGCGATTTTAGCGATTGCCAACGCAATGGCAGCCGGTGCCAACTGCAATTGCTAAAACCTCCGACCCATTAAGTCAGCAAACAACGAAACAAACTAATATAGAACAGATACTATGACCAAAGGTATTATTCACACTGAGAAAGGCGACATGTTCGTCGAATTTTACGATCGAGAGACTCCGGGCACTGTAGCCAACTTTGTTAAACTTGCGAAAAGCGGATTTTATGACGGGTTGACTTTTCACCGGGTTATTCCTGGTTTCGTGATCCAGGGAGGATGTCCACTGGGAACCGGTGCAGGTGGCCCAGGCTACACCATCAAATGCGAAACTTCGGGAGGAAAACAATACCATGACCGTGGCGTACTTTCGATGGCTCATCGCGGAAAAGACACTGGTGGTTCACAATTCTTCATCTGCTGCAACCGTGAAAACACGGCACATCTGGATGGTGTACACACCTGTTTCGGTCGCGTTGTAGACGGATTGGATGTGATCGACGATATTCGTCAGGGAGACTTGATCCTCAAAGTTGACATCATCGAAGAGGAGGCATAGACGATGGATTTTGAAGGAACTGTATTGACCGTATTACCGGTTGTCAAGGGTACAAATGCACGCGGTGAATGGATCAAGCAAGAGGTCATTTTCGAACAACCGGGTGAATTTAATCGTAAAATCTGTGTTGGTTTTTGGGGTGATAAGGCTGCTGAAGCCGGAACTTTGCATCCGGGTGAAGTGGTCAACATCTCTGCCAATGTCGAGTCTCGCGAATTCAATGGGCGCTGGTACACTGACGTTCGTGCATGGCGTATGACCCGCAAAGCTCCCGCCGCTGCAGCTCCAGCACCAGATGCGCTACCTCCGTTAGACGCTTTTGTACCGGAGGAGCCTGCTGACTCCAAAGAGGTTGATGATCTGCCCTTCTAAAGGGCCCTACCTACCCGATTTAAGATTGACACATTGCACAAACCGTTAGCAGCGGATATGCATTGCAAATAGACTCAAAGGATAAACAAAACGGGAGCGACTATCTTAATGATAGTCGCTCCCGTTTACTATGTATGCACCGTGCGTCAAGATCAGGATCGGAGCCAAGGCAAAGATCAAGATCAGAGTCATGCGCACCGCAAACAATCAACAAAAATCCGACAAGGTTTCTCACAAAGCCCTTCTACTTATTTTGTCGGTCACTTTTCTCCTCAAGAAATCCACGCCTAATCAGCCACCGGTCGAGCCAACTGAACAGCATACTGGCTACGACTCCAGACACCAAAGCAACCGGCATAATCCACAAAGCCGTGATGCCGAAAATCTCGGCAAAAGCAATCAGCACAGCCACCAGCATGGAGAACAGTCCACCTGCAACCGTCCCGCGTGAAGTGGCCCACGGCACAAACAGAGCCAAAAAAAAGAGCACAAACAGCGGAGCTACCACCAAATTGACCACCTTTATCACCACATCGAGCAGATTACCACTTACATAGGCAACTAAAAAGCTCGACAGCGCTACAACAACTCCAAGCGTTACGGCAATTAGTTTGATGTGGCGCAAACTTTTCAACGAAGTGTTGCTCTCCTTGCGGTTCCGGTTAATAATATCCTCGTAAATCACCGTTGCCGAAGAGTTCAGCCCTGACGAAAGGCTCGACATAGCGGCAGACATGATTCCGGCAGCGATCAATCCGGTAATTCCGGCAGGCAACCCGATCAGGATAAACCGAGGGAACAGGGTGTCTGCATCACCGGCTACCGTAGTCCCAGGAGCCAGCATTTGCGGATAACGCAGGAAATAGGTCATCACCACCAACCCCACTACCGCCAACAGCAGTTGAATGGTGCAGGAGGTAACCAACGAAATCCGATACGACCGTTTTGCCGTAGCCACATCGGGAGTAGAGAGATAACGTTGAATAGCCATCTGATCCGATCCGGCCGTACAGACCTGCCAGACCAGAGTCATCAACAAAATATTGCCAACTGTCATTCGTTTCGAGGGGTCGAACCCCCATTCGATCGGAGGCCAATGCTCAAACAACTGCGGTTCAAAAAAGGCTCCGACGGAACCCACTTTACCTCCGATGATACCAATCGTAAGCAGCACCCCGGCAAACATCACCACCGTCTGAATCACATCGGTCAATACAACCGCCTTCAGACCTCCCATCGTAGTATAAATCACAGTAATTACAGCTAAAACCACACTAATTATGGGAACCCACCCTGGATCGAGACCAAATACCGGAATCAGGGCGACATCAACCGTCGCATAGATGATCGTGGCCATCCACAAGAAACGCAGGGACAAGAAAAAGATCGTCGCCAACGTACGCACCCCACGTCCCAATCGGATTTCGAGAATCTCGTAGGCGCTGGTCACCTTCATCTTCATGTAACGGGGGATCATCAGTCGACTAACCAGGAAATAGGCAATCGGGAAGGCTGCCAATCCGATAAAGACCACAGGGCCATATTTGATCATCTCTCCTGGATAGGACAGATAGCTTAATGTACTGAGCAGCGTCGCAAAAAGCGAAATTCCCACCATAACCGGATTCATGGTTCGGCCACCCAATACATAGTCTTCTGCAGTACGATTTCGACGTCCGGACCGGTATCCAATCCACAGCATCCAGAGCAAGAAGAGAGCGACGACCACCCAATCGAGCAGTCGGAAACCGGTCGCAGCTCCAGCGATTGCCCCATCCGCAGAAGCGATTGAAGTCAAAAGGTTCATTCGTTCAGGTTTTTATTCATATAGTCAGCTCGGCCGCAGGCAATGGATGTTTTTCACCAACACTAGGACAGCACACTAAAGTTCCACCTCAGCTGAAGGTATGTCAACTTTCATTCTGCCGTAACGTCCTATAGTTGCAAAGGCCACGGCGAGACTCCGCCACGGTTCCTCGATTCTCTCTCATCAAGCCACATCGCTATGCTGAATCCGATATGCGTCAAGCACAACTGTTAGCTGGCAATTCGTTAAATCCAACCGATCGCCCGCAAGTCTGCCTCAAGAGATTTCATACGATCAGGTGTCAGGTTGCGCATCGGCAAGCGAACCGGACCGCAATCAACACCCATAATCTGCAAAATAGCTTTGATGCCCACCACTGAGTTTTCGTATTTGATCAGCACCCGGATAAACTTGACAGCCTCTTCCTGCAATTTCACCGCTCCAGCCACGTCACCGGCCCAGAAGGTGTTAAGCATCTTGTTATAAAGCTCACCTGTCACACTGTATGAGGTTCCGACACCACCTGTTGCCCCGAGCATTAGCCCAGTCAAGATGGTCTCATCATGGCCATGCAGAATGTCATAATAACCATCTCGATAGGCAATACACTCCTGCATCGTCATCGAATCGTAGGTAGTGTATTTGATACCGCGCAGGGTTGGAATCTCTTTTTCACCCAATTTCAGGAAATCGAGCATATTGACATTGACATGTGACGTTCCCGGAATGTGATAATAATAAAATGGCGTATTGGGGGCTGCCGCAGCAATAATTTTATTGAACGCAACCAGTTCTTCTGCACGATACGGAGGTAAAAAGCAGGGCCCCATAGCCGAAATGGCATCTGCTCCGATCTGTTCAGCATGACGGGCCAGATCAACTGCCGCTGCATAGCTGGTTCCACCCACATGAATCATCACTTTGAATTTATCTTTATAGGCCATCCACGCCTCAGCGACCGCTTTTCGCTCTTCAGAGGTCATCAACAATCCCTCACCCGTTGTGCCGTTAACAAAAACTCCAGCCAACCCCTGTTTCTCGAGATGTTTCACATAACTATCCAGAGCCGGAAGATTCACCTCCCCATTTGCTTTCATCGGGGTCACCGTAGCAGCCACCAATCCTTTGATCTTTTCGCTAACCATTTTTACTGATTCAGATTTATATTGATCTAAAAAACTGTCTTGATTTAGGGCAGACTATATCAAGCCTGACTCACGCGCAAGAATCTTTCATGAGAACAGGCATTCATTACATTATAAAGCATATAGTCGCCGCCTTACAAAACTCCCTGTTCCACCATACTACGAGCCACCTTCATAAACCCGGCAATATTGGCACCCTTCATGTAGTTGATATACCCATCCGGCTCCGTGCCGTACTGGACGCATGCCGTGTGGATCGAAGCCATAATCTCATGCAGGCGGCGATCCACCTCTGCCGCACCCCAATTCAGTTTCATAGCATTCTGAGCCATCTCCAACCCAGAGGTAGCCACACCACCGGCATTGACCGCCTTACCCGGACCGTACAAAATACGGTGAGCGATAAATGCATCTATGGCTTCAGGAGTACACCCCATATTGGAAACCTCCGCCACATACTGAACGCCATTGGCCAACAACTGTGCAGCATCCTCGCTATCAAGTTCGTTTTGCGTTGCACACGGCATCGCAATATCAACTTTCACCTCCCAGGGTTTGCGACCGGCAATGAATCGCGAGCCAGGGAACCGATCAGCAAAAGGCGCCACCACATCGTTATTGGATGCACGCAGTTCCAACATATAGGCAATCTTCTCCTCATCAAGACCGACTTCATCATAAATATAGCCGTCCGGTCCGGAGATGGTCACCACTTTGGCTCCCTCCTGAAGCGCTTTCAGGGCAGCTCCCCAAGCTACATTGCCAAATCCGGAGATAGCGATCACTTTACCGGCAAGCAAATCGCCCGCCTTTGCCAACATCTGTTTTACAAAGTAGATTGCCCCGAAACCGGTCGCTTCGGAACGCACCAACGAACCGCCATAGGTCAATCCTTTACCAGTAAGTACCCCCGTATTTTCACGGGCCAATTTGCGATACATGCCATACAGGTATCCGATTTCACGACCGCCCACTCCAATATCACCGGCCGGCACATCGGTTTCCGGCCCGATATATCGCCACAGTTCAGTCATAAAGGCTTGACAAAAACGCATGATCTCCGCATCGGACTTTCCTTTTGGGTTGAAATCGGAACCACCTTTGGCTCCACCCATAGGCAGTGAAGTCAACGCATTTTTGAAAATCTGTTCAAATCCCAAAAATTTCAGAATACTCAGATTCACACTTGGATGGAATCGCAATCCGCCTTTGTATGGCCCGATCGCGTTGTTGAACTGCACTCGATATCCCAGATTCACCTGTACTACACCCCGATCGTCTACCCAGGGAACTTTAAACGTAAAAATACGATCGGGTTCAACCAGTCGTTCAGCTATTTTATTGGCTTCGAACTCGGGATATTGATTGTACACCTCCTCAACAGAAAGCAACACTTCTCGTACAGCCTGCAGATATTCGTTTTCTCCCGGATGACGCATAGCCAGCGCATCCAACAGTTTGTTAACATTCATAGTCAGTCGTTTTAAGTTCTATTCAAATTTAACACTTTTTTTGGCGATCCTCACACCCGACAAAGAGCTCTTGATCATTAAAATTCACCACAATTCATACAATCGTCCAAAGAAAATTCGACGAACGATCCGCTGAACGAGCATATGAAACCTGCTCCAGCTTACAATGCCATTGCTTAACATACCCATTTAGCGAGCAGATCCTTTTCACACAATCCGCAACCTGCTTACACAGAGTTATCCGCGAGCTAAGCATATCCGCAGCTGTCTCGTTTTTTTTATTATCTTTGCATAGCGTCTTGTATTTGCCAAACAAAGCCCGCCATATTCAGGGATTAAGATGACTGCTTCAAGACTTTAATCAAATCATAACTTCAGGAAAAATCCTGCTGACCAGCAAACAGATGAATTCAAAATACGACAACCATACCACCCCTTCAACCAACGAGGATTGCCGCTGCAAACTCGATGTTGGACGGGGATGTTCATTTTGCCGTTGTGAGGACGAGGTAACGGCCAACGTCCATCCCGGCTGTTTCAAACTCGGATCGACCGATTGGCTCGAAGAGATGCCGGACGTCTTTCCGAACGACATATACGAAGTCCGCTTTAAAAACACCCGAAAGAGCTTCTATCGGAACGTCAATAATCTGCCACTCAAGACGGGTGACATAGTTGCTGTTGAAGCCTCACCGGGACATGACATCGGTATCATTTCGCTAACAGGCGATTTGGTTGCCAAACAGATGAAACGTGTCGGCTTCAATCCTCAGAACGGCGAATTCAAAAAGATCTACCGCAAAGCCAAACCTGGAGATATTGAAAAGTGGCAGGAGGCCATTTCACTGGAGCATTCGACGATGATTCGGGCTCGGCAAATCGCAGCTGAACTGGGGCTGAACATGAAGATCGGCGACGTGGAATACCAGGGAGACAAGATCAAGGCGATCTTCTACTACATTGCCGATGAGCGTGTTGATTTCCGTGAACTGATCAAGATTTTTGCCGAGCAGTTCCGCATTCGCATCGAAATGAAGCAGATCGGAGCACGCCAGGAGGCCGGACGCATCGGTGGTTTGGGCTCGTGCGGCCGTGAGCTATGCTGTGCATCCTGGATTTCAAGCTTTGTGTCGGTTACGACCAACGCAGCCCGTCATCAAGAGATTTCATTAAATCCGCAAAAATTGGCAGGTCAGTGCGGCAAGCTCAAATGCTGCCTGATATACGAACTCGACACCTATCTCGATGCCCGCAAAGATTTTCCACGGGTTCGGGAACCGTTACAGGTACTCGACGGCGAGTATTATTTAGTGAAAACAGACATCCTCAACCGCACCATGTGGTTCAGCAGTGATCCTCATGCTGTAGGAGGCATGCAGCCGTTAAGCATCGAACGCGTTAAAGAGATCCTGCACCTCAACCGTCAAGGGATCAAACCCGAGCGACTCAGCGACATTGATCTGTCTGCCAAAAATAACGAGCCAACCTTCTCGGATGGTGTGGGCGAAGATAGCCTGACCCGTTTTGACAAACAGAAACGCCGTCGTGGAGGCCGCGATCGGAATCGTTCGGAGAGCGACAGTCGGAACGGACACAATGAAAACATTCGCGACAAACGGAATGCAGAGCCGACCAATGCACCTGCCGAAACGGATGCTCCATCCAACAACGAGACAGGGAAAAACGCACCTCGTCGGGATGGCAACCGTTCTCGCAACAATCGTCGCCGAGGAGGGAATCGTCCGGAACAAAGGTCACAAAACGAGCGCGAAAATACGGCAAGCAACCATAACGAAACTGCAAGCGGGAATAATAACGGGAACAACAATCCTAACAGAGATCAACTCAGAGAACGTGCACCGCGTCCCCAGCGAGTTACTCGTCCGGAGGGAGAGGAGACCCAGCGTAACGATATGCCACGCCGTCGCAATCGCAACAGGACCAGATAATTTGCACAGCCAAGAGTCAGCGTATGCTCTTTTGCATACTCGTACGGATCGCCTCTCTTGATTCGGATATTGTAAAATACCTCAACAACAGAGGAGTCCTTAACCAGCATAAAGAGATTGCGCCACTTCAACGCCTGTTAACTTTTGCAGAGGGAAGTCAATCACATTGCTCGGCACAAAACGCTGATCAATGTTTAGCCAGCAATGTAACAGACCGGTTGCAAAGCAGGTCAACAGTTTCCTCAGACTGCAAAAGACAACAGCATACTACGGAGATTAATCACCCAAAGCAACGGAACCATTTTGTACGATTGCATTAGCAGAGATGAGACGGGAACAAAGAGGAGAAAACAGTTGGAAGCATCTATTTAAAAGCGGAATCGTTCTATCTTTTATTCTGTTCACCTGTTGTATATCGCCGCACGAAATTCACACAACAGATCTTAATCCGAATGGATGGAAGGATGGAGCGGAGGTGATTTTCGAGAACCAGGACACCACAACAGAACGTTCGCTTTATGTAATCGCCCGTTTACGTCAGGACTTCGGTTATGATCAATTACGGGTAGCTGTAACGACTACGACGCCGAAAGGATACAAATGGCACGACACACTATCCATCCGCACATTTGACACGCCTCCAGCATCAGGGCTTTATTTTGACCGTGAAGAGCTGCTGCGAACAAAAATGGTACTGGCCCAACCGGGGCGTTATCTGTTTACCTTCACTCCGCTCATGCCTCAACCGGATGATCCCGATGACGCTGCCAGACAAACAGAAGAGGGGATTACAGGTGTTGCTGCTGTAGGAATCGAGATCCGATAGGATGATGCAAAAGGAGGTAGCGATCATGTACACAGAAACAAGAAAGCGACTTACAATGACATTTGACAGAATAGTTGAGATGCTTTAGCCTCTTTGACTTTGTGCCATTTCCATGAGATTCACTTTTACCCACACCAATAAACAAAGAGACTTAGAGTACACACACATCCATATTGCAAACTTCGGCAATTAAAATAAAACATTTCAGCAACCGTATAAAACAATAAAAGGCTCAAGGGAGTTCGAGCGGCCGAATCAATGAGACATAACAACATCGCGTACGATTCGTTTCACAAAAGGACATGGCTTCATATTCTCGGTTACGCCCCAGCCACACTCATAACATTAACCGCATAATCAGCATTTTCATTTCCAACCTATGGCCCGAGGAAAAGATAAATTGAGACGTTTTGCAGAAAATCTCACATTCAGCTGCATGGTACAACCCGCATTTGAAGAAGTATTTCGCACCGATTACAAATTGAAAGACGAATGGCGCAATCAATTCTTTCACAACTCCAATCCCATCGTACTTGAACTGGGATGTGGTCGGGGAGAATACACTGTCGCCCTTGCAGAGCGCTACCCCGACAAAAATTTCATCGGTGTAGATATCAAAGGTGCCCGCATGTGGCGCGGAGCCAAAACCGCAACGGAACAACAGATGGGAAATGTAGGTTTTCTTCGCACACGCATTGAGTTTATCGACTCCTGTTTCGGACCGGGCGAGGTGGATGAAATCTGGATCACCTTCCCCGATCCGCAACTACGCAAAAGTCGAGTCAAAAAGCGTTTGACAGCGCCCGATTTTCTGGAACGTTACGCTCGCTTTTTACGGCCTGGCGGTACGATTCATCTCAAAAGCGACTGCCGCCACCTGCACGACTACACCCGTGCCGTAGCGGAAGGCAACCAGCTTCCTATAGAAGCTGCCAATACAGACATTTACGGCACCGGCTTTGCGGATGAGCTGTTATCAATCAAAACAACATACGAAAAACGTTTTTTGGCCCAGGGAGTACCCATCACTTACTTGCGCTTCCGTCTGGATGACCGCAACACATTCGATCCCATTGAATTTGCGCCAGATGAGCAGCTGTTAGGTTAAAAAGCCTAATCTTTTATTCGTTATTTGTCCGAAATCGTATCCGATATGAAAAGACTACCATACCTATTGTTGGCAACTCTGTTCTGCAGTTGTCTATCTCAAGAAGGAGCTTTTACCGATACACCAGGCGCAGCAAAATTGATCGCTTTGGCTCCGGCAGATGACCAAATAGCTTTGGTACAGTACCGCATGGATTCGATCTTTGATCGTACGGTTCATGTATTCGCTTCAGAGGGGGCATATCTCGACAGCTACTTAGCTTCCATCGAGCGATTTAATACTCGCCCCGACTCTGCTACCAGCTGGAATGAGGTAGTCGAAAGTGAAGGAAACCCGCTCGAACTGCTGCTTGCCAAACAACCGGGGAATATCGTATTGCTGTCGGGCCGCACTGCAACCGCTGCACAATACCTTTTCCCATGTACAGAAGCTGGACTCAACACTTTGACAAGCGCGCCGTTAGCGGCCAATACAGCAGACTTTAACAAATTGAGACAGGCCACCGAACTGGCAGACAAGCAGGAGACACTAATCGGAGAGTTAACTCCCGAACGATACGAGATTGCATCAATGTTGCAACGGGCACTGGCACGTACGCCGGAATTTTACGGCATTCAGTTTTGTGGCTCGGCCGACGAACCGTCCGTACGTTCGGAAAACGTATTGCCACTTCTTCCAATCCAGCCTAAGAACGATGCTGCCTCCTCTGACTCTTTCCCTGCAGATACTTATGATTCGTGGAGTTATCCGTTCGATACGTTAGGTATGCGTTACGCCTTTTTATTGGCGGCAGCCCCGCAAATCGATCTGATTCAACTGGCTTTATTGGGGCGAGAACGGATCAATTATGAGCGTCAGATCAGGTTCATCTCGGCTCAGCGTACTCCTATTGCTATTTCCAAGCAGGAATATCTGAAAGCAACCGCCACCTCCTCACTGCCATCAGAACTCTCCTCTCAATTAACCGGAGACACCCTTCGATTACCAGGGAATGGACAGCTGACCTACATACTCAATGGAGTACACACAGCTCTTAACATTCGTTACTATCTTTCTGCAACGAATGGAAACGCTTTGGCATCAGCAAAAACAAATTCCGTTATCGAGCCATCCACCACGGTCTCGGCAGGCATTCCAACTACTGTCAGTCTTCCCTATCGCAAACTCACGTTACGTGGAGAAAAGGCAATTCTAACCTTGGTTGAAGAGCCGACCAATTATCCCCAACTCTATGTAGAGCCGACGCAGGGTATTGACTCAGCTCAATTCAACCGCTCATTACAGGCGGCGCTCACACAATTAGGAGAATTGGCCCAAGGTGTGACACTGACACCAATCGGCAACGGTTACCGGATCGAGATACCAGATAGTGCCCGCACCACCTTCCCTGTACGTGTAACGCAAAGTTCACTGCAATACATTGATTACATGATTCAGGGATTCATCCCCTACTGGGAGACCGATCACCTGTTGGCGAAATACTATACGCTGATCCGTCCTTTTGATGAGGTACATTAACACCGGACATTTGATCGGCTCACCCCGAACAGACTCCTGCCCATGTTCATTTGGCGAGAACTGAAATCACGGTTTAAAATAAAAGGAGATGCATTCCTTACCCCACCTCTGATCACTATGAGAATTGGCACTAATGAATGCGCCCCGTCCTACCCTCAGCCTGCTCACCAGATATCCGGTTTGTAAATCGTAAGCATCTTGATCAGAACCGGCAGATAAAACCAACTATCAGAAAAATCTTACGGTGAGTTAGGAGCCGCTTAACAACAAAGGTTCATACAACCCGACATCATCACAGACAATTCCATCCAGGCCTCACACGTTTAAGACACATAAAAAGGGAGGATACTTTTTCAAGTATCCTCCCTTTTATTATTTACGATCCCTAAGTAGGGACCTTATTTTCGACGAAAAACAATGAAACGGCTCTTCTCTACTCGATTGACACCTTCAAGGGATTGGTCACACGCTGATACTCGTCAGACACCATTTGGGCCCATTGTTCAGCCGTAATACCCTGTTTACTGGTACCGGCACCCGAATAATAGACAAACGGTTTTCCGATTTGTGCAGTAGCTACACAGACCGCTTCATTATCGATCTGCATCGCCTTACCACCTGGCAGCACCACACCGCCACCCAATGGTCCGTCATTACCGCTCGGAGAGAACGATGCCGGTTCATACAGGGCAAAGGTTCCTTCGCCGGGGAAGAGTTGAGCTCCTTGGTGAATGACCATACCGGCTGCAACCGAAAGGGTATCCCCTTCACCTGCATACAGATCGGTCATGCGGTTGAAATGCGAGTAGGCATCCAATGAAACGATCTTGACCAAAGAGATTTGCCGACCATTCACATCGAACGACGCATAGGTAATCTTGGCAGTGGTACGGATCGGTCCATTATCCAGCGTCTCGGCTTTCACAAAATTGCTGCTAAACCAGAGTTTTCCGTCAGCATAGGGAGCCGAAGCACCCATACCGAGCGTTGGTCCGACATCATAACAGTCGCATCCCTCACCCAGATCGATATGGTAATTGATTTTACCGCTAATATTCTTTTCATACCAGTCATCAATCACCAAATTGGGAGTAGATTTAGCCCAATAGTCAATCCCGCTACTCACCATAGAGGCCGCCAGAGCAGGTCCATACAGGCGGAATGCCGCACAGTTGTTTTCCCAGGCGTAATCATCCAAACGTTCTGGCACAAAACGACCAAAGACGCGCGTTTTGTACGCATTGCGCACACCGGTCGTCACCGTAACCTGGCAGGTACTATCGGCACCTACGGTTGTCTGAAAGATCAGAGTCTGAGGAATCGTATCGCCGGCATAGATCACCTGGGAAGGTATCTGATCACCTTGCGAATTGATCACAACAACGTTATCAGCGGTCAATCCGTTGATTCTACTCTGCAAAGAGTCCCATGCCACCTCGACGGTTTCGTTTTCGCGCGGAATGGAGAGACCATTTTCGACCTTCACGGTTACCTGCCGGCCGCCTGAACAGGCGGCCAACAGTGCAGCCATGATGACTACGAGACGTTTCATAATCTGTCGTCGTTAAACGTAAATCTGATTATTTGGGCTGTTTGCCGATGTAGGCAAGAATACCGCCATCAACATACAATACGTGACCGTTCACGAAATCCGAAGCCTTGCTGGCCAGGAAGAGAGCCGGACCCATCAAATCCTCAGGAGTACCCCAACGGGCAGCCGGAGTTTTGGCAACGATGAACGCATCGAACGGGTGACGAGAGCCATCAGCCTGACGCTCACGCAGCGGAGCAGTCTGCGGAGTAGCGATATAACCCGGGCCGATACCGTTGCACTGGATGTTGTATTCGCCGTACTCAGAAGCGATGTTACGGGTCAGCATCTTCAGACCACCTTTGGCAGCAGCATAAGCAGATACAGTCTCACGACCCAGCTCGCTCATCATTGAGCAGATGTTGATAATCTTACCTGCACCCTTTTTGATCATTCCGGGGATAACGGCTTTTGATACGATGAACGGAGCGTTCAGATCGACATCGATCACCTGACGGAACTCAGCAGCGCTCATTTCAACCATCGGGATACGTTTGATGATACCGGCATTGTTAACCAGGATATCGATTGTACCCAGATCTTTCTCGATTTTAGCAACCAATTCGTTGACTGCCTCTTCGTTGGTTACATCAGCTACATAACCTTTAGCCTCGATACCCAACTCTTTATATGCAGCCAGACCTTTTTCTACCAATTCGGGTTTGATATCGTTGAAAGCGATTTTGGCGCCGGCACGAGCGAAAGCGGTAGCCAATGCGAATCCGATACCATAAGATGCACCGGTCACGAGGGCAACTTTACCCTCAAGTGAGAACATTTCTTTTAAATTTTCCATAGCTGTATAACATTTAAAGCTGTTAATTGTCCAATCGTTTAAACGCAACGGCGGAGATTCCGCAAGACGGAATCCCCACCTGGGAATACCCAATACGGGTGATTATTTTCTAATAAAGTCTTCGCGAATCGGCGTAAAGCTATCCACCAGACGCAACTGTTTGGTAGTTGATTTCACCGTATGAGGCACATTGCTCGGCACAGCGAAGATATCACCGGTTTTGAGGTGTTTCACTGGCTGGTCGCCGATATACACGTCGCACTCACCGATAGCCACATAGCTAACCTGCTCTGCAGGATGAGAGTGGAAAGGATCAGGTTCAGCCATAGGGCCGTTGTTGAAATCTACGATCACGGTCATCAGATCGTTCAGGTAGATAAATTTACGGGTAACCGTTTCACTTACTTTGATCGTATCTGTCTTGTCATATTCCAAGAACAGATTCAAATCTTGCAGATTGATTGGTTTAGAAGCGTCATATACCTGCAGGGCCAGTTTAGCACTGTCCACTGCACAAGGAGCTGCACATGCGCAGCTATCACCGCATACACAATTTTCGCCGCAGGCGGTTCCGCAGGCCTTCTTCGCATTGCCACAGCATGAGATGCCGTAAGCAGCCACCAAAGCAAGCGCAGCCAGCTTCAGCGTCGATTTCATGGTCTTTTTCATTTTGTTCGGTTTATTGAATTTGTGTGTTACAGGTTTGCAAACAACTGTTTGATTCTCTTTTACAGCATGTCCCATTCACACGAGACAGCCATTCCTGTGATCAAACACCCTTTACAAGAACGTCTAACAAAGATACACAATTCCACATTCAGATGCAAACAGGGCTTTTCACATTCCACCATCTTCTTATTCAGCCATACTTTTATTAGGGGCCAGCAGGCAGTCGTAACCAACAACACCTGTTTTTCCGACGACACCCTATCATCCCACTCAAATGCCCATAACGCACTGAATCACCGCAATCACAAGCTATTCTTCCTCAGGGGAAGCACAGAAAAACTGAAATAAGATTTAAGATTGGCCACACATTCAAACACACCACACAATCACACACTACACCCAATCCGATAGAGCATCTCATTCTGCCCAACAGATGATTTTAAGCCACCTGCACACCGCCGAACAAAACAACAGAGGGATCGGTCACCCGATCCCTCTGTACACAAAACGTATAACGGTTCCGACTGTAATTAGTCGAGCTTTTTAACTGTGATGTTGCGATACCACACGTTATCACCGTGATCCTGCAGACCGATATATCCCTCTTTTTGCTCGCCGCCGCAGTTGGTCAGCAACTCGTATGCCTTGGCATTTTTATCCTTGCTGAATTTACTCTTATCGAGCATAGTCTGCCACTCGGGAGTCCAAAGGTGATATTCCAATACATTCTCACCATTCTGATAGTGAACAACGGTACCTTTATAAACCATGATCTTACCGGTATTCCACTCACCGTACGGTTTTGCGTTCTGCGGTTTTGCCGGGATCATATCATACAACGAAGCCGAAGTACGGTTGCCATCTACACCCAGTTTGGCATCGGGATGGTTTTCATTATCCAGAATCTGATATTCGGGAGCCGAATAGTACGCTGGAGTTTCAGGAACCTCCTGAATCATATAGAAGACACCGCTATTACTGCCTTTGTCCACCTTCCACTCGAATGAGAGCTCGAAGTTTCCGAATTTTTCAGCAGCATAAATCAGATCACCACCATTGCGGGCACCTGCTTCACCAGCACCTGATCCATTGATTTTGATACATCCATCCTCAATGACCCATGCTCCCGGTACGGTATCTTTATTGTAACCACGCCAACCCTCGAGGCTGGTACCATCGAAGAGCACCACTACGTTTGAATCCACAGCCATAGCCGTGCTGTCGGCAGCAGCTTTTTTAGCACCGCTGTTGCCGCAAGAGGTAATCATTGCAGCCATAACCAATACGCTACTTACAGAAAGAAATGTTTTCATCATTGTTGTTATTCAGATTAATTGTTTCAGTATAGTCTGTTAAAGAATACAGTCCGAACGATTTGTGCCATTTTTTGATCGGAGGTTAACCTCCGATCAAAATCGGATCTAATACATTATCCGGCATGTACCCGTTATGTATTACTTAGGCATATCGACCAGGTTCCAGCCTTCGCGATAATTATGTTTGATCATCTCCTGGGCGAACTGCTGTGCATTGATCGGATCAGTATAACGTTTATTGAAGGTTGGATGACCATCTTTAATAGAGAAACCATCCTCAACCATGATCTTCAACGTCTCCTCCGGGCCGATATTCGTAAAGCACATATTCTCGCCATCCCAATCAAGCACACGGTTCAGACCTTGCAGTCTCACTGCCAACACGCCCATTACAACGATTTCATTGAAAGGACCTGCTTCGCTGAAGTCTGACGCACATTTGACACGATTGGCTTTATCCTCCTTGCAGGCACGTACCCAATCCATATAGTGACCGTGTTCAGCATTTTCAATCTTGCGGGTCATCTCCGGAGCATTCGGCACACGTCCAGATACCAACCACGGATCACGGCCGTAGCAACCACAGATCAGAATATCTTTTGTTCCGTAGAAAATAGCGCCGCCACCTCCGTTATTGAGCTCTTTACCCGCAGGTACACCCGCCGGGATCTCAGGACGCAGACCTCCATCGTACCAGGTCACCGTCACTTCGGGCAGATTAATCTTACCAATCTTACCTCGTTCCGGGAAGACATATTTCACAATCTGAGCGTTCGGAGCACAATCGGTCAACAGCGACGTAGAGCTACCCGAAGCATGGATCGGATAACCAAGTTTCAGACCTTTGAAAATCGGATGCATAATGTGGCAAGCCATATCACCAAGTGCACCGGTACCAAAGTCCCACCAACCACGCCAGTTCCACGGCTGATAAATTTTATTGTATGGGCGCATCTTTGCCGGACCGATAAACAGATCCCAGTTCAAGGTATTGGGGATAGGGTCCACCTGTTCGGGACGCATCAACCCCTGTGGCCAAATAGGACGGTCCGTGAAGCAATCTACACGAGTCACCTCACCGATCTCTCCATTCCAGATCCAGTCACACACCTTGCGCACACCGTCTCCAGAGGCCCCCTGATTACCCATCTGCGTAGCCACATCATATTTTTCAGCCAACTTGGTCAGCAAACGAGATTCGTACACACTGTGAGTCAACGGTTTTTCACAATAAACATGTTTACCCATCGTAATGGCTTCCGATGCGATCAAGCAGTGCGTATGGTCGGCCGTTGCGACCATCACAGCATCGATCGAGTTGCCCATCTGATCGAACATTGTGCGATAATCCCAGAAACGGCGAGCTCCAGGATAACGGTCGAAGGTATTTTTTGCATACTTCCAATCGGTATCACACAGTGCAACGATATTTTGGCTCTCGAGACTTTTAAGCACCCCTGCTCCGCGGCCGCCGACACCGACGCCGGCAATATTAAGTTTATCCGAAGGGGCTGTATGTCTATGTGACTTTCCGAGCACAACGTTAGGGACAACTGTCATAGCAGCCAATCCGATTCCGCTTTTGCGTAAAAAATCACGTCTTGAAATTTTATTTGCCATAATTCAGGTTAGGTTTTATTGATTTTAGGTTTTTGCAATTTGAATTGTTTGTTTTTTGGGGTTGTAGCATTCCCCGCAACAGAAACTCCATCCTCTCTGTTAAAAAATACGCAGCATGAATATAGCTCCAACTCTGTACCAGCTATTTCACATACGGAGCCGCAGCAAGGAATTCATAGCTGGCAGCCACATCTTTTTCCGGAGTACGGCCATAGCGCTCTACTTCCACAAAATAGGACTCCATACCGCTATTATACGCAGCCTCAAAGATGGATTGGAAATCCATGGTACCGCTTTCGCCTATCGCCTCCTCATCTTTAATGTGTAGCAAAGGAATACGTCCACCGTACTTTTGAATGTAATCGACCGGATTAACGCCACCTTTCTGTGCCCAGTAAACATCCAGTTCGAACATCACGTTTGTCGGATCGGTATTGGCGATCAGATAGTCATAGATCACCTCGCCTTCACGTTTTTCAAACTCCTTATTGTGGTTGTGAAAGCCAAAACGCATTCCACGTTTTTTGGCTTCAGCTCCTACACGGTTAAAATAGTCACAATAAAGTTTGATATCATCGAGTGTATTGCCGAGTTCAAACCACGGTTGAACCACATACGAACATCCGGCTTCAGCCTGTGCATCCAGAGCCTCTTTCCACCACTCCATCACTTCGGCATCAGTCTCTTTCGTATATTTACGACCGACATGTGCCCCCATGACCTGCATGCCGAGATCTTCACACATTTTGCGGAACTCTACTGGAGAATATCCATAAAGTTTCCCGGCATCATAACCAGCTGTCTCCAGGGTCTGATACCCCATTTTAGCCGTTTTTTTCAGCGTTGCCGGCACATTTTTCTGCATGGCATCGCGCAACGAATAGAGTTGCAGACCGATGATCTTGTGCGGAGTCTGACTGAAAGTACCCTCGGCCAACAGCCGGCTTCCGACCACGGCACCTGCGGTCATCAACACGGATTTTTTCAAAAATTCTCTTCTGTCCATAATTAAGGTTAGCTGTTCAGTTATATTACAGTTATTTCAGGTTCATTACAATTTATTACGTATCATGTGCACTCTTCTCCCCAAAAACAGGCTTATCAACAGAACACTTTGGGAGAGATTGCATATCATGTCTGACAGGTCCGTTAGCATCTACGGCCTGACAACCCAACGCGTATCACATTGACTGTCTCCATTAAACGCGCCCCTATACAAAGTTATATAAAATTTTACTTTTAGAAAAGACCATTTTTCTCTTTTACAAAATCATCTACTGCAACATTTTACATTTAACACAATAGGCCTTCTCGTTACACAATATTAAGATATAGAGAGTAGCAACTTTTACCATAAAACAAGAACTGGCTGCAACCAAAAGGCCGTTTACCTCACTATGAGATAAACGGCCTTAACATATCACTACAAGTTCAGGACTACCAAACGATGACCGACATCTGACTACTCATCATTTGTGTCCGACCTGAATCATAGACGAATTAATCTAACTCCGCCAGATTCTTGTCGATTTCGGCATCCGAAAGCGTATAATTCTGCAAGTCTCCAGCAAAATATTTGTCATAAGCGGCCATATCAATCAACCCGTGTCCCGAGAGGTTGAAGAGAATAACCTTCTCCTCGCCTGACTCTTTACATTTGTTGGCTTCTCTAATGGCAGCTGCAATCGCATGGCAAGACTCCGGGGCAGGGATAATACCCTCAGTCCGAGCAAACAGCGTTCCGGCATCGAAACTCTCCAACTGATCAATATCGACAGCCTCCATCATTTTATCTTTCAGCAGTTGCGACACAATCACACCGGCTCCATGATAGCGCAATCCACCGGCATGAATATTGGCCGGAGCAAAATTGTGACCGAGGGTAAACATCGGCAACAAAGGCGTATAACCGGCCTCATCACCAAAATCATAACGGAATTTACCGCGCGTCAACTTCGGACATGAAGCCGGTTCAGCTGCGATAAAGCGCGTTTTTTTACCGCCATGAATGTTGTGACGCATAAATGGGAAAGAGATACCGCCAAAGTTCGATCCACCACCGAAACATCCGATTACAATATCCGGATACTCACCGGCCATTGCCATCTGTTTTTCGGCTTCAAGACCGATTACCGTCTGATGTAAGGTTACATGACTCAATACGGAACCAAGAGTATATTTGCAGTTCGGGGTGTTCATCGCCAACTCGATCGCTTCAGAAATCGCCGTACCCAATGAACCTTGATGATTCGGGCATTCGGTAATGATCTTACGTCCCGCTTTGGTAGACATCGACGGAGATGCGGTCACCTGGGCACCGAACGTCTGCATAATCGAACGGCGATACGGTTTCTGCTCATAGCTGATCTTTACCATATAAACCGCCAACTCCAGTCCGAATGCTTTAGCTGCATAGGAAAGAGCAGCGCCCCACTGGCCCGCTCCTGTCTCTGTGGTAATATTGGTAATTCCCTCTTTTTTACAATAATATGCCTGGGCAAGCGCAGAGTTGAGCTTGTGTGAACCGACCGGACTCACACTCTCGTTTTTAAAATAGATGTGAGCTGGTGTTCCGAGTGCCTTTTCCAGTTCATACGCACGTACCAACGGAGTCACTCGATAATTTTTATACTGTTCGCGAACAGGTTCCGGAATATCAATCCATGCATCAGTTTGATTCAGCTCCTGACGAGAAAGTTCTTGGGCAAAAATCGGGAACAAATCTTCCGGTTTGAGCGGTTGACGTGTTGCAGGGTTCAATGGAGGCATCGGTTTATTCACCATATCTGCCTGAATGTTATACCATTGAGTCGGGATTTCACTCTCAGGAAGGAAAAAGCGTTTCTGTTTAGTACTCATTGTATTGTGAATTATTCGACTTCAATTTAAAATTTCACCTGTGACACAACGCTGTGTCAACACGAACAGCCCCAAGCCACAGAAAACTAACTCAATTTGATCAATCAAACGGCAATATGCTCTATTCTTGATCAGACATCGTCTCATTGCAAGGCAATGACTTATCTTACAAATGTAAAAAAAAATCCTCAACATTGCACACAGTAAGGTTACGCCATACCCTTCTCGACCTGCATCTAATACGTCCGGTATCCCTTTGATTTCGGGTTATATCAGGCCTCTGCACTACTGATCGATTTTCTTTACATCCTCTATTATCGTATTACACCGAGACCTCCATCCGATTAGAAAATAAATAAACCTCCTTTTTACACCATACAAAATCTGTATCGCCCCAACAAATATATTTTCCCTAACAAATATTAATCGATGCAGCCTCTCTTAGATTTAGATAAAGAAAATAAACGATGAATTTGTGACTTTATTTTATACTGGTTTTATCACAGACACGAAAAAAATAAAATAATTTCCATATTTCTGTAACTTTTCAGAGGCATCCTTGTTATATAAAATGATATAGAAATTTTAACGATATTTGCCGCCGCATTATTACGGTATAAGTAAATCTTCGGCAGCTGCAATAAACTGATGCATCAAACATTGCATTAGCCGTCCAGCTCAACAGACAATGAAAAAATTTTTACGACAAATCGTTTCTTTCAATATAATCTCTTTGGTGATTTCACTCTTTGTAGGATGCTCCTCCAAAGAGAATACGCCACATCCCGATCGGCAAATTACCGTTTATCTGAAAGCAATTCAACCGGGTTCAGATCCTTCATCAAGTCCAACAACTCGCACTGCTATCGGAGGAGAAAATCTCGATCATACATATTGGTCTGAACGCGACACCATAGAGCTTTATTGGCGTAAAACGGGAAGTTCAGACGCTCTCAATAGCGGCCAACCCTGCACATGTTGTGAATTTGGGGGTACAGTATCCACATTCAGTACAGAGATGGAGGCCCTACCTTCAGGCAGTTACGACTACTTCGCGGCTTATCCCGAGCCAGCCTCAGTTAATGGGACTCAGATTACGTACGATCTACCCGCCGAACAACCCGGCACATATTGCACCCCTGATTTACACGCGGAATATACCGGCAATCTCGATTTTATGTTGGCTACTCCGCTCTCTTCACAGCCCAATTTGGATGGAGACAACACGTTGACCATGAAGTTCATTCATCAATGTCACGTGATGCGCATCCAAGTGCCGACAGGCCGGAACCAATGGGGCAGTCCGATCCACAAGCTTCGTGTCGAATTCCCCTCTCCCGTAGTCGGGAAGATGACAATGGACCTGACCGATCCTACAGCAACTCCGACCCTCACCGAAGGCAGCAATACGGTTACAGCAGTACTGTCACAGCCACTCACAGAGTCAGAGGAAGATGATGTGAACGGCAATTACGTATGGTTGTTTCTCTGCCCCGGCACCGTGAACGGCACAGTACGTTTCACCGCTTATGACGAGCAAGACAATCAAATCACCTCTATCTCGCAACAAATCAACCGAGAATTGAAAGCAGGACGTATTACACCTGTCAATCTGACAATTCCGGGATCTTTATCGACTACCAATCTTGTTTTCTCAATCACTAGAAATAACCTTGGAGAGACACCCAACACATTTACTGTAACCGCTCCTGAAGGAGCACTGTTCTGCAACGGCACGAATCAACAAGAATTTCAGGTCAACGCTTCTAACAATTACACGGTTAGTTTTTACAACCAAACAAACGGCGTCAACCACAGCGAGTTAATCCGCACCAACGGCCTAACGTTCACCTATGATTCAAACAACGCCATTGTTTCCGAGTTGCAAGAGATTTCGTTTGAAGAAGAGACCACTGAAAACATTGATTTGACGGTACCTTACCTCTATTTTGAAGATTTTGCCAACATCACGACCAATGATGCACATGCAGATGATAATGGAGGTACAGCCTATGGGTTGGATGATGCAGGGTTACCGGGATGGACTGGTTCCAGATGGAAAACCGAGGCAAATACCTCTTTAGAAATTCGGACCTACATTGGGACCTCCACAAGTCACACTGACCACAAATTCGGACGCGTAGATTCCCCCCCGTTGTCAAATCTCAAACCAGGCAAAACAGTTTCACTTCAGATCGTATATGATGCAGGTGCAACTACGGATGCAAGCAACCGATATCCTGTTTGCAAATTCGGTTCTACGACCCAAACCGGGCCCATTGCAGGAGGTTATTGTGCGACTCTGTTTGGTGGAGACAAATCCAATCCGCCTTCACCAGCTCAAACTTATGCAGTCGCTCTGGGCGGAACTCCGACGACCATGACAGACATCAACCATACACACGCTTTAAGCGGTTGTACTGCGGCAACTCGCTTGACATGGTTTATTGATTATGAAGGTTCAGGTACTGTAACTGCAAAAACTTACTACCTCTATCTCGACAATATCCGTGTTTCCATTGCCCAATAATGAAACTATAAATTATCAACCAAACTATAAAACCACATGAAACAATTTTTACCTCTCTGTTGTCTGCTACTGTTGTTGACAGGCTGCTCGAAATCGACCGTTCCCGGTCCGACAGATGCGGAAAAGGGGTCAATTCGTTTCGACTGCAACATATCAGCACAAGTCACCACGATTCAGGACGGAAACACCAAGGCTGATCAAGCAACTCGTGAATTGCCTGCCTCCTGCCTGCCTGATGCGAATCAAATGAAACTTCATTTGACCGGCACAAGCACGGCAACAGAGTATCACTACGAAAACATGGCTGCATACGATCAACCCTTGCTTGATCCTGATGACTATACAGCCCACTTCACGTACGGAGATCCCGAAGCGGAAGGACCTCAAGCTGCTTATTTTGAAGGCAAGACTACATGCACCGTAGCTGCTCGTCAAACCGTTACGCAACCGGTAACACACGCGCTTGCCAACTCCTTGTATACTCTCGAATTTTCAGAGTGGTTCAAAAAATATTACACCTCTTGTCAGATTCAGATCACAACAAGTTCTGGTTACCAAAGTGGTCATACCATTACCTCTGTAACTGATCCTGTTCCCATTTTTGTCAAGCCCAATTCAACACTATACATGAGTGGCACCGCTGTCAAAACCAACGGAGCCGAGGTCACCTTCCCGAAAACGGAAATCGGAACCACTCTAGCCCGCACATGGCACACGATAGTCGTTGATGCCGGCTCGGCTGGACAAGCCAATATTACCATCGATTTCGATGACACCCCCACTTCCGTAGAGGTAATCGATGTCGAACTAAATCCTGAAGCCTAATTAGAACTCAACTTAAAAACGACTTCCTGATGAAAGAGTTTTTACACATATTCTGCCTGGCATTTCTATTACTTTTGTCAGGTTGCAAAAATGAAGACCCTGGTTTTCCGACCACTCCTGGGACGGATGACGAAGTAGGTTATATCGTCACCTCCGGATTATCGGTTACTGTTGCCGACAATGAGATTATTTCTACTACAACAGGCGAAAGTTCCCCGACAAAATCCGAGTCTTCCGGTTCTGAAGCAACCCATCTCACTCGAAGCAACAATACACAATCCGCTGTTGATTCAACGACCACTAAAACGGATCCTCCTACAGCTGAAGCCAGCGACGACTACAAGGTAACCATCCTCAACACGAAGACATCGGAGACCATGAATTACACTTATGCCGATCTCAAGAAAGAGGAAAATCAAAAAATACCTGTAGCTCCGGGAACATACAAGATCTCTGCAGAATCTCCCGATTATGCCAGCTACATGGCCGGAGATTACTATGCCAACTGGGACATGCCGGTTTATGCAGGGTCTGTAACGAAAAATGTAATCAAAGCAACTGAGACAACCGTTAATGATTTGGTATGCTCGTTAGCGAACATTCGCACATCAGTATCATTAACCCCTGATTTACAAAGTCTGTTCTTACCGGACGATCAAGCGACAGAGCAGCTGCCGGCCTTAACGGTAACTCTGTCTGTCGGAGAAAATAGTCTGGTTTATGATCGCGCTGCTGCCGATGGAGAAAAATATGGTTATTTCAAAGCGGTCGAAGCGACCAATACCATCACCGTAGAGTTGAAAGGCGCCTATAATAAAGCATCTGGAGATGTTGAGCCAGAGTATGTACCTGTAAAATGGACCCGTGAAATTACGGGATGCAAAGCCGGACAATGGCGTAAAATCTCGATTCACGTCACCAACGCATCTCAAGGCAACATTCAGTTCCAAATGACCGTAGAAAACTGGGTGTACGATCAAAAGATCGATGTTGATGTCACCAATTTGTATGCATTTGGAGAAGAGGTAATTCCTGATGAAGATCTTTCAGATGCCAACTCTCCGGTAGTAACCCTTGAAGGACATGACATTGCTCAGGGTTATACCATCAACCAAAGCATGTACAACGAAGACTTGGGCAAATGGAATGAAAATTTACAAGCCATTATCACGCCTCAATCGGACGTAACCTTGCGTTCTGTCAAGTTGCTTTTCGCATCGGATAACGCTACATTACTGAGCGATTTATCTGCAGCAGGATATACAGATTACACCATCCCCATCTGGCCACAAAACGACGCTTTAAACTCCTATCTGCTAATCCAACAGGGATCGACCGGATTGGTCAAAGCGACTCTCAAAGATGCGGGCATGACCAAACTCTTTACATACAAAGGGGTGCACACCGTAAAATTTATTGCGGTCGACACCAAAGGTCGCACATCTTACACCAACTTGAAGATCACGGTATCGGAAGGCGGTGATATTGAGACAAAAGGTCCGGAAATCATTTGGACAAACAAAGACGGATCCAAAACGTATGATTTCAACACACGCTGGAAGATTACCAAATTGAGTGATACGACCGCTGATCCTGAGGTCAAAATTACCGTCACCTCGCAGACAGGTATTACCGGTTTCACCGTCGATATCAACAGTACGACACTGACTGCCGAAGAGTTGGCTAGCCTTGGACTGTCAACGCACATGGATTTGGTTAATCCTGGTGATTTTGCAGGGCCATTAGGTAATCTTGGATTCCCGACAGGGTCGGATGTTGAGGGTAAAAAAGAGCTCACATTTGACATTTCATCCTTTATGCCGATGTTGACTGTTCTCGGAACAGGCAACAGCGACTTCACGCTGACCGTAGAAGATGCAGGAGGTCAGAATTCAAAAACCATTCAACTTTATGTACCGTAAAATCATGAGATCATATTATTTCAAAAATATTCGCAAGATTTTGTCGGTCGGTTTTATTGGGTTGTTGCTTCTGGCACCCTCTTGTACCAAAGATACTACCGGCATCGACAAAGAGCAGATGGGCTCTCTCCGCTTCACGCTTGATTTCAACGGCACGGAACTCTCTTTAACCAATACCAAAGCGACAGAAGGGTACGATCCTCTTGAAGTAAGCACCATGTGGATATACAGCGTCACCACTGACGGAGCGGGAGAAACGACAGACAATCTGATCCGCAAATACAAACCGGCCACAAGTGTTCCTGATGATCTTTATTTGGCAGCCGGAACATACAAGGTGGTCATTGATGCTGGAGACCGCAACGAAGCTACCTTTACTAATAAACATTATGCCGGTGAGGCCACCTTTGAGTTAGCAGCTAAAGAGACAAAAATTGTCCCTATCAAATGCCAGCTGACTAACATTGCGGTACGTGTTGAATTCGAATCGACTATCAAGGAGAAGTTTGATTTGGGATATGAGGCCTATGTTTGTGCGTCAGACGAGTACTCGCAGACTGATGCAGAAAATGGCTTGGTCCCTACCCTGCACTATGAAACCGACACCACCGGATTTTTCATCTTACCGGACGGAGTTAGCAATTTGAGCTGGGGATTTTTAGGCGAAAGTTCCGATCCGGCCATCAATAAGAACAATTCAAAAACCGGCACCATTGAACTGCCTGAAAGCGGCAAACAATACACGCTTAAATTCAAATACTCGAAGACTCCAGACGGTTATCTGACCGTGATTGTAAAGGTACAGGAATATGTTGAATCATTTGACGATTCCTTCCTGTTCAGTCCGGAACCGACGATTATGGGCGATGGTTTCAACATTGACAATGTGACGGGTTATTACAGTGATCCTGTTAAATTTAATGTCTCTTCGATCAACAATTTGCAGACCATGAAGTTCACTGTCCAAGGGAGCGGAATTACATACGAAATCATGCACGATGGATCCGTTCTACCCGAAGCAGCTGCCAATGGTATCACATACACCCCAACAGATGCTATGAACGGTGTTTTAACGTTGACTTCCACCTTCTGTGAAAAACTGGATGCTGGAATCAATGCTCTCGATTTTGAAATTACCGACGCAGGATCGAATACAGGTAAGGCTACGGCCCAAATCGCCTTAACAAAACCGGTATCCATTACAGCGCAAGACCTTTGGTTCGGCACCGCTAATATGAGCGCCGTGGTAACCAATCCGGCTACTACTGAAGTATCGGTGAAGTATCGCATCTCGGGCAACGGTGAATGGACTACACTTCCTGCAATCAAAGGGGCTGATGGATATACCTACACGGCCCAAGCGACCGATTTCAAACCCAATCAGACCTACGAATATCAACTCTTTGAAAACGGAACGGCAAGTGGTGAGGTCAAAAGCGAAACGACACCTGCCGGCACACAAATTCCCAATGCAGGATTCGAAGAGTGGCACCAGTCCGGTAATCCGTGGTTTCCCTATGCAGAAGGAGGTTCAGAGTTCTGGGCAACCGGAAATCCTGGTTCAACCTCGATAGGATCGTCATACAATGTCACCACACGTCAGGCGGATCCCCGCCCGGGATCAACCGGCCAATACAGTGCCAAACTGCAAACTACAAACGTGTTAATCAAATTGGCTGCAGGTAATATCTTTGTCGGATCGTTCGGCGAGATTTTGGGAACAGCCGGTACCGTCAACATGGGACGAGCCTTCACCTTCAATGCCCGTCCGACCAAATTGCGCCTTTGGTATAAAGGGACCGTCGGTAGTGGAGACAAGGCACGCATATATGTCTGCCTGACCAACATGACCAAACCCGGATGTACCTACCATACGGTCAACACGAAGTCCAGCGAAATTGCCAAGACAGTGCTTGATCCGACCCAAGAGTTTTTATACACCAATTTACAAGACCCCTCCACTTTGGAAGGCCATATCTTGGGTTATGGAGACTGGTTAATTGAACAGACACAGTCCGAATGGACCATGATTGAGATCCCGATCAATTATCGTAAAAAATACGAATCGGAAAAGCCCAATGTACTCATCTTGACCGCATCTGCCAGCTATCGAGGCGATTACTTCGAAGGTAGTACAGACAGCAATCTGTTCCTCGATGACATCGAATTCGTTTATGAAGGAGACTACGGCTACGTCGATCAAGAATAATCTTTACTAATGAAGCAAGGATTAACGCCAATTATATCTATTCTCCTCATTTTGGGGAGCATACATTCAACAGCTTTCGGATCTGTTCCGGCCTCAGGGTCGGAACAGATCGATAGTTTGTTATCTGTTGCGGATTCCATTCCGACCCAGCAGGACAAACAACAAGACCATACGACAACATTATCGACCGAATTACCGGCAGATAGAGCTCTGCACCTGACAACGTCACAAGAGGCGTGGGAAGATAGACCGGCTGTCAAAAGGGTCTCAAAGCGTCGCCAATACAAGCCGCCCTATCCTGAACTGTCAGCCGATTCGATCCGTAAGCTCAAACGGCAACGAGGCTTAACCAGTCTATCCAATACGTTTGTTCCGAAAGGACAATGGGTGATAGCGACCAATGTCTCTTTTTCCACCCACTCGAACAACAATTACACCTTTGTAGTAATTGAAGGCATTGACTCGGAAGGCCACACAATGAAAATCACACCAGCCCTGGGTTATGCATTGACCAACAACATGGTAGTCGGTGTACGTTTTGCATATTCCCGCACCTTCCTGCGCATTGACAACGGCAGCATCCAACTGGGAGATGACGATACAGGCGTTGATGTGAAAGCCGACTATTTTTATTCTTTGAAACACACCTACCAGGCATCGCTGATTTGGCGACAATACATTCCACTAGGGAACAATAAACGATTTGCTCTGTTCAATGAAATGCAGATCGGCATGGGACGTTCTCAAGCAAAATTTGCTGCAGACAGCCCGATACGCGGCACATACGAAACAGGCAAGATCTTCTCGATCGGCATGACCCCAGGATTGGTAGCCTTCGCCACCAACAACATGGCTGTCGAGTTGAATGTCGGGGTGTTGGGTTTTACCTACAACAGTGTCAAACAGATCCACAACCAGGTCACAGTCGGCAAACGTAACTCGAGTGCAATGAATTTCAAAGTCAACATCTTTTCCATTGGGCTAGGTGTTGCATTTTATCTCTAATCCGGCGACGCGATGAAAATGAAAATTAGATATATCTCGCTGTTGATGGTCATCATCTCACTGATGATCTCTACGAACCTTTATGCACGAGAGGGGCGTTCCTGTTTGTCAACACACGATGACAATACTGAACTTTCTGTGATTGCTGACAGTCTGCTTATAGATCGATCATCACACAACCAGCTTGACAATAGGATTAACACTCTCGACACGCTTCAGGTTGTATCGGCGATTTATAAAAAGGATACGACTTCAACCCTTCCAGCAGACGCACATAAAGAGAAAAAAGCCAACAAAAAGAGGAACAAGCGGGAGGCAAAGCAGTCAAACGTTTCCCAACAATCGTCTCCAATTGCAGACACCTCCGAGATTCTAACCGTTCCGCAGACTACACCCCAACGGTTAGAGTCCTTCGATTCCATACCCGCTCCGACATCCAATCCAAAAGTAGATGTGGAGCTGCCCGTAATTTCGGCGTATACGCTGGATCAACACTCGGAGCAGTTGTTATCAGGAGGAGATTCGACCATGCTCTCCGCACCTCAAAAGGCAGAGAAAAAGCATTTTCTTCCGACTCGTCGCCGTATGGATCGTGAAATCAATCGCATTCCTTACATCTTCAAACGGGAAGTAGCAATTGGGTTGACGGTTTCTTACGGTGCAATCAACAGCGATGATACAGACTATCTGCTGATCTTTGACAACCTGAATTTCAAAGGGAGCATGTTTACGATCAATCCGTCGTTTATGTTTTTCCTCAAAAACAACCTCGGAATCGGTGCCCGTTTTGGTTACTCAAATACAAAAGGCGATATTGGAAACGCGACATTGAATCTGGGATCGGCCAATGACATGAACATTGATTTGTCAGATATCCATTTGGACAATCAGGCTGCTTCGTTCGGACTCTTCATGCGCTCCTATGCCGCCATAGATAACAAAGGGCATTTTGGCCTTTTTGCCGAATTGGAAGCCTCATACAAAACAGGCAAATCACTTTTTTCCTACAACTCGAACGATCAGATAAAAAAGACACACAGTAACACCCAGCAATTTAAATTTTCCTTCAATCCCGGATGCTCGGTCTTTATTTTCCCCAATGTATGCAGCACGATCTCTTTCGGATTGGGAGGTCTCCAATATACAAAGGTGACTCAAAGCGACGGTGAAGGCAACATTATTGGATCGCGTGAAACCGCCAAAATGTTATTCCGTCTGAATCTGGCCAATATCCGTATCGGTGTCAACTTCTTTTTGTAACAACGCATGAATAGGTTTTGCCACATATTCTTATATGTTTCCGTTCTCATTCTGGTCTCCTGCATCAAGAATGACATTCCCTACCCAGTCGTAACCCTTGACATTCTCGGGGTTCAGGGAGAGGGGTTCACCTGCGAAACATCTGACATCGATCAGAAAACACGTGTTGTCACATTGCACCTGGAAGAGCAAACCAACATCAAACAGGTCGAAATCAGCAAATTGGAGATCACAGAAGGAGGCTCAAGTTCCATTACTGTTCCCGGAACTTTTGACCTGAGTGCAGACCTGCCGGTTACCCTTTCACTATATCAGGATTATGAATGGACCATACGGGCCGAGCAAGAGATTGAACGCATATTCACCGTTGAGTCGCAAATTGGAGCTGCAACCTTTGATGTCGAGCATCACACCGCCACGGTACATGTTCCCGAAGGGACAGACATGGATAACATCAAAATAACAGCCCTAAAGCTGGGGCCGGCAGATATCACCACCATGACTCCCGACCCGAGTGAAATCACCTCATTCGAGAACTATCGTACCATCGATATCACCTATCACGGCGAGACTGAACGCTGGTCCCTATATGTGATCCCGACTGAGGTAACCGCACAATTCTCACGGGTAGATGTTTGGACCCGGATTATTTGGTTGTATGGCGAAGGGCGTTCGGGCACAGATTTGGGATTCCGCTACCGCAAGCAGGGATCTACCGACTGGACCACTGTACCTACAGAAAAGGTAGAGGTGACCGGAGGTGCTTTTAAAACTTGCCTATCGGGGCTTGAGCCGGAAACCTCTTATGAACTGGTGGCCTACTCTGACACCGATGAATCACCGGTAACTACCGTCACCACAGACATCGAACGTGCACTGCCCAACGGAGGATTTGAAGAGTGGTGTACAGAGAACAACATTATCTATCCGGGAGTTACACGAGATGAAGCATTTTGGGGGACAGGAAATACCGGAGCCTCTATTGCCGGTGAAGTATTGACCGACAAAACCACAGACAAACGTCCTGGCAGCAGCGGACAATATGCAGCGTTGTTGCAATCAAAACTGGCAGGAATTGCAGGAATTGGTAAACTGGCAGCCGGCAACCTGTTCATCGGTAAATACTTGGTTACACGAGGCACGAACGGTATCGTCGGTTTCGGTCGTCCATTCACCCAACGTCCAACGGCATTACGGGGATGGGTCAAATACAACTGTGGAGCCATTACCGATGTCGGGACAAGTCAGCCTACGGGTGTGACTATCAACAAAGGCGATCCTGACAATGGTATGATCTATGTCGCAGTAGGGACTTGGACGCCTGAAGAGTATGGTGTCTGCGAAAAAGAGACAACGGGAGACAAGATGTTAGGCACTGACGAAGTACCTATATGCGTCGATACACGAGATAAGAACACCTTCTTTAATCCGAACAGTCCGGCTGTAATTGCTTATGGTGAATTAGTCTTGGACAAAACGGTGGCCGATTGGCAGCAATTTACCATCAAACTCAAATACAATGAGACCAATTTGGTACCGACTCATCTTGTGTTGGTGATTTCGGCTTCGCGTTACGGAGATTACTACATTGGCAGCCGGGACAGCAAGATGTGGGTTGATGATTTCGAACTGGTTTACGACGAGGTTACGGAATAGCCGCTCAACGGTTGCTGTTTATCACGCCAGAGCTGAGGATTAGGGAATCGTGCCACCAGCAAACTCTTCCCCTGGTCGACATAGGGCATAGATAAAACACAACATGAATTGCACGCCACAGACAAGCCTAAAAGGAAGGAGAATTATATACCACACTAAACATTAAACGAAAGCCCCATCCACTTTTCTGCATACTAAGAAGAGCTCGGACACGTATCAAACGTTCTCGCATTTAGCAGATACCCCCAGGGGTAAACTGCAGTCTCGATAATACAACAATTTAAAAAGAGCAGGAAAGACTAAATGTCATTGTCTTTCCTGCTCTTTTTAAATCCTATCGATAGAGTAACTTCTGGGCAGAGTCTCACTTTTCTGCAATAGCCATTTTGAAACTCATGTATATCTTACTTATAGAACGACCACGCCGCCTTTTCTTTCAATAGTTATTTTAAAGGCTATAACTACCTCTTTTTCACGACACAAGCCTATGCCACTCTCCCCCTATAATAAATTTCCTAAACGGGATTGACTCGTGACACGATTCAACTCATTTTGCCTAGCCCCCTAGAGTTCTACAATCAATCCAGGTTGTTCTCTTCCACTCTTTTCTTGCGGAAGATATTGAGACGCTGCAACAATCGGCTGCGTCGATTCGGAATCAACAGCTCAACCAACAACAATGCCAACGCAATGGCAAGCGGGTAATGGTACTGTTCACTGAAATCCTCAAAGATCGATTCGGTCAAGTCTTTACGTTCCACCTCATTGATCTGTTTGATGATCTCATCCAAGCCCAAACTGCGGTTTGATGCCCGAATATAACCTCCGCCGGTAGCCATTGCAATTTGCTCCAAGGTTGATTCATCGAGTTTAGAAACCACCATTTTACCATCGGCATCTTTAATAAAATCACCTCCAATCCGAATGGGGGCACCTTCAGGGGTACCGATACCGATCGTATAGATCTTGATTCCCCGTTCAGCTGCCATCTGAGCAGCTGCTACAGCATCATCTTCATGGTTTTCACCGTCCGAAATCAAAATAATCACTCGACTTCCCTCACTACCTGCTGAAAAGGAGCTGGCCGCCAGATCAATTGCAGCCCCGAGGGCCGTACCCTGACGTGAAACCATATCGGGCGAAATCTGCTGGGCAAAATTACGAGCCGTTACATAATCCGACGTAATGGGTAGCTGCACATAGGCATCACCTGCAAAAACGATTAATCCGATGCGATCTTCATTGAGTTTTTCGGTCAGTCGATCGATCGCATATTTCGTTCTCTCCAGGCGGCTTGGTTCGAAGTCCTCGGCCAACATACTGTTCGACACATCGACAGCAAGCATGATTTCGATACCCTGACGTTTCTCCTCACGCAATTTCGAGCCAAACTGAGGACGTGCCAAAGCCAAAATCATAAACAGTATGGCCAACGTCAACAATACAAAACGTAATTTGAGTCGTGCCGGCGAAGCCTCAGGCATCAATTTCGGGAGCAGAGCCCGATCCGCGAAGCGCTCCAAAGCACGGTGACGCGCCTTTACCGCATAAACGAACAGCACTACCATCAACGGTAGTAACAACAATAAATATAGATATTCCGGACTTCCGAATCTGAACATTTTTATTGATTATTAATAGCTGATAATGAAGTTTATAGAAGACACACAACCTCAAAACAGCTGACAATTCACATCCATGTAACGCACATTGACTTTTGGATCAGGCTTACCCTCCTTTCAACATTAGGGCAAGCGTCTCAGCCAGGTCTGTCGCAGGACAAATTCACCGATAAGCAACACCAAAGCCAATATAGCAAACAGCGTAAAACGTTCTTGATAATGGGTAAAATTCTCCACCTCTACACGACTACGCTCCAACTGATTGATCTCGTCATAAACGTCCTTGAGCCGACGATTGTCGGTAGCTCTGAAATATTTTCCACCGGTCATTTCGGCAATCTCGGTCAACATCTTTTCATCGATCTCGACCTTCATCGGTTGGAACGTTAAATGTCCCCACATATCGATAGCAGGATAAGGAGCCATTCCCATCGTACCGACACCCACAGTATAGACACGGATCCCATAACTCTGGGCAATTTCGGCGGCAGTCAACGGTGCAATTTGTCCACTGTTATTGACACCATCTGTCAGCAAAATAATCACTTTACTTTTGGCCTGACTTTCGCGCAAGCGGTTCACAGCGGTTGCCAAACCGTTACCAATCGCAGTACCATCATCGATCATTCCGCTCTTCACGCTACCCAGCAGACTGAGCAAGGATCGTTTATCAGTGGTCAGCGGGCATTGTGTAAAGCTCTCACCCGCAAATACGACCAACCCGATCCGGTCGTTGGGACGGTCCATAATGAAGTTCGAAGCCACCTCTTTAGCGGCACCGAGACGATCCGGTGTAAAGTCGCGGGCCAACATACTACCCGAGACATCGACCGACATGACAATGTCAATACCTTCAGTCGTGCTGTTCGAATTGTGTTCGGCACTTTGAGGGCGGGCCAGAGCTACCGCAATCAGAATAACCGCCAACGAACGCAACACGATCGGCAGATGGCGCAGATAATATTTCATCGAACGGGGAACACGACGCACGCCATCTACCGTCGAGATACGCATTGTCGCTCCACCGCCTTGGCGCAACCGATAGATATAGTAGGCTACCATCGGCACAACCAATACCGATAGCCACAACAATTCTGGATTAACGAATCTTATAATATCCACAATCTTTTTCTTCTTTACTTCGTTCTCCGGCTTTATACATTGGCCGGTTCCCACCACTTTAGTTTACCCGCCTGAATTCCGCATTGGGTTTGAGCTCAAAAAGCAACTGTTCAAGCGTAACCAATTCCGGTTCATTACAGACAACCACGTGTCCAATTCCTCTCACCTTCGAGCCCTCTTTGTCCAAAATTGCTCCACAGAATTCAGATCCTCGTCTAATCCCTTCGCTACAATTTCCTCCGTTCAGCCTCTCCAGTTCACTTGATAAAGTAAAGCTCTTCACCAGAAAAGCATCCTCAACAAAAAGCTGCACAAAAAACAATTTCGTACTACCAGTTCTTTCCAGAAGGAGCCACAGCCCGTGCTTTACGAGCCTCAACCTTCTTCTTGGTATTGTCTTCATTGCTCTGAACGGCGTCCAACATCCGATCAGCCTCCTCCCGACTCATCCGATTGGGTTGAGACTGGCCATCTCCCTGTTCTGGATTCTGTCCCTGAGGATTCTGACCGTTCTGATCCGGATTCTGCTGTCCGTCCTGGTTTTGATTCTGATCGTTGTTCTTATCCTTATTCTGATCCTGTTGATCATTATTGCCATTGCCCTGATCCTTCTTGGGCGGCTGCTTTTGATTATTCTGATCGTTCGGATTATTCTGGTTTTGATTTTGATTATTGTTCTGGTTGTTCTGATTCTGATTGTTCTGGTTATTCTGGTTGTTGTTCTGATTGTTATTCTGCTTCATCAGCTCCAACACATAGGCCAAATTGTAACGGGCTTCATCATCATTAGGATTGCGTCGCAAAGTATTTTTGTAGGCTTCCGCCGCCTCGGGTAACTTCTTCATTTGGAAGTAGGTATTACCCAAATTGTAATACGCATCGGGAGCATGCATCCCAGCCACATCATCCCGCGCAATCTGCTTGAGAATATTGAGCGCCTCTTCGTACCGTTTCTGTTTGTAAAGCACATCTGCAAGATTAAACAGGCCTTCATAGGTGGGATTCATATCCTGCGCTTTACGATATTGAGTTTCGGCTTCCGCATACTGCTCTTTCTCGTAAAGTTTATTTCCAGAACGCAACACACGCCGTTCGGGATAACGTTGTGCCCACGCCGACTCTACTCCCAAGCCGATCAACACCAGGATTCCCCATGCAATTCTCCGTATCATCGCCGTTTTCATGCCTGCTCCTCCTTCTTAGCGTTATCATCCTTCAAATCCTCCGCACTCATATCAACTGACGGCCGACTAGCCACAACACTATGATAGGTTGGAGTGTACTCATCTGCAACAGGTGGCATAAATTCCGTTTGCGATCGTTGCTTGATTGAGTTAGCATCGGCAGGTGATGAGATTGACTCGTAAGATCCGGCCGCATTCTGAACCGTTGGGGTTTGCACGGATTGTTCCGCACCTGTTCCCTGCGAACTCACTACCCGCTGATCCGTAATCGGCTGAGAAGTGCTCTGCGGCATGCCCGACGCTTGCGACACGACAGGCGACTGAGGCACAACGGTGGACTGCATCGCATTCACTCCGCTCTGCCCTCTCTGTCCGTTCCCGTTCTGTCCACTCTGTTGCTCGGCTGGTTGCTCTTTCGTCTCTTCAACAAAATAGTATGCATCCTGGTAAGCATCTTCGTTCTGCTCGGGATCGGGTTCGAGTTTGGCAAACTTGACAAAATCGGCCACTTCAAGCAAACGCTTCAGGCGTGCAGCCGAACGCTCTTCGACAGCCAGCTCTCGAATGCAAGCCAAAATTTCAGCCGAAGTCATCTCCATCGCCTGGAAATGGTAACGACCAACCAGATATTCACGCAGGATTTCGGTCAAACCGGTATAATACTGCTTGGACTTACCACATTGCCAGAGCTTTTGGGTATGCAGTTTTTCAAGCTCCTTGATTGCCGTCACGTGAGGAGGATCGGCCGGTCCCCGCAAGGCAGCCAATAATCCTTTACCCCGTTTAAAGAGCAGCAGATAGATGACCAAAGCGATAATCAGGGCCACCACCAACCCAATCAGCATATAACCGCTTACCTCGCCAAAGCGCAACGGAATAGGCATCGGAGGGCGAATATCATAAATGGTGTTATTGACCGTATCAACGGGCGGAGCCATAACGATCAGCCGTATAGAATCGACTGACCAGACCGTATCGACAATATTTTTGTCGGCCCACAATGCAGGAAACTTACCCATCCGATAATCGGCAGGCGAGAAGCAAGTGAGCAGGTATTCGCAACTCAGGTGCTCGCGACGTCCCTGACGTACTGTATCAATACGAGATTGCATCAGGATCTCCAGCGAATCGGCCAAACGACCATTTTCAAATTCGGGGAAGCCAATCATCTGCATCACATCTTTGTCCACCTCGATCCGCAATTTGACCCGTTGACCGATCAGAATGGTGTCGGCACTAAGTTTTGCCCGCACAACAGGAGCATCGTTTCGTCCCTTGCGGGTAGTATCGACACTGTTGCGAGCCACAATCGAGTCTATTTGGGCTGCAGCCTCGGCACGCGACGGCAGCGCTCCCTGTGCCCGAGGAGCCATCAACAGCCCCGCCACATAGAAGCCCGCAGCCATCAACAATACAACGGTCCAGCGACACATATATCTCCAAAACATCTTTTGCATCATCTGCGCTTAAAGAGTTTCATCAACGATTTGACATAATCTTCATCCGTAGCAATACGGACATTATCCACACGAGCGCGACTCAGTGCGTGGTCGATCAGTGTATTGGTTTTTGTCCAATGGTCGGCATAGGCCTTTCGGGTCGAGGCTGAAGAGGTATCGACCCACACCTTTTCTCCAGTTTCGGCATCCTGCAACTCCAGGATTCCCACATCGGGCAAACTCTCTTCGCGCCGGTCATAAATACGGATACCGACCAAATCATGTTTACCGGAGGCGATCTTCAAAGGGTCTTCAAAACGGACCCGCTCCACACCATCACAATCCATAAAGTCGGACAAGACGAAAGCTGTTGAACGTTTTTTGAGCACGTTGGTCAGATAGTGCAACGCTTCGCCCACATCCGTACCGGTTGCCTGGGGGGTAAACTCGATCAGTTCACGGATAATCATCAGAATATGAGCCCGACCCTTCTTGGGCGGAATAAATTTCTCGACCCGGTCACTGAAGAAAATACAGCCCACCTTATCGTTATTCTCGGTAGCCGAAAAGGCCAGCACGGCAGCAATCTCGGTGATCAGATTCTTTTTGAGTTTGGAGGTCGAACCGAACAGGCGCGATCCACTCACATCGACCAGCAGCATCATGGTCAATTCGCGCTCCTCTTCATAGACCTTGACATGTGGAGCACGACTCCGGGCGGTTACATTCCAATCGATGTCACGCACATCGTCACCGATACGATACTCGCGCACCTCACTGAAAGCCATACCCCGTCCTTTGAAGGCACTGTGATACTGCCCCGCAAAGATTTCATTGCTCAGTCCGCGCGTCTTGATCTCGATTTTACGAACCTGCCGAAGTATGTCGTTGCTATTTTCGCTCATGTTGTTTCACTTTGCACGACTTTCGTGCTTTGCATCCTTATTCATGCTATACGCCACAATCCTGACGCTCAACACATCTTACACCAAAGGTTTTTCGGGTATCATACCCACTCTGGAGCTACCGTTGAAAAGCTCAAAATCGGTCCATCGATCTCATCTTCATCGACGGTCTCAATTTCATCACTCATTCGGATACGGTACCGGGAATATGCCAAATATCTTGTAAAGCCTTTCCAATGCATCCTTCGTCTATTCCTCACACTATGGAAAAACTCATCTCAAAAACCTCATCTAACTGAATGCAGGACTACACCTCACATCTAATCACATCTGATCAGACCCCAACGTTTGCACTACGCTGCCGACCAGATTACACAAGGCTATTGCACAGGCTCTTCCAGTAGCAAGAGATGGCAGCAAGATTAGGGCACCTCGACGTTATTCAGAATCTGAGTGATAATCTCTTCAGTAGTCACATTTTCGGCCTCGGCCTCATAGGTCAATCCGATACGGTGACGCAACACATCGTGACAAACTGCACGCACATCTTCGGGAATTACGTAACCTCTCCGTTTGATGAACGCATAGCTCTTCGCCGCTTTGGCCAACGAAATTGAGGCACGAGGAGAACCACCATAGGCGATCAATGGTGTCAGCGACTGCAGATTATTGTACTGCGAAGGTTCGCGGGTCGCGAAGATGATGTCCACAATGTATTTCTCGATCTTCTCATCCATGTAAACATCATTCACCACAGTACGGGCCTTGACAATATCCTCAGGTTCGATCACCCGATTGGGTTTCGGGAAGGTTCCCAACAGATTAAGGCGCATAATATCGCGCTCTTCCTGTTTTTTAGGATAGGTGATGCGCGCCTTCAACATGAAACGGTCGACCTGTGCTTCAGGCAGCGGATAGGTACCCTCTTGCTCCAACGGGTTCTGGGTCGCCAATACGAGGAAAGGTTCCGGCAATTTATACGTCTCGTCACCGATGGTCACCTGCCGTTCCTGCATCGCCTCGAGCAGAGCACTCTGCACCTTGGCCGGAGAACGGTTGATCTCATCGGCCAGAATAAAGTTGGCGAAGATCGGGCCTTTGCGTACGGTAAACTCTTCTCGTTTCTGCGAATAGATCATGGTACCGAGCAGGTCAGCCGGCAACAGATCGGGGGTAAATTGGATTCGACTGAATTTGGCATCTACGGCCTGAGCCAGCGTTGTAATGGCTAAGGTTTTGGCCAAACCCGGCACACCCTCGAGCAGGATATGGCCGTTTGCGAGCAGACCGATAAGCAGGGTGTCAACCAGATGTTTCTGACCGACAATCACTTTGCTCATCTCCATATTCAGCGTATCGACAAAAACGCTTTCGCGTTCGATACGTTCGTTGAGCTCTTTGATATTGATTACCTCACTCATTATTTATATGCTATTATCGTTTAAATTTCTTTTGTGCATCCGCCCCACCGACACCATGTCACAGAGGCTTATCCTTGTAAAGGTAGTTTTTTAACGGCAGAGATGCAAAAATATTATAAAATATCTCAGCTTAGCCACTCCACCACGCTCAAACAGAGATTATATAATCATGGTTATCTGACATTGTATTCATTTAAATCATGTGACCACGTAAACCATTATCACAAGAGTTCAATCCTTTTTGAGTGGGAGTAGGCGAAACCCAATCATAACCTTATAACCTCATAATCGCTACCGAAGATACTATTTGACGACATTTACAAGGCGAGCAACAACAATAACTACCTGACCTGGATCATCAAAGCTATACCAACGACCATCAACACTACACCAGCTTTCTTTTTGCTTTTCACACTCTCTACCCTTTCTTCCTCCGCCTCTTCTTTTCATTTCGTTCCCCTACTCTGCACGACACTCCCAAAGCACATCTTTCCGAACCTTCAAATCTCATGCAGCCACACAAGAACACTTTGAATCAATACTTGATCTACTCCAGGATTCACAAAACCCATTAGCGCAATCCGATATGTTATGTCCGTTCTGTAAAATCACGGCACAAGACAACAATATTTGACAAAAAGTTTTTGACGGTTGCGCGGGTGCGGTGGTTTGAGTACCTTTGCGGCCGTGGAGGAGACCCAATTTTCCCTCCCGAATGACAAGATGTCGGACTATATCCAAACCCTCAATCCCACCCAACACGACGCAGTGGTCAACTACCAGGGTGCTTCGTTGATTATTGCCGGCGCCGGTTCCGGTAAGACCCGTGTATTGACCTGCCGCATTGCCTATATGCTCTCTCAGGGCGTTCCGGCCAGTTCTATTCTCGCACTTACCTTTACCAACAAGGCAGCACGTGAGATGCGTGAACGTATTGACACGCTGGTACCTGGCGGGATGAGTCGTCGGTTGTGGATGAGTACCTTTCACTCGATCTTTGCACGCATTCTGCGTGCCGAAGCCGACAAGTTGGGTTATCCGTCATCGTTCACGATCTATGATGCCTCCGATGCCAAGAATCTCGTCAAACTGGCGATCAAGGAGCTGAACCTTTCTGACGAAACCTATAAGCCCAACAACATTGCGGCCCGCATCTCGAAAGCAAAGAACAATTTGGTTACCCCACAGGCTTACGAGGCGAACAGCTCTTTACAGGCCGAAGATCGGGAGTTGCGAATTCCACAGTTCCTGGACATTTACAAGCTCTATATGCGCAAATGCCGCGAAAACGGAGCGATGGATTTTGACGACCTGCTGCTCAATACCAATATCCTGATGCGTGACCGGCCCGATGTACTGGCCAAATATCAGGAGCAGTTCCGTTACATTCTGGTGGACGAGTATCAGGACACCAACTTTGCCCAATATGTCATCATCCGCCAGTTGGGAGCACGTCACGGCAATGTTTGTGTGGTGGGAGACGATGCGCAAAGCATCTATTCGTTCCGGGGGGCAAAGATCGAGAATATCTTGCGCTTCCAGCAGGATTTTCCGGGAGCCAAGCTCTTCAAGCTGGAACAAAACTACCGTTCGACCCAGACGATTGTCAATGCGGCCAACTGCGTAATTGAGAAAAATCAACGTCAGATCCGCAAAAAGTCCTTCTCTGCCGCAGAGAAGGGAGAAAAAATCCGGGTTTTGAAAGCATACACCGACAAAGAGGAGTCCTCTTTGTTGGCATCAGATATCTATACGACAGTCCGGACACACGGCGCCCAATTCAGCGACATCGCCATTTTGTATCGGACGAATGCCCAATCCCGCGCTTTGGAGGAGGCTCTCCGGACCCGCAACATCCCCTACAAGATCTATGGCGGCATGTCCTTTTACCAACGCAAGGAGGTAAAAGATCTGCTGGCTTATGTGCGACTGGTGGTCAATCCGCGTGATGACGAGGCACTACGTCGCATCATCAACACTCCGGCCCGAGGGATCGGAGAGGTGACAATCAGCAAGATTGCGGCAGCCGCTGCCACCCACAACTTGAGCATGTGGGAGGCTGTAAGCACCTTAGGGGTATCGGAGATCGGCCTATCAGGAGCTGCAGCCAACAAAGTCGCCCAATTCGCTAAAATGATCGGTGAGTTATCCGAGATGCGGGCCACGACCGAAGCCTACACGTTGGGTTTGGAGATTGCCACCCGTTCGGGACTGATCGGCACCTACAAGATGCAACAGACTCCGGAATCAATCAGCGCGCTGGAAAACATCGAAGAGTTACTCAACTCCATCCGCAGCTATGTCGAAGATCAGGAGCGGGCGATAGCTGAAAACACTGCTTCGGATGAGGCACCTGCACCGGGCATGATCCAGATTGACGAATGGTTACAGAATGTTTCGCTGCTGACCGACATGGATAACGAAAAGCCCGAAGAGTTCAACAAAGTGACCTTGATGACGGTTCACTCGGCCAAAGGGTTGGAGTTCGAGTATGTCTATATTGCAGGATTGGAGGAGAATCTGTTCCCCAGTCTGATGAGTCTCGGCTCTCCGGAGGGGCTGGAAGAGGAGCGACGGCTCTTTTACGTGGCACTCACCCGAGCCAAACGGGCAGCTGTACTCTCTTTTGCCGAGTCACGTTTCAAATGGGGAGAGATGAGCTTTAGCCGCCCGAGCCGTTTTTTGGGAGAGATCGATCCGTGCTATCTCGATGTACAATTCGATCTCGACTGTGATCCCGAAGAGGATGAAGATTCGTCTTCGGCCTATGGGCGTGCTGCCGGAGGTTATGGCCGTGGAGCACACACATACGGAACAAGTCGAACCGGATATGATTCCACTCGCAGCAGTTACGGCGATCGCTCCCAATATGGAGGCTATACTGCTGGCACCGGACGAAACAGTTATGGAGGTTCCGGCAACGGCCGCACCAGTGGTTACAGCGGCAACACCCGCAATGGCAGTTATGGCAGTTCTCGCAACGGAAGTTACCAAGCCAACGGAGCAGCTGCTCCTCGCACCTATTACCCCTCACGTGAGCAAACTCCGCAACGGGTAGAACCGCTCAAACCGGGAGGACGTCTCCGCAGCATCGACGCCCGTCCTGGTGGTCCGCTGACCAACCGTCCGACAGCGACAGGTTATGCCGGACATATGGGAATATCATCAACGCCCCAGGGCATGGGACAACCACGTACTGCGACCTCTTTCCCGGGTGGCACAGCCGGTAACGGAATGGGGAACGCAGCAGGCAGCAACATGCCATTTTCCTCAGGAGCCGCCACTTCCCCTGCTGCTTCCACCTCATCGAATGGAGGAGCTTTGGCAGTAGGCACTCGCGTGGTCCATGCCAAATTCGGACAAGGAACCATTGTTGCCATTGAGGAGTGGAGCAACGACACCAAATTGACTGTTGATTTTGGGCCAGCCGGACGCAAAGTGCTTTTACAGAAATTTGCCCGGTTGCAAATTTTATAGGTTATACCTGCCGATGGCCTAAAGCCCAGGAATCAAACCTATTCGCCCGAGCCGATAAATAAACAAACTGACAAAAAAAATAACTATACACTACTCAACCAACATCTTCCAATGATGTAATCCACAGACCATAACAATTGCGTCCTTACTGAGAAATTTAAGTGCCTGTTATAAAACATCCACAAAGTTGATTTTCAGAGGAAGCAGCTCCATAACATCGAATTGGGGTCTGCGACCAAAATCAGGCAACAAACGGCGAACATCATCAGATTTGAGAAGAGCGGGTGCAAACAATGACTAACCGTTTCAACGAAACCATATAACCATTCAGAGTTGACGTTTAACCAAATAAGATAAATAAATCGACAACTACCAACTGCTAACCTCGAAACATCGAACCGACTGCCATACTGTTTATCAAACTCACACCATATGCAAGGAATTGTTTGGATTCTGTTTTTCTACCTGTTGGGCTGTGTAGTCGCAGCTCTGACCGGTAATTTCATTCCCGGAAGCGTTGTAGGCATGTTGTTGCTGTTCGGCGCACTCTCTTTAGGATGGATTCGCCCGTGGCGGATGAAACGGGCTGCAGGCTTTTTGCTCGACAACATGATGCTCTTTTTTATCCCGGTAGGAGTTGGATTGATCGCCTCATATTCGTTGGTGAGCAAATACCTGACTGCCATTTTGGTTGCATCTATAGTCAGTACGGTATTGGTGATTATCGTGGTCGGCATCGTGGAGCAAAAGCTCGAAGCAAAAAAAGGGAGCGAAAACGACGACGATCAACCAGACAATGGAGTTGAGACTTTGCCCACAGACAATCCCATTGACAATAAGCCCACAACCGGAGAGGAGCAAACCATTGCCCCCAAAGCTACTGCGGCTAATACGGATACCATGAGCAGCACGACAGAAAACGAGACACCAATCAACAAAACAACTGACATTTCTGCCCATACAATATCCGACCTTCCTTGCGAGTCAAATACAAATCCGGAAGAGCCCGCCTATTCGTCGTTCCATTCCACAAAATCCGATAGTCATGAATGAGATTCTCTCCTCACAGACCTTTTTGCTCACATTGACCCTTTCGGTCTATCTCGGTTCAATGTGGTTATACAAAAAAGTTCGATTCGCCCTGTTTCATCCGCTACTGGTTTCGATGGCGATTTTGATTTTATTTCTGAAACTTTCGGGCATTCCCTATGATCTGTTTATGCAGCGGATCGAGATTATCGATTTCATGCTCGGACTTTCGGTTGTTGCCTTAGGCTACCTGCTTCACGAACAGATTTCTCAGATTAAAGGCAATGTGATTGCTATTGTAACCGCCATTCTGGTTGGCAGTGCAGTCGGAATTGTCAGCGTAGCCTTGATTGCGAAGGCGATGGGCGCAGAACAGGCTGTTGTCGCTTCACTCGAACCGAAATCGGTCACCACTGCCATTGCGCTGAACGTTTCAGCCCAATCGGGTGGCATCCCAGCATTGACAGCTGTCGTGGTTATTCTGGTAGGAATTTTCGGAGGTGTTGCAGGGCCTTTCATCCTTAAAAAAATCGGTGTAGAGAGTAAAATAGCCAAAGGGTTGGCGATGGGTGCAGCCGCACATGCGATGGGCACGGCACGGGCCATGCAACTCGGGGCCGTCGAGGGAGCTATCAGCGGTCTGGCAATCGGATTGATGGGGGTTGCTACGGCAATTCTCGTTCCTCTGATCGAACGATTGCTATAAACCAAACAACCTCTATTTTACAAGGTTTATAAACGACTCATTCCTAACCTTATTAGATCATTTGGCGCGCTCCAATAATAAAGTCATTGATTGGATTGCGTTTACATACAATTCGCCACAAAGGAATCTTTACCACTGCGAGCAAACTATCACAATCGCTGCACATAGTCCCAAATTTCAAGCATTCACCCACCCAATCACCCACATTCGCCTAACTAAATCAATACCAACGATCAATCACATCTTTCGATTCGTTTACCCCTTTACCCATTAAATAAAATCTACAAATCGGGATATTCCTCTGCCAGTCAGATCGAATGTCCTGATTTGTTTTTTATTTTGTCCCTGGATATTCAACGCCAAACGTACTATTTAAAATAGGCTATATTTTATTTGGTTTACAAAATAAACTTATTTATATTTACAACGAATCAAACAATAGATCTATAGCATCGGACAACAAACAACACAACCTAAAACCTACTATTATGAATGAGAGACAGATGACACACCAAGAGAGTCTGGCCATCATCTCGACGATGATAGCTGTGACACAACAGAAAATGCAACAGAGCGGCAAGGGACAATTGCTGTTATGGGGCTACCTTTCACTACTGACAACGGGAGTTGTAACATTGGCGGGAGTTCTCGGATGGGGAGCGAGCGGTTGGCTTTGGCTGATCCTTCCGGCAGTCGGATTACCTCTTTCATGGTTATACGACCACAAATATCCCCAAGAGGTCAGCAGCTGGCGAGACAAAATCATCGGCAAAATATGGACACTCTTTGCTGTTTTGTTCTGCATCGTGCCCATTATTTCGCTTGTAGCCCAACAACCTCAAAACATCTTTTTCATTGAGATGCTGCTACTGACGACCGGCTCAATACTGACAGGGTCCATTATAGGTTACCGCACCATGTTTACAGGTGGGATCATCGGGCTAGTCATCGTCTGCATAAGTTGCTTGTTTCCTTCGAGTTGGCAGAGCATGGCAATCACGTTATCATTAATTTTCATTGTCACGTTGATTATTCCGGGGCATGCAATCCGCACAAAAAAAGAAGGTCATGTTTAAACCGCTTGATCCCCTATTACATTCCGAGCTCAGACTCGGCATTATGTCAATTTTGATGAATGCTGAAAGTGCCGATTTTGTTTTTATTCGGGAGGCTACCGGTGCAACGGCAGGCAACCTGAGTGTGCAAATTGACAAATTAGCCACAGCAGGCTATCTTACTGTTCGCAAGACATTCAAGGGGAAACGTCCCCAGACGCTCTGCTCAGCGACACAACAAGGACGAGATGCCTTTGCCTCATACATCGAGGCGTTGAAAAGTTATATCATCGCTGACTCTTTCAAAGAACAGTAAAAAATCAAAGCCAATATTTGTTAAAAAAAGGGAGCTTGAACTATAGTTGCCACTATTCATTTTTACATCAAACCGACAAAGTTTCCCTCAATCAAAACTACCGATCGGTACACTCCCTACCACCTCATACACAATATGGGCACTTTGCCTCAAACGACAACGGGACTACCGCCAACATATATTCGCGAAATACCAGATCCAACTAAAACGTACTCAAAAAAGAGCCCTAATACCATCTATCAGGACTCTTTCTTTTTTACTTTTGTAAAAAGTAAAATCAAGGTCCGAACATGATGACGACACAAGAGCGATACCGAGGCATTATCGGATGGTTTCAGCAGCACATGCCGATTGCCGAAAGCGAACTCCATTTTGACAACCCCTACCAACTGCTTGTCGCGGTTATTTTATCAGCCCAGTGTACCGACAAACGGGTAAACATGACCACACCGGCTCTGTTCGACCGGTTCCCGACACCTCAACAGATGGCCGAGGTTGATCCCGAGGAGATTTATCCCTACATCAAAAGCATCTCCTACCCAAATAACAAAGCCAAAAATCTCTCCGCTATGGCTCGGATGCTGTGCAGCGAATTCGGTGGCGTTGTACCTTCGGAGATTGATCAGCTGCAACGTCTGCCCGGTGTTGGGCGTAAAACAGCTAATGTAGTGGGGATTGTTGCTTTTGGCAAGGAGGCAATGCCCGTGGACACTCACGTATTCCGAGTTTCGAATCGGATCGGACTGACAACCGATGCAAAAAATCCACTGCAAGCCGAGCAGCAACTGATCAAGGGGTTTCCATCCGAATTGCTGCCGGTTGCGCACCATTGGTTGATTTTGCATGGACGTTATGTCTGCATGGCTCGGAAGCCACATTGCGAAGCGTGCGGACTCACGACCTGGTGCAGGTATTATGCATCCGAACACGCAAAGCCCGCATCTTCGCAACCAAAACAGTCCCAACTTTCCGATCCGGCCGCAACAAAAAAAACAGGCACGGCAAAATCAACACAACCACGCAACAGCAAAACTTCACCCCGCAAGCGTAAAGATCAAAACGCACAAAAGTAGAAGTGAGGACGCTGTTTTTCTGTGCAATAGGATTCAAGATCATCACATCTTCGCATTACAGCGCTGATTTTGCGACCCATCATGCTGAATAAAACAGCGCAACTACACATGAAACAGGGTGAATTACCGTTAATATTACAACCGTTGTGACGTTTTGTTTTTCACACATAGTTGCGTACCTTTGAAAGTTGAGCAACGATAAAGACCACCTATATGACACTCACACCCGAAAAGTTAGAAAGTTTACGCGAGCTGATTAACGGGGCGCCTCGCAAGATAGCATTGTTATGTCACACCAATCCAGATGGAGACACCATTGGAGCCGCATTGGCATGGCGTGCCTATCTCGAAAAGTTGGGCCATACCACCTGCTGCATCGCTCCGAATCGTTATCCCTATTTTTTGGAGTGGATGAGTGACATTGCCCAGATCGGTGTTTTCAAAGAGGACAGTGAGGGCATACTGGCCCGTTTCGTTGCGGAAGCGGACATCATTTTCAGCATAGATTTCAACCAGATCAATCGGCTTGACCGCTTGACGGACACCGTTCAAGCCAACACAACAGCCATTCGGGTTCTGATTGACCACCATCTCCATCCACCATTGGATGAATACACGTTACACTTTTCGGATACACATGCTTGCTCGACCTCATATATTGTTTATCAGCTCATCACAGCATTAGCCGGTCCAGAGGCACTCACCAAAGCTATGGCAGAATCGCTCTATGTCGGGATCATGACCGACACTGGCAATTTCGCTTACAGCAATCTCGATGCTGATCTATTCCGGGCCGTAGCTGCATTGATTGATCGGGGTATCAGTGTACCCTACATCTACAGTGCCGTTTACAACAACTTCTCGGAGGGTCGTATGCGGTTGATGGGATACATGCTCAACGACAAAATGAAGCTGTTGTGGAAACATGGAGCCGCTTATATGTGGTTGACGGAGGAGGAGATGCGCCGATTCAACTTCAAACAGGGGGATTCGGAGGGGTTTGTAAACTATCCGCTCTCGATCCGCGGCATTAGTCTCTCGGCCATGTTCACCCAAACGCAACACGAGATTCGTGTATCGTTACGTTCGCGCGGGGATGTAGATGTAAATGTTTTTGCGCGCCGCTATTTTGGTGGTGGTGGCCATCGTAACGCAGCCGGAGGCAAATCGTTTGTTTCTATGGAAGAGACGATTATGCATTTCGAGCGTTCCGTTGCAGAATACTTCGGAGAGTTACCTCCGACAGGAGCGGGTGAACTCGACCCCAAAAGTGCTACCGAAGAGCCGACGGTCGTTACCACACCGAAACCGTAACTCGTTATACATCAACAATTCGGCTTGAAGAACAAGATAGAGATTCTTGTCTCCATCAATAAAAACATAAATTTTACTACAAAAGACAGAGGAAAATTTCCAGACAAAAGGAGGGCTTTCGATTGATCGCCGCATTAAACTGCAAGAAAAGACCGGAGTTCTCATACAAGGAATTCATAAAGGGTTTGTTAGCCAAAAATTGAACAAACAAATCTTACAGCGGCAAAAGCTCAATCCGACTATCTCTCCACACCAAACAGGGAAGGACTTTTACAACAAATATTAACACTATCGACAGGGAACAAACCGGATTACGAATAACACCTGCACACTTAAAACGATTATACCAACATCAAGCATGGAAGTCACCAAATTCAAATATTCGCTTGACCGTCGCAGCAAACGCATCACATGGGGTATTATCGTACTTATCGTGGGGTTAGCAGTTGTGTCCCATTTTGTATGGGGAACCAGCTACATTCCTGCCTGGTTTCTACTTTTTTTACTGTGTATCATTACACTTTATATTCTGTCTTTTCCCCGTTATCTGACCATCGACGATGAAGCCCTGCAGATTCACTGTATCGTCGAGTTGACTCGCATCCATGTAGAGGAGATCGAAAAGATCCGCAGGATCGATCGGGACTATTTCAGACGAATGATTCCCTTGATCGGCAGTTATGGATTCGGGGGATATTATGGCTATTGGTTTCATCTCAGTGATTGGGAGATTTGCAAAGTTTACGCAACAGAACGTAAACAACTGGTGCTCATCGAAGATATTTATGAGGATATTTACATTGTCAGTTGTACCGATCCCGACCGTTTGATCGAGCTCTGCATGGAAGCGCGCAATCGCAAACGCAAACAGATTCGGAAGACTTTGGAGGCGGCACAAGAGGCTGCCACCCAACACACGGTAGAAGATCAAGAAAAGCAAGAAAAGGAGAAGGTCCCCGGGAAACAATCTTCAGCTCCAGCTTCTGACACTACTACTGACACACCCTCCGACACTTTCCAAAAACAACAGTCCAAAGAAGAGACAACCGATCATTCGGTAAAATCATAACTTCATGAGAGTTTCTGTAATCATATTTAAGAAGAGGAAACTCCTAACAAAAAACACAACGACAACACATTCAACCGACAACCAAATAGAGAATAAAAAATGCTGTTTGATCTCGATTTGATCCGTTCCGTATATGGAACATTTGCAGAACGCGTTGCGGCAGCCCGCAAAATTACCGGCAGGCCGCTGACGCTCGCCGAAAAGGTCCTGTATGCTCACCTGTTCGATGCAGAAGGCTCTACCCTTCCCTTGAAACAGGCCTACCAACGGGGTACAGACTATGTCAACTTCCGTCCCGATCGTGTTGCGATGCAAGATGCAACGGCACAGATGGCACTGCTGCAGTTTATGAATGCCGGGCGTGACCATTCGGCAGTTCCCGCATCCGTACATTGCGACCACCTGATCCAAGCCGATCTGGGAGCCGACAAGGATCTGCCTACGGCCAATCAAACCAACCGCGAAGTATATGACTTTTTGCGTAGCGTAGCAAATCGTTACGGCATCGGCTTCTGGAGTCCTGGAGCAGGCATTATCCACCAGGTCGTATTGGAAAACTATGCTTTCCCGGGCGGCATGATGGTAGGTACCGACTCACATACGCCCAATGCCGGAGGTTTGGGTATGGTGGCAATTGGTGTCGGTGGTGCTGACGCTGTCGATGTGATGGCAGGTATTCCGTGGGAGCTGAAAATGCCGAAACTGATCGGTGTCAAGCTGACCGGCAAACTGAACGGATGGGCCTCACCAAAAGATGTAATCCTCAAATTGGCTGGAATCCTGACCGTTAAAGGTGGCACAAACGCCATTATCGAATATTTCGGCGAAGGGGCAACGTCACTCTCAGCTACCGGTAAAGCAACCATCTGCAACATGGGAGCCGAAGTGGGTGCAACCTGCTCTATTTTCCCGTATGATGAAGCGATGGAACGCTATCTGCGCGCTACCGGTCGTGCTGAGGTCGCAGACGGAGCCAATGCACTGGGAGACAACCTTCGCGCAGACCAGGAGGTACTGACAGCCCCGGAAAAATATTATGATCGGGTGATTGAAATCGATTTGACTACACTTGAACCATACATCAACGGACCCTTTACCCCAGATGCAGCCCACACCATTTCGGAGTTCGGAGCCTTTGTTCGTGAAAAGGGCATTCCCCAGAAGATGGAGGTGGGATTGATCGGATCTTGCACCAACTCCTCCTATCAGGATATGGGACGAGCCGCATCAGTTGCTCGCCAAGCACGCGAGAAAGACCTGACCGTCAAAGCTGAATTCATTATCAATCCCGGCTCAGAACAGGTACGTTACACAGCGGAACGGGACGGTATTTTGGATGATTTGAAGGCAATCGGCGGTGTGATCATGACCAATGCCTGCGGCCCTTGTATTGGTCAATGGGCTCGCCACACAGATGATCCGACACGTCCCAATTCAATCGTCACATCGTTCAACCGTAACTTCGCCAAACGTGCAGACGGCAATCCCAATACCCATGCATTTGTTGCATCTCCGGAACTGGTAACTGCACTGACCATTGCGGGAGACCTGACCTTCAACCCATTGACAGATACCCTCACCAACAATCGTGGCGAGCAAGTACGGCTCGATCCGCCACAGGGAGATGAACTGCCCCGTCAGGGATTCGATGTAAAAGAGAACGGTTACATTGCCCCCGATCCTTCGAATCGCGGCGAGGTGGTTATTGACCCACAATCAAAACGGCTTCAACGACTCGAACCTTTTGCCCGTTGGGACGGGAACGATTTTACAGATCTGCGTCTGCTGATCCAGGCTGCCGGAAAATGTACGACAGACCATATTTCGATGGCTGGTCCCTGGTTGCGTTTCCGTGGCCACCTCGAAAATATCTCCGACAACCTGCTGATGGGCGCTGTCAACCGCTTTAACGGCAAGACCAACAGCGTTCTGAATCCGCTTACCGGAGCATACGAAGGGGTTTCGACCGTAGCCAAACAACTCAAGGCACAGGGGATCGGCTCGATCATCGTCGCAGAGGAGAATTACGGCGAGGGTTCATCACGTGAACATGCGGCGCTCGAACCTCGATTCCTGAATGCTAAGGTTGTTTTGGTTAAATCGTTCGCCCGCATTCACGAGACCAACCTCAAGAAGCAAGGTATGTTGGCACTGACCTTTGTCAATCCAGCCGATTACGATCGCATCCGTGAAGATGACTGCATTTCGGTAACCGGGTTGAAGGAGTTTGCACCTGGAAGCCGCATGACCATCACGTTACACCATAGCGATGGCACCAACGAAAGCTTTGAGGCTGCACACTCATACAACGAACAGCAGATTGGCTGGTTCAAGGCAGGTTCAGCTCTAAACAGCTAAAGCAAAGACAAGAGACAAAATTCATAAGCCTCTGAAGGCTTAACGCAATAAAAGAGGGTGTTGTTAGACAACACCCTCTTTTATTATATCGGCAACAGAGTTGCGCCCAACATACACCATGTTCCACGAAACAAGAACAATCCATCCCATTCCAAACATACATCAAGTTATTCTGCTCAGTTACACAACACGCAAAGCTAAGCATATGCAAAGCAAGAATCGTATATTCATCTGTTAACAACTACAATCATATATAAATACACATAACAATGAAATGAAGTGTTTATTAGTGACCAATAACTTTCCTCCAAGCTCAAGAATAGTTTAGCATGTCACACATGTCCTATTCACCTTAAAATCTTATCTCCGCCACTCGCACTCCATCCATCGCTCACAAATAGCACAGAGGCGTTTGCATATCACACGACGTCACTATCACATCATACCACCTGACACGCCCCTCACTTGCACCACAAATACCCAAGTGTTAAACGCATTGTTGGAATAAATTTTATTCACCAAACCGCCTACATGCGAAACTCACAATATAGGCCATGGATATAAAAAGAGCGGGCTGCCCATCTGGGCAGCCCGCCATATTTTGTTATCGGAGATTATCCGTATAACGATTCTCTGTTAGATTAGAGAGCCAAGAACTCTTGAGTACCGAAGAGTTTAGCAAACTCTACATCTTTCTGAGCTTTAGCTTTAAAAGAGCTATCTTTTGCAATAGCGCTCTTCAAGTTAGAGATTGCTGAGCTGGTGTTACCCTCACGCATAGCGATCACAGCTTTCAGGTAGTCAGCGTTAGCGCAGTCGCAGTCAGCCAACAGAGATTTAGCTTTAGCCAAGTTGCCATTCAGCACCTCAGCAACTGCCAAGTTGTAACCGTCGAGTGAACGAGCAGCCTCTGCGTAGTTACCCTCAGCGAGGTTAACCAGACCCATGCTCTTCTTAGCCTCAGGAGTATTCAGAGAAGAGAGGTAGCTCTTAGCTTTAGCAACATCACCGCTCATCAGAGCCAGAACACCGAGGTTGTTGGTGATGATAGGATCGTTGCTCAAAGTAGCAGCTTTCTCGATAGCCTCTTTAGCAGCAGCGTCTTTACCGTTCTGAGCCAGAACTACACCGAGGTTGTTGTAACCACGAGCGCTGTTGAATTTAGAAGCAGCCTCTTTGTAAGCTTTTTCTTTCAGAGCAGCGTCATCGGTCAGGGTTGCACCGTAGAGCAACTCCTCTTCGTTCAGAGCGCTGATGTTGTTCTGCAGAGCAGCTACGATTTCAGCATCGGTACGGCCTTCGATGTCAACGTCAGCAGAGAGTTTGGTGCGACGCAACTGGGGCAGGATCTCCTCAGCCAATACATCGAATACAGATGACATGTTGTGAATCTCCTCGTCACGTTTAACGGGGTTGTCATACATAGCCAGAACCTGGAGAATGAGGTCTTTGTCTTTGATATCAGAAGCAGCAACCAGTTCTTTGAAGCCTTCCCAGTCCTCACCGTAAGCTGCAACGTCATATTTAGCGTTCTCAACGTCTTTCAGTTTTTCGCTGATAGCTTTCTGACCGCTTTCGCTACGAGCTTTAGACAGTTTGTCGTTGAAGCTTACAGGACCATCAGGAGAAGCATAACCTTTAGCGTAGATGTTACCCAGGGTTGCACGATCTTTGTCTGAGTACTCTTTTACGAAGTCCTCGAAAGCTTTGATCTGCTCTTTGGTAAGCTCACCTTTACGAACGTTAGAACGGTTGATCTGATACATGATCTCAGCGTTCTGAGAGATAGTGGTTACACGTTTGAAGTTATCAGGCATCAAAGCCAGAGCGGCGCTGTTGTTGGCCATTTTCTGGATGGTGCTGATACCCTGAGCAACCGGAATTACAGCGATAGTAGTGAATTCGCTGTTTTTCTTAGCGCATTTACCCTCAACGCGAAGCTCCAGGGTGCTGAGGTCAGCACGAGAGTCGTAAGGGAAAACAACGGTCTGGGTGTAAGAACCACCCTCTGCTTTAGCGATAACAGTGTAGTTATCTTTCACCTTCTCGCCCTGAACGTATTTGGGAGTACCGGCGATTTCGCCACCCTCGAATACCAGAACCGGGGTAACCTTCAGGATAGCCTTCTTGTTGAAGTAGGCAGCAGGATAGGTTACAGTAATGTCAGCTGAAACGGTGTTACCTTTCAGAGACAGTACGGTCGGCACGCAGGTGATGTTCACATCATCGGCATTTTTAGCCATTTTCTTGTAGCAATTACAGCTAGAAAGCAGAATTGCTGCAGAAGCGAGCATCAAGCTTACTTTTACAAACCTTTTCATAATCTGTGTTTTAAAGTTAATGAAATATATCTTTAATTCTCTTTTTGCGCCATTACGGTTTATAACACAAATATAGAAAGTTTTTTTAATATTCTCACTTTCGGAGGATATTTTTCAACACTCTTTATCAGGCGTTTGCAGCCGAAGCGCGCAATTGTGTTATTTTTTCTCTTCGCGTTTGTCATCACGACGAGGATGGCGGCGTCCTTCATGGCGTTCGCTGCGCTCCTCGCTCTTGTCGCCACCAGGCAGCAACACTTTCCGCGAGAGTTTCAGCTTACCGTTTTTGGGGTCGATACCAATCAGTTTTACCTCGATCATATCCCCCTCTTTGAGACCGGTCTCCTCCATGGTTTCGTAACGTTTGTTGCCAATCTCAGAGATGTGCAGCAAACCGTCCTTGCCAGGCAGAATCTCTACGAAAGCACCGAAGGCAACAATCGAACGGATCTTACCGTTGTAAACCTCTCCGACTTCCGGGATCGCAACAATCTCTTTGATACGAGCCAGTGCAGAATCCAAAGCACCTTTATCTTCACCAAAGATATCCACATATCCTTTGTTATCCTTTTCGGTGATGGTAATGGTGGTACCGGTCTGTTTCTGGATCTCCTGGATCACTTTACCACCCGGGCCGATTACAGCACCGATAAACTCCTGCGGAATCGTGATCTGGACGATACGAGGTACGAAAGGTTTGTAGTCTGCCCGTGGTTCAGGAATCGTCTCAAGAATCTTGCCGAGAATGTGCATACGGCCCTGTTTTGCCTGTTCGAGAGCCTTAGCCAACACCTCGTATGAAAGACCATCTACCTTGATATCCATCTGGGTTGCCGTGATACCATCTTTGGTACCGGTCACCTTGAAGTCCATATCACCGAGGTGATCTTCATCACCAAGGATATCTGACAGGATGGCATATTTTCCAGTTTTGGTATCGGTGATCAATCCCATTGCAATACCTGAAACCGGTTTTTTGATCTTCACACCGGCATCCATCAACGCCAAAGTACCTGCGCAGACGGTAGCCATAGATGAAGAACCGTTCGATTCGAGAATATCTGAAACCACCCGAACTGCGTAAGGGTTCTCCTCTCCGACAGGAACCATCGGTTTCAGTGCGCGCCATGCCAGATTTCCGTGACCGATCTCGCGACGAGACAAACCGCGTGAAGCGCGAGCCTCACCAGTCGAGAAGGGAGGGAAGTTATAGTGGAGCACGAACTGTTCCGTTCCTTTCACCAATACCTCATCGATCTGTTTCTCGTCAAGTTTCGTGCCGAGAGTTACCGTAGACAACGATTGTGTCTCACCACGGGTAAAAATAGCGGAACCGTGAGCGCAAGGCAGGTAACCTACTTCGCACCAGATCGGACGGATTTCAGTAGTATGACGACCATCGAGACGGATTCCCTCATCGAGAATCATGTTACGCATAGCCTTTTTCAACACGTCATCGTGGAAATAACGTTTGATCAGAGGACGTTTTTCAACCAGTTCCTCTTCGGTGAATTGAGCGCAGAATTCCTCTTCGAGTGCCTCAAATTTTTCAGAACGCTCATGTTTTGCAGAACGCTCGCGGGCAATAGCGTAAGCTTTGTCGTAAGTTTCGGCGATCACCTTTTCACGCAAAGCCTCGTCATTGGTCTCGTGGCAATAGGTGCGTTTCACATCTTTGCCCAACTCTTTGCTCAGCTCCATTTGAGCCAGGCAGTGTTTCTTAATCTCGGCGTGAGCGAATTTGATAGCTTCGAGCATGTCTGCCTCCGAAACCTCTTTCATCTCACCCTCGACCATCAGAATGTTGTCGTATGTAGCGCCCACCATGATATCCAGATCGGCATTTTCGTTCTGGGTGTAGGTAGGGTTGATAACAAATTCACCATTGATGCGAGACACACGCACCTCTGAGATCGGGCCTGCGAAAGGCACATCCGAAACAGCCAGGGCAGCAGAAGCGGCCAAACCGGCCAGTGCATCGGGCATAATATCTTTTTCAGCTGAAATCAGGTTTACCGTCACGAAAACTTCAGCGTGGAAATCAGAGGGGAACAACGGACGCAATGCACGGTCAATCAGGCGGGCTACCAAAATTTCGTAGTCCGACGGGCGGGCTTCACGTTTGAGGAAGCCGCCGGGGAAACGGCCTGCCGCAGCATATTTCTCTTTATATTCGACCGACAGCGGCATGAAATCGCAGTCGGGTTTGGGCTCTTTAGCGGCCACCACTGTAGCCAGCAACATCGTATCGCCCTGTCTTACGACAACCGAACCGTCAGCCTGTTTAGCCAACTTGCCCGTTTCGATGACAATCTCGCGGCCTCCGCTGAGTTGAATCACCTTCTGTGTAGCGTTGTACAACATTCTTTTTTCTCTTTTTATTGTTTTGATCTCTTCTTCCTTCTTCTTGTCCTCCTCAAACTCCTGCCCACAGAAGAGGCAGGATATTGTCAGCGCTTTTAAGAGAATAAAGCTGTCCCTCGAAAAGGACAGCCCCATTCATCTTTTTGCACAATACTTCGGCGCCTATTTTCTCAGGTTCAACGCTTTTACGATGCTCCTGTACCGCTCGATATCTACCTTTTTCAGATAATCCAGCAGACGGCGGCGCTTACCCACCAGACGCAACAGCGAACGCTGTGTACCATAATCGTGCCGGTTTTTCTTCATGTGTTCGGTGAGGTGGCTGATACGGTAGGAAAACAGCGCAATCTGGCTTTCTGCTGAGCCGGTATCGGTGTTAGACTTCCCGTAGGTTTCAAAAAGCTCTTGCTTTTTGGCTGATTCTAAATAACCCATTTTAGTTTGATTTATTTGGTTAATTATCGCCTTGGTTACTTTCCCCTCAGAAAAAGTCTTCTCAAAGCGTGTGCAAAACTAATATTTTTTTCATAACCAAACAACTAATCCTCAAATTAATCGGCATTTAAACTTTTCACCAACTATTTTGCCCAACAAATAAGGCGTTTCAGCAAACCTGCGCCATTTTCACCACCTCAAAGAGGGCCGATGCAAACGACAATTAACATTTCGGGAGACACCTTCTACAACAGATTACGCCACTTTCTCTTTGTTGTCTTCCCAAACTTTTTGACTGGAAAAATAAGCATGGAACATTGCATTTAAATATGTAAATATGAAGTTGGAAGTGAACTACTCAATCGTTTACTTCCCTTTCTGTTTTCTGTTAATCCTTGCACATGCCACCGACACCACCAATACCCCTCATCTCATTATCCTCCAATATAAAAAACGGACAAAGAGCTATCCCTAAACTGCATCACGCCGAATAGAGATAGCCCTTTGGCAAATAATTACACAAATAAGTAAATCAGATTTAATCCATGAGTTCGCGAAGATCAATTCTCTCCACAACTTATAACCACTTTTTCCAACGGAAGAAGAGGTAAGTGAGGACCGCCACCAAAACCATCAACCCCAATGCAAAGGGATAACCATAGGTCCATTGCACCTCCGGGATATGGGCAAAGTTCATTCCATAGATACTTGCGATCATCGTAGGCGGCATGAAAAACAGCGCAGCCACAGTAAAGATCTTGGTCACGTTGCTCTGTTCGATGTTGATCAAACCGAGAGCGGTATCTTGCAGATAGTCCAAACGTTCCGAACTAAAATCGGCGTGATTGATCAGTGAATTGACATCCTTGATCATCAGGGTCAAACGAGGATAGACATCATTCGGGAAACGTTCACTTCGCTGAATACCCGACAACACACGCTGCCGGTCAAAAATATTCTCACGAATCAACATCGTATTCTCCTGCAGGTGGCTAATCCGTTTGAGAATCTCGCGATCGATATGTTCGCTGGTGCTCACCTCCTTGCTCAATACGGCAATATTCTTTGCCAACGCTTCGACCAGGTCGGCATCATAATCGATACGCACCTCCAGAATTGAAACCAGCAGATGGTACCCTGTCGTATAGGCCCGATAGTTCATTTGCAACCTTTTGGCCGCTTCGGTAAAGGTCCTAAATTCGGCATTGCGCACCGACACCAACACCCCTTCGGCAATGATAAACGACACCGGCTCAATGGCAAAGTTATCGGTATAGGGCATGAAAAAGTTGGAGTTGCAGATGATCGCATTCTCCGTTTCGGAATACTTCGATGAACTTTCGATCTCCTCAACCTGCTGCCAGGTTTGAAGGTTAATCTCCATGAAGTTTTCGACCGCTTTTTGCTCCTTGATCGTCGGGCTGAGCAGGTCGATCCACAAAATATCGTCATAACCCAGCTCGTCGAACAACTTGACATCGGCGTTGCGGACGATTTTATTGAATTGTTTGAGATAGATAGTAATCATGGCTTCGGCTCTTTTCAGTTGCTACTGCGCTTTCCTTTCCCGGAGTCGGACCGCCGGATCCAAACTCCTGCCACCAATTATCGATCAAAAATTTCAAAGACTCTTGTCGTCAACTCCTCCTCAACCGGCATCGCTACATTTGTTTTCAGAGCGTTATATTCTTTGTTCGCCCCCACAGTCAATCCACACCTAAAATGCAATAGACATTAATCCACTAAAATGCATCTTATAGTCTTATAGGCTAGATACCTGCTTTTGATGCTGATTCGATTTCAATAAATCCTATATTTGGCAATTTCAAGCACCGATCTTTTATTCAGACCAACCGATGCAGCAGACCAATACGCTCTTTGACTTTAACGACAAGTCTTCTCTTTTCCCGATCTTGTGGCGGCCTTATTGTTCGTTTAGGACTCTTTTGTCTCCCGTATCCGGCTGACAACAAGTCGTCGACAACGAATCTGGCCGCGAGGGGGACGGAGGGTCATACCTCCGGCCGAGCTGCCAATAAAGTTCCATCGCCCGACGTTTCGGAGCGTCGAGCACAAAATCAATATTCTTGGTCAAATAGTCCACAGCATAGGGGCGTGAGGCATATTCCGACCATGCCACAGCCTCCTGAATATGAGCTGTACCGTAGCGCAAGGCCTGTTCCAGCCGCTCAATATCTTCAGCGGGAACCGTATCACGGGCTACCCACGCCGCAAAAGCGAACGGGAGATTAGTCATTGCCTGCCACTCGGCAGCCAAATCGTACAGGTAACGGAATTTCGACTCATGAGTGAACACCTTGTCCCCAATAAGGATATATCCGGTTTTTCCTCCTTCTGTGAAGGAATAGTCAGTCAATGGGATCCAACGGGGCGAGATATGCCAACGTTCGGCCGCCAAAATGCGCGCCAACCGGATTGAAGTACGCGAATGAGAATCCAATCCGATCGTCTCCAACTCTTCGACCGGGTAATTCGATGCCAACACAACCGTACGCACCGGACCGTGAGCTCCGATACAGAATGGGGTAATGATATTCAGATTGGGGATTTCAGGAATGGCAGCCACCGGGATCAGGCCCACATTGGCTTCACCGTTGCGCAGAGCCTCGGCACAGAGCCTCGGCGGACACAACAACAATCCATCACGCAGTGTGCCACCTGCGCGGGAGATACCATAAATATATGGTATCGTATTGAGATACGATACGGCAACTATCCGGGTTTGCGTCATCATCCATACAGCAATCAAAATTGGTGAATACTCTTCCGAAGCTCAATGGCTTCGGGCTGCCTGGCAGAACGCGCGCCACAAGAAGGGGCGCTCTCCCGCAATGCGAAGGTAAGGAAAATTTTATTTACACAATCTCTGTTCTCTTTTTTCTTCGCGATTTTTCGTCAGTTACGCAACCGGACAGGCTCACAAACAACCATTTATCAACTTGGAAACACTAACCATAGCAACAACCTTCTCCGCTTCATCAACCTTATCAATTTCTTTTTACGTTTTGTTCCCTTGCCCCAAACTGTTTGTGTGCACAACATTGTCTTTTCCAACCTCGCAATGGCGCATCCCTTACATCAGCACAATCCCTCCCTCAGTTCCTCCTCCGTTCCGCCCCCCCCGACCATAATATGATGCTGCTACCATCTACCCGAACCGGGACTCACGATGAACCTTTCTCCTCGTTTTTGATCACCTCATAACCTCGTTACCGATGCGCCTCCAAAAGCCAAAACCATCCCCTATCACGCATATTGACTTTCACTCAACAGACTTCACCTCTACCCTGCTCTCTTAACAACCTACTCCGACATTTTCAAACAATCATCTACCTTATAACAATAGAGGTCCTGCCAACTCTTTATCTATAAACATCGAACCGCCCCCACATAGAACTATTCCCTAAATCTGGACTTCCTACCCCATTCCATGACAAATATATAGCTAACACAAATTTCATGACCTCGATCATCCAGATCCTTTAAAAAATTTATCTTTGTAAACAGCACGAGTCGTATCCGTCATTAACATTTAATTCTCCACATCACGGACTTTTATTGAACTCATAGGATTACATTTACGAATCACAAACTCGCAACTATCTGTCGCGATAAAACTGAAACCATGAATCTGCTTCGATATCTTTTCATCTGCTCTCTTTTCAACACTCTGCTGGCATGCTGCCCATGCAGAGGAGCCGCTTTCGAGATCACTCCTTGCTCTGCAAAATCAATGATCTCAGCCACCCTTGCCAACACTCCGGACAGCAACACAGCAACCTCTGCGCTGACAGCCTCTGTTTCTGACCAGAGTAGCGATGGAGCTCCAACGAAGGCATCCATAGACAAGGCTTTATCGAGCAGCGACACATCAACCGATTCATCCCTATTTCTGCTGCCGGGCACTGTAACGGCCACCGGCCGCGAATGCAAAGTATATACATTTCCCATCAACGGGGACATTATGCCGGCCCAACAACGGCTGGTCTCGAAATGTTTAACAGAAGCACGTGAGCAGGAAACAGATCTGGTCGTCATTCGCATGAACACTTACGGAGGATTGGTCAATGTGGCCGACTCGATTCGCACCATGATCCTCAACTACCCGACGCCGATCTGGGTGTATATTGACAATCAAGCTGCTTCGGCCGGGGCTTTGATTGCACTGGCAGCGGATCGCATCTACATACACCCGGGAGGCAGTATCGGAGCGGCCTCAGTCGTCGATCAGAACGGGCAGCCGATGCCCGACAAGTTTCAAAGTTTCATGAGAGCCACGATGCGGGCCACAGCGGAATCTCACGGTCAAGTGATCGAACGAATCGAGAATGGCGATACGATTCGTCGTTGGTGGCGTGATCCTCAAACCGCCGAAGCAATGGTCGGGCGTACCGTGGCAGACAGCACTACGGTCAATGTACTCACCTTCACCGCCTCCGAAGCGGTAAAAAACCACTTCAGTGAAGGCACGGCTTCCTCTTTAGAAGAGACCCTCGCACAAGGAGGCGTCGAAACATATACCCTAACCGAATATCGGCCCACTACGTTAGACCGCCTATTAGCCTGGCTGATGAATCCGGTGGTTCAGGGCATTTTTGTCATGATGATTGTCGGCGGCATCTACTTCGAGCTGCAATCACCCGGCATCGGATTTGCCTTAGTAGTTGCCATCCTCGGAGCCGTCCTCTATTTTGCTCCTCTATATCTCGAGGGGGTAGCCCAAAACTGGGAGCTGATTCTTTTCATCATTGGACTTGTGCTATTGGCTGTCGAGATTTTTGTTCTGCCGGGTTTCGGCATTGCTGGAGTTGCAGGTATCGTTGCCGTGATCTTGGGCCTGTCCTTCGCCGCTATCGATAATGACCTGCTGCGCCACCTACCTACGGGCGAAATTACTGTCGGCTGGATTCTTCAACCCATTTTGATCGTCATTATTGCCGCTACTGCAGCATTGATCGGAGGTCTATTACTGAGTAAACGTTTTCTCACCGGCACCACCCCGCTACAACGCAAGGTGGTCTTAACCGCTGAAATGGCTCCGGAACAGGGATACGTAAGCCATCCGCAGGTTGCTTCGGAGTTGATCGGCCAGACTGCCGAAGTTGCAGCCGTTCTGCGCCCTTCTGGAAGGGTGATTATTGACGGGATCTATTACGATGCCATCGCAGAAGAGGGCCAGTTCATTCCCCGTGGCAAGCAGGTAATTATCACCCGTTTTGAAGGAGGGGTAGTCTATTGCGCTCAACAAGATTGATTCATTTGCAAACTGCACCTTATTCCGATCAGAATTTCCCGATAACCAGAGAGAAAGAATTCATTTCTGTATTGAACTGCCTATCTCCGTCCACAGCACGAAGCAGGGCCCCCTGTTATTGATTGTATCTGAGAAGGAGGCAAACACACCCTAATGCGTATTTGTCTTAATCACGCCCCATGTCCCCACCGAAGCCAAGTTGAGATATTTCAAAAACGTTAACGTTGGAAACAGGCTCCTGCAATACAATCCAAATACAAGCAGGCATATCCCAGATTGGGATATGCCTGCTTTCGCAATAACCAATATAGCCATCGACACACCCAATCCTGGATTACATCGACATGGCTATATATCAATAAATATGCAGCTGTTCAATCACAAACAACAGCATACTCATCTACCCCGGAAACCGGCTAAGGACACCCTTCGGATCACGAATACTCTGTTGCAACCAACGATACAGCACCTCGTTACGATCTCGGATCGGCAGTTGCCAAGCTGCACGAGGCTGCATCCTATCACGTAATGCAACACCTCTCAACCCCTCTTCACCTGCTTCTGCTGTACAATTGTCCAAACCCTGCGATACAAGAGAATTTTCCACGACAACCGGTGGTTGCTGTTCAGCAGAATCGAGACCCAACATCCGCACCCGTGTTGAAAGCGTGTATAGCAAGATGGCAGCTGAAGCCGACACATTCAGGCTTTCGACCATACCACACATCGGGATCCGCAGAAATTCATCAGCCTCAGCCATCACCTCATCACTGATTCCCGAATGTTCAGTACCGAACACGAGGGCAAAAGGGCCCGCCCCCACATCGAAGGTCTGAGGGGTCGTATCGTTACAATGAGGTGAGGTTGCAACAATGCGATAACCTCTGGATTTCAAAGAGGTAATCAGCTCGGCAGTTGTAGGATGTTTATGAATTTCAATCCACTTATCAGTTCCCCTGACAATCTGCACATTGGGAGAGAAACGGCACAACTCCTCGATCGCGTGCAATTCTTGCACCCCAAAAGCTTCGCAATTACGGACCAAAGCACTGGCGTTCTGCGGATGGAACATATTCTCGGTACAGATGGTCATGTAGCGAGTCCGCTGCTCAACGGTTTTACATAGCGTCTGGTAGCGTTCGGGCAACATGAAACCCGAAAGATATTCAATCCTTCGGGTCAACATCTCATCTGAAAAGGCCGAACTATCTTCTATATTTTTCATCGTCTTCCAGTAATTTAAGATAACTCTCATATCGTGACGGACTCACTTCACCCCGTTCGAGAGCCTCCTTTACCGCACATCCCGGTTCATGGGTGTGGGTACAATTATAATAGGTACAACCTGGTGCCAAATGGAACAACTCAGGGAAATAACGAGCAATCTCCGCCCCGTCGAAATCGATCAGTCCAAACCCCTTGATTCCCGGCGTATCGATCAACCATCCACCCTCCTGAAGCGGATACATTTCCGAAAAGGTAGTGGTATGTTTACCTTTATGATGGGCATCGGAAACCTCTCCCACACGCACGTCCAATGTCGGATCGATCGCCCGGATCAGCGTCGATTTGCCCACACCGGAATTGCCGGAAAGCAGGTTGACATTATCCCGGAACAATTTACGAAGCGGAGCCAACCCCTCACCGACCGAAACGCCTATCTCCAAACCACAGGCCTCTCCAGCACGGGCAATAGTCTCGTCAAAAACACGCCCGCCCCAAAAACGCAACACATCCCCATGCGCTGCTGCCAGTTCAATCACATCATAGCCTGCATGCGTATAGGTGGTGATAAATTCATCGCGCTGCTGCTCCAATTCAGGAGTAACATAAAGATCGCTTTTATTGAGCAGAATCGTCACCGGGATATGGTAAGCCTCGGCTGTTACCAGGAAACGGTCGATAAATTCATTGTTGGTTGCCGGATGCACCAACGACACCACCAAAAAGGCCCGATCGATATTAGCTGCAATAATATGAGACTCTTTGGAGAGGTTGGATGCACGACGGATGATATAATTACGACGCGGATGCAACGAAAGGATGGTACCTGTTGCCCGGCTCGATGACGAAGATTGCGAAGATGTTTCAGTCTGTGCTGCAAGATTGACCACTGAATCTGTAGCTGTGGTTTCGGGCTGTCCATCGAATGGCTGTTCCGGCTCATAATCGACAATATCTCCCACAACTACCGGACTGGTGGAACGGCTGCCACTCAGCCGCAATTTCCCCCTCAGACGGGCCTCAACTGTAGTCTGTGATGCCAAATCATGCAATGTATAACAGCTACCTGTAGCTTTAATAACAATGGCTGTACGCATCTGTCGTTTTCTTATCGTTAACCTGTTTTCTCTCCAACAATCAACTTTTGGGGCTTAAAGCAAAAGAGATCATTGGCCTATCTCCATCCGGACACTTGCTCACAAAAAGCTAAAGACGACCTTGGACCTTGTGAATGACACTGTTTTTCCCAACTCAAGCACAAAATCCAACCGTTCTCCTTCACTCCGGATTTCATTCCGATATTTTGTCATTCGGCTTACCGAAAAAGGCTCAGTATCAAGAACCGAGAACCTGATCCCGAAGCTCCTGCAAATAGGGGAAGGCCAACTCGCCCACCTCTTTAATCGGCTTGTATAAGAAAGATTGCTCAATCCCTTTATTTGAGGTCCAATGGCGGACTTGGTTAGCCGATTCATACGTATTGATCAGGACATAAAGCAGCAGGGCCACCTTGATACCGCCCAACAACAATCCCCCGAGATGGTCAAAGACACCCAACCCGGCAAAACGAAACATTCCTCGCAACATCCGTCCGAGAATGGCCAATAGGACCACAATCACGATGAAGATGATCAAAAAGCCGGCGACCTGTCCCAACATATCCTCTGCTCCGATCCAACGGCCCACCGGTTCGCTGTAATGCCAAGCCAAATAAACACCGAGCAACAATCCGATAATTCCGGAAAGCTGCACTATGACACCCTTACTCCATCCGCGCCACACCCCGTATAGGAGCAATATACCACAAATAATATCGACAGAGGTCATCCTTGGATTTACGATTACTGCTCCAGTTCAATCCCTTCGCTCGCAAAAAACACGGAGAGAAATCAAATCGGCTTTCTTGGTTGTTCAGCTTGTTCTTTTCTACCCCCCTATTTCGCCCCTCAATTTCGATCAGGAGCAATAACAGCGGAAGTAATCTTTCTGCAAACAACCGATCGGGCTTCATCGGTAAGCAAATACCGACACTTCAGCTATAAAAGCCACAGAGCAAAATTCGTTACGAATATAGCGATTTATTTTCTTTTCACTATTTTTGTAAAGGGATTCATGGGGTCTCTTTGTGACTACAATCACAGCTGGGAACAACCTTTGTAAAACTGCTATCAAACATGGGCAGAGGCTCATTTTTCTCGTTTCACGTAGAAGGGTCCGTCCTCTGACCGATACAATACCTTTTCTTATGAAATCCACAATGAAAAGCGTTTTGAGTTTGGCCCTGCTGCTGGCTGCTCTTTTGGGAGGGAGTCTGCAGACACAGGCTCGTGAGGTCATCAACATCAACCGCAACTGGCGTTTTTTCAGCAACAGCCACACGAGCGACAACGCCACTGCTGTCAACCTGCCACACACCTGGAACCGTGACGCCATCGGCGGACACTCAGACTATTATCGCGGAGTTGGCAACTACCTCAAAGAGATAAAAATTCCCGAGGCATGGCGAGGCAAACGGGTCTTCATCCGCTTCGGAGCGGGAGGAACTGTCGCCAGTCTGGTTGTCAACGGACGGAATGTCGGAGAACATCGTGGCGGATACACCGCCTTCGCTTTCGAGCTTACACCCTACCTCCGTTTCGGAGAGACCAATTCCATTTGGGTCGTAGTGAACAATGCACCCCAGATGGATGTCCTCCCTACTGCCGGTGACCATAACGTTTATGGAGGTTTGTATCGCAATGTCGATCTGATTGTCACCGAACCGTCACTGATCCGCGCCACAGAAGGCGGTATCCGTCTTGTACAAAAATATGTATCCACAGAACGGGCCGCTGTAGATGCGACAATCCGTATCGACGGCCAACCCAATCGAAACCTGTTGGTCAATCTGGCCATTACGACTCCTCGCCTCGATACGATATTTTTCCAGGCCTCACGCTTCCGCGTCCCGGCCAATGGCACCGGATCCATTACAATCCCGATCGAGCTGGAATCTCCTACCCTTTGGGAAGGTATAGAAAATCCATATCTCTACAACGTAATTGTCAAATTAACCGACCAGGAATTCACGTGCGACTCTCTCAGTGTACCGATGGGATTACGCTCTATCTCTGTTGATCCGCAAGGAGGCTTCAAACTCAACGGCCGCCCGATGCAACTGCATGGAGTGGTCTATTATGAAGATCGTGCCAATGTCGGCCCCGCTCTGACGGCTTACCAAATCAAAGAGGATATCGATTACATGATCGAGATGGGCGTCAATGCCGTACGTACAGCTCCGGGCCCTCACTCTCAAGCTTTTTATGACGAGTGCGACCGTCGAGGACTGATTGTCTGGTGCGATCTACCTTTTGTTGGTCCGGCATACCTGACCGATCGCGGATATATCAACACCGAATCGTTCCGCGCCAACGGCAGACAACAGCTGCATGAGATGATTGCCCAATACGGCAACCACCCGTCAATCGCCATGTGGGGACTTTTCAACGATCAAAACATGCGGGGTGACGACCCGACCTCTTTCATCCGCGAGTTGAATGCACAGGCTCACAGTGAAGACCCAACCCGAATGACTGTCGGTACGAGCAACCAGGACGGACAGATGAACTTCATCACGCAGTTGATCGCATGGGATCACATTTTGGGTTGGAAAGAGGGTCTACCCTCTGACATATCGATTTGGTTGAAACAGCTGCAAAGCAATTGGAGCAACCTCAACTCCGGGCTGTGTTATGGTGCCGGAGCCAGCATCTACCACCAGGAAGACTCGCTGTACCGTCCCGACTACATGGGTAACTGGCACCCCGAAAGGTGGCAAAGCTACCTGCACGAGCAATATTATACCTTCGTGAAAGATGCGCCATATTTGTGGGGCGTTTTCATTGCCAACATGTTCGATTATGGAGCAGCCGACCGGGAGTGGGGAGACGGCACGGGTGTCGATGATCGTGGATTGATCACCTTTGACCGCAAATATCGCAAAGACGCCTTCTATTTTTACAAAGCCAACTGGAATCCGGACGAACCCTTTGTGTACATTGCTGAACGACGCTGGCACCGCCGCTCAAAGCCGGAGCAGACACTCAAAGTTTACTCGAATGCACTGGAGGTAGAACTTTTTGTCAACGGCGTATCGATGGGAACTCGGACAGGAGTCAATGGAGTATTCACTTGGGACAAGATCCGTCTGAAAGAGGGAATCAACAATATCGAAGCCCGCAGTGATTCCGGCATTGACTACACCCAGATCGAAATCGTGGAAGATAAGATCCACCACGGAATCATCTAACCGGGGCCAACAGAAAAATCGGATACTGCAACATCCCAGTTGACACCGAAACATTCCGGATCAGGTAAGGCAAAGCATATTGCCCGTAGGAGAGAAGATACACATCAACAAAGATTGCGCTGTGATGTGCGAACAATAAATATACGGACTACACTCTGAATGGACAATTGTCTGACACAACTTACACCTACCGGCAGATGTAAGTTTGAACTTCTGTGATGTATAAGTGTATAGGTTGATTGATTCCACCTCTTACGTGTACTAATGAATCTATTGCGGCTACCTCCAATTCACCGGCAACCAGTAAAAACCTTAAATGCCATTTTTTGCAAGCGCTAAAACTGTCATGACTGAACAAATTATTCCGATTCCTGCCGATACAAAATATTTTACCCCGACAAAACCCTTTCGCCTTGAATGCGGCGTAGAGATTCCGCTGACCATAGCCTATCACACCTACGGGACCTTCACCGGAGACAATGCATTATGGGTTTGTCACGCGCTAACAGCCAATTCTGAAGTTGCAGACTGGTGGCCACATACCGTCGAAGCCGGAAAATTTCTCGATCCGGAACGTTGGTTTACCGTTTGCGCCAACATCATCGGCTCCTGCTACGGAACCACCGGTCCAAACAGTATCAATCCCGCTACCAGTGAACCCTATTATGACCATTTCCCGCTGGTCACTGTCCGCGACATAGCACGTGCCCATTTGCTATTGGCAGACCATTTGGGCATTAAACAGGCACGAGCCATTATCGGCAGTTCAATCGGGGGCTTCCAGGCTCTCGAGATGGCACTCGAACGCCCCGGCTTTGCCCGCAAGCTGATTCTGATCGCTACTGCTGCCAAAGCGCAACCTTGGGCCATTGCGGCAGATGAAGCCCAACGCATGGCTCTCGAAGCCGACGGAACGTACGGACATCACACACCCGACGCCGGACGTAAAGGAATGGAGGCAGCTCGAGCCATTGGGTTATTGACGTACCGTGGTTCGTCTGCTTACAACGCGACCCAGCAAGAACATGACAATCCGGACAAAACCCACGGATTTCGGGCCTGCTCCTACCAACGCCATCAGGGTGTGAAATTGAGCAGACGGTTCGATCTATACTCCTATCTGCGCATCACCGAAGCATTCGACTCTCACAATGTAGGGCGCGGGCGAGGAGGAGTTGCCAGGGCCCTGCAAAGCATTGATGCAAAGACTCTAGTCATCGGCATTACATCGGACATTATCCTACCGGTAACCGAGCAGGTCACCTTGTGGCGTAACATTCCTGACAGCCGTATGGAATTGATCGTCTCAGAGTTCGGACACGATGGCTTCCTTGTCGAACACGCCAAACTCGATGCTCTTTTGCGTCCCTTCATCGAAAGTTGACAAATTGCCATCAGACCGCTTTTTTTCACATAAATTTCAATATCTTTGTAAATAGTTTTGTTTCGTAAGCCATTTGGCAAAAAGCTGATCACACAAAACCGGATCAAAACTGAATCAAGCTGGACCAACCACTTAAACAGGTCAGAAAAGTCAGATTCAGATGAACTTTATAGAAGTGCGAGTGCAGTCTCCGGCAAAGTTATTGCTTGAAAATTTGAGAAGTCGCTTAAATGGCATAACGTTTTTTGGCAACTGACTCAAAGCAAGCGAAGCAAAACCCACCTTGACCAGACGGTCATTGTATCTGGTTTGCGAGATCCATCACCTGCTGCTTTGTAAGATTGACCACAACAGCACGGGAGACAGGGTGAATTGATAGTAAGACTTGAACGTTGACAAACCTGACACGACCCGACTGTCAAGCATTTACATTCAATAAAAGAGCTAAAGAAGATACCGATGAAATTTTCTAATTCGTTAAATGTTCTCCTACTGGGATCCGGAGGCCGCGAGCACGCTTTCGCCCGTAAAATCGCAGAGAGCCCCAGTGTAGTCAAACTTTTCATCGCTCCGGGAAATGCCGGCACCGCTCAATGCGGTACCAATGTCGACATCAACCCCAACAACTTCGGTTCCGTTAAACAATTCGTACTGACGAATAACATCAACCTCGTGGTCGTAGGCCCTGAGGAGCCATTGGTACGGGGTATTGCGGATTTCTTCCATGAAGACAATCAGATCAGCAACATTCCGGTGATCGGTCCCTCATTGGCAGGAGCCAAGCTCGAAGGAAGTAAGGAGTTCGCCAAAGCCTTCATGATGCGCCATGGCGTGCCGACGGCACAATACAAAAGCTTCAATAAAAATACAATCGAAGAGGCAAACGCGTTTATCGACACTCTTTCAGCTCCATATGTACTGAAAGCCGATGGATTGGCTGCCGGTAAAGGGGTCGTCATCCTCAACGACGCAGCAGCTGCCAAAGCAGAACTGGCTGAAATGTTTTCCGGTAAATTCGGACAAGCAGGCAACACCGTCGTGATCGAAGAGTTCCTCAGCGGTATCGAATGCTCGGTATTTGTCGCTACCGATGGCAAACATTACAAGATTCTCCCTGTCGCCAAAGACTATAAACGTATCGGAGAGGGAGATACCGGTCCAAATACCGGTGGTATGGGAGCTGTCTCACCCGTTCCTTTCGCAGACGAAACCTTTATGCAGAAGGTCGAGGAGCGTATCGTTCGCCCCACCGTTGAAGGCCTGCAAAAAGACAATATTCCCTACAAAGGCTTTATCTTCATTGGATTGATGAATGTTGCCGGCGATCCTTACGTGATCGAATACAACGTCCGTATGGGAGACCCTGAAACGGAAGTAGTTTTCCCACGCATCACCTCCGACTTGATCGCCATGTTCGAAGGAATGGCTTATGGACGTCTCGATCAATACGAGCTCACTGTATCTCCTGAAACGGCTGTTACGGTAGTTTGTGTATCGGGCGGCTATCCCGGGGATTATACCAAAGGGATGGAGATCTCCGGTTTGGATCAGGAGACCGAAAGTATTGTATATCATGCAGGCACCTCGGCCAAAGGAGGCAAAGTGCTGACTGCAGGAGGACGCGTATTGGCCGTTACCTCACTTGGCGATTCAATCGATTCGGCACTGAAGCGTTCCTACAAAACCATTGAAGGAATCAGTTTCGAAGGAATGAACTTCCGTCACGACATCGGCCAAGACCTGATGAAACTGCTGTAATAGCAAGGGTTCGCCGAAAGTTGTAAAACATATAGACAAAGAGGTAGAACATCCTAATGCATCTACCTCTTTTTTATACCACCGCTACCGTTTCACCATGAAGATTGATATAACCAGACAGAGTCTTTCAACCACGATGCTGATTTTCATCGTGCTGTGTGGCGTGGTCTGGGAACGGTACAGTCAATCGCCGATTATCGCCACAGCAAACACTGCCTCACAAATGCCGTTGGGCGTGTGGCTCAATGAAATCGGGCAAAATCTTCACCCCATTTGGCGCAACCTGGTGGCTCTGTTCCTGATTTTTATCGCCGGATTTAAAATCACCCGAATGGTTGCTCGCAATATGATTTTGTTAGAGCGAACCTATATGCCGTTGATTATCTTTATCTTGGTAGGATGCGGCAGTTGGTATGATCCAGCGGCATTGGATATCTACGTTGTAGCTCTGCTCATGCTTGGATCGTTCCGCCAAACCATCAAATCGTTCCGCCGAGAAACCGCCTATGCCTATACTTTTAACGCCGCCTTGCTTCTGGGACTCTCGATACTGATTTACGCCCCCTCTGCCATATATATCTTGCTATTGCCTATTTCTCATACCCTCTTTATGAAACGTTGGCGCGAATGGGTTGTCACGTTGGGTGGAATTTTACTGCCAATCTGCCTTTATGGATACATTCGATGGGGAATGGGCTATTCATTTACAGAACCGTTCACACAATTTGCAGAAGCCTTCCTATCGAGTTGGACAACTCCGGCATTTCTGGAACAGTGGAAAAATCCACTTCTTTGGTTACATTGGACTCTGTTGCTGACACTCACGATCTGGTCGCTGATTGCGTTTGTCCAACAGATCCATTCGATGCGTACACGCCCCTACAAATCCTACCTCTACTTCATCTGGATTCTCTTCTTTTCGATCGCCCCACTCTGCACACCAGCACTTCCCGTAAAAAACATCATGCTACTGGCAATCCCGCTTGCCGTCATCATTCCGACCTGCTTCAATCGACGGGAAAGCCATTGGCTCGAAACCATCTATCTGCTCCTGCTGGTCGATTTTATTCTTTATCAGATTGTACCGTTCAGCTTATAAAGATCATCCAAGGCACGATTGAACAACAGCTGAAAGCACCGCATAGCAAAGGGAAGAACCCTGTAACGCGTTGTCACTCATTCCCCCGATACGCTCCGCAATCAGAATTGTACAATTCTCGAGCACGCACCTCTAGTTAGATCCAGACGAAAGGCAAAACGATATGCAACGTGCATCGACAAACGTCACACACAATTGAACAGCAACAGCAAAGCAATCCACACTGGATATCGGAAGGCTCAATATATGCTTACGCATGTGCAGCATCATCGATTTTTGAGAGTCGACGAAACTCGGTAGGTGTCAGTTGATAGGTCTGCTGGAAAAGCCGATAAAAGGTACGGACCGAATTAAAACCACACATTTGAGCAATCGCTTCAATCTTCGTGGTATGATCCTTTGCCAGCAGTTCCCGAGCATACTCGAGACGCCAACGATTAATATACTCCGTAAAAGTGAGACCAGCATGCTCTGAAATCGCATTTGCCAAATAGAGCTTGTTAGTTCCCAGTTCGGCTGCCACCTGTTCCCGGTTCAAATCGGGTTGCAGGAAAAGCCGTCGTTCACGCATCAGAGCTTCAAGCCTTGTATACAACTTGTCTTTTGCACTCACCCTCGACTGTTTAGCCGGATTCTCCTCCATCAGCATGCGAATCCTTTCCAACTCCTTTTGAGCACGACTCAACTGCTCAATCTGTTCAAACAATTTGCGATTCTTGCAGGAGATCTTGTGACGACTGATTGCAATTTGTGCCAACACCAGCAATAAGGCAATCAGACCGATGGATAGCGTAAAAATAATTTGACGATTACGGGTAATCACAAGTTGTTGTTGCTGAATTTGACGCTCTTGCTGAGCCGTTTCATACACAGCCTGGAGTTCCAGCACCGTTTGTTGATTGGTACGAGCATTCAACGAATCGGTCAGCTCCCCCACCTGATGTTCGTAAAACCATGCCTGCTGATAATTTCCAACCAACCGATACGCTTCAGCTAAAAGGCGTTTGGCCTCCAAATGAAAGAGATTCATGGTATCACCGGTGCGAGTTTGATCGACATATCGGCTGGCACAGGCCAACGCCTCACTATATCGACCCGCTGTCTTCAAATAATCAAAAGTCAGCCCGTTAAATTGAGGGCTAAGAACATCCGGCGATCTCTTTAAAAACTGTTGTGCCTCCTCATAAGCGGCTGAAGCAGCCTTCATCTGACCATCGTGTGCATAGAGACCGGCCAATGTCATCCAATTTTGAGCCTGCCGGAAATTCATACTGGAATCCTGATCAAGTTGCATCTGCTTCCGCTGCTCAAGCGTGAGCATACGGTAACGGGTAATCATCTTTTTTGCAATTGCAATCGCTTTATCATACTGCTGCTGATCAACGAAATAATCAATCTCCAGTTCCAGACTCCACAACAAAAATTCCAGGCTTCTCGCCCCTTGCACCCGTTTGAGAATACGTTGTCCTTCACGTAGGTATTGGTAGCACGCATCGAAATTTTGCTGTTCACGATAGTTCTCGGCCAAATACAAATAGCCCGAAGCATATCGGACCGAATCCCCACATTGACGAGCCAATTCAAGATATTGTAAAATATAATCTATCGATTGATCGGTATGGTGCAACACAGCACATTCGTTGCTGATAAGAGCCAACACAAACAGATGTTCCTTGGGATCATCGATCAACTCTTGGGATGAGAGCAGAGGGCGCAAATAGCGTATCGCCAACCCCGGATTCAACTCTCGTGATGCAACAAAAGCACGGGCAATTTGCATCTTGTAGGCAGGAATAGCTCCTTGATAATTTTTGGCCTTTTCACGTCTGTCAATTGAATCGAGAATAGCATGAATAATCGGTCTGTTTTTTCCGGCCAGCTCATACACATGATCGAGCGTATAGATCGAGTCAGAAGCGCTTGTATCAGAAGACACAGTCTGCCTCTTGTCGGATTGCGGCGCAGTCTCTGCAACCACTCTGGTTTCTGGATTCGTTTGGGGTGAAGTACACGCAACTACGTACAAACATCCAACAATAATCCCTATTCGTAACAAGAACAACATATCCCTATTTTTAAACATTAAAGATAAATATTTAGTAGGAAAATAAACTTCACGACTGACTTGGCATCAACCTTCTTGCATCTATGACACCTGTTTTTCCATTTATGTCACAGGTTTTACCATTCAGCCTCTTCCCTTTATCCATTTTTTTTGTTATTTCGCAACGCCAATCCGAAACAGATGGAATATGCATAATTTCCGTTTGTAATGGCTATCTGGTTTGGAAATCTATTGTATTCTTTTCACTAAATAAAAATGCACATGTTTGCTTTTTCCCGTAATTATCGAGGCCTGCGTACCTTTTTATGGATTGCACTGGTATCTATCATGGTGACCGGTTGTGATAAAAATGAGGAGCCGACCGGACCTCAACCTGCAACAGAAAAAAATCGTACCGTTCTATTCTACATGATGGACGACAACAACCTGTGGGATGTGATGCTCAACACCCTGAATCAAGTTGAGCAGGGATGGAACGACGATATCGATGGGAACTTTTTAGTTTATTTGGACCCCTCTCCCCATCTGACACAATTCACATCACCTGTTTTGCTGAAAATCGTGCACGATGAAACCAACGTGATTCGTAGTGAAGTTGTCAAAAGTTATCCGAAACAGGATCCTGCAGATCCAGAAGTGATGCAAGGGGTGCTAGAAGATGCCATTAAGCTGTTCCCGGCTCAATCTCACGGTCTGATTATCGGAACACACGGTTCAGCATGGCTTCCTGGTGATTTGGGAAATTATGTGAACGATCCCGACATAGGTCACGACGAGGACGATCACGATGAAACCGACCTCTCTCTTCCCCAAATCTCTACAAAAGCATTATTGGGTAGTGAACGTTACAATAACTGCATTGAAATCGATGCTCTCGCCAATTTGTTACCTATTAAATACGATTTCATCATGTTCCATGCCTGTCAGATGGGTAATGTGGAGACAGCCTATGCATTGCGGAACAAATGCTCATATATGGTAGGTTGCATGGCTCCACTGCCAGGTGTCGGCTTCCCTTATCATGTGATCATGGAGTATCTGTTTGCCAAACCACAAGCTGATCTTTATAATGTGGCCTATATGAGTTCAGGTTGGTACAACTCGTTGCCGAATGAACAATTTGACAATTTTGATGTTTCAGTCATCCAGACTGACAAGTTGGAGTCATTGGCAGCCAAAACACGAATAATTCTCGGAAAATTATTGGCAGATCCAACAGATTATTTCTCAGCTTTGACAGCCAACAGCCAATTGATCGAGGAAGATACACCTTTGTACGATTTGAATCAGATTATCGAGTTGGGTTACTGGACCAACCCGGAGGAGCTGGAACAAGACTATAATGCATTCCGGGAAGCATTGGGCTCGGCTATCATCCAGCAGTGGTCGGTAAGTCGAGAAGAGAATCCAGAGTTACTGCCCCATGAGCAGTATTGTGGATTGAGTTGCTATGTCCCTTTACGCGCTTCAAACTTTGCACCATTGAATGAGTATTATAAGACTCACTATGAATGGGGAACAGCTTCAGGATTTGCTCAGTTTATCACTGCAGAACAAAAAAACTGAAACTCAACAATTTGAAAAGCCACATCACTAAATAAATAAAAATGAAAACATTGATGCGTACTGCATTGCTGTTATCTTCAGCCCTGCTGATGTTAACAGCTTGTGAAAAGGAGGAATCTTCACACGGGAAGGCCCCTTCCAACATCGGACCGATCTCTTTAAATCGCTCCCACATCGGGACCGGCCAACCAGTTATCGCCACCTGCCCGCTGCCTACAGGCGGAGAGAACATCGCTTCTGTCAAATATCTTTGGAAATCCACTTCGGATGGCCTCGCCATGAACGGACAACAAGATGAGACTCAAAGCACCTTCTCGTTTACGGCACCTACCACGCCGGGCGAATACACGGTTGCTTTCTCAGCTCTGTATATTTTTACCTATGTAGATCAGGATGGCAATGGTGCTAAAGAGATTGTAGCAACCAAAAATTATACAGTAGAGGCCTGTGATGCATTGACCTCGTTCTGGGGTGATGACGTAGCGACCACACTGCTCAACCGTCCGACGCTTCAGCAATACGATGACCAAACATACAGCGGATCATTCCCGGATCAATTCTCACCCAATCAGCTCAATCCGCCATTGATCCCAACCATGTATACGTTTACCTCTGGCAAATTGTCGCGAATTGCTGAAATTGAAAACTACACCGGCACAAGCGCAACTGCTTATGTAAAGAAATATCTGTATATCCGTGCAATGATCGCTCACTTGTTGGGAGTTGAACCTTCACAAGAGGTGGTAAAATGGGAGGACGGGCAGACATCTGAAACATTCAATCCTCAGGGAGATGAGGAATACCAGACCCGTATTGGCGAAGGCATTATGAACCACACGGCCAGTATCACCTCGATCTTTTCAGGAACGAAAACGGATATGCGCTTGGAGGTCTTCAGCGGCGCAAGCGGCAATATCAATTACATGCGTACCTATCAAGAGGCTGGCACTATGACCCATTAGTCCCAACTACTTGACACATAAATATCTCAAAACAAAAATCGGGGAGCAATAAGCTCTCCGATTTTTGTTTTATCCGAACACGATGCAAATTAGGGAGGAACTAATCCTATCGCATTTCACATATCTCTCTTGAAAACATTTGTTTTAAGGTGGACACCGGACAAAGCAACGATGTGCTCTGCTAAGTCAAATTGGTTCAAGGAAAACACATCTACACACAGAATTGGACAATCTGTCTTAACACTCCTTAATCCTTAATTCACCAGATCATCACCATACCACAGTTCAATTGTTTGGGTACAGCTCTACAAGGCGATTATACTGGAAAAGATAACGCAGCGAGCTTGAAAAAGCAACAGTCAGTACATCTCTGTTCTGCATGCTCCACAGACAACAAAGTCCACACACGCTCTGTTTTGGCTCTATTCCACCTTCCGCTATTCAGATCAAACACTACGGTCTATATCAAACAAACAGCCTCGCCATTTTCAGTATGGCGAGGCTGTTTTCAATATCAATACCGACTATCGAGTCCTTTTACCGAAGAATGATTTCAGTCGAACCGATCATATGACCATCGATGTAGATCATGACCTGATATTTACCGGCAGTGATTCCCGAATCATTATAGAACAGGCTGACACTGAGGTCTTCGTTTTGATAATCAACCTGACGGGTAGCCGAGTAGGTGATCATATCGCCCTCGAAATCAAATGTGGCGTTGTTACGATTGGCCAGCACATAGCCATCCGGTCCAATGATCCGAGCGTAAACATTGCGTTCGCCGGGTTGAGAAAGTTCATTGCCGACAAGTACAAAGTCAACCCGAAGACGTGCCGCACGAGCTACACGAGTTACCACTTTATCGCTTTGATTAAGAGCCACCAATGCAATATTCCGGGCACGAATAACCGCACCTTTCTGTACCTTCGTTGAGAGCTCCTGAGCCTTCTCCTCTGCCATATCCGCTCTCAAACGTGCCGAAGTAATCTCTTTGCGGTAGGTGATATTCTCATTAACCAGCTTCTGATTCAACGTGTTGAGCGAATCGATCTGGTGGATATACCCCTCCATTACGGTACGCATGTAGCTGAGCCGTTTTTCATAATCCTTGATCTTTTTACGAGTCAAGTTGCGCTCGTTTTTCAAGGTCTCAAGCAAAGAGTCCGCTTTGAAACGTTCAGCCGTCAAATGTTGAGCCAGCGTATCATTTTCCGTACGCAATGTATCGTAATTGGCCAACATCGTCGTCAAACGTGCTGTCAATGTATCGCGGGCCTCTTCATACTCAGCCTTCATCTGTTTGGTCTGTGTAAAGTAAAGCACAGACAAGGCTCCGAGAATGACAGCCAAAATAACAATCATAATCTTAAGCCCCTTAATCGATTTCTGCTGAGGCTGCTGCGGATAACCGCCATAAGGATCATAGCCCTGGTTATCGTATCCCTGATTGTAATCCGGTTGGTAATTGTTGTAGTTGTCCATCACTGTAAGTTCATAAATCGGGCTTGAGCCCATGAATGGAATCTATGGTACAAAGATAACAGAATGTGAATAAAATATGTGTTCTCACACCGTTTTTTGCCCCATAGGCCATACATTTTGCATAAAACCGTTCTCCAAAATCAATTTAAGAAACCGTTTCGATCGAGAACCATAACGGCACCCTATATTATACAGGCATCGAAACCTACTCCCCCCATGATTCGGTATTTGTGACCGATCCATTGGGGATAGCCACCCTCTGTTTGTCAATCAATTTATTTGACTTTGCTGGAGAAGGGATATTTGAGATTGCTGACATTCAACAGACGCACCCGAACAGAGCCCACTCGAATCGGAGACTCCAAATACAGCGGAATCTTGTTCCGGTCATCCGAAATCCAAATGGTGAATTCTGAACCATCCTTAAATGATTCACCCGATGAGGTCGCCAATTCACACACAAATTTGAGGGTACGGAACTTTCCCAACCCTTTAATATTGCGCACCTCTCGAGCCGCTAATCGGAAATTAATCCGCCGAATGGTGTCCGAAAGCACCATCTCGAGTGTACGCACCTCGCCAACTTTGAACGAGTTGGCATCTTCGCAACGCAGATTGAAAAAGAGTGCTACAGCATCATAACTCACCTCGCTGAGCGGCATGGTTTTAACAGTAGCTGTTTCGCGTTTATGGTTGCGGAACCAGGTGTGTACCTGTTTGGTTTTCCAGTCATAGGTAAATTTACTGGAGGTGCGGTATTTGCCCTCACTGATCTCGGACCGCAACTCCAATGGACGAAGCGTCTTCTGATCCAACGTACTATAATAGGAATCGTTTAAATCAAAAAACCACCGGAAAAACGGATATACACGACCATTGGCATCAATTTGAAAAGCCTTCACACCATTAAACGTAACCTCGCGGGTCATGAAGTTCACCTCCGCCACATCCGTATTAATCCCCGCCTTATAGCTGACTACATAGGTCAATTTTTCTCCATGCGCAAAAGCCGGATTTTTGTGAATAGATTGGTCATCATCTTGTTGTACAGACATATTAGTTCCAACAAAAGCCTCTCCCCCATAAGCCTCACAATCGTGAGAGGTCACAAGCAGTGTGCCATTTGCCCGAACCTGCCCAGCCCCAGCTGCCAGTACAAAGCAACTGCACAACAACCATAATATGATATTTCGTTTTGTCATCTTCTTCGTTCTGATTTCAGAACCGACTGCTGTTGAAAGGGCCTTTGTGAAGATCTTTTCGACGGTCGATCGGATCGTTATAGTGCTACTTTTGTTATATATACAACGCAAAACCGGCTCCAAAGTTATGAAATCATACTAAAATCCATCTTTTTTTCAGGACGATAACGTTCAGCAAGTTCGTGCAACAGGCGATTTTCAGGCTTGGAGAGCGTCGGATCGCCATCCAGAATCTGTTCGGCAGCCTCCCGGGCCAACGTCAAAATTTGCCCATCCTTGCCAAGACTGGCAATCTTCAGGTCGAAAGCCAACCCACTCTGTTGAGTGCCGTTCATGTCACCGGGTCCTCGCAGTTGCAGATCGAGTTCAGCCAGTTCAAATCCGTCGTTAGTGGCAACCATCGCACCCAATCGTTTGCGGGATTCGGCCGAAAGCTTATCTCCACTCATCAAAATACAATAAGACTGTTCCGCACCACGTCCGACACGTCCTCGCAACTGATGTAACTGAGAGAGACCAAACCGCTCGGCGCTTTCAATTACCATGATTGAAGCGTTGGGTACGTCCACACCAACCTCGATTACCGAAGTAGCCACCATAATCTGAGCTACACCTTGCTTGAAAAGGTTCATACCATACTCCTTGTCAGCAGGCTTCATCTTGCCATGCACCACCACCGTTACATATTCAGGTGGAGGGAAAGCCTGCGTAATCCCCGCGTAACCATCCTCAAGGTCTTTGTAGTCCATCTTCTCCGACTCTTTGATCAACGGATAGACAATATAGACCTGACGCCCCTTTCGGATCTCTTCGCGCATGAAGCCGAATACCCGGAGCCGATGAGAGTCATGGTAGTGAAGTGTCCGGATCGGCTTGCGTCCGGGAGGCAGCTCATCGATCACAGAAACATCCAGATCTCCGTATAGAGTCATGGCCAGTGTTCGGGGAATGGGCGTTGCAGTCATGACCAGCACGTGCGGTGGCGAAACATTTTTGAGCCAGAGTTTGGCCCGCTGTTCTACTCCAAAACGGTGCTGCTCGTCAATCACCACAAAACCAAGATTGCGGAAGCGAACGTTATCTTCGATCAGGGCATGGGTACCGATCAGGATATCACAAGAGCCGTCAAGCAGTGCATTGTTGATCTCTTCTCGCTCTTTGCGGCGGGTCGAACCGGTGAGCAACCGCACCGAGACCAACCCTTCGGTCATCCGGGATATTGTGGCAAAGTGTTGGGTGGCAAGAATCTCAGTCGGGGCCATCAGACAGGCCTGAAACCCATTATCCACAGCGATCAGCATACTCATCAGGGCGACCAGTGTTTTGCCGCTGCCGACATCTCCTTGCAGCAGACGGTTCATCTGGTGGCCGGTTCGGGTATCCTGACGGATTTCACGAATCACCCGTTTCTGTGCATTGGTCAACGGGAAAGGTAGCCGCTCATGGTAAAAACGGTTGAATTTGTCATCCACCTTACTGAATACAAAGCCATTGTTTTTATTGACCCGTCGGTTACGATCGGCCAAAATAACCAACTGCACCCCAAAAAGCTCTTCGAATTTGAGACGCAAAGAAGCCGCTTTGAGCTTCTCTTCGTTTTCAGGGAAATGAATATCATGCAGAGCATCCCGCAGCGAAACGAGATGATAACGCTCCAGAATGGATTGAGGCAGGGTCTCTGGAATACGATCTCCGACAAGAGTCCAGGCATTGCAGACCAGATTATAAATCGCCTTAGTACCGAGGTGTCCATTGTTGAGTTTTTCAGTAGTGCTGTACACCCCTTGCACCCCAGAGACAGGTCGATTTTGCGTTTTGAGGGTTGACTCCACCTCTGGATGAACAAGACTCAAAGCGCCGTTAAAAAAGTCAGGGCGTCCGAAAATGATATATTCGCGTCCCACTTCGAGCCGCTTCTCAATCCAGTTGATTCCTTTAAACCAGACCAGTTCAGCCACTCCTGTCCCATCACTAACAAAGGCGATAAACCGTTTTTTGCTTCCTCTACCGACATGTTGGAATCCGGTAATACGAGCACGCAGCTGAATATAAGTTTGTGAATCGTCCCGCACCTCGTCGATCCGAAAGATGCGGCTGCGATCCAGATAACGGTACGGATAGTAGTGCAGCAGATCCCTAATGGTCTGAATGCCGAGTTCAGAGCGCAACAAATTGGCACGCATCTCGCCGACGCCTGTCAGAAATTTGATATCGTTATCCAAAGGGTGGCTCATAGCGAAAGGTGTGTTGTTGCAGGGTCGGCTCTACACTCAAGAAAAGAGTCGATTATGTAAAGATAGTCGAATTTATTAAATTTGCGAGAAGAGTATCTCCGAATATGGCAGTATAGAGTGCCCCTGGCGATATTTCGATTAATTTATCGAAGAGGACACCGCAAAAATTGTCGGAGTACTTTTGATAGCAGTTTAGAAACAGCAGTTCAAATCATGAAAAAATATTGCGAATCGCTTTTTGCCTACCGGCGAGCCAAAACCCGCCCCGTTGCAGTAGGCAATGTAACGATCGGCGGTGAGAATCCGGTGCGGATCCAGTCGATGACCAACACCGACACCAACGATACAGCAGCTTCCGTAGCTCAAATACAACGTATAGCCGATGCGGGAGGCGAATTGGTCCGTCTGACGGCGCAGGGACGGCGTGAAGCGACCAACCTGGGAGAGATTCGCCGCCAACTGCGCGCAGCGGGTTGTGGTGTGCCGTTGGTGGCAGACATTCACTTTTTACCGGAGGCGGCGCTGATTGCGGCTGCCAATGTGGAGAAGGTGCGCATCAATCCCGGTAATTTCAACGACCGGGGCGGACAGTTCGACCGTCTGATCGATATCTGTCGGGAGCACCATACGGCTCTGCGGATCGGAGTAAATCACGGTTCACTGTCGCCAGCAATAATGGAGCGTTATGGAGATACGCCCGAGGGGATGGTTGCTTCGGCGGTCGAATATCTGGAGATGTGCCGGGAGCGCAATTTTGATCCGGTAGTGGTCTCTCTCAAATCGAGCAATGTGCGGGTAATGGTACAGGCTTACCGATTGCTGGCGGCCGAGATGCGCGAACGGGGATGGGACTATCCGCTCCATTTGGGAGTCACCGAAGCGGGTGATGATATGGAGGGAAGAATCAAATCCGCTGTAGGGATTGGTGCACTGTTGGCTGACGGTCTGGGTGACACCATTCGCGTTTCGTTGACCGAGGCTCCCGAACGGGAAATTCCAGTTGCGCGACAGCTGGCTGACTATTTTGTCGGGCGTGAAAATCATGATCCGATTCCTGAGGCGAATGAATCTTTCTATTCTCCATACGAGTATCTTCGCCGTCGTTCTGCACCGGTTGGTGAGGTGGGTGGAGAGCGCCCGCCCGTTATCTGGAATGAGCTTCCAGAAACGGTGCAAGAGTCGGTCTTCTATGCGGACATTCACCATGTAGAACAGATCCCGGCCGATCGAATCGTGGTGCTGACCACCTCTAACCGCAATGGCATTGCCGAGCAACGAGCCTTTTTCCTGCGCATGGAACAGTTGGGCAAAAACAATCCCGTGATCATCAAACGCAGCTATGCCGAGACCTCGCTCGAATCGTTGCAAATCAAGGCAGCCGCTGATACCGGAATGTTGTTTGTGGATGGCTACGGCGATGGGTTGTGGATCGAGGATCAAGGTTTCACACCGGAACAGATCGACGCATTAAGTCTAGCTATTTTACAAGCAGCCCGTGTCCGAATTTCAAAAGCAGAATACATCTCCTGCCCGAGTTGTGGACGTACACTCTACGATTTGGAGAAGACACTGGCAGCAATCAAAGCCCGCACTTCGCATCTGAAGGGGATTAAAATCGGTGTGATGGGTTGCATTGTGAACGGCCCGGGCGAGATGGCCGATGCCGATTACGGCTATGTGGGAGCAGGTCCGCATCGCATCACCCTCTATCGGGGTAAAGAGGTTGTACGCCGCAATATCCCGCAAGATCAGGCTTTGGACGAACTGGTGGCTCTGCTGAAAGCTGATGGCAAGTGGCAGGAGCCGTAATCGACATCATAGATTGAATACCTGATCCGTTTGCACGTTGGTCAGGAACAAGAAAAGCGAGGAAGATTCCGTGATAGTATCTTCCTCGCTTTATTCATATCAATAAAAATTATTAGTGAGCGATTGCGTAATCAATAGCCTCCAGCAGGATACGGCAGGAGGTTTCGATCTCCTCAGAAGTAATAGTCAATGGAGGCGCAATGCGCATGGCCGATGGCCAGAAGAGGAACCACTCAGTCAACAGCCCCGTTTCGACTGTACGTTTGACCACCTTTTCGCAAAATGCATCATCTCCATACTCGATGGCCATCAATAAGCCCGTACGACGAATGCTTTTGACGGCAGGATGTTGAATCAAACACTCTTCATATTGACGGCCTTTGGCTTCAGCCTGCTCCATTAGGTGGTTGTCGAGCAGATATTCCAACGCAGCAAGTCCAGCCGCACAGCAGACCGGATGGCCGCCGAAAGTGGTGATGTGTCCCAATACGGGGTTAGTCTTGAGGGTGGACATAATCTCATCAGACGAGATAAAGGCACCCAACGGCATACCCCCTCCAAAAGCTTTGGCCGTACAGAGAATATCGGGAGTAACTGCGGTCTGTTGGAAATAATATAGGGTTCCGGTACGGCCTATTCCTGTCTGAATCTCATCGAAAATCAGCAGAGCTCCCGTTTGGTTGCACCGTTCACGCAGCGCTTCGAGAAAACCGGGGGTCGGCAGTTGAATACCACCCTCTCCCTGAACCGGCTCAATCAGGACACAAGCTGTACGGGTGGTAATCTGTTCCAGATCTTCCAACGCGTTAAAACGTATTTGGCGCGTATCGGGCAACAAAGGACGATACGAGTTGCGATACTCCTCCCCACCCATCATGCTCAGGGAACCGTGCGTACTGCCGTGGTAGGCGTTCTTGAACGAGATCATCTCGGTGCGTCCGGTGTAACGTTTGGCCAATTTCAAAGCGCCTTCAACCGCTTCGCTGCCCGAATTGACAAAATAGACCGATTGCAAGTTGGATGGCAACAATTCTGCCATACGAGCGGCATAGCGCACCTGGGGTGATTCGATCACCTCTCCGTATACCATCAGGTGCAGGTAGGTATGAGCTTGCTCACAAATCGCATTGACTACAATTGGATTGTTGTGCCCCACATTACTGACCGAAACACCGGAGATCAGATCGATCCAGCGTCGGCCGTCGGGACCATACAACCAAACTCCTTCGGCCCGCTCCACTTCAAGGCCGATCGGAAAATCGGAGGTCTGTCCGACATGTTCAAAAAAGAGTTGTCTGAGATTGGGTTTCATGATGGTTCTTGTTGATCAAGTGATAGGGCCGTCCTGCATTTCTGCCGGCCAAAGCATCTATTGAAACTGGCTAGAAATTGTTCCAACGGACAAAAAGTCACCTTTATTTCAAATTGTTTGGTTTTCGGCCGGAGGAAGTCTGTTCCGCATCCTCCGTAAAATTCAGCGGGCGATCCCATGCACAAGGGGTCATCGAGCTATGCCAGGTCCCGCTGCGCCTTCCCTCAATAGCCGATGGCACATGATGCATCTATGCACACAAACATGCCGAAACCAAAACCAATAAAAAATTACTGTTTTTCGGTATTGAGATGGCGGAGTGTTTCCGTCAAAGCTGCCGTCAAATCTACACCGCGACTATTCGCTTCGTCAAGCAACCTCCAAAATTGCTGGCCAACCTGCAATAACAGTGCTTCCTTGTCTGCAGGCAAAGCCTCTGCTGTGTCCTTAACGCCCGATTGCTGCGTTTTCTCCTCGGTCTCACAGCATGTTTTGGCAGATGAACTGCAAGCCGTTCCGGTCTGTTGCTGTTTCAACTTCCACACCTCAACCAATTGTTGTGCCTCTTCAATTGTCATGTATTCCGATTGTTTTTGCAGGTTCCGTCACTCAAATGCAAACCGTGAGATTGGCAACCCACCACTTTCATGCAAAGATAACGAGATATTCAGAATAAATGTACGTTACAATCTATCTGTTCTGCGTAGTAGGACGCAGATCGCATACCTTGAATTCCTTGCAAAGCAATTGGTCTATACTCAAAAAAATTACTCCCGATGTTGCGAATCAATCCAAATGGTGACCGGGCCGTCGTTGATCAACGCTACCTGCATGTCAGCACCAAAACGGCCCGTTTCAACCTTACCGGTTGCCCCCTGACGCACCGCCGCAATAAATGCTTCATAAAACGGAATAGCCTTTTCGGGACGGGCAGCACGAATGTAGGAAGGACGATTGCCTTTGCGGGTCGAGGCATGCAAGGTAAACTGACTGACAATCAAAATATCGGCCCCGACATCTTCAGCCGAACAGTTCATAACGCCGGCCTCGTCATCGAAAATGCGAAGTTTTAATAATTTGCCGCAAAGCCAAGCCACATCCTCCTCCGTATCGGCATCTTCAATGCCGACCAACACAAGCAGGCCCCTGCCGATCGAACTATACAACTGCGCGTCGATTGTAACCGATGCTTCGCGAACGCGTTGGATCAATATTCTCATGGTATATAAACGAGTTTTATCATTAATTAAGGTCTGCTCCCTCAATACGGTATAAAGCTACAACTACACGTATTGATTGGAGTCACCGTGTAATGTACGCCAATCCAGGTTATAGTCAAACATTCCACATCCAGTCGCTGGTTCCCATATATACGATATATACGGCAACAATGTAAACAACGAGTGAATCACAATTGGATCGACACCTCAGTTCCTACACTTAGGATTTAGGCATTATAACCGTACGATGTTGTGCGATCTTGGCTACAAATTGTGCAGTAGTGAAGGTTACATCAGCGGCATGCGAAATGGAACCGCTAATTGCCAACCCGTTGACACCACAAGCCATAATCTGCGGAACATCCTCCAAAGTAATCCCCCCGATCGCTACCAGAGGCAACCGAATGCCGGCCTCTGCCATCTGTTGCATAATGCGAGTATACCCCTCTACCCCAAGCAATGGCGCCAAATTCTTTTTGGTGGTGGTGTAACGAAATGGTCCTAATCCAATGTAATCTGCCGAGCTTTGAGCGATCTTCTGAATCTGCTCAAAAGTATTGGCTGTACAGCCGATAATGGCCCGTTCACCCAACAATTTGCGGGCATCGTCCGGAGCCATATCGCTCTGTCCCAAATGTACACCATCTGCCCCAATAGCAGCCGCCAATTGAGGATCGTCATTCACAATCAACAAAGCACCATATTGATGACACAATGGTAGCAAGGTTTTCCCTTGAGTGATGATCGTTTCGGCAGGAGTCTCTTTCATGCGAAGTTGTACCCATCGCCCGCCCCCCCTCAAATAGGCCTCAACAGTAGCAAAATTGCCGTCTGAAATGAATTGCAAAGTACCACCCGCAGCCTGCCAACGGCGTGTCAATCTTTGGTAGGCAAGTCGTGTTCGAGAAACGTCAATGGCTCCCGTTGAGTCGAGTTTCCATATCGACCCAATAGCAGCAACTCCATCAAAGGCTGCAGCACGGGCCAAAGAGATATTTTGCAACGTGATTCCACCAAGTGCAATCATATTCCCATCATGATACCGACGCAAAAGTTGGCAAACCTCTGCCGGATCGATCGCTCCCCTATAACCAGACTTTGACACAGAATCAAACAACGGACTGAACAGTACATAGTCGCATTGAGCAGCCAATCGACACGCCTCCTCCCAACTGTGCGCCGGAGCACTGACGCGGAACTCGGTTTGCAAGAATCGACTTGATGTTGCAATCATTGACTCATCGGGCGTCGATTGTGAAGTCTGTAATTGAGAATCGCTATGGACTGTTGAGAAACAAAATGAGTCTTGGAACGTCGTTGACGGCCGCTCAGGACCGGCATCTTGGGTACAACCGCTTGATTGTGAATACATCGTGCGTGAAAGTTCTGCCGACGATGGGTTCGAATCACTCGCTACGGAAGACAAATCTAACTGTGGCAGGAGATCATCGGATTCCTGTCGTCCAGTTAAAGGCTTTTGTAAAGATTGCAAAGCCACTTCCCTCAGATGAATTCCACCCAAAGCAAAACGTTGGGCAAGCTCCAGATGATGGTGCAGAGTCAAGCGTCGCATATCAGTTCCAGATGTCTGCAACTGCATCAACAGCTGGTCAAGTTCTGCAACAGTCGCTTCAGGTTTGCGTATATGGATCACAGGCGCTCCTTCATCCAACAACGCCAGAATAGCCTCAACTTCATGCTCCATGCAACGGGGCAGCGTAATGGGAATCGGAGCGTTCAGCGGAAAATTACAATTTGTCTTCATAGCGATGCAAAATAAGAAAAAAATAACCGATTTGTCCGTTTCTTCCCAGGATGTTTCCGCAACATCCTATCCCCGTAGCCTCGTTGACAATATTTAATTATATTTGTTAAAAGAGTTTATTGGATCACCCGCAACATCCCGGGAACCATGAAGCTAAATGGCGTTTTTGCTATCTTTGCGCGATATTTGTATAAGCAGCTAAACACAAAACAACCTATCAAACTGCAAGTCAGAGGTGCACAACAACCCTATGTACACCGTCACCTCCAATACCAAAACCCAAAATAATGTTTCACAAAAAAGATAAATACTTCCCATTTGCGACTTTGGTTTTAATCGGCATACTAATCATTACAACAGGATGCCGACACCAAACTCAACAATTGCAAACCATAATCGACGGATATGCACAAGGTGGCACATACCATATCGTTTTGGTCGGTGACAGCACAAGCCATGGATTGAAACCCCAAATCGATTCAATCCTGAACCAAATCGACAACTCATTATCCCTGTATAATCCGCAATCGCTGCTATGTCGAATTAATCGAGGCGAAACCGACACATTAGACCACTTGATTACCTCCTGCATCCGTTTAGCAGATTCCATCAGCCGAGAAAGCGACGGACGATATGATATTACCATCGGACCTTTGACCACAGCTTACGGTTTTGCAGGCGGGAAACCCACCCAAAACCCCAATATCGACTCGTTGCTGGAACGCGTTGGTTACCAAAAGTTATCCATCGAACAGGGCCATTTGAAGAAACAGCATCCAGACATGCGCATTGATCTCAATTCTATCGCCCAAGGTGCTACCGTGGACTGTCTCGCCCGTTGGCTCGATTCATTAGGAAAGACCAATTACCTGATCGAACTGGGAGGTGAGATCTTTGCCCGGGGCTGCAACGCTCAAGGCATGCCGTGGCGGGTCGGAATCGACAAACCGATTGAAGGCAATATGACTCCCGGAGCTCAACTACAGGTCAGAATCGGAATCTCAAATTGCGGATTGGCAACATCCGGCAATTACCGAAAATTCTATACCGACAGCTCTGGACGTAAAATCGTCCATACCGTCGATGCCCGAACCGGTCAGCCCGTAGTGAGCAATCTGCTTTCGGCTACGGTGGTGGCCCCCTCGTCGGCTCAAGCAGACGCCTATGGAACGTTGTGCATGATTCTCGGCCTCGAAGAGAGTATCCGATTCCTGAAAGAACATCCAGAGCTACAAGCCTATTTGGTGTGGTCCGACGAACAGGGCGCCTACCAAACCTATATGACTCCCGATATGGAAACCTGGATCCTCGAATAGGTCATAACACCAACACAAACAGATTAATAAAAATTCAATAAAATAGACTATCTTACAAAGTAATCACCCCTACTTGATCATACAACCAATGCCTGGTTGATCGATTTGAAAACAGGAACAGAATGAAACCGATTTGCTTTTTATATAACCCGACTGCCGGCGAAACCGTCATTACCGAATGGCTCGATTCAATCGTCATGATCTATCAACAACATGGCTATATGGTCGTGCCCTATCGACTCTCTTTCAAACCCGAAGAAGAACATGCACTGGTTGAACTATTGGGCTACGGATTCCGCCATGTTTTGATTGCTGGTGGCGACGGGACTGTCAACTATGTCGTTGGCATCATGAAACGTGCAAATATCGACATCCCTGTCGCCGTCCTCTCCACTGGAACCGCCAACGACTTTGCAGGTATGCTCGGAATGCCAACCGATATTAACCAAGCATGCCGCGCCATTCTGAATGGAGAAGAACATCGTGTCGATCTGGGTGTAGCCAATGGAGAATATTTCGTCAATGTGTTCAGTTGTGGCCTCTTCACAGACGTATCACAAAAAACTCCAACCGTCCTGAAAAACAATTTCGGCAAATTGGCATACTACGTCAGCGGATTGGGCGAAATCCCCAATTTCCGCAAAATGAATCTGACCATCCGTTCCCAAGAGACAAATTTCGACGGGACCTCACTCATCTTCTTCGTATTCAACGGCCGTACTGCCGGCAGAATGCAGTTCGCCTTCAATGCCGAAATCGATGATGGTCTATTGGATGTACTGGTGGTCAAAGGTGACAGCCCTATCGATACCCTGAGAACCATCTTCCATTTCCTCCGGCAAAACGCCAGACTGGTACGTCTGCAACCCGGAGAGTATCCAGCCGGCGTCTTCCACTTCAAAAGCAATGACTTTATTGTCGATTGCCCGCTACGTCGCGATGAAACAACCGATATTGACGGACAACCAGGACCCAACTTCCCTGTCCATATCACCTGTGAACACGCAGCATTACGGGTTATTCGCCCCGTACTGGACAAATAACTGGTTTAGTCGCTTCGAGATTCCCAAAAACACAAGCAACCCAACATAAACGTTTCCAAAACAAAAACAGGGAAGCCGTGCTGTTAGTACGGCTTCTCCTGTTTTATGCTTTATAACTTATCACTCGTTCGGCACTCCCCTACCAAACAATAGGAGACAATCCCTGCGATTCGAGATAAGCATTGGCCTGTGAAAAATGGCGACATCCGAAAAAACCACGGTATGCCGATAACGGCGACGGATGAACACTTTTCAAAATACAATTCCGCGTAGCATCAACCATAGCACCCTTACGCTGAGCATAAGCTCCCCATAACATATACACCACATGTTCCCGATGGGTCGAAATAGCGCGTACCACGGCATCCGTAAACTGTTCCCACCCCTTACCGACATGTGAGGTCGGCTCATGAGCACGAACCGTCAAAACAGCGTTCAACATCAACACACCCTGTGAGGCCCATCGATCCAAGTTTCCACTCGTCGGAATCGGAGCCCCAACATCGTCATGAACCTCCTGCAAAATATTGACCAACGACGGAGGAAACGGAACTCCCTCATTCACCGAAAAACAGAGTCCATGTGCCTGACCGACCCCATGATAAGGATCCTGACCAATCATCACCACCTTGATCTGATCCGGCTCACACATGTCAAATGCATGAAAAATATTGCGACCTGCCGGAAACACCTGATGCGTAGCATACTCTTGCTTGACAAAACGGACCAACTCCGCAAAATAGGGTTTCTCAAATTCATCGCCTATCCATGCTTTCCATTGAGGCGAAATCTTGACATCCATATATTATCTACTATTAAATGATCTGCACCACAAAGCTGTCACCCAAAACCATTCAATGGCCAACATTTTATTGATAGAAACAGGTGTAACCCACCTCCATCTCAATTCCAACAAAACTCCCACACCTAAGCAACAGGACTGACAGCTATACAGAGACTCTTTCCTCTATCGAATCGAATTCATGCGAATGCTCGCCTTCACAAATGCCAAAGCCCGAATCTTCTCAATAGGAACATCCTTGTCCGCATGGTGCGGATTCTGACTCACCAGCTTCACACACCCCTCACGCTCCGATTTCTGAATGTATTTCACCGTTACATACTCCTCGCCGTCAATATCGATCGACAACAAATACATATCGCCCCAAAAAATATTCTCAATGCCACTCACCTGCTTGTACAACACGATATCCCCACTCTTTAACAATGGATACATACTGTCTCCAACCACGTAAATAGCTCCATCACACCGTGGCAAATTCGGAATGTGTATATAATCAATCGGTGTCTGTGAATCCCGATCAACAAACAACGGAACCAAACCGGCAGTCCCCTCTATATTATATAAAGGAACACTCTGCGTCGGCAACTTCCGATCCGAACGATTCATGAAAATCGCCTCCGGACGCTGCTCAAAAAACATCGAACCCTTACCCGTCTCCAACCACTCCGGATTAACGTTCAATTCTTGAACAAGAATATTCTTATTCCGTTCGGAAAGAGCTGCACGACCCGTCTCGATCATCGACAATGCACTCTTCCCAATTCCCAACTTCTGGGCCAACATCTCCTGAGTCATTCCCAACTCCTTGCGAATCAACTTTAAACGCTCTCTCATCTTGGAAAAATTCAAATTTTCACTAAAAAATCTTACTTCAAGTGAACAAAATTCAAATATTGAACTTATATTTGTAAAACAAAGTTAAGAAATTTTATTTTTATCGCAAAATATAGTGGTTCTCAATTTTTTTAATAAGTTATCAACAAATTCAGAAATTGTATAAACATATAGAAAATCTGTACCGCTACTTTTGCACAAAACCTAAAAACTATGATCTCTATCAACCCCGAAATCTACCAAACTTTCGCCTCCTTACTCCTCGACGCCGTAGATAACAAAGAGTTCTTTAACGGAACCGTTGACCTCGACACCGAAGAATTCTACTCCACTCTGACCTGCACCCTGCTGATCTACCCAAACCCTGAACCCGGACTCCAAGATCACATCGTCCCTATCTGGTGGGAATTTCATCTTTGGCAACCCGAAGGAGAGGTCCTGACCGATTTCGACTGGAATGAGTTGGCAAAATACCTGAATTAACCCCAGCTATACACCCCCTTTCAACACTACCTTCTCCCTTAAGACAATGCTATTACGGAGCGTGTGCGTCAGGAGACGCAGCAGAGGACAACAAAGCCCTTCCGGGAGGACGCTCCCGCCCTCTGCACTCTAACCCACTTCACACGGGGACGCCCGTCGGGCAAAAGTCACGGAACAGTCGTGTCCGGCAGGTTCGACTCCTGCCGCTCCGGCAAAACACCCCCTCACACCAACCTCTCCTCACCTAATACCCGCAAATTATTGCTATCCTATGCCACAAAACATCACATCCAATCCATCGCCCCATCCAACTCAAGCATTTTCATCAACATCTGGGCAAACACAAACGGCTCTAACCATTTCCCCAACGCAGCATAAAATCTCGTCCGAAAACACAACCGACATTTTGAATACAGAATCTCATAATAGCAAAGCCATAAACACCCTAACAAACGGAGAGAACCTGCAGGATGGTAATACCTCCGAATTCATAAACAACACCCCTGACCTCTCCCCTACCATCTCTGTCAGCACTCCTTATACACACAGCTCCAAATCAAAAGAGAAAGATCACACACCTGCATCTGCTGGCATATCATCTGAGCTCTCTGACGATTTTTCCCATGATCCCAACGACACGACTATGCTCGACAACAAGGTGCTTGAGCAACAATTACTGCTCGAAAAAAGGGCACTTCAAGGATTGGCTAAATGTGTCAAAGGTTTCACCATGCAAGAGGTCAAACGCACATACGAACCGGGACCAGACAACGAACGACGACTAAAATCAGAAATTGTCACCCGAAAAACAGTAGCTCCTAATCTGGACGCCATCCTCTTCACATTGGCAAATCTGACTCCGGAACGTTGGCAAATCAAAACAACCGTCACCAAACGAGCCACTAACTCATTAATCAAAAGCAACTGTACCGCTGGCATTGAAAACAACACTATCGACAACAATCCATTCCACCAGAACAATCCAAACCAAAACGAAGAGAGACCTATTGATCTTTCAACCCTCTCCGACGCCGCTTTAGAAGAGCTATCCCGTTTACCGGAATGGCCCAATACCGAGAGAAGGGATGAAAATGAACATCAAGAAGACAACAAACACATTGCATCAACCACCCAGTCTTCACCATGTAATGGCGACTCCGAAGCAACCAACCTATCCAAAGGCCACAACCTGTCCAAACCCATCTTCGAAGAATCTACCGATAACCGTCTGGCTGCTGAATCACCTACAGATCCGCGAGAAAACAAACTCTCTCGTCACCAAGTCTCTTCGAAGTCATACTCACAAGAAGAGTTAACAAACAATGTGACAAATCCAAATTACAACGATCACACAGCCAAAAATTGTAATATAAATCCCATTTACGGCCCTTTTAAGCCGTCAACATACAGACACAAAAATTCTTTTGAAAAGAAGCATTTTATCTCCTCATTTTCCCATCGCGATTTAACCTTTACCTCTCCTTCAAAGAACTGCACCATCAGCACTTCACAACAGGACATCGGCAAACCACACAAACCGAATCTCTCCCCACACCTTCTGCTGTTCCATCACAACGCCACAGCAATAAAATCTCGCTCCCAAACCCATCATGAGCTCAAAAAACTACACACCAAAAACCGACAACACCCAGCCATCCCCGAACTCTCCCTCATCCATCACAACCAGCACATCTCCAGCAAAGACAACTGTAAACCCAACAGCCCAGCCCCAACAGCGTTCGCCGCTCACAATTTCCCCAAAACCACCAATCACAATCACCCGGTCATCCATACTCCGCGAACAAGCCCGACGAAATTTTACCTCATTCGCTCAATATTGCCTTCCCGAATTTTGCCCGACGCCTTTTCATCTCACCTACTATCGAGCATTGGAAGCCTTCGCAAAAGGTGTTATCAAACGTTTAATCGTTTCCGTACCTCCACAACACGGCAAGTCTCTCGGATCATCCATTTTGCTACCCGCTTTTGTACTGGGAATTCGCCCCAACACTCATATTGCCATCGCCTCCTACAGTTTTCGACTCGCAACCCGTTTTAACCGCCGCATTCAACAACTAATCGATAGCGACCCCTACCACACGCTCTTCCCTGAAACCCAGCTCAAAGCCCCCAAAGGAGGTCGTAATGAGATGAGTCCCCCTCACAACAGCACCAGCAAAACCTCCATCAACAACAACCCCATCCGAACTGCTGAAGCATTTGAACTTGCCCTCTCCGCTGGCAGTCTCTTAGCAGTTGGACGAGAGGGTTCTCTCACAGGAAATAGCGTCGATCTGTTGATTTTGGACGACCTATTCAAAGACGCCATGGAGGCAAACTCTCCCATTATCCGTGACAACACCTGGGAGTGGTACAACGCCGTAGCCCGAACACGCCTGCACAACAACTCTCAAGAGCTGTTGGTCGGCACCCGCTGGCACGAAGAGGATCTGGTCGGAAGGTTGGCTGCTCACGAAAAAATAATCGAACTGGTAGATCCGGCTCAATTTTCCAAGCCTCTCTCTGAAGGTTGGCTCCGACTTAACTTTGAAGCGATCAAAACCAGTCCAGCCACCCTAATCGACCCACGACACGAAGGCGAAGCACTTTGGCCCGAACGCCACTCCATCTCACTACTCGAAACCAGACGCAAACTCGATCGCAACCTTTTCGAAGCGCTCTACCAGGGACATCCGGTCTCCAAAGCAGGGCTTCTCTACGGCGATGCATTCACCACCTATGACACACTTCCCGATCGGATCATCAAACGGGGAAACTACACCGATACCGCCGATATGGGTGACGACTTTCTCTGCTCATTCTGTTACGCCGTGGACCAAGAAGGGCTAATCTATATACTCGACACGCTTTACACACAAGAACCTATGGAAGTAACAGAATCCTTAGTAGCCGAGATGCTCAAAAACTCCGATATCCGGGAAGCAACCATCGAAAGTAACAACGGAGGACGTGGATTCGCCCGCGCAGTGAATCGACTGGTTCCAGCAATCAAAATCAACTGGATACACCAATCTCGAAACAAAGAGGCCCGAATCCTCTCCAACTCCGCTACCGTACTCCGGCTCATCCGTTGGCCACAAGGATGGGAAGAGCGTTGGCCAGAACTGGCCCATGATCTACTCTGTTACCGACGGCTCTATCGGGCCAACCGCCATCACGATGCCCCGGATGCACTGACCGGAGTCATTGAGACCGAATTCGAACGATCCAAACGTACCATTCAAGCGGTTAGTTTTCGCTCCGGAAAACATTAAAGCAACATTCAAATTTCAGCCCACAGAACAAAGACATATCACACCCTGCAATTTCGTTTTTACACACCTAACTCGACTACCCATACCCTTTCACAATAACGCCATATAAAAACAGGGAGAATTCAATTAGAATCCTCCCTGTAATCGTATAATACATACGCTTAGTTCCAATACACCACTCCCTTCCCCTCACAGAAAGACAATCCGATCAGAACTATCGTTTTCGCATCTTTACATTACTTCAATGCAGCGATCCGTTCACGCAAAGCTGCAATCTTTGCCTCGGCATCTGCCTGTTTGGCTCGTTCGTTTGCTACCACCTTTTCAGGTGCATTCTGCACGAAACGTTCATTCGACAACTTCTTCATTACCGAAGCCAAGAAACCTTCCAAATACTCCAAATCAGCCTCCAATTTCGGCAACTCCTCTGCCGCATTGATCTTGTCAGCCAACGGGACGAAATATTGAGTCGTCTTAACCAAGAATGCCGCAGCATCGGAAAGTTTGTCGGTTACATGCTTAACCTCCGACAAATTCGCCATCTTCGTCAACAACGCAGCAAAGCGTGCCGGATAGTTTTCATCCGCAATGACACACAATTCCAATGTCTCCTTATTCGGAATAGCACGCTCTTTACGCACGTTGCGCACACCCGAGATCACCTCTTTCAACAGTTCGACCTCAGCAAGCGTCTTTTCATCATAAGCTTTAATCTCCGGCAGATGGCTCATCATCAGACTTTCACCCTCCTGGCGAGGTGCAATATTCTGCCACAACTCCTCAGTCAAGAACGGCATGAAAGGATGCAGAATACGCAACAAGCGATCGAAAAAGTCGAGCGTTGCATTCATCGTCTTGCGATCAATAGGCTGACCATAAGCCGGTTTAACCATCTCCAAATACCATCCTGAGAACTCATCCCAGAACAGTTTATAGATCTGCATCAAAGCCTCAGATATACGATAAGCCTCGAAATCAGCCTCAATCGCAGTCAACGTACGGTTCAACATAGCCTCGAACCACTCTACAGCCAATTGGTTGCCCTCACTCTGGGTCAGCTGATCGTCAACCTGCCAACCCTGTACCAAACGATAGGCATTCCAAATCTTATTGCCGAAATTACGTCCCTGCTCGCAAAGCGACTCGTCGAACAACAAGTCACTACCTGCTGCCGAACAGAGCAACATCGCCACACGTACACCGTCCGCACCGAACTTATCAATCAACACAATCGGGTCGGGTGAATTACCCAACGATTTACTCATCTTACGACGCAATTTGTCGCGCACAATACCGGTCAGATAGACGTTGCGGAACGGTTTTTCGCCCCGATATTCATAACCGGCGATAATCATACGGGCAACCCAGAAGAAGAGAATATCCGGAGCTGTCACCAAATCGTTGGTCGGATAGTAATAGTTGATCTCCTTATTGTCGGGATGGTTAATGCCGTCAAAAACCGAAATCGGCCACAGCCACGATGAGAACCAGGTATCCAACACATCAGGATCCTGACGCAAATCCGACAACTGCAATGAGGCATCACCCGTCTTCTTACGCGCCAACTCCAAAGCCTCTTCGGCTGTTTCAGCTACCACATAGCCCCCCTGAGGCAGATAGTAGGCCGGAATCTGCTGCCCCCACCACAACTGACGAGAGATACACCAATCCTTGACATTCTCCATCCAGTAACGGTAGGTATTTTTGAATTTCGCCGGAACCAGACGGATCGCATCCTCCATCACCGCTTTCAAAGCCGGTTGGGCCAACTCCTCCATCTTGAGGAACCACTGCATCGAGAGTTTCGGCTCGATCGGCACATTGGTGCGCTCCGAATAGCCAACCTGATTGGTATAAGGCTCCACCTTCTCGAGCAAACCTGCCGCATCCAGGTCCAATTCGATTTGCTTGCGCACATCGAAACGATCCATACCGGCATACTGACCTCCATGCTCATTGAGCGTACCGTTATCATTGAAGATATCGATCGTCTCGAGATGGTATTTTTCACCAAGCATGTAGTCGTTTACATCGTGTGCAGGCGTCACCTTCAAGGCTCCGGTACCGAACTCGATATCGACATATTCATCCCGAATGACCGGAATCGAACGACCAACCAACGGTACAATCACCCGAGCATCTTTGGCAAGATGCTGATAACGGGGATCATTCGGATTGACACAAAGTGCCGTATCACCCAAAATGGTCTCGGGACGAGTCGTGGCTACTACCAGATACTCTTCCGAACCTTCGATATGATAACGCAAGTAATAAAGCTTACCCTGCGACTCACGGTGGATCACCTCCTCATCCGACAGGGCGGTAAGCGCTGCAGGATCCCAGTTTACCATACGTACCCCACGATAAATCTTGCCTTTATTGTACAAATCTACAAACACCTTGATGACGCTGCGGGTCATCTCGGGGTCCATCGTAAATTTGGTCCGCTCCCAATCGCACGACGCTCCCAAACGACGCAACTGACTGAGAATAATGCCACCATGTTTCTCTTTCCACTCCCAAGCATGTTTGAGAAACTCCTCACGAGTCAACGAATTCTTGTCAATACCCTCTGACTTCAACTTATCGACCACCTTGGCCTCAGTTGCAATCGACGCATGGTCCGTACCCGGCACCCAGCAGGCATTTTTACCCTGCATCCGCGCACGACGCACCAATACATCCTGAATCGTCTCGTTAAGCATGTGCCCCATGTGCAGCACTCCCGTCACATTGGGAGGGGGGATGACAACGGTATAGGGTTCCCGTTCATCTGGAACTGAATGGAAAAATCCATGCTCTACCCAGTAATCATACCACTTCTTTTCAATCTGCTGCGGAGCATATTTGGCCGCAATTTCCATAATATTTCTCTATTTACAGTTATTATTTCTCTTCTGATCAAGCGATTGCAAAACTCATCTCCATCACTTCCCAAATACTGACATTCAATAGACCTGATACAAGTCTCTATCTGCCAAAACCGAGAAAAACAAAGTTTTGCATCCAATTTGCAAAGATAGTGTTTTACAATAATAAAACGCCCAGCACGTTTATTTTTTAGACGAAACAATCCTGCAGAGAAAAGATTCAAACGTCAACCTACAAACACTTAACATACAAATATTTGCCAGCAAAAACAACAATTCAAACAACAACGTCAGGTCAATCGTTTCCAGAATAGTCCTACCTGCACCAACCGCAACAAGGATCATTAGATCGTTTCAAAGCCGCTCTTCTGACAGCCCCACATCTGCCAGAATGACAGAGAAGAAAAAGCACTTTTATTAAAAACGACAAAACGGCAGTCCCTATTCCGTTTATCTTTTTACGTCTAAACGATCTAACAACCGACTTTGGCCCTCACAACCATACTGAAACCGCCTCCATTACGGCGATTTACGTAAAAATCACTACATTTGTAAGATTTATCAAGGAGAAAACAACAATGAGCAACGATAAAAAACAGTTCAAAGAGGAGGATCTCTCCGGTATCTCGGATATGCTCGAAGGCAAACACCACGTCATTCCCATCGTCGCAAACGAAGATGACGAAGCCGGTGAAAATGCCGACGTACCCGAAACCCTGCCGATCCTGACCCTGCGCAGTTCGGTACTCTTCCCCGGTTCGATCACCCCAATCACCGTCGGAAGACAACGTTCGATGCGCCTGGTACGTGACGTCGAGGCGTCGGGCGGCATGATGGGTGCTGTTTTGCAAAAAGACCCCGAAGTAGAACAACCGGGGCCCGATGACCTGTATCGGGTCGGCACCGCTGCCCGCATCCTGAAAATTCTGGAGATGCCCAACGGCAACCTGACGGTCATTCTGCATGGCCTCGAAAAGATCGAGATCAAAGAGTACCTCTCTGCCGAACCCTATTTCAAAGCCAACATTACGACGCTGAAAGACAGTGTTCCCGAGCGCAACAACATAGAATTCGAGGCGTTGGTCGATTCGATCAAAGATGTGGCACTGGGAATCATCAACAGCTCGCCTAATATGCCCAAAGAGGCTGCATTTGCTATCAAGAACATCGACAGCAAACGCGGCATCATCAACTTCATCTGCTCGAACATCGACCTGCCCGACTCCGATCGGCAACGTCTGCTCGAAGCTCCGGGACTGTTGGCCCGCTCACGTCGTCTGCTGGAAATCCTGATTCGCGAGCAGCAGCTCGTTGAACTCAAAAACGAGATTCAAGCCAAAGTCAAACAGGATATCGACCAGCAACAGCGCGACTATTTCCTGCAACAGCAGATGCGTACCATTCAGGATGAGCTGGGAGGTGACCCTGTTGACAAAGATATCGACGAGCTTCGCGCCAAAGCGGCAAAAAAACAGTGGAAAACCGAGACCAAAGAGCTGTTCGAGAAAGAGTTGGGCAAACTCGAACGGATGAATCCGGCCGTGGCTGAATATTCCGTACAGCTCAACTATCTGCAGCTGATGGTTGAGTTACCGTGGGAGCACTGCACCGTCGACAATCTCGATCTGAATCGTGCCAAGAAAAAACTGGACAACGACCACTTCGGACTGGAGGAGGTGAAAGACCGTATTCTCGAACACCTGGCCGTCATTAAGTTGAAAGGGGACCTCAAATCCCCGATCCTCTGCCTCTACGGTCCTCCGGGAGTCGGTAAGACCTCATTGGGTAAATCGGTAGCAGCAGCCTTGAAACGTAAATTCGGACGAATTTCGTTGGGAGGTCTGCACGACGAAGCCGAAATCCGCGGACACCGCCGCACCTACATCGGGGCGATGCCGGGCCGAATCATCCAGACCATCAAACGGGCCGGATCGTCCAATCCGGTTATCATTCTCGACGAGATCGACAAAGTGACCGTTTCGAACCATGGCGACCCCTCGTCAGCACTGCTCGAAGTGCTCGATCCGGAACAGAACACCACCTTCCACGACAACTATCTCGACACGGAATACGACCTCTCGAAGGTATTGTTCATCGCTACGGCCAACAACATTGCTAACATCAATCCGGCTTTGCGCGACCGTATGGAGATGATCAACATCCCGGGATACATTCTGGAAGACAAGATTCAGATCGCCCGCAAATATCTGCTGCCCAAACAACTCAAGGCTCACGGCGTTCCAGCCAAAGATCTGAAATTGTCGGCCAAGGTGGTCGAAAAGATTATTGCTGACTACACCCGCGAGTCGGGCGTCCGCTCGCTGGACAAGCAGATTGCCAAGATCGTCCGTACCCGCGCTAAAAATATCGGATTCGGTGAAGAGTTCAAACCCGAGATCTCGGCAGCTGATGTGGAAAAGATCCTCGGCATACCCCGCTTCATCAACGACAAATACGACATTCAGGGCATGGTCGGTATTGTGACCGGACTGGCATGGACCGAAGTGGGTGGCGACATTCTCTACATCGAGTCGATCCTCACCCCCGGCAAAGGCAACCTCACGATGACCGGTAATCTGGGTGACGTCATGAAGGAGTCAGCAACCATTGCTCTCCAGTGGGTCAAAGCACATGCTGCAGAGCTAGGCATCGATATCGAAAAGTTTGAAAAGAACGACATTCACATCCACGTACCGGAAGGAGCTATTCCCAAAGATGGCCCCAGTGCCGGTATTACGATGATGACGTCGCTGGTTTCAACGCTTTCGGGACGCAAAGTGAAGGACAACATCGCCATGACCGGTGAAACTACCCTGCGCGGCCGTGTTCTTCCGGTAGGCGGCATCAAGGAGAAGATCCTCGCTGCCAAACGGGCTGGAATCCGCGAAATCATCCTCTCGGAAGAGAACCGCAAGGATATTTCGGAGATCAAACCTGAATATCTCGAAGGGCTTACGTTCCACTACGTCCGCACCAACAGCGACGTCCTGAAACTGGCCATGGCTGACTAATTGCATATGTAGCCCATACGTATACGTTTCCGAGGAGAGAGAAATATATCATCCTAACATCCATTGGATAAATAGCAGCTGCGACTGTCAGACAGATATCATCTCTCATCACCTCACCAAAACAAATCCCCGCACAGCAAATTGTGCGGGGATTTTTATTGATTATGCATGAAACCGAGAGGAAACCTAATTACCTTATCATACATACATTTACACAGTTCCAAAAGGATCTTCAATGCTGCAGCAAATCTACGGTGAGCAGTTTATTGCATTCCTCCATGCACACATTGTGCTGAACGTTCCGCCTTTGCCTACACCTATCGCTTTCGTCTGATTTCATTTCCATAACTTTTCGTATCTTTGGATGCGAATTGAGTGACCGGGACTCCCGATAACTCTTTTCATTATCGGCTCTCGATAAAGTGTTCGCACAAAACCAAAACGACTATAAAACAACCATTATGAACGAAAAATATGCCATCGGCGTCGATATAGGCGGATCACACATTGCCTGCCAGGTTATGGAACTCAATAGCTGCACTCCTGTAGCTGAAACCTACACCGAAGTGAAAATCGCCGAAAGCGAATCGGCACAAAAAATTCTCTCCGCTTGGGATAACGCCTTAAGCGAATGTATGCAGAAAGCTGGCGCACGCGCCATCACCGGATTGGGTGTCGCTATTCCCTCTCCCTTCGATTTTATCCGTGGCATTGCCCAGGCCGAGCACAAATTCGCTTCGATCAAAGGTATCAACGTCCGTTCCGAATTGCATCGCATCACCGGTATCGAGCCCAGCAACATCCGTTTTACCAACGATGCGGCCGGCTTCGGCATGGGAGCCTGGAGTCTCGGAGGTGAAAAGGCACGTCACCTGATCGGCGTAACCCTCGGCACCGGTTTCGGCGCCAGCTTTATTGTCGATGGCTGCTATGCCACCTATGGTCCAGGTGTACCCATCGGCGGCGAGTTGTGGGACTATCCCTTCCGCGGACGTATTGCCGAAGACTTCGTATCGACACGCTGGTTCGAAGAGGAATTCCATCAAATTACCGGTGTACCCATTACCGGCGTAAAACCGATGATCGACTTCTACCATGCCGATAAGTACACCACAGAGGTACAGGCCATTTTCGATCAGTTCGCCAACACTTTTGCAGAGATCATGCTCCCCTTCGTACAACACTTCAAAGCCGATACGCTGGTCATCGGAGGCGGCATGGTACGGGCTGAAGAGTTCTTCTTCCCGCAAATTCGCAACTATTTCAAAGAGCACAACGTTCAAATTCCGGTTGTAGCCATGGCAGACACCACGACTGCAATCATCGCCGGGGCTGCAGCTCTTTGCAAATAACAATATAAGGTGCTGAGTTGATTCGTTCTCTTATCGAGCCGGATCAACTCAGCCTTTTACACATGAAATCCTCCTTCAGCATTTCATATTAGCATCTCACTCAAAGACAAAGGGCTGACGCAATGAAGGAACAGCGGCCGAGGGGAACTATCGGAATTGCATAAACTCACAAAACATATAAAAGAAAATGAAACGAGTCGTAGTAGGTCTCTCAGGAGGTGTGGATTCGAGCGTGGCAGCCTATCTGCTTAAAGAGCAGGGTTACGACGTGGTGGGACTCTTCATGCGCAACTGGCACGACACCACCGGTACACTCGAGGGTGATTGCCCTTGGTATGACGACCACATGTTCGCCGAACTGACTGCCAAACGACTCGACATTCCTTTTCATTTTATCGACCTGAGCAAAGAGTACCGGCGGCGTGTCGTGGATTATATGTTTGCCGAATATGGCCGAGGACGGACCCCGAACCCTGATGTGCTATGTAACCGGGAGATCAAGTTCGATGCTTTTCTCAAGGCTGCTCTTGATCTGGGCGCAGACTATGTCGCTACGGGACACTACTGCCGCAAAGAGACTATCGAAACACCAGATGGTCCTATCTATCGACTGCTGGCCGGCAGCGATCCCAATAAGGACCAAAGCTACTTCCTTTGTCAACTGACCCAGGAACAGCTGTCTCGTGCACTCTTCCCGATCGGACATCTGTTGAAACCCGAAGTACGCCGCATTGCTACCGAACAGCATTTGGCTACCGCTCAACGCAAGGATTCACAAGGAATCTGTTTTGTCGGCAAGGTCGATCTGCCTGTCTTTCTGCAGCAGCAACTCAAGGCCCGGGACGGTGAAATCGTCGAAATTCCTGACACATGGTCTGGATTCAACGCTTCACACGAGATAGCGCCTGAAAAAGAGAACTTTGCCGATGGGCCATTTACACAACAACAGTTGGACGCATTGGCCGAACCGTATCACTATACACCAGAGGCAGGACGATCCGTCGGGACACACCATGGAGCCCATTTCTTCACAATTGGACAACGCAAAGGACTCGGTGTGGGCGGATATGCCGAACCGCTCTTTGTAATCGCCAGCGATGTACAAAACAATATTCTCTACGTGGGAATGGGACAACACCATCCGGGACTCTATCGTCGCGGATTATATATTCTGCCCGAAGAGATGCACTGGATTCGCCCGGACCGCGCTTTAAAGCCCGGCGAACAGGCCCGCTTCTCGATGCGTATCCGTTACCGCCAACCTCTACAAGGAGGAGTATTGTACGTGACTGAACGTGGAGGATACATCGTTTTTGACAAGCCTCAACGTGGCGTCACCGCAGGACAGTTTGCCTCTTGGTACGATGGGGATGAATTGATCGGATCGGGAGTTATCCATCGTTAATGTTCCTTGGCAACGAAACCCCGTTTTGGTCTATCTGGGAGACGGGGTCACCAACTATCATCTTCATTAGCACCACCCACCGGAGGGCCCACTGCCAGACCCAGCATTCCTGCGTATGATATACTCAGCCTGAGTTACAAGACAGAAGGAGAAACTGCTGTTGTTATCCTGCTACAACACACACAACGTTAGACCAACTAAAGATCAGTCAATGATAAGTTATTAAAATTCACAAACAAGAACAACAAAAAGGAGTGAAGAGCTTCAAGGCCCCTCACTCCTTTTTTAATTTTCCGCATAAGGCAGATCAATTAGACGCATTGTTCCCTTCTTCGTTAGACGGAACTCATTTCCTAATTTGCTTTTCAGGCATGTTTATGGTTGCACCTCAGAAACCACTTTCAACAAACCATGAGCCAATCGCTCCAGCTCGTTATCCTTGATAATATAAGGCGGCATCACATAGACCAATCGTCCGAACGGTCGTACCCAGATACCCTCTTCGACAAACCTCCGTTGCATGGCCGCCATATCAACCGGTTGACGCATCTCGATCACCCCGATCGTTCCCAACACCCGTACATCAGCCACCTGCGGCCACTGGCGGGCCGGCTCTAAAAGTCGTTTGAGAATCTGCTCTATTTCAGCGATCCGTGGCAGCGGAGAATTCTCCTCCAACAACCGCAACGATGCTCCAGCCACCGCACAAGCCAAAGGATTTCCCATAAAGGTCGGCCCATGCATAAACTCCGACGGTGTAGCCGATGAAATGGTATCCGCAACACGGTCTGTCGCCAAAACTGCCGCAAAAGTCATATATCCTCCGGTCAGAGCTTTACCAACGCACATAATATCGGGTGTGATACCGGCCCACTCACAGGCAAACATCCGTCCTGTCCTTCCAAATCCGGTTGCAATCTCGTCGGCAATCAACAGGATATCATATCGGTCACACATCTCGCGCAAGCGTTGCAAATAGCACGGATGATAAAACCACATACCACCAGCTCCCTGAACCACCGGTTCCAAAATAATGGCAGCCAGCTCATCATGATGCTGTTCGATCAACTGGGCCATCGGGGCAAAATCCCGCTCGTCCCACTCCTCGCCGAAACGCACCTCGGGACGTGGAACAAAATGCTGAATCGGCAACCGTCCAGAAAAAAGCGAATGCATACCCGTTACCGGATCGCAAACCGACATCGCATGCCAGGTATCGCCATGGTAACCGCTACGAATCGTCGCCAACGTATTCTTGTGTGGAGTTCCCTGAGCATACATATATTGCATGGCCATTTTAATAGCCACCTCAACGGACACCGACCCTGAATCACAATAAAAAATCTTGGTCAAGCCTTCCGGAACCATCCGTAATAACCGGCGGCCCAATTCTACGGCAGGTCGATGTGTAAAGCCCCCGAACATGATATGCGACATCTCTTGCAACTGAGCTTCAGCCGCCGCATTGAGCACTGGATGGTTGTACCCATGAACCGCGCACCACCACGACGACATCCCATCGACCAAACGGCGACCGTCAGCCAACTCAATAAACACCCCTTCAGCACGGACAACCGGATAGACCGGTAATGGATTGTGCATTGACGTATAGGGATGCCACAAATGCTCACGATCAAACGCCAACATTTCAGAAATAGACTCACTATCCATAGCTCCTGATATTCTAATAAATCATTGTAATCCTATTTATCCATCAACACCGTTCCGTGAGTATCTCCTCTTGGCGACTAAATACTCTGCGGACTTATTACACCCTTGAAGAGTTAAATAAAAATATGAATTTTCTCCCGTGTTGTGTCTCAAATTGTAAGTCATAACAGTTCGCATCAGCACAAATCAACACGAAGACCTCACATCAATACTCCTTTACAACTCTCAAAGGAACAGTTCATTAAGTCAATAAAAATTAAACATTTTACACTTTGACAAAAATAACGATTTTCAAGTTCCAAGACAATTTATCCTTTCACTCTCTTTTACCCCAAACATAACAGAATCCCGCACGTTTACAGCACCTGAGAACCCTTTATCTACCATATTTGAATCCTTATAAACTATCATTAAAACTTTTCGAAACATAAATACATATAAATATATTATTGTAATATAAAATTATAAATTGTATATTTGTTTACTTTCAAATTGTTTCTTGCGACTTCGGTCCGGTGAGCATATCCGGGACACCAAGTTCTTTAAAAGACCGAAATGACCATGAATAACACCTCAAAAACTACTCCGTCCGGGACCCAACAACCAACTATCGCTAAGTATGTACAAACAATCCGGACCGGGATCAGATCCCAATCATTAACCCGACATTGTATCGGATTCGTACTGCGCGGTACCAAATACATCTATTACGGAGATGTCCGCCATGCCGTTACTCGTGGCAAGGTGTTTTATCTGGATATCGGCACCCACTACATCGAAGATATACCGGATAATGGGCGTAGTTATGAAGAGGTTATTCTCTTTTACAGCTCACAGCAACTAGCCAACATCCTCAACAACTTGAATCTTATTTACCAGCTCACCATCACGAACGATCACAGCTGTCCTGAATGTGAGAAACAGACCCATGTAATTGCACCGGCTGACCCTGCGTTGCGGAATTTCTTCAGCAGTGTCAATGCCGGTTTGCGGGAAAACCTCTATCTCGACGATTCCATTGCAAACCACCTCAAATTAACAGAGCTGATTTATTTGATTCTCTCACAAGGCGACTGCTGCCTCAAAAACAAAGTATTAAGCAACATGGATCTCTCAAAAGAGAGCTTCGAACAGATCGTCAGACAACATATTTTCTCCGATATTTCTATCGAAGATCTTGCGGCTCACTGCAACATGAGCTTGACCTCCTTCAAAAAGGAGTTCCGCAAACATTTCTATGAGCCTCCTCACAAATGGCTGATCAGACAACGGCTGATGCATTCAAGACTATTACTTATCTCTACCAGTCGCTCAATCGCCGAAATCGGAATAGATTGCAACTTTCCCAATACTTCACACTTTATCAAACTTTTCAAAAAAGAGTATGGGATGACTCCAGCAGCATACCGAGCCCACCTCATGTCAGGAGGAGAACCCGTCAATGAAACAGTTGCAAAAGAAGAGGAGCAACCGACTGCACCATTGGGACAACAGATCGGCACTCATACACACGCCATTCCTATATAAGTTCGAACCTATCAACACTCATCTGAGGCAGGATATCAACATTAACAAAACAGCAGGGACATAAGTTCCTGCTGTTTTAATATCGGAGAACCCTTTCCGTATTCAGTATAATATACCGCTGAAAGGGGATCGTCTTATCTACGGTCTCATTACTCTTCACTGATCGCCACCAACTGATCACGATAAGCCGCCAATATGCGCGATTTCGATATAAAGCCCAAATAGTGGCGATTACTGTCAATCACAGGCAGCATCCAGGCTTTGGACTGCTCAAACGCATTCAAAACACTGCCAATTTGCTCGTTCGACAACACCACATCCGGTGGTGGGATCATATAAGTATCAATGGTCGTATCATATTTGTCAGCATCGAACATATCAGCACGCAAATCATCTAACTGCACAACCCCCAACAATACTCCTTCCGAATCGACAACCGGAAAAATATTACGCCGTACAGTCGATATCAAATGGACCACATCCCCCAACGTCGTATTGATCGAAATAGGATGGAAGTCGGTCTCCATCAACTTTTTCAAGTCAAGAAAGACCAACACGGAACGATCCTTATTGTGCGTCAACAGTTCCCCTTTCTGGTAAAGTTTCTTGGTGTAAATCGAATAGGGTTCGAAATAGTAACTGATACCGAAAGAGACCGCGGACACCAACATCAACGGAACAAAAAGTGAATATCCGTTGGTTAACTCAGCAATCAAGAAAATAGATGTGAGCGGAGCCTTCATCACTCCCGACATCACCCCCGCCATACCGACCAGTGTAAACGAGGCAATCGGAACCTGAAAGCCCAAAAAGGTATTCATGATGTAGGCAGCAGATGCCCCCGTGAATGCCCCGACAAAAAGCGATGGAGCAAAAGTTCCACCAACACCTCCTGCCGCCGTTGTAGCAGCCATAGCAACCACTTTGAAAAATAAAGAGGCAACCAAATAAATGGCTACCAACCACTTGATTTCACGAAACGAGAAAAACAGAGAGTTATCAAACAGTGCATTGATGTTGCCGTGCATCAGATCAACCATAGCCACATATCCTTCACCATACAACGGTGGGAAAATAAAAATCAACAGGCCGATTACCACCCCGCCGACAATCCATTTGCGAGCCATGCTCTTCAGCTTTCCAAAGGCCCCAACAATCGTCGTATTGATCCGCGTAAAATAGTAGGACATGAACCCACACAACACCCCCAGAATCACATAAAACGGAATATTATGCAAATTGAAGGTCTTGATTTCGATATTGAAAACAGGCTCAAATCCGTTCAGGAAAAACATCAACGAAGTGGCTGCAACGGTGGAGATCAATAACGGCATGATCGAACTGACCGTAATATCCAGCATCAGAATCTCCAAAACAAACACCACACCGGTGATCGGAGCTTTAAATACGGCGGAAAGTGCTCCTGCTGCACCACAACACAACAACAGGGTGATATTCCGGTAGTTGAGGCGCATAAACTGGCCTATATTCGAACCAATGGCCGAACCAGTCAACACAATCGGAGCCTCGGGGCCTACCGAACCACCAAAACCGATGGTGGTTGCACTGGCAACCATCGAGCTGTAACAATTGTGCGCCTTGATGCGTGAACCCTTCTTGCTCATCGCATAAAGCACACGGGTCACCCCTTCGGAAATGTCATCACGAACCCAGTAACGCACAAACAACGATGCCAAGATCACCCCGACAATCGGATAGATCAGATAGAGCGGAGCTGCCGTATCAATGGCCAACCAACCCGTCAGAGCCGAACGAACCAAGACCAACAACTGCTCGAAAATGTAAGTGGCAAAACCAGCCAACAGACCGACAACAACAGCCAATAAAATCATTAACTGCTTCTCGGATAGCCGCTTGGTAGCCACTATCAAAAAGCGGTACAAAATCTCCAGTCGCTGCTGGTATCTATTTGGTCGCTGAGCACTTTTCATCTGGTCATCGGAACAGCGCAAAGGGTTATACTATTCACACAAATGGTGTAACAACACCCGAACATCCGGATCGGGTCTGCTCTGATCTTAAACTACATGTACCATCTGTGCAACCAACGGCTAAAATCATGATCGACAAATCCACCCACTTCACTCTTTGGTCACGGATTGTCTATCAAAAAATGCCATCCTCCCCTGTCAACTCCAGGGGAGGATTGCACAAAACTTTAAACCGGTATGGATCTGTTTTAGTTGGGCATCATTTGGAGCGCTACCTCCTATGACATACCCTGCCAACTTGAAATAATCGCATTTCAGGTTATTATCCCATCACCACACCAGCTATCGGATCGGTAACTGCGCAATTAGAAAGGTCGGATACCCATAATCTCACGCACCTCCGCAACCGTCTTCGATGCGCTTTCACGTGCCCGCTCGGCACCACTGGTAACCACCTTGTGCAAATATGCCTCGTCATTAACAATGTCGGCTAAATTGGCACGAATCGGAGCTACGACCTTGATAATATCCTCGGCGAGTTGCTTCTTCATATCCCCATAACGGATTTCGCAACGATTCCACAAGTCTGTAAAATGCTGCAACGTATCAGGAGTCGAAACCGCCTTCATAATGGTAAAGAGGTTAGCAATTACCTCCGGCATCGGACTGTTCGGCTCGGTCGGACCACTATCCGTAACCGCCTTCATCACCTTCTTACGGATCACCTCGTCCGGATCAGACAGGAAAATACCGTTACCTTCTGATTTACCCATCTTGCCGGTACCATCCAATCCCGGAATCTTCACCGATGCTTCACCAAAGTTGTAAGGCTGGCTCTCCGGGAAATATTCAACACCATACATCTGATTGAAACGACGTGCAAAACGACGGGTCAACTCCAGGTGCTGCTCCTGATCCTTGCCTACCGGCACACGTGTAGCCCGGTGCAACAAAATATCGGCTGCCATCAATACCGGATAACACAACAGACCTGCATTCACATTATCAGGCTGGTGACGCACCTTATCCTTGAACGAAGCAGTACGCTCCAACTCACCAACATAGGTATGCATGCTCAACAACAGCGACAATTCGGTCACCTGAGGAACATCACTCTGAATATATATCGTTGCAGCCTCAGGATCCAGTCCCGCAGCCAAATATTCAGCCAAAACATTGCGAACATTGCCGTGCAGCGCCTTCGGATCGGGATGCGTCGTCAATGAATGGTAATCGGCAATGAAAAAGAAACACCGATCCGTGTGCTGCATCTTCACAAAATTCTTGAGTGCTCCAAAATAATTCCCCAAATGCAACTGACCGGTCGAGCGGATTCCGCTAACTACTGTTTCCATAATATATCGTTAATTCAATTGTTTTTTAGTCGTACAAATTTAACAAAATCGCCATAAATCACCCCCCATTACCCGAAATTATCGGGCTTTATACCGATTTTTGAATTACATTTGCGTTTAGGTTCTGTCATCCTACATTTTACCAGACAAAACCATCAATCCGATTCACCGCCTATGAATACCTATTGGAGACTGCTGGGATTCGCCAAACCAATCGAAAAATATGCGATCCCCTACTTCTTCTATACACTTTTCTACTCGCTGTTCAACACGTTCAACTTCGTGATGATCATCCCGATCCTCAACTCGTTGTTCGACCCCTCGAAACAGATCGCCCATGTCACCGAATGGCCACACTTCGCCCTCAACATGGACTATTTCGATCAGCTACTGAACTTCGTCCTCTATAAAATCTACGGCGACAACTACTCGGTAATGAATGTCATGCTGTTCCTCAGCATCTTCATCGTCACCTCCGCCCTGCTCAGCAACCTATTCCGCTATCTGGGCCAGTGGACTATAGAAAATATGAAAATCCATACCCTCCGCCGTCTGAGAAATGCCGTATTCGACAACGTCATGGGACTCCACGTCGGATACTTCAGCAACGAGCGTAAAGGCGATATCATCTCCAAAATTACCTCAGACGTCACCGTCGTACAGTTCTGTATCACAAATACCCTCCAGGTGGCTTTCCGTGAACCGTTCCTTATCATCGGCTACATGGTGGCCCTCGTCAAAATCTCGTGGGAACTGACCATCTTCTCGGCCGTGTTCCTGCCTTTGACTGCCCTGCTGATCGGATCAATCGTCAAACGCCTCCGCAAATCGGCCAAAGAGGCTCAGGAAAACTTCGGAGATATGACCAGCCTGCTCGACGAAGCCCTTACCGGTGTCAAGGTGATCAAAGGGTACAACGCAACCGGATATATCACCGGCAAATTCCGCCGGATCAATGATCTCTATTCGCGCATCACACGTGCCATGGCTCGCCGCCAACAGCTCGCCTCACCCATGAGCGAATTCCTCGGTATTGCCGCAGCTGCTGTGCTGCTGATGTACGGTGGCAGTCTGGTGCTTGATGGGAAACTCGAAGCCGCCGGCTTCATTGCCTACCTGGCTATCTTTACCCAGATTACCCGTCCGGTTCGCTCCTTTACCGATGCCTTCAGCAACATCAATCAGGGTATCGCTGCCGGTGAACGTGTACTCGGTCTGCTCGACGAAAAGAGCAAGATCACCGCTCCAGCCAATGCCGCAAAACTGGAAGAATTCAAAGATAGTATTGAGTTCCGCAACGTCTCCTTCTCTTACGACGATTCGCGTCAGGTGATCGACTCCGTCAGCTTCACCATTCGAAAAGGAGAAACCGTCGCACTGGTCGGCCCGTCAGGAGGTGGTAAATCGACCCTCTCGGATCTGATTCCCCGTTTCTATGATGTCACCGGCGGGCAGATTCTCGTAGATGGCGTTGATCTGCGCGACTACGATCTCGAAAGTCTTCGCCGACATATGGGTATCGTCACCCAGGAGACCATTCTGTTCAACGATACCATTGCCGGTAACATTCGTCTCGGCAAACGCGACGCTACCGATGCTGAAATCGAAACCGCTGCCCGCATCGCCAACGCCGATGAATTTATCCGCGAAACGGAACACGGCTACCAAACTAATGTCGGAGACCGAGGCATGAAGCTCTCCGGCGGTCAACGTCAACGGTTGAGTATCGCCCGCGCTGTGCTGAAAAACCCCGATATTCTGATTCTCGATGAAGCTACTTCGGCCCTCGATACTGAATCCGAAAAGTTGGTACAGGACGCTCTGAGTGCACTGCTCAAAGGCCGTACCTCTTTAGTCATTGCGCACCGCCTGAGCACGATCCACAATGCAGACAAGATCATCGTGATCGAACACGGCCGAATCGCCGAGCAGGGTACGCACCAAGAGTTAATGGAACGTGGCGGCATCTACGCCCATCTGATCGAGATGCAGCAACTGGCGTAAGACAACAGCACATCCGAAAGTAGAGGAAATTTCAACCCTCCTCTGCTTCAAAATATATCGGCAACAAGAGCCTTTCGACCCCAAAGTTTATTTTTTTAAGACCTGCGGGGCATAAAGTCTTTTTGCCAACCAAACATTGTCACATTATGAGTACGATTCTCTTCAACCAGGTCATTTTCGGCCCTGTACACAGCCGGAGACTCGGTCTATCGTTGGGAGTCAACCTCCTGCCTCTCAACAACAAACTCTGCAACTTCGATTGCATCTATTGCGAATGCGGATGGGGACATAAAGCTGTATCCCCCCGATTCAACACCCGCGAAGAGGTACAGTTTCATTTGCGAACCAAACTCAAAGAGATGACAGCCGATGGACAGCTTCCCGATGTGATCACGTTCGCCGGAAACGGAGAGCCTACCATGCACCCCCAATTCGAAGAGATCATCGCCGATACCATCGCCACCCGTGACGAACTCAGCCCTAAATCCAAAATTTCGGTCCTGAGCAACGCAACGATGATCGATCGTGAACCGGTTTGTCGCGCACTGCTCCGGGTGGACAACAATATTCTGAAACTCGACTCGGCCATAGACAGCACCATGCGAAGTATAAACCAACCGCACGGAAATCGTAGTGTGGCCGAAACGGTCGAACTGATGAAACGTTTTAACGGACAACTGATCATCCAAACCATGTTCCTGCGTGGCCGTTACAACGGACAAACCATTGATAATACTACGGAGAAAGAGGTTTCGGCTTGGCTCGATCTGATTCGTGAAATCGCACCCAAACAGGTAATGATCTACACGATCGACCGTGAAACTCCAGCCCACGAATTGATCAAAATCCCGGTTAACGAGCTCTCTCAAATCGGAGAACGGGTACGGGCCCTCGGGATTCCCTGTTCCGTCTCCGGGGCAACAGAACACCCCTCTACTCCAGACAGCACTCCAAATCCCGAAGAATAAAAGAAAGTTCTCTTCACCTTTCCTTAACCATCAAGGGTAGAGGACAAACCATAAAACCCCGAAAACTTTTACAGACTAAAGCACTTTTACAAATAATGGGAAGGAGTCTATAAAATTACAAATGTGCAGGTTCCCCACATAGGAAACTATTTCAACGGCAAAGCATTTTGTAAGATATTGAACTCCCTGTACGGTTGAGAATAGCATATACAAGAAAGCAGACAACGCTCGCATCAATATCAAGCCTTGTTCTGTCTGTCTTCTCTCGTAAAACATAATTTTGCAACCATTCCCTCAGGGTCTCCAATTTCCCAACACAAAGAAAATAAAAACACCATATATGGTAACTACCGAACAGATCAAGGCACTCGAAGAGCGGCAGCAAGCCCTTTACACCCACCTGCATATCGAAGACCGACGTCTGGAACTCGATGAGCAGGAGGCGCTGACCCACGATCCCAACTTCTGGGATGACCCCGCCAAAGCCGAAGCCCAACTCAAAAAGGTTGCCGGAATCAAATATTGGATCACCGCTTACGACGCCATTGCCTCCGCCATGGACGAACTGCACCTTCTGCCCGAATTTATCCGCGAAGGAGCCTCCTCACCCGAAGAGCTCGACACCCAATACAACAAGGTGCTCAAAATGATCGAAGAGCTCGAAATGCGCAATATGCTCAGCGGAGAAGAGGATCGTCTCGGGGCAATCATGGAGATCAACTCCGGAGCCGGTGGTACGGAAAGCCTCGACTGGGCCTCCATGCTGATGCGTATGTACATGCGTTGGGGAGAAGCCAATGGCTATCAGGTCAAAGTGATCGATGTCCAGGATGGCGAAGAGGTAGGAATCAAATCAGCAACCCTCGAATTTGTCGGCGAATTCGCATACGGCTACCTCAAAAGTGAAAGCGGCGTTCACCGTTTGGTTCGTCCTTCGCCGTTCAATGCCAACAACAAACGCCAAACTACATTCGCCTCCGTTTTTGTCTCGCCAGCGGTCGATGACACCATCGAAATCACAATCAACCCCGCCGATATCGAATGGGATACCTATCGAAGCGGTGGTAAAGGTGGACAAAATGTCAACAAGGTCGAAACCGGTGTCCGCGTACGCCACCTGCCTACCGGTATCATGGTCGAGAATACAGAGACCCGTTCCCAAAGTATGAACAAAGAAAACGCTTTGCGCATCCTCAAATCAAAACTCTACCAACTCGAACTGAACAAACGGCGCGAACTCCAAAACGAACTCGAAGGCAAAAAGAAAAAAATCGAATGGGGATCACAAATCCGCAGTTACGTCTTTGATGACCGCCGTGTAAAAGACCATCGCACCGGACACCAAACCTCCGATGTACAACGAGTCATGGATGGCGATATCGGAGATTTCATCAAAGCCTATCTGATGGGTGATTACGAGGAGTAAACTGGACACTCCCAACTCACACATCCGATTTTATACACATAAAGTTTCTATCGGATTTAAGTCTATTAGGAGCTCTGTTAAGGCCAGACCATGTTCCAATGATAGTTTCATTAGGGTCAGGTAATGGATCCAACAGAAAAGTCCAACTACAAAACCGACCGAGATCTACAATAAAAGTGCATTATAAAGGGTATCACCGAATCGGATAAACCAGAATTGACAAATAAATTAAAAGCGGACATCTCGCATGAAATGTCCGCTTCATTTTTACAGTATAACTGTTTCGGGAAAGCCTACTTACGATAAATCTTCGTATATCCGTAGATCGCCTCATCTCCCAACTCCTCCTCAATACGAAGCAATTGGTTGTACTTCGCCATACGATCCGAACGGCTCATCGAACCGGTCTTGATCTGGCCCGAATTGGTCGCTACGGCAATATCCGCAATCGTCGAATCCTCCGTCTCACCACTACGGTGCGAAGTTACCGACGTGTAACCTGCCCGATGGGCCATCTCAATGGCATCCAACGTCTCAGTCAGAGTACCGATCTGGTTCACCTTGATCAAAATCGAATTGGCACAACCCATCTCAATACCCCTCTTCAGGAACTCTACGTTGGTCACAAACAGGTCGTCACCTACCAGCTGGCATTTGCCACCTAACTTCTCAGTAAGAACTTTCCAACCTTCCCAGTCGTTCTCGCTCATACCATCCTCAATCGAATCGATCGGATATTTCGCTACCAACTCTTCCAAATAGGCAACCTGCTCAGCCGAAGTACGTTTGGCACCGGTCGGACCCTCAAACTTCGTATAGTCGTAAACGCCATCCTTATAGAACTCCGACGATGCGCAATCCATACCAATGGCTACATCACCGCCTTCGCATTTACGGCCAGGTTTATAGCCCGCCTTTTTAATAGCCTCGATAATAGATTCCAAAGCATCCTCTGTACCTTTCAAAGCTGGTGCAAAACCGCCTTCATCACCTACAGCCGTACTCAAACCACGATCATGCAACACCTTCTTCAAGGCATGGAAAACCTCAGCTCCCATACGCAATCCTTCACGGAACGATGGTGCGCCGACAGGGCGGATCATAAATTCCTGGAAAGCAATCGGAGCGTCAGAATGTGAACCACCATTGATGATATTCATCATCGGAACTGGCAACGTCTTGGCATTCGTACCGCCAATATAACGCCACAATGGCATGCCCAGATAGTCAGCTGCCGCACGTGCACAAGCCAACGAAACACCCAAAATGGCATTAGCGCCCAATTTGCTCTTAGTCGGTGTGCCGTCCAATTCGATCATCGTCTTGTCAATGCCCACCTGATCGGTCACCGGCATGCCCAAAATCTCTTTGGCAATCACCTCGTTCACATTCTGAACAGCCTTCAAAACGCCTTTACCACCATAACGGTTCTTATCGCCATCGCGCAATTCAAGCGCTTCATTCTCACCGGTAGAAGCTCCGGAAGGAACTGCAGCCCGGCCAAAAGCACCGCTGGCTGTGGTCACTTCAACTTCAATAGTCGGATTACCCCGCGAATCCAGAATCTCTCTGGCATGTACACTTACAATTTCACTCATCGTAATTATTTTTTTAAGATTTGACTTTTGCCAAAAACCAAAACTTGTCTGTTAATATAACGTCTTTCCTGCAAAAATAGTGCAATATCTCACATTTCCTACAAAAACAAAGAGGAGACCCTCAAAAGGATCTCCTCTCTATCTTCCTCTATCTCTCACATACAGCAGCCTGTGACCGCCAATGCAGAGAATCGGATAACCGTTGCCGATAAATTACTCAGCTTTAGCCTCTTCTGCTGACTCCTCAGCTTTCTTGGCTGCCGGTTTTTTGGTAGCTTTCTTTGCAGGTGCCTCAGCCTCTGCTACTGGAGCTTCTGCGCCATCAGTTGCAGGTGCTGCTGCTTTTTTAGCACGGCTACGACGAGTCTTAGGCTTGTCGGCTGCCTTAGGTGCTGCTGCAGTTGCATATGCCTCATCAAAGTCTACCAACTCAATAAAGCAGGTCTCTGCTCCATCTCCCAAACGGAAACCGGTCTTCAAAATACGGCAATATCCGCCCGGACGATTCGCAATCTTCGGCGCAATGACGCGGAACAACTCTGCGGTCGCCTCTTTGTCCTTCAAATAACTGAAAACCGTACGACGCGAATGAGTCGTATCCTCTTTCGACTTGGTAATCAGAGGCTCTACATACATACGAAGAGCCTTGGCCTTTGCCAAAGTCGTATTGATCCTCTTGTGCTTCAACAGCGAGCTCGCCAGATTGGCCATCAACGCCTTGCGGTGACCGGCCTGGCGGCCGAGGTGGTTAATTTTCTTATTGTGTCTCATGGTTACTTAATCGTTCGTGTTAATCCTTGTCTAATTTGTAAATGGATACGTCCATCCCGAAGTGCAGATTCAAATTCGCTAACAACTCATCCAACTCTGACAATGACTTCTTGCCAAAATTGCGGAATTTCAACAAATCATTCCGGTTGAAGCGTACCAAATCTCCTACTGTCTCTACCTCGGCTGCCTTCAAACAGTTCAATGCACGTACCGACAAATCCTGATCCGACAACTTCGTCTTCAACAACTGACGCATGTGAAGAACATCCTCGTCGAACTCCTCTGTAGCACTGTTTTCCTCAAGGTTCAGCGTAATCTTTTCATCGGAGAAGAGCATGAAGTGATGAATCAATATTTTGGCCGCCTCCTTGAGAGCTTCCTTCGGATGAATACTTCCATCCGTCGTGATCTCCAGATTCAGTTTCTCATAATCGGTCTTCTGCTCCACACGGTAGTTCTCAACTGCAAACTTCACATTGCGAATCGGTGTGTGAATCGAATCGATCGGCAACAAACCAAACTCTGCATCTGCCGGACGATTCTCCTCTGCAGGGACGTAACCACGGCCCTTGGCAATCGTCAACTCAATCTGAAGTTTAACATCAGGATCCAAGCGACAAATTACCAATTCTGGATTCAATACCTTGAAGTTGGTCAAGAAATTCGAGATATAGCCTGCGGTGAGCTCACTCTGACCGGCAACATTCACAGTCACCTTCTCACCATCGACATTCTCGACGGTCTTGATGAAACGTACCTGCTTGAGCTTCAATATGATCTCAAGCATTCCTTCCATAACACCGGGGATCGCAGCAAACTCATGATCTACACCGGCAACCTTGACTGTTGTGATCGCATAGCCCTCCAACGAAGAGAGCAAGATGCGCCGCAACGCATTGCCGATGGTCATGCCAAATCCGGGCTCGAGCGGACGGAATTCAAACCGTCCGAACGAAGAGGTGGATTCGAGCATTATTACCTTTTCAGGCTTTTGAAATGCTAATATTGCCATAATTATTGCTCCTCGATTAATGATTACTTAGAATACAACTCGACGATAAGCTGCTCTTTAATGTTCTCCGGAATGTCTGCACGTTCCGGTTTCTGAAGGAATTTGCCACTCATCTGGCTGCCGTCCCACTCCAACCATGCATAACGGTTGTGTGAACCGGTTACAGAGTCCAGAATTACCTCCAAAGACTTAGATTTCTCACGAACACCTACTACATCACCTACACGAAGCTGGTATGAAGGAATGTTCACTACTGCACCATTAACGGTAATGTGACGGTGTGATACCAGCTGACGAGCTGCAGCACGAGTCGGGGCAATACCCAAACGATAAACTACATTGTCCAAACGGCACTCCAAAATCTGAAGCAGGTTCTCACCGGTGATACCGCCAATGCGAGCTGCCTCCTCAAAAGTGCGACGGAACTGTTTCTCCTGTACACCATAAATAGCTTTCGCTTTCTGCTTCTCCAGCAACTGAGTACCGTACTCAGATACCTTCTTGCGTTTGCGCATCAAACCATGCTGTCCGGGAGGGTAGTTCTTCTTCTCTAATGATCTGTCCGCGCCATAAATGGCTTCGCCAAATTTTCTGGCAATCTTTGACTTTGGTCCAATATATCTTCCCATAATAGAAGTTTCTTTATTGTTAATGTAATGAACGGAGTTAAACTCCGTTTTGGAGTGACGCCGACATTCCGCCCCAAGGGTTGGGAATGCGGCCAATTCGAGATCCTATCACTATAGGATACGAACCGCTCCGGTGGCGTCGGACCGGAAATTAGACACGACGACGGTTGGGTGGACGACAACCGTTGTGCGGCAGTGGAGTTACATCGATAATCTCAGTAACCTCGATACCTGCTCCGTGAACGGTACGAATGGCTGACTCACGGCCGGCTCCCGGACCTTTCACATATACCTTTACCTTGCGAAGTCCCAGATCGTAAGCAATCTTGGCGCAATCTGCTGCTGCTGTCTGGGCTGCATACGGGGTGTTCTTCTTAGAGCCACGGAAACCCATCTTTCCTGCTGAACTCCAACTGATCACCTCACCGTTCGCATTCGCAATCGTGATGATCACGTTATTGAAAGTAGAGTGTACGAATACCTTGCCTTCGGTACCCACCTTGACCACTCTCTTCTTAACTGTTCCTGTTTTTTTTGCCATAACTCTAAAGATTACTTCGTTGCTTTTTTCTTATTGGCAACGGTCTTCTTGCGACCCTTGCGCGTGCGGGCATTGTTCTTTGTGCTCTGGCCGCGAACCGGAAGCCCCAAACGGTGACGAATACCACGATAACAACCAATATCCATCAAACGTTTGATGTTCAGCTGTACCGTCGAGCGAAGCTCGCCCTCTACCTTGTAGCCTCCTTCTGCGATGGCGCTACGAATTGCCGCTACCTGTGCATCGGTCCAATCCTGTACCTTGATCTCAGCATCGACATTCGCCTTCGCAAGAATCGTACGGGCGGTGCTACGACCAATCCCGTAGATATAGGTCAATCCTATATCTCCTCTCTTGTTCTTAGGTAAATCTACACCTACAATACGTGCCATAAATTCAATTATGCTTTTTTTGTTTGTTCCTGTTTACTATCCCTGACGCATCTTCAGCTTGGGATTCTTCTTGCAGATTACATAGAGGCGACCTTTGCGTTTTACGATCTTGCAATCCTCGCTTCTCTTCTTAATAGATGTTCTTACTTTCATTGTTCAGAATGCTTTGTGGGACCTCAATCAGCGCATACGAAACCCTCACGGCTCCTTCTTTACGCTCTTGAACCGATCCCGGGTTCTGTCCTATTTGTACCTGAACGATATACGTCCCTTACTCAGGTCGTACGGGGACATCTCAACTTTTACTTTGTCGCCGGGAAGAATCTTGATGTAGTGCATCCGCATCTTGCCCGAAATGTGGGCGGTGATCACATGGCCATTGTCCAACTCTACGCGAAACATCGCATTCGACAACGCCTCGATAATCGTTCCGTCCTTCTCAATAGCAGCTTGTTTGGCCATAGGAGTCTTACGAATTTATTGCTTGTTCGATTACGCCGAAGTCTGTCAATACATCGGCACCATGTTTCGTGATCGCTACTGCCTGCTCAAAGTGAGCCGATGGCTTGCGATCACGTGTCCGGACTGTCCATCCGTCACGCTCAAAAACTACAGCACGTGTGCCCATGTTGATCATTGGCTCTATGCAGATAACCATCCCCTCCTTGAGAAGTGGTCCCCTGCCACGGGCTCCGTAGTTCGGTACCTCGGGCTCCTCGTGCATATCGCGACCGAGACCGTGCCCTACCAATTCCCGTACTACTGAATATCCGTGTCGCTCGGCATGCTCCTGCACAGCGTTGGCAATATCACCAATCCGATTGCCTGCCTTCGCCTGTGCGACACCCTTATAAAGAGCCTCTTTGGTTACGCGGAGTAGATCCTTGACTGCCGGATCAATCTCTCCTACTGCAAACGTGTATGCAGAATCGCCGTAAAACCCCTTCATAAGCGTGCCACAATCTACCGAGAGAACATCGCCCTCCTTCAGAATGCGCTTTGCGGAAGGTATCCCGTGCACAACCTCCTCATTGATGGACATGCACAAGGTGTTCGGAAAGCCGCCGTAACCCAAAAAGCCGGGTTCTGCCCCATGAGACCGGATAAAATCCTCGGCGATCTTGTCCAGCTCGAGCGTCGAGACGCCCGGCCGGACATGTTTGCCGATCTCTGCCAGCGTTGCGCTAACCAAAAGGTTATTCTCGCGCAGCAACTCTATCTCTTCCGCTGTCTTTAAGTATATCATTTTTCAGAACTCTTATTATCCCATACGTCCTTTGATACGACCGGTCTTCATCAGTCCGTCGTAGTGACGCAGCAGCAGGTAACTCTCGATCTGCTGGAGGGTGTCGAGGACTACGCCTACCAAGATCAACAACGAAGTTCCACCATAGAACAGCGCAAACTGATTGTTGATGCCCAACTTCATCGCAAACGTCGGCAAAATCGCAACGATCGCCAAGAAAATGGAACCCGGAAGGGTGATCCGCGTCATGATGGTATCGAGGTACTCTACGGTCTTCTTACCAGGTTTAACACCCGGAATGAAGCCACCGTTGCGTTTCATATCCTCTGCCATCATGTTGGGATTAACGGTAATCGCCGTGTAGAAATAGGTAAAGGCGACAACCAACAGTGCAAATACAAGGTTATACCAGAATCCGGTGTAATCCGCAAATGCAGCCGCAAAGCCTTGTGTTGACTCAAAACGGGTGAAGAACATCGGAACGAACATCAACGCCTGTGCGAAGATGATCGGCATAACACCTGCCGCATTGATCTTCAGCGGAATGTACTGACGTACACCACCATACTGTTTGTTACCAACGATTCTCTTGGCATACTGAACAGGGATCTTGCGAACTGCCTGTACCAGCGCAATCGTTGCCGCGAAAACCAAGAACAACAGTACCAACTCGACAACCAACATCACAAGACCTCCAGTAGCCTCTGTGAAACGGGTGTTCAACTCTGCCATCAACGCGTGAGGCAGACGGGCGATGATACCCACCATGATGATGAGCGATACACCGTTACCGATACCCTTGTCTGTGATCTTCTCGCCGAGCCACATCACAAACATCGTACCTGCAATCAGCACAATCGTTGCACTGACCGTAAACAGTACACTGCCACGACCTAATACAAAGGCCGCATCAGGCAACTGTGCGTGAAGGTTTGCCAAATAGGCCGGACCTTGCAACAACAGTACGATGATGGTCAAATAGCGGGTCCACTGGTTAATTTTGCGACGTCCACTCTCTCCCTCTTTCTGCAGCTTCTGGAAATAGGGAACCACAATTCCCATCAGCTGTATAACGATGGATGCAGAGATGTAGGGCATGATTCCCAATGCAAAAATTGATGCGTTGCTGAACGCTCCTCCGGAGAAGATGTTCAACAAACCCATCAATCCGTTGCCTTCAACCTGACTCTGCAGTGCCTGCAACGCCTCAGGATTGATGCCCGGGATCACCACAAAACTACCGAACCGATATACCAAAATCAAAGCCAACGTAAACAGAATACGTTTACGAAGCTCTTCGATCTTGAATATATTCTTAATGGTTTCGATTAACTTTTTCATCGCTGAAAATTAAAGTTTGGTCACCTTGCCTCCCTGTGCCTCGATGGCTGCTACAGCCGTCTTCGAGAAGGCGTGAGCCGTTACCTCCAAAGCTACACTCAACGTGCCGCTGCCGAGAATCTTAACACGATCGTTCTTGTTAACGAAACCAGCCTCAATCAGTGTATCTACAGTGATGCTCTTCAAAGATGCGCTCTTGGCCATCTCCTCAAGAACTCCTACATTGATACCCTTGTACTCAACACGTTTCAAATTGGTGAAGCCATACTTCGGCAAACGTCTCTGAAGCGGCATCTGACCACCTTCGAAACCAATTTTTGAAGAGTAACCTGAACGCGATTTCGCTCCTTTGTGACCACGTGTAGACGTACCGCCACGGCCAGAACCCTGACCACGACCGATACGTTTCTCGTTTTTGGTCGACCCTTCTGCAGGTTTTAAATTACTGAGATTCATTATGCTTTCTTTTTTATTGTTTCTCAATAGCGCCCCTCGCGGGACAAAATAGATCCTTCAGTGGATACTATTTTACCTCCTCCACCTTTACCAGGTGTTTCACCTTCTCTACCATTCCGAGAATGATCGCAGATGCTTCATGCTCTACGGTAGCATTCATCTTGCGAAGCCCCAGTGCATCCAAATTCTTCTTCTGCTGGGCACTCGCTCCGATGCGGCTCTTGATCTGGGTAATTTTCAATTTAGCCATTTCTCGTCGCTATTATCCGTTAAAAACTGTATCCAAAGAGACACCACGTACCTGAGCTACACTGTGTGCATCACGCAACTCCAACAGCGCTGCGATGGTAGCTTTTACCAGGTTGTGAGGGTTCGATGAGCCCTTGCTCTTGGCCAACACGTTGCGGATGCCAACGCTCTCCAATACGGCACGCATAGCACCTCCCGCAATTACTCCTGTACCAGGAGCGGCCGGACGAATCATTACCAATGACCCGCTGTAACGTGCCTCCTGTTTGTGGGGAATCGTACCGTGAAGCACCGGTATCTTTACCAAATTCTTCTTAGCATCTTCAACTCCCTTTGCAATGGCTGCGGTAACTTCGCTGGCTTTACCCAAACCATAGCCTACCACACCGTTCTCGTTGCCTACTACAACGATAGCCGAGAACGAAAAGGTACGACCACCCTTGGTTACCTTCGTTACGCGCTGGATGCTTACCAAACGATCCTTGAGCTCCAGATCGCTCGTTCTTACTTTCTTTATGTTCGTATTTGACATATCTCTTAGAATTTAAGTCCGCCTTCACGGGCTGCGTCCGCCAACATTTTCACTCTTCCGTGGTAAAGGTAACCGTTACGGTCAAATGAGACTGCACTGATTCCCTTTGCTAATCCACGCGCTGCGGCCAACTTGCCGACCAATGCCGCTACTTGTGACTTGTTCAAGCCTGCAGCCTGCTCTACAACCTCTTTGTCCAAAGATGAGGCCGATGCCAGCGTTACACCATTCTGATCGTCGATCAACTGAACATAAATCTGCTTGTTACTTCTGAACACAGACATGCGAGGACGCTCTGATGTGCCGCTGACGATCTTGCGGATACGCATCTTGATCCTCTCTCTTCTCTCTATCTTGGTCAATGACATAACTCTACAATTTTACTATTTTGCATTAGCAGATTTACCAGCTTTACGACGAAGCTGCTCTCCAACAAACTTAATACCTTTACCTTTGTATGGCTCAGGCTTACGAAGCGAACGCAACTTAGCAGCTACCTGACCAATCAACTGTTTGTCGATACTCTTCAAGGTAACGATCGGGTTACCCTTCTTCTCGGTAACTGCCGTAGCGGTAATCTCCTTAGGCATCTCAAAATAGATGTCATGAGAATATCCCAGACTCATCTGAAGTACATTCCCCTGCATCTCCGCTTTGTAACCTACACCTACCAACTCCTGTTGGATCTGGTAGCCCTCTGATACGCCTACAACCATGTTGTGGATCAACGCACGATACAAACCGTGCATCGAACGGTGACGAGGCTGGTCGGTCGGACGAGTCACATGAATCTCATTTCCCTCCACGGTAACCGTAATGTCTGAATCAACCTTCTGACTCAGTGTTCCAAGAGGGCCTTTCACACTTACCACGTTATCGGGACCAACCGTTACGGTTACTCCTGCGGGCAGGTTTACAGGTAATTTTCCAATTCTTGACATGATATTCTTGTCTTACTTAAGATTAATAAACATAGCACAGTACCTCGCCGCCTACATTCTCCTGACGGGCTTTCTTATCGGTCATGATGCCTTTAGAGGTAGATACCACTGCAATTCCCAAACCATTCAATACGCGCGGCATATCGGCTGCACTGCTGTAACGACGCAAACCCGGACGGCTTACACGTTTCAGACTCTTGATGGCATTGCTCTTGGTCTCTGCATGGTACTTCAACGCGATCTTGATGATCGGTTTGCCCTTCTCATCCTTGTCCTCCTTGTAGGCCAAAATGTAGCCCTGCTCGTAGAGTACACGGGTGATCTCGAGCTTCATTTTTGATGCGGGAGCTTCAACCACCTTGTGGTTGGCTTTCACCGCGTTCCTAACTCGCGTCAGGAAATCCGCAATTGGATCAGTCATTGTAATAAAATAATATTAGTTAATACTGGCCTTCAGTCTGTTACACACAAACTACCCGGCCTTCGGGATTATCGCTTTGCGCTTGGGCTATAAACCCAAACAATTTTCACGGAACAACGCGGCAGGGGTCACCCCCTCCGCGGCAGTCCGTAAAAATCAGGCGGTAAAGTTACGAAAATTTTTCTTTCCGTCAAATCGCTTTCGGAGAAAGAGTTGACCCTCTAAATTTTATCACTCTGATCACACCATCCGACATCCGTCGAAATGGCTCTCAAAAATGAGTCTTGATTCTAAAAGGTCCGATCCCTCTTCTTGTCCAAAGCAGGTCGGATGACTCGTCAGCCATCCGCCGCTTCAGCTCTATTTTTATTGATTTGTCCAGAAACAAACGCTCGGACAAATCTATCAGATCTTGTACTCTCGGTTTTCCGAAACCGTCGTCCGCCTACCAGCTAGCTTTCTTAACACCAGGGATCAGTCCTTTTGATGCCATCTCACGGAACTGAATACGGCTGATGCCGAACTGGCGCATATAGCCCTTAGGACGGCCCGTCAGTTTGCAACGATTGTGCAGACGGATCGGGTTCGAGTTGCGTGGCAATTTTGCCAATCCCTCGTAGTCTCCGGCCTCTTTCAGAGCAGCTCGTTTGGCAGCATAACGCTCAACCAATTTGAGGCGTTTAACCTCACGAGCCTTCATTGATTCTTTTGCCATATCTTATGCGTTCTTTTTTGCGTTTTTAAACGGTAATCCGAACTGCTTCAGAAGTGCATACGCCTCTTCGTCAGTGTTCGCGGTCGTTACAAAGGTGATCTCCATACCCAAAATCTTTGAGATCTTGTCAATGTCGATCTCCGGGAAGATGATCTGCTCTGCAACACCCAGCGTATAGTTACCGCGACCGTCAAACTTGTCGTTGATACCTTTGAAGTCACGGATACGTGGCAAGGCTACCGCTACCAACCTCTCCAAGAACTCATACATCTTGTTGTGACGCAACGTTACACGAGCTCCGATCGGCATCCCTTTACGAAGCTTAAAGTTCGAAATATCCTTCTTCGAACGGGTAGCTACTGCACGCTGACCGGTGATCTTGGTCAACTCCTCAATCGCTGTCTCCAGAATCTTCTTGTCGCCAATGGCCTGACCCAAACCCTGGTTGATAACAATCTTCTCGAGGACCGGAACCTGCATCACGCTAGTGTAGTTGAACTCCTTGACAAGGGCAGGTACGATCTGCTCCTTGTACATTTTCTTAAGCGTAGGAACGTATACCATTATTTAATCTCCTCCCCTGACTTTTTTGAGTAACGTACTAATTTGCCGTCTGCACCCGCCTTACGACCTACTCGAGTCGCTTTGCCACTCTTTGAGTCTACCGGCTGCAGGTTCGAGATGTGGATCGAAGCCTCTTGCTTCACAATACCACCCTGGGGATTCTTAGCGTTTGGCTTGGTGTGTTTTGACACCAAATTCACGCCCTCGACGATCGCCCGCTCCTTCTCAACCAATACACGAAGAACTTTTCCTGTCTGGCCCTTGTTGTCACCGGCGTTCACGATTACCGTGTCCCCCTTCTTGATATGCAATTTTACTGACATCTTTTAACCTTTTAAAGATTACAATACTTCGGGCGCCAATGAAATGATCTTCATGTACGAGTCACGCAACTCACGAGCTACCGGCCCGAAAATACGTGTGCCACGCATCTCACCCTGGTTGTTGAGCAGTACGACAGCATTGTCGTCGAATCGAATATAGGAACCGTTTGCACGACGAATCTCTTTCGAGGTGCGCACTACAACGGCCTTGGATACAGTACCCTTCTTGATATCTCCAGAAGGTGTGGCGCTCTTGACAGTCACCACAATTTTATCGCCGATGGTGGCATAGCGCTTGCCCGTGCCACCCAGTACGCGGATACAGAGAACCTCTTTGGCCCCGCTGTTATCGGCTACTGACAGTCTGCTTTCTTGTTGTATCATGGCTTACTTAGCTCTTTCAATGATTTCTACTAATCTCCAACGTTTGGTCTTGCTCAATGGACGGGTCTCAGCAATCCGAACCGTATCGCCTGCTTGACAACTGTTGGTCTCGTCGTGTGCTACAAACTTCTTCGTCTTGTTCACAAACTTGCCGTAGATCGGATGTTTCTCCTTACGCTTGATGGCAACCGTGATCGATTTGTCCATCTTGTTGCTGACAACCACCCCGATTCTCTCTTTTCTCAGATTTCTTTCCATGGGTAATTACGCTTTTACGGTTTCTTTCTGGCCCAGAATCGTCAGCATGCGAGCGATATCCCTGCGGGCCTTCTTGATCAGGGTGGGATTCTCTACCGGTGAAACGGCATGATTCATCTTCATGCGAAGAAGGTTTGCCTTCTCTGCCTCAATCCGCTCTGCCAATTCCGCTGCGGAAAGCTCTTTAATCTCTGATGTTTTCATGTCTTTTCCTAAATTGATGTTTCGGTATAGTCTCGTCTCACAATGAACTTAGTCGTAATCGGAAGCTTCTGGGCACCCAAACGCAACGCCTCTTGAGCTACTGCCAGGGGCACTCCCTCTGCTTCGAACAGAATACGGCCCGGAGTAACGGGGGCTACGAACCCTTCGGGTGAACCTTTACCTTTACCCATACGTACCTCTGCGGGCTTCTTGGTGATCGGCTTGTCCGGGAAGATCCGGATCCAAAGCTGACCTTCACGTTTCATATAACGCACGATTGCCTGACGTGCGGCCTCAATCTGGCGGCCGGTGATCCAGGTGGACTCCATAGCCTTGATGCCGAAGGATCCGAACGCAAGCTGCGCTCCGCGCTGGGCATTGCCCTTCATGCGCCCCTTCTGCATTCTTCTGAATTTCGTTCTTTTTGGCTGTAACATTGTTGTATCGCTTTAAGAAGTCCTTACTTATTCGATTTTTTGTCTCTGCCACGACGATCGCCACGTCCGCGACGTTCGCCACGCTCACTACGCTCACCGCGGAATCCACGGTCACCCTGTGAAGGTGCTGCGCCTGCGATCTCGAACAGATCACGTTTAGCGTAAACCTCGCCATTGCAGATCCATACCTTGATACCCAGAATACCTACTTTCGTCAAGGCTTCGCAAAGTGCATAATCAACATCTGCACGGAAGGTGTGCAATGGAATACGACCCTCTTTGAAGGTCTCGCTGCGGGCCATCTCGGCGCCGCCCAAACGACCTGAAATCTGGATCTTGATACCCTCTGCACCCATACGCATCGTCGATGCGATGGCAGTCTTAACTGCACGACGGTATGAAATACGACCTTCGAGCTGACGTGCAATGTTGTTGGCTACGATTACGGCATCCAACTCAGGACGTTTAACCTCGAAAATGTTGATCTGTACCTCCTTGCCGGTCAGCTTACGCAACTCTTCTTTCAGCTTGTCAACCTCCTGGCCGCCTTTACCGATAATGATACCAGGACGTGCCGTTGAGATGGTGACAGTCACCAGCTTCAGTGTACGCTCGATGATGACCTTCGAGATGCTGGCCTTTGCAAGACGGGCACCCAGGTACTTACGAATCTTGGAATCCTCGACCAGCTTGCTCGAAAAATCCTTTCCGCCATACCAGTTGGAATCCCAACCACGTATGATACCGAGTCTGTTTGCTATCGGATTAACTTTCTGTCCCATCTGCTTTGATATTTTTTTCTTCTTTAACTTCCATTTTGTCCACCACGATCGTTACGCTGTTCGAACGTTTGCGAATCCGGTGTGCACGACCCTGAGGAGCTGCCTGGATACGTTTGAGCATCGTACCGCTGTTGACATAAATCTCGCTTACGCAAAGTTTATTGTCTTCGAGACGCTGTCCCTCGTTCTTCTGCTCCCAGTTCGCAATCGCTGAACGAAGCAACTTCTCCAATTTGATCGAGGCTGCCTTCTTGCTGAAACGAAGCATGCCCAAAGCACGATTGATCTCCACGCCGCGAATCGTGTCTGCTACGATGCGCATCTTCAGTGGCGATGTCGGACAATCGTTCAGCACGGCGATGGCCTTCTGTTTCTTCTCGGCTTTAAGCCTTTCGGCCATTATGTGTTTTCTTGAACCCATCTTTACCTACTATTTTTTCTTGTTTCCTGAATGGCCACGGAAGGTACGAGTCGGGGCAAATTCACCCAGCTTGTGCCCTACCATGTTCTCTGTTACATAGACCGGGATAAACTTATTCCCGTTGTGGACGGCGATCGTCTGACCAACGAAGTCCGGCGAAATCATGCTCGCACGTGACCACGTCTTGATGACGCTCTTCTTTCCCCCTTCGTTCTGCGCGATTACACGCGCCTCCAACTTGGGTTCGATATATGGTCCTTTTTTTAATGAACGGCTCATTACGCTACTATTTTAAATTTATTTTTTCCTTCCTGATACAATGAACTTAGAAGTGGTTTTCTTCGGGTTCCGGGTTTTGTAGCCCTTAGCCAAAAGACCTTTACGTGAACGAGGATGTCCTCCTGAACTACGTCCTTCACCACCACCCATCGGGTGATCTACCGGGTTCATCGTTACACCACGGTTGCGTGGACGACGGCCCAACCAACGGTTGCGACCTGCCTTACCGTGTGACTCCAGACTGTGGTCCGGATTCGATACTGCACCGATCGTTGCACGGCAAGTAACGAGTACCATACGGGTCTCGCCCGAAGGAAGTTTGATAATAGCGAATTTACCTTCACGAGCCAAAAGCTGTGCGTAGGTACCGGCACTACGAGCCATCGCGGCTCCCTGACCGGGGTAGAGTTCAATGTTGTGTACCACGGTTCCCAGCGGAATATCAGCCAAAAACAGCGTGTTACCAACCTCCGGAGCAGCTCCTGCTCCTGTCGATACAACCTGACCTACTTTCAGTCCATTCGGAGCAAGCATGTAACGCTTCTCGCCATCAGGATATACCAACAAGGCGATACGTGCTGAACGGTTCGGGTCATATTCAATGGTTTTGACCGTAGCGGTCATGGAATCTTTATTACGTTTGAAGTCAACAATACGGTACATCTTCTTGTGACCACCACCGATGTAACGCATGGTCATCTTACCGCTGTTGTTGCGACCTCCGGTGCTCTTGAGCGGAGTAAGCAGCGACTTCTCGGGAACTGACGAAGTAATATCGTCAAAGGTACCAATCACTTTGTGGCGGGTACCCGGTGTCGTGGGTTTGAATTTTCTTACTGCCATCTCTCTTAGATATTACTGTAAAAATCGATCTTGTCGCCGTCTTTGAGCGTCACAAACGCCTTCTTGAAGTTGTTTGCGCGGCCACTCAACAAACCGGCACGTGTGTAGCGGCTTTTTGCCTTTCCCATGTAATTGCAGGTGTTGACCGAAGTCACTACCACCCCGTACATCGCTTCTACGGCCGCCTTGATCTCCAGCTTATTGGCACGCGGATCCACGATGAAACCGTAACGGTTCAGCTTATCGCCCTGAGCCGTCATTCTCTCGGTTAAAATTGGCTTAATTAAAATATCCATTGTCTTGAATGATTACAATCCGAACATTTGGTTAACAGCCTCGATTGAGGTCTCTGCCAGTACAATGCTTGCTGCGTTCATTACATCGTAGGTATTCAGGTTAGATGCCGGAATTACCTTAACGTTCTGAAGATTGCGTGCAGACAGCGAAATTACCGGATTAGTCTCCGGAAGTACCAACAAAATCTTTTTGTCCTCCAGCTTCAGATTCTTTGTAATGGCGATGAATTCTTTGGTCTTAGGTGCCTCCATAGCGAAGTCCTCTACTACCGTGATCGCATTCTCTTTGGCCTTGTAGGTCAATGCGCTCTTACGGGCAAGCTGTTTCAGCTTCTTGTTCAGTTTGAAGCTGTAATCGCGTGGTACAGGACCGAATACGCGACCACCACCCGGAAACAACGGTGACAAAATGCTACCACTACGAGCTCCACCTGTACCCTTCTGCTTTTTCAGCTTGCGGGTCGAACCGGCAACCTCATTGCGCTGTTTTGCCTTGTGTGTGCCCTGACGTTTGTTGGCCAGATACTGTTTCACATCAAGATAGATCGCATGGTTGTTCGGCTCGATGCCGAAAATCGCATCGTTCAGAGTGGCTTTTTTGCCAGTCTCTGCGCCTGAAATGTTATAAATTGCTACTTCCATCTTAGTTTTCGATTATTAAGTACGACCCTTTCGCACCCGGAATGGAACCCTTAACCAAAAGAAGGTTATTCTCCGGAAGCTTCTTCAGAATACGCAGGTTCAAAACTTTTACCTGCTCGCCTCCAGTCTGACCCGGAAGACGTTTACCCTTGAATACGCGTGAAGGATAAGATGATGCTCCCAGTGAACCCGGTTTACGCTGACGGTTGTGCTGACCGTGGGTCTGACCGCCTACGCCACCGAAGCCGTGACGTTTTACAACACCCTGGAAACCTTTTCCTTTCGAAATCCCGGTCACATCGACCCAGTCATTCTCCTCGAAAACATCTACCGTAATTACATCACCCAAATTCAATTCGCCTTCGAAGCTCTTGAACTCTACCAAACGACGTTTGGGGGTAACTCCGGCTTTCTTGAAGTGGCCCAACAGGCACTTGTTTGTGTTTTTCTCCGCTTTGTCGTCATAGGCAATCTGAACTGCTGAGTAGCCATCCTTCTCTACAGTCTTCACTTGCGTAACTACACACGGACCGGCCTCGATGACCGTGCACGGAATGTTCTTTCCCTCTGCATTGAATACAGAAGTCATTCCGATTTTCTTTCCAATTAATCCTGACATTTTTTGTCTTTGGTTTAATGATTTGAGAGCGCGTCCACTCGGAACGTCCATTGCTTCCGATCGTCGCCGGGCAACCTTCCCGAGCCTCGCCCTTTGTTAAAATATTGTGTTGAAAATTCCGATCTTCTCAACGGTAACGGCAGCCTTCTGCTTCGAAACCATATCCCCGCCGGTAAACCCGGCAGGGCTATGACCTTCTTGTATCGCATCCGGTACCGTACCGGGATTCATCACACTTTGATCTCAACCTCTACACCGCTAGGCAACTCGAGTTTCATCAACGCATCGATCGTTTTGGGAGTCGAGCTGTAGATGTCGAGAATACGTTTGCAGGTTGAGAGCTCGAACTGTTCACGTGCCTTCTTGTTTACGAAGGTCGAACGGTTCACCGTGAAGATCTTTTTCTGAGTAGGCAGCGGAATAGGACCGCTTACAACTGCTCCCGTGCCCTTCACGGTCTTTACGATCTTCTCTGCTGACTTGTCAACCAGATTATGATCGTAGGCTTTCAATTTGATTCTTATTTTCTGGCTCATAATTCTTGATTATTCTATCGATCCTTTTTTACCATTTGATTTCTCGACAATCTCTTTTGCCAAGTTTGCAGGTACTTCGTCGAAGTGTGAGAACTCCATCGAAGAGGTTGCACGACCTGATGAGATTGTACGCAATACGGTTACATAACCGAACATCTCTGACAAAGGCACCTTAGCACTTACTACACGTGCGTTACCTTTGGTCTCCATGCCGTTGATCTGGCCACGACGTTTGTTCAAGTCGCCGATGATGTCACCCATGTTCTCCTCTGGGGTTACAACCTCTACCGACATGATCGGTTCCAAAATAACGGGAGATGCTTTGCGTGCCGCCTCACGGAAACCGTTACGAGCACAAATCTCAAATGAAAGAGCATCAGAGTCAACCGGGTGGAACGATCCATCCAATACGGTTACCTTCATGCTGTCCAGCGGGAAGCCTGCCAACGGACCATTGGTCATTGAAGACTCAAATCCCTTCTGAATAGCCGGCATATACTCCTTAGGAATGTTACCACCTTTAACCACATCCTCGAACTGAAGACCCATCTTACCCTCTTCGGCTGGTCCAATCTCGAAGACAATGTCGGCAAACTTACCACGACCACCGGTCTGTTTCTTGAACACCTCACGGTGCTGAACCTTCGACTTCAGTGACTCCTTGTAGTTAACCTGAGGTGCACCCTGGTTGATCTCTACACCGAACTCACGTTTCAGACGGTCAACGATGATCTCCAAGTGAAGCTCACCCATACCGCTGATGACGGTCTGACCACTGTCCGGATCGGTTCTTACGGTAAAGGTCGGGTCCTCCTCAGCCAGTTTACCCAGCGCGATTCCCAACTTGTCGAGATCCTTCTGAGTCTTGGGCTCTACTGCCAAACCAATCACCGGCTCAGGGAAGGTAATAGACTCCAGAACGATTGGATGATCCTCGTCGCACAAGGTATCACCGGTGCGGATCTCTTTGAAACCTACCGCTGCACAGATATCACCAGCACCTACAACCTCCATCGGGTTCTGTTTGTTGGCGTGCATCTGATACAGACGGCTGATACGCTCCTTCTTGCCACTGCGGCTGTTGTGTACATAAGAACCGGCCTCCAGTTTACCCGAGTAAACACGAACGAATGCCAAACGACCTACGAACGGGTCAGTTGCAATCTTGAAGGCCAAACCGCAGAACGGATCGTTAATATTCGGATGACGTTTGGTCTCCTCACCGGTACGTGGATCGGTGCCGACTACAGCCTCGATATCCAGCGGCGAGGGCAGGAATGCCATCACATAGTCCAGCAACAGCTGAACACCTTTGTTCTTGAATGATGAACCGCACAACATCGGCACGATCTGCATGCTGATGGTCGCTTTACGAATCGCTGCGATCAACTCGTCGGCAGTGATCGAATCCGGATCCTCGAAGAATTTCTCCATCAAAGCCTCGTCAGTAGCGGCAACCTCCTCAATCAGTTTGTTACGCCACTCAGCTGCCTCAGCCTTCATGTTCTCAGGAATCTCCTCGTAGGTGTAGTTCACCAACTCACCTTTCTTAGATTCATCGTAAATAATCGCCTTATTATATATAAGGTCTACCAAACCGGCAAATTTGTCCTCCGATCCGATCGGCAGAACTACCGGCATTGCAGTTGCCCCGAGGCGCTCCTTGATCTGTGCACATACAGCCAAGAAATCAGCACCGGTACGGTCCATCTTGTTGACGTAACCGATACGGGGAACCTTATATTTGTCAGCTTGACGCCATACGGTCTCAGACTGTGGCTCAACACCACCTACTGCACAGAAGGTGGCAATCGCACCGTCCAACACACGCAATGAACGCTCTACCTCAGCGGTAAAGTCAACGTGACCCGGGGTGTCGATAATGTTGATCTGATAAGTCTGACCTTTGTAGTGCCAAAATGCGGTGGTCGCTGCCGAAGTGATGGTGATACCACGCTCCTGCTCCTGAACCATCCAGTCCATGGTAGCAGCACCTTCGTGAACCTCTCCGATCTTGTGCGTCTTTCCGGTATAGAAAAGGATACGCTCTGAGGTAGTCGTCTTACCGGCATCGATGTGAGCCATGATACCGATATTCCTCGTATATTTCAAATCTCTTGCCGCCATATTCTTTCCTCTACCGATTAAAATCTAAAGTGTGCAAATGCTTTGTTGGCCTCTGCCATACGGTGCATCTCTTCCTTACGTTTGAAGGCTGCACCTTCCTCATTGTAGGCTGCCTGGATCTCGGCGGCCAGCTTCTCGGCCATTGAGTGCCCTGCGCGCTTGCGAGAGTAAAGGATAAGGTTTCTCATTGCCAAAGAAACTTTGCGCTCGGGTCTTACCTCGGTCGGCACCTGGAAGGTCGCACCACCAATACGGCGTGATTTAACCTCTACCTGCGGAGTAATGTTCTCCAAGGCTTTTTTCCAGATCTCGAGAGGAGCCTTGTCTGCATCCTTCATCTTCTCACCTACGATCTCTATCGCATCATAGAAAATGGCATAGGCAATACTCTTCTTACCATCCAGCATAAGGTTATTCACAAACCTCGTCACAAGTACTTCTCCGAACTTGGGATCTGGAAGTAGAATTCGCTTTTTAGGCTTCGCTTTTCTCATTGCTTAATACTCTTAAAACTCTTTTGGGATTTCAATTAATTTGCTCTCTTTACTTCTTTGCCGCTTCTTTCGGGCGTTTTGCTCCGTATTTAGAACGACGCTGACGACGTCCGTCAACTCCTGCTGAGTCCAAAGCTCCACGAACCAAGTGATAACGTACACCCGGCAGGTCCTTTACACGACCTCCACGCACCAGCACAATCGAGTGCTCCTGAAGGTTGTGACCCTCACCTGGAATGTAAGCATTCACCTCTTTGCCGTTGGTCAGACGTACACGAGCTACCTTACGCATCGCTGAGTTCGGCTTCTTCGGAGTGGTCGTGTAAACACGAACACATACCCCACGACGTTGCGGACATGCATCCAACGCCGGAGCCTTACTGGTAAAGCTAGGCGTCAATCTTCCTTTCCGTACTAACTGTTGAATCGTTGGCATTTTAAATCCTTTACGTTAAACTTTATCCTTTACTTTCGGGCATAAAATCCCCTTACATTTGTACAAAATGGACTGCAAAGATACCGCTTTTTCCCGATTCTGCAAATCATTCCCAACTTTTTTCGCTGATTATCCGCTATTTTACCCCTCCAACACCCCTCAAAAACCACCTTTATCTATCATTTATTTTTATTAAAAACAAAAACCTATAAACAAATCACATAACAGGCCTTTATACTCTGAATATGTGAAAGTTCGAAAGCTCACGTGAAAATGGTGCGGAAAGTCGCCGTTTTATTTTATCTTTGTCAAGGATTATTTTATCTTTGTCAAGGAAATTTCGGCCAGAAATAGAGATAATACCGATATTTTTTGAAGGTAGATTTGCCCGAACTGACATTTTACATACCATTGCTACGTCAGCCAGCAAATACTACAAATCTGTTCAGTTGCTTGATTATTCAACAATTAACGATCCTCTCTAAAGGAATCAGAAAAAAATTGACAATCAATAAAACCCGACCACAACAAATGAAAAAAAACTTCCTTTTCATGATGGTACTGCTGTTTATCTCCGGCAGCGCCTTCGCCCAAACTGTGGACACAGTAGCCATTCTGAGTCCCTCCATGCACAAAACCATCAAAACCGTAGTCGTACTCCCGGCCAGCTATGACAAATCACCGGATAAAAAATATCCGGTAGTCTATCTGCTCCACGGTCATGGCGGAAATTATGCAGTATATGTAAATCAGACCCGCCCCGAACTGCCTCAGGATGTTTCTCAAATGGAGTGCATCGCAGTCTGCCCGGATGGAGGCAAAAACAGCTGGTATTGGGACAGTCCTGCCGATCCCAAAAATCGTTATGAAACCTTCGTGGCTGAAGAGCTCGTCAAATACATAGACGAACACTATCGCACCATTGCCGACCGGACAGGACGTGCAATCACCGGATTCAGCATGGGAGGACATGGAGCATTGTGGCTCGCATTCCGTCACCCCGAAACTTTCGGAGCTTGCGGATCAATGAGCGGAGGCGTCGATATTCGTCCTTTCCCCGATCAGTGGGATATGAAGCAGTGGCTCGGCGAATACTCTAAATACCCCAAAGTGTGGAACGACCATACCGTCATCACCCAACTCTATCGTCTGCGTCCCGAACCACATGTACAGGGAGGCCGTGGCAACGACTGGTTGATGAAATCTGCTGAAGGTCGTCCCGCCATCATCATCGACTGCGGAATAGACGATTTCTTTTATGATGTCAATGTAGCGTTGCATGAAGCCATGCAGCACAACAACATCGCACACACCTTCATCACACGCCCCGGTGTGCACACCCATTCATACTGGCATTACGCCCTTCCTTTCCAACTGCTCTTTTTCCACGAGTACTTCGAAAGAGAGGCTCAACCCGAATAACCTGACACACATACAGGTATTACAAAAGCTGCCATTGGCAGCTTTTGTATTTATATTGGATCGACAATCTTCTTGTCCAAAATTCTTTTGACCCGCACAAAACCAAACATTTCTTACAAACCCGTTACCCCGCCTACTCCATGCCCACACTCACAAAAAAATCCATCATCACCAGTTATCAAACACCAACAACCTCTAATCACCAATCAAACACGAGTCCGAACAAGGAGGTGCTCTCAACTGTAAACGACAACTCAATAAGTTGGAGATTAGGCAAGTCCCGACTATCACCTATATCCAATCCAAACAACTTTTTCACAAGAACCAGCCTTAGATTCGGATTGTTCGTGCTGCAATGCATAATCTTAACATTCTGCTCTGCCACAGCACTTGCAGCCAACAAGCCTAACAATTCCAAAGCATCTACGCCTCGAGCCTCAACACATCAGGTTGATACCGTTACAATTTGGAGCCAGTCAATGCAAAAACCGATCAAAAATGTAGTAATTCTCCCAGCAGAATACGATCCAAACACGCCACAAGATTGGCCCGTCGTCTATCTGTTGCACGGATTCCGAGGGCGCTATGACACCTGGATCAACAAAACTCAACCCGACCTGCCGGCAGCGGCATCACGCATGGGTGAGATCATCGTCTGCCCGGATGGAGGATTCAGCAGCTGGTATTGGGACAGCCCCATCGATTCGACAATGCGTTACGAGACTTACATAACACAAGAGCTGATTGCAGCCATTGACAGTCTATACCAGACCCGTCCCTCTCGCGAAGGGCGTGCTATCACCGGATACAGTATGGGCGGGCATGGAGCACTCTATCTTGCGCTGAGGCATTCAAACATTTTCGGGGCCTGCGGCTCAATGAGCGGAGGCGTCGCATTGATTCCCTTCCCCAAAAACTGGGACATTGAAAAACGCATCGGACCATATCAGGAAAACCCGCAACGCTGGGAAGAGTACTCCGTCATGGGACAACTTTGGAGAGCCGTACCGTTCAATGATCGCAGCCGTGAAGTGGCAGGACTACCTTCGGTCGATCCCTCATCGGAATTACAAGCCGGACAGCTGGCCATATTCATCGACTGTGGAACCGAGGACTATTTCTACAACGTAAACATGCGTCTCCATGAAGAGTTGCTCTATCGCAACGTTCCTCATGAATTCATCATCCGGCCCGGACGTCACACTCACGAATACTGGAGACACGCCGTCGAATTCCACCTGCTTTTTTTCCGCGATTTTTTCAACCGGACAGCCAAACAAAATCAATAAAGCATGGCCATACTCAAATCGCAGGTGAAACAAGAATAAGCAAACAATCGTATATATTAGATAATAAACTTAAAAACATCGACAGCATGGCTGAGCATATCTTCACTCTCGAAGCTGAAGGAGACGAACGCATTTGGCGACAGATGAACGTTCACCTCCACCTATACTCCTATGATGCTGAAGGGAACTCGTGCGGAGTCGTCAGCGCTGACAACGGCACCAGCCATAAATCCGGTAAAAAACTAAGCGTCTGCACCCCTAAGCCGACAACCGAGGCTGCTATCTGTCTATATGTCGTTCCGAGAGGTTTGCCCGAATCGGATCGTGTATCGGATTCACCACCATTGAAATTAACCCTGCGTGTTCTTCGGGATGGTCAGGTAATCGATTCAATGAAGCGACAAGTCAATCAATTCGGTGGTGATCAGTTAATCAATGTACGGTACAAATAATCGGCACGCCTTCCTGTCTTTTATCTGTGATGACACCATAGAGAACAGGGACCATTTAAAACAAACCAACCGCATGAATGGGAAGCAGAACTGAATGCGGGCTACCCAAGGCTGGAAGCACAGAGAGAATCTGCAAAGAATAAAATAAGGGAAACTAAGGGATAGGCAGCGACGGTTGCCCAATCAATAAAGACTCAATCAATAAAAAGGCAACGGCAGTGTTGTTATATTATACACTGCCGTTGCCTTTTATGGATTATCTTCATTTTTACCTTCTGCCTTAAACAGCTAATACGATAGCAAAAGGTATGGACTCCAATTTATATACAACATCTTATCAAACTCGCAAACGATCTATAATCTTCTCTCGCTGCGAGTCATTTTGAATCTAACCTCGATTCCGCGAGCGTGTCACTTTATTAACGGGTCTTGAATTTACGAATACCCGTATTCCAAAACATGAACGAGAAAACATCCGTATCCTCATCAATTCTCTTCGAGGTAGGTTTACCCGCACCATGCCCTGCATCGGTCTCAATACGGATCAGAATCGGCTGATCACACGCCTGTGCAGCCTGCATCGTCGCCGCAAATTTGAATGAGTGAGCCGGAACCACCCGGTCATCATGATCTGCCGTAGTAATCATTGTGGCCGGATAGCATGTCCCCTTACGGATGTTGTGTAACGGCGAGTAAGCATACAAATACGGGAACTGATCCGCATTGTCGCTGCGACCATACTCAACAGCCCAACCCCATCCGCATGTGAAATATTGATACCGCAGCATATCCATAACACCTACTGCCGGTAAAGCCACAGCAAACAGATCAGGACGCTGCGTCATGCAGGCACCTACCAACAAACCTCCATTCGATCCGCCAGCAATTGCCAATTTATCCTTCGAGGTGTATCCTTCACGAATCAGATACTCTCCCGCTGCGATAAAGTCATCGAACACGTTCTGTTTATTGGCAAGCATACCGGCCTTATGCCACTCCTCACCATATTCACCGCCACCGCGCAAATTGGCCTGTGCATACACACCACCCTGCTCCATCAACAAAATATTCTCCGGTGAAAAGCCCGGCGTAATATTGATGTTGAATCCGCCGTAACCGTACAGATAAACCGGATTGGAACCATCCAGCTTAATATCCTTACGATGCACCAGAAACATCGATACCTGCGTACCATCTTTGCTCGGATAGAACACCTGCTCCGTAACAAACTGATCGGGATCGAATTTTACCTCCGGAGACTTAAATAACTCCGAAGTGCCTTTGGCCAAATCATAACGGTAGATTTGTGTCGGCATCGTGAAACTCGAATAGGAATAAAAGGTTTCCGTTGCCGAACGCTCTGCCTGCATGCCGCCCACTGCTCCGATACCAGGCAACTCTACGTCACGAATCTTCTCGCCGGTCATCGAATATTGGCTAACCCGACTCTGCGCCTTATCCAGCCAGAAGACCATCAGATTCTCGCCGGCCGTCACAGCGTCCTCCATCAGGCAGTCGCCCTCCGGTACCAACGTTGCAATCACCGGCTTCGTCCCGGTAAAATCGACCTGCAACAGCTGACCATTCAAGGCGTGGTCATTCGTATAGAAGATGGCCTTGCCGTCACGTCCCGACACCAACGTATAATCATAAGCAAATCCTGGGAACAGCACCTGGAAGCCATTATTCGGAGCTGAAGTACGGACAACACCCGGGGTCTCAATCTTCTGGTAAAGGATCTCGGTACCGCTGGTCCCTTCGGTTGAGGTGACAAAAAGCAGCTTCCCGTCACGGCTTACCGAAGCCGACAGATAACGCAACGGATGCGCTGAATCGCTGTATACCAATTTATCTTCGGTCTGTTTCGTGCCCAACTTATGATAATAGATCTTCTGATCACGGTTCTGGCCCGACAACACCTTTTTCGGATCGGGTTCATCGTATGCACTATAATAAAAACCGTCGCCACTCCAAGTCGCTCCCGAGAACTTCACCCAACGGATCACATCAGGTAACGTCCGGCCCGTTGCGGTCTCCATCACGCGAATCTCGACCCAGTCCGAACCCGAAGCTGCTGCCGCATACGCCAAATATCGGTCATCCTTCGAAAACGACAGATCGACCAAAGCAACCGTACCCTGATCACTCAACGTATTGGGATCCAAGAAAACCTCAGGTGTTCCATCCAAACCCTTCTGTCGATACAAAATGCTCTGATTGCGCAAACCATCGTTCTCGAAAAAGAAATAATAGTCACCTATCTTTTGTGGCACCCCGTATTTCGGGAAATTCCACAACTCCGTAAGACGCTCCCGAACCTGATCCCGATAAGGAATCTGCGACAAATAATCCTGCGTAACCGCATTCTCGGCCTTCACCCATGCAGCGGTCTCATCCGAATTGTCATCCTCCATCCATCGATACGGATCGGCTACCTGCGTGCCAAAATAATCATCCACCGTGGAATCCATCCGCGCTACTGGATAAGCTTTCACTTCAATCTTTTTCATCCGATTCTGACATGCCGCCAATGTCAATGCCAATACCGGCAAAACAACGGCTAAATACTGTTTTTTCATCTTTCAGGCTGAATTTGTGAACAGTTGGAACACTCCCTGCCTCAACAAAGATATAAATATTCACAGAAAGTTAATATATTTGTCTTACGGCAGAGATCCCGTTGAACTGCCGAAAATCCCAAAATTATGTACGAAGATCTGAGAAAAGAGGTGGAACTGGTTTGGGAAAACCACGACCACATCCGCACCGACCAGGCTAAACTCGCTATCCGCAAAATTATCAGCCTCGTCGATGAAGGTAAACTGCGCGTCTGCGAACCGCAGCAGGACGGATCATGGAAACTCAACGAATGGGTCAAAAAGGCCATCGTACTCTATTTCCCGATCCAACACATCGAGACCACCGAAGCCGGTCCGATGGAATACAACGATAAAATTCCCCTGAAAACTGGCTATGACCGCCTCGGCATCCGTGTCGTTCCCCCTGCCGTAGCTCGCTATGGCGCCTACATCGCACCGGGTGCAATCCTGATGCCCAGCTACGTCAATATCGGTGCCTATGTCGATAGCGGAACCCTCGTCGATACCTGGGCAACCGTAGGCTCCTGCGCCCAAATCGGCAAAAACGTTCACCTCAGTGGCGGTGTCGGTATCGGCGGCGTACTCGAACCGATTCAGGGTGCGCCTGTCATCATCGAAGACGGCTGTTTCATCGGCAGCCGCTGTATCGTAGTCGAAGGCGTACATGTACATAAAGAGGCTGTCCTCGGCGCTGGCGTCACCATCACCGGTTCTACCAAGATCGTCGATGTTACCGGTCCAGAACCTGTCATTTATCATGGTGAGGTACCCGAACGTTCTGTCGTGATCCCCGGCACCATGCCTAAAAAATTCCCGGCAGGCGAATATGGCGTACCTTGCGCGCTGATTATCGGAAAACGCAAAGCCTCAACAGATGCGAAAACCACACTGAACGACGCACTCCGCACATACAATATCGAAGTCTGATCGTTCTCTTATCATACATAAACGGGTCTCTCCTCACTCATCGTAGGAGAGACCCGTTTTTCGTTTTATTCTACTCTTTTACTTATTAAGATCTAATTGCTTTACCGCGCTTTTCCAAATGTAGTTTCACAGAAGGAGGCAAAAGAGAATTATACGTGAGAGGAACAGCAGTGTATAACAGCACAAAAACGAAAACTAAACCACAACTGCAAAGCGATCAAACAGAGAGATAATACAAAAGGTATTAAAGCAAAACGTGGGGTCTGAGCAAACAAAAAAAGAAACTCCGTAAAATAGTATCTGAAAACTTGGGGAAGAAAGGTTTACGAAAGAGCGGTAAACATTGCGCAATGAATGATAACATAGTATCCCAACCTCATTCACCATTCATATCACCTTTATAATTTTACTTAAAATTAACAGTTGAGGTAAACAGCCTGAACGTTGCCTCTACTATCCACCCATCCAGGCCCCAACTATTTTACCAGAATTGAGTATTATTTACCTCGTTATCATACATAAAGGGCTCCTAACAGGACTCACAAACCATCCAATTCAAAACCAACCTAACATTATTCCTACTATAAATTATCTACTACTATTTTAGCCGGTTCGACTTTACATTTACCCATCGTCCCATTCAAGAAAAAAGAGTTTTGGGGTTATTTTGTTATTTTTGGCCTAAACGATGACCTGTTTTGTCCCCGGTTCATGGAAATCGCACTACATATCATGATGCTGTTAGGCGCCGTAGGCCTCTTCCTCTTCGGCATGAAGATGATGAGCGATACCCTACAGCGTGCCTCGGGACAAAGGCTCTACTCCCAATTAAACCGAGTCGCTGGCTCACCCCTGCGTGGAATCCTCCTGGCAACAACCACAACCGCCATCATACAGTCATCCAGCGCCATGACCGTCATGATTGTCGGACTAACCCACGCCGGCCTTTTAAACCTCGGTCAAGCCATCGGCATGATCATGGGTGCCAATATCGGCACCACTGCAACTGCCTGGCTCGTAGCACTATTTGGCATCCAACTGGATTTCAGCCTATTGGCTACGCCGCTGATTGCAGTATCCTTCCCCCTACTACTGGCCAAACGAAATCGGCTTCGCAACCTCGGATCCACACTGATCGGACTGGCACTCATCCTTTTAGCACTCCATCTGCTACGTGAAGCAACCGGTCATCTAATGACTCAAGCCCCCGTCGAAAAACAACTTGCTCAACTCGACAACTATGGCTTTTGGAGCCCCCTGCTTTTCTTCCTGGCAGGAACCATCATGACCATAATCCTCCAATCCTCCAGCGCAACTACAGCTCTAGCAATCGTTCTCTGCAGCTCGGGGGCCATCTCCCTCGAAAATGCCATGGCCCTGATTCTGGGTGACAATCTCGGAACCACTGCCACCGCCAATATCGCAGCGATCATGACCAATGCCGCAGGTAAACGAGTCGCACTGGCCCATCTGTTGTTCAATCTGGTTTCCGTTTTATGGGCGCTGCCTTTACTCTCCCCCATTACACAAGGTATAAACCAAATCATCATCTTGTGCGGAGAAAACTCTCCTCTAATTACAGGGACACCCTCAACTGCCATGGCATTGGCCCTGTTTCACACCTTACTCAATCTGATTACCACTATACTGCTGGCAGGGTTCATTCCCCAGGCTGCAAAACTTTTGGAACAGCTAATCCCAAATAGAAGCAAAACATCCGGGAACAAACCAGATACAGATATTCCCACTCCTGCCGGAGAACTCGGACTTTTACAAACAACCTGCAATTTTGCACAATCGATCCGTCGGGACAAAGAATTGCTCCAATCCCTCAAAACCTATTTTAAGGAGAACAACGTCGATACTGCAAGTGCACTCGCTGCAGAGATATCCCTCCAGATTAACAATCGGGAAAATGAAAATCGCCTGCTGGACCGGCAATTGACCCAACTTGCACAACATGAACTCAGCCCCAAAGGTCACCTCACATGGCAATGCATGAATCGGCTCATTATCCGTCAACAGACTGTTACCGATCTGTGCAAAACGGCCCTGCGTCTGATTCAACTCAAAAAGCAAGACAGGCTCTGGTTTACCCAACCCATGCGTAAAATTTTAGAGGAGCTGTTCGCCATTATCGACGAAAGTTACGATCTCACTCGTTCACAACTGACAGTCACAACCCAAATCCCGCCCGAAACCATTGACCTGCAAAAAACGCGATTGGATAAATTGGGAAAACAGTGGATACAAATCAAAACCGAACTCGAAACAACCTATTTAATTCCCAACAACCACTCCGACATTACCCAGCCAACTATCTTGATTTTTATTGAGTTGGCTAATTGCATCTCTCAACTGACGGGCAATGCACTGCAAATTGCCGAAGAGACCACAACCATTTCGTTTGTATAAGGGTTTATGCAGATTACAATTGGTGTTCTATCACATACAAAGCATGTTTTTGCTTTAAGCAAAGCATGAACAGCGACCTGGAGTGAATATAACCATATAAAAGTCAACAGATTAAAACTGCAGAACATAACATATATTACAACATAAACTAATCTAAATGCTTCGATTGTAACAATCTATTCCAAACAATCTCCGTTTAATCAACAGATAAAATACCATCATAAAAAACAGCGAAGCAACTTTATTCGTTTCAGTTTTATCTTTGTAAAATCATCATTTATCGCAATAGTTTGCGAAAATTACCCAACCAAACAAACACTCTACTCAGCAAACCATGAATCCAATGCTGGAACTGAAAGAAAAACTAACCGTATTCGCCCGCCAAAACGGAATCCAAATAGAACTGCTCGACCAAATCGATTCAACCAATAACCGGGCTGCTCAAAAATGTTATGGGGCAGGAGATGTCATCATTGCCGAAACCCAATCTGCCGGCAGAGGTCAACGGGGAAACTCATGGAGCAGCCTTCCTGGGCAAAACCTGACCTTTTCTGTTGTCCTTCAACCCGATTTTCTACTGGCCGAGCGTCAATTCCGCATCTCCAAAACTGCAGCACTGGCCGTGGCAGATACCATCGCCGATACTGGCCTTACTCCATCGATCAAGTGGCCAAATGATATCTATATCGGCAATCGGAAAGCAACCGGCATTCTCATCGAAAACGACCTCTCAGGAGCCTATCTATGCCGCTCCGTGATCGGTATCGGACTGAATGTCAACCAAACCGACTTCGACCCGACATTACCCAATCCCACTTCACTCGCCCATGAAGCCGGTCACACGTTCGATCGGGCCGAAATTTTCATCCGATTTTACCAACATCTGGCCAACCGATATCGGATGCTGGCAGAAGAGGAGACTTCAAACAAAAACGCCTCCCATATCGATACTGACTACCTGAACCGACTCTACCGACTCAACGAAGAGCATACCTTCATCGATGGACGTACCGGAGAACACTTTACCGGTACAATTACCGGAATTCTTCCTGGAGGTGATCTCGAAGTCCGAATTGCCAATACCGGACAACTGCGAACCTTTCTTTTCAAAGAGATCGAATATGTCATCTGAGATGCCCTCAGATGCAAAAAATAACAGGCTCCACAAAAAAATATGTGAATACTGTAACTTTGTGAAGCTGTCACCGTTGTAACGTTAACTTTGAGGATCAATGACCGTCGCGGAGTACGACAAATGTGTACATACGCTATCCGATAACCTCTATCGTTTTGCTCTCAAATCTTTACGCGATGAAGAGTTGGCAAAAGATATTGTTCAGGAGAGTTTTCTCAGACTCTGGGAAAACCGTGAGGCTGTCCTCGACGGTAAAGAAAAGTCATACCTGTTCACAATCGCCTACCGGCTGATTATCGACCAGGCACGCTACAAAAAACGATACACCGGCGACGAACCTCTCCGCATCCGCCCCGATGACAAAAGCCATACATACAGCGGAATCGCAGAAACCGTCCAACGCTATCTGGATCAACTGCCCGAAATTCAACGGACTCTGATCCTGCTCCGGGATTACGAAGGATACTCGTATCAGGAAATGGCCGAAATGACCTCACTGAGTATTGCTCAAGTGAAAGTTTACATATTTCGCGCGCGCGTAGCCCTCAAGCAACAGCTTGGATCAATGGAGAACCTATTGTAATACAAAGCATAACGATTATACAAATGATCGACGAACAGAATTACGAACAGTGGGCGATGGATTACATCGAAGGAACTCTCGACGCCACCCGACGTCAAGAGTTTAACGCTTTTTTAGCAAGTCATCCAGCCATTGCAGCACAAATCACCTCCCTGTGCGACGCAATGCCGGTACTTCCTCCCTCCGAGGTGACATTCCCCGATAAAAAACAGTTGCTGCGCGGCCGAGAGATTCGTTTAGCTCGCCGCCAGGACCGATTGCAACGATTCGGAGCCATGATGTCGGGAGCTGCCGCCGCCGCTGTGCTGTTTGGAGGAATGTTTCTGTTCAATCCCAACCGACCAGGGAAAGGGACAGACCAAATGGCTGCCGAAGCCACTGCTGCCTACCCTGAAGGAGCCGAAGCTCTGGCTGAACGCATGACCGAAACAACGGAACAAGAAGCCGAAGTCAATGCTACACCGGCCATCCAGGATGAATTGGCAACCCAAACCCCAATTTTCAATGCCCCCAGCCTGAACAGAGCGACACAAAACCAAACCAACAAAATTTCTCAACAGGCAGTCGAGTTATCGGTCATGCATCCAGACCAGAACAGTACCATTCAACCGGCTGAAAATTACATACAACAATCGGAGCAAAGACAAATTCTGAATTCATTGTCAACGCCAGTACAGTTGTACGCCTCTGCCCCTCAGGTAAATTTAGAACAAGTGGCTATCCAACCTTCACAGCGGACAGAGACGCGATCCATTGTAGCACAACGAATCGCTGCCAATCGTAAAGCGGCCTCCACTCATGACCGCGATAACAGCGAAAGCAATGATATACGATCCTCGGTTGAAACACTGCTTTCGACCATCAACGATGTAAGTCCGATTTCTCATTATCGTACCAGCGAAGAGGAGGGTATTACTATCGCCTCGTTTATCCATATCGGAAGAGAGATTGACAGTAATTATTGAATTACTTTACAAAAGCGACTGAAACCCAACGCAGCGCACACTTAGTGAAATCGATTCACCGCAAAATTTGATACAACAAAACGGCAGAGCCGATACCGTGATACAGCTTGGGGAATCGTTACAAACGTAGCCCCATTCAGAACCGACCAAATAATCATCCAGACCCCATCTCTTCTCATAAAGAGATACAACCGACAGAACCAACATGAAACAGCCCCTGATCCTGACTTTGCTGATTATAGTCTCCATCTGCACCTCCATGGCCCAGCAAATGGACAGGCCCGATATGAAACACACATCCCCTATCCAGCAAGAGCGTTCCGATTCATCGATCGAACAGCCTTGCTTGATCGATCGTGATCTGCCTGCTCAACAAACCGCAGCATCAATCGTTACCGAATCTCTGGGTATGGGGTTATCAGCGACATTGGACACTCCTGTTCAATCCGATTTTTTCGAAAACATGCGCTCTGATGCTACTGTCAACACCCCTTTGGCAATCGGCAACAAGCCTCCAAAAGAGACAAAATCAGGCGATATTGAACAACCTGAACCACAAAAAAAGAGATCCAAAATCCGTATCAGCCTTTTCAAAAAACCCGAAGGGAAAGAACAGACCAGACGTGTACTCTGGAGAGACGGACGTTGGGCCGGTATCGGTATCCATTACAGTGGCATGGTTACCAATTTGGGTAATTTCTCGCTTCCGGCCGGTGCTGAACGAATGACTCAAAGTGTCAAATCAATCGGCGTAACCCTCAACCCTGTCGATTTTATTCTCGTCGGCAACCAGTCCTTCCGCTTGCTAACCGGACTGGGATTCGAACTGAACAACTTCCGTTTCGACCAGGATATCGCCCTGAAATATGAAAACGGCGTTACTACCGTCGATGAACAATATCTTGCACAAGGCGTTAATCTCTCCAAATCGAAACTCTTTACCGCATACATGAACATCCCGTTATTGATCGAGTTCCAAACCGGTCGCAATCACAATTTCTTCATTAACGGCGGTGTCATCGGTGGTCTGCGTATCGGAGCCCATACCAAAATACAAGGGAAAAGTTCCATCATTGGCGGAACAGCCAAAGATCACAGCAGCTTCGGGTTGCGCAACTTCCATTATGGCTATACGCTCAACTTCGGTTACTCACACATCGGATTCAACCTGACCTATTATCACTCCCCGCTGTGGCGTAAAGGAGCTGGCCCGCAAGTACGTCAGGTCAATGCCGGTATTTCATTGGTATTTTAATCAATAGAGTATTCCATATAACCTGGTTGGCCACATAAAAATACAATGAGGAGCGCTCTTCGGGGCGCTCCTGTCACATTTATCCGCAAAATTGCTATCTTTGTAGCTATACAACAAATCCGCACAAATCCCGATAGCTATGGAATATGCTCCCACCCTTCGCGATTTCGGTCCCGCCCCCAGCGAGGATCAGGTGAATGCGCTGCTCGACAACATACGGTTGTTGAGCCAAACCAACTGCCGCGAAGAGGTCTATCGACGATGCTTCAACTGCATCGACCTCACCTCATTGGGAGCTACCGATTCACGCCGTTCAATCACCGAATTCACAAAAAAAGCCATCGACCTGCCCCGCATGTTCCCCAAAGCCGGGAGCGTAGCTTCGGTGTGTGTATGGCCCGTATTCGTGGAAACGGTTGGACTGGCTGCCGGAGATTCCAAATTGGCCATCACCAGCGTAGCAGGAGGATTTCCCTCCTCACAAACCTACTTAGAGGTGAAAATGCTCGAAACCGCCATGGCTATCGAAAACGGTGCCGATGAAATCGATATCGTAATCAGTATCGGAGAGATGCTTGACGGCGAATATGACCTGATGGGCAATGAGATCGAAACTTTACGTGCCGAAGTGGGCGAAGATGCTGTACTGAAGGTAATTCTCGAAACAGGGACCCTTGCCAAACCCGAATTAATCCATCGCGCCGCCATGATCGCCATGGAAGCCGGAGCGGATTTTATCAAAACATCGACCGGCAAAAACGGTATTGCCGCAACACCGGAAGCCGCTGTGGTCATGTGCCTTGCCATTCGCCAGTTCGCTGAAAAAACCGGCAAAAAAGTGGGTTTCAAAGCGGCAGGAGGTATCTCAACCGCTGAAAACGCCGTTCTGTATTACAGTATTGTCGAAGAGATCCTCGGCCAAGAGTGGTTGAATCCGGACCGATTCCGAATCGGGGCCAGTTCGCTGGCCAACAATTTGCTGAGCGCTATCGAACAACGCCCAGTAAAATATTTCTAACCCGATTCCATTCCTTAAACATTGTTTGGTCATAAGCCAATACTTGTTGCGGGAGCCGAATCGACTCCTGTTCGCTCGTTATCGACTATCCTCTCACTTTCGAATGGAAACCCGATGCGATCTGATAATTTGATGAGACAAGGAGGGCTCCTCAGAAAGTCAATAAAGAATTAACACAAACAACCATATAAACAAAAAAATGAGTAAAATTACGATCAACGAAGCCGGTGCACTGCTGGTGCCCAACGAAGTAGAGATCCCCTTTATCGAAGGAGACGGAGTAGGTCCCGAAATCACGGCCGCTACCCAAAAGGTGGTTAACGCCGCTATCGAAAAAGCATACAACGGACGACGACGAATCCTTTGGAAAGAGGTCCTGGCCGGAGGTAAAGCCTTCGAACAGACCGGCACCTGGCTGCCCGACGAGACCATGCAGGCCTTCCGCGACTATCGTGTCGGAATCAAAGGCCCGCTGACAACCCCAGTCGGAGGCGGTATCCGTTCGTTGAACGTCGCTCTACGTCAGGAACTCGACCTCTATGTCTGCCTGCGTCCCGTACGCTGGTTCCGGGGAGTGGTCTCTCCCGTAAAAGAGCCCCAAAAGGTCGATATGCACATCTTCCGCGAAAACACTGAAGATATCTATGCCGGTATCGAGTGGATGACCGGAACTCCCGAAGCCGAGAAATTCCTCCGCTTCCTCACCGAAGAGATGGGAGTAAAAAAGGTACGTTTCCCGCAAAGCTCCTCATTTGGTGTAAAACCCGTTTCACGCGAAGGTTCGCAACGATTGGTGCGTTCCGCTCTCGAATATGCCATCGCCCGCCATCTGCCATCGGTTACCCTCGTACACAAAGGCAACATCATGAAATTTACCGAAGGCGGCTTTAAAAATTGGGGATATGACCTGGCCGAGACCGAATTTGCCGATAAAACCTTCACCACACGCCAATACGACGCCATCAAAAAAGAGCAGGGAGCCGCAGCTGCAGATCAGGCCATGCAAGCAGCTAAACAGGCCGGCAAGGTGATCGTTAAAGATGTGATTGCGGACGCCTTCCTCCAGAATACGCTGCTGATCCCCGAAGAGTATTCGGTCATCGCCACGCTGAACCTCAACGGTGACTACATTTCCGACCAACTGGCAGCCATGGTGGGTGGTATCGGTATCGCACCCGGTGCCAACATCAACTACCGCACCGGACACGCCATCTTCGAAGCCACACACGGCACAGCGCCTAATATTGCCGGCAAAAACGTGGTTAACCCGTCGTCATTGCTTCTTTCGGCTGTCATGATGCTCGAATACCTCGGCTGGAACGAAGCGGCAACTCTGATCACCGCCGCTATGGAAAACTCCTTCGAGGCAGGACGTGCAACCGGCGATTTGGCCCGATTTATGCCGCAAGGTACTGCACTCTCTACCTCCGAATTCGGAGAAGAGCTGCTCAAGAGACTTTAATTCCACAACCGAGTGCCGGCATTGCTGCAGGTCATCGGTATTCAAGAAAAGTCTCTACCTTCAAGGGCACTACGTTAAAAGGGAGAGTAAATAAAGGTTGAACGATTCGAGATCTCACGAACCGATAGATTCAATAAGCCTTAGAAATCTATTGTAAACACCTTTCAACAGGAAGAGCTCGGACAGATCTACAGAGGCCACTTGGAGTCTCGATATGAGGCTCATATCGAAACTCCAACGGTCTCCACAACACACAATAAGGCCATTATAGAAACCGTCAACCGTCCATTCCTGCCCAGCCAAAAAGTAGGAAACTTTAACGATTTGTTTAAATTTATCCTATTTTTTCATTATCTTGGCCCTCCAGGTCCTGAAAATGGACCTCAAACATGCTGACAAGGGCGTAGTAAGATTGCTTCTCACTTCTACGCCCGATACGTTTCAGCCTCCCCGACTACCGGAAGAGGCTCCCCTGCCGCCCAATCCAGATCAGGTGACACCATCCGAATGCGGCGAAACCAGATATCAAACACAAACATAACAGGGATCATGAAAAAAGAGTACATCATCTACAAGCTCTCTGAATCAATCAAGAGCACCAGCCACATCGACAACGAACTCTTCACCAAATATAACGTCAAACGCGGTTTGCGCAACGAAGACCACTCGGGTGTATTGGTCGGCCTAACCAAAATCGGTGACGTAGTCGGCTATGAGCGCCTGCCCGAAGGTGGCCTCAAAGCCATCCCAGGCCGTCTGCTCTATCGTGGTATTGACGTCAATGATCTCGTAAAAGGTATCCATGCCGAAAAACGCTTCGGATTCGAAGAGGCCGCCTTCCTGCTGCTGTCAGGATACCTGCCTAACCGCGAAGAGCTCGAGACCTTCCAGGCCCTGATTCACGCCTTCATGCCGCTGGGCCAAAAGACCAAAATGAACATCCTCGATCTCGAGGGCTCAAATGTCATGAACATTCTGGCCCGCAGCGTATTGGAGATGTACACCTTCGATGAGAATCCGGATGACACCTCACGCGACAACCTGATGCGTCAGTCGATCGATCTGATCGCGAAATTCCCAACCATCATCGCCTACGCATACAACATCATGCGCCACAGCCACGGCAAAACCCTCCACATCCGTCACCCCAAAGACGAATACTCATTCGCCGAAAACTTCCTCTACATGCTCAAAGGCGAATTCACCGATCTGGAGGCCCGCACGCTCGACCGCGCACTGATCCTGCACGCTGAACACGGTGGTGGTAACAACTCAACCTTTACCGTACGTGTTACCAGCTCATCGGGAACCGACACCTACTCTTCGATTGCAGCTGCAATCGGTTCTCTTAAAGGCCCGCTGCATGGTGGCGCAAACCTCGCAGTCATGCAGATGTTCAAACACCTCAAAGAGAACATCCGCCATTGGGACAGTGTCGAGGAGATCGACGACTACCTGAACCGGATGCTTCGCAAAGAGGCCTATGACCACACTGGTTTGATCTATGGCATCGGACATGCCGTTTACACCATTTCTGACCCGCGCGCCCTGCTGCTCAAAGAAATGGCACGTGATCTGGCCAAAGAGAAAGAGCGCGAAGATGAATTCGCATTCCTCGAACTGCTCGAGGAGCGTGCGATTGAAAGCTTCATGAACTTCAAAGGTAACAAAGTGAACAAACGGGTCTGCGCAAACGTAGACTTCTACTCAGGGTTTGTATACGATATGATCGGACTGCCCGTGCAAGTCTTTACCCCGCTGTTTGCCATGAGCCGTATCACCGGTTGGACCGCTCACCGTATCGAAGAGCTCAACTTCGACAGCAAGCGTATTATCCGCCCGGCATACAAGAATGTGGCCGAAGAGCGTCCATTTGTTCCCATGAAAGACCGGTAGATCAATAGACACAACATCTTAATTCCTTTTCGGACAGCTCCTCAAAACAGGAGCTGTCCTGTTTTTATAGACATTTCGCCTCTTCCGGCCCCGTTTTATACACCGTTTTGCAGTTTTTTACCGGAAATACAACCGCATATCGGTGCAAATGACTAACTTCGCAGCGATTTTTAGCCGAAAAAAGACCATGTCCTCACAGCAGGATTATACCTCATATGCACCTTTGATCACACTGCTCGTCGTAGCTGTGCTGATCGGGCTGTCTTTTCTGCCCCGATTTAAAGTGGGCGGCGTAACCATCAAACGCACCAACATCATCTCAGATCTAATCCAACAAGAGGAGGATCCCGAATTGTTGGAGGCCGATTCCTACTTCGACTCGACCTTCCTCAACGAGGCTGCCGCCATGAAAGTGATCGATTCGGCAACCCGGAATGCCAATTACGATACCCTCAACCTGCCGGATCTGGCCTCAGAAGAGTGGCAAATCTCTGCGTCACAAGAGGAGGATGAACAGAATAATTTGTTGTTGTCATCTCCCCTCCAAATGCACAAAGCCAACGTTGCTATCGAATGTTTCAGCGATGAGGCTATGGAACGGATCAATGAGGCCCTCAACAAAAAAAACGGACACCCCGTACGGATTGCTGTTTTGGGTGACTCATTTATTGAAGGAGATATTTTTACCGCCGATCTGCGCGAACAACTGCAAGATCTCCGAGGAGGTCGAGGTGTCGGATTTGTTCCTTTCGCTACACCGATGTCCAAATTCCGGGCCTCAGTCATGCATAACTACTCCAACTGGAACATATACAATATCCGCAACAAGGCAGAGATTCCAGCCGAGTACAAGAAAAGTTTCTTTGTCTCCGGCATAGTTTGCGTTCCGAACGAGGGAGCTACCACACGACTGGAGGGTGTCACCTTCCGTAAACATCTGAACCAAGCTGATGCGGCCCGTTTGATCTTTATCAACCGAAACAACACCCGTATTAACGTTGTGGTCAATGATTCGGTCAGTCGTATTTTCACCCCGGAATCAAGCGACCACATCCAACAGATTGTCATCAAAGCTCCGATTCACAGTATTAAAGTTACGCTGACCCACACACAAGGATTCACCGGATACGGAATCGTTCTGGAAGGTAGAGGCGGAGTAAGCGTGGACAACTACTCTATCCGAGGCAACAGTGGTATGGCCCTGTTCGAAACCAACAGTTTCGTCAATCAACAGATCAACCGGATGCGCGGATATGACCTGGTGGTTCTCCAGTATGGCCTCAACGTCATGACCGCAGAGGTACTCTCCTACAACTCATACGCCAAAACCCTTGCACATATTATCCGCTATACACAGCAATGTTTCCCGGGTGCCAGCATTCTGGTAATGGGTGTAGGCGACCGAAGCAAAATGCAAAACGGACAGTTCATCACAATGCCTTCCGTACACGGTATGATCAAGGCTCAACGCAAAGCAGCGAAGGAGACCGGAGTCGCATTTTGGAACACTTTTGAAGCCATGGGCGGCGAAAACAGTATGGTCGCCTTCGTCGAAAAGAAATGGGCCTCACAAGACCATACGCACATTCGTTTCCCAGGCGGTAAATATATTGCCAAAGAACTGACCGCTGCTCTTATTGAAAATGCAGATGCCAATGTCTCTGATTCCGAAAATCAACCCATGCCGTTCCTGCACGATCTCGAATCAGAATATGAACCCTTCCCCAGTGAGGAAGGGTGGCAACACGACAATTTGCTCCTTCCGCACGAAGAATCCAACCAGACTCAAGCGACTCCAACACCACGGAGAGAATTCTTTGAAGACGAAGAGGAATCCATTGCTGAAACGTCAGCACACGACACAACGGTCGATACACTCATTAAAAATCCATCGATTGATCTGGACACCTCAGCCATCCAATCGATAGAGGGTGACACGTTACACCTCCAAAACAAAGAGCATAAATCCTCCGGAAATCGCGCAGGAAACAAACACAAAGACACACTCTCTGCGACAGCAACAGAGTCACGATCTCATGCCCACCGGAAGAAAGCAAGTCAAGGCAAAGCAAACCAACCAGCCCAACCCCTTAACACCGATAACAAAGAGCAAAGTCGCACACCTCGTCCCGAGCCACAAACGGACGGTATCCAAACGACCGAATCATGAAATACGGCCCGATCATCATATTACCGTTAGCAGCGATCCTGCTGACAAGCGGGCTACGACAAGGGATCAAGACGCAACCCGAATCACTGCCGCTGACCGACTTCAAGTTTGAGGTCGAAGAGGTACATATGCCCGGGATTGTCAAATTGGACGCCAACCGAATTTCAGGACACGTCAAGGCTCTCGACAGCTTTTTTCTGAAATTAACCGCACTGGAACAAAAAGAGGGGAATCTGCCTGTAACCATCTTTCAATTGGGAGATTCGCATGTACAGGCAGGAACCTATCCCAATCAGGTACGTACACGATTGCAACGTATCTTCGGAAATGCAGGACGAGGTTTGATCGTTCCGTTAAGGCTCACAGGTACCAACCAATCGGCAGACTATACCATCTCCTCACCCAACAGTTGGGAGGCCTCCCGTTGTACCCAACTTCACCCTGAGGAGGAGCCCGGCCTCTCCGGGATGGCACTGATCGGAAGCGACAATACCGTCTCCTTCACCATTACCGACAAAGAGTCCTCATTCGACCGGATCCGCGCTTTTCACGACAGTCTGGCCCCACTGTTACAAGCTCCCGCCGAACTGACCGACGACATGCAGTGTCCCCTCGGTGACACCCCGGAAAGTACTTACATTCCCCTCAACCAAAGTGTCAGCTCGGTTACGTTGCAGGGCCCGATTACCGACCCGCACTATAACCACCAGATCTATTACGGCTTCTCGCTCGAAAACGGTCAGCCCGGCATTCTGTACCACAGTATGGGAATCAACGGCAACACCTTTACAGCCATGAACCGCAATCCTCAGATCATCCGACAAGCTACCGCTCTGTTTCCCGATCTGATTGTAATCTCATTGGGAACCAATGACTCATACGGCCGCAACTTCAACGCCGAATATGTCGGTTCACAAATCGACAAACTGGTCGGACTGATCCGTCAATATTTCCCAAGTCAACCGCTACTGTTGACTACACCGATCGAATGCAGCCAAACCGTACGTGTTCGAGGACGTTCAGTTCGACAACCGAATCCCAATTCGCGTAAAGTACGCGACCAAATCCTGCGAATCGCAGCCAAATACCAACTGCCGGTATGGGACTTCTTTACCGTGGCTGGCAGCGAAGGAGCCATTGCCCGCTGGTATGAAGCCGGCCTGGCCAACTCCGACCGTATTCATCTGACCCACGAAGGTTATCGATTGCAGGGCGAACTGCTTTGTGATGCTCTGATTCGGGCCTATAACGATTACAAAGGCTTTAGCGGGAACTCCGCCATCGCCCCCAATACCCATTTGATAGAAAAGCTCCCGCAAATTCCACTCGATGAGGTTGTCTCAACTCCTCAGAAGCAACAGTAACTCCGCGAAGCTTGATCATGTATACAGATTATGAACGAACTGAGTGATATCATAGACAAAGCGCTGCACCTGCTGCAGTATGACCCTAAGGCTCCGCTGATTTTCAGCAGCGGACTGTTCCTGTTCCTGTTTTTGGGTTTTACCTTCTTCTACCAATTCATGCGACGGGCCGTGCTGCTGCGCGTCATCTATGTCTCGCTCTTCTCCCTCTATTTCTATTACAAAACCAGCGGATTCTTCTTCCTGCTGCTGGTCGCCGTCTCCATTTCCGACTTCCTGATCGGCAAAGGAATCGCCCGCTGCGAAAAAAGATCGGCCCGCCGTAGCCTGCTCGCACTTAGCGTCATCCTCGACATCGGCCTGCTCGTCTATTTCAAATACACCAACTTCTTTATTGAAATTATCAACGGGCTGAGCGGACGCCACTGGCTCGACTTCCAAAACATCTTCCTGCCAGTGGGAATCTCTTTTTTCGTCTTCCAATCCATCAGCTATACCGCCGATATCTATCGCCGCCGTATCGAACCCCTCCGGAAATGGATCGACTATCTCTTTTACCTGTCATTCTTCCCCCAGTTGGTGGCCGGACCGATCGTGCGTGCTCGCGATTTTATCCCGCAAATTCACCAAAACCCACTGCGCGTAACCCGCGAAATGTTCGGAACCGGTGTCTTTCTGATCATCTCCGGACTCTTCAAAAAGGCCATCATCTCCGACTATATCAGCCTCAACTTCGTCGATCGGGTCTTCGACGATCCCCTCTTATATAGCGGTTTCGAAAACCTGATGGGACTCTATGGCTACGCCCTGCAGATCTATTGCGACTTCTCCGGCTACTCCGATATGGCCATCGGTATCGCTCTGCTGCTCGGCTTCCATTTCAACAAAAACTTCGACTCCCCCTATAAATCGGCGACCATCACCGAATTCTGGCGCCGCTGGCACATCTCCCTCTCCAGCTGGTTGAAAGACTACCTCTACATTTCGCTTGGAGGAAACCGCAAAGGCCACGTAAGAACCTACGTCAACCTGATTATCACCATGCTGCTCGGAGGACTCTGGCACGGCGCCGCATGGCGATTCGTCCTGTGGGGAGCTTGGCACGGGATCTCCCTGGCCGTGCACAAATGGTTTATGGCCCATGTCCCAGGATTCAAAACGCAAGGAGCCGATATGCCTCTCTGGAGACGTTGTATCGGTATCGTGATCACCTTCCACGTCGTCTGCTTCGGCTGGATCATGTTCCGTGCTACCGATATGCAAACCGTCCGCAATATGCTCTCGCAAATCTTTACTGATTTCAAACCGGCACTGATTCCTCAGGTTGTCTCGGGATATGCCCCCGTCATGGCCCTAATGGCGATCGGCTATCTGCTGCATCTCCTTCCGGCAAAAAGCGGACTGTGGGCACAACAAACCGTTACCAAATCCCCGCTGCCTGTCAAAGCTATCGTACTGGCATTGCTGATTTGGGGCGTCATGCTGATCAAATCGTCCGAAATCCAACCGTTTATTTACTTCCAGTTCTAAAACAGTCGCTCTGTCAGGAGGCTATCCAACTCATTCCCGCCTCAGCCCTTCGTACCAGCTGAGGAGCGGGAATAGCTTTATGTCTCCACGCATTGTATCGGTTTGGGATCGATAAAGTCACACAGATCCACGGACTTGACAATGAGAAGATCGGAAGAAATCCTCCTTCGTCGAGAGACACAACCAACTACTGAAAGGAAAGGGAAGAAGCTGACCACAAGAATCCGGGTAATAGGCTCAGCAGAGAAGAGATGGATTGAGGAAAGATCGCCCATCACCTTTGCTATTTTCCAAAACATCGACCCACATATTTTACTATTTTTGCTCAAACAGGGGGACAAAACTGCATGAAAAACGCATGCCTTTTCATCTCCTCCACAAACAACCCTATTCAACAACCATCAACACACAACAATATGACCAACGAAGTTCTCAAAGCACTCGAAGAGCGCCGCAGTGTACGCGGCTATACCGCCGAAATGCCTTCTCAAGAGTTGATCGATACCGTCATCAAAGCCGGAATCTATGCCCCAACCGGTCGTGGAGCTCAATCCCCCATTATCGTTGCTGTCACCGACAAAGCTACCCGCGATCTGCTCTCAAGCCTCAATGCCCAAGTCATGGGCTGTTCATACGATCCTTTTTATGGAGCTCCCGTTGTTTTGGTTGTCCTCGCTGACCGCACCTACCCGACATATCTCTATGACGGTTCTCTCGTCATGGGCAACCTGATGAATGCCGCCTACTCCGTCGGACTCGGCAGTTGCTGGATTCACCGGGCCAAAGAGGTGTTCAACTCACCTGAAGGGAAAGCTTTGCTCAAAAAATGGGGGATCGAAGGTGACTACGAAGGAATCGGCCACTGCGTTTTGGGATACGCAGCAGCACCGCTGCCAGCGGCAAAACCACGTAAAGCCAATTATGTTATCCATATCAAATAATCCCATTTGATATACCGCCATTCAATAAAGCGCTGTACGGCTTGTCACCTTCAAATGTGGCAAGCCGTATTTTCAATTGCACAACCGACACCGAAATATCCGATACGGATCGAACAGAACCTATTTCGCCTCCCCCGAGTTGTTGCTAATATGCTAAAAGGCATATTCCTCAAAGCAGGCAAAACCTCCTGACATTTTTCCTGTTATCGAATTATTTGCTATTTTTGAACCGCATTTGTCCGGACTATTCGTTCCGAAAACCATGTGGCAAGAGATTCTGCATATCGATCAACAAGGACTGCTGGCCCTCAACGGTAGTTGGGGTCCGGGGTGGGATGAATTTTTCTATATCGTCACCGCCCGCTTGACTTGGGTTCCCCTATATATCTTGATTATCTACTTCGCCTGGCGAAAAATCGGAACCCGAAACCTGCTCTGGATGATCCTGTGTTTGGGCATCGCTGTGATCGCCGCCGACCAAATCTGCAACTTTTTCAAACATTTCACGCCCAAATTTCGCCCGTCGCATACCCCCGAAATCAAAGAATTCGTACATATCCTGCACGACTATCGAGGAGGCCTTTACGGCACTGTATCTGCCCATGCTGCCATCAGCTTCACAATAGCCCTCTTCTCCTTACGCCTATTCCGCTCCAAATGGTTCTCCGGCGCAATCATCTTTTGGGCTATACTCGTCAGCTATAGCCGCATTTACGCAGGCGTGCACTTCCCAATGGATATCCTTTTCGGGACCCTGCTGGGAATCCTGTTAGGACTCCTGTCATTCCATATCTACCGAAAAATAACGGAGAAAAACTCACATAAAATTCAACAAGTATGATTCTCTCCGAACAGTCCGCAGCGTTCCGCAGACGCCTTTACGACAATCGTCACTGGCTCCCTCTGCTGCTATACCCTGCCGCAATATTGGCCCTGCTTATCGCCAGACCGTTCAATATCATTCCCGACAGCTTCTTCTTTACCTTGCTGTGCGCAATCATCTCCCTGACAGGAGTAGCCATACGCGCCATGACAGTCGGATACCTCCCTCGTAAAACTGAAGATGAGGTCACCAGCGGCGTTAAAAGTACCGAATTGATTACCCAAGGCATGTACTCCATCGTCCGACATCCCATCGCTTTGGGAAATCTGTTAGCCTGGTACGGCATCATTTTATACGTCGGCGTAAGCTGGTTCATCATCGGAGCTATCCTACTGTACACCCTCTTCACATACCAAATTCTGCTGTGCGAAGAGGAGGAGCTTGCCAAACGTTTCGGCGATCGATATTCGCTCTGGGCCAGCTACACAAATGCCCTGATTCCCAATCGAAAACTCTGGATTCGATCTCGCGATAAATTCTCCCTGATGCAAGTACTCCGACGCGAATATATCGGATTTTTTTTCCTGGTCCTCACATTCGTCACCATCAACCTGCTCCGCAATCGTGTAATCGAATTTACCTGGAGCCTGTCCCCATTGTGGACAGTAGTCGGTGGAGCAACCTTGCTGTTCACCATCTTCATCCGATTAATCATTAAATTGATCAATAAGTAACCGGAATCTTACAGCAGTGGCAGCAGATCCAAGGCCCTGTTTCTTGTGATAATCAATCCAAGAAGGAACGACCTGAACCCTGTTAATAACGTGGTTTGGTAGGGAAGGATTTAAAGACACATTAAAACCCAATAAATAAACAAGAGGAGCTGATCTTCAGCTCCTCTTGTTTATTTACACCTAAGTTCCTAACACCATTGGCGGAGAAAGCGGGATTCGAACCCACGATACCCTTTTGGGGTATACGCACTTTCCAGGCGCGCACCTTAAGCCACTCGGTCATTTCTCCGAATCACTCTTTTATTGATATTGAATCGCAATGCAAGAGAACAATACCACCTTCACTGTAACCCAATTGATCAAATCTTCCTTATTCAGAAAGCGCTGCAAGATACGAAATTATTTTTGTTCCTAAAAATCGGAACTCAAATTTCACCCTCCACTAAATCGTCATCTCACCACAACGATCGGCTGCTAATTGTCGTCGAACCTCAGCCGGATCATCCGAAGCCCCCAAAGCGACCATCATCTTGGTCACTGCACTCTCGGTCGTAATATCGCGGCCACTGACCACACCGGTTTGCCCGAGACGCTTCCCCGTCTCGTAAATCTCCGATACGCTGCCACCCGGACATTGCGTCACATTCAGCACCACCAGACCTCGCGCAACAGCATCGACAACCGCATCAATAAACCATTCGGCAGTCGGCGCATTGCCCGATCCATAAGTCTCCAGAATCACCCCTCGCAATCCCGGAAGCGAAAGCATACACCGGAAGGTGTCGGCTCCCATTCCCGGGAAAAGACGAATCACGGCCAATCGCGTATCGAGATGTTCGACAATTCGCAAAGGTCCTGAATCAGCGGATACCTGACGTATAAACGACCGATTATAATGAATATTCACCCCCACCTCTGCCAAGATCGGATAGTTATCCGACCGGAAAGCATTGAGCAATTCGGCACTGTGTTTGGTCGTACGATTGGCACGGAACAGCTTATTCTGAAAACAGATGCACACCTCCGGCACGACCGCCCGGCCATTTTCATAAGCCGCCGCAATCTCAACGGCAGTGATCAAGTTTTCACGACCATCCGTTCGTAAAACACCTATCGGAATCTGGCTCCCCGTAAAAATCACCGGTTTGACCAGATTCTCCAGCATAAAACTGAGTGCCGAAGCTGAATAGGACATCGTATCCGTACCGTGCAATACGACAAACCCATCGTATGTGTCGTAATGATCCCTAATCAGACGGGCCAGCTCACACCACAACTCGGGGGTCACATTAGACGAATCAATCGGATCAAGGTTGATAATCTGCAACTCAACCCCCAATTTGCCCAAATAAGGGAACTCTTCATAGATGGTATTGAAGTCGAATGGCGCCAACACCCCCGTTTCGGGGTCAGGCTTCATACCGATCGTACCGCCCGTATAGATCAACAGCACGGATGATTTTTTCTCTATTTCCATCTTCATGTCGTTTTTCTCTCCATCTTTCAACACCGCCTCACAACACCATACACACCGTGGCCACATCCAGCCCTACTCCAAATCCTCCCCGAACATCCTCAAAGCATTTCGGGTCGTTGTTTCAGCTACCTCTTCCGGTGTAACACCATACAGTTCTGCCAATTTAAGAGCAACCAATTCAACGTATGCGCTCTCATTCCGTTTCCCTCGATAGGGGACCGGCGGCAAATAGGGCGAATCGGTCTCCAAGACCAGTTCTGCCAACGGAATCTCCCGCAACGTGTCGGGCAAGGTCGAACGTTTGTAGGTAACAGGCCCTCCAATACCAAATAGGAAATCACCCGAACCCTTTAACGCCTTATAATGATCCACGGAACCACAAAAACTGTGCATAATCCCGCGTAACCCGCGTCCTGCATACTCCTGTATCAACATACACATCTCATCCCAAGCATCACGGGTATGCACCACTAACGGCAAATCATACTGCAAAGCCAACTCAATTTGAAACCGAAGCGCCTCTACCTGTTCATCTTTCCAATCACGGCTCCAGTAAAAATCGAGTCCGACCTCCCCCACTCCGTAAAATCGGATACCCTCGGGTGGAGTGGTCAAATAACTGGCCACCTTGTCAAGAGCCTCTCTCCAACCGAGATTGTCATTCACCGATGTAGGATGCAGCCCCATCATCGGCCGACACAGTTCCGGATGTTGCCGCACCAAAGCAAACATCGCCTCATACGACTCCTCATCAATAGCCGGCAAATACAACCGCTGAATACCTGCTTGACGTGCTCGAATCACTACATCATCACGATCCTCATCAAACTGTGTATCATAAATATGCGAATGGGTATCAATCAATTTCAAAGCCATCACTCTTGTCTATTCTATCAGGAAGGATCAGCTAGCCACTTTTATATCGACATCTTAAACATGCCTCATATCGGAACGTGCACATCTTAAGGTCACACATCATACGATACAACATGTCCAGATGATTCTTCGTCCAATAATCAAACGAACATGTCAGCTGAATTCCAAAGCAAAAATAGAGTGAAAAACACTTGCAAACAAACCACAACAAACACCTTTATTGAAGATGCAGTGTCCTCTCATGGGGTTTTGTTAATTACAATTTCATGCATCGGTTACCCGGTAACATACGAATACAACCAGCCAACTCCAACTCAAGCAACAATACCGGTAATTGTACGACCGACACTCCGATACGATTGCTCAACTCTTCCAACTCCACCGCATCATCACCCATCTGCCGCCACAACGCAATAGCTGCTTCAGAAACAGCCGGGGTCCAAGTAGTGTCTTCATCGGTTTTCTGGGATGAAGATCCACTTGTATTTTGCTTGTTTGATTGTGACCTTACATTTTGCTTTAATACCGCCTCTGTTCCAAAAGGATTTATTGGATCGACAGCCGGCCAACTACTACCCTTTGTTTGTCCTTCCATTTCCTCCATCGGTCGATTCAGTGATATCTGCACCTCGTCCATCTCCCAGGCAAGACTCTCCGCAACATCTGCTCCACAACAGACAATCTGTGCCTTCAAAGACCGGATCAAACGATTGGTCCCCTCAGCATTGCGATCCCCAATCCGTCCAGGAACAGCCATCACCTCACGGTTATAACCTGAAGCCATATCGGCCGTTACCAACGAACCTCCTCGAGCCGCCGATTCAACAATCACCGTTCCATCACTCAGACCTGCAATCAGTCGATTGCGCTGAATGAAACCAGCCCGATCTGGATGCGCTGTAGAAGGATATTCACTCACCAAAGCTCCACCTGACCTCACGATCTCTCGAGCCGTCTCAACATGAACACGTGGGTAAATATGCGTCAGCGGATGCCCCAACACTGCAACAGTTCGCACTCCATGACGCAAGGCAGCTCGATGAGCAGCCACATCAATGCCATAAGCCAATCCACTCACCACTACCAAATCCGGGAATATAGCTGCCAACTCTCCAATTAATCGATCGCACACCTTATCTCCGTAAGGCGTTGCTTTTCGAGTGCCAACCATTGACAACCAATGTCCGCAATTAAAATCGATATCACCTTTGACATACACAACATGAGGATAATCTGGACACTCCAACAGATGTACAGGATATTCCGCGTCTCCAACTGCTATCGGTCGAATGTTGTTTCGAGTACAGAAATTCAGCTCCTGCTCGGCTGCTCGATGGCACTCGCGCCGAGCCAAACTCTGCGCCAAAGTAGGTTTCAACTTGGCACGATTGATCAACTCATCGGTAGTAGCAGCGTAAATCGCCTCTACCGAACCGAAACAGTCCAGCAAATGAATTGCCGTTTTACACCCCAACTCCGGATGAAACGTCAGAGCCAAATCATCGATTGTCATATAAATTGATTAAGGAGAAACCAAGAATCTTTACCGACTATCAGTAAAGATAACAAAATCCCATGAATTTAAGCTCTCCCCACTTGAAGAACACTCCTCATATATATTTGCTATCTCGCTGAGGTTCATCACATCGTTAGCAGTTCATGTATCTGCACTCGATCTATTTTTTGCACCCATTCCATTACAGCCATCCTCTGTAAATGAAATGATAATTATGCAAGATCAAACGTAACAGACCGATTCGTAGCAGAGTTGCCAACAAGAAATTTGTGAATTCAAAAAAAAGGCGTATATTTGCAATCCGTTCGATAGGGTCTGATGGCCGAGCGGTTAGGCACAGCTCTGCAAAAGCTGCTACAGCGGTTCGAGTCCGCTTCAGACCTCACAAAAGCTTCTAAGGTATGCTATTTTGCAACTTAGAAGCTTTTTCTTTTTACTTAAAAGGAAAATATGATTTATAAAAATATTTCCTCCTATAACGACAAGCTACATATACAACAATGCATCATACTAATTGATTCAGATTAGATTGGTCCCCAATCATTACACACGACATGTATTTTCTATGATTTGCCAGTATTTTTTGTCTATAGCATGGACTATATCCGCTATCTTATTGCGCAGAGATTGCGGTTCCAACACCTCTGCCTCCGCCATCAACATAAGAATTGCCTGCTTGAAGTCATAGGTATGAGGACACAAATAATACGAAAAAAGGGAATACTCCTCTGTCGTAACCTCCTCCCGCTGCGTATGGTGTAACGGCAAAGCCCGAATAAACTTGGCCTGATACGAACTCATCTTCAATACAACACGCTGCGGATCATCGTGATGATCGATACCATAGCAGTTCGTAAAATAGGCTTCTGGAACAAAATCCTTAGGCATCTTAAAAGTCTCTTCCGTAACCTCCAATGCCTCTATCCGATCCAAAGCGTAAATCCGCACCTGACCCACATAATTATTCAAACCAATTACATACCAACGCTGTTTGAACACCTTGACAAAATAGGGTTGCAGGGTCGTCGTAAACGGTTCATTCCAATAAGGATGGTAGGTCATACAAAGCTCCTTATTGTCCCGCATCGCCTCGATAATCGGGGTCAAATAGTGTTGGCCGGAAGGGATGTGCTCAAACTGAATGCGCTCTTTAATCTTGTGGCTCTCGTTGATCAGATTGTTCACGGCAAACGTGTTCAATAACCACGAACGGACTCCGCCACGCTCCATATCCTCGGAGTTTTCGATATAATAGACGTACCCGTCACGTTTATCACACTCAATATTGATGTCGAACATCTGCTCGATAGCTTTACGATGATTGTGAAAGGTGCGCAAAGGAATTTCATCTCCCGTTTCGTTCAACTGGGAACGCATCCACCGTTCATTGATCTCCTCGAATGTAATACGACCTCTGCGATATATCGTATCCACCAACCATACATAACGGTTAAACAGATTCGACATATTATCTTTTGATGATTTTCTGTTCTTCATAATCACTCGATTTTATCTGCGAAAACCTATAGGCTGCCGCTGTATATTTTTGGTATGAATCAATTCATGTTTACAATAGTCGTGGAGCATTGACAACGTGGACCGCCGACCGCGAATAATATGATCGATGATCCCTTTACGAGCAATGTTTTCAATCTGTCCTCCACTGAAATCATAACTCTTGGCCAAGATCGTCGCATCGGTCTCCGATAGACTCGGTATCATGGAGTGCCAGATAGCTCTTTTTGCCTCAAGATTCGGCTTCTCAAACTCAATTTTAAACAGGAATCTGCGTTCGAAAGCCGGATCAAGATTCTGCGTCAAGTTCGTAGTGGCTATCATAATGCCCTCCAACTTCTCCATCTCCTGCAAGATAATGTTTTGTATAGAGTTTTCCATCTTATCCACCGCACGCTGTGCCCCCTCCTGCCGAATACCAATTACGGCATCCGCCTCGTTGAACAGCAAAATCGGAGCATGTTCGGTCTGTTGCAAAAGATCCCGATAGCGATCGAACAGAGCTTGAATATTCTTTTCACTTTCTCCGACCCACATACTTTTAATCTCCGATACATTCACATACATGATGTCACGCCCCGTCTGACGTGCAACCTGATACACCGTCTCCGTTTTACCCGTACCGGGGGAGCCGTAAAACAGACAGGCGAAACCTTTACGCATTCCATTCTTGACCAACCGTTTCTGAACTTTCGTAAAGTTGTCAATATCCAGCAAAGAGACTAACTGATCGATCTGACCCTTCTCCCGCGAATTGTAAAAAAGCGATTTTTCTGCAATCTCCTTGGCCAGAATAATATTTCGAGGAACCACCTTTTCCTGTACCGTCAGATTGAGTTCCGACAACAACTCTTTGCAAGCTGTCTCTGTTAAACAATAACAATCACGAGCCAGCAGATTATTATCTTTCTTGGGCTCTATGAGATGATTGACCAATAAGGCATGCGTCCCATTTTTTAACCTTCGCTTAACTGCATTATACTGAAAATTAGAATCATACAAATTTTCTATATCATAAAACAAAATGGCGTTATCCTCTTTATTCACCAACTTATGACAAAAGAATGCCAATAAAGTGATCTCATCTTCATCGAAATCCTTATACCCAAATATTTTCTTCGTAAATAACAGATGACGATTATCAGCTAACAATTCAGATATACAACTACACAGGTCATTATACGTCAACTCATCTTCCTTGGCATCGTTAAACAAAACATTAAACTGATCAAACAGCTGTTGAATGGTCAGATTCTGAAATTTCGGCGGAGTATAAGGCTGATTCTTCTTGAGTGCCTGAACCACATCACCCGGCATACGATACCCTTCCAATCTGCGATTAATCTCTCTTTTGCGGATATATCCTCTTGCGACCAGTCCATCAAGAGCCTCTGCATAGCACAAAATATTGATATTGTGACAATCAAAGTGGCGTGCAAGATCACAAAGTCGAATAGACTGATCATCACACTGATCCGTAAATACAGCTAACAACAAGGCCTGATCCCGCGTAAGTGAAAGCAGATCGGCTACAGCAGACAGATGAGAGTCGCAAGCCTGAAGGCTCTCGCGCGACAATTTTTTCCCTTGTGTTGCATCGACGATGCATTCCAAATGTTTGATCAGGGAAAGAGAGCCTGCTCCCTTCTCCTCTCCTGCAAATGGTTCGATTGGGTTCTTAGCATCCATATTACACTCAATTTGATAATACAAATGTATCGAACACCTATGCCAAATAATGGCATTAATAAAAAATCCGGTTTAACAGACCGGATTTTTATTGATTGCTTTCAAATTGAATGTAATGTTTAGCGTGTATAGCTTCTTAGAAAAAGGGCACAAAAAAACTTTCGTGATGACAATGATCTTATCTACCACAGATAGCTATTGCTGAAACTGCATAGCGAGTACCTCGCATTGCGCATTTAACAATCCGTGCATTCTATTGAATCCTTTACAGACTACATTTCTAAGACTGGCAATAGAGCGCTATTAATACTACAACAAGACACTGCCCAAATCATCATTACCGCAACATCCATCTCGTCTTCCTCAACAATAATAGACCTGCACGTTATCCATCTCCATCTCAAACGGCAGCCTTTAGGATTAAAGAAATAGGGCATCAATGTACACCTGAAGGCATAGGTTGTGGTGTAGATGTTGGTCCTACGACTCGTAAACGACCGACCGAGTCTATAACCAGCCGGTCAATACAAACCACCCGATCAAACGATGGACGCTCCCCTTCGGGATCCGCATGACGATGATAAACAATAAATCGCTCCGTGCTGTCCGGCGAAAACACAATGGAATTGTGTCCCGGCGACGAAACGCCCCGACTTAAATCAGTCGCCAAAACAGGATTCTCCGCGGCCTTCGTCCATGGCCCCATGGGATGATCTGCCGTGGCATAACCGACACCGTAATGTTCATAACCCGTATTATTGGCTGAATAGGTCATGTAATATTTGCCGTTGTATTTGAAAACAAAGGCACCTTCGTTGGCCCGGTTTGGCTCCCAATCGACCATCTCCCAGGGTTGATCCGCCTCAACGACTATCTCCGGAGCTCCCATCGGCCCGGAAAGATCATCCTTCAAGCGCACTACATAGTTCTGCCCAATAGATATACCAGGTCGGGAGGTATTGCGACTAAAAAAGAGATACAACGACCCTTCCGGATCATCGTCCTGAAAAATATGGCAATCGATAGCTGAATAACCAAAATCAAACCAGGGAGAATAAAGATCTCTATACGGTCCCTCAGGTCGCAAAGAGGTCAGCATAATCCGGGTTTTCGGATTGTAGGAGCTGTAAGTCATGTAAAACTTTCCCCGATAGACAAACACCTCCGGAGCCCAAAAACCGCCGGTTCCGGGATGGCCTTCAGGTTTGGTGTAGGCCTCACCCAAAAAGGTCCAATGGACCAAATCCGGCGACGAGTAACAGTCAAAACCACTGTTTTGACGGGTCGTTCCAGTCATGTAGTAGAGACTATCATACCGAAATACAAACGGATCGGCAACTCGAATCATTTTGCCGTCAGCGGTACGCAACGGATTGGTGTAAGTCCCTGGCGTTTGGGCAATCCCGACAGTTGCCAGCAATATTCCCAGCCCCGTAAGAAGAATCGTTTGATTAGGTCAGATCGCTTCATCCGGGTGATTGTTTAAGAGAGTCAAAAGGTTCATGAAGATACAAAATATTTCGGCAAGCAAACAGATATGGATATATCAATCCTTCTTTCAGTCGGTTTACTCTTTGGAGATCTCATCCAAACAATCATAGACCATTATCACTCCCACATAATCAATAAAAATTCGGCAAGAGTAAACGTCCATTGCTACCCTTGCCGAACAGATGTACAGTATAACCGATCGTGACGACGGTTAACGCACCTAAAAAACTACTCTAAACGACCAATTGCCCGCAGATACTCGGTCTCATAGATTTTGTATTGAGCCTGAGCCTCGATCAGATTACTCTCGGCCTCCTGCCATTGCGACTGCGCATCCAACAAATCGGTCAGCGGGGCCATCGCTACGGCATAACGGTTGCGCATCACCCGTAGATTCTCCTCCGCCTCGCGAAGCCCATCCTCCGCCGTGCGTATCAACAGATACCCATCCTGCACATTGCGAATGGCCTGCTGTACCTCCAACGACAACAAACGGGTATTTTTCTGCAACTCTAGTTCGGCATTCTGCAACTCGAACCGCGCTTTGCGAACCTTCTTGCGCCCTTCTCCCCAATGGAAAATCGGGACCTGGACCGCCAACATCGCAACCCCAATACCATCCCGAAACTCCTGAGTGAAAGGAACCATCATGCCTCCACCAGCATCCACCATGCTGTTAAGTTTAATGTTTCCAAAATAGGTATAACCCGCCGTCAGACCAACCGTGGGCAACATATCGGCCCGAGTCATGCGAATCTGCTGCTCATTCGCTGCAATCTGGTTCTTGAGCAGGTTCAACTCCGGACGATCAGCAATATCACTGGTCAGATTTCCCGCTTCCGTCACGACAATGGTCGTATCCGTCGGCTCAATCTGAGTCTCCGACGGTACACCTATGATCCGACACAACGAGAGGCGACACAGATCGGCCCCATTCTCCCCCTTCTGCAACTGGTAACGGATCGTACTGCGTTTGGCCTCGATCCGCAACAGATCATTGTCGGTAGCCAGACCGGCCGCCAGCGCCGTCTGCACCTGCCGGTAAAGGGTATCCATCTGGGCACAATAGCGCTCCAACATCCGCACCTTGCGGCCAACAGCAATATAAGTCCAATAGGCATTGTCCGCCTCGACCAACACATCCATGCGAGTCATTCGACGCTGCTCCGAAGCAACATTCTCTCCGATCTGGGCCAGTTTTTTGCCTGAATTGAGCTTGCCGCCCGTATAGATCGGCTGCGTCAGCGTAATTCCAGCCATGTACATGCCCCGCATCCGCAATTCGGATCCCATCATGTCAAAGTCCGGAAACATATAGGTCCCAGTGGCCGATCCAGTAAACTTCGGCAGATAGTTCGTCGTCACTATTTTACGATCCAGCTCCGCCTGCTGCAATTTGTTGTCCGCCTGCTGCAAATCTTCGCTATGCGATAAAGCCATGTTGCGACACTCCGACAAAGTGAGCGCAAGCCGCGGTTGTGCCACAACACCATTCAGGCCCAACAAGCCGGCACAACCCATGATCCATATTGTTTGTTTAACGTTCATCGTACTTCATTTTAAGCGTTAGCAGGTTTCCGAATTCGGAACATAGCCGTGTAAAACAGCGGCAACAAAATAAGGGTAATCATCGTACCGACAGTCAGTCCACCCATAATGGTAATGGCCATCGAGCTGTACATCGGATCCGTCACCAAAGGCAACATACCAACAATCGTAGTCAGAGAGGCCATCAACACCGGTCGAACGCGAGAAACCGTCGCTTCAATAACAGCCGTATAGGGATGTTTTTTCTCTTCGGTCTGCAAGCGGTTGATCTCATCGACCAGCACAATAGCATTCTTGACCATCATACCAATCAATCCCAGGATACCGATAATGGCCATAAAGGTCATCGGCTGACCGCTCAGCAGCAACGACGGCGTAATGCCGCAGAAGACAAACGGGAAACAAAGTAGAATTAGGATTACTTTGCGCCAACTGTTGAACAACAGCAGCAAAATGGCCAAAATCAAAAAGACTGTCAGCGGAACATAACGCATCAGGTTGCCAATGGCTTCGCCCTGTACTTCGCCTTCGCCGACCCACCGCATCGTATAGCCTGCGGGCAGCGGAATGGCCTCCACCTCATCCTTGATCGAAGAGACCACCTTGGCCGGAGTGGCGGCATCACAATCGGGATTGGGGTCGCACTCCGCCTCAATCACCCGACGGCCATTGAGCCGCAACACCACATCTTCATCCCAATCCAACCGGATATCTTTAGCCACATTACCCAGCGGCGTCGCACGAAATACCTTGTCCTGCAGCTCACCCATGGCATTGCCGCCACCCAAAGCTCCCTGCAACTCCTCATTCGAAAGGTGGACATTCATCATGCTCCATACAGGGATGTCATTCAGGTTACTGATGCGGCTGCCATCGGCATTGCGTACCTGCAAATTCAGCATCACCATGCGATCCTGATCGTTCAATACGCCGACCGGCATGCCATCCGTTGCAGCCAACAGTGCATTGGCCACATCCCCCCGCTCGATCCCCGATCGCAAAGCATCCTGCTGCACATATTCGGCCACCAAGGCCTTGCCCGTCGGTTTCCAGTTATTCTGAACCGAATAGGGATCTACATAGGGGCAACGACGCATGATCGCCTCGGCCTGATGACTCAACTCGCGCAATACAGCCGGATCGGGCCCCGCAAACTCCACCTCAACCGTATGAGAGGTCGAAATCGAAAAGTTATACTTGCGGATTCGGATATAGGCCTCCGGGAAGGCTTCACGCAGCTGTTTTCGAACATGTGGAATCTGTTTGAGAACCGTTTTGTAATCCTTGCAATCGATGATCAACTCCCCGTAGCAATCCCCACCGGAGGTCATCGGCCGTACCAGGCAATAGTGTGCAGGAGCACTGCCCTGACTGATCGCAATACGCTCAAGGTCTGGATTCCCGGAAAGCGAATCCTCCATCTCCAACAGTCGGTCACGCACCGTATCGGCATCGGTCGCCGCCGGGAAAAAGCATTCAACTACAAACTGTTTATAATCGAAATCGGGGAAAAAGAGGTTTTTCACACGGGTCATTCCGAAGATGCTGAGTGCCAACACCCCAAATGCAACAAGAATCGTTGTCCGTTTATACCCGATCAAAAAGGCGATGGCCCGACGGACAAAACGGTGTATGGGGGAATTCATCACCTCACCTTGCACGGCGTTGTGTTTCTCTCGACTCGGCAACCACGATTTGGCACACACCGGAACCTGAACCAAGGCCAATACCCAACTGGCCAGCAGGCTGACACACAGCACCAGGAACAGATCCCCGGCATACTCTCCGGAGGTATCGGGCGATAGATAGACGCTGAGGAAGGTCGAAGCGGCAATAATCGTTGCACCCAGCAGAGGCATGGCTGTATTGCGGCCAATCCGGTAAAGATAGACTTTGGGCGGCAGTCCCCGCTGTTTATCGACCAAAATGCCATCCATAATAACCACGGCATTATCGACCAGCATACCCATCGCAACAATAAACGCACCCAACGAGATACGCTGCAGCGTCGTTCCGCACATCAGCAGAATCGGGAAAGAGACCGCAACCGTCAATACCAACCCAAATCCGATGATCAACCCGCTGCGCAGCCCCATCGTAAAGATCAGCACCAGAATCACAATAGCCACCGATTCGAGCAGATTCCACATGAATGAGGAGATGGCATCATTGACCTTATCGGGTTGGAAAAAGATCTTTTCGGTCTGGAAGCCTGCCGGAACCTGCTGCATGGCCTGCGCCAACTTGGCATCGACCGCCTTGCCCACATCGGGGACAATGGCTGACGACTCCATCGCCACACAAATAGCCAACGCCGGACGCCCTCCGACAAAAAATCCATTGCGCTGAGGTTCCGAATAGGCCCGTTCTACGCGAGCAATATCTCCGATTCGGATCCGTTTCCCGTCCATGGTCTGGATCAGCAGGTTGCGGATATCCTCCTCGTTCTCCACTTCAGAGTCGACATACAACGCAATCCGTTCATCACCACTGTGGTATTTGCCGGCATTGACCATCTTTCCGGCAGACTGCAAAGCAGAGATGATCTGTGTCGGAACAATTCCATTGCGGGCAATCTGCTCTTTGGAGAGAATAATGTTGATCACCTCATCACGATTCCCGACAATGTTGATCCGCTTCACCCCCTTTACATCGAGCAACTCCCGACGGATATATTTGGCATAGTCGTACATCTCCGGATAGTCGTACCCATCGGCCGTCAAGGCATAAAAAATGCCATACACATCCATCATGTCGTCGATCACAATGGGGGCATAACACCCCTGCGGCAATCGAGAAGCCACATCATTCACCTTGCGGCGCAACAGATCAAAGTGCTGCTCAATATCACGATTCAATACCGTCATCTGAAATTCGACGGTAAACATCGCCGAACCATTCTGACACTCGGTTTTGATCTTTTTAACATTCGGCAGTGCCCGCAACTCATCCTCCATCGTTTGAGCCACCTTCAACTCCATATCATGGGCGCTCGCCCCAGGCCAAGGCACCACAACCATCGCCTGTTTCAGCGAAATGGCCGGATCCTCCAGTTTGGGCATCTGAATAAACGACAAAACACCCGCTACCAGAATCGCTACCATCAACGACCAAAACAACAGAGGCCGTTGTATGAAAAATCGGGTCATCTTCATCACAACAATCCTCCCACATTGGTTTTACTCGGACGTTCGATAACACGCACTTTCTCTCCCTCCTGCAATGCACCGACTCCAGCCCGGACAATCTGCTCACTGCCGGTCAACCCTTCACGAATCACCGCTCTTCCCTGCGCATCCATTCCATCAAGCTCTACCGGCTGTTTCACCAGCGTAGAGTCTGCGCCAAGCACCCATACGCACGAGGTATCGCCATCCCGAAATACCGCACACAACGGTACCACAAACCCAGTAGCTGCCGCTGTATCCGCCATCACAATCCCTACTTCGACATTCATGCCAGCCGTCAACTGTTTGGCGGGTTGTCCTACAAATGACAACCGCAACTGATACAATTGATTGCCATCCGCTTTAGGGGTCAAACTCAACAGCTGCATCGGCAACTCTCCCTCCGATCCAGCAGCCCGACAAAAATAGCGGGTAAAACGATCGCGCTGCTGATACTCATCCACCGGAATATCTGCGACAACCTCCATCCGCGAAACATCCAGCAATGTCAACAATGCCGTACCCGCATCAACCATCTCGGCCGGTGAAAAATTCACGGTCTGGACATACCCATCCGTAGGGGCATAGAGTTTCGTGTATTTGAGTTTATTTTTATTGGCCTGTAATTGAACTCCCAATTGTCGTAATCCAGCTGTAGCCTTCTCGTAATCATTGGCCGAAATACTCTTTTGGCGATACAACTGCTCTGTACGGGCCACCTCATCTTTGAGTTGATCGTACTGAATCTGTAAGGCATCGACTCCCAGCTGATAATCCGCATCATCCAGCTCGGCAAGCAACTGACCTTTATGTACAAAATCACCTTCCGCAACATGAATGCGCTCAATCTGTCCGGCCGTCTTAAATCCTAAATTAATGGTATGGGCTTCACGGACAATTCCGGAATGTTTTTTCACAACCGATCCCTCCATCGACACAGGAGTCGTCAACATTACGCTGTGTACTGTAGCCCCTTTTTGGGGCGATTCGCCGCATGAAGCCCAAACGCCTGCGACAAAAATCATCATGATCGCCTTTTTCATATCTCTATCTATAACATGTTGCAACAAATCATCTGTTCACTCTTTTGCGCAAAGATCTCGATTTATTCTATTACACTTTCCTCCTAATGGGACAAAATATTGTCCGATAGGATAACAAAACGATTACTAAAACCCTAAATAACCTAACTTTATTCCCCGAAAAGTCTAATCATTTGAAATCCCAGGCTATGAACACACCTTTTCTGGACATGAATCTGGTAAGGCTCTCCGCACAACAAGGAGCCCTAAACCTGGACAACGAATTTATTCTGATTGATAACTTCGACTCCTCAACACATCAAAATGATGCGTCGAACCTGTTTGTAAATCACCCTGTCAAACTCGCCTGTCATGTAGTCACTTTCTGTCTATCCGGAGCCCTGCGATTTCGAATCAATTTACAATATTTCGAGATCAAAGCGAACGATATTCTGATCTGTCAAGAGGGGATTATTGGTGAATATCTCGGTATGGATCCCGGAACAAAACTTGCCGTTATAGCCTCCTCCAACGAATTCTACACCATTCCCGGCAATTTCGACACGGCTATCTCCTTACGGAGTCAACTCCATGTTCATCCTCTTTGCCACATGACCGCTGCTGTCATCGAAGAGTGCATGACCATATACCATTTGATGAAAAACAAAATCACAGAAAAAGATAACATCTTCCGTAAGGGCTCCCTAATAGGATATACGCAGGTATTGGTGTATACCATTTTCAACCATTGCCTTTTGGATGACAATGCGATCGACAAACCTAAGGAGGCTGCTAACAGACAATATGAACTTTACTCACGGTTTTTCCAAGCGGTCCAAAAACATTACACTCAAGAACGCAGCATAGCCTTTTATGCCAATTTACTTTGCGTAACTCCCAAATATCTTTCACAGGTGGTCCGAAAGGTCAGCGGACGTCTCGCCGGTGAATGGATAACGGATTATGTGATTCTCGAAGCCAAAGCACTGCTCAAAAGTCGAAAATATACCATACAACAAATCAGCAACATGCTGAACTTCGCCAATCAATCCTTTTTTGGAAAATATTTTAAAGACAAAGTCGGATGTTCTCCTTCCGCCTACCAAAATGCGGAATAAACCACTTTAAGCCCAAACAATACACCCCTAAACATTTTTCAACGTTTCAGACACGGATCAGGCAGAAGGAACGGGAAACACATAACAAAACAACAATAACACTTAAGGTGTAACAACGATCCGGGGCTTCAAGATCAGGTCAAAAAAGCAAACCATCCGGATTCAAATGAGAGTGTTCCAACTCCAACAGGGCCCTTTTACACTCCAATCCGTGTGCATAACCTGTCAACTTTCCTCCAGCTCCCACCACACGATGGCAAGGAACAATAATAATCCACGGATTACGATTACAAGCCAAGCCTACCGCCCGTGCTGCTCCCGCAACACCTACCTCCCGGGCCACCTCTCCATAGGTTCGGCATGATCCGTAAGGGATACGACACAGCGCCTCCCATACACGCCGTTGAAACGAAGTGCCTACGGGAGCCAACGGCAGTTCAAACATCATTCGACGACCTTCGAAATATTCCCGTAACTGTTCGGCAGCCTCACGAATCAGTGGGGTCTCCATCTTTCGACCCACCACATCATCTTCCAACATCTTTTCACAGAACTGATCATTAACTCGCTTTTGTTCTATGATCGAACGTTGTTTCTGACGCTCTCCTTCGTCAGAAACAACACACTGCAACGAATCATCCAGCTTGCCGATCTGTGTACTGTTTCCAATGGTGAATTTATTGGTTACCAGCGAAACTGATGTTAACCCCTGTTCAGATGCGAAAATACGCATCCTCCCTATCGGCATCAGATAGTCATAAAAACAGAGCGATGATGACTGTTCTGTACTTCGTTGTAACCACTCTTTTACTCGCCGTTGAACCATATTTCACCTCCAAGATATTTGTCCTTAAACAGTCTTTCTTTGACTGTACAATGCATGGTCAGTCATCATATCCGACCCTTCCCCAAAAAGAGAAAACCATGTATAAAGATAGCGACTTACTCGTGAATGATCAACAGGTAACTCCGACAAACAGATTTCTCTCATTCACCCACCCACTCAATAAAAAACAGAATGGTCCGGCCTCAAACAGAGGCCGGACCATTCATCTTTACCAAATCAAATATCCAGTCTGATAAACTTACGACTGTTTTGTGCAGGTCCCTACATCACAATTTTGCAGCAGGGCTGTCGCAACAACAATACAATCAGAACTTGACCATAAAGCTAATCTACATCCAGGTCGATCAGTTGGAAATTCTGATCGAACTCTACCTCAAAACGGTTGCTGAGTTTTATATCATAGCCCCGTTTGTCACGGCTAATCGACACGATCTGCTGCCCTGCATATTGTGAAGCAACCCATGTCTTAATCTGTTGAGGAACAATCACAGCCGGAACTGCAACCTGCAGACAATCGACCTCAGTCCACTCACCGTTTTTGTTAAACTCCACCTGGCTTCCATCTGCCATCACAACGTCATAAGTACGATCGAAAACATCCTTATCAACCTTGGCGTACAATACCTTATCCTGTGGAAAATAAGTCTTGATAAACTGCTGAGCAGCAACTGGAGTCTGCTCAAAAGCAATCGGTTTATCATCTGCACAACCTATCGTCGCGATACCGAATAGGCCTATCAAAAGCATCCAGATTTTTTTCATGTTACACAGTTTTATAGGTTTTATCAATAGATTAACTGTTGTTCATTATTGAAAGCAGTTCCTACTCTCAATTTTAAACAAACTTCTGGTTAAATATAAAAATTTTTTCTGACACCACCCTCTTTGCATCCTTGACAAGGCTTTCGCACCAATCTATATCATGATTCTCGCAACATTCCATCCCTATATCACGTATCAATCAAACACCTTTTACGATCCGCACAGCCGGAACATTTTCGTCTCTATTTCATCAACCCAGGAATCCCGATCATCATCCAGTACGCAAGCCACTCCCAATGATGCAATCCACAGCAATAAATAGCAAAGGCCCATACTCCTAAACACAATCGTGCTGAATCTGTCTAACCATCCACCTCGCCAAATTCATAGTCCGTAAATAAAAAAGGTCGCCTCCCCTAACAGAGAGACGACCACAACCATATACCAACTAATCTTCCTAATTACTTTGCGAGCAATACCTCCTGAATAATGTTCTCGAAGTCAGCCTTACCGATCGCCCCTTGTACCATCTGAGGTTTGCCCTCCATCGGGACAAACAACAGCGTCGGAATCGAACGGATACCAAAAGCGGCAGCCAACTCCTGCTCCTGTTCGGTATCGATCTTATAAATGTCGATCTTATCGCCATACTCGGCAGCCAACTCATCCAAAATCGGCGCTACACGTTTGCAAGGACCGCACCATGACGCATAAAAATCGATAATGGCCGGCTTCTCACCCAAATATTTCCACTCGGTAGGATTACCCTCGTAATCAACCACCTTCTTTAAAAACTCTGCCTTTGTTAAATGGATAGGTTTCATAACTGTTGTCGTTTTACTTTGTTGTTCTTTCTGTTGATTTTCATTCTGGGCACTTCTCGCTTCTGAAGCCCCTCCGCACGCTGCCAGGATCAGGGCCGACAGCACACCCATCAGAATCTTTTTCATTCTATTCTGTATCTGTTATTTATAATTAAAATTACTCTTTAGAATGGGGACATTGGTTCACTTGCGGCTCGACCGGTTCATATCCCATCTCCCGCAAGTGCTCAACCATCGCTGCACGATCGACCTCATCGGTGTGTTCAATGACAATACAACTTTTATCCGGTTCAACCCGAACTCCAAACACCCCGCACAACTGCCCCAACCCTTTGTGAATCGAGTTGTTGCAACCGCAAGCCATCACATTTTGTACCTCTATAACCGTTTTCATCTCCTTGCTTCCTGTCAATTTTCACGCCACTTATTCCATTCCGTGACAACGCTCACGAAATAGTGGCCGTAAAACTTCCGGCACCTCAACACTGCCACATCGCATTCCTGAAAGAGATTGCCGACCCTGGTCCGTCAACTCGAAATACATCTTCCGGCGGTCATCCTGACCCAAAACACGCCTGATCAACCCCTTCTCCTCCAAAGAACGAATCACCTTCGAGGTGTGCGATGGCGACATCACATTAACCTCTGCCAGACATGCTGCGGAAAGTTGGCCCTCTGATAACGAACAAAGCAACATTCCCTCGTTCAATGACATATGATGCACCTTCACAAAATCCGCTTCAAAGGTCTCAATCGCCCGACAAATATCCCGCATCAGACAAATGGTCTCCATCTTCGTAATCTCTCTTTGATTATCTAACGATGCAAATATGGAAAATATTTTCCATTATCACAAGTTTCCAATGGAAAATATTCACATCGGACATATAATATTTTGAAAACACATTGATTACCTGACAAATGCAAATCGTTTTTTCTTCATAAAATAAGGTTGTACTCACTGCAGAACATGTTTCATATTCCTCAAATGATCCAGGACTCTCTACTCCAGCCCGAAATATTCAGACCTACATCTCAAACGGGACAGTCAACACTCTCGGATCATTATTATAAAGTGCACAAACTGGAGATTTCATACTTACGTCTTTACATTTACACGCTAAAACAGCATCGGACGTACATTTTTATCCGAAAGCCACTACCTTTGCGACAAAACACAACGTGTGACATCTAAATAAACGGCCTATGACACAGGATCGACTTGTTACACCCAGCTACTGTTGCATTCTCGCAGCCAACTTTCTACTCTATTTCGGCTTCTATTTATTAATGCCGGTGCTCCCGTTCTATCTGACTGAGGTGTTTCACACCAACAGCGCAATGGTCGGCATTACCCTCTCCTGCTATACCGTAGCCGCCCTAACCATCCGGCCTTTTTCAGGGTATCTGCTGGACACACTGGCCCGAAAGCCTCTCTATATTATCTCATTTTTCATCTTTACCGTCATTTTTGCAGGCTATCTTGTCGCCGGCTCGCTGGCCCTATTCATTATCCTGCGTATTGCCCATGGCATCGCCTTCGGAACCGTTACCGTCTCAGGTAATACAGTGGTAATCGATATCATGCCCTCCTCACGACGTGGCGAAGGAATCGGCTACTACGGTCTGATGAACAACATAGCGATGGCTATCGGCCCCATGGTGGGACTATTCTTGCACGATTTCTATACGTTCCCGGTCATTTTTATATCTGCCCTCATCTCCTGTACTTTGGGATGTATCATGGCCTCTATGGTTCGCACCCCACCCAAAATACCGGTCAAACGGGCGCCAATATCCCTCGACAGGTTTATCCTGCTCAAAGGAATTCCTGCCGGTGTGGATCTGCTGTTACTCTCGATCCCTTACGGGATGACCACTACCTATGTGGCCATGTACGCCAAACAGATGGGCATTCACAAAGGTTCTGGGCTCTTTTTCACCCTGATGGCTGTCGGACTCGCGATCTCCAGACTCTTCTCCGGCCGCCAGGTCGATAAAGGCAAAATCACTCAAGTCATTTCACTGGGAATCTATCTCGCATGCGGATGCTTTTTCATACTCGGAGGGTGTGAAACGTTAATGAAATGGGAACCGACTATCGGAACGTATATCTTTTTCGGTACCGCATTGGTTCTCGGCGTTGCATTTGGCACCATGTTCCCCGCCTTCAACACCCTATTTGTCAACCTCGCCCCACATAATCAACGGGGAACTGCAACATCAACCTACCTGACCTCATGGGATGTAGGCATTGGATGCGGATTGTTAATCGGCGGTTACATCGGAGAGATCACCACGTTAGATCATGCCTACCTGTTCGGAGCCTGTCTGACTGTGATATCGGCTATCTATTTCCATTGGAAGGTGGCTCCCCATTTCCATAAAAACAAGTTGCGTTAGATCCACCTCTGACTACAATACCAGCTCAACACAACACTTCAATTTAAGCACCAATGCCCCACTGTCGCACATACTAAAACAGCATAAAAATCGTTGTTTTAGAAAGCGAGTACCGTATTTATACCCAACAAAAGTTACCCGACCACAAAACAATTCAGGCCATGGATCATAAACCTATTTTACGTTGCTTGATAGCTGCCGTACTCCTCGGATGGGGAGTAGAAGGATTCGCAGCCCAATCCCAACAGCCTCCCAAACGTTCGGCACCACTGATACAAATCAATGTCAACACTCCTCCGACACCAAATTCGATACGTCTAACTTCACAACTGATCGAACAAATCAGCCGGCAAATGCAACATCGGTTGATTTTGGATGAAGCACAATTTCTCAAGTTGCTTCGATTGAACGAAAAGTATCTGCTAAACATCGAAATCTCAGGTCCAAGACGTCCTGATAGCAATCGTCCTCCTCACGGTGAGATGCGGCCTGGAGGCAGACTTCCCGGAGGTCCGGCAGCTCCTCGTCCAGGAAAACCTGGTGCAGGACATGGGCCCAAGGAGAAAGGTCCTATGCACGACAATGGTCGCCGGGCTTATGGTAATCCTTTCGCTGAAATCCCAGCCAAGGATCGCAAACAGTGGGAAAAACAGCTTAAAAATATTTTAAGCAAAGACCAATATAAAGAGTGGCGCAAAATGGAGAAAGAGAATAACGGCAAGCCATTCCGTTATTAATTTCACCTCTCATAACATAATACTTTCAACTAAAAAGACGACAGCAAATTGCTGCCGTCTTTTTATTAACCTCTTTCTATTACACCCCAAAGTTGTTCGAGACACAACACCCGCAAAGTTTTTACTGTTCCACCGTACCACTTTGATCAAACTCAAACTATAAAACCAGAATCAGTCCATGTACGACAATTTAACTGATAATCAGGCATGAACAACACGATGTGACTACAGATAAAAAACACATCGAAATGGGATTTTCATGACTATTCCACTACTACTTTATCCTCCGATGGATCTGGCTCCTCATACACACCTTTCAGTGCAGGGCGAACGACCATAAATGACGGGAATGAAGAGATCAATGCCGATCGATTACGCGTTATGTTCAGCCAACAATTATAACTAATAATCAGCAACTGCTGCCGAGCGACGAATTCACTAAAGGGAACGGATGGTGGACAAACTTCAAGCGAGGGACCGTCTCCCCGATGGTGACGCAACTCACGCTTGAGCTGATCCGAAAAACTTGAATCGGCTACGCGCAACGTCACCTCAACGCCCTCCATAATAGCATTAATTTCGTTGAGCATCACCCGATCCCGCTCGTCAAGCAACAATACCCCGACCCTGTCAGCTCCTTTAAACTTACGATTCACAAAGACGCCAACCGTACAAGAGACATGGGTAAATAGACGACGAGCCTTATCTCGAGTCGATTCACCGGGAAAATACATCTGACGTCGAATCTGACGTCGGATCCGATTCAACTCTTCGGCCAACACCAAATTGCTACGCCGTGGAACCACATAATCATGAATAAAGTCCGGACCACCACCTAACAATACAAAATCATAAGACTTGCGATGAATCAAATCGATCAAATCTTTCAAATAGTGGTCGGTCACCCGATAGCTGGTATCGATCTGCAACTGCATTCGTTGTGCTTCACTACGCAGAGGGGCAAAACTCTCGGATGAATATCCATAAGCATTCATCGGGTTGGTTTCGGTTCCAATCGTATAGTGAACTGCCGTAATGTGAATACGATCCATCACCCGGCCACACAACAGTTTGATCACCTTCAGGAAAAAAGGAGCACTGCTCGGCCTTGCGAATGAAATCAGAACTCGAGCTTTAATAGAAGGTTTGGCCTGTACCGGTTCGCGATGAGGAAACAACCGATCGATCAACATCAAAGTCGGTGTCGCCATAAAGGTTGTGAACAGAGCCATGATGACGAAAATCACATAAATCGACGCTGGCAATATCCCCATTTCGTAACCGATATTGAGCACGATCAGCTCCATCAAACCACGTGTATTCATCAAGACACCGATCGAAAGGCTGTCACGCCAGGACTCCCCAACAAAACGTGCCGAAAATGCTGCTCCAGCCAACTTACCGACAATTGACACCGCCACAAACAATGCACAGACACCCCAAAGATGAGGCGTATTCAAAGCGCCGATCTCGGTACGCAATCCCGTGAAGACAAAGAATAGCGGTAAAAAAAGAACCAATGCCACATCTTCGACCTTTTCGGTCATGATCCGTCGGAAGCTCAGATTGGAAGGCATAATCACGCCGGCAACAAACGCCCCAAACAGTGCATGCACTCCCAACACCTCCGTAATATATGAGGAGAGGATCAATACCAGAAAGATAAAAGCCACCAAGGGTTTGCTGATAATCTCCTGACTATTGTAAATTTCACCGAGTTTGCGCATGAAGGGACGCACCAAGCCGAACATAAACAGCACATACACAATCACGCACAACAGAGTAAACCCTGCACTGGCAACACTTCCTGCTTTGGCAATGGCAATAATGGCGGCCAGCAGGCACCATGCCGTAATATCATTGTTGGCAGCACTGGCGATAGCCAGCATACCCATCGGGGTCTTGCCCAGATTACGTTCCTGAATAATTCGGGCCAATACCGGAAAGGCCGTAATACTGACCGATATGCCGATAAACAAAGCAAACGGCACAAATGTAGTGTGTCCGGCTCCGAACTCTGGATAGACCTGCCAAGCTAAAACCGTACCGAGAAAAAAGGGAACGATAATACTGGCATGGCTGATCACCAGCGTTTGACTTCCCTTTTTACGCAGGATACTCAAATCCAGCTCCATCCCGATAATGAACATAAAAAGGATCAGACCGATCTGGCTGAGGATATTGAGTGATTCGAGGGAGGAATCGGAAAACAGAAAACCGAATGTTTCAGGAAAAAAATGGCCTAATACGGATGGCCCGAGCACAATGCCCGCTACAATCTCTCCAATTACACCCGGTTGGCCCAGATATTTAAAAAGCCATGAGAAGATCCGTACAGCCACCAAAATCGAGATAATCTGCAACAACAAGACGGCAACCGGATGGTGCAAACCTTCAAACAACGATTGTGTAAACAGCGCGTATGGTGCACTGCTTGTGTGTTCGGAAACGGTTGCTGATGGAACGGCCTGTTCAGAAGTTGCAGACAACGCCTTTTCGGAAGCGACATCCCACAATTTCCCTTGCTGAATGACCATCCAGAAAAGCACTCCGAAGATCAACAGCATCAACACATAGAAAATATAGTTGCGTTTAGCACTGGATTTCATAAGATGTCTTGTTCTTCTACAAATATAATTTTTTTTTCGAAATTACCGAATAGCTCCATCGCCTTCTATCCTGCATTGGCACACAGCCTGTTTCACTATCACCTACTTCCGCACATTGAAAAGCGATCCAAACGCACACTGAGTATATCACTTTCTCTAAACCAGATCACAAGTCAAACTGCCCTTTAAACACGCACGTCGCAACACTCAACCCACACTTACAAAAAAACCGGAGTGCTTTAATAAGCACTCCGGCATTTTATTTCCATACAGTCTTGCACTGCATGAGGTTCTATCAACTTCACGTAAAACAATCGTTTCTCATCTGTTTTACACTGCACTACGTTATCCTTTCAAATGGGTTCGTCACAGACCAGCCCCAGCACGCAGTGCGTCGCTATCTTATACTACTTTACCAAATGATTGGTTGCCGTATCCGGGAAAACAACCCACGGCTTGAAACTTTTGGCCTCCTCGAAATCGAGCAGCGCATAAGAAATGATGATCACAACGTCGCCAACTACACACTTGCGAGCCGCCGGACCATTCAAACAAACTGCACCACTACCGCGCTCTCCTTTAATAATATAGGTCTCCAGACGCTCCCCGTTATTAACGTTGACCACCTGAACCTTCTCACCCGGGATCATGTTTGCTGCCTCCAACAACTCTTCATCCACAGTGATACTCCCCACATAGTCCAAATTGGCCTGCGTGATGGTTACGCGATGAATCTTGGATTTCAGTACCTCTATTTGCATGATGGTATGATTTCGATTATTGATTGTCCGGGCCATAACCGCCCATGTTGTCGATCAAACGAACAGCACCGGCATGTACAGCTACACATCCCCGTGTCGTTACCCCCGCTTTCCACTCGCTCAACGGCTGAAGCGTATCGGCATCTACAATCTGAAAATATTCTACTTCAAGCAGCGGATTGCTATTAATCCGATCGATTACAAAACGTTCGGTCTCCTCCACCGTAGCCGTATGCGAAAAGTCAACTCCGGCGCGCAGGGCTGCACAAATCTGTGGAGCTGCCGCACGATGCTCTGGAGTCAGCAACGCGTTGCGTGAGCTGAGTGCAAGGCCGTCCTCACCGCGAACAATCGGACAAGGAACGATCTCAACCTTCAATTGCAACTGACGCACCATAGCGCGAATCACAGCAATCTGTTGAAAATCCTTCTCGCCAAAATAGGCCCGATCCGGTTCGACAATCGCAAACAGTCGGCTCACCACCTGCGCCACACCATTGAAATGGCCTGGACGATGAGCACCCTCCATCACCTTATCGGTCAATCCGAAATCGAATTGCCGAGTGTCCGGTTCAGGATAGACATCCTCTACCGACGGTGCATAAACCATATCGGCTCCAGCTGCCTCCAACAACTTCAAATCCGCATCCAGCGTACGCGGATAGCTGCGCAAGTCAGCCGGATCATTAAATTGGGTGGGATTGACAAACACACTCACCACCACTCGCTCGCATTCGCGGCGGCAACGCTCAACCAGAGACGCATGTCCCTGATGCAGCGCACCCATCGTGGGAACAAAGCCCGTTAACACCTTCTCTTTGCGCAAAGCTGCAGAGAGTTCGGCGCCCTTAGTAAAAACTTGCATCAGATCGATTGCTTTAGTTTACAAGCCCCTAAAAGGACCCCGCAAAGGTAGAAATTAGATTTAGAATTAGCCAACTTTTCGCTGAAAATAATACCTTTGCATACAATCTAAGCTACAAACAACATGAAAAAAACAGCTCTGATAATGATAATTACCGCCGCCGCAGGATTGGTCGGCTGCAAGTCCGAACCACAGACAGAAAAGCAATTCGATTGGGTAGTCGATCGTTTCGATGACATCAAGGTATTGCGCTATCAAGTACCCGATTTCGACACCCTTTCACTGGATGAAAAGAAGTTGATCTATTACCTGAATCAGGCTGCTCTTTGTGGTCGAGACATTCTCTTCGATCAAAACGGCCGTTACAATCTGCGCATCCGCCGCACCCTCGAAGCCATCGAACAGGGATACACCGGGGACCGCAACAGCGAAGAGTTCAAAAAATTCGAAAAATACCTGAAAAAGGTGTGGTTTGCCAACGGCATTCACCACCACTACTCACTCGACAAATTCCTTCCCGAATTTTCGGAAAGCTATTTTGACGAACTGATCGCAGCCACTCCAGCGGAATATTTTCCACAGGACTTCAAACCATCGGTAGAGGCCGTAATTGCCGAGATCAAGCCGGTGATGTTCGATCCAACCCTCTTCCCGAAACGGACCAATCAAGCTGCCGGAGCCGACATGATCGCCACCTCGGCCAACAACTATTATGAAGGGGTCACCCAACAGGAGGTTGAAGACTACTACAAAAAAATCATCGACCCGAACGATAGCACTCCGATTTCATACGGCCTCAACAGCAAATTGATGAAAGAAAACGGCCAGATTGTCGAAAAGACCTGGAAGGTGGACGGCATGTACTCGGCAGCTATCGAAAAGATTGTTTACTGGCTCGAGCAGGCCTCATCCGTAGCGAAAGGCGCCCAAAAACAGACCATCGACGAATTGATCGGTTATTACCGTTCAGGAAACCTCTCACAATTCGACACCTATAGCATTTCGTGGGTGCAGGACACCCTCTCAAAAGTGGATTTCGTCAACGGATTCATCGAAACCTACGGCGATCCGCTCGGATACCGCGCATCATGGGAAGGTCTCGTAAACTTCCGCGATGAAGAGGCGACCCGCCGCACCGAAACCATCAGTGCAGAGGCTCAATGGTTTGAAGATCACTCCCCGATCGATCCCAAATATCGCAAAGAGAAAGTTAAAGGTGTATCCGCAAAAGTGATCACCGCAACCATCTTGGGAGGTGACTGCTATCCTGCTACCCCGATCGGCATCAACTTGCCTAACGCCGACTGGATCCGTAAAGACTACGGATCGAAATCGGTCACCATCGAGAACATCACCCATGCCTACAACGAAGCAGCCAAAGGAAACGGTTTCCTTGAAGAGTTCATCTATGATCCTGCTGACATCGAGCTGCAGAAACGTTACGGTGAGTTGAGCGACAACCTCCACACCGACCTGCATGAGTGCTTGGGACACGGTTCGGGTCAGTTGGCTCCCGGTGTCAAGACCGACGCACTGAAAAACTACGGTTCAACACTCGAAGAGGCTCGGGCCGATCTGTTTGCCCTTTACTATTTGGGAGATCCGAAGCTGGTTGAATTGGGGCTCGTTCCATCGTTCGATGCAGCAAAAGCTCAATATCTGCACTATATCCTCAACGGTATGATGACCCAGTTGGCTCGTATCCAACCAGGGAAAGATGTCGAAGAGGCACACATGCGTAACCGTATGCTGATCGCCATGTGGTGCTACGAAAAAGGACAACAGGGAGAAGGTGAACCTGTCATTAAAAAGGTTACACATGACGGCAAAACTTATATTGAGGTTACCGACTACGAACGACTTAGAGAACTCTTTGGCGAACTGTTGTGCGAAATCCAACGCATCAAGAGTGAAGGTGATTATGAAGCCGGCAAAACTCTGGTCGAGACTTACGGTGTAAAAGTGGATCAGAATTTACACAACGAAGTGCTGAAACGTTACAGCAATCTTAACATCGAACCATACAGCGGCTTTGTTAACCCGGTTTATAAACCGGTTATGGAAAAGGGTGAAATCACCGACGTGAAGGTCGAATATAATGAAGGTTACAAAGACCAGATGTTGCGCTACTCGAAAGACTACTCTTTCCTCCCTTCGGTGAACTAAGATTGCCGAAATAGGTATAGAACAAGCACTGCTCCCGGAGTTCCGGGAAACTCGACAAAACGCAATTTATTTCGACAAAAGGCGTTGTAGAGTAGTACTCATAAATGTCTTCCGAAAGGTTGACAGGAAAGGTAAATTCAACAATACAGGAGACGAAACAGACCTATCAAAAAGTGTATCATAACCGTATCTTATGAAATATAACTCTTTTTGATAACCAAAAACCTGTTGAAAGTATTAACTTTACCTGTGAAAGGATTACAAACAGTGACTGCAACGCAACAAGATATTGTCTCATTAAAATAACTGAGTATCATGAAATTTCTGACTGAAGAAAAATTGACCATCGTCGGCGCAGCCGGTATGATCGGTTCAAACATGGCCCAGACTGCCATGATGATGCATCTCACCCCGAACATTTGCCTCTACGATCCATTCGCCCCTGCACTGGAGGGTGTAGCTGAAGAGCTCTTCCACTGCGGTTTCGAGGATGTTAACCTCACCTTCACCTCTGATGTTGCAACCGCATTCAAAGATGCAAAATACATCGTCTCTTCAGGTGGAGCTGCCCGTAAAGCCGGTATGACCCGCGAAGACCTGCTCAAAGGCAACGCACAGATCGCAGAACAACTCGGCAAAGACATCAAAACCTATTGCCCCGATGTAAAACATGTTGTCGTGATCTTCAACCCGGCCGACATTACCGGTCTGATCACACTGCTCTATTCAGGTCTGAAACCCTCACAGGTATCTACTTTGGCCGCTTTGGACAGCACCCGTCTGAGAAGCGAACTGGCCAAATACCTGAAAATGCCCGCATCAGAGATCAAAAACTGCCGTACCTATGGTGGTCACGGCGAGCAGATGGCCGTATTCGCGTCAACTACCGAAATCAACGGCAAAAAGCTCTCTGACATGATCGGCACCACCATCCCTGCTGCTGATTGGGATGCACTGCGTCAGCGCGTTATCCAGGGCGGTAAAAACATCATCGATCTGCGTGGCCGCTCTTCATTCCAGAGCCCCTCTTACCTGTCTATCGAGATGATCGCTGCCGCTATGGGTGGTCCTGCTTTCCGCTGGCCAGCTGGTGTATATGTAAACACCGAAGGTTTCGATCACATCATGATGGCTATGGAGTCTTCGATCACCAAAGATGGTGTAAAATACCACAATGTTCAGGGTACTGCCGAGGAGATGAAGACTCTCGAAGAGAGCTACAAACACCTCTGCGCACTGCGTGACGAAGTGATCTCATTGGGCGTTCTGCCTCCGATCGATCAGTGGCACGCACTCAACCCAAACATCGACTAAGTATCAAAAAAAGCGGATCGGCTGTTTGACAAGAACAGCCCTTCTACCCAGGTGAATCCTGGTCATACGAATAAGAGAGGGAGTCTATTGACTCCCTCTCTTATTTTATATCTCTATATCAAGACAGACTCCCTATGATCTATTTAGTTGAAAACATTCTGCTCCTCAAGCCTAAAAACTATGGACGCAATATCCTGGTTGCTCTTTATATTCCGTCCTGTTTGTCACCGGAGGTCTCAAGGTGTATAATGGTCCATCAACAATAAAACGTAACCGAGCAAAAACCATCATCCTAAAATGCTCCCCTGTCTATTGATGCGATCAAAACCGGCTGTGCGGAGTAAAAAACACAATTACAACATTTTTCTCTTCAGAGAACAGATTACAAGTAGAATCGACATCGCAATATACACCGAGAAGATTTTCCTGAATCAGGAATTGTACGTTTACCTTACCACTCATTGACAGCATAAAGCACGGCACATCGGAGTTGCTGCAATAACTCATTGGATACCTGTTCGTACTGTTCTCTCTGCCCCAACTTGTCAGCAATCCCTGCAGGTGAATCGTTCCACGATCCCATTCCTCCGAAAAGATCCGCTACACCGGCTGCTTCGAACATGCGCCGGTTATGCTCCGGTAATGGCAGTGCGGGTTCAGACGTAACGGTAACTTCACCATCCAAAACGGACAGGGCACGATGAAAGATCTCAGCAAATTCCCCACATCCAATCTGCCGGGAGAAGGCTTCAATCCGAATCAATGCCTCTCTGAAACGTTCAGCATTGTTCTCCCACTGCAATTTCCGTTTGAATATTTCGGGAACGTGACTCTCCTCGTAAACGACATCCCATCCATCCGATTGGGAATCGGACAGCCATACGGCCCCCCAAAGTCTTACCCGACCATGACGAGAAAAACAGACCAAAAAATTCGGAGATGAATTGGCAAATGCAAGCGAATCCCGATTATCAGGCTTTGTTGACGTAAGATATTGCAAATCGACCAATCCTTGTGTCCGGCATCGTTCAAACCATTCCGAAACACTTCCGACCGAGTATGTTTTGGTTCTCCCAAACCATTTTCGCTCCCGAAAACGAAAGGACGTGCTATTCACATACAGCTGTGGATCATACGCCAATGATGTTCCCGCCCGTAGGGCTTGTCGAGCTGCCACCAATATAGAACAGGCTTGCGCCATATCCCCTCTCATACACACTCCTCCTTATCCTTGCTATATTCAATCTATCGAACCTTTAAATAAAAATCGGACGGCTTGAAGGCCGTCCGAAATCACTCAGCAACTATTTCGTTGTTTCGGAAGATTGCCCTGTTGAAGGATTCTTCACATATTTATCGAGCCAACCGAAGAACTCACGCTGCCATACCAGCGAATTCTGCGGTTTGAATACCTGATGCGCCTCATTCTCGAAAGCAACCAACCGCGCAGGAACTCCCATCAACTGAGCCGCTGTATAAGCCTGTAAATTCTCCGTATATGGAATTCGGAAATCATTCAACCCAGAGAAGATCAAGATCGGAGTATCCCAGTTCTTCACGAATTTGTGCGGTGAGTTGGCATATGAACGTTTAGCCACCGGACTGTCGCTCCAATAAGGACCTCCCAAATCGTTGTTCGGGAACCACAACTCCTCTGTTCCGCAGTACATGCTCTCGAAGTTAAACATTCCGCAGTGGGCGATAAAGGCTTTGAAACGCTTGTTATGATTGCCGGCCAAGAAGTAAACCGAATAGCCACCATAACTTGCTCCAACGCAACCCATGCGGTTCTCATCGGCCCACGGCTCACGAGCCACATCATCAATTGCACTGAGGTAATCGCGGATATTCTGTCCACTGTAGTCGCCCGAAATCTGATCGAGCCACTCCTGACCGAACGACGGCAAACCACGACGGTTCGGAGCCACAACAATATATCCCTGAGCCGCCATCAACTGATAGTTCCAACGGTAGCTCCAGCGCTGACTAACCACACTCTGCGGACCGCCCTGACAATAGAGCAATACCGGATAAGATTTGGTCGAATCGAAGTCGGGAGGCAAGATCACCCAAGTCAACATCTCCTTGTTGTCGGTGGTCTTTACCATCCGCTCACGAACCTCACCCATCTTGATATTGTCATAGATCTCCGCGTTGGTATTGGTCAACTGGGTCAAGGTTCCATCCGACAAATTCACGGCAAACAACTCAGTAGGCGAACTCAACGTTGTCCGCTCAGCCACCAATTTACCACCACCAATCGTGAAGGCATTCAGATCGTGTGCACCGCGAGTCACCAACTCTACCGGTGAACCGTCAAGACCCACCCGGCAAAGCTGATAAGTAGCCCGGATCGGAGTCAGGAAATAGAGTTTGTCATTGCCATCCCAAACCACGTTTCCGGCATTGTAATCAAAATCTTTGGTCAAATACAGCTTCTCACCGGTACCCAACTTCGTCACAAAGAGACGATTCTTGTCCGACTCGTTACCGTCACGCTCCATGCTGGTGAAGGCCACCATGCTGTCATCGGGCGAGAAGCGAGGATACTTGTCATAGCCCATCATCCCTTCGGTGATGTTGATCGTCTTGTTGCTGGCCAGATCATACAGATAAATATCCGAATTGGTGCTCAAGGCATACTGTTTGCCTGTCATCTTCTTGCAGGTATAGGCCAACTGTGTACCTGCATTATTCCAGGCAATCTCAGCCGCATCGAAATAGGGAGCCATCGGTGCATCCCACGGCTCTCCCTCCATGATGTCCACCCCTTCAGCTACCTTACCGTTCTGCAGATCGGCCACAAACAGGTGCAGATAACTGCCATCATCCCAATAGTCCCAGTGACGGGCCATCAAATCGTCATAAATCATCGCCTTCGAATCGGGCAGATCAGGGAAGATCTCAGATGAACGACGTTTTTCAACCTGAACTCGTTTGATATAATAGAGTTTATCCTCTTTCGGAGACACGCCGAAACCTTCGATACCCCCTTCGATCGCTGACAACTGACGCATATCACTGCCATCGGGTTTGGCACTCCACAACTGGGCATCGCCGCTCCGGGTCGAAAGGAAATAGATCCGACTGCCATCTGCACTCCACTGAATCGAAGCCTCCTTACCGGCTCCATCCGTAATCTGGACCGCTTCACCACCCTCGGTCGGTACGGACCAAATGTGCGTGGAACTTTTATCATCCTTCATGCTGTAATAGCTCACCGTATAAAGAACGGTCTTGCCATCGGGCGATACAGTCGAACCTCCAACACGCCCCATCTTCCACATCACTTCGGGGGTCAGAATTCCAGCACTCTTTTCAGCCTCAGTCAATGAATTATCAATCTTCATCGGGTCTGCTTTTTTACCTGCGCCGTCACCGCATGCAACCGTCAAAGCTGCAACTGCTCCTGCCAGCAACAGGGTTGTCGATCTCTTCATCTTTTTTATCTATTTTGTTTTATCATTTAGCGATTGGGTCAGTAGGAAAAGAGACACAATAGCTCCCCACACCCTTAAAGCCAACACACCAACCGTCTAACACCTACGATCAGCTCTGCACCAACACAGAGTCCGCTGCAGGCACCGTCTGGGCTATTTCACATAACCGCCTGCGGTCAATACGTCACGAATCGTGAAATAGGTGTTTTCCAACTTGGCTGCCAACTCCGTCTGTGGCACCCAAATAGCCTGCGTAATACCTTCAACGGTTTGGGGAGCGAGAACCTCTTTACCATCATAGCTCATCCGATACCAAGAGGTCTGTTTCAACACCCACTCGCCGTGAAGTTGATAGCAATGATAAGTATGGGTAATAAAATCGCCCCGTTGCAATCCCGAGAGGCCGCACTCTTCACTCACCTCACGAACGGCACACTCCTCAATCTGTTCTCCCGGTTCCAATTTGCCTTTCGGCAGATCCCACCGGCCATTGCGGAAGATCAGCAACAAGCGACCCTCCGGATCGGACGTAACACCACCACCTGCCTGAATAAACCGCTGCGAAGTACGGAATTGAGCGAAAACCTGCTCAATATCATCCGAAATCACTGCAAGACGCTTGCTATTCTGAACTTTTTGCAACAACTTTGCTATTGAAAGCGGCTCGCCTGCTGCGGGCCGGAAAGTGACATACGAAGCGTCGTCCGGCTGTTGAGCCGTGAAAAGTACGACACTGTTTTCGATATAAACCTTATACATAAAGCACGAAAATGAACGATTCCGCCAAACAGATTGCCGGAAGCTTATTGCAAATTAAGGCAATTAAATTAAATCCGACAAATCATTTTACATGGGCTTCAGGCTGGTACTCGCCGATCTACTGCGACAACCGCAAAATACTCTCCTACCCCGCTGTCCGCAAACAGGTTTACGAAGCATTTGCCGATCTGATCGCTGAAAAATATCCCGAAGCCGAAGTATTGGCCGGCGTAGCTACCGGTGCCATTGCACACGGCGTACTGGTTGCCGAAAAGATGGGCAAACCTTTTATTTATGTACGCAGTGCTCCTAAATCACACGGATTGACCAATCAGGTCGAAGGTGAGGTAAAACCCGGAGCCAAAGTGGTGGTAATCGAAGATCTCGTCTCCACCGGCGGCAGCAGCCTGAGCGCTGTCGATGCTTTGAAAAAGGCAGGTTGTGACGTACTCGGTATGGTTGCAATCTTCACTTATGGGTTCCCGACTGCTGAACAGAATTTTGCCAATGCCGGCGTGAAACTCGATACGCTGAGCAACTACAATACCATGATCGAAATGGCTATTGAGCAGGGTTATGTTCACCCGGATGAGCTGGAAACCCTCAAAGAGTGGCGTCGCGATCCCGCTTCGTGGAAAAAATAGTTTTTATGACTGAGACCCTGTTCCCTCATCATGAAGGTGTGGAAACAGGGTTTCATACTATCAACAACACGCCTCAATAAGCGATTGATTCCTTTATCCGAGAATACAATTCGTACAGTGATTGTAGCAATTGCAGAGTGGAAAATCCTGTTTCGACCTCTGTGTCCACGAAAAGGAGAATCAACAAAACATCGCCCTGTCACCATGTATATGTAATAAACTGGATACGACAAACTGAGGCTCAACATCACCCACTCTCTTTAAGAATCTCAATCACATGGAAAGATACGAAAGCAAACATGTTCAAATCCTGCAACCGGCTTCAATGATATACGGCGTGCTCTCCGATTTCAATCATCTGACCCCCGTACTCGGAGACAAAGTCGAAGGTTGGAGTGCAACAACCGACACCTGCTCATTCAAAGCGCAAGGTTTTCAGATCAACCTGCAAATGGTGGAAAAGGTTGCACCTAAATTGATCAAAGTGACCGGTGCCGATGGATCTCCCATGGATTTCACCTTTTGGTTACAACTGGTCAGCGTCAGCGATACAGATACCCGCATGCGCATTGTACTCGATGTCAAATTGCCGCTGATGATGAAGATGATGGTAGGCAAAAAGCTGGCAGGTGCAGTAGATCAGATTGCTGATCAAATTGCCGAGGCTTTCAACCGCATCCCAGCAGGAGCTACCATGCCCGGGCAATTTTAATAAAGATCCGGACAAAAGGTAGATAGCCTAATTGGACTTGCAGACCTATTGTTTCGTAAGTCTGGATCTATCCCAATAAAACAGATGCCGATGAATTAGATAAATTCATCGGCATCTGTTTTATTATTTTCAGGCAAGCTAATCATGCAAGCAATCAGTTCCTAAAGCCTCAAATCAACAAACCCAGGCCCAATCTATTGCAAATTCACATTGGCTTAGCTTAACATTACGCAACCAAAATTGAAGATTACTTCTCTTTACATTCAATCTACAATCAACGTATATGCATAAAAAAACGTCTGATAAACAGTTGTTTATCAGACGTCGTTGACCCACCAGGATTCGAACCTGGAATGACAGAACCAAAATCTGCAGTGTTACCATTACACCATGGGTCAAACAGACCGTTCATAAGAACAGGCTCGCAAAGATAACGATAATTTTTATTTCTGCAACGCCTTAGCTCTTTTCTAATAGTATATTCTTACTTAAATCCTTAATTTCCGATGACAGACATGATCTGCTCGGTCGCCCCTTTGTGAGACTGAACATACTCGGCACATGCAGCACTGCTGTGTTTCCACGCCTCCTCAGAGGTCAACAAACCGGAAAACCACTGCTCCAACTCATCATAGTTCGATATGCTGCAAGCTCCTCCGGCTGCAATCAAATCACAAGCCTCCTTGAACCGGGCATAATTGGGACCAAAAGCTAACGGCAACCCAAATGTCGCCGCCTCTAACGTATTGTGGATGCCAACACCAAAACCGCCACCAATATACCCCCACTTGCCATAACGGTAAACTGATGACAATATGCCGATCGTGTCAATAAACAACACACCAGCACCCGCCAGCTCACTCTGTGGAGTAAGTTGCGTATAGCGCAATGCCGGACGCTCAATGTGAGCAATCATCCGCTCGATCCGGGCAGACTCAATTTCATGAGGGGCTATGATAAACTTGACATCGGGATGGGCATTGATCAACTGCAACAACAACTGCTCATCAGGCGGCCAGGTACTGCCGGCCACAAACACATTGGCTCCATTGGCAAATTGCTCCACCTCGGGCAACTGTTTGGCAGCCTGCGCAATGGCATACACACGATCAAAACGGGTATCACCAGCCACCTCGGCCCGATCGATACCGACACCTGCCAAGAGCTGCAAAGACTCCTCATTTTGAACAAAGAGACGATCAAATGTCCCGAGTACCCTTCGAAACATACCGCCCCACGGCCGGAAAAAGGATTGTCCCTCCCGAAATATACCGGAAACCAAATAACATTTCGCTCCACTCCGTTGCAGCGCGAAAAGATAATTGGCCCAAAATTCATATTTGACAAAAACCGCTATTTTCGGGCGAAATATGGCCATAAAACGACGCACGTTGCGCGGAGTGTCAGCCGGAAGGTAAAAGATAAAATCTGCCCCGCTGTAGTTCTTTCTCACCTCATATCCCGAAGGAGAAAAAAAGGTCAATAAAATCTTCCAATCAGGATGTGCTGCACGAAAAGCCTCGATGACCGGCCTCCCCTGTTCAAATTCACCCAAAGAGGCACAATGAAACCAAATTACCTGATTCTCGGCAGAAAGATTGGATACGTTCTCAGCCTCCTCGGTATGCGCACCCGTAACAGTCTGACCTGATTGCTTGATTTGCGAAACATTCTCCGCCTCATGGCTAACCGATTCAACTGCATTTTGCTGTACAGTTTCAGCCATACGACGAAAGATTCCGCGACGGCCATGACACCACAAACGGGCCTTCTCATTGAACAACCCCGCAACATGTAATCCGGCATCAAGCAGATAGATGCCGACATTATAAAACAACCGCATGCCGACTATTTGAGAATATCTTGCAAACCTTGTGGATTCAACACCTCGATGCTCTTGTCATCGCAACGGATCAACCGCTTTTTAGCCATCTCGTCGAGCACCGTCCGCAATGCACTGCGGGTTGCGTCGAAACATGAAGCGATCATTGTAATATCAGGCATATCTAACGACTGTTTGGTCGCACTGATATGTTCGAGCAGATAGCTGGCCACCTTCTCCTGCAAAGATCGGAATGAAAGGTAGTAGATCTTACGAGACCAAACATTGGCTCGATTTGACAAAATATCGACAAAATTAGAGAGAATCAATACATTGGATTGCATCAGTTCAAACAAGAATCCCCGGTGAATCGTCATAATCGTCACCTCTCCGTCAGCAATCACATCGATCGGCAAACGGTTATATCCACCAAACAAAAATGCCGGTGCAATCAGTTGCGGAGCTTCAATCGGTTCGATTTCAGCACTACGACCTGATGCATAGGTCATTTTACCATGTACCGTCCCCTTCAAAATAATCATCAACCCCGAATAGGCTGTATCGCGCCGTGCGATCAGATCACCGTCATGATACTCATTCAAGGTATAGTCCCCACCATCGGCAAGGAGATTCTTGATCTGTTCCTCTGTCAAACCTCTGAACAGAGGGCACTCTTTCAATGTCGCATACATAAGCCCAAATTTATGGTTTAGGTAAAGATAATCTTTTTGCTGCAATATTCCAAAGCTCACGCCTCGTCAATCAGGGATAAAACAGATAGGGCTGCTCGTAATGAACAGCCCTATCGATTTTATCATACGTCCCAATCAGACGATTAATAATATTTTACTCGGTAATCTTTAACATCTGCCTCTTCAACGAGCACTTGTGAAATACGCTCAGAGAGGTAAGACTGTGCCATAGACTCCAGACGAGCACGTTCACTTTCCGGAGTCACATTGTCTGCCGGACGACGATCCGTTACATCGAACAGATAAACTCCAGCAAAACCTTCAACCGGTTTAGAAAGTTTACCCGGTTCTACTGCGCTTACTGCACCAATCAGGGCTGGTTCCGCACCAACACCGTCGTTTACAAAGAAGCTGTTGAAATCAATATCAGTTGCTGTCTTCACCTCTGCACCACATTTCTGGGCTACAGCATCCAGTGAAGCACCACCTGAAAGACTGTCGGCAAGCATCTGAGCTTTAATTTGGCGACGCAATACTGAGGCGATCGACTGAGACACCGTCTCAATCGGAGCGATACCGTCCTCATGGATGCCGGTCAACAAAGCAACCACGTAGTTACCGTTCACCTCGGTTACAGGCGAAACTTCACCCTCATCCTCTGCAGTGAAAGCCCAACGAACCACTTCACGTGAGTTCTCCATACCGTTAATGTTACGCTCGGTGTTATAAATGCGTGCTACGCGTTTCGACAGGGCGTTGTCGGCAACAGCCTTTTCAAAGTTCTCTGCAGAGCCGTTCGCAGCCGCAATAAACTGGCTCACCTTGCCGTATACAGTCTGCTGGGTCATTGTACTCGGCTCAACCTCTTGCGTAATGACAGCCAACAAAACTTTCTTAACCGGAGTGCTCTTTGCTGTCACCTGTCCGATGTGAATACCGAAACGGGTCTGAACCTCAAAATAGTCACCCACTTTGTTGTCAATCACAGCCTGTGAGAACTCTTCAACCATTTGCTCTGGCTGGAAAGTACCCAAGTTACCGCCATTTTGTTTAGCTTGAGGATCGATCGAATATTTATCAGACAGTTCAGTAAAAGAGGCACCACCCTTCAAAGCGGTCAAAATACTGTCTGCCGTGGCCTGTTTGTCTGCCGGAACCAAAATATGGCGAGCAGTGATCGAGTCGGGAAGCATCTTCACATCAGCTACGCGCGCCATCATCCAAACATCGTTATCGAGTTTGGGACCATACATATTTTTGCTGTCAGGGCCAAAAGCATAAGCTGCCAATTCTCCGGTCAACTGGTTTTCGCTCAAATAACGATTTACAGGTTGGTTCTGCGAATTGAGTGTTGCATACTGGAAAGGATTCTCAGCAGTAGCAAACTCAACAGCAAGCTCGTTCACCTGTTTCTCTGCTGCAGCGTAATCCTCCTCTGAAGGCAGTACGTCAAATACAACATACTCGATCTCACGTGACGCATTCTGACGGAAAGCACGTTTGTGATCGTTATAATATTTACGAACTTCTGACTCAGAAACATTTACAGTAGAATCAGGGATTGCTGCATAATCTTTAACGATATAGGCAATATTGCTCAAGCTGTTGGCATTCTGTACGCCCTGCTCTACCTCAAGCGAAGTAACATACATAGCCTTGCTGACCAAATTGACATATTTCGCAAAAACACGCTGTTTGATCATCTGAGCCTTCATGTAGTTCCATACCATGACTCCTTTACCGGTAGCATCCTGATCCAGATTGGAGACAAAAGCACGCAGCATAGCCGGATCGTAAACGCCAGTATTGGGGTTGACAAATGTACCAGTCACCACCGGTGACAGATAAGTACCATCCACCATATCCGTCTGCTCTGCCTCAGAAACAACCAGACCTGCATCCTCGAAACCGGGCGCAAGAACATATGCGTTCAGCAAATTGTCCCAAGCAAAATTCTGAACCTGCTGTTGCTCCTCATCGCTGAGAGCCTCGCGTCCAGTCATTACCTGCTGAACCTGGGTTACATAATCTACCTGCTCAGCATACTCCAACTGACCGATCTTGTTACCGTCGATCTCGCCCACCCGCATCTTGCGGTTCTGCATCATGTTGCCGGTCGATGATAAATCGCCCAAAAGGAAAGCCAACAACGCGATACCGATTACGATCGATACGATCACACCGCCTCGCGTTCTTAAAGTGTTGAGTGTTGCCATATTATAAAAATTCGATTTGTTTTTTGCACCAAACGGAACCTTTTATTCAAAATTCTTTCCGTTAATGAAGTCCAAAGATAATAAAATTCCTATAAGCCCGTTCGTCAACGGACTATTTTTTTAATTCTGAGCATTCTTCGCACTGGCAGAAGTCGTCAAGGTAATCCGCAACAGCTCGATTTTAGACAATTCCGTCCGCAAAACCCGAATCTTCCGATTCCCATCCAAAATGGTCTCGCCAACCGCAGGGATGCCCTGATACCGATCGATCACATAACCGGCCAACGTGTCATACTCATCCGATTCCGGAATGCCCAAATGATATTTTTCGTTGATATACTCCACCTCCAGACGTCCCGAAAAGATAAACTCTCCCTCTCCCATCTGCTTCTCAACCAAACTGGGATCGTCGTGCTCATCCTCAATCTCTCCGAAAATCTCCTCGAGAATATCCTCAATGGTAATCATACCTGCCGTGCCTCCGAACTCATCGATTACCACAGCAACCGAATGCCCCTTTTTGATGAATGAGGTCAGCAGTTTTTGAGCCGGCATGCTTTCCGGGACATAGTCGATCTGTTGAAGAATCTCATCTATGGAAGAGGGTTGTTTGAACAGACTCTTGGTGTTGACATATCCGACAATACGGTCGATATTCTCCTCGTAAACTGGCAACCGGGAAAAATGGGTATCAATAAAACGCTCAGTCAAAGTTTTAATGGATTCGGTGCGTTCGATGGCCTCAATATCCACACGGGGTACCATACAATCCCGTACCAACAATCCCGAAAAATCGAGCGCATTCTGAAACAGTTTAATATCCTTTTCATTATCATGCTGCTCATCTCCTTCCGACGCCTCGTCTATCAAATGCGCCAAATCGACCCGATCAAAAGTTTGGGCTCCCTGACGCGTATTCACCGGCAGACCAAAAATGCGCAAAATCAAGGTTGAAATGAAGGTGGTGATCCGTGCCAACGGATAAAACAGCAGATAAAAAAGAAAGACCGGTACAGCAAAACTCCGATAATAGAAATTGGGATTGATCCGCACCACCGCTTTGGGGATGTATTCGGCTACAAAAATGATAATGATAGTCGGTAAAACGGTCTCTATCAAAAACGATCCACCCGACGTGACGTGCCACCCGAAAAGGTCGAGCAACAGGTGAATCAAAATACTCATCTGCAAAGAGTAGATGACCAACGCAATATTATTTCCGACTAAAATCGTGGTGATATATTGCCCGGAATGGCGCGAAAAGAGGCCAGCTATATATGAAAAAAGCGGGCTGCGACTCTTCTCAATTTCCAGTTTTAGCTTATTCGATGAGATAAAGGCGATCTCCATCCCTGAAAAAAAGGCTGAAAAGAGCAACGCCAATAAAACAACAAGAACAGATGTCAGAATCATATTGCTATACGGTCAATAACCGTCTTTTTTCATATCAATACACTCGCAACCCCATTGTCACCAACGAGATCGCATCCAATCATTTAAACTTTCAACAAACCAAATTCGCAGGTCGGTTCCATGGAGAAACTGGGTCGGTTTATCAAGACAGTTGCCTTTGCACCTCCAAAGCATACTTTATGCATACTTTCTCTCGCACAAAAATACTGGAAATTTCAATACATTGGAAATCAAAGGAGTTTTTACAGGCTATTTCTCCATTGAAGCCTAAAAATAGATACATTTTCGACATCCTCTCTATGCAGCAAAAAGGTCGAATCCAAATTCAACCATTTCGATGTTTAATAAAGGAGACAGGAGATCAAATATCTTGTTGCAGACAAACGGAGTGAACTCCTGTTCAATTCTCGTGAATGCATGCAGGTCACCAAACACAAAACAGGTCAAACCTTTTTGAACTCCCGTCCTACCGGTGTACCCTGAACCCACAACGACACCATGTCCCTCCACCACCAGACGAATGGACGCAATGTGTTTGCTTTGAACAATAAATAAAACCTTAGCTGTCAAAAAGAGAGAAGAAAAGAGAGAAGCAAGAGATCAGATAGAATAATCCGATCTAGCAAACTACAACTTTGGTTTGGCTACCGCCTCTCCCTCACGAATGGTAGGAAGATCTATTTCCGAATCAGCATCGGCAGGTGTAGCTTTGGGCTTGATGGAGGTTGTATCCGGTGAACGATTCGGCTCGACATCCACCTCAACACGCCCCTTCGGACGACGGAATACAAACTCCTGGAACCGATCATCCGATTCAAATCCCTCTCCAATGATGACACTCTCGCCATCATTCTGGGTCACTTTCGAATCAACATTCGAATAGATGCGACCACTCTTCTGATTCCAAAAAAGCTGCTCCGTCTCCAGTTTTTGTCCTTGAGCATTGGTTGCAATGACATTCCCTTTGGCCTCCCACAGCTCTTGCTTCTCGAGAAAAATCGCATAATTGGCTGTCAACGTCGATTCAATGGTGTGAGTCGTATCGTTATAGGTCTCAACTTTCACCCCCTTGCGAAACTCCATATAGGGCTCCTGAGCCAATTCATAACGCTCCAACAACGGTGTCTCAAAACGATAAGAAAGATGACCATTCTTCGAATAAACCAAACGCAAATTTTCACTTTGCTGAGTCATCATGTTCTGCACATCCGCCGCAGAAGCACTTTTTTTCTGCTTACAGCCAAAAAGCAAGATAGCACTCGCTGCAAAAAGGAGTGCTACCGAAAAACGTATGGTACCGCAATACTTCACGCTCTCAACAATGAATTATTCGTATTTCGGTTTGAGGAACCAGTAATCCTCACCAAAGAGAGACAATTCTATCGAAACCCGGAAATACCGCTCGCGAACCATCTGATAGGCTCGCGAACTGGCCATTCCTCCAGAGGCCGTTGCCGGCACATTATAGACTCCTGAAGCCGTCAATCCCCGTTGACCAAAATCAAACCCAATATTAATATTCGATAGTCCCTGTCTAATCGGGAATCCGAAACCAAGCGTAATCGCCTTATCATCTATATTGTGGCCGTTGATATTCATGTAATAGTTATTGTACCGAAAGCCCAAACGATAGGACATTCGATTAAAATAGCGGCGCACATCTTGAGGATTGGGAACAAACTGGACACCAGCCTTTATGTAATGATTATTCGAATAGGTAATCCCGTTCAGCGGATCAGGAGCGTTTAAACCCTGCCACTTCTCAAACGTATAATCGAGCAAGGCGCCAAATTTGCGAGTTGTATATGCCAAACCCACAGAGAATGAAGAGGGCAAATAATAATCAAAACGAGAATTATGCACATCGATCGTATCGACAAAATTAGCCTCTGCAACAATCGATCGAGTTGACCTTGGTCGTAAATTTACCCGAGGACGATAAGTCATACCTATCGTAAACTGACGCAACTCATTAGCGATAAGATTGTATTGTGCACCTAAGATTACCCCTGCCTGTGAATAGGTTTCCCGTTGTTTGCCATAAAGCGTTCTTTCCGTTGTTTCAGAAATAACGGGTGTAATGATCGTATTAAAATTACGGGTGATAATACCGTGATAATAAATCACATCCACACCAAACGCGAAGTTTTTAAACGGGTTCCATCCTAACCCGAATTTAAACTGTGTTGTATTACCTTCTCCCAAATACTCATATACAACATTACCCACATTGGCCAAGATCAGGGGATCCATCTCTGTCATCTTGACTCGATATCCGACATCACTCAACGGAGTCATGGTAAAGCCAAAACCAAGACCTCTAGTCAAGGGAATCAACATATTGATATCCCGAATATTAAAAGTATTGTAACTGGTTTTGGCATCCGCCGTCTTGGCATAAGTGTTGTACATTTCGCCGCCCACATTAAACAACACCGAACGTTGCATAACTGCTGCATACGAAGCCGGATTTAAAGAGTTCATATGCAGATAATTGCTATAAGCAACACCTGCTCCACCCATCGAGCGGAAAAACGCCGAACCCTGGACCGACATGTCGCCCAATCCGTAAAATGTGTACGGAGAAAATGCACTCAAACTATTGCTTTGTGCAGAGAGGGTCGTCGGCAATAACAGCAATAATGCCCCGAGTGCACCCAGTAAACGGTAATTATTTCGCATTGTACTCTAAAATTCGGTTCAGGCCGTAGGCGACCAGATCATAAGTTGCAAATATCGTCTTTTTTACCCTTTTAGCAAAGAAATTACTATCTCCGCCCGTAAAAATAATTCGTAACGACGGGTATCGTTTTTCCAAATCGCGAATGTATCCTTCGACCTCATAGACAATGCCATTGACTACACCGCCTTCAATAGCACTCACCGTATCACGTCCCATAAAGATCTCTCGATCGATCAACTCACATTGCGGCAAGCGATGTGTAAATTGATGCAAAGCCCGAAAACGCAAAGTAGCTCCCGGTGAGATATTGCCCCCCAGAAATTCACCTTCAGCAGAGACCAAATCACAAGTGATAGCCGTACCAAAATCGACAATCAGCACATCGCTGTTCGGATAGAGAGTGGCTGCCCCAACAGCTGCAGCCAAACGGTCAGGCCCCAATGTTTCCGGCGTAGCATAGCCATTGCGGATCGGGACCGCAACCCCATGTCCAAAATGAATGAAGTGTTGCACACGACGACGCAACAACGCTTCAATGGCTGCTATAGTCTCCCCCTGCTGAGCCGAGATAAGAATAGCTCCCGTAATAGCAGGAAAATTATCGAGCAACTGCTCAATATTCATTTCCGACAGCGTGTCTGTACGGAAAAAATCGACCACTTGACCGTTCTCGATCACGGTCAATTTGGTACAGGTGTTTCCAATGTCAATGGTGAGGTTCATTCGGCAGGTAATTTGGCAGTTTCACGCTCCAATTCCCGAAGCGTCGCAGTAGCTGCTGCAATATCCTTAATATTTCTAACTACAACAGATAGCTTATTATTGTTCTGACGGAAAATAAATTTGCTTCCCGGACGACTCGCCACCCGCAGAATCCGCCCGAAAAGATCGCTTTTATAGTATGCAGAATTCTGATTGTGAACAAATTGCAGGATCATAATGCCGTTTTTGACGATCGCCTTCTCAAAACCCAATCGAACACAGATCCACCTCAACCGCACAATATCAAACAGTTCGTGCGTTGCTGTGGGAATATCGCCGAAACGATCCACCAATTCCGACTCAAAACGTGCCAACCGTTTTTCGTCGGTGATGCTGTCCAACTCCCGATAGAGCCGCAACTTCTCACCTCCACTGCTCACATAGCTATCCGGAATCACCGCTTCCCGGTCAGTCTCGATCTGACAATCTGAAATATAGGTAATTCCCTCCTGTTGAGATGCCATACCGGGGAAAGCAACCGGTTTACGCTCTGATGGAGTCTCTCCTTTTTCGCCCGATTGTGCCGGAACGGTTGTTGCACCTGCTTTGGCCAACTCCTCTTCACGCAATTCGGCCATCGCTTCGGTCAAAATCTTCTGGTACGTTTCAAAACCAATATCGGCAATAAAACCGCTCTGCTCACCACCCAACAGGTTACCCGCACCACGAATATCCAAATCCTGCATCGCAATGTTGAAACCGGCCCCCAAATCAGAGAACTCCTCAATGGCCCGCAACCGCCGCCGTGCATCGTCCGAAAGCGTCTCTGCGGGTGGTGTAAACAGATAACAGAAGGCCTTGCGATTGGATCGTCCTACACGTCCCCGCAACTGGTGCAGATCGCTCAAACCGAAGTTTTGGGCGTTGTTGATGATGATCGTATTAGCATTGGGAACATCGACTCCCGATTCGACAATGGTCGTCGCCACCAGCACATCGAACTCGCCATAGATAAAGTCCATCATCAGCTTCTCCAGCTGTTGTGCAGGCATCTGACCATGCCCCACTGCCACACGAGCTTTCGGGCAAAGGTGCTCGATCAGGCGACGCATATTTTCGATAGTATCCACTTTGTTGTGTACAAAGTAAACCTGCCCGTTGCGCTGTAACTCAAAATCGATCGCCTCCTGAATCAGATCCTCATCGAACGGATGACACTCCGTCGCAATCGGCTGTCGATTGGGCGGCGGAGTCGAAATAACCGACAGATCGCGCGATCCCATCAACGAGAACTGCAACGTCCGCGGAATCGGAGTTGCCGTCATGGTCAACGTATCGATATTGGCTTTCAGCTGACGCAACTTCTCTTTGGCAGCCACACCGAACTTCTGCTCTTCATCAATGATCAACAATCCAAGATCCTTGAATTTCACACTCTTACCCAAAATCTTATGGGTACCGATCAATATATCGATTTTGCCATCAGCCACCTCCTTGAGAATCTGATTGGCTTCGGCAGTACTCTTGGCCCGGCTCAAGTGTTCGATCCGCACCGGGAACTCCTTGAGTCGATCACAGAAGGTACGGTAGTGCTGCAATGCCAAAATAGTGGTCGGCACCAAAACTGCCACTTGCTTCGAATCATTCACCGCCTTAAACGCCGCACGAATCGCCACCTCGGTTTTACCAAAGCCCACATCCCCGCAAACCAGCCGGTCCATCGGCGTACGAGCCTCCATATCGGCCTTCACCGCCTGCGTCGCAGATTGCTGATCCGGCGTATCCTCATAGATAAACGATGCCTCCAACTCATATTGCAGATAGCTGTCCGGCGAGAAAGCAAACCCTTCGCTCGCTTTGCGCCGTGCATACAGCGCGATCAGCTCGCGGGCAATATCCTTGACCGCCTTCTTCGTATTCTGCTTCATGCGCTGCCATGCCCCCGATCCCAACTTGTAGATCTTGGGCGGCTCGCTATCCTTATCCTTGTATTTGCTGATGCGGTGCAAAGCATGGACGTTGACCAACAACACATCGTTGTCACGATAGATCAACTTGATCGCCTCGTGTACCTTTCCGTTCTCAACCGTACGGGTCAACCCGCCGAAACGGCCCACACCGTGGTCGATATGCACCACGTAATCCCCCACCTTCAGTTCGTTCAGCTCCTGAATGGTCAGACTCTCACTGCGATCAATCTCACCCCGGATCTGATAACGGTGGTACCGATCAAACAGCTGATGGTCAGTATAGCAACAATTGCGCGAAACATGATCAATAAAACCGCTGTGCAGCGTCACATTGACCGCTTCAAACGGAACGTCACGTTTGCCAATCGAATTGAAGATGTTGCGCAACCGTTCGATCTGCGCCTTATTTTCGGTCAGCAGACAGGTTTGATACCCCTCACTGCGGTGAATGCGGATATCATCGGCCAGCAACTCGAACTTCTTGTTGAATTGGGGCTGCGGAGATGTATGGAAAGCGACCGTATGCTCTGCCGCCCGCTCTTTGAGGTTATCCCGCAGCAGCACCATTGTCTGCCCTTCGGTATCGGCCAGGAAGGCTTTGCGACCGGTAACCAGCGTATCGATCTGTTTGGGGTCTTCCAACTCGCCGAGCAGCTTGGTCCGAATCTCCTGGAACCGCTTCATCGTGTGCTCCGGGTCCGCAAGCCAATAGGTCGCCGTTCCCGCAAAGGCCGGGAACGAGACACGCTCCCCACCGGAAACGGTATCCTTCAGGTTCGGAACCACCTCCACCTCTTGCAGTCGGTCAATCGAAAGCTGTGTGGAGAGGTCGAAATGGCGGATCGAATCGACCTCATCACCGAACAGATCGATTCGATAGGGCTTATTATCGGAATAGGAAAAAATATCGACGATACCACCTCGGATCGAATATTGACCCGGCTCATAGACAAAATCGACACGCGAGAAGTCATTATCGATCAAGGTCTTCTCGATCGTTTCGGTCGAGAGGGTATCACCCACATGCACCGTCAGGATACTCTCCCGCAGCCGTTTCATGCCGACCACACACTCGACCAACGCTTCGGGATAGGTACAGAGCACCAAACACCCCTCCGTGAAGGTGCGGATCGCATTAAGGGCCGTGGTACGCTGTACCATGCCGGAGGGATCCTCCTGGTGGAACTGGATCGAACGTTTGTAGGCTGTCGGGAAGAAGAGCAGCCGCTCGGGATCCAAAAACGGAGTCAGGTCGTTGTACAGATAACCGGCCCCATCCCGATCCTCCATGACGAAGACATGAATTCCTCCACGCTCCCGGACAGCTCCCGCTGCCACGAGCGCATACGAAGAGCCGACCAGCGAATCCAATCCGATGACGGTTCCCCGGCTCTCCAACAGTCGCACCAGCTCCAGATAGGGTTGCTGCGACAAAAACAGTTCCTGTAACTGCTGTGCGGTCATATCATTTCAATCGAAGAGGTCAGTTTAGACCAACTCCTTGTTCCGGCGATCGAAAAATTTGGTTTCAATAATGCCGGTATGGCTATTCGTTACGATCCGGATGAAACATTTATAACGTAACATCCAACGCAAACGCAGTGAAAATATTCCTTTCGTCAAAAAGGCCGCCACAACGGGACTTACCCGCAGACGGATATAACGCTCTCCACGATCTTGTGCGAAATAGGCGATCTGATTCTCGATCTGCTCGTCGAGCAGCGCGGCCGGAGCAACAGTCCCGGTTCCATGGCAGGTGGGACATACCTCCCGCATATCGACCTGTGTCTCAGGACGTACCCGCTGGCGTGTGATCTGCATCAATCCAAATTTCGACAGGGGCAAAATCGTATGTTTGGCCCGGTCGGCCGCCATCAACCGACGCATCTCCTCAACCAAGGCTGTACGGTTTTCGCTCTTGTGCAGGTCTATAAAGTCAATGACAATGATTCCTCCCATATCGCGCAGTCGCAACTGACGGGCAATCTCCGCTGCAGCCGCCAGATTCACATCCATGGCTGTCTGCTCCTGATCGTCATCCACCTTGGCCCGGTTCCCGCTGTTCACATCCACCACATGCAGCGCCTCGGTGCGCTCGATGATCAGATAGGCCCCCTTCCGCAACGAAACATACTTCGAGAAGAGGGACATGATCTGTTTCGACACATCGAAATTGTCGAAAATGGGCACGCTTCCCTTGTATAACTTAACGATCTTCTCTTTCTCCGGAGCAATCGTGCGGATATAATCACGCACCTCCTCATAGGTGGATTGATCATCGACCCAAATGCTGCTGAACGACCCGTTGAGCAGATCCCGGATCATGGTCGTGGCCCGGTTCATCTCCCCCAATACCAACGACGGAGCACTCTGCTGTTTGAGGTTCTCCATTGCCTTCTCCCACTTGTGGATCAGCGCCAGAATATCCTGCTCAATATCCTCGGCCGGATGGCCTACCGCTGCCGTACGAATGATCACTCCGTAATTGTTGGGCAACACCCCCGAAGCAATCTTCTTGAGTCGGTTACGCTCCTCGTTGGAACGGATCTTCTGTGAAATAGAGATCTTGCCGGAGAAAGGGATCAATACCACATTACGTCCTGCAAGCGAAATATCGGAAGTCAACCGCGGGCCTTTGGTCGAAATGGCCTCCTTGGCCACCTGCACCAGAATCGTCTGCCCACTGTTGAGACAACTGGCAATCTTACCGCTTTTACCCAGCGGCTTTTCAAGTTTCAGCCCTTCGAAATTGATCGAACGCTTGTTATTGGTCAGAATGTTCACCATCTTCTGCAACGAGGTGAACTGCGGACCCAGATCGAGATAATGAATGAAGCCGTCCTTCTCGTGTCCCACGTTGACAAAGGCCGCATTCAAGCCGGGCATGATCTTCTTGACCTTGCCCATGTATATATCGCCCACCGCATAGCCCGAACGACACTGTTCCTTGGTCAACTCGACCAACTGCTTATCTTCGAACAGTGCGATGGTAATTTCGCTGGCTGTTACATTTATGATCAGCTCTTTATTCATATATTCAGTTCTGCTACCGGCGCCCATACGCCGAAGAAGGGTGGTCTCGAAACCCAAAAATCCGTTACCATCCGGAAACACTCATCACTCCGGGTCGCAACGGTCTATACTCCTCCTTGTTCTCATCGCGACAGACTCTCATCTCTGACAACTCTGCAATACCGCACGCTGTCGACTTTACAGGCATTTTGCTCTTCAACTCTCGCCCCTCAGACTCCGTATCGCGTGCCTCCTCGCAGACAATCCAACTATCTGTCGTCGTATCTCTTCAACAAAACAGCTCCTCAAAACTCGCCAAATACCAACGAGTTATCGAGCTATCTTATTATTTCCAATAGGGATACCCCCTACATCCATCGTTCACAAGTCCCACATCTCTCTTCTTGCTTCTCCAGCCACCGAAGAGACTCATAAAACCTGTGCTTGTAATGCAAATAAACCTAAAGTCCCGAAAAGCGGCACTTTAGGTTTATGACTGTCTTGCATAAGTGGTAAGACTACCCGACTATTTGTTCTTTTTATGTCTGTTTTTGCGTAGACGTTTTTTACGCTTGTGGGTAGCCATCTTATGCCGTTTTCTTTTTTTACCGCTTGGCATAATGATTTTGTTTTAGTAGATCGATTAATTATTTGATGTGAGTTTTCACCTTGCCAGCAAAGCTCTTAGCCGGTTTGAATGCCGGAATGTTATGAGCCGGAATGGTGATGGTGGTATTCTTCGAAATGTTGCGGGCCACCTTTTCAGCACGGTGCTTTACAATAAAAGAGCCAAAACCACGCAGATAAACATTTTTATTTGCTGTCAGAGAATCTTTGATAGCCTCCATGAAAGATTCTACAATCTGCTGTACTTGAGCCTTTTCAACACCGGTGCTTTTCGCAATTTCGTTAACGATATCCGCCTTAGTCATGATTGAAATATTTTTTAAATTATTTGTCGTTTCTCAAGCTCCACCCACCTGACGGGGCATTCAATGAGACGTTGCAAATATATGTGATTATTTTCTAAACAGTGCCACAAAGGTAACAATTTTCCAGAAAAAAACGCCCCTAACTCTTTCAACTTTATCCTTTTTCACCCTCTTGGAGCCATTTTCAGGACATTTTTGCTCTGCTACAGTTTCATCAAACGTCCAGCTGGAAGACATTGACAATGCACAACTTAACATTTACAAACTGGAACTACTGCTCGGTTGACACGGCTCCGGGTTACGTCCACCTTTCCACATTACACACAACTTGACAACCAATCAAGATATCGCAAAAAGCCGGCCAATTCTACGTTCCACCCCTCTATCCAAAGCAAAAATTCGACCAATAAGCCCTTTATGAAAAGCCTTAGGAGATCAGATTCACTTTATCTACCCCCAGCCCCTCTTAACAAAAAACTTCTTGCAGAATCCGTAACGATTGCACGGAATGAATAGCATCGAAATGGTACCCGAAAAAGATCAGCATCGCCTCCATAAACTCCACCCGATCCATACGCCCCAACTGCAAATCTCCCAATCCTTCGGCTTCACACTCCATCAGACGCCCCAACAGACGTGCCGAGGTAGGGTTCATACAGGTACGATGTTGCGGCATTTCATCGCAAAACAGCCCACTGCGAATATCGAACCATCCTCCATTGCGGTATTCATTGCCGGGATAAAACCCCAAATAGGCCGATAATCGCACCAAAAACCAGAGATGAAAATTGGCCACTCCGTTCTCCATCCGGTCAAGATGTTGCACGGAAGAGCAGATAAAATCAAAAAGCGGCGGATTGGCCTCCACCTCACGGATCAATCGATAAAGCACCTCGGCCATGAAGAGCGAAACGGTGCTTTTGCGAACATCGAACGGTAATGAGGTTAACGGAACCAGGTTATGGGCATCTTTCATCCGATGCATCTGGGCATGGGGCTGTTCAATACCCTCAAACTCGAGCAGAAACATCGGTTGAAACAACGCAGCCTTGTTGCCCCGCCCCCGAGACGAACGTACGCCTTGGATCATATAGGTCTGCCTGCCCCCCACATCGGTAAACAGGTAGGCAACCAATGAGCTCTCCCCATACTTAACCGTATGGAGCACCACTCCGCGGGCCTTATAACTGCGAGACACCGCTAAAGGGCCTCCTTCCCGTGCAGAAAAGCAACCAGCTTGGCAACGGCACGACCCCGATGGCTGATTTTATTTTTTGCTTCAGACGACATCTCCGCAAAAGTGAGTTGAGATCCTTCAGGGACAAAAAGAGGGTCATATCCAAATCCGCCCTCTCCGTGAGGTTCAGTAGCAATAGCGCCCTCAACTCGTCCTTCAAAGAGATACTCCTTGCCATCCACAATCAGTGCAATAACCGTACGGAACCGAGCCTTACGATTTTCACATCCAGCCAAATTCTTCAACAATAACACATTATTATCGGCATAACTGACATGCTCTCCGGCATATCGGGCCGAATAGACACCCGGGGCTCCATTCAACGCCTCAACCTCCAGTCCGGTATCATCAGCAAAGCAGTTCAGTCCGGTATGTTCATAAACATAACGGGCCTTCTGCAAAGCGTTACCTTCAATGGTTGGCTGCGTTTCGGGAATCTCCTCTGTAATGCCGGCTTCAGTAGCCGTTACCAACTGATACTCCGAACCCAAAACAGCTTGAACTTCGGATACTTTATGTGCGTTGTGCGTTGCAAAAACTATCTTCATTTCATATCAAATTTACGCAGATTTTCATCCGCTGCAATCCGGTCAATGATGGCTCGAACCAACCGGTCAATCATCCGATCTTCCCGGTAATCGGCCGGACATACATAATTAACACGATCATCGTGCAACAATCGTTCACAAGTCTGACGTTTCCGTTCCGAAACCGGATTATAGACTGCAATCGACCTTCCTCCCTGCTGTTTAACCAACCTCATGCAAGGGATATCGGTCGTTCCATCTCCAAAATAGATCATCCTGCGGAACGGAACAGGACGCTCCTCCTCCTCGATGTATTCATTGATGCGCTGGCTGTCGTAAACGCTCTCGATTCCCTTGTTGATCTTGAAAATAAATTGCGTTTTGTTCGTATAATTAACCGCTACAGCCGGCCAATAGGCCACGCCATCCACATCATACAAAAACGAACAGGCATAAATCTTACGAAACTCCTTGGCTATCGAAGTTCCTTCAATCATCTCACGCAATCCGGAAGAGTTAATAAAATGTTGTATTTCGAGACCTTTGGATGCCCCATACGCATTAATTCTCGAAAACCACTCTTCAACCCCTTCGTACAATCCAATGCGTGATCCCGACTGTACAAACGCTTCGTATCGCAACGATTTGCCCGTACTTTTAGCCTCGTGCAACATGCGATACATATAGGCCAAAATGGGATCTCCATCCTGTTCGCGAGCCGTGTCGTTACTCTCTTCCCAAAAATCACGATTACTCTTGCCCACAGCCGGAATGAAATCGTACTCCTGCATATTGCCGGGCGAAAGCGTACCGTCAAAATCGTAGATCAGGGCCACGATAGGCCGTTGTTCCTGCTGTGACATAATGGGTAATTTTTATTGATGAAAGTTCTTATCGCTCTTCATGCAACCTTCTACTTGCTCTCACTCTGAGCACTCTGCGTAGAACCAGATTGAGTTTTAACCTGTGGCGTAGCTTGCGGTTCAGTATTGATCGGCAATCCGGGGATCGCTCCAGGTTTAATGTTCCTAAGTTGATTATTAACCTCAAAAGGCTGCACCCCCTGCTGCAGCTGAATCTGCTCTAACGCGGCTTGCCGTTCAGCAGCATACTGCTGATATTCAGCCTCAGGGATTAATACAAGCTGCTCGAAAGCTGTAAAATCAGGCAACGGACCCAATGTCGTATCAGCCATTGCACACATAAACTCTCCTTCGCACTGAGAAGCAGCAGGCTTGAGTGCTACAGCTCCAAAATTGAGCATCTTTCCATCACGGTCAACACTCTTCAAATAGCAAACACTATCAACTGATGCCGTATCCGCCGAAAGGGGTTCGACCTGAACTGCAATTTTCAATGACCGAGAAGGATAATCCCACCCTGCAATGGTCATCTTCGCAGCCTTGAAACCGGTCCCATCAGCTGCAACACAAGGCACCTCACGGCCGATCACTTTTGCAGAGTCTAAACCCAACTCTTTTTTTACCGCGGATGCAATCTCCAGTTTGGTTACCACATATTGCACTTTCTTTTCCCCATCAAGAGTACTTGCAGCAGCCTCATCCAAACGCTGATACGCTTCTGTTTCAGCGATACACAATGCAGGGATCCGTGCAAAAGTCTTGTTACTCTTACCTATTTTTAATCCACCCTGCGAACATGAGGCCATTGCCACAGCAACGACCAATAAACAAGCAGAAAAAAGAGATTTTTTCATAATTACGAAACACTGTTTTACTTCAGATCTCGACCTTACGGTCTGACCCAAAACATCTTTACAAAGAAACAAAACCTATAGCAATCCTGCAAATGGTGATTACGAGATTTTTCTGATTGGACATACATGCCTCCAGCCAGCTCAAACACATTTTACGTCACACCCAATCCAGAAGATTTTTATTGTTATCTGGACTCTGCTTACCCTTTTGCAATCCACTTCGCAATCTTGAGATCAATTTACCTGAACGGACTCTCAATAAAAAACAGGCAGCCTCTTGCGAGCTGCCTGTCCTCGTGTATAATACACTTTTATTTTTCAAACGGGAGTTTCTCCTCAACACCTTGAAGACTCCCATCCAAAAGAATTACTCCATCACAATATTCCAGTTGTGAGTGTCGGGTTCCTCACCATATTGGATTGCACGCAGTTTATGATACAGTTTCTTGCACCACTCACCCGGCTCACCGTTGTTGTATGTATAAGTATGGTTGGTAACCGGATCGTAAATACTGCCGATCGGTGAGATCACTGCTGCTGTACCGCAAGCTCCGGCCTCACTAAAGGTCGAAAGTTCCTCCTCCTCGATTTGGCGGCACTCAACCTTCAAGCCCATATCTGCGGCCAAAGCCTGCAAACTCATATTGGTAATCGAAGGCAGTACGGAATGTGATTTCGGCGTGATATAACGACCGTCACGAATACCGAAGAAGTTGGCTGCACCACATTCATCGATATATTTTTTCTCTTTGGCATCCAGATAAAGTACACCAGGATATCCTTTGGCATGCGCCTCTTCCGATGACATCAGACTGGCACCATAGTTACCGCCCGCCTTAATGTGACCTGTACCCAGCGGTGCAGCACGATCGTGGTCACGATCGATAATCACCTTGATCGGGTTGAAACCCTCTTTGTAATAAGGACCTACCGGAGTTACGAAAATGATCAGCATATACTCTTTGGCTGGTTGTACGCCCACTTGAGCACCCGTTCCGAAAAGCACCGGACGAATGTACAACGAAGCACCTGTACCATAAGGAGGAATAAAACGCTCATTGGCCTTAACCACCTTCTTGACCATGTCAATAAACATATCCAAAGGCGGTACCGCCATCCGCAGATAGTCAGCCGAAGAGGCCAAACGTTTGCCATTCTCATCCGCACGGAAGATGCGGATCTTACCATCCATACCGCGGAAAGCCTTCAAACCCTCAAAAGCGTCCTGACCATAATGCAATGCCGTTGCAGCCATGTGCAGACTGACCATTTCGTCTGAGGTCATTTCAGGAGTGCTCCATGCGCCGTCACGATAATAGCTGCGTATGTTGTAATCCGTCTTCAGATAACTGAAAGAGAGGTTTTTCCAATCCAGATTCACTTTTTCCATAATCACACTGATTTTAACGTCTGCCGTCCCATTCTTTTCACCGGGATTCATCCCCGGAAATCGTATATCGTATTATCCGATTCAATGCATTTGAATTTCATACTTTTGCCGCAGTCTGGGGCACATCTCCACAGCATGGCGTTCAATGCCGCATCAGCTTCCGACGAATCGTTCATCAACTCCTCGCCACATCTAACATCGCACTGTCGATGCTGTTTTCTCTACTGATACTACCACCTGCGCCGTTTCGGACTCAGATGTTATCCTACTATGGTTCCGCTGCCCACCTTATCCGAAGGAGTCAGCAATACCATCTTGCCGGTTGCATCCTGTCCCATCAAGATCATACCCTGAGACAGCACACCCTTCAGTTCACGCGGTTCGAGGTTAATCAACACAAGCACCTGACGACCAACCAACTCTTCGGGCGTATAATATTCGGCAATTCCCGATACGATCGTGCGGGTATCGATTCCAGTATCGATCGTCAGCTTCAGCAACTTCTTGGTTTTGGCAATCTTCTCGGCAGCCTTGATGGTTACCACACGGATATCCATTTTTCCAAAATCATCGAAACTGATATTCTCTTTCTGCGGAGTCACCTGTTTACCCGCCTCTGCTGCCAGGTTGGCTCGTTTTGTTGCAGCCAATTTCTCGAGCTGAGCCTCGATTACGCTGTCCTCGATCTTCTCAAACAGCAATTCAGGTTTGCCGATCTTATGTCCCGCCGGCAACAACTCCATGCTTCCGATACTGTCCCAACCCGGTTTGGCGATCTGTAGCATTTTCAACAACTTCTCCGAAGTGAAAGGCATAAACGGTTCGATCACAATCGCGATATTGGCCGTAATCTGCAAAGCGACATTCAAAATGGTCTTCACCCGTTCCGGATCGCTCTTGGCCAGTTTCCACGGTTCACTGTCGGCCAAATATTTATTACCCAAACGAGCCAGGTTCATCGCCACCTTCAAAGCCTCGCGGAAACGATAATTTTCAATATTATCCTCCAAACCTTTTTTGATGGCAGGTATTTCAGCGATCGTCTCCCGGTCATAATCGGTCAACTCACCGGCTGCCGGTACCTCTCCGTCATAATATTTCTGGGTCAATACCAATGCACGATTGACAAAGTTACCCAAAATAGCAACCAACTCGTTGTTGTTACGAGCCTGGAAATCTTTCCATGTAAAATCATTATCCTTGGTTTCAGGAGCATTGGCGCAAAGCACATAACGAAGCACATCCTCCTTGCCCGGGAACTCATCCAAATACTCGTGCAACCAAACGGCCCAATTCCGTGATGTCGAAATTTTATCCCCTTCCAGGTTCAAGAACTCGTTAGCTGGTACATTCTCCGGCAGGATATATCCACCGTGAGCCTGCAACATCGACGGGAAGACAATGCAGTGGAACACAATATTGTCCTTACCAATGAAGTGAACCATCTTGGTCTCCTCGTCTTTCCAATATTTTTCCCAATCTGGAGTCAACTCTTTGGTGGCTGAAATGTAACCAATCGGCGCATCGAACCAAACATAAAGCACTTTACCCTCTGCCCCTTCAACCGGAACCGGAATACCCCAATCCAGGTCACGACTCACGGCACGAGGCTGAAGTCCCAGATCGAGCCAACTTTTGCACTGGCCATACACATTGGATTTCCACTCTTTGTGGTCCTCCAGAATCCATTTGCGCAAGAAGGCCTCATGCTTGTCCAACGGCAGGAACCAGTGTTTCGTCTCGCGCAGAACCGGAGTAGCTCCCGTGATTGCACTCTTCGGATTGATCAGATCGGTCGGATTCAACGTGCTGCCGCACTTCTCACACTGATCGCCATAAGCCCGTTCATTCTGACAATGGGGGCAAGTACCCACGATATAACGATCCGCCAAAAACTGTTTCGCTTCAGGATCGTAATATTGCTCTGAGGTCTGTTCGATAAATTCGCCCTTTTCGTACAACGTCCGGAAAAAATCCGAAGCTGTCTTATGATGTACTGGCGAGGTCGTGCGCGAATAGATATCGAACGACATGCCCAACCGACGGAACGATTCTTTGATGATATTATGATACTTATCCACAATATCCTGCGGTGAAACGCCCTCCTGACGAGCTTTGATCGTGATGGGCACACCGTGCTCATCCGATCCGCAGACCGAAATAACATCCGCACCCCGCAGACGCAGATAACGGGTATAGATATCCGAAGGGATATAGACTCCGGCCAAGTGGCCAATATGCACAGGTCCATTGGCGTATGGAAGCGCCGAAGTGACCAAATAACGTTTAAATTGCTTCATCGTATGGATAACTCTCTCGTTTTCGTTAAAATGGATTCTCTGCCTCTGTCTATCGAGCATACAGGAAACATCCGTTGTTCGGTTTCTGTTGGGCATATCCCTCCCCAATAACAAACCTGAACAGATAAACTTTGTAAAAGTACATCTTTCAGCTAAAAAACACAATGAATGACACCCAAAATTCTACACCGCCCAACGTCGATTTACAACACACCCTACTGTGGATCAACATCCGGAATCAGCTCTACAACCCGATACCGTTTCTCGCGATGTAACGCCTCCAATACGCCTGTCAACAGGCTTTTAGCCTCGGCAACAGAGCTCTGTCGTTCAATTTTGAGCAGAAAACGGGTCAGATATTGTCCCCGGATACGATCTACAGGTGGGGCTTCGGGTCCCAAAACCCGACGTCCAAAGATCCGGCGCAGCTCATCCCCCAAACGGGCAGCCGCCTCCCAAAGCAGCGCCTTGTCCCGATGACGCAACGTCAAAGCGATCAGCCGACAATAGGGCGGATACAGAAAAGATCGCCGTTCGGCCAACTGCATACGGGCCATCGCCTCATAGTCGCCCCGACGCACCTGCTCCAACACCGGATGTCCAGGTTGTGAGGTCTGAATCACCACCACCCCCTGTTCACTGCGGCGTCCGGCACGTCCACCCACCTGCATCATCAGTTGAAAAGCCCGCTCTCCGGCACGGAAATCGGGATAATTCAACAAATTATCCGCATTGAGAATACCCACTAACGCTACCCGATCAAAATCGAAACCTTTGGTAATCATCTGCGTACCGATCAAAATATCGGTATCTCCTCGTTCAAACGCCGAAATGATACGCCGATAACTTTGCGGAGATCGCGACGTATCGGCATCCAATCGATCAATGACTGCATGTGGGAAAATGTCGGCCAACGCCTCCTCGATCTTTTCAGTGCCGAAACCACGCGGTTGCAAATCATCGGCCCCACACGAAGGGCAACAGGTGGGTAACGACGTATGATAACCGCAATAGTGACAGCGTAATGAATGGTCACTCTTATGATAGGTCAACGTCACATTGCAATCGGGACAGGTAGCCGTCCATCCACATTGGCCACACTCAACAAAAGGTGAAAAGCCCCGGCGATTTTGGAATAACATGACCTGCTGTCCCTGGACCATTGCCTCATCTATTCGGTCAAGCAACAACTTATTGAAATGGGAGCGCTTCTCGCCCCGACGGGCTGATCGCAAGGTATCCGATATCAACACTTGTGGCAGGGAGACTCCTCCATATCTTTCCGTCAACGTGACCAACCCATATTTACCGCTTTGAGCATTGAAATAAGACTCCATGGAGGGAGTAGCACTGCCCAGTACGCTCTTGGCGCCATAAAAAGAGGCCAACACAATCGCCGTATCCCGGGCCTGATAACGCGGAGCGCTATCGCTCTGTTTAAAGCTGTTTTCATGCTCCTCATCGATCACCACAAGAGCCAGCCGTGGCAACGGCAACAGCACCGACGAACGAACACCAATCACCAAGCGTCCTCCTTGAGAAACCAGCAATTCACGATAGACCTCTGCCCGTCGATTATCCGTTAAGCGGGAGTGATAGACAATCACGCGATCGCCAAAATAGCCACGCATCCGTTCGATCAGCTGCGTTGTCAGTGCAATTTCGGGCAACATATACAACACGTTCCCACCAGCAGCCAACCGTTCTGCCATCAGGTGAATATAGATTTCGGTCTTTCCACTGCCTGTCACACCATGCAACAACATTACCTCTTTGTCTGCAAAACCGGCTCGCAAGGCATCATAAGCCTCTTGTTGTACGGTCGTCAACTGTGGCAACGGAGCAATACCCTGTCCGCCAGAGACAAATTCGTTTCCATTCTGTGGAGAAACCTCCAGTTCGACCTGACGGAATATTCTCCGATCCATCAATGCCCGGATAATCGCAGTCGACACCCCTAAACTCTCCCGTGGGACCAATGGCCACGACCCAAACACAGTCTGACCAGCCTCCACAGAGGTGTTTGAGGCTCCTTGTTGCTGGTGCACCGAATCCGCAGCAGAATGCGCCGACTCGGGAGTAATCGTCGTATCTAAAAGTGCATTTTCATGCAATCTTGCTTTTGTGGAAGCAGGAACCTCTCTCGGCTCCTCAAGTGCGAAGCCCACACGGGCCAAATACTCGGTCACCGCTTTGTATTGTGTTTTGGCCCGCCCCAACCGATCCAACACGGCATGCAACTTCTCTTCGCTATCGATCTCATCAACCAATCCCACATGCGGAATCTTAGGCGGATGATACCCCCCGTGTAAAGTCTCCTGTTCAGAATAGCCATCCAGTTTCAATTTGGCCGGTAATGCAGCCCGCATTACCATGCCCAATGGGCACATGTAATAGTTCGCTATCCACTCCCATAGCCGCAACTGCTCGGGCAAAACCGCCATCTGCTCATCAATAATACTGACAATAGATTTGATGCGTTCGTATGGGGGACGATTGTCGTGCAGCCGCCAAACAATTCCTGAGTAAAACTTTCGAGCTCCGAGCTGTACCATCACCCGCATCCCTACACGCAATCGCAGACACATCTGTTCCTCCACCGCAAAGGTCATCGGCGGCGTAGCCAGCGGAAGTATTACATCGGCATACTGCATTGTTCGAACGCTAAAGTTTATCTAACAGCCTCGGTAAATCAAGAAACAAATTGCTTTTTGTCCCGTTCAAACCGGACAAAGACAAAGATAGCCCATTTTTACTACTCTTTCCGTTAAATTTTGTTACAGATCGTTGCTGATTTGAAAAATCGTGCAGATATTTACGTCATAAAACTTCTATTGTATTTATGGGACAGCTTTCCAAACATTCCGCACTCAAAGTATTTAAGGAGTACCTCCTCATTTCAATCGGTTTGATGATGTATGCCTTCGCCTGGACTACCATCCTGATGCCCGCCGAAGTTATGGGTAATGGCGTCAATGGTGTCGGCCTGCTGATCTATTACGCTACCGGAGGACCCAACGGAGGAGTTCCTTTGAGTATTTCATTTATTGTAATTAACGCGCTGTTTGTACTGCTGGGGTCCCTGCTCATCAGTCTGCGGGTGGGTGCCAAAACCATATATGCCATCCTTTTCCTGACCGCTGCACTCGGATTTATGCAAGGTGTCATCCCTCCCGATCTGCTCGGCTTGCAAAACGACAAAATGCTCTCCTCCATCTTGGGTGGTGCCATTGCCGGTATCGGTGTCAGCATCTGCTTCATGCAGGGAGGCAACTCCGGAGGTATGGATATCGTGGCGATGATCATCAACAAATACAAGAATATCAGTTACGGCAAAATCCTGATGACCATGGACGGCATCACGATGGCATGTTCGATTTTTGTATTTAAAGATATTTCAGCAGCCATCTACGGTTTTATCATGGTTGCCACTTACGGTTACACCATTGACGCCGTCATGGCCGGAAACCGCCAATCAACCCAGATTTTGATTGTATCCCAAAAATGGGAAGAGATCGCATCACGCATTTATGATGCCATGCACCGTGGTGTAACCCTGATCGACGGCCAAGGGTGGTACAGCAAAAAGAACATCAAACTGGTCATGGTAGTTTGCCGTAAAAACGAATCCAACATCATGTTCCAGGTGGTGAAAGAGGTGGATCCCGATGCATTTATGACCTTCGGCAATGTCATGGGGGTTTATGGCCTCGGATTCGAAGCCTTGAAAAAATAAGCCTGTTCAATTACAAGCTCGCATAGTAAAATGCGGATCATCTGACATGCTATGCGAGCCTCACTCTAAAAAACGTCTCCCGTGGTCGGATACCTGCAAGAAATTTTCCGCCTCTTCTATCCGGAGCGGTGTGCAGCTTGCGGTCGTATTCTGCCGGAAGGCGTTTTGCTATTCTGTCCCCATTGCCAATGGGACATGCCGTTAACGGGCTATTGTTCCATTCATGACAATCCTGTCTATGCCAAATTCGGCGGATTAATTCCAGTTCAAGAGGCATCGTCATGGCTGTTCTTTACCACCCCAAGTCGTTATCGAGACCTGATCCACTCATTCAAATACAGAGGCACATGGAAATTATGCAATCAATTGGGCACTTTGATGGGATATGCACTTGCTGAAGGGGGCCTCTATCAAGATGTCGATTTGATTTTGCCTGTACCATTACATCCATTCCGCAAATGGCGCCGAGGCTACAATCAAGCTGAATATTTGGCGGAAGGCATCGCCAAAGTTCTCAAGCGTCCTGTCTGTCGCGATCACCTGATACGCAAATACTACAATCGATCACAAGCAACTACACTCAAGCGCCATCAGCGCTGGGAAAACGTACAGAATATTTTTGCCGTACATCATCCAGAACACCTCTCGGGGAAACATCTGTTATTGGTGGATGATGTGTTGACCACTGGAGCGACATTGATTTCATGCGCTGAAACCTTACTTAAAAATTCACCTGATTGCCGCATTAGCATCGCCACCTTAGCCGTCTCTGCACATGAACTATTCGGACGACATAAAGGAGGCGGACTTTGATGCAGTCCAATTATCCAGCAGACAAGCGCTATCCCCGTTTCACATTCATTCAACTTTCCTCGCGGACTATCTTAATCCTATTTGTTTTTCGATCTGGCACGCCTTGGCACTAGGATTTACCTAATATGTGATCTTAGCCAATAGCCTTTGGCCGTATTTTATGCATTTTAACACAAAAAAAACTGTCATTATATTGGAGATTCGAGTTAAGAACTGTACTTTTAGGTCTTAAATTATTAACCTTTAAATACTGTATTACATCATGCAACAATTAATCGATCAAATCAACGAACAGATCGCGTTGTTTACCGAGAATGCTAAAGCTCAAGTTGAGAAAAACAATAAAGCTGCCGGTGTTCGTGCACGTAAAGCCGCTCTCGAATTGAGTAAATTGATGAAAGAGTTCCGCAAAGCATCGGTTGAAGCTGCGAAATAATTTTCATTCTGTTACTTAAAATATAAAGCCTCTCCTTTTGGAGAGGCTTTATTATTTGTTTTGTGCTCGGCCTTATATTAAATCGATTGAATCATGCTATTGACAAGAATAAGCATATAAATCAGTCAAAATTCACTCAACGCCTTATTCCGGCAATGAACAGCCGATTTGATCGAACGGGATGGCCTTAAAACCGGGAATATACCGGAATATTGCTGCATCAGGACGTAAATTCCAATTACCATTCTCCTCGTCCACGAAACCTGGATCTTCAAAACCCTTACCACTCCAGGTAATCCAGTTGTTGTACATCTCCATGTATGCACGTTCATAGGGTCTTTCACCTGGACAGATCAGCCATTTTGAAATATTGTAAAAGAAGTTACCCTCTGCAACGTTCCGTTTAGGTGTTGCAATACCCTCTGCAATATACCCTGCAGCTCGAGGATAACGCTCTTTGAATGGAGCCTGATCGTAATTCATAACCTCCAAACGGTGCTTGAGTAATTCTATAACCGGTTGGGCCCAATTTTCCAACCGATTATCGACATATAACCCATAGGGCATATCAATAAATATGTTGTTTTTGTAATGGTTGTCGGAGCCACCACCGATCAATACCGGTTGTAAACCTGCCTTGTAGAAAATATTGCCATAAACATACATACCACAAGCACCATCATCATGGTAAAAGGCCGACACACGATGCTTATTGCTCAAATCATGCATATAATTAAACATCAATGCATTGCCTTGATCACTTTGATCACGACCATAATAGATTGCGCCTAAATCATCGATTTCGTTACAAACATTATGAATCTCACAATACTCAATCAAGTGATCATTACCCTGTAAAACAATCGCAGAAGAAGGAGCATCGAAAATTTCACAATGAGAAACTCTTGTACCAACTCCTGTCAACTGAATACCAGGTCTATATGAACGCTCAATGCGGTTAAAACGAGATATACGACAATTTTCCACATAATTATTAGCCCGATCCAAAGTCAAACGATCGCCGCCTCCCAGGCTAATTCCACCAGCTCCTACCTCTTCAATCACACAATCCACAATGCCATTATTGTGACCGCTCAACCGATCATAAAGGGTATTATCGTAGATACATTGCGAAAGGTTACCAATTATACGAGAAGCTGGAATATTCTCTCCACCTGTATGGACATAACTTTTGTAGGGTTCGACACCTCGACCTACACTAATTGCGATTGCCCCCAAATTATGGAAACGACAACCACGAAGCACAACACTTTCGGTACGCTCCATATAGACACCCATACCGCGTGAGCACTCAAAATTAATTCCCTTGATCTCAACATTCTGCACACCCTCTATCGCTAACATCGGCTGCTCCAACGTAGAGAGCGAAAGTTTCTGAATCGGCTCGGATGGATATAGCCAAAGTATCATATTGTCATAATCAATATAATACTCGCCAGGCATATCCACCTCTTCCAGCAGATTGACTACATACCAACGGTTAAAATCTGATCCTGAAATCAAACCATACATAACCGCCTCAGCCAATTGAATCGTCTTTTTCGTCGTATCGATTTTGGCTATTTGCACCATATCATCAGCATAACCGTGTGCAAAATACCCGGCAATCCATTTCGGATCCCCACTTTTCCAACGCGAAGGACGATCACCATAATATTCAAATGTTCCCCCCTTGTTAGAAAAGTCCTCTACGCGGGGAATAGAACCCGTTTCAATCACTTTTCCCATCAACGCCGAGGTATCATTCGGCCAACGAGAAAGTTTTTGCACTTGATCGTTCACAAACACCTCGGTCCAAGCTGGAATAGCAGGGCGCAAAAAACCTGCATGGCGCAATTTACCTATCGATGTAATGCCTGCTTTACGTAAGTCAACTTTAACGATTTTATCATGCAATCCTGGCTGAATTCGGACCTCAGACAAAGGCGCTGCCTCAATATATTGGGTTGAAATCTCTTTACCTCCGTAAAGTATAACCTTTTCATCATTTAAAGGGCGTACAACTAAACGGCTATTACCATCACCTAACTGCAGTGATGTCATCTCTAGCGTTTTGTCAAGCGTATAGATGCCACCCGCAATCAATAATGTTACACTATCTCCCCTTTGCTTATATCGACCTGCCAAGTCAATACCCTTTTGCAAGGTCGACACGACACGTGCACCAGCGGGAATCTCATTTTTTGCAGAACTCTGAGTAACACAAATTACTCGATTGGTAGAAAAAACTGAAGTTGCCGACAACAGTCCACAAATCAAAAATGCACCTAAACGCATCACTACTCGTTTTATTAAATTCTTATAAATGAAATACTTGAATCAATAAATACAAAGTTAAAATCATTTTTGAGAGATACAAAACATACGTGATTTACTACGCTAACTGAATTGTATGGCGCATTTTGAGACAAGGATATCAAGTGCAAAATAAGATTAAAGCAAATATTGATTAAATAGCGATAAAACATCATTTAACACACCAAAACACCTCTCTGACATGCCTTATGGACAGATATATTCAAAGAAATACGATAATTCATAGCAATAAAAAACAAGCCAGGATGATTGCATCCTGGCTTGAATTTTATAGCGACTGTACTTGATTAACAAGATACAGATCAACTACTACATTGGGTTCTGAGGACCAAAGTTAGGTGAAGCACCAATTTCCTCTGATGGAATCTGCAGAGTCATCCTAGAAACTGGGTAAGTAATACCTGGAGTCCAGTGAGCAGTAGAACCAGCGCGGTTAACGGCAATATTCCAACGACGGTTGTTATACCACTCAAGACCTTTTTCACCCCACATCTCGATACGAGTCTGAAGCTGAACCATCTCGAGAGCACTCATACCAGCCATGCTAGAATAATTATCACATGTCAGCGTAGTACCTGCTTTAGAACGAGCAGCCAGCAAAATATTCAATGTAGCTTTTGCACCATTAGCATCGCCATTACGAGCCTGGCACTCAGCTTTCATCAAATAGATTTCTGACAAACGAATGAAAGCAAAGTCAACAGTGTTAACCTTAGCATTGTTAGAGTTACCAACAACACCACCACCAAGACCTACGTTATTCGCGAATTTAGTTGACCAATAAGTACCAACCTGCAGAGGAGTACCACCATCGATAAACGAAGTGTTACCCGGCAAGTAATACAGATGATCAGGTTCATTAGGATGGAAGTTATCCTTACGGTAGTCGTTGGCATCAATCTTATTGTAAAGACGATCGTCGATACGATAGCTTCCAGTCAAGAAGTTGTTATATGATACAACAGAACCGCCACTACCATACTGCCAGCCGAAACCATAAACAGCTTCAGGGTTCTGAGCGAAGCAAGTGAAACCACTGGTAGAAGCCTGATAAATAGGATAGAGTGGATTATCCTCGTAATTACCAGAGATCTTCTGAACATACTGATCTTCTGTCATCAAAGAGGCTGCACCACCTGCACCTTCAATCAAACGATCACATGCAGCAGCTGCAGTGTTCAGATAAGTAGCAGCAGTTGCACCTTCTGAATCAGCAGCCAACAAAGCAGCACGAGCAATTACATAATTGGTCAAGCCACGAGTCAAGCTACTGTTATCAGTTGCTTTGAAACCTACACCAGCTTCAGCGAACAAGTCATCAGCACGAGATGCCCAGCGGATGATTGAATCATAAGTTTCTTTAGCAGATTTACGAGGCTGATCCTGCTCTGACACACTATACTTGGTATAAATAGGCATACCCAAGCTATTAGTACCAAAGTTCTCCATTGCATAAAGATAACCAAATGCACGGATGATCAAACCACGAGCGAAATAGTCCTTAATCTTAGCACTCTGAGACCCAGCAAGTACATCTTCAGTCAAAGTAAGGAACATTTTGTTAGCCTGATTGGTCAATGTAAAGGCACGGTGCCAGTAGCTAAGTGCAGCCATGTTATTAGCATCGATAAAACTACCGCAGTTGTAATATTCGTCGCTAGGCAAGGAAAGATAACCATAAGCTACATCATTACCACTCAACGCACGAATTGCCAACTGACCACTCCAAGTACCGTCAATTTGACCAGAGTAACGATAGTTGTATCCACCGCCATACATCAAAGGAGGAAGTGCGTCTGCAATTGCACCCATGATGGTCTCTACAGTAGCGTCGTCAGCTGTTTTCAACAGCTCCTCAACCATCTCGTTTGTAATTGCGTTAGGCGGTGCGATGTTCAATTTTTCATAACACGAAGTCGTCGCAAACGCCAACGCAGATAGTGCTATTAAGTATTTTTTCATAATTCGTAATTTTTAGAAAGTGATGTTTACACCCAGTGAGCATGAACGAATCTGAGGATAAGGGAACGGACCAACATCATAACCACCAGTCAATGAGTTACGAGGATCAATACCCTGACGAGCGATCAACCACATATTATCAAATGAAGCATAAACGCGAACACCACCGATACCCGCTTTATCCATCCATTTCTGAGGTAAGTTATAACCAATTGTAATATTCTTTACATTCAAATATGATGCATCGAAAATAGTAAGATCAGTATAAGTATTACCTGCACTTACGCGAGAACCAGACAAATAACTAGTTTCACCATTAGGAGCATTATAGAAAATCATCGGGAACTTAGCATCTGTGTTGTTAGCATTGAAAGTATTGCCAACCAATTCCTGAGACAGGTAACGCAGACCAACATTGGATGAATTATAAATGTAATCACCGTACATGTGGCTGAAGAAGAGACCTCCGATCTGGAATGCGAAAGTAGCAGAGAAGTCCAAATTCTTCCAACGGAATGAAGTACTGAAACCACCGATAATATCAGGAGTAGCATCACCCATATCAAACATGTAAGCCTCTGAATAATCAGTTGTAGAAACTACATCACCTACATTGGCATCTGGGAACTTAGAATGATTAGCTTCAGTAACCAAAGCGCCGTACAAAGGCAGACCTGTTTCTTTATCTACACCCATATATTTAGCTGCAACCAAGTTGTAGTAGTCACCACCGATCCAACGACGATATGCGAACATGTTTGATCCACCACCGGCAGCACCCAGTGCATTCCAGTTATCTGGACCTGTTTGCCACCATTTTTTAGAGTGCAGAGCATCCTCCATGTTGATCATAGTCTCAGGAACTGAGATGGTCTTAACTTTGTAATGAGCACCATTAACTGCGAAAGACCAAGTAGTGTTAGGAGTCTTAATAATGTCAACACCCAAATCGAACTCGAAACCACGAGTACGAATCTCACCACAGTTCTGAAGCAGAGAGGTCTGACCAGTCATTGCAAATGAGATAGGAGCTTGCATCAACATATCAGTAGTGTTGGTCTGATACCAATCCAACGTACCATAGAAACGATCCCACAGACGGAAATCAAGACCTACGTCAACGGTCTTTCTCTTCTCCCATGAAATAGCGTCATTTGCAGTTGCACCCTGAGTAAGTTTCCAACCTGTAGGCTTATAAGAACCAGGAGTGCTGTAACCAAGAGCACCATAAGACCAAGTCTGATATCCTGCATAATAACCGATACCACTCTGGTTACCAGTAACACCATAGTCAGCACGGAGTTTCAAATCAGTCAACCAAGAAGAAGCATTCTGCATCCACTCCTCAGCTGAGATACGCCAAGCTGCACCTACTGACCAGAATACACCCCAACGTTTGTCAACATCCTTGAATTTTGAAGAACCATCGGCACGAACTGATCCAGTCAGATAATATTTATTATCGAAGATGTAGTTAGCACGAGCAAAATAACCTTCCAATGCTATTCGGTTCATACCATAACCAACGCTTGAGAAAGTACCACCATTGTTCAACCAAATGAAGTTAGCAGGAGCATCCCATTTGTCGAACAATGAATAAGAAGATTTGTAGTTCATGCTTCTGTCGAAGTTCCAGTCATACTCGTGACCGAGCAATACATCTACATGGTGTTTACCGTAGTCATGAGCCCAGTTCAAAGTCTGCTGTGCATTGACTGTATAAAAAGTCGAATTGAAACGACCCATCATACCTTGCTCTGAACCTGCAGACTCACCGTATGCCCTAGGCAGATATACCTCACGTTCGTTGAAAGACTGATCCAATGACATACGTGCATTGAAAGTGAAGTCTTTCAGGAATTTAGCTTCAACATAACCTGTGGTAGTGTACTGATCTTGGATATAACGAGTCTTTGAATAATCCATCTGATAAAGGAGGTCATATCCAACAGTAGTAGATGCACTGGGATATTTTGGAACAACACCACCCAGAGCTGACTTCTGCTGATCCACATAGCGAACCATTACCTTATCACCATTCTTGTTATACACGAAGTTACCATCCAAATCACGCTGCCATGCTGAAGCCATCGGCATATAGTAACCAACCCATGTAAAGGCATTCTGTACAACAGCACCCATGTTACGTGAAGAGTATCTACCATTCTGCAACTGAGTAGAACGACGGCTATAAGACATATTCAAACCAGCCTTCAACCATTTCGTAATCTGAGTGTTGAGATTTGAACGGACATTGTAACGCTCAAAGTTAGAGTTGGCGATATATGAAGGATCTGACAAATAACCTGCTGAAATGAAGTAGTCTGTCTTATCTGTTGCACCACTTACCGACACATTGTACTCCTGACGGAAACGACGTTTGAAAACGAATGAACGCCAATCGTCAACATCGTACAATTTTTCAGCATTCGGGTTCATTTTACCAGTCGCAGGATCGATCAAATATGCATCCAACATAGTTGCTGACTGGTTAGTACCTGTACCTGTTGTTACATATTTTGCACCTGGAACGCGGTAATACATCCAGTTACCCAATGCACTACGTCTATTAAATGTAGTCGTGCTACCGGTAAAGTTGAACAAGTGCTGGCTAGCAAACAGAGCTGCATCCTCGTGACTCATGTTCGGGTTCTGGTAGTTGGTAGTATACTTAGAAGAAGAACCATAACGAACTGAATTGTAGATACCTTCCCACATCATTTCGTAGTTGGTCTCTACATCACGAACCAAATTAGGTTCATTGTTGGCGATCATGTTGATACCCCATTTACCTTCGAAGGTAATCCTGGCTTTACCCTGTTTACCTTTCTTAGTAGTTACCAATACAACACCGTTCGCACCACGAGAACCATACAATGCAGTTGAAGCAGCATCCTTCAAAACAGAGATTGACTCAATATCTCTTGAGTTCAAAGAAGAAAGGATGTTCTTACCATAACCATAAGAGTTTTCGTAAGGTACACCATCGATAACGATCAACGCGTTAGAGTTAGACTGCGAAGCAGAACCGATACCACGAACACGGATACCGGCATCCATACCAGGCTGACCCTCGATAGATGCTACCTGCAGACCCGGAACAGCACCTTCCAACGCTTTGGTCAAGGTTGAGTTTGACTGAGAGCTGATCAGTTTAGAATCGATAGTACTGATAGAACCGGTCAAGTCCTTTTTCTTAACAGTACCGAAGGCCTGTACTACGACCTCATCCAAACCGGTCACGTCGTCCTCAAGAACAACGTTGATAGTTGTAGTGCTACCTGCAGTTACGGTAACCGACTTAGTTCCCAGGAAAGAGAATTTCAGTTTGCTTCCCTGTTTTGCCTGAATGGTGAAATCACCGTCAAGGCCAGTCGATGTACCAACAGTGGTACCCACTACCTCTACGCTGGCACCAATGATGGGCAAACCATCACTACCCTTCACAACACCGGAGTAAGTCCGCTCCTGTGCCTGAACCAGCGTCATGCTTAACACTGCCATACACAGCGTTAAAAACAAACGTAGAGTTCCTTTCATAATTAATTGTTTAAGGTTAATAAAATATAGACGCTTCGAAAAAACACCAAAACCAACCCAATTAGGGCTGCTTCGGCACTTCATTCGTTCGTTTTCTAACTACAAATATAAAAGTTTTTTTGTAATAAAAACGCCCAGCCGCAAAATATTCCTTTTATTTTTGGACCCAAAATTACAGTTTTTGACATCTTTCGAACACATAAAATATTATTATCTAATTGACAACCAATATATTATAGCGATATATCACTTTTTATAGGTAATCACATCAGAAACATTAATCAATCGTTAATTTTTATTTTCAGCACATCTGGCTGTTTGTTTGAATTTTTGCAACAAATATTAAATTAACACATAAAATAACATATTGTTTGTTATATATAAGGTTTGAAACATAAAACTTATGCATGACGAGAAAAAAGTTACCTGAAACAACCCTAAATGAAAACATAAATAATATATATGAAGTAAGTTATTGATTATCTATGATATATAAGCTAAATATTATATGAATCATAACTAGATATGGCCAACCTACCACCAAACATCACATTAATCAAACCGTAATAGTGAATTCAGCCGTCGGTCAGTGTGTTACAATAGAGGGCAGACCTATATAATATAAGCCACATATAAACGCCTGCATGAAGCCCCTCTCGCTGCCCTTTTACTCCATCAAGAGCATATCTGCAATGGATACTAACAAGAATAAGGTCCATTCAATTAACAATATAAATGTAACTATCGAAATTAAATGTTATTTTTGTTCACTACATAACTATACCTTATAATAAAAAAACTAAAAATGAACCGAACATTAGCCCAAATTCTGGGATTAACACTCGTCTGCGGCTTACTGCTTATAAGCACTACCAGCTGCGATTCTTCTTCACAAGAACAGTCCAAACGATACAGACTTATTCATAACAACGATGGTTCTGATGCGCTTTTGAACCGTTGGTTCGGCGGCGAACCCGTTCACAAAGCTGATATTGACCGTTATGTGGATATGGTAGCCCAAACACCTGATGGAAAGACACAAGTAACCACCTTCATGATGTGTTCGGGCAGTGATTTTATCTATTATCCTGATTCCAAATATGGAAGGTATTTCGGGGATGACCTAAACGGAACTCTTCCTTATGCCGATAGCGCAATCAAAAAATTGTGGCAACTGGGAGGTCAAAGCGTCCGCAATCTTCAAGCGGAAGGAACCGATGTGATCAAAGCTTCACTCGAACGGGCAAAGATGCATGGAATGGAGACCTTCATCTCATTCCGAATGAACGATTTGCATTTCGCCGATACCGCCTCAGGTAATCGTGCAACATTCCCTGACTTCTGGTTCGAACATCCCGAATACTGGACACATGATACCACTCAAGGCTGGCACAGCGGACAGGCTTTTGATTTCTCTTATCCAGAAGTACGTCAACACAAACTAAACTTAATCAAGGAACAGCTCGAAAAATACGACATGATCGATGGATACGAATTGGATTTCATGCGTTTTATCGTGCTGTTTAAGACCGGAGAAGGTAGAGAGAAGGCTCCTCTGATCACCGAAATGGTTCGCGAAACCAAACAAACCATAGACTCCCTTTCCGCAGTACGTGGACACAAAATCTTACTGGCCGTACGTGTACCCGTTACCGTTGATGGAGCACTCGATAAAGGCTTGGATGTCAAACAGTGGGCTGATGAAGGCTTAATCGACTTTGTAACAATCGGAGTACACTGGCGAGGAGATACGGGTATTCCGGTTGCGCAATTCCGCAAAGATTTTGGACACAACGAAATCCCTGTTTATGCATCCATCGATGACGGAGGCTATTTACCCCGCGAATTCTACTCGGACGGTATGTATCGCGGTATGGCATCTCATATTCTGGGTCAAGGGGCCGATGGAATCTATCTCTTCAACTACTATTTTGGAGATTTGTACGATCGCCAACACAACGGCACCCCACTGTTGGAAGAGGGTGAACAGGTAAGACGCACCCGCACTCCTGAATTGCTCCACGAACTCGGCACGCTCGAAACACTGAAAGGCCGTAACAAAATTTACTGTATGTCAGATGGAGTAACCGATGCCTATCGTGCTCTGGGGATCTCCCAACTACCTGCAACAGTGAGCAGTGGCCGGGCAACCACTCTTTCTTTCTTCATCGCTGATAGCCTCCAAAACAATCAACCTGAAGAGATGATCCTCTTCTTGCGGATCGATCGTCCCGCAAACTTCAACCTTCAGGTTAACGACACGGTGATCACTGAACAGAAACCAGAATATGTCGAACTTTATGATCGAGACCGGGGAATGCGACCTGAAAATCGTATGTATGCATTCATTCTCCCGGCCGGTTCTCTCCACCAAGGAGAAAACACCATCCGCATGGTCGATCAAACACTCGACAACTATTTTGTAGTGGAACGAGTTGAAGTTGCTCTCAAATATGGAGATGTCAAAACTCACGGATATTTCTAATTTTAATATCTGTACAACTTATAGCTGCCGAATAGAATTTAGTAAATACAATTTAACATAATTATCCGATGATTCATTGCGTATTTATGAAGACTCCAACAAGTGGGCAATTCCACGCCAAAAACAAAATTACCGCTCGAAATGCCCAATTTAGATGCAACATTCGTCCCGCACTCGTTCTTCTATTTGCATTAGGGGTGATGGGGACGGAAGTCCAGGCGGAAAAAAAATATTATGTCGCACCGAACGGCAATGATCAAAATATTGGGACCAGTCTGCAGGCTCCATTTCAAACCTTGACGCGAGCTCAACAGGCCGTCCGCGATTTGAAAGCTACAGGAACACTGACCGAACAGGTCACCATATATATAAAAGGTGGAACCTACTCGATCACCGAACCGCTCCTGCTGACTGACGAAGATTCGGGTAACGAGCGTTGTCCGATTACCTACACCGCTTTACCGGGAGAGAAGGTGCTCTTAAGCGGAGGTGAACGTATCAACGGCTGGAAACGTTACAAAGGCGATATATGGGTTACCACATTGCCGGAAGTTCAAGAAGGGAAATGGTGGTTCCGTCAACTCTATGTCAATGGAGAAGTGAGAGGTCGTGCCCGCACCCCCAACCAAGGTGTTTTTGAAGTAGCGGCCACAACCGATACGACCACCTCCATGCGCAGCTATCAAGTTCCCAGCGATTCATTTATCTATCGTGAAGGGGACCTTGATCCAAAATGGAAACACCCTGAAAACGGAGAGGCAATCATCTACCACTACTGGACAGACTCACACCTGCCCATCCAATCCATTGACGGTAAAAAGAATTGTATCACTTTTGGCTACTCAAGCGGAAAAGTGTTCCGCGATGGCTTCCATGGGGATTTGGCCCGCTACGTCGTGGAAAATATTCTCGAAACACTCGATCAACCAGGAGAATGGGTCCTTGAGCGTTCAACCGGACGACTCTACTACATGCCTCTGCCAGGAGAGGATCTTACCACAGCTGAAGTAATTGCCCCGAAAACCGAAAAACTTATCCAATTCAAGGGTAATCCGCGTGAAGGCAAATTTGTCGAATATGTCAATTTCCACAACCTTGCAATGGGCTACACCAACTTCAATCTGCCATGGGGTGATTGCAACAACTCACAAGGCAGTGCCAGTGTCAGTGCTTGCATTGATATGACCGGAACCCGCCATTGCTCTATCGAGCAATGTAAGTTGTACAATCTGGGAACGTTTGCCGTAGAGTTGTTCGACGGGTGCACTTTCAACCGTTTTTGTGGTAACCAGCTTGAGAATCTGGCAGCCGGAGGATTCCGCCTGCGAGGAATCGAACCAGGCAATCTACCCTCGTTACGGACAGGAAGCAACACCATCAGTGACAATACCATAGCTTACTACGGACTCACCTACCCTTCCGCTGTAGGAATTCTGGTCATGCATAGCGACTGCAACACAATCGCTCACAATTTGATCCACCATGGCGACTACACCGGCATCTCGGTCGGTTGGTCCTGGGGTTATCAACGTAGTGCAGCCCGTAACAATCTGATCGAACAGAACCACATTCACGATATCGGATATCACAACCTATTATCAGACATGGGAGGTATCTACACATTGGGGCTCTCTCCGGGAACTGCAGTGCGAAATAATTTAGTCCATGATGTAAATGCCAATCGCTATGGTGGTTGGGGTATCTATGCCGACGAAGGTTCCACGTCAGTGTTAATCGAAAACAACATTGTTTATAACACCAAATACGGCACCTTCAACATTCACTACGCCAAAGATTTGACCGTACGTAACAACATATTCGCCATGGGTCGTCTGCAACAATACTCCCGCTCGAAACAGGAAAAACACACCACCGCCTATTTCGAAGGGAATATCATCTATTGGACCCAGGGCAAGCTGATGGTCGAAGAGTATAAATGGGACAACATCAGCTACAAAATGAGCACCAACCCCTACGCCCCCCCCATCGAGACCAACATCACCTATGTCAGCGACTGGAACATCTTTTACAATCCGAATCTGACCCGTGACCAGCTGGATTTCGGAGGACGCTCGTGGACGCAATGGCAGGCTGAAGGTCATGACTTGCACTCACTCTATGTCGATCCGATGTTTGTAGATCCTGAAAACCACGATTTTCGATTAAGACCCGACTCGCCGGCTCTAAAATTGGGATTCCAACCGATCGACATGTCGCATGTGGGTCCACGTCCTCAATTCCTCTCCAATGGAGGCAAATGCAACAAGACGACTGATAAACAGATATGTCCCGAAACAGTTGAACAAGCTACATCCGGACAAAACAAATAATAGCCTTATTATGCCCGGATGAATGTTGAATAGATCACATCTGTCATCATTCAACAACAGATGTGATCAAAAATTCAGACAAATCAACCGGACAATACAACCAAGGAGTGAATCAACCTGAATAAACATCATAACGATATGTCAATCAACCGTTTTTTTATACTGGCTTTGAGTGTCGGCATCATGAATAACTGGGCCCCGATCCCAGCTGCTGCCAAAGACGCAGATCCACCACTGCCTGCTGAAGGCATTGTCGATCCGATGAATGACCTGCGCCGCAGCAGCTCAAAATTCATTGACTCAACCGAATTGGAATTGGTCACTCCTAAAAAATTGTATTGGCTGCTTCAAGATCGTCCGGCAGCCGATTATTTCTGCTTTACTGAACTGAGAGATAAAGAGATACGTCGTAGCGACTCCATTCCCATGATCTGGGCAGAACGCCCCGTTTCAGAACGCAATGTACTGGTAGCCAATGCTCAGCCTGGAGAGTACTATACCTGGCAATTGGGTATTTATGCCCCATACAAAGCACTTTATAACGTTCGCCTGCTTTTCGGTGACCTGACCAACGAAAAAGGTGAGAAGATCAGCAGCAGCGCAATCCAATGTTTCAACACAGGCGGAATCGGAACGGACGGTAAATCATTTACCAAACGGGTCGATATTTCTCAAGGCTCCTTGCAGGTATTGTGGAGTGGTATAAACATTCCTAAAAATGCGTCAGGAACCTACCGGGGGAAAGCCTCTGTACAAGCAAACAGTGCTGAACCAACTATCATCGACATCACCTTGAAGGTTTCAGGTCCTGTCCTGGAAAACGGAGGAAGAAACGAAAGTTGGCGCAAAAGCCGTATGAGTTGGCTCAACTCCAAAATAGGCTTTGCAGAAACCCCAACGGCACCATACACTCCTCTAATCCGCAATGGATTAACCATCAACTACCTGGGTGGATCCGTAACCCTCTCTCCCGAAGGATTGCCTGCAGAAATCATTACCCATTACGATCAGGCCAACCAACTCGATCCCGAAATTACAAACCGGGTTCTGGCCAAGCCGATCGCATTCATTGTCGAGACCTCACAAGGTATTGAAAAATTGGAACCTTCAGCAATCGATTTTATCAAAGAGACTCCAGCCTGCCTACAATGGAAAGTGGAACTTAAGGGGGAAGATGTAACCGTTAACTGCTTTGCCGAGATGCAATTCGACGGTTCAATCGAATACCAGATGAAAGTCACGGCTGATCAAAGTGTGGAAATCAAAGATATACGAACTGTCTTTGACTATACGAATGACGCTGCAAAATATGTTATGGGATTGGGCATGAAAGGTGGACAATGCCCTGATACTACCTACAACTGGAAATGGAATACCATGCTGCAACAAGACCGACTCTGGTTGGGTAATGTGAACGCAGGTATGCAGATCGTCCTCAAAGACATCAACTACAAACGGCCGCTGGTCAACATTTACTACAACTTTGGCCGACTTAACTACCCCATCTCCTGGAGCAATGATGCCAAAGGCGGTATCACACTCACTCCTGACAAAAAATCGACTTGCGTCAATGCATACAGTGGATCTCGCCGCCTCGAAGCTGGAGAAAAACTCAATTTCAACTTCGATCTGCTGATCACACCACTCAAGCCAATCGATCTGCCAAAGCACTTCGATTCACGCACTTACCACCTCAACGCAGATACCAGCAATGCATTTATTCCGCGTGCACTGCATGCCGGCGCCCACTGGATCAATGTTCATCATAAAGCCGACATATATCCCTATATCAACTACCCGATGGTAGATGAAGTGGTGCCTGACATGAAACGTTTTCTGGACAGTGCCCACAAAGAGAATCTGAAGGTACGACTCTACTATACCTGCCGGGAACTCACAGTCAAAACACCAGAATTCTGGATGTTGCGCAGCTTGGGTGATGAAATCATCCAAGATGGCCCAGGAAACGATTCCCGCACATTGATCTATCCGAACGGGCCGAAACCCTGGTTGAAGCATAACTTGCGTAAACACTACATTCCTGCCTGGTATGCCGGTTTCCTCGACGGCAAATACAAGGGACAACTCGATATTGCCGTGATCACCAATCCGGTATCGCGCTGGAATAACTACTACCTCGAGGGTCTGAACTGGATGATCCAAAACATGGGAATTGATGGTATCTATATCGACGACTGCTCATTCGACGGTAAAACCATGCGACGCGCACGCCGTATCCTCGATGCAGACGGTAAATTCCGCACCGTCGATATGCACACCTGGAACCACATGAACCAATATGCCGGTTTCGCCAACTCTCTGAATCTCTCACTCGACCGCCTTCCCTATGTGGATGGACTCTGGATCGGTGAAATTTTCCGCGATGACAACCCGCTCGACTTCTGGCTCGTCGAGATGTCCGGCATCCCCTTTGGATTGATGAGCGAAATGCTTGATGCACACAATATTTACCGGGGTATGGTGTTCGGTATGCTGCCTCGACTCCCCTGGAGCGGCAACCCCGTCCCGATGTGGAAAACCCTTGATGCATTCGGCATTAACCAAGCCAAAATGTATGGGTACTGGGACAGCCGCAATCCTGTAAACAGCAATAATGAGTTGATCCCAGTTACAACATACCTGCGTGACGATGCGGCTCTTCTCGCGATAGCAAACTGGGACAATGACTCTACCCAACGTTGCCACATTCGCATCGACACCCGCAAACTCGGATTCCGCCCATCTCAAATCTATTTGCCGGAGATCAATGAACTGCAACCGGCCGGAGAGATCGATTTCAACAACGAAATCGAAATTCCAGCTTGCAGTGGTCATATCGTAATCCTCAAAAAATAACTAGACTTCTTCGACAATTCGTTGAATTCCTATAACTACCCTAACCAATATGAAAAATAGGCCTTGGCACAAGTCATTCCTTGCAACCTGTTTGACTATCTTGGCTATCGGAGTCTCCATCCCTGTAACAACTGCCAAAAACGATAACTCAACTTCGAATAAAAAGGGAAGCTCTTCTCTCTATGAGATTTTCCGCAACCCAGAAACTAAATATCACCCCTATGTTCGGTGGTGGTGGAATGGAGGTCATCAATCCAAAGCCGAAATAACCCGAGAGATTGAACTGCTTTATCAAGCCGGTATTGGTGGTGTCGAAATCAACCCAATACAACTGCCGGCTGGAGACACTGCGGGCTATCCCATTCACGAATGGCTCAGCGACGATTGGATCGAACTGGTGCAAACAGCTGTGGCAGAGTGTAACAAACGAGGTATGGTAGCCGATATCATTGTCGGATCGGGATGGCCATACGGCGCCGAATTTCTGCCCCGAGACCAACAACTGCAGATGTTGACCGTCGAGACTATCAATTTGAAAGGAGGCAGCACTTTAGTCCTCAAGCGAGATGAATTCCTGAATAATCTGAAATTGCATATCGGTTCAGCAAATGATCATCCACTCAAAGAGCTTCTCTATCTGCGCCTGATGCCGAAACATATCGACCATTTTACGGAAGGGCAGAATCTTGACTCTTTGGCCTCCCAGGAACAGATCATTATCGAAGCCCCAGAAGGAGATGACTATGTACTCTATTGCCTGGTCAAAGTAACCGGCTACATGCGTGTAATTAATGGCGCTCCAGGAGCTGCTGGCCCCGTTTTAAATCATTTTGACCGGACCGCAGTCGAACAGTTCCTGAATCGGATGTCCGATCGGATGAACAGCAAAATGGGGAAAATGGGTGCAGGTAATCTGCGTGCTGCCTTCACGGATAGTTTCGAGCTGGAAGGAGCCAACTGGGATAACGATATGCTGGAAGAGTTCGAACGCCGCCGGGGATATTCGCTCTCCCCATATCTGCCCTATCTCATCTTTAAGGCTGGCCATATGGGAAACCCCATCTCCGAAAAATATGGATCGGAAATCTCTCCTGAAGTCGAGCAAACGATAGCCCGTGTCCGTAATGACTTCGACCTGACTCAACGCGAACTCTTCGAAGAGAACTTTACCATCCCTTACAACAACTGGTGCCATCGCAATGGTCTCCTCTCACGTGTTCAGGCCTATGGACGGGGATTACACCCGCTCGAAGCCAGTATGGAGATCGATATCCCGGAATGCGAAACATGGCATGGACACCACCATGGGCACAACTTCCCAGACAATACCATGGCCGGCCGTGGTTACACCCCAGTTAACAAATATGTGTCGTCTGCTGCACACCTGAGCGGGAAACCCATCATTAGTTGCGAAGAGCTTACCAATACCGGTTGGGTTTTCAGCTCCCCACTCGACAAGCTGAAACTAACCGGAGATTTAAGTAATCTCACGGGCGTTACGCACTCCATATTCCATGGGTTCAACTATTCGCCCAAAGAGGTGGCGTTCCCAGGTTGGATTCGGTACGGTACCTTCTTCAACGAACGCAATACCTGGTGGCCCTACCTGCATTTCTGGATGGACTACAAAGCACGTCTCTCAGCTCTGTTCCAAAACAGCGAACAGCAAGCCGATATAGCCATACTCTCTCCATTTGAAGATTTGTGGTCAATTTATGGAGCACAACGTGAACCCTTCCCAATGGTTACCTATCCTCAATATGTCAATACACTATGGGAAGCAATCCATCAAAACGGCAGCGGTTGTGACTACATTAGCGAAAACATCTTGACCAAAGGTGTAGTAAAACGTGGAGCTCTCCACTACGGAAATCGCAGTTACAAAACGATTCTGCTGCCAGAGGTCGAAAGCATCCGTCCAGAAGCAGCAAAAGCTCTGCAAAAATTTGTCGCAGCCGGGGGCAAAGTGATCTGCATTGGCAAAGTACCCCACAAAAGTGTCGGATTAAACAATGCTCAAGTAAATGACAGTCGCGTTCAAGCTATTATCAGCCTACTCAAAAACCGTTATCCGGAACGGTTTGTTCTCGTAAAAGCTCCTGACGGTTCTCAACCCATGTGGCAATGGTATCAGAAGCTGCAAAAACAACAGCAACTCACCCCATACGTGCTGATCAATACACCATGCCATACACTCAGCCAGAACTTTTATAAACACGACGATCTCGATATCTTTTTCTTTGTCAACTACGATTCGGATCACAACCGAACCGTACATCTCGATTTCAAACTTCCGCAACTTCAGCACAAAACAGCCTGGCTGTGGGATCCTGAAACCGGGAATCGCCAAAGAATCAGCGGCTGGACAAATGATACCATGAGCCTTTATCTCGGAATCAACCAGTCCCGTCTAATCATCTTTGAAAATGCTTCTCCGCGTGACGATCAGGCAGCAACAGTAAACGTTGCTCTGCCTGAATACGGGAACCGGACTCCGGTACAGACCATCTCAAGCGTGTGGGATGTGACGATGACTCACGCCCTTACCGGACATCGAGATACGATCCAGCTCGACACTTTGGTGGATTTCAATACCCTGCCGTTGCCTGCGTTGCGCCATTTTACCGGAACAATTGACTATTCTACATCAATCGACATTGCAGATCCCTCTGCCATTACGATCCTGGATGCAGGTACAACCCACAACGGCATTACTGAACTTTTCATCAACGGTACACCTGCCGGTGTCAAATGGTACGGAAATCGAATTTTCAATATCCAGGGGCTCTTGAAACCGGAAGCTAACGAAATTACCATCCGCATTACTACCACGTTGGGCAATTACTGCAAATCTTTAGGCACAAGTAATCCGTTCACTTACACCTGGACCAAAAATCAACCATACCTGCCATTAGGACTTGAAGGACCAATTACCCTGTATTAAACAGGTTTTATTCACTAACAAATATCAGGAGGGTACAGCATATCTGTACCCTCCTGTTGTTTATAGTCACCTCAACTAATTTCTATTTTCGAATATCTCATTATATAGAAGCAGAACGGGCCTGTCTATCCAAACATGCCTGTCTCGTATAACAAAAGCGGAATTACCTTCAATTCATCCAGCTATCCAGACGACGCAGAAGCACATAATCTATGATTCCATTCGATCAATAATATTGACAGAAGACTAGCATACGATGATCAAACAGATTCCGCAAAAAAACATAGCAGCCGTTTAGGCTGCTATGTTTATCTCTAATCAGTTCTGAATAACTATTTCTTCTCCAAGGCTCTAAAATACAACGTACAAGCCTCAGGATTATCGGTATTGATTACATCCACTCCCAAGTTATGCAAAGTCTCCCAAGCCTGCGGGTTATCCGGAGAGGCCCAAAAACGAATCGGCTTGCCCATTTCATGAGCTTTCTCAACCACACCCACGATGGTCTTACGATCGCTATCCGATAAGGTATCGCCGTTAGCTTTCCACTTCGAATAGGTAAAGAAAGGCTCACTAATCACCGTTACACGCTCTAACTGTTCAGGAGAGTAGCTCTCCTCAATGAAGCCATCAAAAAAGATAAACTTCGGATATTTTTCAAAATCGGCAGGAGTGGGACGACTCCCCGTAATCACCACCTTCACGGCATACGGATTTACGGATGGATCGAAAACTTCCGGATACTTCTTCAACTTGGCAATCAACCGATCGATCGTGGGATGCAGAGGGGTTTTCAGATCCACCATCAGCGTAAATGTACGCTCACTATTGCGCCAGGGACGTCCGCCGTGTTGAGCAAAGACAAACACAATCGGTTTGAGATACAACTCCTCAATATCCAAGGCCGTGGCCAAATCCTGAGGATCATGCCCAACCAACAAACCGGTTTCGGACAGGCTATCGATATATACATCTGCCTCCATACAGTCAACCTGTTGTGAATAGGCCCGGTAAAATGGAAGTGATTTTTGATAATCATTATGAGAGTGTATTTGGACCGATTGTCCTTGCAGACTAAATTGAATCAAGAATGCTGCACAAAATACAAGAATACTAAACTTGCTCCACCTTTTCATAACAGTTACTCTTTTTAACGCTTGAACAGAAACGTAGATAGAACAAAAATAACGACTTATTGGCTCTGACACGAACACACTGACTTAAATTTTCAGGTGATGTCCCGCAATCCAAAACTAAAAACCAGAAACTCAAAGCTTGCTTTTACAGATCAGGATGATCTTTTAGAGATACACCCGAAACGCATATCTCTCCGTACAATAGTCCTAATGCATCCTGTAAATACCGTTGCCCCATTTCACTGCAACAGCCTCACAAAGTAACAAATAAGAGGAAGCTAAAAGCTGATGAAAACAATCTGCACAAAAAAAGAGGTCCTTATTGAAGGACCTCTTTAATCTTTGTTGACCTACCTGGATTCGAACCAAGAACGACAGATCCAGAATCTGTAGTGTTGCCATTACACCATAGGTCAATGCAGTACCTTTCGGTTTGTGGGTGCAAATATAATCAAAATATTTTTTTCAAAGAAGGGGTTACCACAAAATCTTTTAAATAAAATGGCTCAAAATAGGCAATGTCCTCAAATTTCTTGACACGATAAGCCTCATAAGCCGGTTTTACCAACCCTCGAGCCGATGGCGTAACCTCAACTAAATGCACATTCTCTTCCGGGAACAGTGCTTTGCATTTGGCAGCACCGTTGCCAAACAAGACCAAATTCTTTCCGGAAACGCGCTCCTCCTGAAAACTGTTCTCGTCAATCACTTTGGCCTCAACCTCCGAAAGCGGATTTGCCTTCGCATCGAAACGCTGACAATAAACCTCCATGCGGCGTGCATCAATCATCGGCACCAAAACAGCATCCTCAATCTCATCGATTCCCAAAATTCCTGCTTCATAATCTTCCAATGCCACTCTGGTCAACGCCTCAAGACTCCCGACAGCCAACAAAGGAATACCGGCACCATAACAAATTCCTTTCGCCAACGAAACGCAGATCCGCAATCCGGTATATGACCCAGGCCCCATTCCAACCGCTACCGCATCCAAATCACTGGCATCCAAATCATTCTCACGCAACACATCTTCGACATATACAGCCAGATTCTGGGCATGATGACGACTTTCGCAACTCTCTCGAAGCGACAGTAAACGATCGTTTTTGGCTAAAGCTACGGAACCTATATCCGTTCCGGCCTCGATACACAACAATAGCGACATAGCTTGTTTAGGATTTGGTCTGCAAGATACGCAAAAACAGGAAAATTCAGACCAAACCAAACGTTTTTCTGTGAAAAGCGTATCTTTGGGCTCAATATCTGACCACTATGAGCCAAATAAACGCCAACAACAAACCGCACAAAATTCTTTTTGTATGTCTCGGTAATATCTGCCGTTCCCCTGCCGCTGAAGGAGTCATGCAGCAACTGGTGGATCGCGCAGGACTGCATGAAAATTTTATCATCGATTCCGCAGGCACCTACGGCGGACATGCCGGCGAACCGGCCGATCCTCGTATGCGACAAGCGGCCTTACGGCGTGGATATGCACTTACCAGTCACTCTCGAAAAATCACAACCGACGACTTCGATCGCTTTGATCGTATCATTGTCATGGATGATGCCAACTACGAACGAGTACACCGCATGGCCCCGTCCACAGAAGCAGCCAATAAAATCTATCGTATGGTCGAATTTTGCCGACATCACCATGTTACATACGTTCCCGACCCCTATTACGAAGGACACGAAGGATTTGAATTGGTACTCGATCTACTCGAAGATGCATGCGAAGGGCTTTTAGAGGATTTGACTGAACCGACAGCTGAACAAGCAAAATAAATCTATTCCCTCAGCGATAAAACAAGACAGGTTGCGGAAATAATCCGCAACCTGTCTTTGCATTTATATCTCATTATTATTGTGACAATATTTCTCCCTAATAATCGACCAATTTAACGCCTCACTTTCTTACATGGCCAAGAGATAAAGGATGCATCAGAAAAATGCTTATAGATCCTTTAAATGGCTTTTACGGTTCTGTATTTGGTCTCCGTTACTACTTTCCATATACGGTTCGTTTCTCTAACATCCAGATAAACTTGACAACCAACTTTGCGACATCGCATCATACCAATGGACACGCCCAACTATAAAAAGTTGATTAACCCAAATCTTCAAAACAAGGGGAATGTCAATAACATCATGGGCAATGGGCTGCGTATCTATACATGTAAATGATCAAAAAAACCGTGATTGCGGAAACTGTAACACTCTCCGGCAGTAATGATCACATGATCGGCAACCGTCATATCGAAAAGGGCCGCTGCACGTACCACCCTCTCGGTGATCTCATTGTCCGCCTCACTGGGTAATGGATTGCCCGAAGGGTGATTGTGTACCAACAGGATTCCTTGGGCCAAACGTTCAACGGCACGTTTTACAATCAATTTATAATCTACAATGGTCCCCGTCACACCACCCTGACTCACTCGAACCCGATCTAAAATCCGGTTCGATGCATTCAAGTAAACCACCCAAAACTCTTCGTGTGGCAACATCCCAATCTGCGGCTGAAAGATATCAATCACATCCTGGTCGGTCATTATAGTATCCTTTATCCGACTTTCAGCGACACGACAGCGACGCCCCAACTCCAAGGCGGCACTAACCAAGGCAGCACGCGTCACACCCAAACGGGCAACCGAACGCAACCGAACTACCTCTTCCTGTGCAATAGCCGTCAAATCCCCATCATATGCCGCCAAAAGCTCTTCCGACAACTCCAAAGCCGATCCACCCGCTTCACCCTTTTGCAGCAAAACAGAGAGCAGCTCTGCATCCGTCAGTGCTTGTGCACCGCGAGTTACCAACTTTTCACGCACCTGCTTATCGGTCAACGGCATACTCAGATTTTAATAATCTATTTGGACTCTATCATTGCACATTCAGTCTTTACAAGATAACCATTTTCCTGCCAATGCACAACAATTTTAAAGGAAACCTACCACCACGTGACCACAACACTCCGCAGCCCCTGAACAAAACCAAACAGATACTCCGCATAGGATTACGAGTCATCGCACTTTTACTCCAGTCATCTGACCAGAGCAAGGGAAAAGCCAAGGCGAGATAGAATTATGGACGTTGAGAAAGAGACGAGAAAGAGGGAGGATTGGAAGAGGAAAATAGAATATAGAAAAAATGAGGTCAAAAATGTACGCAAGCAGACTATATCAAGGTCGTGTATCTTCTGCACAAGAGAACAGCGCATCAAAAACGGTCTTCCTCAACCCTCCAACAAATCAACGGTTGAGATTCGTGTTCACTACCCTTTACAAGGTGTTTACGTCAATTGTTCCCAAAGGGCCATCGGGCGTGGCCTGGCGCAGCGTTTCAGTAGCATGCATGGCAGCCATCTGTTCTGCCTCCTTTTTCGATCCACCCTCTCCTGCACCAATCTCCTGCCCATCCAACGTAACCACGGAACGGAACGTAGGATGCTGTGACGTAAAATCAGAGCCATTGACCGTATGAAAAGCCACTTGGCGTTTACACTTCTGCCCCCATTCGATCAACCGACTCTTGAAATCGGTCTCAGTATGGGTCATGCTTCCAAGATTGATATACTTGCGCAATATATCATTGATAAATAGACGATTGGCAAAATCATACCCTTTATCCAAATAAATGGCCCCCATCATCGCCTCCAAAGCATCGCCATACAGGTGTTTTTGAGCAAAATTTCCACCTCCCTGTACAATGATGTGCTTATCCAAACCCAAACGAATGCCCAACGCATTCAAAGTACTGCGACTGACAATTCGGGAACGCAACTGAGTCAAAAAACCCTCATCATGCTCTGGAAATTCGATGAAAAGATAATCGGAAACAATCGCCTCGATCACAGCATCGCCCAGAAATTCAAGACGTTCGTTGTTAATGGGTGTGCCATCCTCCAAAAACAACGAAGCTGACCTGTGAATTAAGGCCAGCTTGTATAGTTCTATGTTGTTCGGCAGAATGCCGAAAAGATCTTTCACAATTTTATAATACTCCCTGTCTCGACTCCAACGGAGCTTCAAAGCAAGCAGTATCGAACCCGCCACGTGTTACTCAACCTTTTTAAGGATTACAGTCGAGTTGTGGCCACCGAAACCAAACGTGTTACTCAACGCACATTTCACATCGCGTTTTTGTGCCACGTTCAAGGTCAAGTTGAGTTTCGGATCAACTTTCGGATCCAGGTTCTCATTGTTGATGGTCGGTGCTACGATACCCTCAGTCAACGACATGATACATGCCAATGCCTCGATCGCACCTGCTGCACCCAACAAGTGTCCGGTCATAGACTTGGTCGAGTTGATGTTCATCGTGTAAGCATGTTCACCAAATGTCGCTATGATACCGTTCAATTCAGCCAAGTCACCCACCGGTGTCGAAGTACCGTGAGCATTGACCAAATCGATATCTTCCGGTTTCAAGCCGGCATCGTTAATAGCATCGAGCATTGCTTTGCGTGCACCGATTCCTTCCGGATGTGGTGCAGTCAAGTGGTAAGCATCGGCACTCATACCGCCACCAGCCACTTCAGCATAAATCTTGGCTCCACGAGCCTTGGCGTGCTCATACTCCTCAAGCATCAGCGCACCTGCACCCTCACCGATCACAAAACCGTCACGATCTACATCGAACGGACGAGAAGCATGCTGATAATCATCGTTGCGGGTCGAAAGGGCCTGCATCGAGTTAAATCCGCCTACTCCGGGAGGGTTAATGGCAGCTTCAGAACCGCCGGTAAGAATCATATCGGCACGACCCAAACGAATATAGGTCAATGCATCAATAATCGCATGATTGGACGATGCACATGCCGATACAGTACAATAGTTCGGACCACGGAAACCGTATTTCATTGAAATCTGACCGGCACCCATATCCGCAATCATCTTCGGAATGAAGAAAGGGCTATATCGAGGCACGAAACCGCCCTCGACATAGCTCTTTACCTCTTGGTAGAATGTCTCCAATCCACCTATACCCGAAGCCCAGATAACTCCGATCATATCCTTATTGACCTGCTCAAGATCGAGTCCTGAGTCCTTCACTGCCTGATCAGCAGCAATAAGGGCATACTGCGTGTAGAGGTCGTATTTGCGGACCTCCTTACGATCAAAAAAGTTACTGGGATCATAGCCTTTGAGTTCGCAGGCAAATTTTGTCTTGAAGTTAGAAGCATCGAAATGTGTGATGGGGCCCGCTCCGCTAACACCGTTGGCAAGATTGGTGAAATACTCCTCGATGTTGTTTCCCAGTGGGTTCAGGGTACCTATTCCGGTTACTACTACTCTCCGTTGTTTCATAAATGAAATCTCGTTTGTTAAACAAAAATTCGCCCGACTCTGTCAAGGCCTTTTATTAGTTCTTCTTTGCAGAAATGTGAGTGATAGCGTCACCCACAGTGGTAATCTTCTCTGCGTCTTCGTCAGGAATTGAAATCTCAAATTCTTTCTCGAATTCCATGATCAACTCTACAGTGTCCAGTGAATCTGCACCCAGATCGTTGGTGAAGCTTGCGGTAGGAACAACCTCAGCTGCGTCAACACCCAGCTTATCCACGATAATGTCCACTACTTTTGAAGAAATGTCTGACATGATACTAATGATTTAGGTTTAACATTATTCCAAAATAACTTCGTAACTCAAAGCCAATTTTTTGCAAAAGTAACACTTTTTCCCTTACATTTGATACCCGAAACGATTTTTTTACTATCACTCGGCCTTACTCAAAACGCAACAATCTAATTATGAAGAATATAGCTGTTTTTGCTTCTGGATCGGGAACAAACGCCGAAAACCTAATTCATTACTTCTCAAACAATTCGAACGGCACCGTTAAACTCATTTTGTCAAACCGCATCGGTGCCGGCGTATTGGATCGTGCCGACCGACTCGGAGTCAAAAGCGTTGTTTTTGACCGCGATACCTTCCTTAACTCCGAAAAGATCCTATACCTGCTCCAAGCCGAAAAGATCGACTATATTGTGCTGGCAGGATTCCTGATGCTTGTCCCGGATTATCTGATCCAAGCATACCCCGGACGAATCATCAATATTCACCCGTCGCTGCTGCCCAAATATGGTGGCAAAGGCATGTATGGCAACCGTGTACATGAAGCTGTAGTGGCTGCTGGTGATTGCGAATCGGGTATCACCATCCACCACCTCAACGGACAGTACGACAGTGGAGATATTATTGCACAATATAAAGTTCCCGTGCTGCCAACTGATACTGCAGAGGATGTCGCAGCCAAAGTGCACGCACTCGAATACGAATACTACCCGAAAGTGATCGAAACTGAATTGACCAAATTTTAATGGACCACTTTCCTCAATGCGATTCCCTGCCTTCGCTTGTGTGACACCCTGTATATAAGGTCCGATCAAATACTGTAATTGTTGGTAGTTAATAAAAATCCTTAAATGCGCCTGAGGTAAGACGCCAAACCAACAAAAGGCAAAAAAACAAAACGGTGACGAAAACAACACAAAAACACAACTCACAAATTTGTTTTTTATTAAGCTGTTTCGGATGCCATTACCCTTATGTAAAAATAATGTAGGAGCCCTCAATAACTCATAGATACTTTCATTTATCAATACCTTCAGACAATGAAACTCCTGTTGATCAGCAATTCGACCAATGCCGGTGAGGCATATCTGGAATATCCCAAAGCTCAACTGGGTGACTTCTTTCGTGGAATCGATGAAGTGGTATTCGTTCCCTACGCGGCTGTAACCTTCTCGTTCGATGCCTATGAAAAAAAAGTGCAGGCACGTTTTGCAGAATTGGGTATTCGCGTACGTTCGGTGCACCGCGAAAAAGATCCTGTAGCCGCAATTCGTTCTGCTCAGGGTATCGTCGTAGGCGGTGGCAACACCTTCCGACTGGCACAGATGATGCAACAACAGGGACTCATTGAGGCAATCCGCCAACGGGTCATCGAGGATCATATCCCGTACGCAGGTTGGAGTGCTGGCAGCAACATGGCCTGCCCCACCATCGGTACCACCAACGACATGCCGATTATTCAGCCTGAATCATTCCGGGCCATCGGACTAATCCCCTTCCAGATCAACCCACACTATCTGGATGCCCACCCCGAAGGACATGCCGGAGAGACACGCGAGCAACGTATTGCCGAATATATCGTTCTCAATCCCAATGTATATGTGGCTGGCCTGCGCGAAGGGTGTATTCTCCGATACGAGGCAGGCAAACTTTCGCTGATCGGTCCACGCCCCATGCGCATATTCCACTACGGCGAAGAGGCACGTGAGGTTACCGCTGGTGATGATTTGCAATTCCTATTGACCAAGCCACAGTCAAAATAATCGTCATGAGGGCTCGCGGAAAAGAGGAGCGGCTCGAGGCTTTAAACCTCGGAGCCAAAGGCGAGCGATTGGCTGCCAACTACTTGCTAGATGCTGGTTTCGACCTGTTGCACCGCAATTGGCGCAGCAACCATCACGAACTCGACCTGGTTGCCCGCAAAGCGGGCATCCTGCACTTTGTCGAGGTCAAAAGTCGCTCTGCCGGAGGACTGACCACTCCCGAAGAGGCGTTGACTCCAGCCAAATTCCGTTCACTTTGTGCTGCTGCTCGTGCTTATATTGCCGTATTCCGGCTCGACATGGAGGTACAGTTCGACCTGATCACCGTCGAATTCAATCCGGATGGGACCCATACGCTACATTATCTGCCCGACGCAATCGCCCCACGTTGGTAGGTCTCACAACGTGCGATTGACGACCTCTTTATTGATTACTGACTTTTTATCGGCCCTGACAACCTTGGATGGCCAATGTATTTGTTCGTACCAGCCAGATCAGCAACAGCGAAACGGGCAACAACATCTACTAACAGATCTCTGCCTCGAATCAACGATTACACTATCTACTGGTATTATATAAGTACGGTTGCGCGGCTCAATTGATCGTTACGTATAAAAGAGGAGCTTGCTCAAAAGCATCGAGCGACACATATACATAACACATCAATCAAACGAACAAATCGAATAAATACAGGCTCAGAGCCACCAATCAACAGCCACAACTCCGCAGAAACTTACTATTCAAAGACTCTTTTAATATTGAAATCGGCCTCTGGAAAACAGATTCTCCAAGATTACCCTGCAATATTCCACAATTTCAATTCATCTCATACACCATTACATCTCTATATGTCAACCACTTATCTCAATCAATAAAAATATTGTTAATAAATTCACAACATTTTCTTGATTGCAGGTGAACAACATTGTCCCAAAACCATATTTTTGCGGTGAATGAAGAACATACTTAAAACGAGCGAACTATGACACAACCAACCGGAAAGGCCCCCGAATTGGACCTTGAATTGGATAGTGAAATTGCTGACGGCATCTACTCAAACTTGGCCATCATTTCGCATTCCACTTCCGAATTTATTGTGGATTTCGCCACCATACTGCCCGGACTCGCCAAACCCAAAATTCGCAGCCGAATCATTCTGACTCCCGAGCACGCCAAACGATTACTGCTTTCTTTGCAGGACAATATCGCCAAATACGAATCAACCAACGGATTGATCGCCCTCAAACCTACGGCAGCTGAAGAAAACGCCATGCCAATGGGTTTTTGCAACAAAGGTGAAGCATAATACGCCGCTGCTATTCTGATCCGCAACACCAATTCATTGCCACTACAAACAGGTAGTATCGGCAATGGTTTTTGTGTTCCATACATCGGTTATGTGAATATGCCATAGGCCAAACAGTATCATACATACGGCCTATTCACACAGCTGTCGTAATCCAAATAAACGCCGACATTTTGTCGGCGTTTATTCTTTTGTAAACAGGCTGATTCTCTTGCATCTGTAACAAAATTTCTCTATCTTGTTTTACTAGAATATACATTCAACACAATTGCACGGGAACTAGCATGATAGATATTGTAGCAGAAAGATAGACTCATCTCCAGTTCGCCAACTTCGAGACATAATGAAACAAACCTCTTTCTCTGAGCACAACCCATCATCATGCAACATAAGGGACTCTATACAACCGTCAACACCAACAAAGACCGGGATCGATTAGATGCCTATGATAAATTAGGCAAAACCGAACAAACCTTGGCCAACAAAACCGTTAGCCAAACCAACAGAGGCAAGCCAAAGCGACAAACACACTCTGCGCCGCAGAGCAAACCCTCACTCCAATAATAACTGCCGGTCAGTTCTGAGGCATGCAGAGTCAAAGTAAAACACTCAATCCCAACGTGCCATTCCAGTACTCACCTGGTGACACGCTAACAATTGATCAATACTCACCCTACCATAACGCCTCTACATTATGAAACGGTTTGTCTTATTGGTCATCGCCACATCGTTTGCCCTCTCCGCATTCGGACAACAAGAGGGGCAACGCATTTTTATTGAGGAGCTCTCTAAACCTACCCAGACACTGTCCACACAAACGCCTCGCCAAATTTACGAGGAGATGATCCTCGACCATCTGCATCTTTCCCGCTCCGACATCGAAAAACAGGGCGACACGAGCGACCTCGGTATCGTAGCCATGGGAGATGCACCCAAACAGCTGGTCAATTTCGGGCCCCACTCTTTTCTGCAAGGCATGTATCGGGCCTATGCCGAACATCGCCCCTTTGTCCTTTCGCCTGACATGATCTGGCTGCTGATCTCACAGGGATTTGCCACCCATGTCGATATCCATGCCGAAGAACTCCGATCACAAATCGTAGATCACAGCGAAAAAATCTCCTTAATCATTATGGACAACCGCATCAGAATCGATGATCCCAACGCTCCATGGGAAGAGCTATTCCCGCAATTTGCCGATTCGATGCGCGCATATACAAAAAACGGAATTATCGATCTGCTTACGGCCGATTTCTCCACCACTACTCCTACCAGCCGCATTGCCTCCCAAATCACGGTCATGAAGGCAATGGAAAATTATTTTGAGTATATATACATATATGCCATATGCGGCATTCCAGAAGTTACCCTGCTCGGCACTCCCGAAGACTGGCAAAAGATACTCGACAAAACCCGACAACTGGCTCGCTACAATCTTAGCTGGTGGGTCGATGAGATGGTACCTGTACTGGAAAAGATAGTCGAAACATCCAAGGGCAAGATAGACCGCGACTTTTGGAGGTCAATGTTCAAAATTCACGACACCGGTCCAATAGGATGCAGTCCAAGTTCAGCGAACGGCAAACGCTATTTCGACGGCTGGATTGTCAAATTCTTCCCTTACGACAATGAAGGCAACCGGAACGACCTGCACCAAATAGAAGACCATATCGAATTACCTGACGAAATAGTAAAGACAGACTTGAAATATCAGATCATACTACCCAACGGAGCGATCCTGACTATTCCTTTGGAACTGTGGGCAGGTTTTATCGGCTTGGAACAGGACCCCGCAACCTTTGCGCTAACCCCTACGATCGGTTGGATGATCCGCAAAAAAGAGCAGGATCAAAAAATGGTTCAGCAAATGCTCAGTGATCCAAATCAGGGCGAGATCTCGATTCGAGTCAAGCATTTCCCCAACGAATTATTGTCCGTACCGGCTATCTCGTCTCTATCCCTTACCTTTATCGATAAAATCGAGATTCCCGACGAACTGGCTCAAATCAAGATTAGCGACCTGTCGCTCTATGGCCAAATATCCAGCCAAGAAAAAAAACGGCTGATTCAACTATTTGCCAACACCAATACACGTCTGCAAATCAACCAAGATAAAGACTTTTATTACAAAGGCCAACACATCACTAAGATCGGAGAGTTGCTCCCATCGAACAATCCAAAATTCCGTCATTTGGCAGACAGTCTGCTAAGTGTCCATATCGGCCCAGATTTCCACCAAGTGTTCCAATATCAAGGCGCGCTTTCCAGAATCGTCTCCTATTATGATTTTAATACATTGCTCGGCGAAACTTTTAGTGATTCAACTAATATCTTGAATAAAGAACACATTTTCGTCCAATACCGCCTTAAGCGCGCTGACGGAAAACCCATCAAAATGTACACCCTAACAATGAGCTTCGACTCAACCGAGCACGAAAACATCTCACCGATCTTGTACGATTCGCTCGATTTTACCCAACTGCGCTACATGTACAACGTACTTTCACAAGACTCACTGCTCTCTAAAAAAGAGGCTATCGCCAAACTACACGAACAACTGCCAAACGCAAAATACACTGTCTTGCGAAAACAATGTATCTACAACTCATTGACCCATAGATTCGAATGGATACTTGACGGAGATATCGTAATCAAACAAAATACAGCTTCTAAAACGTCAAAAGTCACCTATTCCCTTATCCGACTCGATGCCATTACCGGAGAGATTCTTTATACAGGCGATCGATCCTATTTGTATAAACTATATTTGCTTCCCTCTTACTTCCTCAGCGAATACACAATCCCTACCTTTATAGATCAAAACTGAAAAATCCATGCAAGAGCGTCTGATCGAAATAGCACAAATCAACCAGCAACGTGCTCACGAAATCATCCAGGAACTCAATCTCATTCCACTATGGGCCTCCATCAATGTGGAGGCCCATCTGGTCGGATCACTCCGCATGGGGCTATTGATGAAACATTTGGATATCGATCTGCACCTCTACTCCGATCCAGTCAGCCTCGCCGACGATTTTCGGATCATTACCCGCCTGGCCCAAAACCCACGCGTCAAGCGGATCGAATATGCCAACCTGCTCGACACCGAAGAGGCCTGCCTCGAATGGCACCTCCATTATGAAGACCCATTAAACCAAATGTGGCAGATCGATATGATCCACATTTTGAAGGGATCCCGATACGACAGCTATTTTGAACAGATGGCTGATCGTATTGTTGCGGCCCTCACCGATGAAACACGACATACGATCCTGCAGCTGAAATATGAAACACCCGAATCGGAAAAAATCATGGGTATCGAATATTATCAGGCCGTTCTCCGCGATGGTGTGAAAAATTATGTCGAATTCGAGACCTGGAGGAGGCAGCATCCCATCACCGGTATTATCACCTGGATGCCCTGACTAAACGACATACACGCCCTCTAAAAAAACAAATACCTGTTTCAGACCTTTCTACTACATTTCATACAGCAAAACAAGTATACACTAACCTAAAATCAACACTATAAAACCTACTGCTTTACTCCATGAAAGAGTATCCTAAAATTTCACGCCGCGCTTTTATCGGCCGCTCCCTGACCGGCTTGGCAGCTTTGAGCCTGGTCCCCTATATCGATCTGTGGGCTCAACAGCGCAACACCGTCCAAGAATGGGCTCCCGAAGCATCTCTGTACCGATTCCACCTGATCGGTCACGGACATATCGACCCGGTATGGTTATGGAACTGGAGAGAGGGACTCTCCGTTGTCATGAGTACCTTCCAAGCCGCACTGGACCGAATGGAGGAGAACCCTGAATTCAAATTTACCTCCAGTTCTGTCCTCTTCTACCGTTGGGTCGCCGAAAACGATCCCGAAATGTTTCGTAAAATCCGTAAACGTATTGCTGAAGGGCGTTGGGATGTCGTAGGAGGCTGGTGGATCGAACCCGATGCCAACCTTCCAGGAGCGGAAGCCTTCATCCGTCAAGGTCTGTACGGACAACGCGAACTGGAAAAACTGATCGGCCATCGAGCCAAAACCGCATTTATACCCGACTCGTTCGGACACAGCAATTGCCTGCCCCAAATCTTACGCCAACAGGGGATGACCCGCTATGTATTCATGCGCCCGATGGAACACGAACGGCACATACCATCTGATCTGTTCCTGTGGGAAAGCCCCGATGGCAGCCGCCTGCTGACCTACCGAATCCAGGTCGCATACGGCAACTCCCGTGATATTCGTGAACGGCTCGAACGCATTATCCGAGAGTTCAAGGCCATGCCCACAAAAAATTATATGGCCTTTTACGGCGCTGGAGATCATGGAGGAGGCCCAACCAAAAAGAACTTTCAACAAATTGCCGAAATCCGCAAACAAACCGGAGCTCCAACACTGATTTACAGCACTCCGGACAACTATTTCGACGAAATCGAAAAAGATCACACTCTGGATCTTCCGATTGTGAAAGACAATCTTCGCTACCATGCCGTCGGTTGTTACAGTGCGGATAGCGCAATCAAAAAAGGCAATCGAAAGGCTGAAGGAGCCTTGACCACAGCCGAAACCATCTCCGCCATCGGCAGTATGGCTTGGCAGGCCAATTACCCCAAAAAGAACTTTACAGAGGCTTGGCAAAAGGTGCTCTTTCTCCAATTTCATGACAGCTTGGCCGGCTCCTCGCTGAAAGAACATACTGAAATTGCGCTAAACGGTTATGGCTATGCACTCGAAACTGCCGATCAGGGCTCAACATTTGCCTTGCAAAAGTTGGAGTGGCAGATCGCATCGGAAGATCCTGAATCGGAATATCTGGTCGTTTTCAACCCGCATGCCTGGGAGGCCGATTGTTGTTTGGAATATGACCTGAATATCAAGGAGCAAGCTCTCCCCCTGGACGATCAGGGAAATCCTCTTCTCTATCAATGGAGTATCGGCTCAAGCCAATCCGAATCGGTGAAGAAACTCATTTTCAAAACCACACTTCCTCCAATGGGATACCGGCAAATCCGTGTGATCCGGGATGAACATCCGGAAACTCCCACATCCGAAATCGAGGCGTCAGAACGGCTCCTGGCCAACAATTATCTGCGTGTCACCTTTACCGACAACGGCGAAATAGAGGTGCTGGACAAAGAGACCGGACAACAACTGTTTTCCAAAGATCAAGCGGGCTGTCGGGCAATGGTTATCAACGACCTGAGTGATACCTGGGGACACGGCATGCAATCCTATGACGAACAGATCGGCAGCTTTGGTAATGCACAATTCAAAGTACTGGAGAACGGCCCCCTGCGCGGCATGGTACGTACAACCACCTTTTACGGTGATTCAACCTTAACCATAGACTGGATCCTGTACGCACAAGCTAAATCCATCGAGGCCCGCGTACAATTGGATTGGCACGAAAAACAGAAAATGCTGAAATTCTCATTCCCGGTCAATCTGGAAAATCCGGTCGCCACCGTAGAGGCCCCATACGCTTACTCCTCCATCCGACAAGATGGAACCGAAGAACCCGGCCATCGCTGGATCGACCTCAGCGGAACATGCAACGGAGAATCGTATGGACTGTCAATCATTAACGACGCCAAATATGCATACAGCGTTCACGGTCACGATATGCGAATCACCATCGTACGGAGTCCGATCTATGCCATCAATGCACCCAGGAAACCCGACCCATCTAAAGAATACCCTTGGATGGACCAAGGCATACAAACTTTCAACATGAAGATTGTCCCTCATCGTGGAGATTGGCGGCAGGTGAACATACCTCGTCAAGCCGACCTATTCTGTCAACCTCCGATTACCACCTATCAGGGCATCCATAACGGTCATCTGCCCAAAACCGATTCATTCCTCAAGATAGATGCGCCCGGGATCCGCATTACTGCCATCAAACAGGCCGAATCCAATAACGATCTGATCATCCGATGCATTGAAAGTTTCGGCAAAAGGTGTGTGGCAAACATAGATTTTCCATCTGTACCGACCAGCTGGCGAGGAGAATTCACCCCATTTGAAATCAAATCGTTACGCATTAATCCCCGAAATGGACAGATCAGTATAGTCAACCTGCTTGAAGAGTAACATTGTTTGAGGCTCTGATTTTGAAATCAGAGCCTCAACTACTCCTCAACAGCTAATTTGAAACGATATGGTTGAGTATAAAGCTTGCAACTGTGAGCCTGGATTTGATCCAGCAGCAAAGCATTCATTGGCAGGTAACATTTCTGAGCAATTTTCTGGAGAATGGTCCTATTAGTCAGATCGTCCAAATAGTTGTGATCCTTGCTCATATTAAAGAAACGGTACCGTCCTTTCCCAACATCACTTCGAACAAACAAATCTCCACCTGATTCCACTCCATTTTGCATTCCGAAATCCAAGTTGTAGTTTGAAAATTCTTTTTGGACACGCACAACGGTTCACCCTCTCCTAATTTCAGGTCACATTCTGAACCAATTCCCTCTGACCTCACAACTCAGCCTCTACAGGCTCTCTTTTGATAACTTCACCAAACACCGAATCTCAATCAAAATTTTCTAAAATTCTTTTGTAAACCTGCGCATAAAATTTATTTTTGTCCCGTTTTCAACTAACCTAAATCGTTTATTCACAAACTGATAATTTCATCTGCACCATGAAGCTGCGACACCTGAATCTACACCTCTGCGGATTGGGACTATTATTTACCCTGACCACCCAGGCCGCAACCCCATCGCCTGAAAACTTCAAAAATCCTCCGGCAACGTATCGACCCCATACCCTTTGGTTCTGGAATAACACCCCCGTCACCCGTGAAGGTATCGATGAGCAAATCATCGGTCTGCACGACAATAGCGGATACGGCGGTATCGGAATCCTCCCCTTCGGAACCGAATTCACTCCAAAATACCTCTCGGATGAATATTTTGACCTCTACGTGTATGCCGTACGCAAAGCAGCGGAACAAGGACTGAAGGTAACGCTTTACGACGAATACGGCTTCCCCAGCGGCAGTGCAGGCGCCATCAACGGCGACAACACACCCCGCTTCATGGAGCGCTATCCTGACCTAACCATTAAACGACTGGACAAGATCGAACGAGAGGTATCCAATGGCGAAACATACTGCGAATCTCTCCCCCAAGAGGGAAAATTGATGGGTGTCGTCGCTATGAATATCGACACCAAAGAACGAATCGATCTAAGCGAAAAAATTGCTGGAGATACCCTTCGCTGGACCGCACCCCAAGGCACCTGGAAAGTGATGCAGTTCGTCTGCGTGACCGATGGTGATCCCAATATGGACTATCTCGATCCGGCTGCAGCTCAGGCTTTCATTGATATGATCCATGAAGCCTACTACAAACGGATGCCCGATGCTTTCGGCCCCGTCATCACCCACACCTTTTACGACGAGGTAACCATCTACCGGGCGCAGGGACGTGTCTGGACACCTCGTTTCAATGAGATATATGAAGAGAGATATGGGAGCAACCCCATTTTGTTCTATCCGGCTCTCTGGTACGACATCGGTCCCGAAACCCAGGCTGCCCGAAACGCACTCTTTACCCTGCGCAGCGATCTCTACGCTGAGGCCTACCCTCAGGCCATCACCCGTTGGAGCCGGGAGCACAAGACCATTGCCACCGGCCACCAGGATAACGAGGAGATCGTCAATCCGGTCGGAACGTCGGGCGATTTGATGAAATGTTTCCGCTATCTGGAGATGCCCGGAATCGACAAAATCGGAACCACCCGCCCAACAATCACCCGCCCGGCAGAAAAGTTCTACAAAATCGTCGCCTCTGCCGCATACAACTGGGATCACTCGTTGGTCATGGCCGAAACTTACGGTCTGATGGGAGACCTCTCGATGGACAGCCTGCGCAGTGTCGCCATCGATCAGTTTATCAAAGGGGTTAACTGGTTCATTCCCCATGCCGCCTGGTATAACGACAAAAAGGTCACCTTTAAACCTGAATTGTCGGCTCGAAATCCCCATTATGCAGACAGCCTGTACGATTTCACCACCTTCCTGGCTCGATTGCAATACATGTTGCAGAACAATGCTCGTTTTGTAACCGACGTAGCCGTTCTCTACCCCATTCATACCATGCAGGGGGATCACTACTTCGACGGACCGATCCGCCCCTACGAAGGTGGAGTGAAAATCCCCTATCTGGATTACGTCCAAGTGGGAGAAATACTCTCCAACGAAATCTGTCGGGATTACCAATGGCTGCACCCCGAAGTATTGGCTGCGAATTGTACGGTTGACAAAACCGGCCTGAAACTCAACAATAAAGTCCAGTATAACACCTTCCGGACACTTATTATTCCCGCTTCGAAGACCATCAGTACCAAAACCTTGGAACAGGCTTTAGCTCTATTTCAAAATGGCGGCAAAGTGATTTTTACCTCTTTACTGCCGACCCAATCAACCGAAATCGGACAAGACGCCCGTATTGCAGAATTGATGGCAGCTCTATTGCCGCAAGGAACCAATCGCAATACCAACAATGCAGGAGGCGAAGTGCTCTTTGTGAGCCATCCCGATGCCGCATCACTCACCGAAGCTTTGCAATCCGAGACTCCAACGGACATCACTTTCGAACCGGGAAAACCATTGCGTTACATTCACAAAGAGCGTGACGGAAAAGCGCTCTACTATCTGGCCAATTTCAGCCCCGCACCTTACAATGCTCTAATTGCTTTGCGCGGCAAATTGCGTCTCGAAGCCTGGAATCCTCACACTGGAGAACGTACTCCAATCAAAACCACTTACCAGCGCCAAGGGAACATGACAACTACACATTTTGATCTTGCGTTGCAGGGACGGGAATCAATCTTTATCGTAGAACAATAAATAAACTCCCGTTATACATAAAATCACAGCAGGCCGGACATTTTGTCCGGCCTGCTGGCGTATAAACGATATATCAAACTTTGATTGTCAAAATAAGCAACTTCTATTTGATCCATAACCAAAATTGATAATCCTAATAGCTGTTCCCATATCTCTTCTTGCTCCAACAAGATTGGCTGACTATACCGGAAAACAATTTGAGAGAAAGAATATCGATGAATTAGATACCCTTCCAGATATCGTATCTCAACTGCTAAACCGCAATAATTTAGCAAAGACAAATAGACATATAACCCAAAAACAAAAAAGAGCTATGGATGATCTCCATAGCTCTTATAAATTTATCGGACATTGTCCGCTCTCCTGGCGGAGAGATAGGGATTCGAACCCCAGGAACCTCTCGGTTCAACGGTTTTCAAGACCGCCGCAATCGACCACTCTGCCATCTCTCCGGGCGCAAAGATAATACGGAATTTCTTTTTACCAAAATTTAATACACATTTATCGCCACATTTTACCCTAACTACCACCTAACACATTCACCATCAAGCCTAATTTTTTTTTTGATTTTTACCCCCATTTTTTTGCTTTTTTTTAAAATTAATAAATATATTTGCGAAGGAACGAATTGTATCCTAACTAAATAACTTAAATTTCACCAATATGAACAAATCTCAACTCGTTGATGCCATCGCAAAAGAGGCAGCAATTACCAAAGTGGACGCTAAGAAAGCTCTGGATGCGTTCATCGCCGTTACCGGCAACACCCTCAAAGCAGGTGATAAAATCGCGCTGGTAGGCTTCGGGTCTTTCTCGGTCGCTAAAAAACCTGGTCGTACCGGACGTAACCCTCGTACCGGTGCTGCTATCAAAATCGCTCCGAAGAAGGTCGTTAAATTTAAAGCTGGTGCAGAATTGAGCGCCTTGGTAAAATAATTTACCCGCACAAACATAAAAAGAGGCCGCTTGCGTAAGCGAGCCTCTTTTTATTTGTCTTTATTTGCCGTTTCCGAAAATTGGGGCAATCTTTGTATGTCGAAAAACGGAAATATTATCTATGTCCAAAAAGAAACTAGTCCTGTTGCTGATCGTCCTGCTCCTCATCATCGATCAAGCTGTTAAAATATGGGTCAAAACCCACATGACACTCGACCAGAGTTTTACCGTATTTCCAAACTGGTTTTTTATCCGCTTCATCGAAAACCCCGGCGCTGCATTCGGTTTCCAACTCGGCGGAGATTACGGCAAATTGATCCTGAGCATCTTCCGAATCTGCGCTATCGGTGCACTGGGCTATTACCTACACGTTCTGTTGCGTAAAAAGGCCCCTACAGGAGTGTTGGTCGGATTTACACTGATTCTGGTGGGTGCAGCCGGTAATGTCTTCGACAGTGCATTCTATGGACTGATTTTCTCAGAATCGACATTTTACAATGTGGCTACTTTTCTACCCGAGGGAGGCGGATATGCAGGTTTCCTGCACGGTAAAGTAGTCGATATGCTCTATTTCCCACTTTTCAGCGGCGTCTATCCCGACTGGCTGCCCGGGATCGGAGGGCGTCCATTCACCTTCTTCAGCCCAATCTTCAACCTGGCCGACAGCTATATCTCGGTAGGTATCATCTATATGCTGATCTTCCAACGCAAATTTTTTAAATAATTTCCGACCTCGGTAACAAATAAAACCTTTTCTTTAAGGGTAAGATAACAACAAAGCACCGCGATCCAATATTTGGACGCGGTGCTTTATTATTTTGCTTCTTATCGCTTGAATTACTCTAAAACAGTGTCTCCTGACGCTCCGGCAATAAAACGCCCAAATGCGAATAGGCCAATGCTGTAGCCTCACGTCCGCGTGGCGTGCGTTTCAGGAAACCCTCCTTGATCAGGAACGGCTCGTAAACCTCCTCAATCGTACCGGCATCCTCTCCCACCGCCGTTGCAATGGTGCCCAATCCGACCGGGCCTCCATTGAACTTATGGATAATCGTACCAAGAATCTTATTGTCCATCTGATCGAGCCCGCGGGAGTCGATATTCAACGCCTCAAGCGCAAAACGGGTAATATCGAGCGTAATGCGTCCCTTCCCCTTAACCATCGCAAAATCACGTACACGACGTAACAGTGCGTTGGCAATACGTGGTGTTCCACGGCTTCGAAGTGCAATCTCCTGGGCCGCCTGATCATCAATCGGCACATCGAGAATCGAGGCCGAACGGCGAATAATGCCCGCCAATACATGGCTATCGTAGTACTCCAAATGGCACTGGATTCCGAAACGTGCACGCAAAGGGCTAGTCAATAAACCGCTGCGGGTCGTTGCACCCACCAATGTAAAGGGGTTCAGTTCAATCTGGATCGATCGTGCACTGGGTCCCTTGTCGAGCATAATGTCGATCTTGTAATCCTCCATTGCCGAGTAGAGATACTCTTCGACAATCGGACTGAGCCGATGGATCTCATCGATAAAGAGAATATCCCCCTCTTCGAGATTGGTCAGCAACCCGGCCAAATCGCCCGGCTTGTCAAGGACCGGCCCGGAGGTCATCTTCAGCGAAGCCCCCATCTCGTGGCTGATAATATTGGCCAACGTCGTCTTACCCAGACCCGGAGGCCCATGCAGCAAAACATGATCGAGAGCCTCATCTCGCATCTTGGCCGCCTGAATAAAGACCTTCAGGTTATCGACAATCTTATCCTGCCCGCTGAACGAGGAGAGCTCCTGCGGACGGATCTTATTCTCAAATTCGAGATCGGTCTCTATGTTACGAATATTGGCCATACCTGACAAAGGTACTAAGATTTTTCAAAGATTAAAGATTGACAATCCGAAGCTCTTTCGGATACATATTGTTGCAACGGTTGCCGATCCGTTTGATCCAGCCTAAGGCCAATCCATGATAAGTGACCAAATTGATTCCCTCCTGGAATCGATCGGCTGGCAGGTCGGTTTTACGCAGATAATTCACAGCCTCTTCCGTCTCAAGCTCTGTGACAGCCAATTGCTCCCTCGATAACCCATAAAACAGGGCCAACGGATGTTCCGGGCGTAACTTTTCTCCAAACAGTTGCCTGCACAACACCCCGGAATAGAGTACCGAAAGGCTCTCCGAAAGCTCCTTGATCGCAGACCATTGTTCAGCAAAATAGGCATGAATATTATCACCGACCTTTTGATAAGTCATCCGTTCGGGATGGGCAAACCAAGACGATACCGCTACTACCTCCCGGCGAGACAAGGCATTAAAAATCGCTTTCCGAGCTTTGGGGGCCTGACTTTTCGACCGTTCATCCGGTTTACGCAAGACCGCCGCAAAAAAGCCCTCAGCCTGCACCCGATGAGGGAAAAATCGAAATGTAGGACAACCTGCGACCTCTCCCTGTACAATACCCCACGCCGGATCAGCTGCTACGGAGACCGATTCACAACCATACTCCTCAACCAACCATTTTACCGTCTCTTCGTCCTCTTGTTGATTGAAAGTACAGGTACTATATATTAAAATGCCTCCAGGTTTAAGTGCATCCCAAACATTGCTGAGAATACGTCTGCTGCGGGCTGCACACAGGCTTACATTCGCTGCACTCCATTCGTTCCGGGCTTCAGGCGTTTTGCGGAACATCCCTTCACCCGAGCAGGGTGCATCGACTAACACCAGATCAAAATAGTGTCGAAAAGCGGCAAAATGCGAGGGATCGTTATTGGTCACCACCGTATTACCCAATCCCCATTTCCGAACATTATCGACCAATGTAGCCGCTCGTTGACGAATCACCTCATTGGCAACTACCAAACCCGATTCACCCACCAACGTCGAAAGCAGCGTCGTCTTGCCTCCTGGAGCAGCACAAAGATCGAGCACGCGTAATGAATGCTCCGGATTAGCGCCATACAATTGTCGAAAAATCTGTCCGATAAACATTGAACCTGCCTCCTGGACATAGTATCCTCCGGCATGAAACATCGGATCCAACGTAAACGAAGGTCGTTCCGGCAAATAGTAGCCATCGGGGCACCACGGCACCTCATTCCCCTGCAATAGATTGGGCCAAATGCCATTCACAAAAGAGTTCCCCTGCACAATATCATTTGAGAATTCATTCTCCTTCGAAACAGCATCAAAAAAAGATTGTCCATTATCGGCAATAGCCGTTCCAACAGATGGACGATCACTTTCTCCGTCTGCATCAGAAGCTGACTCAAACTGTTGTATTTTATAGGGATTAAATCGTACCGAAACAGGAGAAACACCATCCAAAGCCCCACAAAGCGCTGTCGCTTCAGACACTCCTAATTGCGTCTCAAGGGCACGACAAAAATCGCCCGGCAAATCCGGACGCAGATTATTTTCAGCTTGAATAGAGCCGGATTGGGAAGCTGAGGATTGAACCTTACCGGCAGTAAATGCACTCTTTGAAAAAGCCGTTCGTGAACGGCGCGAAGACGATCGTTTGGCCATCAACGTCCCTGCGCTTTAAATTCCGCAATACGATCCATCAGACCATTTAAAACCGAAGGATCCTCGATGAAATTGCAGGTATCCACATCAATGGTAAACACCTCTCCCTCGTATATACTGCTGATCCACTCCTCATACTTGCGATTGAGCTGTTCGAGATACTCCTCCTGGATACTCGCCTCATAGACACGCCCACGTTTTTTGATCTGGCGAATCAAGGTCGGCACACTCGCTTTGAGATAGACCAACAGATCGGGCGTACGGATCAATCCGGTTGAAAGATCAAAGATCTTCATGTAGGTATCGAAATCCCGCGAAGACATTAGCCCCAACTCATGCAAATTCGTGGCAAAGATGTAAGCATCCTCGTAAATCGTACGGTCCTGCACCAAATCGGTCCCTTCAGATAAAATCGACTTCGCTTCACGGATACGCTGGCCCAAAAAATAGATCTGTAAATTGAACGACCAACGGTTCATATCATCATAAAAATCCCCGATATAGGGATTATCGCTATCCTCATAATAGGCCCTCGCACCGGTGCGGTTGGCAAGGATTTCAGTCAGAGAGGTCTTCCCCGAACCGATATTTCCGGCAATGGCAATATACATGATCTACAATTTAGAGGGTTTCAAATCTATGCTTATACCCCAATCGATCCGAATGGAGGATTTGATAATCACAAAAATAACATTTTTTCACGAATCTCCATGCCCCTTCCAACGCATCTCAAAAGATCAAAAAGCAATGCAATCTGCCCTAATGTTAGCACTTGCAACAATTGCATCTGAATGCATGTATGTTTCAGCGATTGTATATCAAACGTACCTAACAAGGCACAAATTATGAATTAGGCAGATCGTCCAAAATTAAAACACAATCAATAGTCCAGATCCACATACGACAAGCCGCCCAATCCAACCGGGAGAAAAAACCGTTACTGCCTTTGCTTCTCCATCCAATAGAACCGTGCAAACCAATAAGACCGTTCAATGCACCATGGCATCCTATAAGACATGGTGATTCGGGCTACCGTTCATTGAGCGTAGCCTGTCTGAATGCCAGCGGCGTCATACCTGCATTCTTTTTAAAATAACGCCCGAAGAATGAGGAATTGGAAAAGCCTAACCGATCGGCAATCTCACTTACATTCAAATCGGTAGCCTGCAACAACCGTTTGGCGTCTTTCATAACAAAAAAGGTAATCCAATCATATAAAGTTCGCCCCGTGACCTGCTTTACTACATGAGAGAGATATTTCGGAGTCAAACAGATCTTCTCCGCATAAAACGAAGCATCCTTGTGTTGGCAGTGATGCGCATGCAATAAGGAAAAGAGTTCGTTGACAATCTTTTCCTGACGACTCCGCGACGGAACAACACCCTGAAATGAATACGTATAACCCACTTCTGCGAGCAAGGAAAAAACCAACGACTGTATCACAGCTACACGTGAAGGATGCTCTCGTCGGCAGTACTGCAAATACAGCAATTCATGATATCGCGTAAAGATATCCACCTGCTGGTCAGTCAAATCCACACAAGGGGTTTCTGTCATGCGATCAGCCAAATCAGGCTTGATCGCTAAAGGGAAATCGGCCAGCAATTCAAATGTAAAAGCCACTGCTGCTACACGAAACGAGTCTGATGGATGCAATTCGGCCACATGCAACGGCATCACACAACAGAGCCGATTTTTATACAATTCATAAGTTTGCCCACTGATGCGAATGGTAGCCTCCCCATCCAAACACAACAACAAAACGATACCTTCCCATTGAAAATCGGAATCAAACGGCATCGTCCCAAAACAATAAGATCCAATCGGTAAAATACGAAAATGATTGGCGGGTAATGTATGATCTACTGCTTCTAACACCACTATTTCTTCTATTTATAAAGTCAAAAATACGATAAAAAACGACGCTTTAAAACGGAAATAAGCCGATAAGTACATGATCAAAAACGATCAGAACATCTCTCCTCGGGATTTATTTTGACCTTTGCTGTCGAAATCAATACTCAACATGAAACCCCGTAATTCGACTCTGTATCTGTATATTATACTGGGCATGCTCTCAGCATTCGGCCCTTTTGTCACCGATTTTTACCTGCCAGCCCTCCCTGAACTCAACAGCGATTTCAACACTACTCCCTCAATGGTACAATTGAGTCTTACCGTCTGCATGGTGGGACTGGCACTGGGGCAGCTTGTAGTAGGCCCCCTCAGCGACCGTTACGGTCGGAAACGTCCTCTACTCGCTTCACTGCTATTCTTTTTGATCGCTACAGCTGGTTGCATCTTCGCTCCAACGATCGGCTGGTTCATCGCTTCCCGTCTGATCCAAGGAGTAGCCGGAGCCGGTAGCCTCGTACTCTCCAAATCTATCGCAACAGATCTCTACGAAGGCGACGAATTGGCTCGCTTTTTCTCAATTCTAGTGCCGATTCAAGGAATTGCTCCCGTCGCTGCCCCGGTAGTCGGTGGCCTGATCATGAAAGTGACCGACTGGCACGGAATTTTTATTCTGCTATTCGTTTTAGGTCTGCTTCTGGTAGCCGCCGGATTCCAATTTCGCGAATCTCTACCCTCCGCTCAACGCCTAACAGGTCCTCTTCAATCCATCTTTAAATCATTCGCTCCCCTTTTCCGGAATCAGACCTTTGTTCTATATCTATTGATCCAAACCTTTGCAATGGGCGTAATGTTCTCCTACATCGCCTCATCACCCTTCATTTTCCAAAATGCCTACGGCATTAGCCCGCTGGGTTATAGCCTGATTTTCGGTCTGAACGCTATCGGAATCATGTGTGGCGGATTGTTAGCTCCGCACTGTGGACACCCCGTAGTGGCCGTAAAACGTGGTATACGGGGATTCTGCACCATGGGAATAATCCTGGCCGGCTTCCTGATTGCCGAACTGTCAATTGTATGGGTCGAAACCGCCCTGTTCCTCACTTTGGTATTAATGGGAATCATTCTGCCCACTTCGACCTCACTGGCCATGGATTGTGAACGGGAACGTGCCGGAAAAGCCTCTGCTCTGCTCGGAGCCCTGCAATTCCTACTCGGTGGCCTCCTCTCCCCTATAGCCGGTTTGGGCAATATCTTCATCCCAACCGCTCTGCTTATTCTCGGTTGCGCACTCTGCATGCTGGGATGTCTGGCTCGTCTGAACCGAACCATACCCACCACCTCCGATGCAGCGGTTCTGCACCCAAAGATGCAAGCAGAACCGAAACTAGCCGTCGTCACCAAAACTACCGATCGCCGGCAGAAACCTTACGGAAAAGCTCTATAAAGTTATCGGCCATCCGCTGCCAGGTAAAACGCTCCCGGAAACGTAAGATATTGGCGCGGAATTCCGCACTTTTTTCTTCACAATAAAAACGATCGATCGCTGTGGCAATCGCCTTCGGATCGGGTTCAGTCACATAACCCACCTCACCGTCGGAGACAATCTCTCGCAGACCTCCTACATCCGTCACCACCATCGGCACATCGAACCAATAGGCCACCTGAGTTACACCACTCTGTGTCGCATGACGATAGGGCTGCACCACCAGATCAACGGCTGAAAAAAGCTGAGCCACCTCTCGATCCGCAATATAGCGATCCATCATCACCAACTTGTCGCCAATGCCCAAACGTGCAATCTGTTCGGCATAACGCTCCTTACCGCTATAATACTCGCCTGCCACAATCAAGCGATGATTTTCAAGTTTCCCATGGTTCATCAGTTCAGCCCAAGCATCGAGCAGCAGGTCAAGCCCTTTGTAATCGCGGATATACCCAAAAAACATCGTATAGTGCAATGACGGATCCAACCCCAAAGCAGCGCACGCCTCCTCGCGTGGCATCGGATCACCGTAATTGCTCCACATCGGATGCGGAGAAAAGAGGGCCGGTTTGGTTCGGGTAAACAGACGCAGATCCTGATGCACCTGCTCCGACATATAGATAAACCCATCGATCGACGAGACGAAATAGCGGGTCAACAGCGAATCAAAAGGCCGTTTTTCATGCGGGATCACATTATCCAGCAGAGCCAAGGTACGAACCCCACCCCGCCGTGCAATCCGACACACGGTACCGAACGCCGGAGCCATCACCGGAATCCAATAACGTACGATCAACATGTCGGGACGCAGACGACGCACCTTCAAGCCGGTCCGAATCCAGGTAAACGGATTGATACTGCTCAATTCCCGGGTGATATCGAGCCCCTCGGGAGCCGGATCATCAGTATATTGGGTGGTACCCGGAAAGAGCAATGACGGATACTGCGTGGTAAACGTAAACATCCGACACGAAATCCCCATCCGTTGAAAAGTCCGGGTCAGCGTCTGGTTAAATGCAGCCAGTCCACCCCGGAACGGATGTGCCGGCCCCAACATAATCATCGATCGCAAACTTTTTTTCTCGGTCTGCTCCATAGCCATGGCAAGGGATTTATGTGGTTATTTACGTGTCACATCGTTGATCGGATGTCCGGCCAAGAAGGCCTGCACATTCTCGGTTGTAATGGCCATCAACCGCTCCCGAGCCTCTTTGGTAGCCCAGGCAATATGTGGCGTAATGTAACAGTTCTTGGCCGTTAACAACGGATTATCCGCCTTGGGCGGCTCGCTGGAGAGTACATCTACCCCCGCTGCATACAACCGTCCGGCATTCAGGGCATCGGCCAAGGCCCGCTCATCCACCACCGGACCACGACTTGTATTGATTAAAATCGCCGTGGGTTTCATTTGTGCGATACGTTCAGCATTAACCAACCCTCGTGTTTCAGAAGTCAACGGGCAGTGCAGGCTCACAATATCACTACTGTTGAACAGTTCGTCCAACGAGACGGAACGCACCCCCTCGGGCAACTTATCTTGCGATTTAGAGGTATAGGCCAACACCTTCATACCAAAACCGAGAGCAATGGCTGCCGTAGCTTGACCGGTATTTCCGAAACCAACTAAACCGATCGTTTTCCCCTCCAACTCGATCAACGTATTGTCCCAAAAGCAGAAATCTCGATTGCGCATCCAACGTCCTTTGTGGACCTCCTCAGAGTGATGCTGCACCTGCATCGTGATATTCAAAATATGTGCAAATGCCAACTGAGCCACCGAAGCCGTACTGTACGCCGGTACATTGGCTACGACAATACCCCGCTGGCGGGCCGCCTCAATATCGACATTGTTATACCCCGTTGCCAATACCCCGATATACTCCAGTTTGGGCATGGCCGCGATCATCTCAGCCGTCAAGCGCGTTTTGTTGGTCAACACCATCTCGGCATCTTGTGCCCGAGGGATCACCTCCTCGGGACGGGTAAAATCATATACCGTACAATCACCCAACGCCTCGAGACCCGCAAACGACAAATCCCCCGGATTCATCGCATAACCGTCAAGCACCACTATCTTTTTCATCCTGACTTCCTTTCTTCAATTTCACAGACAACAACAACTTACTGCTGCCCATTGTTCATTCCTCAGCCAATACCCCTAATCAGTACGGTAAATGCCTCTATAGATAAGTATGAACCTATTGAACACTTACTGATCACCGAGACTGTGCCAAAAGTTGATCAATATAAGTACGATCGTTATAAAGGCGAGGAACCTTGTTTTGGCCACCCACTTTACCCCGGCTCTCCATCCAACGATAGAAGCTTCCTTCAGGCAATACCGTCACTGTCGGACGCAACAATGTCGTATCCCGGAACCGTTTGGCCTCATAGTCAGAATTGACCTGCTGAAGCGCCTGATCCAACAGATCGGTAAACTGTTCAATATCTGTCGGCGCCCGATTGAACTCAATCAGCCATTGATGTGACCCTTTGCTACGGTCTCCCATATAGATCGGTCCAACCGTATAATCGGTAACCAATGCCCCAGTCTCGTCACATACCCGTTGCAAGGCTGTCTCTGCATTATCAATAATCAGCTCTTCACCAAATGCATTGATATACAGTTTTGTCCGTCCCGTAATCTTAATTTTGTACGGAACGATCGACGTAAATTCAACGGTATCGCCAATCTGATAACGCCACAGACCATTGCTCGTCGTAATGATCATCGCATAATTTACACCCATCTGTACCCCTTCGAGAGGAACCGCCTTGGACGGATCGCTCAACGACGCAACAGGCAGAAATTCGTAATAAACGCCATAATCGAGCATCAACAGCATATCGTCGCTCTTCGGATCGTTCTGAATGGCAAAAAAGCCCTCAGAAGCGTTGTAGGTATCCATATACTTCATGCGATCTGACGGGAAAATCCGACGATACTGTTCACGATAAGGGTTGAAGTTCATTCCTCCATGCACAAACAGCTCCATATCGGGCCAAACCTCCAGGATATTCTGTTTACCCGTATATTCCAGCACACGATTCATCAAGACCAGATTCCACGACGGCACTCCGGCAAAAGCCGTAATACGCTGCCCTATCGCCTCGCGACAGATCGCCTGCACCTTTTCCTCAAAATCGGGGATCAAAGCGGTTTCGACCCGTGGCGTACGGCGTTTGGCTGCCCACCAGGGGGTGTTTTCAATCAAAATGGCCGAAAGGTCCCCCTCCTGCGCCTTACCGCCGGTACTCTCCAACCGATGGCTGCCTCCAAGGGTCAACGTCTTACCCTCAAAAACATGGCTTTGCGGATACAAATGGGCAAAGAGACAGAGTACATCTCGTGGCCCCTGCATGTGTCCTCCTTGCAATCCCTCATGACTGACGGGTATAAACTTGCTTTTGGAAGATGTGGTTCCTGAAGATTTGGCAAACCACTTAATCTCAGTAGGCCACAGCACGTTCTGTTCGCCAGCCCGGATCCGGGCGATATAGCTCTGAAATGAATCGTAATCAACAACTGGGACCGCAGCAGCAAACTCCTCGGCGGTACGGACAGCCGAAAATCCATGCTCCCGTCCAAAAAACGTATTTTCAGCCCGGTTCAGCAACCATTTCAACTGCTGTTGCTGCACCTGCTGCGGATGCTCCATGAAAAAATCGATCTCCTTGCGCCGCCGTGCAAAGAAAACGTTTATCAATTTCGTCAATAAAGGCATATAACTACTCGTTAAATCTGTAGGCCATCAAACAGCCATCATGGAAGATAGATTTGAATCGTACCCTGTGAACAAAGGCGTGCACTTCAATAGGCGTTACTCAACGTTGCTAATTAAAAAAACGCCCAATACGCGAAATAGCCGAAGGCAGTGCAAAAACCACCACCCGATCAAATGCATTGATCTGCATACCTCCTGTAGCAATATAACTGCGGTCGCCACGCACAATTCCGCCAATCATCGCATCATGCGGGAAATTCAGCTCACGAATCTGTCCCTTCGTAGCCACAGAATTGGGCTTGGCAATAAACTCCAACACCTCGGCGTCGCAACCCGTCAAACACTTGATCGCCTGCACGTCGGTGTTCATCGTGAAACGGAATATATTGCTGGCCGTAATCAATTTTTTATTGATAATCGTATCGATACCCATACTCTCGGCCAAATTGATGAAATTAAGGTTCTCCACCTCGGCAATCACCTTCTTGACCCCAAGACGTTTGGCCACCATAGCTGCTAGAATATTGGTCTCAGAACGCCCCGTCACCGCTACAAAAGCATCCATATTGCTCAACCCCTCTTCGATCATGGAGTCAATATTACGACCATCATCACTGATAATCAACGTTTTTTCCAATAATTCTGTCAACTTGTAGGCCTTCTCTGGATTGTACTCCACCAACTTGACATTGGCCTCCTCTTGCAATTCAGCCGCAATACGTACCCCAATACGGCTACCACCCAAAATCATGATGTTGTTGACCTCGATATTTGGCTTGCCGGAGAAGAACATCAACGACTTGACATCATTCTGATTGGCAATTACATAGATCGTATCCCCTTCTTGGAACTGATCGTTACCACGCGGGATAATCGTCTCTCCCTCACGCGAGATAGCAACCGTGCGATAAGGCAATGATTCACGATCAGCCGTCACCTCCAACAACGACTTTCCAATCAACGGAGAAGAGGCATCCAACTTGAAGACCACCAACGACAACTTACCGCCCGAAAAATCGACATATTCGGTCGTACTGGTATGTCCCAACAGATTGATCACCTCCCGAGCTGCCACCTTTTCAGGATAAAACAGGTAGTCGATGCCCATATTGATGAACATCTCCTTATTGTTCGGCTCCAGGTACTCGTTGTTATCGATACGTACAATCGCCTTACGGGCGCCAAGTTGCTTGGCCAACACTGCCGAGATAATGTTGATCGACTCCTCGGGACGGACCGCAATAAACAGATCGGCTTTGCGGACTGCTGCTTTCTTCAATACAGCAAAGGTGGTGCAATCCCCTTCGATGGTAATCACATCCGCCATACCCGCAACCTCTTCGATCCGTTTGGGATCGTCATCAATCACCGTAATGTCGTGGGAAGCTCCGCTCAACATCTTCGCCAAGTGGCTTCCCACCTCGCCTACGCCCGAAATAACTATTCTCATGGGATCTATTTTCAGGTTATATCCTTCTGCTCTTGCTCTCTGTTTATGGTCATCATCTCCCAAACAGATACTCTCAATAAAATCTTATTGAGCTCTATCATGGAACGATAACACCATGCAGAAGGAAATCTTTACAAATTTATAATTTTGTATGGACTTTGCATCATAATCAGCCCAAACAGAATCAAATCCACGCCGAAACATGGAAAGCTTTTGGATCATATTCGCCATTGCAGTGGCTGCCGTAGCCCTTTTCGTCATAGGTCTATCCCTCACACAGATGATCAAGGGACACCCGATCGATTCAGAAATCGGGACCAACGTCAACATGCAAAAACGGGGGATTCGTTGTACTGCGGGTGAATTTCGACGCGAAGAGGAGGCACTGCGTCAACCGCAATCAGCCAGTCCCCAATCTTCCCAATCCGCCGCCTCTACTTGCAGCGATTGCAGTGCTTGCCTCTCTCCATGCAGCCATCCTCTGTCGTCTCCTTCTACCAAGCAGACCCATAAAGAGGTGGAATAGCGTGTTTTTTATGATCTGACCATGCAACAATAAATGTCTGTCTGCGTTCAGACGTAGCGCCACAAACCACTGAATAGCCGTTACACCAAAAGGACGGACCAACCTCTTACTCCCCTCTTACAAGAGTTGAAATTTACAGCCAAAATCACCACTGAGACATTACACTCCAATTCCACATATCCATCAAAAAAATCGGGGTCGCACGATTGTGCGGCCCCGATCTCGTATTATTGGATCAAGCGATTACTTCGTAGGAAGAACCGGCTCGCCTTTTTCGGCTGAGAAATCCATTGACGCATAGCGTTTGTATGAATTGTAACGCCATTTAGCATTCTCCTCTGCTGCTGCAAAGAGTTCGTCTGCCTCTTTCGGGAAGAGTTTTGTCAATGATGAGTAACGAACCTCCTTGAGGATGAATTCGCGGAACTTGCTCCAATCCGGCTCCTTCGAATCGAGTGTGAACGGATTCTTGCCCTGCTCCTCGAGCATCGGGTTGAAACGCCACAACTGCCAGTAACCGCAAGCTACAGCCTCTTTACCTACAGTCTGAGTACGGGTCATACCGCCTTTAATACCGTGGTTGATACATGGAGCATAAGCAATGATCAGAGATGGTCCTGGATATGCCTCTGCCTCTTTGATTGCCTGCAGGTACTGGTTCTGGTTAGCACCAATTGAAACCTGTGCTACATAAATATAACCATAGGTCATGGCAATCGCACCGATATCTTTCTTGCGGATACGTTTACCAGCTGAAGCAAACTTAGCAACCGCACCTACCGGAGTAGCTTTAGAAGACTGACCACCGGTATTTGAATATACCTCGGTATCGAGAATCAGGATGTTGACATCGGCACCAGATGCGAGGACGTGATCCACACCACCGAATCCGATATCGTAACCCCAACCGTCACCACCGAAGATCCACTGAGACTTCTTAACGAAGTACTGTTTCCATTCGAGCAGCTCTTTGCAGGTATCACAACCGCAAGCCTCCAACATCGGGATCAACTTCTCGCTGGCAGCAGCACTCAATGCACTGCTATCCTTGCCATCGATCCACTCCTGCATGGCAGCTTTCAACTCAGCTGAGCACTGATCGCAGTTGGCAATTGCATTCTCCATCATGCTCTTCACACGATCACGCAATTTCTCAACACCTACGTGCATACCCAAACCGAACTCAGCGTTATCCTCGAACAGAGAGTTAGCCCATGCCGGACCCTGACCCTTGCTGTTCACGGTGTAAGGTGACGACGGAGCTGAACCACCATAGATTGACGAGCAACCTGTAGCATTAGCTACCATCATACGATCACCGAACAACTGGGTAATCAGTTTGATATACGGAGTCTCACCGCAACCTGCGCAGGCGCCAGAGAACTCAAACAACGGCTGCGAGAACTGGCTGTTCTTAACCGTCTTGGTCTTGTCCACAACGGTATCTTTGTAACCGACCTTCTTGGTCAGATACTCCCAGTTCTTCTGCTCATCAAGCTGCGACTCGAGCGGTTTCATCACCAAAGCCTTGGTCGGAGCCGGGCAGACATCTGCACAGTTGTTGCAACCGGTACAATCCAGAGGACTGATCTGAATACGGAATTTGTATGCCTTGGTAGCACCGTTACCCTGAACCGTCTTCATACCGGCAGGTGCAGCGGCAGCCTCTTCATCGGTCAACAGGAACGGACGGATCACAGCGTGAGGGCAGACATAGGCACACTGGTTACACTGGATACAGTTCTCACTCTGCCACTCCGGAACATTCACGGCAATACCACGTTTCTCGTATGCTGCCGTACCCGGATCCCAGGTACCATCCTCACGACCTACAAAAGCACTTACCGGCAGATCATCACCCTTCAACGCGTTGATCGGGCGAACAATCTTGTTGATGAATTCAGGTGCGTCATCGGCAACAGCCTCTGCCTCCTTAACGGTGATGTTGGCCCACTCGGCAGGAACTTCTACCTTCTGAACCTCTGCACCACCCTTATCAACGGCTGCATAGTTCATGTTGACGATATCCTCGCCCTTCTTACCGTAGCTCTTGTAGATGGCCTTCTTCATCTCCTCAACAGCCTTGTCGAACGGAATCACATTGGCAATCTTGAAGAATGCACTCTGCATGATGGTGTTCGTACGGCTGCCCAGACCCAGATCCATAGCGATCTTGGTAGCATTGATGATGTAGAAGTTGATGTTGTTCTCGGCCAAATACTTCTTCATGTGGTCCGGCAACGTCTCTTTGGTCGTCTCTGCATCGTGAATACTATTCAACAGGAACGAACCACCCTTCTTCAAGCCCTTCAATACATCGTATTTGTAAACATACGACGGAACGTGGCAAGCTACAAAGTCAGGAGTCGTTACCAAATAGGGCGAAGTGATCGGTTTGTCACCGAAACGCAAGTGTGATGAGGTGTAACCACCCGATTTCTTCGAGTCATAAGAGAAGTATGCCTGGCAATATTTGTCGGTAGAACCACCGATGATCTTGATTGAGTTCTTGTTGGCACCTACCGTACCATCAGCACCCAAACCAAAGAACAGAGCCTCGAAGGTGCCCGGTTTAGCCAGACTGATCTCCTTGCCAACCGGCAGTGAATGGAAGGTTACATCATCAACGATACCTACCGTGAACTGATTTTTCGGCTCATTGGCTTTCAGGTTGTCGAATACGGCCAAAATCTGAGCCGGAGTGGTATCCTTAGAAGAGAGACCATAACGACCGCCGATAATCATCGGGGCATTAGCCTTGCCGTAGAATACATCTTTTACATCCAGATAGAGAGGATCGCCATTAGCTCCCGGCTCTTTGGTACGATCCAGTACGCAGATCCGTTTAACACTCTGCGGTACGACATTCAACAGATATTTTGCCGAGAAGGGACGATACAGGTGAACGGTGATTACACCCACTTTCTCCCCTTTGGCACGCAGGTAATCAACCGTCTCCTTGATGGTCTCGGTAACCGAACCCATCGCAATGATGATGTTCTCTGCATCCGGATCACCATAGTAAACAAACGGTTTGTACTCACGGCCCGTGATCTTGCTGATCTGTGCCATTGCTTCAGCAGCCATATCAGGAATGGCATCGTAGAAACGGTTGGCAGCCTCACGAGACTGGAAGTAGATATCGGGGTTCTGTGCAGTACCGCGGGTAACCGGGTGCTCAGGATTCAACGCACGCTGACGGAACTCGGCCAAAGCCTTCGTGTCAAGCATCGCCTTGAGAGCATCCTCGTCGATCATCTCGATCTTCTGGATCTCGTGAGAGGTACGGAAACCATCGAAGAAGTGCAGGAACGGTACACGCGATTTGATGGCCAAAATGTGCGCCAAACCTGCCAAATCCATCACCTCCTGTACACTGCTGGTCGCCAGCATCGCAAAACCGGTCTGACGAGTTGCCATGACATCCTGGTGGTCACCAAAGATAGAGAGGCTCTGAGCTGCCAACGCACGGGCTGAAACGTGAAATACGCCCGGAAGCAACTCACCGGCAATTTTGTACATATTCGGGATCATCAACAACAACCCCTGTGATGCGGTGAAGGTAGAGGTCAACGCGCCGCTCTGCAAAGAGCCGTGTACAGCACCTGCTGCACCTGCCTCTGACTGCATCTCTACCACTTTAACCGTCTCACCGAAGATGTTCTTACGGCCCTGTGCGGCCCATTCGTCCACCAATTCGGCCATCGTCGATGACGGAGTGATGGGGTAAATCGCAGCTACTTCGCTGAACATGTAGGCGATATGTGCAGCTGCATAGTTACCGTCACATGTAATGAATTTTTTCTGTGCCATCTTACAATAAACTATGTTTGTCAGTTTGTGTTTTTGTTCAAATGTAGATTAATCCTGGATTCGTAACTCAAAACTCCACATAATCCGTGCAAATATACTCCTATTATTTTAATCCTTTTCACTTTTAAGGCCATTTATTTTACTCTTTTGGGAGGATCGTATCCTTTTTCCCGCTAATTTTGTATTTGGAAATCAATTTTTTCGCAAATGCGATACTTCGGACGTCTGTTGCTTTATCTGGCGATCTTCTTCGTCACGCTTTCGGTGAGTTCCGTGCTCGTCGCACGGTTTATACCCATTACCGTGACCCCATTGAAGGTGATCCGATTGATTGAAAATTTCCCAGACAAAGGACTCTCCGTACAATCCAACTGGTGTTCATTGGCACACATCAACCCCGTAATGCCGTGTGCGGTAATTGCCACCGAGGATAACAATTTCATGGTCCACAACGGTTTCGACTGGGAAGCCATCAAAAAAGCTTACAACGAAAACCGTGAAGGAGATCGGCTTCGCGGCGGCAGCACCATCTCCCAACAAACCGCTAAAAATGTCTTCTGCCTTCCCTCCCGCACTTGGGTCCGAAAAGGATTTGAAGCCTACTACACACTGCTGATCGAAACCTTCTGGAGCAAGCGGCGGATTATGGAGGTCTACCTCAACGTGATCGAAACCGGTGAAAACATGTACGGCGTAGAGGCTCCAGCACGCCATGTTTATGGTAAAACCGCCGAAGAGCTCAATCGACACGAAGCCTCAATGATCGCCACCGTCCTACCCAATCCGATCCGTATGAAGCTGGCCAACCCCTCTTCCTACATGATGCGTCGTTCAGCACAAGTACGCTCCCTGATGAACAAACTACCCGTCATCGACTTCGATCATCCTGAAAACTGCGCCCCAGTTCCTCAAAAACGCCGTTAACCTTTTATGGATTGGGCTTGTGCTTCTATTTAGTGGTTCAAGATAAGGTTATTCTCTTCAAAAAGAGAGGTATTAATTATAAGAAAAGGCAAAGGGAGAAATAAGCCTTACTATTTAATTACATTACTGAGACTGACGCTTCATGCTATTCAAAATCTCCAGTCCAATATACCTTCTAAGATGTACTTTGACTGTGATCCGTTCAAACAGTTCAGAATACATCTCAACATTCTTGCCAAAACAGGAATAGGCAACCTGCAAATGGTGTAGCTTATTTTCCAACCATTACAATTACGATTGGAATTACCCACTACTAATCAATAAAAAACTCCCACCCGATAAACGGATGAGAGTTTTTAACTGATATGCGGGTTATGAAAGGTCCTTGATACTATTTGATACGCTCGTAATATTCACGAGTACGGGTATCTACACGGATCTTTTCGCCGGTCTGAATAAACAGAGGCACCTTAATCGTTGCTCCAGTCTCCACAGTCGCTGGTTTCAACGAGTTGGTAGATGCGGTGTCACCTTTAACACCCGGCTCGGTGTAAACCACCTCCATATCGATGATCGGGGGAAGCTCTGCCGAAAGAACCATCTCTTTGTCGGTGTGGAACATCACCTCAACAATCTGACCCTCCTTCATCAAATCCGAGTTATCAATCAATTTGCGATCAATTACAATCTGCTCGAAAGTTTCGGTGTGCATGAAGTTGCAGCCCATGTCATCCTCATACAGGAACTGATAAGGACGACGCTCTACACGTACCGGCTCAATCGCTACACCTGCCGTGAAAGTATTATCAACCGTACGGCCATTCTCAAGGTTTTTGAGCTTAGTCCGGACAAATGCAGGTCCTTTACCTGGTTTTACGTGCTGGAAATCAACGATCTGAAAAGTCTTTCCGTTGAGCTCGATGCACATACCGATTTTGATATCTGCTGTTGTTGCCATCTTTGTTAAAAATTTTGTAAGTTGCGCAAAAATAGCTGTTTTTTCGCAATTTCCCAAACCCCTATTGACGGAACATCCTCTTTGTTAGCTCCCAATCAATAGAACGTGCCCCGATTGTTGAAGAGCATAAAACCAAAATTGAAGGTGAGGAACCAGTTGTGGTTAGTTGTGGCATCATACTTCGAAAGCGTAAGACTGATCGCCCCGATCGGCGTCTGATACACCACCGACGAACTGAACATATAACGGAGGCGTTTCCGTACATCGGCCGTCGTCTTGTTCATGTCTTCCGGCAAAAAGGCATAAACACTGTTGGTCCAATAGAACCGAGGACCGAACTCGAAAGTCGGAGTAACCCCAGCCCCAATAAACGATCGACTCCGGAAATCCCTCAAATAGATCAACTTACTATGAGGTGTAGGCTGAAAAGCAGGTGAAGAGAGGTTGGTTGCATACTCGTTTGAAAACGATGGATGGGTCGTTACCACCGCATCGACTAAATAACCCAACGAAAACCATTTGGCCAAACTGAAATACTGTTCACGTGTAAAACGGGCCCCGAACCAATAATGGTTATCTTTCATACGCGACATGGTGGCTCGTGAAGCCGTTCCTGGAGTAAAGGTTTCCAACCCTCCCACATAAATCGCCGAAATGGATTGACGCAAACCTCTCGTCGGAAACATCAAATAATTCAAATTGTTTCGGGCCAGATCCAATTTTAATCCGACATATTGGAAATTACTCCGATCGAGTTGATCATCCTCAGAGTGGTCAGCCGTCTGATAATAGCGGAAATTCTCACTACCGATATTGAATCGCAAAGACAATGACTGGAATCGACTGCTCGGCATACTCAACCCTGCCGACAAAAACAGATCACCATCTTTGGCATAACTCAAATCGTTATGACGGGCCAGCATTCCGAAATCACTTTTGAAATAGTTGTAATAGTTATAATTGAAGCCGTAATCGACTGCAAATGGCGTTTTAGACGAAAAATCATTACGTCCTCCCACATAAAGTGACGAATAGAGCACACTGAACGATCCATCAAAATTGTATGTGGACATATTGCGTCCCAACCGTCGGTACTCAAGACCCACATAAGCCTGATTCATCGATGTGGACGAAATATTACCGCCAAACATCACCTTTAAACTCGGCTTGGTTCGCAAATGCAGATTCAAACCGAACGTTTTGGTTGTATCATTATAAGCCACATTGGGATATTCACCGGTCATCTCACCGTCGGACAACATCTTGAAATATTCCGATTGGAAATGGTTGAAATCAAAAAAGTTTTCCTTCTCCAATTTAGTATCAAACTGTAGCAATCGTTTCACATACTGAGTTTGGGACTCGTTCAACCCGGAAATATCGTACCGATCGAAAACCACTTTAGGTAGTGAAGCACGATACTGAGCCCGACGTTGTTCCAATTCCGTAGTATCGGCTTGTCTGACAATTCGCTCCCGCAATTCAGGAATTTTGGCCAATGCATCCTGATATCCCCGCTCGATTACATAGGCTGCTTTTCCAAAATCAAGTGTCGTCACATCATCAAACGTATGCTCGATCAGGATATCCTCCTCTGATGGCAGAAAATAGTCGGTATGCATCATCGTCAAAGAGAAAATCTGCTCCATCGGATTGTCCTCAATGGGTTTGGAATTGCCTTCGACGCACTTGCTACCGATCAAAATATCGGGTTTGAAATCCTCCTCGAGCACCTGCCACGGAAAGTTATTGCAAATTCCACCGTCATACAACAAGGTTGAATCCTGCTTGAGTGGTCTGAAAACCAATGGTATGGTCATTGAAGCACGGATCGCCTTACCTAAATCTCCCCCTCGATATACCACCTCTTGACGAGCCGCCGCATCCGTAGCTACACACCGAAACGGCACAAACAGTTTGTCAAAGTCACCGCCACAACCTGCCGTTGGAGAGGAAAAAAACTCTACAAAAGCCATGTCAATCGGTGTGGATTGAATCAAATTGGAGGGAATTTGCAGCTTCGCAATACGCTGAGGATTACGAAAATCAATCCGCAACGTAATCATCGATGCATTCGGACGATGCAACCGAAAATAATAGATATACTTGGCATCGATCTTACCCGACATCCAATTCTTGACCTGAGCGGAAGTAAAAATCTCGGCCATCTCTTCCGGAGAATAACCAATCGCATATAAACCGCCAATGATCGCGCCCATAGAGGTTCCTGAAACATAATCGATCGGGATACCATTCTCCTCCAATGCTCGGATCACACCGATGTGATAAAGACCTTTTGCTCCGCCCCCGCTGAGTACCAAACCGACTCGTTGGGCCGAAACCATCGAAGCCGATAACAGCAGGATCGTCATAATTATGTATCTAAGGTGGGGCATGTTCAAAATAAATTCTTACCTTTGCTTATTAAAAGGTTAAAAGGCATAATAAAACTCCTTTTTCGCTCTTTTTGCGACAAATAGAGCAATTATCCAGCCCACAACCAAGGCCGAAGATCGGAAAAATTCCGACAGTTTGTAAATATAGCGAAAAAACAGTCAACATTAGAGATGATTGAGAAAATAAACGACCTGCTCAAAAAAGTTGAAGAGTTCAAACCCAAAACCGCAGCTGAAATCGAAGAATTCCGTGTACGTATGTTGGGCCGCAAAGGACAACTCAATGATGTTCTGGAAGAGTTCAAAAAAGTGGCTCCGGAATTGAAACGTGAACTGGGTCAAAAAATTAATACCCTCAAAAATCGTGCGATCGAAAAGATCAACACGCTGAAAACAGAACTCGAAAATCAGCAAAACACTACCGACGACAGCGCATGGATCGACATGAGCCGTCCGGGTAGCAACGACCCCATCGGCAGCCGCCACCCGATCGCATTGGTTAAGAATCAAATTGTCGAGATTTTCGGCCGTCTCGGTTATGCCGTAGCCGAAGGACCGGAAATCGAAGATGACTGGCACGTATTTTCTGCATTGAACTTCCCGCCCGAACACCCGGCACGCGATATGCAGGACACCTTCTTCATCGAAAAAGATCCCGATATTCTGTTGCGTACCCACACCAGTTCCATTCAGGTACGTACCATGGAGCACCAGAAACCGCCTATCCGCGTAATCTGCCCGGGTCGAGTTTTCCGTAATGAGGCCATCTCAGCTCGTGCTCACTGCATCTTCCACCAGGTAGAAGGTCTATATATCGACGAAAACGTCTCATTTGCCGATCTGAAACAGAGCATTCTGTATTTTGCCAAAGAGATGTTCGGCGAAAAGAGCCAGATTCGTATGCGTCCATCTTACTTCCCCTTCACCGAACCATCTGCCGAAGTTGATGTCTCCTGCAACCTTTGCGGCAGTAAAGGATGTAACGTCTGCAAACATACCGGATGGCTCGAAATCATGGGTTGCGGCATGGTCGATCCCAACGTCCTGATCGCTTCAGGTATCGATCCGAAAAAATATTCGGGTTTTGCCTTTGGCATGGGCGTTGAACGTATCGCTATGCTGAAATTTGGCGTTAAAGATTTGCGTCTCTATTTTGAAAACGACGTACGATTCTTGCGCCAATTCGACTCCGTGCTCTAATTCCTGACCCAAATTTATGAAAGGATGTCGTCTGCTTCATGTCGCTGTCGCGACTGCTCTCCTGCTCTGTTGCTCCGTCATCGTCTACGGAGGGCCGCGCAAGAAAGCAGACGATCCCGTCATGCGTTCCCTGAAATATTATCCCAAAGAACAACAGGCTACCTACCTCTACACCGAGGGACTCAAAAATAGCCTGATGTTCGGGGACCGTGAGCGAAGTGCACAACTTTTTCAAGCAGCCATCGCTCTCGATTCATTGCATGCCCCCTCCTTTTTTGAACTGGCCAATCTCAATATTCAGAATCCGGAAACAGCACTCCCCTACTGCAAAAAAGCGGTAAGCCTCGATTCAACCAATACCTGGTATTTGGGGCTGTTGGGACGACTGTATCTGATGTCGAATTCATACGACTCTGCTCTGCGTGTCAGCCAAAAGTTGATCAAAATGGCACCGAACAATGCCGACAACTATCTGCGATTGGCTGCACTGTACGAACAACAAAAACAACCCTTTTCGGCCATAGCGATCCTCGATACGGCCGAAACCCGATTCGGACTGATGGAAGAGGTGGCTCGCTACAAACGTCAGCTGCTTTTTCAGGTTAAACTCTACGATAAAGCTCTCAATGAGGCCAAAGAGTTAACCGTCAACTTCCCATACGAACCAATGAATTTTGTTGTGTTGGCTGAAACTTACGCCGCCATGGGCCGGGATTCTTTGGCGCTGGAGGCGTACGAACAAGCCCGCATGCTTAGCCCTAAAAATACCGGAGTATTGATCTCGCTCAACGAATTCTACAAACGACGGGGAGATGATATTAATTACCTGGCCACGGCTCGCCTGCTTTTTGAAGCCGATGATATTCCTCTCGATAATAAAATCGAATTCTACAAAGAGATTACTGCATTCGATGATCTTTATCGAACCTACTATTTCCAAATCAATAATTTGATCTCGGATCTAGCCATTCGCTATCCGAACGATTTTCGCATTACACAACTCTATGCGACTCACATGATTCGCTCCGGGAATCTGGATGGCGCCCTGCAACTTTATAAGTCGCATACAACCGACTCTACCCCAAAACGTGAGGTATTTACCGAAATTCTCAGCATGGAGTCGTATCTCCAGCGCCCCGATTCGGTAGAAAAATATGCCAACCTGGCTCTCGAAATCTTTCCGTCAGATCCAGACCTTTACCTCATGAAGGGTTTCGGTAAGTTTTACTTCATGAAAGATTATGCAGGGGCTGAAAAGGAGTTTCTCACAGCATTGAAATTGGCTCAAACAGACTCCCTTCGCAGTGTAATCTACTGTACCTTGGGCGACAATTGTCAAAGGATGGGAAATTCCAAACAAACTTACGCCTACTATCGTAAAGGACTCAAATACGATCCTGACAACTCGATGCTTCTGAATAACTACAGTTATTACCTCAGCGAACAGAACGAAAAATTACAGCTCGCAGACCGGATGTCTCAGCGTGCTTGTGAACTCTCTCCAAAAATCCCCACATACCTCGATACACGAGCCTGGGTACTCTATCGGTTGGGGCGATATGCAGAGGCTAAGACATTAATGCAGCAGGCAATTGCCCTCGATAGTAATGGTGATGGCAAAGAGTTATATCTCCATTATGGAGATATTCTATATGCGTTAAATGACACCTTTATGGCTATTTTCTATTGGGAAAAGGCCAAAGAGCTGGGTTACGATCCTGAACAGATCGATCAACGAATCAAACAGGCAAAATCAAAATGAGCCGATACCGTCTATTGTTGATATTTGGGATGTTGTTCTGCGCGTTGCATGTAACCGCACAGAACCAGAGCCTTGATGCACTACGCGAAGAGATCCGCAAAGCTGAAGCGGAAATCAAAGCGACAAACGCTTTGTTAACCAAAACCAACAAAGACAAAAAACTAACCCAGAATCAACTTAAACTGATCCAAAATCGCATTCGCAACCGTAAACAGATTATCGCCAACCTCGAAAAACAGACAGAGGTAATCAATGGTGATATCAGCACAAAAAACGATACGGTTACCATGATGCAAGAGCGGCTTGCTCTTCTGAAAAAAGAGTACGGTAATATGGTTTATGCCGCCTACAAAAATTATAAATTGAATAATTTTCTGGTCTTTCTGTTCGCTTCCAAAGATTTCAACGATGCCACTCGACGTATTTCATACATGCGTCGCTACAACCGTTTAAGACAGGAAAAAGCAGAGCAGATCAAATCCATAGCCGACTCCCTGCATATTCAGATTACAGAACTAGAGACCAAAAAGGATGAGCTGAATAAAGTGCACGAAAACCGTACACAAGAGATTACCTCGTTAGGCAAAGACGAGAAGCAATATAAAAACTCGTTGGCCCAAATCAATACCAAAGCAGGTAAACTCTCTTCGGAAATAAAGCAAAAGCAGAGTCAAATCAACAAACTGCAACAGCGCATTCAGGCCATTATTGCTGAAGAGGCACGTAAAAACAAGAAACAGCCGAAATCAGCCGCTCAAGAGGAGTATTTGGCTAAACTGTCCGGTCGCTTCGATCAAAATAAAGGTAAGCTTCCCTATCCGGTACGTGGTGGTGTTATTGTGGATCGTTACGGTATCCATCCACACGCTACACAAAAGGGGCTTATGGTAAACAATAAAGGGGTCAATATCGCCTCTGCAAGCGGATCCGAAGTACATGCAGTATTCGAAGGAACCATTACTCAGATCTTCTTCGTTCAGGGTCTTAACAACACTGTGATCATTCGTCACGGTAATTACCTGACTACCTACTCTAACTTAGCCAGTGTCAATGTTAAAACCGGCGATAAGATCTCTCTTAACCAAGTAATCGGACGTCTTGTTTCAAGCAACAACGATGACGATTGTGTCTTGCATTTCGAGATTTGGAAAGAGACCGAAAACCTCAATCCTGAACTTTGGTTAAGATAAAATATTTATTATTAATAAGTTAACAGTTGATATAATAATATAGTTTGGTAAACTATATTATTATACATTAACAAAATCAATAATAAAAATGGCTGTCAGATATCAGACAGAAGATTGCAATTTCCAATTCAAAGGCCGCCGCAAAACAAGCGACTGGATTCGTCGTGTAGCAGCAACTGAAGGGTATCGTACAGGAGATATCACAGTAGTATTCTGCTCTGATGCGGCTCTTTTGGAAGTCAATCGACAATTTTTGTCTCATGACTACTTTACCGATATTATCACTTTTGATTACACCGATCAAGAGAAAAAGATCATTTCAGGTGATCTGATGATCAGTATCGATACAGTACGAGATAATGCCGTGGAATTTGGCGCAACGTTCGAAAACGAGCTTTTTCGCGTGATTATTCACGGAGTATTACACTTGCTAGGTCATGGAGATAAAGCCCCTGGAGAAGAGGCTAAAATGCACGCATTGGAAGATAAATATCTGGCCATTCGTGAAACAGATGAAACAAAGAGCTGATCTTTGATCACCTGTGACATGATGTACGAACCTGTAATCAAGTAAGAATTTATTTTCTAACTAGCTTTACAGGCAAAACGACAATAAAAAGAAAACTTAAACACGAAATCTATACCAACCATTACAAACAGACTTATACTGAACTGACTCGTAACTAACAACAAAGAGTATCGGTTAATTGAGGATGTTTGAAAGGACTATGAACTATAACATTAGGGTTATAAAGATCTTAATAGAAAATAAGGTAAAAACAGTGTATATTTCGTGTTAGAATAATGAGACCAGGACAATTCAAAACTGGCCTTACGCAAGCGAAAAACGCAGATAAACAAGATGTATTTCGAATACGATATCATAGTGATCGGAGGCGGACATGCCGGATGCGAAGCAGCTTCAGCAGCAGCTCGTATGGGATGCCATACCCTGCTGATTACAATGGATATGACCAAATTTGCCCAAATGTCCTGCAACCCGGCTGTCGGTGGCGTCGCTAAAGGACAGATAGTGCGCGAAATTGACGCATTAGGTGGGCAAATGGGTATTATAACAGACCGTTCTACAATTCAGTTCCGCATGCTGAACCGCTCAAAAGGCCCAGCAATGTGGAGCCCCCGAGCTCAATGTGACAAAATGCTTTTCAGCAAATTGTGGCGTGAAACACTCGATAATACCCCCAACCTTTATCTGTGGCAAGACAGCGTCACAGAATTGAAAATAGACGAAGGGAAAGTTACCGGAATAAAAACCCGGATGGGAGTAGAATTTAGCGCTAAAGCGGTTATTCTAACTGCCGGTACATTCCTTGAAGGGTTGATGCATATAGGGTATTCTCACGCTGAAGGTGGACGAGCCGGTGATGCTGCATCCCATGGTCTAAGCGCGCAATTACGTTCACTCGGATTCGAAGTGGGACGTATGAAGACTGGAACACCAGCCAGACTCGATGCAAGGACCATTGACTTTGAACAGCTCACCCAACAACCCGGAGATGATGTTGCGTGTAAGTTCTCATATAGCAATGAAACAGAAGCTGTTAAAAAACAACTCCCCTGCTATTTAGTGTACACCTCGCAAGAGGTACACGATATCTTGAGAAGCGGATTCGATGCATCACCTCTGTTCAATGGGACCATCAAAGGTATCGGTCCGCGATACTGCCCCAGCATTGAAGATAAACTGCGGACATTCTCAGAAAAAAACGAGCACCAACTCTTTCTTGAGCCGGAAGGATTTGAAACCAATGAATACTATTTGAACGGTTTTTCATCCTCACTTCCCTGGGAAGTACAGGTAGCAGCTTTGCAAAAAATCAAGGGATTGGAATATGTCCATATCTATCGGCCAGGCTATGCCATTGAATATGACTACTTTCCACCGACACAGCTCTACCACACCTTAGAGACCAAATTGATCAATGGCCTCTATTTTGCCGGTCAAGTTAACGGCACTACAGGATACGAAGAAGCTGGAGCTCAAGGACTTATAGCCGGAATAAACGCTGTAATGAAATTGCGCGGCGAAGAGCCGGTCATTCTGCGTCGAGATGAATCATACATAGGCGTACTGATCGACGATTTAGTAACCAAAGGAGTCGATGAACCATACCGTATGTTCACAAGTCGTGCCGAATATAGAATTCTGCTTAGACAGGACAATGCAGACGTCAGACTAACTCCAATCGGTTACAAAATAGGCTTGGCAAGCGAGAAAAGATACCGAATTATGGAAGAAAAAAAATCGTCCGTAGAATCGCTTATTTCTTTCCTTCGCCGGGAGAGTGTCACTCCTGCCGATTTACAAGACTATTTTAAATCGATCGATTCAACCCCATTAACACAAGGTCGTAAGCTCTACGATGTACTTTTACGCAACAAAGTCACCCTGCAAGGGTTGGCTGAACACTTACCAGGACTGCAAGATTATTTGACTGAAAAGCAATGTTCGGATGAAGTGATCGAGGAAGCCGAGATTAAAATTAAATATCACGGCTACATCGAACGCGAAAGACACATCGCAGACAAGATGGTTCGTTTGGAAAACATCTCGATTCGCCCGGATTTTGATTTCAATTCACTGCACAGTCTCTCGATTGAGGCTCGTCAAAAATTGACCCGAATCAAACCATCGACAATTGGACAAGCCTCACGTATTCCCGGTGTTTCTCCAGCAGATATCAATGTTTTGCTGGTTTACTTCGGGAGATAGTAAAAAATGTTCCACGTGGAACATTTCAAACAAAAGAATAACAAACTAAATGTTCCACGTGGAACAATAAGATATGGAAAAGGATCTTTTTAATATCGCAGCAAACAACGCCGAAAAGGTTTACATAGAAGGTAAAATACATCCGATTAAAGTCGGAATGCGAAAGGTCTCCCTACAAAACGGTACAGATATTTTACTGTACGATACCACAGGAAGCTATACTGATAAGGGTTACCAAATCGACACAAAGAAGGGATTACCTAAAATCAGAAAAGAGTGGGTAGAAAAACGAGTAGCATCAGAAGGTGAATTTCACACACAGCTCTGGTACGCAAAACAAGGGATAATCACTCCAGAAATGGAGTACGTAGCAATCCGCGAAAGCCAAGGATGTAAGCCAGAAGATGCAATCACGCCAGAAATGGTATGCAAAGAGATTGCCTGCGGCCGCGCAATACTTCCTTCAAACTACCGTCATCCGGAAGCAGAACCTATGATTATAGGAAGAAAATTCCTGGTTAAAATCAATGCAAACATCGGAAATTCTGCTTTAGGATCATCCATAGATGAAGAGGTAGAGAAGGCTATGTGGGCCGTAAAATGGGGTGCAGATACCGTGATGGATCTTTCGACAGGAAAAGATATACACCAAACTCGTGAAGCAATTTTAAGAAATACTCCTGTACCTATTGGAACAGTTCCTATGTACCAAGCATTGGAAAAGGTAAACGGTAAGGTAGAAGACCTGAACTGGGAGGTATATAAAGAGACACTGATTGAACAGGCTGAACAGGGTGTAGATTATTTTACCATACATGCAGGTATCCTCAAAGAGCATATACCAGCTGCATTGAAAAGAGTGACAGGTATTGTATCAAGGGGGGGATCAATCATGGCCAAGTGGATGAGCCACAATAACGCTCAAAACTTTTTATACACCAATTTCGAGGAGATATGCGAAATTCTGAAGAAATACGACATTGCATTCTCCTTAGGTGATGGTTTAAGGCCCGGTAGTATTGCAGACGCAAACGACGAGGCGCAGTTTGGAGAGCTCAAAGTATTGGGTGAATTGGCCAGAATTTCTCGTAAACATGATGTACAAGTGATTATCGAAGGCCCTGGACATGTTCCCATGCACATGATTAAAGAGAACATGGAAAAACAGCTCGAATGGTGCAATGAAGCTCCCTTCTACACACTGGGACCATTAGTAAGCGATATTGGTGCAGGATACGACCACATTACATCAGCCATTGGTGGAGCCATGATCGGTTGGATGGGAACATCAATGCTATGCTATGTGACAACCAAAGAGCATTTGGCACTACCTAATCGTGACGATGTTCGGGAAGGCGTTGTCACCTTTAAACTTGCAGCACACGCTGCAGATATTGCTAAAGGACATCCTGGAGCTGCAGAACGTGATTTGCAAATGAGCAAGGCGCGCTTCGATATGAGATGGAACGATCAATTCAACCTCTCACTCGACCCCGAAAGAGCAAGAAAAATGCACTTCAAAATGATTGGTTCAGGAGCAGACCACTGCTCAATGTGCGGCCCACATTTCTGCGCAATGAAGATCACAAAATCAATTTAAGCATTGATGACAAATAAAAAAAGAGGGATAAATAAATTATCCCTCTTTTTTTTTGATTTAAGTTTTACAAACTACTTTTTCAATTCAAATTTCATCTGCACCAAAGCTCGGAAAGGTACGCCGTTTCGTGAAGCTGGGTGCCATCCGCGAACGGCTTTATCATAAATTTGATCGATAATAACCTTAGAATACTGAAATAGAGTATCGCTTAAAGGCACAATGCGATGGATCATCCCATTTTCGTCGATATCAGCCTCAATTACAAAAACCGTAGCTGAATCACGTTTTAAAGAGGTTCTATCGTCAATCTTACGATTAATATCAGGCAACCATATCTTGGGAAGTTCCGATAAACTCATGCCGTTGAAAGTAGGAGGCACATAGCAATAATCTCCTTGGTCAGCAAAATTGCACCCAATACCAGAAAAACGACGACGGTTACGATCGAAAGTCAGACGTACAAAGGGAGCATCTGGTGTTACGTAATATAAAAATTTACGTGATCCGATTTGCAATTTTACCTGAGTTACACTATCACTACACAAAGAATCAACAACAGAAACAGGTCCGTTCATTATGTGAAAATCACGTTTAATTTCGGGAAATGTCTCTTTGGAATAACTACGAATCAAAGTATATCCTGGTGTAGTTACAAATATTTGATAATCAAATATTTGAGAAAAAGATAATTGAATCGAAGCAATAAGTGTAAAGAGCAATATTGCAAAACGAAAAAACATCAGATGAAAAATTAAATAAGTCGGAGGCAAAACCTCCGACTTAATGAATAAATTATTTAGAAGCCAATTTGGCCCAACTGTCTTTTAAAGTGACTGTGCGATTGAAGACCATCTTATCGGGAGTAGAATCTTTATCAGCACAGAAATAACCGATACGCTCAAACTGATACTTACTACCGACAGAAACACCCTGCAAAGAGGGTTCAATATATCCCTTAACAACCTTTAAAGAGTCAGGATTAAGGTAATCTTTGAATGTTTTACCCTCTTCGATATCATCGAGACTCTCGCGGGTAAAAAGTCGATCAAACAGGCGGATTTCAGCCTCGACAGCATGTTCAGCCGATACCCAATGAATAACACCTTTTACCTTGCGACCATCAGAAGATTGCCCACCCTTTGACATAGGATCGTATGTACAACGCAACTCTACAATCTCACCAGCCTCATTTTTGATCACCTCGTCACAACGGATCAAATAAGCATAGCGCAAACGCACCTCTTTGCCCGGAGAAAGACGATAATACTTCTTAGGTGGCTCTTCCATAAAGTCTGTTCTCTCAATGTAAATTTCGCGAGAAAAAGGCACATTACGGCGACCCGCAGATTCGTCTTCAGGGTTGTTAACACAATCAACCATCTCCGTCTGACCTTCTGGATAGTTCGTAATAACCACTTTGATTGGATCAAGAACGGCCATGCGACGTTCTGCACACTTGTTAAGGTCCTCACGAACACAGAATTCCAATAATCCAAGATCAATAACATTATCACGTTTGGCTACACCAACCTTATCTGCAAACATGCGGATACTCTCAGGGGTATAACCACGACGACGCAAACCACAAATGGTCGGCATTCGCGGATCATCCCAACCCATCACGATACCCTCCTGTACGCACTGCAACAACTTACGTTTACTCATCATGGTATAGGTCAGGTTCAGACGGGCAAACTCGTACTGGTGACTTTGGAAAATACCCAATTGCTGGATAAACCAATCATACAAAGGACGGTGTACATCAAATTCCAACGTACAGATAGAATGAGTAATCCCCTCAATCGAATCGGACTGACCATGTGCATAATCATACATCGGATAGATACACCATTTGTTTCCGGTACGATGGTGCTCGGAATGGAGAATACGGTACATGATCGGGTCACGCAACAGCATGTTTGGATGCGCCATATCAATCTTAGCACGCAACACTTTCTCTCCATCGGCAAATTCACCGGCACGCATTCTTGCAAAAAGGTCAAGATTCTCTTCAACGGTACGATTGCGCCAAGGACTCTCCTTTCCCGGAACAGTTACAGTACCACGGTTTAAACGAATCTCTTCCTGAGACTGGTCGTCAACATAGGCTTTACCCATTTTAATCAACTGAACAGCCCAATCATAAAGTTGTTCAAAATAATCAGAAGCATAATGCTCCTCAGCCCAGTCAAAACCTAACCAATGGACATCTTCCTTAATGGAATCAACATATTCGACATCCTCCTTAACAGGGTTGGTATCATCGAAACGAAGATTACACAATCCACCGTAACGTTTGGCCAAACCAAAATTGAGGCAAATACTCTTTGCATGACCAATATGCAAATAGCCGTTAGGTTCCGGTGGAAAACGGGTATGAATCTGTTTGACTGAACCGTCAGCCAAACCCTTTTCTATAATCTCTTCAAGAAAATTAAGCGATCTCTCATTTGAAACCGGCTCTTCATTTACCGTACTCATATACTTCGCATTAGCATTAATAGCGTTCAAATCACAAAAATAACGTATTTTACAGATATAAATACTTTTCAATGGCTATTTTACGCCGCATGGTGCAACAAAAAAAGGGAACAACCCGTGCATGACGAATTGTTCCCTTTTAAATTCAAGTTAAAAAGACGTTATTTGACCAGTGTCAACTCATCAATCAAACGGGTTGCACCGGCATACTTTTCAATCACGAAAAGGACATAACGAATATCTACACTGATTGTACGTTGAAGCTCAGGCTCAAAAGCCACATCACCACTCATGGCCTCCCAGTTGCCGTCAAAAGCCAAACCAATCAGTTCACCTTTGCCATTCAACACAGGACTACCAGAGTTTCCTCCGGTAATATCGTTATTACTCAAGAAACCGACACGTACAGTACCATTTTCAGCATATTGTCCGTAATCCTTATTTTTGAAGAGCTCTTTCAATTTATCAGGTACGGTGAATTCCAATGGATTGCTCGGATCCTCTTTTGCTATTACCCCTTCAAGTGTCGTGTAATAATCATAAATCACACCATCTGATGGACGGTAAGGCAACACTTGACCATAGGTCAAACGGATCGTGAAATTGGCATCAGGATAGAATTTATGATCCGGCATCATCTCCATCAAACCAGCAATGAAGAGACGATGACCACGCTCATATTGATTGTTCAACTCCTTTACACGCTTATCATCACGAGAATAGGCACATGATACCGATTTACTCAACAAATAAGCAGGATCATTTTTGAGTTGCTCGGCATTCGGATTCTTCAGGAAATTTTCAAAACGATCCTGTGTAGCAAACAGAGAATTGTCGAACAAATCATCTACGTAACGCTCAACATCACCGGCATAAAGTGAATCAATCACATTGAAAATATCAGGACGCTCCTCTTTAGACAAGCTATCATAAACAATACGGATCATTCGCTTAGCAATCTTACGATCTGTCGGCGTATTGTAGTCCTTATAGATATTGGAAACACCTTTCAAATACTTGGCAACTGCCGCAGTATCCAACCCGTTAGGAAGAGAATCAACCAACAGGACATCTGCCATCTTGGCAAAAGTAATAATCTCCGTTCCACGTAACAGTGCTTCGGAAATGTACTGACGGTAATTTAAAATCGGATTCAGTTCATGAATCGACTCCTTAATCAAATCGAGTGCATTGCCATACTTTTGTTGACGGGCAGGGTCTTCATTCACCCAAGCACGGAAACGTACTTCAAGAGCCTCTTTTTGCCCCTTAACACCCAATTTGCGTAAACCGCGACTCTCACCGATAGAATTCTTCCAATAATTAGAAGAACCGGCATACTTGTTGGCATACTGAAGACGTACTTTCTCACTGGCAACCATATCCTCCATCATGAGCTTCTGACGCTCGCCACGAATGAAGATACGGTTCGGATTGGAAATGTTCAGTACCTGGTCGATCTCATATGATGTCATGTAACGCTCCGTAGAACCCGGGAAACCCATAATCATGGTATAATCACCCGGCTTAACACCCTTAAGTGAAATTTTCAGATGTGTAGGCGTTGAATAAGGAATATTATCCTTAGAATAGGCTGCTGGTTTACCCTCTTTGTCTGAATAGACACGGAAGATAGAGAAGTCACCAGTATGGCGGGGCCACATCCAGTTATCGGTATCGCCACCGAATTTACCGATTGACGAAGGGGGAGTACCTACCAAACGGACATCTTTGTAGCGTTCAACTACAAACATCAAATATTGGTTTCCACCAAAAAAAGATTCAATAAAAGCCTCTTTGGTGCTGTTCTCAGGCAATGCCGCTTTGGTGATAGCTTTGCTCAACGAATCAACACACTGCTGGCGCTGCTCTTCGCTCATGGAATCATTCAACTTCGGCAGGATTTGATCCGAAACATCTTCAATGCTGCGAATAAAGGTCACTGACATTCCCGGACAGGGCAACTCCTCGCTATAGTTCATCGCCCAGAACCCATTTTCAAGATAATCGTGCTCAACGCTACTCAAACGTTGAATCGATCCATATCCGCAATGGTGATTGGTAAAGACCAAACCATTCGCCGAAACAATCTCTCCGGTACAACCTCCACCAAAGATCACAATCGCATCCTTGAGCGAATTGCCATTCACGTTATAGATTTGGTCTGACGACAATTTCAAACCTTTAGCTTTCATCTCTTTGATGTTCAGCTTTTGCAGGTAGGGTAACAACCACATACCCTCATCGGCACGAACCTGTAAACCGGTAGCCACCAGCAATCCACTGAGCAACCAACTACTCCACTTCCTCATTTTTTTGTTATTTATTCGTTATGAATGAACTAACCACTTTTTAATTAAAGAAACTGATGGTAATCTAAGCCTTCTACAAGCGATCACAATTCGTTCGTACTAAACCTTTACTTCATCTTTTTCTATTTAAATTTCTATGAATTGATAGATCAATCACAATAAAAAAAGAAAAGTAAAAGATCAACAGTATCCACCTAAAGTTTCACTTAAAGTAAGATAGTTTTAAAAACAAAAGGTACGGCTTGCATATCGGCATAGAATGAACATTCAATCCCTATAATTTGATCGCTAACATATTGCGAATAGAACGTTCCGCTTTGGCGCGAATCGACTCCTCGATCTCTACCTCGGGTTGTTCGTTCTGCAAAGCTGTGATCATCTTTTCCAAGGTAACCATTTTCATGTAGGTACAGTCATTGCACCCACAAGTAGAATCAACCGGAGGTGCCGGAATGAACCGTTTCGTCGGATTATCCTTAACCATCTGATGCAGAATACCCGGCTCGGTCACCACAATAAAGGTGTCACAATCACTTTCGGTAGCATACTTGAGCAGTGCAGCCGTACTACCCACATAATCGGCTATCATCAGCACTGGTTTCTTACATTCGGGATGTGCCAACACTTTAGCCTGCGGATATTCCCGCTTCAACTCCAGGATCTTCTCTAACGAGAACTCTTCATGCACATGGCAGGCACCATCCCAAACCACCATTTTGCGCCCAGTAACGCTCTGGATGTAGTTACCGAGATTGCGGTCAGGAGCAAAGATGATCTTGGCATCTTCAGGCAGAGAACGGACAATCTGCACGGCATTGCTCGAGGTGCAGCAAATATCGGTCAAAGCCTTCACCCCAACCGAGGTATTCACATAAGAGACTACGGTATAATCGGGATATTGTTTCAAAAATTCGGCAAAAGCCTTGGCCTCGCATGAAGCCGCCAGCGAACAACCGGCTTCAGGATCGGGTAACAACACTTTTTTCTGGGGTGAGAGAATTTTGGCCGTCTCAGCCATAAAATGTACCCCGGCAAAGAGGATAATATCCGCATCGGTATTGGCAGCCTTTTCTGATAAGGCCAATGAATCCCCTATAAAATCAGCAGCCTCCTGAATCTCCGGACGGGTATAGTAGTGGGCCATGATCACGGCATTCTTCTGTTTGGCCAAGCTCCGGAGCTGTTCGATCTGACGAAGCTGCTCGTCTGTAAACTGTGCGTTCTTCATCTTATCTGATTTGAACAATTCTTATTTATATTTTTTCTTTTTTCCTTTTAAAATTAAAAATCAAAGAAAAAGAATAATGTCGGTTAGTGTTGTTGTTAACTTCCTAACAGTAAAATTATGTTTTGTTTATCAATACTCTAATGACAAGTTATCAATAGTTACAGCGATGTGAAAAATCACTTTATATTTGTTATAGCAGTCATCGAGTATAGGTTGTCAACATCAGTTGAAAACCGTTATGAACAAATCAACACTCCGTTTTTTGTCGTGAATGATGGTGAAAAAGTCCGTTGAAAACTTTTGACATTCGGTAATAAAAAGAGTTTGCATTTTCTTTCATCTTCATTATACCAAACTCGAATCCGTTTTGTCAAGTCTTTTTTTCGAGAATCTTTCATTTTCAGTTCACAACCAATCGAACGTTTTTTAACAGTTTATTATAAGTTGTCAATTGCAGATAAACTGTTGATGGACATGCATCTGCGTCCGATTGTGAAAAAAGTTATCATCACTATGCATCCCAATGAAGCTCTTTGAGCATATTGTTGGCTAAATCAGTGTAGAAAACAGCGGAAGCACTCTCCTGAAAGGCAATCGGCGTTCCCTCATCAGCCGCCTCACGAACGCTCTGAATCAGAGGAATTTCAGCCAAAACAGGAATGTTTTCGCTCTGAGCCAACTCCTGTGCACCACCCTTTCCGAAAATGTAATACCGGTTGCCAGGAAGTTCGGCTGGTGTAAACCATGCCATGTTTTCAACAATTCCTAACACCGGAATGTTGATCTGTTTGGCCCGGAACATACTGATACCTCGCCGTACGTCTGCAACTGCAATCTTTTGTGGAGTGCTGACGATGATGGCACCGGTAATCTTGAGGTCCTGCATCAACGACAGGTGAATATCACCTGTTCCGGGAGGCATATCAATTAACAGAAAATCCAACTCTCCCCAATCGGTCTGATGAACCAATTGACGCAGTGCGTTGGTTGCCATCGGTCCCCGCCAGATCAGCGCATCTTTAGGATTGATAAAGAAACCGATCGACATCACCTTAATCCCCATGCTTAAGGCCGGATAGATGCGTGGAGTTTCCTCCTCCTCTTCATCTCCGGCAGGTTGATAACCTTCTACGCCGAACATCGTAGGCATCGAAGGACCATAAATATCGGCATCGAGAATCCCCACTTTATAGCCCATTCGTTGGAGAGCTACACCTAAATTGGCTGTGACGGTACTTTTACCGACACCACCTTTGGCAGAGCTGACAGCAATAATCTGTTTGATCCCGCCAGTCCAGGTGCCGGGTTGGGGTTTCTTGGGTTCCACCTTTTTGGGTGCAGCCTCTTTGATAAAGACTGAAATCTGATCGGCATATTGTGGAAAGGTCTCTGCAAGCACTGTTTCACATGCACGCTTGAGTGAAGTGGCAAAAGGATCGCGGCTGCGAGAAAACGAGAGTGTAAACTGAATTTTAGAGTCGTTTACCACCAGATTTTCGACCATTCCCTGCGAAATGATATCGTTGCCTGTCTCGGGATGCTTGACTTTCCGAAGGGCTTCCAAAATATCTTTTTGATCCATAATGGCTGGTATTAAGTGTTGTCTGCAAAGGTAATAAACTGCTTAGGATCTCCCAAAAGTTACTATTTTTGTAAATGAGAGTTTATCCGAACTGTATGAATAAAAACGATCGCCCTCATCCGAAAATTTTATCGATGAAGTGAGAGTAATTTTTATTGATACATAAAAAAGATAAAAGTAGATCTGTGTACTGTTTATATGCGATGTACTAAATAAGTCTGAGCTCTGGATTGGATAATACTCTCAATAAAATTAGGAGTATCTCGTTGTAAATTTGTTTTATGATGGCTAAATCTCCATTATTCTTAGATAATTCAGAAATAAAAAGATCAATAAAATAGCGAGTGAAATGAATGCATTTTTCAAAACCTTTTTTGCCTCTCTGTTGGCCTTTGTTGTGGGAGGCATTTTATTTGTGGCATTTGGAGTGATGGTCCTCGTGGGAATAGGGTTGAGCGCTGTGAGCAGCAGCTTCGACGTCTCCTCTATATCTACCCCATCTTCCCACACGATTTTGGAAATAGACCTCTCGGTACCCATTGTGGATAATCCCGTTCAAGAGCGTATCTCCTCTTTGGAACGGGTAACTATGGGCAATGGTTTTGCCATGCCGATGCTCAATGTGCTTGGAGCTATCCAAAGAGCCAAAGCAGATAAACATATCGATGGTATTTATCTAAATATCGATCCGGCTGTATCAATTGGTTTGGCAACGATGGAAGAGTTGCGCAATGCTCTGCTTGACTTTAAAGATGGTTCGGACAAATTTATTATTGCCTATTCTGATTTCTATACCCAAAAGAGTTATTACCTCAGTTCGGTTGCCGACCGAATCTACATGAATCCTCAGGGTAGCCTTTTGTGGAAAGGATTGGCTTCGAATGTCATATTTTATAAAGGGTTGCTCGATAAATTGGGAGTACAGCCAGAAGTGGTTCGTCATGGTGCCTATAAAAGTGCCGTTGAGCCCTTTATTATGGATAAAATGAGCCCTGAAAATCGCCTTCAAACCGAAAAATTGATCGGGACAATATGGAACCATATTGTGGGTAATGTGGCTCGTGCCCGTTCGGTCGATTCGGCAGCTCTGCAACGTTATGCATCGGAATTGGCAATTACCGATGCGGAACAGGCTGTTGCCAAAGGATTGGTGGATTCATTGGCATATGGTGCCGATATGGATTCGTTATTGGCTGAAATGACTGCACAGGAGGAACCCAACTATTATGCCTTCGAAGATTATGTGGCACAGAGTACTGTGGTTGATAAATCCGATAACAAGATTGCGGTTGTTTATGCCGATGGTGAGATTGTCGATGGTGAAGCTCCTCAACCCATGGTGGGTGGTGAGTCTTTGGCTTCGGCATTGGCTGAATTACGAAATCAGGATGATGTCAAAGGGGTGGTGTTACGGGTCAATTCGCCAGGTGGCAGCGCACTGGCCTCTGAAGTGATTTGGCATGAAATGGAACTGCTCCGAGACAAAAAGCCGGTGATTGTTTCCATGGGTGATATGGCTGCTTCGGGTGGATATTATATCTCTTGTCCGGCCGATGCGATTTTGGCCTCTCCGACCACCATTACCGGATCGATCGGTGTTTTTGGACTGCTGTTTAATGCGCAAAACGGTTTGAAAGATAAACTCGGCATTACGGTTGATGTAGCCAAAACCAATCCATCTGCCGACATGGGTGTGCCATTCCGTGCCCTGTCTGCTGCAGAACGCAATTATTTGCAACATAGTGTAGAACATACCTATGCACAATTTGTTGATCACGTGGCTGCAGGTCGTAATCTGACTCGTGAGCAGGTTGATGCGCTTGGAGGCGGGCGCGTATGGTCGGGAGTCAGTGCTCTCGACAATGGATTGATCGATTCATACGGTGGCTTACTCGAGGCTATTGCATTGGCTGCAGACCGTGCCGGTGTCGGAGAGGATTTTTCGATCAGTGCACCCAGTAATACGCCTGATCTGTTGACCCGTATCATCATGATGATGTCATCCCAAATGTCGGTCAAAGATCCGTTCCAGGGAGAACTTGGAGCCCTTTATCGTGACTATGCAACGATGCAGCGAATCTTGTCCAAAGAGGGTGTTCAAGCACTGTTACCCTGCCGTTTCGATATTCAATAAACATTTTTCGAGATAACGTTTACTCAATAGTCAACCTACCCGATCAATAAAACATTTTGTCATGGATGTTTTTATTGAGGGGTAGGTTGATTGTTTATGTTACGGCATTTTTTTTAATGATTTTCATTGAAAGTAGTAGCGTGCGAAGGGGAGTGGAAAGTGTTGTTTGGCGGTATTTTAAAGTATTTGGATCTGTTTCGAATCATTACCTCGGGCAATGTACTGCTGTGAAACAAACATGTAGATTAATATTGGTTAAAGATCATGTGCTGTATGAATATGCAGGCAGGAGATAAATTTGGCCAACAAGGATCATGAAGTAAGTCTGAAATTGGATTGTTGTGGCTCTGTCTGATTATAGGTTGGGCTATGGAACGGACTTTTCGTGAATTTTTACAGTCAGACTCGTTTCAGAATATTTTCCCAATAAAAGTTTTACTGCAACAAAAAACGGTTTCGTGCATCAGAAACCGTTTTTTTATTTGAAATACAATCTTTTTTGCCTACTTTTGGAGATTAGGAAGAATGTTTTTGTATGCTGCGTAAACTCTGGGCCGCCCCCCTGGCTTGGATATATGAACTGGTTGTCAGGATTCGACACAAACTTTTCGATTTGAACATCCTCAAAAGCGAAGAGTTTGATATCCCTATTGTTTGCGTAGGTAACCTGACTGTCGGCGGTACAGGTAAGACTCCCGTTACCGAATATCTGATCGAAAAACTCTCCCCGATATTCAAAGTGGCTGTCCTTTCACGCGGATATAAACGCAAAACTCGGGGATTTGTCCTTTCGACCGTCCAATCCTCCTTCCGCTCTATTGGCGACGAACCCAAACAGATCAAACTGAAATATCCCGAAATCCCCGTAGCTGTTTGCGAAAAACGTGCTGAAGGAATTAAAAAACTTCGCGAAGCCCATCCGGAAATCGAATTGATCATTCTCGATGACGCTTTTCAACACCGTTATGTGGAGGCATGGGCCGATATAGTGTTGATGGATTACAACCGTCCGATCTATCACGACACCTTCTTGCCGTTGGGTCGGTTGCGTGATACACCCCAACAGCTCGATCGTGCGGATCTGGTACTGGTAACCAAATGTCCCGATTCGATTACCCCGCTTGATATGCGTATTGTGCGCAAACAACTCAATCTGTTTCCTTATCAGACGTTATATTTTACCAAAATGGTGCAGGGGCGGCCGATTCCTCTTTTCCCGGAACAGGCCAAACGGGCTGTCAGTGCAGGAGATCCGGTGATTATTATGACCGGCATTGCCAATCCTCAGTCACTAGAAAAGAATCTTTCCAAATATCATAAAATTGTAGGAAAGCTCTATTTCCGTGACCACCATACCTATCGGATGCGTGATCTCGAACAACTCAAACGGTTATTGGTCGATGCGCCTGAAAATTGTGTGGTGGTGGTGACCGAAAAGGATGCGGTCAAATTGACCAACCGCAAGAAAATACCGGTCGAAATTCAACGACGCCTCTATTATGCGCCGATTCGTGTCGAATTTATCGGAAATCGGGAAATACGTTTCTTGAATCAACTCGAACAGTATGCTAGAAGAAATAAAAAATACAGCGTCCTTCATCCGGAATAGCGTCGATTTTCAACCTCAGGTCGGCATTATTCTCGGTAGTGGACTGGGTGCTCTGGCTAACCATATCGAACTGGTTGCCTCGTTGGCATATAAAGATATTCCTGGATTTCCGGTTTCAACTGTGGCAGGACATGCCGGCCGGATGATTTTCGGTTGGTTGGGCAGCAAACGTGTGGTGGCCATGCAGGGCCGTTTCCACTATTACGAAGGATATACACCGCAACAGGTGGTCTTCCCGGTCAGAGTGCTTCGGGAGTTGGGCATTCAATACCTGTTCGTCTCCAATGCAGCAGGTGGTGTCAACCCCTCATTCCATGTGGGAGACATTATGGTGATCACCGATCATATCAATATGATTCCAAATCCTTTGGTCGGCCCTAATGAGGAAGAGTTGGGACCTCGATTCCCCGATATGAGTGAGCCGTATGATCGGAACTTGATCGCTATGGCGGATCGTATTGCTGCTGAAGAGGGAATAGCCTTGCAACACGGATGTTATTGGGGTGGTACTGGTCCAACATACGAAACGCCGGCTGAATACCGTTTTTTCCATGTTGCAGGAGCCGATTCAGTGGGTATGTCCACTACTCCTGAGGTGATTGCGGCACGTCATATGGGTATTCCTGTGTTTGCGGTGTCTGTCATAACAAATAACGGGCTTTCCGGTGAAAAGGCAACACACGAAGAGGTGCAACGTGAGGGAAACAAAGCGCAACAAAAGATGACTCGCCTCTTCACCCGTCTTCTCGAAGAGATTGCGTAAACATGTTTCGTAATAAAACAGGAGGGAGACAGGTTGCTGGATCGATGCGGGCAAATGTGTGATTGTAGTAGCAGATCAAGCCTCTTGAAAGTGACGTCTTGAATGAAAACGGATCATTCAAGAATGTTCGTAAGATCATAGGTTTGAGGAGGATAGTTACTTTACCGCAAATTGTTTAAGGCAAAACACCAGGTGTTATTGAATTGAACAATACCCTGTATGAATGCTGATTGAGCTGTAACGTTGTTATCAGCACTACCCAAAACAGAAAAAGCCAAATTTTAATAAAATATTGAGCAATGATTAACAAAGTGATTCTGATCGGTAATGTGGGGGCTGATCCTGAAGTGAGAGCTCTCGAAGGTGGAACCAAAGTGGCTCGTCTGCGTATTGCCACAACCGAACGGATTTACAATCGTCAAACCCAGGAGACCAAAGAGCATACCGAATGGCATAATGTAACGTTGTGGCGGAATCTGGCCGATGTGGCCGACCGTTTTATTCGCAAAGGGAGCCAGGTCTATGTGGAAGGCAGTCTCCGGACTCGTGATTGGACGGATAAGGATGGCAACAAACGTTATACGACTGAAATTGTAGCCAACGACCTCAAAATGTTGGGTCGTCGAAATGATGCTCCGACTGCTGGCAATGAGAACAGCTCTTATGGAACCTCTTCATATGGAGGTAACAGTTATGGGGCTCCAGCTCCACAACAACATACAGCGGCTCCTGTAACGAATAATGTGACAGTTGCAGTGCCTGACGAGGTGGATGATCTGCCTTTCTAATCTTGTATGTCGTAAAAACGCATCACGGTTTTATTGATTGTCAATAAGACCGTGTATGCTTTGTTGAAAAGAATTCTGATTTAATAGCTTTCAAATACCCGAAATATGAGTAACAACGACTGGAAAAGCCGTTTGAATGTCGTATACTCGACCAATCCCGATTTTCAATACACCTATCAGGAGGATAAGAGTGAGGTCGAAACCTTGCCTCCTTCCCGTCAGGATCTGCGCGTATGGCTCGATCGAAAACAACGTGCAGGAAAACAGGTGACGTTGGTCAAAGGTTTTGTCGGTAAAGAGGAGGACCTCAAAGCATTGGCAAAATTGCTTAAAAGCAAATGTGGTGTAGGTGGTTCCGCCAAAGAGGGTGAAATCGTCATTCAGGGAGATTTTCGTGATCGGGTGGTCGATATTCTGCTCAAAGAGGGATATCGGGTAAAAAAGGCGGGCAACTGATTTCCGAAAAGAGGAACCGATGATGCAACGCCTTTTTTTATGTCTGCTCAGTTTGGGAACGCTTCTATGTTCCCTACCCGCTTCAGCTCAATACTATACCTGGGGCAGTTCCCCTGCATCGATTCGCTGGATGCAGGTCAATGGCCCTCGCGGTAAAATCGTCTATCCTGACTATTTTGGGAATGGAGCTGCGCATGTGATCTCTATTATGGAACAGATCACCCCGACCATGGGGTATGGTTTCAGGTACGGACCGGTAAAGTTTCCTACCGTCTTGCATACCCAAAATTTCAATGCCAACGGTATCGTGATGTGGGCTCCGAAACGTATGGAGCTCGAAATGATCCCCTCACAGGAGCTTTATGCCATGCCCTGGTATAAACAGTTGGTGGCACATGAATCACGTCATACCGTTCAATATGGCAACCTTTATAAGGGTTTTATGCGACCGCTGGGGTGGTTTTTCGGACAACATTCCGGCCTGATCAGTCAGGCCCTGCTGCCTGTCTGGCTGCTCGAAGGAGATGCTGTACAGGCAGAGACCCAAATGTCTTCGTTCGGTCGTGCTCTGCAACCCTCCTTTACAATCGCTTATCGTGCATATATGGCTGAAGGGACAAAACGTTTTGTCCCTGATAAATGGTTTTGCGGTTCATACAAAGACTTTATCCCCGATCACTATCAGTTGGGTTACCAAATTACGGCTTGGTCCAGAGAACGTTACGGGATCGATATATGGGACCGTGTGGCCAATTATAGTGCCAGACGACCCTATACGGTCATTCCTGCTCATTGGGCATTGAAAAAGTATTACAATACCTCAGTGACCCGAATGTTTCGGGAGACCTTTGCGGATTTACGCAAGTTTTGGGATTCGTTACCTGCGAGACACAACAGTGCCCAGTTGATCCCGACCCGAACCACCAGCTATACGGTATATGCAGCACCGATGCGGTTGAATGATACCACTCTGTTGGCATTGAAACGGGATATGGATCAACCGAACCGTATTGTCAGCGTCGATCTGCGTACGGCTCGTGAAAAGACGCTGATCCGAACCGGTTGGGTCGGTACCACCCCTGTCGAAAAAGATAGTGTGCTCTATTGGAGTGAATTCCGTAGCAGTCTTTTTTGGGATCAGCGTATTACGGCACGGGCGGTCAGTTATGATCTGCGCAGCAAAAAACGCCGTTTGCTGCGTGATCGGCAAAGTGCACTCTATCCCACTCCTTTGCCCGATGGAAGGGTAGCCAGTGTGGGATACGATTGGGATGGCACCTATTCGATTGATTTCGGAGAAGGCCGGTCACTGCCCATTCCTGATACTCTTTCGGTGCATGGCCTCGCTTACGATGACCAAACCGGAACATTGGCCTTCATTGCTTTGGGTGATAGTGGTATGTCCATTTGCCGTTTCGATACCTGTAGCGGTAAGATATCATCCATTACTCGGCCAGGTTATACGACAATCTTTAACCTGCGGGCAGGAGATGGCAAGCTCTCTTTCAATTCGATCGCTTCAGGTTATGATGAGGTTCATATCTATGATTTGGTTCGCAATGAAGAGATGCGCGTTTCCATTTCAAAATATGGTTCGGTCTCCCCTTCGGCTCCTCGGAGCGGAGACAGCACTCTCTTTATGACTACCTATACGACGCAGGGTTATCTGCTTTCCCGTCAGCAGCTCAATTCCGATTCGATGCAGCGGGTGGAGTATTCGCCTCTGCCAAAAAATGTGGTCAATCCTCCCCGTGAGAAATGGCCCGTCATTAATCTCGACACGGTACGTATTGACCGAACACTCGATACGGCCACACATCATGTAAAACGTTACCGAAAGGGATTGCGTCTGTTTAATCCACACAGCTGGGCCCCCTGGAGTTTCGATCCCACCAATATTGTCGATGAGGATCGGATCGATATAGGATTGGGCGCTACGGTCATGTCGCAGGATCTGCTCTCCAGTACCGATGCCTATCTATCCTATGGATATAGCGGAAAGGGCCATCGGATTCGCGGTAAGGTGAACTATTATGGACTGGCTCCTAAAATCAGCGTTGAGTTTGATTATGGAGGTGGTCTGCAGCAGCTTTATGGTATCAAACGTTCGGAGGCTGATATTCCTTTGAAAAACCGCTTTAGTATCAAAGCGGATGTTACCTTGCCGATGACGCTCTCGTCAGGATCCCATATTCGTACGCTGACCCCATTCATGCAGCTCTATTATCTTAACGCACGACTTTACATGCCGGATGGTTCGTATGATCGGGGAACGGCACGTGGAGTGATCGGCCTTTCATTTATTGACAACGAAAGGATGGGGACTCGAGATATTTTGCCTCGTTGGGGATATGCCTTGAAATTTTCAACGGTTGGGGCCCCATTCCGGCGGGATTTCGGGACGGTCTTTGCTCTCTACGGTAGAACCTATATGCCTGGATTGGCTCCACACCATAGCCTGATGTTGCGTGGGAACCTGCAATATCAGCCGACTGACCGTTTTACCTGGTATTACAAAGAGCTATATCCGCGTGGTGCCAACTATGACATCACCTCTTCGCACTATGCGGCCGTTTCTGCCGATTATCAGTTCCCGATCTGCTATCCCGATGTGGGAATCAACAGTTTGGTCTATTTCAACCGAATTCGGCTTAATCTTTATGGCGATTATGCCCGATTTATCGGTATTCCCAGCCATTTGGCACAAAATGTCGGCTATACGGCTACAACTCTATGGTCGTATGGCGGAACGCTTACCTTTGATATGCGTCTGGTTCGTATGCCCAAAAACGATACATCGATCGGTGTCTATGTCTATAAGCCCAGTGATCGGAAAGGGGTAGTAAGCGGGTTTGTGTTGACTTTGCCTCTGTAATGTCCTGTTGATTTTGGCTTCGGTTGGGTTAGGCGGTAATTGTATCTCTTGAATATGATGCCAACCACAAGGGATGAATAAGGGTGTTGTAGCCATTTTAGTTTTCTTCTGGTTGTGTGTTGAAGGTCGGTTGTTGACGCTTTGGGGGTACATGATTGACAGTGACAATTGTATGTCCTGTTTGATCTGTTATGGTCTCCTTTCAGTGAAATTTTGTTAATAACGTCAATGGCTGAAAATAAGCCGATTGAGCGTTTTGTATGACAGTTTTTTGCCGTAAATGGCTGTTAATCAATAAAATTTGTTGATATTTTATCGATGTCAATAAATTTTTATACCGGATCCCATTTCCAGCCGAAGTTTCCCTATCTTTGTACAACATTTGATCGGAAAAAAGATGTCAAAGCATATTATCGAACTGGAAAACATGGAGTTTCATGCCTGCCATGGGTGTTATGCCCTGGAACAGGTAGTGGGTAACCGTTTTTTGGTGAATGTGACTATTGAGGCCGATCTCTCTAAACCTGCCCGTACCGATAATGTCGCCGATACGATCAATTATTTGACTGTCTTCGAAACGGTACGTGAACAGATGAAGATTCCGTCACATATTCTCGAACATGTGGCCCGTCGGATTATCGATGCTATCCGACTCCGTTTCCCGCAGTGCGAGAAAATTCGTGTGAAGGTTTCGAAGCTGGCTCCCCCACTGGGCGGAAAAATCGAAAAAGTATCCGTAACCCTTGAAGAATAAAGGGTTGCGAAAGATCTCAATACGAAAGTGTTGATAAATTATTAATAAGATTCGGAGACGGATCGTACACTTTTTTCGTGCAATTCGTATCCTTGTACAAATTGCCGTTCTGTTCGGGATGCGGCCGGCTGTTGCCTGCCGAAACGCAAGAATCGGCTCGAAGGGCTTTGACCGTAAAAAATTATACGATATAGGTTATGTCTAACGCAAAAGAAACAAATCCGGCCGCAGGATTGACAGAATATCCTTATGCAGAGGCCGTGGAAGGTGCCAGAGCCTATTTTGGCGGAGACGATCTGGCCGCTACAGTTTGGGTTAGCAAATACGCACTGAAAGATTCATTCGGAAAGATCTATGAAAAATCTCCCGAACAGATGCATTGGCGTATCGCTAACGAAATTGCCCGGATTGAGAAAAAATATCCCAATCCGATGGAGGCATCAGAGGTGTATAACCTGCTCAAAGGTTTCAACTATGTGATTCCTCAGGGCGGTCCGATGACCGGTATCGGTAACAACCTGCAAATCGCTTCGTTATCGAACTGCTTTGTAATTGGCCATAAAAATCCGGCCGATTCATACGGAGGTATCATCCGGATCGACGAGGAGCAGGTGCAATTGATGAAACGTCGTGGTGGTGTGGGACACGATCTGTCTCATATCCGTCCGACCGGCAGCCCCGTATTGAACAGTGCCCTCACCTCGACCGGTATTGTTCCCTTCATGGAACGCTATTCGAATTCGACACGAGAGGTGGCTCAGGATGGCCGTCGGGGAGCTTTGATGCTGACCCTTTCGATCAAACATCCAGATGCAGAGAACTTTATCGATGCCAAAGTCGAAACCGGAAAAGTAACCGGTGCGAATGTCTCGATCAAGATTGACGATGAGTTTATGCAAGCTGTCAAGGAGAACAAAAAGTATCACCAACAGTTCCCTATTGACGCAGCTAAACCACTGTATGAAAAAGAGATTGATGCCCGTGCATTGTGGAATAAGATTATTCATAATGCCTGGAAATCGGCTGAACCCGGAGTATTGTTCTGGGATACAGTGATTCGTGAGTCGGTGCCTGATTGTTATGCCGATTTAGGTTTCCGTACGGTTTCAACCAACCCTTGCGGTGAGATTCCGCTGTGCCCATACGACAGTTGCCGTTTGATGGCTATGAATCTCTATGGTTACGTGGACGATCCGTTTACCAAAAGTGCTAAGTTCAATTTCGACCGCTTCAAAAAGCACGTTGCATTGGCAATGCGCATGATGGACGATATTATCGACCTCGAATTGGAAAAGGTTGAGTTGATTCTGAAAAAGATTGCTCAAGATCCTGAAGATGAGGATATCCGTCGTGTAGAGAAGAATCTTTGGGAGAAAATCCGCGCCAAAGCTCAAGAGGGACGTCGTACCGGTTTGGGTATTACGGCGGAAGGCGATATGTTGGCAGCTCTCGGCTTGCAGTATGGTTCCGAAGCTGCTATCGATTTTGCAGTCCAGGTTCAGAAAACACTGGCTCTCGAAGCATACCGCGCTTCGGTTCAGCTGGCTCGTGAACGGGGTGCATTCCCGATTTATGACGCTGAACGCGAAAAGAATAATCCGATGATTGGGCGTATCCGCGAAGCTGATCCTGCGCTCTATGAGGCAATGGTTAAGGATGGTCGTCGTAACATTGCGATGCTGACCATCGCCCCGACCGGTACAACCAGTCTGATGTCGCAGACCACTTCGGGTATCGAGCCGGTCTTCCGTCCAGTATATATGCGTCGCCGCAAAGTGAACCCCAATGACAAGGATGTGAAGATCACCTTTGTGGATGAGGTTGGCGACTCTTGGGAAGAATACATTGTCTTCCACCATAAATTCCTGGTATGGCTTCAGGTAAATGGCTACGACATCGACAAAGTTAAGGATATGTCGCAGGCTGAACTGGACGCTTTGGTCGCCAAATCTCCCTATAATAAGGCGACTGCCAACGATATTGATTGGGTCAGCAAAGTGAAGATGCAGGGTGCCATCCAGAAATGGGTTGATCACTCGATTTCGGTGACGGTTAATCTGCCGAATAAGGTGACGGAAGAGCTGGTCAGCGAAGTCTATCGTACCGCATGGGAATCGGGCTGTAAAGGCGTTACGGTTTATCGTGACGGTTCACGTGCCGGCGTGCTGGTTGAGAAGAAAAAACAGGCCGATAATAACGGTTATAAGCCGCCTTTGAAACGTCCGATCGAACTCTCTGCTGATATTGTCCGTTTCAAGAATGGTGAAGAGAATTGGATAGCGTTTGTCGGAATCTACAATGGACGTCCATATGAGATCTTTACCGGTAAACTCGAAGAGGATGCCATGTTTATCCCCAAACGGGTTACCAAAGGCACCATTATTAAGGTAAAAGATGCGGAGGGCAACAAACGTTACGATTTCCAATATAAAGACAAATACGGTTATACCAACACCATCGGAGGTATCTCCCGCCTCTTTGACGAGGAGTTCTGGAACTATGCGAAACTGATCTCCGGAGTGTTGCGTAACGGTATGCCAATTCTCGATGTGGTGACGTTGATCGAGTCGTTGCATCTGAATACGGCCAGCATCAATACGTGGAAAAATGGCGTGGCACGTGCCCTCAAACAGTACATTCCCGATGGAACCAAATCCAAGGAGAAGTGCCCGAATTGCGGTCAGGAGACGCTGGTTTACCAGAATAACTGTCCGGTTTGCATGAGCTGCGGCCACTCGAAGTGCGGTTGATCCCGCTTCGGGGCAAGGCTTTCACATAGCCTTTTCATACCTTCACATATATATTGCAGAGAGGCACCACCATACGGGGTGCCTCTCTTATTTTTACCGTGATATAAACGGGTGTTATTTCGATTTATATGGAGTATCTGGTCCTATTTGATATGACCGTTTGCAACCAGATATTCTGCGATCTGTACGGCGTTTAACGCAGCACCTTTGCGAATCTGGTCACTCACACACCAGAAGGTCAAACCGTTCGGGTTAGAGATGTCTTTCCGAATACGACCTACATAAACCGGATCACAACCGGCTAACAACAACGGCATCGGATATTTTTTCTGCTCCGGATCGTCCATCAGCACAATGCCTTCAGCACGGCAGAAGGCTTTGCGAGCCTCCTCTACGGAAATGGGGCGATCAGTTTCGAGCCAAATGGCCTCAGAGTGTGCACGCATGACAGGTACCCGTACACATGTTGCACTCACCTCAATATCGGAATGCATAATTTTACGGGTCTCGTTGTACATCTTCATCTCCTCTTTCGTGTACCCGTTTTCAGTGAAAACATCCACCTGAGGAATCACGTTATATGCGAGTTGGAAGGGGAATTTGTTGACAGTAGGCTCTTCACCCCGTACCAATTGGGCATTTTGCTCAACCAGTTCATCCATGGCTGCAGCACCGGCACCACTGGCGGACTGATAGGTCGATACCCGTACTCGACGAATGTGAGCGAGTTTTTCGATTGCCTGCAGGGCTACAACCATTTGAATGGTGGTACAATTGGGGTTGGCAATGATGTTGCGGGGCGGGTTGATTCCATCACGCGGGTTGACTTCCGGCACCACCAGAGGTACATCCTCATCCATGCGGAATGCACTTGAATTGTCGATCATCAATGCACCGTGTTTGGTGATGGTCTCTGCGAACTCTTTGGAGGTCCCGGCTCCAGCCGATGTGAAAGCGATATTTACACCTTCAAAATCATCGTTGTGTTCCAGTTTTTTAACGGTTACCTCTTTACCGCGGAACGTGTATTTACGTCCAGCGCTACGTTCTGAACCGAACAACAACAGCTCCCGAACAGGAAATTCGCGTTGTTCCAATACTCGCAAAAACTCTTGGCCAACAGCACCGCTTGCGCCAACAATTGCCACTTTCATATATTAGAAGAATTATGTACGGCTTGTGCCGTAAGTTGAAAACAGAGACAAAGATAATATCGGTAAAGCAAACCGAATCAATTTGTTGAAATATTTTCGCGGTAATTGACCGATTTGGGCCTTGTGTATTGACAAAAAAGGCTCCCCAATCGATTTTACCAATAAACAGAGGGATTAATCGAAGAATTCGTCCTGCTCCTGGATGATAGCGCTTTGGTTACCCTCCTCTTCGGAGCATTCATATACCACTGCACCTACAGGAATCGGGAACTGATCGCTTTCACTTACCCCTAACGAAGGATCGTCGTAAACCTTTCTCATGAACCCTGCAAAGATCGGTAAGGCTACACGGGCACCGTCTGCTGCACTGTTCAAATGGACGCTGCGATCCTCTCCTCCAACCCAGGCTCCAGCGACAATTTTCGGTGTGACACCCATAAACCAGGCGTCGGAGTTCTTTTGGGATGTTCCCGTTTTACCGGCCATATCGGCTTTAAATTTGTACATCCAACGTAGACGGCCTGCTGTACCGGAGGTCACCACATTCTTCATCATACCGAGCATGGTATAGGCTGTCTGCTCGCTGATTGCATCGTGCAGTGCCGGCGCAAAGGTGGCCAATACATTGCCGTTACGGTCCTCGATTCGAGTGACAAAGATCGGGTCGGTAAAGACTCCTCGATTGGCAAAGGTGCCGTATGCACCGACCATCTCGAAGAGAGAAACATCAGGGGTTCCCAAACAGAGCGAATAGACAGGATCGATATAACTCTGAATTCCCATTCGATGGATATATTCGGCCACGGCCTGCGGTTGGCGAGCCTGCTTCATGATCCATGCGGAGTAGTTGTTCCGGCTGTTGGCCAAACCCCAGCGCAAGGGGTGCATTTCACCGGTATATTCCACACGTCCGGCCTCTTTGGGCTGCCAAATGGTGCCGTTATCGGTTTCGATCGTTACCGGCAGGTTGGGAACCAACGTGCAGGGATCGTATCCTAAATTCGCTATGGCAAAGGTGTAAATGAAAGGCTTGATCGTCGAACCCACCTGGCGTTTACCCTGTTTGACCATATCGTATTTGAAGTAGCGATAATTGGGGCCGCCTACGTAGGCTTTTACATAACCGGTCGAAGGATCCATCGCCATGAATGAGGCCCGCAGGATCTGTTTGTGGTACAGAATCGAGTCATACGGGGTCATCGTTGTATCGCGATCACCCTTGTACGAGAAGATCTTCATTTTGACCGGCTTTTTGAAATCGGCCATGATCTCCTCTTCTGTAGCACCATCCCGTTTCAATGCCCGATAGCGATCGGTCTGACGGATTGCATTGCGCATAATGCGATCGATGTCCTCTTTGCCGATATCATTGAACAACCGTTTGGTACGACGTACCTGATTGTCCATAGCCGGTTGAATGTCTTTGGACATGTGGTTGATCAACGCCTCTTCTGCATACTCCTGCATGGTTGCATTGATCGTAGTATAGATTTTCAGACCGTCGCGATAGAGGTTGTAGGGGCTACCGTCCGATTTGACATTTTTGATGCACCATCCGTAAAGCGGATTGTTATCCCACTCCTTGACCGCCTGCTGATAATCCCAATCATTGTAGAATTGTTTGCGGGTAGGACGTTCCATCGTCATCACCATACGCAGCATTTCGCGGAAATAGGTGGCCGTTCCGGAGTTGTGCGATACGGGATGATAATCCAATTCAATCGGCAGAGCCTGTAGTGAATCCCGTTGATGGCGATTGATATACCCCATCTGTTTCATACGGGCGATAACCAGGTTACGCCGGGAGAGAGCCCGTTCAGGGTTCAAAACCGGACTGTAACGGGTCGGTTTGTTGACCACTCCTACCAACATGGCTGACTCCTGAGCGTTAAGTTCCGAAGGGAGTTTGTTGAAGAAGGTGCGTGCGGCGGATTTAATACCGAAAGCATTACTGCCGAATTCGACCGTATTGAGGTACATGGCAATAATCTCCTCTTTGGTGTAATTGCGCTCGAGCATGACTGCCGTAATCCACTCTTTAAGTTTGGAGATGACCAGTTTAGAACCTTTCGAAATCGGGTTGTTGTAGGCTGCCGTGTCACGCGGATAGAGGTTTTTGGCCAACTGTTGCGAAATGGTACTACCACCGCCCTGACCGAATTGGGCCAGCGCAATGGTCCGCACAGCTACACGAGCCAACGAGATAAAGTCGATTCCGGAGTGGGAATAGAAACGCATATCTTCGGTTGCGATCAGTGCGGCGACCAAGCTGGGTGACAACTCATCGTAGTCGCAATAAGATCGGTTTTGTACGAAGAAACTGCCGATCATTTTTCCGTCTTCGGAATATATTTCGGTTGCCAGATTGCTTTTGGGATTTTCGAGCTCTTCGAATGTGGGTAGTTTGCCGAAGAGGCCGATACGGATCAACAACAGCAAAAGAAGAATCAAAGCCACCGGAGAGGCCAGTATGATCCAAAACCATTTTATAGCTTTGGGACTCTGTAATTTGTCGATCAATTTACGGTTCATGCCGTGCATCAATTTTATGGGGCAAAGTTACAATTTTAATCCGAATTACCGATAGAACGAACCTCACCATGCAAATATTTCATTGACAAGCGGATTGCCTTTGGCCCAGAGATGATTATCTTTGAAAGATAAACCCCAAAGACTAACCTATGAAACTTTGCAAAATCGTTGTCGCTTTGGCGACCGTTTGTGGAGCGTTGGCGCTCCAGGCTCAACCCGATACGACATTACGACCGATTCATCCGGATCAATGGCCGAAAATCGAAAACCATATCCGCAACAGTTGGGATCGCTATGTCGATACCGTAGCTACTCTGCCAGCTCCATTTTCCTTTGCCTTAAACCCCGGAACCTTATACTATTGGGACCTCTATTTCATCAACGAAGGGTTGATGCGGCAAGGCTTTTTCGAGCAGGCCAAAAACAATATCGACAATTTTATTTACGAGATCGAGAAATTGGGGTTTATTCCCAATGCGAATGGTTGGGGAGAAGATCGCAGTCAGACCCCCTATTTCGGGATGATGGTGCAGAGCTATTTTATGAAAGCACCTCAAAAGGATACCACCTGGCTGCATCGGGCCTATCAAGCGTTGCTCAAGGAGTATGAATTCTGGACCAATGCGAATGGAAATACCATCGAGGATCACTCTACCCCGATCCCGGGCCTGCAACGTTATGGTGAACATGCCGATTCAGCTACGTTGCTCAACTTTTATGACAAGGTGTTGCTGCATCGTTTCCAACTCGATAAAGAGGCATCGGATAGTGTCAAGATCTTGATAGCGAGCCACCGTCTGGCTGAGGCCGAAACGATGGATTTTACCCCTCGATTTGACGGGCGTTGCAAAGATTTTATTCCGATCGATCTGAATGCAAATTTGTATCAGTACGAACGTATTTTGGGATGGCTCGAGCGTCAACTGAAGATTTCAAACGGCAGTCGTTGGGAAAAACATGCAGTCCGGCGGGCCGAGCTGATCCGAAAATACCTGTGGGACGAGGAGCGTGGACTTTTCCTGGATTATGATTTTGTGAATCAGCGTCACGGCTCCATTGCCTCTGTGATGACCCTGATGCCACTCTATTGGCACTTCGCTACACCCGAAGAGGCTGCCCGAGTTGTAGAAAGTCTTAAGCTTTTCGACTCTCCGGGTGGTTTGGTCGTATGTGAACCTTCTGATCAGCCCATTCTCTACCAGTGGGGAGATGGAGCCGTATGGGCTCCTGTGCAGTTTTTGGCTATGGGAGCACTCGAAAACTACGGCTATCAACCCGAGGCCTATCAGGTCGCTTTGAAGTGGCTCAATACGGTAACGGCAAACTTCCTTGATCCTCACCCTGTTACCCATCGACCGTTCAAATATGGAGACGGACAACGTCATCCCGGTTTTATTTATGAAAAATATACCCGGACAGGTGAGATCAATGATAGTGAATATCCTTGCAGCGAAATGATGGGATGGACTGCTTCGACCTTTTTGCGAGCGCTGGAGTTAGTTCGGCATACTTCTGCGAAATAGATAAATATTGGTCGTATCGTGTGTAAGGTGCTTTCTGTTTTTGAGTTGCGTGCGGATGTGAAATCGGGCATAGTAATCTGTAACCCAATTGTCAGTTAGCTTGGTTGGATGGTCGGAAAAAAGCCTGCACAGCAAGTTGTCAGTTCCTATCTGTTGAACGTGTTAATTTAGTAAGTATTAAATAATTAGTTTGCATCAGGATATAATCCAATAAACGTTTTAATTTCGATACCAAATGAAAAGTAAAGCAAACGTGAACAGTTAATGCAGCTGTTCACGTTTGTTTTTATTGCAGTAAAGAGATGATTGTTATCTGGTTTTGAACTGTTGTAGCTGGGCTTAGAAATAGCAGTGGAATGATGTGAAAAGCTTTACTGCTTCGTTTCCTTGTCTGCTGTTGATTGATCAGTAGGATTTTGATCTGTGGATGCTTTGGGGGCGCTGGCAAAATAGCGTATTACCTCCGAAGCTCGATGTGCCCCGATCACCTCGGTTAACTCATCCATGGTGGCTTTGCGGATACGGGAAATCGTCCGGAAACGCTGCAATAATTTTTCGACTGAACGGCTGCCTAAAGAGGGGATCTGTTCCAACTCACTTTTGATAAAGGCCAGCGAACGTTTCTGACGATGGAAGGTAATACCGAACCGGTGTGCCTCATCACGAATATGCATCAGCACTTTGAGCGCTTCGCTGTTGCGGTCGATGTAGTAAGGCATTGGATCGTGCGGGAAATAGACCTCTTCGATTCGTTTTGCCAAACCGACAATCGCGATCTGTTGCTCCAACCCCAATCGTTGTAGCGTCTCATAGGCAAACCGTAACTGCCCTTTGCCGCCATCCACCACGATTAATTGAGGTAGCTCGGCTCCTTCGGCCAGCAGACGGCTGTATCGTCGTGTCACCACCTCCTCCATCGAAGCGAAGTCATTGGCCCCGACTACCGTTTTGATGTTGAAATGGCGGTACTCCTTTCGTGAAGGCTTGCCATCGCGAAATACCACACACGAAGCGACCGGATTAGTCCCTTGCAGGTTTGAGTTATCGAAACATTCAATATGGTGTGGCGCTACTTTCAGGTGCAACTCTTTTTGCAGGGCTGCCATCACCCGGGTCACATGTTTGGCCGGATCCTTGATCTCGATCTGTTTGAGCTTTTCGAGTCGATAGAGCCGACAATTCCGTTCCGACAGTTCCAACAGACGGAGTTTGTCGCCGCGTTGGGGAATATTGAAAGTGATCCCTTCGAACAGCTCTTCGTTGGGTAAGAAAGGCACCAATACCTCACGCTGCAATAGTCCCTGCAGCCGATCACGAATACTGGTGATGGCATAGGAGAGCACATCTCGAGGCTCATCTTCCAAACCGGGCTTCAACTCAACGGTAAATGTGTTGACAATCGAACCTTGGGCAATACGCATAAAATTGCAGAAAGCTATCCCTTCATCCACAATCAGTGAGAAGACATCCATACTGCCCAGCGTATTGCTTACGACCACTGACTTGCTCTGGTATCCGGCCAGCAGTTCCAACCGTTTTTTGTAACGTCCGGCCTCTTCAAACCGCATCTCTGCAGCGGCTTCGGTCATGCGCTGTTGCAGGTATTCGCGTGTGGCACGGGTATCCCCTTTGAGCAGTGAGGCCACCATGCCGATACTTTCGCGATACTCCTCTTCGCTTTGTTGTCCGATACAAGGTCCTTTGCAGTTGCCGATATGATATTCGAGACAGACCCGGTATTTCCCTTTTGCAATTTGATCAGGTGCCAGGTTGAGTGAGCAGGTCCGCAGCTGATAGATCCCTCGCAACATCTCTAAAATCTCTTTTTGGATATACACCGAGGCGTAGGGACCGAAATATTGCGAGCCGTCTCGAACAAAACGGCGGGTCGAGAGTACCCGCGGGAAGGGTTCGTTACGGATCACAATCCAGGGATAGGTCTTGTCGTCTTTGAGCAGGATGTTGTAACGGGGCTGGAGATTCTTGATCATGTTGTTCTCCAGCAGAAATGCTTCGCTTTCACTGGCCACTACCGTATGACGCAGATCGACGATTTTACCCACCATAACCCGCACTTTGGGCGTATGGTCAGCGCGTGTCAGAAAATAAGATGAAACCCGCCGTTTCAGGTTTTTGGCCTTGCCCACATAAATCACCTTGCCGTCTGCACCCAAAAACTGGTACACACCAGGAGAATCGGGCAGCAAGGCTACCTTTTCCTTCAACAGTTGTATGCGTTGCGAAATCACCGTATTTTTTTCATTGACAGGCATGGCAATTGATGTACGTCTCGATTATGATCGGTTTCTGCCGTTGGCGGAATTTCAAGATGTCCTATCCTGATGGCTATACAAAAATAGCAAGAGGCACCAAATGATAAAATGGCGGCAACCGTTTTTATCCGGTTCTTTCAGATCGGCGTTGCACGTTTGTTACACTTCTATTGATATGTTAGAATATGCCAGAAGTGTTATTACAGTTGCCAAAGAGAGGATTTTCGGTTAATGTGTTGTATCCGGTTTTCCGGTCCATTCGTAGTGGGGTGTGTCCACTTCCAGCAGAGTGAGTACTCGTTCAATGATGGTTCCGCAGAGGCTTTCGATATCTTGGGGGTGGGAATAGAATGACGGGGCTGCAGGACAGATAATGGCACCGCATTCGGACAGGGTGGTCAAATTGCGCAAATGGATCGTACTCATGGGGGCTTCACGTGGCACCAAAATCAGACGGCGGCGCTCTTTGAGCATTACATCGGCAGCTCGGCTGGTCAAATCATTCGAAATACCGGCGGCAATACGTCCCGCCATACCCATCGAACAGGGAATAACCACCATGGCGTCGAATGGGGCTGATCCGGAAGCTGGCGGTGCAAAGAGATTATCGTTGTGATAACGGGTTAAACGAGAATTTTCCATCCAGGTAGTGTCATCTTCGTACTGGCACACGGCATCTCCGTTACTAGTTACGATCAGGGCAATTTCGCCCACCTCTTCGGCCTGTGCCAGTCGTTGACACAATAGGCGTGCATAAATCGAACCGCTGGCTCCGGTCACAGCTACGATGATGTTGCGTCTCTTTTTCATACCCGTTATTGAAAAACTAACAGCTTTTTATGGACGTAGTTCACGGTGTCGGTAGTACAACCTTATTGACGTCGATTCTTGTCTCAACAGTGGTACGCCAATGTACAGCCATGAACCAATTAAATCTCAATTCCTACACATTTCAACCCTCGTTCGTACAGAAACTCCAAAGTACGAGGCAGAGCGTAGGACATATTCCGATAGCTTTTGAGTGAATCGTGAAAAACGACAATCGAACCGCCACGGACATGTTTGGTCACATTACGCAAACAGAGACGAGGAGAGATCTGTCTGTTGTAATCTTGCGAGAGGACATCCCACATAATCAGGTTGTAATGTTCACTCAGACGGCGTGCTTGCGACGGTTTGATTTGTGCATAAGGAGGTCGGAACAGGTCTGTATGCAACAGGTTATTGGCCAGTTCGACATCTTCGAGATAGGCTTCGAGAGTCATCCGCCAACCTTTTTGATGGCTGTATGTATGGTTTCCGATACGATGTCCTTCAGCTTTGATCCGTTCGAAAAGTTCAGGGTGCATTTCAGCATTCTTGCCAAGACAGAAAAAGGTAGCTTTCGCATCGTATTTGGCCAACTGTTCGAGAATCTCTTCAGTTACTCCGGGTGTCGGTCCATCATCAAAAGTGAGATAAACCTCATCGGAGGGAGGCATCTCCCAAATCAGAGACGGAAATATCGTACGAATAATCTTTGGCGGTTTTATATACATGAATCTCTGAAATTTGGCGCAAAATAACTGCTTTTGTTGTAATTGGCCAAATCGAACTTCGATATGGCTTTGTGCTCTTATCTGATAGGATACTAATCTGTGGAGAGCAGTTATTAAAATTGTCTTTGTAGGTCTGGTATTTACAAAACTCCTGCCCAAGTCATAGGCAGTGATGATTGATCTAAAATGAGAAATATCGAACCAACTTGGGAAAATTAATATAAAACTTCTTTTGATGGGTTTTTCTACAAGCTGATGTTGCTTTTGGGATAATAGCAAAAGTCGTGTTGTGTTAGCAAAATTGTATTGTCGGTAAGAGCGATGTCCTTTGGTCGCACTAACAGATCGATAGACTGAATCTTAGGAAAGAATCGGATTGTGTCGAAGCGGCAAGTTTATAAAAATATCAGCAAGTTGCATTGCTTCCGATGTAGTAGTAGGTGAATCCTGCCGTCTCCAGTTCGTCCCGATCGTAAATGTTGCGTCCGTCAAAAATCAACGGTGTATGCATCGTCTTTTTAAGTAACTCCCAGTTGGGGACCCGAAATTGTTTCCATTCAGTTACCAACAACAAAGCATCCGCTCCAATGACTGCCTCGTACATGTCGTCAGCATAGTGAACCTGGTTGCCGATTACGCGGTGGCATTCGTTCATGGCTACGGGATCGTAAACAGTCACCTCTGCCCCTGCCTCGATCAGCAGTCGAATCAGCACGACTGACGTTGCTTCACGCATATCATCGGTTTCGGGTTTGAAGGCCAGACCCCATAACGCAATCTTACGCCCTTTGAGATCTCCGTTGAAATGGCGATTCAATTTGTCGAACAGTACCCGTTTTTGATGGGCATTGACCTCTTCGACAGCTTTCAAGACCCGCATTTGGTAGCCGTTTTCTTCGGCTGTTCGGATCAGGGCTTTCACATCTTTAGGGAAACATGAGCCGCCATATCCGCATCCCGGATAGAGGAATTTATTGCCAATGCGCATATCGGTTCCGATCCCGCGACGTACCATGTTGACATCGGCTCCAACCAGTTCACACAAGTTGGCAATATCATTCATAAAACTGATGCGGGTGGCCAACATGCTGTTGGCGGCATATTTGGTCATCTCGGCAGAGGGTACATCCATGAAGATCACCCGGAAATTGTTCAACAGGAAAGGACGGTAAAGTCGTTGCATCAGTTCGCGTGCCCGTTCGCTTTCTACGCCGACGACTACGCGATCCGGACTCATGAAATCTTTGACTGCGCTGCCCTCTTTGAGAAATTCGGGGTTTGAGGCTACATCGAACTCTACTTCTACTCCACGCCGTTTCAATTCAGCATTGACCACCTCTCGGATTCGAGCTGCGGTGCCGACAGGGACGGTGCTTTTGGTGACCAGTAGTGTGTATTTGTTGATGGCGGCACCGAATTCACGAGCCACCTCCAATACGTAGTGCAGATCGGCCGATCCATCTTCATCAGGCGGAGTTCCGACCGCGATGAAGACCACTTCGACTTCATCCAAATGAGAGGCCAAATCGGTTGCGAAAGAGAGACGTCCGGCCTTCATGTTCTTTTGGACGAGTACAGAAAGTTCCGGTTCATAAATGGGAATTTCACCCTGCTGGAGTCGTTCAATTTTTGCCCGATCCACATCGACACAGATCACCTCGATTCCCATTTCAGAAAAACAGGTACCGGATACCAGCCCGACATATCCTGTTCCTACGATCGCAATTTTCATCTCTCCATGTTTTTTGAGGAGCCTGCCCGTTCAATCTCCTTGATTAACCCTGATGTTTCCTTTGGGCGGTTTATATCAACTAAGCAGCTTCCAATTGGGGTAACCAAGATCTTTTTTATTGGAAAACGGACGTAGCGCAGATATTGATTTCCAAGATAACAAAATTTCTTCTGCAACTACGTTGTGGCCTTCTCTTTTTCCCGACAAAGATAGCAAGATTGCCACAAGTTTTTGTTACTTTTGAACGATCTCTTCCATAACTGGCAGGCATTTGCAAAAGTGATCCCTGTCCACAATGAAGCAGATCGGATCGTCGATACCCGGCGATCCAACCAACAAATCTTTTACCATGTTTGAAGCAAAAACGTATATACGTCGTCGAGAAGCGCTGCGTAAGCGTGTTGGCAGTGGTTTGATTCTGCTCCCTGGAAACCACGAAGCTTCTGCCAACTATCCGAGTAATACTTTCCCATTCCGTCAGGATAGTACTTTCCTCTATTTCTTTGGTTTGAATCATCCCGAATTTGCCGGTATTCTTGACGCGGACTCAGGAGAGGATATGTTATTCGGAGAAGATTACACGATTGATGATATTATCTGGATGGGCCCGCAACCATCGTTGGCTGAGCAGGCCCAGCAAGTGGGTGTAACCCGGACGGCCGGATTGGCTCAACTGGCCGAAACGGTAAAGAAGGCAATTGCCCAAGGCCGGAAGATTCACTATTTGCCTCCTTATCGGGGTGAGGTGACCCTGATGTTGTGTGAATTGCTCGGTTTGCAACCGGCTGCCCTCAAAGAGCAGGTTTCGGTTGAATTGGCCAAAGCTGTAGTGGCGTTGCGCGAAATCAAAGAGCAGGATGAGATCGACGAGATTGAACGGGCTTGTACGATTGGTACCAAAATGCACCTGCAGGTGATGCAGATGTGTCGTCCAGGTGTGGTTGAACAGGAGATTGCCGGTGCAATCGATGGCATTGCCCGTCAGTATGGAGCCGGAGTTTCGTTCCTGTCGATCGTCAGCCAAAATGGTGAGACACTTCACAACCACAATCATGGGAATGTTCTGGAGTCAGGGCGTCTGCTGTTGGTCGATGCCGGTGCTGAAACCAATATGAACTATTGCAGCGATTTCACCCGTACCATTCCGGTCAATGGTAAATTTACAGCTCGCCAGAAAGCTATTTATGATATTGTTTTGGCTGCGAACAGCCGCACATTCGAGCTGGCTAAACCTGACCTGTTTTATTGGCAGATGCACAATGAGGCTGCACGGGTCATTGCCGATGGTCTGAAAGAGTTGGGGCTGATGCAGGGCAATATGGAGGATGCTGTCGCTTGTGGAGCTCAAGCGCTCTTTATGCCTCACGGGTTGGGTCATCAAATGGGGCTTGACGTACACGACATGGAGAATATCGGTGAAAAATATGTCGGTTACGACGAAGAATCCATGCGCAGTGAGACACCGGGACTCTCTTCGTTGCGGATGGGTAAACGACTCAAACCGGGTATGATCATGACGGTTGAACCGGGTATCTACTTCATTCCTGCCCTGATTGACAAGTGGGAAAAAGAGGGGCTCGGCAACGGGTTTATTAATTTTGAGAAGACCCGGGAATATATCGGGTTTGGAGGTATTCGTATCGAAGACGATATGTTGATCACTCCCGATGGCAATCGTATGTTGGGCAACCGTCGGGCTCCAGCTACTACCGAAGATATCGAGAGTTACATGCATCCGTAATTGCTGTTTGAGGGGGCAGCAGTTGTTAAAAGGGTGAGAGCTGTCTGTATTGTTGGTGAGCAGTCCTAAATGCTGGTTAATGTTGTTACTGCTCTCTGTCTTGCCCTTGGTTTATTACAACGGCCAAACATTGGTGTGACCGATACTATAATAAAGAGACGACCTCAAAATGTGAGGTCGTCTCTTTATTTTGTCCTCCTTGCTAACCCAATGGGGGTGTCATCCATTGATTTTCAAAATAATCCCTCTGTTTTTTGCGAATAATCTATGCAATATTTAGGTTTAATATTGTTCCATACGGTTCGTTCTTCATGTTCATAAAGTGACTGTTTTGTATGATTATTAAAATTACTTGCTAAGTTTTAAATATTTCACATGTAATATATAATATTCAGAAAATCAAACATATTATCGTATATAAGTTTAATTTACTTGTAAAGTATTTTTACTCTATCTATCAAAAATCATTGAATAATTGGGATAATTCAATGTTCTAAAAAGGCTGAAAAGAGTGAATGCCTTTCAATATTTTTATTAATTTCGTATAAAAAGACGGAATAATACGCTATTTCATCCACTACAATACTAAATTTTCAGATTCTGATAGCGAAACCAAAGGTTTAGGAGCTGTATGCCAGGATTGGGTAGGCGTCGCAATGAAAACGTGGAGACACTATTGTTATACGAAAATACGCTATTGGATTGCCAGATAACAAAATAAATGCAATTGTGGCATCTCGCTTGTCATTAATAAATGAATGCGATCTGAAGGGATGAACGTATTTTTTTCAAACAATGGATCACACCATGAGCGTACACTTACCAATACCTCCGGACAAATGATTCGGAACTATTGACACAAACTGAGTAAACTGATTAAGAAAAACAGATAAGTCATTCAAAGAGAGTAATTCGCAACGAGGGTAAAAAGAGATTGGATCATCAATTTTCAAAAGGAATGGAGACGAAGATGAGATACTCTTCTTACAGACAGACAACGGTGTGCAATAAAAAAGGCAGAAGAAAACTTCTGCCCAATCAAAGTACCCCCGACGGGAATCGAACCCATATCAGCAGAACCGGAATCTGCCATTCTATCCATTGAACTACGGAGGCATGTGAAACTTGTGAATGCAAAGGTGCAATTTTTTTAGCGTTAATACAAATTTTCACCCCCGATTTCCAGCTTCTTGACAGGAAGAATTTCTGAACCCAACTCCCTCACTGTGCGGTTACTTACTACATAACACACGAATTCCACCAACATGTCAAATAATATTCCTAATACTGAAAAGTGGCACCGTCTCGAACAGGTGATCAAATGGACAGGATTGTCTATTAATGCTTTTGCGCTGCATATCGGCCTGAAGCGAAGTGAAAACCTGTACCAGATCAAAAAAGGTAATAATGGGATCAGCCACGATTTGGCCGAATTGATCACTGCCAAATATCCCTCCATCAGCAAAGGTTGGTTGCTCACCGGCGAAGGAGAGATGATGATCGACCAAAAAAGCTCCAGTAAAAACTCGGGGATTCCTTGTTATGGCATGGATGCGGTCGAAGCGGTCGAAATGCTTGAGCGAACCGATGGAGAACAGCCTCTTCAATCCCAATTTTATATGGATTTTCCGCCTTTGAAACGTTGCGATCTGGCCGCTTTGTCTTTGAGCGATGCCATGCAGCCTGAGGTTCCGGCGGGAAGTTACGTCCTGTTGCGTCGTCAAAATCCCGATGAATTGCTCCCCGGAGCAATGTGTCTGATCCTTTCCGAGACGTTTAAAGGTATACGGATTGTCCGTCAAAGTCCACACGATGGGGAGCTGTTGTTGTTGCCTCGAAATACAGAGGCGTATGATCCGATTTCCATCAAACGGGAGGCAATCCGCAAATTGTTTGTGGTCGAAGGTATCATTATCAAGAAAATTTTGTGATCTTTGTTTCGTAACATTGACAGAAAGGATTTGAAGAGCGACGAACTTGCTTTCATAGTGTCTGTTCTGTGATCTCTAACTGTATGTCGGTAGTGCCGTGCTTCTTGGCGTAGCCTCAGGAATAAAGCGGCTGTAACTTTATATTAATCAAACAAAGATCATGTTTTCAGGAATCGTTGAAGCTACAGGACGTGTCGTTGCCGTCCGTGAAGATCAAGGCAATAAGCACATTACCATTGAAGCCCCATTTACGAACGAATTGCGTATTGATCAAAGTATTGCTCATAATGGAGTTTGTCTGACTGTTGTCGAGTTAGATGCACCTCGCTATACCGTAACTGCGATCCACGAGACGCTTGTCAAATCCAATTTGGGAGAACTCCAACCGGGTGATTTGGTCAACTTGGAGCGGAGTATGCGTCCCGATGCACTGTTGGATGGACACATTGTCCAGGGACATGTCGATCAGACCGCTCGTTGTACAGCGATCAGTGAAGCAGACGGTAGTTGGTACTATACATTTGAATACGACCCAACTCCCGGTAACATAACCGTAGAAAAAGGGTCTGTAGCGGTCAATGGAGTCAGTCTGACCGTTGTCAATTCACAGGCTTCGTCATTTCAGGTAGCGATCATTCCCTACACATACGAACACACCAATTTCCATACCTTGAAAGTGGGTTCGACGGTCAATCTCGAATTTGACATTGTGGGTAAATACATTACCAAGCTGATGAAACAGTATCAGCCTAAGGCCTAATCGGTTGCGCAGCATGATGAGATTCAAGATCAAAACCACGGCAGGGGCGGCATTGGCTGTTGCAACTGTTGCAGCCTTTATCAGCATTGTTTTTGGAGTGGTATTGGCTCTGCAACCCACTTCGATTTTGATCTGTTCATGCGGGCTGTTTGTCTTGCTCTTTTTTGCTGCACACTACCTGTTTAATCTCTTCGTGCGTTATCGGATCAAGCCGATTTATCAGGTCCTGCTCTCAAAGAATATCCGAACCCATGATCTGCCTCCGACTCATGATCTGGTTAGCGGGCTGCAAGACGAATTGAATCTGTGGGCCGAAAAGAATGCCCGTGAAATTGCACGGCTGAAAGAGAATGAGCGTTACCGCAAGGAGTTTCTCGGTAATGTGTCGCACGAGATCAAGACACCGATTTTTACCATACAAGGATACATTTTGACGCTGCTTGACGGGGGATTGGAAGACGAAAATATCAATCGTAAATACCTCGAACGCTCTGAAAAAAGTATAGATCGGCTCATCAATATCGTGCAAGATTTGGAGGAGATCTCTAAACTTGAGTCGGGTTCGCTTGTGTTGGAGCCGGAGCGGTTCGATATTGTGGCGTTGGTACGAGAGATTGCCGAATCGATCGAAATAGAGGCTTCGGCTCGGCATATTACATTCCGTATCGGTACAAGCAATTTCCAGCCCCCGGTATTGGTTTATGCGGATCGTCGCAAAATTAGTCAGGTAATTATGAACCTGTTGATCAATTCGGTGCGATATGGCCGTGACAATGGAACCACTACGGTCAGTTTCGTCGATATGTATGATCGTGTGATGATCGAAGTGGCTGACAACGGGGTGGGTATTGCAGAAGAGTATATTCCACGCGTATTTGAACGCTTTTTCCGGGTTGATAAGAGCCGTTCTCGGGAACAGGGAGGCACTGGTTTGGGATTGGCGATTGTTAAACATATCCTCGAAGCACACGGCCAGGTCATCACTTTACGTAGCAAATTGGGAGAAGGCAGCACATTCTCGTTTGCGCTGGCCAAAGAGGCACCTAAAGCTAACCCTGTATCAGTGACTAAAACCGTATAGCTGTTGTAATCAATCCTCAGTTGACTTACTCTTTTTTCTTGCATCGTTTCACTTTTATCTAACCTGCTGACCTATTTAGCTGTTTCAGAGCCTATATCGTTGTATAGGTTTTATTGGGAGGTCTATGGTATATAGAAAGGAGCGGTCTGCCCCCATCTGTTCTATGAAAGGATGTAATGAGTTGTCCGATAGTCTGTGTTGTCTTGTTGCTATTGATTGAATAGGGCTTTTTAGCCTTCCCCCGATTTTGTTGCAGCATAAGGGTTAGTATTACCACTCTGATGGTTCTGCAGATCTTAATAATGGGATTTCCGGAGCAGAGTTGTTGTGTGGGGCAGATTCACTGGCCAGCCAATTAGACCTGACCGTTTCGTATTGTGTTTCGTGTTTCCTGGTCTCTGTCCGAATGCCAACAAATTCTTTGTCACAGGTTCTTTGTACATCCGCCCTGCCAGCTGTTTGCCCATTGAGGGAAATTATCCGTTAACCCAAACCGCAGATACAAGAAATTGCGTATATTTGAAAATTATAGGATGCGTTTTGCAAAGTTCTCACCCTACGGGGAGAATTTGCAATGTTTGACATTCATTGCGTTTATTGTGTACACAGCATGCATTCAATGCTGAAGTTTCATTGAAACAGCATTCTATTGCGTGTATTTTGCTTATTTTGTTCATATCTAATCAAAACACATGGAAAGTCTTCTCCCACTTGTCGTTACATGGGATGTTAATCCGGCCCTGTTTCATCTCGGCTCGTTCGAGGTCCGTTATTACGGGGTGCTTTGGGCGGTAGCTCTCGGAATCAGCGCCTACATTTTCCACCATATTATGATCCGCGAAGGGTTGAGCGAAAAGACCTTTGATTCGGTCTTTTGGTTCGGAGTGATTTCGACCGTTTTGGGATCTCGATTAGGACACTGCCTCTTCTACGATCCAGGATACTACCTGACCCACCCTGTCGAAATTCTCGATATCCGTCAAGGTGGTATGGCCAGTCACGGAGCTGCAGTCGGCCTGTTGATCGGCTTGTGGCTGTTCTCCCGGAAAAATAAATTGCCCTATATCTGGTCGTTGGATCGAATCAGTATCGTAGTTGCCATCAGTGGAGTCGCTGTGCGATTGGGTAATTTGATGAACTCCGAGATTTATGGAACCGTTACCTCCTTACCCTGGGGCTTTATTTTCGTACGCGACGGCGAAACCCTTCCCAAACATCCGACACAGATTTATGAAGCCTTGTGTTATTTGGTGTTGTTTGTGATCCTGCTCTGGATGTACTATAAAAAGGATTTGGCACGCCGTCGGCCCGGAGTGATGTTCGGCTTCTTCTTGATTATTCTGTTCGGTACCCGTTTCTTGATCGAATTTATCAAAAATCCACAAGTGGATTTCGAACAGAATATGGTGTTGAACATGGGGCAACTGTTGAGCATTCCGTTTATTGTGGCAGGTGTCGTCATCCTGTGGCGTGCGTTAAAGCAAGCACCACTAACACCATCCCCGTTGAAAAAAACGGTTGCCGGGAAATCTGGCAAACGCAAATAAAACCTATAAGCCTAAAGCCATGGATCCTATCAGTACACTTATTTTCAATGCACTGGTTCGTCGCCAGAGTATCAATTTGCCCGAAATTGGATCATTAAAGGTGATTACCCGCCCTCCGGTGATGGAGAAAAAAGGGATGATTACCCCTCCGCTCAATCTGGTGATTTATGCTGAGACTGAGAATCCTGATTTTTTGAATATTGTAGCGATAATCGCACAAAATAATAATCAGGATGAGATACAGGCCAGAGCTATTTATGACAGTTGGCTGGCAACTGTTCGCAGTGAAGAGGTGGTTCGCATCGATTCGGTAGGGGAAATCCGTGAAAAGCGGTTCTATCCGGCTCAAGGATTGAATGAGATTATGAATCCCATTCGACCTGAACCTGCAAAAGTTCCTCGGCAAATGGAGGTCCGTCAGATCATATGGTGGGTACTTGGTGCAATTATTATCGGAGGTGCGATCTCTTACGGAGCGATCACTTTGCTTAATCGCAGTACCTATTCATACGAAGACGATGCGATTGAGTGGGAAGAATTGACGCCTGCAACGCCTCGCACACAGACGGCTACGGATCAGCCTACTGCAACGACAGATGAGGCGGCTGACGATTCAGAAGAGGCGACAGCGTCTGCTTCCAAACCGACAGCCCAGCCTGCACCTGCAACAATAGCTCCAACAAAACCCGCTGTTTCGGCCTCGCCCGCTACATCGACCGTGGCACCTGGGCAGATGGGCTATTATGTGGTGGTTGGAACCTATAGTACCGATGCCAATGCAAACAAATTTATTGCACAGGCCAAACAAATTGATAATACGCTTTCCTACTATAAACTGCCGCTCGATAATGGGAAAATTATGATTTATACCTCGTTAGCGGCAACAGAGCAACAGGCCAAAAGACTCAAGCAACAATGTGCCGGTTCATTCCCGGATGCGTGGATTTTCAAACGTCGTGTACGTTAAGAAAGTGGGTTTTGTCCGAAAAAGGATACCCAATCTTTGCGATCCACAGTGGAGTGGTTTATAGCTGTTGAATAGACTCCGGTTCGGTATTCAATAGGTTACTATGCATATCCACCACTCTAAAGGTCCTTGCAGATAAAGGATGAAACGGTATGCTGGATGGAGTGTAAGGGTATGTATGTCGGACGTGTTTAAAATTATGATAGGAGAAACGTGCAGAGATGTTTTAGCAGTGAGCAATTCGCATATGTTATGGAAAATACGCATTCCTAATCAAATAGAAAAAGAGAGGCACCATCTCAATCGTGCCTCTCTTTTTTTTGTTGTCTCTAATGGGGGTATAAACTTGTTGCGGCTATCTGGAGCGTGGTTTTGGTCAGAGGATCAGGTCAAGAGAGCATGGGTTTGCTCCATAGATAGAGAAGTGCCCACATGACAAAACGGGCTCCTTTACCGACTAACATCAATAGAGCCGAAGAGCGAAAATTGACACGATAGAATCCTAAAGCTAATGCAAAGACATCGCCAACGAAGGGCAACCAGGTCAATAAAGCGAGCCACGCTCCAAAACGGTCGATTTTACTTTTATGTTTAACGAGGGTTTCGTGTTTAATATGCAGAAAACGCTCGATCCACTCCCATTTACCGAGCCAACCCAACCAATAAGAGGTCAGTCCACCGAGCCAGTTGCCGAGTGTGGCCACTCCCACACAAAGCCACACATTCCCCCCGACTGCCAGCATGGCGATCAGTTGGACATCCGAGCTGAACGGAACGACCGTGGCCGCAATAAATGATCCGAGAAAAAGGCCGAAATAGCCCAAATCAAGTAACCAATCCATAAATGTTATAGTTTATAGGTTGGAATGATGCAGTGCAAATATGCCGTTTTTCCGCAGGAATAGCAAGGGGACTTATCGGGTTCTTTTGTTAGATATGTCCGATTGGGAGGATGCATTATGAGGCATTATACATGAAACGGGGACTGATCAGTAAAATTTTGGGCTGTCATTTGGCTTTGCAACGGAAAGGCATAAAATAAAAAACCGCAGAACACGGTTAGATGTTCTGCGGTTTGTAGTTTCGGATAGATCAAATGATCTACTGAAATCAATTTTTAAAGAATAATCCGTTTTCGTTGGCATCAACATGGATGACCGAATCTCGGCTGACCGTTCCGGCCAAAATCTCTTTCGAGAGTTCGTTGACCAGATAACGCTGCAGGGTACGTTTGATCGGTCGTGCACCAAACAGCGGATCAAATCCCTTCTTGGCTAACCAGTCGATCGCTTTGTCTGAAACCTCCAGTCTCATGCTGTTCTCTTCCAGCATTTTGTTGATCTGGGTAAGTTGCAGGACAACGATCTGACGAACATCGTCTTTGGTCAGCGGCGTGAACATGATGATCTCGTCAATACGGTTCAGGAACTCCGGACGAATCGTCTGTTTCATCAACTCAAAGACCTCATTCTGCGTCTTCTCGATCACCTCTTCGGGTGGAGTCTCGTTGTGGTATTTCGAGAAGTTCTCCACAATAATCGGTGAACCGATGTTCGAAGTCATGATGATGATCGTGTTGCGGAAGTCTACAGTACGCCCTTTGTTATCGGTCAGACGACCATCGTCCAATACTTGCAGCAAGATGTTGAAGACATCCGGATGGGCCTTTTCGATCTCGTCAAGCAGGACAACCGAGTAGGGTTTACGACGTACGGCTTCGGTTAACTGGCCACCCTCATCGTAACCGACGTATCCGGGAGGCGCTCCGATCAGTCGTGAAACGCTATGACGTTCCTGATATTCACTCATATCGATACGCGTCATCATCGTATCATCGTTGAACAGATACTCTGCCAAAGCCTTGGCCAACTCAGTCTTACCGACACCGGTCGTACCCAGGAAGATGAAGGAACCGATCGGACGACGGGCATCCTGCAGGCCGGCACGACTACGACGTACGGCATTGGCAATCGCTTCGATCGCTTTGTCCTGACCGATCACCCGTTCATGTAGTACACTCTCCATCTGAAGCAGCTTCTCACGCTCGCTCTGCATCATACGGCTTACCGGAATACCGGTCCAGCGTGCAACCACTTCGGCGATATCTTCGGCATCGACCTCCTCTTTGATCATGGCGCCGCCTGCATGGCTCTTTTCGATCTCAGCCTGCAACCGTGTAATCTCGTTCTGGGCCTCCTGAATCTTACCGTAACGGAGTTCGGCTACCTTGCCATAATCACCGCTACGCTCAGCAGCAGCAGCTTCAAGTTTATACTCGTCGATCAGCTGTTTGTTCTTCTGAACCTTCTCGAGCAGGTCGCGTTCGCTCTGCCATTTTGCACGCATTGCGGTACGTTTGCCGTTTAAGTCGTCGATCTCTTTGGTCAGCTCATCGATACGCCCCTGATCGTTCTCACGACGGATCGCTTCGCGTTCGATCTCCATCTGGCGTACCTTACGATCCAGTTCATCGATTTCGTCAGGTACGGAGTTCATCTCGAGTCGCAGTTTCGCTGCCGCCTCATCGACCAGGTCGATCGCCTTATCCGGCAAGAAACGTGAGGTGATGTAACGGTGTGACAGCTCAACGGATGCGATGATCGCTTCGTCTTTGATCCGCACTTTGTGGTGGTTCTCGTAACGCTCTTTCAGACCACGCAGGATCGAGATGGCATCCGGAACAGAGGGTTCGTCGACCATCACCTTCTGGAAACGACGCTCCAATGCCTTATCAGTCTCAAAGTATTTTTGGAACTCATCCAGTGTCGTCGCACCGATCGCACGCAACTCACCACGTGCCAAAGCCGGTTTCAAGATATTGGCGGCATCCATGGCGCCATCACTCTTTCCTGCCCCTACCAAGGTGTGAATCTCATCGATGAACAACAGAATTTCACCATCTGATGAGATAACCTCTTTGACAACGGCTTTCAGTCGCTCTTCGAACTCACCTTTGTATTTGGCACCTGCAATCAGGGCACCCATATCCAATGAGTAGATCTGTTTATTACGCAGGTTCTCGGGCACATCGCCGTCGATGATACGGTGTGCAATACCTTCGGCAATAGCGGTCTTACCAACACCCGGCTCACCAACCAGAATCGGGTTGTTTTTGGTACGGCGCGAAAGGATCTGCAGCACACGACGAATCTCTTCGTCACGACCGATAACCGGATCCAATTTGCCTTTACGAGCTTGCTCGTTCAGGTTGATTGCATATTTGCCCAATGCATCGAAGGTCTGCTCGTTGGTCTGTGAATCGATTGTTGAGCCTTTACGCAGGTTCTTGATCGCTGCAATCATCTCCTTCTCGGTGGCACCGGAATCTTTCAGCAATCGGCTGGCCATGTCACGACCTGCCAAAATACCCAATAGCAAGTGCTCTACGGAAGCATACTTGTCGTTGAACTCACGTGTAAAGTCTCCAGCTTTTTGAATAGCTTCGGAACTTTCACGCGAGAAGTAGGGGTCACCGCCCGAAACTTTGGGCAGTCGGTCAATCTCCTGTTTGAGCATCGAGCGCAACGCGTTGATGTTCACGCCTAACTTCTGCAACAGGTAAACGCCAACACTGTCATCTTCGGTGACGATGGCCTCCAGAATGTGGAGCGGCTCAACAGCCTGCTGGCCGTGGCCGGTGGCAAGTGACATTGCACTTTGCAAAGCCTCTTGCGCCTGAATGGTTAAGTTGTTGATCGTCATATTTTGTGTTCTCCTTTCTTCTTCGTGATTTGTGAATCAAATTCACCACATACACTATCAAATTCATTGCCACACTGCATTGGCTGCAATTCTGACACCACAAAGGTGACAACTGATGACAACTTGTGAAAGGACGTCAGAAAGAGTGGACAATCGGTGCCGAATTGACCGAAAAAGGTGCCGAATTGTCACAATTTTTTCGCGCAATCGTCACAGGATAAATATGTTACTGGTTTGCATTGATGATGTTTGTATGCAAAATATGATGTGCTGGTGAGCGTATATGAGATAAGTTGTTCTCTACAACAGCGTTTGAGGGCAATGCCGTACTTTTATGATATACACCGGAACAGTTGAGTTAAGGGTTGAACAGCCACAATGTGATGTGGAAGGCCTATGGATCATTCACACCGAGCGATAGAGGAGATGATGGGCTATACAGAACGATCGGAGAATTCCAGTACATCAATCAACTTAAATTTTCGTCGAAGTCTGTATTGATTAAGCCAATCAGATTATTGGAGTTCAGCCGGGCAAAATTTTTATTGATTGAAAGTACTGGGTGTAAAAAACGATTTTGCGTATAGGAGGTGTGGAGGGGTAAGTCGTATGCAAGTAATATACAGTCCCGAAGTAAATAAAAAACATCTGCAATCTTCCTCCGTATGGAAAGATGCAGACGGTCTAAAGTTTGGATAGGGGTATAACAAAGAAGCCGACCTTTCGGACGGCTTCCTTTATTCCGGAACGTCAGTCTATCTGATTAGAGCGCGTTGACGTGCAACTGCAAGCTGCTCTTCAGGTTAGCTGCCTTGTTCTTGTGAATCACATTGTTCTTGGCCAGTTTGTCCAGCATGGCGGTCACCTTAGGAAGCAATACAACTGCTGCATCCTTTTCGGTGGTGTTACGCAGTGCTTTCATCGCGTTGCGCGCGGTTTTGTGATAATATTTGTTCCGAGCGTTTTTCACCTCGGTCTGGCGCATTCTTTTCTTCGATGACTTGTGATTTGCCATGGTTATGTGTTTTTGCTTTTTATGTTTTTACTGGTAGCCCATAGGAGAATCGAACTCCTCTTTCAAGAATGAAAATCTTGCGTCCTAACCGATAGACGAATGGGCCAATCGTGAGAATGCCGATGACTAATTCAGCGGTGCAAAGGTAATTAAAAAACTTATATGTGCAAAAAAATCTGAAAAAATCGCTCACAATATCGCATTTTTGACGCTTTGAAGCTATATTTGTTTACCGGAAAACCGCTTTCCGAATCCTGTTAAACCACCTTTTCCGAACAGTTATGCATATTGTCCAAGTGACCGATCGGGTACTCCCCGCCCATAAATACGGGGGAACGGAACGTGTGATGTGGTCTCTTGCCAAAGCATTGGTGGAGATGGGACATCAGATTACTTTCCTGGCGGCCCGCAATACCACATGCGATTTTGCACGCGTGATTGAGATTGATCCCTCTCGTCCAATTACAGCGCAGATTCCGCATGATGCCGATATTGCCCACTTTCATCTCGGATTGGGGAATTTTAGTGATGAGCAGTTGGCAGAAGCTCACATCCCGATTGTGACAACCATTCACGGTAACGTATCGGGACGAATCGGAATCAATACCATTTTCGTTAGTCGAAATCATGCTCAGCGTCATGGAGCAACAGCCTATGTATATAATGGTTTGGATTGGTCGGATTACGGAATCCCCGATTTTAATCTCAAAAGAGACTATTTCCATTTCTTAGCCAAAGCGGCTTGGCGCATCAAAAATGTAAAGGGAGCGATTCGGATCGTTCGGGGCATGCCTTCCGAACGGTTATATGTATTGGGTGGAACCCGCCTGAATTTCAAAAGCGGATTTCGATTGACCCTTTCACCGAAGATACATTTTTGTGGTATGGTCGATCAGACCCAGAAACAGCTCTACATGCGCAAATCGAAAGGATTGGTTTTTCCGGTGCGTTGGCACGAGCCTTTCGGACTGGCCATGATCGAAAGTATGTGGTATGGCTTGCCGGTCTTCGGAACGCCATACGGTTCGTTGCCTGAATTGATCCCCGCACAAGTGGGTTTCCTCTCCGACTCTGCGTCCGGCCTGCGAGAGGCGATGGCTAATTGGCAAGCCTATTCTCCACAGGTGTGTCATGAATATGTACGGGATACCTTCAATGCTCATGTGATGGCGGAGCAGTATCTCTCCTATTATGAAAAGGTTTTGAATGGAGAGACTTTAAATCCGACTGAACCCTATGCTGAGGGAACTCTTGAGAAATTGCCCTTTTACGATTAAGGTTTTGAGATGTTCGTGATCAATCGGCCCTATTGACAAAATAGCGTTTGTTGCATCAATATGAATCTTTAGAGATCAACGTTTGAGTAATAGCCGCGTTGGGCTTTTGCTCTATTTCTGTATTTCGCAAATTTCGTCTTGCATAAAATGTTACTCCTGTTTGCTTTCAGGATGTGTACAGGCATCTATCCTGGAGGCTTGGGATGTTGGAACGACTCATCTGTCATTCATGGCAATAGAATCAATTGATACAGGAGGGTATGGAATATGTGTAATAATTATTTGACAATAATGGCAAAAAAAGAAAAAGTACTTTATGTGGACATGGACAATGTGTTGGTCGATTTTCAGTCGGGTATAGACGCATTGGCACCGGAAGATAAGGAGGCGTATAAGGGGGCGTATGATAATTGCCCGCATATCTTTTCAAAAATGGTCCCGATAAAAGGGGCGATCGAGAGTTTTAAGCGGCTGTCAACCGTTTATGATACCTACATTCTGTCGACGTCACCCTGGGATAACCCTACGGCATTGAATGATAAATTGGACTGGATTAAACGCTATTTGGGAGATGTGGCTTATAAACGTGCTATCTTTACTCATCATAAACATTTGAATAAGGGGAATTATCTGATTGATGACCGTACTAAAAATGGAGCGGACCGATTCGAAGGAGAACTCATCCAATTTGGCAGTGACCGTTTCCCGGATTGGGATGCCGTATTGGCATATCTGTTATGATATGTTGTAAATTTGTTTCAGGTTGGTCACCATCTATGCTCTTTAAAAAAGAACTGTAAATGAGAGCCTTTTTTAGTTGGTATATGAAGCTGTGATAAAATCCTTAGAATTAAGGTAATATATGAGTGCAAAGAAAAATAAAGAGGTTAGCGATTTCAGCTAACCTCTTTATTTTCAATTGTCGGGGTGAAAGGATTCGAACCTTCGACCACACGCCCCCCAGACGTGTACTCTAACCGGGCTGAGCTACACCCCGAGCGACTTGAGTGGCACAAAATTACATGTTTATTTTAAAATCACAAAATTTTCCTTCAGGTTTCTGTTTTTATCCGCTGTTTCCCAATACCCTTCTGAATTATTTTGAACAAATATTTATGGAATGACCACCCTTTACAATCATATTTTTGTTGAGAAACATATCTGTCAATGAGTTCATGTTTCGGTTCTTGTAACATAAAATGTCAAACGATCGTTTTTAAGTTCACCATTCACCGTAACCTTAAACAACAAAATGTTGAGTTAATTAAGATTCCTCGATTCAGGTGGGTCGATACGGTTGTCGTGTTGAGCGTCAAGGTCTGAAAATTCTAAAATGGGTGAATCGAATTTTATTTTGTATCTTCGAACCTAAATTCGCCTTACAGGCTCTCGTTTAAGATTTTATCGCCTAAATTCACATTCATGAAACTACTATTAACCTGCATGGTTGCCCTGCTGACGTTTGTGGCAACACCTACTTTTGCACAGGTCGATTTGGATCAGATTGCTCCACATCCCCGTCTGATGTTACCCAAAGGAGCTGAAAAACAACTACTCAAACAGATCAAGAAGGACTCCGTATGGCGGAATATTCATGCTTTGACTCTCCAGGAGGCTGATCGTATCATTACGTTGCCTGTTAACGAACGGATCAAAACCGGAATGCGTCTGTTGGCTATTTCGCTGGAAAACTTACGGCGTGTTTTTGTGCTCAGCTATGCCTACCGTATGACCGGAGAGGAGAAATATTTCAAACGTGCCGAGGCCGAAATGCTCAAGGCAGCTTCTTTCTCGGATTGGAATCCCAGCCATTTCCTCGATGTGGGAGAAATGACCATGGCTCTCGGTATTGGCTACGACTGGCTCTATCCCAAACTTTCCGAATCCTCGCGTAAAACCATACGGGAAGCCATTATCAATAAAGGCTTTGTCCCCTCATACGATACGGCGTATAACTGGTTCCTCGATGCTGAACACAACTGGAATCAGGTCTGCAACGGTGGACTCACCTTCGGAGCCATAGCTATTGCAGACGAAGCGCCTGAGTGGTCACAGAAAATTCTCGATCGGGCTATTGACCGTGTTCGTCTCCCGATGCGCAATTATGCTCCGGATGGCGGTTATCCCGAAGGAGTCAGCTATTGGGGCTATGGGACGCTTTTCAATGTATTGATGATCAGTGGACTGGAAAGTGCTTTCAGTACTGACTATGGCTTGGGGCAGATGCCTGGTTTCATGCAGACCGGTACGTTTGCCATGCAGATGATCAGTCCATTGGGATTGCAATTCAATTTCATGGATAATGGTGAGGCCCCGGAAGAATCACCGGCACTCTTCTGGTTCTACAATAAGACCAAAGATCCTGCTCTGTTGTGCAACCAGATTGCCACTTTGAAACGGGATTCTACTCACAAATTCCTGAACAATCGAGTTTTGCCGGCAATTATAATTTGGGGTGCAGGCGCACCTATGGAACAGCCGGTTTTGCCGACGCAGACCTATTGGATCGGCGATGGTCACACCCCGCTTTGTGTGATGCGGTCGGCCTGGGGCGATCCTAATGCTCGATTCGTTGGCGTAAAAATGGGTTCACCGAGTATTAACCATGGCCACATGGATGTAGGTAGTTTTGTTTTCGAAGCTGATAGCGTACGTTGGGCACTCGACCTGGGTCGTGAGGACTACAACGATACGGAGACTCTCGGTGTAGATCTGTGGACCATGACACAGGAGTCGCAGCGTTGGGATGTATTCAAATACAATAACTTTGCTCACAATACACTGACATTTAACGACAAGCACCAATATATGAAGGGTTCGGCTCCGATTATCGATTCCAGCTCTAACCCTCAGCAGCCTTATGTTGCGACAGATCTGACTCCGGTCTATGTCGGGCAAGTGCAAAAGGCTGAACGGGCATTCTCGTTAGTCAATAATGATTATTTGGTAGTTGAGGATAAAGTAACTGCCGGACCGCATTACACCCGTATGCGTTGGACATTGGCTACCAAAGCCAAACCGACCCTTATCTCTGATAACATAGTGCTGTTGGAGCAGGAGGGTAAAAAATGCTATTTGAAAGTCGATTCCGAGACTCCGATCAAGTGGTATTTTGAAAAGACACCTACGGTCAATACCTATGACACTCCCTGTCCGGATGTAACCATGGTGGTATTCGATACGGATCTTAAACGTAACGAAACCCAGAAGTTTACCGTGATGATGTTACCAGGATCGGCTGAGCGTTCAACCGAAGGGTTCACCCCGGTATTGAAATAGCTTTGAACCGTTGGGTCACTTTCATACAGTTCGTTTAACCTAATTTTCAAATATCCATACATTCCGTGAAACATTCCGTACATCTGCTGCTTGCATCCGTTGCGATGAGCAGTCTTGCATTGGTATCTTGTTCTCCGAAAACATCAGTTGTAGAGTCTGATTTTGCTTTTGCTGACAGTCAATTGCGTCTTGCTATTCAGTGTGCCGACAGTACTCGCGCTGCTCAAAACAAGACATTGGTTGAGTTGCCATCGCCCCGCAACATCGAACCCGACAGTTCGATGCGGTTGGTGTCGGCTTCAGATTGGTGCAGCGGCTTTTTCCCCGGAGAGTTGTGGTATATGTACGAATATACCGGCGATCCATTCTGGAAACAACAGGCCGAAACCTACACTGAAGCACTCGAAAGCCAAAAAAGTAATCGAGGAACCCACGATATAGGATTCATGATGTATTGCAGTTTCGGTAATGGTCAACGGCTGGCTCCGAATGATCATTATCAAGCCGTATTGCTGGAGAGTGCCCGGTCGCTGGCCTCTCGATTCAATCCGACTACCGGTTGTATCCGTTCCTGGGACAATTGGGGGCCGACTTTTCCATGGCAATATCCGGTTATTATCGACAACATGATGAACCTCGAGTTGCTCTTCTGGGCAACACAAGCTACGGGAGACTCAACCTTCTATAAAGTTGCTGTCACCCATGCGGATACGACCATGAAAAACCATTTCCGCCCCGATTACAGTTCCTATCATGTGGTAGATTACGATACCATATCGGGTAAACGGATCGTTCAGCAAACCCATCAAGGATACGCCGACTCTTCGGCATGGGCACGTGGACAGGCTTGGGGCCTCTATGGTTACACGGTTTGTTATCGCGAAACCAAAGATCCCAAATACCTGGCTCAAGCCGATCAAATTGCAGCCTATATCCTCAGCCGTTCGAATCAAACCGAAGATTTGATTCCTTATTGGGATTACGATGCTCCGAATATTCCCAATGAACCGAGGGATGTATCGGCTGCTACTGTTTCGGCGTCTGCCTTATACGAATTGTCCACCTATTCAGCAGATAGCCTGAAATACCGGGCTGTAGCCGATAGTATTATTAATAACCTGTCAAAGAGTTATTTGGTTGCACCCGGGACGATGTACGGTTTCCTGTTGCGATCCAGTACGGGACACAAGCCCAATGGCTCTGAAATTGACGTGCCGATCGTATATGCCGATTACTATTTCCTGGAGGCCTTGTTGCGTAAACAACGGCTCGAAAATGGTCAACCGGTGGTCGGTGGTGTGCTGACACGGGAATAGGTTTGCGGGTTGCAAATCAGAACAAAGGAACAGTTTGCCTCTATCCTGGATATATGACAATGGATACATCGGAGAGGCAATCTACTTGAAACAATAAAGGACAGCTACAATGCTGTCCTTTATTGTTATTTTTCGAGGAATAAGATCAACCTACTGATGATTTTATTCTACAAGATTTCCTTTGTATAAACCTACTTAATGTTTCGTAGCAGGGATCTCCATTTTCTGATATGGGACTGCTGGAGGTTCTTTTGATGATGTCAGAATGCCTATTGTGTCTTGCTTTCGCACGTACAAAACAACGATATCGATAAATGCCGATTCCATGCAGGCGTCTTACAACACCGCTTGGTAAAATCATGCAAGGCGTGATCGAGGAGCGTTAGTCGATCGAAATTACGCGATCCTCTTCGCCTGTTACCTCGATTCGAACGGTCATTACCCCCTCTTCAGGCATTAAGGGCTCGATCTTTTCAGGCCATTCGACCAAACAGAGATTGCCGCTATAAAAATACTCTTCGTAACCGAAGTCGAAAGCCTCTTCGATCCGGTTGATCCGATAAAAATCGAAGTGATAGATCGGGCGCATATCCCGATCTTTGTACTCATTGACAATAGCAAAAGTGGGGCTGGTTACCGTATCTGTCACGCCCAACTGTTCGCATATCTCACGGATCAGGGTGGTTTTTCCTGCGCCCATCTCTCCTCGGAAAGCAACAATGGTGCGTCCTTCTAACGATTCAAGAATCTCTTCCGCTGCATCACGGAGATCACCTACTCCATCTACTTTAATTGTCTTCATTGGTCGATTGATTCATGGATAGCTCTGCTTCCGAATTTGATGTCCATCTACCGTGATTGTGAATCCGGTTGCGAGACGATCCTCCTGCGACAAAAATACAAACTATTTTCGAAGAACCACCTTTCCCCATACATTGTCTCCCGTTTCTTATTGTGGGCTTGTGGCAAACTGATCAGATAAACCAATTTACATGGTAATCTGCCATTTTGAGGAAGGCAGCTATGCTTTACATAACCTTGACTGTGGTATTGGTGGCAATCTGTGTGCGTCCTTTTGAACGATGTAAGTTGTGCTATCGAAGTCTTTTTATCGAAATCAATAACACGTTAAATCAACTTCTATATCGTTAGAAAGGTAACTGACACGTTCCCGAGGTCCTCTTTGTACAGAAATTCGACTATCTCGGCTTCAGTACAATAAAGGGAACAATCATCTCCTCCATCGAGATGCCTCCGTGCTGGAAGGTGTTGTCGTAATAGCGAACGTATTGGTTCGTATTGGTCGGATAGACGAAGAAATCCCGATTATAAGCAAAGATATAGGTTGAGGTAATGTTGGATTTGGGCAGGTGAGCCAATTCGGGTTTGGTGATGGCAAACACCTCTTTGGGGTTAAAGTTGAGGTTGCGGCCTGTTTTGTAACGCAGGTTCGGTGATGTTTCACGGTCACCTACCACCTTAACCGGATTGTTGACACGGACTGTGCCGTGGTCCGATGAAAGAATCACGGTGTGTCCTCGTTCTGCCAACATCTTGAGTAACAATAACAGATCGGAATGTTCGAACCAAGAGCGGGTCAACGACCGGAAAGCCGCCTCGTCTTCAGCCAGATCACGAATGATCTGGGTCTCGGTACGGGCATGCGACAACATGTCGAGGAAGTTGAACACAATCACGGAGAAATCGGCCTGGTGTACCTTCTCGATGTTGTCCAACAGCCGCTTCCCGGCATCCGAACGAATGATCTTGTCAAAGAAGAGTTTGCCGTTCCGTCCCTGCGATTGCATTTGCCGCTTGAGGAAATCCTCCTCGTGGCGGTTCTTGCCGCCCATTTCGTTATCGTTAAGCCACAAATTGGGCATGATTTTATCAATAGCTAACGGAGTTAGTCCGGCAAAAATCGCATTACGGGCATATTGGGTAGCGGTGGGCAAAATACTGCAATAAAAGTCCTCTTGCGCCACTTCGTACAGATTATGCAAAATAGGGTGGATCACCCGCCACTGGTCGTAACGGAAGTTGTCGATCAAGATAAAGACGGTTTTGGGGTTTGCATCGGCTACCGGAAAAACTTTTGACTTCATCAGATTGTGTGACAATACGGGCGTGTCCTGATCCCGATCTGAGAACCAACTCAGGTAGTGGTTTCGAACAAATTTGCTGAACTCGTTATTGGCTTCATTCTTTTGGAATGCAAGAATTTCACGAATACCCGTGTCGGTTGAATCGGTCAGTTCGACCTCCCAACCTACCAGTCGTTTATAGATAGCAGCCCAATCCGTAAAGGTTCGGGCCTGTCCCAATGCTGAGGCAATTTCACCGAACTGACTGCGGTAATCCGCCATGCTCTGCTCGGAAACCAACTGCTGACTGTGAACGTTCTTTTTGATTGACAACAGCACCTGATTGGGGTTAACCGGTTTGATCAGGTAGTCGGCGATTTTGGAGCCCACGGCCTTATCCATAATGTTCTCCTCTTCACTCTTGGTTACCATGATAACCGGTGTTGTGGGGCGTATCTCTTTGATTTTGGGCAATGTCTCGAGACCGGTCATACCCGGCATCATCTCATCGAGAATGATCAGATCATAAGGATGCGATCCGACCATATCGATCGCATCGTATGCATTGTTGGCTGTCTCTACTTCGTATCCTTTTCCTTTTAGAAACAGGATATGCGGTTTCAGCAGGTCTATTTCATCATCTACCCAAAGAATGCGGACTCCATTACTCATATTCAACAACTTTTTTGATATGCAATCAGAAATAAATCTCCCTTCAAACAAATATAATGCAAAAAAGAGGTTTTTATTGTTTGTGATCGAACTTTACCACAAATTAACATCTTAACACTAAGATCAATTAAGATTAACAGATATGTAGCAAGAAGTTAATATTTCGTCAATACGACACCCATATTTTTGCGGCGAAAACAGACAGATTTATCAAACAAAGTCGCAATGAAACAAAGATTTAGTCGTTTTTTATTCACTTTGATCTTTCTACTGCTGGCTACCGTAGCCATGTCACAAACTTCCAACGGTATTATTTATGGAACCGTTCTGGAGGCCAAAAGCAAGCAACCTGTTATCGGAGCAAGTGTGTCCATCGAGGGTACTACAATCGGAACCTCGACCGATCTCGATGGAAAATTTCTGTTACAAGATCTGCCTCAGGGAAACTACACAGTTCGAATCTCATTTCTTTCTTTTAAAACATTTGTTTCCGAACCTTTAACTATTAAAGGCGGCGAATCGACTGCACTGAACGTGGAGTTGGTCGAAGAGGTCAGCGAACTCGCCAATGTAGTGGTGGTTGCCACCCGTAAAGTCAATTCTGATGCAGGAGTGCTTTCACAGATGCGTGAAATGTCACTGGTCGCCAGCGGAACATCGGCTCAGGCAATTGCACAAACCCAAGATCGCGATGCAGCCGAGGTGGTGCGCCGAATCCCCGGAATCTCTATTCTGGATGACAAGTTTGTGGTGGTACGTGGCCTTGCCCAACGATATAATAATGTATGGATCAACGGTGGAGCTGTACCAAGCTCGGAAGCGGATACCCGTTCGTTCTCTTTCGACATTCTTCCCAGCAGCCAGCTTGATAACATGATGATCGTTAAGTCGCCTGCACCGGAGATCCCGGGTGATTTCTCCGGAGGATTTGTGCTGATCCGTACGAAAATCCTGCCCGAGAAAAACTCGTTGCAGTTCTCTTATACTACCGGGTTCAACAGTATGACCCATTTCCATGATTTCAAATATAATCCGGGTGGTGTCGCCGATGCTTTCGGCTTTGGAAGCGCCAGTCGTGATCTTAACGATAATGTACCGGCCCGTGTTGATGATGGCAATGCGGAGCAGGTTGACAAAGTGACGAAAAACGGTTTCCGCGAAGAGTGGCGCGTCAAAAGCCGTCGTCCATTATGGGATCAAAAATTCAATTTTGCGATCAATCGTAAATTCAATCGTGAGAATGGAGATCAAATCGGTTTGGTCGGGGCTTTGAATTACAGCAACACGAACAAAAGTTTCCTCGACATGGAAAACTCCCGGTACGGCATATACAACGGTATCGAGGACACTAAAAACTATTCATATAAATACACCGACAATCAATATACCAACGATGTGAAGTTGGGTGCCATGTTGAATCTTTCGTACGTGCCGGCTCCAAAAGATGAAGATCATATCAACAAATATGAATTTCGCAATATATTCAATCAGTTGGGACGTAACCGTTATACCGAAAGGGAGGGTTTCCAAAATATCAGCGGGTACTATGACCAACAGAAAGAGGAGTTCCTTTATACATCGCGAGGAAGCTATACCGGACAGTTTGCCGGTGAACACCGTATCCGTCAGACGCGGATAGACTGGAATGCCAGCTACTCTTATGCCAACAAACGTCAACCGGATCGTCGGATAGTCGAACGTCAAAAGGACCCAAGCAACGGTATTGACCAATATCAGATCGATCAGTCATTTATCTCACGTGATTTCATCTCTCTGGACGAGCATATTGCGTCAGCTGCAGCCAACCTCAGTCAGCCGTTGAATCCATCGTCCGAAAACCCCATCGAACTGAGAGCCGGTATATATGGCGAATACAAGACCCGTACCTACAAAACCCGTGCTTTCGAATACAAATGGGATATAGATGCCGATCTGCCCCAGGGCTTTGCTTCACTGCCGATTTGGGAAATTATGGTTCCGTCTAATCTGGGCGTGGACAAAATTCACATCAACGACCAGAGTGAACCCACGGACAACTACAAGGCAAACAATCATCTGGAGGCTGTGTATGCCGCTTTCAATATTCCCCTGGGCAAATTCAACATTTACACTGGAGCACGCCTGGAGATGTTCCGTACGGCCGTTACCTCTTTCGGTAACGTAAGCAACACAAAACGCGTGTACGATTACATCAATCTGCTGCCATCACTGAACGCTACTTACAATTTCAATAAAAAATCGCTGTTGCGTCTTGCATATGGTATGACTGTCAACCGTCCTGAATTCCGGGAGTTGTCACCGTCCACTTACGAAGATTTCGATATGTACAGTTTGGTCATGGGTAACCCCAACCTCAAACAGGCCGTGATCCAAAATATCGATCTGCGTTATGAGTGGTATGTGGCATCCGGGGAGATTATCTCGTTGGGCGCATTCTACAAACGCTTCAAAAACCCGATCGAGTGGACCTATACCGATGCAGGCGGATCCTACATATACTCTTTCCAGAATGCCTTGTCAGCCGATCTGTACGGTTTGGAACTGGATCTCAAAAAAGACCTTTCGTTTTTGGGCATGCGTAACTTTAGCCTGGCGTTCAACGCATCCTGGATCAAAAGTAATGTCCACTTCCCGGCAGATGGTATCGAGCACGACCGTCCCATGCAGGGCCAATCTCCCTACCTGATCAATACCGGTCTGTTCTATCAGAATGATCGGATCGGGTTCTCGGCAGCCATCCTGTATAACCGAATCGGTAAACGTATTGTTGGAATCGGACGTACGGCAGACTCTCAGGGTAATACTCAAAATAACACGATTCCCGACATTTATGAGATGCCCCGTAATGCTGTGGACATCACCCTCTCACAACGCATTTCGAAAGTGTTCGAGTTAAAATTGTCCGGACGTGACCTGTTGGCCGAAAATATCAGCTTCAAACAGTTCCCGACTTTCACTACAGCAGACGGGGCGACTGAACATCGTGAACAGGTTACAAAAAGCTACAATCCTGGGCGTTCATTCTTCTTGACAGTGGTGGCGACCTTCTAAATCCGGTGAGCTTTGACTACGGAGTAATTTTTACAACGAAACTCTTCATATGAAATCAAACGAACTCAATTTAAAACAACATTTTAACATGAAATCCATGAAAAAGTTTTCTCTTTTGCTTATGGCAGCCATGGCCGTATTTGCGGTCAGCTGTGAAAAAAATTCAGGTGGCGACGGCGGTGACGGTGGTGACGGCGGAGACGGCGGCAGCAATGGCAGTAGCGAGTATTATACGACGCTCGGCACCCAACAGAGTCGCGATAACGCCGGTAACTTGATCCCCAACACCTATGACCTTGGCAATGGCAACCAAGAGTATCCGTTCAAAGGTCATGTGACGTTGGATGCTTCTAAAAAATATTTGCTTCGCGGTTGGGTATATATTACCGATGGCTCTTCGATCACGATTCCTGCCGGTACGGTTATTCTCGGAGACAAAGACACCAAAGCAGCACTGATTATTGAGCGTGGTGGTAAAATCCATGCTACGGGAACAGCTCAAAAACCTATCGTCTTTACGTCTGAACAGCCTGCCGGATCTCGCAGACCCGGAGACTGGGGTGGTATCATTATTTGCGGTAAGGCCAAAAACAACCTGAACGAAATGCAGATCGAAGGAGGTCCTCGCACCAAACACGGTGGTGATGACGATGCCGACAACTCAGGAGAATTGCAATATGTTCGTGTCGAATTTGCCGGCTATCCGTTCAAAACGGACCAGGAGATCAATGGTATCACTTTCGGTTCAGTCGGTAGCGGAACCAAAATCGACCATTTGCAGGTATCCTATTCGAACGATGATTCATACGAATGGTTCGGCGGAACGGCAGATTACAAATATTTGGTGTCTTACCACGGTTGGGATGATGACTTCGATACGGATAACGGATTCTCGGGTAAAGTACAGTATGCTTTGGCAGTGCGCCATCCGAAAATTGCCGACCAATCGCTTTCGAATAGCTTTGAATCGGATAACAATGCTGATGCGAAAACCGTTGAACCCTATACTACAGCTCGTTTCTGTAACGTTACGTTGATCGGCCCGATGGCTCAGGATGAAACCTTCTTCAACACCTCATACGATGTCAGCAATCCCGGTGCTGCATACATTGACGGTGGCGGACTTTTCCCGAACAATGGTTCGCGTTTGGGTCAGTATCAGGCAGGTGTACAGATTCGTCGCAACTCACGTCTGTCGTTGCAAAATGCAGTGATCGCAGGGTATCCGGTTGGTGTAATGATCGAAAATGACAAATTGGCCGGTACGCAAGAGAATGCTACAGCTACTGGAAGCACATTCAAAAATATCTTCCTGGCAGGTTATCAGGATAATGCGGCAGATGCAAAATTTGATAACAAGACTGCACAAAGTTTCGGTATCCTGGGTAGCGATATCAATAAGAAATGGCAGGACAGCCGTTCAGCAGACGGGAAAAACTTTACCGAAGGCGAAATCTCATTCTCACATGCATATCTGTTGGCTGCAGAGCGTGGTAATAAAATTTTCGAAACGATTGCCGAACTCGGTTTGAATCAGCCCAACAGTCTGCTGGCTAATCCTAACTACGGACCTAAAGCAGGTAGCCCGTTGTTGTCTGTACCTGCTGCCGATGGTTTCACGGATTCAGGTTTCGCCGGTGCTTTCAAGAGCGATGCTGAAGCGGATAACTGGATGAACGGTTGGACCAGCTTCACTCCGCAGACGAACGTCTACTAATCTCTATATATAGAAAAAGGTTGTAAACTTCGATTTACATCATCTTTCTCAGTCGATTTGTCAGAAGACAGATCCCTCTATCCACAAAGGGCTGCTCAATCGAGCAGCCCTTTGTGGATATTTTGCAGATGTTAAAGAAATAGTCCTTTAGGGAAGAACAACTGGCTGTTTTCTTAAATACTTCTGCCTGGATAGACTTTGAGAGCTTCACGGATGCACTCAGCAGCAGCTAACAAATCTTCGCATTTGAGCACGTACGCGATGCGGACTTCGTTTCGTCCAAGCTCCGGGGTTGCATAAAAGCCCGCTGCCGGTGCCAACATCACAGTCTGATCCTTATACCGGAACTCTTCGAGCATCCAACGTGCAAACCGATCGGCATCATCGACCGGTAATTTGACGATGGAGTAAAAAGCGCCACGTGGAGTTGGACAATAGACCCCTTCGATTTCGTTCAGAGCCTTGACGATGCAGTTACGACGAACGATATACTCATCATGTACCTCCTGGAAATAGCTTGGGGGGGTATCGAGTGCGGCAATAGCGGCTACCTGTGCCAAGTAGGGAGGACAAAGACGGGCCTGTCCCATACGCAATGCGGCATCGAGTACCTCCCGATTTCGAGTAACAAGAGCTCCCAAACGGACTCCGCACATGCTGTACCGTTTCGATACAGAGTCGATCATGATGACATTCTGCTCGGCTCCTTTGAGGTTCATCCCTGAAAAATGTTTGGCACCATCATAACAGAATTCCCGATAGACCTCGTCACATATCAGGAACATGTCATGTTTGAGTACAATATCCCGCAACTGTTCCAACTCGTCTTGGGAGTAGAGATAGCCGGTCGGGTTGTTCGGGTTGCAGATCAAGATCGCTTTGGTTCGAGGGGTGATATGGCGGTCAAACTCCTCGATGGGAGGCAGTGCGAAATTGTTTTCAATCGATGAAGGTATGGTACGGACCTTGACACCGGCTTCAACCGCAAATCCGTTGTAATTGGCGTAAAAAGGTTCAGGAATCAGCACTTCGTCCCCCTCGTCGAGACAGATCGAAAGGGCCATAAAGATCGCTTCGGATCCGCCGTTGGTAATGATCAAGTTTTCGTAAGTTAGATCGATCCCAACGCTTTGGTAGTAACCCACCAGTTTACGGCGATAGGACTCCAATCCGGCCGAATGCCCGTAAGCAAAAATTTTATCTTGAATTCCTTTGACCGCATCGATAGCGATTTGAGGCGTTGGAATATCGGGTTGACCGATGTTCAGATGGTATATTTTGACCCCCTGTCGTGCTGCCGCTTCGGCATAAGGAACCAGTTTGCGGATGGGCGAGGCAGGTAAAATTCGACTTTTAGATGATAAACAAGGCATGGTGTCAGATTTCAAAATGCAGTGTAACAAATCTAAAAAAAAATTTTTATTGTAACTTTGTTCCCACCTTTTTTTATTGTACAATCTGCCACAGTGTTGGCAATCAAATCTCTGGCGTTGGTTGAAAAATATTCTGCCATGCCCGAAATGTGCCTAAAAACTTTCGACAAATGAAAATTTCTTCGAAAACCTTGATCCAACTGGTTGTCGTTGTCATTGTCGTGGGTGCACTGTTGCACAGTAAGTATCCCACCGCAGGATTGATCATTGCGCTTTGTGCCATAGGCGTTTATCTGTTGCGCAATCTGCCTACTGCGATTCGTGATATCCGCCATTTCAAGCAGCTCAATCGCAATGCCAAGGTGCGTTTGGTTACCTATACGGCACTGCTTTATATTTTGATCCACGGTGCAGTTACCGGTTCAATCCCCAATTTCCTGTTGTTGTTAATGTTGGGAATTGATTATCTGATTTACGATAATCAGCCGCCGAAATAGATCTGCCCCGAATACATCATGCTCAGTTTTTACTTTATGCGCCGATCTACGATTATTTGTCTGCTTTTGTGTGTTGTGCTGCTCTCCTCGTGTGGAGGTTCGACCAGCAAAAACAGTCGTAACTCCGAGTCTCTCGATACACTTTATACCCCTCGATATGCCTCTGGCTTTGAGATGTTCCGTCACGGAAAGAGTACGATGATCCATATCATCAATCCATGGCAGGGGGCTGACAGTGTTTCGCAATGGATTTTTCTCTCTCGGGATGGGGAAAAGGCTCCGGCAGATTTTGATGGCATAACGGTTCCGACCCCGATTCGCAAAGCTGTGTGTATGTCCTCTTCCTATGTGGCTTTTTTGGAGGCTTTGGAAGCAGACACTATTATTCGAGCCATTTCAGGAACCAACTTTATCTATTCCAAACAGATTCGGGAACGAATTGCTGCCGGTGAGATTGTCGAAACTGGATATGATAACAGTTTGAATTTCGAGCAAGTAGTCGCTTTGCAGCCTGATGTTGTGTTCCTGTACGGAATTACCGGCGAAAACGCGCTTACAGCGAAACTGAACGAGCTAGGCCTGCAGACGATCTATATTGGCGATTATGTTGAGAACAATCCTTTGGGACGGGCCGAATGGATCACGTTGTTTGGTGAATTTGTCGATAAAGGACAAAGAGCAACCGCTATTTTTGACAGTATTTGCACGGAATATAATCGAGCAAAAGAGTTGGTGGCGCAAGTTGACCAGCGTCCTGAAGTAATGCTGAATGCGCCATGGCAGGACTCCTGGTTTGTTCCCGGAGACCGTAGCTATATGGTGCGTTTGATCGAGGATGCGGGAGGTAATTATGCCTGCCGTGGCGTGGATTCGGATCAGAGTCGCCCAATCAGTACTGAAACCGCTTTTGTAACCGCTTCGAAAGCTGACCATTGGCTCAGTCCCGGTATGGCTACCTCTTTAGCGGAGTTGCGGGCGATGAATCCCCGATTTGAGTCGATCAAGCCGGTACGCGAAAATCACGTATTTAATAACAATGCTCGTATTACGCCAAGTGGAGGAAGTGACTTTTGGGAATCCGGGGCCCTCTATCCCGATCGTACGCTCAAAGATATGATTCGCATTTTACATCCCGAGTTGCTGCCAGACCATGAGCTGTTCTATTTCCATCAGCTAAAATAGAGCAACGCCCTTCCCTTCGCTTTGGATAAATTGTGTGATAAGGAGGAAGGATGAGTAAATAAAATACCTTTAGTAAAACTCCATTAAAGAGTGTTCTGTTAAGGGGTAACACAGCTTTACTAAAGATAACTACGAAAAATTTTCTGGTTTAAACCCAGTCCAAATTAAACGGTTCAAATTGATATAGACATTTCTGCATGAAAGACCGAACGATACTCTGTTTTATTCTGTTGTCCCTGTTGCTGGTCATTCTGTTTGTTGCCAGCCTGTTGTTGGGATCGGTCTCCTTGCAGGTTAAAGAGGTATTGGGGGTGATCCTGGGTCAGGAGGTCGATCCTCAAATCCGGATACTTGTAACGCACTTTCGGTTGCCTAAAGCCATTACAGCTTTGGTTGTAGGTGCCGCTCTCTCTGCAAGCGGTCTGCAGATGCAAACATTGTTCCGAAACCCGTTGGCAGGCCCTTATGTGTTGGGTATCAGTTCGGGTGCCAGCCTCGGTGTGTCTCTTTTCTTGTTGGGAGCGCCTCTGTTGGGTGTGTCGGTTGCTTCGGAAACCCTGCGCAATATCGGTGTGGTGGGCTCGGCTTGGATTGGGGCAGCATTGATCTTGGCCGTTATCATGGCGGTCTCGGTACGACTTAAGGACATTATGGCTATTCTGATTCTGGGTATGATGTTTGGCAGTGCTGCTTCTGCCATTGTCCAGATTCTGCAATACCTAAGCCCGGATTCAGCCCTCAAATCATTTGTCGTATGGACCATGGGTAGCCTTAGTGGAGTTTCGCTTCAACAACTGGGTTTGATGAGTGGTATTGTTGTGGCGGGACTGGCCCTTTCGATCTATCTGATTAAACCGCTCAACCTGCTTCTGTTGGGCGAGAATTACGCCCGGACAATGGGCCTCAATATCCGTTGGATTCGATTCCTGCTTTTTGCCAGTACAACCTTGTTGGCGGGTACCGTTACGGCGTTTTGTGGCCCGATCGGCTTCATCGGAATTGCGGTGCCGCATGTGACACGAATGCTGACCGGAAATGCCGATCATCGGGTCTTGATGCCCGCTTCGATGTTGATGGGCAGCGTCACGATGCTGTTGTGCGATATTATTGCTCAATTACCGGGGCATGAAATGGTCCTTCCGGTTAATACGATCACGGCGTTGTTGGGTATTCCGATCATTGTGCTGGTCATTGTCCGCAATCGCAAAATTTTCTAATTCCGTCTCTCATGTCTGCAACCGACCATACTATTCAACTGCAGGATCTCGCATTGGGATATCCCGGGCGTACTCTGTTTGAACATGTTGATCTCTCTTTTAACCGGGGAGAACTCACGGCACTGATCGGTCGTAACGGAACCGGAAAGAGTACGCTTTTGCGAACCGTCATGGGGTTACTCAAACCGTTACATGGACAGATCCTGATTGGAGGAGATTCGGTGCATACACTGTCACAACGGGAAATTGCCGCACGAATCAGCTTCGTGTCGACCGAAAATGTACGAGCCAGCAATTTGAAGGTGAATAATATCGTTGGGTTAGGTCGTGCGCCCTATACCAACTGGATTGGAAGTCTTACGGATGAGGATCGAGAGATTGTCCAAGAGTCGTTACGTCTGGTGGGCATGGAGGCCTTTGGCGAAAAAAACGTCAGTACGCTCAGTGATGGAGAGTGTCAGCGTGTGATGATTGCCCGTTCGTTAGCACAAGATACGCCGGTTATTCTGCTTGATGAGCCAACCGCTTTTTTGGATCTCCCCAATAAGTATGAGATCGTCTTGCTACTGAGATCTTTGGCCCGGGAACAGGGTAAAACGATTCTCTTTTCGACGCATGACCTGAATGTTGCGCTGGAGTTGTGCGATCCGATTGTCATGATCGATCAAGGTAAATTCCTTTACGGCTCTCCGCAAGAGATGATCGATGCCGGAAATATCGATCGTTTGTTCCGGGATGGACATCTGCTGTTTGACCATGCTACCCGAACGGTTCAAATCCGATAATTCCATAGAGTCATATCTTGTATTGTGTAAAGGGCATGGGTCGTATCAGGATACGATAAAATGCCTTGGCCGGCATGTTTTGTATTCAGGGAGGAATAAAAGTTGTAGTTGCGGCAAAGGGTTGTGCCTCAATAAAGAGGCGTTTTTTTGTGGGGGAGTCTAAAAGGAATCATCGGTTTCTGCTTTGTCCGGTACTGCAGTGGAATGGAGATTATTTTATTGGTCGAATTGATGTGAAAATAGGAGAGTTTTGTTATCTTTGGTAATGAACACTTAATCCTCCTCGGTATGCATCTGCCCCACATTGGTAAAGGGACAAACAACCGTTTGGCCTATTTTTCTAAAAATCTGATCCGTTATATTACGCCAAAGGTTTGGCTTCATCGCCGGTTGAATAAAGTGCTGGCAGAGTTGGACAAACGTCCCGACAAAGACTATATCCTGAAACGGGTCGAATATTATAATCGGTTGCAGGGAGTTGTGCCGCTTGATCCCACGTGTGCCAAACCTTTAGCTCTGCATAAATTCGGAGATGCCGGTTCGACCTATTTTTTCGATAGCTATGAGTTTACCCGCTGGTTCAGCGACTCGTTAAAATGGTGTTATCTGTTTGGCGATGTGACCCACGTTCCGCCCGTGCCGTCGATTGTGAAAAGTCGTCCGATTGAGGGCGATATTGCCAATTCCGTGCTGCTGAATCTCGATAAGGTGCGTCATTTTACCTTCATCAAAGATCATATTCCGTTCCGGAAGAAAATGGATAAGGCTATCTTCCGTTTGAGTATTTCCGAGAAACCGCATCGCAGAAGGTTTGTTCAGATGTATTTTGGCCACCCGATGTGCGATACCGGTATCATTTCGCCACTGCCCGATGATCCACCAGAATGGGTTAAAAAGACGATAACGCTGTATGATCATCTGGTGTATAAGTTTGTTGTCTCTTTGGAGGGCAATGATGTGGCTACTTGCCTGAAATGGGTCATGTCCACCAACTCAATTGCGGTAATGCCTCGTCCGACTTATGAAACCTGGTTTATGGAGGGCTCGTTGATCCCGAATTACCACTATATTGAGATTAAGAAGGACTATTCTGACCTCCCGGAACGATTGCAATACTACATTGACCATCCCGAAGAGGCGGAAGCTATAGCCCGCCATGCACATAAATACATCGCTCAATTCAAGGATAAAAAGCGTGAAAGATTGATTTCATTACTGGTTCTACAGAAATATTTTCGTTGTACGGGGCAGCAACCCTAATCTTGCCTGCGTTTGAAGATCACTAAATGAAAACCTGAAGTGTGCCGATCCCTAAATTTTTAGTAATAATTACGTAGTGCATCGAAAAATGTTGAGGGTAAGCGAATAGGTGTGTCCTTCTTGGGTCTATTGGGCTGGTCAGTTTGAAGATGTATTGTGAGGGTTTAAAGCCGTATATAAGAAAACCAAGCAGCCGATTGTTATTTATACAATCGGCTGCTGGTATTATTGCTGGATGGGAACTCAATCGTTGCCTGGTAGCGATCGTTTGGGGCAGTGTAGCTTAACGTTCCTGGAATTGAGTCCTAACACAGAGTATTTGTGGGTTATTGCTTATCGAGATTGCGAGTGTTTGTACCGCTGGATAATGTGGTATTGGAGTCTGCGATAGCTGTCGGTTGAGCAGAGGCCTGCGAATGAGCTTGTGCAGCTGCCAGCTCTTCTGCCTCCATTTGGGCCCGAGATTTACTCCGATTGACCAAATAGACACCTCCAAAGACTAAAATAATGGCAATCACTTTGCTCGGTGTAAACTTATCCATGCTCCAAATCACTGCTAAAATGGTCGCTACAGTGGGCTGAACATAACAATACATCGTAACTAAAGTCGGACGCAATCGTTGTTGGGCAATCGGTACCAGCAGGTAGGCAATGAAGGTGGCGCCAAAGACAACAAAAGCAATATCGGCATAGATGTTTAAGGGTAATGATGCGAAATCAATCGCAGCCAATGATCTATAAGACAGAGGTATGCAGCATATTGATGCATAGGTGAACATCCATTTCATCAGGGTGACTGCCGAGTAACGGCTGATCAGATCTTTGAAAAAGACGCAGTAGCAGGCAAAACAGATTTCGGCAGTCAGACAAAGCAGATCGCCGAAGATGCCACTTTGACCTGCCGATGTACTGAGCGTGCGGGCGCTGAAGATGAGAATAAGCGCTCCAATGGCACTGCTGAAGATGCCTAAAACCTTCTTGGAGGTAATGGGCTCTTTCAGATAAAGGGCAGCTAAAATCATCGTAAGAATAGGGGTGGTGGTCGTGATTACCGACGCATCAATCGGCGAACTCAATCCGACGCCGGCAATGAAACAGGCTTGGTTGATCGTTACCCCCAGCATTGCTGCGAAAAAAAGCATGGCCAAATCATGTGGCGGAACATGTTCACGTCGAGTGAAGATGGATAAAATCCAGAAGGCAGCAGCAGCCCCGACCATTCGCAGCGTGGTTAAGGAAAAAGGGCTGACCATGCCGTTTTGTAAAACGGCTTTTGACAAAGGAGTCATTACTCCCCACAACAGATTGGCGCCAAACATGGCGAAATGGCCGATGTATGCTTTTTGCGTTTGCATAATAGATGATTTTAGAATCGCCTTGTTAAAACGGATACCAATAATTAGCGGATCGGTCGGCTCTGTATGGTGTTGATGTGAATTTGGCTGATCGGTTAAACGTTTTACATGCGGCCGTTGAGGCTTTGTAATGCCGATCTGCGTTGTGGCCATAATTCATTCAGAACGAACTGTCCGAAAATAGGTTGGGATCAAATCGCGTTGCAAAAATAGGCTTTTTTTGAATTGAAAAAGCCTGATCGCTGCAATGAAAAACAGGCAGCCTCAACGGCTGCCTGTAGATCCATACAACAGGGGAATAAGCTTAATTTGATTAAAAATTCCCGTCTGTTTGTACAATTTATAGATTATAGCACATGCTTATTTGGCTTGTGCTGTAGCTTCGGTAGTGGGAGCGTCCTGGCCAAGATTCCATACGGCGAATTTGGCAATTTCAACCGGCTCAGCGACAGCTTCCGTGCAACGGAAACGCATGCGATTGGTAACCACCGGAACGATACGATCAATCTTCTTGTGACCGATTGTTTCGAAGCCTGGATTGTTATTGAAACCTTCCGGACAATATTTGAATTGGTTGGCCGGAGTTACAGGTTGCCATTGACCGTCCACAAAGGCCTCGAGAGTATATTTGGCAACTTTCTGTCCGTTTGCCAGATTCTCCATCAACATGACATGGTCGATACGGCATGGAGTCTCCCAAGAAAGCTCAACCTCGTTACCTTGTTGCGTTTCAGTGGTTTCAGCGATGTAAGGACCATAGAACATTTTGCGGATGGTATCACCCCATGCTTTGGCATCTGCTACGGTTTCGGCAGGAATCAAACCATCCTGGTCGGGAGGCAGGTTGATCAAGATAGTAGCACCCAAACCAACTGAACGGTAGAAAGCCTCGATACGCTCCTCCATTGACATTGGAATCTGAGGACCGTGCCAGAACCAGCCGCCGTGGTTAAAGATGTCGGCTGTAGGTGTTTCAACGTTTCTCCAGAATTTGCCGTAAGGATGTCCGGATACTTTGGCTGTCTCCAACAGACCGTATTCGTTCGGGCCGTCGGTTGCTGGTACCAATTCTACAGCGCGAGAACTGTTTGTACTGTCTTTGGTGAATACGGCGTTCCAAGAGGGGTACAGCGCAGTGCTCTTTTCATTACCCGGAGTGCGGATATCAGGACCGGTCATGATGCAATCCGGTTGCAGTCTGCGAATGATGGCAGTTACCGAGTCGCAGTTCATGTTGTCGCTCCAGTGGTCCATCCAAACCTGGTAAATCGGGCCGTAATTGGTCATCAATTCGGTGATCTGATCCATATCCAACTGACAGAACTCTTTGAGGAAGGTTGAGTCCTGGAGACGGACTCTGACAAGGCTGTCCCATTTTTTACCCCAGGTTACCTTGTCGTCGGTAGGATGGAAGGCTGCATGTGCATTGAAATAGGGTGAAAAATAGAGACCCGGTTTCAAACCATGACGGCGGCAGGCCTCAACAAAATCTTTGACAAGGTCGCCTTTCCCGTCTTTCCATGGCGAGTTGCTGATGTTGTAATCGGTGGTTTTGGTCGGCCATAAGCAAAATCCGTCCTCGTGGCGTGCAGTCAGGATGGCGTATTTTGCTCCCATATCTTTGGCCGTCTGCATCCATTGATCGAGATCGATCTTGGTGGGATTGAACACCGATACCGATGCAGAACCATCACCATGTTCGGCTCCTGTGTAGGTGTTGGTTGTGAAATGGAAAAAAGCACCGATTTCATTGTCCATGAATTCGAGTTGAAGCGCCGAAGGAGTGGTCAGTTCGACATCTTTCTTGCTTTGGCCCGTACAGCTGGCCAATGCCAGCAACGCGAGTAGCGGAAGTAGTTTTCTGGTCATTTTTCGGTTTTAAATCAAATGGTTATAGATAATGAAAAGTGTTGTTACAATGGTGAATCATGTTTGGGTGTTGCGGGCAAATCGCACTGTGTTTGGTGTCACTTGAGTTTTATTGAGACGATCCGTCAATGAAAAATGTCTTCTAAAGCCCTTGGCGGGAGTCTTCTTAATAAAATTCTTTTCTGCTAATGTCATAGTAAAAAAGAATTTGCGTTACAAATGTAAGAAAATCTTTGAAAGTTTAAGGCTTTTTATCGGACGGTACCCGTTTTCAACATATTGCCTTCATGTTGAATTCGCATTACATCTAAAATTATGGATGATGAATGAAGTTTACCATATATCCACACAATAAAAGCCCCGGATTATTCGGGGCTTTTATTGTGAGTGTATGATCAGAAAATCTCTTTCTGGTTGATGGAGGTTTAGTTTCGTTGGAAACGATAAGTGATGTCTTGCATCGTGCCGTCAGCGGCAATTCGGTAAAGACGTTGATTGGTAGTCGGTGCTTTCAACCCACCCAACCTTTCAATGTATGGTCCCAGTTTGATGTATTCAAAACCTTCCAGTGAGAAGCCTTGGGGCAACTGTTGGCGGCCCGAATACCACCCTACCTTGACTGGCGTCGTCTGTTGGCGATGCAGGAAACGGGCAATACGCCCTACCTCTTGGGGATCACCGTCTCCGCCCATCAGGCAGACACAGGTGATAGCTCCCCGATACCGTTCCAAAAGCGCTGTCAGCGCCTCTTCAGTCAATGGTTCCCCGATATCTTCCCGTAGCTGCGGACTGTGACAGCCCGGACAACGGTTCGGACAGCCGGAAATCGAAATGGCCAGCGTCACCTCGTCGGGAATCTCCTGAAAAACGATGTCGTATCCGGCAAATTTAAGCATGACCGTAGTAGCGTTTTGCGGCTTCTACCTGACGGCTTTGCGAGAAGTTGCTGACCCGTTTCATGTAACCGATTACTCGAGTAAGATAATCGACATTCTTACTTTGGCACTTGGGACAGGCCTTCAGATAACGTTTGTCGATGTGTCCGCAGTCGTTGCAGACCGTATTGGGAATGTTGTATGTGAAATAGTTGCAACCCTCTTGTGCAGCCACGCGTAACAGCTGACGGTATTGAGGCTGGCTCAAATGCTCTTCCAGATTCATGTGCAGGGCCGAGCCTCCGGTCAGGTGCTCGATATATTTGCGGCCGTGCAACCGGAATTTGTCGATAATGGTCAGTGAAGGATCCTCTACACGATAGAAGTAGCTGTTGTAGCAGTCGCGTGGTACGACATATCCATCTTCGCGATCCCATTTGGCATGTTTCACGCCCACATTCTCGGCTGGAATCATTTCGCAGTTGAACATAACCCCTTTGGTGCGGTACTTTTTGTTGTAACGTTCAATCAGGCCCAATACATTCTGCACAAATTCAGTATAACGTGGATTGTCATTGATCTCGATACCGAGCGACTCGGCTGCCTCGACCAGACCGTTTACACCGATGGTGAGGTACTGTCGATCCATGTTGATATAACCGGCATTGAACAGCGGTAACATCCCTTTGTTATAAAGATCCTTGAGATTCTCGTTGTAGGCCATCTGTACTTTGTGTACCAGATCGATCACCCCTTCGAGGAAGGTGAGATAAGGGATACCCGTGTTGGTGGCATGTTGGATACAACGGTTGAGGTTAATGGTCAATACGCTTTTTGAACCGGTTGATACGCCACCGGCACCTAATGTATAGCTGAATCCATTGTCCTGAATCTCATTGCGCAGACGGCAGCAGCTGCTCAATGAGTCGGCATTGTCACTCATGTAGGTGAAGAACGAGTGTCCTTCAGCATACATCTCAGCCGTGAAATCACCGTAGCTTTGGTCCATTACATCACCATCTTTCGACAATAGTGCCATCGTCTCAACCGGGAAGGTGAGCACGGTTTTGGTACGTTCGGCATTGAACCACTTCATGAAACGGCGTTGGAGCCAATCGAGAGAATTCCAGTCGGGTTTTTCACCGTCGGGGAAGACGAAATCACCGAACAGACTCTCGAAATAGTATTTGTCGTAGTAGGCGATGTTCCAAAAGACAGCCTGGAAGTTACGGGCACCGGTAGGTTGGTTGATCGAATAGACAATCTGTTCGAAACAGTCGGTGATCACCTTGTCCAGTGTACGTTGTTTCTTAGAGAGATCGACCACCTTGTCGGCATGCAGGTAGTAGTCGGTACCATACTCTTTGCCGATGAAGTAGTTGAGGTACATCAAGAACTCAGGTGTCGCACAAGCTCCGCTCAACATGCTCGATACCATGAATACCATGTTGATGAAACCGCCGCAGAACGATTTGAGGTTGGTCGGTCGGGTCGAATTGCCGCCGATTGAGAGCGTACCGTTGAGCAGCCAAGGGTACATCGTGATGCTGGCACAGTAGTTGGCCAGGCTCGTCTCGTCATTTTTATAAATGAAGTGGCGGTTGAGCAGGTCCATGTATTTGTCGGCAATCTCTTTGCCATACATCGTTTTGATTTTGTCCGTGAGTAATTTGCGGTTCAAACGGATAAAATTCGACTTGGGCAGCTCCCCGATCAGAGTCGCGATATTTTTGTTTTCGACATTGGCATTGGCGTCGTATTTGCTGCCGGTCGCCGGGTTCGATGCGTTGCAGTAGTCGATCAAAAAGGCCAGCTTGTCGCGTACCTCCCGGTCTTCAAGATGCTTCTGACGATAAAGCATAAAGGATTTGGCAACACTGAAATACTGTTCCGCCATCAAGGCAACCTCTACCTGGTTCTGAATCTCCTCGACGGTCATGCCGTTCGAAATGTTGAGCCGTGAAAGAATGCCGGTCAGGGTCTCCTGCGTGGCAAATCCCCCCACCGAAAGAAAAGCCTTGGAAATGGCACTCTTGATCTTCTCAATCGAAAAGGTCTCCCGTTTTCCGTCGCGCTTGGTAATGTAGATCTCTGTATTCATCTCGAGTATGGTTTATAAGGTTATATCCGTTCGGGGACGGAGCCGACGGGAGAACTGCTGTGAACAGAGAAATACAGACCTGCTGGGATGTGGATGCGAGGCAGTACCATTCTGTGGCTTTTTCACCCGAAAGCTACGTGAATTGAGGCGCAGGCAGGTCTTCTGACTTGTTCCGGAGGGTATGCCTTCCCATCGCTGAAACGACAGTGGCTAAAGAGATACACTCCACAAATGGAACTTACAGCTACGGGGATAGTTCCTGACTTTCACAGGATTCCCTTTTAATCCGTCTCCACAAGAAAAGGATGACCGGAACCTTTCGCCTGGATAAAAGTAGTACAAACTTCACGCATCTTCCGGCTCCCGAAACGAAAGTTATCAACATCTTATTTACGTCCCGATCGGGACCTGTCAGTGAACCTTCTCTAACCCCTTGTCCTGCCTCAATTTTCATCATGAGGGTGTCGATAAAGAAAAATCGCAAGGTGACTTTTCGGGTAAGGCGATATGAAAAAAGGAGGGTGGAAAAATGGATTTGCGGATCTTTTCTGCCTCATCGTTTCGGGGAAAAGATGTCGTGACCTGTTGAAAAAATCGTATCTTTGACTGATTATCAACCGCTGTGTGTCAAATTGTACACATTGGATTTATGCGGTAAAATCGATAACCGCCTTAGGCGTTTAACTCTATTTGTAGAAAATCTTAGTCACAAAACCGATAAATGATGAAAACCATGTTCAGACAAGCCGTGGCGCTGCTCAGCGGCGCACTGCTGTTGCCGCTTGCCGGTTGTTCCGAAAAGGCCGGCAATGACGTACCCCAACAGGAGCTGACCCAGTATGTTCGTCCGCTGGTGGGAACCGCCGGATTCGGTAATACCTACCCCGGCGCACAGATCCCATTCGGCGGGATTCAGATGAGCCCCGATACCGATTTCGATGATTATGATGTAGCGGCCGGCTATAAATATGATCATCCGACCCTGCTCGGATTCAGTCTGACTCACCTGAGCGGTACCGGTATCCCGGATTTGGGGGATTTCCTCTTTATGCCGGGTGTAGGCGAGATCAAATTTGAATCGGGAACTCACGAAGATCCCGATGCAGGTTATCGGTCACGCTTTTCGCATGACCGCGAATGGGCTTCACCGAACTACTATGGGGTCGATCTGCTCGACTACGGTACCAAAGCTGAAATGACCTCGGGTGTACGGGCCGGTATTTTCAAATTTACCTTCCCGCAAAGCGATAGCTCCTTTGTGCTGATTGACCTGCAACATACTCTCTATTGGGATTGTGTATGGGCCAATATCCGTCTGGTGAACGATTCGACCATTGTCGGCTCACGGCTCGTGCACGGTTGGGGACCGGAACGGCATGTCTATTTTGCCGCTACTTTCTCGAAACCGTTCAAAGAGGTGGGCTTTATGCAGGATGGCGGTCCGGTGATCTACAACACCAAACGGTTCCGCAGCAGTCTCGAAGCATGGGGTAAGGATATCAAGGCCTGGATGACCTTCAATACCACTGAGGGGGAACCGATTTATGTGAAAACTGCGGTTTCTGGAGTCAGTACGGCCGGAGCTCTTGAAAATCTGAAAGAGCTCGATGGCGAAACATTCGAATCTCTCCACAAAAAAGGTGTCGCCTTGTGGAATGAACAGTTGAATAAATTCCATATTGAGGCTTCACAGACCGATAAGGAGACATTCTACACAGCCGTTTATCGTACTTTCCAGCATCCGTTCGTATTTGAGGATGCCGACGGCTCGTTCCGCGGATTGGATCAGAATATTGCCAAATCCGATGGATTTACAAATCTGAGCACCTTCTCGCTGTGGGATACCTATCGGGCACTGCATCCGCTCTTCTGTCTGGTACAGCCCAAAGTGAATGCCGACATTGCCAACTCGATGCTGGCCCACTACGACAAGAGTGTCGAGCACATGCTGCCGATCTGGACGTTCTATGGCAATGAGACGTGGTGCATGATCGGTTACCATGCGGTATCGGTATTGGCTGATATGATTGTTAAAGGAATTCCCGGTTTTGATTACGAGCGGGCATTCGAAGCGATGAAGACCACAGCGATGAATCCTCACTACGACTGTCTTCCGGAGTACGATTCGCTCGGTTGGGTGCCGTTCGATCGCGAGAAGGAGTCTGTCTCCAAAACTCTGGAGTATGCCTATGACGATTACTGCATCGCTCAGGCTGCCAAAAAATTGGGGAAAATGGAGGATTACGAATATTTCCTCAACCGTTCGTTGTCTTACCAGAATCTGATCGATCCCGAAACCAAATATATGCGCGGCCGGGATTTCAACGGTCAGTGGCGTACCCCGTTCGCTCCGATTGCTTATCAAGGCCCCGGTTCAGTCCATGGTTGGGGTGATATTACCGAAGGATTTACCATGCAGTACACCTGGTATGTGCCTCACGATGTACAGGGTTACATCAATGAAGCAGGACGCGAGCTGTTCGAAGCCCGTCTCGATTCGCTTTTCGTGATCGAAATGGATGAGAATATCCCTGGTGCTCACGACATTTGGGGCCGTATCGGTGGCTATTGGCATGGTAATGAGCCTTGTCATCAGGTGACTTACCTCTACAATTATCTCAAACGACCCTGGGAGTGTCAGCGTTGGGTACGTTATGTGATTGACAATTTCTACGGTAATGAACCGGGATCATTGAGCGGAAATGATGATTGTGGACAGATGTCGGCTTGGTATATTTTCAACTGTATGGGCTTCTACCCGACCGCTCCGTCAAGCAATATCTACAACATCGGTTCACCGGCTCTGGCTGCAGTGACGATGTATCTTGACAACGGAAAACAGGTGAAGGTGACCACCGAAAACTGGTCCAAAGAGAATGTCTATGTTGAAAAGATGTTGCTCAACGGTAAAGAGTACGACAAATCTTACATCACTTACGACGATATTCGCAATGGTGCCGACATTCACTTTGTAATGAGTGCGACCCCGAACAAACAGCGTGCGGTGTCGGATGAAAGCGTTCCGCCTTCGTTGTCCAAAGTGGGTGAGACGTTACGTTACCACAAAAAATAGTAGATTCGGCAGTTAACGGCTAAGAGTTGCTCTGTGCCTCGTTGTTTTTCCATGTATTAGAGCAGCGATTTGAAGCCTCCGGATATGTTGCCAAGAATGATTTGAGTCGGCAGGAGAATTACTCCTGCCGACTTTTTTATATGATTAGGATTGGTGGACCGAGTTGGGATCCTTTCCGGTCGTTTTGATTGTGTACGTGAATGGGCGTAGAGCGGAGTTGATGAGCGGTATTTCCTAATTCGGGAAAAGAGTGCTGGAGTGGTTCCCGTTGAGGGTGTATGCTCGGATGAGAGGGAGGAGTGCTGGGGAAATTTTCAGCAGGTGAAATCATTGCGTTTTTCGGGGATATTTTGCTAATTTTGTGGACATTTGTTTGACGAATTGCAGAGACATCCAAATAAAAGAATTTTATACAGATGTAACCGATTCTCGTTGGTGTAGCTCAATAATAAATGGCTGATGCGAAGACTGACCGGAATAGGGCAGTTCGAGAAACGTTTAGAGGAATATGTTCTGAAATAGCGTTTCATAAATTGTATGAATCTCTTTTGTGTTGGGCCTCTGTTGCCATTAATGAATTATGTCCTCATCTTCCGTTCCGTCGTCGCGTTCTCGTAAACGCCGAATTGTTCTGTTTACTCTGTTTGGTGTGGCTGTGGGAGTCAGCGTAACTATCGCTTTGAATCGGGTCTATATGAAGACCTCGACCAACGAATATTGTATGTCATGCCATGTGCATGAAGATGCAGATAAAAGTTGGCAATACTCTGTCCATCACAATTCCCAAAGTGGTGTGGTGACCGATTGTGCAGCCTGCCATCTTCCACCGAAAGGTACCGCCGCACACTTCTTTACGAAATTGAGGATGGGGGTGAAAGATATTTGGGGCTATCTTACCAAAGATCCGGCAGAGATCGACTGGGAGGCCAAAAGCCAATTAGAGCACGCTCAAACCATTGTATATAACGAGTCTTGTAAGGAGTGCCATCAGGAGCTTTTCCCTTCTCGGATCACTGACGAGGGGCTGAAAGCGCACCTCTATTATGAAAATAACGAAGAACGCCTCGGTCTGCAGTGTATCAGTTGTCACCTTGATGCTGGGCACTATGATCCCAATTATAGCCATGCCCGTATGGAAGGGGTGCCTCAATCTACCCAAACCGGAGAAGTGTTTGCATCCGCTACGCCGATTACTGGTTTCGAAAGTTTTACGGAGCAGATTCCCGGTACGCATGTCTCCTTTAATATGAAGGCGATTCCAGGCGGTTCGTTCCTGATGGGAAGTCCCGAAGATGAGCCCTTCCGACAGGATGATGAGGGACCGGTACGTAAAGTGACGTTGTCGCCCTTCTTTATCGGTGAGGTTGAGGTGACTTGGGATATGTATTGGGCGTTCTATGCTGAAACGATGTCCGAGGGACGTATCCCTCCATCGGAGGTCTTTGCCAACAACAGTTCCGATCCGGCTGTCGATGCGATCAGTGGACCGACTCCCCCGTTCGGTATTCCCGATCAGGGTTGGGGTGGTGGCGACCGGCCGGCCATTACGATGACCCACTATGCGGCTGAAACCTTCTGCCAGTGGTTGTCGAAAAAAACAGGCAAACATTATCGTCTGCCGACCGAGGCTGAGTGGGAATACGCTACGCGTGGCGGTACGCAGACTCCCTACTTCTTCCCCGGTGATCCGAAACAGTTGTCAAATGAAGGATTCTGGCGTAAAATCTTTAAAGCCGATACGGCACAGATCGCCCGTTATGCGGTTTATGCGAGCGACAGCAAGAATCGAACGGAAGAGCCGTCAGCAGTTCAGTCCAATCCATACGGTTTGAAAAATACGGTCGGAAACGTCATGGAGTATTGTTCCGATTGGTATGCTCCCGATGCCTATCAACAACTTGAAGACGGAGCTGTCGATCCGAAAGGTCCGGCCAAGGGTACGGAACATGTGGTGCGTGGAGGTTCCTTTAGTGATGACGCTTCGTTGTTACGTTCGGCTGCGCGTTCACATACTCGTCATGATGAATGGCTCAAAACTGATCCGCAACAGCCGAAAAGTATCTGGTGGTATTCGGATATTAAGCCGATCGGTTTCCGCGTAGTGTGTGAATACAATGCAACGGCAGCCGAAACAGCTGCGGATAGTGCACAAAAGGCGACTGTTTCCGGAAAATAGTCATCTGTTTACCCTAGATTTTACCCATTCAATCTGCCTGTTAAGCAGGGGGGGATGCAGCAATCTGTAAGAGATCGCATCCGGTGTTTGATAGGTACATGACGGATATAGAGAATAATGTCAAATAGAGGAATACTTATTCCTAATTGGCAGTACACTTTATGGATGGGACAACAAATTGATTCTAAAGTAATCTGGTTGTTGCTGAATATAAAAAATAGCAATTAAAGGTAAGTCGATCCGGCTTAGAGCAAATTTTATTTACTCTTGTCAGGTAATTAATAATAGTGAAAAAATGCTCAAACAACTGGCTGGTCAAACGGCAATTTATGGTATCAGCAGTATCGTGTCACGTCTGCTGAACTATCTGTTGACCCCTTTCCTGACCCGTATTATGACGACGGGTGAGTATGGGGTAATCACCGATATGTATGCGTTGATCCCCTTTGCTATGGTGGTACTGACCATGGGAATGGAGACCGGATATTTCCGTTTTGCCGGTAAGGCAGAGAACATTCAGGAACGACGTCGGGTCTTCTCAACCACATGGGGTGCTGTCAGTGCGCTGGCTATTCTCTTTGCTGCGGCTGCATTCCTCTTTACACCCGAGTTGTCGCAAGCAATGGGGTATGCCGACTATCCGTCGTATATCCAAATTGTGGCGTTGATTATCGCATTGGATGTGATTACGGCGATACCCTATGCCCGTTTGCGACAAGAGAATAAAGCCAAACTTTTTGTCGTTCTGCGCACCTTCTCTGTACTGCTGAATGTGGTACTGGTGATCTTTTTATATTCGGCTTTACCGCACCTGGCAGCTAATGGTGGTTGGTGGGCCTCTCTGTATGACCCCGATTATGGTGCCGGGTATTATCTGGTTGCCAATCTGATTACCAGTTTTGTGACCCTGTTGCTGCTCTTCCCCTCCTATCGGGATTGTGTGCCGAAAATCGACTGGAAACTGTTACGAACCATCTTTATCTATTCGTTCCCATTGTTGGTCAGTGGTGTGGCCGGTGTGGCCAACCAGTTTATCGATCGCCAAATGATCAAATACCTGATGCCAGCTGACGAAGCGATGGACGCATTGGGTATATATGGTGCCGTTGCCAAATTGGGTGTGATTCTGCTGCTGTTTATCCAGATGTATCGTTATGCTGCAGAACCTTTCTTCTTGGCCAATTTCAAAAAAGAGGACTTTCTGCGGGCCAATGCTGAAGCACTGAAATTTTTTACGATTGCTTCGGTGGGGATCTTTTTGCTGATCATGCTCTTTGTCGATCTGTTTGCGCTCTTCGTGGGACCTGCCTTCCGACAAGGTATGTTTATTCTGCCCTTGATTCTGCTGGCCAATATTTTTTCTGGCATGACGCTGAACCTCAATTTTTGGTACAAACAGACTGGCGAAACCCGTTATGCAATCTGGATCACCGGAACAGGATTTGTCTTTACGGCACTGTTGAATATCTGGTTGGTTCCGGCGTTGGGTTATGTGGGTGCGGCCTGGGGACGCTTCGGATGTGAAGCAGTGATGCTCGCTTTGAGCTATTGGCTCAATACCCGGCACTATCCTACTCCGTATGATGTGCGCCGGATCGGTGCATATTTCCTGTTGGGTGGTGTGCTGTACGGTCTCTCCTATTTGACCGGATTGTTGCCTGCCGTGCCGAAATATTTGTTAAATTTGGGCATGTTGGCTGCATTTTTTGTAGTCGCCGTCCGTTGGGAGCATATTGATGTGAAAGGTCTCGTGCGGTCGGTTTTAAGAAGACGCTAATCATGAAAGTAAAAGTAATCAATCGGTCGGCTTACGACCTTCCTCAGTATGAAACCGCACTCGCTGCAGGTCTGGATGTGCGGGCAAATATTACCGAAAGTATCACCTTAGGTCCACTGGAACGTACATTGGTTCCGACAGGCCTTTTTATCGAGTTGCCCGAAGGGTACGAGATGCAGGTGCGTCCACGTAGTGGTTTGGCTGCCAAACATGGCCTCTCTTTGGTTAATGCACCGGGCACGATCGATGCGGATTATCGGGGAGAGATCAAGGTGATTTTGGTTAACTTGTCGAATACCCCCTATGAGTTGAAGCCAGGAGAAAGGGTTGCCCAATTGGTGGTGTCACAGTTCACTCGTGTTGAATGGGAACCGGTCGAGGAGTTAGGTGAGACTGAACGCGGTGCTGGCGGATTTGGCTCTACCGGTGTAAAATAGGAATAGGCTTACGAGCGTTTAATGGGATTCCTCTGCAACTTGTGAATTATACGCAAGAAGGGCATAGTCCAAATGAAAAATCAGAACTGCGGTTTGATTTAGACTGTAAATAAATTAAGTGAGATGTTCTCCATTTTCCTTTTTGTGTTCGCTTTCATTGGAGCTATGTATGAAGCCCTGTTTGAACGGTAGGATCGGTGATCTTTGTGGAAAACCGATATCAGTCTTGTAATTGTTGTGTGACCGTTTGTCTTAATAAAATTGTATAGTCAACAAAATGCAGTTCAAAGATGTGATTGGACAGCAGGAGGTGAAGCAGAAGCTCATCAGTAGCGTGGAACGCGGCCGGGTAAGCCATGCACAGCTCTTTGTCGGAGATGAGGGTGTCGGTGCATTGCCGTTGGCGATTGCCTATGCGCAGTACCTGAACTGTCCTCATCGCCATGACGGTGATTCGTGTGGGGTGTGTCCCTCTTGTTATCAGATTGGTCAGTTGGCCCATCCCGATCTGCATTTTGTATTCCCTGTCAATACTCCTAAGGGGAAAAGTTCCTCTGAAAAACCGATCAGCAGCCGTTTTATGCCGCAGTGGCGTGAATTGGTCTCCTCAACTGGAGGCTATTTTAATGAGCAGATGTGGTATGAGGCTCTGGAGATTGACAACAAACAGGGAAATATCAGCACCTTTGAGGCGGATGAAATCATCCGTACCTTGTCGTTCAAATCGTTTGAATCGGAGTACAAAATTGTGCTGATCTGGCTGCCCGAACGGATGAATATCCCGGCAGCCAATAAATTGCTCAAAATTCTGGAGGAACCATGGGACAAGACGCTTTTTTTGATGGTCAGTCAGTCTCCGGATAAACTGCTTCCGACCATCATCTCCCGAACTCAAGGAATTACCATTCCCGCAATTGAGCAGGCCGATCTGGCGGCATGGTTGATGTCGCATAAAAATCTTACGGAGGCTGATGCCGACAAAGTAGCTCGTCTCTCCCGAGGCAACTTATTGGAGGCAGATCGATGCCTGCAGGCAATCTCTTCCGGTGCCGGAACTGAGGCGTTCGATCTTTTCGTTAAACTGATGCGGCTCAGTTATGAGAATCGGCATATGGAGTTGTTGGAGTGGGCCGAAACCGTGGCTGTAATGGGCCGCGAAGAGCAAAAAAGGTTGATGTCCAACTCGATTCGGCTGATCCGGGATAGTTATATGATGACTGCTGGTGTCCCCGAGATCTCTTATCTGTTTGGAAAGGAGTACGATTTTTGCAAAAAATTTGCACCGTATGTCAATAACAGCAATGTCGAGCAATTGGTTGCTGAAATGGAGTTGGTAATCCGACAGGTGGGACAGAACGGTAATCCCAAATTGATCTTTCCCCATTTTGCATTGACGGTGAGTAAATTGATCGGTCCGGTGAAGTGATGGCACGTGCGGTATTGCTGACAGGAGGAAATCTGGGAGAGATCGCGCAAACGCTTGCTACGGCTCGTCGTAAACTGGTTGAGCGGGCCGGTGTGGAGTTGGTTGCTTCAACACTCTATGAATCTGAACCGTGGGGTTTCGATGCCCCTGAACGCTTCCTGAATCAGGTTTTAGTACTGGATACGTCGCTTGATCCCGAGCAACTGCTTGACTGTTGTCAACAGATTGAAATCGAGGGAGGGCGTGTGCGCGCTCAGTCGCAAGCACAGGGTTTAGAGAAAGAGTGTGGATCAGTGGTTTCGGAAAAACAGAATGCTCCTTTGCGCCAATATTGTTCCAGAAGTCTGGATATTGATATTCTTTTCTATGAAGATCAGGTAATCGATACTCCGCGATTACAGGTGCCCCATCCGTTATTGCATCAACGTGGATTTGTGTTGCGTCCGTTGGCAGAGGTATTGCCCGATTGGATCCATCCCGTTTTGCATAAAACAGTAAGACAGCTGCTCGATGAACTGAAAGAGTAGAAAGAGCAGTCGGAATACGCTTTGGTGTTGGGATCAGCCCGCTATGTGTTTTGTAAGGGAGAGGAATAGCGGGTTAAAAGCATACTATTTGTCTAAAATGACAATAATACATGATAGTGTAAACTACTAAATGATGCGGCGAGTCCGAGCATCCGTACGTAAGGACATCGAGCCGAAATCTACCCCCTCCAACAGAACTGCACCAGGATGTTTGCCCACCTCGAAGCTTCCTGCCCAATCGGCGATACCGAGGGCTTCAGCCCCATTTTGTGTAGCCCAGCGGATCCTCTCGTGCAACGGGATCTCCGGTAACAGTTTCAACTCTTCGACCAGTGATAGGCTTTCGTTGGAGGCCAGACTATCGGTGCCGAGAGCGATGCGTACCCCTTTATTCATTAGCAGTGTTGCGGGCGGATGCGCCCCTTCAATGTAATCATTCGAGCGGGGGCATACTACCCAGGTGATATCGCCCGGCGCGAAATATGCCTCCATGCGTTCTACAACGGACTCGTCAACAAAAGTGTTGTGGATCAGTAAAATCCGTTTGTTTGAGGGGGTGGAGGCCATGATGCGTTCAGCTGGAGAACCATAATGGGCGAAATCGATGGTTACTCCCATTCGTTGGTTACGGTCGTGTAGGGTTCCACATCCGAAAAAGAGCTCTGTTTCGGCTTTACTCTCCATGAAATGGATCGAAAGCGGATCTCCCCGTTGTGCCAAATCCCGGAATGGGGCATCTTGCAACGAATAGGTAGCATGAGGTGTTGGAGAGCATCTGAGACCGATTTGTGAGGCCTTATCTACAATACAGTCCATGGGTGAAAAATCGGTGCACCGCAGGCCGAAATACTCAATAAAATTGTGGTAATGGATTTTACTTTTAAGTTTGATGTCGAATGTAGAATCCCCGTTGCAAATGTCTCCGACAGCTGTAATTCCCTCCTGGAACATTTTGGTATCCCAATACCGTACAGCCGCTAATCGCTCTTCAGGCGTGGCTTCATGACGGACACGAGCCATGCCGTCAGCAAAGCCCGCAAAACCGCTGTGACGGGCGATTTTGCCCCGTAAATAGGAGAGTTCACTATGGCAATGAGTATTGACCAGTCCCGGGATGAGAATGCCGTTGAAAAATTCAACCCCCTCGCAGGAGTCGATGGCTTCCCGTGTCGTGATCTCAACCACCCGTCCCTCAGCGTCGAACGAGAGTATCGCCGAGCGTAGAAACCCCTGTGGTGTCCAAAGCAAATGGGAGGAAATCTTTCGTAAGGGTGTCATATTGTTGTGGAGGGATAAGAGGCAGATTATAGAGGAACCGGGCTTGGATGGAGTCACGGATCTGTTCTTGAGTCGGATACCGGGTTATGCGTAGAGAGTCAATGGTCACTTTGGTCGTATATTGCTGGTTTTCCCGAAGTGTCGTATAGGCTGGATAAACATTTAACCATTGTGGCCCTTTGCCCTCTTTGACAATGAGCGTAGCAGATTCGGCATTTTTGGTTCCTTTGGTATAACTACGATACAGGTAGTCACTTTTTTTACCATCCTGATCCGTAAGACATTGCATATATTGTACATACGGATTTTGGTCTGCAGAATCAATATGGCAGATCCATTCAATTTTGTACTTCCCTGCTTCGACAGGAATTTTGATGGCGGGTGAGTCTTGCGCACGGCTCAGCCGAGAGTAACGTTGAGATTCCAAAGCACTGTACACCTCTTTTTTGTAAAGCTCCGATGCAATACGATTCAAGGTGTCACGGCGTGCGACAGCTTGAAACGTTGGTCTGCCTTTGGCATCCAAAGTGTCGAGAGCCGCCTGTAGAACATCGCTGAATTTTAGACTTTTACGTTTTGTTAGCCCCTCGATGGTGTACATGAAATCTTCAGGAGTGTAACCGTAATGTTCGAAAATCGGCGTATAGACATCCATAGAATCCTTTTCGAAGGCATAGCTCCCATGCATATCCCAATAGGCGTTGGCCAGATAGAGATCGCCAACAATGGATACCAACGTGGTATCAGGGATGCTTTTGGGCTTATCGCATGAAGTGAATATGGTCAGTATGAGCATCAGACACAAGGCGCCTAAAAGCTTTGGACATGCAATTATGTGGCAGAGTCGTTTCATGGTTAGTCTCTGATTTGGCTGCGAGGAATCATCGACAGCACAGTCAATTTGGAAATTAGGTAACTTACAGCTGTAAATGTTACCACAATAAGTAACAAATCGCTGAGGTGTACTTCGACAGGATAGGTGTCGATTAAGAAGGTTTCGCCCCCGAGCGTGAGAAATCCCCAATGTTGTTGGGCCAAAGAGAGCCCGAGTCCTAAAATCATACCGATTACGGCACCTATACTATAGATCAGCATTCCCTCTGCGACGAAAATCCGGCGTAGCAAAGGAATATCAGCCCCCATGGTTAACAGCGTACGGATGTCTTTACGTTTGTCGATAATGAGCATAACCAGCGATCCGATCAGCGAGAAGGAGGCGACAATCAATACCAACAAGATAATGAAGTAGATTCCCCACTTTTCATACATCATGATGCGGTAAAATTCGGCTTTCTGTTGGTATCGGGTTAGTACCTCGAATTGATCTCCCAAGAGTGCAGCTACGGCAGGACGGACCGATTCAGGTGAATAACCATCGTCAAGCCGGATGGATAAAGAAGAGGCTTTCCCTTTATTATCGAGCAAATTTTGGGCAAAATCGATCGGTACGATCATGTATTTCCCATCTACCTCAGCCTCGAGAGCAAAGACACCAGATGGAAAAAGAAGCCCTTTGCGATAAAGACTTTGGGGCATCATGAGTGAAAATTTGCCGGAGCGCGGAACGTAAATCGCGATCGGATCGTTGAAGGTGGTACGGATGCCGAGTGTATAAGCGATCCCCTGTCCGACACAAGCTTCTGGCAGTTCTCCGAAGCGTAAGCGATAGTTCCCCTGAGTGATCAGAGTATCGATCGGGACCACCTCTGCAAACAGGGAATCTACACCACGCATAACCCCTATATACTGTCGATCACGATATTCGAACAATGCATTCTCTTCGAGGCTGAACGACCATTGTGCGACACCTGGAATGGCGCGCAACCGATCTACAGGAATCGAGTCTATGGCAAAGACCTTGCCTTGTGTCGGAGTGACCAGCAGATCGGGGTCGAACGATTTATACATGCTGCGGATCAGCCCCTCGAAGCCATTGAATACCGACAGCAAAATCACCATAGCCGCTACCGGGATAGCCACTGCCAAAGCACTCACACCGGCAATGATGTTGATCACCGAATGTGATTTTTTGGAGAAGAGATATCTCCGTGCGAAGAGCAGTGTGAGACGGGGCATGGTCTATTTTTTGAGCAGTTTTTCGATTTCGCTGATATATTCGAGTGAATCATCCAGATAAAAGGCCAGTTCGGGAACAATACGCAACTGATTGCGGACCCGAACTCCGAGCGCTTTGCGGATCATCCAATTGTTGTCAGCGAGGGTCTGCATAATCTCTTCGTGCCGTTCGAACGGGAAAATGCTTAGGTAGATTTTTGCTAAAGAAAAGTCAGGACTCATTCTGACACGGGTGACTGAGACCATGGTGCCTTTGACTAAAGAGGCTGCCTCCTTGCTAAGAATGTCACTGATGTCGCGCAAAATCTGTCTGCCGATCTTCTGTTGGCGTGTCGATTCAATTTCGTTACTCATCGCTTTGCGAATTTATGTAGATCAATCGACGGTCAGGCCGCGATTGTCCAGCGTTCTTATCAATTAAAAATGGACGTTCAAGTTGATTAACGTATGAATCATCATGTGCGTCCTTATATTATGAGTTTTTGCTGTTTTATTATTTATTTCGGTGCTTTTGTTGTTGCCATGTTGTTTTGTCTCTGGATCGTTTCCTTTCGACTCTTGCCCATTTTGCTGTGTCGATTATGGCAATTTGAATAGTTGAGGAAAGTCAGCGTTTAGTGTTCAAAAAGTCCAGAGATGTCAAGCAATATTATTGGGTCGCAATTGGGGAAGTTGTCGGTGTCTTAAAGAGTGACGTGTGCGATAATCCACATTGCGATTGTGCTGAAATCTGCTCTGTCGCTGAAAATAAAGAGGCAGTTGCGACACCCGAGGAAGAGGAACCCTGTTCTTCCTTGTTGGTGGCCTCTGAAGCGGGACGGTTTTCTGTTGATTGTCCCTGCTTACTCTGTTGAGACTGGGCAGATCCTTCCGGTTTTTTTTCTGTTTCAGAGGTTGATGCAGCTGGTATTACCTCTCCCTGGTTATCGGGTTGAGCCAATTCTTTGTTCTCCGCTGGTTCCGAAGTCGAAAGACTGTCCGGTACAGTCAATGTGTCTGTAACCGCCGGACGGGTCAAATAGAGTCTTACTGTTTCGATAGTTGTCGAATCCATAGGAATTCGTCCCGTACTGTCTTTAGGCAGCGTGTTTAGCAAAACGGTATCGGATGGAGTACGTCCTTTTCCCAATCTACGATTGATACGGCGTATGGTTGAACGGGCATACTGCTGATCCATGCGTAGTTGAGTTGCTTTGCTGGCTGCAGAACGAATGCCTCCCTTACCCAAACGGTAATAAACAGCGGCAAACACATTAATATTGTCGAGCGGTGAACGGTCGGGGTTGCCTTTGTATTTGGTGGGATTCCGCAAAATATCTCCATATCCGAAGCCATAGCGGGCCTCTATTGAAAATTCAACACGGCGCTGTGGTCCAAGCAGGAATGCTAAACCGGCACCACCGCAGAGTCCGTAATCAAAACGGTTGTCCCGGTTGAGTTGCATGGTGTAAGTTCCGCTTTCAATAACCCCATTGGTCTTAGATTGGCGGGAGTAGGTCGAATTCAGGTTATAGGAGGCCTGTATGCCGAGGTTGATGAAAAAGCGGGCTCTGCGTTGAAAAAGGTAGAAGTGAGGTTGCCAAATCAAAGGTATCTCGATCGAGTTGATTGTCCGGTGATAACTTTCATCCGATCCAAATGACTCATCGTAATTGAACCCTTTTTGCTTGAACAACAGGTCTATCTCAATACCCCCTACATATTTGGTTTCACTGTAAAATTTGTAGGAGAGTCCGCCAGCGTACAAACCCCATTCGATGCCGGTCTCTTTAGCAGGCTTGAAACGGGCCATACCGCCTCCCCAGCCTCCCATGACACCAATGTAATGTTGTGCCGAGAGACTGTCTGCACAAATCAACAATAGCAGACAGAACAGCAATCGGTATATCTTGATGTTTTTACGCATGGTCTCTTGGTCTCTAACCCCTTCCCGGAGTTGTATCTTGCTAGCTAATATCCATATCCTGTATTACCATACCCCTGGGTTCCATAACCTTGTGTTCCGTACCCTTGGGTGCCATATCCCTGAGTTCCGTACCCTTGGTTATTGTAGCCATTGGGGGTATTGGAATTGTGGTTGTGCATCTCATCCTGATGACGTTTCGCCCACTCTTCCATCATCTTTTGGCGACGAATCGCCTCAAGTCGGTCAATGCGTTGTTGCATTTTTTCCATCGTCACAGGGGCAAACAGATCGTTCATGTCCACGTCGAACGATAATTCCCAATTCTCTTTGGCCATAATGGCCTCTTTCCCGTCCGGACCTACAAAAAGTTCGACCCGTTCAGGTTGGCGTCGCTCCGGTAATGAACCGCCATCCCATTTGCCGTTCTTATTGAGATCTTCAATCACTTTGATCCGGACCTCTGCCGGATTGATATAGCGGAAATAGTGTTCACCGGTAGTAAGATGTGCTCGTTCCTGAAGGGTGTTATCGGTGGGATCCAATAACTGTACAATATATTCGCTGTCCGGATTCTTGCCTTTGATATTGAGAATGATTGTACCGAATTTGTCAGGTGACATAATATCGAACTCGCTGCGTAGCGTGTCGTTTTTCTCCCCATTCATGTTAACGAATGTTTCAGCCGGGATCATGAGTGCATAACGTCCTCCCGGTACCCAGTCTGCTTTGAGCCACCATTGACGCAGTTGAATCGTATCCTGTACAAAATGGACAGGAACGCGTTTGGTCTTGCGTGGTTGTTCGTTGTTTGCATTTGACGACGATGTCGTGGTGGAGCGGGAGGTACGGGTGTTCCGTGAAGTGCTCGATGATCCCTCTTCATCGAGAATCTGCTCCAAAACAATTGCGTTGCTGTCCACACTCGAGAGGGGAGCTGTGAAGACAAACTTGATATGCTCTTCCGGATTGACGGAGTTTGCAGGTGTTACATTGACCGCGAAGGGATTCCGTTTGGGAGTATCCTCCTCTTTCTCCTTTTTGCGGGCAGACTGTTTGATTTGGGGTGCTTTCCATCCCAACTTCAGATTGACGGTATCGATTCGCATGCGATAAGCCGTATCTTGTCCATGATAGATGAGACGTCCCTTGAGCGTATCGGGCATCTTTTCGATCTTTGAAAGATCGAACCAAAGTTCCATACTGTCGTGTCGAGGCGTCAAGTATTCCGTTTTGATCAGCGAGGAGTCTATACTGTCGAAACTCAACTCTTCGATTTTGGGGAATGGAGCTGTGAAATAGAGGCTGACCTTATTTTGCAGCGGCCGGCTTGAACTGGAATAGGTCTGGCGCTTGTTCGGGGTATCCATGAACATCCGCATTTGAATCTGCGGTTGTGCTTGCAGGTACATGCGCGTCGAATCGAACCAGACGTCAAATGGAGGCATCTGGGCCGGATTATAGGTGCTGTCTAAAAACGCAATGCGATCGACCCCCGGTTCATATTGCTGGTTGCTATTGTTGTCTTCAAAGCCATACACCCGATACGCCATCGGTTTCAGGTTTTCCGTGAGGAAAATTCCATTGGGGAATGAGCGCCCTACTGCCAGCGGTTTCGATTTGAAAATGGTGGAGTCCCGTTCCAATGAGTCTGCCTTCGGGTCGAAAAAGAGCAGGAAAACTTTGCCGACCGTATCATTGGTCTCTGCGTCAACTGTGTAGCCAGACATCATCAGTGAATCGATCTCCTTGCCGGTGGAAAAGACGTAACGTAAACCTGTATATGGGTTTCCTTCGTTGTTGTCAGAGACACTCTGTCCGAAATTGAGCGAGTAGGTCTGATCCGGCAACAGTGTGTCTTGGATGTCTATTTGAATGCCTCGTCCTTTTAAAGTGACGCTCGGCGTTTTTTTCATGAACGGTGATGTGTAAAACTCCTTTTGCTGGTCTTTGAGCTGCACATATTCGTTGAATTCGATATAGACCCGTTTCGATTTGAAATCAATGGTTCCATAAGCCGGAGTCATTGTAATCACAACGGGAGGCAACGAATCTTTCGGCCCTCCCTGAGGCATGGTAACCCGTGCACAACGCCACAACCCGGCTGTTGCGAAAAGTCCCACCAAAAAAATATAGATGAAACCTTTGATTAGATGGTAGAATGTACGGTTCATCGTGCCGGATTATTTGCGGAAAACTTGCGAAATCTCTTTACGAGCATCACGCTCCTTGATATACTCCCGTTTGTCGAAACTCTTGCGTCCTTTACCCAAGCCGATTTGGAGCTTGGCCAACCCCCGTTCGTTAATGAACAGTTTGAGACCGACAACGCTCAGCCCTTTGTCTTGCAGGGAACGTTGTAATTTGAGCAACTCTTTGCGATTAAGCAGCAGTTTGCGGTCACGTTTGGGCATGTGGTTGTTGTAGGTCCCCCAGTGATACTCGGAAATGTTCATGCCCCGGACAAACAACTCGCCATTGTTGAAGTAGCAGTAACAATCCGTTAACGACGCTTTGCCCAGCCGTAACGATTTGATCTCGGTGCCGGTCAGTACGATACCTGCAATATAGGTGTCGAGGATTTCAAAGTCGTATGTCGCCCGTTTGTTGCGTATCGATATGTTGCGGTAATCTGACATCTTAAAACCGGAATAAGTCGGTGAATGATCACTCGTTCCGCAAAATTAACAAAATAGATTGAATTGCTACCGCCTCTTACTTGTATTGCGGCCGGTTTTGCCAACGCTTATTCCCCTGTTTGTTGTTTTTGCCATTGTTTTTGTTGCCGGTGCGATTGGCAGGGAGATGATTTTTGCGAGCGCGATTGTTGGTTTGAGCTTGTTTGTAGTCGTTACGGGCCGAATTGATCTCCTCTTCAGTTAAAGTGATAACGCCTTGAGACATTTTATGTATGTCATTCAGAATGACATCGTTGGGGAGATATTCTTGGTTGTATTCGAACGCTTTTGCCCGCATGTATTTGGCGATGTTGACGGCAATGGCTTTACGGGCCTGCTCGTCGGGAACATTTTTCAGACCTGCCAACATGTGCTCGATATGCTTCCCGTAGTGTTTGTGGGCAATCTTTTTGTTGGGGTATTCGAGCTTGTCCGGTTTGGGTTGTACAGCGTGGCGGTCGGGCATCGGATAGGGGGAATCGACATCCAGCTTGAAATCCGACATAATTAGCAAATGGTCCCACAGCTTGTGTTTAAAGTCGGTTGCATCCCGCAATACGGGGTTGATGTTGCCCATCACTTCAACCACAACCTGAGCCTGCTCATTACGCAAAGCCCGGTCTTCGATGGTGCAGAGGTAATCCACCATTTGGTGAATATGCCGCCCATATTCGGGAAGCATCAGTTTTTTACGTTCAAAGTTGTAGTTTTTGTCCATAAAAGGAATTTGGGTCCGTTTTTTGTTACGGAATACACGCCCATAACGGGTTTGCAATAGGCAAATAACGTTCTGAAAAGGCTTGTCAGTATTCCAGAAGGGCGATTGGGTATGTCGATTAGGGTTAAAGCTAAAGTCGGTGTCAGAACGAAATAAACCGACTCATTTTGGCGAATAATGGAAAATTATCCGTATCTTGGAATTGAAGTTATATAGGCTTCAACGCTCCAGCGACAAATATATGGCAATTTTTTTAATTGCCCAAATACCCTCGCCGCGATGGGTTGAGCAATTTATATAATCAGTATTAAATATTTTATTTTTTAGAGCAATGACAAATGTATTGGTGGTCGATGCGGAACGCGTAATGCGCAGCACACTTAAGGAGAGATTGGAATATGAGGGCTACGTAGTCGATACGGCGCAATCCCGTTCCGAGGCCATGGGAAAACTAGAACGAACAATTTTCGATGTCATACTTTGCGACATGTCTTTGCCTGACAAAGAAGCTTTCGATCTACTTACTACCGTGCACAGTGCCTACCTGGGTTTGCCAGTCATTATGCTCTCCAAAAATAAAGGCCTTGATGCCGCAGTAGATTGTATGCGCCGTGGAGCGTATGACTATATCGAGAAACCGATTGATCTGAACAAACTGTTGAGTTCGATTCGGAATTCTATTCAACAACGAAACCAAAATCGTGCCATACCGTTTTCATCGGTGCGAAAATCGTGCGGTAATACTGTTTCCGGTGATTCTACGGAGAAAAATTGCGCTGCCACAGTTGGTAGCGAAGGGAGTGTGGTTGCTAAAGCTGCTGATGAGTCTGGTCATAGTACTACGATGCCAGCAGAGGATCAGGTTGCTACTGTTCCCAATCGTTTGGTGGCAAGACAGCATGTGCATGTGCAACATGATAGCATGGTCGGATCTTCCAAAGGGATGCTCCGAGTAAAGACCATGATTGATAAAGTGGCGTTGTCAGATGCCAGGGTGTTGATTCTTGGGGCCAACGGTACGGGCAAGGAGTTGGTGGCCCATGCACTTCATGCTCAGAGCGGGCGGGCGTCAGGCCCATTTGTTGAGGTAAACTGTGCTGCGATCCCCTCTGAGTTGATCGAGAGTGAACTGTTCGGCCATGAAAAGGGTGCCTTTACTTCGGCTATTCGTCAGAGAAAAGGAAAGTTTGAACAGGCTGATGGAGGAACACTGTTTCTCGATGAGATTGGTGATATGAGTTTGGCAGCTCAAGCCAAAGTGTTGCGTGCCTTGCAGGAACATCAGATCTGCCGTGTTGGGAGTGACAAAGAGATTGAAGTCGATGTGCGGGTGATTGCTGCTACCAACAAAGATTTGCGACAAGAAATAGCCAAAGGGAATTTCCGTGAAGATTTATATCATCGGTTAAGTGTAATTGTGCTGCGTGTGCCGACCCTTAAAGAGAGGGTAGAGGATATTCCGGAGTTGATTGACTATTTCATTCGGCAGATTTGTGCGGAGTATGGGATAGAACCGAAAGCGATTGCACCCGAAGCTGTTGCAGAATTGTGTGGGATGGATTGGCCTGGTAATGTCCGTGAGTTACGTAACGTTGTTGAGCGTTTGATTATCCTAAGTGAAGAGTCGATTACGCTGCATGATGTGGAACTGTATGCTGCAGCAACCGTTTAATGGGGTGTTCTGATCAATGTTCTATCAAGTTTGAACAATTTTGCGTTGATTCCTCTGCGCATGATCCTCTTAATGTCTTGTTGATGTAAGGTCGTTTTATTGAAATGATTCGTGTTCGCAGAATCTGGTATCCTATTGGACTGGTGTCATGAATTTGGAACCGATCTCCAACAGCCTATGGGATAGGGCTGATTTTATGTTGTTGTTTGCCTTCTTTTGGTTGATTGAAGGTCTTTCTATTAGGTCTATTGATGGTATGTGCCGTGAAGAGGAAGTCCTCCTGTTCACGGTTTTTTTGTTTGTGATGGGGCTATTCTTAAAAAATGATCCACATTTTCTATCAAGAAAGGTATTTTGTCATTTATATGTTTGTAGTATATTTTACAAAACTATAATCATGTATATTAATAAAATATATTGTTTAATGCCTGGATTACAGTAAAGGATGAAATTATCAAATATATTGATTTATAGTGTTATATGGATAGTGTTGATAGGAGAAACGATCCTAATGCATAGTCCGAAAAAATGGATGACTCATTCAAATGCCGTACTTGGCGAAGAAGAGTTCTCAGAAGAGTACGATGATTTTTACAGATTATGCGGGTCGATTACTGGTAGAGATAACATGATCTTCATTGTTTGGATTTGGATGCATGTCTTTATCATATCATGTTGGACCCGTTTTCAGCGAAAATATAATATTGATAATTGTGTTTTAATCGTTATCTTTGAATAGAGGTAACGAATGTTAAATGGAACTACATAGTTATGGCTGTATTCGAAGTTGAAGGCGGAACCGTGTTGCATGGCGAAATCACTCCGCAGGGCGCTAAAAATGAGGCCCTACAAATCCTTTGTGCTACACTGCTGACTCCAGAACGGGTGACGGTACATAATGTGCCTGCCATTGTCGATGTATTGCAGTTGATCGAGCTATTGGAGAAGATGGGGGTTGTAGTAACTCATCCGGCAGAAGATACCTATACTTTTGAAGCCCGCGAGATAGACTTTGATTATCTGCAAAGCGATGATTATCGGAAACGTGCCGCGCGTTTGCGTGGGTCGGTGATGATTATTGGTCCGCTGTTGGCTCGTTTTGGCGAGGGATATATCCCTAAACCGGGTGGAGATAAAATTGGTCGTCGTCGGCTGGATACCCACTTTATTGGATTCCAAAAGTTGGGTGCCAAGTTCAATTTCGATACGGGAACTAATTTTTACAGTGTGGAAGGCCGCCCGTTGCGAGGAAGTTATATGTTGCTCGATGAGGCATCTGTAACCGGAACAGCCAATATCGTGATGGCAGCGGTGATGGCTGAAGGAACGACGACGATTTATAATGCCGCTTGTGAACCCTATGTGCAGCAGCTTTGTCGGATGTTGAACCGAATGGGAGCCCGTATTTCAGGTATTGCTTCCAATCTGTTGACCATAGAGGGAGTTAAGGAACTGCATGGGACAGAACATGCCTTGTTGCCCGATATGATCGAGGTGGGCAGTTTTATCGGCATGGCTGCCATGACTGCCAGTGAGATTACGATCAAGAACGTTTCATTTGAAAATTTGGGGATCATCCCGGCCCAATTTGCCCGTATGGGTATTCATTTTGAGCAGCGGGGCGATGATATCTATATTCCACGTCAGGAACACTACGAAATCGAGAGCTTTATTGATGGTTCGATTATGACGATTGCTGATGCAACATGGCCCGGACTGACTCCGGACTTGCTGTCGGTATTTTTGGTAGTGGCAACTCAAGCTAAAGGCGCTGTGTTGATTCACCAAAAGATGTTTGAGAGCCGTTTGTTCTTTGTGGACAAATTGATTGATATGGGGGCGCAGATTATTCTTTGCGATCCGCACCGTGCCACTGTGATCGGACACGACCGTAAAGTGCGATTACGGGCGACCCGGATGACCTCTCCGGATATTCGTGCTGGAGTAGCCCTGTTGATCGCTGCCATGTCGGCCGAAGGACGTTCCATCATTCAGAATGTCGAACAGATCGATCGTGGTTATCAAAACATAGATGGCCGTCTCAATGCACTCGGTGCTAAAATCAAACGTTTGGACAATTGTTAATCGTCATAAACCTGGATTTGCCGAACTGTCGTTTTAGACTGCGAGGTTTTGAAGGGTAAGAGATAGATTGAGTTTTTGTAAATAACGAGGGTCTGCATTCAGTATGCGGGTCCTCGTTTTGTGTTTATAGTAGCGATATGACCATTGTAAACCTGTGTAAATGAAAGACCGGCCTGTATTCAGGCCGGTCTTTTCTGATTATTTTCAAATGGTCTGTTATTCGTCTTTGTCAGTATCTGCGTATGCTTTGAGTAGTTTTTCTTGAACATCGGATGGAACCTGTTCGTACGACGAGAACTTCATGGAGTATGTTGCACGGCCATTGGTCAACGAGTTCAAGGTGGTCGAATAACGGTACATCTCAGCCAGCGGAACACGGGCAACAAGACGTTCAAAGCCTTTCTCGCTGCTCATACCCTCGATCATGGCCCGACGGTTTTGCAGGTCGCTCATCACATCACCCATCTTGTCTGACGGGACGAGAATTTCAACACTGTAAATAGGCTCCATGATTTTCGGACCTGCTTTGCGGAATGCCTCTTTGAAGGCGTTACGACCGGCCAGTTTGAACGAAAGCTCATTGGAATCTACCGGGTGCATTTTACCGTCGTAAACGACTACGCGTAGATCTCGAGCATACGATCCGGTCAATGGACCCTCCTCCATCTTCTCCATAATACCTTTGAGGATGGCAGGTAAGAAACGGGCATCGATTGCTCCACCGACGATGGCGCTGTAGAAAATCAATTTACCGCCCCAGTCGAGTGTAACCTCCTCTTTGCTCTTGATGTTGACCTGCAGCTCTTTTCCGTCCACTTTGTATTTCGACGGTTCGGGCATGCCCTCTTGATAAGGCTCGATGACCAGCCATACCTCACCGAATTGTCCGGCACCACCTGACTGTTTTTTGTGTCGGTAGTTTGCCGTCGCAACTTTGGTAATGGTTTCGCGATATGGAATTTTCGGTGCAAAGTACTCGACCTCCATCTTGTTGAGGTTGGCCAACTGCCATTTGAGAATGTTGAGGTGATGTTCGCCCTGCCCTTGCAGAATCGTTTGTTTGAGCTCTTTCGAGTACTCTACCAAAATGGTCGGATCTTCAAAATTGGCTCGGTTAAGCAGTTCGCCTAACTTTTCGTCCTCTCCTGTCTTAACCGCTTTCACGGCTACCCGGAAACGAGGATCCGGGAACCGGATCGGTTCGATCTCAATATTGGAACCCGGAGTCGAAAGGGTCTGATTGGTGCGAGTCCCCTTGAGTTTAACCGTGCAGCCGATGTCGCCGGCCATCATTTCAGTTACTTTGATACGATTCTTGCCAGCGACAGCAAACAGTTGAGAAATCTTCTCCTTATTGCCGGTTTTGGAGTTAACCAACTCCATTCCTTCGGTCACTTTACCCGAGATTACACGGAAGTAGGTCACCTCACCCAAATGGGGCTCAACGATATTCTTGAAAATAAAGAGAGCGGTCGGTCCATTGCTGTCGGGTTCGATCTCTTCGCCATCGACAGTCAGGAAATTGGGCGCCTTGAGCGGACCCGGAGCCACATTGATAATAAACTCCATCAGACGTTTTGCACCAATGTCACGTTTGCCAGATGCACAGAAGACGGGAATTACATCGCGTTTGGCCAAGCCCAGTTTCAAACCGGAACGCAACTCGTCCTGGGTGAGGACGCCTTTCTCAAAATAGAGCTCCATAAGAGCCTCGTCATTTTCAGCGGCAGCTTCAGTCAGGATGCGGTTCAGTTCCGTGGCCCGTTCCATCTCTTCGGCCGGAATCTCCATCTCTTCACGGATGCCGGTATCGCCTTTGAATTTGTACATCTTCATCAACAAAACGTCGATGAAAGCATCGAAATTAGGACCAGGATTAACCGGATACTGAACAATCACCGGAGTAACTTGAGAGGCGGCGCGGAGTGATTCGAGCGAATTTTCCCACGAAGCCTTTTCGCTGTCGAGTTGATTGATGACTGCGATGATCGGTTTTTCATGAGCACGTGCATAACGGGCCTGAATTTCGGTTCCAACTTCAAAGCCGTTCTGCGCATTGATCAACATGACACCGACGTCGGCAACCTTAAAGGCCGAGAAAAGACTCCCACAGAAATCATCTGCTCCCGGGGTGTCAATGATATTGAGTTTGTATCCGTTGTATTCGGCAAATAACAGCGTCGAATAGATCGAACGTTTGTAGATATGTTCGATATCCGTGAAATCTGACAAGGTGCTGTCTGTTTCGATCGATCCTCTGCGGTCAATTACTTTGCCGTCAAAAGCCATTGCCTCGGCCAGAGTGGTCTTACCCGCACCCGAGGCGCCGAGTAGGACTACGTTTTTAATCTCGTTGGTTGGATACGTTTTCATTTGGTATAGTTTTAGGTGTTTTCGGTTGTTTAGGTACATCGGCGTGGGGTTGATGGAGTACGAAGGGTTCGTTTATCCACAACGAACGCCGAAGAGGTTCCTTAAATATAAAGAAAAATATCGACAACTCGCAACAAATTGTCGATTTCTCTTGTATGGACGATTAAATAAGATTGTATCCGAAGTGTGGCTGGAAGTGACGGATTTAGGGATAAAAAAATCCCGCAGTTCTTCACTGCGGGATTTTTCAAATATCTGTTTTATCAGATCGGATCGCCGAAATGATAACGTGAGTCGAAACAACGCTCGATTATTTCATAGCCTCTTCGACAGCAACAGCAACAGCAACGGTTGCACCTACCATCGGGTTGTTACCCATACCCAGGAAGCCCATCATCTCAACGTGTGCCGGTACTGATGAACTACCTGCGAACTGTGCGTCTGAGTGCATACGACCCATGGTATCGGTCATACCGTAAGATGCAGGACCTGCAGCCATGTTGTCGGGATGCAAAGTACGGCCAGTACCACCACCTGAAGCTACTGAGAAGTATTTTTTACCCTGCTCAGTGCACTCTTTTTTGTAAGTGCCGGCTACCGGGTGCTGGAAACGGGTCGGGTTGGTTGAGTTACCGGTGATCGATACGTCAACTTTCTCTTTGTGCATGATGGCAACACCCTCACGTACATCGTCAGCACCATAGCAACGTACTTTGGCACGAAGACCTTTTGAATAAGGGGTCTCTTTAACGATGGTCAGCTCACCGGTTGCATAGTCGAACTGAGTCTGTACATAGGTAAAACCGTTGATACGTGAAATGATCATAGCGGCATCTTTACCCAAACCGTTCAGAATGACACGCAGTGGCTCTTTACGAACCTTGTTGGCCATCTCCGCGATCTTGATTGCACCTTCAGCTGCTGCGAATGACTCGTGACCAGCCAGGAAGGCGAAGCACTGAGTCTCTTCACGGAGCAGACGAGCTGCCAAGTTACCGTGACCCAAACCTACTTTACGGTCATCTGCTACTGAACCGGGGATGCAGAAAGCCTGCAGACCCTCGCCGATAGCCTCAGCTGCCTCAGCTGCAGTTTTGCAGCCTTTTTTGATGGCGATAGCGGCACCGGTTACGTATGCCCATTTAGCATTCTCGAAGCAGATCGGTTGCGTCTCCTCGCACATTTTGTAGGGATCGATCCCTTTGGCCTCGCAGATAGCTTTTGCCTCTTCGAGGTCTTTGATTCCATATTTTGCAAGCGCGGCATTGATCTGGTTGATGCGGCGCTCGTAGCTTTCAAATAAACTAGCCATTATCCTTTCGTTTTTTTAGTTCGGGAAATCGGTTACTCTTTGCGCGGGTCGATGTATTTGACTGCATCGGCGAAACGACCATAAGTGCCTTTGGCTTTAGCAATAGCCTCATTGGCGTCCATGCCTTTTTTGATCATATCCATCATTTTGCCCAGGTGGATGAACTCATAGCCGATCACCTCGTCGTTCTCGTCAAGAGCCATGCGGGTGCAGTAGCCTTCGGCCATCTCCAGGTAACGAGTTCCTTTGGCAACGGTTCCGAACATGGTGCCGACCTGGCTGCGCAGACCTTTACCCAAATCCTCCAAAGAGGCACCGATGGGCAGACCGCCTTCTGAGAAGGCTGATTGAGTACGACCGTAAACGATCTGCAGGAAGAGCTCACGCATTGCGGTGTTGATAGCGTCGCATACGAGGTCGGTGTTCAAAGCCTCAAGCAGAGTTTTGCCCGGCAGAATCTCTGATGCCATAGCTGCTGAATGGGTCATACCTGAGCAACCCAAAGTCTCAACCATTGCCTCCTGAATAATACCGTCTTTTACGTTCAGGGTCAGTTTGCAGGCACCCTGTTGCGGAGCGCACCAACCCACACCGTGCGTCAGACCTGAGATGTCTTTGATCTCTTTTGAACGCACCCATTTCCCCTCTTCGGGAATCGGAGCTGATGGGTGGTTGGCACCCTTCTTTACGCAGCACATCTGCTGCACTTCATGTGTGTAGATCATAACGTTATGTATTTGCGTTAATATGTTGGATTAGTTTGACATAACAAACGTTCACCATGTTGGTCAAATATTGCGGGCGATGGCTGAACCCAGCCAAACCGCCCCGATACCTACGCCTACGCTGCACCATAAGTAAAGAAACATCGGAATCGCGGAGCCGTTGCGCATCATGGCAACACTTTCCAGGGCAAAAGTGGAGTAGGTGGTGAATCCGCCACAAAATCCTATGGTCAGGAAAGCACGTAGATTGGCGCTGAACCAGCCGAACCGTTCGAATAGGCCGAAAAGAAGACCGATCAACAAGCATCCGATCAGGTTGACAGCCAAGGTGCCGAAAGGGAAAGAAGCGGTTGTACCGTTCTGTACCCAACGGGTAAGTAAGTAAGTAACGGGCAATACCTCCGATGAAGCTGCCCGTACCGATGAAGATCAGTGTACGGATCATTGTTTTCAGTTCGGGGTTGTTTGTGCCGTCATTTTCGTTTGATCGGGGCTAACGGATTGTTTGCCGGAAGGCTCCAGTCCGGGTCCGAATTATACATGCTGCAAACAGCGATTGCATAACTTCGTCGTCAGACGGCACTGGGATAGTCGAAGAATAGTGTGTTTTTTGTCTCCGAATTTCCCCTGCAAAGATAGCCTTTTTTGTGAAAAACACGCTTGTGCTACATTAAGAATCTATTTTACAGTGTGCCACAAGTGTATCGAATGTGGTAAAAAAAAAGGAGTTTTTCTTGATTGGGGGGGAATGGGGTAGTTGAGGTTGGGTTGCTTCTATTCTACTATACTGGTTTACTGGAGAGGATTGGTGAATAGCACACTGTAATGGAATGGTTGCGGAAGTGTAGATATAAGTAGATGTTAAAAAAGGAAGCTCCTAATTTTTAGGAGCTTCCTTGAGGTGATCCCGGAGCGGTTCGAACGCTCGACCCACAGCTTAGAAGGCTGTTGCTCTATCCAACTGAGCTACGGGACCCCTTTAACCGGTGCAAAAATAAGATTTAATTCCTTTATCTCCAAAAGAGTGGGGATCTATCCAAAGAACCATCCCCACAGAATATTGTTTGATTGGGTCTCAAATCTTTCTGACTTTGCATCAGAGAGATTAACGCTGTGGCTCGGTATATTCGGCCAGTTCACGTTCCGTAGCCACTTCGTTGCCGTAATGCTCATCGTGCTGACTCTGATCCAGGCCGACCCGTTCGCTGGCAATGGAGACGCGCATCGGAATCATCTTGTTGGTCAGCCAATACAGGGCATAAGTGACAACAAAAGTGTAGACAAATACGATCACGACAGCCAAGAGGTGTGCAAGAAAACTCTCCCAATGGGTCATGCTGCCGCCATCGTAAACAAACACACCGGTCAGAATGGTTCCGACGATACCGCCGACACCGTGCGTCGGAAAGACATCCAATGCATCGTCGAAGGTTGAGGCTTTGTTTTTCCAGGTGACGGCCATGTTACAGATGATGGTGGTGATGAAGGCAATAAAGATGCTCTCTCCTACCGAAACGTAACCGGCCGATGGGGTGATAGCCACCAATCCAACTACAGCACCGATGGCGGCACCCATAGCTGATGGCTTGCGGCCGCGCAGACAGTCGAATACAACCCAAGTGATCATGGCCATGGCCGATGCGGTGTTGGTGTTGAGGAAAGCACGTACAGCGATCGAGTCGGCAGCCAACGAGGAGCCGGCGTTGAATCCGAACCAGCCTAACCAAAGCATGGCTGCACCCAATAAGACGAAGGGGACGTTAGCCGGTTCATGACGGATTTCAGAGCGGCGTCCCAAGAAAAGTGCTCCAGCCAGGGCTGCAACACCCGATGAGGCGTGAACAACGATTCCTCCGGCAAAGTCGATTACGCCTAACTGTTTGAGGAAACCGTCTGGATGCCAGGTCCAGTGGGCCAGTGGACAATAAACGAACAGACAGAACAGAACCATGAAAACCATGTAGGCAGAGAAACGCACCCGTTCAGCAAATGAGCCGGTGATCAGTGATGGGGTGATGATGGCGAATTTCATCTGGAATAGAGCGTATAAGGCGAGTGGCAATGTTGGAGCCAACATCTCGTTGACATGTCCATTCACCCCATTGAACATGAAAAAGGTTGCTGGGTTGCCGATCAGGTGGCCGATATCATCTCCGAAAGCGAGGCTGAAGCCTACGAATACCCACAGTACGCTGACGATACCCATTGCAATAAAGCTTTGGAGCATGGTTGAGATGACGTTTTTCGCACGAACCATACCTCCATAGAAGAAGGATAGTCCTGGAGTCATCATGAGCACGAAGATGGTGGCTGTAATCATCCAGGCGACATTGGCTGCATCGACTTTGGGGTCCAGTCCCCAGAATCCGCCAGCTCCGATTTCCGAATCTATTAGTCCCAGACCGCAAAGAATCAGCAGGGCTACAAAAAAGAAAATCCAGCGTTTTTTGATCATGGTCGTTCAATTTATCGGTTAAACATCTAAAAAATATGTTTTTGATGATTGGGACCCCTTGTTTTGTCTGGGGTGTGCTGCAAAAATATATGTTTTTATTTAAATGTGTTCTAAAATTATGGGGTTATGTTTGATAAAAACATGTTTTTATTGGATTGTCCCTATTAAAATTCAGGGGGTGCCATGAATTTTATTTGTTTTTTAAGTTTGGATACTGTCGTATCAGGGGGAGTGGTGTTGGTAGAGTGGTTTATTGATTTTTTACGATTGTGTGCAGTCAAGTCTGTTCATCAAGGAAAAGCTGGCGCTGAATTTTGTGGGGGGAAGAGAGTAACAGAGGTGATAGAGTTGACAACATCACGAAAGTTGAGGAGTGTGACGCGATTTAGCAGGATGTGCAATCATCAGTGCATGGCAAATTGGTTCTGTTGCTGAGTGGTGGGCTATATAAGAGGTGAAACATCTTGTGATGGTCTTTTATCCGAACATGATAAGATGAACAAATTTGTCCCTGTGTATCTGGTGTACAGCTATTAAAATCAGCGTATTGCGTCTGTTGCTTGAAATTAAGCGGCCGTTTATGGGCCTGATATGTGTAAGCTGAACTGTCAGAATCTTGTTTCGGAATCAATACCGATTATGGTCACAAATTCAGGATTGATAAGATTGGTTAAGATTTGGCAGAGCTTTGTTGTTAGGATCTGAACAGACCCTATCGTCACAAATGTTCAATTGAGACTTTACTACTTTGGTCTCAGTATAAATAAAAACCCCCTTCGATATTTCATCGAAGGGGGGGGTGGTGTATTCAGGTAAATGTTGTTAATGAAAGTGCTACCTGAAAAGCAAACTAAACAATGGTGTGAAAAATCGGTCCGTTAACCTGTTAATGAGACAGGCTATTTGATCCATACATTTAAAATCTCTCCAATGTAAAGAGAGGGAACCGGTTGTGCAACCCATTTGCGACTCTCAGAAGCATCTGTGATTTTGTCGTATGTGAGCGGTTGTTGAAGCAGTTTGTGGCATTCAATGATGATCGAAGCCTCTCCGAAAGTTGGTGTAGCTGTCGGTGTCATGACAGGGGTAAGTCCTGCTGTTTTGACTTTGGTCGTATCGCTGCCTGAGAGGGCTTCGCACTGTTGCAACACGCTTTTATATGAGTTGGCAAAGAAGGAGATCGTATAGAATCCTCCTTGATTGAGAGCCTGGTCTGCTGCGGTCGAGGGAGTGACAAAGCAGTAGGTTACCGGTTTGTCAAACAGTGTACCCAAACCTCCCCACTCAACAACTGCCATGTCGAGAGCTGCACCGGTGCCGATGGTAAGAAGGACGCCAGACTCTTCCAACAGGTGAATGATATTACCGGGGATTTGATCGGCTGAATAGTGTGTGTAACCGGCAAACAGTCCCGGGGTCGGAGCTGGAGTTTCAGCGACAGGGGGCTCTAATGGAGCAGGAGTCTCTGCTACAGACTGTTCGTTGATGGTGGTAGATTTTACCGGAGGGTTACCTGTAGGTTGTTGAATAGGCGTAACGCTGGCAATAGTAGTAGCTGGAGTTGTAACTTGTTTGTTCGTTTCGGTTGCAGGGGATGCCGGAGCAAGAGGCTGTGCTGGTTGTGTCGCAGCAGGTGTAGTCTGTACTTGGGCAATAGAAACCAGGAATGAATTGTTCAGACCTGTGTACAAATCATCCATACGATCAACTGTTTTTACACGGGGACGCAATACGCCTGGAATAATCTTGGTTTTCTTTTTGTCCAATGCATAATCGTCTGTAATCCAGCCTTCCGGAACTTTATTGTCGTCTTCGTAAACGTAGCGCAAATGGGAAATCTCTAATTCACATTTCCCATCCGAACAAGTGTAGTGTTGCAGAAAAGCAAAATCCGCTTTATCAATCGAAAGGCCGCGTTCGGCAAAAATCAACTCCTCCTGATTCTGTATGTAGATTTCACCGGTGGTTGGATCATCTTTGATTACAGAACGTTCTATAATAATGTTGCGGTCAGCCCGCTCTGAACGTGCCAACCACTCTTTTACCTTTTCATAAATCTGAGCACGAGTCAGGCCCGGTAATTGAAGTGTGTAACGGAAAACGACTTTGCCATTTTCTACTGGAACCGCTCCTGCCAAATAGTAGCTGTCCTCATGTTTTGGGGTGAAAGCTTCTCCCTTGTCATAGGCCCAAGCTGTGTGAATCATGGTTATCGCGCAGGCCAAAACCATGGATATTCTGGTCAAAATGCTCTTCATAAAGCTGAGATTAAGTTTCTGTTGTATAACGTGATCTATAGTGAATTGTTGTTCAAAATGTATTGTATTACAAGATGGTAATTGATTTTGTGCTCTTTTTACATAACGCCGTCAGTGGAGGTGTCACCTCTGAAATCAGTTGAACTCGTTGAGCAGTCCGTTGATCTTAAAAGTCAACGGTTCTCCGTGGTTAAATATAATTGAAAAATAACAATATTTTGTTGATTTGATGATAATTTTTATTCGGTGATTTCCGGTGGATTTGGATCGATCGATAAAACAATATGAAAAAAATCGTTACATTTGTACCAGTTGGAAAGTAAATAAAATTAAAATGCCCATACTGCATGATGAGGTAACGAAACATAGAAAACCTGACTGGCTGAAAATCAGACTCCATAACAATGAAGGATTTAGCCAGGTCGCCTGCATTGTCGAGGAGCATGGGCTCCATACGATTTGCAGCAGCGGCCGCTGCCCCAATCAGGCAGAGTGTTGGAGTCGTCGTACGGCTACTTTCATGATCTTAGGGGATATTTGTACCCGTTCATGTAAGTTCTGTGCAACAGCTACCGGTAAACCGTTACCACCGGACCGTGACGAGCCGCAAAAGCTCGCCCGCTCAGTCTCTCTGATGGGACTGAAGCATTGTGTCATCACCTCCGTGGACAGGGACGACCTGCCAGATGGAGGTGCGTCTCATTGGGCTGCTTCGGTACGTGCCGTACGCGAAGCCAATCCTGATACTACCATAGAGGTTCTTATTCCCGATTTCGATGGCAAGGGTGAGCTGATCGATGTGGTTCTTGCATCGGCTCCCGACATCGTGGGCCACAATATAGAGACCGTTGAGCGACTTACACCGCAGGTGCGTTCACGTGCCCGATACCGGGTGAGTCTGGCTACCCTCAAACATATTGCCGATTCCGGTGCGACTGCTAAAAGCGGTTTAATGCTGGGATTGGGTGAGAGTGAAGAAGAGGTACTGGCCACGATGGACGATCTATTGGCTTGCGGATGCAAGATTCTGACGATTGGGCAGTATCTGCGCCCTACCCTGAAACATCTGCCGGTGGCAGAGTATGTCACACCCGAAAAATTCGCCTGGTACAAAGAGGAGGCGCTTCGGCGAGGGTTTACCTATGTCGAAAGTGGTCCGATGGTCCGTTCGTCCTATATGGCGGAACGAGCCATGCAGCGTTGTCGTGAAACAGAGGAAACGACGACCGTCCAGCAGCGACATCATTCAACAACAGATCCTGCCCATGATGTAGTGGAAAACTCTTCGGCAGGAGAGACTCTAACTAAACAATAATAGCGCTTATGGAGTACGTTAGCATAAAACATTTGGGCCGCACGGAGTACTCCGAAGCGTGGGAGATTCAAAAACGGCTTTTCGAGGAGTTGCTTCGTCAGAAACGTGAAGGTGCTCCCGAAGAGCAGTATGTATTGTTTGTGGAGCATCCGCACGTTTACACGTTAGGGAAAAGCGGCCACGAATCGAATCTGCTGGTTAACGAACAGTTCTTGAAGCAGATCGGTGCTACCTATTTTCATACGGATCGGGGCGGTGATGTCACCTACCACGGTCTGGGACAGCTTGTGGGCTATCCGATTCTCGACCTGGAGCATATCGGTGTGAGCCTGCGAGATTATATATGGTCGATCGAAGAGAGTATTATTCGTACCGTGGCTGAATACGGGATTACGGCTGATCGACTCGAAGGCGCTACCGGAGTGTGGCTTGATCCTCACTCTCCCCGCGCCCGTAAGATTTGCGCCATTGGCGTGAAGGCTTCGCATTTTGTGACTATGCACGGTTTCGCGCTGAATGTCACCACTGATTTGAGCTATTTTTCCCACATCAACCCCTGCGGATTTACCGACAAAGGGGTGACCTCGATTGAAAAGGAGACCGGATTGCGTCCGACCCTTGAGGAGGTAGAGGAGCGTTTTGCAGCTCATTTCAGCAAGATTTTGAAAATCGAATTAAAATAAAATAAAACAGTTATGTCAGCAGAAAAAAGATGGGTTCTCAAGGAGCAGGGAGACCCGGCTACGGTGACTCGGTTGGCCACCGCGCTGGATATTCCTCCGGTCCTTGCCAACCTGCTTGTTCAGCGTGGCATAGACACAGAGGAGAAAGCGAATCGGTTCTTCAATCCGAAGCTCGAAAACCTGCATGATCCGTTCCTGATGAAGGATCTGCGCAAGGCGGTCGAACGGATCGATCTGGCACTCACCCGTGGAGAGACCATCATGGTCTATGGCGACTATGATGTGGACGGTACGACAGCGGTCGCACTAGTCTATCTGTTTCTTCGCAAGTTGGGACACCGGCAGCTGATGTTCTACATCCCGGATCGTTATACCGAAGGGTATGGCGTGTCGCGTAAGGCGATCGAATATGCCTTGCGCAAAGGGGTTGGCCTGATCATCACGCTGGATTGTGGAATCAAGGCAACCGAAAAGGTGGCCTACGCCAAGGAGCTGGGAATCGATATGATCGTCTGTGACCACCATTTGCCCGGGGAGCAGATTCCCGATGCGGTGGCGGTCCTCGATCCCAAACAGCCTGAATGTCAGTATCCATTCAAGGAGCTTTCGGGTTGTGGAGTCGGTTTCAAGATGTTGCAGGGGTATTGTCTTTACAAAGGACTGCCCTTCTCTGAAGTGGAGTGCCTGTTGGATTTGGTGGTGGTCAGCATCGCCTCGGATATTGTCCCGTTGGTGGGCGAAAACCGTATTCTGGCCTATTATGGCCTCAAACGCCTCAACGAAAAGCCCGGTAAAGGGCTTCAGTCGATCATCAAGATATGTGGCTTGGAAAAACATGCCATTACCATTGATGATATTGTCTTCAAGATCGGCCCGCGGATCAATGCCGCCGGTCGTATGGAGGTCGATTCGGATGATGAGAATGCAGCGCCGTCAGGCGGTCATTCAGCCGTATCGTTGATGGTGGCTCGCGATGACGAAGTGGCTCGTGAATACGGTGCCTTTATTGATCGCAGCAATCAGGATCGTAAAAACATTGATCGCAGTGTGACGTCTGAAGCACACGAATACATCGAGTGCCATCCGCACATGAAGGAGCTCAAGAGTACGGTAATTTACAATCCGAAATGGATGAAAGGCATCGTAGGAATTGTGGCCTCCCGGTTGATCGAAACCTATTATCGTCCGACGGTCGTGTTGACCATGAGCAATGGTTTTGTTACGGGATCTGCTCGTAGCGTTCCGGGATTCGATCTGTACCAGGCTGTGGAGTCGTGCGCCGACCTGCTCGAAAATTTCGGCGGACACATGTATGCAGCCGGTATGACCATGAAGCCCGATAATGTGGAGGAGTTTACCAAGCGATTCAATGATTACGTCGAGGAGCATATTGATCCCGAAATGTTGATTCCGCAAGTTGATATCGATTCTGAATTGCTTTTCAGTGATATCACGCCTCGTTTCCGGTCTACATTGGCTCGGTTCCAACCGTTTGGTCCCGGGAATAACGCTCCGGTCTTTATGACCCGTGGAGTAAGTAATCGCGGAGATGCACGGCTGGTGGGAGCGGAGCATGAGCACCTGAAGATGGATCTGATCCAGGGACAGAAACCCAATACGGCGATTGCTGCCATTGCTTTCCAGCAGCCCAAACTCTATGAATATGTCCGGTCAGGCCGCAGTATTGACGTATGTTACACGGTGGTGGAGAACCATTATCGTGGAGAGGTCTTTCCGCAGTTGCGGGTCAAAGATATTAAAAAGAGTGTTCAATAGAGGATTAGCTTTATAGCCTTTGGGGTTTAGATTTGAAAAACGGCGGTCAACTTTTGTTGGCTGCCGTTTTTTGTAATACAGCGTTGGTGAGGGGAACGAATTGGCAATAAAAAAGCAGATCACAGTTTGGATCTGCTTTTGAATAGATATGTGATTGTTGTTTACTTTTTGGGTAGTTGCAACCAAGCCTGGTAAAGCTGTTCCATGGCCTGCTTGAGAACAGAGCGTTGGGTGGCAATGTTGACGCGCATCCATCCGCACCCCTCTTCGCCAAACATCGACCCTTCGTTGACACCCCAGCCAGCTTTGTCGATCAGGAATTGATAGATCTCCTCATGTGTCATGCCCCATTCCCGGAAATCGAGCCACATCAAATAGGTGCCTTGCGGCGGTACACAGTGTATAGAGGGAATTCGCTCCTGTAAAAAGTTGCATACATAATCAACATTGCCCTTCAGATATTGCAGCAACTGTTCGAGCCACTCATCGCCATGGGTGTAAGCAGCCTCCAGTGCTACTGCTCCGAAAATGTTGCCCTGGTCGGCATGCATCTTGGCGTACTCCTCTTGCAAACGCTGGTTCAGAACCGGATTGGGGACAATCGATACAGAGGTGGAAAGTCCTGCGATATTAAACGTTTTGCTGGGCGCAATAAATGTTAAAGTCCGTGCTGCAATGGTTTCGTTAATGGAGGCAATGTGGATGAATTTCTGGGGAGCGTAAACAATATCTCCATGAATCTCATCCGAGAGAATCAATACATCATGTTTGACACACAATTGCCCGATACGTGTCAGCTCTTCACGAGTGAATACACGTCCTGTCGGATTGTGTGGGCTGGACATCAACAGCACCTTTGCTCCGGCCAGTTTGCGATCAAGATCCTCAAAGTCGATTTCATAATGCCCGTTGGTTTCACGCAGAGGATTATTGACTACTACACGGTCATTTAGACGGATTTGTCTGGCGAAGGGATGATAAACAGGAGGTTGAATGACAATACGGTCTTCAGGTTCAGTGAAAGCCCGGAGAGCATAAACAATTCCTGATACTACACTCGGGGTGAAATCGAGCCATTCGCGTTGGATTTTCCATCCGCTGTGTCGTTCAACCCAGCCAATAATCGATTGCCAATAACTGTCACTGCGGTAAGAGTATCCTAAGATAGGGTGTTCAGCTCGTTTGCGGATGGCCTCTACCACAGCGGGTGGAGCGGCAAAATCCATATCTGCTACCCACATCGGAATGACATCAGCCCGACCGAAAATTTGTGTACGAGCATCGAATTTTTCACAGTTGGTCCCTTCTCGCGAGATCACCTCGTCGAAATTGTATTTCATGATTGTTGATTGGAACTTGGATGGTTAGTGTTTCTATTGGTTTATGTCTCGAGATGGGATGAATCTGGTGTTGAATGGTCACATTCTCCTCTTTCACCCCAATTATCCGATTAAAAGGGATAAAGACTTTCAAAGATATGGCAAATTGTAAAAATAGCGATACATTTGTGCACTTTTACAGGCCAATAAGAGAGTTCGGCGGGTCTTTTGTATGTACATTGCCTATGATCCGGTCTCAGGTTCTGCTTATAGACCGCACGTAAAATAATTGACAACTTATATTCATGAAAACATTTGATCCCAAAGAGAAGAAAGAGCGTTACACCGATACCGATCGGAGTCAATACTCTTCTCGCAGAAGCTACTCCCGTCGTGACGATGCGAGCGGCAATTCAGATTATGACACTCCTGCTGAATTTATGAAAGATCAGCGTAGAAAGCGTCGTCAGTATAGTAGTACGGAGTCGCGTGGAAACAGCTCTCGTGGGGAGAGAGGAACAGAACGCCGTTCTTTTAACCCTAATTTTACGCGCGAGAATCGCCTTAAAGATGAAGATCGCAGAGGAGATCGGACTCCTCGTAATGGAGGGGATCGTGCTGGCAAGTCATTGCGTAAAAACAATCGCTACAACGATTGGGATCAAGAGTACGATGATAACCGGAATGTGAGTCGTGAGGAGCGTCCTCGTCGGAACTCACGTGACGGATATGCATACTACGCCGATCGGGATCGGAACGATAACCGTTATGGCGGAGAACGCAACACTAATCGTGATCGAAAAGGCTCCTCGCGCTATCAAGATCGTAATGAGCGTGGTGAGGGGCGTTCGTTTGACGAAAACCGCCAGGGATGTTATGGGGATCGTCGCAATAATAACGGCAATCGTCGTGAGGGTGGTCGCTATGGGGATCGCCGAAAAGGGTATCAAAATTATGATGCAAACAATTATCCCCGTTTTGATGCTCCGAAGCAGACCGGTGCTATTCGCCTAAACCGCTTTATTGCCAATTCAGGGATCTGTTCCCGTCGAGAGGCCGACGATCTGATTACGGCTGGAGTAGTAAGCGTGAATGGTAAGATTGTCTCAGAACTGGGCACCAAAGTCAATCCGGGTGATGAGGTTCGTTTCAATGGCGAAATCATCCGCGGTGAGAAGCTGGTCTATATTTTGATGAATAAACCCAAAGGATATGTTACCTCATTGGAGGATCCGCACGCAGACAAAACGGTTATGGATCTGATCAAAGATGCTTGCACGGAACGGGTATATCCGGTGGGACGTCTCGATAAAAACAGTGTCGGTGTATTGCTGATTACCAATGATGGAGAGTTGACCCGTCAGTTGACCCACCCCAGTTACAAGAAAAGCAAGATCTATCAGGTAACATTGGATAAATCCTTGACCGAAGAGGATATGCAACGTATTGTTGACGGTATCGAGTTGGAGGATGGGATGATTTATGCCGATGAGGTTAGCTATGTAAACGGCTCCCGTAAAGAGATCGGTATTGAAATCCATTCGGGCCGTAACCGTATTGTACGTCGTATTTTCGAATCATTGGGATATTCGGTTCAGAAACTCGATCGCGTCTATTTTGCAGGCTTGACCAAACGAGGCTTGAAACGTGGTGCATGGCGCTTCCTGACTCCACAAGAGGTGTCGATGCTGAAGAGCGGAGAGTATGAATAGCAAATATTTTCACAAATATTTTTGCATAAAAAGGAATTTCCCTTTATCTTTGCACCCACAAACTCAGTAATATGGTTCTCTAGCTCAGTTGGTAGAGCACGACACTCTTAATGTTGGGGTCGTGGGTTCGAGCCCCACGGGGACCACATAAACCCGGTGATCATTCGATTGCCGGGTTTATTGTTTTTTGGGGTGTGTGGTGTATGTTCATTTCGTGGAGCCGAGGTGCGTTCCCCTTTTTCTCCCTCTTCTTTTCTTATTCAATCTTATATCATCAACTTTGTTTTGCTTTTCTTGGTGTGGTGATCGGATATTGTCCAGTAACCGTGCATTTCCGTCGATCAGTTGATGAGAAAATAAAGGCTGTGGATTGCCCCTACAAGATACCTGTCACACAGATGGTCAAGGCTTGAAGTGGCTTGATTCGTATGGAGCTTTATGACATGATTTTATCCACGATTAGACATTAAATACAAGTGTCATGTGCTCGAGAGTCGCAAAGATCTCATAGTTGGATCTTATTTTATACCCTGCAGCCTGTAGTAATCACTATGCAGTATAATGATTGCCGGTGTTTTGTTGGGTATTAATCAAAGTAGAGCAAATGCTTTTATGGCTCTGTCGGTTGAATCGGTATCAGGTCGTATGGAGCAGCAAAAAGTTGTACCGGCCCAAGTAACCCTGAGGTTTGCAACGGTTCAAATGGACGGTGAGAATTGACACGACACCAAGTACCGCGTTGTGAGGTCGGAAGTTGGCTGTCTCCGATTAAACGATTTACCCATGTATTCACCACTTCGATACAAAGTTCGTTGCGACCCTCTTTTACCCAATCAGTTACGTCGAGCTGATATGGCGGCGTCCATACTCCCCCTGCATAATGGTCGTTAATATAGACTTTGGCCATGGCGGAGAGTGCCCCTAAATCCAGTATGATGCGTTTCTCTTTGGGACATTGCGCCAAACTGAAACCGGTGCGATACGTAGCCGTTCCAGAATAAAAGCGGATCGAATCGTTCTCCATACGATTCCATGCCAGTAGACGTGCTAAAGTAATAGGCTGTTCAGGACCTCGCATTTGTGGCTCGAAAGAGACATTCCAGGGACCACTCACTACATTGAGAAGTTGTAGATCGGGATAATTCTGTCCAGAAGTGGATGCTTGTTTTCTCGATGCATGTGAAGCTTTGGCCGATGCTTTGGCTGGTTTAGCCGGATCCGCAAAGACTACGAATACACTTTCATTGCGATCCAATTTCAACGGTACGGTGGTTGTCCCATTCGAACTGGTAAAATCGGGCAACAGACGAATTGTCCCACTCGTTGGAGACCATAACTCAGGTTGTTTGCCCTCTACCCGAAAGGTCGGTGAAAACTGAATCGGCTTGTCCCCTTGGTTGGTCAGGAAATAGATGTCGAACTCGCCGGAGTGACGATGCACATAGCGCACTGGAGTTTTGTCGGGAAGTTGGCAGTCGGGAGGACACTCCATCAATGCAAAAGCCTCTGTCAGTGTCATGCCGTTTAGGATCATTCCTGCTCCAAACCGGGCAGAACGTACCTCTGTACCATCTACTCCTTGCCACAACTCTGCTGCCAGTTCCGTAACTGCCGCATCAGCAGCCGGCTGGTTCTGCATGCTGGGAGAATGGGTTGGAGGTGGTCCTAACACAACGCCGCCAGCAGCGACTAAATCCCGGATCTTGCGTAACAATTCGGGGCGCATGGTTTCAATTTTGGGCAGTACCAAAATGCGATATTGTGTGCCGTTAGGGAGTGTAAACATACCGTTTTCGACCTGCAGATCCCGTTCAATTACCTCAGCATTGATGTAGTCGAACTGATAACCTGTGGGCAGTGGAGGATCTGTTGGTCCGGTCATTTTCGGAGTTCCCTCGCCAATGTAGTAGGCGACATCGGCAACGTTGAGCCCTTGCTGCAACATGAAATTACAGCGACGCAGGTACGTAGTGAAGAGATCCAGTTGTGAGAACCAGGTGTTGTTCCGATTGAATTCGGTGCCGAACCATGCGTTATTGCCCGGTTGGATATCATTGGGTTGTGAGATGTAAACATGCAGAATGTTGTCATTCACCCCTTCTGTTGCAAAGCGGTCTGCTCTTCGTTTGAGCTCAGCCGGATGCAATTCAAATTCTTTTCCTGAGGAGGTAAATGATTCAGCCGATATGCGGTTTTTCCCATAAATGTGCCCACATGATGATGCCGCACGAACCTCCATGCTTCCCAAATCTCCTCCGGACCAAAATTCGCCACTGACACGATCGGCCAGACCTCCATACTGTAAGAATTCGCCGGGGAAGCCCCAATGTCCGTAATTTTCCATCCACAGTTCCAATCCATACCGGTGACAACGATCCCGTAAGGCTCCTACGTAATTCTGTGCCAGGCAGTCAGCAACGAGTCGTCGTACATCCCATAAAAAACGGTCCGAAACTTTTGCTGATCCGACCACATAGCCGAAATAGGCAGGCAGATAGGGTGTCGGGTCGTATCCATAGCGCTTTTGGAACATGTCAATGAAGTTGTCGGTAAAATTGGTGCTGCCGGCTTCATAACTGTCGATCACTACGGTTTTAAATGTGCGACGCTCTTTGGCTGGAATGCGTTGGAGAATCTGCCCAATAAAGCGGTCGAAATGGGCTTCGGCCAAAGAACGATCCAACTTGTCGATCTCCAGTCCGGTAGCTTCGGGTGCTGCAGGGCTGTTGGTAACACCGGTCGGCAACATCCCCATCCGTAAAATAACCCACTCTCCGTCGGGGACATTCCAAGTCAAAGTTCCGTCAGGTGTCATGTATTGGGAGATGTCCTCAACGCTGTACGGTGAAATGGCCAGGCTCGTATCATTGCATGTTGTGGAGATCGGCTCCCATCGGTAAGTATCCCAGGCGGCCAGTGGTGCCGGATACATCTTGGCTAACGTTTTGGTATCGTAACTGTCGATGCGAGAGGAGGCTGACAACTCAATTCGTTTTAAAACACTCTCCTTCCCAATGTTTTGAAGAATGATTCTGAAAGCAGATGACGAAACTTCTGGAAAAGCCTTGATGATAGGGGCATCTCGGTCAAAACCGACCTGGACAGATTCAGCTCTGCGGCGATCGATATCAAATTCACAGATTGTATGGTATTCGCCTCTTTCTTCTATTTGTAATTGACACTTGGCTTCGAGGGTGATTGTGTCTGGATACAAAATCAATGAACGTGCAGTGAAAGGCTGTGAAGCTGTCAGATCGAACGTGTAGGTTTGCCCGGCGGATAGCGTGACACGAGTAGTTGTATCATCATCTGTCAGATACTTTGCGTTGGGGAGCTCAGGCTGTGAGGTGATCTCAGCTGCCATGGTTACATCGTAGTCGGCCGGCATTGGGTAGGCAATGACCCGGACATCCTGAAAATTATCGCCCGGAATCGGTAGCCGTTCCGTCAATCGTTGTGGCCCCTTGACACGGGTTTCCGACATGGCTAAATAGCGCATCGACTCTTGGGGACGAACCCATGGCCCTCCCGATTGACTCCATCCTGGGGAGTTAAAAATGCCGATCTCAATGTCTAACTCTCCCGCGCGTTTCAGCGCTGTGCGCAGAATCTTCCACCACTCGTCTGAGCTGAACTGCACCATGCTGTCCGAGGTGTAACCCTCCCAGATATTGCCGATGTATGCCCGACCGATACCGGCCTTTTTCATCGCTTCGAGGTCCTTAATGACCCCTTCACGGCTCAGGTGGTTCGGCATCCAGTACCAATAGACTCCTACACGTATTGAGTCGGGAGGTGTGAGAAATCCAGCCTCTAGACTCTGATGGGTCAGAGGTTCCGGCTTGGATTTGGATTGACCGCTGCAGGCGAAGATCAAAGTCCCGGTCAACAGAAATGCCGTTATGCGAAGCAGTCGTGTGAACATCTGAGTGGAGTTAAGTTTTATTTTTCGGTAGAGGTGTGGAATTCACCGGCCTGCGATACCTGAGCAGTTACAGCTGCCCCATCGCCATATTGCAGACGACTGTAGTGCAGCGAAGGTGATTCGATGAAGGAGCCGAGTCCGTACTCTTCCCAGCGTCCATCGACTTGGCTAATCGTCTCCGGCGATGAAGCCACCACATTAGGCCATTGTCGTGCAAAACCATTGATCCCATCTGCTTTACAGCGACAATCGAAAAGTGCGATGCCCTCTTGGATTGTCACATCGCGCGATGGATCGCAGTCCGAAGAGGCGATCCAGAGTAGCTCTTCCGCTTTTAGGTGTTTAGCCTCTTCATCCAGAAGCAGAACGTATTTTACACCTTCAACACTGTTGTCTTTTAAGAAGGCGAATACGTCTGGAGTGGATCCGCGTTGAGCAAACAGCACCAGCGCTCGCCAGGCGTCAAACAGCGAACAATCCACATCGGTAATTCCGTAGTTTAAGTCGAAAGGATATGGTAGTTGGGCCGATACGAGTGGAGCGGAGAGATCGACGCCAGTGGTATCGAACAGCAGCTTGCCGCCCAGCCCCATTTCAGGAGCTGCATGATCCAGCACATCGAGCGGACCGCGCGAGAACATCAATGCGTCGGGAATGTGAATCCGTTTCAGCAGATCGGCCAACAGTTTCGGATCCCGAACCGAACGTTCTGTGGAGGTGATGACCATGAATTTATTAAACATCATCTGTCCGGCCCCCCAGAGAGAATTGGCCACCTTGAGTGCCTGACCGGCGTAGTCGGTGTGAATATTGACCACTGCAATGTTGTGAGCGACACCGGCGGTTGGCATCCAAAGATCGCGAACCTCCGACAGCATGGCTGCTCGGATAGGAGCCAGAAAAATCTTTTCGGTCGCTTTGGCGATGTAGGCATCCTCCTGAGGTGGAACACCGACGATGGTGGCGGGATAAACAGCATCTTGTCGGTGAGTAATGGCTGTCACATGGAACAGTGGATAGCGGTCTTCCAATGAATAGAAGCCGGTATGATCGCCGAAAGGCCCCTCTATTACCTTCTCTTCCGAAGGATCGACGTAACCTTCGATAACGAAATCGCAATCGGTCGGAACCCGCAGATCGTTGGTCAGACATTTGACCAGCTCAACCGGCCGTCCCCGTAAGAAACCGGCCAGCAGGTATTCATCCACGTTGTCGGGCATTGGTGCTGTAGCGGCATAGGTATAGACCGGATCTCCTCCCAAACAGACGGTGACAGGCATGTGCTGCCCTAACCGTTTGTAGGCGCGGTAGTGTCGTTCGCCGGTTTTGTGCAGGTGCCAGTGCATGCCGGTTGTTTGTGGGGAGAAGATCTGCATACGGTACATTCCTGTATTGCGCAGTCCCGTGTCTGGGTCAATTGTATGCACCAGAGGTAGGGTGATGAAACGTCCTCCGTCCTGAGGCCAGCACTTGAGTATTGGAAGTTGCCCGAGATCCGCTGCTTCACCTTGTAACACCACCTGTTGGCAAGCTCCCCGTCCCTTGATTTCACGCGGTAGCCAGCGTGCCATCTGTCCCAAAAGCGGCAGCATACGCAATTTGTCGATGAAATTGGGTTTTGGAGAGGTCAGGCCTGCAAACAGCTCCTCGATTCGGGAGGTGAGGCTATCCAGCGACTCCACGCCTAAAGCCATCGCCATACGTCGATCTGACCCCATCATGTTGGTCAGAACCGGAAATGGAGTTCCGGTTTGTTCGAACAGCAGGGCACGCCCGCCCCCGGGACGTTTTGACTCCCGATCGGTCAGTTCACAAATCTCTAATTGACTGTCGACAGGAGTGGTAATTCTGACAAGTTCCCCTGCTTGCTCCAGGGCGGTGATATATTCTCTTAGGTTTTTGTACATAGTTATGTTTCGAGCGAATCCGACGCAACAAATGTTTGAGTTATTGTGCCGATGTTGTATCCATGCCGGCTACGCGCTCCGGATCGGATGTTGCCGAGGTGGTCGCAGCACTGTCGGATCTGTTCTTCATAAAGGATTCGACCATTTTTTTATTGTCTGCCAAAGCTTCCAGTCCAAACATGTGTTTACCGTATTTATATCCTGCGGCATCGTATAAACGTACCAAAGCGTGCATGCGGTTGCTGAAATCCGGGTAATCTTTCTCTCCATAGCTCCAACCCACTTCGGCAATGGCGGCCAAACGTGGAAGAGTCATGTATTCCAAGTGATCGAGTCCCCAAATGTATTCGCTCCAGAGATTGGCCTGCACCCCGAGAATGTATTGTTGTTCTTCTGCATTCAAACCGGCATAGGGATCGAGTTTGTATACGCTGTCGATGGTAAGCACATTACCAAAAGCCATCGGTTCTCCTACGGTGTCTGGTGTCTGGTAGTAGTCGAGGTAGCAGAATGTGTAGGGTGACATGACTACGTGGTTGCCATGTTTGGCTGCCTCGATACCGCCTGTTGTACCCCGCCATGACATGACAGCCGCATTTTTCGAAAGATCGCCGCCTTCGAGAATCTCGTCCCATCCGAGTACCCGACGCCCCTTTGAACTCAGGAACTTGTCGATCCGGTGTACGAAATAGCTTTGCAGTTCTGTCTCGTTTTTAAGGTGTTCATCGCGTATCCGTTTTTGGCAGTACGGGCACTCTTCCCAACGATCTTTCTGACATTCATCACCACCAATGTGGATATATTCTGAGGGGAAAAGATCCATCACTTCGGTCAAGACATCTTCCAAGAAGAAGAAGGTGCTGTCTTTACCGGCACAGAAGGCGTCTGGTTGGATGCCGTACAGAGTGGCTACTTTGTAATCTTTGCCGATGCACCCCAGATAAGGATAGGCTGCAAGTGCTGCTGTGGCGTGCCCTGGCATTTCGATTTCGGGAATAACCGTAATGAAACGATTTGCAGCATATTGAACGATATCACGGATCTGATCCTGGGTGTAGTAACCACCGTATGGTCGTTCGTCGTATTTGCGCTCTGGATCGAAATAGACATGCGAAAGCAGATCTTTTTCGCGTATAGAGCCGATCCGGGTCAGTTCAGGATATTTTTTGATCTCGATGCGCCATCCTTGATCATCGGTCAAATGCCAGTGGAACTGGTTGATCTTATGCATCGCCAGCAGATCGAGGTACTCTTTGACCTCGTCAACCGTGAAAAAGTGGCGGCAGGCATCGAGCATCGCCCCACGATAAGCAAAATGGGGTTGATCGGTGATTTCGATCGCAGGCAGTTCGATAACACAGGCCCGTTCCCCTTGTAAAGCTTCGGCAGGCAGCAGTTGGCGAAGGGTTTGGAATGCGTAAAATACACCGGCAGGAGAACCTCCTGCAATATCAATCGACTCGGGTCGGATCGTTAAACGATACCCTTCGGCTTCCAGAGAATCTTCGATCCAGATATTGATTGCTTTATCCTGTTTTACGGAGGCTTGTACCGCTTTTAACGATTTGCCCAAAGAGGGTTCAACCACACCATTGAAAAAATCCACCGAACGCATCAACATGGAATCATTGGCCAACAGCCGGATTTTCGTGTGCCGATTCAAATCGAAGGTGCCGTCGAGGAGCTGTTCCGAGACCGGTTTAGGGACGATTCCTACTAGATCGGTTTTGATGATTCGTTTGCCGCACGAAACGCACAACAACGTCATACAACACCATAGAAGTAGATTTTTCTTCATGATTGTTCGGTTTAAAGATTAGGTCGTTAGATTAGTTCGGTATTTGCGAGGGTTTTTAATGCAGGCTATACAGCATGGTTGCGTGTACAAATCTGGCACGACAAGCCCCTTTTTAGTTCCTTTACAAAAGAACCCACAATAAGACAAATATACATTTTTTCAAATAAATAGCTATGAATCGTTTCGCTAAAGAAAATAAAAAGAGATTGATGGCCATTTGTTAATAAAAAAACAGTAACTTTGAGAGCTTGTATTATCCAGACAACTCGATAACTTTTCAAATAATTCATTTTTATTATGGCAAATAATAAGGAAGAAAAGCTGTTTGAACAGTTTCCTCCCGTTACCACCGAGCAGTGGGAGGCAGCGATTACAGCTGACCTGAAAGGAGCCGATTACGAGCGTAAACTCGTATGGAGAACGGCCGAGGGTTTCAATGTCCGTCCCTACTACCGTGCCGAAAATCTCAAGGATGTAGCTTTCTTGGGAAGTAAATGCGGAGAGTTTCCGTATGTTCGCGGTATCAAAAAGGACAATAACTGGCAGATCCACCAGACTATCGCAGTGGAATGCCCGAAAGAGGCTAATGCTGAAGCTACTCGCGTTTTGACCAAAGGCGCTGAATCAATCGGATTCTGCATCGCCAACAAAGAGTTCTCAGCTGCCGATTTGGATACCCTGTTGCAGGGAATTTCACTGAAAACCACTGAACTGACCTTCTGCGGTTGCGGTGCAATGACTGTTGCAGAGTTGTTTACTGACAAACTCGCTGCATCGAACCTCGATCCTGAAGAGGTGAAAGTGAACTTCGTTCTCGATCCGATCATCAACAAATTGACCCTGAAAGGTAAATTGGGTTGCAAAGAGGGTGCTCCGAAAGCCTTCTCGAAGATCGCCGATCTGATCAAAAAGGTTCCTCAGTACAAACGTGTACGTTTCATTGGCGTGAATGGCCAGCAGTTCAACAGCTGCGGCTCAACCATCGTACAGGAATTGGCCTTTACCCTGGCTGTTGGTCACGAATACGTGGTTAAATTGATGGAGCAGGGTCTTACCATCGATCAGGTGGCTCCTTCAATCCGCTTCACCATGTCCATTACGGCCAACTACTTCATGGAGATCGCCAAGTTCCGTGCTGCTCGCATGTTGTGGGCAAACATCATGGCCGCTTACAACCCGACCCGTGGTTGCGCCAGCAAAATGAAGGTTCACGCTGTGACCTCAAAATGGAACATGACCGTTTACGATCCTTACGTGAACATGTTGCGTGGTACTACTGAGGCAATGAGTGCTGCCATCGCAGGTGTACACTCGATCGAAGTACGTCCGTTCGATGAGGCTTACGAAAAACCGACCGAGTTCTCATCTCGTATTGCTCGTAACGTTCAGCTGTTACTGAAAGAGGAGTCTCACTTCAACCAGGTTTGTGATGCTGCCGGTGGATCTTACTATATCGAAAATCTGACCGCTTCAATTGCAGAGCAGGCTTGGAAACTGTTTAAAGAGGTTGAGGATAAAGGTGGTTATATCGCTGCATTCGAGGCTGGATTTATTCAGGATCAGGTGGAGGCTTCTGCTGCCAATAAAGATAAAAACATTGCTACCCGTCGTGAATCATTGCTGGGTACCAACCAGTTCCCGAATTTCTTGGAGGTAGCTGCTCCGGAAATTACCACCGAGACTGTAACACCATGCGATAAAGCTGTCTGCTGCCGTACCGGTCAACCGGTTGAAGGCGGTGTACGTCCATTGCGTCCATATCGTGGAGCTATGGCGTTCGAGCAGATGCGTCTGAGCGTTGACCGCAGCGGTAAAGAGCCTAAAGCCTTTATGTTGACTTGCGGTGCATTGGCATTTGCCCGTGCTCGTGCACAGTTCTCTTGCAACTTCTTCGCTTGCGCCGGTATCCGCGTACAGGACAATACCTACTTCAAGAGCCTCGAAGAGGGTGTTAAAGCCGCTCTCGATTCGAAAGCTGATATCGTGGTACTCTGCGCATCGGATGACGATTATGCAACCCTCGCTCCTGAGGCTTACAAGATGATCGGCGATAAAGCGATCTTCGTTGTGGCTGGCGCTCCGGCTTGCATGGCTGACCTCGAGGCACAGGGAATCAAGAACTTCATCCACGTGAAATCGAACGTGCTGGAGACACTGAAGTATTACCTTAAAGAACTGGGTATCTAATCCCGAAGAGAATTATGAGAGCAAAATTTTCAGATTTGACATATGAAGGCACTCCGGCTAAGAGCTGCTGCAGTGCTAAAGCGGGGGAAGCTCAGCCTTGGGAAACCCCTGAACATATTACCGTCAAAGGTACCTATACGGCAGAAGACCTCGAAGGGATGGAACACCTGAACTATGCAGCAGGTATCGCCCCCTTCTTGCGTGGTCCCTATAGTACCATGTATGTGATGCGTCCCTGGACCATTCGCCAGTATGCTGGTTTCTCAACCGCTGCCGAATCCAACGCATTCTATCGTCGTAACCTGGCCTCTGGTCAGAAAGGTCTTTCTGTGGCATTCGACCTGGCTACACACCGTGGTTACGATGCAGACCATCCTCGTGTAGTAGGTGACGTCGGTAAAGCCGGTGTTTCCATCTGCTCGGTTGAGGATATGAAGGTCCTCTTCGACGGTATTCCATTGAACAAAATGTCGGTATCCATGACTATGAATGGTGCCGTATTGCCCGTTTTGGCTTTCTACATCGTAGCCGGTTTGGAACAGGGTTGCACCCTCGACCAGCTCAGCGGTACGATCCAGAACGATATTCTCAAAGAGTTCATGGTGCGTAATACCTATATCTACCCGCCTGAATTCTCAATGCGTATCATTGCCGATATCTTCGAATATACCTCGAAGAACATGCCTAAGTTCAACTCGATCTCTATTTCGGGTTACCACATGCAGGAGGCAGGTGCAACCGCTGATATCGAGTTGGCCTACACGTTGGCAGACGGTCTGGAGTACCTCCGTACCGGTGTGAATGCAGGTATGAGCGTAGATGCTTTTGCTCCGCGTCTCTCCTTCTTCTGGGCTATCGGTATGAACCATTTCATGGAGATTGCTAAAATGCGTGCCGCTCGTCTGTTGTGGGCTAAGATCGTTAAACAGTTCGATCCGAAGAACCCCAAATCACTGGCTTTGCGTACACACTCGCAAACTTCAGGTTGGTCACTTACCGAGCAGGATCCGTTCAACAACGTTGCTCGTACCGCCATCGAGGCTATGGGTGCTGCTCTGGGTCACACCCAGTCACTGCACACCAATGCATTGGATGAGGCAATTGCACTGCCGACCGACTTCTCTGCACGTATCGCACGTAACACTCAGATCTATATCCAGGAAGAGACCAACGTATGCCGTTCAGTCGATCCATGGGCAGGTTCATACTACGTAGAGAGCCTTACTAACGAGATCGTTCACAGAGCATGGGCATTGATTCAGGAGGTTGAGAAGTTGGGTGGTATGGCCAAAGCTATCGAAACCGGTATTCCTAAGATGCGTATTGAAGAGGCTGCGGCCCGCAAACAGGCTCGTATCGACTCAGGTATCGACACCATTGTCGGTATCAACCGTTATCGCCTAGACAAAGAGGATCCGATCGATATTCTGGCTGTGGACAACACTGCAGTTCGCGAATCTCAGATCAAACGACTCAAAGAGTTGCGTGCTAACCGTGACGAAGCGAAAGTTAAAGCAGCTTTGGCTGCCATTACCGAATGTGTTCGCACCAAGAAAGGCAACTTGCTGGAGTTGGCTGTAGAGGCTGCGAAAGTTCGTGCTACGCTGGGTGAGATCTCAGACGCATGCGAAGAGGTAGTTGGCCGTTACAATGCCGTTATTCGTTCCATTTCAGGTGTATATTCAGCAGAAGTGAAAGACGACGCTAAATTTGCCGAAGCTAAGGCTTTGGCCGAAAAATTTGCTAAGAAAGAGGGTCGTCAGCCTCGTATCATGATCGCTAAACTGGGTCAGGATGGTCACGACCGTGGTGCTAAAGTGGTTGCTACCGGTTATGCCGATATCGGATTCGATGTGGATATGGGTCCGTTGTTCCAGACTCCGGCTGAGGCTGCTAAACAGGCTGTCGAAAATGACGTTCACGTCGTAGGTGTATCATCTTTGGCTGCCGGTCACAAGACGTTGGTACCTCAGATTATCGAAGAGCTCAAGAAATTGGGCCGTGAAGATATCGTGGTTATCGTTGGTGGTGTCATCCCTCACCAAGACTACGACGATCTGTACAAGGCCGGTGCTGCCGCTATCTTCGGCCCTGGTACACCGATCGCTACCGCTGCCATCAAGATCCTCGAGATCCTGTTGGGTGAGTAATTTGAATGCTATCGACTCCATGAGAGTCGTCAAAGGGAGCGTCATTGACGCTCCCTTTTTTGTTAGTTTACCTTGTTGTCGTGCTATGCGGAAATGAATCTGTTGACTTAGTCAAAATGTTGGGTTGATAGCTCGACAAAGCATGGCCTGAAGCGCTTTTGTCCGATATATGTATTGAATGAAATCCTGTATGGAAAAGTTTTACTCTCGGAACTCCCTCTCCCCCAAAAAAAAGTCTATTGCTGTTGTGGGGAAATTATCAGTTGCCAGCCTGTGGCGCATGATCGATTATCAAGAAAATATTTTCTTGAAGTTTTGGTGCAGTGTCAGATTATATTGTGGGTAATATTTACCAATAGTTATTTATAGAGGCTATTTCAGGAAAATTTAGCACTAAAAAGGCTTTTTAAAGTAGTTTGTGGGGCAGAATTGGCGATTGTGTCAAGAAGTTGGTGTCATTTTATTGAATGACGCTTGCAGATAATGAATTAATGTGTATCTTTGTACCCGCAACGGTCGAAGACTGTTTTGCCCGGATGGCGGAATTGGTAGACGCGTTGGTCTCAAACACCAATGGAGCGATCCGTGCCGGTTCGATCCCGGCTCCGGGTACAATGGAAAGAGTTAAGTATTGAATAATCAATCACTTAACTCTTTTTATTTTTGAGGTTGTTCCCAAATTGTTCCCAATGATTCTGTATCAAACTGACTTTAGGAGTTTGTGATATTTTTCAATAAGTCTTGTACTGCTGGGCTATTTTCGAATAACAACTCATTCAAAAGAGGAGAATAACATTGCTTTGTTAATCTTTGATTGACAGACCTATAGATAAAATGTAAGGCTAAAATTTAATTCTAATGATTCTCCAAAAAATGAAATGGATACAGTAAAATTAATTACCTTTGACAGAAGATTATAATGGATATGTCAAGGATTCTGATTATAGATGACGAGAGGCAACTACGCAAATTATTGGCTCGCATCATAAGTCTTGAAGGTTATGAAGTTCTCGAGGCCGACGATTGCACCCACGGCATGAAAATGCTCTCGCAATATGATTTCGAAGTCGTATTGTGCGATGTCAAGCTGCCCGATGGCAATGGGGTCGAGCAGGTAAGCAAAATAAAGCAAGCAGCGCCTTTAACCGAGGTAATCCTGCTCACGGCCTATGGCAATATTCCCGATGGCGTACAGGCCATTAAGAACGGTGCTTTCGACTACATCACAAAAGGCGACGATAACAATAAGATCCTGCCGCTTTTGAGCCGTGCAGTCGAAAAATCCGAACTGCAGAAACGATTGGCCAGATACGAAACAAAAAACTCGGCCGAATACTCCTTTGACCGCATCATAGGCTCTTCTACTGCCATGCGCCAGGCCGTAGAGCTGGCACGGAAAGTGGCCGGAAGCGATACATTTGTACTTCTCACCGGCGAAACGGGAACCGGCAAGGAGGTCTTTGCCAATGCCATCCACCATGCCAGCGCACGTGCCAAAGAGGCTTTTGTCGCCGTAAACTGTTCGGCTTTTGCCAAAGAACTGCTCGAAGGCGAACTCTTCGGGCACAAGGCGGGAAGTTTTACCGGCGCCAACAAAGATAAAAAAGGATTACTGGAGGAGGCCGACGGCGGCACATTGTTCCTTGACGAAATAGGTGAAATGCCGATAGATCTGCAGGCCAAGCTGCTGCGTGTACTCGAAAACGGCGAATTCCTGAAAATCGGCGAGACACGTCCCAAACGTGTCAACCTGCGTGTAATTGCCGCCACGAACCGAGACCTTGAAAAGGAAATCGCACAAGGGAATTTCCGTGAAGACCTATATTTCCGGCTGTCCGTCTTCCGTATCCACCTTCCCGCATTAAATGAACGTTCGGAAGATATCGAAGAGTATATACGTTTCTTCGTCGATCAATTTACCCGTAAGATGGGTAAACGGATCGATCGGATCGACAAGGAATATATTACGGCCATGAAGCAGCACGTGTGGCACGGTAATGTACGCGAATTCAGGAATGTCGTCGAACGCAGCCTGATCATGACCGACGGAAACACGATTACCATCGACGCCTTGACGCCCGACTTCAAAATGGCTCAGCAGGCAGATGCGTCCGACTCGCTCGCCCTGGAAGATATCGAACGCAAGCATATCCTGAAAGTTATGGAATACACGCGCGGCAACAAGGCCGAGGCGGCCCGTTTGCTGGGGATAGGCATCGCTACTTTATATCGCAAGCTGGAGAATTATGGCATAAAATAGTCTTCACCCTATCATTTTGAGAAAGGAGGCTTATCATATTGATAAGCCTCCTTTCTTTTTTATTTTTCCGCCATCCATCAACGCTCTATCAATCAATACAATAAATACATGATAAAGATTTTGGCATACGGTTCGCAATACTATGGTACAAACTTAAAATACAAAAGCAATGAATGGATGGGAAACGGCATGTGTAATGATTCTGGCCGGATTTGTATTGTATCTGTTTGTGCATATGGTAGTTTGCTTCGTGGAAAGGTTAAGCGGCTGCAAAAGGAACGGAATCAAATGGTAACTGTAAAATAAAAAATGATGAATGTAATTTTAATGTTTTTGGCCATGTTGGCTTTGGGTGCATTGTGCTGCTGGTTCTACTACAAATGTGTTGACTGGTTCGAAAAAATCTAAAATTCGTAATACAATGTTCATTGGACTTATGATATTGAGCATGCTTGTATTCATCTACCTTATGTATGTGCTCATTAAACCCGAAAAATTTTAAGCGTAAAACCATTTACAAAAACGCAAAAAATGAATACCGAAATTTCAGGCATAATTCTGCAATGGGTCGCTTTGGTGGTTCTGAGCTATCCGCTTGGACGGTACATTGCCAAAGTATACCGTGGGGAGCCTACGTGCCTTGACTTCATGGCCCCCGTCGAGCGATGGATATACAAATTATGTGGAATCCGTCCCGATGAAGAGATGAACTGGAAACAGTTCCTGAAAGCATTGCTTACCGTAAACGCATTCTGGTTTGTTTGGGGAATGGTGCTGCTAGTCTGCCAAGGCTGGCTGCCGCTTAACCCGGACGGGAATGGAGGACAATCGCCCGACCTTGCGTTCAATACGACAATAAGCTTTATGGTAAACTGCAACCTTCAGCACTACAGCGGGGAATCGGGCCTCACCTACTTTACGCAACTGTTTGTCATCATGCTCTTCCAGTTTGTCACCGCAGCATGCGGCATGGCGGCACTTGCCGGTATCATGAAGGCACTTGCTGCGAAAACGACACGTACCATAGGCAACTTTTGGGTTTTCATGACCCGAAGCGTAACGCGCATCCTGCTGCCGCTCTCCCTGCTCGTGGGCATTTTGCTGATAGTAAACGGAGTGCCGATGTCGTTTGACGGCAGACAAACGATCACAACGCTTGAGGGCAATGAACAGGCAATCAGCCAGGGACCGACGGCCGCCATAGTTCCCATCAAGCAACTCGGTACGAACGGCGGCGGATACTTCGGAACAAACTCATCGCACCCGCTTGAGAACCCCAACGCATTCACAAATATACTGGAATGCTGTGCCATTATGATTCTGCCGATGGCCATGGTGTGGGCCGTAGGATTTTATATCCGCCGTCGGAAATTGGCTGCGTGGATTTATGGAGTTATGCTCTTTGCCTTTACGGCTGGCATATGCGTGTCCGTTCCACAGGAGATGGGAGGCAATCCGCAGATTGACAAAATGGGCATAGCGCAGGATCTGGGCTCGATGGAGGGCAAGGAGGTACGTATCGGTTCGGCAGCCTCGGCCATGTGGGGCATGGTAACAACCGCTACTTCCAACGGATCGGTAAACTCGATGCACGACAGCCAGACTCCTCTCAGCGGATTGCTGCAAATGCTCAACATGCAGATTAACTGCTGGTTCGGAGGAGTCGGCGTCGGCTGGATGAACTACTTTGCCTTTCTGATCATCGCCGTATTCATCAGCGGCCTGATGGTGGGACGTACACCCGAGTTCCTCGGCAAGAAGGTGGAAGCCCGCGAAATGAAAATCGCGACACTGGTTGTGCTCATGCACCCGCTACTGATACTGGTCGGGACAGGCATCGCTTCGGCCATAGCTGCAAACAATCCGGGAATCGGGTGGCTCAACAACCCCTCGTTTCACGGATTGAGCGAGATGCTATATGAATACACCTCTTCGGCCGCAAACAACGGATCGGGATTCGAAGGTTTGGCCGACAATACGCCATTCTGGAATATTTCAACTGGTATTGTCCTGATCATGGGGCGTTTCTTCCCCATCATAGGACAGGTTGCCATTGCCGGACTGCTCGCATCGAAGAAGTATGTTCCGGAAAGTGCCGGCACGTTGAAAACGGATACGTTTACCTTCTCGCTGATGACGTTTGTGGTGATCATTATTGTGGCGGCACTCTCGTTCTTCCCGGCCCTGGCACTGGGCCCCATAGCCGACTATTTAAGTTTTTAATCGAACGATAACAAGATGAAAAAGCAAATAAACAATACACTGTTTGACAAACAGTTGCTGAAAACGAGTTTCGTGGAATCTTTCCGAAAACTCGACCCGCGGAAAATGATCAAGAACCCGATCATGTTCACCGTGGAGGCAGTAACGTCCGTAATGCTGCTGTTGCTGGTCTATATTGCTGTCTCGGGCGACAATTCGCAAGGATCGTTCTGGTACAATCTGGTTGTATTTGCGGTTTTACTGCTAACTGTTCTGTTCGCCAATTTTGCCGAAGCAATTGCCGAGGCTCGCGGTAAGGCGCAGGCGGATTCACTCCGCAAGACAAGAGAGGAAACGCCTGCAAAACTGGTCACAGGGAATGGCAGGACCAAAACCGTAAGCAGCTCGGAATTGAAGCGCGGAGACGTCTTTGAATGTGTGGCAGGCGATACGATTCCGGCCGACGGCGAGATTATCGAAGGGCTTGCCTCCATCGACGAAAGCGCCATAACGGGAGAATCGGCTCCCGTAATCCGCGAAGCGGGTGGCGACAAGAGTTCGGTGACGGGTGGCACCAAGATCCTTTCCGACCGTATCGTGGTAAGGGTAACTGTCCAACCCGGCGAAAGCTTCCTCGACAAGATGATCGCGCTGGTGGAAGGCTCTTCACGCCAGAAGACCCCCAACGAGATTGCTCTGACCATCCTTCTGGCTGGCTTTACTCTTGTCTTTGTTATCGTATGCGCCACGCTAAAACCATTCGCCGACTACGTCGGGGCCAATATTACGATTGCGGCCTTCATATCGCTGTTCGTATGCCTGATACCCACGACTATCGGAGGCCTGCTGTCGGCCATCGGCATCGCCGGAATGGATCGGGCTCTGCGGGCAAACGTGATCACCAAGTCTGGCAAGGCCGTTGAAACGGCTGGCGACATCGACACCCTGCTGCTGGATAAGACGGGAACCATTACCATTGGAAACCGGAAAGCAACCCGATTTTATCCCGTACAAGGTAACGAGCCCCAATCATTTGTACGCATGTGCGTACTCTCGTCCGTAGCCGACCCTACCCCGGAAGGTAAATCCATTGTAGAGCTCGGCGCCGGGCATGGGGTCAAAGTCGATCCCCTCGAAATGGTAGGCGTACACATGGTTCAGTTTACGGCCGAAACCCGTTGTTCAGGCGTGAACATGCCGGACGGAACCAGAATCCGCAAAGGGGCCACCGAGGCAATCCGTAAGATTGTCACCGATTCAGGACATGACTTCCCGCAGGAGATTGATGGAATAGTACAAAACATTTCGGCCAATGGAGGGACGCCCCTGGTGGTCTGCACCGATGAACAGGTACAAGGGGTAATCGAATTGCAGGACATTATCAAGACCGGCATCCGCGAGCGTTTTGAACGTCTGCGCAAGATGGGTGTAAAGACCGTAATGGTGACAGGCGACAACCCGCTTACCGCAAAATATATTGCAGAAAAAGCTGGCGTTGACGACTTCATAGCCGAAGCCAAACCCGAGGACAAGATGGAATACATCAAACGGGAACAACAGGCCGGGAAACTGGTCGCCATGATGGGCGACGGCACGAACGATGCTCCGGCTCTCGCACAGGCCGATGTGGGCGTAGCCATGAACAGCGGAACACAGGCTGCGAAGGAGGCCGGAAACATGGTCGACCTTGATAACGACCCGACCAAACTGATTGAGATCGTAGAGATTGGCAAACAGCTGCTCATGACCCGCGGAACGCTGACCACGTTCTCCATAGCCAATGACGTGGCCAAATATTTTGCCATTGTGCCGGCACTGTTTATATCCTCGATTCCGTCGTTGCAGGCCCTTAATATAATGCACCTTCATTCACCCGAAAGTGCCATTCTGTCGGCGGTGATATTCAACGCGATTATCATTCCGCTGCTGATTCCGCTGGCACTGCGTGGCGTGACATATAAACCGATCGGGGCATCTGCTCTGCTGCGCCGCAACCTTTTCATCTACGGATTGGGCGGTATCGCCGCCCCGTTCCTGGGAATAAAACTGATAGACATTTTAATTAGTGTATTTTTTTAATTGAAGAACAGTCATGAAAAATTTATGGATATCGCTTAAATTCACCTTGGTGATGTGTGTGATACTCACCATCGGATATGTACTGGTACTGCGCCTGACAGCCACGGTTGCTTCCCCAAATGATGGAGAAGCTCCGGTTGTGGAACTGAACGGGAAAGTTGTAGGTGCAGTCAATGTCGGACAGGCATTCACCGACAGCATCTACTTCTGGGGCCGCCCCTCTGCAGTTGACTATAACGGCGGTGGTTCGGGTGGAAGCAACAAAGGGACCAACAATGCAGAATATCTGGCCGAAGTAGAGGCCCGCATCAATGCCTTTCTGGAGGCACATCCATATCTCGAAAGAAAAGATGTCCCAGCCGAAATGGTTACGGCCAGCGCCTCGGGTCTAGATCCCGACATATCACCCCGCGGAGCCGAGGTACAGATCCGGCGTGTAGCCGAAGCCCGTGGAATGTCGGAAGACCAGGTTCGGAAAATTGTGGAGAAAATCCACCAAAAACCTTGGCTGGGTCTTTTCGGAACATATAAAATAAATGTTTTGAAACTTAACGTCGCTCTTGATGAAGCTCAAAAATGATTAATCAGACTTTGAAGATGCTAATTTTGCTGGAGAATTTTTTTTCTACATGTAATTGAACCGATGTATAACGACACGCGACAAAGTGCTCAGCATTTCCTCGATCTGATTAAACAATCTCATCGAGGTAAGTTTAAGGTCTACATCGGCATGAGTGCCGGTGTAGGCAAAACTTATCGTATGCTGCAAGAAGCCCATCAACTATCCGATTCTGGAGTTGACATCCGGATCGGATATGTTGAAACACACGGGCGGGTGGAGACGGAGGTTTTGGTTGAGGGGCTCACATTAATTCCTCGAAGGAAACTTTTCTATAAAGGGAAGGAACTTGAGGAGATGGATACGCAGACAATCATTAATCAACATCCAGAAATTGTCATAGTAGATGAGTTGGCACATACCAATATCGAAGGGAGTCCGAATCCCAAACGCTGGCAAGACGTCATGCAGATACTGGATGCAGGTATCAGCGTAATCTCTGCCGTCAACATACAGCATTTGGAAGGGATCAATGAGGAAGTACAGACTATTACTGGAGTAGAAATCCAAGAACGTATTCCAGACAGCGTGTTGGCCATGGCTGACGAGGTGGTCAATATCGACTTGACGGCCGATGACCTCATAGAGCGGTTAAAAGCGGGTAAGATTTATCGGTCCGACAAGATAGCATCTGCGTTGGGAAATTTTTTCACGTATGACAACCTGCTTCAGCTAAGAGAATTGGCCCTAAAAGAGGTTGCTATGCGAGTCGAAAAGAAAGTAGAGACTCAGGTCGTTACCGAGGGTAAACTCTATCATGAATATTTGATGGCCGTGATTGACTCCTCCGAGAAACGGGCTCGCCGGGTAATCCGGAAAACAGCCCGCTTGGCAACCCACATGAATGCTGCATTCATTGTATTATATGTCCAGTCAGACAAAGAAGACATGAATCGTATCCCGTTGGCAAACCAACGCTACCTGATCAATAATTTTAATCTTGCGTCGGAACTAGGTGGAGAAGTTGTGCGGGTACATTCCAACCGTTATATTGAAACGATCGTGAATGTATGCCAAGAACGTAAAATCAGTACTGTCTGTATTAGTGTCTCACGGTTTTCACTATATTCGTTGTTTGTAACAACTTTCAGGTTTCGGTATCTGTTAAATAGACTGGCCAAACTCAATGTGGATTTAATTATTTTATCGTAATGAATATTCGTAACAGACTGACATTAGGTATTGGAGTATTGTTCATACTGATTCTTTTGCTGGGGCTACAGTCGGTCCGATCAGTACGACAACTTTCCGTGGCATCGAAAGACATCCTTGCGGATAACTACAATTCGGTTCATTATGTGGAGGAGATGTTACGCTCTCTGGACCGTTTCTCGCAGGACTCCGCATCGCGAGGCATTTTAATAAGCAGTTTGGAACATCAGCAACAGAATATTACTGAGGTAAACGAAAAAGAGGTAACTGCAGCACTAACCCAAAAAATCGATGCGCTGACGGATTCCGTTTCCATCACCCAGATCCAGGCGATTCGCGATGACCTCTATCGGATCATGGAGCTGAACATGAATTCGATACGCTCCAAAAGCTCGGATATGGAATCCCGTGCCGAGGGTGCGGTCCAGTGGCTTTCAATCCTCTCCGTATTGTGTATCCTGCTGGCGGCGGTTTTCCTGATTCGCTTCCCGGCTATTATTCTGCGGCCAATTGACAAGCTCAAACAGGGCATAATCCAAATCGCCAACCATAATTACGAAGAACGACTCGATTTCGGCGACAACAAGGAGTTCCGGGCCGTTGCCGCCTCATTCAACGATATGGCCTGCAAGCTATCGGAATACCGCCGCAGCTCTCTCGACCGACTTATGACCGAGAAGAAACGTATCGAAGCCATCGTAAACAGTCTGCACGAGCCGATCATAGGCCTGGACTCGGAGCGAAACATTCTTTTTATGAATGACGAGGCCTTTTCGATCCTAAACCTCAAACGGGACAATATCATTGGACGCAATGCCGCCGAAATAGCTTTGAACAACGACCTGTTAAGACGGCTCATTCGGGAGGTATACGCGGAAAACGACGGCAACCATGAACATGAACCCCTGAAAATCTATGCGGACAACAAGGAGAGCTATTTCCAGATGGACAATATTCCGCTATACATAAATCCCGTAGGTGAGAGCAGTCAACAGTTCGTCGGCAATCTTATTATTCTGAACAACATTACCAAATATAAGGAACTTGATTCGGCCAAAACGAATTTCATAGCCACCGTATCGCACGAGATGAAAACCCCCATTTCGTCGATATTGATGAGTCTGCAGCTGCTCGGTGACTCACGTCTCGGATCACTCAACGAGGAGCAAACCCAGTTACTGGGCAGTATCCGTGAAAGCAGCGACCGACTGTTGAATATCACAGGCGAATTGCTGAATCTCACCCAGGTAGAATCGGGCAAGCTCACAATAAAGCCCAAAATCGTCAAGCCTATAGAGTTGATAGAATATGCCATAAAGGCCACACAAGTGCTCGCGGAGCGGTTCCTCTGTTTCGTTGAGGTGGAATATCCTGAAAAAATCTCTAAATTGTTTGTTGACAACGAAAAAATAGCTTGGGTTATTACCAATCTACTATCGAACGCAATACACCACTCTCCAGAAAACTCCCGTATTATTATCGGAGCAACACAGCACGACAAGCATGTGGATATTTACGTGCAGGATTTTGGACACGGCATAGATCCCCGTTACCATAAAAGTATCTTTGTCCGTTACTTCCGGGTTCCTGGCACCAAAGTTCAAGGAAGCGGATTAGGACTAGCCATATCAAAAGAATTCGTGGAGGCACATGGCGGCACGATTTCAATCGAAAGCGAAATTGGAAAAGGATGTCGATTTACGGTATCACTCCCTGCTTAATTTCAGAGCAAACTGCTTATCTTCAGAATAATTAATCTATATCCCCACTGTTAAGGTAAGTAAGTTTGTCTCGATGCAATTAGAGTTTGGAGTGATGATAGCAAGGAGTCCAGGTTATGGATTCCTACTTACCACTGTCTATGCTATCTGTTATGGGTTGTAAATCAAACTTTATAGTATATTAATTAAGTGAATATGTATTACCTTCCTTTCAAAATCTTATTTTGTCGTTTCCTTCCAATGAAAATACACATCCTGAATCGAGATCTCTCTCCTGTGATATGCCTGGCTTATCTCCTGAGGCAGACAGTATGATGGATTATCCCCGACCTTGAAATACCAGTACATACCCATCTTGTCAGGATACATACGGCATTTATAGCGTTCGCAGAACATGCGTTCTCCATCGGCGGTATAGAAATAATAAGTAGACGAGACCTTCATCAGATTATCATTTCGTTCCTGTAAGTCCCTTACCTTATTGGCCAGATTGTCCCGCTGCTTCTGCTCTGCCTCATAGGCTCTCAGATCCATTTCACGCCACACACCCGTTCTGAAATATTCATTTGTACGGATGATATATTCCCGGATAGCATCAATGACAAATGGCAGACCGCATGTGTTGGCCAGCTTTGCAAGCTGATTAAGATTGACCTGCATCTTATAGCTAATGGCCGAAATCCGCTTCATTATCTCCAGTTCTTCTATACTCAATGCCGCAGACAAGGTCTTGTCCAATGCAGCCTGGCGGATATATGCCGCCACAGGGATTCGGGCGGCACTGGCTTTCTGTTCCACTGCTATATACTCTTCATCGCTAAACTGTATTTCCTTGCGCTTGGTACGCTTGTTCCAATTCTCTGCTTTCATCTCCTGCGGCCTCCTTTCCTCTGTCTGTTCTTTTCATTGTCCCTGTCAAGTGTATTGTCGCTGCTGCCGCTCCCCGTGCCGATTCTTGTGACCTCCGGCTGAATGATGAGTTTGGCAAATCCTTCTATGAGACCGATTCCGGCTGGAGCTGATTCCGTGGCATCGTTATGGTTCACCAGCACAGGTCGATCCGGTTCTTCATACATTGTCTCGTATGTTTTCCAACTGGCACTTGTCTGCTGATTCCAATTGTCAGTTTCAGACACCGGCATGTTCTTCCGATGATTGGCTGGAGTCAAATGCCATTGTTCTGTCACGGATATTGAGGCTTCTTTCGCCGCTTTCCCGATATTGGCGAGGTTTGCACGAGTTCCGTCATTAAGCACAACATTCGCCATAAGGTGAAAATGCGGATTCTTGTCGTCCTTGTCATGGTGCCGGCCCACTATATACTGGTCAAAACGGTAGCCGTTCTTTCCCATGTGCCTGATCCAATCATTCAGTATCTCATCCGCATGAGATTCAAGCATGGCCTTATCATTGACATGGAATGATATGGGTATATGCACTGCCTTCACACTCAGGGAGGGACGCAAAGCACTTTGTCTTTCGAAGTCTTTGACAAGCATATCTACATCAGACATGCTGCTCACTCCTTTCGCCAGAACGACATGCGCTCCTTTCTTGGGATTAAGTATGTAATTTATAGTCTTTGCAGGACTCTTGCTGTAGTTTACTTTCGTTATCATATAGTTTTTCTTTTGGCAGGAGGGGTGGCATCCGGGGTTCTGCCACAGATACGTATGATACGTATCTTGGTACCGCTGGCCACCCCTCCGCACATTTACCGCTCTTCCGGCAAACCTGTTGTCAGAGAGACTGCGGCATAAAAATGTTATTGCGGTTGATTCCGTTGAATCTGTTGAGACAAAAACAAGAGGGAAAAAGAAAACATGATTTATCCATCTCATCATATTCAACAAATTCAACAGTAGTTTTTCAGATTTTCCCGGGTGACGGTATAGAAGCGTCCTACCTTTTTGGGCGACAAGGTATATTTCTCGCCGGGCAAAACAGAAACCTGATAGGTCACATACGACAACGCATTGGGAGCAGGCTCCAGTTTCCAACACTGCTGCAGGACATTGCGGACCTGGTGACGTTCCATCTTCACCATTGAATAGTTGAATAGCATCAACAGATCATTGATACAGAAATCCATCACATCTACCCGCATCGTATCCATAATGTCAAGCAGCAGTTCCGCCATATCGGTTTCAACACGGCTCCGGTTGCAGCGTTTTATCTTTTCCAACGCCTCTGTGTGTATAAGTGCCGGGGAAAACCACATTCGGCTCTCTTCTTTCGTGGTCAGGGTCCGATGTTGTAGATAGTACAGGAAAGCCGGTATTTCATTCTTCAGTTTCTGCAGGAACGATGTGTCGTCTCTTTCCAATCGGCAAACCTTCCGGACCCAATATCTTGTCTCCTCGGGCTCAATGTAAACCGGAAAATTCTCATTGTTGGAGCACAACACAAATTTGGCAAAGAACTGAACTTCATAACGATCCTTCCCCTTGGACTCCATCTTATAGGAATGTGCCGTACTGAGGTTCTTCAACCGTTCGCTGTCCTCACGGCGGTTGAGCAGAACCTCGTCCACCACAATCATCAGCTTCCCGGCCCAGTCCGCATTGAACTGACTGCGGAAATCCTCATTGGTATTGAATGTGACATTCTCCTGGAACACAGCTTTCAGGAAATTCAGAAACGTACTCTTGCCCGTATTCCTCTCTTCCGACACAAGAAGAAGTATAGGAAGTTTCTGCGTCGGCTTCAGATACAGCAGCTGAAGATAATCAAGTCCCAATTCATATTGTTCTCCGAAGATATGCTCTACCAGTGAAGCGATATGCTGGAAATCGCCCTCTTGAGGTATATGGGTAACGGGCTCATAGAGATTATAAAAGTTGTTCACGTTATGACGGTAATCTACATGGCTTGGCATAGTGCAGAAGCCATCATATTTGGGTATCATTGCCACCTCGTCCTTGCTGTGATCCTGCCTGAATGTACTCATCTTCCATTCCACGCGCATCTTTCGGAATGTTCCGTTCATCATGGGCTGGTTCAGAATACGGAACAGTGTTGTACCGATACGTACATATTCTTCCCGACTGTTATTCTCTTCCATAGCTACTGGATTTATCTGTTTTACCCAAGATTCTCCTTACATCCGAAAAACGGTAACGCACTTTACTGCCCACCTTTACCGCTTTCAGGTAGTTTCTCTTGTTCCAAAGCCATAGTGTAGTGTCGCATACACCGCACATATCCTTCACTTCATCGCGGGTCAGGAGCCTATCTTCTTCGGCACCTTTCAATGCTGCCGCTACTTCAGAGACAGCGCGGGTGATAAGTTCATTTGAAAATTTGTGCAAGTCTTCGCCGGTGATCTCCAGTCTGACATTGGCCTGTCCGTTGGAGATAATTTGCATAAGGTCTGTCATAATAAGAAACATTGCTGCCGGATTATCCGGCGCAATCGTTCCGGCAGCTTTACAAACGATTGCACCGCCATCCCCATAATCAGGATGACGGTGCAAAAATATAATCGTAATTTATTAAAATTCAATTATTTACATTTTGTTTATTGCAACGAAACGGAAAACGAAAGAAACGAAATACAACAGGTATCAATCCCTGTTAATTATATGCGTAATTACCCATACAATGAAGCCTAAAAATTTGAAAATTTATAATAGTACAGACAAATTTTGCCTCAAGCTGGGGCGAAATTCTATTCCTCATTCACAAGATAGGCCCTGATATCATCTATATACGTTCTTTCAATACTGATGTCTTTTATTTTCCCTCTGCTCGTATCGTCATTGAGTTTCTTGACAGCGACCTGCAGATTACGTACGGTTTTCAAATCGCAGTTCGGCATTTCCGATGATAATGTCCTATGGAATGTCGCCACATCACAGCCTCTCAAAAGCCCCTCTTCCTGAAGAGCAAAATACAGACGGGCCAGATCAGGGCCTGAAGGGTGGGTAGATACTCTTTTCTTTATCTTTTCAAGAAGCATATCCTGATTTGCCACAAGGTAATCTTTCAGTACCCGTGGAGAATCGGAGATCTGAACATTCTCATTCTGCGGACTATTTGCAGACAGCCTTTCTATTCCGTCAGTTACGATATTTCCGCTGGCAAGGACTTCCTTCTCATTGTAAAAACTTTCCCAATCCTCTTTTGTCCGCATCTTATTACGCACACTGCTGCTGATGACGAATCTCACCATCAATCCTGCAAGCTTTTTCTCCATGAAGTTGTTTTGGGGATTGGTTGCCTCAGCTTCAAGCTGCAGAACCATCGTTTCATAGCATTTGCCATAATAGAGCCATGCAAGCATAGCCGGAACAATTGAACTTTTGTCTGTGTCTCTGAATTCATCTACCAGAAGCTTAGCCGTACCATTGTCCGCAGCATAGTCATGAATCAGTCTTTCATCAGCGAGGTCTCCATGACATTCATTGTTGAACTTGTGCATCATTTGCGGAGCAAGTTTCAGCCCCAGTTTGAATATCTTGAACAAACCGGATGCAGACTTGTCATTAACCTCAGAGACAAATCTGTCGTATTCATCCGGATGGGTGTCAAGCCATGCCTTTATTTCGGCTTTGAACTGTTCAAAATCCTGATTGGCCATAATATGCGGTATTTATATCAGTCCAACAAATGTACTAATTCCTGCTTCATTTCATCATCGATTTCCCTGTAACGTCTGAAAGCCTTACTGCCTTCCTTGTGCCCGGAGACGGATGATACCAGATCTGGATCCTTGACTTTCTTGTACATATTTCCGATGAAGGTTTTTCTGGCGGTGTGGGTCGTTGCGACCTCGTATAGAAACTTCTGCTCCGGCTGACGTGTAAGCGGATTGATTACAGTCACTATCCTGTCAAGCCCTGCGAGTCTGAAAGCCTCCTTTATCGCCTGATTGTATTTCTGCTCCGAAATGAACGGCAGCAGAGGCCCCTTGTCATAATCCTTGTAGCGTTCAAGAATCGTCTTGGCAACATCATTCAATGGGACTCTGACGGTACGCGGGTCCTGATTGCGCGTCTTCCCCTGAACATACTCCAATATCCCGTTGACAATATTGTTTTTCGTGAGTTTATACAGGTCGCCGATACGGCATCCTACGACGCTCTGGAACACAAAGATATCCCTCTGTATCGCCAGTTGCGGACGGGCGGACAGATCCGCCTCGAACAACCGGTTGCGCTCATTCAAGGTTATGTATACAGGCGTTCCGTAGAGGCATTCCTCAATCGGAAATTTGTCAAAGGGTCTGTTGGAGGTTTTTCCTTGATTGTAGCACCAGAGGAAAAAGGTCCGTATTCTGGAGAAGCTGTCGATAAGCGTATTCTTTCCCCTCGGTTTGGGCGTTCTCTTTTCGGGGATGACCGCATAAATTTCCGGATATTCCTCCACGTAAGTGTATTCGTTCTCCATGAATTGCCAGATGTCGGCCAAGGTGTCTTTGGTGACCGTATTTATATCCAGGACAAAGTCCTTCATGCCTGGACATGCTTCCCGTACAAACAATTCATAGCGCATCAGGGCTCTTTTCACTACCCGGAAATTCTTCTTCCTGACCTCGGACAGCGGGTGCTTGACAAGGAACTCGTCAAACAGTTCGGCAAACGCAGGCGGATTCTCTGCGGCCAGTTCCTTTTCAGTCTTATATTTTTGCGGATGGTGGAATTTGTCAATGACCGTTCCGAGCCATTCGCTGTCAGCATCACTCGTATATCCGTTCTCGATCAGATGCGTCAACTCCTGAACCTTGTGGTTGAACTCTGACTTCTCGTTTTCCGATACAAGAGCAACACGGTCTTTGTAGCCCTGCCTTTCGGGACTCCAATGGTTCGGACAGATCAACAGTTCGCTGGCGGCTTTGATATCCTTCTTTCCATCACGGAGACGGAAATAGACGGTGGCCTTTGTATCCGTGTCGTTCTTTTTGGCCGTTTTTCGCATGAATGCCGTTACCTTCATGGGGGTCGATTTAATTTCCGGATTGAACACTACAAAGATAGTAACTGTTCCCAAGCATCCCGAAAATATTCCAAATAAATTAAATTCAAATTTATTTAATTGTGTTTATAATTATTTATATTTCAACAATATACAACTATAATACGGATTTAAAAACTTATTTTCGTATTTGACGATATCCATATTTTCGACCCTGGCTCCGGGTACGAGGAGATTGATTGGCTAAGTGATTTTTATCATTTAGCCAATTTTTTTATCTCTATAGCTCCCCTCCCTTTGTTTTGGTCCCGATTAGATTTACCAGTTATCTTGTTAAATGGGAGCCAACACTTTGATTTCTTGATTATTTTGGTTGAGAATCGTGTGCAAATGCGTAGGCAGTGAAGACTGTATTCATACGCAAAATATTCTTTTGCTTTATGCCATTTTAAAAGCAGTTATAAAATAGTCCAGTGTCACGACTCAACAATGAACGAGCATGAGGCGTATGTTGCGGAAAATTTTGTGTCAATTTTCGCATAAATAGAGTATTGAAGTTTTTCTTTACAATTGTTATGTTTATTATATTGTTCAATACAAGTACAATATGATAATATAAAACGGAATGGATTAAAAGTGCGTTGTTAATGCCTTTGATTTAAAATGTTTCGGAATTATCCACTTTAATCTTGTATAATTGAGATATTCTTCGTACCTTTGTAGCATAAATGATAAGAGATATGAATTACTTTGAGTTTACAAAGAGATTTCCAGACGAGAATAGTGCGATAGACTTCATCGTTGCTACAAAGTACAAAGATGGTTATGTATGTCCTAAGTGTGGATGTATGCACAAAGGAATATATCATCAAAAGTACAATCATCGTTTCATGTATTGCAATAACTGCAAATCGGAGTTCTCCGCATTAAAAGGTACGATATTCGAGAATACCCACCTTGATTTGCGGATGTGGCTGTATGCCATGAATCTTGTTATCATAGCCCGAAAGGGAGTATCGGCGTTGCAACTTAAACGGGAACTTGGAATGGGTTCTTATTCCTCCGCATGGCGTATGTTGCATCAAATCCGAAAAGCTATGGAGAAAGAGGAATACAAAGAGACATTTGAAGCCATAGTGGAGATTGATGAAACTTATGTGGGTGGGAAACCTCGTAAGGACAACAATCATTCGGACGACAACAAAGACAATAACAATGAGAATAAGCCGAAAAGAGGTCGCGGTACTTCAAAGACACCTGTAATCGGCGTGAAAGAACGTAATACGGGAAAAGTTCATGCCGTTGTTGCCAATTACAACGAAGAAGGTAAGCAATTAAGCGGCAAGCAACTTTTCAATGTATTGAAAAAGGTATGCAAGAAAAACACTACCGTTCTGACCGACCAATTTTCAGGCTATAATATCCTCGACAAAGAAAATGATTGCAACTTTGTACGGTTGAAGATAGACCATACCGTAGCTTTCTCGCTCGGAGATGGAATCCACACAAACGGAATAGAAAGTTTCTGGGCTGTATTGAAACGTGGCGTGTATGGCGTGTTCCACAACGTATCGGTTAAGTACATGCAGAAGTACGTGAACGAGTTCTGTTACCGACTTAACCATAGAGATAATAACGAAGCGTTTGCTTCACTTGTAAAATTCGCAGTAGCGTAAAACATGCCATTATGATTAACAATAATTCACAAACGGGGGGGGTAAAAATGAGGTTATAACTGACAATATAGTCCGTGATTATTTTCGACAGTTTGAAGATGATATAATCATTGAACAACAATCCTCATCTAATCCTTCCATTGATAAGTTACTTCGGAATGCCTCTAAAAAAGGTATTGGTAAAGGTTATCCAGATTTTATTATCCAATATAAGAAAAATTCAAATTTTCTTATAGTCATAGAGGATAAAGCAGACAAACGATACCATGAAAGTGAAAGCAGAAAGCAATATGCAGATTATGCTGTTGATGGTGTATTACTGTACGCTTCTTTTCTTTCAAGGTCTTTTGATGTCCTTGCTATAGCGATAAGCGGAACAAATAAATACGACTTAAAGATTTCTCATTTTCTACATTTAAAGGACGAGCCTAAAGCATTCCCTTATTTTCAAGACAACTTATTATCGCCATCTGATTATTACAACGGCTTAAACTCATCTGAGGAAAAGAAAAGGCAAGACTATGACAAACTTTTTGACTATACGAGGGTGCTAAATACACGTCTCCATACCATGAAAATAGATGAGGCAGAACGATGTATATTAGCAAGCTGTATTTTGTTGGCATTAAGATTACCGAAGTTCAAGAATTACTATAAGACGGAGGACAATCAACAAATACTTGCAAATAATATGGTGCATGATGTATTGGATTGGTTTAAGAAAGAAAATGTCGGCGAAACAAAAATAAAAGTGCTTGAATCCAAATATTCTACTATTCGTGGTATGTTTTCAGACCCTAATGACAATAAAGACCTCCGAGGGTTGATAGCTGACATGGAAGAGAATATTGATAATTTTAGGAAAACCAATAGATATTATGATGTATTGGGGCAATTGTATGTCGCTTTTTTGAGATACGCAAATACAAGTAATGACTTAGGTGTAGTGCTTACTCCAACACATATTACAGAGTTTTTTACTGAAGTCGCTGATGTAAATAAAAGTTCTATCGTATTTGACAACTGTACTGGGACTTGTGGTTTTCTTATAGCATCCATGAGCAAGATGATAAAGGATGCAAAAGGCGATAAGAAGATTGAGAAATCTATAAAACAAGACCAACTTGTTGGGATAGAATATGTTGATAAGATGTACTGCCTTGCAGCATCGAATATGGCAATACATGGAGATGGAAAGACTAATATATATTATGGCAACGGATTGAATCATTCATTGATAGAGAGTATAAAGACACGTAATAAAGACGGAATTTATTTAAGGCCGACCATAGGAATGCTAAATCCACCATATAAAGCCGATAAAAAGAAAGATGTTGAAGAATTGGAATTTGTCAAATGGAATTTGGAAGCATTGGTTGAAGGTGGTACTTGCGTAGCCATTGTACCCATGCAATGTGCAATAGCTACGAAAGGAAAGACAGCATTATTAAAGCATGAATTATTAGAAAAGCATACCCTTGAAGCCGTATTTTCCATGCCCGATGAACTTTTCTACAATTCGGATAAAAGCGTAGTAACCTGTATCATGATATTTACGGCTCATAAGCCCCACCAAAAAGATAAGGAAACATTCTTTGGCTATTTCAAGGATGATGGCTTTGAGAAAAGAAAAAAGTTGGGGCGTATAGATGTACACGGCAAATGGAAAACCATTAAAGAAGAATGGTTACGGTTATATAGGAATCGCAAGGAAGTCGCAGGGGAAAGTATAATGCACCATGTTTCTTGGAAAGACGAATGGTGCGCAGAGGCTTATTTGGAAACAGACTACAAATTATTGTGTAAAGATGATTTTACTAATGATTTATGTAAGTATTCTACGTTTCTTGTTAGAAATGGCGATTATTATATTCCGAAAACATATACAAATATACCTTTAATAGATGATTCACCTAAATTAGGTGGTCGCAGATGGGAATGGTTCAACTTAGTTCCTGACATTTTTTATCATTCCAAAGGCAAACGCCTTACTAAGGCGGATAGCATTGAAGGAGAAATGCCACTTGTGACGGCAGGAGAAAACAATCAAGGAGTAAATAGATTTGTAAATAATGACATGGATATTTTCTCGAATTGCATTACGATTGATATGTTTGGTTTTTCTGCTTACAGAGGATATGATTTCTGTTGTGATGATAATATCCTTGTTCTAACGCCTAAATATGCCCTATCAAAATACACAATGATGTTCATTGTTACCATAATAAATCAGGACCAATATAAATACGCTTACGGGAGGCAATATAGACAGAAAACGCTATTAAAGCATAAAATCAAACTCCCCGTAGATTCGGACGGAAATCCTGACTGGCAGTTTATGGAGGACTATATAAAGAGCCTGCCTTATTCGGCGAATTTGTAGCAAAAAGTAGGGCATTTCTCCCTACTTCCCACATATTTTCGTATCTTTGTGATATAGAGACTTGCAAGATTAAAGTGGATAATTCCGAAATGTTTAAATAATTTTATTGAAATTCAATCTTGGCCAAGTCTCTATGTAGAGAAAATTATTAATATTTAACCTAAAACAATAATATTATGGCACAAAACTTTCGTTCAACTGTTTTTATTGTAATTGGTATAATTGCCATAGGCTTGGCAATTGGATGTTACTCAATTGATGATTTGCATTATGAAGCAATTAACATATACGGTGGCGATGCTTTCACTGGTATTCAAAACGCTGCTGCCGTTACCTCAAGGAATGTGAAGGAGCTGGCCGCAATAGTTCAGTTTGGGTTTGGCTCAGTACTTCTCGTTATGGGACTTACTCTTGTTGGAGTTGGGGTGATTCCACTGATCGGTGCACGCCAAGATGAGACTGAACTTGCTCCTGAAACGACGGAAGCTACTTCTTTAATTGACGCTTAAAACTTTATGATTTGCAGAAAATGAGGCAAGGAAGTACCAGACTAATCGGTGTTTTGTATTTATGACGGTAGTGATTTGGACAACAAAGCCGATTCAGATCACCATTATTGTTTCAATAGTTGCTTTCTTGTTTGTAATTGAAGACTGTATCGTTTCAGCAATATCAAGAGAAAAGATAGATCACAATTGCATGGATGGAGGAATTTGACCACATTATGAACTTTGTATGAGATTACAAGAAACGTGGTATGATACAAATCTTTCAGCCTACAATGTACGAAGTACAAAACTCAAGTAGTTACTACTGCTTGGGTTTTATTTTTGTCAGGTCTTGTTGTTTATCTACACCCTCATTATTTTAAAGCAGCTAAAAATTGTAATGAAACTTATTTGAAATTTAATCAATGTTCGTATATTTGCGAACAAACAGTAAGAAATGGCGGAGAAAAGTTATACGGAGCAAGACGAGCAGATCGCTCGTTATGCCAAAGCAATGGGGCACCCGGCACGGATGGCTATTCTGCGTTTTTTGGCATCGCAGGAAAGTTGCTTTTTTGGTGATATACACGAAGTTCTGCCTATTGCTAAAGCGACCGTATCACAGCACCTCAAAGAGTTGAAGGAGGCCGGATTGATCCAAGGTGAGATTCAACCTCCCAAAGTAAAATATTGTATCAATCGTGCAAATTGGGCTGATGCACGTGTTTTGTTCTCCGATTTTTTTTGCGATTGCGCCGAGAAAAAGTCTTGTTGTGAATAGCGCTCTTTTTTTATATACAATGTTCGTATTTCGACGAATTACATACACTTTAAATAATAACATTTATGGAGATCAAAGTATTGGGAACTGGATGTGCTGGATGTAAGGCACTCTATGAAACAACGAAACAGGCTGTTGAAGAGTTGGCGTTGAATGCAACCGTCGTGAAAGAGGAGGACATCATGAAAATAATGTCCTACAATGTGATGCAACTGCCCGCGTTGGTTGTGGACGAAAAGGTTGTGTCCAAAGGCCGTAAGTTGTCGCTCACGGAGGTGAAAGAATTGCTCATGAAATAGAGTATGAAAAGAGGGTTAATTCTGTTGCTTTCAGCTGTATTTATGGCCTGCGGGCAATCGTCGTCAAACAAGAGTGAAAAACCGCAAGTACGGCAAAACGGTGTTGAGGTTTTATCTTTTCATGCGAAAAAGCGTTGTCCGACCTGTATTGCCATTGAGCAATTAACGCGTGAGGTGGTAGAATCGGAATTTGCGACCCAATTGGCTGACAGCTCATTGGTGCTTCGTGTGGTGGATATCGCCGAAAATGAGGAGTTGGCTGATCAGTATGAAATTACTTGGTCTGCGCTTCTTGTTAATCGCTACAAGGATGGCAAGGAGAGCGTAACCGATCTGACGCGTTTTGCGTTTGCCAATGCTCGTACGAATCCTGAGAAATTTAAGGCGGAACTGAAGGCTCAAATCGAAAAAATGCTTGCCGAATAAACGATGGAATATCTGCAAAATCTGCTTGACAACTCGTCACTACCAGTAGTTACGGCCTTTTTGTTGGGGTTGTTGACAGCCATCAGCCCGTGCCCATTGGCAACCAACATTGCGGCTATCGGTTATTTGTCGAAGGATATTGCCAATAAACGACAGGTTTTTCGTAACGGGCTGCTCTATACGTTGGGGCGTATTGTAGCCTATTCGCTATTTGGTATAATCTTGATTGCAGTTTTGCGTCAAGGAACAAGTCTGTTCGCTATTGAAAAAGCATTGGGGAAATGGGGTGAATTGCTGCTTGCTCCGTTACTGGTGTTGGTTGGGCTTTTCATGCTTTTCGGTTCTCGGATTAACCTGCCGAAATTCGGATTTTCAGGAAACGGTGAACGAATCACCCGACACGGTGGATGGGGAGCACTCCTTTTGGGGATGCTGTTCGCACTGGCCTTTTGTCCTACCAGCGGCATATTCTATTTCGGGATGCTGATTCCGATGTCGGCGGTTGAAACCGGAGGCTATCTTTTGCCTGCAGTGTTTGCGTTTGCTACCGGATTGCCCGTAGTCATTGTCGCTTGGCTGTTGGCCTATAGTGTTGCTGGAGTGGGAAGATTCTATAATCGAATACAGAGCATTCAACGTTGGCTGACTCGTATTGTAGCTCTCCTTTTTATAGCGATTGGAATCTTTTACGGTATCATTTATTTCGGTTGATATGAAAATCCTGATCTTATGTACGGGCAATAGCTGCCGCAGTCAGATGGCACATGGTTTTATGCAGTCATTCGATCATAGGCTACAGGTCTTCTCCGCAGGAACTGCACCGGCAGACCGAGTGAATCCACGTGCCATCGCCGTAATGTCGGAAATCGGCATAGATATCAGCAGTCATACACCACATCATATAGCCGAGTATCTCGGGGAGAGTTGGGACTATGTGATCACTGTCTGTGGCGGTGCCAATGAGAGTTGTCCCACTTTTACAGGATGTGTCGGACATCGAATACACATTGGGTTTGATGATCCTTCTGATGCTATGGGTACACCGGAGTATGTATTGAATGAATTTCGTAAGATTCGGGATGAGATACACCGAACGCTGTTTAAGTATTATAACAACAATATTGCACCACAGTTATGATTCAAAAATTTGCCGATTGGCTCGTTTACGATCTGTTTGGAATGGATGCTGCTACGCATTTGGGCAGTGCTGTCAATTTCTTTTTTTATGATAGTATAAAGATCATTATCCTGCTGTTTTGTATCAGTGCAGTGATGGGTATTGTGAATGCCTATTTTCCGATAGATCGGTTGCGGCGTTACCTTACAACACGCAAATTATACGGATTTCAGTACCTTTTCGCTTCATTGTTCGGGGCTATTACTCCATTCTGTTCCTGTTCGTCGATCCCTCTCTTTATTGGGTTTGTGAAGGGAGGTATTCCGTTGGGGGTCACATTTGCGTTTTTGATTACCTCCCCACTGGTCAATGAGGTTGCTGTAGCAATGTTTTTGGGATCTTTTGGCGTGCGGGCAACGGTTATTTATGTTACGAGTGGTATCCTTCTCGGTACAATCGGCGGATGGATTCTCGGACGATTCGGGTTAGAACGCTATTTGTCGCCGTGGGTGCAACAATTACAGTCCAATTCCGTAGAGCAATCTGCTGAGTGGGATGGTGCACAAACACCTTTCCTGAAAAGATTACCGACCATTTTGCATGATGCATGGAAAATTGTCAAAGGAGTTATTGTGTACGTGTTAATCGGTATAGGTGTTGGTGCTGCTATGCACGGCTATGTCCCGGAAGGGTTCTTCGAACGGTATATGTCTCAGGAGAATTGGTTCGCTGTTCCTTTGGCTGTTATATGCGCCGTGCCGATGTATGCTAATGCCGCAGGTATTGTCCCTGTTATCCAAGTGTTTGTCGCAAAAGGCATTCCACTCGGTACGGCTATCGCTTTTATGATGGGCGTTGTCGGATTGTCTCTTCCCGAAGCAACCATGCTCAAAAAGGTGATGACCTGGCGTTTAATCGGTATCTTTTTTGGGACCGTAACGTTGTTTATTATTCTCTCGGGATATCTGTTCAATCTGATCCTGTAAAAGTTGCTGAAATACGCTGATTAGTATCTTATATGGTCTTTTGAAACAAACTTTTTCTTAGATTTAGTTGCTTTTGTTGTCTGCTGAATCAATAGGAGCTGATGGCGCGTTTTGGTTTAGCACTTGTGTTTGATCTTTTGTTGCGGTGCATGTAGATGTGGCTGAAAGCTGGTACATTTCAAATTACTCGGTGCGGTTTGGTTTTTTGAAGACGGATAGTTTGTTTGGATCTTTGCGATTATTTTATTGTGTCAGTTGAAGAGAATATGAGTCCTGCAATTTTGATCTGTTTTTGAGGGGTAGATTGTACAAGGGGAAGCCTTACCATGACTGAGCGAGGCGAAATGCATTTCACGGCAATAGAATTGATAACTCAGCTACTTCTACCAAACGCAAACGTGAGAAAAGGTAAATCTAAAAGACAAGCGTGCTCTTAGCGTCCGTGGACAATGCTTTATCATCATTTGCATCCTCTTATTCACTGAGAAACGCATCGGCCTCTACAATTTCAATCTCTCCTTCATTTACTGAGATTCGTTCAGAACGGTTGGGAGTGACAATTACCCCTCGCTGTACCCCTGTCAATGCCATGGCTGCACTCAACCCATCGATCTTGTTTTGTAACAGATCGGGGTCGTCTGCCTCCCAGCAGGCCTGTACGCATAGCGTCAATAACCCGTCTCCAGAAGCGACAAAATCGCATCCTCCCTGTTCGGATGTGTAACAAATTGAATCGTATTGATTTGCTATATGATTATATATCAATGTGGAAAATAGAGATTCACGAGACAATTCATCAAGCGATAAAGCTATTGCCATAGCCGTATCCACTGCATAAACCCGTCGTGGATTAACCGCCTGACGTCCCGGTGTCGTTCCCAAAATCGGTACAAACGACACCAAACCTGCCCGTTCCAGGTGTTCCATATGTTCGGTGACGGTGCTGACTGCTTTTACTTTTAGTTGATTGCGAATAGCATTGGCAGTAACCCCGGTGTCTGTAGCTGTTAAGAGGTAGAGGGCAATCCGAGCCAGGGTAACCCGATCTCGAACCCCTTTGGCAATTAACACATCACGATTGACGATTAAATCATAAAGTGACAATAGTGATGCCGTTCGTCCCGGTTTGCAACACTCCGGGAAAGCTCCTCTCAACAAATACTCTTCGACAGCCTCTTCTCCTCCTCTTTTGTGTGTGGCTTCGAGAAATTCAGAATAACTGAACAAGCCGACTTTTCGTATGATATACTGAGATACCTGTAACGGATCCTCGACCAACCATTCGCCTGCGGCCATTGCTTGCTGTCCGCGTTGAACGGCCAGCATTGTATCCAGCGAAACCGTAGCAACTACTTTTATGCCCTCAGCTAATTTTTCTGTTACAAAAGGTACCCATCCCTGAGCCTGATCCAATTTGTCCAATAGCAATATCCCCTTGCCTGATTCTGCAATTAATGCTGAGAGTTTAATAAAATCGCCTGAATCAAACCCTGCCAGTCTGGCATCGGAAAAATCGGTATACCAAGCCTGTGGATAGTCATTTTCGAGCATTTGCAGCAGCAAGGTGCTTCGACCACTGCCTCGCACTCCTCCAATTAGTAGAGCACGGTCGGTCAAATAGGGCATCGTTGGAAGTATATGCCGCAGTTGACCGCTATTCCGATCTTCCAAACCTTTGCGCTGTTTTAGCACGATTTTCGCAAGAGTAGACTTAGGAATCATAACGTAAAACGGTGATTGGAACTATTGATTTTACAAAAATATAAATTTGTATTTTATTAACAAATATTGTTAGGTGAGTTAATGGCATACAATAGAAACCAATAAAAAATATCGCTGAATATCCTCTGAGTAAGGATTAACACTTCCTTAACAACATTTTGAAAATTAAGCCCTACCTTTGACGAGAAATCATGGAAATCACAATCGGAATGAAACGAATTCTGCCGACTTTGCTGATGAGCGGATTGCTTTGTATGTTGTTCGCAACCCCTGTTGCAGCACAAACTGAAAATTCAACTCTACATCCCGAAGCAACGCATGGGGTTGCTTTATGGGGCAAACATTCCCGCGAAACGACCCATACTTCCCAGAAAAAAGAACAAACTTCATTATCCTATAAAGAGGAGCACAAGGATACTGCTCCGGAAGTGAATGCTGAGGTAGCTACATTTCGCAGTGTCGCTCTACCACTTCAAAACGGTCAGCCGGATTCGACTCTTCGACAAGAGTTTGATGAACAGTCGTCTCTGCAAAAAGAGAAAAATAAGAAATTAAAAGGGGAAGAGTCCAAAAAACATAAAGATCAAGATGATGAAGATGAGGACGATGACGATGCCTCAAACAAACATCAGGGTCAACAAAAACACGATAACGAGGAGAGCAGAGTTGTCAACAATGCAGCTGGAGCAAAATTAGATATCATGTCGTCATCGGACGCAGAAGAAGTAGAGGCGGATCTGGATCGTGATGACGAAGAGGAGGAGGAAGAAGAGAAAAAAGAGGTGTCGTATGTTCCGCGTGTCGATGGTGCTGTAAAAGCCAAATTGGAGGTGAGCCTTTATGATGGAGAGTATCGGTTCAATGTCCGGAATACTCGTTTCGGTGTCTCTGGTAATGTGAGTCCCAATATGTTCTATCGCATTCAGGTCGATTTCAATAACGAAGGTAAACTCAACATTCTCGACTCCTATGTCGGTTATCGGACAGAAGGTCTCGATATTCGTTTGGGACAGCAGCAATACCACTTTAGTACCGAATTGGATCGAGGTCCCAACACCAATATTTTTGCAAACCGCTCCTTCTTGGCTAAATATTTGACCAGCTATTATGGCAGTGAGCTGTCTGGGACAAATATTGTCAATTATGTGAATACACTCGGTTCCCGAGATTTGGGTTTGATGACCACCTATCAATTCAAAAAAGGGCTTCCAATACCGATTAAACTCTATTTTGGTATTTTCAATGGATCAGGTATCAACAATCCCTCATGGAATAAAACGGTCAATCTCATCGGACGCGTGGAGGTCGGTACAGCCGATGCATTCCGTGCGGCTGTAAGCTATTACAATGGGTCTGCTCCCCGTCATCAATTTGTAATCGATCGTAACGGGACACAAGTAGAAGAGTATCTCAATCAGAAGCTGAACATGATTGGGACGGAACTGCATTATGTCAATGGCGGTTTCTTCATCGAAGGAGAGTTTGCTCGTCGATATTTACAGACCAGAATTGAAGATGATAAACTGAATACGGTGATGACTGCCGCATTGGTGCACAGTTATTATCGTTTTGAGATGCCGCATCGTTTTGTTTTGAACTATATCGCGCCGATGCTCCGTTGGGATATTGGAAACAATATGGATTATCTCAATACATTGACCACTTTACGGGAGACGGTAGATGCCAATCGTATTACGGTAGGAGTGAATTTCGGTTTTGGTAAAAAACTGATACATTCAGAATTGCGTCTGAATTACGAGAAGTATTTTGTCGGTAACCAGCCGGATGATTTCCCCTCCAACAAACTGCTTCACGATAAGTTTACATTGGAGGTTGTTGCAGCTTTTTAAAATTGAAAGTCTCCTTTCTTATTGTCTGATATTTCTCGCGATAATTCTGCCTTATTTTAGAGATATTGCCATGGCTTGAAGTCTTGATGCCGGGAATGAGTGTGCCGTTGATGACCCTGGTAGATTCAAACTGGACAACAACCTATTGGATTGTTAATAGGGTTGTTAAAGAAACTCTTTTAGTTGCATCCATTGTTCCAATTTTTGCGCAAACGACATGGAGGCGTAGGCAGGACTCGTTGAGGGTAAATGTAACAAAGGATACATGGCACGATCTTGCGTAATGCACCATTGTATCAGCTCTTTTTCGATATGTCGGCGAAAAAGCCGATAAGCAGGTTGCCCATTGAAAGCCAAAGCACGAATCGATGGATTCGATTTTAATAATGAAACGATTTGGTTAGGGTGTTCGCATAGAATATTACTATCCAAACTTCCTTCTCGTTCACAACTCTGGCATACATCCCATAGTGCGATTCCATGTCGTAGCAGCATCAATTTGCGAGCCTGATACTCTTCCGGTAATGCTTCTTCGGTTAAGGCTGCCATAATTGGCCAAAAGGCATTGCGCGGATGACCATAATATTGCTGTTTTTGCAAAGAGGCGACACCCGGCATGGTTCCCAACACCAAAACTCGGCAATCTCCGTCTACTATTGGTTCAAACCCCGATAATCTCATTCTTTGTGCACTTTTTTCAATATGCAGATTCTATCGATCCTCAAAAATAATAAAAGTGCTTTTGAAAAATTGGGGTGATCCTTTATCTTTGTTACAAACATACATCGCACTATGAATAAGAAAAATAGCAAACTAACACTTACTCGTCGTGACTTTTTGAAAAGCTCAGCTGTCGGAGCTTTGGGGGCTATGGTTGCACCCTCCCTTTTGACGACTGGTTGCAGCTCTTCATCGGACGATACTAAACTTTATCCCGATGCCCTGATTCCCGAGATGTTGCCTCAGGCACCTGATGGACGACCATTGAAAGCCGGTCTGATTGGATGTGGCGGACGTGGAACGGGAGCTGCTGTCAATTTCCGCGATGCCGGAAATGGACTTACCGTTACCATGTTGGCCGACATCTTCCCGGATAAGATGGCTCAATGCCGTAAAACGTTGAAGGAGTATAATATCGAAGTGCCGGATGAAAACTGTTTCTTAGGTTTTGATGCATATAAAAAGGTGATCGACTCGGATGTCGATGTGGTTTTGCTCTGCACCCCTCCGGTTTTCCGTGCTCGTGAGTTTGCCTACGCGGTTGAAAAAGGCAAACATGTGTTCCTCGAGAAGCCTTGTGCAATCGATCCGGTGGGAGCCCGCTCTATTCTCCGGAGTGCCAAATTGGCTGAGCAAAAAGGACTCTCGGTGATTAGTGGTACCATTCGTCGTTCACAGCGCGACTGTGTCGAAACTTTCCGCCGTGTGGCTGATGGTGCAATTGGTGATATCGTTTCAGCTCAAGTGATTCGTAATGGAGGAACTCTTTGGCACAAAGATCGCCAGCCCGGATGGAGCGATATGGAATATGTCATGAGAAACTGGCCAAATTTCTGTTGTATCTCAGGAGACCTGCTCACCGAACAGTTTATTCATGAAATCGATATGATGTCGTGGTTCCTCGGTGACCGCAAACCGTTGCGAGCAATTGGCTATGGAGGCCGTCAGCGTCGTGTGACCGGAGATGTTTACGACTTTTTCAGTATCCAATATGTTTATGACAATGAAATACGCACCAACTGTGCTTCACGTCAGATCGATGGTTGTGACAACGAACTGTATGTAATGGTTTATGGAACGAAGGGCTCGACCAACTGCTTCGATACCATATACAATCTGGATGGTTCCATTGCATGGAAGTACCCAGCTCCCAAACCTGATGATCCTGATCAAACATGGGCTGTTAAAAACCCATATGTGCAGGAGCATATCCGTTTGGTGACGGCTATCCGCAACAATGAGCCGATCAACGATGTGGAAACCCATGTACAATCGGTAATGATGGCCATTATGGGACGTATGGCTGCCTATACAGGCAAGAGTGTTACTTGGGATGAGATTATGGCTTCGGATTTGGATCTCTCGTTGGAGAATTACGAATTCGGTCCTTTCCCGGGTGGTGTTAATGAAATTGTCCCCAAACCGGGTAAAGATCCGGATGAGAAAAAAGCGTAAAACGATAACGAACCTATCTTTTCTGAAAAGAATGGCTAGTTAACAGGTAACCGTTTATTTCATATTCAAACAAGGCTCCGTGTGTGCAACACGGAGCCTTGTTTGTTTTTGGCGATTATAAATGCCAAACGTACTTATCAAGAAGATTCATTGGAACTGATCTGTTTGCTGTGATATGCGATGCCGGCGCTCAATATGAAGTTCCAAATATGGGCCCCCAAACACTTTCTTATTTACGGTACCTGCCATGCCGGGCGAGTACGTAACATGGATAACTTATCTTTTCTTTAAATTGGGGAGAAACCAGGTAACCAGTCCTAATAAAGGCATATAAGCACACACGTGGTAAACTGCATCGATGCCAAAATGGTCAGCCATATTGCCTAACACTGCCGAAGCAATTCCTGCAACGCCGAAAGCAAAACCAAAAAAGAGGCCCGAAATCAATCCCAATTTATTGGGTAGTAATTCTTGTGCATAAAGTAAAATTGAAGGGAATGCCGATGAAAGCATAAACCCGACACAAAAACTCAATACAACGGTCCACCCCAGCGATGCATAGGGCATTAATAGGCTAAACGGTGCGGTGCCGAGAATCGATATCCAGATTACATATTTTCGACCGATTCGGTCTCCTACTGGGCCTCCGATTAGGGTCCCGGCTGCCGTGGCGAACAAAAATACAAACAGAAATACCTGCGACATCTGTACGCTGACACCGAACTTATGTATCAGATAAAAGGTGTAATAGCTTGTCAGACTGGTCATGTAGATGTATTTCGAGAAAATCAAAATCATCAGGATAACGATTGCAAAGATGGTCCATCCATTCGATAAAGGCATTGGATGGTGTATTCCCGATTCAGCGGGGTGCCATTTTGCACGCCGAAGGAAGGCCTTATACCAACGACATACGGGGATCATCACCAATATGGTTGCTATGGCGACAAAAGCAAAATAGGCGATATTCTCTCGTCCGTAGGGGGCGACGAGCAGTGCCACCAATAATGGCCCGAATGAACCGCCCAAGTTGCCACCTACCTGGAATACCGATTGGGCAAAGCCTCGTTTACCTCCGGAGGCCAAAGATGTAATTCGTGAAGCTTCAGGGTGGAGGACTGATGATCCGACTCCTATCATGAAGACCGCGAACAGCACCCAATGGAGATTAGGTGCAAAGGCCAACAGTACCATTCCTACCAAAGTAAATGTCATGCCGGCAGGTAATGACCATGCAAAGGGGTGTTTGTCGAAAAAGAGACCGGCCACCGGTTGAAAGACTGAAGCTGCCAACTGGTAAACTAAGGTGATGAGGCCGATTTGCCCGAAGGTTAGCGCCAGATTGTCTTTTAGCAAAGGGTATGATGCAGCCAGAATAGCTTGCAACAGATCATTGAGGCAGTGCGAAACGTTGAGGCCCACCAAAACAGGCATAGCCACTTCTGCAGCTGTAAATTGGGATCTACGTATCATGGCATTTACAAAAAGCGGACAAAGATCGCCAAAATAATCGGGAAACCAATCAAACTTGCCTGCTATATGTTCAGATTGATCTGTACATCGAAATCATTAATACGTGAGAACTTTTTTGATGATTATGACGTATTAAGTCATAGCCTTTGTGTCAAACAAGCCAATATGCCAGGTGAATGTGTGTCTTCGTTTATATATGATATACGCAAATGATTCCGCTGTATATTAAAAACTATTTGATTATTAAGTAACTATGTGGCGTATTCTGCGATGCGGAATAATATAAATCAGATGGAGCTCTGCTCTGATTTGGTATTTGAGAAACCCAGTATTGTGTGTCATGCAGAAATACGACAGACCTACACTCAATTTTCATGAATGTCTATTAAAGAGGGCGTTGAAAAATTTAAAAGTTGCAAATATTAATCAATAAAAGTGTGGAAGGTCGCTGTTAATATGTGACTTGTATTGTGCCTTTCCCCATAATCAGCAAATAGGTGAGAAGCGATCGAAGGATATATGTGTTTTACATTATTGAATAGAATTGTGGGGTTAGAACGTTCTTCCTTGTTGTTAAGCGCATTGTGTAAAGTTACGGAATGGATTCAAATGGAGATGTCCGAAGTAATGTATCAGCCGGGAACGATTCACTCAAGGGCCATAATGGATTGGCTCTACAGTCCCTATTCCAATATACAGGCAACACAATCGGAGAATAATAGAATGTATATCGTCCGTCGGTAAGGCTTGTAATTATGGAAATATCGGCATGTCGCTCCATACGCTCGTCATAAATGAATTTCGACGAATAATAGAGATAACTGATGCTGCCAGAACGCGTGTCTATTTCGGTTTGTGGGCTTTGACATGAATCTTCGCATTCGGTTTGAGTCCTTGCGTCGAGTGTCATTTCATTCAACTCCATGAACCCTTCAGGGGTGTGTAAAACAGACTTTGCAGAAAAGAGTTCGTGTTTCCGAATCGATGCGTAAGGGATGGTGATACATACAACCACCCAACATGAATCGTTGTTCTTTATCGCACGTTCGATTTCAAAACGAATCTGTGGACGCAAGAGTGGTTTTAATTTGCGATGCAGCTTAGCTTCTTCCTTCGTACCTTGCCGTATGCTCTCGCTCGCAGCTATTGTCGTAGAGGTATGGGTATGCATGGGTCCGCAACTTAGGCTCATCAATGCCCAAACAATACCTATCCAAATTTTTGCTTTCATGATTGCCTGCTTCGATTTTGTGGTGAAAGCACGTTTAAGAGTAATTAGTATCCGTTCATAGGCCTAATTTAGGATCATAACGGGCGGTGATCGGTTTCACATTCCGTCAGCGATTGATCGTACCAAGTAGGTTTTGCAGGTACTGATGATTGGATGAGAGGTTGTGTGCAAGTGAATGGCGCAACCTTTACCATGAATAACGAACCCATGGGCTTTTTTCATCCGAAAGCAGTTCGTCAGCCCTGTTTTTTATTATGGAATTATAGGCCTTTCTTCCTCCCCACAGCGATCGGCCAATCACATAACTCATTGCAAATTCTTTCCAAGAGGTGAACTCTTTGTGTGCCATATCATAGGCCTTATCAATATAGCTCCATGCCTCTTCTTCTGTCAGATAACCCATTTCACAGCATGCGCGAGCTAAAAAACAGGCCCGGCCGGTATCCCAACCTGTTACTCCAAAATGTTGCAAATCCTCTCGCGATGTAACCACTCCACATGATACCAGTTCATCATAGGTCTCCTGAAGATTTTGAAATTGTGAGGTGATTTTATTGTAATCCTCTTGTGAGGTCATATTTTGCTGAAAAATGACATCCTGTTGTTTGGTATCCTGCAATGCAAAAGCTTGTAGAACATATGGATAATAATAGCGAAACCCTTTTGTCAGCAGGTAATTAAGTTCTTGATGTGCATCTTTCGTGCTCCAAATTCCCCACCATTGACCTAAAATTTCCGGTAATGTATCTTTGATTCCGGTTGTCATCGAGTTTTGATATGCGCCTTGCTGTGATGCATACAATGCTCCGATAGCGATTTTTTTACATTGTTGGTCATTGAGTAATGATTTTGGATTGATTCGAATCCCTTTAAATGTGCGAGAAATTTTACGTGTCCAAAAGACAATCTGCTTCCCTTTTTTGTAAAGCCAGATTACAAACCCAACAGCGACAATGGTCGCCATAATATAAAATTCATTGCTCATCTCTATGGGGGTTCTTAGTGATTTCGTGTATTAACACTGTGGGAGGGAAATATCTATTCGTTGAAGTGTTTCGCTGTTGACGACGCTTTAATACGTCTCTCTCCAGTTAATTCATCTGTATTGCTGGTGTATTGTTTCAGAAAATTACTATGAGAACGTTTTGTTATTTTAATATTATGTTAAATAGCAAAGTAATTCTTTGTGCAATCGTTACAGTAAGTGGAATAATGTGATTTTTCTTCAGACGCTTTGTAACAGTAAAGTGTAAAAAATGACTCCGCTTCGGGCTAATGATGGTCAATTTGCCCGAAGCGGAGTCTAATAATAAACTATTCGTCGAAAGTTACCTCGCCCTGTTCGTTGACAATAAACGGTACAGTATAGTAATTTGTCCAAACAGCACGCCCTTTTGTTTCGGGCGTCTCTCCTTTTTTCGTATAGTTCAGTTCAAAAGTAAGCTTCGTGATTTGATGCTCGGCTCGATACTCTTCGTCCCTTTCCCAAAGATCCACGCGGTCCAGACTGACCGGATCTGTCCTGAAACAGAATCGTTCAACCGATTTTACCTCATATTGATCACCCTCTTCATTCTGTGTGCAAAAAAGCTCGTCGGCTTCGGTGCCTACTTTTTGCAGATATGCCGCATCGATTTTATTCAGATCGATCGGTGTCGATTGTTCATATGCATGTAATTGTCGTTTGCTTTTGATTGGCTCATCAACGACAAATTCTCCATCCTCTAAGTGAATGGTCAGTGAAAAATCATTATTATTCTTGTCGATATAGCTAATGTTGATAGTACTTAATAAATTATCGAGTTTGCGATCTCGATCATCCTCTTGCCACTCCAGTCGGTAAATTTTGTTTTGTGTAGAATCTACGTTGGCTCGGACGAGTTCTTTCACTTTGGCAACTCCTTCGTCTGAGACCATACTTAGATGATTCCCCGATGAACAAGATGAAAGCATGCAACTTCCAGCCAAAACACCCAATAGGGTTTTAGTCAATTTTGTAATCATGATATTGTGGTTTAGAATGGTTATGCTTGTCCGATCAGGGAGCGGAACTCCTCAAATTGTTCCCAAGAATCGAAGTATTTGGTTTCAAAAACGATATACTTGTCCGGCAAAGAGACTTTGCACTGATTCTCTTTTTCGTCGTCTTTGATGTAATTGATATCCGAGATCAGGAAGGAGTCATATTCAACCTTCCCTTTATTTACAGTAGGGAAGGTGACTCTTCCTCCGTTGATGGTGATTTGGGCTCCGTGAGCAATAAGCGCACGGGCCTTTCGCATACTGAAATAGGTGAATGTCAATAATAATACGCCTCCAGCAATCAAGATTGTAGAAAATACTGCCGGAGAGAGGATGTGTAACCTTCGGATGCGCAGTCCAAATGGGAAAATCGCAGGAATAACAATCATGCCGATACCGAAAGCTAAATTCGACAGTTGGTTTGTAAAAATGCTTCTTGGGGTGTAATTGAATGTTTTGTGAACACTCTCAAATTTCTGTTGTTCCATATTTATTACCGTTTGGTCACTTTTTGTTTTGACAAAGATAAAAGAAAATTGCAGAAAAATGACCAATCGGTCATTTTTCTGCAACAGTCATGGAAATTCTATCGATAACCTATTGAGTGATTCTCGATAAATAGATTGTGAATCAATAAAATAGTAATAGATGGAGCAAGGAGAATTGGTTCAAGATTATAACTTGATCCTGCAATAAATTTTTACAATTGGAGTGAGTTGGAGTGTGCTATTTTCTTAGTAGCATATAGATGTATTGGAAATGACGCTTCAGCAAAGCGGTGTCCAGACCCTGATTAAGTGACATTTCGTAAGAAAGTCCGACAAAGAGTTGACGAAATAAGGCAACAGCCTCATCCAAATTGGTGTTAGGATTGATTTCACCGTTCTCAATAGCATGACGGATAGCACTTCGCCAATATGTGTACTCTTTTTGGATGGTTTCATTCAATTTCCGTTTTCCGTCAGGATAATAAAATAGCACCTGCTGAAAAAGATGGAAGTAACCGGCATTGGCAGATTGTCCGGGCATGGATTCGTGACGGATATTCCCCAATTCTACAATCATACTCATAGTGCGCTGAACGCCTTCGATATATTTTTCTATAAAGTCGGCTAATGTCCCGTCCGAAGTTGCAAATTTATATTTGGGATCTTGGGCATTGAATAGGTATTTATCCGCAACGGCTATAAACAGATCAAGTTTGGTTGGATAATAGTTGAATATTCCAGTTTTTGTCAATCCGACCGTTTTAGCGATCATTTGTAGGCTAACCCGTTCGTAATTCATTGACATAAATAACTGAAGGGCACTTTGTAAGATTGCATCCCGATTCGTTTTCATAGAATCTGTTTTGATATCTCAAAGATATAAGCTTATTATGAAAAAAGCTCGTAATGTGAGTTTTGATTTTCTATTTTGAAGTTGGGAATGACACGTAAAAACTATTTATACTGTTGTGACCTGCACAGAGAATTCTGTTTAATTCAGTTTGTGTAAACGTATATATCAAGGGAAAATAGCTTTATGCAAGTATTTAAATAGGTATAAATCAAAAAATATTGTATTTTTGATTGCCGATTTATGGGAAAACACGGCCGATAGATAAATTTTTAGGATGTCGATCGGTGCCGAAGCGTCAGTCAAGATGGTGTGAGCAATCGCATTCCCACCAAATTCGGACCTGTAACTGCATATAATTTACTTAGATAAGTCAATCAAACAAAGTAAACAAGCAATGAAAAAAGTTGTAACCTTCGGAGAGATTATGTTGCGTTTGGCAACACCGGACTATCTGCGTTTTTGCCAGGCCAAAGAGTTTACCGCTACATTTGGTGGCGGTGAGGCGAATGTAGCCGTTTCACTGGCTAATTATGGTCTCAAACCTGAGTTCGTTACCCGTATGCCGAAGAACGATATTGCAGAGAGCTGCCTTAAAGAGTTGCATAAATATGGTGTGGGTACCTCCCATGTAGTTTATGGTGGAGATCGTCTGGGTATCTATTTCCTGGAAACCGGAGCTGTGGCTCGTCCGAGCAAAGTGGTGTATGACCGTGCTCACTCCGCTATCGCTGAGATTCAACCCGGCATGATCAATTGGGAAGAGGTGCTGGCCGGTGCCGATTGGTTCCACTGGACCGGTATTACCCCGGCCCTGAGTCAGGGAGCAGCCGATGCCTGCCTCGAAGCGATCAAAACAGCCAATAAGATGGGGGTTACCGTATCGACTGACCTCAACTTCCGTAAAAACCTTTGGAAATATGGTAAAACAGCTTCGGAAGTGATGCCGGCTTTGGTTGAGGGTTGCGATGTGATTCTCGGAAACGAAGAGGATGCCGAAAAGGTATTCGGAATCAAGCCCGAAGGATTTGATGTAACCGCTACCGGTGGTAAGGTAAAAGCTGCTGAGTTCGAATCGGTTTGCAAACAGCTGATGAAACGTTTCCCACGTGCTAAGAAGGTGATCATCACCCTGCGTGGTTCTATCAACGCCAACCACAACACTTGGGCTGGCGTGCTGTGGGATGGTCAACAGCTCTTCGAGTCTCCTTCTTATGATATTACTCACATTGTGGACCGTGTCGGTGGCGGTGACTCCTTCATGGGAGGTCTGATTTACGGCTTGTTGACCTACACGGGTGATGACCAGAAGGCATTGAATTTTGCTGTAGCTGCCTCTTGCCTCAAACATACCATTTACGGTGACTTCAACATGGTAACCGTTCCCGAGGTGGAGAACCTGATGAAGGGTGACGGTTCAGGACGTGTATCACGCTAATCTTGTTGAGGCAACAGCCATAGGCAAGTAAGTTCTCGAACCTTGTGATCTGAGGGAAGACAAACGTGCTGATTTTGTGATCTTCTCTTGATCGGAAAGTTTGGAAATGAGCTTGGGCTGTCGCATAACAGATCGATGGTGACCTTTTCAAAAAAAGCATGTTTAGCATGGCCTGATGCTTGAACGTCATGTGACGTAAGTGTCATTCGTGTGAACATAAGAATAGTTGAATTGATAAACGACAATCGATAAAATGGCAAAGTTTTCCAAAATTGAGGTGCTCTCGACAATCGCCTCGACAGGTATGGTTCCTGTTTTCTATAATAAAGATGTCGAAATTTCGAAGAATGTGCTCAAAGCGTGCTACGAAGGCGGCGTACGTGCATTCGAATTCACCAACCGTGGCGACCTGGCTCACGAAGTGTTCTGCGAATTGATCAAGTTTGCAGCCAAAGAGTGCCCGGAGATGATTCTGGGTGCCGGTTCAGTCGTTGACGCAGGTACTGCATCGCTCTATATTCAGTTGGGTGCCAACTTTATTGTTGGTCCGCTCTTCAACCCTGACGTAGCAAAAGTCTGCAACCGCCGTTCAATCCCTTACACTCCCGGTTGTGGTTCGGTTACCGAGGTGGGTTTCGCACAAGAGGCAGGTTGTGACCTTTGCAAAATCTTCCCGGCCGGTAATGTCGGTGGTCCTTCGTTCGTGAAGAATATGCTGGCCCCGATGCCTTGGTCAATGCTGATGGTGACCGGCGCTGTAGAACCTACTGAAGAGAACCTGTCAGCATGGATGAAGGCAGGTGTTACCTGTGTAGGTATGGGGTCGAAACTCTTCCCGTCAGACGTGATTGCAGCCCAGAATTGGGGCGTGATTTCTGACAAATGCCGCGAGGCGTTGGGTTATATCGCCAAATACCGTAAATAAATCCGTCATGGGCCTTGGCCCCCTGTCGGAGTAAGTTCATGTAAACCTTTTGAACAAAACATATGAAAGAAGTATTCGGTTATATCGTGGGGCTGGGTGCACCCGTGATGATGCCCATCATCTTTACTGTGTTGGGCGTTTGTATCGGCATCAAGTTCGGTAAAGCCCTCAAAAGCGGTCTGCTTGTTGGCGTCGGTTTCGTAGGTCTCTCGATCGTTACGGCGCTGCTGACCAGTGCGCTTGGTCCTGCTCTGAATGGAGTGGTCGATATCTACGGGTTGCAGCTCAAAGTCTTCGACATGGGGTGGCCTGCTGCGGCCAGTATCGCTTACAATACCTCGGTAGGTGCATTTATTATTCCGATCTGCTTGGGTATTAATATCCTGATGTTGTTGACCAAAACCACCAAAACGGTCAATATCGACCTGTGGAACTATTGGCATTTCGCTTTTATCGGTGCGTTGGCATATTTCGCAACAGACAGCCTGCTGTGGGGATTCTTCGCTGCGATTATCTGCTACATCATTACGTTGATTATCGCCGATTTTACAGCGCCCCATTTCCAGAAGTTCTATGACAAAATGGACGGAATCTCGATTCCGCAGCCCTTCTGTGCAGGCTTCGTGCCGTTTGCCTGGGCTATCAACAAGGGCCTCGACAAAATCCCCGGCGTAAACAAGATCAATATCGACTCTGAAGGAATGAAAAAGAAGTTCGGTCTGATGGGTGAACCGCTTTTCCTCGGTGTTGTGATTGGCTGCTGTATCGGTGCTTTGGCCCGTTATGATCTGCCTAAGGTGCTGATGTTGGGAGTACAGATGGGTGCCGTAATGGAGTTGATCCCGCGTATTACCGGTCTGTTTATCGAGGGTCTGCTTCCGATCTCGGATGCAACAAAATCGATGATTGCACGCAAGTTCAAGAAGAGTGCCGGTCTGAATATCGGTATGAGTCCGGCGTTGGTGATCGGTCACCCAGCTACACTGGTGGTGTCTCTGCTGCTGATACCGGTGATTATTCTGCTGGCGGTTATTCTGCCTGGTAACGAATTCTTGCCGTTGGCATCGTTGGCCGGTATGTTCTACATCTTCCCTCTGATTTTGCCGATTACCAAAGGTAATGTCTTCAAAACTTTTGTGATCGGATTGATCTTGCTGGTGGGCGGTGTGTACATTGTAACTAACTTGGCTCCAGTATTCTCATTGGCTGCCCGTGATGTTTACGAAATGACTCAGGATGCTGCGGTGCGCATTCCGGATGGATTTCACGATGCAGCTGCTATCGACTTTGCTTCGAGCCCCTTCACCTGGATTATCTATCATCTGACCGTATCTATTAAGATCGTTGGTCCGATTGTTTTGGTACTGGGTACGCTGGGTTTGATGTTGCTCAACCGCAAAGCTATCCTCAAACAGAGCCGTCAGCACGAACAAGAGGCTGCAGGTGAGATTGAGGAGAAAAGTGAAACCGATGTGAAATAAGGAAGTTAATCCCAAATGCAATACAAACAATTAGAAAGAATCATATGAAAAGAGTATTTTTTATGCTGATCGCCGGTGTAGCCGCATTGTCGGCTTCGGCCCAGGTCAACTACAAGATTCAGACTGCCTGCAATCCGCAGGATGTGAAAACCTACGACACGGAGCGTCTGCGCAGCAGCTTCCTGATGGAGAAGGTAATGGTTCCCGATGAGATTAACGTGACCTATTCGATGTATGATCGTTTCATCTTCGGTGGTGCCATGCCGGTAAACAAAGAGTTGGTGCTCGAGACGATCGATCCGTTGAAAGCTCCCTATTTCCTCTACGCTCGTGAATTGGGTGTGATCAATGTTGGTGGTGACGGTATCGTAACGGTAGATGGCAAGGAGTACACGCTTCGTTTCCGCGATGCGCTGTATGTAGGTCGTGGTAACGAGAAGGTGACCTTCAAGAGCAAAGATGCTTCGAAACCGGCCAAATTCTACATCAACTCGGCTACTGCTCACAAAGCGTATGCAACTCAGCTGGTGACAATCGACGGTATCAAAGGTTCACTGAAAGCCAATTCATTCCCTGCGGGTAAACTCGAAGAGAGCAACGATCGTGTCATCAATCAGTTGATTGTGAAAAATGTGCTCAAAGAGGGGCCTTGCCAGTTGCAGATGGGCTTGACCGAACTGAAACCGGGTAGTGTATGGAATACCATGCCTCCTCATGTGCACAGTCGTCGTATCGAGGCTTACTTCTATTTCAACATTCCTGAGGGCAACATGATTTGCCATCTGATGGGTGAACCACAGCAGGAGCGTCTGGTTTGGATGGCTCCCGAGCAGGCAATCATGTCTCCCGAGTGGTCAATCCACGCTGCTGCCGGTACCAGCAACTACATGTTTATTTGGGGTATGGCAGGCGAAAACCTCGACTATGGCGATATGGATAAAATTACCTATCCCGAAATGCGCTAAATCAAGCAGATTCGCATATAAAAAAAACGGACGGTATTTAACCGTCCGTTTTTTATTATTGGATTGTGTGGCAATTTGCATGAGGTTGTGTTGCGCTTTTATATGCAGATTTTAGTTGTACAATCTAACAATGCGTCCTGAGACAGAGTTCTGTTGCTGTTCTGTTTGAGGCTTTGTCGTTTGTGTTCCGGGGCTTCGGCATTGCGTCGATCCTTAGTAAGGGGCGCGTGTAATATGAGATGTTTTGTTTCGTGTGAAGCCGATGATGAACTGCTATTTGGATCAATAAAAATCTTTTTTGCAGCGAAATCGAGCTAAAATTTGGTAATAATCGAAAAGAGTATTACATTTGCACGCTGTTTCCAATGAAGGGACAGAGATGGTGGATGTAGCTCAGTTGGTTAGAGCGACGGATTGTGGTTCCGTAGGTCGTGGGTTCGAGACCCATCTTCCACCCTCGATCCTAAAAGAGTCTCGCTTGTTTGTGAGACTCTTTTTTTTGTTTGATGACGTTTGTTCATAGCCAGGGGGTAGTGCGTTTCAATGCATTTGCTTGGACTATGGATTGAGTTGTAAAAAGCAATCAAGGTTTTCATAAATACTCAGCAAACAGATCTGCGAGAAACTATGCACCACTCTATGCGTGTGGATAATGTTTAGATGTGATGGTGTGATGCTTGCACAGATCAATTATGAAAAGCAGACAACCTAACGAGATGGTTATGGGTATTGTGCTGTTGAATTATAGTCAGGCGGAGTCTGGCCTACAGAATGAATAATCAGAATTGAGATATGACACAATTGGATGAATTTGCTGCTTTGGGATTGGACGAGAAGGTGCTTCCAGCAATCAAAGCGAAAGGTTTTGAAACCCCCTCCCCGATCCAAAAGCTGACCATTCCGGTCCTCTTGGATGAAGATCGACATAACGACCTGATTGCCCAGGCACAAACCGGAACAGGCAAAACAGCCGCATTCGGTCTCCCTTTGCTGCAACGGTTGACACCTAAGAAAGGTCCGGTTCAGGGGCTGATTTTGGTGCCGACCCGTGAACTTGCCTTGCAGGTGACCGAGGAGTTAATCTCGTTCAATAAATACAGTCGGCTGACCATTACGGCCATTTATGGCGGTGCATCGATCTCCGAGCAGTTGAGACGTCTGAAAAAAGGGGTTGATATTGTGGTAGGAACTCCCGGACGTATTCTCGACCATCTTCGTCGCGGAACGCTTGATCTCAAAGAACTGCAATATCTGATTCTCGATGAGGCGGACGAGATGCTCAACATGGGCTTTATTGAGGATGTGGAGGCGATTCTGGCAGAATCGAATGATTATCGTCGTATTCTGCTCTTTTCGGCCACCATGCCGGCCCGTATTGTGGCGTTGTCCAAGCAGTACATGAAGGAGGTCGAGGTGCTGAAAGTGCCGAGCAAAGAGATGACTACCGACCTGACGGACCAGATCTATTTCGAAGTTCGAGACAGCGATAAATTCGATGCCTTGACGCGAATTATTGACGTAGAGGCTGAATTTTACGGAATTGTCTTTTGCCGAACAAAAGTGGCTGTGGATGAGTTGGTGACTCGGTTGACCCAGCGAGGCTATGCGGCCGAAGGACTGCACGGCGATGTTTCGCAGGCGCAACGGGAAAAGATCCTGAAAAAGTTTAAAGATAAACAGGTGACCATTCTGGTGGCTACCGATGTGGCCGCACGTGGAATCGATATCAATAATTTGACTCATGTGATCAATTATTCGTTGCCGCAAGATTCCGAATCGTATGTGCATCGAATTGGCCGTACAGGTCGTGCTGGTAATACGGGAACGGCGATTACCTTTATTTCGAGTTCCGAATATCGTCAGTTTATGATGATGCAGCGTGAGATCAAGGTTGATATCAAAAAGGTACCGATTCCCACTGCGCAGCATGTGGTCGAAATCAAGAAAAACCGCATCAAGGATGAATTGGCAGAGATCATCGAGAATGAGAACTATACCGAATACACGAAAATGGCTGCCGAATTGTTGCAGGATCAATCTCCTGAGGTGGCCATGGCAGCTCTGTTGCGTTTAGCCTTTAAAAATGAGCTGGAAGAGAGCAACTATCCGGAGATTCGTTCGATTCATGTCGATCGTCGGGGAACAGCCCGTCTGTTTATTGCGGTCGGTAAGTTTGACGGTTACGATGTGCGTAAGTTATTGCGGCTGCTTAAACGAGAGTGTGGATTGACCGACAGTCAGATTGACGATGTCCGGGTATTGGATAGCTTTTCATTTGCCACGGTTCCCTTTGAGGAGGCCAAAGAGGCCATTCGTCGGCTGAACAGCATCCATAAGGGTGGACGCCCTATTGCCGAAATTGCACAGAATGGACAGGAGGGCCAGAGTCGTACTTCGGGATCGCGTCGTGCTCACCCGAAAGATCAGGCTAAGAAAGGCGGTCGGGAGAAGCGTCGGGCGGTTGCTCCGGCTCAACGATCGCGAGGTGCTGATAAACAGTCTCGGAACGATGAAATGTCGGATGGAGATCGATTCTCGCGTCGTGCTGGATCGGATCGTGTTACGCGAGGAGAGCAAGCGGAGCGCAAGTCGCGTACTCCCAAAAAGAAAAAGGGAGAGGATTGGAAAAATGATTTTGCGGAGTTTTTCGCTCAGCAGGAGCAGCAAGGATGGGGCGGAAAAGGAGGCTCCGATCCGCAGTTGTCGCTGTCTAAAACCAGGAAAAACAAAGACCGTTAATTGCTATTCATTGACGATATGAATGGAGCGGTATAGTTAGGCCCACAAGAAGGCGTAGTACATAAAAGTATCAGCCCTGATGGATAGTTATATTGATGGACTGGTCTCCTTATGGGTAAAAGCGTTGTGGACACTGTTGTTTCTGCATGGTCTGCAATAACGGTTGAGGGTTAGTCCGAGAGATTTACTCCAAAACAATAAAAGTGACAAAGTGGCAGGGAGTGTCAGTGTTGACGGTAATCCCTGCCATTTTTTCGTGTCTGACCGGCCATTTCACCCGTCCGGATATGCCAAAATCGGTTTGGCACATATTGTGATAAGTTAGTGTCTGCATTCGGATTCTTAGTCCGGGCATCCGCACAGTAGCGGATCCGTATTTGAACAACCTTAAAAAAATAGAACAATGACAGTAAAACCTTTAGCAGATCGTGTTCTGATCGAACCGAATCCAGCAGAAGAAAAAACAGCAGGCGGACTCTACATTCCTGATACCGCAAAAGAGAAACCTCTGGCAGGTAAAGTAATTGCAGTAGGTCCCGGTACCTCTGATGTGAAAATGGAGGTGAAGGTAGGCGATCAGGTTCTCTATGGCAAATATGCCGGTACCGAAATCACTATCGACGGTAAAGATCTGCTGATTATGAAACAGGGCGATATTCTCGCTATTATCTAATCTGTTCTTAACGTAAATTTAGAAAACCATGGCAAAAGAGATTTTATATAACGTAGAGGCTCGCGAACAGCTCAAAGAGGGAGTGGATGCGTTGGCCAATGCAGTGAAAGTAACCCTCGGCCCGAAAGGTCGCAATGTAGTTGTTGACAAAAAATTCGGTGCACCCCACGTTACCAAAGATGGTGTTACCGTAGCTAAAGAGATCGAATTGGAGAACCCAGTTGCCAACATGGGTGCTCAGATGGTTAAAGAGGTGGCTTCAAAAACTGCTGATGATGCAGGTGACGGTACCACTACTGCAACCGTATTGGCTCAGGCTATCGTAGGTGTAGGCGTTAAGAACGTAACTGCCGGTGCAAATCCGATGGATCTGAAACGCGGTATTGACAAAGCGGTTGCTGCTGTTGTCGAGAATTTGCGCAAACAGAGCCAAGAGGTCGGTGGTGATATCAGCAAGATTGAGCAGGTGGCTACCATCTCTGCAAACAACGATAACAACATCGGTAAACTGATCGCTGAGGCGATGAGCAAAGTCAACAAAGAGGGTGTGATTACCGTTGAGGAGGCTAAAGGTACCGATACTCATGTAGATGTTGTTGAGGGTATGCAGTTCGATCGTGGTTACATCTCTCCTTACTTCACGACCGATGCAGAGAAGATGGAGGCTGTTTTGGAGAAACCGCTGATCCTGGTTACCGATAAGAAGGTTTCTACCATGAAAGAGCTGATGGGCGTTTTGGAGCCTGCTGCTCAGAATGGTCGTGCCCTGTTGGTTATAGCAGAGGATGTTGATGGCGAGGCTTTGGCTGCTTTGGTTGTCAACAAACTGCGTGGTGCCTTGAAAATTGCTGCCGTTAAGGCTCCGGGCTTCGGTGACCGTCGTAAAGAGATGTTGGAAGATATCGCTATCCTGACCGGTGGTACTGTAATTTCAGAGGAGCGCGGTATCCGTCTGGATCAGGCAACTCTCGATATGCTGGGTAGCGCTGAGAAGGTGATCATCAACAAAGAGAATACTACCATTGTTAACGGTCTGGGTGATAAAGAGAACATCGCAGCTCGTGTAGCACAGATCCGTAAACAGATGGAGAAATCTACCTCTGACTACGATAAAGAGAAATTGGCAGAGCGTTTGGCTAAATTGGCCGGTGGTGTTGCTGTCCTCTATGTAGGTGCAGCCAGCGAGGTTGAGATGAAAGAGAAGAAAGACCGCGTTGATGATGCATTGGCCGCAACTCGTGCTGCTGTTGAAGAGGGTATCATCCCGGGTGGTGGTGTCGCCTACATCCGTGCCGTTGCAGCTCTTGAGGCTATGAAAGGTGATAACGACGATGAGACGACCGGTATCCAGATTGTTAAACGTGCAATCGAGGAGCCGCTGCGTCAGATCGTAGCCAATGCCGGTGGCGAAGGTTCTGTAGTTGTAGCTAATGTGAAAGCTGGTAAAGATGCTTACGGTTACAACGCGCGTACCGAGACTTATGAAGATATGTTCAAAGCCGGTATTATCGACCCGACTAAGGTTGCCCGTGTAGCTTTGGAGAACGCTGCTTCTATCGCAGCCATGTTCCTGACTACCGAGTGTGTATTGGTTGAGAAGAAAGAGGAGAATCCTGCTCCTGCAATGCCGCAGGGCATGGGTGGTATGGGCGGCATGATGTAGTCCATACTTGTAAGGAACAATTCCGATAAATGTGACGGGCGCTTTCCCCAAAGGGTGAGTGCCCGTTTTTTTGTGCTGTTGTTGACCTGTTGTTGTCCGTATAGAATTCTTACTTATTGTCGGATCGTAACAGATAGAGTGTCACGATAAAGGTGGTTTAAATGGAAGTCTTAGTTGACGCTGTTATTTTGGGCGATCAGGATAGTCAGGTAAGGAGCACAACGTTCTGAGAAAAGCAAGGCACGTCTTTTATCGGAATGAGGAGGTTATTCTTTATGACTCTGAGATGGCCAAAAGAAGGTTAAGAACTCATGACTATCATGTGCCGCCTCAATAGTTAGACCATAGAGAAGAAAGATAGATGGATATTGTAGCCTAAATTACTATTCAGCTGTGTGGCCGAATAGCGTGCGTGCCAGTTCCTCGATCTTGTTGATATAGATGATTTCGATCCCTTTGGGTGGTTTGGGCAGGCTCTTACGGAGATAACCCGATACAATAATACGTTTGAATCCCAAACGTGCTGCTTCGCTGATGCGTTGTTCGCTGCGTGGGGCCGGACGAATCTCTCCAGATAGGCCGATCTCTCCTGCGCAACAGGTCTCCCGGTCCAAAGGTCGGTCGAAATAGGAGGAGAGTATCGCTGCAACAATACTCATGTCGAGTCCCGTATCGCTGATTTTAAATCCTCCGGCAAAGTTCAGGAAGACATCCTTGGTGTACATCTTCAGCCCTACACGACGCTCCAAAACCGCTAAAAGCATATTCAAGCGGCGGGAATCGAATCCGGTTGCTGATCGTTGTGGTGTTCCGTAAGCGGCTGTACTGACCAGGGCCTGGGTCTCGATCAAGTAGGATCGGGCACCGTCCACAGCTGCTCCTACGGCAATACCACTCAGTGGCTCATCGTAATGGGAAAGCAATATCTCCGACGGATTGGTTACCTCGATCAACCCCTCTCCGCGCATCTCGAATACACCGATTTCGAATGTTGCTCCAAAACGATTCTTGATACTGCGCAGAATACGGTAGATGTTGTTGTTGTCCCCCTCGAACTGTAACACTACATCGACAATGTGCTCGAGGATTTTTGGACCGGCAATGATGCCGTCTTTGGTGATGTGGCCAATGATGATGACCGACGTATCGGTCTGTTTGGCATACTTCATCAGCAGAGCGGCGCACTCCCGAATTTGTGAGACGCTGCCTGGTGATGAGTCAATTGTGTCAGAATAGATGGTCTGGATCGAATCGACGATCATCAGATCCGGAGTCAACTCCCCGGCCTGTCGTAAAATGTTTTCGAGGTTGGTCTCGCTATATATATAGCAGTTATCGTTATCGATACCGAGCCGTTCGGCGCGCATCTTAATCTGGTGCGGAGACTCCTCTCCTGAGACGTAGAGCGTCTTCATTCCGCCGGATTTCAGCGCGATCTGGAGCGAAAGCGTCGATTTGCCGATGCCAGGTTCTCCTCCCAACAAAATCATCGATCCACGGACCAGTCCTCCACCTAATACGCGGTTCATTTCGCCATTGGCCAGATCAATGCGGGTATATTCCTGTCGCTGAATCTCTCGTACCAGTTGGGGTACGTTGCGTTGGCCAGTCGGCGCAAAAACGGGTTGTTGAGGCTCTTTGGTAAAAGTCTCTTCTATAAAGGTGTTCCACTCTCCACAAGAGGGACATTTCCCAACCCATTTTGCACTTTCGTAGCCGCAGTTACGACAGAAAAATGCCTTTTTGATTTTAGCCATGGCGTAGGATACGTTTCAATGCTGCAATAAATTGGTCAATATCTTCGCGTGTGGTGTCGAATGAGCACATCCAACGTACTTCGTTGCGTTCCTCGTCCCAATCGTAAAAGAAGTACTCTTTGCGTAACTCCTCGATAGCGGGTCGGGGCATAACTGCAAACAGACCGTTGGCCTGAGGATGACAAGAGAGTTTGACTTCGGGAATCTGCTCAATCTGCGAGGCCATGTAGGCCGCCATTGCATTGGAGTGGGCTGCCAGTTTGAGCCACAGATCATCCCGCAGGTAGGCTTCGAATTGTGCAGCGATAAAGCGCATCTTGGATGCCAATTGGGTTAGCTGTTTGCGTTCGTACATGGCGTTTTGCGAGAGCTCCGGGCGGAAAAAGAGGACCGCCTCCCCGATCATCATGCCATTTTTGGTGCCGCCGAACGAGAGCACGTCCACGCCGGTTCCGGTGATCAACTCTCGCGGTGTCGTTCCCAAAGCAACCAGGGCATTGGCCAGGCGTGCCCCATCCACATGCAGGTACATGTTGTGACGATGAGCCAGTTCGGCCAGTGCACGGATCTCATCAAGGGTATAGAGGGTTCCCAGTTCGGTTGGTTCTGAAATGGAGATCAGTTTGGGCTGGGCGTGGTGCTGGAAACCGAACCCATGTAGATGGTGACTGACCAATTCTGGTGTGAGTTTACCATCTGGTGTGGGGACGGTCAGTAGGGTACAGCCGGTGAGGGCCTCCGGGGCTCCGCATTCGTCAACGTGAATGTGGGCAGTGTCGGCGCAAATCACTGCATTGTAGCTGCGTGTCAGCGTCTTGATCGAAAGCAGGTTGGCACCTGTTCCGTTAAACACGAAGTAGACGTCGGGACCTTGATCGGCATCGTTCTTGAAAAGTTGTTGCAAAGCCTCTTTGGCACGTGCCGTAATGGCATCGTCGCCATAGGCAAAATCGTGATCCACATTGGCGGTGGCTATGGCCTCCAAAATCTGCGGATGAATTCCCGAATGGTTGTCACTTCCGAAACTGCGCATAGTGTATTTTAAGTATAAGAGTCTGAAACTTTACCGGGATACGGGAGTTAGATCCGTCCCACAGTAAACTTATCATTTAATAAAGAACCGGTAGATGTCGTTGCCGTTGGCAAAGAGCAGCAGCGCGATCAGGATGATAAAGCCGACGGTTGTAGCCCGTTCCATGAATTTGTCGCTCGGTTTGCGGCGGGTGATCACCTCTACCAGCAGGAAGAGCACATGTCCGCCGTCGAGTCCCGGAATGGGCAGAATGTTCATAAAGGCCAGTGCCACCGAGAAGAAGGCGGTAATGGTCCAGAATGATTCCCAATCCCAGGTGGTCGGGAAGAAGCTACCCAATGCCATGATACCGCCCAGCGATTTGTAGGCTTCGGTTTTGGGTGAGAAGAGCAGTTTGATCTGTTTAGCGTAGCCGACCATCTCCGTTCCGGCCCGTTTGATCCCTTGAGGAATGGCTTGCCAGAAGGTGTAACGGTGGGTGCTGATCTTGAGCAGCTCGTTGAGCGGTGCAACACGAACTCCGATAAGTCCCTCCTGAGAAACCTCTACGGGCAGGGTGATGATTCGGGTGATTCCGGCCGAGTCGCGTGCAATGCTCAAATCTACTTTTTGTCCCTTATGAGCAGCTAATTCTGTTTGGAATTGATCGAAATAACGCATAGCCTTTCCGTTGAATGCCACCAGCGTGTCTCCGGGTTGTAGTCCGGCTTTGGCTGCGCCCTGACCTTTGACCGTCTCCCCTACGACAAAAGGCAGGCGGAGTGTCATAAATCCCTGTGCATCGAGAATTTTGGCTGTAGCGGTTTCGGGCATGGTGATTCGAAGCGGTTTGCCATCGCGCTCTACGGTCACATATTTGGCTTGATCAACAATAATGGTCGGTACGATGCGGGCGAAATCCTCGATCTGTTTTCCCTCTACATCGATGATTTTATCACCATCCTTGAAACCGAACTCTTTCCCGACTTCGTTAAATACATAGCCGTATTTGACGTTTTTTGAGGCAATGTAATTGTCACCCCAGGTGTAACTGATACCAATATAGATGCAGAGGGCCAATACGATATTCATTACTACTCCACCCACCATGATCAGCAAACGCTGCCAGGCAGGTTTTGCACGGAACTCCCACGGTTGAACCGGCTGCTTGAGCTGTTCGGTATCCATCGATTCGTCGATCATACCGGCAATTTTGACATAGCCACCGAATGGGATCCATCCTACACCGTACTCTGTCTCTCCCCTTTTGAATTTGAAGAGCGAAAACCAGGGGTTGAAAAAGAGGTAGAACTTCTCGACTCGGGTGCCGAACAGGCGTGCGAAGAGGAAATGACCTAATTCATGTATGATAACCAGAAGCGAAAAGCTCAGAATAAATTGCAGAATCTTGATGAGGATATCCATAAAAATCGAATAAATGTGTTTTCGTTTTAATTTTTATTTATCGAGTTAAGGTTTTGCAATGTTTGTATGAAAACCCTAAGAGGATTGACAGTGTCTCTGTATTTGAGCAACAATGGTATTGTTTTTTTGTTTTAGGTTAGGCGGCTGCAATCCGACTTCTCGTAGCGTTTAAAGTAACAGTCTCGCTTACCTGTGCAGCAGGCTGCGTGCGATCTCCCGCGCCTCATGGTCGGTTTGACGATACTCTTCCAGCGTAGGATGTTCGATGAAGGTGCTATTAGCCAAAGTTGTCGTATTGATACGTGGAATGTCGATAAAACGGATCTCTCCACCCAAAAAGGCAGCAACGGCCACCTCATTGGCGGCATTCAGGATGGCTCCGGCATTGCCTCCGCGACGCAGGCATTCAAACGCCAGTTCTAAATTTGGGAAACGGTTGGTATCCGGTTTGAAGAATTCCAGTTTGCCCAATGCCGGGAAATCAACCCGAGGTCCGGCCAGCGGCAATCGTTCCGGGAAGGATAACGCATATTGGATTGGCAGATGCATATCCGGTGTCCCCAACTGGGCTTTGATCGCTCCGTCTGCAAACTGGACCATCGAATGGATAACGCTGCGAGGGTGGATCACCACCTCAATTTGTTCAGGGCGCAGGTCGAACAGCCAACGGGCCTCAATTACTTCAAACCCTTTGTTCATCAAAGAGGCTGAATCAATCGTCACCTTTGCCCCCATGTTCCAATAGGGGTGATTCAGCGCATCGGCTATAGAAACCTCTTCCAGTTCGGCGGCTGTCTTGTGCAAAAATGGCCCTCCAGAGGCGGTAAGAATGATCTTATCGATTGGGCTATGCTCTCCGACCAAACATTGAAAAATGGCCGAATGTTCGGAATCGACCGGAAGGATGGGGGCACGATGTTTGGCAGAGAGTGCAGTGACGATTTCACCGGCGACTACCAAACACTCCTTATTGGCCAAAGCAACCTTTTTACCGTGCTTCAGGGCACTGACTGTCGGAAAGAGTCCACTATATCCCACCAAAGCCATAACAACGGTATCGACGGCTTCAGAACATACTACCTGTTCGAGCGCATCGTTCCCCGCATAGACTTTTATCGGTAGGGAGCTTAGTGCCTCTTTGAGAGGGGTATAATAGGTCTCATTGGCGATAACTACGCTGTCAGGCATAAATTCACGTGCCTGCTCAGCCAACACCTGCCATTGGTTGTTGGCTGTTAACGTAGTGATCTCAAATCGGTCGGGATAGTTGCGGACGATGTCGAGAGTTTGGGTGCCGATCGAGCCGGTCGAGCCCATAACGGCCAATCGCTGTTTGCGCTCCATGTCTTAAAATACGATATAACTTTGAGGATCGACAGGCGTGCCGTTGTGCCACAGTTCGATCTCGAACAGGTTTTTGTTTGAGGCATCGGGTTCGGCATTGCCCGTATAGCCGATAATTTCACCACTGCGTACGCGGTCTCCCACTTTACGCAGAACCTCGGTGTTGTGCCGATAAACTGAGGTGAGGTTGTTGCTGTGCTGGATGAATAGTACATAACCGTCATCGGGTGTCCAAGAAGAGGAGATGACGGTACCATCCATGATGGCCATTACCGGCTGGTTGGCCGTGGTGGCCAATTTGATGCCGTAAGCGCCCTCTTTGGGTTCGAATTTGGAAATGACAACCCCTTTGACGGGAGTGAATAACTCCAATGCAGAACGCAGATTTTTGCGGGCTGCATCCGGGTTGTTCAAGCTGTATGCACTGCCTGGTGTTTCGAGCTGGCTACGCAGAATCGAATCTTCGATGATGGCTGCTACCGTGGGATTTTTGCTACGGGCCACGGAGTCAGAAGCCTGAACATCATTCCGAGTGACCGGATTTTTACCGGCCATGATCAGAGCGATGTTTTCGTTGTAGATCTGCATGTTTTTGATCTCCTGCTCCAAAGAGTCGAGGCGGATGATATTCTCAATCAGCATGGTCCGCGACTTGTTGCCCGGATAGCCCGGTATGAAGTCCAAAATCGGCGTGTAGGCTACCGTCGTCGTGATGATAATGAAAAGAATTAATATCAATGCCAGCAGACCGGCCAACAGATTCAGCGGGCTGATGTACATATACCACACCTCATCGTCGGTGTGTTGGTTGTGAATACTGAGGCGATGCTTCTCACGCAGATGGTGAGTGAAATAGCTCCAGCTCTTTTTGAAATTGATCTTCACGGTTTTTGTTTTAACGGATTGCTCCGTAGAAGTTTTGGTCCGAGGCCAATGTCTGAACACTCATACGGACAGATTCGTACAAAGGTAATAAAATACTCCGGCTAAATCCATCTCTGAAGGGCTCCCAAGTGAATTATTTAACCGGAAAACAGTTTGAAAGTACGTTATAAAATGTAAATTTGCGTTAACTTTATATGAAATTAACGCCCCGTAGGACGGAATTATTTTTTCGTTACCGGAGCTCGAAAAAGAATTCGTTATGGTTAAACCTACACTTTTAGTTTTGGCGGCTGGTATGGGGTCGCGTTATGGTTCTCTCAAACAGATGGATGGTGTCGGCCCCAGCGGCGAAGCAATCATTGACTATTCGATCTATGATGCTATTCGTGCCGGTTTTGGCAAAGTCGTATTTGTAATCCGCCATCTTTTTGAAAAGGAGTTCCGTGAAATTTTTACTCCTGAACGTTTCGGCGGAAAAATCGAAGTGGATTTTGTTTTCCAGGAACTGGATAAACTGCCCGAAGGATTTACTGTTCCCGCAGATCGTGTAAAACCTTGGGGAACCAACCATGCAGTGATGATGGCTGCCGAGGTGATCGACGGACCGTTCGCTGTGATCAATGCGGATGATTTTTACGGCCGTGAGGCTTACCAGACTATTGGAGACTATTTGCGTTCGGTAGCCGGTCAGACCAACCACTATTGCATGGTTGGATATGAGGTTCAGAAGACCTTGTCGGATTATGGTGCCGTATCTCGTGCGGTTTGCGAGGTAGATGCTAATGATAATCTGACTTCCATGGTAGAGCGTACCTCGATCGAACGTATCGATGGGGTAATCAAATACAAAGATGAGCAAGGCGAACTCTGCCCGTTGGCCGATACTGCTCCTGTATCGATGAATATGTTTGGTTTTACACCGGATTATTTCGCTCATTCGAAAGATTATTTCACCTCTTATCTCACAGAGAACATTAATAATCCAAAATCAGAGTTCTATATCCCGACCCTGGTCAACAAGCTGGTAGGTGAAGGTACGGCTCAGATGCGTGTTCTGCATTGTGCAGCACAATGGTTCGGTGTGACATACAAAGAAGACCGTCCTGCTGTGGTAGCTCGCATTCGCAAATTGGTGGACGAAGGTCTCTATCCTGAGAAATTGTGGAATTAGACCTGAACTCGAACCTAAAACCGAACAACATGAACAGTATCGAACAACAGATCTGGGGGTTTACTCCAGAAGGAGAGGCTGTCGTGCGTTATACGATGACCAATGCGGGAGGAGCATCTGCCGTATTGAGTAACATCGGAGCAGGAATCATTGCCGTGAATGTTCCTGACCGTAACGGCAAGTTGGCTAATGTGGCGCTCGGCTATGATCGTTTTGAAAGCTACTTTGGGGATGGCCCCTATATGGGTAAGACTCCGGGTCGTTTTGCAAACCGTATCGGCGAAGGGCGTTTTACCTTAGATGGCAAGGAGTACCGTTTGGCTCAGAATTCAGGCGGCCAACATTTGCATGGAGGTTTGAAAGGCTTTGCCAATAAGGTTTGGACTAGCCGTGTCGAGACGGATCGGGTAGTCTTTTCTTTGGTCAGTCCTGATGGGGATGATAAATATCCTGGCGAGGTGACTGTTGAAGTTTGTTACGATTGGAACGACGACTGCGAATTGGAGATCACCTACTATGCCAAAACCGATGCTCCGACCATTATCAATTTGACCAATCACTCCTACTTTAACCTCAAAGGTGAAAGTGCCGGTCGGGCCATGGAACAGGAGTTACAGCTCAATGCTTCAAAGTTCCTTTGGTATGATAAAAACTGCATCCCGACCGGCGAACTGGTCGAGGTGAAGGGGACTCCGATGGACTTTACGACAGCGAAACCATTGGCACGTGATATAGATGCCGATTATGAGCCGTTGAATATTGGGCATGGTTATGATCAAAGTTGGGCAATTGATGGCTACGAAAAGGGTAAATTAAGTGAAGCAGGCGTGCTTTCCGATCCGGAAACCGGTCGTCGCATGCGTATCTTCACGACTCACCCTTCAGCACATGTTTATGCAGGGAATTTCCTGCAAGGATGTCCTACAAGTATCAGCGGACATGAATATGCCAATCGGGATGGTGTAGCTATTGAGTGTCAGGGATATCCTAATAGCCCGAATCGTCCCAATTTCCCTTCTACTGTATTGCGACCTGATGAGCTTTACAATGAAAAAATCATCTTCCGTTTTGAAACGGATAACAAATAGTTATTGCAATCATTCAACCTAAAACTTAGCAAATGGAATCTGAAAAACACAAAAATTATGCGTTACCGATCATTGTCATGATCTTTTTGTTCGGTATGATCTCGTTCGTAACGAACTTGGCTTCACCGATGGGCGATATCCTGAAATATCAGTTCCAAGTTCCGAACTGGATGGGAACGCTGGGAGTATTTGCAAACTTTATCGCCTATGCCATCATGGGTTATCCTGCTGGTAACATGTTGCAGAAACTGGGCTACAAAAAAACCGCTTTGATCGCTATCGCTGTTGGCTTTGTGGGTGTCGGAATTCAGACCCTTTCTGGTACTGCACAGAGTTTTGGTGTCTATCTTTTGGGTGCCTTTATCGCTGGTTTCTCGATGTGCCTGCTCAATACGGTTGTCAACCCAATGTTGAACAAATTGGGTGGCGGCGGCAATAAAGGTAACCAGTTGATCCAGGCTGGTGGTTCATTCAACTCGTTGTGTGGAACTGCCGTAATCATTTTAACTGGTCTGTTGATTCCCGAGGGAATTAAAAATGCCCAGATCAGCAACGTCTTCCCGCTGATGTATGCTGCATTGGCTATCTTTGCTTTCGCATTTGTTGTGATTGCATTGACGAAAATCCCGGAAAATGAGCCTGCACCTGAGAAGAAGATCAAAGAAACTTCGAAATACGGGCCACTTTCATTCCGCCATTTTGTATTGGGATCTGTCGCGATTTTCGTATACGTAGGTGTTGAGGTAGGCGTTCCCAATATTTTGCAAAAATGGTTACAGAATCCTGATCTGAATGTATTGGGTGACGGCGTGAATGTAGAGGCTATCGCTGGATCTGTTGCAGCAACCTATTGGTTGTTGATGTTAGTGGGCCGTCTGCTCGGAGCCATGGTCGGTAGTAAAGTGTCTGCTCGCAGTATGTTGACTGTTGTTTCGTCAGTCGGTTTGTTGTTGACGTTGACTGCTATGTTCATTCCCGAAATTCCTGTCAATATGCCTGTATTTAACGGTGCAGAGGGATTCGCTTTGGTTAGTGTTCCTTTGAATGCGGCGCTGCTGGTGCTGGTTGGACTGTGTACTTCAGTTATGTGGGGCGGAATCTTCAACCTCGCTGTCGAAGGACTTGGTAAATATACCGAAAAGGCTTCTGGTATTTTTATGGCCCTTGTTTGCGGTGGTGGTATTTTGCCGTTGCTGCAAAATGGTATTGTTGACTTAGCAGGTGGAGTTGGCTATTTAACTAGCTATTGGGTAATTGTAGTTGGTGCTGCTTATATCCTCTTCTATGCTATGGTTGGCTCCAAAAATGTCAATAAAGATATTCCGGTAGATTAATTGGTAAAACCATAATTCCCCCCTATTTATCTTTTTTACAGACATAGAGCATATAGGTTATTAATTAACCGGTCTTAATAAAAGCGCGCTGGATATCCAGCGCGCTTTTATTGTTTTGTTGTTATGTGTTTTGACCGTTGGTCTGTAATATTGAGTTTTATATGCGTCTATTTTGATGCGAGAAGCGAGGCAGCATAAATTTACACCTTACATGGGAAAATGCTTTGAAGAAGCTAAAATAGGGCAAAAATAAAGAGAGCGGAACTTATGCTCCGCTCTCTTTACGTTTATATGTGCATGAATAGCTTATTCGTGCGAGTGAGTGCCTACCATTGAGTTGTAGTCATCCATTGAACCTACTAAGATATTCTGGTATTCACGTTCACCTGTACCAGCTGGAATCAAGTGACCGCAGATGACGTTCTCCTTCAGGTTGGCCAGAGGATCGGTCTTACCGAGAATTGCAGCCTCGTTCAACACTTTCGTAGTCTCCTGGAATGATGCAGCAGACATGAAGCTGCTGGTTTGCAATGCCGCACGGGTAATACCCTGCAGAATCTGATTCGAGGTTGCAGGAATAACCTCACGAACCTGTACCAGCTTCTGATCCTTGCGTTTCAGAACGGAATTCTCATCACGCAACTTGCGTACAGTGATAATCATACCTGGGCGCATTGTGGTTGAATCTCCGGCATCGGTAACAACAACTTTGTCGTACAACTCGTCGTTGACCTCCATAAATTCCCATTTGTCCACAATCTGTTCGGGCAAGAAGCGGGTATCTCCCGGATCTTCGATCTGCACTTTGTTCATCATCTGACGAACGATGACTTCGAAGTGTTTGTCGTTGATCTTTACACCCTGCATACGGTACACCTCCTGAACCTCGTTGACAATATATTCCTGAACCTTGGTCGGACCCTGGATAGCCAGAATATCGCTTGGAGTGATAGCACCGTCAGACAGCGGGGTTCCAGCGCGAACATAGTCGTTCTCCTGTACGAGGATCTGACGAGACAGCGGAACCAAGTAGCGTTTTACATCGCCCATTTTCGAGGTGACCACAATCTCACGGTTACCACGTTTGATCTTACCGAATGAGATTTCACCATCGATTTCCGATACGATTGCAGGATTCGATGGGTTACGTGCCTCAAACAGCTCGGTAACTCGTGGCAGACCTCCGGTGATATCGCCTGCTTTGCCGACAGCACGCGGGATCTTGATCAGGATCTCGCCAGCCTTGACTGCCGCATCCTCTTTGACAGCGATGTGTGCTCCCACAGGCAGGTTGTACTGTTTCTGCTCTTCACCCTGTTTGTTGAGGATCTTGATAACCGGGTTTTTGGTCTTGTCTTTCGACTCGATAATCACCTTCTCACGGAAACCGGTCTGCTCATCGAATTCATCACGGTAGGTAACGTTTTCGATGACATTTTCGAAGGCAACTTTACCATCGTATTCTGAAATGATAACGGCATTGTATGGATCCCATTCGCAGATCAGGTCACCCTTCTTGACGATATCTCCATCGTGCATGTAGAGGGTAGAACCGTACTGCAAGTTGTGGGTATAGAGTACGATATCAGTGTTGACATCCACGATGCGCAATTCAGCGAGTCGGCTGATAACCATTTCAACCTCTTTGCCTGCATCGTTTTTGCTCTTAACAGTACGCAGATCGTCAATTTCGAGTCGGCCTTCGTAGCGTGAAACGACACTGTTATCGGTTGCCACACCACCGGCCACACCACCGACGTGGAAAGTACGCAGAGTCAGCTGAGTACCCGGCTCACCGATGGACTGTGCTGCAATGACACCGACAACTTCGCCTTTCTGTACCATGCGGGCTGTAGCCAGGTTGCGGCCGTAGCACTTCGCACATACACCGTTGCGTGATTCGCAGGTCAATACCGAACGGATATCAACTGATTCGATGCCTGCAGCCTCAATAGCTGATGCAATATTTTCGGTGATCTCTTTGCCGGCAGCAACAATCAGTTCTCCGGTATGTGGATTGTAAACATCGTGAACGGTTGTACGTCCCAAGATGCGTTCATACAGCGTCTGTACGACATCTTCGTTGCGTTTGATTGCTGTAGCGGTCAAACCACGCAATGTGCCGCAGTCCTCTTCGGTGATCACTACATCCTGAGCCACATCAACCAAACGACGGGTCAGATAACCTGCGTCGGCAGTCTTCAATGCGGTATCGGCCAAACCTTTACGAGCACCGTGGGTTGAGATGAAGTACTCCAACACGGACAGACCCTCTTTGAAGTTCGAAAGAATCGGGTTTTCGATGACCTGACCTCCTTCAGCACCGGATTTCTGCGGTTTTGCCATCAAACCGCGCATACCGGACAGCTGACGGATCTGCTCTTTAGAACCACGTGCTCCTGAATCCAACATCATGTAAACCGGGTTGAAGCCCTGCATATCTGCAGTTAGGTGATCGAGCACCGTTTTGGTCAACTTCATGTTGATGTTGGTCCAAATATCGATAATCTGGTTGTAACGTTCGTTGTTGGTGATAAGACCCATGTTATAGCTTTCCATCACCTCATCGACACGTTCGTAACCCTCTTGTACCAGTTTCTCTTTCTCTTCAGGGATGATAACGGCATCGAGGTTAAATGACAAACCTCCTTTGAACGCCATTTTGTAACCGAGGTTCTTGATATTGTCGAGGAATGTCGCAGCTTTGTCGGCACCGGCCTTTTTCATCACCAATGCGATGATATCACGCAACGAACGTTTGGTCAGCACTTCGTTGATATAACCAACCTCTTTCGGAACGACCTGGTTGAACAGGATACGTCCAATGGTTGTATCAATGATTTTTTGAACAGGCTGATCGTTTTCATCGATTGTATCGGTCATTACCTTAACTTTTGCATGCAGATCTGCACGGCCTTCGTTGTAAGCAATGATTGCCTCTTCCGGACCGTAGAAGGCGAGACCTTCACCTTTCGAACCTGCGCGCTCTTTGGTAATGTAGTACAGACCGAGGACCATGTCCTGTGACGGCACGGTGATCGGGGCTCCGTTGGCCGGGTTCAAAATGTTGTGTGAACCGAGCATCAACAACTGTGCTTCCAGAATGGCGGCATTACCCAGTGGCAAGTGAACTGCCATCTGGTCACCATCGAAGTCGGCGTTGAATGCGGTACAAGCCAGCGGGTGAAGTTGCAATGCCTTACCTTCGATCAGCTTGGGCTGGAAGGCCTGGATACCCAGACGGTGCAGGGTCGGGGCACGGTTCATCAATACCGGGTGACCTTTGATCACATTTTCAAGAATATCCCAAATCACCGGATCCTTGCGGTCGATGATCTTCTTGGCAGATTTTACGGTCTTAACGATACCACGTTCGATGAGTTTGCGGATCACGAAGGGTTTGTACAACTCGGCTGCCATATCCTTCGGAATACCCATCTCGTGCATTTTCAACTCAGGACCTACGACGATAACTGAACGGGCTGAGTAGTCCACACGTTTACCGAGCAAGTTCTGACGGAAACGTCCCTGTTTACCTTTCAAACTGTCCGAAAGAGATTTCAACGGACGGTTTGATTCGGTTTTAACTGCGTTGCTCTTACGAGAGTTGTCGAACAGTGAATCGACAGCCTCCTGCAACATACGTTTTTCGTTACGCAGGATCACATCCGGAGCCTTGATTTCGATGAGTCGTTTCAGACGGTTGTTACGGATGATCACACGACGATAGAGGTCGTTCAAATCTGAGGTAGCGAAACGACCTCCATCCAGCGGAACGAGGGGACGCAATTCGGGTGGAATTACCGGAATGACCTTCAAAATCATCCATTCCGGTTTGTTCACCTCGCGTGATTCACGGAAGGCCTCTACAACATGCAGACGTTTCAGTGCTTCTGCTTTACGCTGTTGTGAGGTCTCGGTGCTGGCTTTGTGGCGCAGCGAGTAAGAGAGCTCGTCAAGGTCTACACGTTGTAACAGTGTATAGATTGCTTCGGCACCCATCTGAGCGATGAACTTGTTGGGATCAGAGTCATCGAGTTGTTGGTTGCCTTTAGGCAGTGCGTTTACAATATCGAGGTACTCTTTCTCGGCCAACAGATCGAGTTCTGCTACGCCGTTGGTTGCAGCCACACCGGGCTGGATAACCACGTAACGCTCGTAGTAAATAATTGCTTCGAGTTTTTTGGTCGGAATACCCAGCAGATAGCCGATTTTCGAAGGAAGCGAACGGAAGTACCAGATGTGTGCAACGGGAACAACCAATGAGATGTGACCCATACGTTCACGACGCACTTTCTTTTCGGTTACCTCCACACCGCATCGGTCGCAGACAATACCTTTGTAACGGATACGTTTGTATTTACCGCAGTGGCACTCGTAGTCCTTCACAGGACCGAAGATGCGCTCGCAGAAAAGACCGTCACGCTCCGGTTTGTAGGTACGGTAGTTTATCGTCTCAGGCTTGAGGACCTCTCCGCTCGAATTTTCCAGAATCTCCTCGGGAGATGCCAGTCCAATCGAAATCTTCGAGAATCCGGTCTGTGCCTTGTTGTCTTTCTTCAATGACATATATCTTTTTCTTTTATTTATTCATCAAATTTCGTCAGCCGCGTGCTCGTTTTTTTTATGTGCAGTGAGTCTTGCAACTCTTTGCAGTTAACAGTTTGTTCGAGCCGGCGGCCAAAGCACTTTACTCCAACTTGACGCTGATCGCAAGACCCCGCAACTCATGCAACAATACGTTGAGTGATTCGGGGATACCTGCTGGCGGCAGGTTGTCGCCTTTGACAATAGCTTCGTAAGCCTTAGCACGGCCCATCACGTCATCAGACTTGATGGTCAAGATCTCCTGCAGGATGTTGGCTGCACCGAATGCCTCGAGTGCCCAAACCTCCATCTCTCCGAAACGCTGACCACCGAATTGAGCTTTACCACCCAGAGGCTGCTGCGTAATGAGTGAGTACGGACCGATTGAACGGGCGTGCATCTTGTCGTCGACCATGTGGCCCAGTTTCAGCATGTAGATTACGCCGACTGTCGCCGGTTGGTCGAAACGCTCACCGGTTCCACCGTCATACAGGTAGGTGCGACCGCTACGAGGTATACCAGCTTTAGCAGTGTATTCATTGATCTGTTCGAGGCTTGCACCATCGAAGATCGGGGTAGCAAACTTCAATCCCAGTTCACGACCTGCCCAACCCAATACGGTTTCGTAGATCTGTCCCAAGTTCATACGCGAAGGCACACCCAGCGGGTTCAGTACGATATCGACGATCGAACCATCTTCGAGGAACGGCATATCTTCGTCACGAACGACTTTGGCAACGATACCCTTGTTACCGTGACGACCTGCCATCTTATCACCTACGCGGAGTTTACGTTTCTTAGCGATGTAAACCTTAGCCAGCTGAATAATACCGGCAGGCAGTTCATCGCCATTGGTGAGGTTGTATTTGTCGCGCTTGAGCACGGCATCAGCCTCTTTGTATTTGATGATATAGTTGTTGATGGTCTTTTCAACCAAGAGATCCAGGTGAGCGTCACCGCACCACTTGTCAGCAGCTACGTTCAAGAAGTCGATCTCGTTGAGCAACTTCTGTGTGAAGCGTGTTCCTTTGGCAACCACCTCTACACCAAAGTAGTCGTGGATACCTGCGGTGGTTTTGTCCTTCAGCAGGATGCTCAGCTTCTCGATCAGCAGGTTACGCAACTCGGCTACTTGTTCGTTGAAAGCCATATCGAGTTTTTCGAGCTGTGCCTTTTCAGCGGCTTTGCTCTTCTTGTCATGGCTTGCACGGCTGAAGAGACGTTTGTCGATAACCACACCATAAAGTGAAGGTTGTGCTTTCAGAGAAGCATCCTTAACGTCTCCAGCTTTATCACCGAAGATTGCACGCAACAATTTCTCTTCCGGTGAAGGATCGCTCTCACCTTTCGGAGTGATCTTACCGATCAGGATGTCGCCCGGTTTGATGTTGGCGCCGATACGGATGATACCGTTTTCGTCCAAATCTTTTGTTGCGTCCTCGCTGACGTTCGGAATATCAGAGGTCAACTCCTCGACACCACGTTTGGTGTCACGAACCTCCATGATGTATTCATCCACATGAACTGACGTGAAGATATCGTCACGAATCATGCGTTCCGAAATCACGATAGCATCCTCAAAGTTGTAACCCTTCCAAGGCATGAACGCCACCTTCAAGTTACGTCCCAAAGCCAACTCTCCGTTCTGAGTAGAATAACCTTCGGTCAGGATTTGACCTTTGGTTACTTTCTCTCCGCGACGTACCAGTGGCTTCAGCGTGATTGAAGTACTCTGGTTGGTCTTGCGGTAACGAGGAAGCTTATAGGTTGTCACCTCCGGATCGAAACTGATCAGTTTCTCCTCTTCGGTGCGATCGTATTCGATCTGGATCTGTGTAGCATCTGAGAAGACTACTTCACCATCCTTCTCTGCAACTACCTGGATACGGCTGTCGGCAATCATGTCATCTTCAAGCCCAGTGCCCACGATCGGAGCTTCAGGCATAACCAAAGGCACTGCCTGACGCATCATGTTTGATCCCATCAATGCACGGTTAGCGTCATCGTGCTCCAAGAAAGGAATCAAGCTTGCAGCGATTGATGCGATCTGGTTTGGAGCAACGTCCATCAAGTTGATTTCCTTGTCAGTTACGACAGGGAAGTCGCTCTCAAAACGTGCTTTGATCTTATCAGGGTTGATGAAGTGTCCTGTGTCATCAAGCGGAGTGTTGGCCTGACCGATAATCATGCCCTCCTCTTCCTCTGCGCTGAGATAAACTACATCGTCGTTGTTCAGGTTGACAACACCGTCTTCAACTTTACGATACGGGGTTTCGATGAAGCCCATATCGCTGATCTTTGCGTAAACACACAATGAAGAGATCAGACCGATGTTCGGACCCTCAGGAGTCTCGATCGGGCAGAGACGGCCGTAGTGCGTATAGTGTACGTCTCGAACCTCGAAACCTGCACGCTCACGCGACAGACCTCCAGGACCCAATGCAGAGAGACGACGTTTGTGAGTCATCTCGGCCAATGGGTTGGTTTGGTCCATAAACTGTGACAACTGGTTGGTTCCGAAGAATGAGTTGATCACCGAAGACAAAGTCTTTGCGTTGATCAAGTCGACTGGAGTGAAGACCTCGTTGTCACGGACATTCATACGTTCGCGGATCGTACGTGCCATACGTACGAAACCTACGCTGAACTGGTTGTCCAGCTGTTCGCCTACGGTGCGGACACGACGGTTGCTCAAGTGGTCGATATCGTCGACGTCGGTCTTCGAGTTGATCAGCTGGATCAGATATTTGATGATCGCGATCATATCCTCGCGGGTCAGCACTCTGACTTCGTAAGGAATGTCGAGATCCAATTTTTTATTGATTCTGAAACGACCTACATCGCCCAAGTCGTAACGTTTGTCAGAGAAGAACAGTTTCTCGATGACGTCACGGGCAGTTGCCTCATCGGGTGGCTCAGAGTTACGCAATTGGCGGTAGATGTAAACTACGGCCTCTTTCTCTGAGTTACACGGGTCTTTTTGCAGGGTATTGTATACAATTGAGTAATCGACATTGCCCGGAGCCTCTTTGTGGATCAAGATGCTTTTAGCTCCAGAGTCGATGATATCTTCGATGTGACGCTCTTCGAGTACGGTTTCACGATCAATGATGATCTCGTTACGTTCAATTGAAACCACCTCACCGGTATCCTCATCGACGAAATCCTCTACCCATGTTTTCAATACACGGGCAGCCAAACGTTGGCCAATAGCCTTTTTCAGGTTGGCTTTTGTAACCTTGACCTCTTCGGCCAAGTCAAATATCTCTAAAATTTCCCGGTCGCTTTCGAAGCCGATAGCTCGCAACAGCGTTGTCACGGGTAATTTCTTTTTACGGTCGATGTATGCGTACATCACGTTGTTGATGTCGGTCGCAAACTCGATCCATGAGCCCTTGAACGGAATAATACGGGCTGAGTAGAGCTTCGTACCGTTCGTGTGGATGCTCTGTCCGAAGAAAACTCCGGGAGAACGGTGAAGCTGGGATACGATGACACGTTCGGCACCGTTGATCACAAAGGTACCTCGGGGAGTCATATAGGGGATCGTCCCGAAGTAGACATCCTGAATCACGGTGTCGAAATCTTCGTGTTCAGGGTCAGTACAGTATAATTTCAGTTTGGCTTTCAGCGGTACGCTGTAGGTAAGGCCGCGTTCCAGACACTCGTCAATCGAATAGCGGGGCGGATCGATGTAGTAATCGATGAACTCCAATACGAAATTGTTGCGGGTATCGGTGATCGGGAAGTTCTCCATGAACACTTTGTAGAGACCCTCGTTTTTTCGGTTCTCCGCAGTGGTGTCCATTTGGAAAAAGTCGTGGAAGGATTTGAGCTGCACCTCCAGCAAATCAGGATAAGGCATCCTGTTTTTGACCGAAGAGAAGCTGATACGTTTATTATCTGTTTTTGGGGACATTGGATCCAATATTTAATTTGAAGACTAGAACTAGAACCTAGAACTAGAGACGAGAACTGTTGCTGTACATCTTATCCCTAAGCGGTCCGAAGGGGTTGATTGTCCAGGATAGATAAGCAGTTGATATATGCTTGTGAGGCGTAAACCGGGTTCACTTCGGGCCGAAAACGGGCTACTCTTCACAGAGGCCCGTAATGTTAAATGAGAAAAGGTATAGAGTCTATCTGCATAGACTCTACACCTGATATGTGGTTGAAATTTAAGTAATTATTACTTAAGCTCAACTTCAGCACCAGCCTCTTCCAGCTGTGATTTAATCTGTTCTGCTTCTTCTTTGGAAACGCCCTCTTTGATAGTTTTAGGAGCGCCATCAACCAAATCTTTAGCCTCTTTCAGACCCAGACCGGTGATGTCTTTAACGGCTTTAACTACCTGGAGCTTAGCCTGACCTGCGTTAGCGAGAACAACGTCGAAAGAGGTCTTCTCAGCAGCAGCGGCAGCGCCACCTTCAGCGGGAGCAGCGGCAACAGCAACAGCAGCAGCAGCGGGCTCAATTCCGTATTCGTCTTTCAGAATACCAGCAAGTTCGTTTACTTCCTTAACTGTCAAGTTTACCAACTCCTCAGCTAATTTTTTGATATCGGCCATTGTATTGAAATTTAAAAATGTTAGACGATTTTGTAATGATTAATTTCTCTCTTCGAGGCTCTTTATGAGGCCTGCGATTTTTTGACCAGCTGAAGCCTGCAATGCAGAAATAACATTCTTTGCAGGAGACTGCAGCAGTCCGACGATGTCGCCAATAAGCTCTTCGCGAGACTTGATGTTGACCAGTTCATCCAGTGCAGCGTCGCCCACGTAAACACAATCTTCAACCAAAGCGGCTTTCAATACCGGTTTGTCGCACTCCTTACGGAATTCTTTGATCAGTTTTGCAGGGGCTTTACCTGTGTTGGAGAACATGACAGCTGTTTCACCTTTGAGGGCGGGCAGCAGCTCATCGTTAGCTTTAGAAACTTGTTCCAGAGCTTTGATGAAGAGTGTATTCTTCACGACGACCAGCTTCACATCCTGTTCGAAGCAGGCTTTACGCAATTTTGCGGTCTGCTCTGCGTTCAAGGCAGCAGTGTCTGTCAAATAGAAGTGAGCGTATTGTTGCAGCTTATCGGCTAAACCGTTAATGATAACTGTTTTTTCTTCCCTGTTCATCGTTTTCCTTTTTATTTGATGTCAACCGATTTGGGGTCTACCGCTAAGCCGGGGCTCATCGTAGAAGATAAATATATGCTCTGTACATAAGTACCTTTTGCAGCTGTGGGTTTCAGCTTGTTGATCATTGACATGAATTCCTTCACGTTGTCAGCGATCTGCTCAGCGCTGAAGCTGATTTTGCCCACCGATGAGTGAACGATACCGAATTTATCGACTTTGAAATCGATTTTACCGGCTTTCACTTCGGTGACAGCTTTGCCCACTTCCATGGTAACCGTACCTGTTTTGGGGTTCGGCATCAGACCACGGGGACCCAAAATACGTCCGAGTGCTCCGACCTTGGCCATTACGTTAGGAGTGGTGATGATTACATCGACATCGGTCCAACCGCCTTTGATTTTTTCGATGTATTCGTCCAAACCTACATAATCAGCGCCGGCCTCTTTAGCTTCGTTCTCTTTATCGGGAGAGCAGAGCACCAGAACACGTACCTGTTTTCCGGTACCATGAGGCAGGGTTACGACACCACGTACCATCTGGTTGGATTTGCGCGGGTCGACACCGAGGCGTACATCCAGGTCAACTGAAGCGTCGAATTTCGTAAAGGTGATATCCTTCAGAAGAGCTGCCGCCTCGCCTAGCTTGTACACTTTCCCGGTCTCGACTTTTGCAAGAGCCGTTTTTCTGTTTTTGGTCAGCTTACTCATTTTCAGTAACTTTTGTCAATTACAAACTAGGAAATTCACCAACTACGTTGATACCCATACTACGGGCCGTACCGGCAACCATCCGCATTGCTGACTCAATGGTGAAGCAGTTCAGGTCGGGCATTTTGTCCTCGGCGATCGTTTTGATCTGATCCCAGGTTACCTGACCCACTTTTTTACGGTTCGGCTCTGCCGATCCGCTCTGCAGTTTGGCTGCCTCTTTGAGCTGTACGGCTACGGGCGGCTGCTTGACAACGAAATCGAATGATTTGTCGCCATATACGGTGATAATGACAGGAAGTACTTTCCCCGCCTTGTCCTGAGTCCGCGCGTTGAACTGCTTGCAGAAGTCCATAATGTTGACTCCTTTGGAGCCCAGTGCAGGACCTACTGGGGGCGAAGGATTGGCGGCACCACCTTTGATCTGCAATTTGATTAATGCAGCAACCTCTTTTGCCATAATTTTCCTTTCGTTAATTATTCTTTTTCAACTTGCATGAAGCTCAACTCCATAGGAGTCTTGCGTCCGAAAATCTTCACGGAAACCGTCAGTTTCTTTCGGTCGTTGTCCACGGCCTCGATAGTGCCTGAAAAACTTGAGAAGGGACCGTCGATCACCTTGACCATGTCACCGACGAAGAAAGGAACTTCGTTTTCCTCTTCACTCTCACTCAATTCATCGACACGGCCTAATATGCGGCTTACTTCCTGGGGGCGCAGAGGGGTTGCCTCCATAGGGTTACCGCCTTTGGTGTCGTTGAGGAAGCCTAAGACGTTGGGAGTGTTACGAAGAATATACGGAATTTCTCCTACCAGGGCTGCTTCTACCAATACATAACCCGGATAAGAAACACGTTCCTTACTGATTTTTTTACCGTTTCTGATCTGGTAAATCTTTTCAGTAGGGATTAGAACTTGGGAGATATAGTCTTCGAGGTGTGATTGACGTACTTCGTTATCGATGTACTCTTTAACCTTTTTCTCTTTACCTCCGATGGCACGTACGACGTACCATTGTTTCTGCTCTTTTTCGCTCATCTTTATTAACCTGCTAGAATAGAAAATTAATAAAGGATGTTATATATAGTTTTCATGATGTTCTCAAAGGCGAGGTCCATAACCAGCACCACCAGTGCGAGTAAAAGGGAAGCAACCATAACGATTACCGCAGAGTGAGAAAGCTGGCTCATTGAGGGCCAAGACACTTTTTGAACGAGCTCTGTGTAGGCTTCTTTAGTGTAAGATACAATTCTCATAATTGTTCTATTTTTTTGCACGAGTGGAGAGATTCGAACTCCCATCAACGGTTTTGGAGACCGCTATTCTACCCTTGAACTACACTCGTAGAGGGCAGTGCGACTCAGGTCGCACTGCGGGATATATCAAAATTATTTGATGATCTTGGTGATCTGACCAGCACCTACGGTACGGCCACCCTCACGGATAGCGAAACGCAGACCTACGTTCAGAGCTACAGGGTAGATCAAGGTAACTTTGATGGTTACGTTGTCACCCGGCATTACCATATCAACGCCTTCTGGAAGTTCAACCTCACCGGTGATATCCATGGTACGCAGGTAGAACTGAGGACGATATTTGTGGTGGAACGGAGTGTGACGGCCACCCTCTTCTTTCTTCAGGATGTAAACCTCAGCCTCGAACTCGGTGTGCGGAGTGATTGAGCCAGGTTTAGCGACAACCATACCACGTTTAACATCTTTCTTGTCGATACCGCGGAGCAACAGACCTACGTTGTCACCAGCCTCACCCTGATCGAGGAGTTTGCGGAACATCTCGACACCGGTACAAGTTGAAGTCATAGATTTTTCAGCCAGACCGATAATCTCAACGGGATCACCTACGTGGATCACACCGGTTTCGATACGACCGGTAACAACGGTACCACGGCCAGTGATTGAGAATACGTCCTCGATAGGCATCAGGAACGGTTTCTCGTTTTCACGCGGAGGCAGCGGAATCCAGTTGTCGACAGCGTCCATCAGCTCCATGATTTTCTCCTCCCATTTGGGCTCGCCATTGAGGGCACCCAGAGCAGAACCACGGATAATCGGGGTGTTGTCACCGTCGAAGTCATATTTGTTCAACAGGTCACGAACCTCGAGCTCAACCAGGTCGAGCATTTCAGGATCGTCAACCATATCGCATTTGTTCAAGAATACTACGATACGCGGTACGTTCACCTGACGGGCGAGCAGTACGTGCTCGTTGGTCTGAGGCATCGGACCATCGGTAGCAGCAACAACCAAGATGGCACCATCCATCTGAGCGGCACCAGTAACCATGTTTTTCACATAGTCGGCGTGACCCGGGCAGTCTACGTGAGCATAGTGACGGTTAGCAGTCTGATACTCTACGTGAGCGGTGTTGATGGTAATACCACGCTCTTTTTCCTCGGGAGCGTTGTCGATCGAATCGAATGAACGGAGTTCAGAGAGACCTTTTTTAGCAAGTACGGTGGTAATTGCTGCGGTAAGGGTAGTTTTACCGTGGTCTACGTGTCCGATAGTACCGACGTTCACGTGCGGTTTGGACCGGTCAAATTTTTCTTTTGCCATGATTGAAATCTATTTAGGAATTAATTGTCTGACTAATTGTGTCGGTTTCTTAATTCGTTTGTGTCAGGATAGCCTTTATTTATTCGTGAGTCTTATTCGACTTTTATCCACAGGCCGACCCGCTCAAGCGTTTAAGGACGACAAAATTACGCATATTTTACAAATCCGCAAACATTACAGGCCAAAAATCAGCCGTTTCGGGTGAAATTCCACCTGGATTGGGTGATTTGGAACTGTAAAAAGGCGAAATCCGGCACAAAAGTACGATCATTTTTTGGAATAAGAAAATTTTTTACAGTAAAAGTGTCTCTATTGGTCGAATTTCTAACATTTTATTGACAATTTCTGTTGGTGTGAAGCCTTATGATGCTATGCCAACCTGTTTTGAGTGTTGTTTGTGTAATGACGTGACGGGCGCACTTCGATTTATGCTTTTTATACTTAATTGAGAGGAATAGCCCCTGTCTCTTTAATAAGTTAGCATAACTGCGGAATTTTGTGTGCCAGGTCATGAGGTGGTGCGTATAGATGAAGATTCCTGATTGTACCCACTGTTTGTTGTTTAATGATGGACCGCTTTTGTCTGTCGGAGCTTGTGGCTTGTGCGATATGGATTATCGTCCAATAGTGATCATGATGATCGAGGAATCCAGTATGAAAAGTCTGAAAATTGTGGAAAAGGATTTTTGATTCTATGGTCTTATTAAAGAGAGTCAACCATATATAAATAAGGGAGGCTCACTGTCAATTAGTGAGCCTCCCTTTATAATGAGTAACTATGTCAATCAGGTATTTATGTTTACAGGATGTAGTTGAAAATTGCGTCAAGTAAACATAAATACCAGTTAATGATCTGTTATGATTTTCGAGATCTGTTGCGCTTTTGTGAATGTTCAGCGTGGTGCTCCGCTTTGGAGGTTGTAGCGTCCAATGCAGGTGCAGCAACAACCGGTATAGCCTGTTTCGTCTCGAAATCATAGATGGCAGTCAAGGCAAAATCGAGTTGCTTGTGCATCAAATCGGCCCGCAGGACTTTGATGCGTACCCCATCTCCCAGTGTGAAGGAGCGTCCAGTGCGTTCGCCGCGCAAAGCGTAACTCTCTTCATCGAAAACATAGTAGTCGTCGGTCAGTTCACGTACCGAAACCATGCCTTCGATCTTCGTATCGTCCAATTCGACGTAAATACCCCATTCAGTAACTCCAGAAATATGTCCGTCGAATTCCTGATCGACCTTATCCAACATGAACTCAACCATCTTGTATTTGATTGAGGCACGTTCTGCATCGGCAGCCCGTATCTCCATGGCTGAAGAGTGTTCACACTGTCCTTCGTAGTACTCTTTGTCTTCCGACTTGCCCCCGGCGAGGTAGTGAGCCAATAACCGATGAACCATCATATCCGGATAACGGCGGATCGGTGAGGTGAAATGGGTGTAAAAATCAAACGCCAAACCGTAATGGCCGATGTTATCGGTCGAATAGGTGGCTTTGGCCATGGTGCGGATTGCCAAAGTCGAGATCAGATTTTCCTCCTGTTTGCCGTGGATGTTTTTCATCAGTTTGTTGATATCCTTGGCCAGGGCTTTCCCGGTTGCTTCGCTCTTCATTTGGTAACCAAACCGCATGGCGAAACTGCGCAGTTGAGAGAGTTTATCAGAGTTCGGTTTGTCGTGGATTCGATAAACGAACGTACGTGCACTGTTTTGTACACCGGGGCGTTTCCGACCGACAAATTCAGCCACTTTGCGGTTGGCTAGCAGCATGAACTCTTCGATCAGTTGGTTCGCCTCCTTCATCTGTTTGAAGTAAACGCGTAACGGTTTGCCATTCTCATCCAGATCGAATTTGGCCTCTTCACGTTCGAAGCTGATGGCTCCGTTGCGGAAGCGTTCAGCACGCAGTTTTCGGGCCAAAGCATTAAGTGTTATGATCTCATCACGCATGTCTCCTTCGCCGGTTTCGATCACCTGTTGGGCTTCGTCATAGGTGAAACGGCGGTCCGATAGGATTACGGTACGACCGAACCACTCGTTTTGGACTTGCGCCTCTTCGTTCAGTTCGAAAACGGCCGAAAAGCAGAATTTTTCTTCATTGGGGCGCAGAGAACAGAGACCATTGGATAACCTTTCGGGCAGCATGGGAATCGTACGGTCAACCAAATAGACTGAGGTTGCCCGGTTTTGTGCTTCGGTGTCGATGATGTCGCCTGGATGTACATAGTAAGTTACATCGGCAATGTGGACACCCACTTCGACATTCCCGTTCGGAAGACAGCGCATGGAGAGCGCGTCATCGAAGTCTTTGGCATCTGTCGGGTCGATCGTGAAGGTGGCGATACCACGGAAATCACGTCGTGCTGCAATCTCTTCTGCTGGTAACTCTTCCGGAATGCGGTCTGCAGCCTCCTCTACCTCTTTGGGATAGGTGTATGGGAGGTCAAATTCAGCCAAAATGGCGTGCATTTCGGTGTTGTTGTCACCCGGTGTGCCGAGTACATCGACAATCTCCCCGACCGGATTTTTCATGGTGTCGGGCCAATCATTGATTTTGACCAGTACTTTTTGACCGTTTTGGGCCCCGTGCAGATCCCGCAACGGAATGAACACATCGTGTGGGAACTTGCGGTTATCGACATTGACGAATGCGTAGTTGTCAGATAACTCCAGCACACCCACATATTTTTTATCGGAGTGGGCCACAATCTCGACCACTTCACCCTCAGGGTGCATCTCCCCTTTGGCCGGTCGGATGATGATCACTTTGACGCGATCTCCATTGAGGACATGATCGTTGTTGCGATCACTGACATAAATATCTTGATCCAAACCTTCGACTTGTACGTAGAATGCACCTGAAGGTGTCATATCGACAACGCCTTCAAAAGTTTCGCGATTGGCATTGCTGAGGCGATATTTTCCATCAGCTACCGGTTCGATTGTTTTGGTTTCGAGCAGGGCGCGTACTGTACGACGCACCTCCTCCTTTTCGTCACGCGTCAAAGCTCCGGTTGCTTTGATCAGGTTTTTGACCGAATAGCGTTTATCGGGCAGCGTGCGGAAAAGTTCTGAAATCAGCGAAGAGACGCTGCTGTTCGCCGATTTCCTGTTTTTCATCTTTGCCTTCGCCTTCGAAGGCTTTTTCATCTTCTTCATTCTTATCCTGTATATACAGTTACAAAGGTAGGCAAATAACCTGAAACAAAGATTTATCGGGCGTTAAAATATTGTTAGGACGGAATTTTCAGTGTGGTGGCGGGTATTCCGGTTTAGAACGGATATCCGACTCCGAAACTGAGCGCCGTATTTTTGAGACTGAAATCACGAATTACCCATCGCTCACCGGCCGGGCGGTTCGGATCGTGCAGCTGGATTCCCCAATCGAGACGGAAAATGAAGAAATTGAAATCGAAGCGCACCCCAATACCGGTATTGAAACCGAGCCGTTTGTAGAAATTGTCGAATCGGAAGCGGTTGTCGTTGTTGGCTCCTTCACCTGCTGCAGCAAACCAAATGTTTCCAACATCACAAAATAGGGCTCCTTGCAAAACGCCCCAGACCGGGAATCGAGTCTCGAGATTCATCTCCAGTCGCATGTTTCCTAGCTGGCTTGGGTATTCGGAAGAGACCCGTGGCTCGATACCGGGCCCGAGTGTACGGGCGGCCCAGCCACGCATGCTGTTGCTTCCTCCACAGTAGAACAGACGTTCAAAAGGCAAAGAGGAGGAGTTCCCGTAGGCATAGCCGAAACCTCCGAAAAACCGGTAAACTAAAGCGCTTTTGGTGCCGATACGGAAATTCTTGACAAAGGTCAGATCGGTACGGAAATATTGTGCATAACGAATGCCAAGCAGTTTGTCAAATGAGCTGTTGGTTCCTTCATCATATCCTTTTGTCCGGATGTTGAACAGGCGGTACAACCCGCTGAAGAGGTTACCGTTCGTTTCGAAATTGAGCCGCAGCGAGAGAGATTCGCCTGGTGTACTCTTTTGTTGATTCGTAAAAAAATAGGAGGCCGACAGACCTGCAATCAGCTGTGAGGTATAACTGTTTTGCAGATATGGATTGACCAGACTGGTTAAAAAGTCAGCATCCACCGAACGCATGTTGACCATGGTGATGTCGATGGGTCGGAGCATGAAACTGCTGGCCCCTTTGCCCCATGAGTATCCCCAAACCACGCTGGCCAGATCCCGATGGTAGTAAGGTCGGTTCTGGGTGTTGTAGTTCAGTTCGATTCGGGTACGGGGATCGATGGCCTTGTTGAAGCGGTTGACACGGAAGGGGGTAAGCAGTCGGGGGAACGAGAAAGAGGTCCCGATTCCGAATTCATATGCGTCGTTTTTGTATATGCTGCTGGCGTACATGAATTCATAACCACCCCGGACGTTGACTTCGAACAGCTCAACACCTCGGAAAAGATTGCGGTTTTGGTACCCTACTTTGGCCATGATCCCGAAATAGTCCGATGAGGTCGTTCCTTCGAGGTTAATCGTATAGCTTTGGCGCAGGGCCGGGGTACAATAGACGTTGCAGGCCAGATAGTGTTCAGCCATGTAGTCGCTTTCGGTGACGGTCGAATCGGAACCGACAAACGAAATGAAATTGTCCTCGATGGTGCTATCGGCTATTTCGGTGAAGATGATACTGGCACTCTTATAGTAACCCAGTCGCATAATATTGTCGTAGGTGCGTTTAACCGCTTCGGCATTATACAGGGCGTTCGGGTAGAGGCTGATCGTTCGGCGCAGAATCTCCGAACGGACATTTTGTTTGGTGTCGTAGATGATGTTGAGTCCCCGGTAACGTACCGTGTCGAGCCGTCGAGCATAGAGCGGATCATTGGCTGCAGCAGTCGGATTGTAGTTGGGAAATACGTTGATTCGGAGGAGCCGATAGATGCGGTTGTTGTCAAACATAGCCTCCCCATTGGCATCATAACCGGCCAAAAAACGTTTTACCTGTACGGTAAGATCTATCCGTTGGTCTCCAACCGTTGAATCAGCGATGTAGCTGATGTTGTTGATTGAGAAGTTGTAGTATCCCTGATTCTTCAGAAAATTGGTGATGCGGGTCCGTTCTTTGTCAAGCACATTGGCATTGAACGGATCTCCTTCATGCAGTAGTGTTTTGCTGGAATCACTTAAAATGATCGCTTTGAGGAAACGATCCCGGAAATCGTAGCGGATCTTACCGATACGATAGGGTTGACCTGGACGAACCAAATAAGTAACTTGTGCTTTACGGTGTGAGGTGTCAATTTGAAAAGTGGTGGATGCCCCGAGATACCCAACACTGTTCATATAGATATTGATTCCGTTGGCCGATAGTTTGGTTTGTGCCGAATCGAGCAGTACGGGGGCTGAACCCAAACGCCGTTTAAAACGGTTCCAACCGCTGTTGCTGGTTGAATCGGCTTGCAGATAGACCCATATAGGTAGGTTGGTTCCTAAAAAACGGCTGTTGGGACGTTGACGAATGTACTGTTCCAGTTCGCTTTTTTGGACCGGAATATCGGTGGATTTGGATGCTGTTTGATGGCGGCGAGAGGTGTCCTGAAGAATTTCGACCCGATTCTTGGTCAGCAAATAGCTCCCTTCAGAAAGGTGTTTGGTGACGTTGCAGGAGACTCCTGCCGCTGTGCATAACAGCAGAAACAGCCCTTGGATACAGGCTTCCCGAAAGCGATATGGATGAAAATGTTTCAGTTTTTCTTGAATTTGAAACGTACGCGCAGAATGCCGTCGTTACAATCGCTTGAAATAAGGGTTACGGGAGGGATTTCGGAGGTGCTGGCCACATGTTGCCCGATGCAGGGACAGGCATCGTAATCTCCAATGTGGACAATACGTACTGTCTCTTCTCCTTCGGGAAGACGTGATAGGCTGTAACGGGTTGCGGCCTCTTCGACACTCAATATTTCGTCATGTACCTTCAGTCCGGCAGCGATCTGTTCGTTGACCTGTTGTTCAACCCACTCCAACTCGTCAGGGGTAAGATTGCGTGAAAAATGGAAATCGCATTTCGATTTCTTCTTCTCGATATGTGTCGAAAAGGCACGGCCACACCCCAACAGGCGGGCGATGGTGCCGTTGACCAGATGTTCGGCTGTATGTGCGATGGGGTCGTAATTTTTCTCTCCCATAGTTTTGTCGATTGGTGTGTGATAATGCTACTTGATTTGTATTTAATATAAGATGGGTACTATTATAATCTATTGATAATAAGTCTGATATAAGATTGAAAGTTTGCTTTATTGTCACAAGGGAAGAACCGTGATAATCACAACTTTTATTTCACCTTATGGATAGAGTGTTGATTTGGTTCTTTGTCTTATAAAAATGTACTATTAAAAAGCTCTCGTAACATTTCAGAGAATCGTTATGTCGGCTATGACTGCTGTTGTTGCCGTTTGCGCTTAAATGGTTGAATATCCTTTGGTGAGGGGAAGCTATATACCGCTACTTTTACTGGCTCTAATGTGCCACCCTCAATCAAAGTGTGCTTGGGAGTGTACCATCCAAGTTACAGCAAGTCAGGACTGTTTATTGATTAAAAAATCCTTGTTGTTTAAGTGTCTCGAAGTATTTGCGCGACATAAATAGGTTGTCCTTTCCTGTATAACGTCTTTCTGTAAAGATGCGAGCCAAATTGGGCAATTCATTTGCGGCAAGCAGCCCAGCAGTCTCTTCCGAGGCTTCGCGTTCCGCCCAGATCTGGTCAATCTGTTCGGGAGTGTAGTCGTGGTAGCGTTCGCGGTGTACTACGCCTTCTAATGGGAGTCGATCGGTCAGTGGCGGCATCTTTTCAGGATCGGGATATCCTAATGTGATTGTCGTTACCGGGATGACGCCTTGAGGAAGTTGCAGAACTTTAGCAATCTCCGGGGCATTGTATGTGGTCGTGCCGAGGTAGCAGATCCCCAATCCCTCATGTTCAGCTGCCAGAACAATGTTCTGTGAGGCGAGAATCGAGTCGATCACTCCGTTGACAAACCACAAAAAGTTGTCGTATTGCGGTTCAGCCTGCCGTTGGCGGCACCACTGCGAAAAGCGGTGAATGTCTGCGCAGAAGGTGATGAGTGCAGGAGCTTGGGTTACCATCGGTTGGTTGAAATGGCAAGGGGCCAACTCTGCACGAATTTCCGGAGAGGTGGTTACGATCAGGCTGTACAGTTGCATATTGCCGGTATTTGAAGCCCTTATGCCGGCCTCAAGAACTCGTTGCAGGACCTCTTCGGGAATGGGTTTTGACAGGTAGTTGCGGATCGAACGATGTGCAAATATTTCGGGAATCATCACTACAAAAGATTAAAACGAGGATGGCGAACCGATTGTTCACACTATCCCTATTCGCAAATATCCGTTATTTTTTTCAAAGCCAAAAGGGTTTCGGGGAAATTTTACCATATTTGCAGAGCAATCGAACGCTATGTATTGAAAGATGAAACTCCATTTTTACAAATATCAGGGCGCTGGTAACGACTTTGTTGTGATTGACGGACGTGCCGGCCAGTTTGACCCTACCCGAGAACGGGTCGCATTTCTTTGCAACCGTCGTATGGGTGTGGGTGCCGATGGGTTGATGATTCTTGAGAATGATCCTACCGAAGAGTTTAAAATGCGTTACTTCAATGCCGATGGTGGAGAATCGACCATGTGTGGTAATGGTGGACGTTGTATTGCTCTTTTTGCGGAACATCTTGGTATCGGTGGCTCCATAAAACATTTTGCCGGGATCGACGGTTTGCATCAGGCCGAGATGCTTGAAGTAAAAGGTAATGGAGCTCGTGTGGCTTTAGGAATGATCGATGTCCATGAAGTAGAGAATCACGGAAATTATTGTTTTCTCAATACCGGTTCCCCTCATTATGTCGAATATGTCGATGATGTGAAAGCGATCGATGTGCCCCGACGTGGAGCTGAGATCCGTTGGAGTGAACCTTTCGCATCGCGTGGCGGTACCAATGTTAACTTTGTGCAGCGCATTGCCAAAGATCATATCCGGATCCGTACCTTTGAGCGGGGTGTTGAGGATGAGACGTTGGCGTGTGGTACGGGAGCTACGGCATCGGCATTGGCTACAGCCTATTTGGATGGGATCCCAGCGCATCATTATCAAGTCGATGTGGAGGGAGGAAGCCTGTCGGTGGCTTTCGAAACGAACAGTAAGGGAGGTTTCTGTCATGTTATTTTAACGGGTCCGGCTCAAAAAGTGTTCGAAGGGAATATTGAATTAGATTTTTGAGCTGCAACGCGTTGTTTTTTCGGAAAAAATTCATAACATTGTAATAGGCAAGCGGTCGCTATGACTGCTTTTTAACTTTTTAAATCCAATTCAGTTTAATTCACGTTTCACCACGCATGAAATCGATCAAAGATTTCCGAAGCAAACAGCAGTCTTTTGATTCGGAAGATTCGATGCGCCGGGCTTCTAAACTGGAGCCCATCAAAAAAAGCGGTAAAGAAAAACACTCTCTTTACAGTCGGCTAGACGACGATGACGACGATGACGATGTAGAGCTGCGTTCCCTGCGCAAACGCGAGTCGGCATATGATTATTTCGATGACGGAGAGGAGTCGGATGAGGAGTTCGATGACGATCTGGATGATGAGGACGACGAGGAGTGGGATGAAGAAGATGAGGAGGCAGATGAAGAGGAGTCTGATGATGCCGAACGTTAAGCCTTGTATTTAGTATAGATCGAAGGCCGCCCGATGGGTGGCCTTTTTTGATGGAACGTATAGACATAAATTGTTGGTCGCATGATCCACTGTGCGCAAATGTTGTTTTGGCCTGTAAAAGGCTGTTGCGGAATGTTTGATCAGGATGATTGGGATCAATGATGCAGGTCTAATTCGGATTTGAATCGTAAAGTAAAACAGATAAAACGATATATGGAAAAATTCATGATGGCAGCAGGAACGGCTCTGCGAGTGTTGGACACCGAGAAGGGAGATACGACCGTCGTGTTGTTGCACGGCTATCTGGAGATGATCGAGGTTTGGGAGGAGTTGGCAGGTGCTCTTCAAGCGAACTATCGTGTGGTTGCAATCGATCTGCCCGGTATGGGAGTGTCGCAAGTGCAGGGCGAGGTGCATACTATGGAGTTTATGGCAGAAGTATTGACCGGTGTGTTGGACAAACTGCAAGTCGAACGCTGCTTTATTGTCGGACATTCGATGGGAGGCTATGTGGCTGAAGCATTTGCTGCGGTTCATCCTGAGCGTGTCCAGGGTTTGGTCCTGCTCCACTCGACTCCTAATGCCGATACGGAACAGAAAAAAGAGAATCGTCGTCGTGAAATAGCATTGGTTCAGGCCGATAAAAAGGATTTGATCGTTCAGTTGTTTGCTGCCAAAGGTTTTGCTCCAGCCAATCGGGAACGGTTGAGAACCAGAATTGAGCAGTTATCAGAGTTGATGGCTATGAATGACAGTCAGGGTATCATAGCGGTACTGAACGGATTGATTCAGCGTGTCGATCAGCATGAAATGATGCGCAATCTGAAAGTCCCGCAGCTGTTTATTTTTGGACGCGAAGATGAGTTTATTCCGGTTGAGGCGGCTGAACAGATCATTGCAGCACAGCCTCAGGCACAGGTTGCATGGTTGGAACGTTCCGGACACATGGGCTATCTCGAAGAACCGGAAAGGATTTTAGAGATTTTGGAACAATTTATTGAGAGCAATAAATAGAGGCGTCGCCTGTAATGTGATATCAACACAACATTCAATAAAACTGATAGATTATAGAGTTTTTATTAATAATCTATATGTGATGTGTGCTGTTGATTGATCGAAATTGTGTTCTGGAACGACTGCCCTATGTAAAATCAGGGAACTGGGTCGTAGCCGCTACCTCCCCAAGGATGGCAGGAGAGCAGCCGTTTGATTCCTAAATAGCTCCCTTTAAAGAGTCCGTGTTTGCGCAGAGCCTCCAGAAAATATTGGGAACAGGTCGGAGTATAGCGGCATGCTGAAGGCAGGAACGGCGAAATGCAGTTCTGGTAGATTTTGATCAGCAGCACGAATGGTGCGATCAACAGCCATTTACAGGCTTTCTTGAATCGTGAGGATGATTTTTCGGACTGCATTTTCGATCGTATTAAAGTCGGCAATCTCGCCGGACGAATAGAGCAATCCGATCGAGAGCCGGATATGATGTTGTGTGCAAAGTTCGCGCAAGGGCTCTTTGTTGAGTCGGTATGCCTCCCGCATACGACGTTTCAACAGGTTGCGAACATTGGCCCGTTTGTGTAATCGTTTCGGGACGGAGACCATGACAGCGGCTTCGGGTTTTATCGGATTGGGCCTTGTCAAAGACTTGCCAGTACATTCAATCGCTGCCGTGCTGTCTGAATCAGTAAGAATTTGCTGAATGTCGGTGCCGTTTAAACTTTTATCTGCGGTGAGTTGATCAGTTGGCGATGTGATCATTTCGCAGTTTTGTTCCCTTTCGATTACTCTGCCCGATTCTTTTACGGATATTGTGGCTTGCCTTGTTTCGATAGTGAGTGCGCTCTCCTGCGACTCGTTGCGAGTGCCAATAGTGAAATCCTCTGCGTTTACAGTGTCCTGGCTTGCTGCATCCTTTTCGGACAAAATCTCTGTGTTGAGTAGCGTGTCTTCCGTAGAGGAATCTACATTGCCAGAATACAGTTTTTCAATCCTATATAGGAATCGGATAGGAAACATATAACCCCGTTTCCCTTCACCGAACAACAAATTAATCGCTGTTCGTGATTTGAGCCGCTGCTGACGCGGAAGCGTATAACGGGGCGTCTCCACAATTATTGCTACTTGGAGGGGGTGGAAACTCGGCTCTTTTTGACGGGTGCAGTGGTTGCCGTTTTGAGTGTAGTACTTTTGGTTGTTGCGCTTTTCGTGGTACTACTACTCTTAGTCGTGCTGCTTTTTGCAGCAGGTTTACGTTTGACGGCTTTGGCATCCTGAGCCTGAATGTAGGCTTGACCTGGAGATTGGCCATCCAAAGTGATGGGTTCAACCTCTTCCCCGGCGTTGACCTTTTTAGCGTATAATTCAAGCGCTTTAGTCATGGACGGTGCTTCTGGAGATGGAGCCATAACACTGACAACCAAACCACTGTTTAAAGCGGCTTGCGTTGTATTGTGTCCGAATGTGGCGATTTTGGTCTTAGCTCCGATCTCGGGAAAGGCATTGATGAGCGAGGTGATTTCCGATGGGCTGTAGAAGACCAGCATGTCGTAATCGTTCACATTCACACCGCTCAAATCAGCACTGACAGTTCGTGCAAAAACCACCTTGTCGAATTTGAGGTGATGTTTTTCCATGGCCACAGGCATTTCAGGTTTGTGGGGCTCAGAAACTGTCAACAGGAAGTTCTCTTCTTTGTGTTTATTGAGCAACTCCATGAAATTGGCAAAAGTGCCGTTTGCAAAGAAGATCTTGCGTTTGCGGTAAACGATATATTTCTGCAAATAGAGAGCTACAGCTTCGGTATTGCAAAAATATTTCATGCCTTCGGGTACTGTGATGCGTGCTTCTTCGCAAATACGGAAGAAGCTGTCGATGGTAGTCCGACTGGTAAAGATCACGGCCGTATGGTCGAGGATCTCGATCCGTTGGCTGCGGAACTCTTTGAGCGACACCCCTTCGACTTTGATGAAGGGATGGAATTGTGCATGAATATGGTATTTGGAAATCAGCTCGTTGTAGGGTGATTTCTCAATGACTGCCGGTGCTGGTTGTGACACCAGAATGTTTTTGATCTTCAAAATGAAAGGCCTTTAAAATATACATTCCGACGAATTTCCCGAGTGTGACTTGTGGACTGTTCAAGCGAGTTTTGAGGCTTCGAGTACAAGAAAACTGATAGGGAACCATTCGACGGCGCAAAGGTATAAAATCCATTGCAAAATTGAAACTTTCTGCTCAAGAAAGAATCGACAACTCATTGTCAGGTAGGCAATATAGAGGATTGCTGCAAGGCCCAAAGTAAAATACAATAAGAATGTGTCACCATTTTCTGTACCCAAAGCAAATAGAAGAAAAAATGGGGTGAGGATCAAAAAAGAGATTGACCCTGAAAGGTGACTCATGAACCGGTAACTGCGGAAAAATAGTTGGTTGTCGGTCAGTGCGGCGATGATGTGGGTGATCAGGTAGCGGTATAGAAAAATGACGGCAACAGCTGTCAATCCGATCAGAGGAAATAATTCGGGTGTAACAGCGTGTGGCGCGGGGAACAGATGAAGTCCGATACTGAGGTAATCGGCCAGTTTGATCCCCAACATGCTGACGAGCAAGATGCCCAGCAGTGTGGAAAGGTTGATGAAACGCTTAAAGAAACTTTTTTGTTCAGCGTAGATTTGTTCGGGGGAGGTGCGGCGTGTTAGAAAGTGGAATAGTTGTTGGACATCTCCACGGAAATTGAAAAAAAGGTAGCTGAACAATATGAAAATCAGAATAACACAACCTTCATAAGCGTAGCTTTCTACCCATGAATTGATTCCTATGGGTTGAGGCGTTTGGGCCGCTTCGGTTACGATACGACTTTGCGCACCGAAGATATCGGCTTCGGTGGGAACCTGCACATCGAGCGGAACAATCTCACTCAGATAGCAATCGCAGTCCGTCACAAAGGATTTCATCGTTACCGTAGATTAGGAATAGAGTCTGTGAAGCATAATTCGGATTGTCGTGCCCTGGTCTATTTCGGAATTCAGGACGAAAATTCGACCATTGTGATACCCTTCGATGATGCGTTTGCTCAAAGAAAGTCCAAGTCCCCAACCCCGAGTTTTTGTGGTGAAACCGGGTTCGAAAATGCGTTTGAAGTTGCTTTTGGGCATTCCCTTTCCTGTGTCTTTTACATCGATATAAATCCAGTCGTTATCGGCTGAAAGTTTTACGTCGATAGTTCCGCGGCCGGAGAGTGCATCCATGGCGTTCTTGATCAGGTTCTCAATAACCCATTCAAATAACGCTTCATTAACCATCGCTTTGAGGCGTTCCATGGCCAACCCGTTGTATGAGATGGTCACATTGCGAGGAACACGTGTGCGGAAATAGATGACACTGTTCCCGACGATTTCATTGATTACCCCTTCGCTGAGCAGTGTTGTCGAACCGATCTTGGAGAAGCGTTCCACCACTTTGGTCAAACGGACCACATCTTTATTCATCTCTTCGACTGCTGTTTGGTCGATGGGTTGAGTGCGCAGATATTCGATCCAACCGAAAAGTGAGGAGGTTGGAGTCCCCAGTTGGTGGGCCGTCTCTTTGGCCAGTCCGATCCAAACACGGTTCTGTTCATCCTGTTTGGAAGAACGGAAGGTGATGTACCCGAAGGCAGCAAAAATACAAATGACAGCCAATTGAATATAGGGGAAGTAGACCAATGTCCGCAACAGGCTCGATTCGTCATAAAAGAGATAGAACGTGTCGTTGGACCAGGTTTTGATCTCCATGATCGGATTGGCTGCTGCCATCTGCTCGAGTTTCTGACGCAGTAGCACTGGATTCTTGAGGATTCGGTCAGGAATCAGGTGTGGTTTGATCACCTCAAGAGTGCCAGTGGTGATGATAAATGGAATATTGGTGTTGGCATTGAGAATGTAACGCAAAATCTGATTCTCGGGGCCGACCTCACCCATTTTACTCATGGCGAACGACCACATGCGAACCTCGTTCTGCTCTTTCTCGCGCAACTGTTTGGCCATGTTGTTGGTGAAGAGCAGCGAGGAGAGGCCGATGATAAATCCCACAATGATAATTACCACCCGATTGCGGAATGAGAATATTTTGGTTGAAAACATCTTTTTCACGGCATGGTCTCCTTTTGGTTCGTAATGTCTTGGAGTTAATTTCGCCAATGGTTATGACTCAAATATCCAAAATGTTGATAAAATCAGTATGGATAAAGAGTTTTGTCGTTGTTTCGCTTTATGTCAAATTGGTTTGATATGAATTTGATAGACGGCAACAACCTTTTGATATTACTTCTCTCTTTTGTTATTTGCGTTCGGTATCCTGTGATGTGAGGATACGGTGATAATTGGTGGTATCTCGCAATACCTCGATGGCTTTCAGTACTTCGGGATCGTGATGGGCATTGTTGCGCACCACTCCTCCAATATAGTGATAACGCATGACAATTTCGTTGCTTAGCAACATCTTCAGCTCATCTTTGAAGGCCTCCAGATCGGTCTGTTTGTCATCCTGTATCTTCTCTTCGATGGCATTCAACTCCTCTTCAATGCGATCGAGATATTTATCTCGTTCAGCCCTTTGACGCAATTGGTCAAGGGTCTGCTTGGTGTCAGATTCCGAATCAATCGGTTTATCAGCCATGAACGCTACAAATTCGTTGTAATCGGCATCGGTTACCTCAAATGTGTCCACATCGATCGGTTCGCGATGTTTCTTGAAATAGAGATTGGCGAAATCTTCGATGTACCCTTTGGCGAACAGCATGTTTGTAAAACGGCTGTAATAGTTTTCAGGCATGCGTATATCCGGCATGATTCCACCGCCGTCATACACTTTTCGTCCACCCGCAGTGGAGTATTCGCGGATCAGAGAGTCTGGAACAGCCCCTACACTACCATCCTCTGCCCGATGCGAATAGTCGAGTACCTGAATACAGCGTCCGCTGGGAGTGTAATATTTGGCCGTAGTCAGCTTCAGGAAAGAGTTGAAACCTACCGGACGGGTGTTCTGAACCAAACCCTTGCCAAAGGAGCGTTGTCCGACTAAAACACCCCGATCGAGATCTTGGAACGCTCCTGCTACGATTTCAGCTGCAGAAGCCGAAGAGCCGTTGATCAAGACAACCACAGGAATCTCTGTATCGATGGGTTCGCTTTGTGTGGTAAATGTTGCATCCAGCTCTTTCATGCGGCCACGCATCGATACCACCTCGGTTCCTTTGGGTACGAACATGGATAAAATCTTTACTGCCTCTTGCAGGATGCCTCCTCCGTTGCCACGCAGATCGATGATAAGACCTTTAATTCCCTCTTTTTTCATCGAAATGAAAGCATTGCGGAGATCGGCACTGCAATCTTCTGTGAACTCTTTGTGTGAAATGTAACCGATACTGTCGGCGATAATTCCCCAATAAGGCAGTGCAGATAATACGATCCGTTCACGTTTGATGGTGAGCTCCTGCTCCTGATCGGTGAGCAATTTGCGTACCTTGAGACGCAATTCCGTGCCAGGTGTCCCTTTGAGCATCGAACTCACCTCTTGAATCTCCAAGCCTTTGACATCTTTACCATCCACTGCGAGAATGATATCTCCGATTTGTAATCCGGCTTTGTCGGCTGGGGAGCCTTTGTAGGGTTGAGCGACCATGACATAATCGCCTTTTTTCTGAATGATGGCACCCATGCCACCATACTTGCCTGTTGTCATGATCTCGAAATCGGCCATCTCTTTTTCGGGAATCAGTTCGGTGTATGGATCGAGTTCACGAGTCATACCATCAGCTGCATTGAGCATCAGCTTTTCCGGATCAACTTCGTCCACGTAGAGCAAACTCAATTCGCGGAACATGTTGAACAGAATCTGAATGTTGCGACCTAATGCAAAGTCTGGATTGGTGGCAGCTATAGTACCTGCTCCAACCAGAACGATTAGCGCAGAGAGCAGTGAATATGTAATTCGTTTTTTTGGTTTCGGTTTCATGAAAATCTGCTTATGATCTCATCAAATTGTCAATATGCTTGTCAGGATCAGAGTTGGATGGCAAATCGTTATTCGTTTTCAGCATGACTCTGGTCCAGTGCGGGTCCTAATCGGAAAATCAGGCGTACCACCTCTTTACGAATGCCATCGATCTCCAGCTCCTCGCCCTGCTGGGTAATGGTCAGTCGATCTTCCCACAATAAAATCACTTTTTTGGCAGGACTCGATGCACGAAGCACCCATTCGGTTGAGCTTTCAGTTACTACGCTGTATCCGTTGCGGTGGATCGTGTTGAGAATAGTTTCACGATCTGTGGTCAGGTTTCCGGTTAAACGGCGGGTAGTAAATCCGAAACGGGGATAGAGAAATGCCAACACCATTAACATACCGATCATCAACCAGCCACGTTGCGTGTGGAACAGTTCATTGAGCATCTGCTCAGCGTTGCCTCGGGCAGTTCCAGTCTGAACCATCAGAACGAAGATCAGCGTAAACAGCAGGGCCAGCCAAATCAGATATTTAATGGAGCGGATCAGATATGTTTTAGGTTTCATGGATTTACGGAAATTAATTTATGTGGAATCGTGTTTGCAAAGATACTAAGAATTTTGAGTTTCGTTATGGGTGGTCTGGATGACAATCGTATAGGATGCATTGGTGGGGTGTCCCTACCAAAAGTTTATCCATAGGGATGTCATGAGTCTGGGTGGCAATGCGGTCGAAGAGTTGCAAATCGAAACAGATACCCACTTTGGTCGCTGGAGTCTCAGCTAACAAACGGTCATAAAATCCTTTCCCGTGTCCTAATCGTTCTCCGCGTGGAGAAAATCCGACTCCCGGTACAATGATCAGATCCGGATTGTAAGAAGGTTCTTGGTCTGATGATATGCATGGAGAACAGGATTGTGACTGCTCTTCTGGGTGTTCGTATGTATGGATAGGCTCAGATGTGGAAGGTGTTGTTTGTGTTTCGGCAATTGTAGTGGTTGTTATCGGTTCCCAAACTCCGAATTGACGCTGTACTAAATTTTCTCGTCCTGTAAATGGACGTAACAACAATCCGTCACCATGCATAACGGGCAGCACAATCTGTTTGTGAAGATACCACTTCTCCACAAAGTGATGTGTTGCGACTTCTTGAGGTAAAGACCAATATAAAAGGATGCATTGGGCTTGCTGAAATTCCGGGAGCGTTTCCAGCGTTTGCATGATCTGAGCTGATGCGGCTTGTAAATAATGGGGAGTGGCTTCGGATAGGCGCTGTCGTACCATGAGGCGCTGGACCTGTTTGTCGGAAAGATCGGCGGATGGTATAGATGATGTTTGGGCGGTATGTTGGAAATTGATATTGTTCGTCATGTGGTGGCAGTCTGACGGGTTATTCAAATCGGGTTGTCGTGAAAATATACGAATAAACGGTGAAAATCAACGCTGTATTCCAACGTGGCAAATCACGAAAAACTATGATTGCCGGATGGTGGTGGAACGTAGGTGTCGAGATATTGTACATATAAATGGTATACCAAGAAAAACGTCAGAACGGTGCGAAACATTGTATAAAAATGATCGCACCTTTGATGTACCCAAGTAATCCTAGCCCATAAGCCTCGTAATTGTTTTGGAGGATAGTTGGGGAACGGAATGTACCGGTAAGTCCGATTGATTTTTATTGTTCAGTTGCCTTTGATAATGGTGTGGCGCTTCCCTGAAAAGTATGTGCCAAAACAATCTATCAGTATCCCTGTTAGATTAACGATAGATTGTCTCGTTGGATCTTAAAAGAAATGTTGAACAAACTTTCTCCAGCCAACAACCGAGCTCTTTGAAATATATGAGTTCAGGAGAGGCGTGCAGGGTGTAAGTTGCTCGGACTATTCATTATCCGGATCGAGCCGACGACGCAACTCTTCGGGCAATGTGGGCATACCTCCCTGTTGGGTGCAGACATAAGCCGATACATCTACCGCCAAACGGTGCGCAATTCGGATCGGTTTGCCTCGGAGCAGTGCTGCACAAAATGTGCCGGTAAACGAATCTCCGGCGCCTACCGTATCGGCTACCTTGACTTTGGGAGTATCGTAATAGGAGCTTTCGTCGGGGGTAAACACATAACTGCCGCTGGCTCCGCAGGTGAGAATCACCACCTGCAAAGCGTAATCTTTGATAACGGCCCGGCAGACAGCACGGGGATTGAGCCCTTCATATCCGAACATTTGGGCTAACACAACCACCTCGTCTTCGTTTAATTTTAAAACATTGCATTTCCGCAGTGAGTTGAGCAACGTCTCGTGTGTATAAAAATTTTGGCGAAGGTTGATGTCGAAGATACGCAGTGCCTCTTCCGGTGTGTCATCCAGAAAGCGGGCGATTGTGGCCCGGCTCTCTTCGTTGCGCTGCGCAAGAGAACCGAAACATACTGCACAGCATTGACGTGCCAAATCACGCATCTGATCGGTATAAGGGATATGATCCCATGCAACCCCTTGACGAATATCGTAGCAGGGGACCCCTTCACTGTCCACGGTGACATGTACGGTTCCTGTGGGATAGTCCACTTTGGACAAAAGATGATTGACCTTTTTTGTGTTCAGGGTTTGTTCGATCTCATCTCCCAATGGATCACAACCCAAAGCGCTCACAACTGTGGCGTTGAAACCGAATTGCGAGGTGAGATAGGCAAAATTGGCGGTCGCTCCACCCAACTGTTTGTATTCGGGAAAGATGTCCCACAGAACTTCTCCGATCCCTGCAATGAGATTGTTCTCCATTGTTTTCCTCTTTATTTTGTGTAAAGATAGGTAAATCCTCTATATATCGGTTATAAAAATACGGATATCTCCGGATATCTCGAGAAAGAATGCAATAAAAAAAACACAAGCTCCCGTTCCTGTGAAAAAAAATAGGACGTTTTTTGCCTCGCTGAGTGCAGTTTCTCAGGCAAAAGATTGTTATTTAGAAAACAATCGAATAACTTTGTAGATCATTTATGGGGTCTTGTAACCCTTCATTCACCTGACAACCAACATTATTAATAATCAAACCTTTATTACTTATGGGCAATTGTCTGTTCACATCCTCGATCGGAAGGAAGCTGATCATGAGTATCTCAGGGCTCTTTCTGATCCTTTTCCTGTTGTTTCACATGTCGATGAACCTGGCTGCTGTCTTCTCGACCGAAGCCTACAATGCGATCTGTGAATTCTTGGGTGCCAATTGGTATGCGCTGGTGGGAACACTGGTTCTGGCTGCCGGTTTTGTGGTACACATCGTCTATGCAACGATTCTTACCTTGCGTAACCGTGCCGCCCGCGGTGACAAACGCTATGCGGTAACGGCAATGCCCGCAGGTGTGAGCTGGGCTTCTCGCAATATGTTCGTGCTGGGCGCTATCGTGGTTCTGGGTCTGATCCTGCACCTCTACAACTTCTGGTACAAGATGCAGTTCGCTGAAATTATCGGTAATCATAATCTCGGCGCTTTCGGTCCTACCGATGGTGCTGCCTACATCATCGACCTGTTCAGCAACCCGATCTACTGTGTACTCTATTTGATCTGGTTTGTAGCTATCTGGTTCCACCTGACTCACGGTTTCTGGAGTGCATTCCAGACAATCGGTTGGGATAACCAAATCTGGTTGGGCCGTCTCAAATGCATTGCGAATGTGTTTGCTACGATCATTTTCCTCGGCTTTGCCGTAGTGGTTATTGCGTTCTATGTACGTAGCCTCTGCTGCTGTGGCGTATGCTAATCTCCCTCTGTGAAAATAAATAAGATAAAATAAGAACTATGGCAAAGTTAGATTCGAAGATTCCTGCCGGCCCGTTGGCTGAGAAGTGGAGCAAACATAAGGCTGATATTAAAGTGGTCAGCCCGGCAAACAAAAGAAAACTCGATATCATTGTAATTGGTACCGGTTTGGGTGGTGCTTCTGCAGCAGCTTCTCTCGGTGACCTGGGTTACAATGTCAAAGTGTTCTGCATCAGCGACTCTCCTCGTCGTGCACACTCAATCGCTGCACAGGGTGGTATCAATGCTGCTAAGAACTATCAGAACGATAATGACTCGGTATTCCGCCTCTTCTACGATACTATCAAAGGTGGTGACTACCGTGCTCGTGAGGCAAACGTTTACCGTTTGGTTGAGGTGTCGAATTTGATTATCGACCAGTGCGTGGCTCAGGGCGTTCCTTTTGCTCGCGATTACGGCGGATTGCTTGATAACCGTTCCTTCGGTGGTGCACAGGTATCCCGTACCTTCTATGCCCGCGGTCAGACCGGTCAGCAGTTGTTGTTGGGCGCTTATGCAGCCCTGAACCGCAATATTGCCCGTGGTAACGTTAAGAGCTATCCTCGTCATGAGATGTTGGATCTGGTGCTGATCGACGGTAAAGCTCGTGGTATTATTGCCCGTAACTTGATTACCGGTGAGATCGAGCGTTTCGGTGCGCACGCCGTAGTAATCGCATCGGGTGGTTATGGTAATGTCTTCTTCCTTTCTACCAATGCGATGAACTCGAACGGTTCAGCTGCTTGGCAGTGCTACAAGAAGGGCGCAGATTTCGCAAACCCCTGCTTCACTCAGATTCACCCGACCTGTATCCCGGTACACGGTACCCAGCAGTCTAAACTGACTTTGATGTCAGAGTCTCTGCGTAACGACGGTCGTATCTGGGTTCCGAAGAAAAAAGAGGATGTTGAGGCAATTCGTGCGAAGAAGAAGAAAGCATCTGATATTCCTGAAGAGGATCGTGATTACTACTTGGAGCGTCGTTATCCGGCTTTCGGTAACTTGGTTCCGCGTGACGTGGCTTCGCGTGCCGCTAAAGAGCGTTGCGATGCCGGTTATGGTGTAAACGAAACCGGTTTGGCCGTATTCCTGGATTTCAAATCAGCTATCGAGCGTTTGGGTAAAGAGGTGATCAAAGCGCGTTACGGCAACCTCTTCCAGATGTATGAGAAGATCACCGACGTGAATCCGTACGACGAGCCGATGATGATCTATCCTGCTGTTCACTATACGATGGGTGGTATCTGGGTTGACTACAACCTGATGACTACGATCCCCGGTCTGTATGCAATCGGTGAGGCCAACTTCTCTGACCACGGTGCAAACCGTCTGGGTGCATCTGCTCTGATGCAGGGTTTGGCTGACGGTTACTTCGTACTGCCCTACACAATCGGCGATTATCTGTCACATGAGATTCAGACTCCGAAGATCGACACCTCTCGTCCTGAGTTCGAAGAGGCAGAAAAGGCTGTCAAAGAGAAGATCGCCAAACTGCTTTCGATCCAGGGTAACGAGTCAGTGGACGATATCCACAAGAAGTTGGGTCACATCATGTGGGAGAATGTAGGTATGGCTCGTACCAAAGAGAGCTTGGAGAAAGCCATTACCGAAATTCAGGCGCTGCGTAAAGATTTCTGGAAGAATGTTCGTGTTCCGGGAACGGACAAAGAGTTCAACCAAGAGCTTGAAAAGGCAATTCGTCTGGCCGACTTCCTCGAATTGGGTGAGTTGATGGCACGTGACGGTCTGTTGCGTAACGAGTCTTGCGGTGGTCACTTCCGTGTTGAGTCTCAGACTCCCGAAGGAGAGGCTAAACGTGATGATGAGAACTTCGCATATGTAGCGGTTTGGGAGTACAATGGTCCTGATAAAGAGCCGACCATGCTCAAAGAGCCGTTGACATTCGAGGCCGTTCATCTGGCACAGCGTAACTACAAAGACTAACAATTCGACCTGTAGGAATTTTAAAACTTGAAACGATGAATTTGAAATTAAAAATATGGCGTCAAAAGAACGCCAAAGCCCAAGGGGAATTTAAGAACTACACGGTCGAGAACATCTCACCGGACACTTCGTTCCTCGAAATGCTGGACATTCTGAACAATGATTTGATTCACAAAGGTGAGGAACCTGTTGTGTTTGACCACGACTGCCGTGAGGGTATTTGCGGTATGTGCTCATTGCACATCAATGGTCATGCACATGGACCCGACGAAGATATTACTACATGCCAGTTGCACATGCGAAAATTTAAAGATGGCGATACAATTGTTATTGAGCCGTGGCGTTCGAAAGCCTTCCCTGTAATCAAGGACTTGGCTGTTGACCGTAGCGCATTCGATAAGATTCTGCAGGCAGGCGGTTTTATCTCAGTGAACACTGGCGGTGTGCCTGATGCCAATGCTATTCCTATTCCTAAGAAGGATGCGGACGAGAGTATGGATGCAGCAGCTTGTATCGGTTGCGGTGCTTGTGTTGCAACCTGCAAGAATGGTTCTGCCATGTTGTTCGTAGCCGCTCGTGTATCATCGTTGGCTAAATTGCCTCAGGGTCGCATTGAGGGTGCTCGTCGTGCCAAAGCGATGGTTGCCAAGATGGATGAACTCGGTTTCGGTAACTGTACCAATACTGGTGCATGTGAAGCAGAATGCCCGAAAGGTATCTCGATTGCTCACATCGCTCGTTTGAACCGTGAGTTCCTCTCTGCTAAGTTGAAAGACTAATTGAAAAGTTCTGTCACGACGTTTTGTTAAACGTACTGACGGAATATGGCTTAGGCCGGAGCCTTGCGAAAGGCTCCGGCTTTTTTTATCTGTTTGAATGATGTCTCCAAAGCTTTTTTGTCAGACTAATGTAAAGAGCCTGAATTTGTCTCGTGTTTTGAATCACAAAAGAGGGCTGGACTGAGATTGGTAATCGTATTGTGTACAGCAAACTGTTTGACCGATGAAGAGACTTTATAGAAGTTTGAAACCATGGTATATGGTTGATCCCTTACGTAGGTTTCGAGGCGTGCTTCTTATTGGGTTATTGGTTTGGTCCTTATGTGATAGATTTTTATTTGTCTGTGTTGTGAATAAAATTTTGATTCAAATAAATGTTCTAATTCATAAATATGTATTTGGAGGGTGTTTACTTCATATTTTGTAATAAGTGGAAACGAGATGCAGCGGCAAATTTTATTTTGCCGCTGCATCTCGTTTCTCCATGGTTAAGAACAAATAGAGATTTTATAAAGGATAGGTGTCAAATGCGTACAGTTCGGTTGACAAATACCGCTCTCCCGTATCAGGCAACAGAACAACGATTCTTTTACCTTTATTTTCTGGTTGTGCCGCCAATTGTGTGGCCGCAAAAGTGGCAGCTCCGGCAGATATGCCAACCAGTAAACCTTCTGTTTGTGCCAGCTCCCGAGAGGTGCGGATCGCATCGTCGTTTTCAACGGGAATTACCTGATCGACAACTTTGGCATCATAAGTTTTGGGGATAAACCCAGCTCCAATACCCTGCAATTTGTGGGGCCCGGGTTTGCCTCCCGATAGAACTGGCGATCCGGCAGGCTCCACAGCTACAATACGGATGTTGGGATTGAGCTCTTTGAGCCGTGCTCCTGTGCCGCTGATTGTACCTCCTGTGCCGACTCCTGCTACAAAAATATCGATTTGTCCATCGGTGTCGCGCCATATTTCTTCGGCAGTCGTTCGTTTATGTGTTGCCGGATTAGCCGGATTTTCGAACTGTTGCAGAATAACTGAACCTGGATTTTCGTTTCGTAGGGCTTCTGCTTTATCGATAGCCCCTTGCATGCCTGCTGCTCCGGGAGTCAGCACAATATTGGCTCCAAGAGCTTTGAGTAGATTCCGCCGCTCAATGCTCATCGTTTCGGGCATGGTCAAGGTCAATTGATATCCTTTAGCGGCAGCAACAAGGGCTAATCCCACTCCGGTGTTGCCACTGGTCGGTTCGATAATCAGACTGCCAGGTTTGAGGATACCCTGCTTTTCAGCGTCTTCAATCATGGCCAATGCAATACGATCTTTGACGCTTCCTCCGGGATTGAAATATTCCAGTTTTGCAATAATTGTGGCTCTAACAGCCTTTTTATTGTTGAAGTTCGACAGTTCCAAGAGAGGGGTATTCCCGATTAAGTCGGTCAGCTTTTTTGCAATTTTTGACATAACTTGAAAGGTTTAGTGTCTCGACATATATTGGAACGGAGCGTTGTGTCCTGAAATTGTTGTTAGACAACAGATCGGATTATCGCCTAATCGTTTGTGTCGAGATGGGTTACAAACAATTTATTCTATATGAAATATTTACCAAGTATGGTCATGCCGATTGGGCCTAACTCCAATATTTATTCGACATCGAGTTCCAACTCTTTGCGCAGGCGATTCAACACGGGGTTTTTTTCTGTCAGATAACGCAAACGATCTTCCACTTTAATGGGCTTCAAACCTTTTGTGCTGGCTTTGATGTTGACTTGAATCTGGATCGGTACATGTACATCACTTAATTCACCGAGCCGACTTTTTAATGCTGTGAGACAGTTGCTCAACTCTTCGTAAGCCGATTCATTCGGTACGATCATCCGAACCAAATTCCCTTCGACCTGTGCATCCTGACAGAAGATACCGATTCGAGGACGCTCATGCATCATCTCTTCGGTAAGACGCTTCAACCCTTCCGTCAATGCGGTTTCAACATCGGCATCGATCTCTACAGTCTGCTCCTCTTCGTTGTCAGTCTCTTCTGTGGTTTCTGGTGTGACTGTTGAAGTTTGGAGAATGGAGCTGATTGAGCGTCCAGACAATATTCCTATGCCCGGTAATCCATTGGGAGTGCGTCTTTGTGGACGTTGTCCAGATAACCCGTTTGTATTGGGAATGGTTGTTGCACTTTGTGTGACTGGATTGGGATGGTTTGGATTGACTCTTGTTGTGGAGCTCACTGTCCCATTGGGTGCAGGAGATGCTCCCTGAGATTGGGCGGCAAATGCAATATCTGAACGTGAATCCGTCGGATTGGACGTGGCTCCGATAGATAATGAGGATGGAGTCGTTGTTTGTTGGGACGTGGGGCGAGTCTGGTTCGCGACAGCGGATTGTGAGGGGGCTATCGGTTGTGTGCCTGACGATAATTTAGCTGCACTTGTTCCTGAAATGGCTTGGTTTGCGTATGCCGCTTGCGACGGCACCCTATTGTCTGTTGCAGTGGCTGCTTGTGCAGAGTTTGTTGATCCCGCCTGAGGGACTGCATGACGCTGCGGTAAAGGGGGAAGTGATGGCGTTAACGTGTCATCATTTTTTTTTTGACCGAGCCCGCAAAGTTTCATCAGGCCCAGTTCGACATGCAAACGTTGGTTAGTCGCCGTTCGCAATCCCGAATCGATCGATGTCAGTAGGTTGATCCCTTCAAAAAGGAGTGGAACACTGCACGCTTCCGCCTGTTTCCGGTAACGTTCCGCTACGCTGCCTGTCACCTCCAATAACGGGATTGTTTGCGGATTTTTGCACATCAGCAGATCTCGGAAATGGTTGTTGAGTCCTCCGACAAAGGTCTGTCCGGAGAATCCTTTGCGTAACACATTGTCGAACAACAGCAGTGCATCTGTATAGTTCCCCTCCAAGATCTGTTGGGTGACGGTAAAATAGGTGTCGTAATCGAGTACGTTTAGTGTCTCGGCCACCTCTTTTGTCGTCAAGTTCGAGCCGCAGAACGACACGACCTTGTCAAACATCGAAAGCGCATCACGCATTCCGCCGTCAGCTTTTTGCGCGATGATGTGCAGCGCTTCGTCGTCGTAGGTTACCCCCTCTTGCGAAGCGATATATTTGAGATATTCGACTCCGTCTTCGACCCGAATGCGGTTGAAGTCATAGATCTGGCAACGAGACAGAATCGTTGGAATGATTTTATGTTTTTCCGTAGTGGCGAGGATGAAGACCGCATGTGCGGGCGGTTCCTCCAATGTTTTGAGGAAAGCGTTGAATGCCTGTACGGAGAGCATATGCACCTCATCGATGATATAGACGCTGTATCGGCCGATCTGAGGCGGGATACGTACCTGGTCAATCAGGTTGCGGATATCATCCACAGAGTTGTTCGAGGCGGCATCCAATTCGTGGATGTTGAACGAACGGTTTTCGTTGAAAGCCTTGCAGGATTCGCATTCGTTGCATGCTTCGGCATCAGCTGTCGGGTGCAGACAGTTGATCGCTTTGGCGAAGATACGGGCGCAAGTGGTTTTACCCACGCCACGCGGACCGCAAAACAGATACGCATGGGCCAACTGACCGCGACTGATGGCATTTTTCAGTGTCGAGGTAATATGTGACTGTCCGACGACCGAAGCGAAGGTCGCAGGACGGTATTTGCGTGCAGATACGATGAAGTTCTCCATACTCTTTTGCAAAGCTCTGTGGTGCGTGGCCCCGTGTTATTGGCGGTTGAGGTTCTCAACTTGTCGTTTCTCTTTCAGAATGGATGATTCTCAGCCGGCGTCTTATTGATTGTGTATGCCGGGGCTGTGATGTCAATCCTTAGGAGAAGGAACCACTGTTGAAAAACAGTAGGTGTAAACGATAGCTCACAAGATGCAACGCACCATTGATGTATCACTCAATTGCACCCGCTCTTCAACGAATTCAAAGATACGAAAAAAATGGTTCGTTACGGTTTTTCGTCGTGCTCTTTTACGAGGTAATCACTCTTTTCGACATGTTGATAATATTGTTGTAGACGTGCTTTCAGAGCACGTTCCACCTGTTCGAGAGCAGGCGTTTTATGGGCAGCAATATTGTGTTTTTGCAGTGTGTCAGTTCGTGTGTAGGCTGAAAGCGTTTTGTGTCCATCGAAAAAGAGTACCAACGAATCGGTAATTGCCTGGTAGTTTTCACCCATTCGGTTGACGGCCATGGCGGGGCGATCATTGTCACGCAGTACATCCCGACCAAAGGCGAAGTAGGGCCTGTCGTATCCGACCAGTCCCAACAACGTCGGCATCAGGTCAATCTGTTGGGTGACGCGGGTGTCTGCTCCTTTCAATGCTCCGTCAGGCGTGTAAAGCAGGCAGATAATGTGGCTGTTGCCTGTCGGAGTGAGAGTTTTCGGAGCAAAAGTCTCTGACGAAACATGGTCTGCTACAAAGACAAAAATTGTATTGTTATACCAGGGCTGTTTAGAAGCTGCTTCCATGAAATGTCGGATAGCCAAATCGGTATAGGTAACACCTTTGTGTACTTTGGTCTTGCCGGCTGGCAATACCTCTTTATACTGGTCGGGAACGACGAACGGATGGTGTGAGGTGAGCGTAAAGACCGAAGCAAAGAAGGGTTGTGGCGTGGAGTTGAGCGTCTGTCCCATATATTGCAGGAAAGGCTCATCCCAGATGCCCCAATATCCGTCGAAATCATCCGTGCCGTGTGCCCGTTCGTAATCTTCACGACTGTAATAGTTTTCGATACCGGCCTGTGTGGCGTAAGCTCCGAAACCCATGGAACCACGGCTTGATCCGTTGAAGAAGGAGGTGGCATATCCTTCGTTATGCAGAATCTTCGGCAGAGCCTCCATTGGTGCAACTGCCTGGGGAAGTAGCACGAACGGGGTTTCGTATGAGGGGATCGAAGAGAGTACCGATGGCAGTGCTTCAATTGATTTACGCCCGTTAGCAAAGGCGTTTGTGAAGTAATAACCATTGCGCATCAGCGAGTCAAGGAAAGGAGTGAATCCATTGCCGTCCGAATAGAGGTCCGGATTGAGCAGAGCGGAATGTTCGCTGCTGAAACTCTCCAAAATGAAAAGGACAATGTTGCGTTTGCCCAATACCGGAGCCGTGGTTACCTCGTTCGTTGTTTGATCCGTTGTCGCGATATCGGAACCTTTAGAGGTTGAGCTGGAGGGAGCTGCCGTATCGCAAGTTGCTGACGGGTAGTGATAAGGCGAGTACAAGGAATCGAGCGTCGCCTGATCGAAAAACTTCTCATAGACCAGTGCTTTGTTCCCCAAGGTACGCAGTACGCAGAAGGGGTTACTCAAGATCAGATTAGCTTTTAAGTTGGAGGCGGTGTAGAGTGTGGCATTACTTAAGGTGATTGGGCGGGTCTGTCGGCTGAAGCCTCCGCGAATGCCACCCAGTACCAACCCTACGCCAACAGCCAGTATGGCCAGGTTTACCCCTAAATAGCCCCATGGATTGTGGATACGTGTGGACATGGGTTTAATGCGGCGATAGCACCAGATCATACCGAAGATCAATAGCGCAAACCACAGCACAATATACCAGTTTTCACCGATTCCGCGCAATAGTACTGTCCCGGTGTTGTCGTTGTTGTGCAGGTATGAGAGTTCATCTGATGTGAAACGTTTCCGGGCGTAGTGGAAGTAGATGCCGTCAGCCGTATTGATAAGCAAAGCCAAGGAGTTCGTGACGGTGTAAAGCCAAAAAAGCATTCGCTGATACCATTTTCGTTCGCGCAGACGCAGCGGTAACAAAGAAAGCAGGATAAACAATGCATTGATATAGAGAATCGATGCTGTATCGAACATCCATGCGCCATGCAGCAATTCTGGTATTTCGCTCCAAGTGAGAGTTCCGATGTCTGCTGCATTTTGCAGGTAAAACACTATGCGGCAGAGAAACCACAAAAGATAGAGCAGTGCTAATCGCAGTACTAGTGTGGTTGCATCGTTTTTCAGAAATTTTTGTATTGTGTTGTTTTGCAGAAAATTCATGGGTAATCTGTGAATCAGTAATAGAAGGCTTGCGCTTTCATTAATTTTTATGGTGTCTGTTTTTTGCAGGAGTGGGTTGGGATTTGGTTAGTCGGGTGTTGTTGATGCTCTCAATCTGAGCAGAACGATTTAGGACAACTCATCAGAGGTGGTTCAGAAATCGCTTCCCTCGCCTCTTCTACACATAAAGGGACTGGCACCTCCGTGGTGTAAATTCAAATAGAGAGAAAAAAAGCAGAACGGTTATTCCTGCTTTTTCGGTTTGATACGGATTTCGGGTTTGTGATAAACGGTCGAATGCGGAGGAACCGACTCGGTCAACCAAACATTACCGCCAATCACCGTATCGTGTCCGATCACCGTATTGCCCCCGAGAATTGTACTGCCGGCATAGATGATCACGTTGTCTTCAATGGTCGGATGACGTTTTTGGCCACGCAGTTCTTTGTCTACGTATGTCGCTCCCAGTGTCACCCCCTGATACAGGCAAACGTTTCGTCCGATAACAGTTGTTTCGCCGATTACAATGCCTGTCCCATGGTCGATGTAAAAATCGGGTCCGATCTGAGCTCCCGGATTGATGTCGATTCCTGTTTTGCTGTGGGCATATTCGGTCATCACTCGGGATACAACCGGGATATGGAGTTTGTAGGCTACGTGAGCGATCCGATAGACCATGATGGCATAAAAACCAGGATAGCAAAGGATGACCTCTTCAGCGCAATAGGAGGCCGGATCGCACATATTATAGCGATTGGCATCCTTGACTAACGCATCATAAATGGACGGTATTTCGTTGAAAAATTGCTCGACGAGTGATTTACAATCGGTTTGGGTGCAGGTGCACAGTGGCCGAACAATGGCAAAAAAGTCGTGTTGCAGTCTTTCCCAACGTGCTGCGATTTGAACCTCCGTAATGGGTAAGTCGTCACGCAACGGGAAGAGCAGATTGGTCAGGTCGTCGACAAAACGGTGTACGGCCGCTTGCGAAGGTACAGCATGGCAAGAGGCTCCGGTCTGTCTGAAAAGATGTGCAGGAAATTTATTGATTTTATCGGACATATAGTCTGGTTCTTAATTCAGTCGTTGTTGATGAAGGATGTTAATTATGTCGTTAATGGGTTTAAGGTGCCTATCACGTTGTCAATGACTTTCATACAGTGTTGTTTGCTGGGATGATGAGCGGTTGCCGAGTAAAGTTTGCAGAAGCGGATCGTATGAAATGCTTCGTTGAAGTTGTGGCCGTCAGCACCTCCTTTAATTAATGGAGTGGTGTTGTGTTATTCCAATGTTGCAATGTAACGTTCTATGTCACTTCGCAACTGGAGGTAGAGAAAACAATCTTTATAGTGTTCGTTGTCGAGCAACACCTCACGCACATTACGCAATGCGTTGTTGTAGTTGCTCAGTTCGTTTTTGAGGGCTATGCCTTGTTTGGAGCCGGTGTTGATACGTTGGATGGTCATGTCGCGCAGACGATCGCAAACCGTACGCAGCAATGTGATGATCACATTGTCCAGCAGTGTATGTCCTTGCATAAAATAGTAGATGTTGCAGGAGGTGGCTCCGAAACGGGCAATCTGCTCGCCAAATTGGTTGACTGGAGAGACCCAGTCAGGATTGTTGTGTTCCAGAGTCAGCAACCGTTTATCCACCTGACGTTGTAACCAAGAGAGCGTCTGGGCTCCATTGTTGTTTAAATCCAAATAATTGAGTCGGACACTGGTGCGAAAGTCGATCAGCGAAAAAATCCGTTCGCTTTTGCGCATAGCTGAGTAGGCATACCACAAAAACAACGGGTAGATGATCCGTGAATACTCTTTGAGGAAAGTTTCGAAATCGAAAATCAGTGTATCGTTTTTGGTTGCTTTGGCACACACCCGGTGTAACGAGGGCGGATGGCAGAGGTAATTCTCTGTGGCGTAAGCGTAGGTGTGGAATACGTAAGGAGAGTCGTTGACCAACCGCGATTGTTCGGTATTGCCGTTGAACAGGTAGTCGAAATCGCTGTCCATACACAACAGCAAATTGGGACCACTTTCGGGAATCATATCCAAAAGCACCCGTTTCCCTTTGGCCAGATCTTTACGAGGCGGAACGCTGATCTCGAATTTGAGGCGGTCCGTTTCGTAATCGTCAAAAATGCCTCGCCAAAAAGCCACATCATCATACCCCTCTACAAAAACATTGACCAATCGATACTCTCCGTTTGCGTAACGGGAGGCGATAGGCTCAACTGAAGTGGGAGCGGCAGCTTCGAAATAGTTACGGGAGTTATGTTTTTTCTTTTTCATTGCGCTCGTGTTTGGTCTCCTTTGGTCTGTTGATGGAGCATTGGGGTATATACAATGAAAACGGCTGTGAATCCAGCTTTCGTATTTGTTTTATCCGGGGAGGAAGTCTTTCATGCTGAAATGGAGGAGTTGAGGTTAGCTTACGTTCATTTCAAAATGAAAGCCATTGCTGACGTTGTCTGATCCTGGAGGTAATCGGCAAAAGCTATTCGGATAACTCTACCTTGACAATTTCGATTCCAACCCGTTTGAGCAGATCAATGCCATCCATCGAATGATACGAGTCAGCATAAACGACCCGTTTGATTCCGCTCTGGATAATCAATTTTGCGCATTCGATGCAGGGTGATGAGGTGACATAAAGCGTGGCCCCTTCGCTGCTGTTGTTTGATTTGGCCACTTTGGTAATGGCATTGGCTTCAGCATGCAGAACATAAGGCTTAGTCTTGCCTGTTTCATCCTCGCAGATATTCTCAAATCCCGATGGGGTGCCGTTGTAGCCGTCCGAAATGATCATCTTGTCTCGGACAATCAAAGCTCCGACCTGTCGCCGCACGCAATATGAATTTTCAGCCCAGATCCTGGCCATTTTCATATAACGAATATCCAGTTGTCGTTGTTTCTCTTCTTTATATCCCATAATGTTTTGTCCAAAGGGTGTTTGTCAACCCGCCTACGCGGCGAAGATGCCATTTACAAATATAATGAAATCTACCGCAATCGTTAAATTCAAGCGAGACCGTTGCAGAAATAGAGCACTGTCTTACAAAGATAACGAATTTTCGGATAGTTATTCCTTGTTAGTTTGGACTGTACGGGGTGAAAATAGGATCATTTCAGGTACGAAATTTTGTTAGGATTGGTAGCGATTATATTTGTGAGAGTTCATAATCGAATTTGCGTCTGGTTGCGAGTAAGGTGAAAATAGTAAAGCCCGGAAACTGCTTCCGGGCTTTACTTGTTGATTTATACTGCGACTTTGTGACAGTCGTTGTATAGCGTTGCTTTATAATAACTGCAAAGTCGAATTTAGAACAACCTAATCAATAAAAATTTCGAGCAGTTTTGCATTGCCTTCGAGGGTCATCTCGTCGATGCAGGCCGGTACCAATACGGTTTCACCTTTGGTTGCTTGTTCACTGCCATCTTTCCATTTCATGGTCAGATCACCGTCGAGTACCATATAGATGACGAAAGAGTCCAAAGCCTCATAAGAGCGAGTCAACTCCCCTTTCACTTCAACTACATTGGTGGTGAAATAGGGGCACTCTACCAAATTGACAGAACGGTTTACCTCGGGTTGGTGTGTGATGTCGTAATGTTGGTCTGGTGCAAAGTTAATCGCATCAACGGCCAGCTCGGTGTGCAGTTCACGGCTTTTGCCGTTTTTGTCTACACGGTTCCAGTCGAATACCCGGTAAGTAATGTCTGAAGTCTGCTGAATCTCAGCGATCAGAATGCCTTTGCCGATGGCATGGATAGCACCAGCTGGAATAAAATAGGCATCATCCTGTTTGACCGGAACGCGAGCCAAAATATCGGCTAATGTACCGTCGGCTACATGTTTCAGATACTCTTCTTTGGTTACGGGACGGTTGAATCCGAGGCAGAGTTGAGCATCTTTTTCGGCATCGACGATATACCACATTTCGGTTTTTCCGTATGAATTGTGACGCTCTTTTGCCAGTTGATCATTGGGGTGTACCTGGATCGAAAGTGCATCCTGCGCGTCGATCAACTTGATCAGCAAAGGGAACAGTAATCCGAATTTGTTGTAGATTTTGTCACCTACTAGATCTCCCATATAGACCTCGATCAGCTCTTCAAGAGTGTTGCCGGCCAATTTGCCGTTGGAGATCACTGAAATGTTGCCAGGAACAGATGAAATCTCCCAGCTCTCACCGATGAGCTTTCCTGCGGGCAGTTTTTTGCCCATCTTCTCGCCAAGTTGGTGTCCACCCCAGATGCGCTCCTCAAGGATGGGCTTGAATTTCAGAGGATAAAGCATATCTTAAATATTTGAATCGTGCGAATTTGTTGCCGCAAAAGTACACTTTTATCCCGATAATTCATATCTTTGAGATTCGTTGATAAAGCGGAATTTACAATCAAACACACGAAAAAGATGAAAGAGACTGTATTGGTATCGGGAGGAGCCGGGTATATTGGTACTCACACCACGGTTGAGCTTATTGAAGCCGGTTATGATGTAGTGATTGTTGATAATCTCTCCAATTCTGAAATGGCAGCGGTTGAGGGAGTACGTAAGATTACAGGTGTGAATGTTCCTTTCGAACAGGTGGATTGTACCGATAAAGAGGCCTTAGGACGTGTTTTCGATCAATATAAATTCAATTCGATTATCCATTTTGCTGCCTCAAAGGCTGTCGGTGAGTCTGTCGAGAAACCGTTGCTCTATTATCGCAACAACCTCCAGTCGTTGATTACGATTTTGGAGTTGATGCGTGACAAAGGGGTGCGCAATATTGTCTTCTCATCCTCATGTACCGTATATGGACAGCCGGATGTATTGCCTGTAACTGAGCAGACTCCGCGCCAGCCGGCAACATCTCCGTATGGAAATACCAAACAGATTTGCGAAGATATTTTGCGGGATACGGTTCACGCTTATCCGGAGCTCTTCGGTATTGCATTGCGTTATTTCAACCCGATCGGAGCACATCCGTCTGCGTTGATCGGTGAACTGCCCAAAGGGGTGCCTATGAACCTGGTCCCTTTTATTACACAGACTGCAGCCGGTATTCGTGAGTGCCTGAGTGTATTCGGAGATGATTACGATACTCCTGATGGTTCGGCTATTCGTGACTACATTGATGTCAATGATTTGGCCCGTGCCCATGTCGTAGCCGTAGATCGTATGGTAGGGGGCAAAAGCAAGAGTAATTATGAATATTTCAATATTGGTACAGGTCGCGGTTTGTCAGTGCTGGAGCTTATTGCCGAATTCGAGAAGGCAACCGGTGTAAAACTCAACTACAAGATCGTAGGCCGTCGTGCAGGTGATATTGAAAAGATTTGGGCAGATACGACCTATGCCAACAAGGAGCTGGGCTGGTCTGCAAAACGTTCGACAGGCGAAACATTACTTTCAGCCTGGAATTGGGAGAAAAAAATTCGCGGAATCAAATAGTGATTCGTTGTTGAGTCCGAAAGGGGCTGAAGCGGTTGGCTATCTTGTTGAATGGGAAGCCAGTAAGCCGGATTTTATTCCTCAAAGGTCGATTGCGGTGGCGGTATTGACAGAGTAATAATGTTGATACAGCTATACTTTGCGATTGGAAATGTACTCTTGGAAACATACTTTTGAATCGCTGCAGTCCCCATCTTTGAGAGGGTAAACTTCGAGACATCGGATTTCAAATCATATCGGGAGGTATTGTACAAAGTTTTTCTTGTATAGTACCTCCCGTTGTTTTTTGGTGAGATTGAGCTGTGTAATAGGTCATGTGAATGTTTGGGAAGATATAAATCAGGATGTTTGGTGTGTTAAGGGGGTGAGGTGAAAACGTGTAAACATGAAAAACGATCATCTGTGCACAGACCGAAATAATCATATACGTAGAGTGCTGCTTGTTAATGTTTAAGCTTCCACAGTGTTATGATGAGATCAGGTCTCTAACTTCCCCTTAAATCTTGATGTGGATACTCTTTATCGAAAAGTCAGAAGAAAGACGGTTTCGCGGTTGTTGGAGTAGAGCAATTTAATAGAACCGTGGTGCAGACGCATGATCTGACGTGAGATACTTAAACCAATTCCCGAACCGTCCGTTTTGGTGGTGAAGAAGGGGACGAATATCTGCTCGGCTACCTCCGGTGGAATGGGAGCGCCGTTATTGGCCACCTCAATGGTGATATTCTCCTCCTGGTCACACCGGGCTTTAATCCGGATCCAACCGTCTGAACGTCCATCCAGGGCTGCAACGGCATTCTTGATCAGATTGAGAATCACCTGCGAAATCTGATTCTCATCCGCCTGGATCATCAGATCGTCCGGTTCGACATCGATCGCAATTTGTATTTTTTCATTCGGTGTAATCTCTGTTCCTAAAGCAACCTGTTGCTCCAATAGTTTTTTGACATATAACAATTTAAAGTCCGGTTGTGGAATACGGGTAAAGCGGCGGTAAGATTCGACAAAAGCAATCAACCCCCGGCTGGTCGTCTGGATTACCTCCAACCCGCGATGGATGTCATCATCCTTGTCTCCATGAAGTTGCAGCAAGGTGTCACTGAGGGAGGTGATTGGGGTGATTGCATTCATAATCTCATGAGTCAGCACCCGGGTCAAACGAATCCAGGATTCCAACTCCTTTTCATCCAATTGCCGGTCGATATCGTTAATGGAGATGATCTTCATGCGCTCCCCCCGGATGATCACTTCCGAGGCCTGTAACGAGAGATGCGAGGTGCCTCGTTCGTTATAGAGCGTTACGCTTTGTGTGTCGCCGCTTCGCATTTTCAAAAAGATAGTTGGCAGCGATTCATCCAAACGGCTGAGCTGATGGACGTGGGTAAAGACCGGCAAATCCAGCAAACGCCGCGCTTCGGCATTGGTCTGGAATACAAATCCTTTGTCATTGAGAACAACGATGCCGGTAATAACGTTGCTCAAAATCAGTTCGTAATACTTTTCTTGTTCCCGGATCTCTTGACGGGCTTTGAAAAGCAGCCCTTTGATGCGGTTGAGAGTTTGATTGAACGTGTTGTCATGGATGGTCGATTCGTTGTCGGAGAAACGAAACGCATAGTCTCCGCTTTCGATGGCATTGAACATGAAGGTGATCTTACGAATGTTGTAACGGTAGATACGAACTAGCGAGATGCAACATACGATAGTCAATAGAACGCAAAAAGCGGCTGGCAGATAGAGCTGTTGCAGAAACAGCAAAGTGCTTCCTATTACACAGACTATCAGGGTCAGAATTACCCATGCTAACTTGTATTGCAGGTTCTTAAACATCTTTTGATGACCTTTGCTGTCTTAGTCTATTTTGATCTATTTTGACCAGACAATTTCCTTTCCCCTAAAATTAATTAAAGTCTGTATTTTTTGATCTTGTTGTAGAGGGTTTGACGCGTGATCCCTAATCGAGAGGCGACTTGAGAGAGATTGCCGTCAGTCAGTTCGATTGTACGGCGAATCAGGTTGATCTCCATCTCTTCGAGTGTCGAAATGTTCTCCGGAGCGTTTTCTGTCGGCGTAGAAAGCAGGAAATCACTATCGGCCAGCGTTTCCCCTTCGCATAAAATAACGGCCCGTTCCACGGCGTGTTGCAGTTCCCGGATATTGCCATACCAAGGGTACTCTTTCAGCTTTAGCAGTGCTTTGTCGGAGAGACGATCGATCTTTTTGCCATATTTGGCAGCATAGCGCTCCCAAAACATACGGGCCAGCGGTTCGATATCCTCGGGCCTTTCACGCAGTGGGGGAATCTCGACATGAATCGTGTTGATGCGGTAGAGCAGGTCTTCCCGGAACGACCCCTCGGTAACCATCTGTTGCAGATTGCGGTTGGTGGCACAAATCAATCGAATATCGACAGGCAGAGGCGTGTTGCTGCCGACACGCACCACTTTGCGGTTTTGGATGACAGTCAACAGTTTGGATTGCAGTGCGTAGGTGAGATTGCCGATCTCGTCCAGAAACAGGGTGCCGCCCGAAGCCGCTTCAAATTTGCCGGCACGGTCGGTACGGGCATCTGTAAAGGCTCCTTTGACATGACCGAACAGTTCACTTTCGAATAGGGTTTCCGTGATGGCTCCCATGTCTACGCACATCAACGCTTCGTCCCTACGGGGAGAAAGACGGTGAATTTCGCGCGCCAACATCTCTTTACCGGTACCATTCTCTCCGGTAATCAGAATATTGGCATCGGTTCGGGCTACCTTTTCGATCAGTTGTCTCAGGTCGTTCATGGCACGACTTTCGCCCCAATACATGGCTCGAGGCTCTGCCTGAAATTCGCGTTTGATCTCTTGTAGGCGTTTGACTTCACGCCGGGAACGACTTAACCGATAGACCGATTGCAGGGTGGCGATCAATTTGGCGTTGTCCCACGGTTTGACCACAAAGTCGGCGGCTCCGGCTTTGATTCCCTTAACGGCCAAATCGATATCCGCATAGGCGGTGAACAGAACCACTTGCACGTATGGAGCCGCATTGCGCAGCTGTTCTAACCAATAGAGCCCTTCGTTGCCATTGTTGACTCCTGCCGAAAAGTTCATATCCAACAGCACCACATCGAAATTCTCTTCTCTGAGGGTGGAAAGCAGGTTATTGGGGGAGTTCAGTGTGGTGACCGTTTCGAAATAGCTGCTCAACAAGAGCTTCAAAGCGATCAGAATGCTCTTGTTGTCATCGACTATTAAAAGTTTTCCCTGTTTCTCTTTTTTGGCCATAAACGAAGTTGCTGTTTCCTCAAATTTACATATTTACCGATAATAAATGTACCTTTAAAAGAACGCGAAAATCCCTGTTTGTCATATAAAGTGTCAATTATTTGGACGCAGTGTGTCTTTTTTTGACACTTTTTTATTGACTGGTGAATTTTAATTCTATGATAATCATATAGTTATGTTATTGGTATGTTTTTGGCATGCGATATTTAAAAAATCCTGTCTGCTATGGTGTTCGAATCGCAGAGTGACGGTCAAACCATATTGTAAATCGCCGTGTGGGCTGTCTACAAGAGACGACCAAGAGCTTGCAAGGATAATGGTCATACCACATGGGAATTTTTTGATGGCATGATAGAACGTATGGTAGAACAAACCATTAGCAAAACTTTCGCTTGTGTTGTTTGAAGAAAATGAAAAAATAACAGACCAATACTATGAAAACATTATTTGAAAATATGTTGCGCTCTTTAGTTCGTTTTAAAGTCGCTACGTTGCTTAATGTCATCGGACTGAGCGTCGCTTTCGCCTCCTTTATGATTATCATGATGCAGGTGTATCAGGAATTGACTTTCGATACCTGTTATTCAACCAGTGGCAGTCTCTATCGCGTGGAATTGGATTGGTTCCCCGGACGAGCGTACAATCCTACGCTTAGCCGTCCCGGTGCAGAAGAGATATTCAGTGCTTCGCCTTATATTCGCAAAGGAGCTTTTTATCGTTATAATGGAACTCAGATGGCTTATGATCCATCTCGAGGAGCCTTTACGGCTACAGAAGAAAATACTATCAAAGCCTCCAATGATTTTTCAGAAGTATTTGGGTTGGAGATTATTGCCGGTAGTCCTGCGCAGTTCAATTTTGGTGATAAGGCAATTCTTGCAGCCAGTACTGCAGAACGAATTTTTGGCGATGAAGATCCGATTGGCCGTGCTCTGATCTGCTCGGATTGGCTACAAAACGATACGGTGGAAGTCGTTGCTGTTTATCGTGATCTTCCCCGAAACTGTTCTCTTGATAATAGTATTATACTCAATCTGGGTCAAGAAAATAGAGAGAATTGGGAAGACTTCAATTATTTGACGTTTCTGTTGATCGATGATCCGGAACAGGTCGCCTCGGTTGCGGAATTGGCTTCAGCAAAGTTGTCTATGCATATGTCAGGAGAAGAGAAACAAGCTGGGCGTCATGTGGTCAAACTAACCCATTTGCCAGATCGCTATTTTAGCCCGTGGAATGCCGATCATCGCAAAGGAAATCGTACAGCACTCTATTCGTTGATTGCAGTGGCTACCCTAATCATGTTGATAGCCATAATCAATTTTATCAACTTTTCCATGGCTTTGGTTCCGAGGCGAATCCGAAATATCAATACTCGTAAAGTGTTTGGTGGCGGGGTTTGGGGTTTGCGTCTCCAACAGTTTTACGAGGCATTGGGACTCAATCTGATCGCCTTGGGACTGGGGCTGTGTATCGTGCATATGCTGGCCGGTTCTTCTTTGTCCAGTATGTTTAATGCCGATATCCATTTGGGTGCCAATCTGTCAATTTGCTGGCTTGCATTGGGAATCGCCGTGTTGACCAGCCTCCTGGCGTCGATCTATCCGGCTATATACAGCACCTCGTTCCCTACGGCTATGGTGATTCAGGGCTCTTTCGGGTTGTCGATTCAGGGGCGACGGTTGCGAACGGTATTGATCGGATTGCAATATGTAATCTCTTTGGTTCTGATTATTGTTGCACTGGCGATTTGGAAACAATATAATTATATGCGATCCTATGATATTGGACTATCTCGTGAAAATATTCTGGTTACGAACTTGACCTACAACATGGCTAAACATCAGGAGGCTTTGACTGATCGTCTCAAAAAGAATCCGAATGTGGTTGATGTCGCTTATTCGTTGGGCCCTGTTACTGATCCGACAATGAGCTGGACACATCCTCATGATCATGAAACTATCTTTTTTCACTGTATCCCTGTTTCCTATAATTTCCCATCGCTGATGGGCATTCAAATTGTTGAGGGTCGGGATTTTTTGCCGAGCGATAACGATAAAAATGGCACATTCATTTTTAACCAGAAAGCACAAAGCCATTATAATCTGCGTGTGGGAGAGTTTGTGGAAAATCACAACAATCAACCGCACGAAGCTGAGATTGTGGGTGTAGCTAAGGATTTCAATTTTATGCCACTGCACTATCCGATTGGCGAGATTGCATTGATGGTTTTTGGCCATAATCCATGGGGTCCCTTAAATGTCTGCTATATTAAAGTCAAGGGCCCCAATGTGTTGAAAACCCTTGATGATGTTCGAAAAACGATGCTGGCATTTGATCCGGAAGCTCAAAGTCGCTTGAAGATTGACTTTTTCGATGAGTCGATCGGAAGTATGTACCAAAAAGAGAGTCGCCATGCCGTGCAGATTACGCTGTTCAGTCTGTTGGCCGTGTTGATTTCTACGTTGGGGGCATTCGGATTGATCCTGTTTGAGACGCAGTACCGCCGCAAAGAGATTGCACTGCGCAAAACCTATGGCGCAACCGTAGTCGATATTTTGCAAATGTTCAATCGTCGGTACGTGATTATAGTTTTGATCTGCTTCGTTTTGGCTGCTCCGACCGCCTTCCTGATCATTCGACATTGGCAACAGAATTTTGCCTATCAGGCGCCGATTGGTGTTTGGATCTTTGTTGTAGCCCTTTGTATCGTGTTGTTGATTACCGTAGGGACCGTAACGTTGCAGAGCTACCGCAGCGCCACGGAAAATCCTTCCCACTCATTTAAACAGGAGTAGATCACAAAAGTTTTAGAATCTGTATTATGAAAGCAGAGTGAGGTGACGCTTGTGTTAAGAAAGAGATTTTACGAATAATATTTGTTACATTTAATCATTAAGATATTGCTATGAGCCTATTAAAAACCGAAAAACTGAGCAAAATCTTCCGGACGGAAGAGATTGAAACCATCGCCTTGAATCAAGTTTCGTTGGAGGTCAATGAGGGTGAATTTGTTGCTATTATGGGCCCTTCAGGATGCGGCAAATCGACCCTGCTGAATATTCTCGGCCTGTTGGATAATCCTACAGGCGGTCAGTACTACCTGCTGGGGAAAGAGGTGGGTAGCCTTAAAGAGAAAGAGCGAACCCAATACCGTAAAGGAAAGATCGGATTCGTCTTTCAGAGTTTCAACTTGATTGAAGAGCTGAATGTATTTGAAAATGTGGAGTTGCCGTTGATCTACATGCATATCAAGGCGGCGGAACGCAAAAAAATGGTCAACGAGATTTTGGCTCGTATGAACATCAGCCACCGTGCCGGACACTTTCCGCAACAGCTCTCCGGAGGTCAGCAGCAGCGTGTGGCCATAGCTCGAGCTGTGGTCTCCAAGCCAAAACTGATTTTGGCCGACGAGCCTACCGGAAATCTTGATTCTACCAACGGTAAAGAGGTGATGACCCTACTCACCGAACTGAATCAGGAGGGAACCACCATCTTGATGGTGACCCACTCCCAACATGATGCTTCGTATGCACATCGCATCATCAGCTTGTTTGATGGTGAGATTGTGGCCAATGTGACCAATTATATGTAAAACTTTGCTTTTATTGTAAACAAAAGGCGTCCTCGGGAAAGAGGACGCCTTTTTATTTAGAGATAATGATCTTGTGAAGTTTATAAAATCAGGCGGGAGAGACGTTTGGCGATCAGAATACGCTCCTGGTTCAATGCAGAAATTTGATGCGTGACGATGGAAAGCTCCTCCTCGCTCAGTTGATCGTCTCGAAGTTTGCGCTCCAGTTCGGCAATGATCTTCTCGATCACCTTCGACTTGTACAAAATCACGACACGTGGAACGGCAACCGGAAGCCGATCCTGTTCGCTTTCGACGCTGATGTCATGTTTTTGCCACAATTTGCTGGCCGTATAGTTGTCGTCAGAGGTCAGCAGATCAACTGTGGCAGTTGCAACAGTCGGATCCGGATGGTTGATGAAGTGGTGAATGTCAATAGAAGCTCCGGTTTCCCACAAGGCCCGATACTCTTCATAAAGTGTACGGTAGGCCGGATTTTCGAGTTGGATGCCGTTGCGATCCAGATCGCTGATAATCACTTCGGCTACATTGAGCTGAACCTCCTCTTTACCTTCTCTGTATTCGAACGACTGCTCACCGTATTTGATCAGGTATTTGATCAATTCGCGTTCCAACTCTTCGGCACTGCTGCCAGCAATCACCTGTTTCGGATAGCTGGTGCCAAAGTTTTGGTTAGTCGTAGCATTGCCATGCAGAATATGTTGCCGACGGACGAACTCTTTGGCTTCACTACCGGCTGAACGTTCCACTCGTTTGAGTGTCACTTCGCGGACCAAGACCTCTTCGTCGATCTCCATCTGCTTGGCACACTCATGGATATAGACTGAACGGGTGATCTCGTTGGGAATAACCGATATGCTCTGGACAATATCAGAGATAAGAGCCGCTTTTTTCAAAGGGTCACCCTGTGCCTCCGCCAGTAGTAAATGGGTTTTGAACGAGATAAAATCCTCTTCGTGGGTGAGCAGGAAATCTTGCAACTCGGTGGCGTTGTGTTTTCGGGCAAACGAGTCGGGGTCATCGCCATCGGGCAACAAGACTGTGCGTACATTCAATCCTTCCCGCAGAATCATGTCGATTCCGCGCAGGGAGGCTTTGATTCCGGCACTATCTCCATCATAAATGACGGTTACATTCTTTGTAAAACGGCTGATCAGGCGAATTTGCCCTTCGGTGAGGGAGGTACCGGAAGAGGCAACCACATTTTCAACTCCCGACTGGTGCATTGAAATTACGTCGGTATAGCCTTCGACAAGGATACAGCAGTCTTGTTGGGTGATGGCTCGTTTAGCCTGATAGATGCCATAAAGGACATCGCTTTTGTGATAGATTTCGGATTCGGGTGAGTTGAGGTATTTGGCTACCTTCTTGTCGGTACGCATCGTCCGGCCTCCGAAAGCGATTACCCGGCCGCTGATGCTGTGGATTGGAAAGATGACCCGGGTGCTGAAACGATCGTAGTAGCTGCCATCCTCCCGTTTGATGGTCAATCCTGTGCCGATCAGGAACTCCTCTTTGTACCCCTCTTTCAGAGCCTGTCGGGTAAAGGTGTCTCCTCCAGCAGGACAGTAACCCAAACCGAATTTGAGCATGGTTGCATCGGAAAATCCTCGTTCCCGGAAATAGGTGATACCAATGTTTTGTCCTTCGGGTGTTTCGTGCAGTGCTTTCGCAAAATATTCGGCGGCATAAGACGAAACCACCATCATGCTCTCCCTGTCGTCATTGCGATGTTCCTCTTCAGGAGAGAGTTCACGTTCTTGGACCTCTATTCCATATTTCTTGGCAACATATTTCAGTGCTTCGGGATAGGTCATATTTTCGTGTTCCATGACAAAAGTGACTGCATTGCCCCCCTTGCCACAACCGAAACATTTGAAGAGCCCTTTGGCCGGAGAGACAACGAAAGATGGAGTCTTTTCATTGTGAAAAGGACAGCATGCCATATAGTTCGTGCCACGCTTTTTCAGTGTGACAAAATCACTCACTATATCGACGATGTTGGCTGCTGCAAAAATTCTATCTACGGTCTCTCTGTCAATCATGATTGATGCCTCCAATTTTCAAAGATACGACATTTTCCGGAAAGCCGACGTTGAAAAAATGGGAACCTCATATCAGAAGCGAGATGTGTTGATATTTTGTCACCAACGTGAACTGATTGATCTGTAGGCAATATTAGACTAAGATTTAATCTTTGAAGATCTTCGAAATTTGGAAGATGTAGAGAACAAGCCTGGGCACTAAAATAAAGGATAACCGATTGACGAAGGCGTCTTGGGGTAATTTGAGTGAATAGATATAGATTGATCTAAGAGATATAGAGGTTGCAGAGCGGTGTTACTCAGGGGCGAGATGTATGCATTACCGGATGTGATGCGACGCTGGGAGAATGACATCTTGCAGAGGATGCACGAATTGGATGCAGGTTGTTCTGGCAGATGAATGGATGTGGGGCAGTGAAGTGTGTTCTTGGGTAGCTGTTGGGCGCTATATGGTAGAATGTATAGCTGATATGTATATCGTTGCTACATCAGATGGTCGAACAACACTTTGAGTCCAATCAAAATTAGAATAACGCCTCCGAATATTTCAGCTTTGGACCCGAGTTTGGAGGAGACGGACTTGCCGATCAGAATGCCAATGGCAGAGATGATCAGAGCAGTCATACCGATGATTGTTCCTGCCACTAAAATATTGCCGAGAGGAGAACCTTCAAACAGGTTGACCCGTACCAAGCCAAGACTGAAGCCAGAAATCAGTGCATCGATACTCAGTGCGACACCGAACATCAGGGTGTTGCGTAGCGATAACATATTGCAATTCAGCTTCTCCTCTTTGGAAGAGAGCCCTTCTCGTATCATTTTGATTCCTAAAAAAACCAGCAGTCCGAAGGCGATCCAATGGTCGTAAGCTGCGATGAGTCGGCTGATGTTGGCCCCGATCAGCCATCCGAACAGAATCATCAGGAAGTGGAATAGCCCGATAACGATCAGAAAACGGATTTTTTCGTGGCGAGTGGTGCGATCACAGACAAAACCCAGTGTTAAGGATACAGCAAACGTGTCAAGACTGAGACCGATACCAAGCAAAAGGATAGCGAGCAGATTCATTTGGTGGGAAATTTGGCGCAAAGGTACGTTTTAAAAGTGAACATACACCGTCTGCACCTACGGAATTGTGCAAAAAAAGCTACATTTGCGGTATGGATTTCAAATTGGTGTCGGATTATAAACCTACTGGTGACCAGCCTGAAGCGATCGAACAATTGGTCTCATCGCTGCGGAATCACTGTCGCCACAATACGTTGTTGGGGGTTACCGGTTCGGGTAAGACCTTCACGATGGCCAATGTTATCGCCCAACTCAACAAGCCGACCCTGATTTTGAGCCATAACAAGACTCTGGCTGCACAGCTTTACGGAGAGTTCAAAAACTTCTTTCCGGAAAACGCTGTCGAGTATTTTGTCTCTTACTACGACTATTACCAGCCCGAGGCCTATCTCCCCACAACCGATACTTATATCGAAAAGGATCTCTCGATCAATGACGGGATTGAGAAGATGCGTTTGAGTGCGACCTCTTCATTGTTGAGCGGCCGTAACGACATCATTGTTGTATCGAGTGTTTCGTGTATTTACGGTATCGGTAATCCCGAGGATTTCCATGCGACCTCCATTGCGTTGCAGGTCGGAGACATCATCAGTCGTAATAAATTGCTTTATCGTTTGGTCGATGCACTTTATACGCGTAGTGAAGTTGATTTCAAGCAGGGAACGTTCCGTGTCAAAGGTGATACGGTAGATATTTACGTTGCCTATGGCGAAAAGTGTTATCGGATAGAGTTTTTTGATAACGAGATCGAGGCTATCCATTCGATCGATCCGCTCACAGGTCAACGTCTTGAGTCGTTGGATCGTGTGGTGATCTATCCGGCCAATCTGTTTGTGACTACCCGTGAACGAATCGAACAGGCCATTCGTGAAATCCAGCTCGATTTAGGCAAGCAGTGCGAGTTCTTCGAGAAGAGCGGCCGTCCTGTTGAGGCTCGGCGCCTCAAACAGCGGGTTGAGTATGACCTGGAGATGATCAAGGAGTTGGGGTATTGCCCTGGAATTGAGAACTACTCCCGTTATTTTGACGGTCGGGCTCCCGGCAGTCGCCCATTCTGTCTGATCGACTACTTCCCGAAAGACTATCTGCTGATTATTGATGAGAGTCATGTGACCGTACCTCAAATTCGAGGTATGTACGGAGGAGATGCGTCGCGTAAACACAATCTGGTTGAATATGGTTATCGGCTTCCAGCCGCCGTGGACAACCGGCCATTGCGTTTCGAGGAGTTTGAAGCCCTCGAAAATGAGGTGATCTATGTCAGTGCCACTCCGGCCGATTATGAGTTGATCAAGTCTGAAGGTTCTGTCGTTGAACAGTTTATTCGTCCGACTGGATTGGTTGATCCGTCTGTTGAGATTCGCCCTACTTTCAATCAGATCGATGACCTGGTGGAAGAGATCGATAAACGGGCCCGCATCGATGAGCGGATTTTGGTGACGACGCTGACCAAACGCATGGCCGAAGAGCTCTATAAATATTTCGATCACATGGGGATCCGTTGCCGCTACATCCACTCTGATGTCGATACGCTCGAGCGGGTGCAGATTTTGGATGATCTGCGCGGCGGGCTGTTCGATGTGTTGATCGGGGTGAACCTGTTGCGTGAGGGGCTCGACTTGCCTGAAGTGTCTCTCGTTGCTATTATGGACGCTGACAAGGAGGGATTCCTGCGCAGCGCCCGTTCTTTGACCCAGACCTCAGGCCGTGCAGCCCGTAATGTAGGCGGACGGGTGATCATGTATGCTGATACGATTACCGATTCGATGCGCCAGTCGATTCAGGATACCAACCGCCGTCGTGAAAAGCAGCTCTATTACAATGCAACACATGGGGTGATGCCACGTCAGGCGATCAAGAGCGGCACGAAGATGCTCTCCGGAGAGTCATTGAGTACGACGTATGATCTGAGTGGTCAGCCATTGAGTGCGGCAGCCGATCCGGTTGCAGCCTATATGACTGATCGGGATATTGAGGTGGCGATCCGTTTGGCTCGTGAGGCGATGGAGAGTGCGGCGCGTGATTTGGATTTTACGGCAGCAGCACGTTATCGCGATCAGATGTATGCCCTCCAGGAGCGTCAAAAAGAGATGCTGCAAGACAAGTTGCCTGGTATGGCAACTGCGACTCAGCATTCTGTGTCAACGAAACGCAAGGGGTAATTGTTAGTCATAAACTCTTGCAGATGGTGGAGGTCTCTATGATACTCTCTTGTATGGGAGATAGAGCAGGTAGAGTTTTGATGAAGTCGGGCTGTTGCGTATCAACGACAGACCGATTGCTTTTTGATATGGAATAGCATTTTGGAATTCAAATATGACTTTAGCCCAACATTTAACCCGATATATTGATTTTTTCTATATCCGACCCATTCGGGCGTTATTGCCCTTACAGACTTTTCGTTATGCCGTTTGTGGTGGTCTGAATCTTGGCCTAAACTGGGTGCTGTACGCCGTTCTCTATAATTTCATCCTCGATAAAAAGATCGTTGATCTGGGTGTTGTAGCGGTATCCCCTTATATTGCTGCTTTTTTGATTGTTTTTCCGATCACCTTCTTTACTGGATTTTGGTCACAAAAACATATCGCGTTCAAACAGTCTCCATTACGGGGTAGAACGCAGTTATTTCGTTATATGATCAGTGTGGCGGGATCGATAGTGTTGAATTATATCTGTTTGAAGTTTTTTGTCGAGGTGTTGGGAATCTATCCGACCCCATCCCAAGTGATCACCTCATTGATTACGATCGGTTATAGCTACTTGATGCAAAAACATTTTACTTTTCGAGGCTGTCAAGAATAACGATGCGTGTGCCCCACTGTGTGTCAAAGGGTATGTGGCGTACGGTATTGTTGTGAAAGCAACTTGATTAATTATCCCAATGGGCGTTCTTTTCGTATGGTGGAAGAATGCCTATTTTTTGATTGGGAATGGAGGGCTGTTTTGATAACTGAGTCCGGTTATTATCCTTAAAGGAACGTGTTTTAGATTGAGTCCGTGGCGTGCAGAAATCCCAGATGGAGGTTGCAGTAAAAATACGGGCTTAGAAGAAAAGCAACAGTACGGCGATGAGCCAATAGACACTGGCTTGAATCCAGGCCAACAGCCGAGGGGACATCTGTCCGATGGAGAGTTTATCAGCAACAAAGGCTCCTACAGTCGCAATTGAGGTAAAGATTACGACGGCAACCAGGGCAAAAACAGCTCCCAAAAGAAGCATGTCCGTTTTGGGACTTGTACTCTGTTTGTCGATAAACTGCGGGAAGAAGGCCAAAAAGAAAAGAATCACTTTGGGATTCAAGAGGTTCATAGTGACACCAATCCGATACAAACGTGATGGAGAGGTCTCATCCAGCGTTGTTTTGGCAGTAGCGGAGGTCGTCGCTGTGGATGCCTCTGCCGGCGTCGTTGCTGTTTCGGAACTTTTTAAAATTGTTGCTTCTGCTTGGTCCGGTTTATAGATTGTTTCAATGGTTGCGCATGAAGTAGAGGCGTGTTGATCGTGTGTCGGGCTATTGGATAATTGGATGCCAGATGGGGTGTTGAATTGATTTGCTGTGCACTGCAAGTCGGATGGTGTTGAAGCAAAAGGTGTGTCCGAAGTGGGAACTGGATTGTCTAATGGGGCAGTTTTGTTTTCGGTTGTCTTGTTTCGCTGTTTATAATATCCGCGCAAGGATGCGTAGCCCATCCAAAGCAGATAAAGTATTCCCGCATACTTGATTATTGCAAACAATGTTGGCGATGAGGAGATGATCAGCGACAATCCGAATGCAGCAGCTGCCGTGTGGACAAAAAGTCCTGAACAAAGTCCCAAAGCTACCGATATTCCGGCCTTACGTCCGTGGATCATGCTTTGAGTCAAGACAAAGAGAATGTCCGGCCCGGGTAGCAGGGTCAACAACGATGAGGCAATGATGAATTCGATGAGCTTCATGTAAAACCGTTATTTTACGCGTAGGCGTTGGTTGATCTGCAGAATCGTGGTTGGTTTGATATTGTTGAGTCGGCAAATCTTGGCTACAGTGGTAGAGTATTTACGCGCTAAATGTGAAAGCGTTTCTCCTTTGCGTATTCTGTGATATACCACTTTGGATGAATTGTGGGCACTTTTGTTTGAGGATTTCGCTGTCGAACTATTGTTGGAAACGGAACTTGCATTCTCTTCTGTGCGTTGCTCCGAAGCCAATGTTGAGGCATCAAGGGGTTGAGTGGAGGCTTTGACAGTGCCACCTCGATTATACAGGTATAAAGTGTGATGTTGCAATGTGCGATTTTCGGTATCGATCAGCAGGTTGGGATTCAATGCCTGGCTGGCTACACGGAATTCAAAATGGAGATGTTCGGTCGTAGCCCGTCCGGTACGTCCGGCCAGTGCGATTGGATCGCCAGCTTTGACCACGTCATTGACCTTAACTAAATTGCGGGAGTTATGCGCATAAGCCGTTTCAATGCCATTGTAATGGCGGATGACGATGATATTCCCATAGCCGCTGTATGGTTTCGACATGCGTACGACTCCTGAAAATGCGGCTCGGATCGTATCGTTTGGAATTGCTTTGATGTCAACTCCGGTGTGCATGGAACGCCCTCGGTAACCATACGGCGAGATTTGTTTGCCAGGATATGGATAACAAAAGTCCTTTTCGAGTTGGTCCAATGGAATTACAAGTTCTCCAGATGAGGGGAAAGGATTGTTTAAATTAATAGGGATACGAACATGTTCACTTTCATTGTTCCCAAATTCATATTTGGGCAGAGGTTCGTAGAGCATGGGAGTTCCTTCACAAGCAGCCTCTTCTGCTTGTAGTAATTCGGTTCTGGAGGACTCTGATCGCATGGCCTCCTCTTCCTGTTCACTCTCTTCGGGGTTCGAGTAATCTTTGTCTACAGTCGAAGCATTGGGATTGTATCGACTGACCTGCTTGTCTTTATATAATGATTTTGTGACAGAACAAGCTGAAAATAAAATGGATATAGTGATGATGCCAAGCGATTTCGGTGAAAACATGTGCCGCAAGAATTGAGAGATAACTTAAATATTTTCAAAAATAGGGATTTTTTGTGAGACTAAGCCGTTGAATGGGCGATTTGCGATTGTAAAAGTTGCATTTTGCCGAGCCTATGGAAACCAAATAAAAAAGTTATCTTTGTTTTCAAATGAATTAAAAGTTACTGCAATGGATACAGAGAAAACCAGATGCCTGATTATCGGCAGCGGCCCTGCAGGTTATACAGCCGCCATATATGCTTCACGTGCCAATCTCAATCCGGTTCTTTATGAGGGCATGGAACCGGGCGGCCAGTTAACGACCACAACCGACATTGAAAATTTTCCCGGTTATCCCGAGGGAATCGGCGGAACGGAGATGATGGAGGATATGAAAAAACAAGCGCAACGTTTCGGAGCGGATATCCGTTTTGGGGTGGTGACGCGTGTGGATCTGTCTGTCCGGCCGTTTAAAGTGGTGGTGGACGAACGACGTGAAATCGAAACCGAAGCGTTGATCGTGGCTACTGGCGCAACCGCCAAATATCTTGGTCTGCCCTCCGAACAGCGTTATCGGGGTATGGGTGTTTCGGCCTGTGCTACCTGCGACGGCTTCTTCTATCGGAAGAAGGATGTGATTGTGGTCGGTGGTGGAGATACCGCTTGCGAAGAGGCCTCCTATTTGGCTACGCTTTGCAACAAGGTCTATATGGTGGTGCGCAAGGACTATCTGCGGGCATCGAAAGCCATGCAGGAGCGTGTGATGAATACCCCCAACATTGAGGTATTGTTCGGCTACACAACGGTCGAGGTGCTCGGGGATGATAACGGTGTGACCGGCGCTTTGGTACGTCATACCAGCGGTGAAGAGCGGGTGATCAATGCTTTCGGCTTTTTCCTGGGCATCGGCCATCACCCCAATACACAACTTTTCGAAGGGCAGCTTGAGCTGGATAAGGAGGGTTACATTAAAACCGTTCCGGGATGTTCCGAAACCAGTGTAAAGGGTGTCTTCGCAGCTGGTGATGTACAGGATCCGCGTTATCGTCAGGCCATCACGGCAGCCGGATCGGGCTGTATGGCAGCGATCGATTGTGAACGTTACCTGCTCGAAACCTCAAGTGTAAAATAGTGCTCATACCTTCAGATCTGCTTCCGAAATAGAAGTGGAATATGGATTGGTCACAAACAAATCCCCTCAATAAAACCTCATCCGGAGGCAGACTTATGGTGTTGAAGGATTGATCGTAGTGATTTTCGAGAGTGTATAGAGCGTTTTAGTGAGGAGGAAAGAGGTAGATATGATCGATACAAAATCTATATTTTCGATTGCAACCCAAGCCGATTTCGATCGAATGACTTTGGAGGTGTTTCGGTTCCAGGTAGAGGCTTGTGCTCCTTATCGGGAGTACCTCGAGCTGTTGGGTGTCGATCCTGCAGCTGTGGAATGTCCGAAACAGATTCCGTTTCTGCCGATCGAACTTTTTAAGAGTCATCGAGTCTATTGCGGTTCAAATCCTCCACAACAGATTTTTACCAGTAGCAGTACGACCGGGCAGACCCCATCACGCCATTATGTGGCCGATCTTCGGATCTACGAAGAGGCCTTTACCCGATCTTTCGAGCTGTTTTATGGTCCGGCGGAGCAGACGGCAATCTATGCCCTCTTACCCAACTATCTCGAACGTGAAGGCTCATCGTTGATCTACATGGTGGAGGGGTTGATCCGTCGGGGTGGCGGAGGCTTTTACCTCTATGATCACGATGCTTTGTTGCGAGACATGGAAGCGCATCAAGGCAAGAAGATCTTGCTGGGTGTCAGTTATGCCCTCTGGGATTTGGCTGAAGAGCAACGCGGAGCCCTGCACGATGTGATCGTGATGGAGACCGGGGGAATGAAAGGCCGGCGCGAAGAGCTGCCGCGCGAAGAGTTTCACCGTCTGTTGTGTGATGCTTTTGGTGTTCAGTCGATCCATTCTGAATATGGTATGGCGGAGTTAATGTCTCAGGCCTACTCCGACGGGAATGGCATATTCCGTACACCACCCTGGATGCGGATTTGTGTTCGGGATCTGAATGATCCGTTTCGTCTGCTGCCGAATGGTGCGACCGGAGGAGTCAATCTGATCGATTTGGCCAACCTCTATTCGTGCAGTTTTTTGCAGACCCAGGATTTAGGCAAAGTCTATGATGATGGAAGTTTCCGTATTTTGGGCCGTATCTCGGGAAGTGAAATTCGAGGATGTAACCTGTTGGTACAATAACCATGTTTTTGATTCAGATATTGCAAGTTATAAACCGTCCTTACAGGACGTAAATCAAATGATATGATCCAGATTCTGCGACCCGAAGCTTGCTGTGGCTGTACAGCCTGCGCGGAAAAGTGTCCGAAACAGTGCATTACGATGCAACCCGATGCTGAAGGGTTCCTCTATCCGGTGATCGATCAGAGCCTCTGCATCGATTGTGGATTATGCGAGAAGGTTTGTCCTGTATTGCACCGCAATGAAGCTCCCGATCCCGCCTCATTGCCGGTTTATGCCTGCCGGAATACGAACGAGACGATCCGAATGGCCAGCTCCTCTGGCGGCGTCTTTACGCTGTTGGCCGAGCAGGTGATTGCTCGTGGTGGTGTGGTGTTCGGAGCCCGTTTCGATTCCGATTTTATGGTGGTACACGATTCGGCAGAGACGTTGGAAGGGTTGGCTCCGCTGCGAGGATCAAAATATACCCAAAGCCGGATTGGAGACTCGTTCCGTCGGGCTCTGGCGCTGCTTAAACAGGATCGAGAGGTGATGTTTGTAGGAACCTCTTGCCAGATCGCTGGTCTGAAACGGTTCATGGGGCGTCCTTATGAAAAGCTGTTGGCGGTGGATGTGCTCTGTCATGGTGTGCCGTCACCGGATGTCTATGCTCGTTATTTGGCACAGCAGACCCGCAAGGTCGAGGCTCAAGGGGCGTATCGTTTCGACCGTCTCGAATTCCGCAACAAGGAGGACCGCGGTTGGGGGCGTTATTGCGTCGTGTCGCATTATAGTCGCGAAGACCAAGGCGAGCCCAAAGAGATCCGAATCTCGGAACCCTTTACGCACAACATGTTTATGCGGGGATTTCTGCACAACCTCTATATTCGGCCATCGTGTCACGAGTGTCCGGCACGCCGTTTCTCGGCTGGGAGTGACATGACCATTGCCGACTACTGGTGCATCGGGGATAAACACCCCGAGATGGATGACAATCGGGGCACCTCTTTGGTCGTTCCACTTACGGAGAAGGGACGAGAAGCCTTTGCTGCAATTGCGGACTCTTTGCAATATATCGAGACGCCGTTGGCAGAGGCGTTGCCGGGAAACCCCTGTCTGATGCGTTCGGTCAAACCGCACCGCAATCGGGCCCGTTTCTTTGCCCGCTACAAAACATCGGATGATCTGCCAGCGCTGATCTCCTATCTGACCCGACGAACCTTCAAGGATCGGATGCGTCGCAAAATACGTGGTGCTTTGAAGAGGTTCGGGTTGCTGCGGTAAACGTTCGGGTGTATATAGTTTGGGATCGCGTATTGTGTGACAGGCGATTAAGGACAATTTAAAAGAAGATGAAACGTATTCTGATCGAACATTTTCAAAGTTTGGACAACTACGGAACCGGCATGATGGGGTTGGTGACCGTGCAGGGACTGGCTGATCGGTACGGTGTATCGGAGGTGGAGTTTTATTGTGATTTTGCCGATGATGCGACCCTGGAGGCGGTTCGCAAAGAGCTGCGGGGAGCGATCAGACTGTATCGTTACGAACCTGCCGACCGTTATACCGCTTCGATCTCCAATATTTGGGGACGGAGGCTACACCGGCTTTACCATCTGCTCTTCTCTCCGGAGGGAGGAGGCTTTGACCGATTGATTGTCCTGGGCGGCGACGATATCTCGGAATACTACTCCAAAACGGATCCCATCATAAATATCTTCAAAAAGTGGGAGGCGTCGTTCCAAACTCGTGTGATCCTGCTCGGTCAGACGCTCGGCCCCTTTTCAACGCTGTACAATCAGTTGGCTGTTCGCTATTTGATGCCGAGGTTGGAGATCTATGCCCGGGATCGGGTCAGTGTCGATTACATGCGTGATAACTTTAAGGTGTCGTGTGCCTTGAGTGCGGATCTGGCTTTTGCCGATTTGCCGTTGCAGTTGGATCGTGAACTGGGCCGCGAGGTGTTGAACCGTTACGGATTGACGCCGGATGGTTATTTTACCGTTGTGGTTTCGGCGGGTCAGCGGGGCGGAAAATATTACTGTAAATCAGAAACCGACTATTTGGATTGTTTCCAAAAGATGATTTGTCGGTTGGCCGATACGGAACGGCTGGCTGATAAAAAGATTGTCTTGCTGGCTCACACGTTCGGCCATTACGGCGATGAACGGGAGTACATCGAAAAGTTGTATGCTCGTATGCCGGAGACAATCCAGGCACGAACGGTGGTGATCACCGATAAAATCTATCAGACCTGGGCCCGTTTTGTGTTGCAGGGCGGTTTGTTTACCATAACAGGACGCATGCATGCAGCTGTCTCTACATTCCAAGGCGGGAAACCGGCAATCTCGCTGTCGTACAGTACGAAATTCCGGGGGGTGATCGGGGATAGTCTGGATCAACAGCCGTTGGTGATTGAGGCAGATCACGATGCTCTGTGGCACAGCGGTGAGATTGTGGACCGAGTGTGCGAAAAAGTCGATGGGCTGTGGAGTGATTATGCCGGGTTGTGTGATCGTATCCGCAACCGGGTGAAGGAGTTGCAACAGCAGGTTTCATCTACTTTGGATCGTATCGCAGCAGAACGCCTCTCACAGAAATAGTGGTCTGTGAATGGGTATTTTTAGAGCCTGTACCGCATAAGGCAGCTTTATCATAAAAGAACGGCGGGATAGTTTGAACCATTTGTGTTTAGGCGTGTTGAAGAGGTGCACAGAATGTTAGTCGTTGCGTACCTGTTGAAACGGAGTCCAAAAGAAGGCTGCTTGATGTCAGTATGTTGAGAAACGAATGAAGTGAAGCATTGCCTGTTTAATCAATAAAAACATGAAGATCGACTTTTCGGTGGTTATACCGCTTTATAATAAGGCGAAGGAGATTGTCCACACCCTCGAAGGGGTGGCCTCACAGCGGTATGCCCCGATGGAAGTGATTGTTGTTGATGACGGTTCGACCGATGGCGGAGCAGAGCTGGTCGAGCAGATGAAGGCTCAGTTGCCCACATTGCAGTTGATTCGACAAGCAAATGGCGGAGTGTCGGTTGCACGGAATTGTGGCATTGCGCATGCTCGTGGCAACTATATTGCCCTGTTGGATGCCGATGATTTCTGGAAACCGGAATATCTGGAACGGGTCGCCGGATTGATTGAGCGTTATCCCGGATGCGGAATGTATTGCATGGGATTCGAAGTGCATCGTCCCGAAGGGGTCTTCCCTAACGAAACGGGTATGCAAGAGGGCATAGTGGCGAACTATTTCCGGACAGCCATGCATGTCAATCTTACCCAAACCTCAAGTGTGACGATTCCCCGGGCAGTTTTTGAGCAGTTGGGCGGTTTCCCCGAAGGGATGAAGTTGGGTGAAGATCAATATGTTTGGACGAAAATAGCCCGCAACTATCCGATTTGCTACTCTCCACAACGCTATTCGGAATTCAATCTGATGGCGCAGAACCGTTCGGCACAGAATTATACCATGGAGCAGACTCCTTATTCGTTTTGGGAATTCTATGACCCATCAACTCCCGATTGTAATGAGTTTATCGCCCGTTGCGAAATTGGCAAGGCTTTGGTGCATACCATTTATGGTTATACCGTTGCAGCACGAGAAGTGGAACGGCGGTATGCCTACAATCGACACTACCGTTTGGGGTGGTGGAAGTTGTGGGTGCTGAATCGTCTGCCCGTGGCTTGGCGACGTCCATTGCTGGATCTTTATAAAAGGGTAACTTGGTTGATCTCGAAAAAAGGCCTTCTGGGATAGTTCCCCTGTGCCTTGATTATCTTTGGCTTTATACTATACTGACGGTGAAATATTGGGGTAGTAATTTGGCTGCAGCATTATCACCCTCTTGGATATAGAAAGCTATGGGCCGACTTAGACAGGTCAGTAGGCTGCTGCCAGTGTAATTCCTGTCGCCTTTATACAAGTCGTGACATTATTTGATCCAGCCGAGCAGTCCACGTGTGATGTTCCAGCGCATTTTGAACAGGTAATGGCCTTTGGCGGATTCTCCCCGCAGCAAATAACCGAGAGCCAAAACACACGTTCCTCCCCACTTGATGCCTTCGCTGAAAAGTCGTTTGCAGTAAGCCCCAATACCCATGTGACGGGTTCGTACCCGTTCACTTTTGCCGACCATTTTTGTTAATCGGCCGAAATAGTCCGGCGAGAGCTTCTCTTGGGGAATGATGTGGTAGATGATGGCTCCAGGAACATAATAAATCTGCTCTCCGGCAGCCCGCAGACGGGCAAACAGATCTTTCTCTTCTCCACCCATCGGAGAGGTGCCGGTACGTCCGAGATTGGGATCAAATGCACCGTATTGATCAATAGCCGAGCGGCGAATGGCCATATTACCTCCCCCTGGATATTTCCCTTTGGGGAAAGGAATAATTTTTTCCCCATAATAAAGTGTGCCGGCAATGGGACGTTCCGCATAGCGGCTCAGCCATTTTGGAACGGTAAATTCATACAGAGGAGTTACGATGCCGCCACAAGCTGCCACTGTAGGGTGAGTCAGGAAAAAATCGTAGTAATTTTTAAGAAAATCGCGATTGATTAGTTCGTCGTCGTCGATTATTGCAAAAAACTCTCCTGAAGCGTGTGCAATCCCACAATTTCGGGCGTGAGAGAGCCCTTGACGAACCTCTGTCACCATGTGAAAGTGCAGTTCGGTATGTCCGTCGGCAAATTTGTGGCAAGTCTCAGCCGTATGATCCGTAGAGTTATTGTTCACGACAATAATTTCGTACAGTGCAGGATTGAGACTCTGTGCTGCAACACTATTCAGTGTGCGGAGCAGGCAATCTGCCCGGTTGTAGGTGGCAATAATCAGGGAGATGCGGATGGATGAACTGTTTTCCGATATATCTGTGGCAAGAGCATTCATGCGTCAAGGTTTGAGAGAATCCGATCTACGAAAGATGGGATTTGTTTCGGTAAAAGTAGTAAAAAAAACGGTTCCTTGAAAAGAACCGTTTTTTAGGTGAATACTCTATTTGATTTATTATTAATTGTTTGCTGTTTTGATATGCGTCAAAGCTCTTTAGATGTTCACTTTTATGTGCAGTTCACATGAAATGGAGAATTGCGTATCTAAGTTTTCAATCTATTGTTTCTTCTTCAGCTTTGTAAACGATTGAAGTGTAGCATTACATCTCGATTTTGATTTCGTTGTTCTGGGCCGAATTCCATCTTTCTTTGTTTAGGATATGGCCGTTTGGAACTGGATCGGCTACAGCGATGCAATGTAATCTGACATCTCCTGCTCGTGTTCTTCAATGCTTTGCAGTAACTTGAACTGGGCGTAAGAGCGTTGCAGATTGTGTTTCGGAAATTTGATTTTGTAATAGGTGTCACCGTCGAGATAATCGGTCAGGAAACGAACCGTTTGCATGTAGGTCAACATCTTGGCTCCATAAGGCAACAATTCGCGTTCGATCGGAGTCAGAAAACCGCCGGCACTTTGGATATATCCCTTCGAGAAGGCGCGGAAAATATCCATATTGACAGAGACCTTGTCCAAATCGGGATCATCTTCGGCTCCGGTGTTGGCTCCAGTGCGGATAAAGTCACCGAAATCGCTTAATACGAAACCGGGCATCGTCGTGTCCAAATCAATGACACATAATGGCCGATCCTCTTCATCGAAAAGCAGGTTGTTTACCTTCGTGTCGCAGTGGGTAACCCGTTTGGGCAGTTCGCCTTTGCGGTAGAGCTGCTGAGCCTTGCACATATTGTCGGCACGGGAAAGTAACTCTTCTACCAATCCTTGCACCTCATTGAGGCGTCCTGCACTATCTTTTTGAATCGACTCTTTCAATCCTTCGATACGGAACTCGATGTTGTGGAAATCAGGAATAGTCTCCCCCAAGGTGCCTTCAGGAATATCCGAAAGCTGTGACTGGAAGTTACCGAATGCAACACCGGTCAGTTCGGCCAGGCGCGGTGTCATGGTTTCGTATGTTACGGAACGCGGAATGAGAACTGTAACCCGCCAATAGCTGTCATCTTCCGCATTATGGTAATAAAGTTTGCCATCCCGAGCGGGAATCAGACGCAATACTTTACGCTCGATATCCTCTTCTCCGGCAGCGGTGAGTTTTTCGCGAATGTGGTCGGTTACCAGTTGGATGTTGCGTTGCAACAAATCGACATCTTTAAAAATGTGGTGATTGATTCGTTGCAGGATATAGTCCGGAGTATCGGGTGACGCGGTCGGGACCTGGTAGGTGTCGTTGATCAAACCGTTTCCGATCGGGGAAATTCCCGTAACGGTGCCGACGATATCGAACTGTTCGACAATTTTCAGCTTTTGTTCCATGTTGTGTGCTGTGAGATTTATTCGGTCAGACGGTAGAGTATCGTCCCACAAATGCAACTGTTTGTGCTTATAAGAGAGAGCCTTTTGTTGGGTCATTCGTATTTGTAGCTCATTCTTTCCCTTCGACAAAGAAAAACTCTTTGATCAGAAATGGTAATTACTCTACTGTCTGGTCTTGTGTTGGTTTTATCGTTTGAAGTTTAGTGTTTTTGAGCTGTTTGTTTCCTGTTGTTGTGGGTGTCAACTGAATGCAATCAGTTCGCATCTTCAGGGGCATAAGCGAATGAGAGTCCATTGATCTTATTCCAGGCTCCACGTGTAAAGTCAGGAACTTTGACAGGCATTCCACCATTTTGAACCGAAGCTTCGGTCAACTCCACTAATGAACTCCACTCCGCAGCATCATATACATCCTGATCCAGAGGCAGCCCGTTACGCAGGCAATAGATCAAGCGCGAATCCATGATGAAATCCATGCCGCCATGGCCGCCCACTTCACGAGCCTTTTCACCATACTCTTTCGTAATAGGATGTTCGTAACGCTTCAACAGTTCCTCCTTCTCTGCGGTGTTCAACCCTTCGGGTGCTACTGAATCGAGTCCAATCTGTGGGATCGGATATTTCTGAGCGAACCCGCGGGTGCCGACAACCTGGTGGATACGGCTGTATGGGCGTGGAGTCGTCACATCGTGTTGGATCATGATTGTTTTGCCTTTGGCGGTCCGGATGATTGTTGTGTTCATGTCGCCGAGTTTATACTCCCGTTTGGCGAAGTCACTTTCAGGTCCGTGATGCAGGATGGCTGCATCGGTCAGTCCGAACTGGTCGGAAGAGACCGAAACCAAATAATCCATCTTATCGCCACGGTGGATGTTCATAATCTGGGCAATGGGTCCCAGCCCGTGAGTCGGATAGGGATTCCCGGTGTGGGCTGCATTATATTTCAGTCTCCACATATCATGATAACCAGTCGTATCGTTCATGCAATAGGCGCGTAAATCATGATTGTAAGCACCTTCGGTGTGAACCACCTCGCCGAACAGTCCCTGCTGTGCCATATTCAAAGTGGCCATTTCGAAAAAGTCGTAGCAGCAGTTCTCAAGCATCATGCAGTGACGGCGTGTCTTTTCTGCCGTATTGACCAACTGCCAGCACTCATCGATCGTCAGGGCCGCAGGTACTTCGGTAGCTACATGTTTTCCGTGCTCCATGGCATACACTGCGATTGGAGTGTGCAATTCCCAATCGGTACATACATAAATCAGATCGATATCGTCTCGTTCACAAACCTTTTTCCATAAATCCTCTTCGCCGCAATAGACCTCGGCTGCAGGCAGTCCAGCCTCTTTCAGGATATTTTGTGCCCGTTCAATGTAGGCAGGAACAAGATCGCACAGGGCTACGATTTTGACGCCATCGATTTGGGTATATCGCTTGACGGCACCGCTGCCGCGTGTACCTACACCGATAAAGGCAATACGAACGGTATCGATCGGGTCACATTTTAGTTGCAGGACATCTTGTTGGCCTGCCGGACGTGCTGGCTCCGGAAATTCAATGCAAGTGCTTTTTTGTTCTTTTGTGCAGCAGCTATTGAGCAGGATGGCGGAAGTAAGAGCCATAGCTGCGAGCAGGAGCATCAAAGGTCGTTTCATGAGTTCAAGTGTTGAGTTGATTAGTTGGTTAGGTTTGTAAAGATAATGAAATATTTATTTTCCTGGGGAGGTTATGGGAATGCTTTGTGAGGATAAACGTTGTGGAGGAGGATAATTGATGCCTGTTTAGAATCAATAATAGTGGGAAGGGGAAAGTGGCACACAAAAAAAGAAGGGCTGCCAGTATATGCTGGCAGCCCTTCTTGGTGTCTCTCCAACTATTGATGTTGGGTCATTACAAGGACACTATTTGCCTTGTGTCAGAGAGTAAGGACGTTGCTCGGGAGTGAATACCCGTTTTTTGTTGGGTTTGGGACCCATGACAAAATTCAGTTCACCACCGTTCATAATCTGATCGTGAGTCAGATAAGCAGTCTTGATTGGCTCGCCGTTCAACGTTACACTCTGTACATAACGGTTTTTGTCGCTCACTTTGTCAGCACGGATTACGAGGCTCTTGCCGTTTTCAAAGTTAACTTTCATGTAGGGCAGATAAGGTGCGCCAATCACATACTGATCGGTGCCCGGAGCCACCGGATAGAAGCCCATGGCCGTGAAGATATACCATGCAGACATCTGGCCGCAGTCGTCATTACCGCACAGACCGTCGATGTTGTTTTGATACATCTTGTTCATGATCTCGCGTACCCAGTATTGAGTTTTCCATGGCTGAGAAGTCCATGCATAGAGGTAAGGAATGTGCTGACTTACCTCGTTGCCGTGTACATAGTTGCCCAGGATGCCTTCACGGGTAACATCTTCGGTCTCGGCGAAGAATTCGTCAGGCAGATACATCGTGAAGATCGAATCCAACTTTTCGATGAAACGTTTGTCACCTCCCATGTAGGCTTTCAGACCTTCAACATCTTGTGGTGCATAGAATGAATAGTTCCATGAGTTACCTTCCAGGAAACCTTCGCCATGGGTGCCCAGCGGGTGGAAATCTTCTTTCCAGGTGCCATCGCTGTAACGGGCACGAGCCAGACCCATATTGAGATCAAATACGTTGCGGTAGTTCAACGCACGTTTTTCATAAGTGTCGGCGATCTCTTTCTCGCCCATGTTTTTAGCAGTGTTGTAGATCGTCCAGTCATCGAACGCGTACTCCAAAGTGTTTGAAGCTCCAGTCGAGTTTTTGTCAAACGGAACATATCCCAGTTCCATGTACTCCTTCAGGTTGCCGTAATAAGGAATGGTAGAACTGCTCACCATTGCTTCAAGTGCTAACGGTTTGTCCACTTTGATGCCTTTGGTAATAGCATCTGCCAATACCGGAACCGCATGGTAACCGATCATGCAGAAGTTCTCATTACCCATGTGAGACCATACCGGGAGTGCATGATGGATGCTCTGTTTGTAGTGCATCAACATAGATTCGATCATGTCGGTGTTTCGTTCGCGGTTGATGATGTTGTACAAAGGCATCAGCGCACGATAGGTGTCCCACAACGAGAAGATCGTATAGTTGGTGAACCCGTCAGCTTGGTGGATGTTTTGATCCAGACCACGGTACTGACCGTCCACATCCATATAAACCGACGGATTGATCAGTGTGTGATAAAGTGAGGTGTAAAGCATGGCCAACTGGTCGTCATTACCCTCTGCTTCGATGATGTTCAGCTCTTTGGCCCATTTGCCTTTGGCTTCGGCTGCAATCTGTTCAAAGCTCTTGTTGCCGGCCTCTGCCTCCAGGTTCTTCATGGCGCCTTCGGTGCTGACTGCCGAAAGACCTACTTTGATCTCGAGGGTGGGATCGTTCGCCAGGTCAAAGTCAAAATAGCAGACGATTTGGCGTCCCTGAATGTCGGGGAAGTTGCGGTTGGGTTTGAACTTGGCCAGATGTCCCATGTATTTGGGTTTCTTGTGATCTACGTAACCGTAGTTGGTAAACGGTTTCGAGAACTTCATGGCAAAGTAGGTGTAGTTGGCACGAGCCCAACCGTTGGTGATGCGGTAACCGACCAGGGTTGAGTCATTTACTACCTGTACACTGGCCCAAAGCACCTTGCCGTCGTAGTTGTAGATGGCGTGGTTCATGTCCAGAATGATGCGCGAGGTGTCGGCATCGGTCGGATAGGTATAGCGGTGTACACCGGTACGTTCGGTAGCAGTCAGCTGGGCTTTTACACCATAGTCTGAGAGCATGACCTCATAATAGCCTGGGGTTGCAATCTCCGTGTCGTGTGAAAAGCGTGAACGGTATCCTGAGTTCGGATCGGTTGCGGTTCCCGGGTTGAGCTTCAGAACGCCGGTAGTCGGCATGATTAGAATATCTCCCAGATCAGAGTGGCCTGTACCGCTGAAGTGGGTGTGGCTGAAGCCAACGATGGTCGAATCCTTATGCTGATAACCTGCACAGTATTCGTAAGCGCGTGGCTGGTAAACTCCGTCGATGTTGTGCGGAATGGTGTCCGTGTCTGGGCTTAGGGCAACGATGCCGTGTGGTACGCAGGCACCCGGAAATACGTGTCCCATTTTGTTGGTGCCGATGATCGGGTTGACCCGATCCACTGCACTGGGCTGTTGAGCTGCGAGCGAAAGTGCTCCCGCCATCAGAATCAGTGAAAGGCAAAAAGTCTTCTTCATATCTTTTTCGGTATGAATAATTTGATTAAGGTTTTACAAAGGTTTTCAAAGATAGGTATTTCGCCGGGATTTCCGGTTACCGATAGGATAAATTCGCAGAAAACGGTGCTGATCTGCATCTAATTTACAAGAAAACGGCACCTAAATGGATGTTATTGTCTATTCTTGCAGTATGCAAAATCGGGAAAGTTTAGGAGTTGAGCGTTTTTTTGTTACCTTTGGAACAAAACTTTTACTGAACACTGACCGAAATAATTATGAAAAAAATTTTTGTATCGCTGCTGCTTTTGGCGGCATTTTCGTTACAGCTTTCGGCACAGGAAAATTACGTGCCGACTGAAGAAAATTTGCGCAACCGCGAAAAGTTCCAGGACGATAAGTTTGGAATTTTCATCCATTGGGGTATTTACAGCATGTTGGGTGACGGCGAGTGGGCGCTCGAATTGAATAAGTTGGATGCCAAGGAGTATGCAAAATTGGCTTCAGGTTTCTATCCTTCGAAGTTCAATGCCGCAGAATGGGTGGCAGCCATTAAAGCCTCTGGTGCGAAATATATCACCATCACCTCTCGTCACCATGACGGCTTCTCGATGTTTAAGACGAAGTATTCAGATTACAACATCGTAGATGCAACACCTTTCGGACGTGATGTGATCAAAGAGTTGGCCGATGAGTGTCAAAAACAGGGAATCGGTCTCCACTTCTACTATTCACACATGGATTGGACTCGTGCTGATTACTATCCGCTGGGTAAACACGGGTACAATACCGGTCGTACCGAACATGGCGAGTGGAAAGACTATTGGAACTTCATGAACAATCAGCTGACAGAGCTGTTGACTAACTATGGTCCGATCGGTGCTATTTGGTTTGATGGCTGGTGGGACAAACCTTTTGATGAATGTTGGCAACTCGATAAACAATATCAATTGATCCATGGTTTGCAACCGGGTTGCTTGGTTGGAAATAATCACCACCAAAAACCTTTTGCCGGAGAGGATTTCCAAATGTTTGAGCGTGACCTGCCGGGTCAGAACACCTCTGGCTTTTCACCTGACTCGGAGATCGGTAATCTGCCTCTGGAGACTTGCCAGACCATGAATGGTATGTGGGGCTATCAGATCGATGACCAGAATTACAAATCGCCCAAAGAATTGATTCAGTATCTTGTTCAGGCTGCCGGCAATAATGCCAACCTGCTGTTGAATATCGGCCCGCAACCCAATGGTGAACTGCCAGCACTGGCTGTTGAACGTCTCAAAGAGATGGGTGAGTGGATGAAGGTTTATGGCGAAACAATCTATGGTACGCGTGGTGGTATCGTTCCGCAGCGTGCATGGGGCGTAACAACCCAGAAAGACAATAAACTTTACGTACATATTTTGGACCTTCAGGACGATGCTCTCTTCCTGCCTATTACGGACAAAAAGGTGAAGAAAGCGGTTCGTTTTGTGGATAACCAGGTGGTGAAATTCTCGCAGGATAAGGATGGTGTATTGTTGCACTTGGGCGAGGTTCCGACCGATATTGACTATGTAGTTACGTTGGAGTTTTAATGTTGCGGTAGAGTGAACAGCGCCACAGCCTGTTGAAACTCTCTTGTATTAAAATGAAGCGAGGTAGCTAATATTAGCTGCCTCGTTTCATTTTATTAATAGAATGTTTAGATGATAATACCGTGTGAAAAACTGTTTCTTGCTTTTGTTTGTTCTTCTGGATGGATTGCGGGGGGAGCTAATTGAGGAGTGTCTCTTGGCGTTGATTCAACAAATATGTATTTCGATGAAAGTAGTGGATTCCCTTTGTGTGAAGACAGATCTTTTGCAATCCTCAATGTCGTTTTATGCCTAATAAATGTCCGGATCCCAATTAGTAGTGTAAATATATATTAGGCCCTTTTGAGTAAATTTTGTAAATTAGGGCCTCACTCATTTTCAAGTGTTCCTACTGGATTGATAGGCCGTAGCGAAAGGAAGTAAGGATGTAATTTTTTGTATGTTCAGGAAAATTTGTGTTATGAGAAACATGAGATTGAAGGGTAAAACGTTGATCTCGTTATGTGTGGCAATAGGGGCAATGGCTCTCTCGTTCAATGAGCTTTACGCTGCCAAAAAGGTTCAATCGAATAGACAGGTGTTGTGGTACACCCGTCCTGCATCGAATTGGATGAAGGAGGCGCTGCCAATTGGTAATGGCCGTATCGGTGCCATGATTTTCGGCGGGTTGCCTGTAGAGCGTGTGCAGTTTAACGATAAAACTCTTTGGACTGGTAGTACGACTGTACGCGGTGCTTACCAAAATTTTGGCGATATTTTTATTGATTTTGGTCCGCAAGGGAAGCAACCTTATAGCGAATATCGTCGAGAGCTTGATCTTGACGATGCACTGGCCAAAGTGACTTACAAACAGAATGGTGTTGTTTATCACCGCGAATATTTGGCCAGCTATCCCGATAATGTAATTGCGATGCGCTTTACGGCTAATAAAAAGGGTAAGATATCATTTTCTGTTCGCATGGATGATGCCCACCCGGGAGTGCGCAAAGTCTCTGAAAATGCGATTACGATTTCGGGCAAACTGACGTTGCTCTCCTATTATGCTCAGCTGGTGGTATTGCACGAAGGAGGTCAACTGGAGTCCGGAGATTCGATCCTGACCTTGGCCGGTGCCGATGCGGCAACACTGTTGCTCTGTGCGGCCACCGATTATGATCCGAAAAGCTCCGATTACCTGACCCATACGGATTGGGTGGCTGCTAGTGATCTTTGTATGGATCAAGCTGTCAATAAAGGCTATGCTGCGATTCGTGCGGATCATTTGGCTGATTATCGGGCGTTGTATGGTCGTTTGTCGTTGAACTTTGGGAATGTTACCCCGACCATTCCGACCGATGAGCTGTTTGTTCGTTATAACAACGGCGAGTATAACTCAGCTGCTGATGTGCTCTATTTTCAGTATGGTCGTTACCTGTCGATCGCCTCTTCGCGTCCCGGACTCGATTTGCCTTCGAATTTGCAGGGACTCTGGAACGACAGCAATACTCCACCCTGGGAAAGTGACATTCATTCCAATATCAATGTGCAGATGAACTACTGGCCTGTCGAACCGACCAACTTGGCTGAATGTCATGAACCATTCATTAATTACATCTATAACGAGTCTCAATTACAAGATTCGTGGAAAAAGATGGCTGCGGAATTGGATTGTTCCGGGTGGACGCTGAAAACCCAAAATAATATTTTCGGGTATTCCGATTGGAAATGGAATCGGCCGGCAAACGCATGGTATTGTATGCACGTCTGGGACAAATATCGATTCAATCCCGATAGCCTCTATTTGGCTAATGTGGCCTATCCGGTGATGAAGTCGGCTTGCCAATTCTGGTTTGATAGACTGATTGTTGATGATGACGGTAAATTGGTAGCTCCCAACGAGTGGTCGCCCGAACATGGTCCCTGGGAGGCAGGTATTCCTTATGCTCAGCAGTTGATCTGGGATCTGTTCAGTACGACGTTGGAGGCGGGTCAGATTCTCGGAAATGATCCACAATTTGTTGAAGAGTTGAAGGGGAAACTTGCGCGTCTCGATCAAGGGTTGATGATTGGTTCGTGGGGTCAGCTCCGGGAGTGGAAGCACCAGGAGGACGATTCTACTGAACAGCATCGTCATGTTTCGCATTTGATAGGGCTCTATCCCGGTCATTCAATCTCACCGGCTCTCGATACGGTCTATGCGGCAGCTGCACATCGCACTTTGATTGACCGCGGAGATTACGGTACCGGCTGGAGCCGTGCCTGGAAAATTGCCTTCTGGGCACGCATGTTCGATGGGGATCATGCCCATCTGATTCTGCGAAATGCTATGGAGTTGACCGATAATACCGGGACTAGCTATCAAACCTATAAAGGGAGTGGTAGTGGAGTTTATACGAACCTGTTTGATGCCCATCCCCCGTTCCAGATCGATGGGAATTTTGGTGCGACAGCTGGTGTTATTGAGATGTTGTTGCAGAGTCAACTCGGTGAGTTACATCTGTTGCCGGCTTTACCTGCCGTTTGGGCCACTGGCGAGGTGAAAGGTGCTCGTGGTCGAGGTGGTTATGAAGTGGATATGATCTGGAATAATCGTCAGCTAACCAGTGCAGTAATACGTGCAACGCGTAATGGTTCCTGCACAGTTCGTACCGATGTACCCGTTCAGGTGCAGAGTGTGAATGGGGTGTCTCATAAAGGTCGCTCGTCTAAAAAAGAGATCTTAGCTACAAGTCAACCTGTTGCAGGAGGTTACTATTTAACCACTTTCCCCGTTCATCAGGGGGGTAGTTATCGCCTGGAGGCAATGGCACAATAATTAGATTTTGGACTGATATGGGAAACGAAGCTGTCCGCGTTGTTTGAGTGCAGATAAAATCAGAATGATTCCGTCAGCTTTGATGTTAAATACCGAGCCTATGAAACGTTATGGTAGTGTGATTCGGGTACGTCCCGAAAAGCTCGAAGAGTATAAACGGTTGCATGCCGAAGTGTGGCCAGGTGTTCGCAAAATGATAGCTGAATGTGGGTTGCGAAATTATAGTATCTACTATAATGATGGGTATCTCTTTAGTTATTACGAGTATGTCGGAGATGACTATGAGGCTGATATGGCCAAAATGGTAGCCGATCCGGAAACACAACGTTGGTGGGCTGTATGTGAGCCATGTCAGGAGCCTCTGGAAACGCGAGCCGAAGGCGAATGGTGGGCCTCAATGGAAGAGGTGTTTCATCAGGACTGATTCTTTCTGTATCTGAAGAGTAAGATGATGTGTGACCGTAGTTTCGCAAAGAAATGGGAGCAAAGAAATGGGAAATGTATTTATTGATGCTTTTACGCTTTGCGTGAATACAAAAAGGAGATAGACAACTGACTGGTAAATGCTGAATTCAGTTTGTGGACAAACCGAATAAGCCGTGAATACCATCATAGTATTGCGGTAAATAGACGATTTAGTCTAACGTCCCAGGGTGTTAAAACTTAAAGTAACAAAAGAGCTGGCTCGATTATTGACATCGGGTCAGCTCTTTGTGTAAGGTCACGCAGGAGGGTAACTCCTGCGGATAATGAGTGACATAGATCATCGTTTTGCCGGCCCGTTGACAGAAGGTCTCAATGACGGCACGGGCACGTATCTTGTTGCATAGATCCAACCCGTGTAACGGTTCATCCAAAATTAGCAGATCCGGATCTTTAACAAAGGCCCGAGCTAATAAAACCAATCGTTGTTCGCCGGAGGAGAGCCGGATAAAAGGTCGATTGCAAAGATCGGCAATGTCGAATGCTTCGAGCCAACCCATACATTGCTGTCGTTGTTGGTCGGTTGGTGTGCGGTAGAGTCCGATTGAATCGAATAGTCCTGAAGCCGCAATGTCGATAGCAGGCAGATTTTTCAAATAGGCACGGTGCATTTCAGGGGAGACGTATCCGATGTGACGTTTGATTTCCCAAATACTTTCGCCTGTTCCGCGACGGCGTCCGAAAAGATCGATTCGTTGAGAGTAGGCTTGCGGGTTGTCGGCACAGATCAGGCTGAGCAGGGTCGATTTGCCCGACCCATTTGTTCCTGAGAGAGACCACTTTTCACCGCATCGGATAATCCAGTTGACATCATCCAGGATCTTTCGCTCACCGTATTGTATGGTGACATGATGAAGATGTACCACTTCATTACATTGTAAGGGGGGATTGATCGGAGCGGGAAGTTGAGGCGGCTCAGTCCGGAGGTGTGCGATTATTTGTTCTCGCTGAGCTGTAAAGGGTTCACTGTGTAGAAAATCGTTGCGCGTCTGTTTGGGACCACACCTTTTCTCCTGTAAGGTGTAGATGTGGGTAATGAATGAGGGAATATCCTCTGGTGAGCAGACCGACAAAATGATCTGTACTGTATTTTCGGCTGCTAACTGTGCCAGTAATGCGGCAAGAGTGTCACGAGTGGTTGCGTCTAACCCAATAAATGGACTTTCGAGAATCAGAACGCGAGGAGCGGTCAACAGCATTTTTGCAATTTGGAACCGACGTAACTCTCCACTCGAAAGCAGAATGATTTGTTTGTCGAGTAGGGGGTCGATTTGTAACAGTCGGAAAATACGATTGCGATGTGTCGGATCACAGTGAATCGAAGCAAGCAGATCGCGGGTTAAAGCGACTCCTTCGCGATCCGAAGCGTTCCATCGTTGTTGGTAGTAGTAATTGCCGTCAGCGGTTCCATAGGCGTCACGAAAGGCAATGTATCGGATGTTGTCCGAGGCCAGATTGCTGCGTGTTGGAGTGGCACTTTTGTGTTGGGATGTAGCAATGTCCTTTTCGTTTGGGAGATTGGCTGTGGATAAGTGTGATTCAGCATGTTCTGCAGAATGGGATGTACTGATGCAATCCAGATTTCTATCCTCTGATTGGGAAATTGATTGATGAGCAGATATATGTGGAGCCGAAATTGGCGAGGAATTCAAAGAAAACTCGTCAGAAGATTCGTCAATAAAATGGTACTCCTTGACTCCCTCCTGCAGCGGAATGGTGCCGGTAATCATCTCGATTAGCGTGCTTTTGCCGCTGCCGTTGCGGCCAATCAGGGCAATTTGTTCACCCCGTTCGAGTGTAAAGTTTATGGGTGTCTGCAAGCGCCGTGCAGGATCTCTGGCGATAGCCTTTTCGAGTCGTATGATAGGGAGTGACATGTACTGTTCGCAAATTTTATCCGTAAAGTAACAATTTTTTTAATGAGTAGATCAATAGAGAGAAAATCAAAACGCCCGAGATGAACTGTCGGGCGTTTCATATATACAAATGGATGAAAAGTAATGTGTAAATAAAATAGATGCGGATACGATCGTATCCGCATCTAAGTAGTAGTTATCGTTTTGTTGTTTCAATTGGTTCTAACCAAATAGCCAGGCCTCCTGATCCGTAGAGTTTCGCGGGTAAAACCGTTTTTGCATCAACTGTGCGGGTTTCAACCTCCACTTTGGTGCGAGTTGGCGTTTTAACTGTTCCGTCTCGGTAAATATGGGCCACATATTTCTGCCCAGTCGGCAGAAAATCGAACGGAATATCGAGTGAGCGAGGTTTGACGCCGTTCATACAACCAACATACCATTCGTTGCCTTTGCGACGGGCAACGGTGATGTATTCTCCGATCTCGCCCTGCAACACTTTCGTGTCATCCCAAACGGTTGGCACACGATCGAAAAATTCCAGTTCCGGTTCATCCTGACAGTCAGAAGGCCGATCATACCAATACAGGAATTGCAACGGACTGTAATAGACGACAGTCATGGCCAGCTGTTGACCCGACGTGGCATGGATGGCACGTGCTTTCGGGGCAAGCGTGTCGATCATTTGTGGATTATAGCCGTTGAAGTCACGGAAATAATAGCTGATCGTGTAATCTGCCGGCCCAGCAACAAAACGGGTAAAGGGGAGAATCAGGTTATTGGTCGCATCGGGCATCTCCTCGTTGCCTCGTACCCCCTCTTGGGTAAGCAAGTTCGGATAGGTGCGTGAAAAACCGGTAGGCCTGTATTCGTCGTGGATATCGACCATCAATTGATATTCAGCGCATTTCTTGACTGCATCGTGCATCCATTTGGTCCACATCTGTGAGCCGACCTGTACAAACCCGAATTTGATCCCTTTGATTCCCCATTTGTGGTAAAGAGGCAGAATTGTATCGAGTTGTGCTGCCAAGGCGCGTTGGTTTACATAAACCCAAACGCCGATTCCTCGATCGTTGGCATACCGTACGACCTCTTCCATATCCAGGTCATTGTTCGGGTTGCGGCGAGGATCGACATCAACTTTTGAGGCATCAGACGCCTTTTCGTACTCATATCCGTACCAACCTGCATCGAACTCGATGTATTGCAAATTGCGTTTTACGGCAAAATCTACCAGTTTTTTTGCACCCTGCGTCGAGAGGGTTACCTCTCGCATCACTTTCCCCGGTTTGATCCACCAAGGGGTGTCAATTTCGCAAGGAGGATTCAGATTCAACAGTAAGTAGTTGTTCTCGATGAGTGCTCCGGGCTTTTCTGCAACCATCACTACTCGCCAAGGAGTTGCATATGGGGCAATTTCATCTACTGCACCATACATGGAGCAGGCCAATGTGTTGGCTTTGCTTTCGTGCAGTTTGAATTTGGTCCGTACATAATCGACAACCTGTGCCTCGCAAAGGGCTCCATAAAGTCCATTGGGCAACTCGATGGTCAGTGGACGGTCAGCCTCTCCGGGCCAGTTGCGTAATGGTAATTTCTGGTGTTCAGCTTGAGCCAAAGGTGCAAAATAGGCCATCGTGCCTTCGGGAAGTGTAAATTCGGTAGCCTCGTCGGTAATGTGCAGGTATCCGCCACCCTCAGGGAAAAGATAGCGGAATGCTATACCTTCATTGTAGGCACGAATTTCCAGTTGAAGTGTAGATAGGTGTCCTGCTTGGGTGAACCGGATGATACTTTGGTTATACCGATCGGGTATTTCACTCCGCTCCCCCATAAAGAGGTTTCCATGTCGTGTCGCAACTGGATCGCGTAACCTCCGCAATTTGCATGTCATGAGTCCATTCCCCGTTGCCGTTGATGCCCAAAGCCGATTTCAGTACGACTGGTCGGTCCTGATAGGTGATTTCATAGTTTGGAGCCCCTTGCTCCATGTCAACGGTAATGGTCAATTTACCATTCGGAGAGTGCGTCTCTATACGCTCTTGTGCAGCGGATGGTAAAACATATCCAAGCAGTAAGCCTATACATAAGAGGCCTAAACGGGATAATGATGTCATGGTTGATTCGGGTTGGGTAAGAGTTGAAACGTGTTGATAAACGTTAGAGAATGATTTAATTTGTTTGGAGATGTCCTAATTACAATTTTTCGCCTACAGCTTTGATCCACATATCGGCCATTTTTTTGTGTCCGGCAGCCGTAGGGTGGATACCATCCCACATCCAATATTTCAGATATGGAGTTTTCGGATCTTTTGCCAAGTCGTCGAACAGTTGCTGGTAGGGCAAGAAAATGGCATGGTACTCTTTGGCCAGTTTGCGGACGATTGATGCCATGATTTCGCATTGTGTTCTCCAGTGTTTGTAATCCTGGTTCCAGATACCTACCGGATAGATAAAGGGTTCGCCCAAAACGATGGTCAGATTGGGGTTCTGTTTCAGGGAACGTTCGATAATGTCACGATACTGCTGCTCGAATTTGACGGTATCTAGCTCTTTTTTGCCCTCTCCGTGGTTATAGACGTAGTTCAGGTCGTTGACTCCGACCAGAATAGACAAAATGTCGGGGTTGATATCCAACACATCTTTTTGCCAACGTGCCTGAAGGTCGGGGAGTTTGTGCCCGCCGATACCACGGTTGAAAAATTGGTACTCCTCTTCCGGGTAAGTCGACATATAGTAAGCTGCGCAAAGATACATGTAGCCATGACCGTAAATGTGGTTCATGTCCGTGAGACTGCGAGTAGGACTACCATTCATGCCCCAGTTACCATCGGTAATTGAGTCTCCGATATACAGGATTTTTTTACCGCCGGCTATGATTGCAGGGGCACTGATTAATAAGGCCGCAGCAAAAATGAGTACCTTTTTTATGAGTAAATTGTTCATGGTGATTAATGTTAAGGTTATTGATTTGGTTAGTTTTGTCAGGAAGGGATAAGTTGTGAATTTAGATTCGAAATAATCAAATCGGGCTTGCAAATATGATTATGAAACCCCTGTTGACTGTTTTTTTAAGTTTATTGTGCGATTTATATAAGTGATCATTGATATTGAGCCTCTATTCAATTCAATACAAATGAGTCGCGAAAATCGAAGCGGATTTTATGCGATTACAATTTTTCGCCTACGGCTTTGATCCACATTTCAGCCATCTTTTGGTGCCCGGCTGCCGTAGGATGGATGCCATCCCACATCCAGTATTTCAGAGAGGGGGTTTTGGGATCTGCGGCCAAACTGTCAAACAGGGATTGGTAAGGCAGGAAGATGGTATTATACTCCTTAGACAATTTGCGCACAATGGAAGCCATCAGTTCACATTGAGCCCGCCAATGTGGATAATCGGAATTCCAAATACCTACAGGGAAGAGGAACGGTTCCCCCAAAACGATAGTCAGATTGGGATTCTGTTTCAGAGACCGTTCAATGATGTCCCGATATTGCCGTTCAAATTTGGCTGTATCTAAGAATCTCGTTCCATTGTCGTGTACGACATTCAGATCGTTTATACCGACCAAAATCGAGAGAACATCCGGATTGATATCCAGTACATCCTTTTGCCAGCGGGCCTGGAGGTCTGGAAGCTGGTTACCGTTGGTTCCCCGGTTGAAGAATTGGTAATTCTCTTCTGGATATTCAGACATGTAATGGGCGGTGCAGATATACATATAGCTGTGCCCATAGACGTGATTCGTGTCAGTCGTACTGCGAGTGGGAACTCCTTTCCATCCCCAGTTGCCGTCAGTAATCGAATCGCCGATATATAAGATCTTTTTACCGCCGGCTGTGATGATAGGAACGCACATCAATGAGACAACAATGACGGCTAACACATTTTTAATTAGTCTGTTCATGGTTGAGTAGTTATAAATCTGTTTTTACTGGTTATTTGTCGTATTCTTTCAGAATGCTTTGCAAAAGTTCGGGTTTGTCTGTGGTGATATAATTCACGCCTTTTTCGATCAAGTACCGCATGTCATCGGGATTATTGACCGTCCACACATTGATTTCCAAGCCTGCCTGACGGGCCTCATCGAACCAGACTTCATTCCTTTTCATGGTGGAGATGTCGTAGTCGATTCCGGTACAACCTTGAGGTTTCAGTTCGGCGGGAGCAATGTTGCCGGAAAGATAAGCGGTTTTAGCCTGAGGATTTAATTCGATCAGTTTGTGCAAGGCATCGAGATTGAATGTGATGTATTCAACCCTGCTCTCTAACCCTGCCTCTTTTACCTTTGCTAAAATTTTGGCAGCCAGTATCCCACTTTGAACCTTGTCATTTTTGGATACTTTCAGCTCGATGATCAATTTGGTTTTTTGACACGATTTGAAAACGTCCAGATACGCATCAAATGTCGGAATGGTCTCACCATTGGATAATTTGATCCGTTTCAATATCGATGAGGGGGTGCGTTCAATATATAACGTATCTCCGCCCTCGGTCACCCGGTCGTCATGGTGTACCACTAATTCACCGTCTGGACACAAATAGACGTCGCATTCGGATCCATAAACTCCGATTGAATCGGCTTTGCGAAGCGAAGTGAGCGAGTTCTGAGCTGAACCTGGAGTGTCCCAATAACCACGGTGAGCGATAACTTGTGTTTTAATTTGGTTGCTTGGAGTTGCTGCAATTGCAGTACTCCTTGAAGAGAACAACGCTAGAATAGTTATGACGGCAAATAGTAACGTTAGATTGCGTGCAGGACGTATCATGATGTGATGACAGGTCATTTTAAACCTTTCGAATTTACGACTTTTTTTTGGGAAAATTTGTCAAACTCGAACAATGAATGTAAAAGAATCTGAATAGAATCGGTTAATATGGGGGCAATTTTATCCGAAGAAAATAGAGGAGAGAGTCTGGTTTTATTATCTTTGTTCAAGTATGGTTTGATCTCTTCCCCATCTTCGTTGTCATTTCCTGAAAAGTAGGCGGTGTGTAATCTGTCTGTAAAGGAGTGGAATGGGTCGTTGGGTCTGCAGATACGTTATCTGTCTGTAGAAAGATTAGATCAGGAGAGATTAAGCTATTTTTGTTTATGCTTCAATGAAAATTTGTAATCAGATAGGACACATGAAAAAAATGGTATTATGTACGGTCGGATTGTTGTTGGCGTTGGGGACGATGGCTCAAACAGCGGCCGACGGTTCAATTGTTCGATGGTTTGACCCCTTAAAGGCAGGTTTCCCCGTTGTGCAAGGGCAGGCTTGGCCGCAAGAGCTTTCGGGAAATTATCACCGCCTGCCGGATCGTATGCAGCCAAAAGTTACGCCGGTATTTTGGAAATTGGCGAGCTGTTCAGCCGGTTTGTCTATTCCGTTCCGCACCAATGCCGATTCCATTTGGGTTCGTTATGTCGTTAAAGATAAGAGTCTGAGTATGTATCATATGCCTGTTACAGGTGTTTCCGGGTTAGACCTGTATGCTTACGGCCGTCATGGACAAGAGATACATATGAACCGCCAAGCCAAAACAGCCGACAGTGATACCCTTTGTTATCTGTTTTATCCCCATGGTAATGCACATTATGCTAAAGTAGGATACGAGTTTCAGCTCTATCTGCCTCTTTATAACGAGGTGACGTTTCTGGAAATTGGGGTAAAAGAGATGTCGCAATTTGAGTTTTTGCCTTTGCGCTCTGAAAAACCTATTGTCGCATACGGCACCTCGATTATGCAGGGCGCATGTGCTTCGCGTCCAGGTATGGCATGGTCTACCATTATGGCTCGTAAACTGGATATGCCTTTATTGAATTTTGGTTTTTCGGGGAGCGGAAAGATGGATTCGGTTATTGTAGCAGAACTCGGAACCATTGATGCCTGCTTATATATCGTTGATTGCTTGCCAAACCTGGCACTTCATCCCGATTCTGTTGTAGTCGATCTTTATCGCAAGGGTGTCGCATTGCTTAGACGCCATCATTATGCTCCGATTCTTTTGGTTGAGCATGCCGAGGCTTACCAGGATGAAGGAGATAGCGCGGCTCGACATAAAAATGATCTTTTGAAACGTTGCTACGAACAGTTGTGCGCTGAAGGGGTGAAAGATCTTTATTATCTCTCTTGTGATGAGATAGATTTGCCTCAGGATGCATTGGTAGATGGCATCCATCCATCCGATTATGGTATGGTGCAGCAAGCGGTGGTTTGTGAAAAGAAAGTGAGAGAGATACTCAAAATGCCGGCCGGAGATTGTGCAACCTGCTATCCGATACGCCAGCGGCGTGAAGCCCCCTATTATGAGTGGCGTGAACGGCACGAGGGTTTTATGGCTCAGAATCGAGCTGAAGCCCCGAAATGTGTGGTGCTGGGCAATTCGATTGTTCACTATTGGGGCGGATCAGATGAACGTTTTGTGAAGTACGGTGGTGAAAATTGGTCAAAGACAATGGCTGTGGCTGGTTTTCGTAATCTCGGATGTGGATATGACCGGATTGAGAATGTCCTTTGGCGGGTTACTCACGGAGAGTTGGATGGTTATGATGCCGACCGAGTGGTGATTATGATTGGTACGAATAATATAGGCTTCGATACCGATGAGGATATTGTGCGAGGAATCGTGAATCTGGCAGCAGTGGTGAAACTGCGGCAACCCAATGCACAGATCGAAGTAATTGGATTGTTGCCTCGTCGGGGTTTCGAAGAGCGGATCGCACGTATCAATGCGTTGTTGGAACCTCAGGTTGTTGCAGGTGGAGCAATTTTCCGGAATCCTGGAGTACGTTTGCTGAAAACGAATGGAAAGATCAATGAATCGCTCTTCCTCGATGGGTTGCATCCCAATGAAAAGGGGTATAATCGAATCGGGGATGAGATTGCTTTTGGGAAAAGATAGTGTAGAATTTGCGTTATCTCTGAAGAAGGGAAAGTCCTAATAAGAAAAAAGGCAACTCTTTTGAGTTGCCTTTTTTAGTAGCGGGGACAGGACTCGAACCTGTGACCTTTGGGTTATGAGCCCAACGAGCTGCCAACTGCTCCACCCCGCGATGTGGGTACAAAGATAATGTAAAAACATCGGAATCCAAATTTTTTATTTCGGAATTTTTGAATGATTCTGTTAGTTAGCCGCACTTGAAAGGAGTAACTGGTTCTGTTTTAGTCGTTGACAAAGACGGTTGGATTTTTGTGCTCTTCTCTTTTTTGATGTGCTAAAAGGGAATGCTCGGTTTGATTGGTGTTTTGATGCAGAAAGAGTAATCGTCGCTTTGTAAACGTTGATAAGTGATTGATTGTGTGTGGGAAGGTCGTTAGCTGCGATTTGCTTTGACGCTGATGATGTAATACAAAAATAGAGCCTACCCATGGAATTACAGGCAGGCTCTATTATGCGATAATTATGTTCGCTTTGTTAAGAGGCTTGAGAATTGGGTTGTAATGCTCCGGCAACTACCTCTGCCAAATCATATACCGGTAGTTTGTTGCCGCGGGCAATCGCTTTTTTACAGAGCGGACATGCTGTAACTACCGAGTTGGCTCCGGTAGCGGCAAAGGTATCTGCCACACTTTCGGCAATACGTACCTGCCCCTCATCGCTAATTGCAGTGTTGCCGAGACTCGATCCGCAACAAAGAGCGTGTTCTCGATTTTCAGCCACTTCTCGTAATTCGCCGATCGCTTCAATCACTTGACGTGGAGCTTCGTAGATTCCACTGCCTCGACCCAGTTCACAAGGATCATGGTAGGTGAACACCTCTTTGCTCGGATGTAATTGCAATTTGCCAGTTGAGATGAGCCTCTCTATGTATTCCGAATGATGCAATACTTCAATGCCTTCGAGATGGTAATCTTCACGGAACACTCTTAAACAGATTGGGCAGGAGGTGACCAGGGTGCGGATATTGTGTTTCCGGAACAGCTCGATGTTATAATCCATCATTCGACGAGCAGCCTCGATTTCGCCAGATAGTTTCAACGGACGTCCGCAGCAGACTCCGCCATCTTTATCGGCCCACCATACCTGTTCTCCGGCAGCCTGGAAAATTTGATCCATAGACCGCAGAATTTTTGGGGTAAGCAAAGTCATGCAGCCTGCAAAATATCCAACTCCGCCTTCGCCTTGTGAACGATCAATGCCTTTGATGTAATTATAGCGATTGGGCGTGCAGGGAACTGCATTTTTGGCGCGGCTATTTAACCGTAATGTCCCCAGTTCGATTCCGACAGGGCAGGCAACTACACAACGTCCACACAGCAAACAGTTGTCTGCTACGGCATCGGTCAGGTGGCCGTAACGGCGGTCCCGAAGAAAATAGACCGACTGTACATTGTTGATGCCTGCGGCGCTCTGAAGCTGACAGGGATCGATACAGATTCCGCAGCGGGAGCAGGCCTCGATTTGGAAATGGTCATAGCTCTTTTGTGCCAGGGTGCTGTGCAACCCTGCGTTACGCAGGAAGATCAGCGGAATCTCGGTAAAGATGTGCATGTAGCGAGAGAAGGGGAGTGCAAAGAAAAAGACCCCTAATGAGATCGAGTAGAACCACCACATGGGAAGCTCACCGTGAATTAGTATCGGATCGGGCAGAATATTCGCCAACAGTTCACCGGTAGAATTGGTCAGGAAGCTACCGCCGCCGATGCCGGGAGGAATAATGTGCACTTGGTCTCCGAGTGCCCAGCCGATTCCACCGAAACGCCAGAGCGATGCACTGGTAAAACTTTCGGCTAAAAGTCGGGCAGGAAAGATGAACCACAGAGCTGTTAAGGCGATACGATCACCCAAAAAATGTTTGGTTGTTCGTTTCATGCCCATGGCCTTTGACCGGATCCGTTTGAACAGGGCGAGTGCCACGCCGATCAGAATGAACAGCAACAGGGCATCTTTGATTAACGAAAAATTGAATTTATGTTCGAAAATCGGATGGACGTAGTACGAGAAGAAGATGTCTACGTAGAGAGGCACATTGTGTCCTTTGAAATAGACCAACGTTTCGATCCAACCGGTAAGAATCAGTAGGAACCATCCCAAAGCAAAACTGGTGTGCATATACCCCAACAGCTTGTTCCGTTTCCAAATTTTGCAGTGGAGTAAAGATTCCCGTACCACCTCAACGATAGATTTCCAGGTTGCCCGTGTAGGGAGCGACCGCCAGAATTTGCGGCGATCGTCAGCAGGTAATTTGACGAACCAGGAGATGTATTTGTAGAGCAGGACAACCAGCAAAAAACCGGCTCCAACCCAAAACGGTAAGACGAATAGTCTGAAATGTTCCATGCGTTACAAAATTTGCACTTCAAGGTGCTGTTCTTGTCTGCTGTTCGATAGAATAGGCGTTTTATTATACTTGGTTGGACTTGATTGGGTGGAAGTGCAACCGTAGTACTGAACATGATCATGTTGAGCTGGAGGTTGCACAAGTAGCCTTGGTCAAGCGCCCTATTCAATCTTGTTGGGATCGTAATCTTGCAGAAAAGATGGCGTCCCTTATTTATTTCAACGGATCGAGGCTCTTTTGGTCATCATCACAAAAAGATTGCTTTTGATGATGTTCTTTTTGATCTTAATCCGCTTTGAAACAGATTTGTCGTATTTAGCCGAGCTGTTTTGCAGTTTCGGCGGCAAGAAGCCTTTTAATTGTCAGGATAACTTGCCGAGTGTTGATGCCTCGCGGACAGATTAACCGACATTTGCCGCAGAGCATACATTTGGCAAGCTCCTCTTCCGCTCCATCATATTCTCCACGTCGTACGAGGGTTTGTACCTTGCGAAGATTGAACGATGTCAGATTACCTGCCGTGCAGGTGGCGGTACAGTTGCCACAAGCGATGCAGGTCTCCAGTTCTGGCAGCTCCTCGAGTAATTTGCGCGAGATGCTCAAATCGTTCCGATCGAGATTGATCGAACGGGGTTGATTGATCGTAAATCCGAAATTCATCGCTTAGGCTTTTAATTGGGCAGCCACTTGGTGTGCGGCAGCTATTCCTTCGTTGATTGACTCTCCGATGTTTTTCGGGGCCGTTACCGTGCCGGCGTAGCAAATGCGGTTGCAGCTCGATGAAACATTGCCAGTAAACGAATTGGCCGGTTTGATGAATCCACTCGGGTATAAAGCGATGTGGCGATTGCGGCTCAATGGCATGTTGCTGGCTCCCGGTTTCATGCCTACGATCAATACCAACATATCCACGGTCATCTTCAATGGACGTCCGATCAATGTATCTTCCGCTTTGATCTGAATGCGGTTGTCAATGGTCGGTGCCGCTTCACTGATCCGGCCACGGACGAAATGGATACCATACTTTTGCTGAGCCTCTTTATAAAGTTCTTCGTATCCCGGTCCGAACATACGCATGTCCATGTAAAAGCTGTAGACCTCCGTTTGTGGCAGTGCTTGCCGAACTTCAATAGCCTGTTTGACACCGGTGATGCAGCAAACGCGTGAGCAGTGGCGCTGTCCTACCTTTTCATCGCGTGATCCGACGCAGTGCAGAAAGGCAATTGTTTTAGGTGTACGGTTTTCGGCTGTCCGGATTCCCCCCTCTTTGAACATTCGTTCGATATCGACAGTCGTGAAAACATTGTCATAAATACGGTAGCCATACTCCTCTTTAATCTCGGCAGGGAAGATATCGTAACCCGAAGCGACAATGACCGCATCGCCGGCGATCTTTTTGCCATCAGCAAGGGTGACACCATTCCCCTCTTCGTCGATACTGCCCACAGCTGTCGAAGTGTGGACTTCGGTTTTGGTGGCACGAAGTTTTTCTGTCAACTCCGTCAGTACCTCAGAGGCAGGAGTCATGGTTGGAAAAAGGCGATCCCATTTGTTGAGCTTGCCTCCGAGTGTAGCCTCTTTTTCGATCAGGACGGGTTGCAGCCCCAATTCGTCCAGCGTAATGGCGGCCTGCATGCCAGCGACACCTCCGCCGATGATGATAACTCTGTTACCCATATATCTTTTTGTCAACTTGTATCAATCTATGTAAATGGTGCTTCTTTGGTTTGAACCATTACTTTTGGTAGCAACCGATTGGCGTATAGGCGGGTTGTCCGATGAATTTGCCGTTCTTGCCCAAATATTTGGTAGAAGGATCGTACGGAATGCCCATTTTGTCAAGCAGCGGTTCTACGGCCACTTGGTGCATCTGCATACCCAAATCCCAAGGATCGTATCCCAATACCAATCCGGCCATCTCCTCGTAAGTGAGTACCGGAATGCCCTGTCCGTTCTGTCCATAGGTAACACCTTCCATCTCGGAGATCGTATATTGCCAACGATCGAGGAACATGGCGCATCCAGGGCAGTTCGCCACGATAAAATCAGGACGATAGGGGGCCATCGATTCAAATTTTTTCTTTGAATTGGCTACCGAATAACCTCGGTTGGCCTGGACAAGATAGTTGCGGAATCCGAAACCACAGCAGTGACGACGTTCCGGGTAATCCACTACATTCCCGCCCCATGATTCAATCATTCCGGCCAAAACATAAGGGAACTCCGAACCTCCGATTCCTACTTTCGGGAATATTTTGGCATAGTGGCAACCGATATGTTCGACCACATTTAGAGGTTCTCCGGTTTCGACATTCACCAACAGGTGTTTGGCTTTTTGACGGATCTCTTCGCGATGGTGGAAAATGACATCTGAGGTGTGAGCCAAGCACTTCGGTTTCTTGAATTCGCGTCCGGTAGCCTTGTAAAGGTATTCACGCGCTTTTTCCTCCATCTCCGGGAAATCGTGCCACAGCTCCAAAGTTTCGGAATAGATACCGAACGAGGTGATGCACGAAGGAATAAAGCTTTCGTATCCGGCTGCTGTCATCAAGGCAAATTGGCGTGCTACAACAGTCATGATAGTCTCCAAAGGCACTACATCGCCGTGGTAACCGATACCTGTACACGAAGTATGGTTGGCATCTTCGTGAATGTCGCGATGCAGGTCGTTGCCGATGATGTTCAGAAAGGCTGCTTCAGATCCCGGGAAAAAATTCTGACGAATACAACTGCGTGCATAGTAATAGTGGTCGTCAGCTATATCTTTTTGATAATCTTTCCAAGAAATTTTCATGGTACAAACTTATCGTGTGAGGTTTGTTATACTATCTGAGGTTCGCGAGTGGGTTTTATGGTAGTGCTGCAATCTTGGAGAAGGCAGTGTGGCCCATTTTATGTCTGTTTATCCGTTTGCAATATTTGCAGAACATCGCGATACTCGTGATTGCATGTATATTTTATTGGTGGTTGCCGCTGTTGTAGGTATAAACATCTTGGAAGTAGTGGTCATCTGCTCCGTCGTATCCCATTTCACGAGCCTTTTCGTCTGAGTATTTTTCAATTTTATCGAAAAATTCAGTGCCCCCGCTTACATCAAAAATCGAACGGATCTCCTCCATGCTCTTATCGTCGATTTTACGCATGGCTCCGACTCCAACCTTGCAGTAATTTTCTCCGAAACGTTCGAATACGTCCCGATCATGTTCATAAACCCATTGCCAAACAGGGCCCTGTTCAGGATGCATCTCGGGTTTGACCAGATTGGGTTTGATGCAGTATCCGGTTTTGAGAATATTCTCGCCGATGGTACGTTTAATAGCCAACTGTTGGCGACCCTTTTCCGAATAGGTGAAGAATCCCAACTGTTGCGAAAGACGTCGCAATGCCTGAATGACATAACCCGGGGTGTTGGCTCTTGGGCAACGAGGGCGGCAGGACATACATTCGCCGCAATACCAGATCGTATCGCTTTTGAGCAGTTGTTCGATCGCGTCGTCGTCTTTGGTCTGAACGGTGTTGATGATTTGCCGTGGATCGTAATTGTAAAATTCCGCAGCAGGACAAACACCTGTGCAGATGCCGCAATTCATGCAGGCCGTAAGGCCCTCTTTCATGCGCACATCCTCCATTAACATGTCGAAATATTTGCCCATTGTATCGTGTGTGATTTGTAGACAATTTTGAACATAACAAAATTAGCATTTCGTTACAACTCGGATATGGGGCCTTACACCTATTTCGGCTACGTATAAATACGTATAAATAGCTGTTCGGCATAGGAATCAGCATGTTGCAGAAAGGATGATGCTGAGGAGGTGAAGGCGGCTGTGCTTTTTTTGCTTGTGATTTTAGGTTGAGCCAGAAAGAGAAACGGATGAATGCAATATGGATAGATATATAGATATGCGAGCCATTTTACCTGCGGAAAAGATTGTTTGAAAATATGAAATTCAGCAGAGCGTTTTGATCTTTTGATAGATTGGATGCAAGTGCAGGTTATGTCCAGTTTGCTATGGGTAAAAACAAGATTATTTTCGCTTTACTGTCACTTTAGCTATCTTTGTCGGGCAACTGCAGAACATGTCAGTGAAACAAGGGCGTTTGGCAGTTGTCACAGGTTGTGCGATTGTACGGCCGTCTGTTATTCAAAAAAGAGTGCGTCGATGGAGTCCAATTATGTAAAGGAAGAGCTGTTTTGTCCTGAAAAAATAGCCAAGTTGTCTGAGCATTATCGTGCTATTCTGGAACTGTTGGGAGAAGATCCGGATCGTGAGGGGTTGCTCAAAACCCCTGAGCGTGTGGCCAAGGCTATGTGCTTTCTGACACAGGGCTACACTCAAGACCCCAAGGAGATTCTGCTTTCAGCCAAATTTAAAGAGGAGTATAAGCAGATGGTGATTGTGAAAGATATTGAACTCTATTCAATGTGCGAACACCATATGATTCCGTTTTATGGCAAAGCGCATGTGGCTTATATCCCTAACGGTTATATTACGGGTT